>Ga0065721_10003544_pt1 | contig 1436087 bp, 1093 predicted proteins | sample Mesricmetagenome_FD_59108 | JGI IMG/M metagenome (GOLD analysis project Ga0065721, IMG submission 59108) | Mesophilic microbial community from rice straw/compost enrichment Sample: eDNA_1 v2 (version 2) | ecosystem: Engineered > Solid waste > Grass > Composting > Bioreactor | place: USA...
CTTTCAGTGGTTGAAATATACGCTGCAGAATATTATGACAATAAACCACAAAAACTTGAAAAACCTCTTCCCACAGAACTATAAGAATATTACTCCGTAATCAAACATGTACTTCGTAGGGCGGATACGGATATTCCGCGCCAAAGTACACCACTATTCCGCTCCAATATGCACCACCGATTCCGGGTGGATACTACGGTTCGAATGGTGCCAGCCATTTCGGTCGGATGATGCCAGTTATTTCGGTTCAAATGATGCCATTTTAGGTTGATATTGATGGTTGCCATTACGGTTCGAATGGTGCCACTATCCATCCGGGACGTTCCGTTGACGAAATTATAAAGCGGAACAATTACGGTTCGTTTTGTGCCACTTTGAGAGATCAGGGATTACCTTGTCGCCATACGTAAATACAGCGACATGGAAAAATACGGCCCCGCTACGCGCGAGTACTTCCAAAGGGTCATGGACAGCAAGCTTATCATTGATCAGTCCTACCAGGCCTGCCAGGGACTCATGCGCCTGGCAACCGGCTATCCCGAGCGCATTGAGGCTGCCTGCGTAAGGGCGCTCAAAGGGCAGCGGTTCAATTACATGGCCATCAAAAACATACTGGACAACAATATGGACCTGCTCGAGAAAAAGGAAGCTCCCAAACAATACACCATACCCCTGCACGATAATATCCGCGGTGCCGGAGAATACAAATAATAAAAACCATTAAACAGAAATGAACACAGATCAGACAACCGAGCAGCTAAGAGCGCTCCGGCTGGCCGGGATGGCCAGACGTTACGAAGCGGTGAGTGCACTGCCCGTGCATGAAGAACAGAACGTACATGAACTATTGGCCTCCATGGTGCAGGCCGAGGTGGAATACCGCGACCACACCAGGACGCAGAAATACCTGAAGGCAAGCCGGCTGCGTTATAACGCCCTGCCCGAAGAGATTATCTGCAACCCGGAAAGGGGGATCACGCGCGAACAGGTGCTCCGCCTATCGGATGGGGCCTTTATCGAGCGGGGTGACAATGTACTCATCACCGGGGCTACCGGATCCGGCAAAAGCTTCCTTGCATGTGCCCTGGGAAGATCGGCATGCCTGCTGGGATACCGCACATTGTATTTCAGCATGAACCGTTTCATGGATACGGTCTCCCAGACCAGGCTCGACGGTACATACCTTAAGTGGATCAAAGCCATATCCAACCACAGATTACTTATACTCGATGACTTCGGACTGAAGGCGATCGATGCAGACGCCAGGCTGGCGCTACTGGATATACTGGAAGACCGGTATGGCAACAGTTCCGTCATTATCACTTCCCAGTTGCCCGTGGAGGCGTGGTACAACTTTATCGATGAGCCTACACTGGCCGATGCGATAATGGACAGATTGACAGCTTCGGCACATAGGCTGCCCCTGCAGGGCAAGTCTATGAGGAAGAAAAAAAATCTTTAACTTTGGAAACCCAGTGGCGCAGCTGCGCAGATTATTGGCCTCTTCACTGGTGTACTTTCATCCGGAACGGGTGGTGTACTTTCCCCGGAATATTCAAAAACCGACGCGATGGCCTCGGGGAAACCTTTAAGGCCATCGATGCACGCAATGAGGATATCCTCCACACCGCGCTGTTTCAGGTCGGTCAGCACCGAAAGCCAGAACTTGGCACCCTCGCTCTCGGAAAGGTAAAGGCCAATCAGGTCCTTGCGGCCCTCGATATCGACCCCGAGGATATTGTACACCGCACGGGTCTCGACAGAACCGTTGTGCCGGATTTTATAATGCATGCAGTCCAGGAACACAAACGGGTAAACGGCATCCAGCGGGCGGTTACGCCATTCGGTCACAGCCGGAAGCACACTGTCGGTGATACGCGATATTTCCGTGGCCGATATCTCCATGGCATACATCTCACGGATGTAATCGCTGATGGCACGTGTACCCATGCCGCGGGCGTACATGCTCAGTACGTTGCCCTCCAGCTCCTCGGTGATGATTAGCTGCCGTTTGGGAACAATCTTCGGCTCAAAGCTGCCCCCGCGGTCACGGCCTGTCTCCAGCTCGAAGCTGCCACCGCTTATACTCCTGACCGTCTTCTTGCTCTTGCCGTTGCGCCGATTGGATACACCGGAGGCTTTTTCCTCATCCAGATGGCTCTCAAGCTCGCCATCGAGCATCGACTCCAACAGGTGTTTCATAAGCGGTGCAAAAACACCGTCTGTGCCACCGGCCTTCTTGCCGGCGTACAAACCTTCCATCGCTTCCTGCTTGAAGCGCTCAAAGTCAAATGGGGTTTTCTCTTTCATTAACATGTCACTTGATATTTCGAATTTAACTATTTATTCGTTCTATCCTGTGACACAGTTGGTGTTACACTCTCAATTGAAACAAATTACACCTTCCCCGTCAGCTTCGAAGATGTCGACATTATATTTGGATTTCGTATCATTTAAAGTCTTGCTGAATTCCCGAAAACTTTCTGACTTTTGCATATAATTGTAGTCTTGTTTCCATATTGGAGGGTTAACAATCACCACTTCAATATTTTGTGATTTAATCAAATCTATTGCTTTTTGAAAGTAGTAAACTTGGACCTTTTGTATATAAGCTCTTTTGTAAGCCAAGTCCGAATTGGCCCAATTAAGATTCGTTGTCTGGTTATAAAATTCTAAATGACCATTAAATAGGCTTATAACATAGCTAGCTGTACAAACAAATTAAATGCGAATCGGCGCAAATATAATTGATTTTGATAAATTTGCTGTGAATTTATAAATGAACATAATTCCTTCTATATAAATGACCATTCGTTATATTTGTATCTGCCGATTAATGGGTCGTTGTTTAATGTTTGGCAACAAATATCTTGTATGGACACCTATTAGAGGAATATTTCTTCTCCCTCTATATTGAAAATTTATCAAATAAGGCGGTTTATTTATGGACTACATAGCTCTCACCGGCTCCTCCGGCTTTGTCGGCCGAAATCTCAGCCCTTTTCTTTCAGAACATGGTTTCGAGGTTGCGTCATTATCACTGCGAGGTAATTGGCAGCTAAATATGCCGGTAAAGTATGACGCCGTTATCCATCTCGCGGGCAAAGCCCATGATACCAAAAATACAAGCGCGGCCCGGGAATATTTCAATATAAACACCGAACTTACCAAGCAGATTTTTGATCAATTCCTTCAAAGTAACGCCCGTGACTTTATTTATTTCAGCAGTGTAAAGGCTGCTGCCGATACTGTTGAAGTAGTCTTGGACGAAGATGTCATGCCCAATCCGCAAACCCCTTATGGGCAATCAAAGTGGCAGGCGGAGCAATACCTGAATAGCCAAAAACTGCCTGCTGGAAAGCGGCTTTTTATCCTCCGTCCTTGCATGATTCACGGCCCAGGTAATAAGGGTAATCTTAATCTGTTGTATAAAGTGGTAAGTAAAGGTATTCCGTGGCCTTTGGCTGCCTTTAAAAACCGGCGGTCGTTTCTTTCGATTGGAAATCTACAATACGTCATCAAACAAATACTTCAAGATCCAAACATTCCAGGTGGTACATATAACCTGGCTGATGATGACTCGTTATCCACCAATGAATTAATTCAGCTGATTGGGGAGGCGCGTGACAAGAAGCCTGCGTTGTGGAGGGTATCTCCCCGCCTCATAGAAGGGATAGCAAAGGTTGGAGATACGTTACGTTTGCCACTGAACAGCGAGCGCCTCAAGAAATTGACCGAAAGCTATGTGGTAGACAATTCGAAGATTAAGGCTGCACTTGATATCAATAAAATGCCCGTCTCCGCGCGAGAGGGGTTGTTAACAACGCTGAGAAGTTTTTAATGAAAATCGAACCCAATCTTATCTACGGTGTCGGCGGCCATGCACGTGTATTGTTAGACGGCCTCCGCAAGCAATTTGGTGAACAAGCCATCCAAGTGTTTTTTAACGACGGAGAAGAACCCAAATCGATTGGCGATATTCCAGTGGTACCGTATGCGCCCGACTATCATCCCGAAGCAAAGCTACTGATCGGTATCGGGAAACCTGATATTCGCGAGCGAATCGCGGAAAAAGTAACCCACAAATTTGGGACTTTTATCCATCCGAATGCTTCAGTCGCGGCAGACGCACACATCGGCGAAGGCACGGTGGTACTAGCCGGAGCGGTTATTCAATCCAAGGCCAAAGTTGGGAAGCATGCAATCATTAACGCCAATGTTACGATCGATCACGATGGAATAGTCGAAGACTTTGTAACCACCTACCCCGGCGTGTATGTAGGAGCCCATGCGGTGGTGGGCAAGGGAGCAATTGTTAATCCCAATGCAGTAATCATGCGGTTTTCACAAGTGGCGCCTTTTACCGAAATTTGCGCCGGACAAATCATCGAAGGCTAAAATGTTGGTACCTTATCTAATCATTATAGCGTTGCTTTTTTTGGCGATGCCTGTATATTTTCGCATTGCTGATCGCTTCAATATTATTGACAAACCCAACCAACGTAGCAGCCACACAAAAATTACCATCCGGGGCGGTGGCATAGTGTTTTATTTGGGTGCACTGATATGGTTTATTTGGTCAGGGGCTTCCTATCCTTGGTTTTTTGCCGGACTTACCGCAATTACGGTCATCAGTTTTCTGGACGACGTGTTCACGATGTCTAACCGGGTACGCATTACCGTGCACCTCGTTTCGGTATTGCTGATGATTTACGAATTGGGGGGCTTTGGGTTGCCATGGTATGTATTACCGATTGCGTTAATCCTCATCATCGGTACCATCAATGCATATAACTTTATGGACGGCATCAATGGCATTACGGCGATGTATAGCTTCGCTGTCTTACTGTCTTTGTGGTTGGCAAATCGGCAAGAGTCATTTATCGACGATCGACTACTGTATTGTACAGCTATTGCCAACGGTGTATTTGCTTTTTTTAATTTTCGGCAGCGGGCCAAGTGTTTTGCGGGTGATGTGGGAAGTGTGAGTATGTGCTTTATTTTGCTGTTTGCTACGTTAAGTTTGATTTTTGCTAGCAGCAATCCCATTTACATTCTGTTCTTTGCGGTGTACGGTGTAGACAGTGTACTTACCATTGCCCACCGACTAATGAAGCGCGAGAATATTTTTGAGGCCCATCGGAGCCATTTGTATCAATACCTAGCCAATGAGGCAAGAGCAAACCGGTTGATGGTTTCCACTACTTACGGTATATTGCAGGCAGTCATCGGCTGGGGCGTGATCCAGATAGCCCACCTTGATACTTCTGCACAAATTGTCTTTTCCATATCGATATTGGCATTGCTGGGTGCCACATATATTATACTCAAAACATATCTCTACCGGAGGTATATATATTAGGGATTAGTGTTATTGTAATGCTCCCTCAGCTAGCTACATTCAAAACTAAAAAATTCCAAGAATAGGATTTTAAGAAATACCGATTGAATAAGTTTGTAAGATTCAGGTGTCTTTTAGTATTTTTGTAATTATGGCAACGATTACCATTGAGATAGCAGATAAGGACAGGAGTTTGTTCGAACAGTTAGCTAAACGGCTGAATGCGAAGATTATAAAAATTGACAGCAATGTAAGCACCAAAAAGCCTAACGCTGTCACCATGAAGGCTATTGAAGACGCGTGTAATGGAAAGACGAAAAAAATTACGGATATCGACGAGTTCTTCGCTAAGTTATAATGTACACACTTTCTTATACCAACAGGTTTGAGAAAGACCTGAAACTTATCAAAAAACGGTCAATCAAAGACTTTAATCTCTGTCAGGAATTTCTTAAACACGAGCTAAGCCAAAAGGGAGCTGCAAAACTGCCACGTAAATATAAAGCTCATAAATTAAGCGGAAACTATCAGGACAATTGGGAATGCCATATCAAGCCCGATCTGTTAATTATTTGGATTGAGGTGACGGATGAAATGGAAATTAAGTTGGTACGCATAGGCACGCATTCTGATTTGTTTTAAATTAGGACGCAATCACTTTTTCTCGATAATAGAAATAATCGGCTATAATTGTCTATTCCGATGTAATCAGCTTCATCACCCATAACAGCTAAATTTAATTACATGAAAATCGTAGCCTCCATTCTCTTGTTAGTATCTGCGTTCCTGAGCATCAAGCATGGTTGGGATGCCTTTCAACCCGCCAATGGCGAACAGGCAAAAATGATGGCAAACCTCGGCATCACGAAGGCGGTCATGCCATATTTTGGTGTTTTTTCCATCGTTATCGGATTGATGTTGTTCTTCCCGCAAACATTTTTTATTGGCAACGTCTTAAATGCGGTTACCATTGTGCTGATAATGGCTTTGTCCCTGCGGGCGGGTGATTACAAAATGGCACTGATGGAAATCCCCTTCCTGGCCATGCCCTTACTGTTGATATGGCTGAAATATCCGTTCAGATCTTAATTTTTTTCACGATGGCAAACACGGCCCCATTCAGAATAAAATCCATAGCGGACGCGCATCGATTGGCAGCGTTGACCGATTTATCGGTAAGCGAGATAGCCTATGCGCTGGGCTTTGAGCATTCACAATCGTTCAGCAAATTGTTTAAGACAAAGACCAAGCAAAGCCCGTTGGAGTTCCGGCAATCATTTAATTGACCGGATAGCCGCCGCTAATTCTGATCGTAACCACCTGATCGTACCATATCATTGTTAGATTATGCACACGCTTTTACCTTTTCTGTTAGCGATGGTGGCACTGATCGTGCTGCTGAATATGCTGGCCAAAAAACTGGAAATCGCCTATCCGATATTGCTGGTTGTGGCGGGATTGCTCATCAGCTTTATTCCCGGATTACCGATGGTGAAAATAGATCCCGATCTGATTTTTTTCATTTTCCTGCCACCCTTGCTGTTTGACGCTGCGTGGTCCGCTTCATTTAAGGAAATGAGGAAATGGTGGCGGATGATTACCAGCTTCGCCTTTCTGGTGGTATTTTTTACCGCACTTACCGTAGCGTTGGTTGCCAACTATTACATTCCGGGGTTTACCATCGCATTGGGTTTTTTGTTGGGCGGCATCGTATCGCCGCCCGACGCGGTAAGCACCGGAGCCATCACCAAATTTGTGAAAATCCCCCGATCCACGTCGGCGGTTCTGGAAGGCGAAAGTTTGCTGAACGATGCGTCTTCGCTCATTATTTTCCGCTTCGCATTGGTGGCCGTCGGCACGGGGCAGTTCATCCTGCAGGAAGCTGCTGCGGATTTTCTATGGATGGTTTTCGGCGGAGCTGGAATGGGCTTATTCCTGGCCTGGCTGTTTGTGCAAATCCACAAAAGGCTGCCAACCGATGCGCCGTCAGACATCGTGTTTACCCTGATCAGCCCGTATTTCATGTATTGGGCGGCGGAACAGGCGCACGCATCGGGCGTTCTGGCGGTGGTCTCGGGCGGTTTGCTGATGTCTGCAAAAAGACTGGAGTTCCTAAACAGTACGAGCCGGATCCGGGGGCACAGTGTCTGGGAGAGTTTGGTCTTCATCTTAAACGGAATCGTCTTTCTGATTATCGGATTGGAGCTTCCCGAAATCGTAACCGGTATCCGTGCGCAGGGCATTCCGTTAGGAACGGCCATCGGGTACGGCATCTTGGTCACAGCCGTATTGATCGGAGCAAGAATCATCAGCTCGTATGCCGCATTGGTTGCCACCGCCATTTTCCGGCCGAGTGTGCGTCCGCGATTTACCTCGGTGCGGAGGCGCTGGTTGATGCCGATGCTGCTGGGTTGGACAGGGATGCGGGGCGTGGTTTCATTGGCCGCGGCGTTGGCGATACCCGTAAAGCTTGACAACGGAATGGCATTTCCACACCGGGATCTGATTCTCTTCATCACCTTTGTGGCCATTTTGCTCACGCTGCTGGTGCAGGGACTCACGCTACCGTATTTGATCAAAAGGACCGCTTTGTTCGATGGAATTTTTAACGAAGAGGAGGAGGAAGCCACCCGTATGAAAATGAAACAGGGGTTGAAACAGCACGTTTATCAATTTCTCAAAAGCAAATACGAAGCGGATCTGATCGGGATGGCCGGGATGGATAAGTTCATGAAGCAATGGGAAGAGCGTGCGAAATCAATGGAGGCGGATACCTGGATGAATGAAAAAACCAAAACCATTTTTATAGAGCTCCTCGCTTCGCAGCGTGAATACCTGACCGAACTGAACAAAGACCCGAAGATCGATGAAGAAATTATCCGTCAGCAATTATACCAGCTGGACCTGGAGGAGGAGCGGCTGAGAATTGTGTAGGGTAGATAGGGTTGACATAAACGGACGTAGTTAGATCAGTGACATATGGTTTTGCGTATTTAAAGGTTATTTGTTATTTTTCCGCTTGTCTACTAGGGTGCTATCCAAGTTGCTATGATACAGGCTTGTTATGATCTGATCGCCAGCGCCATGACCGTGCATCAAGCGGAATGGTCAAAGCGTTGGCGTTTTTAAAAAAGAAGATATTTGATCACGAGAAACAAATGCAGACAACCCAAAAACTTGAGCGATTCGGCATCTTTTGCTATAAAGCACTGGTATGGCTTTTTTTGGGTGTCGTTATCGGTTCATTTGTGGCCCAGATACAAGGATTTATGCCCATCTGGTTCATTGCTGTTCATGTTTTAGGGGCAATTGGGCTGGGGTGGTTGTTCAGCGTGTTGTTGTTCCGGTATATCGACCGGAAACGCGTACGTGCCTTGGCGCAGGACCGGGCGCATGCAAGCAGCTATGCTGCGCCGGCACGCATAGATTCGATTCAATTCGGTGGGGTACGGATGATGGAGACACGTGAGCTGACCATCATCCAGGTAACCGTGTTTCCGAGGTCCAATGCGCCTTATCAAACCACGGTACGTCAATTCATGACTGCCGAAGATCTTGATCAGCTCCAGGAGGGAGCCTTGGTCACCTTCTACGAAGATCCGCACGACCGCGGATACGGCACGGTATTGCCCACCTTGCCGGTGGCAGAAATCCCGGCGGATATGGAAGCGTATCAGGCGGATACGGTTTATCCCGAGCGGCGGAGAACCGGGCTGTGGCTCTTGGTTGGGCGCAATCCGAACCGGATTGCGCGGTCGGTAAACTTCATTTTGATTTTCGCGTTATTTGGTTTCGGCTTTCTTTCGCCGTATGTCGTTACGGGCAATGTGGACTGGCTCCGGTTGAGAATGAAGTACTTTCCACAGAAACTGATTTTTCAGGATAAGGGCAATTTCAATCCGGAGGCGTTCAATAAAGCCTATGACAAGGCCATCGCCTATATCGGCGACCGGCGCATTGAATCGCTGCTTTTTTACAAAGACTTTACAGCCGTAAAAGTGGAGCAGACCGATAAAGCCGGTCACTTGCGGAGTGCGACCATCCGCGGCAACTCCGTCGAAGCATATTTCATGCCTTCCTCGCCGGACGATCACGATCGGTTCTTCACCGTGGAGTCGGCCCGGTTTGACGTCTTGAAGAAAGCGCTGGATGATGCGGCGAGAGACTATGACATCGAAGATATAATGTATATCGGTTTTCGCAAAGACGTCCGATGGAGTATGCCGGGTCCTCGTAGGGAACGCCATGTTGATGTCCATATCGTGTTTGAAGGGGGCGAGACGTCTCTGGATTATAACGGAGAGACCGGCGAACGGTTGCTGCCGATGTAACGCCGTGTGGTTTGTTCTCAGCTCAGAAAAAGGGGGGTGCCGGGCGGCAGCCCCCAATGGAAAAAGCCTTTTTTCTAACGTTGAACACCTACAAGGTATCGTTCATCATCGTATCGTTCATCATGGTGTCGCTGGGCGCAGGTGTTGGCGCCATCTCCATGGTGTCCGCATCCTGTTGTTGGTTATTCCCGGTGTTGTTACACGCTCCTAAAAACACAGTCGCTGCCACTACAGCGAAAAATAGTTTAATCGTCTTCATTTGTTTTAATTTAGTTAACAATGAATTTGCTTTTGCCTCGCTCAGCGACAGCCGCATTCGCGACGCGTTTTTACTTGTTGTTGTGTAGGATAACCGCTGAAAAAGCAAATGGTTTTTAAAAAAACGCTTGTCGGCCGTTAAGCCGAAATTACTGGTTTTCCTGTATTGTTTCGCTGGGCGTGAATCCTGATTTTTGATGGTATGATTCAAAACATCCGATTAGGAGCTAAATTCGTGTGTGCGGCGGTATTATTCCTATCATGCAGCAAAGACAATAATCCCGGACCGGGCGATGGTATACCACTGCCTGCCGACCTGACCGGTACGTTGCTGTACGACTGGGTAGACGAAGGCGTACTTGCGGTCGATGTCAGGACCGGTCAAAAAAGCGTATTCCTTACCGATGATATCCGGAGAAATGGTTTTGATGTAAGCCGCGACGGCCGGTTGCGCCTAACATCACACGATATTCAGGGTAACTATTATGACACCCAATACACACTGAGTAATGTCGCCGACGGCAGCATTGTCAGCCAGTTTACTTTCTACCCACCCAATGGTGGCAGCCGATTCAATCACGGCAAATTGTCGCCCGATAATAAGCTGATAGCCATACCTCCTACATTAGACGAAGGGATTATTGTAGTCGACACGGAGGGCCGTATGGTAGTGCACATTGAGAACATCAACGGCGAACCCTTCGACTTATACGACGATGTGGAGTGGCTGCCCGGAAATGCCCTGCTGTTTACCCACGGCAACTACATCCTTCGCAGCTCGCCTCCCTATACCGAGGCTACACTCGTCAAAGAGATGAACTACGAAAGCTGGGGCAGTATATATCCAAGCCCCGATGGCCAGCGGCTTGCCGTCTGCATCGATAAGCATATCTATGTTATGGGTATTGACGGGGGTAACCTGACACAGGTCACTGAAAGTAACTTTCAGGAAAACAAAGCGGTTTTTTCACCCAACGGCAACTACCTGTTGGTAGGAACCGACTATCGGAGGACTGGCGCTTTCGGGGCTATCTGGGAACTCAAAATCATACCCGCAGATGGCAGGTTGTATAACGTGGATCCGATTGAACCGAATAGCAAAGGTGTCATTCCTGTCATTGCCATTGGGGAAGACCGGCCCGAGGCTAGTGACGGCATCATGCTTTGGCGATGATTGGAGGTTCGTTTGTTATATGTATTTCAACTCGGTAGCCCGATGTATAAGTGCCGCTACATTGGCTACCTTGAACTTTTGCAATAAGTTCCGCCGATGGCTCTCCACAGTAAGCGGGCTGATGAAGATCTTTTCACCTATTTCCACCGAACTCATACCGGTAGCCAGTAAACCCAGTACTTCCCGCTCCCTACGCGTAATGGCGGGGAGTTCACCGGTTTCATGATCATGTAGAATGGCTTGAATGCCTTTACTAAGGATCACTTCTCCGCTCATCGCGTTATGTATTCCACGGATAACCTCTTCAGCTGATGCGTTTTTAAGGATATAGCCGTTCGCTCCTGCATTTAGCATCCGTTGGATAATGCTGTACTCATTGATGTTACTGATAGCGATTACGATAGTTTCGGGGTAGCGGTTCTTAATGGCAGCGCACTCATCGATCCCGTTGCTATCAGGCAGGTTAATGTCTAGCAGGACCACGTCAACCCGGTTGTTTTTCAGGTAAGCGAGCATAGAACCCGCATCCGTAAATTTTCCGGCAAACACTATCCCGTCAGCATCCTGTAACATGTATTCAAACCCTTGCAATACCACCGGATGGTCATCCACGACAATTATCTTGATCTTTTTGCTATCCACTACAAAGCTATTTGAATATTAACGGTTGTTCCTTCCCCGGGCCTAGACAGTATTTCCATCTGCCCATCTAGTAACGCGATTCGGTGCTGGATGTTGACCAGTCCGAGTCCTTTTTGCTGATCTTTGGTCGTCAGATCCATTCCAATCCCATTATCCTCTACCGTGACAAACAGCCAGTTTTCCAGTTCACTGCATTGCAATATAACCTTATCGGCATGGGCATGTTTGATCGCATTTGTTAGCAATTCTTGGACAACACGATACACCGTGATGCGCAGTTGGTCCGGATAGTTATCCTTTATGCCAAGATCCTGAAAAGTTACCCGCACAGTTGACGTGCTCATAATACGGCATAGATCCGATAGCGCTGGAATCAAGCCATCCGCCCGTAGCGATTCAGGCATCATGCCGTGCGCAATCCGCCGGAGCTCGTCAACCGAATAATCCAACTGACTGACCGCGTCATGAATGACACGCTTTTCTTCATTACTGCTTTCTCCGGCTTTCGTGATAATCGCAGACAATTTCAACTTCACTCCGGCCAGCAATCCTCCCAATCCGTCATGAAGATCTTTCGCAAGACGGCTTCTTTCGGCCTCCTGCCCGCGAAGCATCGCATCAAATTGCCCTAAGCGTTCCTGTTGACGTATCGAGCGGAGCTCTTCTTGGTGCAACAATTCCTTTTGGACAAGCAGGTTTTTATTTTTCTTTCCTAGCTTCCAGGAAAAAAACGCAACGCATAGCGCCAATAGCAGCCCGGCAGCAAGCGCCAGCTGTTTCTTTCGGTTCTCCTCTTCAAGTTTAAATAGCAGGTTTTCCCTTTCAACACTTTTGTATCGTGTTTCCAGCTCGCGCACTTTCAACGCTACTTCTCGATCATGGAGAGAATCCAAGCCATCGGCGAAAGCTTCCATTTCCAGATAAGCCGTCCGGTAATCTCCCAAAAGGAACTCCAACCGAGCCATATCCCGTTGGTATATCAACGTGTTATGCAAGTTCTCAAAGGATTGATGGCGCATGGATTCTTGCAGGCTTTCTTTTGCCTGGCGATAGTCGCCAAAGGCTTTGAATGTTAAACTCAATTGCTGATAAGCATTCTGCAAACCGTATTCGTCATCGCTTTCTTTCGCTGCCTCAATTGCCTGTTGAAGGCTTGACAGTGACTTTTCCTTTTGATTTAAATGCCGGTAATAGATCCCTTCTGTGACGTGTAGATACGGTATATAGGTGGAGTGTGGTATCCGTTTCGCATACACGCAGGCCGAATCCAGCAACATCCGCGTTTCAGATAAATCCAATCGATGCGCCGCATTTCTGGCCGCATTGGTAAATATCTCCAGTTTATTTTCGGACGCGTTTTGAACCTTTGCGATGGCGTTGAGGGCTTGTTTGTAATAATTTTCTGCTTTTCGGTAATCATGAATATTTTCCAGCTGCCGTCCAATATTATTCAATTGATAAGCCACCGAAGAACTGTCTCCAGCTAATCGAGCAAGAGGAAGTGATTGGTCTATCGTCACTTTCAGATATTCGTCGTGCCTGTCCTGTTTTTGCAATATCATGGCGTAATTGTTCCATATTTTTGAACGGTTGAGAAAGGCGTTCCTAGTCGTTTCGTTTTTCAGGTAAGCATCGGCTTTCAGAAAGGTTCTTTTAGCTTCTTCATAATCGTATTCCATCAGGATATTTGCTAAAAACTGATGATACAGTCCCCAATAGTAGCTGCTGGGTCGTTTGTCCATCAGAGTTTTGGCATCATTCAAATAGCTATACGCTTTTGTGGTGTCCCTATCGCTCCAAAAGAAGCTTATTTTTAGCAATCCATCGATTTTCAATGCGTCCGTTGGCGCTTTTCGGACGATATTAAGCAAACTGTCGGAGTAATTGTCAGCAAGATTCTGTGCGCGGACGGTAAAAAAACTGGGCATATAAAGAACAACCAAGCCTATGATGTTCAACATACCAAGACCAATTTTTTTTGCGTTCCAGGTCATCATCGTCTAGCTACTATTTTGGTTAATATACGCATCCCAAAGCTATAGCAATTAAAAAACTTTGAAAATCCACGAAAGTAAGGAATAAAGTGAGCAGTTTTTCTGCCGAAGCCCATTCGATATCGTCGCCAACAATTGCGGCACTTCATTGTTTATGAAGAAAAAAGCATATGGGTTTTTTCAGAAATATACTGCCTGCACTGGCAGGCTCTTTGGTACTCAACATCATTCACGAGCTCGGGCGCAAACGGCTCAACAATGCCCCCCGAATTAATGAAATTGCCGAGGAGGGCATTGAAAAGACATGGCGGGCCGCGGGCAGCAAACCACCCCAAGAGAAAGAACTGTACAACATGGCGTTGGCGGGTGACATCGTTGCCAACACCGCTTTTTTCCGTGCGATTAATGGCAATAGCCCGAAAGAGACCTGGGCAAAGGGGCTCCTGTTGGGCACCGCCGCGGGCATCGGCGCACTGACGCTGACCAAGCCGCTTGGGCTAAATGACGAACCCGTTAATCGCAACCGCAACGTCAAGGCACTGACGGTGTTGTATTACCTGATCGGCGGACTGGTCACCGCGGCCGTTTATAACGCCGTCAACCGGTATCCCTAGCCCACAGCACGGCGGACGATCTGAAGCGCAAGCCGGGGTGGATCTGATAAATCTCAAGTAAATTCAAACAATTTCAGGCTGGTTTTGTCTACTTCTCTGCCGGACACAAGGAACTAAGATACTAGACAAACGACGATAATTGTTTATTTACTTCTTCCTAATTAAAACACAATTATGAATCACAGAGAGTACAGCCAAAAAGTAGTTCAGGAAACAGGAGCACTGACAGGTTACGCACGTTATTTTACGAAGGATCCAGAGAATGCAAATGATTTGGTACAGGACACGATGCTAAAAGCGTTCTCTTATTACGACAAATTCAGGGAGGGAACGAATTTACAGGCGTGGCTTTATACCATACTTAAGAATACATTTATCAATTACTACCGTAGAAAGGTCAAAACCAATTCATTGATCGTTAAATCTGAATCTCTTTCTTCTTCCGACCTTTACATCAGTTCCCTGCGCAATCAGGCCGAAGGGAAGTTTGTGATGAAAGATATCGAATACGCGCTTTCGAAGCTCTCCAAAGAATACTATTATCCTTTTACCATGTATTACGAGGGATATAAGTATCAAGAAATTGCCGAGCAATTCCAGATCCCGATCGGAACGGTAAAAACCCGGATACATATGGCCCGGCAACAGTTGAAGAAAAAGTTAAAGCCTTACGCTAAACCGGCAGACCGGAAGGCGTAATCGGCTTTAGGCTGCTCCCAGCCAACCGCAGTTGCCTTTACGGCCGCCATCGGCTGTCAGCTTTTCCCAATAATAGTCGATGTCTTCCTGCGTTTCGCAGTCGATCACAAATGAGACCGCCTCGTTAAACGTGAACGCTGGCCCGCCGTTCAGGCTGATTTAGGCCGGTTTAGCCTCTCACTTTATAGCCGGGAATACGGACTGGCTTCAGTTTTTCCAAATTCTCGGACATGCCTGCAAATCGGCCGGTTTTTCCCGATTGTACAACCAATACCCGTTTAGCCGATACATGCTGAACTGTTGCTGTATGGTTATCTGCCGTATTAGTTCGTTTCTGCAAAGATGCTTTCATATCGTTTTACGATTCCCTTCTTTTCTTTCTCCCTGTTAGTGGGTATTACAAATATAGCGCTATTTTTTCGATTACCGAAAACTGCATAATCATTTTGAAATGACCTTCTTAGTACTTCTTTATATACTTGATAGCGTTTGTTATTTTCATTACTTTTCTCATATATCAAATTAGCAGCCAAAAAACCCCATGTATCGATATCAAAATGGATTTTGACGTACAACATTATTTCCATGATGGTGCCACCGATGATGCCGAACGAATTTTGCTTTGTCAGCATCCGATATCGAAGGTCTTGTATACTATCCAGCGAGTTATTCTTTGGTGTAAGATTGATCTTAGGATAGTAATCAAGAGTCAGTAAGCCACCCTCATATGACTTAATCGAAACAATATATTTTATGCAGGCTTTTGCATTATGTCTGTAAAACCTGAAAATAAACTCTTGTTGGTATGTTTCGGATAGACGGTATTTGTTTTTCCGTACCTGTACTAATTTAAAGTCTAAGTTGCTATCAAACATTCAAAGGTTATTAGGTTCAGCTTTCTCCTATAACTGTTTTTCACAATGCACGAATCACAAATATAAGGATATTCCTTCACTAAATATTCTAATACTTCTTCCAGCACCTTCTCTTCCTCCTTGCCCTAAATGCAAAGATGTGTCGCTGTGTCAATCATGCCGTTTAACACCAGCAATGTATCATCGGCATTGGACAAACTCAATACCTTTTTTGCTACTTTGGTACCATCGGCTGCCGTCGATCATCCGGAAGGCGTAAACTAATCTAGGCCGCTTCCCTGTTTTTGCGGAACATCGGAAGCGGCCGCTAACCGACCTCTGCTCAGGCATTTTCCAGAGCCTTAATATCGAACTTTTTCATTTTCATATAAACCACCATCACCCGCTGCGCTTTATCCGGATCGCTGAGCAGTTTTGGTAAAATAGTGGGTACCACCTGCCACGATACGCCGAATTTGTCCTTCAGCCAACCGCAGTTGCCTTCACTGCCCCCGTCGGCCGTCAGCTTTTCCCAATAATAGTCGATGTCTTCCTGCGTTTCACAGTCGATCACAAATGAGACCGCCTCGTTAAACGTGAACGCTGGCCCGCCGTTCAGGCCAATAAATTTCTTGCCATCGAGCTCAAATTCGACCACCATCTGGTTGTCAGCCTTGATCTTGGCATTCTTGAAAATCGAACAGTAGAATTTTGCTGCTGCCTGGGCCTGACCATCAAACCAGAGACAAGGATAAATGTTGTTTTCCATTTTTTTGAATTGTTTTGTTTACGATTCAAAGGTATCGAAGACCTAAGCCGCGGAATAGAACAAAACTGACAAAATCAGTTTCCCCCTGCTTTGCTAAAGGCAAGGTACTCACCGGGCGTTAGCGAAGTAAACTCTTTGAATGCGCGGATGAAATGGCTTTGGTCTGAATAGCCGTTGCTATACGAAAGTGCGGTCAGGTTTGTGAACTGTAGGCTGTTCAGTTGCCGGAAAGCGGCATTGAATTGGCGGATTCTCCGGTAGCGGGTGGGGATGATGCCGATGGTTTTCTCAAATAACCGTTGGAAGGTGCGCCCCGTCATGCAAAGTTCCGACTGTATCGCCGCCAGGTTTTTTTTGGAGGGTTCGGCGGCAATTTTTTCAACGGCATATTGCATGATGCGCGTATCGGTCTTGATTTTCGTAACGAGGCTGTATATATACCTATCCAGGATGCCGACCATCTCCGTGCTTGAGGATGCGTTCAACAACTGTTCCTGCAGGCCGGTCCGGATGGATGCCGGCAATACGTTCAGATCGATGGGGTTGTCTGTCAATTCCTGGGCAGAGACCCCAAACAGCGAATTCAGGGCATACGGTTTAAAGAAATAAGCAATCAGCGTGAAATCCTCATCGATGGTTAGGGTGTCTGGGAATACCGTTTGGCCAAATAGGGTTAGGTAGTTCGTAGAATTTCCTATCCGTCCTTTGGCTGTTTGGAAAAGCAGTGTGGGCATACCATTTGCAAAAAGAGGCAATGCAAAAGGGGTCGTTACTTGGAAGTTTTCAATAACAAGCAGTTCATGCACGTATTCTGCAATACAGGGAGCCGGATGGAGATACAATGATTTCATATGATCGTAATCTGATACCAAAGATATGATCTCTATGTTTTGCGTTTGCGGGGCATATGCGACAAATAAGGGGGCATTTTTAGTATTTTTTCTCCGCGGCGACGTTAACGTCTCCGGGGGCCTCATACCCCTGAATGCTAGCTTTTTGCACAAAACGTACGGCCGTGCTTCCTGCCAAGGGTTCCAATTTATCGAGTAATTTGGCAAAGCGGCCTTTGCTGAGGGTGCCGGTCATCTTGCTGATGGCCTGTTGCTGCTCGGCGGTCAGTTTACCGGCGCGGACGCCTGGATGAAGCTGTAGGTAGGCGTCTTTGGTCGTACGCGGTTTGGTAAAAAATCCCCTTGCTACCAAAGCATGTAGCGCTTTCGACATTCCCGTTTTGTAAATGCCTGTTCCCGCGGCTTTTTTTGTAGCCTTTTCATTCGCCTTTTTTTTCCGCTCGTTTGCAGCCTGAGCGGCTACGCGGCGGATGGCGGCAGGCATTTGTTCCAAAGCAGGGATCGGGAAGTCAGGATTGGAAAGTTGATAGTGGTGAACGCCGAATGATTTGGCATGATGCTCCATGGTTTCGATTCTGACATCCAAGTTCCCCTGTTCCAAGCCACTGATGTATGCGGGACTTGTTTTCTTAAAGATTGCGTAAGTGGCTTGATCTAAGTTCGCCGCTTTTCGATATGCTTTAAGCCTTCGGCCAAAGTCTTTTTTCGCATTGAGATTTTTTCTATACACTTTATTTGATATATTGATTTTCATTCTTATCTTTGTTTCATCATCGGCACAAAGCGGTTATAACCGTCAGATTTGAAAAGAAAAAAACGATGTTTATGGCATAGATGAATGAATACATATAACCAAGGTGTAGGTATACATCCTTAAAGGTCTCGCCACGTTACATCCCACACGGGCGCGAGGCAGCAGGTAATATACCCATCTCCAAACAATTGGCTATCTTTGCCAACTGTTATGGGTTGGGTCTGCTGTTGAACCGTGCTCGTGTGGGAACTCAAGTGGCGGGGAGGCAGATTCCAATCCATACTTTTAAATCCGTAGATAGAATCCGAACTCACCCTTTCCCGTATCCCTACGCCGTTAACTAAACCAACGGTAAACTTAGACAAAGTTGTTACGAAAAGCAACTTTATCGATCTCTGCGCTGCCGTTGAAAACAAATTATGGTAAGCAAACATGAGTGAAAAAATCGAAAAACGGCCTAGATTGAGCGCTTTTGATGCGCTTTACCCGAAAAAGCCCAAGCAGCCGATTTAGCAGAAGCTAAAGACGGATGATCTCACAGGACGCGAAGTACGTGTCTTTGTTCAATGATTGTTTTAACCAAAATCCATACCGAATGAAGCGAAATTTACGCTTAATGGCCATGCTTTGGCCAATAGTAACGATCATGTGTTTGGAAGCCCGCGCACAGTCCCCGGATGTTTCCGGGGCTGTGCCTCCGGGCACTGACACAACTTCCAACGTCCAGGATACGATAACAATTGAAGAGGTCCAGGTAAACACGGGCTACCAGCGACTACCCAAGGAGCGGGCTACGGGCAGTTTTGTGCAGATTGACAACGAATTGTTGAACCGTAGCGTAAGCACCAACCTGCTTGAGCGCCTTGATGGCATCACAAACAGTGTGCTTTTTGATAAGCGGGGTGCCAAACCACGAATACAGGTCAGGGGATTGAATACGCTCACCCAGCACATGTCCGAACCGCTGATTGTGGTCGACAATTTTCCATACGAAGGAGATATCGGGGATATAAATCCGAATGATGTTGAAAACATCACCGTGTTAAAGGATGCGGCGGCTTCTTCGATCTGGGGGGCACGGGCAGCAAATGGCGTCATTGTCATCACCACTAAAAGAGGTGCGTTCAATAAACCCGGTCGCGTGCATTTCAACTCCAATGTAACAATAATGGAAAGAACCAACTTGTTTGACAGGCCTGAACCGGGGCCGAAGGATATCATCGAAATGGAAAAGTTCCTGTTTGACAAAGGATATTTCGATGCGCAGATAGCCGATCGGACGGGCTTTCCGGCGCTTACCCCCGTGGTTGAAATATTGGCTGCCCAACGCGACGGAAGATTAAGCGAACAAGAGGCCATGGCTGAGTTGGGGCGGCTATCAGAAAATGACGCACGCAAGGATTTCGAAAAATATATATACCGACCAGCGGTAAATCAGCAGTACAATGCGGGAATATCGGGAGGTGCGGGCAACATCAGTTACTACCTATCGGCAGGTGTTGATAAGAATATCGAAGAACTGGTAGGCAATACCTATGACCGCGTTAGCTTACGTTCAACAACAACCTATCGCCCTTATAAAACGCTGACCGTGGAAATCGGCCTGGGCTACACGGAACACCGTGATATAAATAACAGCTTGGGGGGCTATGGCAGCGCTGCTTATAAGTTCGGGAGCCGAACCATGCCGAATTACCATTCCCTTTTGAACGAAGATGGCGGCGCAAACTCCATCGATCTCGACTATCGCGCTCTTTTTACCGATACAGCAGGTAACGGAATGCTCCTCGACTGGAAGTACCGTCCGCTTGACGAAATGGCAGTACAAGACCGCTCATCGCGGGGCCGTGCCATGACGGGCAATTTGGCAATCAATTACGAGATCGCCCCTTTTCTAGTGGCCGACGTGAGGTATCAATACCAGCAAACCCAACGCACAGACCGCGACTATTACAGCGGGGAGAATTTCTATGCGCGAAATCTTATTAATTTATTCAGTGTGCCCGATGGCGGGGAAATGCGCTACGGCGTACCCAACGACGGGATTTTGGATTTGACAACAACCGGTATCCAAAGCCATAGCATTAGGGGGCAGCTTAATTTCGAAAACACATACGGGCTCCACAGCATCAATGCCTTTGCCGGTGGCGAAGCACGCCAGGCTATGAATGCGGCCAACATGTACCGCACATACGGTTACAGCGATGTGCTCACAACCAGCAATGTCGACTACGTAAACAGATTGCCGACATTTGCCGGGATTGCAGGGAACATACTCGTGCCCAATAACGCCTGGTTTTCGGATATTACCAATCGGTATATTTCCGTATATGCCAATGCCGGATATTCGTTTCGATCCACCTACCACGTTACGGCAAGCGTACGCAAGGATGCTTCCAACCTCTTCGGTGTGAAAGCAAATAGAAGGGGTGTACCCCTGTGGTCCGCGGGGGTGAAATGGGATATCGCAAAAGAACGTTTCTATCGGATTTCAGCATTCCCTTATCTCGCTTTTCGGGCAACATACGGCTATGGCGGCAATGTAAATACCGGGATGTCTGCATATACCACGATTGAATACCGCAGTGCAAATGAGCAACCGACCAACGTGCCGTATGCGATCATATCCCAACGCCCCAATCCAAACCTTCGATGGGAAAAAACACGGACGATAAACATGGCTTTGGACTTCAGGGAAAAGGAAGGTTCCGTGTCGGGCAGTATCGAATACTACTTCAAGAAATCAACGGACGTTTTAGGTATGGAACCCTTGGATCCGACAGTGGGGACCGCTTCGCTCCTCACAAATTCTGCCCACATCAACGGCGAAGGGTTGGATGTGCAATTGCGGTTTAGCATGTTCAAAAGAAGGCCGGTGCATTGGAATCTAAGCACAAATTTCAATTATGTAACTTACAAAGTGACCCGCTACCTCACGGAGCGCAGCATGCTGGGATACGCGAGCAGCGGAGGGTTAATTTCACCCTTTGTGGGATATAATCCGTATCTGTTGGTAAGCCATCGCTGGGCCGGGCTGGATCCCGAAACAGGTGATCCAATGGGTTATGTGGGTGGGGAAATAAGCAAGGATTACCGTGAGCTGCTTCGCAATCCCGGTGAAGAACAGGTAATCCATGGGCCTGCGCTGCCGCCGTTTTTCGGGAATATAATCAACACGTTAACCTATAAACAGCTGGCTCTTTCGTTCAATATTACCTGGCGAATGGGCCATTATACGAGGTTGAGCAGTGTAAACTATGGGAACTTGTTTGCAACGGGTAATCCCCATATTGATTACCTCCGTAGGTGGCAAACACCGGGCGACGAGAAATATACGGATGTTCCATCCCTGGTTTATCCCAACCCAAGTGTCAACAGGGATAGCTTTTATGGTGACGCAGAGGTAAACGTAATCAACAGTTCCAGCATACGCTTCACGGATATCCGCCTCAGTTATGATTTCACAATCCCGCGTTTGGCAACCAACCTCCGTTTGTACGGTTACCTGAGTAACCTGAATGTAATGTTATGGAAAGCCAATGACAAAGGCATCGACCCGGAATATCCCGAGGGGCTGCTGCCAAACAAAAGTATGGCCGTTGGCTTGGCATTTGATTTTTAGAACGTCCTTTAATCGTTTCAAACCTGCTTGTATGAAAACCGATAAATTCTTGATGTATGCCCTGCTTTCAGGTAGTTTGCTTGCAGCTTCCTGCAACAGTTACCTCGACCTGAAACCCGATAAAAAAATGGCGGTACCATCATCGGCATCCGATCTGCAACTGATGCTGGATAACTATAATTTGTTTAATAGCAATTATCCCTATGCATTTGGCATCATGGCCGATGATTATTTTGTTACCACGGAACACTGGGCGGCATTGTCAAACCAAATGACACGTAACCTCTATATCTGGCAGCCCGATGAAAACACGGCCGAGTTTTGGTCAAGACCCTACACGAATATTTATACGCTGAATGTCGTTCTCGAAGAAGCTGAACGCATAGTCACCGATCCATGGGAATACGCGGCCATGACAACCGTTAAGGGAAGTGCGCTGTTCCTGCGCGCAATCCAGTATTTTGCGCTTACACAATTGTTTACCAAGCCCTACCAAGCCGAACAGGCTGATAACATCCTTGGCCTGCCGTTGCATACGCAAGCGGATTATAGCGTAAAGTCGGTTCGCGCTTCGCTGTCTGATACCTATGAATTGATCATCCACGATCTTGAACAGGCAATCCGGCTACTGCCGGAACGGTCCTCACTGAAAAGCAGGCCGTCGAAGGTGGCAGCATACGGTATGCTTTCAAAGGTTTACCTGTCTATGTGCGACTATGAAAAAGCCGGGCGTTATGCCGATTCATGCCTGTCGCGCTACGACCGTCTGCTGGATTATAACCTGCTCGATACCACTGCAAATGCACCCATGCCGGCATTTAACGAGGAAGTTCTGTTTCAGATGCGTTCAACCCGCCAGAGTATCCTGATTAATTCCCGGGCGAAAGTGGATTCCACGCTCTATAGGCTTTATGATAAACGGGATATCAGATCCCGCTTATTTTTTGTGCACAACCCGGACAATAGCATCGCATTTAAGGGAGACTACGACGGACGGGGAACTTCCTCGAACGGTTACGTGTTTTCCGGGGTAATTACAGACGAAATGTTTCTTATCCGATCCGAATGCCATGCGCGGCAAAATCAGCTGGAAAAAGCGGCCGATGATTTAAACCATTTGCTTGCCACAAGATGGGAAACCGGGAAATTTGAGCCGCTCCGATTCCTGACGGCCGATGAGGCAATAACGGCGATATTGGAAGAACGGAGGAAACAGCTGCTTTTCAGGGATAGCCGTTGGATCGACATCCGACGATTATCCCTCGACCCAAAGCATGCAATAACCCCCACGCGTCAGATCGAAGGCCGTACATACTCACTCGATCCACCGGATGGGTATGTGCTGCTTATACCAAACTATGTGATTGAGCGCAGCGGAATCCAGCAAAATTAACACACCGATAAAATGAAAAATTGTATAATTTTTTTGATAATAGCGTTTGCGTGTTTGGCAAACCGTTCTATTTCCCAGGTGCGGCAACTCCATATCGGTGATACCCTTCCGCATGTCGTACTCTCGAATGTGCTCAACTACGCAGGTGGAAAAATTGACCTTGCTGATATAAGAGGCAAGATCTTAATCCTGGATTTTTGGTCAACCTGGTGTGCTCCGTGCATCAAGTCGTTCCCAAAATCCGACTCGCTGCAGCGTAAGTACGCCGACCATTTGTTCATTTTGCCGGTAACCGGGCAGGACCGCCGGATGATAAGTGCATTTTGGTCCAAAAATGAATACACCCAATCCCTTTCGCTGCCAACGGTAGTGGAAGATACCTTGCTGTCTGCGTACTTTCCGCATGTCGGAGTGCCTTTTGTGGTATGGATTGATACGGACGGCACCGTGATGGGGTTTACGGACAGCCAATACGTCGATGAAAGAAACGTGACCAAAGCAATTAACGGCAAAGCCATTGATTGGCCATATGTGGGTAATAATGAAAGCTTCTTTGATTTCAGTAAGCCGATGTTGCCTCAGCAATACCAGCATGATTCTGTACTAACCACTAAGGTACAATACCGTTCAATAACCCCGCACCTTGACGGAGTGCAGACGCGGACGGTGTACGATACTCTGCGTGGCGAGAATGCAAAGCGGGTATTATTGGTTAACTATACGATCATGGGCTTGTACCGCCAAGCCATTCGTGGAATCCTGGGAAAAGCCATCGGACCGGACAATCGGATCGTCGTTAAGGTGAGAGACCCGGGTCGACTGATATATGATAAAACAAAACATTATAAGGCGAGCTGGCGGCGTAAAAACACCTTTTGCTATGAATCTATATGGGATAAGCACACGGACAATCGAAGGATGATGGAGGCTTTGCTGGCAGATATAAATACCTACTTTAACCTGAATGGTCGGGTGGAAAATCAACCTACGGAATGTCTTGTCCTGACTAGAATTAAGGATGTTCCCTTCAAAGAAAAGCCACTCGGCAAGTCCAGAAGTTCACTACCCACGTATCGTACAAGTACTGACCTTGTCGACGCGTTAAATAGAAGATCCTCGATACCAGCCATTGACGAGAGCGGGCTAACCGAAAACGTTAATATACCATTGGAAAACGAGGGGGATTTCTGGCAAGAAATGGGTTTGCTGAACAAACGATTGGAGCCTTTTAACCTCAGGATGATAAAGACAATTCGCAATATAGATAGATTGATAATCACTGATCATTGATCATGGAAAACCCGTGTAGCGGGTGTTAATGCCGGTACACGGGTTCTGAGAAAGCGATCAATCCTTTCGCTTATTCCAGCTTTAGCCGGATGAGGTTTGTATTGATTGGGTCTTGATTTTGCTCATCAAAGTGCTTTTCAATTTCAGCTATTGTACTCTGTGCACCCATACTGGAGAAATCTGGCAGGTCCTGGTTTGGCGCAGGCTGCGCAGGCACATTGACTGCACAAATAACGTCCGATCCCTCACATAGTTGATTAAGATCGTCGGATGCCAGCGGACGGTAATTTTCAGGCGTCGTGGCTTGCGTTTCGTTTGACGGTGAACCGGCATCGTAAACAAACCATTCAGTGGCCTGTATGTTTGCAACCTGATTCTTTACCACGGGTTCTTCCTCAACCTTGGTGTCGTTTACGTAGCTATATACACCCAGTGCGATAACTACGGCGGCTATAAAGCCTGATGTTAATTCAAATACTTTCATCTTATACGATAGTTTTTATGTTTGGTTAGTTTTTGAATGGCCCACCACGGCCATTTCCGTCTGTCGCGGTGCCCATCCCCGATGGGCGCTCCACAATGGCTAAATCAGGGGCTCATGGTTTACCTCCTTTCCGTTTTGCCTGCAACCACCGGAGAACGAAGCCCGAACCATCGATGGCAGGCAATGATGTTTGCGTAGTAATGGGTTCAAAAAATGTATCGGCAGCAGCTCGCCCGTAGGTTCTTTCCAATGTGCACCATTCATGTACAGCCAGCGTAATGCAATAGGCGGTTTCAGCGGTGCAATGCCCCCGATATTTCCGGATCTCATAATTCGGGTATAGCAGCTGGTTGATGCAAAGCAACAGGTTTACGGTTGGGTTGCCGGGATGATCCATGTCGAGAATACGCACGCCACGCCCAAAGCGAAGGGCAAGGACCTGTTCAGGGCGCCATTCGGTGCCAATCTTCGTCGCGATGAGCTTCCCCGCGCTATCCCCAAGCGTATGGCTGCAGGCTTCCACCAGCAAATTGCCCGTAAGGAAGTCGTCCACCGTAACAACGAGGTCAGGCTGATCGGTAAGGTCTTCTTCGTCCGGCTGGCCGTCGCAGAAAAAGGTAGTACCCACCCAGTCGATCCGCTTTTCCAAAGGTATCGCCTGTCTGTAGGGCAGATCGACCAATTGTTGGACGGCATCAAAATGTGCACGAAAAATACCGTTCAGCATATCGATAAGCGGAGGGTGGTAAACTATGGGGCAGGTTTCTAGACCGGTATCTTCCACAGCATAGCGCCATTCAGGTGTGCCTTGCGGCACCCACAGATAGGCAGCGCGTGCATCGTATGCCGGAATGAGATTGGAGAAGCCAAGAAAAAACGGTGTTTCGTATAATCCCACCCCCATCAGGTGGCCAAACGATTGGGTTTGATCAGATAAGTGGAGATGTGCTACCTGCCCTAGCTCAGCCATCTTACGTTGCAATGCCTCAATCTCTCCTGTAGTAACCTCTTTATGTATTCCATTTGCCGTCATCATGAAAGCAAAAATAGCCCACCCGCGGCCGTTCGGTTTGCTATTTTGTAAACGCTAAGCATTGCTATTTTGTAAAATGGAGTGTGGTAACGGCTCAACCGGGCTTCGGATTACCAAAGGAAGTTTACTTCGTGCCGCCTCTTGCCTCACTGGGCGACATACCGTAATATTTTTTGAACTGATGGTTGAAGGAAGTCTGCTCGCTATACCCCAATCGGTAAGCAACTGCCGCTGCCGGCAACTTCGCTTCGCGCAAGAGCCGCAATGCCTCTTGCATGACCTGCTCCAGGATATAGGATTTGATGGATTGTGCCGTTGACTCGCGAAAGCGGCTGTGCAGTAATTGGCGCGAACGGTTGAGGTTGGCGGCGAGCCTATCGACCAGCGGATAGCGCTGTGCCTCTATTTCTTGCCGCACACCCAGCTTGATGGCATCAACGAGCGTATGGTGCTGATCCACTGTTGTAACGAGCTGTATGGGAGCCATTGCGGGAACATTGATTTGCGCCCGGTGCAGATCGTGCAGTTGCACGGCAAATCCGTCTATGGCGTGGTCTAGCGATAAGCCTTCTTTAGCCGGTAAACTGAGCAGGCCCGCAATCGTCATCCGCGTTACCGGATCCAAAACATACGACGGGGAGGCCTTACACGTCCGTGGCCGCTGAAACCCTTGGATGGGCTGCCGTTTTTGCCACTGGCGCTCCACGGCGATACCCACCAACAGATGGGGGCCTTTGCCAAACACGATCCGGCCGCATTGTTGTGCGGGTGCGTACAGTAAAGCGTATTGCTCGTCTTCCAGCACCAACGGCGGACCGGCCCCGTCTGACGGCTGAAAGGCTACTTTGCCGCTGAGTAGATACAGCTGGTGGACGTCTCCACATAGGCTCTTTGCCGGCAGGCTGGCCTCACTCGCGTTTACCGCGACTTCAAGCACGGAAATAAACGTGTGCCTACCATCGTGAGTTTCGTGTATAAGGTCGAATGCTGCGTCATGCCAATAGTATTTTTTAGTTCTTTTTTTATCGCCGTAGCCCAGAGGGTAGGACGGCCGGAAAGGTGGCCGCTCCATTAAGGTGGCCTCGGGATAGGCAAATGGGATACGGAGCACATACGGATCATGCATGTTCAGCCTCCCCATTTGTCTGTGCCGGCCGATCCGATCCCTGAAGGTCCGGTAAGGTTTCGGTCGCCAGCGGATTGCATATGGAAAGATGGGGTGAGCGGTCTGTTTGTAATGTTAGTTTGCCGTCTTCCAGGTAATACACCGCATCCGCAAGCGGTAGGCTGTTGGCGTGATGGCTGATCCAAAGGATGGTCATGCCTGCGGCCTTTCGGCGCAGCAGCAGGCGGTGTACCCGGCCTTCGGTGGCATTGTCCAACGCTGCGGTGGCTTCATCCAGCAACAACAGCCGCGGCTGTCGATAAAGCGCCCGGGCAAGTGCAACGAGCTGACGCTGCCCGCCACTGAGCAGGCAGCCATCGGGTCCGATGGGTGTGTCAAGTCCCTGAGGCCAGGTGCCGAGGAGCGGCAGCAGCCCGAGTTCATTGCAGAGTGTTTCCAGCTTTTCCGGATTGGGTGTTTCGCCCAGGCATATGTTGGCCGCAAACGTATCGTCAATGAGCTGGGTATGTTGGGGCACCACCGTGATATACCGATGCAGTGTTTCACGGTCGATCAGTTCCAGGGGGTGTATGCCCAGATGAATGCGTCCCGCTGAGGGACCATATTGGCGTAGGAGCAACGAAATCAGCGTGCTTTTGCCCGAGCCGGAAGCCCCGCGTATAACGGTGAGGGTTCCTCGTGCAAGCGTGAGTGACAATCCGCGTAGCGTTTCAACCCGATCGCGGTACGTAAAATGCACGTCGTCCAGTACGATGGGAAAGATATCTTCCGGCGTAAACCGAGTAGCACCAGGTGGATCGGTTGCAGGAATATCCCATAGGTCGAAAAATCGTTCCGCAGCGATGCGGGCTTCCTGCACATGCCGGGCCAGTGGCATGAGCTGAGCTGCGGCCGCACTGAAATAGCCGCTTAGTGTATAAAAAGCCAACAGCTCGCCGAGCGAAAGCCCGCCTTTGAGCACCAATATTCCTCCTCCCCACAGCAGTGCCAGCGAAAAACCCTGGGCGAGGAGGGAGGTCGCTTCCTCGGCCCATATATTCACCCGGCCGGCAGTATGCGCAGCCGTGAGGAAATCGTGGGTATGTGCATCCAGGCGGGTACCGTGCAATCGTTCCGACCCAAGCTGCTTGACGGTATGGATGGCACCGAAGGTTTCGGTGAACCGGGCATCCAGCGCTGCTTCGGAAACGAGAACCCGGCGCTGCACGACGCGGTGGAAGGCGTTAGCCAAGGCGTAGACGCCTGCATAAGCCCCGATGCTGAGTAACAACCAGATCGCCAACAAGGGGTGGCGCACGAGCGCTACGAACAGCACCGCCACCAGCGAAAGTGCCGGTACGCCCGACTGGATGAGCAGGTCGTTGACGAGCCGTCGGATCAGGATGGCGTCGCCTATACGTGATAGCAGCTCGCCGGGCTGCAGGCTGTTAAATACGGACTGGGGAAGTGCTAACAGGTGGGTGATGTAGCTGCGTAAAAGCCTGCCGTCCAGCAGCCGCGCCGTATACAGGGTGATGGATTTCCGGACAGCGCTGGCTGCTACTTGCAGCAGGAGGATGAGTACGAAGAGCAAGCCTATGCGATGCAAGGAGTCTGTTTCTCCAAGGGGCACAATGCGGTCGGTGAGCAGGCCGACGAATAACGCGCCAGCCATGGCGAGCACCGTGACAAGCAGCGCCAGCAAAAACGCGTGTGCAAGACGACGCCGATACGGAAGCAATAATTGTGCAATGCGTCGCCGGATGGAGGGGATCGGAGCGCCGTCGTCCACGAGAAATGCCGGACCGGGAAGAAGCAATAGAGCGGCTCCGCTCCAATAGGCGTTGAATCGCTCCAAAGGCCATCGGTGCCGGCGTCCATCGGCCGGATCAAGCAGCGTAACCGTTTGTTTTCCCGTGCGGGTAACGACCATGAAATGCGCACCGGTATCGGCATGGTTAACGTGTACGATGGCGGGCAGCGGAGCCTGTGATAGTCCGGTGTAGTCGCCGCCTACCGCCTCGGCCTGGAAACCCAGTTTACACGCGGCCCTGTGCAGGTCGGTAAGCGTGGTACCCACTGCATTGGTACCCGCCAGCATCCGTACATGGGCTACGGAAAGAGGCTTTCCATAGTGGGTGGCGATGCCGGCCAGGCAAGCCGCTCCACAGTCGCTTCGATCGTGCTGTCGGATCGTTGTCATGTGTTTGTTACAGTTGAGGTTTGGTATTCCGATTGGGAATTAATTACTTAGTGATCGGTTTAAACTGCCAATTGTCCCTAGACGGACCTAAAATAGTAGCCTATGTTTGCTCCTGTGCATCACACGCCATTGGCTTATTTGATCGTTGCCGTCATTGCCGCCGTTAGTATTTTTGCACTGCGGAACCCACGGTTGTTCGATACCTGGCGCATGCATCCGTATGCCATTTACCGAGGTCGCCGCGTTTTTGCTGTATGGACTTCGGTGTTCGTGCATGTTAATGAAAAGCATTTACTGATTAACGGCACATTGCTTTGCCTGGCCTTACCGGAGGTCGAGTACATGCTGGTGGACGACTTTGGTATGGTCAATGGCCGCTTGCTCTTATTGTTCTTCATCGTGTTTGCTGCATGGTTCGCGGGTGTGTTTACGGCTATCCAACACCGAAAGCAGAAAAGACACAGGTCTGCCGGTGCATCTGCATTGGTCATGGCGCTCGTGCTGTTTTTCCTGGTATATTTTCCCGTTGAACCCATAGCCGGGATGCCATCATTCGTAGCAGATGTCCTACCGTTGTGGATCGCATCGGTATTACTGGCCGCATTGGGCGTCCTCGCCTTGCTAAAGGCTCCTGCCGGCGCCATCCATCTGTACGGCGCACTGGCAGGTATCCTCCTGGCTTTTTTGATCAGGCCAGCCTCACTGGGTGAAATCATACGAAACGTAGATTTTCCCATTACATCAAAGGAAAGCAATAATAAACCCACCGGGGATAATCATGCCGCCGATCATGCCGATGATGGCACGCCCGAGGAAAGCACCCTCCCGGCGTTTACCGCCTTCGATAGCGTCCGAGTGATTAACGGGCAAACGGTTCATCCCCTCGGGGATTTCCAGGATTGAAGAATGAATGGTTTTTGAATACATCTGTTTGGATTTAAGGTCCTCCTCCATTGGAAGACGGAGGTGAAACTGTGAATTTGTAATGTAAATACCTAATTTTTAGATGTTTATATTAACTACAGTTATATTTTAACGGCAGTGGACCGATTTGAACCTAGGTGGTATGAATTTTGAGAAATACAAATTTGAATTGGGAGCCCGTATCATGAAGGCGCGGCTAAAAAAGGGATTGACGCAGGATCAGCTGGCAAAAGCCATCGGTCGTTCGCAACCCGCCATCACGCAGATCGAAAGTGGCAAATCCCTGCCTGGAACCGGAACACTTTTCAAATTGGGTAAAGCATTGGATACGCCGGTCAACCGGTTTTTCCCGGAAACGGTACCAAACCGCGTGCTTGGCTCAACCATTTTTGGTTTGCTATGGGTGCGTATCCGGCATTGGTGGTATCGGCGCAAGCGTAACAAATCTGCCGAAGAGGAATCTTAAGTTACGTATGAACTAACTTTTTTGTAACCAAGCCATCTCCATTTTGGGAAACAGATTATCAGCGGGCAGGAGCGGTCCATGGTCCCAGATCCGTTTCCATGGTCCGGCGAGCTGGCGCTGGCTTTAACGTATCTCCTATGTTAGAGCAACTTGAACGCTGCGAAGCCTACCTGGTTTCCATCGATGAAAAATTAGGCGTGATTGCCGATTGTTGTCTGAAATTAGTGCCGGACTATCCCGCCGGAACTCCTCCGGTGCCCGATCCGGAACCGGTGCTCCGCGATGCTGAATATACGCGTAACCGCGTGGGCATCAGCGAAAGTACATTGCTTCGCTGCCAGCAACGCGGTGAAATCGAAGTGGCCAAACGGGCTAAAGGCAAAAAATATTTCCGCGATGAAGATGTAGAACGCCTGCGCAAGAGCTATCGCGGGATCGAATAAAAATAACAGATTCGGAAAAATTTCCTTTTTCACAGACAAAATATTCCGTACCTTTACCAGGAAAGGATGGTAAGATCGTATGGTTACAGGGACATTAGATAGGAAGCAGGAGCGGATAATTGCCGGGATTCCACCGGTGAGCGATTTTTCCGGGATTTATTTTTACACCATAAACAACAAATCAAATCACGAACTTGTCATGCTCTTGGACAGCATAATCGGCTTGAATGACAGTGTGCTCTCGGATTGGTTGAACATTACGCCCCGAACGTATCGGAACTACAAGCAAAATACGGATGTGGTGCTGAAAGGAAATGTAAAAGAGCACATCGTTCTGCTGCTCTCTTTGTACAAACACGGAGTGGAGGTATTCGGTAATACCGCTGATTTTGAACACTGGCTTACGGAAAAAAACCGCTTGTTGGACAATGAAGCTCCGTATTCTTTTTTGACGACCGTTTCAGGCATAAAGTTCATTGATAATCGGTTGACAGCGTTGGAATATGGGGAGAATGTCTGACCGATGATCGTGTACAACATCAGACGAGTCAGATATGCCGGGAGATTGACGGCATCAGGAGTAGCCAATCGATGGAACAGAGAGGACGAATTCATTGTTTATACAGGAGGATCCATTGCGCTGTCAACGCTTGAGCTGGTTGCCCATCGCAGTGCGATAAACCTGAATACCGGTTATAAATTACTGTTCATCGATTTAGCGGTTGACCAAAGTGATGTCACTGAAATCCAACTGGCAAGTTTACCGGCAAATTGGCGATCGGTCAGCCAATACCCGGCATTACAGGAAATAGGTTCGCGGTGGTACCAGCAGAAAAGTTCCCTGTTGCTTAAAGTACCTTCTGCTTTGATTCCCTGGGAACATAATTTCCTGATTAATACAACACATCCCGACTTTTCCCTTAAAGTTTCCTTATCATCGGTCGAAGACTTCGAGTGGGACGGCCGATTGCTTTGACCTGCCCCGTTTTTCCCTGCCCTTTTCCCGGCTTTGATACTGGTTTTCTTCCAGTTTAATGTGCTGACCATCCGCGTACCATCCGTGCGTCATGCGGGGTTTGCACGGATCGCACACGGATAAACAACGGATAACTCCCGCATACCGGCGGGAGGAAGCGCAACATTGGCCGGAAGTTGGTCCGATTTACGGAAGTCACAACCCCGCAGCTTCCGCGCTGCCCATCACATCCCGTCACGTCCCTTCACTTTCCCGTCAATTTTCCGGTAACACCCCGTCAACATCCCGTCAACCGTTCCAACCCGCTGGTTTCTTGGAGTTTGGTGTATTACGTTTGCGTCATGATCATCGCATACCGGTAGAACGAAAGATCAGATAACAGAAGTAAAATATAAAATTAAAAGAAAGGAAACAAAAATGGGAGTGATAAGAAGAGGAGCCAACGGAGGCTTCAAAGGAAAAGCCGGAAGTGTGATCGGCAGCAGCTGGAAGAGCATCGAATACATCAAAGGATTGTACAAAAAGCGGACGAAACCAGCTACCGAGGAACAGCTGATGCAGCAGGCGAGGTTTACGTTACTGATGCGTTTCTTGCTGCCGCTGGCGCCGTTCCTCCGGATCGGTTACGGAATGCGCCGGGTAGAAACGCATACGCCTATGAACGTCGCATTCAAGGATAATATCAACCGGGTGATAACGGGTAACTATCCGGATTACGAGCTGGACTACGGACAGATCCGAATTGCCGAGGGCTACTCGGCAGGAGGAGCCGAATCAGCTTCTGTAGTTGATGGCGGGTTGACCGTGACCTGGGACACAACGCTGAGTAAGTTGTATAAGCAAGAGGCGGATGATGCCGTGTACATCGTGTTGTACCATCCGGGGATCGATCAGTTCATGACGACGCCCGAGCCCCCGCAACGAGCAGATGGAACGGCGACCATCACCCTGCCCGCACATTTCCAGACGGGTGCGGGCCACGTATGGCTGTTTACGGCGAGTAGGAAAGATAAAAATGTGTCCAAAAGCGTGTACCTCGGTGAGGTGACGTTGGGCTAATCCGTTAACCCGGAAGCTGCGCTGTGTGCCATATCACCGATCGTGCTGTTGTGCACGGCCGGCTTCCCTCAGAACCTATTGGAACGATGAAACAGTTAATGACAAATACGCGTAAAAAAGCCAGGTCTATTGACGGACGGCTGGCGGTACGCCAACGCTTCAAGCTGGCCAGCGAATTCCTGCGACCGTTATCAGGTGTTGTTGCCCGAGGCTTTGCAACCCGGCAGAAAGGGAAAACTGCGCATGGCCGGGCCATGTCTTACCTGCTGATGCGAGCCGTGGAAGGGGATTACCCCAATCAATACGTCAACCCGGCGCAGGTGCGGCTGAGCGAAGGCGTATTGCAGAATCCGGTGGAAATTGAGGTGAGCCGCCAAGGGGCGCTGATACGGGTGGAAGCAACATCGCAGATGGGCGATATAACAGGACTGAATCTGGCCTGGGATGACCGCCTGGTGCTCTGTGCCTATCATCCCGGATTGTGCGTAGCAGGTACAAACGACGAGGAACGGCTTCGCGAAGAAGGCTTTGTGGCATTGCAACTGCCGCCTCTGCTGGCGGATAAGACCGTACATCTCTACCTGATGGTGCACGATCGCGACGGGCGGCAATGGTCGAATAGCCGGTATCTGGGCGAATTTTAGGGAGCGGAAAGATGGAACAGATAAAAATCATCCGCGTGGCACAGGGGAAGAACAGTACGCTTAGCCATTTATACATCGGCAGCCTTTTCTGCTGCTACTTGCTGGAAGATAGCATCCGGATGGAGAAAATACAGGGCCTTACGTGCATACCGGAAGGCGAATATAGGTTGCGACTCAACACATGGGCAGGCATGAATGCCAAGTATACACCCAAGTACCCGCGCCTGCACCGGGGCATGATCGAGATCACGGGAATCCCGAACTATAGCTTGGTATTTATCCACATCGGCAATTACCACACGCAAACCGCGGGCTGTCCGCTTACGGGCTCGTACTGGCAGCGACTGGATGGTGATTACCAGGTGCTGCACTCGGCAGCGGCGTATAAATATGTGTATCCGCTTTTGGTGGTGGAGATTGAACAGGGTAATGATAGGGTAATGGTTTGCAACCAGTGCTCCACGTCTGGACCTCCGTCGCTTCGCTAGGATCTCCTAGGCCGTGTCTGCACTGGTTGCAAACCGGTAGGGGGCAGGTGGGAGTTGGATAGGAGTGGCTTAAAACCAGTGCTCCACGTCTGGACCTCCGTCGCTTCGCTAGGATCTCCTGGGCCGTGTCTGCACTGGTTGCAAACCGAGAAGGGGTAGGTTAGCAAGTCCACAAGGAACCTAGTGACGTGACAGCAGGGAGCGTTGCAGTTCCGGTGGGCACTTATTTTCTCCCTGAGCAGCTTAGCAAGTCCATAAGGAACCTAGTGACGTGACCAACGGGAGCGTTACAGTTCCGGTGGGCTTGCTAACTGCGCCCCCCCCATCCCAGTTGCGTTGCGTAACCAAAGCACAACAAAGCGTAGTCAAAGCGCAACCAAAAAGATCACCGAAAAACAAAAAAAGTGAAAGAAAACCAAGAAACAGTCGGCCTACCCGAAGCGGGAAAACCGACAATTTACGAACGAATCAAAGAGGGACTCGCGGTGGCGAGCCAACTGATCATTGCCTCACCGTTGAAGCTGCCGCCCAACCTCGTAGCCGTAGCCAAATACCTGGCGCTGGCATTGGGTGTGCTGGAAGCGGTGGAAAGCGCAGCAAAAGAAAGGAGGGAAGGCGATGAAGACTAACCAGCAGCTGGGTGTCGGCACGACAGGTGGTACCCTGTTGAGCATCATTGGCCAGCTGGGCGTGCACGATATGCTGCGCACGGCGCTGCTGGCTGCTATCGGGGCCGTTGTGAGCTTCGCGGTAAGCTGGGCGTTACAGCGTTGGTGCCGAAGGCGGTAACCTAGAGAGGCCGTTTGATCGTCCCATCAAACGGCCTCCTAATTGAATATATGGATTAGTTTATCAAAATTGATGTAGGCTCGATTGTAAAATTTCATTACTATTTTTAAAGTAGGTATTTAAAAATAGTAACACTTTTTTATATTAATCAAAGAGACAATAAATAATCAGCATCGCCAAAATTGTTGGATTGCATTTCGATATTCCCTAACAATAGAGCTGAGCAGAGTTTTTTAAAATAATCCATTGATTTATCGGTGCAATTAGTACATTTGCTTCGTTATTTAAATATAGTCTAAATAAGAATGAGGAAAATGCATAGCGATATGACTTAATCGGTACATAAAAAAACCGCGCAGGAGACGGCAATCTCCGTAACGCGGCATTTGTTTTGGCCATCGACTTTAGCGGGTACAACGGCCGACTTTCAATAGAACATTAAAAGCAATGCAATATATTAAATTTTACGCAACTGTATTATTTTTTTGCGGTGCCGTGTGGTGCCGCGCGCAGGAATCAGCCTATAACCTCACGGGTACCGTCACCGGTGCAGATCGCGAACCGATTTATGGGGCAACAATCAAAGCGGGCAACCTGACGGTCATCACCGATTCGGAAGGCCGCTTCGAACTATCCAACATCCGGCAACGACAGGTCCGTATTGAAGTCTCTGCCCTTGGATTTGAACCGCATGCGGAGACACACGCTTTGGTACAGGGGCCGAATGTGCTCCATATCACGCTGGTGTCCCGTACCAACGAACTGGAGACGGTTGAGGTGATGGGACTGACCAAGGCACAGGAAGTCAATCGGCAGGCGTACAACGTGACGGCCGTGGATGCCACAAAACTCTACAACACCACCATGGACATTTCCGGTGCGCTGGACCGCGTGGCCGGTATCCGTGTACGGGAATCCGGTGGGCTCGGCTCCAATTTCAACCTTTCGCTCAACGGATTCACGGGCAATCACATCCGCTATTTCATTGATGGGATTCCCATGGACAACTTCGGCAGTTCGTTCCAGATCAATAACATCCCGATCAATACGGCCGAGCGGATCGAGGTGTACAAAGGGGTAGTGCCCATGTGGTTGGGATCGGATGCGCTGGGCGGTGCCATCAATATCGTGACGGGCGACCGGTACCGGAACTTCATCGACGCGTCCTATTCATACGGATCGTTCAATACCCATCGCTCCGTCGTCAATACGGCTTATACCTCAAAGGGAGGGTTTACCGTGCGGCTCAACGCCTACCAGAATTACTCCGATAATAACTACAAAGTCACGGTGGATGCGGCGGATATCAATACGGGAGCGTATGCGCCGAATACCAAAGTCCGTCGTTTCCACGATACCTACCACAACGAAGCCATCATCGCCAACGTCGGCTTGGTGGATAAGCGGTTTGCCGACCAACTGCTCGCCGGTATCACACTGGGTCAGAATTACAAGGAAATCCAGACCGGTGCACGGATGGTATCCGTATTCGGAGATTGGCACCGGCGTGGCACAACCGTCATGCCTACCCTCAAATACAAAAAGGAAAACTTGGTCGACGGATTGGACGTCACGGTCAATGCCAATTATAACCTGGGATGGGAACAAAACGTCGACACCGTAAATGCGCGGTTTGACTGGTTCGGCAATTCGAAACCCACGGGAACCAACAGTGGCGAACGATCCCGGTCCCTGTACAAATACCGGAACAACGAGGGGCTCGCCACGGCAACGGTCAACTACCGCTTTGCTGAAAAGCATTCGCTCACGCTCAACAACAACTTCTCTACCTTCCGCAGGGAGGGCAGCGACCCGCTCAATCCAACCAATGCAGACTACGAGCGTACCAAGCGTACCTACAAAAATGTCGCGGGTTTCGGGTATAACTACGACATTCAAGACCTTTGGAGCACCACGGTCTTCCTGAAATACATCCTGCAAAGCAACCGTGACGGATGGGAAGCCAACAATCTGATGAACAAGCTGGGGTATGGCCTGGCCTCCGCTTATTACCTGACCTCGCAATTGCAGCTGAAAGCTTCCTACGAACTGACTAATCGCATGCCGACAGCGTACGACATCTTCGGCGACGTGGAAAACCAGGAGGCCAACTTTCAGCTTAATCCCGAACGGAGCAACAACGTCAATGTAGGAGCCGCGTACGACTTTTCGCTACGTGAGAATCACCGCTTCTCGTTAAATACCAATCTGATCTACCGGCGCGCATACGATTATATCTATTACCGCCTCAATAATAACCAGTCAAAAGTCGTGGCCGATAACCGCGACGGGGTCGAAACTTTCGGCGGTGATGCCGAACTGCGGTATTCCTTCAAAGATTGGCTCATGGCCGGCGCTACCGGTACGTATCAATACATCGTGAACACGCAGAAATATGAAGAAGGATATACCGGCATCAGCCCCGTATACCGTGACCAGATGCCCAATATCCCCTACCTCTTCGGCAATGCGGATGTGGCCGTGGTGCTGCGCGACATCGGCCACGCCGGAAATACGCTGCATATTGGCTACAACTTGCTTTATGTGCATGCCTTCTACCTCTATTGGCCCAGCCGCGGCGGCGATAAACTCGATATCCCGCAGCAGATCAGTCACGACGTCAATGTGGTCTATTCCCTGCAGGATGGGCGTTACAACATTGCCCTGGAAGCTAAGAACATCACGGATACCCGGATGTACGACAATTTCAGCCTGCAAAAGCCCAGCCGCGGCTTTTACCTCAATCTCCGCTATTTCATTAACAAAAAATAAAATCAAAAAACGATGAATACCCAATCAAAAACGTTCCTTTTAGGTATAGCAGCCGCCGCATTGCTGGCTTCCTGCAGCAAAGACGATCGCAAACCGGATAACCCGGGCAACTTTATCATTGCCGTGACCCCGGCTGCCAGTACAGGGGTTGCCGACTACCTCTTGACTGCCAGCAGCCTGGATACCGGATCCATTTCCACCGCTGGCCAAGGCGTGGAACAGGACGGAACCTACCGGTACTACGTAACCCACAACAACAAGTTTTTCAGCATGCTTTACGGACAGGGAAACCCGGGGGCGGTGACTACCTATAACATCGTGGACGGCAAGCTCAACAAATTGTCCAACTTCCAGACGGAAACCGTACAGGCGTTTGCGCCGGTAAACGATGACTTGCTGCTCATGAAAATATCACGCAATATCACCAATCCGTTTGCAAGCTGGTACCGCATCAACACCAACACCCTGCAGATCGAAAGTGAAGGCAAAGTGAACACCGCCACTCCTTCCGGCAATGGCGAGCTGGCCCACTTCAGCTGGATCCGGCAGGTAGGTAATAAAGTATTCGCGCCTTATTTTTCCATTAAAGCCTGCTGCGGGGCTTCGTTCGAGACGGCATATCCCGACAGTGCCTGGATTGCGGTGTACTCGTATCCGGAGATGCAGCTGGAAAAAGTGATCAAAGACAACCGGACGAGCTTCATCGGCCGTTATTTCGTGGACGGCCTGGGCGAAGTGGAAAACGGCGATGTGTATGCGTTCTCGGCGTCGGTAGCGGTGACCGATGGCAAACTTTCGTCCACCAAACCATCGGCCGTGGTCAAAATCCCGGCCGGGACCACGGAGTTTGACCCATCCTATTTCTTCAATGTCGAAGAGCTTTCCGGTGGGTACAACATCACCGATTGGCTGTATGTCGGGCGCAATAAATTCATCGTACTGGTCACCTCCAAAGCGGAGAAAGGTCAATACGCGGCGGGCAAACGGCTGGGGATTATTAACGTGGTCGACAAGTCCTTTAAACTGGTTGCCGGCATGCCGGATGTGGACGATATCAATTCGGTGACTTCCATGAGCAATTACGCAGCGGGCGACGGCCGCCACGGCTATGTGGGCGTAAACCTGAAGTCGGGTGTGGGGTACATTTACAAGATCGACTCGGACAATGCGAGCGCCACGCAGGGGCTTCGGGTGAACGGAGGTACCATTACGGCAATCGAGCACCTGGATTAACATGTACACGACCCTGTTTATACTGATCTTTCTGGGCACAACGCTGTTTTTCGTGGCCTCCGATCAGGTGAAGGCGGAAAGCAAACCGCAGTGGCTGCGGAAAATGGCCGGGAAGCCGGTGTATGCGAGAACCCTCGGTACGCTGGTCTTCCTGGCTTGTTGGGCCGCTATCGCCTACCTGCAGGGGCCGGGGTCGGGTACGTTTGCCATGGTGGGGTACCTCATGGCTAGTTATAGCCTGCTTGTGCTGCTGAGGCCGCTTCGATACGTCAATACGGTGCGCTTGGTGGTCGTAACCGCGGCCGCTCTGCTATTGGAAACGGTCATCTTTTAACCCTAATTTTCTGATCATGCCCGCGAATAAGAAATACCTCAGCTCTCCCTGGCAGCGTTTCCTGAAAATTACCGCCGGTTTCGTGGGAGGCTACTTCGTCATGCTATCCCTGCACCTGTTGCTCACCCAGCTGTTTGACCAACGGAACGTGGTGGTAACCGCGTTCATCACGGGCTACCTCCTGTGGGCTGTGTTGCTGCTGATGGCTTTTTTATCCAAAAATGGCTGGAAGGTATGGGGCATATACCTGGTACTTATGGGGGTATTTTATGGTGCTTACCACCTGTTAAACTACTGATGTATGAAGATCCGCAATTATAACATCTATTTCAATACGCATACCATCAGCGGCATCATCATCTGTGCCATCCTGTATGTGATTTTCTTCGCAGGGTCCTTTTCGTTTTTTAAAGACGAAATATCCGCCTGGCAGAAAAACCGCTCGGCCTACACCCATCAAGCGGCCGCCAATGATTACGATTTCCTCTTGGATTCACTTCATGCCGCGCATAACCTGCTGGGCAGGGACCTTACGTTTTACATCCAGGATAACGACGTGCAGGCCTATGTAAACATGGGCGCTTCCCAGGATACTACGGTCAAGAGAAAAGCGGCCGCGCAGCCACCACGGGAGGGGCGAGGCAGGGGACGAGGCAGAGGCAATGGAGATGCAGCCTATTTTCAATATGATTTCCAGCGTAAACAACCGGCCTCCTATGCGGAATCCTATGATATGGGCGAGTTTCTTTACCGGCTGCATTTCCTTGCGCAGCTTAACCAGGTACCCATCCGCATCGGAACCCCGTTCGGCTACCTGGTGGCGGGTATCGTTTCCTTCCTGTTTCTGTTTGCACTCATTACCGGCCTGCTCCTGCACTGGGATAAAATCGTGTCCAACTTCTTTACCTTCCGGCCCTGGAACAAGTGGAAAACCGTATGGACCGATATGCATACCGCGTTGGGTGTGATCGGTTTTCCCTTCCAGCTCATGTATGCCGTGACCGGTGTGGTACTCATCATAAACACGGTGTTAATCCTGCCGTTCAGTAAATTTCTCTACGATGGTGACAGCCAGAAGCTCTATACGGAACTTGGCTATAACGACGGAACGACCTATGAATACCGCTACCAACCGCTGCCGGGTCGCATCGCGCTGAATCCTTATCTCAAACAGGTGGCCGACCGTTGGCCGGATAGCCACGTGAGCCGTATATACGTGAAGAACTACGGCGACGAGAGCATGCACATCGCCATCGAGGCAACCCCCAATTTTAGTAGCAATTTTGCCGGCGTAGGGAAGATCGTGTTCCACCCCGCCACACAGTCGATTGTCTACGAGAAATCGCCGGTAGGTTCCGCTTCGTACGTCGACCACGTCAAAGCCCTGGTCTACCGACTGCATTTTGGGGATTTCGGCGGTTATCCGGTTAAAGTCACGTTTTTTGTGCTGGGCATCATGGGATGTCTGGTCATTATCTCCGGCATTCTGATTTGGCTTGTTGCACGCGATAAGAAAAATATACCCGCGCACAAGCGCAAGTTTAACTTTTGGGCAGCCAACGTGTTCCTGGCCATATGCCTGACCATGTTACCTGTCACAGCGCTTACCTTTATCGCTATCAAGCTCCATCCGGCCGCAGACCAGGCATTCATCTACCGGGTGTATTTCTACAGTTGGCTGGCACTATCCGTAGTTTACGTCGCGCGTCGCAACCTGCGCGTCACTAACCGGGAGACGCTGCTGGTAGGCGGGCTGCTGGCACTCTGCATACCGGTAGTTAATGGCGTCGTTACCGGCAACTGGTTGTGGAATGCCCAACGCACGGGGGCGATGGACATTTTTTTGGTTGATTTCCTGTGGCTGGCCATTGGTGTGGTGAGCCTGATTGCCTGCCACCGCATCCGATTGGACGGCAAGAACACGGAGAAACCGAAGCAGAAAGCTACCGTTGAAAGGGAACCGGTTGCTTTTCGGTAAGGTATTTCCAATAGCGTTTCGGAACATGCTGGATATGTAACTTGGTGTTTTTGCGCGATGGAATACCGGCGTGATCGAAGTAAGCCCGCCACAGCTGCTGGTAGAGAAGTTCCGATGCGGTGAACTGATCAGCTTGAGGAACGGCGCCTTCCCGAGGGGGCGTCTCTGAAAATGTAACTTCGTCGACTTGGTCGCCGTCGTAGTACATTCCGTAACGGCGCTTTACATCATAAATTACCCACCGTTGATCAGCATACCGGTTCTGGAAATGACGGGCAATCAAAGGCAGCACGTTGAAGTCCGGATCCACGGTGGCATAGTAAAGGCCGTCAACAAGCTGCTGAAACCGTACAAAGGCCTCCATGCGGTGCTTTTCCCGGTGTACTTTGCGATCCAGCTGGGAGACTCCTAGCACATGCGGGTTCCGGTAATCGCCTACCACGGCGCCCCCGTGATCAAAAACCAACCGGACCAGTGAAAAAACGTGCTGATACCCCGACGGCTGTTCGGCTAGGAAAGCGGCATACAGGCGAGCCATCCATTCGCGCTCAAGGCGTTTGGCTAGCCCGTTCCACACACGGCGGGCCTTCTCTTCCACGGTGGCCACCGTAACCGTATCGCCCAGCAATAGGGGTTGGTAATCATCAACGCTACACAGGATGACATCCGGGGTTTGGCGCTCGTAACTTTCGAACACCGCCGTAAGCAGTCCGGGAAAAGTTCCGTCAAACACGTATGCATTCATGTCAGAAAAGGGTTAGCTGCTGGGAAGAAGGGGTGTTTTTGCGGGACCCCGCCGAGAGGATATGCTGGCGGATTTCCATCGCCGAAGGGCTGCCAAGGCTCGGAATACGGTCGGCGCACCAGATGAAATGCATCGCGCGGTTCATCGCCACGCCGATTTTCCGGAGTTGGTCAGACCGCAGCTTGCCAAAACGGCGCGACTGCACGATTTTCCTTGCCGAGGTTACGCCGATGCCCGGTACGCGAAGGATCAGCTCATAAGCAGCGGTGTTGATGTCAACCGGAAAGAGGTGAAGATTCCGTAGTGCCCAGCTCAGTTTCGGATCGATCTCCGTGTCGAGGAACGGATGGTCGTCATTGAGCAATTCGGTAACGTGAAATCCATAAAAGCGCATCAGCCAGTCGGTTTGATACAGGCGGTTTTCGCGCAGCAGCGGCGGCAGGCTTCCCAGCATGGGCAGGCGATGGTCGTTGCTGATGGGAATATACCCTGAATAATACACTCGCCTGAGCCCATAGTTTTTGTAGAAGGAGTCGGCTATGTGCATGATGTCCTTATCGGTCTCCGCGGTCGCGCCTACCACCATTTGTGTGCTTTGGCCCGCTGGCACAAACGTGGGGACATGCTTGATCCGCTTCCCTTCGTCCCGGTAAGCCTGCATAGACGTGTTTACCAATTTGAGCGGTTTCTTGACCAAATCGTGCGATTTTTCGGGCGCCAGCGTTTTTAAGCCTGCTTCGGTAGGCAGCTCCAGATTAATGCTCATGCGGTCTGCATAGAAACCCGCCTGGCTGATCAATTCGTCACTTGCGCCGGGGATCGTTTTCAGGTGAATGTACCCATTGAAACGTTCCTCGGTACGCAGTTTTTTAACGATCGCAAGCAAGCGTTCCATGGTGTAGTCGGCATTCTTGAAAATCCCCGAGCTCAGAAAAAGCCCCTCGATGTAATTGCGGCGATAGAAGCTGATGGTAAGATCCACGACCTCCCGCACGGTAAAGGCGGCCCGCTTAATGTCGTTGCTCCGGCGCGAAACGCAGAAGGCACAGTCAAAGATGCAGTGGTTGGTCAGCAAAATCTTAAGCAACGACACGCATCGCCCGTCTTCGGTATAGCTGTGGCATATGCCGGAAGTATGGCTGTCTCCCAAGCCCTTGCCCACGTTTTTGCGGGTGCCACCGCTTGATGCGCACGAAACGTCATATTTGGCGGCGTCAGCTAAAATGCTAAGTTTTTCTTGAATTCTCGGAATCAAATCACTTTTGTTTTGCCAACAAAATTAGTAAAATAAAAAGAATAATTCAGTCGTTTTTTTATTAGATTTGTCTTGCTGAGGAGTCTTCAGGTTTCACAAGTGGAATTTTATGCAGGAAGAGCAAATGCCGTGGTACCACGTTGCCAATTACCGGCGGATGTTGATGGACGCGCCTGTGGGTGTTTTGCTGGCCGACCAAAACGGCAGGTGTTTATTTGCCAATGAAGCCTGTTGTCAGATTTTTGGGGTAGACGAAGATCGGATGCTTGGACTGGGATGGACACGCTTGTTGCCCGGAAAGGACCGGCAGCGTATCTTGGTTGCGCTTGGGAAAGCCGTAGAAACTCAGGAACGGAAGAGCCGTTGTAAATTCCGCATCGTGGACACGCTGGCGAACACCCGTTATTGCAACGCGGATCTGTGCCGGGCAAACGAAGCGCAAAGCGGGATGGCGCATATCGTCATGTATATACGCGACGTGTCAGCCGAATACGAAACTGCACACCGGGCAAAAGAAGCCGTTGCTGCGTACCGGGAACTGGCCGGCCGCATGAACTCCATGATGTCGCTGATCGAGGATGCCGTTTTTGAAATAGACGGTAATAAGGTCTTTAAAAACGTATGGGCAGCGGATGAGTCGAAACTCTTTCTGCCGCGGGAACGTTTTTTGGGTGTAACCCTAGTGGAGGCTTTCGGCAAGGAGCTGGCCCCCGTGTTTGCCGACCCCGTGGATCGGGCGATGCACACCGGCAAACCGACGACGTTCGAATACCGGCACATAGACCCGGCGATCGAAAAATGGTACCGATTGAAGGTTGTGCCGATTGAACTACGGGGCAAACCTTCCGAACAACGGCTGGCCATTGCGATTCAGGAAATCACCGAGGAAGTTAAGCGGAGCCGCACGTTGGCGAAAGTCCAAGCCGGGCTTGAGCAGAGCAATGAATTGCTGAATATCAGCGAGCAGCTCAGCCAGACGGGGGGCTGGGAATACGATCTGATATCGGGCAGCGTTTCCTGGACAAGGCAGATGTACGTGATCTTGGGCGTTCCGGAAGATACGGACTTCTCGAAGTTTGACACCAATCTATCGCTTTTTCCGGGGCCGGACCGTGAAGTGGTGATCCAAGCGCTTGAAAAATGCAAGGTCGACCACCAGCCTTATACCATGGAACTTCGGATTGTGAAACCGCATCAAGACACCAAATGGGTGCGCGTACGCGCCGTACCCGTGGTAGAAAATAACCAGGTCGTCAGGTTGCGGGGTGCACTGATGGACATCACCAAGGAGAAGCTCGAAGCGATGGAGTTGATGAAAGCCAAGGAACTGGCCGAGCGTGCGGCTCAGGTAAAGTCGGATTTCCTTTCGGTAATGAGCCATGAGATCCGTACCCCGTTGGTCGGTATCATCGGGTCCAGCAACCACCTGAAGCAGGTTCATCTGCCCCAGCACGAGGAGACGATCAATAATTTGCTGTTTTCATCCGAACACCTGCTTCGGCTCGTCAACGATGTTCTCGATTTCAACAAAATGGAAAGCGGGCAGTTGAAGCTGATCCAGGCAGAAATCAACCTGTTGGAATTGCTGGAAAACATTAAGAACCAGTTTCAGGATATGGCCGTCGCCAAGGGCATTCAGATCGTCGTGCAAACCGAAGGGATTGTGCCGCCCCGGATTATCGGCGATCCGACCCGGCTGAGCCAGATTCTTTACAACCTGGTGAGCAATGCACTCAAGCATACGGATGAGGGAAGGGTGACGATCGGCATAAGGGAATTGTTGCGGACAGACACGTTCGTCGACCTGCATTTTTCGGTAAAGGACACCGGCCCCGGTATTCCGGAGGCGTACCACGAGGAAATCTTTAAGGATTTTCAGCAATTGGCGCAGCTACCGGCAAAAAAGCATGCAGGCTTCGGATTGGGGCTGACCATCACCAAACGGCTTATCGAGCTCCACAACAGCCAGATTCTGCTCCGGAGTTCCCCCGGAGAAGGTGCGGAATTTTTCTTTGACCTCCGTTTTGCGCTTCCTTCACCGGTAGCCGTGCCTACGGCCGATGGGCCGCCTCCAACCGCGTATCCGAAAAAACTCCGTGGCATGCGCGTATTGCTGGTAGAGGACAACCCGATCAGCACCACGGTGATCAGGAAACAGCTTGAACAGCTGGGAACGGTGCCCGATTGTGCGGCAGACGGGGAAGAAGCACTGGGATACCTGATGGAGGGGGCATATTCCGTTGCACTGGTTGACCTGCACATGCCCAAGATGGATGGTTACGTGCTTTCCGAAATCATTTGCCGGGAATACCCCGATACCCAGATCATCATTCTGACCGCTGATATCATGGCCGAGACGCGCGTAAAGTTGGCGAAAATGAATATTTTGGAAATTTTGAATAAACCGTTCCGGCCGGCAGATCTGTCGACCGCACTGGCCAAGGTGCCGCTGTGAAGGTTAAAACGGCTGCCGGAATGCACGGCAACCGTTGGTTCATACGTTTTCTATTGACGCGGGATCTTGGGGCGTACTACCTCGAAATCCGCTAGTTGGTATGTCGAGCTGTCTGCCTTTGTGTCGTGGTAGTGAGGGGAATACATTTCTGCCGTGACCGTCCCTGCATCCAGGTCGAAGTGTAAAAGACGGAGGTAGCCGCCGCCGAAATCCTCGTTCTGGTAGTTTTGGAGGAGCTGATAGTACGTGTTTCCATGGTCGCCTTTGCCGACTTTCAGCGCCGAACTCATCACATGCCCGCTCAATACGAGACGGACATTTGGGTATAGCTTCACCAGCCGATCGTGGACGAATTGCGGACTGAAATCGCCATATCCCGCATTCCGGTCGGCAATCTCGCCTTTGCCCGTAAGGTGATAGTGGGTCAGGATGATGACGTTGTATTCATGGTGAGCCCGGATGACATCGCCCGCCCAATTGATGGGTCCCTGGCGAGGGCAAAATTCCAGGGAGATGACCAGCCAGTTGACGCCTCCGGTCTGGAAAGTGTAATACGCGTTATCGCTTTTGCCCTCCTCGTACCGACCCCGCTGGGCAATAAACCGCGAGGGCGGGAAATAGGCATTGAACTTGGCGGTTTTGCGCAGGTTCTGATTCACATTTCCCGGTGCGGCGCTGCCGTTGTATTCACCGACGGCCTCGGTATCGTGGTTCCCCAAGGCGATTGCGTAGGGGATACCCGCCCGGTCCAACCGGTCAAACTGCAAGCTGGCGGTTTCCCACTGGGAAAGGTTGTCAAAATTGACCACATCCCCAACGTGCATGACGAAGGGGATGTTGAGGGAGTCCTTGTTGGCCAGTATCCAGTCAAACTGACTTTCAAACATGCGGTAGTTTCCGTCGATTTCGCTCTGTGAATCCGGAAATACCGGTACCGTAAATTGCTGGGCCAGTGTGTGGATGGATCCCCCCAGCAGGAGGATCAGGACAAGCGAGTTGCGGAGAAAAAGTAGGTTCATCTCGTTTATTTTTAACCGTTAATAACCCGGATTTTCAACCAGGTTGGGATTGTTGGCCGTACGTGCAAGGGTGATCGGAAAATAATAATGCTGCTTCTCGAAGATGGGTGGGTTGACAGCCCCATCGAGCTTCAACCGCTTCTCCACCAAAAATTTGCGGGTGGTGTAATCCAGGATATAGCGAATGCCGCTCTGGTTACGGGAGAGGTAGTCTTCCGCAATGCGCCAGCGCCGGAGGTCCCAATAGCGGTGGCCTTCGAATGCGAGTTCGACCCGGCGCTCGTTTTGGATACGCGCCAACGTCAAGGAAGCCAATCGCGAAATGCCCGCCCGCTCACGTACCTGATTCAACGCGTCCAGCGCCTCTTCGTGCCTGCCCAGGGCGTAGGCCGCCTCGGCATAGTTGAGCAATATTTCCGCGTAACGGAAGACAATGAAATCTTGGGTCGACCCGAAGATGCCGGCGGTCGAGCTGTTGCCATTGTCTTTCTTCTCATCCAGGTATTTCAGTACGCCGAAGCCCGTTTGGGTAACTTTCTGGTCGCCATTGGCGAGCACGCCTTTATAGGAACCGGTCGTTAGTACCGTACCGTCTTCCTGCCGGATACCGTTGTAGAAATTCAGGTTACGCCCTTGCCATTTCGTGTCCTGCGTGTACACAGTGGCCAAAAAGCGTGGATCCTTACCGGCCCACAATTCCGTCGTGGTAATCAGTTTTCCCTGCAGGTCGTCAAAATTGATTGTGCCCGGCCTGCCGTCTATGTATTCAAATGCCTCGGCAAACTCCAGGTACGGGGCATCATGGATGCCATTGGCCCAGCCATTGGGAAATGGGCATTGGAAGTAATCATAGGCCCAGCCCGCGCCGGCATAGTCCTTGTCGCTTCCGTCGTGCTGCACGGCGAAGATCACTTCAGCGTTGCGCTTGGTGAGGAAAAGCTCCCTGAAATTGAGGGTCTTGTCGGGATTGGCGTCATACAATTGAAACCCTCCGTCGTTGATGATCTGCGCAGAGGCTTCCAGGGAGGCTTCGTAATACCGCGTCGCTTGCCCGCGCTCAATCCCGATCACGCCACCCAGCTCCACCTCACCGTGCTCGGCAATGCTGCCGGCATAAAGTGCCGCACGCGAAACGAGGGCAAGTGCCGCGTACCGGGAGGGACGGCCCCAGTTGGTGTCGTCGATTTCCGGAAGGTCGTCCCGGATGGCCATGCCTTCGGCAATGATGAAATCATATACCTCCTGCTCGGTGTTACGCTTCGGATATAATTCTTCCCGTGGGTCGGTATCCTGCTGCACCTTCAGGATCAACGGCAGTCCGCCATAGCGCTTCACCATGTAGAAATAATTGAAGGCCCGGAGGAATCGCGCTTCGGCAACCTTTTGGGTCTTGAAGGTTTCGCTTACCGTGGATGACGGCAGCTTTTCGATGATCTCGTTCAAGGTGCGGATGACCTGGTAGGGCCTTTCCCAGTACTCCAGCAGTCCGCCGTTGATCTTGAGCCCATTCACCTTGAACTGGTAGGCGTTGCCCGAAAAGTTGGAAGTCGACTTCGACTCGTCGCTGACGTTATTGACGTAGAAGATCGAGAAAAAAGGCTTGCCCGAGTTGTGTACGTCGTCGGCCTCGTTCTGCAGCACGGTGGTATTCAGGTAGGCCCCGGTCAGATAGGCATCCACCAGCTTTTCGTCATTCCATACGATGGTTTCGGGAATAACGTCCAGCGGCTCTTTGTCCAGCACGTTGCAGGCGGAAAAGAGTATCAGGAGGCTCGGGATAACAGCCCGGCCGAAACGTTTTATGTTGTGATTAGCTGACATAGTCATGTTGTTAATTGAATGTTACGTTTTCAAATCTTGTGCTAAAGGATGAGTGTCAGTCCGAACGACAGGTTGCGCTGCTGCGGATAGTACAGGGAGCCCCTGCCGGAGGGCATTTCGGGGTCGAGGGCATATTTGTTGAGCGCGCTGAACGTGAAGAGGTTTACACCCGATGCGAAGAGGCGGAGGCTTTGGATGCCCAGCGATCCGAACGACCCTTTCTTGAACGTATAGCCAATGTTGACGGATTTCAGGCGCAAATAGTCGCCTTTCATCAGCCGGTAATCCGATAGCCATCCATTGGATGAGGCGCCGCCCAGCCGTGGGATGATGGCATTCCGGTAGTTGGTCTCGGCCGTCCAGCGGTTGTGGTAAAACTCTTCCGAATTGCCGTTGATGGAAGCCACCACATGGAACCCCAGGGCGCCTTGCAGCAGGAAGTCCAGGTCGAACCCTTTGTACTGGAACGTAGGGTTCAGCCCCACAATCCAGGTGGGCACGGTGCCTTGGCCGATTTCGACCTGATCTTTCCAATCGATGACACCATCGCCATTGGAATCCAGGTATTTGACATCGCCGGGGCGCAGGGTGGCATTGTCCCGCAGATCCTGGTCGTACGGCAGGTTGTCGATTTCTTCCTGGCTGGTAAACAGGCCATCCGACAGGTAGCCAAACGTACGGTCCGTCCATTGACCGGATTTTTTGTTGATCCGCTCCTGGTCGGCATCCACGTATTCCGGTTCTTCGTAATCAATCCATTTCGAACGCGCCCAGGAGATGTTGCCGCGGATGTCCCAGCGCAGGTCGGATGCCTCGCCGCGGGTAGCCAGCATCAACTCAAAGCCGCGTGTATCGGTACTGTTAAGGTTTTCAGCCGGCAGGGAGGCTCCGAAGGTAGAGGGCAGGGTAACGAGCCGGTTAGCCGGGATGCCCGTCCGTTCGCGGTAGAACGCGTCCAGCGAGCCGTAGAACTGCCCTTTCCAAAACGAAAAGTCCGTTCCCAGGTTGTATATCTTTAGCTTTTCCCACGTCAGGAGTGGGTTGGGCAATCCTTTAGAAAGGATACCGGGATAGCGGTTGCTGCCCCAGATGTAGGAGCCTCCGGTAGCAGAGCCGCTGATATCGTATCCGGTGATGTAAGCGAAGTTCCCGACGTTGTCATTGCCGGAGGCACCGTAGCTGGCACGCAGCTTCAGGGCATCCAGGGCGGTAAAGTCGCTGAGGAAGGCTTCTTGCTCCAACCGCCAGGCGAGGGAGATGCCTGGAAAGTAACCCCACCGCGTAGCCGGCGGAAATTTGGCCGAAGCATCGGCACGCAGGGTAGCTTCTATGATGTAGCGGTTGTCGAACGAATAGTTCAGACGCCCTACCCAGCTCATCCGTCCCATCTCAACGGTGCCCGCGTTATTGGTCATTCCTTCGGTGCTTCCGGCGAGCATCTGGTCGATTTCCGGCGTGATGAAGTTTGAACGGGCAGCTGCCACGAAGTCGTCGTAATAATCGGTCGACTCGAACAGTGCCAGTACGCTCAGGTCGTGTACCTCATTGAACACCCGGTCATACGCGAGGGAGCCTTGCGAAAGGATTTGCCGCCCACTGGGCAGGTTGTAGGAGAGGTTCGCCGTACTGCCGAATGCACCCGCATGGGTATATACATCGGCCGCGAAATCGTACCGGTAGAACGGAACCGGTTTCGAGAAGTTCTTGGTCGATGAGTAATTCTGCTTATAGTCGACCAGCGCCTTCGCCTTTAAGCCAGGCAGGGGGCGGAAGTCGTAAGCAAGTTCAAAGACGGCACGGAGGTCTTGGCTCCGGCGGTCGCTGTAACCGGATAGCTCCCGGTCGGTTGTGATGTGTGCACCGCCCGTACCGCCGCCTTCGGCATACGGTATCTTATCCTTATCGGGAAACTCGGCCGGATACATGGGTTGGGTGTTCCAGAAGTCGCCCCAGATATTGTCGTCCAGATTCCGGGTGGTATATTCACGCATGCTGATCGAGGTAGAAAGGTCCATCCGTGCGGTCAGTCCCTCGGTAATGGTGGCATCGATGTTGGAACGGAGGTTATAGCGCTGGAATCCGGCATCGCTCCGCTTGAAGAAGGTTTCCTGCTTGAGGTAACCCAGAATGCCGTAGTATTTGATTTTTTCACTGCCACCCCGTACGGAGAGGTTGTGCTGCTGTTGCGGCGACCAGGTCCGGATCAGCAGGCCATACCAGTCGGTATTGGGGTATTGCGGGTCTCCGCCCTCATAAAATTTCTGGATCTCTTCCAGCGTATACGGTGCCGTTGCTTCCGGTTGGCCGCCTTGGATGTGACCTTCCCGCCTCATTTCCGCTAGCTGACCCGACGAGGCCATGCGCGGCATGTTGGTAATCCCCTGCCACGTGGTGGACGTATTGAGCGTGAGCGTCGGTTTTCCTGTCTGCCCCCTTTTTGTGGTGATCAGGATCACCCCGTTGCCGGCACGTGCGCCGTAAATGGATGCCGAAGCATCCTTCAATACGGAGATGGATTCAATTTCGTTGGGATCCATGGCGTTAATGTTGCCTTCCGAGCCGTCAATCAACACCAACGGTCCGTCAAAGCCACGGATCTTCAGGGTTGCGTTGTCAGAACCGGGCAGGCCGGTAGACTGTAAAGTGATCAATCCCGGAAGACGCCCCGCCAAGGTGTTTGACACCGACGCGACCGGCGTTTTGGTAATTTCATCGCCGGTTATGGAAGCCACCGACCCGGCAAGGTTGACACGTTTCTGCGTACCGTAGCCCACAACGACCACCTCGTTGAGGTTTTGCATGTCGGCGGTCAAAACGACATCCAACGGCGTCGTCGCGGAAACCGTGATTTCCCGTGTTTGGAAGCCGACGAACGAAAAGACGAGGACTTCACCTACGTCGGCGGCGATGCTGAAGTTCCCCTCCGCATCGGTAACCTCGGTACGGTTGCTGCCCTTGACGGCGATGGATACGCCTCCAAGCGGTTTCCCTTGCTCATCCGCCACGTGCCCGCTAACGACCTGGCGCTGCCGTGTTTCGGTATGCGCGGGTTCGGCGCGGTTCGTGATTGGCAGTTGCACGGATGGTACCCGGCGAGCCCGCGATCGACCACTGGGGTCATTACTTCCCAGCGCAGGATGCGATGCCGTCCCGGCGAATTTCGGGGCAACGACCACGTTATGGTTGATGAGCTCATAATCGTAGCCTATTTTGGTCAGCAGGCGGTCCAACACCGTCGATAGCGCTTCTTTCCGGAAGGATTGTGACGGCGCCGGAATTTGGCTGAGCAGGTTTTTCTCGTACGAGAACGGCACGCCCGACGCGTTTTCTATTTTGCCCAGCACGTCAGCCATGCTTTCATTATCGATTCGGATGGTGATGCGGATTTTATTCAGATTTTGTGCACGGCTGTCCGTGCTAAAGACCAGGTTGCTGCACCCTACGATTACTGCGATTATTATTGAGGTGATTCTCATAATCGTCTTGACTTTTTTCATAAATTTGAATGTTGTTTAATGGTTATACCATGCCATTGATCACTGGACGCGCTAACACACTTTCCACGGCACGTTAGCAGCGTCTGATTACTTTTAACGGGAGTTGTTCATAGCAACTTCCGTTTTTCGTTTTGTCTCGGTTTATTTATTCATACAGTCTGATTTTTTGGTCCGTGATTTCATAATTCGCATTCGTAATTTTTCCGATGACTTGCATGACGTCGTCGATGGGATTTGTCGCATGGAAGGTCGTCTTATAATTTGCGGTTTTCAGCCGTTCACTGCGGGTTTCGAGCGTTAGGCCCCACGTGTTTTTGATGACGATGGCCAATTCCTGAAAGGACACGCCGTCCAACCGAATTTCACCGCTTTGCCACGAAGTGGCCAGCTTTGCATCGGTAGTAGCGACTTCGAACTTGGCAGTTTGCTTATCGTAATTCATCTCCTGGTTCGGGTTAAGCAGGCCTAAGGTCTTTCCGTCGGCCTCCACGCTTACTTTGCCGGAAGCGACGGTAACTTTCGCTTGGTGCATATCCGGGTGTGCGCGTACGTTAAACGAGGTGCCGAGTACGCGGATATCCATCTTTCCGGTTTTGACGATAAAAGGTTTATCCGCATCGGGCGCAATGTCAAAGAAGGCTTCACCTTCCAGAAAGACTTCCCGGATGTCTGCTGCAAATTGCTTGGGATAGGCGACGGTCGATCCGGCATTGAGGATAATTTCCGAACCATCTTCCAGGCGAAGCTTTACGAGCTTTCCGGTTTGGGCGGTGGCCGTTTGGTGATTTTCCGATAGGGACAACCCCCCGCCGCCGGGAAGTCGGTTGTGGTAGAAGAACGCGATGCCACCGATTAACAGCAATACCGCCGCTGCCCATTGGAGGGGTTTGCCGATCCGCAAGGCCATGCGCTTCGGTGTGTCGGGAACCTTATCCAATATCTTTTCCAGCAACCGCCGGCGCACTTCCTGTTCATGCAGGTCGCCTGCAAATACGCTGTGGTCTTTGGCAGTGATGTCAAAGTCGGCATACCACTGGTCAAGCTTGGCTTGCTCCTGAGGTGTGAGAGACCCTTTTTGGTATTTATCTAATAATTGGTATAGCTCCTTCTCGTCCATTAGCTTCTACTGCCCGTTTAATGATACAACCGAACGGGAAGTCGATTTGTCCCAGTGGGCGATGAAAATTATTTTGATGAAAATTATTTTATGGCAAAACAGTCGACAGGAAGATGATTACCGCGCTGTACTCATGGACGGTCGTCCTGATTTTTTTAAGTGCCGTGCTGAGCTGGTTCCTTACGGTCTTGCCCGAAATGTCCAACCGGGAGGCAATCTCGTCATTGGAGAGGCTTTCCTCCCGGCTCAGCCGGAATATTTCCCGCATTTTGGTGGGTAGCTTATCGATTTGCTGCTGCACCACGGTCTCCAGTTCACGCGTCAGTAACCGGGTGTCCGTATACGCAACGTCGGGCTCGGGTACTTGGGTTTGCTGCGCTTTATAGGTCGTTCGCAGCGTTTCTTTACGGTAGAAATCGATGATGCGACTCTTTAGCCGGGTATGGAGAAAAGCGCGGACGGATTGTTCATTTTCGAGAACAACGTCTTTCTCAAGAAGAGAAAGGAAAAGATCCTGTAGGATGTCCTCTGTATTCTCTTCGCTCTGCAGCCTGCGAAAGGCGGTGACATAAAGTTCCTTCCAGAACTTTGTATAGATAACGATAATACGCTGTCGTTTGTCTATTGGTTTCAATGCTACACCTCCGTTTTCGGTGGTCAAACTTAAAAGAAAGAATGTTTCTGTAATGTTATGTTTATGTTAGCTGGACGCGTTCGTTTCCCGGCTACGTTAACAGGTCTTTCAAACTTTCCATCAGACCCTTAGGAACCATTTGTTTTTATACAGCACATACATCAGGCACCATTGCACGAGGATGTAGGTGATTACCTGCCCTAACCGGGCCGCATCCGGCCCAAGGAACGCCAACAGCCCGCCGAAGAGAGCGTTTGCGGTGTATCCGATATCGACAAAATGGCTAAGCAGGTAAATAACAATTGAATTAGTGCCGATGACCACAAAAAAGAGCGTCCATCGCCGCAACTTTTTCACGTCGATGATCCAATAGAAAAGAGCCAGCAGAAGAAAGCTGATTCCGCCAACCACCAATACGAAAGATCCGGTCCATAAATTCTTGTTAATCGGCCAAAAGATCGACCAGATGATTCCGAGGGTAAGCGCGATCAGGCCGTATAACGTCAGATTGCGTGCTTTTTTCCCGCCGGACTGGCCGCTGTTGCCCCGTATCTGCATGCCAGCAAAAATCCCCAGCAACCCCGTCATCACGGCGGGAAGGGTAGACACAAGGCCTTCGGGGTCATGGATGTCTTTATACAGTTTCCCGGGCAGGATCAGCCGGTCGATATAGCTGGCTGGATTACAGTCCATCGTCATCGTTCCCACCGGACAGCCCGGAACGGGAAACCAGCTCAGGAATGCCCAGTAGATCAGCAGCAGAATACCCCCCTGGATCATCAGCTTCAACGCCGAGGGGTTATACAGGTACAGCAATTGAGCAAACATGCCGGCCAGGCCGATCCGCCCCAAAACGCTGGCGTACCGCATTTCAGAAAAAGATTTGACCAGTATCCCATTGTTATAGACGATACCAAGCAAAACCAGGATAAGGCCGCGTTGTATGGCTTTTCTGGCCAATTTAGGCTTGGGCACCCCCTTTTCCAACCGGCTGCCAAACGAGAAGGGAACGGATACCCCGGCCATGAAAATAAAAAGCGGAAAGATGCAATCGTAGGCGGACAGTCCATTCCACTCGGGGTGATGGAACTGCTGGGAGATAACGACCAACCACCCCCAGCCGAACAGTTTCGCTGCGGCATGAACGAGGCTACCCCCGCCGGTTATCCAAAACATGTCAAATCCCCGGAGGGCATCCAATGACAGAAGCCGTGTATTTTCCTGTGGCATATGCTGACGTATGACAATTGGCGCCATATGCATGGCGTCGATATAATTGATTATGGGTGTAAACTTAGGTAAATTATTGGTCTTTTAGGGATTTTTTTTAGGCTGCCGCAGGAGGCGATTTTTCTAGCATTGGCTTATCCGAATACGTAACCCAGGAGGTAGTAAAGAATAATGAATACGATGATCGTTCCGACGCATCCCAACCCGAGTTTTTTCGCGCCCCATCCGGCAATCAGTGCCCTGAATAGTTTGTTCATAGCCGCTCCTATTTTGAAACATTAACAGCTTTATAACAAAATAAGCTATGCAATGTTTCATAATCCTGCAATGTTTCACGTCACTCCGGGGTAGAACGCGCGCACGTCCGAGCAAGCCTGATTTTGTATTTCAGTTTTATTTGTCTTAGTTTAGGGGCGGATGCCTTTTATCGGTCGCTAAACCAACAGGCATCGTCGGTGCCGGACGAATAGAAGGCGCCGGAAAAATGACAAGTCGGATCGTAATTATGGAAAAAAAACATTTCGGTTTTGGTATCGTGGGTGCAGGAATGATCGCCCATTTTCACGCCAAAGCGATTGCTGAAATAGCGAATGCCCGTTTGATTGGGGTATACAGTGTCAACAAGCCCAAGGCGGACGCGTTTGCCGATCAGCACCACTGCACGGCGTACGAGACGTTGGAACACCTATTGGCGGTTCCCGAAATAGATATCGTTTGCATCTGCACACCTTCGGGGATACACCTCGAGCCTGCATTGAAAAGTATCGGAGCCGGTAAACATTGCGTGATTGAAAAGCCCCTTGAAATAACGGTTGAACGATGCGACCGCATCATCGCAGCAGCCCGCGATGCCGGTGTGAAAGTAGGCGTTATTTTCCCGTCGCGCTTTTATGAGGCAAGTCGTCAATTAAAGGCCTCGCTCGACGAAAGCAGGTTCGGCAACCTGGTGTTGGGAAGTGCGTACGTTAAGTGGCACAGAAGTGAGGCCTATTACGCATCGGGGCGCTGGCGCGGAACCTGGGAGTATGATGGCGGCGGGGCACTCATGAACCAGGGTATTCATTCGGTCGACCTCTTGCAATGGTATATGGGGCCTGTGGCATCCGTACAGGCGGTGGCCGCCAATAGACAGCACAAGAATATTGAGGTGGAAGATACCATCGTCGCTACCTTGCACTTTAAAAACGGTGCATTGGGTACCCTGGAATGCTCGACGGCCGTGTATCCGGGCACCCTGAAGCGCATAGAAATCATGGGATCTGAAGGAACCGCAATCCTGGAAGAAGACCATTTCATAGCCTGGCAGTTTCAACAGGAAAGCGACTTGGATGGGAAGATCAGGAATTCAATGAGGGAGGTAACCGCTGCGGCGGGAGGCGCTTCCAATCCGGCGGATATCAGCTTTGTGGGGCATCAACGGCAGCTGGAAGACCTGATTCATTCCATCGAGACCGGCGCGGAACCGTTGATTGACGGGGAGGAGGGACGCAAGTCCGTTGAAATCGTAAGGGCCATTTATGAAAGCGCGCGCTCAGGCAATCGGGTGGATTTACCCATGAAGTAAATATTTTTAAAAAATATTTCTTACCTTTGCAATAGGTTTAGGTTGATAGCCCCTAATCCCATTGGGGCGGATTCCCGTTGTCTTTAAGATGACGGGTTTCTTTTTTTACTGACAGTGTTCGGCCTTCGGCAGATGCAACCTGGGGTCAGTTTGTACGTTCGTTTTCCGGCTGTTGCTTTGTGGGCAAGGTGAAATAAAAGGTGGCTCCTTTGCCAACTTCGCTCATTACGCCGATGGTGCCGCCGTGTCCCTTGATGATTTCGGCACTGATGTATAGTCCCAGGCCTAGTCCGGTATCCGCATCGCGCTCCGGCCCCGTGATGCGGAAATACCGATCAAAGACCTGAACTTGTGCCTCCTTCGGAATGCCGATTCCGAAATCCTGGACGAGCACTTTGATGTGCCCATCTTCAGGTAACGAGGAAACGATCACTTCACTGCCTGGCGGACTGAACTTGATGGCATTCGTGACGAGGTTGACCAAGGCCTGCCGTATTCGCTCGGGATCTCCCCAAACGGTTCCGCGCCCTTTTAGATCGAGCCGGAGTTTGTGGTCGCTCAACGCGCGCAGCTCGGTGGCACATTCTTCGATTAGGTCATTGATATCGAATGTGGTGAACCGGAGGGTAAGGTGCCCCTTGGATATCCGCGTGGTGTCTAATAGAGAGTGCAATAAATCAACCAACCGCACGACTTGCTTGTTCAGCCGGTCTACCAGTCGAACGGTGTCCCGGTCTCCGTCTTCGTTCAGAATCCGTTGCAATATTTCCGTGTAACCCAAGATACTGGTAACTGGGGTTTTCAGCTCATGGCTGGCGAGGCTCAAAAAGATGTCTTTCTGTTGCTCGAGCTCTTTCCGTTTGGTGACGTCAAAAAGGACGGCGGCCACTGCCTGCGGTTCGTTCTGGGGGTTGCGTATGGCGGATGCGCTTAGGTTGACCCATTTGATCGAACGGTCTTTGCAGACGATCCGCAGCTCCAGTTCCAATGGGTGGTTTGACCGCATCAGGGGCGTAAAGAGTTTTCGGTTTTGACTTCGGTCTTCCGGGGTCATGAAATCCAAAAAGCTCCTGCCGATGACTTCCGCTGCCGGATAACCCAGCATATTGCAAAATTGCTGGTTGGCAAACGTGATCACACCCGCCGCGCTGGAAAGGCAATGCCGACGGCGGTCTGGCTGACGATTGCCCGGAACCGTTCGACCGATTCCCGCAGGGCACGCTCGGCCTCGGTACGGACGGTAATGTCCACAAAGGTGATGACCACGCCGTTGATGCTGTCTTCGGCGGTCCGGTAGGGTAAAACGCGCATCAGGTAGGCCTTGTTGTCATGGGTGGTAACCTCACGCTCGATAATGTGGAGGTTTGACAGCACCGTTTCGGTATCCTGTAGCAGGCCCTGGTAGTTGAGGCGGTGGGTGATGTCGGATAGCGGCCGGCCATGGTCGGCCTGGATCAGGTTGAAGATTTCCTGTACGGCCGGTGTAAACAAGGCAATGCGAAAGCTGCGATCTAGAAAAATGGTGCCAATGCTGGTGGAATTGATGAGGTTTTGCAGGTTGTTGCTGGAAAGCGTCGTCTCTTCGATCTTTACTTTCAATTCCTGATTCACGGTCCGCAATTCCTCGTTCATGGATTGCAATTCTTCCTTGCTGGTTTCCAGTTCTTCCGTGGCCGAACGGAGTTCCTCATTCATGGCCTGCAGTTCCTCATTGGATGCTTTTAGTTCTTCGGCATGGAATTCATGCTGTTCCACAGCGGAGCGCAACTGGGCCTTCAGGCGCATCAGTTCGTCTTCGAGTTGCTTGGCAACGGGTTCATCCGAGGAAATCACGATTTTTTGGACAGGGGGTACCGACGATTCGAAATCGGCGATCCGAAAAGGTTTCCGTATCGCGCCATCTGCTTTGCACGCCTCGTCAACCAGCATGTTTTCATTTGCCGACATCATCAGAACGGGAATGTGCTTCGTGAGGGGAGAACTTTTTAATTCGTTGCAAACCGAAACGCCGTTGCCATCGGGCAATCGGACATCCAGGATGACCAAGTCCGGGAGGAGCACATTTATTTGCCGGTTAAATGCAGCGATGGTACTCAATACCCGTGCTTCTTTGCCTAGGTTGACAATGAGATATTGGGCCAACTCGCCGATGTCAAAATCATCTTCAACAATGTATACAGTCTCTTTCATGATCGGCATTTTTGGTCGGCTTTATTTCCGACGGGGTTTTATTTGCCAACAACCAAAGCGCGGAATTGTTCAGTGCCCCGGATTATGTAGGGACATGAAGAGCGTTAACGGTCAAGCGATTCGATGTTCAATACGCGATATCAGATCGTCGATGTCAAAAGGTTTTTCAATAAAATCTTCCGCGCCGCATTCGATCTGGCCTTGACCGAAGTGGGCGGACATCATAATTACGGGAGTTTCGCGGCTTCCAGGATTCGCTTTCAGTTCCCGGCACAGATCGGTTCCGTTGCCATCCGGAAGCATGATGTCCAATAAATACAGATCAGGGTTGATATCGGCCATCGCATCCCGGAAATCGCTGGCAGTGGCAAAGGAGATCACTTCGATCTGGTGATCTTCCAAGATGTATTCGATCATTTCCCGGATACTGATGTTATCCTCTACGACCACTATTTGTTTCTTCACAGCTGTGTTGTTTTGTGTTTTAACTAACTGGTTCCTAATGCTGCTCCGCTTATACCGTTTGTTGCAACAGGGAATTTCTTTTCGTCTTAACAAAGGGAATGCCGTTTTGTTAGCATATTACGTGATATTCACATGCCTCACTTTTTCATTGGTGTGTTATTCATTCACAACCAGTGCTTTTCGGTTGGGAGAAGCTGATGAAGCAGATCTTTTTTTAAGAAAAAGTCGCGTCGGATCCGGAATATTGGGGGGCTCGCCTCGATTTCCCCGCGGTGAGGGCAACAATTCGGGCGCTCGGTTGTTAGGCAAAAAAACAGTACTCATGGCAGACGATAAAAACAGACGGACGTGACCGCGAACGGGTGGCCGGCAACCAGGACTACGAAGTAAGCTTCCTATCAGAAAAACTCGGCGTAAGCGCCGAAACGATAAGACGGGCCATCCGAGCGGTTGGCAATGACCGTACAAAGGTGGAGGAATACCTTTCCAAGAATGACAAAAATTAACGATTTATGCCCTGGTGTTACGGTGATTACCGGTCTTGGTATATGAACCAACCGGTTGAACTGCGTCAGAAAGCGGTATCACCACCAGGCAATCGTAACCGAAATACATGAAAATCGCGTAATGTCTAAATCACATCGATTCACTATACTTGCATATGGAAAAAAATATGCCCGGTAGCTCCGTGGACGACCCCTATAAAATCATGGCCGATAACGCGCCGGCAATGATGTGGGTTGCGTCTACTGATAGACAACGAACCGCCTTCAATGCTGGATGGTTAAGTTTTACCGGCCGAACGCTGGAACAGGAACAGGGGGATGGGTGGACCGAAGGTGTACACCCGGACGACCGTTCGCGTTTGGAAATATATACCACAGCCGTAGATGGCCGTCGACCCTTCCGAATGGCCTATCGGTTGCGCAGGCATGATGGCGTCTACCAATGGGTGTCAGAAAGCGGCACCCCTCGATATTCAGAAAATGGTACCTACGTCGGGTTTGTCGGCTCGTGCATCAATGTCGATTTGCCGGTCTCCGCACCTGCACCGGCCGATCAGGTGCAGCACGATCTTACGGTGCGAAACGCAGAGCTGGAAACCAAGATCCGTTCAGGCATCGAGGCCCTTGCGCAAAGCGAAATGCTGATGCACGCGATGAACGAGGAACTGACTGCCGCGAACGAGGAATTGGCTGCCATCAACGAAGAACTGACCGCAACGAACGAGGAGTTGCGGTTGACCAATGAAGACCTTGCTGAAAGCGAATTCCGGACACGGAGCATCATCGAAAATGCGCCCTTTCCAATCGCGGTGTACATGGGTCGCGAAATGCGCATCGTAGAGGCAAACCAAGCAATCATGGACGTTTGGGGCAAGGGAAACGACGTCATCGGAAAGCGGTACGCCGAAGTGCTGCCTGAGTTGGAAGACCAGCAGATCTTTGAAAAGCTCGATGCAGTGTTTACGACCGGCGTGCCTTTTCATACCCGCAATGAGCGGATTGACCTGGATATCCACGGCGAGCGAAAAACGTTTTACTTTAATTACAGTTTTACGCCGTTGAAGGATCGCTCCGGAAGAATTTATGGAGTGATGAACACCGCGGCGGATGTGACGGACGTGGTACTGGCCAAGCAACGCGTGGAACACAGCCAGCAAATGCTCTATAACATCATTCATCAGGCACCGCTGGCGATGTGTTTTATGAGCGGCCCCGATCACGTAGTGGAAGTTGCCAATTCGATGATGATGGAGCTATGGGGAAGATCGGGGGCAGAAGTGCTTCATAAACCGATTTTCGAGGGGCTGCCCGATGCCAAGGGACAGGGGCTGGAACGGTGGATTGACCACGTTTACCGCACGGGAGAGACCTACCGGGCTTATGAACAACCGGTCTCCTTATTGCGCAATGGGAAGATCGATACCGTTTATCAGGATTTTGTCTACCAAGCCTACCGCGATGACCTTGGCGAAATTATCGGCGTGATTGCCATCAGCAACGACGTATCGGCCCAGGTAAAAGCCAAAGTTGAAATAGAGCGGGCTTATGAGCAGTCGCAGCTTTCGAAGGAAGCAGCCCAACTCGGTATGTTCGACCTGGATGTGAGAAGCGGGAAGTTGGAATGGGACGAACGCTGCAGGGCGTTGTTCGGCGTGTACCACGACGAACCGGTGTCGTACGAACGGGATTTTATCGGCGGCCTGCATCCGGACGACCGCAGGGAGGTGATCACGGCCGCGAATGACGCACTTGACCGAGTCAAAACAGGTGGAAACTATGACATCGAGTACCGAACCGTGGGCATAGCCGACGGCCAATTACGCTGGATACGGGCCAAGGGAAAGGTGCATTTCGACGCCTGGGGCAAACCGATGCGATTTATCGGGTCGGTAATGGACATCACCGAACAGAAGCTCAACGAGGAAAAGCTCCGTGAAAGTGCCGAACGGAAAGCGCGGTTGGCAGCTATTGTGGAGTCTTCAGACGACACGATCGTCAGCAAAACCCTGCAAGGTGTCATTACCAGTTGGAATAAGGCCGCTCAACGCATGTTTGGCTACACCGCCGAGGAGGCCATTGGCAAGCATATTTCGTTGATCATCCCCCCTTCGCGTCTAAAGGAAGAGGACTATATCATCGGTGAAATCCGCGCTGGTAACAAGGTGGATCGTTTCGATACCATCCGGATGACAAAGGACGGGCGCGAAATACCACTTTCCCTTACGGTATCACCCATTATCGACGACGAGGGCCGTATTATCGGTGCCTCGAAAATAGCGCGCGACATCAGTGCCCAGGTGGCTGCCCAGGAAGCGACCCGCCGTTACACGGAGCGGTTGGAAATTATCAATTCGATGGTAGAGAGCATATCGGAAGATCTCGATCTGAACAACATATTGCAAAAGGTTACGGATAGTACAACAACGTTGACCGGTGCAAAATTCGGTGCTTTCTTTTATAATCAAACTGATGAAAAAGGCCAATCAAATATACTGTATGCATTATCTGGCGCACCGCGCGAGGCGTTTGAAAAGTTCGCGATGCCGCGTGATACGATGTTGTTGCACCCTACGTTTTCCGGTCAAAGTGCGGTTCGCATAGATGACGTTACCAAAGACCCCCGCTTTGGAAAAAATGCACCGTATTATGGAATGCCGGATGGACACCTGCCGGTGGTCAGTTACCTGGCTGTACCGGTAACGTCTCGTTCAGGAGAGGTTATCGGGGGGCTTTTTTTCAGCCATCCGGAAGCGGGCAAATTTACCGAAGACCACGAGCAGCTTGTCGTTTCTATCGCCGCCCAGGCGGCCATCGGCCTGGATAATGCCAAACTGTATGCCGAAGTGAAAGCGTTGAATGACAAAAAGGATGAATTCATCGGCCTGGCGAGCCACGAGTTGAAAACGCCGTTAACCAGCGTCTACGCGTATTTGCAGATACTGGCAAAATTACCCACAGATGGGAAAAGTAAGCTGTTTATCCAAAAAGCGTTACGCCAGATGAAAAAGTTGGCCATGCTGGTCGGCGACCTGTTGGATATCTCGAAGATCGAAGCGGGAAAACTTCAACTGAACATGTCGGCGTTCGATTTGAAACAGTTGATGGAGGAGACGATTGAACTGGTTGCCCATACGAACGAGAAATACCTGATTACGTTGGAGACGACGGTCGAATCCTGTAAAGTATACAGTGATTCCCAGCGTCTCGAACAGGTGCTCATCAATTTGTTGACCAACGCAATCAAGTATTCCCCCGGCACAAACGAAGTACGGGTGAGCCTTGTGTGTTCGGAAACCGAGGTTACCGTGGGTGTGCAAGATTTCGGACGGGGCATACCGGCCGACAAACTCCACCATGTGTTCACGAGGTTTTACCGGGTAGAAGATAGTGGTTTTAATATATCCGGTCTCGGTATCGGACTGTACTTGTCCAATGAGATCATCGATCGGCTCGGCGGCCGGATCTGGGCTGAAAGCGAGGTGGGAAAGGGAAGTACCTTCTGGTTTACACTTCCGTTGCAAACAGAGGAGTAGTCTGCGCGTGTTGGTTTCTGGCTATTTTAAAGGACCGTTATTTCCCAATACCGGATGAGCAGGTCCTTTTGGCGGAATGTGGTTTCGAGCTGCGTTTTCAGGTCTTTCCAATAGGAGATATCCAGCGTATCCGTCAGGACTTCAAAAATGACCAATACGTCTTTTTCGGCCGTCGCTTTGGTTTCTTTCCAAAACCCTTCTACGGGCATTTGTTTGTATACGGTCACCCCGCCGTATTTTTCACTGAAGGCCGATTTAAGCTGGGTAAAGTAGCTTTCCGGAAAATGATTGCCCGCGTTGTCTGTCAATGGAACAAATACTTGAAACAGTTTCATCTGAAAACGTAAAGAATTTGCAATTGTTAAAAAACACCTCCTTGCATCGCTTCTTTAATGATTTGGCGAATGATACCCGATTGTTCGGGGTCACCTTTGATCAGTGCCTGACTGAATTTCCGCCACGTCTTGAAATCGATGTGCGAGGGAATGATGGGCACATTGGGGTCCACCACGACATCTAGCACGGCGGGAATCTGCGCGTTGATGAGTTCATCGAGTGCATCGTCGAGGTGTTCCGGCTTGTCTACCCGGATGCCTTTAAGACCTATGAGGTGGGCAAACGCCGCATAGTTGACGTCAGGAATATCTTGCGAAGCTTCAAACTTCGGCTCGCCGGAAAGCATGCGTTGCTCCCAGGTGACCATATTCAGGTCGCGGTTGTTGAGCACGATGACCAGCAGCCGTGGATCTTCCCAAGATTGCCAATACTTGGCGATGGTGATGAGCTCATTCATGCCCAGCATCTGCATGGCGCCGTCTCCGGAAATGGCCACGGCCATGCGGTTTGGATAAGCAAATTTAGCGGCTATAGCATAAGGTACGGCCGGACACATCGTGGCCAGATTACCCGATAACGAGGCCAGCATGCCTCGCCGTATCCGGAGGTTTCGGGCGTACCAAAAGGCTGCCGTGCCGGAGTCGGCGGTTATGACCGCGTAGTCTGGCAATCTGGGCGATAGTTTCTGAATGACCTGCTGTGGATTGATGGGATCGGCTTCTTGCTCGGAGCGCTTTTCGATGGTTTCCCACCAGGACGCTACACTGGTCGTGATCTGTTCAAGCCAACAGCGATCTTCCTTATATTCGATGAGAGGCAGCAGTTCCTGAAGAGTGGCCTGGCTATCGCCCAAAAGGTTCACTTCCATCGGATAGCGCAGGCTGAGCATGCTTCCGTCGACATCGATCTGTACACCGCGGGCTTTGCCCGGTTCGGGCAGGTATTCGGCATAGGGAAACCCGCTGCCAATCATAAGCAACGTATCGCAGTTGTCCATCAGCTCCCAGCTTGGTTTGGTGCCCAGCATGCCGATAGACCCGGTTACATAGGGCAGATCATCCGGCAAAACCGATTTTCCCAACAGTGCTTTGGCTACCCCAGCACCCAATTTTTCGGCTAACGCTTCGATTTCCGCAGCCGCTCCCATGGCCCCGGCGCCTACTAATATCGCTACCCGTTTGCCGGCATTGAGGATGTCGGCAGCCTTCATCAGTTCTGCCTGTTGTGGAATGAGCCGGGAATGGGGGAAGCCGGTACCGGTAACCATATAGCCGTGTTCGCGGGGCGGTTCCTGAATGGCCGACTCTTCTTGCAGGTCGCTGGGAATGATCACCGCGGTTACCGTCCGTTTGGCAACGGCAATCCGTATTGCCCGATCAACCACCTGCCTGACCTGGGCCGGATGGGTGAGCATCTGCACATAATCGCCGGCAACGTCTTTAAAAAGCGACATCAGATCGACCTCCTGCTGGTAGTTGCCGCCCAGGGCGGTACGCCGTTGCTGACCAATGATGGCGACGACGGGCTGGTGATCCAATTTAGCGTCGTACAGCCCATTGAGAAGATGAATGGCGCCCGGCCCGGATGTGGCCAGACAAACGCCAACTGTTCGGGTGAACTTGGCGTGCGCGCAAGCCATGAAGGCCGACATTTCTTCATGACGGGTTTGGATGAACGCAAGGTCGCGGTTGCGATTGAGTGCGCCCAGCAACCCGTTTATACCGTCGCCCGGATAGCCGAAGATGCGCTTGATATCCCATGCCAGGAGTCGGTTAATCAGAAAATCACTTACATTCATATTTCGTTTGTTTATCTATTGATGCACATGATGCACACGTGACGCACACGCGGCCCGTCAGACCGATGCGGTAGCCGTAACGGTTACGTCTTCTTATACTAACCAGATGGGGCGCTCTCGGTTTGGAATAACTTTCGGAAAGTGGTGAGGCATTCGCTGGAAACCAAGCCTGTGTGTACTATCATATGTGTACTAAATTTGGTGCTTGCCGTCCAAAAAAGTGAAATCCAAACGATTTTAATCTTCCCGAAACGATACCAAGAAATGCGCTGCATAGCTGGTTTGAAGTTTGCCTGCACTAGGATAACAAAACACGACACGCAGGGCTTACAAAACAATGCATATGAATAAGAAACGATTATTTGCAACGTTGGTGACAGTTCTTCCTTTTTTTTTTACCAACCTTTGGTCAAGAGGACAATAAAGAAATTATCGCAAAAAAGGTTACCGGTAGTATACTTCGTCCCAAACAACTTACACCCACTCCGGCGCTCACTAGCACGTTGGATCTCCCGCCCGGTTTCACCATTACCACGTTTGCCGACAAGCTGGGAAAATTCCGTATGCGGCGCAATCCAACCTGTATCCCCTAAAACCTAGGCAAATTGGGACGTTGCAGGTGAATGTTGGCAAGATGTGCAACCAGACGTGCAAGCACTGCCATATGCAGGTAACGGTTCTTCGCGCGAGGAAGACAGAGATCGATTGAAAAGATGATGTGTGTTCAGCCGACCAGTGGTTGCGCTTACGATTTCACCTCAGCGGCAAGGCCGCTTCCGTTTCGCGCATGTTTGGTAAAGCATGCCAGAAGATAGTCCCAGCCTTTTTCACTGTCCATCGCTTGGCGATACGTTTCATGGCCGTCTCCATGGTTTTCAAAGTGGTCGTGTCGGAGTTGGATAGCCGTCCGTTCATCGCCGACCACCTGAAAGCTGATATACACTTGGCTTGCCTTGCCGGGGTCCGGCTCGGGCACACGCATGGGGCTTATCTGCCATTTTATGGCGATAAACTCGCCGTGCTTTACATCGGAAACCGTACCCCAGTCACATCGGAAATCGTTTGGGCCTTTTTCCGTGCAGTGCCCTCCCGGTACAGGGTCGATACTGATTTCAACTAATTTGTCTTTTGACCATGTGTATTCCTTAGGCCACCACAAGGCCAGTTCATTGACAAATGCCTTAAATGCTTGTTCACTGGATAAATGTACCTCAATTTGCTTGCGTATTGCTTCTTGCATGTTACTGATTGTTTTCGTGCGTAGTGTATCAAGAACAACAGGGGTGGCAACTGAATTGTTTGATCCAAAAACCAAGTGGCGCGCAAATTGTTATATTTGGCAATATGTTATCGGAAGTGCAGAAGGAGAAGACCGTTTCAAGTCATCGTGGAACCCTCAGGACATCGACCGAACCGTTATTGCTGCCGGAGAAACGTTTGCCTATTTTCCGGCATTATCAAACAATATGGATAAAAGAAAGACTTACGACTCAGATTTTTGTGGCAGCGTTCCTTTAAATCAAATTAATGTTATTCAATCTTACGGGTATATACTGGTGCTCGATAAGCAGGATCTCACCATTGTCCAGGCCAGCGAAAACGTGGCGCAGCTCTTGGGTCAACCGGTGAACAAGTTGGTTAACCAGCCGCTTTCGCGGTATGTCCCGGACGAGGATGTCGAAAAACTGGTTAACCGGTTCGAGGTGCGGCATGCGAGCAAGCTTCCCCAAAAGCTCACTATCGGCGGGTATAGCATGCGCGCAATTACGCACCTCAAATCCGCTTATTATTTATTGGAGCTCGAACAACTCCGCGGAAACGGTGAACGATCGTTTAGTGACGTATTCGAAGAGATTAAGTACATAATCGCTTCGGTAGAGTCAGCCAAGACCCTGGAAGAAGTTGCGCAGCTTACCGTAGAAGAAATAAAAAAGGTGTCGGGCTTTGATGGCGTAATGATGTATCAGTTTGATGCCGACTGGAACGGAACGGTCATTGCCGAAGAAAAGGCAGCCGGAATGGATAGTTATCTGGGTCACAAGTTTCCGGCTTCAGACATCCCAAAGCAAGCCCGGAATCTTTATTTGAATAACCCATACCGACTGATTCCGGACCGGGATTACAAGCCCGTACGGCTTTATCCGATCATCAATCCAGTTACCAAAGCGTTTATTGATCTTTCCGACTGCAACTTACGTGGTGTTGCAGCCGTTCACCTGGAATATTTGAAAAACATGAATGTGCAAGCGTCGATGTCCATCCGGATACTCCGGGAACATCAGCTTTGGGGGCTTATTGCCTGTCATCACCGCAGCCCTCATTACGTTAGCTTTGAATTGTGTTCCGTGCTGGAATTGCTTTCTTCCGTGATATCCAACAAAATCGCGGCGGTTCTTCACCAAAATACCTATGAGCTGAAAGCGGCACTTCACCTTAAATTTACGACGCTCACCGAACGGCTTTATAGGCAAGGAAACCTCGCAAGCATATTGCTTGACCAAGAAAGCACCCATGTGCTCGACTTATTCGGCGCCCAAGGAGCAGCCGTCGTTTTAAACGGCCAGCAGCGGACGTTGGGCCAAGTGCCGGCGCATCATTTTATCGACGACCTTACCTTATGGCTGCAGAACCGGGTATCAAATCAGGTTTATCACACTGATAATCTTGCCGGGGAATTTGACGAAGCGGACGCATATGCCGAAACAGCCAGTGGAATATTAGCGATTCCCATTAATTCGGAAAATGGCGAGTTTCTTATTTGCTTCCGTCCTGAACGGATAGAAACCGTCAAATGGGGCGGAAACCCTAACGAGGCCATTCAGTTCGAGGCGGACGGAAAAACGTATCATCCCCGCCATTCGTTCGGCCTGTGGCTTCAGACCGTACGTCAAACCGCTATTCCCTGGCAGGAGGAACAATTGGAACTGGCAGCGAACTTGCGGAATCTCATCAATGAATTTCGGGTTAAGAATTCACCCCATTCCCTATCTTAGTACGGTATAACGGAGTTTAGCGTGGAAAATAAGCATAACAAAGAATCCTTGCCAGCACGTTTTATCATCGCCATCGGTGCATCGGCCGGCGGACTGGAAGCTATCCATGAGTTTTTCGACCATATGCCGGCAAATACCGGCTTTACATTCGTAGTCATCCAGCACCTCTCGCCCGACCATAAAAGCCTGCTGGTTGAACTGGTAGGCAAGCATACCAATATGCAGGTCTTAGAGGCCACGCATGACCTCGAGCTGTTCCGTGATCGGGTATACATCATCCCGAACAAAAAACTCATGACCATAAAGGGCAACAAGCTCAAGCTGGCCGACAAGGTGAAGGACAAACTGCCCAATACGGCCATCGATACGTTTCTGTTTACTCTGGCGCGCGAAAAGCGTGAAAAAGCCATTGGTATCATTCTGTCGGGCACAGGAACCGATGGAACAAAAGGCGCGGAAGCCATTAAAGAGGGCGGCGGGATGGTGATTGTACAGGATCCGGAAACCGCTAAGTTTGATGGAATGCCCAAAAGTGCAATTACCTCGGGCAACGCCGATTTGATCCTGCCGCCGGCTAAAATGCCTCGCGAAGTAACCAATTACGTTGTACAGATCCAGTTACCGCGGCTTCAGCCGGACGGCCAGCAGGGCGATACCCTGAACCAATTGTTTGGCCTGGTGTTAAAGCACGGCGGCCTAGACTTCAATTTATACAAGACTCCTACCTTGCTGCGTAGGATTTACCGCCGAATGGCGGCCGAGTCGATCACCACCTTGGAAGATTATGTTGAATACCTGCAAAAGAAGCCGGCAGAGATCGGTCTGTTGGCAAAGGATTTCCTCATCGGCGTGACGAAATTTTTCCGGGATTGGCCGGCTTTTGAAGTGCTGGCCAGCGAGGCCATTGGCCGGGCAATTGACCAGAAGCGTGATGGTGATCCGTTTAAGGTTTGGATATGTGCGTGCAGCACGGGGGAGGAGGCTTACTCGATTGCCATTTTGATTGACGATTTGCTTGAAAAAACGGGCAGGGAGCTACAGGTGAAACTCTTTGCCACGGATGTTGACGAGGGAAGCATTGACATTGCGGGTCGGAATAGGTACCCCCTGTCCATCGCCAAAGAGGTGCCGGCAGATCTGCTTAAAAAGTATTTCTTTAAAGAGCGCGACCACTATTCGGTGGTTGCGCGCATACGCAAACAGATTGTTTTCGCCAGGCATGACGTGATTAAGTCGCCGCCGTTTATCAAAAATGACCTGATAGTCTGCCGCAACATGCTGATATACATGAACAGCTTGCTGCAGCAGAAAGTATTGGCTACTTTCCATTATTCGTTGAACATGGGCGGCTATCTTTTTCTGGGCCCCAGCGAGAATGCCAATTCCATCAAGGCCGGTGTGAGCGAAATCAGTACCAAGTGGCGTATCTACCAGAAAAAGGCAGTCATTAACTACGGCGTCTTGCATACCTATACGGCGGTCACCGCGCCTGCCCGGCCAACGGGCCAGGCCACCGTATCCGATCGGCCGGGCCGGGCGCTCGCTGACGACTTGTGTTCGCTGGTGATCGAAGAATTTGGCGCGGTTGGCCTGTTTATAGACAAGGATTTCGTAATCAAAGAAACGCTCGGTAATTTCAGGCGGTACCTGCAGCTTCCCGAAAAGAAACCGGAACTGAATATCCTCCACATGGTGAACGCCGATGTTTCCATTTTATTGGGCACGGCCATCCGAAAGGCTTGGCGGACAGATAAGACCGTGCATCTTCATAGGGTAAAGTTGGTAAAAGAACAAACGGAATGGCAGGTGCGATTGGCAGTGCGCCCACCTACCGTTGGCTCGACGCATGGCTACACGCTGGTGATGATCAGCGAACTGACCGACGAGGAGCTACCACGGGAGGGGCCTAACCTTTCGAATCAGGACTTCGACGAAAACCAACAATTATATGTGATGGAAATCGAAGCGGAGCTGACGGAGACCAAGGCAAACCTGCAAACGGTAATGGAAGAAATGGAGGCCACCAACGAGGAACTTCAATCCAGCAATGAGGAACTGCTATCGGCCAACGAAGAATTGCAATCCAGCAACGAAGAACTGCAGTCGCTCAACGAGGAACTCCATACCTTAAATGCTGAACACCAAGCGAAAATACGCGAGCTGCAAGAACTCAATGACGATCTGGATAATTACTTCAGAAGCACAGATATCGGCCAGATTTTCGTAGACGGCAACCTACGCATTCGAAAATTCAATCCGGCGGCCATTACGCTGGTCAATCTCATTGATTCGGATATCGGAAGGCCCATCAATCACATATCCAGCAATATTCAGGACAGCACGCTGATCGAATGCATCCATAGCGTGCTTGCCGATGGACAGGTTGTCGAGAGGGAAGTGCAGTTAAAAAATGGAACGCACATCCTGATGCGCATCATGCCGTACAGAAAAAAGAGTGGCATCCACGATGGCGTGGTAATTTCATTTATCGATATTTCGGTAATTACGGAACTTAACAGCATGATTTCCGGTGTCTTCGATGCAACCGCTTCTGCGATTTTGGCCTTCCGATCGGCCACGGGACCTGGGTATAAAACTGATTTCAGGTGTGTCGCTTTCAACAAGGCAGCCTCAGCGCTCGTCAATCAATCTTCCGACGAGCTGAGTTTGCACCCATCTATCGCGGATTTTCCCGATCTTGCATCACTTGCCACCGATGAGGTTTATGCAAGGGTAATCCGGGATGGCCGTCCGCTGCAGACCGAGCTTTCTATCCGGAATAAGTGGTATCAGGTCAATATGGTTCGCATGCAGGAAGGTTTTATAGTCAGCTTTAACGATGTCACGGCCCGTAAAGTTGCTGAGCAAAAGCTGCGGAAAAATTACAACGAGCTGATCGATACCCGTGAGCAGTTAAGAACGTTAATCCGGGAGCTGGAAGCGAAGGTAATGGAACGAACCCATACGTTGGCGCAAAGCGAAGAGCGGTTTAACCTGGTTGCAAAAGCTACCAATGACACCATCTGGGATTGGAATCTCGTTAGCAATACCATGTGGCGGAGTGACAATTTTACGGCGATGTTTGGCTATGATCTTACTGAAGCGAGTAGGGATATTTCGTTTTGGTTTGAACATATCCATCCGGACGATCGGCAGCGGGTGGAAGACAGCGTCAACGAAGCGATCAACAACTACGCCAAGCAGTGGTCGCAGGAGTATCGTTTTCGAAAGGCCGACGGTACGTATGCCATTATTTTAGATCGTGGCAATATCCTTATGGACGAATTCGGCACCCCCTACCGCATGGTAGGCTCGGTCATTGACATTACGCGGTTAAATGAAACGGAAAGCCGATTGAATACGACCGAGAATAAGTTTTCAAAGGTGTTTGAGTCCAATATGATCGGCATGTTCTTTTCGGACACCGAATGCCGGATCACGGAAGCCAATCAGGCTTTTTTGACCATGTTAGGCTTTTCACCGAACGATTTCGTGCTTGGCCGGATCAAATGGAATGAGCTGGCTACCGATGCCTTTCGAACCAGTTGCGATAAAGCGATCGACTCGCTTAATAAGCAAGGGATTGTTCCACCTTTCGAGAACGAGTTTTTAAAAGCAAACGGCGATTCGATTTCCGTGCTGATGGGTTCGGCGCTCCTGACGGAAGGGGAGGACAAGAACTACGTGTCCTACATCATCGATATCTCAAAGCAGAAAGCCGCCGAGAAGCGGCGTACCGAGTTGCAAGCGCTCATCGAAATGCAGAAGGATGAGTTTCACGGGATTTTCCTCAATGCACCTGCCATCATATCCATCCGGCGCGGACCCGATTTGGTTTATGAATTTGTAAACCGCGCTTTCAAGGATTTTCATGGCCAGGGTGATTACCTGGGCAAGTCGACCGCCGAGGTATATCAAAACGGAGAATTCGACTATCTCACGAAAATAGCTCTTGAGGTTTTTGAAACGGGCAAGGAACGGGCATTAAGCTCGCAGCATCTCCGGCATCGAAATCCCGATTCCGGCGAAGAGCGCGATTATTGGTTTGACATCGTGTATACGCCGATCCATCATAACGATCACGTGGTCGGGGTTGCGTCGTTTGGATTTGACGTGACCGATTTGGTGAAGGCCCGGCAGGCCACAGAAGAACTGCTGGCAAACAAGGACGAATTTATGAGTATTGCCAGCCATGAATTAAAAACACCCATCACGAGCCTAAAAGGATCCCTGCAGATTCTTTCAAAACTTAAGCCCACGGACGACGGATCGAAAAAAATCATACCCTTTATTGACCGAGCTAACAAGCAAACTGACAAGCTCATTGCGCTGGTTGAGGAACTGCTGGATGTAACCCGTATCCAAGCCGGCAAAATGCTGTTGAACTACGCAGCCTTCGATCTGCATGAGATGTTGCGGGAGAGTGTCAATGAAGTTCAATTGCAGTGCAACACGCATCAAATTAATTTTACATGCGATCGAGCAATACCTGCTTGGGGAGACCGCTCGCGATTGGAGCAAGTGGTACATAATTTCCTCTCCAATGCGATTAAATATTCGCCGGATGCCAACGAAGTATATGTCACCTGTTTGTTAACCGATCGCGATGTGCGGATTTCGGTACAGGATTTCGGCATCGGCATTGCAGAAGATAAGAAAAAGCACTTATTCGGCCGTTTTTACCGGGTGCATGATACCTCCTCGTATTTCACTGGGCTAGGTCTTGGGCTGTACATTTCGGCCGAGATCGTGCGGCGGCATGGGGGCGAGGTCGGATTCGAAAGCCGAGAAGGCGAAGGATCTACCTTTTGGTTTTCGCTCCCGTTGGATGATCGAACAAAACACATAAAGTAAGGAGATATTTTGACAGCAGAAACACCCTCAAAAAAGATTGCCATTTTCGACGATGACGAGGATATTTTGGCCATTTGTGACTACGTACTCAGCGAAGACGGCTGGGAAGTGCGCACCTTTGTGGAATGCGACAACGTGGTTGATACGGTAAAAGCTTTCAATCCGGACATCATCATCATGGACAACTGGATTCCCAGTGTCGGAGGGATCGAAGCCACACGGCAACTCAAAGCTTCCGCATTCAAGCGGATTCCGGTTATTTATTTCTCGGCCAACCGTGATGTTAAGCAACTGGCCGAAAAGGCGGGTGCGGAGACTTTCCTTGCTAAACCCTTTGACGTGGAAGTATTGAAGCAGATTGTAGATGAAACCGTGACAAAGTTCTGCGGTCGGCCCCAGGAATAGTTCGTAGCTGCCGAAACCGACGGTCCCAGCATGAATTTAATTTCCAAATTATGCCAACAATTTGGACAGCTGTCTGTCATCTTCCTGGAGGTGTAGACCTGTGTTGGAATTTGGACATTAAATAACTGGTTATGCTGGCAATGAATTACCGCGGTCCGCGCCGCGTCCGTGTGGATCACAAGCCCTATCCCGAAATCCTGCATCCCAATGATGCTATCGTGCGCGTTACGCGCTCCTGCATTTGCGGTTCGGACTTGCATCTGTACCATGGAATGGTTCCCGACACGCGTGTGGGGACGACGTTTGGCCATGAGTTTATCGGCGTGGTTGAAGAAACGGGGCCCTCGGTGCACAGCCTTAAAAAGGGTGATCACGTGATCGTGCCCTTTAATATCGCGTGTGGTACGTGTGCATTCTGTAAACAAGAATTGTATGGCAATTGCCATGAATCCAATCCGGAGGCGACGGCCGTGGGCGGGATATTCGGGTATTCACACACTGCGGGCGGGTATGACGGCGGGCAGGCGGAATATGTGCGAGTGCCGTATGCAGACGTAGGGCCGACGGTGATCCCGGCCGAGATGGATCCGGATGATGCGGTAATGCTCACTGATGTCGTACCCACGGGGTATCAGGCGGCCGAGATGGGAGGTATCAAAACCGGTGACACGGTCGTGGTTTTCGGTGCCGGACCCGTAGGCATTATGGCGGCCAGGTGTGCCTGGCTTTTTGGCGCCGGGCGCGTCATCGTCATCGACCACCTCGAGTACCGGCTGGAGTTTGCCCGCCAGTATGCGCCGTGCGAGGCGTATAACTTCCGCTCACTGGAGGATCCGGTGCTGTTCTTGAAGAAAGAAACCGGATGGCTGGGGGCCGACGTATGCATTGACGCCGTTGGGGCCGATGCGGCGGGAAGCGCCTTGCATACAATCACGGGGAAGAAATTGATGCTGCAAGCCGGGGCAGCTACGGCACTCCATTGGGCAATCAATTCGGTAAAAAAGGGGGGTATCCTGTCCATTGTGGGGGTATATGGGCCGACCGGAAACCTCGTGCCGATTGGCAATGTGGTCAACAAGGGAATTACCATCCGCGCGAACCAGGCATCGGTCAAACGCTTGCTTCCCCGGCTGATAAGCCACGTCCAAGAGGGTTACATCGACCCCAAGGCATTGATCACCCACCGCATGCCGTTGGAGGAGGTTGCCGATGCATACCGCATCTTCTCCTCAAAGCTAGACAACTGCATCAAAACTGTGCTCATTCCACCGAGTGCAAGAAGTTAACATCGTAAACGCATCGTTATGGAACCCAACGCATCAAATGCATATTCGCATATAAAAGGATGGGGCATCGACGCCGATCCGAAGAATGAACCGACGTACCCCATGAAGCATTATACGGGCGATGATCACCGCCGGCTGGATTGGGTGCGGCCGCCAAAACAACCGGAAAACGTGGAAGTACTTCACTCCAATGAGCGACCTTCGGTTTCGGCCGTTTTTGGTACACCGCTTCCTCCCTCGGGGCTAAGCGGAGCCATACGCCGGCGGGCATTCAAATACAGTGAGTCGAGCTTTAACCATTGGTTGCCGTTGCTGTTGGCCGACCGGATCAATGTGATTGAAGGTGTGTTGGCGGATCTTAGTCGCGGGCATATACCCAATGTTTTCGCAGAAAAAGGCGGAAAGGCGGCATGGAAACACGACCGTAAAGGCGTAGTCACCCGGATGGTCGTAGGCACGGCACTGGTTGCAGGCGTTTTAGCTGCCCTGATGGTAAGAAAGCGTGGTTCGCGATGACGTCTATGGCCTTAATGGACCGGTCCCTGATGCTTATGCAGGGCACTGTCCACTCTTTCCGTAATAATAAACTGCCGTAGCTCGCCGCGTTCCCAGGCATTGGCCATCGGATCAACCGTGGGCATGGGTATGTCTTCCGTTCCTTCTTGTTTTCTTCGGTAGAGACGTTAAACCGCTTGTCCCGTTCTGTCAGGAGCTGGGGATGGATTTGCCCGTCTTTGGTAAAGCCCATCATAATCATGGGCGATCCGAGCGGCAGGGTGCGCTGCTGGTCGGTATGCCATGTATGAATGGTTTTTCCGTAGGTAGATACCAGCTTCTCCATCAATTCGTGTTCGGCGATGTCCGGGATACCCGGAGCAATGAGCGAGCCGGACTTCACTTCGTAATGGTGCGAATGCCAAAGTTTTTTTTCTTCTTCAGGAAGGGTTTTGAACAGCCGTTCCGTAATGATGTATTCCACGCCCATGAGTTTGGCGTCCGGCCCGTTGCCGTCGAAGATAATGGCCTGGTACACGTCTTCATTGAGTTGGTGGACGTAATGATGGGCCTCCATCTGTGCCCGGATATTCCCGTTGTAAAAATGGAAGCCGTTTAGGTAGGCATTGAAATGCCTAAGCGGGGATTTATCCTGTAACAGGTCTGCTCCGGTTTCCAAGAGCTTGTCTTTCGCTGGTTTTTCGTCGCCGGGCGCTTCTACGTTTGAGTCGGTATTCCGGCCACCGCAGGCGGCCGACCCGATTACGGCAACGAATAATATCCACAGGATACCGCTATGTTTAGCCATGACGTATCGATTAAGTAATCTCTTCCAAGTGCTAACATAGCGTTTACCGGATTGTTTTTTCCGGTCTATTCTTTGTCTTTTGTGTTGCGAATGAGTGAGATTCCCGATATAAAGAATATCAGGCCGATGATGCCAACGACGATTAAATCACGTGTTTGTCCGCTTTGCTGCATGACCATGGCGCCGGTATAAATCAATCCGCCAATCCCCAGAATGGTAAGGATGGTGCCAAATATCCGTTTTACATTCATATGCTTGGTGTTTAACGTAAGTTACTAAGATATCCGACGCAATATCTGTGCCTATCTGACACGTTCGTGAAACCTTTCCCAAGTATACCCAGGCCGCGAACTGAATCAAAAGAATCGCTGCACTTTCAACGAAGCGCTTGTTGCAGCTGGATGAAGCCGTTCAGGGCGTTAGCAGGCAGTTTGTGGTGGTCCATCCCAAATGTATACAGCTTCGCTTCGTCTTCCACCACACAGCCTGCCTCCGAAAAGCGGCCCGTGGGGTCTTTCAAGGATTTGGTTTCCAATGAAAAATGTTCGGCAACAAAGGCATATAGGGCTTGACGTTTAGTGGGGCCGTAGTCGTGCCCTTCGTCAGGAAGGTGTATGTTTTGCACCAAATCCCTTCGGTCGTACAAACCATAGACCCGTTTCAGATAGGGCAAATCAATCGTGGGAAAATCAGCGGTCCAGTCATTACCGTCGGAAATGAGCAGCTGTGGCCGGGGTGCGGCCATTGCGGCAATCTCCGTGTTGTTGGTGCCGCCACCGCAGCGATGGTGCCCTGCCCCGGTTTCACAGGGACATCCTCCGGAGAAGTACGAAGAAACCATGACGACCGGCACGCTTAATTTGATGCGATTATCCAAGGCGGTCACCAAGATGGATTGGCTTCCCCCACCGGAAGCACCCGTAATGCCGATCCGGCTCGTATCAACCATAGGTAGTCCGTAAATGAAGTCTAGCATCCGGAAGTTGTTGATCATTTGCACGGTAGCAGTCAAGCTTCGCCGGTGATCGCTTTCCTCCAGTTGCAAGCGTGACTCTCCATAGCCCACCAGGTCATAACTGAGGGCGATGACACCCATTTTGGCAAGCATTGCGCACCGTAATTGGTGATCAGGTCGGTAGCGGCCGCTGGCGAAATGTCCATTGGGACACAACATGGCGGGCAGCTTTTCGCTTCGGTCCTTAGGGACATACAGGGAACCGGCCACATACAGCCCCGGCAGTGTCTCAATGGCAATGTTTTCTACGGTATACCCGTCGTATTGCCGCTTGGAGGTGGTAAGGGCTGCGGTGACCGCGGTTGGGCGTATGCGTTGCAGGGCGAGCGTTTCGCGGATACAGGCAGACAGGTCGTCGGACCGGCGTTTCCATTGGGCCAATGTGGGGTAACTGGCCGCTAATCGGGCAAGCTCCTGCGCTCCCTCTTCCGGATGTTTGCGGAAGTATTCATAGCCCGTGATCCGGTACGTGCTATCGTCCAATTGACGATATGACAGGGGTACGGCAGCAAGCACGTTTGTCAAGGTCTGTGCAGGGGTTTCGCGGTATCGCCACTGGGCAAAGTCAACCCACAGGGGGGCTACTTTGGCTGAATCGTATTGGAGCGTGATGTGATGGCGCTTTTCGATATCGGCCACCACCTTGGAAAGTGGCTCGCGGAAGTTATTTTCCCAGACCGGTTGCTCCTGCGCCAAGGCGCGGCCGCCATGCAATACACACGTCAGCATCAGTAAAAAAAAGTAAGGTTGCTTCATTATGGACGAATATAGGGGTTATGCGGTTTTGAACCAAATATGGGAACTGTGTTCCGTTTTAAACGGTTAGGATTATGGTGATCGTTGAGAAAATCTTAAATTTTGCGAATGGAATCGCAAAAATACTATTAAATTTGCGAATAGAATCGCAATTATGGTAACAAGGGCTATCACTCCATCAATACAAGACCGACTACGCGACGAAAAAGCCATTATCCTGCTTGGTCCTCGACAGGTCGGAAAAAGCACCTTATTACGTCAAATAGCGCCTGAGTTTAGGCAACGGGTTCTGGAGTGGAACGGTGATGATGCGGAGTTTACTTAAGAGGTATATCGGAGCAGCTAAAACTTTGGTAATCGACGAAGCTCAACGCATCGAGAACATCGGTCTGTGTATCAAACTCATTGTGGACCAGATTCCCGATGTGAAAGTCATCGCTACCGGATCTTCTGCCTTTGATTTGGCCAATCGGATTAATGAACCGCTCACGGGCCGTAAGTGGGAATACCATTTATATCCCTTTTCGTTTGCTGAAATGGTTAACCATCATGGTTTGCTGGAAGAAAGGCGGCTGTTAAATTATCGGCTGATTTATGGCTATTATCCAGAGATCGTGAATAATCCAGGCGAAGAAGAGGCGCGCCTCAAACAGTTGGTCAGCAGTTACCTATACAAAGATATTCTTACGTGGGAACGAATACAGAAACCAGATAAAATGGAAAGACTCGTTCAAGCGCTCGCTTTTCAGGTAGGTAACGAAGTTTCCTTTAACGAGTTGGGGCAACTTACCGGATTGGATAATGAGACTACCGAAAAATATATAGATTTACTTGAAAAGTCTTTTATTATTTTCCGATTAGGGTCACTTAGTCGAAACTTACGCAACGAGCTCAAAAAAAGCCGTAAATTCTATTTTTATGACAACGGGCTCCGGAACGCAGTGATTAATCAATTCAGCCCTGCTACATTAAGGCAGGACATCGGCGGGCTTTGGGAGAACTTTGTCATGAGTGAACGTGTCAAGTACTTGACCTATCAGGAAATCAACTGCAACCAGTATTTCTGGCGGACTCATGCACAACAGGAAGTAGATTATGTTGAAGAACGCAACGGTAAAATGCAGGCCTACGAAATTAAATGGAACGTCAATACCAAAGTCCGTTTCCCAAAAAAGTTTCTGGACGCTTACCCCGGCACGGAAACCCACATACTTACTCCCCAAAACATCGAAGAGTTTTTGCTTTAACGTAGTCAGGCATCGCTAAAGGAGAAAGCCGGATCAGGTGGCTCGGTATCTCTACCTTGAAAAAAATTAAAACAATCGATTGATTAATGCTGAAAATGCTATTTTTGTCGGCGTCTACCAGAAATTAATATCGAAAAATATGTGTGGAATTGTAGGTTATACCGGCCAAAAACAAGCGTATCCGATACTGATAGACGGATTGAAAAAATTGGAATACCGCGGCTATGACAGCGCCGGGGTCGCATTGCATTTGGGAAATCACCTTGCTGTTTACAAAAAGCAGGGCAAGGTGGCTGCGCTCGAGGCCTATGTGGGAGATCATCCGGTTGCTGCGACAACGGGCATCGGCCATACCCGATGGGCAACCCATGGAGAGCCGTCGGATCGCAATGCCCATCCCCATTATTCGGCATCGGGCGAGATTGCGATGATCCATAACGGCATCATTGAAAACTATGCCCAGCTCAAAGACGAATTGACCAGCAAGGGCTATGTATTCAACAGCGATACCGACTCCGAGGTGTTGCTTAACTTCATCGAAGACATCAAGCGGAACAACGAATGCTCGCTGGAAGAAGCGGTTCGCGTGGCGCTCAAGCGGGTCACCGGCGCCTACGTGATCCTGCTGATCGATACCGAGTACCCCGATACGATCATTGCGGCGCGGAAAGGAAGTCCGCTGGTGATCGGTGTGGGCAAGGGTGAACATTTCCTGGGATCCGACGCTTCACCCATGCTGGCCTACACGAAAGAAGTAGTTTATATCAACGATTACGAACTGGCTATCGTCAGGCCGGACGAGCTTATCCTCAAAAATCTCGGCAACGAGCGCATTACGCCCTTCGTGCAGAAGCTTGACCTTGAGCTGGCAGCCATCGAGAAAGGTAACTTTGAACACTTCATGCTCAAGGAAATCTACGAGCAGCCGAAGACCATCCTTGATTCGTTGCGCGGCCGGCTCAATGCTGAACGGGGCTATATTACGCTGAGTGGACTGGATAGAATCGAAGACAAACTCCGCAACGCTCACCGCATCGTCATCGTTGCATGCGGCACCAGCTGGCATGCCGGACTCATCGGTGAATACCTCATAGAAGAACTGTGCCGTCTCAATGTGGAGGTGGAATATGCGTCTGAATTTCGCTATCGAAACCCCATCATATCGTCCCAGGACGTGATTATTGCGATATCCCAAAGTGGCGAAACGGCGGATACGCTCGTAGCCCTGGAAAATGCCAAGAAACAGGGAGCAACTATTTTTGGCATCGTGAACGTGGTAGGTTCATCCATCGCGCGGATCACGGATGCGGGGGCCTATACCCACGCTGGGCCGGAAATCGGCGTAGCCAGTACCAAGGCGTTCACTGCACAGGTGGCCGTGTTGCAGCTATTTGCGTTGAAGCTGGCTCAAATGCGGGGAGCCATCGACGATACGCTTTTTCAGCACCTGCTGCACGAACTGGAGGCGATTCCCGCTAAGGTGGAGTGGATTCTTAACAATCAGGTGGAGGCCATCCAGGCCATTGCCCACGCGTACCGGGATGCAGATAACTTCCTATATCTGGGTCGCGGATACAACTTTCCCATCGCATTGGAAGGTGCCCTGAAACTCAAGGAAATTACCTATATCCATGCTGAGGGTTATCCGGCGGCTGAAATGAAACACGGGCCCATTGCATTGGTCGATGAAAAGCTTCCGGTGGTATTCGTGGCCACGAAAGACGTATACCACGAAAAGATCGTGAGCAATATCCAGGAAATTAACGCGCGGAAAGGCAACGTGGTGGCGGTCGTTTCCGAAGGTGACGAAACGGTAAACGATCTGGCAAAGGCGGTGATGGTGGTGCCGCAGGCACACGAAATCGTGGCTCCGCTACTATCGGTTATTCCGCTGCAACTGCTGGCGTATTACATCGGCGTGGAGCGTGGGCTCGATGTAGATAAGCCCCGCAATCTTGCTAAATCGGTAACCGTAGAATAGCGAGCCCATGACGCCCACCCGGAAACCACTAAATACGCTGGGATACGGTTTCATTCCCGAGGAATACCTTCCAAAAGGGACTGATGAATATCATTTCAGAGACCAACAGCAATTGACAGCGTATGCGTATCGGCAGCTCCGCGAAGATGAAATTGTGATATTGAACCGCAACGGCAACTATGCGCCCAACTGGGGAGACGTATGGGTAACGGACCGGTTCCTGCCCGACCAGGTACAGCAATCCACATTCTATGGGCGGGTACGCATCGGCGATATGGAGGAAAGTTTTCTCGATTTCCGCGATCTGCATCTGCCGATCGGGATCTACAACAGTGTCATCGTAAGCAGCGACGTCGGCGGGTACAACGCCATCCACAATGTACGCTATATGGCGCACTTCATTCTGGGGGATGAGGTAATGCTGTTCAATATCAACGAGATGGAGACGAGCAGCAACGCCAAGTTTGGCAATGGTATCCTGAAAGACGGCGATGCGGAAAGCAGCCTTATCCAGCTGGAACTCTGTAACGAAAACGGCGGCCGTGCGGTACTGCCGTTTGAAGGCATGCAGGCCTCCGACGTGTACCTCTGGACACGCCAACGGCACGACCGACTGCTGCAGTCGCGCTTCCGCGAGATTACGTTCCGGCGGTTCGATTCCCGCAGGGGCTATTACAGCGTGGTATCCCACCGTACGGTTATCAAGAATTCACATACCATCAAAGATGTCAAAATCGGTACCGATGCGTACATCAAGGGGGTGAATAAGCTCAAGAACGTAACGGTCAATTCCATCGCAGAGGCGTATACCCAGATCGGGGAGGGATGCGAACTGGTAAATGGAATTATTGGCCATGGCTGCCGCATTTTCTATGGCGTAAAGGCAGTGCGCTTTATCCTGTGCGCGTTTTCGCAGCTTAAATATGGCGCGCGGCTGATCAACTCGTTCCTGGCGGATAACAGCACGATCTCCTGCTGTGAGGTACTCAACTCACTCATCTTTCCCGCACACGAACAGCACCACAACAACTCCTTCCTCTGCGCATCGCTGGTGATGGGACAGAGCAACATGGCCGCGGGGGCCACGGTAGGATCCAACCACAATTCGCGTGGTGCGGACGGAGAAATCATCGCCGGCCGGGGCTTCTGGCCCGGGCTCTGCGTGAGCCTCAAGCATAACTCGCGCTTTGCATCGTATACGCTCATCGTAAAAGGCGATTTCCTTCATGAACTGGACATCCGCATGCCTTTTACCATGGTGAGCCACGATGTGGCCAATGATCGCATCGTGATTCTCCCTGCTTATTGGTTTCTATACAATATGTATGCGCTCATGCGCAACAACGCCAAATTCATCAGCCGCGACCGGCGTTCGTTGAAAAACCAGCATTTTGAGTACGATGTGCTGGCGCCCGACACGGTGAATGAGGCCTTTGTGGCGTTACGCGAAATCGAGATCGCCGTAGGGAAAGCCTATCACCCGGAGATGGGTGGCACGGCCGAATGGGCGGCCAAGGGCAAAGCCATCCTCGCGGATGCATCGATTGACCTTCGCCATAAGGAAATCCTCTTGGATAATGTGGAGAATTCCAAGCGGAAAGTGGTGCTTATCAAGGTACGGGAAGGCTACGAAACCTACCGACGTATCATCGCTTATTACGCTGCCACCCAACTTAAGGAATATTTCGATACGCATTCGTTTGCTGAGCTACAAACGGATTACCTGAACGCGGACCGTCCGTTGGCGCGGGCAGCGTTTGAAAATGTAGGCGGCCAGCTTATCCGCAAGCCGGATTTGGACGACCTGCTGAACCGCATCCGTTTGGGAGAGCTTACCGAATGGGAGGCTATCCACCAACAGTACCATCTGCTGAGTAGCCAATATCCGAGGCATAAGTTTGAACATGCGCTTGCAACCCTTTTGGAGATCAACAACCTGAAAAAATCGGCGCTCACACCGGCTTACCTCGACGGCTGTGTGTCCGAAAGCGTGGTCACCAGGCAATGGATCTGCCGGGAAATCTATAAGACACGTGCCAAGGATTATCAAAATCCGTTTCGCCTGATGGTGTATGAAAATGAGGAAGAGCGGGACGCGGTGGTTGGACGGCTGGAAGACAATTCCTTCATACGGCAACAAGAGGAAGCGTACAAACAGTACGCGGAATGCATGCGTTGATGCTGCTGAAAAACAGATGTTTCGGTTAGACGTTTGCATTGTGTACTTTTGTTGTTGAAATGATCCAACTCGTACGCAAGCTGGTGTACATTGTGCCTATGATCGTAGTCGGAATCGCGCCCTTAGCGGCGCAGATCAAAGACATTACGGATTTGAAAGCACGCATTCCCGCGGTTCGTGACAGCACCGAGCGGGTAGCGATTTACGCGCGTCTGGGAATGCTGTATACCAATCGCTCGCTCGATTCGTGCTACTATTTCGGCGCGCGTGCTCTGGATCTTGCGAAGCGGATCAATGACAAAGCCGGGCAAGCGGAAGCGTTGAATGTGCTGGCGTTTTATTACATAGAGAAGGCCAACCCCTACCTTGCCTATAAGTATATAAATGAATCGCTGATGCTCTTTCAGCGATTGAAAAACCGACCAAAGATCTGCGAGGTGACGATGAACATCGGTGTGCTGCTTAGTTACGAGGGCAAATTGGATCAGGCGCTGGCACAATATCGAAAAGCATACGAGCTCAGTACCAATCTGGTGCAAGACTCGATCAAGCCATTGGTGCTTATCAACCTGGCCATGGCCCAATCGTTCACTCCGGACCCACCCGATGTAATACCGTTATTGAATGAAGCCGAACAGTTGGCCCAAAAACAGGGCAATGGACGTTTTTTGATGGCTGCCCGGATGACACGAAACGTTACGCGGTTTCGCAGCGGCACACCTCCGGATCAGGTTATTCCAGATCAGTACGTTATTATCGAGGAGACGAAAAAGTACGGATACGAGTATTTTACTGCGTTGGCCTCTATGGAGCTGGCTAACATGTACCTACCCGTTTCTGTCGACAGCGCATTACACTACTTCGATCTGGCCATCAATCTGGCCGAAGCCACGGGTTATGAAGGGCTGCATTTCCAGACCATGGGACAAGCCTACGAAACCCTGGCTCGTATTCAGCCCGTACCTCCCCAAGCCGCCGAATACAGTCGCCGGTTGTTGGAACTTTCGAGAGCAAAAGAATTGGAAAACCAAAAAGCAGGTATGGATTACCTGCAACTGGCCCTTAAGGAACAAGAAATAGCGGCTGAACAGAGTAAGTTGCGATCACGCCGACTGTTGGCAGGGTCCTTGGTGGTGATTTGCTTGCTGGCGGTCGTCAGTACCGTACTGGTATTGCGGCAGTACCGCAAACAACGCCGCTTGGGCCGCTATCTGAAAGACAGCAACGACCAGCTTGAAGCAAAAAATAAACAGCTTGAGGATAACGATGCCTTCCATCAGAAGCTGATTTCAATTATGTCTCACGATATACGGCAACCGCTATCATCCATTCTGATGCTGAATGAGGAGGGGATGGTGGAGCACATGAGCGAAGTCCAACGTCACTATGTGTTTGACCAGATCGGCCTGAGTGCAAAGACAAGCTTACAGGCAATGGACGGCCTGGTGCATTGGATGAAATTGAATACGATCGGGTTGGCCTATACGCCTTCGGTGGTGAACCTCAGAGATAACATGTTGGGAGCCCTCGATTACAACCGTACGATTGCCGATAAAAAAAGCATCGCGACCATAGATTTCGTCTCCGAATCGATTGAAGTATTGGCACAGAGTGAAATGCTGCTTTTCGTAAACCGCAACATTATCAATAACGCCGTCCGCCACACACCGGAGGGAGGGCAGATTGTTGTCACGGCAAGGGTAGACCACGAGGGGGGGCAGGCGATTGTGCGGATCATGGATTCCGGAGGAGGCATTCCCGAGAGCGTGCTTATTCGCCTTTTTGACAAAGAGCGGTCGGAGACGGCTAGCGCTGGCTCCGGCTTGGCCTTGATTATCTGCCACGAGATGATCGAGAAAATGAACGGCCGCATATGGGCTGCCAACAATCCGGAGGGTGGGGCGAGTTTTTACTACAGTTTGCCGATTTCGCCACCCCCCATCGAGAACACAGGAACCGAAACCGCTGTGTTATCGGCACGGTAGGGCCGCTACGGTGTGCAGTACCCAACAGGTCGGTACAGGTTGCATTTGTGATTTTTTACTTCTACTTTTACCGGGATTATAAATCTGAGTAAGGCGTTCGAACTTCTTGTTTCTTCGTTTTCTTCGTGTCCTAATTTGTGTTAACGTTTGCACAGGTGTGAAAAACTATAGTGAGTATACCGATGAACAATTAGCTGTGGCCTTGACACAGGGTGACGTGCGTGCATTTAATGAGCTGTACGACCGGTACTATTCCATACTTTACGCCGTTGCTTTCAAGTTAACCGCTGACGAAATGCAAGTTGAAGATATCTTGCAGGACATCTTTGCTTCGCTTTGGGATGGGAAGGATCGGCTCCAGATCACGCAGTCCATATCGGGTTATCTATTTAAAGCAGTACGGTACCAATTCTTCAAATTGGTTGCTAGCAATAAATTAAAAAGAGACCTTTTCAATCAATTGGCACAGGCGGTTAATACGTTAACAGCCGGTGCGGATACCGCCGTGTGCTATCAGGACCTCCAGTCCGTAATCGAAACGCTTGCCGGGCAGCTTCCGGGGAATATGGGAGAAATTTTCATCAAAAGTCGCATCCACCAGTTTTCCAATCAAGAAATTGCCGAAGAGTTGGGACTGAATGAAAAAACGGTTCGTAACCAATTAAGCCTGGCAAATCAACACATCCGGGCAAAATTGAGAGGGAGCGTCTATATGCTCGCTATCCTGGAGGTCTTTCACCAAGGATTATAAAAAAAGTTTCTTTTTTTCGGGACAATTGTTGGAGTCATCGTACTGTATGGGTAGAAGACCAAGGAGATGAATCCTGAATTGATCAAAGAACTTTTTCAAAAGTACAAAAATGGAACCTGTACACCGGAGGAGATAGCCCTTTTGGAAAAGACCTTCCTTTTGTACCTGCGAGCTCAGGATACGGTGCCGGATGAGCAACAAATCAAGACCGCCGGTGAAAGAGTCCGGGGCCGGCTGGCTGACCATATCCGACACGATCTGCTTCGGAAACGGCTGCGTACAAGACGCGTTTACCTGACGGCGGCTGTCTTGCTTGTTTCGATTTCCATTGGCTTCATCATTTGGCAACTGGGGGGAGGGAATGATCGTGAGCAAGGCAATCTGGCGGCGATGGATGTAAAGCCGGGGGGAAATAAAGCGATGCTAACGCTGGCTGATGGCCAAACGGTAAACCTGAATGAAGCGCAACAGGGTATTATTGTAGGCGATGGGATAACATATGTCGACGGAAGTCCAGTGTTCCGCGAGCTGGGGAATAGGAAGACGAGGGAACAACGGCATGGTAGGCCCCGTTCACTCACCCTCACAACGCCCAAAGGAGGTATTTACCAGGTCACGTTACCGGACGGAACGCACGTCTGGCTAAACGCAAGCTCGGTACTCAAATACCCGTCGCAATTCGGGCCGGATGAACGTATTGTGAAGATTGAAGGCGAAGGATATTTTGCGGTGGCGAAAGATAAAAAGCGACCTTTCAAGGTGCTTGCTGCCGGGCAGGAGGTCGTTGTGTTGGGTACGGCTTTTAACATTTCCGCTTATCCGGATGAAAACGAGACCGCAACGACGTTGGTTGAGGGCTCAGTGAAGATCGTCAGTCTGGCAAATGAAAAGGTAAGCAAGCTTCGTCCCGGTCAGCAAGCAAGGCTGACTCAGACGGGCCTGCATGTGCACGAGGTGGATATCGAAGAATTTACCGCGTGGAAAGAAGGGTATTTCGTGTTTAATGATGCGGACATTTACTCCATTTTGAAGAAACTCGCCCGGTGGTATGACATTGAAATCGATGATAACATAAAGCCGACAGAAGATTTATTCACGGGGAAAATTCCGCGGAATGCCTCGCTTAAAAGTGCACTCAGAATTGTGGGACGAACATCAGGTATGTCCTTTCAGCTAATGGATAACAAATTGGTTTTATCGAAATAACGAAGGAGGGAATATGGATAACTAATTTCAACGCACAACATAAGGGAATAAACCAACAAACCGACAGTGCTGGGAACACCATCGGTTGTTAGGGTAAGTAACCTGGTATATCTGACATTGGATGCTATACCTGAATAACCAGATAACCAAGATAAACGAAAACCAAAACAAAATTATGCATAATGCAGGACAATGCAATGGTGTACTTGACACTGTACCGATAAAAACCTTCGTCATTATGAATTTGACGACCTTCTTTTTGATAATTGGCTGCCTACAGCTTGCTTGGGCTGGTACCGTTAAGGGTCAACAGATTACAATTGATGTGCAAAACACGGACATCGAAGCCGTGATCAACCTGATCGAAAAGCAAAGTGCGTATACTTTTTTCTATAAGAAGAAAGACCTCAGACGCCTTCGCTCTGTCGATATTGCTGTGGAAAATGCAACCATAGAGGATGCGCTGAAAAAAATATTTACAGCCGACCGCGGAATTACCTTTCAGATTGAGGATAAGGTGGTGATGCTCAAAGCCTCACCTATTCTCGCTCGAATGGATAAGATCAAACCTGTTCAGGTGATGTTGCAGGATATCGAGGTCAGGGGACTAGTAACCGATTCCACCGGAAGAGCATTAAGCGGTGTGTCCATTACCGTGAAGGACAAAAGCAGCATCGGTACCGCTACCGATAACAATGGACGGTATATTCTGACGGTTCCGAACGGCGCGACCGTGGTTTTTTCCATGGTGGGCTTCCAACCCCAAGAATTCAAAATCGACAAAGAGCAGGTTATCAATGTGAAGTTGACCGAATCGGCCGCCGCTGTGGACGAAGTCGTGGTGACCGCTTTTGGGAATGCGGTGAAGCGTACGGACATGATCGGCTCGATCACCTCCGTGTCACCAAAGGACTTGAAGGTCCCTTCGAGTAACCTGACAACGGCATTAGCTGGCCGCGTGGCTGGAATGATTGCTTATCAGCGGAGCGGTGAGCCCGGTATGGACAATGCCGATTTCTTTATCCGCGGCGTCACTACATTCGGATATAAGGTAGATCCTCTAATCCTGATTGATAACATCGAGGTTACCGCCACCGAGCTGGCCCGCATACAGGTGGACGATATCGCCAACTTTTCCATCATGAAAGATGCCACGGCAACTGCACTATACGGGGCGAGGGGCGCAAACGGCGTCATCCTGATCACGACAAAACAAGGGGTTGAGGGTCCGGCCAAGATCAATTTCCGGGTGGAAAATAGTTTTTCCATGCCGACAACGAATGTGGAGCTGGCAGACCCTATTACCTACATGGTTTTGCATAACGAGGCCGTAAGTACCCGCGATCCTCTGGGCAATCGACCGTACTCACAGGAGAAAATAGACCGTACGCAGGCAGGTGTAGATGCGTATTACTACCCCGCCAATAACTGGCGCGAAACGCTTTTTAAAAAGTATACGATGAACCAGCGGTATAACCTCAATATTTCAGGAGGCGGGAGCGTAGCACGGTACTATGTCGCCGGAGCGATGACCCAGGATCATGGCGTGTTGAAGGTGGACCAACGGAATAACTTCAACAATAACATTAAGTTAACCAGCTACAACTTACGATCCAATGTCAACGTCAACATCACGAAGTCGACAGAAATGATCATCCGGATGAACGGTAATTTTGATGACTATACTGGGCCGATTTCGGGTGGAAGGCAGATGTACAACATGGTTATGCAGTCCAACCCGGTCAAGTTTCCGGCGTATTACCCTACTCCGCCCGATCGAAGCTACCTGAATCACATCATGTTCGGGAACGATGCAGAAGGGCCCTACCGGAATCCGTATGCGGAAATGGTGAAGGGATATAAAGACTACTCCCGTTCTTATGTATTGGCACAGTTGGAACTGAAGCAGGATTTTTCCTTCCTGACCGAAGGGTTGGCCTTCAGGGCGTTGATGAATACCAACCGGACGTCGTATTTTGACGTATCCCGGGCATACAATCCCTTTTATTACGGAGGCTTTAATTATAACCGCCGAACCGGTGAGTTCGAAACAGAGATCCTTAACGAAAACGAGGGAACGGAATACCTTGACTATTCAGAGGGCCCCAAGGAAGTGAGCTCGGTATTCTACTTGGAGTCTGCACTGAGCTACAACCGTACCTTTCAGGAAAAGCATGGCATCAGCGGCATGCTGGTATACATCATGCAACAGCGGCTTTCTGCAAATGCGGGAAGCTTACAACTGTCACTACCGTATCGGAACATGGGCTTATCGGGTCGGGCTACCTATTCTTACGATAACCGGTATTTTGCCGAATTTAACTTCGGATACAACGGCTCGGAGCGGTTTGACAGGAACCATCGGTTCGGCTTTTTCCCGTCTGCTGGGCTGGCGTGGAGTTTATCCAATGAGCAATTTTTCGGGCCGCTCAAATCCGTGGTATCCAATATGCGGCTACGGGCTACCTATGGGCTGGTTGGTAACGATGCCATTGGAAGACCGGAAGATCGTTTCTTTTACCTCTCCAATGTCAATATGGAAGCCGAAGGGGCCGTGTTTGGACGGGACAATGGGTATGGCCGTACCGGGGTGATGGTTACCCGTTATGCGAATCCAGACATTACCTGGGAGAACGCCAAAAAGATGAATGTCGCCTTGGAGCTGGGTCTTTTCGATAAATTGCAGATACAAGCCGATTACTTTACCGAACATCGGTATAACATTCTCATGGCGCGGGATTTCATCCCAACCACAATGGGGCTGTCGGCCCCCGTTCGGGCCAACGTGGGGGAGGCAAGTGCGAAAGGTATCGATGTATCGGCCGATTATTCCGAGAGTTTGGGCAATGGCTTCTGGCTCCAGAGCCGCGCCAATTTAACGTACGCTACCAGTGCCTTCGAGGTGTATGAGGAACCGGAGTACAACGAGTGGTGGAAATCCCGTCTGGGGTATTCCATCAACCAGGAGTGGGGATACCTTGCCGAACGTCTGTTTGTGGACGACTACGAAGTAGCCAACTCGCCCCGGCAGAATTTTGGGGAATACATGGCGGGAGATATCAAATACCGCGACGTGAACCGCGATGGGCAGATTTCGGAGTTGGATATGGTGCCGATCGGTTACCCAACGGTACCGGAAATTGTGTATGGATTCGGCCTGTCGGCGGGAGTCAAGAATTTTGATTTCAGCATATTCTTCCAGGGGTTGGCCCGGGAATCCTTTCGGATCGGGGTGGCCGAGACGGCGCCCTTCATTGATAACGACGGCGACGGAAGCGTACTTTCCAATAACGCGCTGTTGCAGGTGTATGCCGACGACCATTGGTCGGAAGCAAACCGTAACTTGTATGCACTCTGGCCTAGGTTGAGCGCAACCCGCGTGGAAAACAACATCCAGCGGAGTACGTGGTTTCAGCGAAACGGGAGTTTCTTGCGGTTGAAGCAGGCCGAGGTGGGGTACACGCTGCCGATGGCTCTTGCCGAACGGATACGGGTGAAAAGCCTGCGCATTTACGCTAATGGGACCAACCTGCTATCGTGGAGCAAATTCAAATTATGGGACGTTGAAATGGCCGCCAATGGATTGGGCTATCCCGTGCAGCGCGTGTTTAACCTTGGGTTGTTTCTTCAGTTATAAACTTAGCAAAGTGATGATGAAATTGAGACGTTTTTATTTCATACTAATGGCCTCTTTTGGGTTCGCTGCATGCGATAATTATTTGGATGTGGTGCCCGATAATGTGGCGACCATTGACAATGCATTTTCCATGCGGAGTACGGCCGAAAAGTACCTTTTTACCTGTTATCGGTATCTACCACCCCATGGGAACGCAACGAACAACCCGGCATTCACGGCTGGCGATGAGTTTTGGTTTTATACACCCTTCATTGGGTTTACTGCACCGGGGTGGCAGATCGCCCGGGGCAACCAGGGAGTGGTAACACCCATTCTGAATTACTGGGACGGGGTAACGCAACCCTTTAACGGAATACGCGATTGCAACATTCTGATGGAAAATATGCATCGGGTGCCAGACATGGAAGAAGTCGAGAAGCGGCGTTGGGTGGCCGAAGCCAAATTCTTAAAAGCCTATTACCATTTCTGGTTGCTCCGAATGTACGGGCCTATACCGCTGATCCGGGAGAATATCCCCGTTTCTGCCGGCGTGGAAGAGGTAAAGGTGCGGCGCGAACCGGTAGACGATTGCGTGGCCTACATCGTTCAGCTACTGGATGAAGCCGCTGCGGATCTGCCCAACTCGATTGAAGACGAACAGAACGAACTCGGGAGGATTACGCGTACCATTGCGCTGTCTACCAAGGCGTTGGTGTTGGCGACTGGTGCAAGTCCGCTGTTTAACGGGAACGGGGAGTATACAGGCTATAAAAATGTAGATGGTCAGTCGCTGTTCAACGCGGAATATTCGGCAGAAAAGTGGCGAATGGCGGCTGAAGCCTGCCGTGAAGCGATCGAGTTATGCCATGAGATGGGCCTTTCCCTGCACCGGTTTTCCGAAGGAATCGGCCAATTTGAGCTGTCGCCTGAAACCGTTACCCAGATGAGTATCCGGGAGGCGGTCACGGAACGGTGGAACTCCGAGATCATCTGGGGAAATACCAACAGTACTGCTGTGGCGCTGCAGCGGGAGGCAACACCACCGTTGGATCCGGCTAACTTATCAAACCAGAATACCAAGGGTAACTTGGCGCCGCCGATCAAAATTGCCGAACAGTTCTATTCCACCCATGGCGTGCCGATCAATGAGGATAAAACGTATGACTATGCGGGCCGCTATGAGCTTCGGGAAGCTACCGGAGCGGACAAATACCGGTTGCAGGAAGGGTATACAACGGCGGGACTCCACTTCGACCGGGAACCCCGGTTCTACGCATCGCTGGCGTTCGATGGAGCGCTATGGTACGGACAGGGGAAGCGCGATGACGACGATCAGTGGACGGTGCGCTCCAAATTGGGGCAACCGCAACAAAAGATATCGAGCAACCGGTATTCCATTACCGGGTATTGGCCGAAAAAGCTGGTCAATTACCAGAACACCATTGGTACGGGAAGCACGTATACCATCCGGTACTACCCGTTTCCCGTAATGCGGCTGGCCGATCTTTATTTACTCTATGCGGAGTGCCTGAACGAGTTCAGCGGACCGGGGGACGACGTGTACGAATACCTCGACCGGGTGCGGGAACGGGCGGGGTTGCCGCCTGTTTTGGAGGCGTGGAACCAGTATGCCCGCGAACCGGATAAACCCACCAGCCAGGACGGACTGCGGAGCATCATCCAGCGGGAACGATTGAATGAACTGGCTTTTGAAGGACACCGGCTCTGGGACCTAAGGCGGTGGAAGCGAGCACATAGTGAATTGAATAACCCCATAACGGGTTGGGACATCGATCAGGATGCTCCTGAAAATTATTACCGCGTGCGAACCTTATTCAACCAAAGTTTCCAGATGCGCGATTATTTCTGGCCGATCAGTGAATCCAGCCTGATCCGAAACAGAGAACTGGTGCAAAGCCCCGGTTGGTGAGGATTGAGATAGATTAATCATCTGAATAAGAATGAGTATGAAGAAACTATTCATAAAGTATCGAACAATATTGCTGGCTTTGCTAGTTTGCCTACAGACCTGTGAGGAAGAAACCCACCAGCCCATTGGCAGCGATAAGGGCAAGCCGCGTGGCATTACCCACGCGACGGTTGAGAATCTGCCCGGGGGAGCGCGTATTCGTTATGACGTTCCGAATGACAAAAGTTTGCTGTACGTGAAGGCCTTATACGAGATTCGGCCCGGTGTTGGACAAGAGGCAAAATCTTCTTTTTATACCAACAGCGTCGAAGTGAACGGTTTTGGCCGTGCGGGAACCTATTCCGTGACGCTTATAGCCGTTGGCCGGAACGGTGAAGAGTCACAACCCTTCGAAGTGGATGTGGAACCGACCACCCCACCGGTGGAACAAGCATTTGCCACCTTGGATATTCAGGAAAACTGGGGGGGCGCTACCGTATATATGGAGAACCAATACGAGGCGGAATTGACAGTGGAAGTCGTTACGCCTGATAGTTTTGGGAACCTTGCCATTGCGGAGACCTTTTACACGAAGATGAAAAATGCCCGGATGCCCATACGCGGTTTCGACCCGGAACCACGGACATTTGGTGTGGTTCTGAAAGACCACTGGGGCAACCGGTCGGATACGGTGTTTAAGGAGGTTACGCCGTGGTTTGAAGAGCTCATCCCTAAGCCCTTTGCCAAAGTCGACCTGCCTACCGACTACTCCGCGGCCCACAATAACGGAACCGCAGTGCTGGAGCGGATATGGGATGACAGCCAAAGTGAAAATGATTTCGTCACGGTGCCGGGGCATGGGTTGCCGCAGTGGTTTACCTTTGACCTGAAAGCGACCGTCCAGCTGTCTCGGCTCGTCTTATTCAAGCGGCTGTCTGCAAATTTCCTCTATAACTCGGGTGCCGTAAAGCGATGGGAAATCTATGGGTCAAATAATCCCAATCCGGATGGCAGTTTTGACGACAGTTGGGTATTGCTTGGCGAATGCGAATCCATCAAGCCTTCCGGGCTGCCAGCGGGCGAGAATACCGAGGAAGATAGGGCGTATGCAGCGGCGGGAGAAGAGTTTCTCTTTCCGGAGGATGTACCTCCGGTGCGCTACCTGCGGTGGAAAACGCTGGAAAATTGGGGAAATGTGAGCCACGTCAACATCACGGAAATCGATGTGTATGGACAGATTCAATAAAAAGATGACGATGAACATGAAACGAACAATACAGTTTGTCTGGACCGGGCTGGCTCTGGTCGCAGCGATGGCGTTATCCTGTGGCAAAATGGACGAAACCTACCGTGAATTCCTGAAAGACGGAGAGTACTTCTATCCCGGCAAGGCCGATTCGCTTCGCGCACACCCGGGTGATGGGAGAATCCAGCTTTCATGGCTCCGCGCTGCCGATCCCAATGTTACCACAGCCGTCATCTATTGGAATAACCGCCAGGACTCAGCGGCGATGTCCTTGGGCAATGAAGCCGGCTCAGATACCGTACGCGTGATCATTGATAACCTGGAAGAAAAGTCATATACCTTTGAAGTCTATACCAAGGACGGAGAAGGCAACACATCGGTCCGGTCAGAAGTGTTGGGTGAAGTGTATGGGGATGTATACCGGGAGTCGTTGTTGCACCGGGCCATCCAGGAGATTTCTTTCGCCCGTGAAGACGGAAGTTTAATCATCACCTGGACACCAGCCGAAGAAACGGCAGTACGGGATTCGATTACTTATACGCTTACGAATGGGGACATACGGGTTCAGGCGGTTCCTGTGGATGAGGACATGACGCGGTTGGCCGACTATGCACCCCACAGCACATTTGGCTACCGAAGTTACTTTCTGCCGGATTCGCTGGCCATTGATACCTTTGCTACCGCCCGGTTGGAAGTGGAGATAGATCCCGGTATTTTTATACCCGAGGCAGAGATCTTGGATAAATCGAAGTTCGCACTCGTCATGTTGCCAACGGATACGTACGAGCCGAACGCGGCAAATTTGGGTGTGGCGAATATCTGGGATGGCGTGTATAACAAAGAGAATGGCACCTTTATATCCAAGGTAGGAACCCCGATGCCGCAATGGTTTACGTTTGATCTCGGTGCCGTGAGCAGACTTACCGAAATGCAGATCAACCAGCGGGGGCTCAATGCGACCCGCCTGTATGACGGGGGGAACGTAAAGAAAGCCGAAATCTGGGGCTCGGTCGAACCCAATCCGGATGGCAGCTGGGACGATAGTTGGGTGTTGCTGGCCACGTTTGAATCCGTGAAGCCATCTGGGTCCGATGCCACCACGGCGGAAGATATCGCCTATGCATTGGCCGGCGAAAAAGTCCCTTTCCCGGACGACGCCCCGGCCGTTCGTTATATCCGGTTCAAAACGTTGGAAAACTGGGATAAACAAGGCCGAGGTTTTACAAACATTGCACAACTTACCTTTTGGGGGTATAACCAGTAATCGATAATTAAAATGAACATGTATATCATAGAAAAATTGCTTAGGACACCGAAAAGGGGTATGGTTGTACTGTTGTTCTTTTCAATCGGCGCGCAGCTGGCTTTTGCGCAGCCGGGTAACGGCGATGTATTTGGTAAGAAGTATATCAAAAAGCTGATTCCCAAAGTGGTTGATTGGCAATTGAATAACCCTAGGCACGATCCAAAGGACTGGACGAATGGTGCCTTCTACGCTGGCGTTTTTGCGGCGTGGGAGACCACAAAATCCAAGGCAATTTATCAGGCATTGCTGGATACAGGAAATGCCCAACAATGGCAACCTCATAAACGTTGGTATCATGCCGACGACGTGGCTATCTCCCAAACCTACATTGATGTATACCGGAAGGAAAAGCGGCCGGAAATGATTCAACCTACCCGTGATACGTTGAATCTATTCGTTTCCCGGCCGTATCCCGACCGGAGTGGGGTTGAGGTTATCAAATGGTGGTGGTGCGATGCGTTGTTCATGGGGCCTCCGGCATTGGTGAAACTGGGTATGGCCACCAAGGATAGACAATACCTCGATGCAAGTGACACGTATTTTCGGGAAACCTACGATTTACTATATAATCGGGACGAGCGATTGTTTGCCCGTGATTTGAACTTTGTCATCAAGGCTGATGGATCGGGACGGAAGGAAGCGAATGGACAGCGGATATTCTGGTCACGTGGAAATGGTTGGGTGATGGGAGGCTTGGTGCGTATCCTCCAAGAATTACCGATGGATTATCCGGAGCGCCCGTTCTATGAGACTCTTTTCAAAGAAATGGCCGATCGGGTCGCTCGTTTACAGCCCCAAGATGGGTTGTGGCGTGCGAGCCTGCTGGATCCCGAAGCGTATCCGGGGGGCGAAGTAAGCGGATCGGGCTTTTTCTGTTATGCACTTGCCTGGGGCATTAACAACGACCTGTTGGATAAGCAAACCTATTTACCCGTTGTGGAAAAAACCTGGAAGGCACTCACGGCCTGTATCAGTGAGGAAGGCCGGGTGGGTTGGGTGCAACCCATTGGCGGAAGTCCGCAGAAAAACTTCGGGCCGGATAGCTGGGAGGTATATGGAACAGGCGCATTTCTGCTGGCCGCAAGCGAGGTTATTAAGTTGAAACGATAGCCGGAAGATCGTCCGGAACAAAAGAAAAACAGTACACACAAAAAATAGCTAATTTACAAACATATGAAACGAATACGCACTTTTATTCGAGTAGGACTATTGTTGCTTTTTTCCACGGTGTTTGCGCAGGCACAGTTACTCAATAACACGAAGATAGACGGCTACCGTGGCATTTGGTTCGAGCTCGGGCAAAAGTCAGCATACGGCGATAAGTACTCGGGTGGACTGGGCACGTATACCGCCAAACACATACCCTTGGCGATTTACGCACCCAAAGCAAAAAAGACGTTTTTTGTATACGGAGGAACTACTCGTAAAGATCAACGGTATTTGCTCTGTATGATTGGTGAATATGACCATCGAAAGGGGACGGTTTCCAAACCCACTGTGGTTTATGATAAGCTGGGCGTAAACGATCCGCACGACAATCCCAGCATCGCCTTAGACGACGACGGGTACGTCTGGGTGTTTGTGAGCGGTAGGGGACGCGGGCGTCCCGGATTTAAATACCGAAGCAAGCAGCCTTATAGTGTCGAAGCCTTCGACCAGGTTTCTCAGGAAGAGATGACCTATCCGCAACCCAAATACTTACCGGGCAAAGGATTCCTGCATTTATTCACCAAATACACGGGTGTACGGGAACTTTATTTCGAGACGAGCGTCGACGGGGTCAATTGGTCGGAAGATCAGAAACTGGTGGGGATGCGTCGCGACGGTGATAAGCATGGCGGGCATTACCAGATCAGCGGACAATATGGAGACAAAGTGGGTTTTTTTTGCAATTGGCACCCCAATGGGAACGTCGATCAGCGAACCAATTTGTATTACCTCCAGACTACGGATTTCGGTAAAACTTGGACGACCGTGGATGGATCACCTTTGGAATTGCCCGTGGCCGACGTAAATTCGCCAGCACTGGTGAAGGAATATTTCAGCGAAGGTAAAAACGTATACGTGAAGGATGTCGGTTTTGATACCAAGGGTAACCCCATTGCTCTTTATTTGGTAAGCGGGGGCCATGCGCCCGGGCCGGCAAACAGTCCGCGGGAATGGTATGTCATGCATTGGAATGGAAAGGCGTGGGAAAACCATCGGGTTGCGTCGTCCGATCACAATTATGACATGGGAAGCCTGTTTATCAAAGGCCGGAAGTGGACGGTCATTGCGCCACTTGAGAATATGCCTCAGCCCTGGGGAGGAGGTGGCGAAATTGTGGCGTACGAAAGCAACGACCAGGGCAAGACTTGGCGCACCCGGCAGATTACGCGGCACAGCGCCCGGAATCACAATTATGTCCGCCGTGTGGCAAACGGGCGTGACCCATTCCTGTATTTTTGGGCGGATGGCAATCCGGATGCATTCAGCCAGTCCGAGCTGTATTTTGGTGACCGCAAAGGGAACGTCTGGAAACTGCCTTATGACATGCAAGCGGAACAGGAAGCTCCGGTGAAAGTTCCGTTGCGGGAACGCTCAGATCGGTCGGCTGGCGATTCGATAGCAGCCATGATAAAACGGGTGGCCGATTGGCAGCTGGATAGTATCCGTAGAAACGGATGGCGACATCCGCAGCGTGATTGGACCAACGGCGCGCTGTACGCCGGATTGCTAGCCGCGGCGGAAGTAACCGGTAACGAAGCATATTATACGTTCATGAAAGAAGAAGTGGGCGATCGGTTCGATTGGAAATTGGAAGAAGGTCGTCGCCGTTTCCATGCCGATTTTTACTGCGTGGGTCAGCTGTATACCCGTCTATACGAAAAGTATGGGGATCCGCGTATGATTGCTGATTTACGCGTGCTAGCGGATACGCTGTTGGCGCGCCCGCACACCGAGTCGCTCGAATGGAAAAACCATATCGGTCTCCGCGAATGGGCTTGGTGTGACGCGTTGTTTATGGGGCCACCGCCTTTGGCCATGCTGGCTCGGGTAACCGGAAACCAAGCATATCTCGATCTGGTCGACAAATTGTGGTGGAAGACCACCGATTACCTGTACGATCCGAATGAGCACCTGTATTTCCGGGACGGGTCATTTCTTGAAACGCGGGAGCGTAATGGCGCAAAAATATTCTGGTCGCGGGGCAATGGCTGGGTAATGGGCGGATTAGTGCGCGTTCTGGAGAATATGCCAGCTGATTACCCCACGCGGGATCGTTGGATTACGCTATACAAGGATATGGCATCCCGGATCACGGCCCTTCAACAGCCTGATGGGAGTTGGCGTGCCAGCTTGTTGGATCCGGCCAGCTATCCCATCAAAGAAACCAGTGGTACAGGCTTCTTTGCCTATGCACTAGCCTGGGGCATTAACCAAGGAATATTAGATGCCAAGGTGTATGCACCTGCTGTGTGGAAAGCTTGGGACGCATTGGTAACTAGTGTGCATCCAAGTGGTAAACTGGGTTACGTACAGCCCATTGGCGCGGCTCCAAACGCGGTTTCTCCCGACCAAACCGAAGTATACGGCGTGGGGGCGTTCTTGCTATGTGGCCGTGAAATGCTGAAAATGGTGGCCGCCGATTGATGGAAAGCCCTGCATATATCGCTGCGCTATTGGCTGCCACACCGCTATTGTTGGCGATGGTTTTACTCGTCGGCTTTAAAGTGGCAGCCAAATACGCCATGCCCATTGTTTTTCTGCTAACGGCGATAATTGCTAACGGGTATTGGGGTATGGATACCCGCCATTTGGTGGCTTCGGTCATTGAAGGGCTGTTTGTGGCGGGAGACATCACGTATATCGTGTTCGGTGCGATCTTACTGCTCACGGTATTGAAATATTCGGGTGGATTGGCGCGCATACGGCATCAGTTTACCGCGCTTAGCTCAGATCGACGGGTTCAGATTATTATCGTTGTGTGGTTTTTTGGCTGTTTTATCGAGGGTGCATCGGGTTTCGGAACACCCGCAGCCATCATAGCCCCGCTATTGGTGGCCATTGGGTTTCCGCCGCTATCCGCCGTCGTCTTAGGACTGATGGTGCAGAGCACACCGGTCACGTTTGGTGCATTGGGGACTCCCATATTGATCGGGTTAAATAACGGCCTTACATCCGGTTTTGGAAATCCAGCGGAAAAGCAAGCATTCCTGATGGCGGTAACCCGCGAAGTCGGCATCATCCATGCGATGATCGGTACTTTTATGCCCTGGCTGATGATTGCGGTTTGCGTTTTCGTGTTCGGCGAGCGTGCGGATCGCAAGAAAATTTGGACGGTAGCTCCATTTGCAATTTTTTCGGGCTTAGCATTCACGCTGCCTTATCTGTTTACCGCCAGTTTCCTGGGGCCGGAGTTCCCATCGTTACTGGGATCGATGGCGGGGTTGGGGATTGTTATCTTTTTCGTACACCGCAAATGGCTATTGCCAAAGGATCATTGGGATTTCAGGCCGTCTGATGGCTGGCCTCCTTCATGGATAGGGACCTTGACAGCGCAGCCTGCGGGCCAAGAAAAAAAGGTCGGTTTACTTTCTGCGTGGCTTCCTTATATCTTGGTTTCGTTGTTGTTGATAGTCACCCGAACGCCACTTTTACCCATCGGCAACTGGCTGAAAAGCGTCCAAATACAATGGCATAGCATTGGTGGAACTACTATTACTGCATCATCTGCACCACTTTACTTGCCGGCCACCCTGCTGGTGATCGCGGCGGTGAGTGCGATGCTGCTGCATCGGTTGCCCATGCGACGCTTCGGGGAAGCTGCCCGCGTATCGCTGTCTACGGCCTTGTCCGCCGGATTTGTGTTGCTTTTTACGATTCCGCTCGTGCGGATCTATATCAATTCAGGCCTCAATGAAACGGAATTGGAGAGCATGCCCGTAGTGCTTGCCAGTTGGGCAGCAGGAAAGCTGGGCACTATTTGGCCGATGATTGCACCGGCCCTTGGTGGATTGGGCGCTTTTATTGCGGGGAGCAATACGATCAGCAACTTGATGCTCGCGGAGTTTCAAAACAGTGTCGCAACTAAGCTTCAACTTGATAATGTGTTGGTGGCGTCGTTGCAAGCGGTGGGAGCGGCGGCCGGAAATATGATCGCAATCCATAATGTAGTGGCGGCTTCCACGGTTGTGGGAATGATGGGAAAGGAAGGGGCAGTGTTGCGTAAAACGATCCTGCCTACCCTCTATTATTTTATCGCCGCAGGTCTGATCGGGTCGCTGTTTATGAATTCTGGTTAAAAGCTTTTCAGAACCGAAGTCTTTTTTCTCGGACTTTTGAGTACGCATCAGCGGTCGGGCCGGCGGACACGGGATCCTGCCCAGTAATCAGCAAAAAAGGCAGGGGTTCTGGTTTTGGCAATCCGTAGCGACTCCGCGGTCAGGCAAGCGAAACCAAGCGTCCAAAGGACGGTTCAAGAGCCGTTGTGACGCTTGGTTGGAAAGGCAGGTCAATGACCGACGTTCTTCGCGTGGATAAGATTCAACAGCTCCAAATTCTGGATTTGTTCCCTATCAATCGTGTAGAGGATGGGGCCATCACCTTCGCCCTCGTAAACGGCGTTGATCAGACCGCAATGGTGCACGGGCGATTCAATGCGGACCAAGCATTTGCCACTGCCCTTGATGTTCATGCCATAGACATTGTTAATTTTCCCGGGCAGCGATGGCTTTCCATATCCACCGCCACCCAGCAGGATGGCTTCATGCAAACCGTCCACCGCTTGAAACACCAACGAATTGATGAAAACGTGATGAATACCTGCCTGGTCGGTGGCGCGGATCGCTACGGCGCGGTAACGGTTGGAACAATGGATGTTGCTGATCTGTACCTGCTCGATGTCGTCTTCGGGCCCAAACCAGGTTGGAGCCGTGACCATGTAAGAGGTGATGTCTCCACTTGCTGCGGGCGATTCTGGTCCGCTGCCGAGGTTGGATAGCGCGATAAAATCATCGCCGGTATACCCCGAGATATTGTCAATACGGAAGTACTTGCAGCCTTGGCGCAAATTGATTCCGTCTTTATTGGCAACGCTCACCTTTCTGCCATCTATCTCCAATTCTTCCCGGTTGTCGATCCGGATCTGTGTCAGCTCGGCATGTAACGTACGCTCGAAGCTGACCGCCCAGCTGTGGGTATTCTCGATGGACACATTCGTTAAGGTGAATCCATCAACGTAGCCCATCAGGATCAGGATGTTGCGCCAGTCGCCTGTCTGCTTCCTGCCGGCTTTCCCGGCATCGCTGCCATAGCTGATCCGCCAATTGCCGTCTTTCTTGGCCTGCTCCGTGTCGAGTGTCAATTGGCGGAAGCTGTCGCCGGTCGATCGGGGGTTCAGCGCGCCCTGCAACCTTACTTCGCCCACGCCGATGATGCGGATGTTCCGGTTCCGTGTCGGTTGCCTGATGCCCTCGCCCACGTTATCGCTGCGGAATAGGTTATCCCGGCTGTTATCGGAAAGCCGCAATGTGCAATTATCCAGAATGACGGTCATGTCGCTGGGCAGTAAGATGGCGCGATCGATCTCCCATAAATTCGTCCCATTGGCGTTGTCCGCGGGAATGATCACTTTTCCCGAGGTTCCTTTAGCGGCGTCGATTGCCGCTTGTATCCGCTCGGTATCGCTTCCCGTAAAATCGTTGGGTGTCGGCACCTTGGCCATTAGAAAAATGGGAATAACCCAGGCGATTAACAGAAACAGATGTTGTTTATTCATATCCATTATTTTGTGTTAGCTTCGGATTTAAACTCCGTTCTCTGAACGGTATGGGCAAAAGAACCTTATAGGGGTCAACTTCATACGAGTCCACCTGATAACCGACTCCCTTTTCCTTATAAGCGCTCATTACATCCACCATGTTCCCCGTTCTTAACAGATCGAACCACCGATGGCCTTCGAAGCAGAGTTCTACCCGGCGCTCCTGTTGGATCGCGTCGCGCAGCGCTGCTTGGCCCAAGCCGGACAGCCCATCAAGATCCGCACGACGGCGGACGTCATTCAATTCATCCATGGCGTCGGACCCCCTGCCTAGTTCATTCAGCGTTTCAGCGTAGAGCAGCTTTACGTCGGCATACCGTAAAACCGGCCAGTTGTTGTTTGCTTCGTAGTTTGCCGTGGGTTTATCGAGGAACTTGCGGGTATAATACACGCCGGTAGGCGAGTACTTCGCAATGGCGACCGGCTTGCGGGCATCGCCCTCCTCAAAGGCATCCCAGAGATCTTGTGTACCTTCGTTCACCTGCGCGGGGTTACCCCCCGAGGTAATCTCCGTTCCCGATCCGAAAGGTGCAAACAGAATCGAGAAGTTTGAGCCCTCCGCATTGCCATTGCTATGGTATTGTATTGAAAACAGCATTTCCTCGTTGTTCTTATTTGACGCGAGGAATAGCGCTTCATAGTCATCCAAAAGCTTATAATGACCATCTCCAATCAATTCGGCCAATACGGGTAACGCTTCTTCAAACGAATGCTGCGTGACGTAAACGGTTCCCAACAGACCTTGGGCGGCTCCTTTGGTAGCCCTACCATCGTTTTCTACTTGTCCCACGGACGGCAATATCGCAATTGCATCTGTTAAATCCAGCTCAATTTGATCATAAACTACCTGTGCCGATTCGCGAAGGTATCCGTACGCCTCCGCTTCGGTTTTGATTTCGTTGACCACCAAGGGAACGTCGCCGAAAAAGCGAACGAGGTTAAAATACATCAATGCCCGTATAAACTTGGCTTCTGCAATAAAGCGGGCCTTCACGTTTTCATCCATGGCTATGGCATTTATCCGGGCCAGGATGGTATTGGCTTGTCCGATTACCCGGTATGAATTGAGCCAAAGGTTCTGTATGTTGGTATTATTGTCCAGCCAGGTCATCTGGTCAAGAGACAGCAGCCCCAGGGTATAGTCGTTCGCTTGTGTGTTGTCAGACGGTAACTCGGCCAACGTGTGGAAGTCGTTGTATACCGGGCGGAGGCTTGCATAGAGGCCATTTACCGCTGCCTGAAAATCACTTTGCGTGTTGTAATATTGATCCTGGCCCACAATGGTGGGATATTTTAAGTCGACAAAATCCGTGCAGCTAACCATTGATAAGGTAGTCCAACAGCAGGCTATTGCAGCGACAACTCGTATTTTTTTCATGATTCTTCTCCTTGACGTTAAAATCCAAAATTAATCCCTAACAGGTAACTGCGGTTTGATGGATAGGTACCTTGGTCCGATCCGGGCTGGTAAACAGAGTCTCCGTACATACTCGGTTCGGGATTAAATCCGGGGTAGTCCGATACCGTAAGAAGATTTTGTCCTGCGATGTATATCCGTGCTGAACTGAACCGCAGTTTTTGGGCAATCCGTTCAGAGAGGTTGTATCCGAGCGTTAGGTTCCGTACCCGCAGGAAAGACCCGTTGTAGACGGCATAGGTATGGAGTTCGCCCGCCGTTGAAAAGCCGGTGCGTGGCCCAACCCGAGCGTATTTGACATCCCGATCCGGATTGGCCGGATCAAAATAGTTGTTTGCCATACCCTTGACGGCGTTGAATCTGCCGACCCACAGTTCCGTATGGCGTGAAGCGCCGTTGATGACGTTGCTGCCCAATACGCCCTGTATCACGATACTGAGATCAAAATTTTTATAGGCAAGTGTATTGGTCATCCCGTAGACAAAATCCGGCAATCCGTTCCCTAGCAGGGTTCGGTCGCCCTCGTTGATGGTGCCGTTTCCGTCGACGTCCCTAATCTGATAGGAGCCGACCGTAGATCCGGGCCATTGTGGGTTTCCGTTCAACTGAGCCTCATTGCGGATGACGCCGTCGATGATAAATCCGTACATGTTACCCAGTGGTTGGCCTACTTCGACCTTGTATACGTTGGGCCATCCGGGGGTTCCTGCCAAGGCGTTGAGTGATTCACGTCCACCCAGGTCAAGTACCTTGGTCCGGTTGAAACTCAGATTCAGGTTGGTGGACCATGAGAAAGCACCTTTCAGGTTAGTGGTTTGCAGGTCGACTTCAAAACCATCGTTTTGCAATTTTCCGATGTTCGTATAAAAGGAAGTGGCATAGCCTACGATAGCAGGCAGTTCTTTCGAAAACAGCATGCCCGCGGTATTTTTCCGGTATACATCCACCGTCAGGTAAATCCGGTTACCGAGGAAAGCGGCATCCAAGCCCAGGTTCACCTGCTTGTTTTTTTCCCACGTCAGGTTTTCATTTTGCAGTCCCTGCAGAATCGTTCCGGGTACCCGTTCGTCACCGAAGCTGTAATTTCGGGCGATCACGCTGCTCATCCAGGTGTTATCGCCGATGTTGGCGTTACCGGTTTCACCGTAGCTTGCCCGGAATTTCAACTCATTGAAAAGCTGTTGGGATTCCATGAACGATTCTTCGCTGATCCGCCATGCCGCGGCATACGATTGGAAAACGCCGAATCGGTTCTGCGGGCCGAAACGCGATGAAGCGTCGGTCCGGACCGATGCCATGAGTATGTATTTATCCTTGTAGTCGTAATTGACGCGCGCTGCATAGGATAGGAAACTGCTGCGGCCATACGTCAACGATCCGATCTGCTCGGTGGCCGCTGTGGGATTGGTAATAATGTCATTGGAAAACGATCCGATCCGCCCTGTGCTGGCAACCAGCTGGTTGTCGGTTTTTTGCATGGAGAATAACAGCAAACCTGACAGGTTATGCACGTCGTTGAAATTCCGGGTATAGGTAGCCGTGTTTTCCCACACCCAGTCGATATTTCTTCCGCTGTTGGCCTGGCTTTGAATGCCGGCTAAACTGGGAGTCGACAGGTTAGCAAACGGCGATGTTGCATACGCAAGTGTCGACGGGATATAGGTTTGATTCGTAAGGGCAGAAACCGTTGCCCCGCCCTGCGTTTTTATTTCCAACCCGTCTATGGGCTGCCAGCTCAGGTACGCATTGTTGAATAAGTTCAGCGTATTCTGTCGGTTTTCGTTCAATTCAAGTACCGCGAGCGGGTTATGGATGCCGGTTTCGGCGAAGCCATATTGGGTAAACGGCATCACGTTGTTCTGTCCATAGTCGCCGTTGGGTAAACGTGCCGAAACGACGGGGGGCATCAATAGCGCAGCATATACCGGAACGTACGAAGCGGGTCCACTAACGCCGGGGAGGGGCTGCTGGTGACGGATCGAGACCGAGGGAGCGAAATTGACGCCGATTTTTAACCGATCTGACAAGGCCGCATCGAGATTGGTACGCATTGAGGCGAGTTTATAATCGGTACCCTTGAGTGTCCCTTTTTGGGCGAGGTAACTGCCCGAAATGGAAAATTGTACCTTTTCGTTTCCACCAAGGGCCTGCAAACGGAATTCAGACATGGGAGCGCTCTGGAAAATAACGTCCTGCCAGTCGGTATTGGCGAGCTGCTCAGGCGTGTCGAATACATCCGGATAATCCAGTCCGCTGGCATTGCGCGCATCTTTGGCATACTGGAGGTACTCTTGAGCATTCATCATCTCCATTTTCCGGTAAACCTGCTGCAAACCCGAATAGGCATTGACATTGAAGGTGGTTTTTCCGGATTTTCCACGTTTGGTGGTTACCAGTATAACCCCATTGGCTGCCCGCGACCCATAGATGGAAGCTGACGCGGCGTCTTTGAGCACTTCAATCGATTCGATGTCTGACGGGCTGATCCGGGAAAAGTGCGACGCGTCCTGAAGGGGGTAGCCATCCACGACATAAAGGGGTGCGTTTCCCCCGCCGAGTGATCCGATGCCCCGGATTCGGATGGTAGGCGCTTGTCCGGGCGTATCGCCGCCACCGGATTGGACCTGTACACCTGCGGCCATCCCTGCCAACGCATTCCCTGGCGTGGTAACCGGTAGATGGTTGATGCTGCTGCCGGAGACTTTGCTTACCGCAGTTGATATCTTCCGCTTTGATTGCGCACCGTAGCCTACCACGACGACCTCATCAATGGCGGTTTCGGCCGTTGCCAGTTGGACAAATACCGTTCGTTGCGGCCCGACGGAAACTTCTTTGTTTTCGTATCCTACATAACTAAATACCAGCACGTCGGCAGCTCCCCCCGCCTGAATCTGGAATTCACCGTTGTTATTCGTGCTGGAACGCTGCTGGGTTCCTTTTACCGCGACACTTACGCCTGCCAGCGGCTCACCGGCTTCGTTCGTCACACGGCCCGTTACCGGTTCCTGCGCTTGTTGCCAGACGAGATCGGCATGACCGGATCTGGCGTGTGCATGCACAGCGCCGACTAAGGGGAGCTGCAGCAACACGGCGCTGGCGGCGGTAAGAAATAGTTTTTGTTTCATAATTGTTAAACTTGGTTCAAACTAAAATCAATTCACTTCATTTATCAGGGCAAGGGTTTTTTCAACCAACAGATAGCCCCCCTCGGGGCCTATCAACGTTGCCATGGCGCTGTAGCCGCCGCCGGCAAGCGCCCGGGGTGTCGGCAGGTAATCGGCATAGTCACCGCTCAGTTGGATTAACAGGGTGCGGTTAAAGACACTTCGCCCTTTGATGATTAAACCGTAATCCACGAACAGCTCGAAGGGATTCGAGGCAAATACAACACTGCCCAGACGGACGACGTGGATTTCGGCACGGTAGTATTGTTTTTTTGGATGGCTGTCGTACTGCTCCATTTCCAGTTCCATCTTTCGGAGCACCCCGTAGTCGCTCTTTTTGTTATCCCAGGGACCGTGGCTCTTGGTTTTTTCATTGGCTTTTATTTCGGCAAGAAAGCGGTTCCATGCGGTATGGGGCGATGCCGGATCTGCCGGTTCCCGGGACCGGATCTCTTCCACGATACGGCGTGCCTGCTCGTACGCTTCGTGCGTGACGTTTCTCAGGGGCAAGTCCACATCTACGACAAGATGCCGGAAGACCGGGTACTGCTCCCGCGTATCCTGCACCTGATCATAGGCATCGGATACAGCCCGTTCGATTCGCCTGCCGATTTCAGCGGCTCCTTCCCACTCCCACATGTTTGGTTCTTCCGTTGAATATCCCCGCGGCAGATCCCGGGGTGAGATATCGCCTGCGGCGCCGCATTGGGCAAGGATAAAAAGATCCGGAGAGAAGCGCTCCCGCAGACGCCGCCGCACCTCGTCCCAATAATCCGCGGAAACATAATATTTCGCTTCGGTTACCTGGGCAGGGCAGGGCACATTGATCACAATGCCTTCGAGCTGGTCGTTTGGGCCCCAGCAGAATAGCAGGTCCAGCGATGCATCTTCGGGACCTTCCAGTCCGATGAAATCCTTCCGGTCAACCGCTCCGTACATTTCGGTGGTGCCGTCGGCATATTGCACCCGCCGGTTGTGACCGATGGGAGCATACGTGGTGGCGGGGGTAACCCCCTGGCTGGGTGAGCGTCGCTGCCATGCCGCAACGGCAGTCTTCGTGAGGCGGGTTACCAAAAACCGGCCGTATTCATCGTCAGCGCGCGGTTCCGGTCCGGAGTGGGTATGCGTGGCAAAGATGAGCAGCTTGCGTGGGTCGAAATCGGGCAGTTGTTTCGATACGGATGCCCGCACCGCCTCTTGAAGCGCTGTTGTACACCATAACAGGTCGATAGAAATCAGAATCGCCTGGCCGTCGTTGCCTGCCCCCGGTGATTCCAGGGCCCATGCCGTGGCCGTAAGTGCACTTTGCACATGCGTGGAGATGCGTTCGTAATATTGTCCGAAAAGGGAAACCGGCCCTTCGGGAGTAATATCCGAACTGGCCCATCCCATGTAAAGTTCGTTGATCGTTGACATTTTTTTGCGATTTAATGGTATCCGAATTCTTTCTCAACCTCGTATATCGATTCTTCAATGATATCCAGTCCCAGCATGGCGAAGTGTTCATCCATGATCAAAGGGGGCGACATGCGCAGGATATGGCCCGCCGGAATCCAGGCCAGCCCCTTGCGGAATGCTTTCTGGTAGACCAATTGCCCCGCTTTGTCAAAGGGTTCTTTGGTCTGTTTGTCTTTCACCAGCTCGATCCCCAGCAGGAAACCTTTGCCTTTTACGTCTCCGATGATGGGGTGGCTGTCCTTCATCCGCCGCATCCTTGCCATCATCTTCTCGCCGACGTACCTGGCATTTTCCAACAAATTTTCTTCCTCGATGACCTCCAGCGAAGCGAGGGCCGCGGCGCAGGCCATCGGATTGCCCCCATAGCTCGAAGAGCCAGATATTTTGTCGAGGGCGTCGGCATATTCTTCTTTGACTACCAGGGCGGTAACCGGAAACCCATTGCCAAAGGACTTCCCGAAGGTGACGATGTCGGGCACCACGTCCCAGTGATTGAGGGTAAGCCATTCGCCGGTACGGCCCATGCCGGCCAGCACTTCATCGTCAAACAGCAAGACACCTTTCTGATCGCAAAGGGCTCGCAGCTTTGGAAAGAAATCATCCGGCGGGAAGATGGAGCCTGCCCATCCCTGCGCGGGTTCCAGCACAAATGCAGCCAGATTTCCCACGGTAGATTCCTGGATGAACTGTTCATAAAACCGGATGTAGGCATCGGTGTCCAGTGTGCCATCGGGCGTTGTCCAAAGGGGTCGATAGGGGTCAGGGCGGGGAACCATATAGAAACCGGGAGCCCGGGTAGGTCCATAGCTGTGAACATCGCCACGGATCATTTGGCCACAGCTGACAGCGGCCATGGTTTTGCCATGGAAATCGCGGAAACAGGAAATGAACTCGTGTTTGCCGGTGATGGCGCGTGCAGCCCGTATGCCCGCCTCAACGGCGGTAGCGCCGTCGCTGAAGAGTTGCACGGAATTCAATCCGGCGGGTAAGACACCCACCAATTTTTCCAACAGCTTTTCTTTTACCGGCGTGGTAAAATCGTGCATGTTCATCAACCGGTTCGCCCAATGCGAAATAGCAGATGAAATTTTCGGGTGGCAATGACCCAGCGAGGTTACATAGATGCCCGACGAAAAGTCGAGGTAGCGATTGCCGTCGGAATCGGTAAGCGAAATACCATGCCCCTCTTCAAAACATACCGGAAACAATTTCACCTGTCCGCTGAGTCCACGTATGTATTTTTCGGTGTTGGCATGCATCTGCTTGGACACCGGACCCGGTGGTTCGTGGATGATCTGGGGCAGTTGGTCTGCACTGGCTTTCCACCAATCTTTATTAGTCGCTGTTAGGGTTTCCATGATTACATTAATTAGTTATTGCTAAATGATAAATATCTTCCCAATCGGGCAGTTCCGTATACAGGTCGTTACAGTACAAGCTTTCTCTTCCCGCTGCGGTGCTTAACTTCACGGCCATTTGCGGCGTAACACCTTCGAGAAGCGCAGCCAGAAAGGCTGCGACCGCCGTATCACCCGCACCGGAAGCATTGGTTACCCGTCGCCTGTCTGCCGCATAAGCGGGGCAGTACAGGGTGAGGTTGCTCCACTGTTCGGTATCCAATCCCAGGAGTCCATTTTTTTCGCCCGTGAGATTGCCTGTGAATAGGTAGGCACCGCGGTGAGCCATTTTAATCAACACGATTTTGACGCCGTAGCGCAGAAGTATCCGGCCTACGCTTTGTATCATCTCTGGCGAAACCCGATCCAATACCTGTGCTTCTCCATGTTTTTCACATAATTCACGATATACATCCGGCATCATCATGTATAGGATTTCTTCGATGCTGGGAAGCAGGATATCCGTGTGGGGCAAAACGCGCGTCAGAATTTCATGCCAGTCAATTTCCCGTGTTTCACCGGTCGGATCGGGCAAGCTCAGATCCATGGAAGTGACCGTTCCATTTTGCTTGGCTTGCTGGAATAGTTCGACCAATTGCTCGCCTTTCGCATGGAAGAAATGTTCTAACAAAGGCAGGTAACCGAAATGTAGTAATTTGCTGGATTTCACCTTTTCGATGTCTACGCTTGCCAGGTCGAAGAATCGGCTGCTTCCCGGATATTCGAGAAATAGGCGGTCGACGGCGGGTGGGGCCAGTACAATTCCGAAGGCCGTTCCGGCATGGGCGGTTTTCTGAATGCTGTTTGCCACGCCATATTCATCCAGGCAATCCGAGATGTAACGACCCAGATGGTCATCTCCGATGAGACCGTTCAACAGTACTTTTTTGCCAAACCGATGTAGAACCAATCCGGTATTGCCTACGGCGCCACCCAGCGAAAAAGTCATTCCATTGAGCTCCGTGAGGGTACCGGGCTGGAAGGTGACCTCCGTTTTGAAGGCCGGCGTCAGATCAACGCATAAGTACCCGCAGACGAAAATATCAACTGTCTTATCCATTATAAGCTACGGTCAGTTGGCGGCGTGGTGCAAAATAATTTCGATGTCGTTCAGGCGGCAGAAATCAACCAAAAGCGATGTGCAGTCGCCATATGCCAGAATGTAGTGCTGCCCGGATATCTGTTGGACAAATTCTTCCGTTTTTGTATCCAGTTTAATCAGCAAGCTTGGCAATTGGGGAGCCGGTTGGGTCCACCCGGCTTCCTCCCATGAACATAGCTTCCCTTCTCCCGTTGCGATATGCATGGTATACGCCGTTCCGGTGTTGGAAAGCCGGGCGATGGTCAGTCGGCCTTCCCGCATGGAAGAAACGTTAAGCAAGCCCCCGCTGATTTGACCAAATGCCGCCGGCAATACGTTTACTTGTTCGTGTACAACTTCGGCGGGAACATAGTCCGGCACGCCCATTAATACGCTGTCTTCAAAATATTCATAGAACTCAAGATAAGCGGCGCTTTGTCCGGTCAGCTGCTTGACAATCAGCTGGGTCACTGCACCCATTACGTCGTTTTCCGGAATGGTGCATAGACCTGCTTGATCCGCCAATAGCATGAATACGACGGCTGGTGGATAGCTTAGTAATTTTTTCATGCCGTCCACATCTTTGAGCGAAATTGCATCCAACCCTTTTTCGAGGGCTATTTCGCGGATAGCGAGGTAATAAGCGATGCCTTGCTCCAGAAATTGTCCGTCAACCGTACCCTGAAAACTCCAGGTTGATTGGATGGTGTTGAGTACTGCCGCTACAGCAGACGCTTCCACGCGCTCGCTGGATTTTATGACCTCGAGCATTTCGATAAACTCAACTTCGATACCCAGTTTGCTCTTTAGCGATACACCCTCGTATAACGTGTTATAAAGCCGCATATCCCGGAAGCCGACCATGCCGATTTTCGTGGACCGAAGCGCTTTTTGGGCGAATGCCGCTTGGATGAAACTGTCGATTTTCTCCAGGGGCGACGGATTGTCTATGATGTTGTATGCGTAGGTGAATCGATACCCCAGGTCCGCAAAAACTTTCCGTAGCGCTGAGGTGCCCGCTTGTGCGGCGGTGGTTACGATATGTCCGTTCGTCCGTGTCCCGGCTAATCCCCACAACACCATGGGAACCTGCCGATGCGGATCGGTAATGGAGATAACCGCGTGGGAAGGGATCCATCCGGTAAGGCATATAATCAGCGCATCGAACGACTGGCCATCGAGGTCGTGCAACGCTCGGGCGACGTCTGCGCCCGCCTCATCATCGGTCACAAGATCGGTGGATATCACCGCATACCCCAGTCCTTTCACTTCTTCCAGGGCCGTGGCCGCCATTTGCGCAATTAGTTCCCTGGGTGAGTTAATTTCGCCAAAAGGTACAAAAGCAATCTTCTTTTCTGTTTGATTCATTATCGGATACTTGATAGGATATTATTTGTTTCGAATGTTGGTTTGCCAAAACTCGCCGATTTTCTCTAAGCTAAGCCCTTTGGTTTCGGGCACCTTGAACCAGCAGAAAAGTGCTCCGGCCGTGCAGATGCTGGCAAAGATCCAGTATACGCCGGCGGGATTACCGTTGGTTGTGATAAACCATTGCGTAAGCACCGGAAAGAATTGCGCGGTAATAAAGGATGCCAGATAGAGAAAGATACACACGACCGCAGTGGCCTTTCCGCGGATGTGGTTAGGAAAAATTTCGGAAAGAATGATCCAGCCCAGCGGCGCTAAACCGAGCGTAAATGCACCTGCACCGATCAACATGGGGAACAGGGCGAAGAGGGGCGGCCACCCTTGCTGAAAGTTGATGGCCATGACAATATGCCCGATCGCCATGAAGGATACACTGCTTACGAGCAGCGTGCGCCGATTGAATTTGCGAATGAGCGGAAAGGACAACAGCGTACACACCAGGATAAAACCATATACCGGGAGTGAACTCAATATGGCATGGGAACCCATGCTGACACCGGCATCCATCAGGATGCTGGGTGCGTAGAGAAGCAGCATATTGACACCGTTGATTTGCTGCAGCACCATCAGCAAGATGGCGATAATCAGCGCGGTTTTTATTCCGGGGGATAGAAGCGTTTTAAAACTGCTCCCGTGCGCCATTTGATTGCTGGCTTTGATGCGCTGTACCTCCGCAGCTGCTATTTCTTTATCATAGATCCTGGTAAGAATACGATCGGCTGCGTTGATCTGACCTTTTAGCACCAGCCACCTCGGGCTTTCAGGAATGACCAACAAACCGAGTATCAGGATCGTTGTGGGTATGACTTCCGATGCCATCATCCACCGCCAGCCCCATCCGTCAAAGGAGAAAAGGTAACACGAAATTACGGCCATGTTGATGCCGATTACGTTGGATAACTGGTTGACATTGACCAATACGCCCCGAAGATGGCTAGGGGCCAATTCGGCGATATAGATCGGAGACGAAATCATCGCTAAACCAATGCCCAATCCCCCCAGAAACCGGTAAAAGGAGAAATCCCATAAACCCCATGCGATCGCACAGCCGATTGATGATACCATAAACAGCACACCGGAGAACATCATCGTTTTCTTACGGCCCCATCGATCCGTGAACCACAGACCGCCGATGGGTCCGACAACACAACCTAATATCGCACTGCTGACGGCGAATCCCTGCATCGCTTCGGATAACTGGAACTCGGTTTTCAAAAAAGGAAGGGCGCCGGCAATGATGACAAGGTCAAATCCGAAGAGAAATCCCCCAACGGAAGCTACAACGGCTATTTTTGCAATGTAAAATATGTTAATTTTCATCATGGCGATAAAATTAATCCAATGTTGTCAGCTGTCGGCGCCTCCGCTAATCAATTTATGACTTTGCCTATTATTGGTTACTGTATAAAGCAAAGGTAGATGCACATCGATCGTAGAAAAACGACGAGGTTTTCAAAAAAAGGCACTATGTTTGCATATTACGAGGTAAAACTGATTAATGTGCATAATAGAGGCGCAGTATGAAGCCAAAGCTGGAAAAAATATCCCCCAATTTATTTTATTCATTTGCCGTAAAAAGAGAGATCACTCCCTACATGGATTACCCGTTGCATTACCATCCGGAGCATGAGATCATTTTCGTGGAAAAAAGCCGGGGCTTGCGGGTAATGGGCGATAATGTTGCGCGCTTTGAAGACGGCGACTTGGTGTTCATCAGTTCGAACTTGCCACATGTTTGGAAAAATGACAAAGAATACTACGCGGGCAATCCCGAATTTTACGTGGATGTGTATGTGATCCATTTTCTTCCCGATGCGCTGGGGGGCAGCTTTTTTGATTTGCCGGAACTCAATCATATTTCCCGATTGTTCGAATTGGGTCAGCAAGGGGTTTCGATACTGGGTACAGATCATGCCAGGATATCGCCGATGGTGAAGGCGGTATGCTTGAGTTCGGGATTCGACCGATTGATTAATTTTCTCCAACTATTGGATGCGTTGTCAAAAATCAAGGAATACGAGCTTCTCTCTACACCGTTCTACGCTAAAAACATCCGCAAATTGGAAACAGATAGGTTGAACCAAGTGATTGATTATATGATGGAGAACTACCGTCATGAGATTACACTGGATCAACTTGCTTCCATCATCGATATGAATAAAGCATCGTTTTGCCGATATTTTAAAACCAGGGTGCACAAGACCTGCACCCAGTTTTTGAATGAAATCCGAATCACGCAAGCGTGTAAACTCCTCTTGAACCAAGCGTTGAATATTTCCGAGATAGGTTACGAGGTCGGCTACAATAACATTTCCCATTTCAATCGGCAGTTTAAACTGTTGACCGGCGCGAGTGCGAAAGTATACAGGAAGCAATTGTTGAATATCGCAAATTGAAAGAACAAGTCGGTAACCGGCAGCGTTTATGGCTGTTACCTATGGTTGCACTTCCTTGCGGGTATCAGAATTTCCGCTGGCGGGTAGGAATAAGTTAACTTTTTGTTGGCCGAAAGGGGTTTTTTGCGTATCTTCAGGAAGATTATGACGACTTTTTTCATCCTGTTGATCAGTTTCGTTGCAACCCTTGTCAGATCAACATTCGGCTTCGGAGAATCGCTCATCGCGGTCCCACTTTTTATCCTGTTCTTACCCATTGAAGTTTCCGTGCCGCTATCGGTGCTCCTTTCCGTTTTGATCGCCTTGATCGTAGTCATTCAAGATCACAGCAAGATTCACTTCCAAAGTGCGAAATGGCTTATTTTATATGCCATTCCGGGCATTCCCGTCGGATTGGTACTGTTGCTTTTTGCCAGCAATTTTTGGATTGAATTGCTGTTAGGCATATTGCTGGTATCGTATTCTTTGTATTCGCTGCTGGCGAAAGAAAAATCCATTCAGGCAACGAACGACCGAAGCGGGCTTTTTATCTGTGGTTTTCTATCCGGGGTTTTGGGTGGCGCGTATGGCATCAACGGCCCTCCTTTGGTTGTATATGGAAAGCTACAGCGATGGGGTGCTAATCGGTTCAGGGCCACCTTACAAGCGTATTTTTTCGTTGCAAGTACCGTCAGCATCATCGGGTATGCTTGCAAAGGATTGATAACCAGCAATGTGGTGGTTAACTTTCTATATGCCATTCCGGCCGCCGTTCCAGCCATATTTCTAGGGAGGTACTTGAACAGTAGGTTGGGAAACCGTGCGTTCTATAAATATGTCTATATCGGCCTTTGTCTGATCGGGATTTTCCTTTTAGTGAGGATATGTTTCTTTTCCTCGTAAATTCCGTTGGATCACGTGGCGACCGTGTATCGGTGATTTACTGCGGTTCGGACCGTGGCAGACCGCGTTATGAAACCTTCTCGCCGTCGTATCCTGAACTGATGACGTCGAGTTTGAGCGTATAAAAAGGTTCACGGCCGCCTAGCGGCAGTAGAACGGCTAACGGCAGTGAACCTTTAAAAAAGAGCCTGTTGGATTTCTTCAACGCATTATCGGGTTGATTTACGATTGACGCGGCGCCCAATACGTACAAGTGCCGGTCGGCTCGATGGGTCCCGTGAAAAGCGTACACCCGCCGCAACTTTCGTTGGGGCGGGGTGGCAACCACAGGTTGCAATGCTGACATTGGGTATCTTCGGTCGGTGAGCTCTTCTGATATCCCAGGTTTTTTCTTACCTCGTAATCTTTTTCCGTCAACTTGGAAAAATCATCGCAATTCCCACCAAACCTTGCCAAGGCGTCTTTATCGGGATTGGCCGTGCTATCGGCTGCCGCCCCCGCATCTTTTCCCGATTTACCGTTTCCGCCACATGCAACGAGGGCGACCGTACTGGCCAGACTCAGCGCAAGTGAAAAGGCGTGGCCGATAAACGTTCTTCTGCTTTCCATTACTTATCTCCTGTTAATTCGTTAATCAATGCATCCCCGATTTCACGTCCCTTATCTGAAAGGGTTGCCGACTTTAAACCACCGATCAGTGCCGTCTTTGTCGCCTCATTTAATTCTGCTTTGCGGACGCCTCCAGCGAATCCCCTGATGAGACCGATTTCGTAGTCGGTTTCACCCTTCGGCAGTGTAGCAATAAACGCTTTGTATTCGGATAAATTGCCGCTGGCGCCGATGGTAAAGGCCAACTCTTCCATAAATTTAGGTTGGTTGCGTATCGGATCTTTGTATTCGGCCGTTTGTGCCAACTGTTGGTATAAACGGTAAGAAGCCGCTACATCAGAGCTCAACAGGGCTTTTCTGAACCAAGCATCGGCTCCGTATTTTACGGCTAGCTTAGCCAAGGCATCAACCGTTTTGGGGGTGGGAGCAAACTCTCCCAGGCTCAACGCCGCCTGGCAGGCTACTTCGGCTTCTTCGTCGCTTGCAGCCGCAATGACGGCATCCGCCAATGCCGGATAACGCTCAGCAAGAATGATCCCGTGTTTCCTCAGTTGGGGATGGGAATCGGCCAGCGCCACCGATACGTGCTCGGCCGACAGCTGGTTCAAGCCTTCCAATACATAGAGTGCATGTAGGCGGGTGCGCGGATCTGCGTGTGTTTTCAAAAGCTCAGCAACCTTACCTGCAACCGACGCATCTTTGCGTTCAACCAACAAACGCTGGGCATTTATCCGCCACCATTGGTCGTTGTGGGTAAGCAGGTCGACCAGTTCATCCGCTGACTTGCTACCCAATGCCGGTGTGGAAAGTTCCGGTCGTTTCCCTTCGGGGTAGATCCGGTAAATCCGGCCCAATTCGGTCCCTTTCTGGAAGTCCATGTCTTGCTTCAGGGAATCGGGAATGGAAACGGGTGTTTCGATATGCTGGCGGTACATATCGACTATGTATAGTGCTCCCTCAGGTCCTACGGTCGAGTTAACCGGACGGAACCAGGTGTCCGTCGATGCTAAAAACTCCTTCTCTTGTCCCTCTGGAGCCCGTTTTGCGGAAAGGAAAGGTCCTTCTTGGGTCGTATGGATGACATCGCGGTGGACCAGGTTCAGGGCCACCTCCGCAGTAAAGATATTGCCATAGTAGGCCTCTGGAAACAGGCCGGCGTTGTACATCATCCCACCGGAAGCGCCCGTAAAGTGATTCCATACGTGTTCAGTACGGTCCAATCCGGCCGCATCGTATTGCCGCTGTCTTCCCTCACTTCGCTCGACACGCCAATAAGGCGGCTCACTGATGGCGAAGGCGCGTATATCTTCCGTTCCATAGATGTTAGCAACCGACGAGTGCGAGGGCATGCGTTTATGCCGGTTCAGGTACCGGTCGGGAATGGGCGCCGTTTGAAGATGCCAGGTGTTTTGTGTAAAAAACCGGTGTCCCCAATCGTCCATGGTAAGTCCAAACTGCCCTGCACCGGATTCGGCCTCGAAAAGATTTTTGTCGAGCCTGAACCGAAAATCTTTGCCGGCCAGCGATAGGGTGTCTGTTTTCGGGTGCCGTGCGGAGGTAACGCCGCTTCGTTGCCCGTTGTTATTGGCATAAATCCAGTTGTCAACGCCATAGGTGAGACTGGTAATCTGAGCCTCTGAGTTATTCTCGAAAAAGCCGGAGAAAAGGATTTCTTCGTGATCAGCCTTCCCATCACCGTCGGTATCTTTGTAATAGATGATGTGGGGTGCGGCCGTAACCAGCAGCCCGCCCTCGTAAGGCAGCAGGCTTGTCGCATCGCCGATTCCTTCTGCAAAAACAGTCGCGCTATCGATAACGCCATCGCCGTCCGTATCTTTCAGCAGCTTGATCCGTCCTTTTCCTTTCCCCGGTTCGGGTTTGCCGGGATAGTCCGCCATCTCGACCACGTATGCGCTGCCGTTTTCGTCAAACATCAGCATAATGGGATCGGATACAAACGGCTCGGAGGCAAATGTTTCGATGGCAAATCCATCTTCTAGTTCAAATGTCTTTATCGCTTCTTCAGGTGATAACGCTTCTGCATATCGGGGTTTTTCGCTGCATGATATGGCACTGGCGATAACCAGCAGTCCTCCGATGAATAACACTCCATTTTTCATAATCTGATCTTGTTCGTATAAATTTCTGTTTTTTTATGTCATTGATTAATCTCCTGCACAAGCTGATCGCAGGCCTCGTAGATGAGGGATTCAATGGCCGGATCCCATTTGGCCGGCAAGCCATATACCCGCTGCGACGTATCGCCTTCATATCCACCTTCGCCCAACACACGGACCGGAGGGATGTATCCCATTACGTCGTTGTTGTATCCCAAGACGATGGCATCCCAGCCATACCGGTTTTTCAGGTTTATGGCATAGTCTACCAATACTTCGCCCGCTAAGCTGAAGAGCAGTTGGTCACCGAGTTTCCAGACCTGCAACGGATACGGATAGGAAGTGGGCAGGGATTTGCCCTGATCCAGTTGGCCGGTGAGCCGGTGTGCCCATCGCGAATAATAGGTTTTGTCGCCGTCTTTCCGGATTACTTCTTGCAAATCCGCCCGGGAAGGAACGGTTGAAAAAGGCAGAGTTACTTCCTTATACGCCGTTTTGAGTATCGGTTTCAACTCGTTCATTTGATTTTCTTCAAGCACACATTCCACGGCGGCGGCCAGTTCTTTTCCGTATTGCCTGGCCAATGGAACCGTGCGCCGGGGCAGGGGATTCTGATCTCCACAGGCACCCTGGAAAAAGAGAGCGGTTGTGCCTTTGTGGTTTTCTTCGAGGGCCAGCTGGGCGTAGCCCGGGAAATCACCGGACCATTCGTAACCATCCAGCGTGGTGGGGTGGCAGGCGTAGCCAAACAATAGGGCCTTAATTTTCCCTTTTTTGTTTGTGACCTTGATAACCGAGACGGAGTGGTCGCTCGGCCCCTTTAGCTCAGTGGCTCTATGTAATTCGCCGGCGGGATTATTCCTTCGGTTTACCTGAAATCGCGTCACGCCGATATCTGCATATACCCTAGCTTCTTCCAGGTCTTTAAAGGCCCGGTCGACCAAATCGATAATGCGGCCTTCCAACCACACGGTATACGCATCGATTTTTTGGCGCTCGGTGTCGTCAATCGGATAGATGTCGACCAGTGCGCCCGATATTACGGGACCGGAATGGGTGTGTGAGGAGTTGAGTAGGATGTCCGCATCATTCAGCTGATAGCGTGTATGCAGCGTTTGCCGTACTGATTTTCCTAAGGCTTGCGTAAAGCCCAACATATCGCTGGAGACCATTACGGTAACGTGCCCGGTCGAGTCCCGCAAGACAACCGCCTTCGCCCATAACTCATGCTGCTTTCCCGTTGCGGGCTTCGTACGCGCGGCGTATCCGGCCATCCACATCGGCTGTTCCGGTGTGATGACGGTTTTGGCGACTCCAGCTTTCCATCCTTGTCCTACGGCGGCAGACGTGGAAAGCAAAAAGCTTACACACACCAGCCAATAAACGGATAACATTTTGTTCATAGCGTTTGCTGTGGTTAGTTAGGCGGGCAATTTAACGATTTTTGGTGCATTTTTCTGTATGCGATTGATCGCGGCGGCAATTTCGTCCATGTCACTGCGCGGACCTAAGAGCATATTCTGCGTCAGCCATACCGCTTCCTTGCACAATTGATCATTGGCCGGGCATTGGTTGCGCTCGAGATACCGCTCGTACTGGATCTCGTCGCTCGGGTACGCTTTCCGGAAAAGCGGTGAGTCGAAGGAAGCTTTGATGAACGGTTGTGTGTTCAACGGATGGTAGCCACCTGAACAGGGAACTCCTTCGGCACGGAGTGCTTTCAGAAACCCGTCACGTGATAATCCCGCGAATTGAGCCGGGTCATACCGGAAAGGGTACAAGTGGTAAGCTCCTCTGGAAACTTCGGGGTAGAGTTGGCAAGGGGTTATACCGGGTATCTCCTTTAACAGGCTGGACAGGTAGGCCGCATGGGTATGCCGGATGTCGGTTTCCTCAGCAAGCCGTGCGAGCATGATGAGTCCGATGGCAGCTTGATACTCGGTAAACCGTAGTTTGTTGCCTAACATGCCGTCTTGTCCAGGCGTAAATTGACCGGTAGGGAGCCCGAAGTTGTGGTATGACATACACCGGTCTATAAAAGCCTCGTCGTTGCTTGTAATGGCTCCGCCTTCGCCAATGGGTAGGTTTTTCGAATTTTGGAAACTAAAGCAGCCCGCGTTGCCGATGCTGCCCACTCTTTTTCCGTCGTACTCCGCAAGGTGGGCTTGACAGGCATCTTCAACCACCACGAGATTGTGTGCACGGGCAATTTGCATAATCGCATTCATGTCGGCAGGAAGTCCCAAAATGTGGACAGGTAATATGGCTTTTGTTTTGGAGGTGATTTTCGCTTCGATCTGCTTGGGATCTATCTGGAAAGTTTCTGGGTCGATGTCCGCAAACACGGGTATCGCTCCGTTGAATAACACAGCGGATACCGTTGCAATAAAGGTGTAGGGCGGTACAATCACCTCATCTCCCGGTCCGATTCCGAAGCTATTGATCGCCGTAGTAAGCGCGCTGGTGCCGTTGACTACCGTAAGGGCTCTCTTGGTGCCGATTGCTGTTGCCCAACGCTGTTCGAAATCGTTGGTCCTAGTGCCCCGGACCCAACGACCGCTCCGCATAACCTCCAGCAACAGCTTTTCGTCGGTTTCAGGATTCCACCGTGGCCATTGGGGCCACTGCTTGTTTTCCCATATTCCCTGTCCGCCCAGTATGGCCGGACGCCCTCCCAACTGTACATTCCCAAATAAGGTCGGCGACACTGCCAGGGTAGCCCCAAGAAGGGTCCCTTTCTTAATAAATCCCCTACGATTCGTCAGTTGCTCATTATTCATATGCTGTATTGTGTTTACAGAAAATACGCCAGCCGCCATGTCGTGATTTGAGACGAATAACGCAAATTTACCGCTAATTTACTAATTGTTGTTGCTTTTTGAATGATTATTGCGAAAATAACTGCTGATAATGTGCGGAATTTTGATAAATACCGCCGCTCTGTGCGTAAAAATCGTCATTTAAGAGAAACTTGCCTTGCCGCTGTTCCGCCCACGACGCTCCATAGGAGGGGTGATACCGGCGCATGGTCTCCCAATTAACGTAATTGGTTGCCCCATTGGTTTCCATCAACGGCATTCCCAATCCCGGAAAGGGCTCGAGACGAGCGGTCATGTTCTTGTGCCACTCTAGCAGGATCGGGTTGATGGTAAGATCCGAACACGCGCAGGGAATCTGCTGGTGGTGCGCATACTCGAGGATTTTAAGCGTCTGACTAAGAGTCTTTGCAACACTTTTCAATACAATGGCCTGGTACCCCTGTTCAATTCGCCGTTTGGCACTGGCGACATCATAAACGCTTTCGTCGGCGGCAATACGAACGCCTAAATCACCCACATACGTTTCGTTTTCTTCGGCAAAAGGTTCTTCATAAAACAATATCTGGTCAAAGGCCCCGATCTCACGGGCATAGTCCAGGTAACGCATGAACGTTTCCTTGTGTTCATAACGACCATTCGCATCCATGGTATACACCAACCTCCCGTTCGGGGTCTCTTCGGTGCGGATATCTCGCAATAGGTGGTGGAGTTGCTTAAGTCTGCGCATATCGCCTTCCAGCATCGTCTGCTGATCGCCCGGGTATCCGGTTTTGATCTTAAAGATAAAGTATCCATCGGCGACCGCCTGCAGAATGGTTTCGTCGGGCATGTCATAAGACACCTGGAATAGGATACCGATCCGGTCGTTTCGATGGGCCAACGCGGCGCGGTACTTCGGCAGAATCATTTGGTGATAATCTTGCAGATCGTTCTCTGCTGCATAGAGCAGCCAGATGGCATTGTCTATGCTTACGAGTGCATTGAACACAAAATTGGGGTTCAACGTATCGGTGCCCGCCAATTGTTTCGCTATTTCATAGGTTTCCGGATACAGGTCGTCCATTAAGTCCACAGGTGAATTGAACGTTCGTTTTCTTACCAGATCCAGGGCGCGGGCGGTAACCAGGTACATCAATGCGTTGCCCGTAGCTTCGCTTGCCCGGACAAACAGATCGGCATCTCCATACAATACGCTTTGCGTCGCGATGCCAATGCCGGCATGGCCACCCGCGGATTCCAGTCTGGAGGCGGTCTGCCACAGTTCAGTCAGGTATCCGCCCTTAAAACCAAATGGGAAACGCAGCTTCTCCCGCTCAAAATTTGCATCGGCACGTATCACTTCGATCGTTTTCATTCCGGGTGGATTTTCAGACGAAATGGAAAGCCCGGAAGGCAATCGATTGGTCATCGATAATGCCCCCAGGCCGCCAGATATTTTCAAAAAGGTTCTCCTATCGATCACTAATCTACGATCCAAAAATTATCAGTGGTATTGAAGTTATCAAATATATAAAAATCTCCGTTTGCTTCCATGCACAGCAGGGTTGTACCAACCCCTATGATTTTCTCAAATCGGTTCCAGCCGCTACCGATGCGGCTCCTGGAACCCAGGCGGCCGCTGACCGTTACGGGTTGAGACCATAGGTTTCCGTCTGCGTCCACGGCAAGCAAAGAAGTTGCATTGAACAGCGCAAGTTTATTCTTGTAAACGTTGTACCCGGTACCGACCGTAACGTTATTGGGTGTGTTAAAGGAGGCATCATTTCTTGCATACCAGGCCTGTAGTGCGCCGGCTTCCGTCAGTGAATAGAAGAAAACGCCCGATGGGGAGGGCATAAACAGGGGCATGCTGAATCCGCTGCCAAAGTTGTCAGCGTTTGAGGGCGTCTTCACAATAACGGGAACCCCGGTCTGTAGCGTAACCATTTGCAGCGCATTGCCGGTCGTGACGGCGACGAACCGGTCTGCATTATAGAAGAACAGGTCGCGGTACGTTTCCCGTGGTACCGTTGCCACTTGGGTGCCGTTTACAGACACCGATCCGTCCCCATTCAGCGGATAGGCAATCAGTTTGCTGTCAGACGTCCATTCATATAAGCTTTCGCCGCCGTTAAAGTCAAAATACTTGCTGGACAAGTTGCCGGCGAGCGCTGATTTTGATCCGGTGGCTGTAACCACGGTGGGTGCGCGAAAGGTTTCAAACTCGTTGTAAACGGTGTCGATCCCCTGGGGTGGGAAAAAGACCGTGCGGAGATCGAATGCGCCTCCAGCCGGAAAATTCGTCAGTTGCAGGATATTGGTTTCCCGGTCGGCGCGCACCGTCTTTACTTGGCCCGACGCATTGGTATAAACCACTTCCGCATACGCCACACTGTCGCCCACGGTAACCGGTGTCAGGCCCAGCTCGAAGATCGACTCATCTGGATTGAGTGTGAAAGCGTCTACCTTCCGGGCGCGCAACCCATTGGCAAAGTCGTCTCCCCATACCGTGACGGTTAGGTTTGAATACAGAGAGGTTTCTCCCTCGCTGTTTGCGTTGCGGAATTCGAAAAGCGTTGAGCCTTCCGGCAGATTTTCCAAAATAACGGAATCCCGCTGCAAGCCCGAACCGGTTCGGACAAACTCCTTTACAAGGGAATCCCGGCGCATGTTCCAATAAATGATCGTCCGGTCTACCTTGGGATCGGCACCGATATACCAAGTGATTTTCGCCCGGCCAAAACCTGGATAAAACTTGAGCGAATCTACTTTGCCCAGGTATACCTGCTCTTCCTTCCCGGCCCACTCTGCTTGGATATCATTCATCTTATCGCAAGACGAAAACAGTAGGGCAACGGATGCCACTAATCCCAGTACAACGGGGAATAGGCTATATGTCTTCTTCATCTGTTTCATGTTTACGCCAATAATTAATTTTGGGCTACCGTATTGTCTCCATACGCTGTAATTTCACCCATCGACCAGTAATTAGTCGGTGCTGGAGGAGTTCCTGCGATCTCACGCGCGAATATCCGGATGTAGCGTACCGGCGGTGCATCGATCGGCATCTCGTATTCCGTTCCGTTGGCGGCCAGATTCAGCGCACCCTGAGGGTCGGGCGGTACCATCCGATCGTAACGCGGGATCGCGTGGTAACCCAAATACGCCCAGTCGTCCTTGAAGGTTTGGGCGGGCATGGGGTACAATGGGTCTATTTTGTTTGCCACGTCGTTTTGGAACGCACCGTGACGGAGACTGGTTTCATCCAGCCAATAATCCCTGTTCTTTAACTTATCAAAGTCAATCTGGTCGGTACCCCACATTTCAAACTGCGTGATGTTGGCCTGCCCGTATACCGAATTGACGTGGTAACCATGGATTACGATCCGGCTGAGCTTAACAACCTGTCCGAGGTCAATGGTCATAGACAAACCGTTCCCGGCACCCGGCTGGGTGAGCCAGCCGTGGGAAGCCGTATTCACGATGTTGTCCCAAAGGGTGTTCATATTACGGCCGCTCAAGGTCGTCGGGTTGTCCAGCGGAATCGTGGCCCGGTAATCCGCGTAAGGTTTGTCAATCAGCGTTTCGAAGAACGGCGTGGTGGTAAACCAGGTGGTGTCCGAAATATTATCCCACTTGTCTTCAAAAGAAATGCCCACCGTCGTCTCTACCGGTTCAAATCCGCGGAAAGCGCGCCGTTCGGTTTCCGATGACGAAAAGTACATTTCGCGGGTGACCAGCTCGCCCGGTCGCGTCTCATCGGGTACGATCATGCGTACACCCAGTTCCGTCAAACCGGGGTTATCCCAGGAAGCAATGATGCCGCCAAATCCAGGGGTCATTTCCAGCGTTCGCTCGGCAATCGAAACCAAGCCTTCCAGCGGCACGAACTCTACTTCCAACGGTTCCGATCGCTGTTCCTGCCGATTGACTTTGTACAATTTGGCACCGACCGGTTCGGTGGTGTTGAATCCTTCAATGGTCAGCTCATTCTTGTGAATGGATGATTTTTCCGTAAAGGTCTTTCCGTTTCGCTCATACTCTGCCATGACATACAGCAGATCGTTGTCCTTGGGTAAATCATACGTGATCTTGGCGCCACCATTAATCGGCGTGACGGTATACCCCGTTAAGGGGCCTGCGTTCCAGGTGCCGCCTTCCGGTCGCTTAAGTTCGCTCTCTCCGCAAGAAGCCAATAGCAACACCATGGCTGCGAAGACAAAACTATATTTTTTCATCTTTATACAATTTGTTGTTAACGGTGATGAAGCCATCCTGATCGATTCGTTCCGGTGCGGTTCGAATAAAATCACGAGGGTTTCACAAACGTTATTTTTATCGTCATTCCTATTTATTCGCCCGATGACTACCAGCCATAAGTCTGCTCCAAATTGGTGTTTACCCGCAGGTCGTACTCCCGTAACGGCCACAGGTAATCCCTGAAGGTCATCTGACGTGCCGGAGCAGTAACCATGGGCACATAAAAATCTTCCGTTATCACGGTATTGGTTGTCCATGACATCGGCGGCAGCGTCCAGTACTGATCGGCAATTTTCCAGCGGCGGATATCCCAGAAACGCTGGCCTTCAAAGGAAAGTTCAATGAGGCGCTCTTTCTGGATGATCCGGCGCATATCGTTTTTGTTGCTGGGTGCGGTGGGGTTAAAGGCCGCATTTTGCCACGAGTCGACTACGCCGTCCAGCCCGGCATTTTCCCGGATCAGGTCAATCCAATGGTATACCTCTTCGTCAGGCGCCGCCTTGATTTCGTTTAATGCTTCCGCGTAGAGCAGGTACAGATCCGCCAGACGCAGCAGTGGAAACTGGTAGGCGTAATGTGTGTATCCCTGGCCACTGATGCCCCGGCTACCGGACGATTCAAACGGAATGATTTTTTTAGGCGTGTACGAGGCCAATCCGTTGCCTGGCCCCACTTCATTCGACCGGGATCTGTTTACCGGACTGAACGACGCGCCACCGTTATTGGTGGTGGAGGCCAATTCGAAATAGCCGCGGTCGATACCCAGGCTGGCATAAAAACGCGGTTCCCGGTCAAAGTGCAGTTTCACCGTGACCTCACCGGTGGCAATGTAGGATTCATGTTGGTCAATGGGCTCTGCCCTGCGTAGGCCAAACCGATTGGCGTAATCGTAGTTTTTATCTTCATCGATCGGCACGCCGTTCTTTGAATAATATAACTCTGCCATGTGCCATGAGGCGGACATGTAATTAAGCAGGATCGGTTGGTCGGTGCTGTACAGTACCGGGTGCATGCTGAGCAGCATATGTCCCAAAACGGCTAGGCCGGGACTACCCTTGCCACTGGCAAACTGTTCCTGTGTCGCCCACAGTACCCCCGAATTCCGTTCGAAATCTTCCGTAATCGATTTCCGGATGGTCATCAGTTGTTCCAGGGTGTCGTTCATGGCAAACGTCTGGGCACCACCTGCCAGCTTGTTGAATGTATACAGCCGATGGCCGCTGGCTTCGGCCAGGTCGATGGCGTCTTTGATGGCCGCGGCAGCGCGTTCCCACTTAGACGGATCGTAGGTGCTGGGGATCAGCTGGAGCCCGCGGTTGTCCACCCAGCCGGCATAATCGGGGTTTCCATTAAACAAGGGGCTAGCCGCCCAAGCCAGGACCTTTGCCTTGATGCCCAGCGCCGTAACCTTGGTAATCCGGCCTCGTTCGGTGGTCGGATCCAACAGCGTTTCCGGTAAACCGGCCGCAGCTTGGTCTAAGAGCTCTACGATGTAATCCACACACACGTCGATCGGCTCGCGGTAGACTTTGGCATCTTCCGGGCTGGTCGACACGGGCAGGTTCTCTTTTACCAGCACAATCGGGCCATAGAGCTGCATAAGAAAAAAGTGATAATACGCTTTGAGAAAGGTAACTTCCGCAATCCATCTCGTACGTTCCAATTCGTCAATATCCCGCGGAACATGGGCATTCTCCAAAAAAATATTGCAATCGCGAAGGGCGATATATAGCGCTTTACCGCCATTTGCGCCGGACCAGTAATCTTGGTACGGTGCGTTCGAATTCTGAAGCCCCCGTGCGATCATCGCTGCAGGCATCACTGCCGCCCGGCTTTCGTTGCGGTAATCAAATTCATCCCGACTGGTGAAATAGGAAGGATACCACCACGGATTGGTAGGGTCTGGTAAATGAGAATAGCACGTTCTCATAAACTTTTCCATCACCGACCGATTCGAGAAGGCATGATCGAGCGTGGCTGTATCATTCGGCACCACATCCAAATAGTTGCAGCTTGCTACCCCCAAGAGGAAGCAGGCCGCCGTGATTCGTAATAAACTCTTCATTCGTATATCATTTATTGCCGACGTTCAGCAATTAGCTAAAGATTAATATTTACACCGAGGTTAAACACACGCTGAACCGGATACCCTAACCCCAGTCCGGCCATTTCCGGATCCCACAACTTAAACTTAGACCAGTACAGCAAGTTGGTTCCGCTCAGGTATACCCGCAGCGTCCTTAGACGGGCGCGCTGAACCAGTTTTTCCGGCAGCGTAAACCCTACTTCGGCTTGTTTCAGCCGTAAGAACGTGCCGTCGCGCAGCCAGTGCGTACTCTGTACGTTGTTGTTACCTATGGCATACTCGGATAAGCGCGGCCAAAACGCATAGATGTCCCGGTTGGTTTCCGACCAATGATCGTCTGCAATCAATTGCGCCAGGCCTTTCTGTCCGCGGTCGGTAAATGGCGTCAGGGCTGTCGGACTGATAAAGAATGAGGACCTGCCGGAGCCCTGGATGAAGAAGTTGAGGTCAAACGCTTTATACCCGATGGAAAAAGAAGTTCCATAAATAATCTCAGGCTCGGTCGGGAAGCCGATCGGCACCATATCATCGTTATTGATCCTACCGTCGTTATTGATGTCCTTATATTTGATGTCGCCGGCCATGTATTCCCCGAACTCCTGTACGGGTGAATTATTCACTTCTTCTTCGTCGATGAACAGCCGTTCCGCAATCAAGCCCATTGGCTGGCTAAGTTTTGTGCCTACGCGTGTGCGCCAGGGCACATCGCTGTAATCGGGCTCTTCATATTGCAGAAAGCGGCCACTCATATAGGTGAAATTGCCATTTATGGAGTACCAAAGGCCATTGGCCATCGTTTTGTTGTATTTCAGTTCGGCATCGATCCCCCGTCCTTCGGACATGCCTACGTTCGCTTGCGGGGTACCCCGGATTCCCATGGTGGTGGGGATATCCTGCCGGGTTTGCAAGATGTTCCGCCGTTTTTCGTGGAAAAAGTCCGCAATCAGGGTAAGTTCATTGAACAATCCAATTTCAAAACCCACGTTGGCCTTCCGGGCAATTTCCCAGGTAATCAAATTATTGGCATACCGGTTAATCGTGATTCCACTGCGGCTGTAGTACGGATTTCCCGGTACACCGAACGGGTACGTTGCAGAGGCATTCATATTGATCTGGGAGAGGTAGAAAAAGCGGTCGGCAGCCGCACCGATTGCATCGTTCCCTACTTCGCCGTACGTACCTCGCAGTCTCAGGGTCGTGATTTTATCCTCCAGGCCGGACCAAAATTTTTCATTGCTCACTGCCCAGCTTACACCTACCGTGGGAAAGAAACCCCACCGGTTATTTTCCGCAAACCGTTCCGTGCCGTTCAGTCCATACGCAAACTCTGCGAAATAACGCGAATCGTACCCGTAAGCGATCCGGCCGGCCGTTGAGATGTTCCTCCGGGGCAAGGCGAGCGTTAACTGATCCGCCACGTCATCATTAAAATTAAACGTACCCGTCGCGTCCCGAATCGTACCGATCAGCGCGCCATTGAAGTTGTGTACGTCGTTCAAGGTCTTATTGTACGTCAATCGGACTTCGCCATATTGGGTCGCTTCCGATGTCCTGCCGCCACCGCGATAATCCAGGTATTCCGTGCCCGAATCCGGGTTTAGCGCCAGCAGGCGATACGATCCGTCGATCGTGTTGGCTAGGGCATAATAAAAAGGAAGGGAGGAACGGGTATGGGAATAATAGGTTTTTCGCTGCGCATTATATAACCCCCAGGCGGTGAATCCTTCCAGTTTGCCGGTAAATCGATGCTCCATTTCCAGTTGGATTTGCATCATGGATTCCTTAGATTCCTGAAACGAACTGGCCAGCCTTGCCCACGGGTTGTTGTATGACATTTCTTGGTCATTCCCGAACAGAATGTGTTTGGTGAACGCATTGGCTTCATCGGCCGGATAGAAGGGCAGAAAGCGAACTTGCGAAGCATTCCGGGCTTGGCGGAATACGGCTGCACCGCCACTGACGGTCTTCCCGTTTTCGTCGGTCATATTTTGGATCCACGGTCCGGTGCGGTCGTCGAACGACCCATAGGCGCGGACAACCCCGGTTGTGGTGGGTGCAAACTTGATGGTCACGTTCGACCGGACCTGAAGCCGGTCGATATCGATGTTGTTGTCCAACTGATTTTCCTCGCTCTCTTTCAGGATACCCTGATCATTCTGATAATTGGCTGCTAGGTAATACTGTACCGTTTGTCCGCCACCGGTCAGGTTCAAATTGACGCGCCGGTTGGTTGCATAATCATCGATCAGGTAATCGTACCAGTTCACGGCTGGATAACGGATTGGATCCAATCCTAATTCGGTTCCCCGGATTTTGGCTGATGAGTAGGGGAGTTCCACCATCGGATCCCGTGTCCGTACGGCTTCGTTGTGCAGGCGCATATAGGTAACGGGATCAGCTAGGTCCAGCATCTTCGTATTGTACGAATTGGACTGCTCGCCCCGTATACTGATCGATAGACGGTCCAGTTTACCTTCCTTGGTCGTTACCAGGATGACGCCGTTCGCGCCCCGTGCGCCATACAATGCCGCCGCACTGGCGTCCTTCATCACGGAGAACGACTCGATATCGTCCACATTCAGCCTTGCTAGGTCATTCGCGGTCATTTCCACCCGGTCGATCAGGATCAACGGATCCCGTTTACCGGCTGTACTAAACGTCGTAATTCCCCGGATGTAGAATTCCGCATTGTCCAATCCGGGCTCGCCCGACCGTTGGTACGCAATCACGCCGGCTACCCGGCCTGCGAGTGCCGCAGTGAGGTTACTGGATGGACTTCGGAGTTCACCCGGTTTAACGGTGGATATTGCGCTCACCACACTTTCTTTTTTCTGCGTGCCAAACGCGGTGACAACCACCTCGTCTATCGCAGACGCGTCCGCTTCCTCCATCGTAATCCGGATTTCGGATTGTCCTTTAACCGGAACTTCCTTCGTAACATACCCCACGTAGGTAAATTCCAATATGGCTGTTTCGTCGGAGATGGCGATGGTAAAGTGTCCGTTTAAGTCGGTCACCGTACCCATGGTGGTCCCTTTGATTTTTACACTCACACCGGGGATTCCGGCTTCGTTTAAATCGCTCACACGGCCCGTGATTTGGCGTTCCTGCGCCATCGCTGACGCCCCGGTCCACGTCTGGCCGATCAATAAGACGGCAAGCAAGCATCCGTAAAAATGCATGCCTATACCCATTGTGTACTTGTTTCTCTTCATAAATAAGTTATTTGTTTTATACGGTGAAGTTGATATTGCTTTGGAACTTTTAAAGCAATATGAATTGGTTGTCAAGACGGATGGTCTTCTGAGTTTAGTTCAATGATATTATCATAGGCATATTAGACTTTAAGCGATTCTATACCTTCCGCATGCTCCTTTCCATGTCACATGCGGCCTCTAAGCCCTCAATTAATAATGCGGTTTATAATCGTTATTGTTGCGCAATATCCTTAAAATAAATTATATATGCAAGCTTTTTGTGTTATAAATTAATATATGTCTAAAATTTATCTTTTTATGCGGTTTACTTGCCTATTATGGTTAAAATTTAGCGGATATTGTTCGGTGTTTCCGCAAGCCGGTTACAAGTCATAACTGTAAAGATGAGAGCCGCTGATGTAATAAATTCGATTGTTAAGGTAGTCGCCGCCAGCTCGTATGGGTTTGGGCGTGCGAGCCAGTAACGTTAATTGATAAGAATCGTGATTTACTTTGGCAATGGCATCGTGAAAAAGCAGGTAGAGATCTTCGCCGTTCCCCTTCACAAATATGCGAGGTGACTGTTCCCCAACCGTACGCCCCAAGTCGGCCGAGAGATCCTTTTGATAAATGACGGTTCGGGTCTCAGGGTCGAAAACAAAAAACAGTTTATAATCTGCAATTCCATATACCTTTCCGTCGGCCCGGGTTGTCAGATCGGAGTAAGTTTGGACACCCGGAATAACCGGCTGCCGCCATTCGACCTGCCTGGTTTTGACGTCCACTTGATACAGTTCGGCCAAGGAAGCTTTGCGCTCACCGCCCGTTCCAGGCGCGATTGTAGTCCCTCCCAGCACCTTACCGTTTTTTAACGCCGTAAGGCTCATAGTCGATTGATTTTCGACTACCTGGCTATCGGTCAGTAATACGTGTTGCCGCGATACGATGTCATAAAACAGCAGCCCACCACCGGTATAGCCATAGTCGGGCGTGCCACCCATCAGCACGGTCCGGCCGTCTGGATGAGGCAAAACACGGTGGGGACGGTAGATCACCGGTTTGCACGTAAAGGCGACTTCGGGAGTTTGCTTGCCATCCCACATCAAAAGATGTCCTCCTGGATAGGATCCGAAAAAGACGTGGCGGTCCGTGACGGCTACGGCGTTGAATTGACCGGTTGCCCGCTGGTGGTTCCACGTATCGTCGGTTACCGCATAACCAAACAACCGCATGGGGAACGTGGTGCCGCCGATAATCGATCGTCCATCCGGTGATGCGGCCACCCCCATCACCCAAGACCCTTCGGTTGAATAATCGAAGTTGACGGTTTTTCGCGATTTGCCCGTGGCATCTTCGGTAGTCAATTGCCTGTTGATTAAATCCAGGTTAGCCACCCGTCGGCCGTCCGGAAACGTGAGGTGCCTGAGGGCCTGCGATCCGGTGATAATGTTCTTTGCTTCCGGCTGATGGTCCGTCCCAATGGGCGTGATATTTCCTTTGTATAGTTCATACCAGGGCTCGGCATCATCTTGTAGGGCCTGTCCGAAGACCTTTCCGTTTTTGTTTCGGTAAACATACGCCATTCCGCGCTTCCGCTCGGACGGTTGCAGCAATGGTTTGACTTCCCGCGTTGCGGGGTTGAATGCGATCAGTTGGCTGTCCGTATTACCAATGGCAAAGTAAATCCACCCGGTATCGTCGGCTGCCACGAAACGTTGATATTGGGCCCAATTTTCTTTGTGTACGTAACCGTAATCGGTCAACGAATCGATTTTCGGATCGTAGCAAACCAAGCCACTGTTCGGATACGTTACCGCCCAAATCCGTCCCTGGTCATCTTCGGTCATTCCCATCGCCATTTGAGGGGCGGTTTTCCGGTGGAAGGTGTATGCACGTTCCCGGGGATCGAACTCTACAAAATTGCCATTAAACAACGTATATAATTTGCCTTGGGAAGAAAACAACGACGAAAAGGGAGAATCCCCTTTGTTGTCAAACGGCATGGGGAATTCCTCGCTCTGGCCGGTCGCGGCATCAATGACCAATAGTGAATAACCGCCCCTGACATCAAAAAGCCAGGCCATTACCACGTTCCGTCCCTGCCCATCCACGGCGGCGACGATCCCGCGGTCGGTACTAACGGGCGAGGCGACACCATGGTCTGTGAACCGGTCATCTAACGGTACATGCCGCGGCTTTTCGGCGTTTCGCAAGCTCATTGCGACCAGCGACATCAGTACGATACCACCAAGTTTCCAGTATTTCTTTGTCATTTCTTATTCGGTTAAATTAATTGGTGTTTAACATACGGTTTATGAATGCATACGCTTTCATCCGCGTTTCATAGGGAAAGTCGTGTTCTGCATCGGGGTAGGCTACCTGTAAGCGCGGTTCCACTCCGAGAAATTGATAAACCCCGGCAACCCGTGCAATGCCTTTTTTTACGCCATCGATATTGAAATTATGATCATTGATCGGTGAATTCGAATAAAATGCCCGCGGTGCGATGGCTGCGATTGCTTCATCGAAATCGAATGGGACGCGGGAGGGATCAAGGTTATACCGCTGTCGGAAGTATGGCATGTATCGATCCTGAGCCCAGGGCCCCAGTTTGCCGCCGTAGGTTTTCGTTCCTGCCTCACCGATGTCGTAATGGTCAAAAAGTGTCCAGCCGCAACTGGAGACGACCACGCGGATGCGCTCGTCGAGGCTGCCGACAAAGATGGCGTTGTGGCCACCTAAGGAATGGCCGATGACGCCGACCCGGTCTGGGTCTACATCGTCTCTGGCTACCAGTAAATCGACGGCACGGAGGTGGTTAAAAATTCCTTTCATGGTGCCCGACTCATAACGGTCGGTTGCAAAATTGTAATCCTTCAGATCGCCGAAGCTAGGGTAATCGGGAGCGATGACAACATATCCCCGTTCGGCGAGTTCCTTCGCATACCCCCGGTTTTCTGTAGTTCCCTGACCATCAACAATCGCCTTTCCGAGATTGCCTGTGCTGTGAAGCACCAGCATGGCCGGGAGCCGTTCGTTTTTAGCTGATTTCGACGGTATGTATAGAAACGCCGGTACCCACTCTTCGGGCGCCGCCAGGTAACGGATGTTGAATAAAGTGTACCCTTTGCGGTTTTCCTGGGAAACGACCTGAACCTGTGGGGCACCCAGTCCCGATGTATCCGGCAATGGCCCCATTGCCTGTTGCATCCGGGATAGGATCTGATCCCTTTTTTTTCGCCAATCGCCAGCGGTTCGCACCTTTTTTGGGGTTCCGTTTTCATCCAGGTAGGTCAATAACCCCGCCGGTTGCTGACGAACATTCTCCTTATCCTGCCACGATATAAAGAGGATCGCGCATATTCCGAAAAAGAAACTGGTTTTTGACATACGGGTCAGTTATTATCTACACGCCAAGAAAATACCGTTTTAAACGTTATCCGATCACCTTTCCATGCATTGGCTAACCATAATTTATCCCCGGGAGTCAACCGTGCGGAACCAAGCCGATCCACTGCCACCGCTTTGCGATCCGCCTTGACGACCTGACCTAGGAAGGCATGCGTATCATCCAGCAGCGCTGCTCCCCGGTAATGGTGATAAAAATTCAGCTCGGTATCAGAGGTGATTTGTTCTCCACTCACTTTTGCCGCGCCAAAATAGCCTACCAGTAGATCGTCGTGCAACTTCAGGCGCAACGTGTTCCCTGCTCCGGGAACTGCCGTAGCCGGATGTACAGTGGTTCGGTAGGGGTTGGTTATATGAAAAACACCGGAAAAGGAATTTTTGGCCGTTTTGGGCAGACTTGCTGCCAACTCAACGACTAATTCATTGCGTTTGGTGTCAACTTTCCGTACGGTCCCTTCAATAGGGCGGCTTCGGAAGGTCTTTCCGTTTACCTCCAGGAAGGTGCCATCGGTATAGTATACCCGTTGTGGGCGACCCTGTCGGTCGATGGTTACTACGGCGGTGTTAGCATCGGTCTTGATGTGATAGCGGTCCAATATTTTGACCGTATTTGCCGTATCCCGGATCACAACATCCAACCGTTCATCGCGGGATATAGCAAGCGCTGTCCCGTTGCCGCCGTTCAGGGCAAGTTGTTCGATTTTTTCGAGATAGGGCTCCCCGGTAAACGGTTCAAAGACGCCTACAAAGGTGCTGTTCAGGGACTGCGAAGCTGCGGCTTTTCTTCGGGCAATCAGATACGTCAAGGTATGGTCTTTGGCTCTTGGCTTATCGTACGCGTCCGCTACGTATACCTGCTGTCCGTCGAACGGTAATACATGTATCCGTAATTGCGCGCCCGGATCTTTCAGGTGCTTGAAAGACAGCAACGGGTTTCCCTGTTCCAAACGCTGCACATTAAACAGGTGTTGGTATCCCGAGCCGCCATAGCCGCCGTAACCGATGGTGTCACCCTTTTGTTCAAGCAGTTTGTTGTCATAAATCTTCCCAAGCTCCACATCTGGACCCGCGAAAGTCCCGGGTTGTACGGTACTCCAATCGCCCTCGGAGAGCGTGCGTTCACCGGGAGGGCCATGCAACGAATAATCGTGTTGTTTTCCGCCTTGAACATGGAAAAAGTCCACCACATAACTCTGCCCGGCGTCTCCGCTTATTAACACAAGATTCCGGCGGTACTGGTTGAGATGGCGGTAGGCGAAGGATTCCACATCAATGCTCTGCGCAAAATCACCCTCTGAAAAATGGTGAAGTACGCCCGGCAGGTTATTGTTTTGACGGATTTCGTCAACTACCACGGTGTTGTGGGATACCGTATTCTTGGACCAGGTGTAAACTTCCCGGACGTAATTGTTCATGGCATCGGGATAACCGAGGTCCGGCATCATTTTCTGTCCGTTTGCAAACAACTCTACATTCAGGAAATCCCAGTGATAATGCGCGTAATGCATGCCGTATTTCACGGCAAGTGCGGTCTCGTCCGGGCGGTCGTTCAGTATGCCCAATCCATATCCCGCAAAAAGACGGGAGCTAGCGGGCGCCAATAGCCGGCCTTTCGCAAGGGTATTCTTACGCCCGATTGGCGATCGGAAGAGCGACTCGTAGGTTGTGAAATATTCGTCTTCCGACCGGTTAAGCCAGGCGATGTACGTGGAATCGCCCCAAGCAGAATACGCCGACTGGTAAGTTTCCGGATTTTGGCCGCTGATATCGCCCAACACGTCGCTGCCATCTCCGAGGGCAGGGGTATAACGGCCGATAGCCAGCGATTGGATCGGTGCATCCAGTATGCGCTTAAATTTGGGGTTCTGGTACAGATTAACCCCTTGTTTGCGTAGCAATTCGGCCATCACGGCGAGGTAACGGATCCACAGCGAGTTATATTGCGGGGATTCAAGGGGAAAACCGTCCCGGAAAACCTGGTTATATAGCGCATAATTTATCCCCATTTTACTGCGGGTTTCACCCGGGTCTTCCAGTAGAAGGCGAATGTATTTGTCCAGATCTGCATACTGCCGGGAAAGGCCCACGGCGAGCACAGCGCTCTGGTGCATGCCGAAATTGCCCAGTACCTTATTTTGATCGAATGCCCCCAGTGCCTCCTCCAGAAAATTGGCTTCGATGTATGCCCGGATTTCTTCGCCCGTCTTTCCAAGGTATTGCTGAAGGCCCGTATTGCCGTCGATGCTATCCCAGATCGCATCGTAGGCTTCTGCTCCAGCCAGAACGATAAACGTTTCCCAGATGGCGTTGACAATCTTGCCTCGATAAACGGAATTCCTGGCCTTCATCATCAAGCCATATCGGGATTGGTCTTCGTGGTTCATGGAGGGGTATACCTCGGCCAACCGGTGGAGCATTAGCGCCGATTTGTAGGCGTAGCGGGTATCGCCTGTCAATTGATAGGCCCGTGCGAGATTGAGGATACCGGGGATAATATGACGGTGCCAGATCCAGTGGTTTGCGTGGGCAACAAACCAATATCGCTCGCCATGGGGCGACACCCATCCCCATCCGTCATCCACATAGGCGGTGTCTGCGGACGGCTTTTGCGTAAACCCGCTTCGGTAATATGCGGCATAATCATTGGAAGGGAATACTTCCCCGCCGACCGGGCATTTCACCTGAAAAGGATGCCTTGGGTCAATGACCCAGGGGTAGGCGCCTCCTTTGTTAAATACTTCCGCCCCGTGGACAGGACATCCGTTTGCATTCAGGTCGAACGCTCTCGGAACCTGCGCGGAGGCCATCAGATCTACAATCGCCTGGTCGGTCCAATCGGTCCAATAGTCAGCCGATTTGATAATGTTATCGGCTATCTTTTTGGCACCGGTATGGGTGGCGATGTTTTTTCGGGCGATGTCGATTTCCTGATCGCTGTAGAACAGGCGGTCTGTTTTTAATGCAAATCCGGCCGTACGTGGTGGTTCCGGTTTAAAAGGCGGAATGGGCAGCTCGTTGGACGTTTGTGCCCATAACCACGAACCAAAAACACTAAGTATTCCGGTAAATAAAATCTTCATCATTGGCCTCTGAAAGAACGGAAATGTTTCGGGATACTGTGGAGCGGCATACTATCCAACTTTGGTTTGATGATGTGGAAAGCATTTTCTCCCAGTACTTTCTTTTTGATCTCCAGGGGAAGCCTCGAAAACACTACCCATCCGAGTTGCTGCCTTGGGTCGCGCATGGGCAGGTCCGACCCGTACATAATGCGGTCTTCACCCGCACCTTCAACGAGGTATTCGACGATACCCAGCTGGACGGGAGTGAGGGTGATTTCGGCATAAATATTCGGGTACTTCTTCATCGCAGCGATGGCCATATCCGCCATTCGGAAGTTGCTGCCGGCATGCGCAATGACCCATCGCACATTGGGGTATTTGGGAGCAAGGGTTTCTATCTCCTGCAGATCCGAACGCGTGCTGTGTAACAAGCCATACAGATGGTTTTCATTGCCGTATTTCCACCAGATATCGTAGGATGGATCGTGATAGGGGATCCCATAGTGCAAGTAAGGTTTCATGCCGATGAAGCGCTTGTCCTTATACACTTCGGGAATCATCTTGGCCAATTCTTCCTGTGTGTAATGTGAAGGGTCGAAGTTCGCCAGGCCCCAGTAACCTTCGGGCGCGACATCCAGTGCTTGGGTAGTGGTAACGTTACCGTTCGCGGAATCAACACTGACTACGCCGTTCCAACTCATAATTCCTCCGCCGGCATATCCGAGTTTTTTGATCAAGGCAAAGACACCGCTTGGCCCGCCGTTATGCATCCGGTAATGCCAGCCCGTGCCATTTAGTCCTTCGTGAAGAATGTGCATGTGCATGTCCACGACGGGTACCGGGACGGGTTTCCCATGGCGGATGGCGTGCATCAGGATGTCCTCGGCCTTGTTTTCTTTGGTTGCCGGGGGACGGAGCCCGTGCAACAGCCGGGTTAGGTTGCCTCCTGCAATTTTTTGACGGGCCTCCCGGGGGATGGCTGCATAGTCAACATAGGTGCGGTGTGCGCCCGCGGACATGGTAGGGGCATTGGACGCAAAGATGAGTTGGTCCGTGTACCCATCGCGGTGCAAGGTCTCCAGCCCTTCGTTGATCTGAAAATTTTCAAAGCTGATGTGCAGGTTTTTGTACGCGGCCAACATGGGTAGGATGGTCCGCTGAAATGACCAGTACACACCGGTAAGCAACACCGGAAGTTCAGGGTAACTATTCAGCAGTTCCTTGACGCCCCCCAAGCCGCCGAACTGATCGGGGGCAATGATCAGAAGTGTGCGCTTTTCCATTAACCAGCGGAAAAGTTCTATTGCTTCAGGAGTTTTCCAGTCCCAGTTGTTCCCCGTGGGGTTAACGGTTACGGCCCGCACATCGTGCTCCTTCATCAAAACTTCCAGCTCTTGGGGCGGCGGAAATTCGCCGGTATTGGCCGGCATCAGGTTCCATACCGCAAAGAGGTGGGGATAAGGCTTTAATTGCTTGCTCAGATCGAGGTTGGAGTACATGGGATCATACGTAACAGACAGCACGGAGGCGACCAGCGCTCCTGAAATGGAGCAATGATCCATCTCATCGATCAGATGCTTCAAACTCCAACGCTCTGCAGGATGTTTGTTGCGTTTGGGGCCAACGTTCGTAAATCCATCGAAATAAACAAGGGGAGCCTCTTCATCCATCTTCCAGGAAAATGACGACATGGAGCCCGCCAAGGCGAGTGAAAGCCCGCCCAATGCTCCTTTTTTCAGAAAGTTCCGCCGCGATTCGTAGTTTGTTGTCATGTTTTGTCCGAGTTTAGGAAGGTTATTGATTCAGTAGTTTGTCCATGGCTGCCAGCACGATGCTTTCGGCTTCGGCGGTAACACCGGAAGCCGGACCCGCTTCATATCCGCCTTCCTCATAGGCGGCAGCGGTACAGATGTATCCCGGTGCATAATCGCCGTACCCCGCGACTGCGACGAACAAATCCGGGCGCATTTTCTTGGCTGCCAGTTGAAAAGCAACGAACGGTTCACCAGGCAGGTGCAGCACCCGGGCGTTGCCCAGTTTAAGGCAGGAAAGTTCGATGTATTTGCCCTGTAACTGCCGTTTGTGTAACACCAATTTGTACACATTATTGGCTAAAAAGATCGCATTGTGTTCCGCCAGTTTTTCTTCCAGTTGAATAGCGGAAGGCGAAATGGGCAGTCGTAGGGGTTCAGTGGTCCACCCAATGTCGGCCGCACGGATGGGTTGTTTTTTCGTCTGTAGCCAGGCTTCTTTCATTCCCGCAGCAAGACGCTGTGCCAATAGCCATCGGTTTTCCTTGGCGCCATCGTTGTATTTTCCCGCTGTTACGTCTCCTCCCGCACCGTTAAAATGAATGTGAAGTGCATCGGGCACCTCCAATTGGCGTAAGAAGCGGGCGATTCCCGGAAAATCAGGATTTGCGTTTCCGGTACGGTAGTAACTTTGCGGGTGCACGGCGTAATAACTCAGGACAGCTACGGGCTTCTCTTCATTCCAGAAACTGACTAACGATACTTCCGGATCGATCAACCCCTCGGGATAAGCCCTGACCTCCGGTTTGGGGGAAGCGGACGTCCGGCTGATGGTCGCTTTTCCATTTGCATCCAATATCCGGCGGTTGGAAGCAACCTCGTGTACTTTCGCGGTGCCTAATCCGATGTGCGTTACCGGAGTGGGAGCTTTCCGCATGGATTCGCGTACCGTACTGTCCAATTGTACCAAAAATTTGCGTGCGAACGATCCCTCGTAATTGATAGGATCCAATCCTTTTGATAATAACAAGGCCTCTGCTCCGAAATCACAGGTAGGTGCGTCGTGCTGGTGGACGGTGTGCACCGCCACCCGGTCCGGGTTCGTACCCGCAGCCTCGGCCAATACGCGCTTGAATTCATCCTGTCCTTCGTTTGCGATGCCGATCCAGTCGACCGAGCAAAGCACAATGGGCTTGCCGGAGCCGCTGATGACCACTCCCTTGGCACGGAGCCCCATGTCCCACGTATGGGTCATCTGGTCATACGTAAGGTAACTGCCTACCGGCGGCGTGGCATCGACATCGAAAACATGTATGTTCACGGAGCCAGAAGGAGTTTGGGCTTGCGATGCGCTAGCTAATCCAAGACAAAAAATCAGGAAAAAAGAAATGTATTTACTCATAACGTATTTTAGCTGTCCGCGGCGTCAAACCTTACGCAGATGATCCCTGTTTTCGTACACTTTGGTAACGGCATTGACAATATCGTTCATATCATCCTTACTTCCCAGTAACACGCCGGAACCCCAAAAAGCCACCAAGGTTCGATCGGTTATCTCGTCGCAGTTCGGTAACACCAGTTCATCCCGATACGTGCGGAGACGCTGCTCGGAATAAAAACGTTTATACACCGGTTGCTTAAGTATTGTGTCGACCCAGGGAGCCCGGTGCAGACCTTCACGGATGTAGGAAGTGAATGGCACTCCTTCCGCCTGTATTGCCTTCAAGAAGGTGCTGCGATCGATCCCGAACGTTTGGTCGTCAAATTTCATGGCGTAATTGTAGTAGGATCCGCTCTCAGTACCTTCGTACTGTTTCTGCGGTGTAAGACCCGGGATGTCCTTCAGCTTCTCGCTGAGGTATTTGGCATTTGCGTCCCGTATTTCAAAACGCGTTTTGGCATCGTCCAGTTGGCCGAGCAAAACAGCGCCTTCAAATTCGTTCATGCGATATTTCGGGCCGATCCGTTCGTTTTTCCCAGCCCGGGAAGCTCCGCGATTTTGTACCGTGAAACATTCCTCCATGAGCGCCTGGTTGTTGCCGACTACCGCACCGCCTTCGCCACAGGCGATGGCTTTGCTTGCCTGGAAGCTGAAGCAGCCCAAATCGCCGATGAGACCCACCGCTTTTCCCTGATACCGTGAAAAAGGGGCCTGACAAGCATCTTCAATCACAGCCAGTCCGTGTTTTTTAGCAAGCGACATGATGCGTTCCATATTGGCCGGTAATCCCATAATATGCACCGGCATGATGGCCTTCGTGTTGGAATTGATGTGTTTTTCTACTTCGTCTGGATCTAACTGAAAGGAATCGGGATCCAAATCGACCAATACGGGTAAGGCGCGGCTGGTCAGAATCGCCGATATGGTTCCAAAATCGGTATAAGGCGACGTGATTACTTCGTCGCCGGGACCGATATTTAGTGCTTCAACGCAGGTACTAAGCGCCTGGGTGCCCGAACCGGTGGCTACGCAATACTCCGAACCAATAAGCTTGGCAAACAGGGGTTCAAAGGTGGCTACCGTGCCTTTGGCCGACTGAATCCGACTCCAAATGCCGCTTTTCGTTGTTTCAACCACTTTGTTGACAAGTTTATCGTCGATGTGTGGCCACTTGGGCCACGTCTTTTGATATCGAACGGACTTACCGCCCAGTAAGGCCAGTTTTTCAGCGTCGCCGCTTGCTGCAGCGACCGAATGGTTAGGCCACGATGCGAATACTCCGCTTCCGAGGGCGGCTGCGGCTCCCAATCCGGTTTGTTCAATAAATCGTCTGCGACTCCATGTTTGTTTTTTCATTCGAAAATAATTTTGATTCATTATCCTTTTTCCGCGGTATCAATGAGACCGCTTGCTGAACTAGTTTTTTGAAGGTCCCGTGAACGAGCATTTCATCAGCAGAATCTGCTTTGAGTGGTGAAGAAGCTTGCGTGAGGGCCCTAATAAGACTCATTGTGTTTCAATCAATTCTTTATGGGGTTTAAAAACGCATAAAACCTAGATTTTAAACCAATCTACTTACCTCTCTCTGTTAAATTTGCGGTTTATAATTTTATAACCGCTAATATATGCGGTTTTTTTAATACTAATTGGATTTTTTTAATTTTTTTTGCTTTTTCGCCGGTTAAGAACGCAATCTGCCCGTTACAAAATCGAAACGGATGGTTGATTATCTCGGCGAGATCACTATATTTGTTGATTATAAACCGAACCAGTGCGGTTTTCAGGAAGAGTAAATTGTACAATCTATACGCATGCGAAAAAGTAAACGGCAAGAACTGATCTTAAGGGAGATTGACCTACATAACAAGGTGTTTTCGGTAGAATTGAGCGAACAACTCAATGTCTCAGACGATACTATTCGACGCGATTTATACGAGTTGGCGCAGGAAGGGAAGATTATTAAGGTGCATGGTGGCGCGATCAGTAAGTCGTTTGTTGCGCCGTTTAGCAATGAGAACGTAGTGTATGCCGCAGAAGCCAAGCGAGTGATTGCCGACAAAGCCATAAAACTACTTAAAAACAATATGGTGGTCATTACCGAAGGAGGGACGACCATGCTGGAGTTAGCAAAGATGATTCCTTCATCGCTGAAACTGACCATCATAACCATTAGCCCTCAGGTGGCCATCACACTTGCTCAACATGAAAATCTGAACGTTATCGGAATTGGCGGAAAGCTGGAGAGAAATGCCAATTTGTTTATCGGTGCGAGCGTTGTCAATCAACTGGCCGGGTTAAAAGCGGATTTATGCATACTGGGCGCCAACGCATTTTCGGCGGAAGAAGGATTAACCGATTTGGATTGGGAGGTTGTTCAGGTTAAAAAGGCATTGATCCGATCTTCCAAAAAAATTGCCGTTATCAGTATTTCTGAAAAACTGAACACTGCCAAATGGCTGAATATTTGTTCCGCTAGCCAGGTAGATTACCTCATTACAGAGTTAGATCCTGCCGATCGGCTCCTGACTCAGTACGTAGATAAAAATATAGCGGTTATCTAGACCCGACTTGCCCCTTTCGATTGTTTGATGGCTCACCTCTACGTAGTACTACGTAAAAAAAGAGTGCCGTATCTGCGCGCAATTGGGAAATGGGAATGCGTTTTACTTTTGCGGTAGATCAAAAATAATAGTAATGAACAGGAACCAAGTATGGATCAAGAGTCTGTTGGTCATAACGGCCTTGATCCTGGAAACCGGCGTATGGGCTCAGGAAACCGTCCCTGCCCACGCAAAGGCTACAGCAGAAGGCAAAGCGGCGGGCCACTCCATCAAAAGTTGGGTGGTTGATAAGGAACGTGGCAAATATGTCGCCGTTCTATCGAATGGCGCGGTTATGGAAATCGACATGAAAGGCAAATGGCTTCGCACATCAACACCGATATCTGAACAGAAATTACCCCCGCTGATTGTGGCTACCGTTGACAAATATGTCGGGGATGGCTACGAAGTGGATAATTACATTCGGATAGAGGATGCAACCGATGGTGATCTTTTTGCAGTGGACATTACCTCAGACGATGAGGACGCTACCCTTCTGATCGATAAAAAAGGGAAGGTTTTGAGGAAAGAAGGCCGATAGCAGACAGGCTAGCGAATTTAAGTGGATCGCGTAAACCGCGTTTCGGGGGCGGCCCGTCATCGTGCACGATGACGGGCTTTATTCTATTTGATTGTCCGGAAAAACAGCTATTTTAGAGGCGGTATTTTAAGTTGTTCTTTCGAAACTTATATCCCGGCAAACTGTTTTCGTAAAGTAAGGTTATATCATCATCAAGATAGCCACAAGCGATGGAAAAGAAACCAACATCCGGTCAATTTTCTTACCACGGCGAAAGCCTCAGTGATTTACCGGAGAGTTTTGATGCTTGCTTGCTGGAATTGCAGCGTGCTGAAGAAACCGTTAGATACCAACACCGGCAACTTTATCAACTTGAAGCGCGATACAAGGAGCTGTTTGATTCATTGGACGAGGCGTTTTGCATCGTCGAAGTCGTGTTTGATGACGATGCTCACCCAATTGATTATCGTTTTTTGAAGGTTAATAGGGTTTTCGAAGAACAAACGGGCATTAGAAATCCGCTTGGAAGAACGATGCGTGAAATCGCTCCTGAACATGAGCCCGAATGGTTTGAAATGTACGGACGCATCGCACAGACCGGCGAAGCCCAGCGTTTTGAATATGGCACTGATGCGCTGGGAAAATTTTATAATATCCACGCCTTTCGTATCGGCGACCCGAAAGATGCTCAGGTTGCGGTATTGCTTAAAGACATTTCCGAACGTAAACGACGGGAAAAACAACAAGCTTATCTGCTTCAATTAAGTGATATGCTGCGATCCTTGTCCGACCCGATTAACATCCAGAAAGCAGTGGGACAGCTTGCGATGGATCATTTTGGAGCGGACCGGTGTGATTACTGTGAAATAGAAAAGGAAGATGCCCTCGAATTTCCGGCGTTGAGGGCCGCGATAAACAACACACATCCGTTCGTTGTTCACGACGCACGCACCACCGCGATGTTGGATGAGGAGGCTAGGCAGGTATGCATCCAGTCCCAGGCACTCTCGTTTATAGACATTCCTGTCATAAAGGAAGGCAGACCTCGCGGACTGTTATGTATTGCTTGCCGCGAACCGAGAAAGTGGACGGAAGAGGAAATTGACCTGGCGAGGGAGACAGCCGAACGTACCTGGGTGGCGATGGATCAGGCTAAAGCAGCGGAAGCTTTGCGGAAATCGGAAGAGAATTACCGTGCCATTGTGAGCCAGAGTATAGCTGGCATCCTAAAGGTCAGCCTTCAGGGAAATATTATTTTCAGCAACGACCAATTCTGCCGTCTACTGGACTACGACTGTGCAGAGTTGCTTTCGTTGGGTGTTAACGACGTCATCTATCCAGAAGATCAGGAACGTAACCTAATCGCTTTTGAACAATTGGTGTCAGAAGGTAAGGCCTACGAGATCGAGAAGCGATTGGTGCGAAAAGACCACACGGTCGTATGGGTAAATAACCATGTTTCACCGATTTTTGATAAAGCGGGCAACGTAGAAGCTGCAACCATCGTATCCATTGATATTAGTCGGCAAAAGGAACTGGAACGGCAGAAAGATGAATTTATTGGCATCGCAAGCCATGAATTGAAAACGCCTATTACGAGTATTAAGGCCTATGGCGAGATTTTAGCGGGTATGATGGACGGCGCCGCCGCACCGATTGTCGTACAACTTATCAACAAGCTGAACGTGCAGGTAAACCGGCTGGTTAAACTCATTTATTCGCTATTGAATACCAGTCGGATTTCGAGTGGACAGCTGGCGTTGCAGCTTGAACTCATCGATCTGAATGCACTGCTGGAAGAACACGTACTCCAGGGCCAACTTACCACGTCCCGGCATCATATCGTCTTTACTGCACAGAAACTTCCGATGGTATCGGGCGATATCGAGCGCTTGGGACAAGTAGTGGACAACCTGATATCCAATGCCATTAAATATGCGCCAAAGGGCGGTGATATCATCGTCAGCGCCGAAAGTCACGGCGAGTATGTGCGCGTTAGTGTGCAGGATTTTGGTATGGGAATCCCGAAAGCGGTACAGAACAAAATATTTGACCGGTTTTACCGGGTTAAGGGAGCGTCAGCCGAAGCTGTCTCCGGTATCGGGCTTGGATTGTACATTTGTCACGAAATCATTGAAAAGCATGGGGGACGGATGGGCGTGAAAAGTATACCGGACGAAGGATCCACCTTTTATTTTGAACTACCCATACATACCGTAACATAATTCCAAATGAGAACCATTTTCTTTATTGAAGACGATGAAAGTCTTCAGGACATTGCCCGGTTAGTTTTTAGTGAGCCGGAATTTGCTATCCGGATATTCGATAGCGCCGAGGAATTATTAGCCGAAGACAGCTATCCAGAGGTATATTTGCTAGACAAACAACTTCCGGGAATCGATGGGCTTGAACTATGCCGCATCCTTAAATCCAATATGGAGACAAGCGGCATCCCCGTGGTGATGGTTTCGGCGGATCCGAGCATCAAAGCGCTGGCGGCATCTGCCGGGGCAGATGCCGTGCTTGAAAAGCCGTTTTCAATTCAGGAACTGAAAGAAATGGTAATGAATGTAAACGTACAAGCATCCTAACTGCATGGTTACCGTTGTGGTACCTGCTGTATCAGCAACCCGTCTTTGACCATCCTTTCCAGTAATACCTCCGGATATTCTTTTGCAAAGGCATCGATACTCGTCGGATTGACGGTTTCGGATTGCGCCGACCAAATCAGGCGATCCGTTTCGGTACTATAAAGGTTGGTTTCCAGAAAATACGTTTTGTCGGTCACGTAGTATCCGGGATCATACATAATGGGATGCCAGTAATTAATGTACGAATAGAAGCCGCCGTACCAATAATACGCTGGTAAAGGGGCATAGCGCGTAGAACCGCGTACATACCGGGTTTCACTTTCGGTGTCAATGAGTGATACCGTCAGGACGGCGTCCACGCCAGCCTGGCGGATTTTGGCAAATAATTCGTCGCGCGCTGGAATTTCATGAAAAAAGTCGGGTGTAAAAATATCCGAACTCTTCGTAGCATCGATATTTAGTTCGGCTGCCTTTTGAGCTAGCGCGGTTTCCAATTTCGTGCGTACCTCGATATTGCGGGTCAAGGCAGTAATTAATACGCGCTTACTTTCTCCCGTGCTGGCATCAACGGCCGGATCTTTCCATGAACCGGTAATGCGCGTGGAAGTGCTGCATGCACTTATCAAAATACATAGCATACATGGGAGAATTTTGATGGTTGTTTGTGCTTTCATGGCCTACTTAATTTAACATGGTTTTTACCACATACTTGTTTTACCGTTCATCATTTCACACCCCTCTCTTAAAGCGTCTCAGGTTGCCTTTCCCTTATGGTCCCAATGATCTTTCAACACCTTGCCATCGACGGATCTCGTTAACCGCCTCGCATACCGCTCTCCCTGAATCTGTCCGTGTTCATTTTTTTTTCCAAGGAACAGTAACACCGGCCACCCTACTTGATCGGTCTTAAAAGCGAGATCCAAGTTTTTGAAGGTCGCCTCAACCAACGTATTCGGAGGATAGCGTTTGTTTAAGATTTTGAGTATGTCCTTGCCTAAGTTCATTGTTCATTGAGAAGAAATGCAGGCACCCATAGAGCAATCTATCGGTAAACACCTAGCGTAATGAAAATTTCACGCCAAAGTACCGAAGGCGGTCGAGGAGGCCATTGGCGGGATGAGTGTCCTAAATCAACGACCCGATGTTCGCTTTTGAAGATGCATGCTCCATACCGGTTTACAGTGGGATTACAATTAAACACGGTGTGTGGATGTGAACGGCTTTGGAACAAACTTGGCAAAAGAACAGTGGACGTAACAGGAATAATCACAAAAAGGAAAAAAAATGAAAAAGACAAACGTATTCTGGATAGCGATGCCATGTATGCTATTAGTGGGAGCCTGCGACAATGACGACAACAATGACATGGAGCGCATGCAAAATCAGGAATTTGTCACGATGGCGGCGAGCAGTAACCGGTTTGAAATTGAGGCCGGCGAGCTGGCTGGTGAACAAGGCGCTGATGAACGGGTTATCGAATATGGTAGCCATATGGTGATGGACCACGGTACTGCGGGTATGGAATTGGCCGCGCTGGCGGACACCAAAGGATGGCAGGCGCCTAACGATCTCTTGGAAAAGGAACAGGAAATGTTGGAGGACTTAATGGTGCTTGAGGGCGCTGCGTTCGATCAGGAGTTTGCCCGTAAGATGGTATTATCCCACGAACAAGCCGTATCGCTGTTTGAGCGCGCTTCGGGTCCAGACGGTGTCCTGGATGGTGATTTGAGGGAATGGGTAGCAGGTAAATTGCCGACCTTGCGTGCACATTTGGAAGATGCGCGTGAACTTAACGCACAAATCAACCCATAAAAAGGTTAGATCGAATATATGAATGAGAAAATTGTCAAAAATGTAGGTGCCACCGAACGGATCGTGTCGGTGGCACTGGGTGCTTATCTCCTGGCCAAAGGCCTTAGGCGTCTCAATTACCGGTCGGTGCCGACCCTGATGTTCAGCGGCTATTTGTTTATGCGTGGCGGATTGGGCTATTGCCCCATTAGTAAACGGCTTGGAAAAAAAGATGTCCAAACCCCGGCGATTAATATCAAAGCTGTTATGACAGTCGCTAAGCCGCGCGAGTTCGTATACAATTATTGGCGTAGACTGAGCAATCTACCCGCTTTTATGCACCATTTGCAAGAAGTAAAAGAGCTTAACGAACGGCAATCCCACTGGATTGCAGAAGTGCCGGGGATAGGTGGTAAAATCGAATGGGACGCCGAAATCGTCAAAGATGAGCCAAACGAACGGATTGGTTGGCGGTCGATCGATGGGGCACTGATTCGGAACGCAGGTAAGGTGGAGTTTTTTGATGCCCCAAGGCAGGAAACCGAGGTACGAATTATCTTCAGCTACCACCCCCCGGCCGGCGGGATTGGAACCGCGGCGGCCCGGCTATTCCATCCGATTGTCAAAGGCATTATCGAAAACGAAGCGTATAACTTCAAGCGTGTGATAGAGGCTGGTGAAATTCCGACGATAAATGGCCAGCCTTCAGGAAAGCGGACAGGAAAAATTAAACTGATATAAGGTATGAAAGCACTATGCTGGAACGGTGTTAGAAATCTAAACGTCGAGACGGTCGAAGATCCGAAGATATTGAATCCACGAGACGCCCTGGTGAAAGTGACGATGAGTTCCGTTTGCGGATCAGATCTCCATTTAATCAATGGATTCATTCCCTCGATGCAGGCCGGTGATATCCTTGGTCATGAGTTTATCGGTGAGGTGGTAGAAGTAGGGCCGGAAGTACACCAACTAACGGTAGGCGACCGCGTTGTGGTGGTATCCGTTATCGGTTGCGGGGAATGCAGCTATTGCAAGGAACAATTATGGTCGTTATGCGATAATTCGAACCCGCATGCCGTTATCCAGGAAAAAATATTTCAATATCCCACAGCGGGTATTTTCGGATATTCTCATCTTTTCGGAGGATATGCAGGCAGCCATGCCGAGTACATCCGGGTTCCGTTTGCCGATCATGGAGCGTTCAAAATTCCGGAAGATATTCCGGATGAACAGGCAGTATTTGTATCTGATGGCGTGCCAACCGGCTATATGGCAGCGGAGATGGCCGGCATAAAACCCGGCGATATCGTTGCGGTCTGGGGTGCCGGCGGTGTCGGACAGATGGCGATCCAGAGCGCCTACCATCTGGGAGCCGAACGTGTGATCGCTATCGATGGCCTTGATTATCGGCTTGCGGCAGCAGCTACCCACGGTCATGCTGAAGTACTGAATTATAAGGATACCAACGTGCTGGAAGCATTGAAGGAGGCAACCGGTGGCAGGGGGCCGGATTGCTGCATCGATGCCGTAGGCATGGAAGCAAACAGTACCGGAATAGAACATTATTACGACCGAACGAAACAGTTTTTTAAGCTGGAGACGGATCGGCCGGCCGTATTACGGCAAGCCATAGCCGCCTGCCGCAAAGGGGGTACTTTATCGGTTGTTGGCGTGTATGCCGGTTTTGCCGATAAAATTCCGATGGGGCTTTTCGTCAATAAGGCACTCACCATGCGCGGCGGTCAGATGCACGGCCAACGGTATGTTCCTTTGTTGTTCGACTTGATCCGAAAGGGTAAAATTGATCCGGCATTCATGCTGACCCACCCGATGCCGCTTCGTAAGGGAAGCGAAGCGTATGAAATATTCAATGGGCGGACCGACGGTTGTATCCGGGCGGTCCTGATGCCTCAGGCAAGCTGATCTGGGGCATCATCAATATTGCTGCATCGTCAATATTGCTGGTAAAGAAAGTCTTGCAGGTCTTTCAGGTTTTGAATGGGCTTTACGTAATGTTTTCCGTAGTTAACTGCATAAACCTCGCTTTGGGGTTCGTCGGCTGAATCGCTATGCACAGGCAGGTATTCTTCTACACCCAACCAAGGTTTACTGCGTAAAATAAAAAATCGAAGCAGCCGGCCATTGGCGAAGCACGGACCTTCCGGCGCATTAAACCCCATTCCTTCAAGTTGATACCTATCCAATGTTTTCATGAGTGTCCCTCTTTTGGTTGTTCCCTTTCTGCGCCAACAGTTGGGGAGTTTCTTTGTTTGATAAGCGATAAAATTTTTTATTGCCAAAAAAGGAAACTATTCTGAACAATGGTGCTGAAAGTGGGTTAACCCCTACGTATGAATAGTGTACCCGCAACAACATATCGGATCCAATTCAACGCGGATTTTACGCTTTCCGATTTGGACCAACTGATTCCATATTTTCAGCAATTGGGAATCGGAGCTATCTATGCCTCGCCGATTTTTCGGGCAGTGCCCGCCAGCGTGCATGGATACGACCAAACGAATCCCTTAGAGATCAATCCCGAAATAGGCAGTTTAGAACAGCTGAGGGCTGTAGCCGGAAAGCTTGCTGCGGCTGGAATCGGTTGGATACAGGATATCGTGCCCAACCATATGGCGTACCATCCCGAAAATACATGGCTTTGGGATGTGTTAAAAAACGGTCCGGATTCACCGTTTAGTAAGTTTTTTGATGCGCCTTATGGGGCTCCTGACTATTTTCAGGGTCGTCTGATGCTGCCGTTTCTCGACGCACCTTTGGATGAGGTAATCGTAGCGGGTCGTTTGACGATACAGATCAAGGACGATACGTTTTTCTTGGACCATAATGGGCAACATTGGCCAATCAACGCAGCAGGGAGCTCCCTGATCCGTGCGTATCTCAAGGAACACCGTGGTAGTGAAGAGACCGAGGCCGGCCCAGAAATCTGGCCTGAAACGCTGATCCGTGAAATTGTGGCGTGTCAATATTACGAACCTTGCTATTGGAAAGATACCGAAAGCCGCATAAACTATCGTCGTTTTTTTACGGTAAATGGCTTAATTGCGCTTAACACACAGGATGACCGCGTGTTCGGCCTTATCCATCAGCTGATTGCGCAACTGGTGAGGGAAGGTGTATTCACTGGATTGCGGATCGACCATGTGGATGGACTGGCTGATCCGTCCGATTACCTGGTTCGGCTTCGGCAGTTGGTTGGTGAAAATACCTATGTGGTCGTTGAGAAAATTCTCCAACAGGAAGAGACCTTGCCCACTGTTTGGCCGGTACAGGGCACTACGGGATATGACTTTCTGGCGATGGTCAATGGTTTGCTGGCCGACGGAAACAACGAACGGCGGTTGTCCCGGTTTTATGACAAGCTGGTGGGCCGGGCTGCGCTACCCTTGCTGCTAACGAGGGCAAAACGCACACAATTACATACGGCCGTGGAAGGCGAATTGGATAACTTGGCTCATTTTTTTCGAGTGGCCGTATGGGGTGGCGAAAAGCTGCCCGGAACATTAAACGAAGCTATGCTGAAATCGGCGTTAGCATCCTTTGTGATCCATTGCCCGGTTTATCGTTGGTATGGCCGTACTTTTCCCTTGCCCGAACCGGAGGCAGAGGAAGTGCGGCAGGTGTTCCAGCAGGCGGCGCTTACTGAACCGGAATTGCGGGAGGGGCTGAGTTTTCTGGAAAGCGCCTTGGTGCCCTCAATTTTGACAGCCAAAAAAAGGCCAGCAAAACACCTGGCCGACTTTTATCAGCGGTGTATGCAACTTACCGGAGCATTGATGGCCAAGGGGTTGGAAGACACGCTTATGTATACCTACCATCGCTACATCGGGGCCAACGAGGTAGGGGGCGCGCCTGCGGTATTCAGCTTTGCAATAGCGGACTTTCACCGGTCTATGCAGCAGCGGGCGGGGCAATATCCGTATTCATTGAATGCGACTGCTACACACGATACGAAACGGGGGGAAGATGTGCGGGCGCGTTTGCAGACGCTTACCGCGTTTCCGCATACCTGGATGCGGGCCGTAAAGAGCTGGATGAACGCAAACGTTTCGTATAAAACGAGTGGGATGCCGGATGTGAACGACGAATATTTTATCTACCAAACGCTTTGGGGTACATTCCCGATGCCCGGTCAGTCGGTCAGCTCGTACCGGGGCCGGTTGGAGGCCTATTTGATCAAGGCCCTGCGTGAGGCTAAGCGGCATACGGATTGGACAAGCCCCGACCTTACCTATGAAGAGGCAACCCACCGGTTCATCCGTAACATCCTGCGCCCCCATACAACGTTTCTTCAGCAATTCGGTGCTTTGCATCGGGAATTGGCGGATGTAGCCATCTTGAATTCGCTCACGCAGGTAGTGCTAAAATTTACCTGTCCGGGTGTTCCAGACGTTTATCAGGGCTGCGAAGGATGGGACCTCTCATTTGTGGATCCGGATAACCGGCGAAAGGTGGATTTTACCATGCGGCGTAAATGGCAACAACGGTTGAAACGGATCAAACGCAGCGGGATGGAAGAGGTGACGGAGTGGTGGAACGAACGGTACAGCGGATTATTGAAATACGCCATTACTGAGCGGCTTGCACAAATGCGTCTCTCGAATAAGGCAGCTTTGCAGGGTGATTACGAGCCGGTTGTAGCCATGGGGAAACAACGTAAACACGTGCTTGCATTTACACGAAGGCTGGATGGCGACTGGCTGCTTGTCGTCGTACCTATTCACATCAACCAGCCCGTCATCGACTATGCGAACAGCGCGAAGCCCATTGACTGGGGCGACACGTGGATTCGTCTGCCGGAAGGTGCACCGCGGCAGTGGCGTAACGTAGTTACTGACGAGGTGTGTGAAACGGCCGGTGCGCTGCGGCTTAACCAGGCACTACAACGATTGCCAGTCGGCGTATGGACAGCTTCGGAGGAAACACGCAAAACCCAGCGGGGTGCCGGAGTGCTGCTACCGTTGTTTTCGCTTCCCGGGCCTTATGGCATAGGCGATCTGGGCCCGGAGGCCTACCGGTTTGCCCACTTTTTGCGGGGCGCACGCCAGCGCTATTGGCTGATGCTGCCGCACCACCCAACGGATGAAGGGGTAAACCATTCTCCGTACAGCACCCACTCGGCAATGGCGGGGAACACACTGCTGATCAGTCTGGACGAATTTCAGCGAAACGGATGGATTACTGAACGCGAATTAACGGCGAATCACTTGCCAGATTCTGATCATGTCGCCTATGCCGAAGCCCGGGCTTTAAAACATTTTTTCTTTGGCAAAGCATTCCGGAATTACCTGCAACAGTGGAGTGGTCAGGAAGACCCCCAGTTCGGTGATTTCTGTACACGCGAGTCGGCTTGGTTGGATGACTACGCCGACTACGAAGTATTACGTGAACGTTATCAAGGAAAGCCCTGGTATAATTGGCCCCGCGCTTATCGGAATCGGGACGAACAGGCGCTGGCCGCCTTCAGACGCAAACATGCTTATGCGCTTCAACAGGCAAAGTGGCTGCAATATCAATTTTTCGGGCAGTGGCAGCGTCTAAAGATGTATTGTAACCACGCGGGCATCGAACTTATAGGCGACCTGCCGTTTTACATCAACCACGATTCGGTAGATGTGTGGGCGCATCCAGAGCTTTTTCGTTTAGACAGCCAAGGGCGTATGAGCAGCATGGCCGGCGTTCCGCCCGATTACTTCAATGTCGAAGGACAAAACTGGGGAATGCCTATATACCAATGGGAAAATCATGTTGCACAGGGCTACGAGTGGTGGATAGGTCGCATACGTAAAAATCTAGGATTATATGACCTCCTGAGGTTGGATCATTTCAGGGCATTTTACGATTATTGGGAGATTCCGAAAGGGGCGGAGACCGCTAAGGAGGGAACTTGGCAGGTTGGGCCGGGAATCGCGTTGTTCCATGCAATCAAGAACGCACTGGGTGCACTTCCTTTTATCGCCGAGGATTTAGGTGATATCCACGAGGGTGTCTACCGGCTACGTGACGAATTGGGCTTGCCCGGCATGAAGGTATTGCAATTTGCCTTTGGCGATGATGTAGGGACTAATCTCCACGCGCCTCACCTCCATACGGCAAATGACGTGGTATTTACTGGCACACATGACAATAATACAGTTGCGGGCTGGTATCAAGAGGAATTGCAGGCAAAAGGTAAGGCACAGCTAACCGCATATGTGGGCACGCGTCGCCTGAATCCGCAGCAGGCGAGTTCTGCGCTTTGCCGGATGGCGTATGCATCGCCTGCATGGCTAGCCATCTTACCCATGCAGGACCTATTAGGGTTGCGTGCGGAGGCACGCATGAACGTGCCTGCCGCGCCGCAGGAAAACTGGCAATGGCGACTGAGAGCGAAGCACCTGACCGATCATTTACAGCAAAAAATGACCGCGTGGGTACGGCTGTATGGACGATGAGAAATTTAAAAACAAAAGCATTCGCACTTCGGTTGTTGGTTTATGGAATACTCGATTTACCCAGGGAAACCCTATCCTTTAGGCGCCACATGGGATGGTGAAGGGGTGAACTTTTCGCTTTATGCCGAAAATGCAACCAAGGTACAGGTGTGTCTATTCGATAGCGACGCGGCCGATGCCCACGAAGAAAAAATCACGCTCACAGAACGGACCCATCAGGTATGGCATGGATATATCCCGGGGTTAAAGCCGGGGCAGCGATACGGCTATCGGGTGCATGGACCCTTTGAACCGAATGAAGGTCATCGCTACAATCCGCACAAACTCCTGCTGGATCCCTATGCCAAGGCGATAGCAGGTGTGGTTAACGCGCACGAAGTTCACTTGGGTTATGAGCCCGGCCACCCCGATGGAGACTTGAGCTTCAGCAAAGTGGATAGCGCACCCCACGTGCCCAAATCAATTGTGATCAACCCGGCTTTTGATTGGGAAGGCGATACGCAACTTAACATTCCATTCCATAAAACCATTATCTACGAGGCGCATGTGAAGGGATTTACCAAGCTTAATAACGCGATCCCGGAAGCCTTGCGTGGCACGTATGCCGGACTGGGACATCCCGCCACGGTGGAGTATCTCCAAAAGCTGGGAATCACGGCCGTTGAACTGCTGCCTGTGCATCAGTTTGTTAACGATCGGCAAACAGACGGTTTGTCCAATTATTGGGGATACAATTCCATCGGCTTCTTTGCTCCCGAAGCACGTTATGCGGCTACGGGAACTGCCGGTGAGCAAGTACAGGAATTCAAAAACATGGTGAAGGCGCTACACGCCGCCGGCATTGAAGTGATTTTGGATGTGGTGTATAACCACACTGCTGAAGGTAACCACTTGGGACCTACGCTCTGCTTCAAGGGCATTGACAACGCCAATTATTACCGGCTAACGGAGGATCCCCGCTATTACATGGACTATACCGGTACCGGCAATACGCTGAATGCCAATTTGCCCAACGTGCTCCGGCTGATCATGGATAGCCTCCGTTATTGGATCACTGAAATGCATGTAGACGGCTTCCGGTTCGATCTGGCAGCTACCTTGGCCCGTGAACTTCACGAAGTGAACCGCTTGAGCGCGTTTTTTGATATCATTCACCAAGATCCGATAATTTCGCAGGTGAAACTCATCGCCGAACCCTGGGATTTGGGCGAAGGCGGTTATCAGGTGGGTAATTTTCCGCCTGGATGGGCCGAATGGAACGGCAAATACCGGGATTGTGTGCGGGATTACTGGCGGGGGGCCGATAGCATGCTCTCCGAGTTTGCCGAACGCTTCACCGGAAGTTCCGACCTCTATCAGGACGACTATCGCCGCCCCACGGCCAGTGTCAACTTCGTGACCGCCCACGATGGTTTCACACTGCACGACCTGGTATCCTATAACGATAAGCATAACGAAGCGAATCAGGAAGATAACCAGGATGGGGAAGACCATAACCGCTCGTGGAATTGCGGAGCAGAAGGGCCGACTGATGATGCCGAGATCAATGCCCTGCGCGCACGGCAAAAGCGTAATTTTCTGACTACCTTATTGCTCTCTCAGGGCGTGCCGATGTTGGCGGCCGGGGACGAAGTGGGTAGAACGCAGCAGGGAAATAACAACGCGTATTGTCAGGATAATGAAATCTCGTGGTTGCATTGGGATCAGATGGATAACGATTTGCTATCGTTTACTAGCCAGCTCATCCGGTTGCGCCGTGAACATCCGACATTTTGCCGCCGGAGGTGGTTTACCGGCCAACGCATAAAGGGGATCGGGGTGGAAGACATCGCATGGTTCCTGCCCGATGGCCGGGAAATGCCGGACGAAAGCTGGGATCATGACTTCGCACGCTCATTGGCTGTATTCTTGAACGGCGAAGGTATACACTCCATTGGCGAAAAAGGCGAGCGGATTGTGGATGACAGCTTTTACCTGATTTTCAATGCGCATTACGAGGAGCTGGAATTCGTGCTGCCCAAAAACCAGAAGTATGGGCGGGTCTGGGAGAAAATAATCGATACGGGCGGTAGCGAAGGGGAAGCCGAACAGAAAGCGTATGCCGCGGGAAATACCGTTCAGATCGCCGGCAGGACGACTCAGGTGTATCGGCGTATTGAATAACTGTCGGGAACATACGCTTCGCGAACGCGTCCGCGCCACGCGAAATATCAAAACAAATAGCTGTGCCAACTGTCAACGAGAGAGGAGCTTCCTAATCTCTGGTTTGAATATGAAAGAAAAAAACAGCGTTTCGCCTTGGGCGATCCATTTGGCAGATCAGCTTGCCGCGAAAAAGGCATCAGTCGTTGCCGAAAAACAACTAACATCAGGTACCTTACAGGCTTTACTCACCAACGATTCTCTGGCCGTAAAGGTCCAACGAAAACGCAAAGCCGAATTGGTCTTCCGGTTAGCGTATACGCCAGCTGCGGACTTCGAGATCAAAAATAGCGAGATGGACGAAACCGGCCTGACATGTACGCTGAAATCTTCGTTGGGCAGTTATCGGGTGACCCTTGCCATACAAGGCGACAAAGCTATTGATACGCTTCACTACGAGGTTCGTTTCACGCCAAGGATGAATATTGCCGTTCCTTTTTGGCCCAAAGACATTTTGTTGCTGCGAGAGCGCGGGACGTTCGATAACGTGCAAGCCAACATCCATGTGGAGCAGTTGGGAATGCGCAGTGGGGTGGTTTATTTCAGTATCGAAAAACCTAAGGCAGGTGCTGTTCTATACCTACAAAATCTGACCGCATTAAATGACTATTGCATAGATACCGGTGCCTCCCTTGCCGGTACAGTGAATGCCAGCTGGCCGGAATTTGGGTTTGCGTTGCCAGCGGCGACCGATAAACCCTTACATGCGGGCAAGTCATACATTCTTTCGGACGCATTCATTGCGTTAACCGATCAAGTGCCCGGAGATCAATTTGAGGTGGCCAAGCAATTTATGGAGTTGCTCGCCTGTTTATATTTGATGCTTCCGAAGCCACCGGTAGTGTACCATGATTATCCATCAACGGCTGAAAAAGTTATGCGGGCACTGGCGGAGCACAAAGGGTGCTGGGCTCACCATCATGGTCATGATTATCTTAATGCATATGTATGTGATTATGATACGCCACCAGAGATTATGGTACAACTAGCCGTGTTATTGCCGGTGATGGAATATGCCGATTGGTCTGACCGTGGCAGCGAATTGATAGCCATATTGGAGTCAGGACTTAGCAAATTTTACGATGCGGATCTTCGCACGGTGCACCGATGGCTTCCCGCCGCTGTCCAACAGCTCGACGGAAGTGAAGAGCATAAGAAGCCTTTGGTTATGGATTCATGGTATTTGCACCATCCGTTGCTCAACTTCTCGCGGATGGCACTGAAGGGAGATAAAGTAGCCAAAGATCTGTTTATGAAGTCGCTCGACTATGCGATCAAGGTGGCTAAGCACTTCGATTACAAATGGCCGGTCTTTTATAAGATGGACACTTTGGAAGTCATCAAAGCAGAGACAGCACCAGGTCAAGGCGGTGAGAAAGACGTGGGCGGTATCTATGCGCATGTGATGTTACAGGCGTGGGAGCTAACCAGGGAAAAGGCGTACCTTGAAGAGGCGCAACGTGCCGCGAAATCGATGGTGTCCGACGGATTCGATCTGTTTAACCAAGCCAATAATACCGCATTTTCGGCGGGAGCGATGCTCCGTTTATGGAAGGAAACTAACGACCCCTTGTACTTGGATATGGGTTATCTCTTTCTGGCAAACATTTTCAAAAATGTAGCATTATGGGAGTGCCGGTATGGATATGGATCTCTTTTTCCACTGTTTTTCGCTGTTTTTCCGTTGAACGATGCACCCTATACAGCCGTTTATGAGGAAGCGGAGGTGTTTGCTGCGATGCATGAGTTCCTCGCCCAAGCCAACGACACGCCGCTTTTTCGGCCATCTGCGCTATTGCTTGCCGAATTTATCCGATATGCAGTAGGCCGAATGCCATACTACTACCCAACGCTGTTACCCACAGATATGTTGGCAGAAAAAGTAAAGACCGGCGAGATCGATCGTCAGCTTTGGGTGCCAGTGGAAGACATTAGCAGCGGGTGGGACAAGTCCGGTACCGTGGGCCAGGAAGTGTACGGAGCAGGCTTCCCTTTTACAGTCATTCCGCGGCATTATATTCAACTGGCCGAGGGAGCTTACCTGCTTTTTATCGATTATCCGTTTGCGGAATACGCTGTCAAGAACCAAGAGGTGCATATTAAGGTGCTCGGCGATGAAAGGCTGCATGCTTCGGTATATATTTTTAAGGTCGGCAAGGGACAGCCCCTGGAGATTGAGGTTTCCGGAAAACGGCAGGGAGCCCTTACGGCGCAAACCGATGAAGATGATAGAGTTTATTACCAAGTGCAGGGTGATCAACACCTAACGATCAAATGGCAGGCATGACAAACGTATACAAATGTTAACCATAAAGGAGGAAATCATGGAAGCAGTTAAAGCGATTTATGAAGAAAAGCTGATTCAACCGGTAAAGGGCAAGCGGATTTTGATTACGGGTGGAACCACCGGAATTGGCCGGGCGGCTGCGCACTTGTTGGCGCAGGAAAATGACGTGCTTATCGTAGGCCGGCACCAAGCTGAATTGGATGATGCCCTGCGTGATTTTCAACAACACGATCAGTCAAAGGGGAAGTTGGTCGGTAAAGTCGCCGACTTGGCCAACCCAGAGGAAATCGACGGGTTGTTCGCCTATGCAGACGAGGCGTTAGGCCAACTGGATATACTCGTCAACAACGCTGGACTGGCGTTCAACAGCGTTTTGGAAGGGAAATACGAGGATTGGGCATATATCCTAAACACGAATCTGTTGGGTTACTTGGCTTGTAGCCGCCAGGCGATAGACCGGATGCGTACTCAAGGGCATGGGCATATTATCAACATTGGCTCGATGAGCGCCGATGTGCAGGAAAAAGACAGCTCGGTTTACGTGGCGACAAAGTCTGGCATCCAAGGGTTTTCGGAATCACTCCGCAAGGAAGTGAATGAGCTGGGCATCAAAGTGACACTCATTGAACCCGGGGCGGTGGGTACCGATATGCAGCCTCGCGAGGGGCAAGCCGAGAAGCAGGAAAAAGGGGAAATGCTAAAAGCCGAAGATATCGCTGTAGCGATCTACTATTGCCTGTCCACACCGCTCCGATGCGACGTGGTGGAGATGCAGATCCGACCGCATTTGCAAGTGATATAGATCATGGTATCACTGATGAACGATTTTCCCGACCACGTCGTTGCTTATCGCGCTAGCGGGAAAATAAAAAAAGACGAATACGAACGGGTAGTCATGACGCGGGTAAATGAAGTGGCCGACCGCTATGGAAAAATCAATTTCATTGTGCTGTTGGAAACGGACATGCAGAACTATAGCCTCACAGCCTTCATTGATTACATAAAAATCAGTTTCAAGCATTTCAGTAAATGGAATCGTATGGCGATCGTGTCCGACCAGCGCTGGCTAAGAAAGGCGTATGAAGGGTTGAGCCCGCTAGTCCATGGCGAAATCCGATGTTACGAAGTGAGTGATTTCGAAGTGGCCAAGACGTGGGTATCGTAGTGTCTAGCACATAGACCGCCCGATCTTGTTTTGTGAACAGTTCATGTTTTTTTCAGTACAGACCGGGCTTGCGATAGCGGCGGCTAACACGCCTCGAATAAGGGTTGCCCGGTAAAAATCGAGTCCCGGTGTCATTGCGGGTGTATTGCGGGGTTATTTAAAAACCTTTACCCGGTAATGGAACGGTGGTTGTGAACGCATAAGTGGATTTAGAACTAACGTTTCACTAAAGATTATCGCTTATGTTTTATCACGAAAAAAAACTACAGTACACGGTTCGGGTCGAAAAGCCGGACCCCCAATTTGCCCGATTGCTGCAACAAGCCATCGGAGGTATAGAGGGCGAAATGCGCGTATGTCTGCAATACCTCTTTCAGGCTTGGGGTAACCGCGGGCCTACCAAGTATAGAGACATGCTGATGGAGACCGGCACAGAGGAAATTTCACACATCGAAATGTTATGTACGGCGGTCGCCCTGAATCTGGAAGGCGCGAAAGGCGATGTGATCGACAAAATGGTTTCTGAAAACCCCGTAGTTGAGCAGATTATGGGTGGTATGGATCCGCGGCATTACCTGTCGGCCGGCTTAGCCGCGATGGCAACCGATGCCAACGGTGTACCCTTCAACGGATCGTGGGTGGTAGCCAGCGGAAACTTGGCTGCGGATATGTACGCCAATGTGATGGCAGAAGCGACGGGCCGGACACTTGCCGCGAGGCTATGGCAATCGACCACCGACCCGGGGATGAAGGACATGTTGGCGTTTCTGATTGGCCGTGACGCCATGCACCAAAATCAGTGGCTAGCGGTATTAGAAGAGCTGGGTGGAGCCAGTGGCGTGCTCCCGATTCCAAATAGCTTTCCGCAAGATCTGGAAAATCAGGACGTTAACTACTCGTTTATTTCCACGGATATCCAACGGCCACCGGCACCGGATGCGCGTTGGGCATCGGGTCCATCGATCGACGGCAAAGGGCAATTTACGTTTGAGCACATCCAACCACTCGGTGAAGAGCCTATGTTGGCACCACCCATAAAGGAAGGGTATGCGCAGAATGAACAAATGAACAAAATGTAACCTCGTGTGTGCTACGGTTCCAGGTAGCCGGATTGGGCCCTGGAACCAAGGTATTAATCCCGGTGCCGCCGGTAAACGAAATTAATGGGAATATGCCGCTTGATCTGTGATGAATTTACAGTCAGCAAGCTGGCAACGATCGAAAGCATTCCGAAAGCAACATGTGGGATGTAAACTGTTTCAGCGAAAAAGAATAACCAAGGAGATGCGACCAAGAAGATTCCCATAAACAAATCGCCCCAAAGGTGGGTAGACATTGCTATTTTTTTCGAAACACCACCTTCGTAGTTAGTGAACAGTGACATCAAGATCACGATAATGCCAACAACCAGCATGATGTTTCGAGCAAAAGCAATTCCGACAAACCCGAAAATCCAGGGGCTCGCTATCATGGCAATTCCGGAAAGGTAATCAAGTACGGCGTGTACCGGTCTGCTGATAATTCGTGCCGTCATAATGTATCGTTTTTAATTTTCGTCAATTAATTTGCTGCAAGCCTCACTGCATAACAGGCAGGCTGCCGCGCATTGCTGGCAAGCATCTTCTTCGTGTTTATCGCATTCTTCGGCGCAAAGTTGACAGATGTAGTCACAGATGCGCAGCAACGACGGCACCAGCACTGACCGTCGTTTCACCGAACGTACTAATAACATGCATGTCTCGGCACAATCCAAACTAAGACGGATGCAAGTAGCCAATTTTTCGATCCGTTCCGAGGTCAGGCAGGCGGCGGCGCACTTTTCACTCATAATTGAGCAGTGCCATACTTTTTCCAACAAGGCGTGATACCTTTCATCCATGATCAGCGATTTTAAGAAGTATTGTCAGCACCCTCTTCCAACCGTATAACGATGCCCTCATCCCCTCCCAGGTAAATGTTGGGGGCTATGGGGGTATTTTCCAGTTCGGGCGCAGTCGAAATGACGATTTTTCCCTTTAGAAAAGGCTCCGTTTGCCGGTATCGGCAAGGGCGCGACGTTAAATTCAGGATAATCAAAAAGCTATCTCCCAGAGGCGAATCGCGCCGGTAGGCGATCAGCTGGTCATTTGAGGATACCGGTGTATAGGTTCCCTGATTCAATGCCGGTTCGCGGTTTCGCAAGTGAATGAGCTTTCGATAGAGTGAAAGCATCGAAAAGGGATTATTGCGTTGTGCTTCGACATTCAAGCGCGCATATTTTTTATCTACACGTAGCCAGGGGGTTGCTTCCGAGAACCCGGCGTGGGGCTGGTCCGACCATTGCATGGGTGTGCGACAGGGGTCGCGGCTCAGGTCTTTGTCGGGCATATTAATGCCCTGTGGATCTTGAATTTCTTCTACTGGAATGGGTACGTCATGCATACCGATCTCGTCGCCATAGTACAATGTGGGCGTGCCCCGCAACGTGAGCAGCAACATGGCAGCGACGCGAGCCTGATGTTCGCCGATGCGACTGGTGAGGCGGGGACGGTCGTGATTGCCCAGGACCCAGTTGGGCCAGCCATCGGCCGGTAATGCGCCTTCGTATTGGTCAATGGCTGCCGAAATTTCCGAAGCATGCCATGGTAAGTTAAGCAACAAAAAATTAAAGGGCATATGTGCACCGTCATTCTGAGGACCATAATATGCCATAAGCTGCTGAATAGGTAGGTAAATTTCGCCGATGATCACACGCGCTTGGTACGCGTCCACTACTTTTCGCATCTCGGCAACAATCGCATGTACCTCGGGTTGGTCGGTGGAGTACACAGGCAGCAACTGATTGTAGGTAGGTTGGCTATCGGTATAGTCGGGATTTGGCGGATTGTCCCGCAACTGGTCATCTTTGATCAGGTGCCACATTACGTCTACGCGGAAGCCATCTACGCCCTTGTCTAACCAGAAGCGCATGGCGTCGTACATGGCTTCCTTCACGGCTGGATTACGCCAGTTGAGATCCGGTTGTTCTTTGAGAAAACCGTGGTAGTAATACTGCTGGGTTTGGGCATCCCATTCCCAGGCATCGCCGCCGAAGACGCTCTTCCAATTATTTGGCGCACTGCCATCCGGCTTTCCGTCATGCCAGATATACCAATCCCGTTTTGGCGAAGCCTTTGAATGCTTTGATTCAATGAACCAAGGGTGATGATCTGAGGTGTGATTGGGCACAAAATCCAGTAATACTTTTATGCCTTTGGCGTGTGCTTCCTCCAGCAAGCGGTCAAAATCTGCTAGGGTTCCAAACATCGGATCGATTCCGGTATAGTCCGACACATCGTATCCGAAATCCGCCATCGGAGATGGGAATATCGGCGATATCCAGATGGCCTGTATACCGAGCCATTGAAGATAATCCAACTTGCGGATAATACCCTGAAGATCACCGATGCCATCGCCGTTGGCATCGTAAAAGGAGCGGGGGTAGATTTGATAAATAACACCGGTCTTCCACCAAGGTACGTCTTCGATAATGGGCGTCATGGTTCGTTCGTTTTAAAACTCAACCTGGGGCGTATCGGTTACGGAATCGGGATCCAGACGGTCTACCGAATCTGCCGGACCGATCGGATCGCCAGTACTATCTCGGTGAGCGGGATCACCCCCGTTGGGTGGCGTGTGGTTACACGCGGTCAATAGGATACCTGACAGTATAAAAATAACAAGCGTTTTCATCTTTTTTCTGTTTACATTTACGTTTCGGCGGTTAATACCAACACACTTACCGGCGGTATCTGAAGGTTCTCCGGACTTGGCGTGGCTATGTTTCTTGGATTTGCCACCGCTGAGTCTAACAAACAGGTCCAAGTAGTGTTTGGCGGAATTGAAAATGGCACGGAGCGGTCGGACAGGTTGAACAAGGCCAGCAGCTGCGATTGTTTAAACTTGTCCTGCCGGATCAATGCCCAGGCACCGGGGGCAATGATGTGTACTTGTGTATCTGGCTTGTTAAAATTTCGCAAGGCGGGATGCTGGCGACGGAGCGCAATGAGGTTTTTATACCACGTTAGCAGCTTTTGATGTTCTCCTTGGGTACGGATTGACCAATCCAAGATGCACGATCGGAAAGTCGATTCAGCTTGTGGGTCAGGAGGAGGTTCTACTCCCAAAAAGTGTTCGAATTCTTTTTTTCTTCCTTCCTTTACCAGTGCAGCAAGCTCGGGGTCGTCATGGCTGGTAAAGTAGAGAAAAGGTCGCTTTTCTCCATATTCTTCACCCATAAACAGCATGGGGATGTAGGGCGAAAGAAGCAATGCTGCCGCGGCAATGCGCAAGTGTGCATCGGATACCAAACGAGCCAACCGATCCCCATTTTTATGGTTGCCTACCTGGTCATGATTCTGAATGAATGTGACAAATTTGGAGCCGAGAATTCCTGCTGACGATGCTCCATATTTTCGTTTTCGCGCTTTGACATATTCACCGCTGTGTACAAAGCCATCCGTATAAGCTTTGGCCAGATGTTCCAGGGTGCCGAAATCCTCATACCGTTCCTTACCCTCGGGGTGGAGCAATACAAAAAGTGCATGATGGAAGTCGTCCAGCCACTGCGCATCAAAGCCGTATCCACCGATTTTAAAATTTTGAATGACACGAGGTGCGTTGAGGTCACTCTCGGCGATCATGTGGACCGCTTTTCCCGTTTGCTGGACGTAATGGTCGGCTTTTTCATTCATATACTGCAACACATGAACTGCGCCATTGTCCAGGATCGCGTGGATCGCATCCAATCGTAACCCATCGATGTGATAATGATGAAACCAATGGAGAATATTATTAGCAAAGAAGTCGCGTACGCCGTCAGACCAGGGTCCATCAAAATTCAGCGCATCCCCCCATGGCGTCTGGTATGCCTCAGTGAAATAGGGTCCGAACTGGTTGAAATAATTGCCTTCTGGTCCAAGGTGGTTATAAACCACATCCAGGATGACGGCTATTCCATTCTGATGGCAGGCATCCACCAGCTTTTTTAAACCCACAGGCCCGCCATAAGAATGTTGAACCGCGTACGGGAAAACCCCGTCGTATCCCCAATTCCGATTGCCCGGAAACTGCGCAACCGGCATGATCTCGATGGCGTTGATGCCGAGATCTCTTAAGTCACCCAATCGCGGGATGATCGCTTCAAACGTTCCTGCTTCGGTAAACGTTCCTACATGCAGTTCATACAATACCAACTCTTGGAGCGGATAATTTTTCCATGATTGATCCGACCACTGGTACAAAGAATGATCTACCACTGCCGAGGGGCCGTGTACTCCCTGGGGTTGGTGATGCGAGGCTGGATCGGGTAAGTCATTCCCTCCATCAAGTACATAAAAATAGAGGAGGTCAGTCGGGCAATCTGCTATTTCGACCTCGAAATAGCCATCATCCACCCGGATCATCGGTTCCCGGCGATCAAAAGGAAAGACAATGTGCAGTTGAGCTTGTTTTTTTTGCGGCGCCCAAAGTCGGAAGAGACAATGGTTATCTGCCTTTCTGGAAGCGCCTAACGGCCGATCGAGTTCATACATCTTTATACGTTTAAAGTCCTGTTTCATTTTTCGTGCCATGCACAACGACTCCTTAAGTGTTCAATTACGCGTGGCAACCATCCAAGAAAGACAACGGTTGTCCAGTTTTTTGGTTTTGATGTAAGTGAAACAGGACTCCTTTGGTGCATTTGACGGGCTTATGGACGCTTTGGCGAACGCTTCGCGGATCGTAAAAAACCGGCACGCTGTTGGGGCGATTGACGAAAAGACGTAATCACGGAAATAGGTTATGGATGAGCAAATCACTTCAGTTGAAGATTATTTAAAGCGGATTAAATCCTACAAGAAATTCCGGTCAGACAGGAATACTACCGGGGAGAGTTGGCTTTTTCGAGGGCAGGCTATGGATTCCGCACTCAAACCAAAAATTTTAAGGCTTACCTCCAAGATCGATTTGCTGGATGCCGAACGGCAAATGTTTGCGGAATTTAAACGCGCCAATCCCTTGCTTGTAGATCCATACCGTGCGATCGACGAAAGGGATTACCTGACACTTGGACAATATTTCGGTTTACCCACCCGTCTTTTGGATTGGTCCGACAATGCGTTGACCGCGCTGTGGTTTGCCACCTCGCTGGAGATCCAGCACGAAAACCAACGGAATTCAGCAGCGGTAATCTGGATGTTGACAACCACCGAGGCGGATTTTATTAATATAGATACCTACGGGAAGCCCTTTGACGCAGATCAAACCTTCTTTTACCGCCCCCGTATCATCAAGCAGCGAATTAATAATCAGTCGGGTGTGTTTTCGGTGCATGGAAACGATGCGCTCCGCAGGGGCATTTCGTTGCTTGATATGGAAAGATATGCAAGCCGTTTGGTAAAACTAACCATTCCCCACGATCATATTGATCAGATCCGGAGTGAATTAAATATACTGGGCGTTCATGCCTTCAGCATATTCCCGGAACTGGAGGGACTGTGTGACTACCTGCAATGGAAATTTTTCGATGCGTAGGCTATTCGCGATTGACGAATTTATGGAACGTACTGGATTCGCCGTCAGCTTTCCGTTCCTGATAGAGAAAATCAAGCTTTTCGGCATCGAATTTTTCGAAGAAATCAGACCAGGAAATTTCTTCGAACTGGTCGTCGTCCTCGCTGTTTTCCGGAAAGTGGATGCGTAAGATGCCTTCGTCATCTCCACCACCGGTGCCGCGTACCCTTGCAGGTACACCGCCTCGTTCTTCGGCCCATTTCCGTATGGTATCATGGTCGCTGGTTTGTTTGGATGTGCTCATGATCACTGAAATTTAAAGTTAATCCTGCGTGCCTTTATCGGGATTCCTGTTAGGGTGCTTTAGCTTCGTACTTTGTTCGGCCGATCCCCCTTCGTCGCCAAGATAGCGATTGGTGATCTGGTTATCCTGCTCGATGTCATGCACCGCAAATGCATCGGTCAAATTGGTGCCGGCTTTCCCGCGTCCGGCCGGTCGGCCTTTTCGCTTGATGTCGTTTTCGTGTTTGTCGGTTCCCATCGTATCTCTTTTCTTTTTGATATTATCGAGTTTCATAATTGTCAACATTCCGAGTTTTAATTTGTTTCAGCTTTGATAACTCAATTTCGTAAAACAAAGGCGATGCAGGTATGTTAGCACGGTAAAGTTTATAAAATATGTTGGCGAAAAAAGACAAAGCCGTTGATCTGCTCCAGGTAGCGGACACAGCAGGGAGCACCGGAAAAAAGGAAAGGGCTGAAGCAACTCAACCGGAACCCCGGAAACCCCGTAGAGAGCTACCGAAAGAAGCCACTCAAAAATGGTATACGGGAACGATCAAGCCTTCGCACGAAGGGATGATCTGGTAGGTTTGAAGTGAGGTAAAGACATGCTACCGTTCCAGTTTGGGAACACGGGTTGGCGTGTCTTTACCGGCCACGATGCTTTTTGCGCCGATGGCAATGGCGTTAATGGAAGAAACGATATTGTCAATATTCAGCGTTTCAACCTCATCTGCTACCGAATGATAATAACGATCCTGATCGATCTGAACCGTTGCAAACGTATGAGCGGGAACCCCTAAAGCCGCAAGCGATGCATTATCGCTGCGATAGAAGAGGTTTTGTGTGGGATAAGGGTCGGGATGGAATGTAAAAGCTGTCTGCTGAACATTTTGTTGCATGATTCTAGCCAAATCGGATTGGTGATATCCCGTTACGTATAGGGAATTGGGGCCAAATTTTGCATCCTTGCCAATCATTTCAATGTTGATCATTGCAACCACACTATCCGCATCGATCTGCTTGGAGAAATATTGGGATCCCACCAGTCCGATCTCTTCCGCGGTGAAGGCAACAAAGAGAAGCGACCGTTCATTGTTATTGAGCCGCTTGTAATAATTTGCTAAACTGATTACAGCAGACACACCCGAAGCATCGTCATCCGCTCCGTTGGCGATGGAATCTTGACCAATGGGTTGAAGAATCCCAATGTGATCATAATGAGCGGAAAAGATCACGTACTCGTGGGGTTTTGATTTGCCAGGAAGCACGCCAACGAGGTTGGACAACGATAACTCCTCTACCTTATTCGTAAAGCTCACACGGAATGATTTCGGCACTTGATTGGCCAACACGTAGACGACCGATGGCGTAGGCTGTGGAGTTTGGCCGAGCTGATTAATTTTCCCTTGCATTAGAAAACCACGGTATCTTTCAAACAGGGAGGCAAAACTGGTATCGATAATGACAATCGCATCTTTTCCGCCCACAGATGCATCGCGGAAGCGTTGCGCAAAATCATCGCCGGCCTGAATCTGTATCAGGGATACCGCTGGCTCGTTGTTCCAGTTAACTCCGGGGCTATTGCTTGATACGATGATGTGTTCATCCGGAATATCGGTTCCATCAAAGGTCACCTCCCAGGTCGCTGGGCTGATCCGGGATACGCGAAAGGTTTGCCGATACCCATTCTGCGGTGGATAGGGTTGTAATCCGATTTTCTTGAATTCCGTCGCGATGAATTGGGCTGCCCGTTCTATGCCGGGCGAAAAGGCTGCCCTACCCTCCATATCATCTGCCGCCAGTGTGGTCAGTATCCGCTTCACTTCACTTGGGTCAACGATCCGGTCGTGCGCTTGGCGTACCGTACATCCCGCCAGCAGGGCGGCGATCCATATGCAGTGCTTAAAAACTTTCATTGCCTATCCGTTGAATAACTGTCAAACTTAGGCAAAGTTTGTGTGCAAAGCAACTTTTGCCAGTCGCTTTGCTGTCGTGGAAATTTAAACGCAAACAATTTTCGGGGTCCCGGTGTTTCGCTTTGCCGAATAACACTTATATTTGGATTCACTAAAATATCAGTATTATGAAAGAGATTACGGTTGAAGAACTTAAGGATAAAATCGATAATAACGAAGATTTTCAATTGATCGATGTCCGGGAGGAGTTTGAGTATGAAACCTCCAACATAAACGGTGAGCATATCCCTTTAGCCGATGTTGTTTTGGAGCAAGATAAGATATCCCGGGACAAGCCGGTGGTGATCCATTGTCGCAGCGGCAAGCGCAGTGCCCAAGCCATTATGTTGCTTGAGCAGGAAGGTTTTGATAACCTGTATAATCTGCAGGGAGGAATATTGGCCTGGCGGGACGCCTTTGATCCCGATATGCAGGTTTATTGATTGCTGCAACAGTCGGCATGAAACGATATTTCCTTTATAACATCTTGCTGAATATTAGTTTGATCTTGATGTTCTTCAGTGCGGTAGCAGCGTATCAAAGCCGCCAGTATATCGTATTGGCAATTTCCATACTGATTATCTTGATATTGGGGTATCTCAAGTATCGGCTACTGAAGCAAGTGAGGCAACGTTAGCCGTACGAGTTCGCGGCCTTTCAAGATCGGTATAACCGATACCTGATCTTCCTGTAGGCAGAAAGCGATGTCCTGCGCAATGTGGAGATGTTGCATCCGTTTGCTGTGGGAGGCTTTGCTAAGGTATGTGGGTAAATCGCTCCGGGCTTCCAGATAGAGGCTTTCTGCAGCATATGCCGCGTCATCCAATTCCATGTCCCTGGTTTTGAGGCGATGGACAAGCGCTCCGGCAAATACGGTATCTTCCAGATTGAAGTGGTTTTTCCAGCCTGCACACACCAGCAAGATGTGCTGCGGCTGGGTTTTGAGCCAGTTTGAAAGGGTACTGATATTAAGAAATGATCCGATCACCACGGCACTTGCGCCAGCGCATCGCTTGATGGCCCGTGTACCGTTCGTAGTAGTCAACACGACCGTTTTTCCTGCTACTTTTTCCTTGGTATATGAAAATGGCGAATTGCCAAAATCGAATCCCGTGACTACCTGGCCGTCGCGCTCGGCAGCTAATAAATGGCCATTACTTTGATAGGAAAGACACTCATCCAATTCTTCCACGGGAATGATCGCTTGGGCGCCGTTTGCCAATCCATAACACATCGAAGACGTGGCCCGGAAGATATCGATGACTACCGCTATGGTGTCGTCCAGTTCGTAGAAAGGAAGCAAAGCAGGGCTTAAACAGACACGAATACTTTTTGGACTCATCAGGAGGCTTATTTTACAAACGGAGGCTTTACGACGGATGCTTTGACTGGATTATTTCGGATGTCGATGTATATTTCGCTCCCCTCCTTAGCATACCCGATGGGGACGTATCCTAACCCGATGGATTTTTTAAGTGTAGGTGATTGTGTTCCTGACGTGACATGTCCGATTGGCTGGCCCTCGGCGTTAATGATGGTGTATCCCTGCCGTGGAATCCCTCGATCGATCATTTCAAAGCCTACCAATTTACGTTGCAGACCAGCTTCCTTTTGCTTTTTTAACCCGTCGGCATTCACAAAATCTTTGGAAAACTTCGTAACCCAACCCAAGCCGGCCTCTAGGGGAGAAGTCGTATCATCGATGTCATTGCCGTAAAGGCAGAAGCCCATTTCAAGCCGAAGGGTGTCGCGGGCACCTAATCCGATCGGTTTGATACCATAAGGTGCTCCCGCTTCAAAAATGGCACCCCACACCGTCTTGGCATCTTTATTAGCGACGTATATCTCGAATCCACCGGCTCCCGTATAACCGGTGGCAGATACAAGCACGTTGTCTACCCCGGCCAATTTGCCTTTGCTGAACGTATAATATTCCATAGTAGGCAGATCGAGTTCCGTGAGGCTTGCCAGTGCCTCGGAGGCTTTTGGCCCTTGTACAGCAAAAAGGGAGGTCTCATCTGAAATGTTTTTTAAGGTCACGCCGAAGGTGTTGTGCTGGGAAATCCAATCCCAATCTTTTTCGATATTTGCGGCGTTAACCACAAGGAAATAGGTTTTTTCATCAATCCGATAAACGAGAAAATCATCAATCACGCCGCCGGTTTCATTCGGAATATATGCATATTGAACCTTGCCATCGTAAAGTTTGGATGCATCGTTGGAACTGATTTTTTGCACCAGTTCCAGCGCGTGGTCCCCTTTCAGTATAAATTCGCCCATATGGCTAACATCAAATACGCCTACTCCTTTGCGCACGGTTTCATGTTCGTCATTGATACCTGAATACTGGACAGGCATATTGAAGCCAGCGAAAGGGACCATCTTGGCACCTAAGGCAATGTGTAGCTCGGTGAGAGCGGTATTTTTGATCATGTGGCTTTGTTTATTTCGGCGCAAAGCTAATGAAACCTGCATGAATTGCCAATCAAAAAGAATAGGAACTGCGTGTGGCGGTCCGATGAACTTTGTGCGTTCGGTAATGCGCCTTAGGCAAACCTGGCAGGCGCTGAAGCCTGCCAGGAGAGGGATTGGTGCTATTCGGGCTTTCGGTTGAACTGGAGTATCTCATTCACATTGACCTCCGTGACATAACGTGTCACACCATCTTTGTCAATGTATTGGCGGTTGACCAACTTGCCTTCAATGGCGATCTCTGAACCTTTGCTAAGGCTCTTTTGGGCAAATGAGGCCTGTTTTCCCCAAAATACAAGGTTGTGCCATTGGGTATCGGTAACCCATTCTCCTTGGCCGTTGCGATACCGCTCATTGGTGGCGATGGAAACTCGGGCCAGGGTTCTGTTGTTGTCAAATGTTTTCACTTCGGGATCGCCGCCTAAAAATCCGGTGAGGCGTACGCTGTTTTTTAAGGTGTTCATAAGGTGTTGGTTTAATAGAAACATACGATTAACGAACGATGGATATTCTGGACCATCGACAACACAAAGATCAGGCTATCAGAATGACGTAGCCGGATATTAAACGTATATATCCGTTTTTAAACGGCTATAAACGGATCCATTTCCTATCTTTGTGTTACTTGGTTGGCAAGCGAATGAAATTGAGAATTTATCAGGTTGATGCATTTACCGATCGGATTTTCTCGGGCAATCCGGCAGCGGTATGCCCGTTGGAAGAATGGTTGAGTGAGACAATCATGCAGCAGATCGCTATGGAAAATAATCTCGCCGAAACCGCTTTTTTTGTGAAACGCGATCAAGGTTACGAAATTCGTTGGTTTACACCGACCCTTGAGGTTGATTTATGTGGGCATGCCACGCTGGCGTCCGCGTTTGTCTTATTCAACTGTGCGGGGCATACGACGGACACGATCCGTTTTTATTCGCCGCGAAGCGGGCATCTGGAGGTAAAACGCCACCACAATTACCTAACATTGAATTTTCCTGCAGATTTCTTCACCCCGGTACCGATCACCGCGGAATTGGAGGCTGCGTTCGATATCGCACCCAAGGCGGCTTATAAAGGAAGGACCGACTATATGCTCGTTTTTGGAAGCGAAGAGCACGTCCGGAGAGCCAAACCCGACCTGGCCCGTATAGCGCAATTGAACGCGAGAGGCGTGATCATCACCGCGAAAGGAAATGAGGTAGATTTTGTTTCTCGTTTTTTTGCTCCTCAATCGGGGATCGATGAAGATCCCGTTACGGGATCCGCCCATACAACATTAACTCCGTATTGGGCAAGCGAACTCCGTAAAAATGAGTTGACGGCCAGGCAGCTTTCAGCGCGACAAGGTTATTTGAGATGTAACCATCTCGATGACCGCGTTGAAATCAGCGGTCAGGCAAGGTTGTATCTGACGGGTGAGATCGAATTAGATTAGTATTTAGTATTTTTTCCGGAAACGTATGGGTCTATTCCGTAGCGATAACAGGCATACATATATTCGAAGATATTTGTACATTTGAGGAATTTGGTTTTTAAGACAATTAGGGTATTGGAAATAACGCGATAGAAACATGTCAATCTCCAGTGAATCTGAACGGATAGGAATGCAACGTGTCAGCGAGGTGGTAGCAACTACCTTAAAGGCGATGCGCGATTATGCAAAACCGGGCATGACTACCAAGCAATTGGACGATTACGGGCGTGCGCTTTTCGAGGTGAGCGGCGCAAAATCTGCACCGACATTGACCTATGGGTTTCCGGGCTGGACCTGTATCAGCTTGAATGGGGAGGTTGCGCATGGAATTCCCGCGGATGACCGCGTCATGCAGGAAGGCGACCTGGTTAATATCGACGTTTCCGCAATGCTTGACGGCTATTGGGCCGACAATGGTGGTTCGTTTGTGTTGGGCCGGGATATCCATGGCCATCAGCCGTTGATTGATGCTTCCAAGGATATTTTGTGGAAGGCTATCCACCAGATCAAAGGCGGAGTTCGGATTGCGGATATCGGAAAACTGATTGAGACCGAAGCGAAAAAACGCGGATATACGGTCATTAAAAACTTAACGGGTCACGGCGTGGGCCGGAGTTTGCACGAGGAACCCGGTGAGATTGCTAACTATTATGACCGGTTTAATAAGAACCGGTTTAAAAAGAATACGGTGGTTGCCATCGAAACATTTATCTCAAGTCGTTCAACGATTGCGCTTACCACCAAAGACGGATGGACTTTGGTGGGCAATAAGGGCGGCTTTGTGGCGCAACACGAGCATACCATTGTGGTTACCGATGGTCAGCCCGTCATCCTGACACAACAAAACGGAATATGGAATTGATAAGGGGAGGGGATCAGGCGACGTATGCTATTCAATGAAATTGTCGGGCAGACCGCAATCAAGCGGAATCTCATTAACACCGTAACGGAAAATCGCGTAAGTCACGCACAGCTTTTCTTAGGTCCCGAGGGATGTGGAAGTCTCGCACTGGCGGTGGCATATGCGCAGTACATTAACTGCGAAAACAAGCAAGCCGACGACAGCTGCGGCGAATGTGCAGCCTGCCGCAAATACAACAAACTCATTCATCCCGACCTGCATTTTTCCTACCCGTTTTTCGCGAAGCATAAAGAAGATACTGCAGCAACCTATGCAGAAGAATGGCGGAAGGCTTTTTTAGAGAATCCCTACCTGGGGCTTGATTCCTGGCGGGCACAATTTGATGCAGAAAATAAGCAAGCAAACATCAATATTGCAGAGGCACATCATATTATCAAGAAGTTGAGCTTGAAGGCTTTTGAGGCTGAGTACAAAGTGCTCATATTATGGTTGCCCGAGTACCTGGACGCGCAGGGGAATGCGTTACTGAAGCTGATCGAGGAGCCTCCGGAGAAGACGCTTTTTCTTTTGGTTGCAGAAAGCCAGGATCGGATACTTAATACGATTATCTCCCGTACCCAGCTTGTCAAGATCAACCGGCTTACTGATGGGGAGGTATCGGGATACCTTATGGAAAAACAGCAGCTAAGCAAGCATCAGGCCGAAGAGATCGCGTTTATCAGCGGGGGGAATATCCAGCAGGCTATCAATTTGCTTGGCGAGGAAACCAAAGATCATTTTGATCTGATGATCCGTTGGCTGCGCTATTGCGTGACCGACACCGGCCTTTCTCTGGTTAAGATCTGTGAGGACGAGTTATCGAAATTGGGCCGTGAAAATCAAAAAAGTTTCTTACTTTACACCTTAAATATGATGCGTCAGGCGGTGTTGCTGAAGGAAAATATGTCGCAATTAGTCCATCTGCCAAGTGGGGAGCTTGATTTCGTGCAGAAGTTCAGTAAGCATTATCGGATGGCGCAAATCGAGGAGGCGATCCGCCTTTTTGAAGAGGCACATTACCACATTGAGCGCAATGCCAATCCAAAAATATTATTTTTAGACGTATCTTTGCAGCTGGTTTTAATTTTTAAATATCAAACGTTCCGCCGATTGGCGGACTCAACATATATCGATCACTATGGGATGTAGCAGTTGCTCATCCGGCGGAGGGTGTGGTACTACACCGGCAGGTTGCGAAAACAATGGCGCCTGCATGACGAGCGGATGCAATAAATTAGATGTATACGATTGGCTGGCCAATATGGACATGCCAACAAATTATAAGCCTTTCAACATTGTGGAGGTAAGGTTTAAGGGATCGCGGAAGGATTTCTACATTAACCATGAGAACCTCTACCTTGAAATGGGCGAAATGGTGGCCGTGGAGCCAAGTGCGGGCGGATATGACATCGGCCATGTGTCTATGACAGGTGAACTGGTGCGGCTGCAGTTAAAGAAAAATAATGTCGATGCAGCCAGCGTAACCAAGAAAATTTACCGGAAAGTCACGGATGCAGACATTAAGAAATGGCAGGCCGCCAAAGATCTCGAATGGGAAACCATGCATCGTGCCCGTAAGCTGGCATTGGACTTGGGACTTTCTATGAAAATCAGTGACGTCGATTATCAAGGCGACAAATCCAAGGCTACGTTTTATTATACCGCCGATGGCCGGGTGGATTTCAGGGAGCTGATCAAGCGTATGGCTGAAACGTTCCGTATCCGCATTGAAATGCGGCAGATCGGGATGCGGCAAGAGGCCAGTAGGCTTGGCGGGATCGGTTCATGTGGCAGAGAGCTATGCTGCTCGACTTGGCTCACCGACTTTAAAACGGTATCCACTTCGGCGGCGCGTTATCAGAACCTTTCGTTGAATACCCTAAAGCTGGCCGGGCAATGCGGAAAGCTTAAATGCTGCCTTAACTACGAGTTGGACAGCTATATGGATGCCTTAAAGGATATCCCTAATAATATCGAGCGGATTGAAACGCAGCGAGGCGTGGCTTTCCTGCAAAAAACCGACATCTTTAAAAAATTGATGTGGTTTAGCTACCCGGGGGAAGAAAACTGGATACCACTTACGACTGATCGGGTAAAAGAGATACACCGGTTGAATAAAGACGGTGTGAAACCGGCGGAGATCGGTGCGGTAGTGCTGGATGCTCCGGAAGAAAAGCCGGTCACCTATGATTACGAAAATGTGGTGGGTCAGGATAGCCTTACCCGTTTGGACGACCGGAATAAGAAAAAACGGCGTTCGGGAAAAAGCAAACGGAAACCCGAAGGAAAAAAAACTGCCGCAAATCCATCCCAGGAGAAAAGTGGAGATGCGGGGAAGGTGATTAAACAGCCGGTATCCGAAAAAGAAAATAAATCTGCTGAAGCAAAAACGTCAAAACCCAAAAAGCGTTTCCGTGGGAACAACCGGAAGGGAAAAGGGGGTGGGCAATCACAAACCGGACAAGATAGTTGACGATCGTGCGCATTAGTCTGACAACAATCGCCGTAGTTTTAGTAGGGTCTTTCTGCACGGTATCCTGTACGGACACGGCGGTATTGGACCAGAATGTCGCCATTGCCGATCATGCTTGGCATTATGAAGACCAACCTCAGTTGACTGCGCATATTACCGATATTACCAGGCCATATGCCATCTACCTTAACCTCAGACATACACCTGATTATGCCTACTCTAATGTATTTGTGCTGCTGCATCAGCGCCAACCCAACGGGCGCGATACAACCGAACGGATTGAGTTAACCCTGGCTGAATCCGATGGCAGGTGGCTGGGCCGGGGGGCCGGAAGTGTGTATGCACATCAGTATTTGATCAAGGAATCCGTACGCTTTCCCGATACCGGCAAATACGTATTCACCCTGGAACAGAATATGCGTGAGAACCCGTTGCAAGGAATTGTAGATGTGGGAATCCGGGTTGAGCCCGCCAAATAAACAAGTCTGCTCGTCTTAACTTAAATTTTCTTACTGATAATCAGATAAATATGTTTTTGTATACTACTATGTATTGCATAGTACAAACTAAAACATATATCTTTGTATTATGATAGTAGATAACACGCAAACCCAAATGAGGAAGGGGATACTGGAATACTGTATCCTTTCGATTATCTCGCGGGGCGAGATTTATGCCTCAGACATCATCGGCGAGTTGAAGAAGGCGCGATTGCTGGTGGTAGAGGGTACTTTATATCCCTTACTTACCCGGCTTAAGAACAATGGGCTGTTGAGTTACAGCTGGAAAGAATCGACTTCGGGCCCTCCCCGTAAGTATTACCAGATTACACCGTCCGGACTGGAAGTCCTTAATAAACTGGATACGACATGGGAAGAACTGGTCTTCGCGGTGAAAACATCCATGGAGGGGCGGATCACGGAAGCGGACAATACACATCACGATATATCAAAAAACGAACAATAAAAAACCACAAAACAATGAACAGGACCATCATTATCAATATAAACGGCATTGTCTTTCACATTGAGGAAGATGCTTATGAGGTGCTCCGCACGTATATGATTGATGTCAAAAGGCACTTTGGGTACACGGCAGACAGCCATGAGATTGTCGGCGATATAGAAAACCGCATCGCTGAAATGTTCAGTGAGCGTATCGTGCAAGGAAAAAAGGAAGTCATTACGATGCAGGATGTCAATGATGTGATTGCCCAAATGGGGCGGGTAAGCGATTTTGAGGCAGGTGACCCCGAGGAGGCGTATGCGTCGGCAGACGAAACGTATGATATTCCGCCGATGAGTGGGCAACGTAAATTGATGCGCGATCCGGATGACAAGGTATTCGGAGGTGTGTGCAGCGGGTTGGGTCACTATTTCGGCATTGAGTCGCGCTGGATCCGGCTTATTCTTGTGCTGCTGTTTATCTTCGGTGGCGCCGGAGTCCTTCTGTACATCATTCTTTGGATTGTAATGCCACTGGCCCGAACCAGGGCCGACCGCATGGCTATGCGCGGGGAAGCGCCCAACTTGCAGAACTTCAAGCGGAGTTTTCAGGAGGAGATGGAGGGCCTCCGCACAAATTTTACAGGGGCCGAGGAAGGGCTTAAAAGAGGCTTGAACTCGGCCGGCAATTTTCTGGTGAAAGCCTTTGTGGTGTTAGCCAAAGTCATTGGTGTATTGTTTATCATCGGTTTATGCGGCGGGTTGATCGTCCTGGTCATCAGTATCATCGCTTCTTTCGGATTTTTAGGAAGCGATACCGATATGGCAATGTTTCCGCTCAACGTGATTGAACCGGCCTATCGTACTCCCATGTTAATCAGTGCACTTTTTGTAGCCGTAATTCCATTCATCGCGCTCGTCGCGCTGATTATCCGGATATTATTTAACCGATCTGCCATGGGGCGATATACCGGCTTTACGCTATTGGCTATGTGGTTGATCGCAGTGGGTTTCACCACGGTGTATGCAGCCCGCACAGCGAATGATTTCCGGGAGGAAAGCACCGTTGTCGAGGAGCGTCCGCTGGAAAGACAGCCTGTATATCATTTGTCAAAAAATGACATGACGGTTATCCGGTTGCAAAATGATTCGACCGATCGGACGTCATTGATTCGTAAGCGCGCCATTATCCGCAATCGGAACATGATGGAATGGCAAAACCGCATGTATATGCGCATTGCGAAAGTGGATTCCGCACAGCCGCCGTCGTTAACCTATGAATATTCCGCACATGGAGCGACGTATGAACGGGCTGCCGAGCGTGCAGGCAGAATCGATTATCATTTTGAGCAGCAGGCAGACAGGTTGATTTTCGACAGTCATTTCAATCTGGGTGACGAGGACCTGATGCGTGACCAGCGGTTGTACTTAATATTGAATATTCCCGTCGGAGCACGGCTTCTTATTGATCGGGACTTGCAACGGCATATTTCCGACATACCGTTTAACCAGTGCGAAGAAAATTATCAATATCCGGATGGAAACCGGCCCGATAAAACGGAGTGGATCATGCTGGAATCCGGGTTGAAATGTGCAATGTCCGCACCTGTGGAGGATGAAAAGCTTGACGGCATTGATACGGCGCGCATGGACAGCATCGCTACGCCGGATACCGCTGCGCTTAAAAATAATTAGTGCTCGTGCAACTTTTTGATGCCCCGGAGCGTCCTACTAACGTCCCGTTCTTTCAGGATACCACCCTCAAAAAATGCAACATATATACATGAGTAGGCTCATCAAAATCGTATTATTAATCTTTTCGCTGTACTCGGGGGTATATGCTCAGGAAGCGACCTTGACGGGTAGGGTGGTCGATGAAAAGCATGCACCACTTGACCTGGCTACGGTCAATTTGCTTCGGGCAAGAGATTCAACGATTCTGAAGACCGATTTTCCCGATGATAAAGGTCAATACACTTTCGGGAATCTTCCCCCGGGCGAATACCTGATTTCTGCTGTACTGATCGGTTATATTGACGCGGTAAGCCAAATCATACGGATTACGGCGGGTACGGGGACAACCGATGCGGGGGTATTGGTGCTTAAGCCTGGCCATACCGTATTGGCTGAAGTAGCGGTAACGGCTCCCCAACGGCCATTGATTGAACGTAAGCCGGATATGCTGGTGGTTAATGTCGAAAATTCTACGCTCGCCGCCGGCAATACCGCCTTGGATATCCTTGAACGTTCGCCGGGGGTAACCGTGGATAAAGACGATAACATCAGCCTTATGGGCAAGCAAGGGGTTACGGTGATGATCGACGGCAAGCAAACCTATCTTTCGGCCGAGCAATTGGCCAATTTCTTGCGCAATACGGACGGCAACACGATCAAATCAATTGAACTGATTACCAATCCGTCTTCAAAATACGATGCCTCCGGTACGGCAGGAATGATTAATATCGTGCTCAAGAAAAACCGGTTGGCGGGCACGAATGGCACGTTGACACTGGGAACGGGCTACGGTTTTGGTCATAAAGCAAACACGTCCGTGAACCTCAATCACAAGGTGGGACGCGTGAATGTGTTCGGAACCTACAGCTATATGAATAACCGGGGCGGGAATGAAATTGATATTTTTCGCTCGATCTCAGGCGAAAATGATCGCACGGATTTTCAGCAATATACCAATTTTAATCGCAGAAACCGTAGTCATAGCTACCGTGGAGGTATTGACTACAACACGTCGGATCGAAATGTGCTCGGTATCGTTGTGAGCGGATATGCCAGCGGCAATGATAACGACAACGCAAGTAATACGTTGATCGGCCGGACCGTAGCCGTTCCAGATTCAACATTGACCACCTCTTCGATTTTCGATGGTCGTTATTCAAGCTTCGCTGTTAATATAAATAACCAATTCACCATTGACAGTAACGGCAGGAAATTAGTGGCTGACGTGGATATGTCGCGGTTCTCGAATCATAACCGCGCGAACTACAACAACACATTCTACCTGCCTTCAGGCGCTATCAAGGATGAACCGTTATTGTCGCGCAGCGACATGCCCACCATTATCGACATCCGCGTGGCCAAGGTAGACTATACCCATCCCATAGACAAGAAAAATAAGATAGAGGCCGGCTTGAAATACAGCGATGTTTCATCAGACAACGATATGCGTTTCGAAAATCAGGTGAACGGACAATGGCAGAACGATCAAGGCAGGACCAACCACTTCCTTTACGAGGAAGCGGTCGCAGCGGCTTATCTGAATTATAACACGCAATTGGGCAAATGGGGTGTCCAAATGGGATTGCGGGGCGAATATACGGTTTCAGATGGCAATTCGATTACCCTGGCCAACCGGGTTAAACGGGATTATTTGGACCTGTTCCCAAGTATATTCGTCAATTATAACATCTCTAATGACCATCAGACTGGGATTTCCTACAGCAAGCGGATCAATCGGCCGAACTATGGCAACCTCAATCCCTTTGAGTATTTCCTCGATCAATATACCTTTGAGCAAGGAAACCCTTATCTCAAACCGGAATATACACACGCATTTGAGGCGTCCTACACCTTGAAGCAAAAATATCACCTAAGTGCGGGTTATAATCGTACAAACGACGTGATTGCCGAGTCCATGAACCAGGACCTCGTGACCAAACGGACTTGGGTAACCCGAGACAATCTTGCGATGCAGGAAGTCTGGTATGCCAACCTCAATCTGCCGATAAAAGTGGCGAAATATTGGAATACCCAAACCAACCTGAATGCTTATTACATGGGATTTGAAGGACCGTTGAACGGCGATTACCTTAAACAGGGGCAATTTGCATGGCAGTTGCGCAGTAACCATACGTTCAACATTTTGAGTACGTTGACCGCCGAGGCGTCGGTCAACTATCGATCGTCGCTAATATACAGTGTATACCACATCGGTGCGCAATGGTCCATTGACGCGGGATTGAATAAGTCATTTTATCATAAAAAAGCCAACTTGAAGCTTTCCGTAAGCGACATTTTCGACACCCGTATCCAGGACGTACGGACCCGCTATAACAACATGAATACGATTGTTAATCAGAAAAATGAAACAAGGGTTGCGCGGCTTACCTTCACTTACAGCTTTGGGAATCTGAAAAGCGGCGCCCGCCGGGAAACCCAGAGCGAAGAAAAAAGCCGTATTAATATGCCTTAGTGTGTGTGGGCATATAATTTGTGGTTCGCCGCCGCTGATGTGAATCGGCGGCGGTTTTTTTGGCGGACTGGGTGTTCACATGTGAATTCCTTATGTTTGTGTATAGTTAACGTTCGTCGGACAGATATGTTCAAGAAATCATTTGCAACTATTTTACTTAATGTGCTTTTTTTCCTTGGCGGAACCCATGCCCAGGAGATACCACGTATCGGCTCGCCGTTAGTACAGCAATACCCGAAGGCCGAATACAAAGCCGGTAACCAGAATTGGGCCGTGGCGGTAGGAAAAGATGGGGTAATGTATTTCGGCAATGCAGATGGTTTGTTGGCTTTTGACGGACAATATTGGACGCTGCATTACCTTCCCAATAAAAGTACGGTCCGGAGTGTGGCAGTGGATGATACGGGCAGAATTTATACGGGGGGGCTGGCCGAGTTCGGCTATTGGGAAAACACGGGAAGTGGGTACAAGCAGTATCATTCAATAAGCCGTTTGTTGAATGAGAACGATGCGGTACGGGATGAGATCTGGAAAATTGTCGTGGATCGCGATCGGGTGCTTTTCCAGTCATTTTCGACCGTATATATTTATGAAAATAACCAATTGCAAACGGTTAAAGGCAACGGCCAGCCTTTTCTATTTTTACATCAGGTACGGGATCGAATTTTTATTGAATTAATTCCCGACGGAGTTCACGAATTGCAAGGAAGCGCATTGGTGCCGATACGGAACAAAGATGTGCTAAAGGGGGCAAATATTCTGACCATGCTGCCCTTCGGAGATGGAAATGAGATTCTTATCGGTACCGCCAAATCCGGACTGTTCCGAATGGATAGTAACGGCATCGTCCATAAATGGCAGAATGCTGCCGATGGCCTTTTGCGGTCCGCCCAGCTTAACAATGGGTTGAAGGTGCTGGATCGTTATTATGCCTTTGGCACGATTCTCCAAGGATTGGTGATTATAGACGAAAAAGGGTCCATCGTGCAACACGTCCATAAAGGGAATGGGCTGCAAAACAATACGGTGCTGGGCCTACACGCCGATCTCCAACAGAATATTTGGGTCGGATTGGATAATGGGGTAGACCGGATTGAAATAAATACGCCCATTTATTACTATACCGACAACAGCGGTAGCATTGGCACCGTGTATACCGCGAAGATTTTCGGCGGCAATATCTATTTAGGTACCAATCAGGGATTGTTTTACAGTCGATGGCCGGTTGAGGAAGGGTACCGGCCTTTCTCCTTTTCGTTGGTTGAAGGATCGCAGGGACAGGTATGGGATTTGGCGGTTATGGATGGTGAATTGCTGTGCGGTCATAACGATGGCACATTTCGGGTGACCGGCGGTTTGCTGGAGCGATTGTCGCCTGTAACCGGTGGTTGGGCATTGAAGCCGGTCGCTAACCGGCCCAATACCCTGTTACAGGGGACCTACACAGGGCTGACAGTGTTTAAAAAAGACCAAAGCGGCTGGCAATTTGCACACCGTATAGGGGGGTACAGCGATCCGACCCAATTTATCGAACCCATATCGAAAACTGAGGTCTGGGCAAGCGGTTACAAAGGCTTGCGGCTGTTATCGCTGGATACTGCGCTACGCGATGTGCAAGAGGTCCATGCCTATGATTCCACCCACGGATTGCCCGAGAGTACGTTTGTGAATGTATTTGAGTTGGGAGGCCGGCCGGTTTTTGCCACGGATAGCGGATTTTACCGATACGATGATATCGCGGATCGGTTTTATCGGTATGACCAATTGAACGAGCAACTGGGATCCTTTGCTTTCTCGAACAAAATCATCCGTGCAGATGCCAATCGGTATTGGTTTATCAACCGTGCGCGGATGTCACTGGTTTACTTTGGTGTGAAAGGGACCCTGCAAGTGGATTCCACGCAATTTGCCATGCTTAATGGCAGGATGATGAAATATTATGAAAGCGTTAACCGCATTGAAGGCGACGTATACCTCGTAGGGTTGGACGATGGCTTCGCGATTTACCGGGCTAAGGATTCGACGGTTGCTGCGCCCCGTCTACCCCGTCCGTTGATCCGGACGGTCCGCAATATTACCGATAGCCTTTCTGCCAAATGGTATAACAACGACACGGTACCGGAAATCCCCTATCGGCATAATAACCTCAGAATCACTTATGCATCGCCTTGGTACAGCGCAATTCCCTTACGGTATCAGTTCTATCTGGAAGGATATTCACGAACTTGGTCAGAATGGGATGAAGCTGCACAAAAGGAATTTACGAACTTGGGATCGGGTAAATATGTATTTAGGGTACGGGCCATGGCGGCCGATGGAACAACATCGGCGATCACCGAGTACCGGTTCACCATTTTACCGCCCTGGTATTTATCCTGGATGGCGTTGGCGTTATACGTGGTTGTGTTGATACTTGTTCTGATCGCCGGTCGCAATTGGTACCGATATAAGATACGTAAGCATCGTAGAATCGTACAGGAAAACATGACCAGGCAACAGCAAGAGTTGCTGCGGAAAGAAGCGGAGGAAAATGAACAACGCCTTATTAAGATCAAAAACGAACAATTGGAGCAGGAATTAGCCAGCAAAAACCGTGAATTGGCCAATTCGGCAATGAACATTGTCTATAAAAATGAACTGCTTAACAACGTGCACGATGAACTGTTGGAGCTTAGGGATGGCGAGGGGCGCAAGTTGTCTGGGGAACAGCTCCGTAAAATCAATAAAATCATTGAAGATGCCCGGAGCGATGAACGGGACTGGAATGTATTTGAAGAAAGCTTCAATGAGGCTCATGAAAATTTCTTCAAAAAACTGAAGGCTGATTATCCGGAATTGGTACCTAATGATTTGAAGTTGTGCGCTTACCTGCGTATGAATATGAGCAGCAAGGAAATAGCTTCGTTACTCAATATTACCACCCGGGGTGTAGAGATCAGACGGTATCGGTTACGGAAGAAGCTGAGCCTTCCGCACCATAAAAATCTTACGGAGTTTTTAATGGAAGTTTAGGCGGATTGTTGGAAACCGGATAGGAATTGAAAATAAGGTTCGATCTTTTACCTAGGTAATAATATCTTTGCAAGCGTCTGCAAACAACACCTGTATTGAATTAAACTGAACAACAAAATGAAAAAAGCATACATTTTTCCTGGACAAGGCGCGCAATTTGTAGGCATGGGCAAAGAGCTGTACGATCACAGTGAAGAGACGAAGTTCCTCTTTGAGCAAGCCAACGAGATTTTAGGCTTCCGGATTACCGATATAATGTTTGAGGGGACTGATGAAGACTTAAAGCAGACTAAGGTAACGCAACCCGCGATTTTTCTTCACTCGGTTATCCTGGCGAAAGCGATGGGAAAATCGTTTCATCCGCAGATGGTGGCGGGACACTCACTGGGCGAATTTTCCGCGCTGGTTTCGGCGGGAGCATTGAGTTTTGAAGACGGGTTGCGGCTCGTGGCTACCCGCGCAAATGCCATGCAGAAGGCCACCGAAATTCAGCCCTCCACAATGGCCGCTATCCTTGGGCTCGACGATTTTACGGTAGAAGATATCTGCCAGCGCGTCAGCGATGTCGTGGTGCCTGCCAACTATAACTGTCCGGGACAATTGGTCATATCGGGAACAATCGCCGGAGTCGAAAAAGCGTGTGAGCTGCTGTTGGAAGCAGGTGCCAAAAGAGCGCTCAAGCTCAATGTGGGAGGGGCGTTTCATTCACCTTTGATGGAGGCAGCCCGGGTTGAACTGCAAACAGCAATCGAGGCGGTGCGAATTCAAAAACCGGTATGCCCGGTGTATCAGAATATCGATGCGAAGCCGTATACCGATCCGGATGCAATCAAGCAAAATCTTATTGAGCAGCTTACCGGACCGGTACGCTGGACCCAAACCATCGTTCATATGATTGATGATGGCGCTGCCTCGTTTACCGAGGTTGGACCGGGCAATGTGCTACAGGGACTGGTAAAGAAAATAAACCGACAAATGGAAACCGCTGCGGCTGCTTTATAAGCCAAACGCGGTTTTCACCTGATCTACATAGTCCAATTTTTCCCAAGTGAATAATTCAACTTCCAGCGAAGTTGTTTCGCCATTGCTGTTTTCAAACGTTTTGGTTACCGTACGAGGTTCACGCCCCATATGCCCATAAGCAGCGGTTTCAGAATAAATGGGACTGCGTAGTTTTAACCGCGTTTCGATACCGTAAGGCGTCATGTCAAACAACTCATGGATTTTACGGGCGATCTCGCCATCTGATAGCCCGACTTTGGACGTCCCGTACGTGTTGACATAAATACCTATGGGATCTTTGACCCCAATGGCATACGATATTTGCACCAATAGTTCGTCTGCTACACCCGCTGCGACAAGGTTCTTCGCAATGTGCCGGGTAGCATACGCAGCCGAGCGATCTACCTTGGATGGATCCTTTCCGGAGAAAGCACCGCCGCCGTGGCCGCCTTTACCCCCATAGGTGTCTACGATAATTTTTCTTCCCGTCAATCCGGTGTCACCGTGGGGACCACCGATGACAAATTTGCCGGTGGGATTGATGTGATAGGTAATGTCGTCTGTAAACAAACGCTGCAGTTCAGGTTTTAACTGGCCTTTCACGCGGGGCACCAGGATGTTAACTATGTCTGATTTTATCTTGGCCAACATCGCTTCTTCGGTGTCGAAGTCATCATGCTGGGTGGAAACCACAATGGCATCAATTCGGATGGGCTTGTGGGTGTCGTCATATTCAAGTGTTACTTGGGCTTTTGAGTCGGGTCGAAGGTACGTGATTTCCTTGTTTTCCCGACGCAAAGCCGCCAATTCGTACAGCAGTCGGTGTGCCAGGTCCAATGCCAACGGCATCAGATTCTCGGTTTCATTACTGGCATAGCCAAACATGATGCCTTGATCGCCGGCACCCTGTTCCTGCTTTTCTTTGCGGTCTACTCCTTGGTTGATATCAGGCGACTGCTCGTGGATGGCCGACAGAATGCCGCATGAATTGGCTTCAAACATATACTCGGATTTGGTGTATCCGATGCGTTCGATGACCCCGCGAGCAATCTTCGGTACATCCAGGTATATTTTGGATTTGACCTCACCAGCCAAAACCACCTGTCCTGTGGTTACTAACGTTTCGATAGCCACGCGCGAGTCGGCGTCCCAAGCGAGGAAATTGTCGATAAGCGCGTCGGAAATTTGATCGGCAATCTTGTCAGGATGTCCTTCCGAAACGGATTCTGATGTAAATAAATATGGCATATCGCTATCTGATTTCGGCTGCAAAGCTACGATACTTTTGTCGTTTTCAAAACTGAGACAGTGCCCCAGTATTAAATTTATATAAAATATCGCGGAGAAGGCAATTTATATGGATAATGCTAATAATTTTGCACGGATAAATAGGCTTATACGGTGGCCATGGGGAAAAAGAAACGAGTTTTATTTGTGGTTAACCCCATATCGGGAGGCAAAAGGAAAAAGGGGTTTGAAAAACGGGCTCTCGAGGCACTTGATGCCGGGTTGTACGATGCTCACTTTGTTTTCAGCGAATACCCAGGTCATGCAAATAAATTGGGGAAAGAGGCGGTACAGGAAGGTTTCGACCTGGTGGTGGCCGTGGGCGGTGATGGAACCATCAATGAAATTGCATCCGCGTTGAATGGTACAGAGACCGCTTTGGGAATTATTCCCGAGGGGTCCGGAAACGGGCTGGCTCTTTACCTCGGAATCCCGCTTAATGAACGCGCGGCGGTGCGACGGCTAAATCGGTTTGAAACCATAACTATTGATAGCGGCACGATCAACGGAATGGCATTTTTTAATATGGCAGGCATCGGCTTTGATGCATCGGTGAGTGACCGATTCGCCAATGACAACATCCGGGGACCGATCGGTTACCTAAAAGCCGTGTTAACCGAAATCAGTACTTATAAGCCGAAGCGATACGTGTTGGATATCGATGGGAAGACTTTTGAGCGGGAAGCATTTATGATCAGCGTGGCTAATTCGCCGCAATATGGGAATAATGCGTATGTCGCGCCACAGGCGTCGGTGACGGACGGCGTGTTGGATGTATGCATTATCCATAAATTTCCGTTATACACTATTCCGATGATGCTGTTCCATTTATTCAACAAGACAGCCGATCAATCAGAATACGTAGAGATTGTCCCCGGGAAAAAGATCCATATCGAACGAGATACCGCGGATGCGGTACATGTGGATGGAGAGCCCATGGAAATGGGCACGATGTTGGACATCACCGTAAACCCGGACACACTGCGTATTCTTTGCTGATAGGATTTATTAGCGATAGCGAAACAATTTATTGTCGAAACGGTCGTTTAGTAAAGGACGTGAAACCCGGAGCTCATGCACGCTTCGTCACCGATAAAATGCAGGTTCCGTGAGGCGGTTGAAGAACATACTTAGCGAAGCGATCTCATTGATGCCGCTAAAAACAATAATAGATCAATAATTATTTACGAATGAAAAAGAAACAACGGTATAGCGGCGTTGTATATTCTACGGATGAAGCCTTTGACTATCAGGAGGCCGATAGCCTGGAAGAAGAGACGCTGCCTAACCACAAACAACAGTTGCGGGTGATGCTGGACAAAAAGATGCGGGGTGGCAAAACCGTAACGTTAATAACAGGCTTTGTGGGTACTTCGCATGATCTGGAAGCCTTAGGTAAAAAACTAAAGCAGAAATGTGGAGTGGGAGGGAGTACCAAAGACGGCGAAATTATCGTACAGGGCGATTTCAAACAACGTATTCTGCAACTGCTTAACGAGGAAGGTTATCGGGTCAAATCTGTCGGGGGATAAAAGGGGCGTAAAACATGCTAAATAAATTATTGACAATTAATGCATTAATCGAAATGCCGGTCCATGTCAGCGGATCCAATAAATGTAAGATTGCCATTTATGCATTGCTAAAACCTATTTATTTTGAATGTTTAATTTGCAATTACAAAAAAAAATAGTTTTCATTGTGCAGAAATTGCTTTGTGATTACTATAGCACTGAACGTTAAGGTGTGCTGATGCTGCTGCTGCGCATTCCTTTGGCTTAAGATAGTTTACTAAACAATTATTGACGGGACATTTTGTTTTTACTTTAAAATACTATATTTGCTTTAGCCATTATGGTGGCTAGCAACGGATTAAATTGTACAAATTACTTAAAAATCATAATTAACAACATTAAAATCTAAAATTCAAAAAGATGGCAAACGCACCAAAAACAAGCACAATTAAAACGGAGAAGAGCAATTCAACATCCAATGTTTTTGCAAGTCTGGCAATTATTATTTGTTTCGTTGTCGGGGCATTGGTATGGAGATATATTATGGGTGACCCGAACAACTTCGTGGATGGCGACCCGGCAAATCGTCCGAAAGAAGGCAATTACTTAGGAATGGTTTACCACGCTGGGTATGTGGTTCCTGTATTATTGGGATTGTTCTTGATGGTATGGGTTTTTGCAATTGAGCGCTTCATTGTGATCGGCCGGGCTTCCGGAAAAGGCAATGTAGGCAATTTCGTGCGGAAAATCCAGTCTCTTATCGGAGGAGGCAACATTGATTCTGCTATCTCAGAATGTGATAAGCAACAAGGTTCCGTAGCAAACGTAATTAAAGCAGGTTTGTTGAAGTACAAAGATGTGTCAGCAAATCCTGCCCTTGACACAGAACAGGCAACAGTTGCGATCCAGAAGGAAATTGAAGAAGCGACTGCACTTGAAATGCCGATGCTGGAGAAAAACCTCACCATTATGGCTACCTTGGTTTCTATCGGTACATTGACCGGTCTGTTGGGTACGGTAACCGGGATGATCAAAGCATTCTCGGCGTTGGCTACCGGTGGTGCTCCTGATTCGGCGCAATTAGCAAATGGTATTTCTGAGGCCTTGATTAACACGGCAACAGGTATCGCTACTTCGGCTATCGCAATCGTATTTTACAACATCTTTACTTCTAAAATCGACACGTTGACCTACTCAATTGATGAGGCAGGGTTCTCCATCGTGCAAACCTATGCAGCTTCACATAAATAAAATTAATTTCCGGTAATTTATTTTATGGAAAGCCGGAGGAAGATGCATCTATAAGTAAAGATAAAAAGAAACACATATGCCAAGGGTTAAAGTAAAGAGAGCCAGTACGACAATAGACATGACGGCCATGTGCGATGTGTCTTTTCTGCTGCTCACATTTTTTATATTGACGGCCACGGCCCGGCAGCCCGAGCCATTGCAGGTGGACACACCTGCGTCGGTAACGCAAGTTAAGGTTCCTGATGACGATCTGGGGCTGATTACCATCGGTGATGGTGGGAAGGTTTTTTTCGGTGTCGTGAATCAACACGCGCGGGGCAGAATGCTGGAACTCATGTCTGAAAAGTATTCGATACCATTTACGGCGGAAGAGAAGGCCAAGTTTTCTGGGATGGAAACTTTTGGCGTACCGATGGGCAATTTGAAGCAACTTATCAACATGGGACCCAACGACCGGGTGAAGCCGGGCTTGCAACCGGGCATTCCTGTTGACACGACCGGGGACGCACTGACCAATGAATTATTCCATTGGATCTACTCGGCCCGCGTGGCGACCAAGGAGCTGAAAGATGCGGAAATGCGGATTTCGATCAAGGGGGATGCGGAAGAGAAATATCCTGAAATCAAAAAGGTAATTGATGTATTGCAAAGCCAGAAGGTGAATAAGTTCAGCTTAATCACCAGTCTCCGTGCAGGAGAGGAATTATAAGGCAATGCAGTTTAACAGTAAAGGAAATAAGAAATGGCAGAATTAAATACCGGCGGTAAGCAGCAGCCGAGAGTGGACTTGACAGCCATGGTGGATTTGGCGTTCCTCTTGATCACTTTTTTCATGCTTACGACGTCGATCAACAAGCCGAATGCCATGGATGTGGCCATGCCGGATAAGAACGAGGAGGATCCGGAGGATAGGCTGGAGGTAGCCGATACCCGTACCTTAACACTGCTGCTCGGCAGCAACAATAAGATTGAGTGGTATCACGGCGATTACAGTAATCCGATTGAAGGTCCCGAGATCGTCGACTATGGCAAAGAAGGCATCCGGCCCATCTTAATGAAAAAGATGGAGCAGGTAAGACAGCAGACCGGAAAAGACTTAATCATCGTACTAAGACCCAGCGAAAAATCTACACACCGTAATCTGGTTGACATCCTCGATGAGATGAATATCATTAAGGCACCGATTTATATGATCGGTACCATCAGTGATCCGGAAATTGAGGTGCTGAAACGGGACAACTTGTATAATGATTGATGAATAACCACAGAATACGATAGCTATGTTAGGTTCAAAATTGGATATTTTTAAGAAAGAATGGCTCGATGTGGTATTTGACGGTCGAAACAAGACTTACGGAGCATATGACCTTCGTAAGTTGTCACCCAAAGCTACCAATATCGGACTGTTTTCGGCATCCATTGCGTTTGTGCTGCTTCTGTTAACACCTGCGATCGCACGGTGGATAGGAGTGGACCTGGGTAGTGACGAGCCGACAGAACAAATAATTGAAACCGAGGTGGTGCTTTCCGAGCCGCCACCCGTAAACGAAGAGGAGCCTCCTCCTCCTCCTCCGGTAGAGCCTCCTCCTCCTCGGGTAGACCAGGTGCGTATGCCTGAGCCGAAGGTGGTACCGGCAGAACAGGTACAGGATGAGGAACCCCCTACGGTTGAGCAATTGAAACTGGCTGATCCAGGATCTAAGACGATCGAAGGGGATCCGAACGCCGAAATCCGGATTGATTTACCGGTAGGTGAAGGTGAAGTCGATGCGGAAGTAACGGAATCCTCAAGTGATCAGATTTTCCAATCGGTGGAAGTGCAGCCTCAACCGCCAGGTGGTATGAAGGCGTTTATGGAATGGGTAGGTAAAAATTATGATTACCCCCAGGCAGCCATTGAAGCCGGCGTAAACGGACAAGTTCAAGTGTCATTTGTTGTGGAACGGGATGGCAGCCTGACCGACATTAAAGTAGTCAGAGACCTGAAATATGGTACCGGCGAAGCGGCGGTAAAGCTTCTTTCTAAGGCGGCAAAATGGAGCCCTGGCGTGCAAAACGGACGGCCGGTGCGGGTGGCCTATACATTGCCTATCCGGCTTAACCTTCAACAATAAAACAAGCGCGGTTTGGCATTGAAACAGCACCAACAGGACATGAATGGCAGACAGAAATCGCCCACCAAGCGGTTTCTGTCTGTTTTGGGACTGTTCATGTTCGGTTTTTATTTTGCTTTGGGATTAGTGATTATCTTTTGGAGAGATTTTCCGCTCCAGCTCGATCAGACCCTGCGGACATTATTTGGTGTGTTACTCGTCGTTTATTCTTTCTTCCGATTTGTGCGACTTTGGCAAAATCGGTAAGCAGGGAGAGGGTTTGAATTTTTGTAAAAAATTGGTTATTTTTTCATAACCGTGAAAAAATTAGTATTATTACGGCTCGTTTTTGTTGGAATAGTCACCTCTTGGTCGTGCAGCAATGCACCCTCTGAGAGGGCCCAAACCATTGTGAGCGGGAAAGTCAACGTAATCGTGGACGAAACATTGCTCCCGGTCATGGAAGAACAGGTTGAGGTATTTGAGCACTTGTATGACCGAACGGACGTAGATATGACAAGTGCGCAAGAGAACCAAATCATCAACAAACTCTTGAATAAGGAAGTGGAAGTGGCCGTGTTGACAAGGCAGCTGACTGCGCAGGAAAACGAGTTCTTTAAAATGCGTAAATTCACGCCCCGAGTGTATAAGTTTGCGACGGACGCCGTAGCGGTTGTCGTAAACAAGCAGGTCCCGGATTCGGTGATCACGCTGGATCATATGATAGCGATCCTGAAAGGCGGTGAAGTTACGGGTTCGTTGAATAGGTTAGTGTTCGATAACGCCAATTCGAGCACGGTCCGGCTTTTGAAAGAATTGGCGGATGTGGATTCGTTGCCGGATAACGGGGTATATGCATTGAAGTCAAATCTCGATGTGCTCAAATACGTGTATGAGACACCCCAATCTGTGGGGGTGGTTGGTGTGAGTTGGATCATGAGACCGGACCGAAACACGAAGCGGTATGTGGATGGGATCAAGGTACTGGCCGTAAAAGGCCGTGAGGGCGAACCCGCAGGCGGGGGGTATTACAAGCCCTCTCAATCCAATTTGGCGGATAGCTTGTATGCATTAGCCCGGCCGGTTTACATTATTAACGCGGAACCACGTAAAAGTTTAGGCATGGGGTTTGCAGCCTTTTTGACCGGCGAATCTGGTCAGCGGGTGATTTTGAAAGCCGGGTTGTTGCCAGATAGTATACCGCCAAGAGAATTGATTATTAGAGAGTAAATAAAAGTAGTTAAAACTAAATAAGATGAACATGATGAAAAAAGCAATGATATGGGGTATATCCCTTGCTTTTGTGATTACGGGGGTACGTGCGCAAAGTTTGGACGATGCGAAAAAGGCGATAGATGCGGAGCAATTTGCACAGGCTCGGACCATGTTGGAGTCGCTTGTAAAAAGCAAACCGAAGGATGGAGAAAATTATTTTTATTTAGGGCTTATTTACATACATAATGAGCACTTGGATTCAGCCTTAGCCGTTTTCGATCAGGGAATTGCAGCAGATCCAAAAAATAATCTGAACACGGTTGGAAAAGGTATCGTAGATCTTTATAAGGAGGACGCTAATGCTGCAGCCACCAAGTTTGCAGAAGTGACCGGAAAACTTAAGCGCAAGGATTACCTGGAATTGTACCACATTGGACGTGCATATATTGACGCGCCTAATCCAAATTATCAGAAGGCAGTGGAATACCTGGATCAAGCAAAAGCTAAGAATGCCGAAGATCCGTTGATTCCTTTGGCGCTGGGTGATGCCTATATGGGATTGGGAAATGCGAGCCAGGCCTACGTGGGTTATCGGGACGCCGCAAATTTGGACAATACGCTTACCCGTGCCCGTGTGCAGATGCAGGTAATTACCCGCGGTTCGCACGCTTGGCAAGAAGCGATCGACGGGTTAAAGCAGATTGCAGCTGACGTGCCGGATTACGCACCGACGTACCGTGAATTGGCTGAGACCTATCGTGCATGGGCGCTGACTGCAACGGATACGGCGGCTTACAACGCTCGAAACAGGGAAGGCGTGCAATACTACAAGCAATACATGGACAAGACGGATTATACGGTCGAATCCCGCATCCGCTATGCGGACTTCCTAGTGTACACGAAGGACTACGATGAGTTGCAGGTACAAGCCCGTGAATTAGCGCAGTTGGAAGACGTCAACCCGAAAGTTTTACGTTACCTGGGATACTCAGCTTACGAAAATGAGCAATACCAGGAAAGTAAGGAAGCATTGGATAAGCTCTTCACCCGTATGGAGGCTGAGCGTATCATCCCCCGCGATTATTTGCATTTGGGATTATCTGACATAAAGCTCGCCACGCAAAACACGCCGACGGATGCCGCGTTGTTTGATACCGGGGTAGAACAATTGAAGAAAGCCGTGGCCGCTGATTCTTCAATCGCTGACGATTTGAACGATGTGGGTAAGGAGTTGTTTACGGCCAAGAAGTTCTTGGACGCTTCAAAGGTGTTTGAAATTGCGGCATCTACACCCACTTCACGGAATTTTATTTACGATAATTTCTATTTGGGGTATTCAGCTTACTATGCAGTTGCTACTAAACCGGTAGCTCAACGCGGAGAAGCTGAAACTGCGTTGCTACACAAAGCCGATACGGCCTTTGGCGTGGTTATCGAAAAGGCGCCTACCACCCAGGATGCGTATTTGTTCCGTGCAAATGTCAACAATTTGCTCGATGACACTGAAAATCCAAAAGGTCTGGCTGAACCCTATTTCTTGAAATACATCGAAATGGTAAAGGAAAAAGGGGATGCTGAGGTCCAAAAGAACAAAAGCAAGCTGATTGATGCCTACAGTACCATCGCCGTGGTTAGTGTAAAACGTGGCGAGTATCAAAAAGGCAGGGATCTAATCGGTGAAGTGCTTAAGCTTGATCCAGAAAACGCCTGGGCTAAACAAACTCTGCAGTATTTGGAACAAGAGTCTGCAGCGTCAACAGGCGCCGCCTCAGGACAATAGCGCCTTTTTTAACGGTATACCGTTTTTAAGGGTTTCAATAAAGCGCTAATTTTTAAATTAGCGCTTTATTTTTTAGTTTTGGCACATCTTACGAATATGTATATGGAAGCAGAAGCAATGAGTACTCCAGCAGATTATCTACCGATTCTAATTCAATTCGGTGTCGCGACTTTATTTTCTGTGGGTGTGATTTTACTGACCCATTTTATCGGGCCAAAAGTGAAAACGGCTACCAAATTGGGGTCGTTCGAATCCGGGGTTGAAGTGATTGGTAATGCCCGGCAACCGTTTTCCATTAAATATTTTATTGTGGCCATTCTATTCGTAATTTTTGACATCGAAGTCATTTTTATGTATCCTTGGGCAGTCAACTTCCGGGAGTTTGGGTTGTCAGGACTGATCGAAATGTTCGTGTTCATGGCGCTGTTGCTGCTCGGCTTTATCTACGTCATCAAAAAGCGGGCGCTGGAGTGGGAATAATAGTTATTAGAACGTTTCTAAATAATATAAATAGCCCGATTAAAGGCCAATATATTGTAAATTTGTACCCATCGGTCTATAACTGATGGGTTTTTGTTTTAGAAAGGTAAGGGGTTAGTAATGAGTGATATAAAATTAGCGGAGGCTCCCCCTGGCATTCAAGGGTCCGGATTTTTCGCAACATCATTGGATAAAGCCATTGGCTTGGCAAGGGCTAACTCTCTTTGGCCGTTGCCATTTGCAACTTCATGTTGTGGCATTGAGTTTATGGCGACGATGGCCGCAACGTACGACGCCGGACGATTCGGGATGGAGCGAAATAGCTTTTCACCCCGGCAAGCCGATATGCTCATGGTAATGGGAACAATCGCCAAGAAGATGGCACCGGTGCTTCGGCAGGTCTATTCACAGATGGCGGAACCCCGCTGGGTAATCGCCGTCGGCGCTTGTGCATCCAGTGGAGGAATATTTGACACCTATTCGGTACTGCAGGGTATTGATGAGATCATTCCGGTTGACGTTTATGTCCCCGGGTGTCCGCCAAGACCGGAGGCCATTCTCGATGGTGTGATGCGATTGCAGGAAATTGTAAAAAACGAACCATTAAACAGAAGGCAAACGCCCGAATACAAGGCGTTGCTGGAGAAATACGGATTCAATGCCCATGGCTAAGCTAAGCAATGAGCGCGTGATTGCACGCCTTAACTCGCGGTTTGAAGGCGGGTTTAATCAGTTGGAAGAATCCTATGGTTTACTAACCATTGAGGTTGGCAAAGCGGACATTTTGGACGTTCTTGAGTTTTTGAAGACTGACGGAGAGCTGCAGTTTACGTATCTTACGGACATCACCGCGGTGCATTATCCCCAGCTTCCCAAAGAATTTGCAGTGGTTTATCACCTGCACAGCCTGGTGAATAACGTACGGATCCGTATCAAGGTCTTTTTGGAGGGCAGCTACCCGGCTCTTCCAACGGCTACTGTGCTCTGGAATGGTGCCAATTGGATGGAACGTGAAACGTATGATTTCTTCGGGATTCAATTTGTTGGACACCCCGACCTTCGTAGAATATTGAATGTAGACGATATGGACGTGTTCCCCATGCGTAAGGAATATCCCTTGGAAGATCCCAATCGTATGGATAAAAAGGATTACTTCTTCGGAAGGTAAGCGGTAAGCGTATGAGCGAATCAATCAGTAAGATTACAAACAATAAGCCGGTTTTTGTAGACAACGATCCGCAGGAAGAGTTGTTTACGCTCAACTTGGGGCCAACCCACCCGGCTACCCATGGCGTCTTCCAAAATGTATTGCAGGTTGATGGGGAGCGCATTGTCAGCGGTGTATCGACCATTGGTTATATTCACCGAGCTTTCGAGAAAATCGCCGAACATCGTGCATACTATCAAATCACCACATTGACCGATCGGCTCAACTATTGTTCATCGCCCATTAACAACATGGGATGGCACATGACCGTCGAGAAGCTTCTGGATATTGAACTTCCCAAGCGGGTGCAATACATGCGGGTGATTATCATGGAGTTATCCCGTATTGCGGACCATATCATCTGTAATGGTATTTTGGGGGTGGATACCGGTACGTTTGCCGGGTTCATTCCGATGATGGTTAAACGCGAATTTATCTACGAGATTTTTGAAGAAATTTGCGGCGCACGGTTAACCACCAATATCGGTCGTATCGGCGGGTTTGAAAGGGATTTTAACGAGACCGCATTTTCAAAGATCCGGCAGTTTGCCAAGGAATTTCCGGCGGTATTGAAGGAATTTGAGGCATTGCTGGAACGTAACCGCATATTTATCGAGCGGACGGCCGGGGTGGCGGCGGTTGATCCGGAAACGGCCCTAAGCTACAGCTGGAGCGGTCCGATCCTACGGGCTACCGGGGTTGACTACGACGTAAGAGCGAATGAACCGTATTCGTCTTACGAAGAATTTGATTTTGAGGTGCCGGTCGGAACCAATGGCGATGTATACGATCGCTTTCTGGTACGCAACAGTGAAATGTGGCAAAGCTTGCGGATCATTGATCAGGCCCTGGCCAAAATTGAGAAGGAACCGAAGGGCATATTCCATGCAGATGTGCCGGATTTTTACCTGCCGCCAAAAGAGCAGGTATATAACAACATGGAAGCGTTGATTTACCATTTCAAGATTGTCATGGGCGAGATAGACGCACCGAAAAAAGAATTATACCATTGTGTGGAAGGGGCAAACGGGGAGCTTGGCTTTTACCTGATCAGTGATGGTGGAAGGGCGCCGTATCGTTTGCATTTCCGTAGGCCTTCATTTATCAACTATCAGATGTATGCGCCTATGAGCAGCGGAATGCTGCTGTCGGATGCCATTATCAATATGAGTAGTTTAAATGTTATAGCGGGAGAACTGGATGCTTAGTGTGAAACATAACGAACCTATGGAGTTCACGGAAGAGCTGCTCGTCAAGTTTGCCGAGATTGTAGCTCGCTATCCGGAAGGCCGGCAAAAATCGGCGCTATTGCCGGTGTTGCATGAGGTGCAGGCTGTTTATGGCTGGCTGAGTGTGCCGGCAATGGACCGAGTGGCCGCTTATCTTGGAATTGAACCTATCGAAGTATATGAAGTAGCCACGTTTTATACCATGTTTTTCCTGCAGCCGCAGGGAAAATATATGCTGGAAGTATGCCGTACCGGACCCTGTTGTTTAGTGGGAGCCGAGCGGATTATGAAACATATCGAGAGTCGTTTGGGTGTCAAGGAAGGTGAAGTAACGCCTGACGGGTTATTCAGCTGGCGGGGAGTGGAATGCCTGGCGGCCTGCGGTTACGGCCCGGTCTTGCAGATCGGTCCGGAGTATACGTTTTATGAAAACCTCAACGAGGATAACGTAGACAAATTAATTGAGGAACTAAAAGAAAAAGCGGCGGCAAACGGCTGAAAGCCGATAACCGGCAGCGGATAGCAGATTGTTATGGCTCGTAAGTTATTGTTGACACATATCGACGTTCCGGGAATCCATACGTTTGACGTGTATCGTCAGAAAGGCGGATACCGGGCTGTGGAGAAAGCCCTGAAGACGCTTACCCCCGATGAAGTGGTGGAAGAAGTAAAAAAATCCGGACTTAGGGGACGCGGCGGCGCCGGTTTTCCCACGGGGATGAAATGGAGTTTTTTAGCCAAACCCGAGGGAGTACCGCGTTACCTGGTATGCAATGCCGATGAGTCGGAACCGGGAACGTTCAAGGATCGATACTTAATGACGCATATCCCACATGCATTGATTGAAGGCATGATTGTGGCCAGCTATGCGCTGGGCGCAAATACGTCGTATATCTATGTACGTGGAGAAATGATGCCGCAGATACGTATTCTCGAGCGGGCAATTGCGGAAGCTAAGCTGGCAGGATTTCTCGGTAAGAATATATTGGGCACGGGTTACGATCTGGAGCTGTTTGTACAGCCCGGTGGTGGCGCATATATATGTGGTGAAGAAACGGCGCTGCTGGAATCACTGGAAGGTAAACGGGGCAATCCCCGAATAAAGCCCCCTTTTCCGGCGGTATCGGGGCTTTACAATTGTCCTACTGTGGTTAACAATGTGGAGTCTATTGCCGCAACGGTACCCATTATTAACGATGGAGGCGAAGAATATGCAAAGATCGGTATCGAACGCAGTACAGGAACGAAGCTGATCTCGGCCGGCGGCAATTTGAATAAGCCCGGTGTATACGAAATCGAGCTGGGGTTGCCCGTTGAGGAGTTTATCTATTCAGATGAATACTGTGGCGGCATTGCAAATGGCAAGCGGTTGAAGGCAGTCGTGGCCGGAGGATCTTCCGTACCCATTTTACCTGCCAATCTGATTACGAAGACGCTGAAAGGTGAACCACGTTTGATGACGTATGAATCGTTGGCCGACGGCGGGTTCCAAAGCGGCACCATGTTGGGATCGGGTGGATTTATTGCCTTTGACGAAGATCAATGCATCGTGCGGAACACCTGGAATTTTACCCGTTTTTACCATCACGAGAGCTGCGGGCAGTGTTCCCCATGCCGTGAAGGGACGGGGTGGATGGAGAAGGTACTGCATAAGATCGAACATGGGCACGGTACATTCAGTGACATTGATTTGCTGGTAGACGTATCGAAGAAGATCGAAGGAAACACCATTTGCCCACTTGGCGATGCAGCCGCATGGCCGGTAGCCAGTGCGATCCGCCATTTCCGGGATGAATTCGAATGGCATGTAACCAATGGCCGGGACGCGCAAGTGCGCAATTTCGGGCTGGCACATTACGCGGATCCGCTTGAGCCGGTGCTTTGATGACAGAGTATACGGTGCAGCGGTATAGATTAGAGGAAGAAGTAGGTTAACAGGGCTGCTGTCAAAGGCAGACAGCCGATAGCTAAAAAATGATGGCGGAAGACGTAAAATTTAAGGTAAGCATCGATGGTATTCCGGTAGAAGTGCCGCCGGGCACGACCATATTGAATGCCGCCCGTCAAATCGGTGGCGATATCGTACCCCCGGCAATGTGCTATTATTCCAAGTTACAGGGCAGTGGGGGAAAATGCCGGACATGTCTTGTAAAGGTCAGCAAAGGTTCTGAAAAGGATCCGCGCCCCATGCCCAAACTGGTGGCCTCTTGCCGCACGACGGTAATGGATGGCATGGAAGTTCAAAACATTACTTCGCCGGAAGTAATAGAGGCACGTAAAGGGGTGGTGGAAATGTTGCTCATTAATCACCCATTGGATTGCCCGATCTGTGATCAGGCGGGCGAATGCCACTTGCAGGATCTGGGATATCAACATGGATTGGCCAGTACCCGATACGAATTTGAACGGAGAACATTTGATAAAATTGACATCGGCGACAAAGTTCAATTACACATGACCCGTTGCATACTGTGCTACCGGTGTGTATTTGTAGCCGACCAGCTTACCCCGCAAAGGGTGCATGGCGTACTTGGCCGGGGTGATGCTGCAGAGATTTCCACATACATCGAAAAAGCAATAGACAATGATTTTTCAGGCAACGTCATCGATGTTTGTCCTGTGGGCGCGTTGACGGACAAAACATTCCGTTTCAAAAACCGGGTATGGTTCACCAAACCGGTGGAAGCGCATCGTGACTGTCCGACGTGCAGCGGTAAAGTAACGTTGTGGTATAAAGGGGAAGAAGTATTACGGGTGACCGCCAGAAAGGATGAGTATGGCGAGGTGGAAGAGTTTATCTGCAACACCTGCCGTTTTGAGAAGAAGGCCACAGCAGATTGGGTCATCGAAGGCCCACGCGCCGTGAAACCTACGTCGGTCATATCCTTGAATCACTACGATGAACTGACCCCGCCTGCGGTGGTGAAGAAGAATCTCTTGTTGCAAGAAGCGAATAAAGATCAGTTTGAACGTGCTAAAGAACTGCTTTAGCAATTATTATAAGCGATGGAATCAGCTTTATTGTTAGAAAAAACGATTTTGGTGGTGGTGGTATTCGCCATTACCCTGTTCATTGCCATGTATTCCACGTTGGTGGAACGTAAAGTGGCCGGTTTTATGCAAGCCCGGTTCGGCCCGGACCGAGCAGGTCCGTTCGGTTTGCTGCAACCGTTGGCCGACGGAGGCAAGTTTTTCTTTAAGGAAGAGATTATTCCCGCTGGCGCTCATAAGGCGCTTTTCATTGCCGGGCCCACCATCGCCATGTTTACGGCATGTATTAGTAGTGCCGTTATACCGTGGGGACAGGAATTAACCATCGGTGAAAAGGTATTTACGTTGCAGGTCGCCGATATCAATGTCGGCGTGCTTTATATGTTTGGCGTAGTTGCGTTGGGTGTTTATGGCATCATGATCGGCGGTTGGGCTTCAAACAACAAATACGCATTGATGGGGGCTGTGCGGGCGGCCTCACAAAGTATCAGCTACGAGATTGGTATGGGCCTTTCCTTGATTGCCCTTTTAATGGTAACCGGAACGCTTTCGTTGAAGGAAATCGTTGCCCAACAGGAGGGGTTCGTCAACTGGAATATATGGGTACAACCGCTTGGTTTTCTGATTTTTCTGGTCTGTGCGTTTGCCGAGTGTAACCGGGTACCGTTCGACCTGGCCGAATGTGAGACGGAATTGATAGGGGGTTATAACGTAGAGTACTCTTCCATGAAGCTGGCATTCTATATGTTTGCCGAGTACATCAATATGTTTGTATCGTCGTCACTGATGGCCGCATTGTACTTTGGAGGGTATAATTTCCCCTTCATGTATGACCTCGGATTATCCCAGAATTGGATCACTATAATCGGTGTGCTGGTATTTTTTGCGAAGATACTTGCCTTCATCTTTTTCTTTATGTGGATCCGATGGACCGTACCTCGTTTCCGCTATGATCAATTGATGCGGTTGGGATGGAAGATTTTAATACCTTTGGCGGTGGCTAATATCGTGTTGACCGGTATTGTAACCATTGTAAAAGACACCTATTTTTAATTTGGATTCGGGAGAGAGATTATGCAATCACTAAGTAATCGGAAAAAAGTGCTGGAGCAGAAGCCCATGAATTTTTGGGAGCGGATGTATTTGCCTGCCATTGTTCGCGGACTCGGCATCACGATCAAGTATTTTTTCCAACCCAAGGCTACCTATAAGTATCCTGAAGTGCAACGGCCCTATTCAAAAAATTTCCGTGGCCAGCATTCGTTAAAACGGGATGAAGAGGGACGCGAGCGTTGTACTGCATGTGGATTATGTGCGCTGTCATGCCCTGCGGAAGCCATTACGATGATTTCTGCCGAGCGACAAAAAGGGGAAGAACACCTCTACCGGGAAGAGAAATACGCCGCCGTATACGAAATTAATATGTTGAGGTGTATCTTTTGCGGACTTTGTGAAGAGGCTTGTCCCAAGGAAGCTATATTTCTGGATGGATCGCACGTGCCGCCCGAGCAGTTACGTAAGGACTTTATTTATGGCAAAGACAAATTGGTGGAACCCCGGTTTGAGTATAAAAAGGAGCAAGAAACTATAGCCTAATGAGTGTTTTTTATTTTGTAGCCTTTCTGTCGATTTTTTTTGCACTGATGACCATCTTCGCTAAAAGTCCAGTGCACAGCGTATTGTATCTGGTTGTTACCTTTTTTACCTTTACCATACACTACATTCTGTTAAATGCCCAGTTTCTTGCCATTGTTAACTTCATTGTGTATATGGGGGCAATCATGGTCCTTTTCCTTTTTGTGCTAATGCTCCTCAATCTGAACAGAGATACCGAACCACTAAAATCGAACTTAGTGAAAGTGATGGGGGTGATTGCGGGTATGTGCTTGCTGGTTACGTTGGCTGGCTCGTTCCGCGTGCTGGAAGCGACCGGGCCGGATGCGGTGAAAAGCACCGAAATTGGACTGGTGGGTAATCTGGGGAAAGTGCTGTTCAGTGAATTTTTACTCCCCTTTGAAATTTCCTCGATTTTATTGCTAACCGCAATGGTAGGGGCTGTATTGCTGGCCAAAAATGACCCAAAAAACGCATAAATGGAGACTATCGTACAACAAATACAGGGTGTTCCACTAAATCATTATATCCTGTTTTGCAGCCTAATTTTCACGATCGGAGTCATCGGCGTACTGATCCGCCGCAACGTCATTATTATCATGATGTCTGTCGAACTGATGCTTAATTCGGTCAATCTGCTGTTGACGGCGTTTTCCGCGTACAGCGGAGATCCCGCAGGGCAGGTGTTTGTATTTTTCATTATGGCGTTGGCCGCAGCCGAAGTAGCCGTTGGTTTGGCGATTATTGTCATGGTTTATCGCAATACGCGATCCGTTGATATCAACGCGTTGAATCGGTTGCGGGGATAAGGATCACGGAACTGTTGAATTAAGAGATTTGAACTACTAAAATAGCATGATAGATTTAATTTGGTTGATTCCATTGCTGCCATTGGTCGGTTTTTTGGTCAATGGACTGGGTAGGGATGTGTTGCCAAAATCCTTGGTTGGGGTGATCGGGAGCGGGGTTGTATTGATTGCTTTCCTGTTAAGCTGCGGCGTTTTTTCTACAATTTATGCGCTGAGGCAAGCGGGAGAATCCGCTGTATTTACACAACCGGTCTTTGAGTGGATCAGCGCCGGCAACCTCCGGGTTTCGCTTTCTTTTTTGGTGGATCCGTTAAGTGCCATCATGCTGCTTATTGTTACGGGTATTGGCTTCCTCATCCATGTGTATTCCATCGGATACATGCAGCACGACACAGGATTTGCCAAGTTTTTTGCCTACCTGAATCTGTTTATTTTTTTCATGCTGTTATTGGTGCTGGGATCCAATTACCTCGTGATGTTTATCGGCTGGGAGGGTGTGGGCCTCTGTTCGTACCTATTGATTGGCTTTTGGTTTAAAAATTCGTCTTACGCCAATGCAGCTAAAAAGGCTTTCGTGATGAACCGCATCGGCGATTTGGGTTTCCTTATCGCGGTTTTTCTGATTTTTACTACGTTTGGCACCCTCGAGTTCGCGGGAATATTCCCGCAGGCTGCAAAGATGGTTATGGGCGATGCTACCTTGTTGTTGATTACCCTGCTGCTATTCGTTGCGGCAACGGGCAAGTCAGCGCAGATTCCGTTGTTTACCTGGCTGCCGGATGCCATGGCTGGTCCTACGCCGGTGTCGGCGCTGATCCATGCGGCGACGATGGTGACCGCGGGCATTTATATGATCGCCCGATCAAATATTCTGTTTACCTTATCACCCATTACGTTGCAGGTGGTGGCTGCCATCGGTATCTGTACCGCCTTATTGGCGGCGGCCATCGCGGTCACGCAGAATGACATCAAGAAAGTGCTGGCCTATTCTACTGTTTCGCAATTAGGCTACATGTTTTTGGGATTGGGAGTCGGCGCATTTACCGGCGCTTTTTTCCATGTGATTACCCACGCTTTTTTCAAGGCCTTGCTATTCCTTGGAGCCGGCTCGGTCATCCATGCGATGAGTGACGAGCAGGATATGCGGAGCATGGGTGGATTGAAAAAGCACTTGCCGGTAACCTATGTGACGATGCTGATTGGAACCATTGCCATAGCGGGTATACCGCCGCTTTCAGGCTTTTTCTCAAAGGATGAGATTCTGGCACACGCGTTTGCCCATAACAAGGTGTTGTGGGTACTTGGATTTGCGGGAGCACTGTTTACGGCCTTTTACATGTTCCGGATGTTATTCCTTACATTTTTCGGGCGGTTCAGAGGTACATCCGAACAGGCAAGTCACCTCCATGAATCACCAATAACGATGACCATCCCGTTGATCGTGTTGGCCGTGTTGGCAGCTTTGGGGGGGCTTTTGAATGTACCTTCTGCTTTAGGGGGACATCATGCACTGGCTAGTTTCCTTGAACCCGTGTTCGCGGATTCCGTTGCTAAAGCCGGTGAATTTCATCTGGAGCATACTACCGAATACATATTGATGGGTATATCTGCGGTAGCGGCCGTGATCATGGCCATCATTGCGTATCAGCAATACGTATCAAAAGCAGTAGTTCCCCTTTCAGACGATTCACCCCGTAGTGCGCTATCTCGGCTTTCTTATCGCAAATTTTACGTGGATGAATTATATGATACCTTAGTCGTGCGCCCATTGAATGCTCTTTCACTGTTTTTTTATCGTAAGGTAGATAAGGGAGGAATCGATGGAATCGTCAATGGTCTCGGCGGAGCTGCCGGCGAATCGAGCAAGGGAATTCGCTTGCTTCAGAGTGGCAATGTAGGGTTCTATATTTTTATGATGGTCATTGCAGTGGTGGCGCTCTTGGCCTATGGTATTTTTAACGGTTAATCGAGACGAAGTTATATCGCGTACATGGGCAATCTATTTATACTTTTATTACTTCCGGTTCTTGGAGCAATCGTGCTCGCTTTTGTGAAACAGGCTAAGACGGCCCAGCGGTTGGCGCTGTTGATATCATTGGTTTCATTGGGACTGACCATCCCGTTTGTCTTAAATTTCGTGCCGGACGCCAGTATGCAGTTTGAGCAGCGGTTCGCATGGATCCCTGCATTGGGCATACACTTCCACGTCGGCATTGATGGCATTAGCCTGCCGTTGGTATTGCTGACCAATGGTTTGATCCCGTTAATTATCCTATCGGCATTCAGCAATGAATACAAAGGTGGATTCTATGCGCTCATATTGTTTATGCAGACGGGTTTGTTGCTGGTCTTTACCGCGCTCGACGCCTTTGCCTTTTACGTGGGCTGGGAGATCGCGTTGATACCGATTTACTTTATATGCGCCTTGTGGGGTGGGGAAAACCGGATTCGTGTAAACCTGAAATTCTTTATCTACACGTTTCTGGGAAGTTTATTGATGTTGGCGGCGATCATCTACCTGCACCTGCAAGTGCCATCGGGCGATTACGAACTGGCTTCATTTTATTCCCTCGCATTGGACGCTGCTACGCAACGCTGGATTTTCTGGGCATTCTTCCTTGCCTTTGCCATTAAGATGCCGATTTTCCCGTTCCATACCTGGCAGCCGGACACTTATACCGAGGCGCCAACGGCGGGAACGATGCTACTTGCGGGAATTATGCTCAAAATGGGTATATATGGGGTGATCCGCTGGTTGATTCCGATCGCTCCGCTCGGCGTTGCGGCCTACGGGCAGTTGGCCCTCATACTTTGCCTCATCGGTGTTGTCTATGCGTCTATCATCGCATTCAAGCAGCAGGATGTGAAACGATTGGTAGCGTATTCTTCGATCGCACACGTGGGACTTATCGGTGCGGGTGTTTTTGCTTGGAACGTACAAGGGGTTCAAGGGGCGATGATTCAAATGATCAATCACGGTATCAGCGTCGTGGGGTTGTTTTTTGTATTGGATATTGTTGCACGACAATTGGGAACACGTGAAATGCACGTGATGGGTGGAATTGCCAAAACGGCGCCTGCGTTGGCAATCCTATTTTTGGTAATTGTGATGGGAGCAGTGGGGTTACCGTTGACCAATGGGTTCGTCGGCGAATTTTTATTGTTGATGGGTGTGTACCAGTATGGTATCTGGTATGCCGTTTTTGGAGGGCTTACCTTGATATTGGGAGCCGTGTACATGTTGAGGATGTATCAAAAGGTGATGCTCGGCGACGTAAATCCGCAGACTGCAGGTTTTGTGGATGTCAAAGGAACTGAATGGCTGATTTTAGCGGTTATAGCGCTGCTGGTGATCGGTATCGGTATATATCCGAAGCCGTTGTTGCATATTTCCGAAGCGGCAGTTACGGAGTTGATTGGAAAAGTAAGTTTGATTAATAACTAGTAAGCATAGTCAGGTCTTCCGGTGCCTGAATCGGAGGAGTTAAGATAAAACAAAACATGAGTGCAATCATTACGCTGTCTTTATTGGCCATATTAGTGCTTTATTTGGGATTGTTCAAGGCCCGGAGCGCGTTGTTGCCGGTGTCCTTATTGGGATTGGTGAGCACCCTGGTGCTTTATGTTATCCAATGGGATGGGCAAGCCCTGCCTTTGTATAGTGGGATGGTGCTTTTTGACCATTATGCAATTGCATTTTCGGTATTATGCGTGTTAGTGACAGCCTTGGTTTTATTGCTTTCAAAAAACTATTTTGACGCGGCAAGTACTCATGTCGCGGAATACTATGCGTTGATTCTATTTTCCTTAACCGGTGCACTGCTTGTGGTATCGTTCCACAACTTAGCGATGTTATTCATTGGGATCGAAATTATGTCGGTGGCCTTGTATATCCTAGCGGGTATCCGGAAGAAGGATTTCGCATCCAACGAGGCTGCACTGAAGTATTTTTTGATGGGTGCATTTTCTACCGGATTTCTATTGTTTGGAATTGCACTGTTATACGGGGCCAGTGGCTCTTTTAACCTAGCGGCGATCAAAGATTACGTAGTGTCCAATCCGCAGACGGTTTCGCCGTTATTTTATGGAGGTATACTGCTACTAATTGTCGGATTGGCTTTTAAGGTGGGCGCGGCACCTTTCCATTTCTGGACGCCTGATGTTTACGACGGAGCACCGATCCTCATCACCACTTTTATGAGTACGGTCGTCAAGACGGCCGCATTCGCCGGATTCCTCCGTTTGTTTTATTTCTGCTTCGTCCCCTTACACGATTTCTGGATGCCTGCATTGTTGGTCATCACAGTCGTTACGTTGTTTATCGGTAATATCACGGCACTTGCGCAGCAAAGCTTTAAACGGATGCTGGCGTATTCAAGCATTTCGCATGCGGGGTACATGCTTTTTGCCATTGTTGCGGTCGGACCGGCTTCCGGCGAATCGGTGCTTATATATGCCGGAGCGTATTCACTGGCGTCCGTGGTTGCCTTTGGTACGCTTATTTTGGTTAAACGGGCAACGGGAAGTGATCATTTTGAGGCGTTCAACGGCCTTGCTAAGAAAAACCCTTACCTTTCGCTGGCCCTTGCGGTCGCCATGCTGTCGCTGGCTGGGATTCCACTTACAGCAGGTTTTATCGGCAAATTCATGATGTTTTCCAGCGCGTTGGCCGACTACCAGATCTTGCTGGTCGTACTGGCGGTGGTAAATGCAGCAATAGGCATCTTCTATTATTTCCGAGTGATCGTGGCTATGTATTTCAAACCACTTGACCGCGATCAGATCGTTGTCAATGGGTATTACCAGACCGTATTTGTCGTGGCGATCCTGATTACGTTATTGCTCGGCATATACCCAACGTGGATAACCGGATTGGTGTAACGTGAACGCTAGGAAATTTGATTCCGCAACACTTTCTTGAGTTTATGATGTAAATCATTGGGTCGGAACGGTTTGCCGAGGTAGTCGTCAAATCCCAACGATTTGATATTGGCAATGATGTCATCCGAAACGGAAGCGGTTAATGCCAGTATGTAGGTACGGCATTTTAAGGGATCTTCCTGCGATCGGATATATTGGGTTGCTTCAATCCCATTCATAACAGGCATGTGCAGATCCATTAAAACCACATCATACGTTTGCTGGGTCAGTTTCTCGATAGCTTCCTGACCATTTTTTGCGATGTCGGGATCCACGTCCCATTTTGCGAATAATTTGCGCATGAAAACAACACTCATCTGGTTGTCTTCAGCAAGCAACACGCGGAGGCCATGCAGGCTTTCTTTGGTAATCAACCGACTACTTGGTGTGGAAACGGAGGTTTGCGAAGCCAAACGTTGATGGTATTTCGGATAGGTGATGTCAAAATAAAATGTAGAACCCACATTGGGCACACTATCCAATTGGATGGCGCTTCCGTGAAGATTGACTAAATGTTTTACAATGGACAAGCCCAATCCGGTTCCACCGAATTTCCGCGAAATATTTCTGGATGCCTGAATAAAGGGCTCGAATATCACAAGTTGTTGATCAGGGGTTATGCCGATACCCGTGTCTTCTACCGAAAAGCGCAAAGTTGCCCTATCAGTTTCTTCGTTTATTAGCTGACAGGACACCTTGGCACCACCTGCTTCGGTAAACTTGATGGCATTGCTTGCCAGATTAAATACGATTTGCGTTAAACGCGTGGGGTCGCCAACCACCTCGAAGCTTGCCAATCGCGAATCGCTTCTTACTTCAAAATAGAGATTTTTTTCCGCGGCTTTGGTCTTTAAGCTTCCGCAGGCATCTTCCAGCAGGTCTACCAAATTGAATGGAATGGATTCCAATTCTAACTTATGAGAATCCATTTTCTGAAAATCAAGAATGTCATTGATAAGCAACAGCAGATTTTCGGCCGAAAAGCGTAAATTTTTAAGGTCTTCGTTCTGTGATTCGTCCCGATTTTCGTCGATTAGCAGATTGGTAATGCCGATCACCGAGTTTAAAGGGGTGCGTAACTCATGTGACATCGTCGATAGAAAATCCGTTTTCGCGTCAAGGAGCTTATTGAGTTGTTTATTTAAGGCCGTCTTTTCCTCGGAGGTTTTGGCTATAGCCCGTTGATAGGTGTAAAGACTGAAAATTGCCAGGATGAAATTCGTGACAATTACAAAAATAGCCATCCAGAATGGAATGTGGGGCGGCAAGAGGTGAATGATGGTGATGGATTGGTTGGAATAGACCAGAAAGATTACGGCCATGCCGATCGTTACCACCGCATATAAAAAGCCCCAATGTATGCCGAGACCAAAAAAGGACCACATAATGACAAGATAAAATTCCTGTAGCGTGGAGATATTGATTCCCTTACTAAGCAGAAATATGCTGATGGCAAGATACACCACATAAACCATTAGGCCAAAGTGGTAATAGCGCCGGATGAGGTGTGGTGCTTTCGCCGCTCTGGCGCAAAGAAGTATGGCCGCTGCAGAGACAACGACGAAGACGACAATGCGAAAGACATCGTTCGAGAAATGAGGAAAAATAACGACTATTTTTAGAATGGTTAAGGATACACTCAAGAGGTAAGTGACAGTCAAAGCCCGGGTAATGGGATCAGTGATGTGATGAAAAAAATAGCCTCTTTGTGTGATCGTTTGTCGTGAATAGTCTTCCATCGGTAGTTGTTGCTCCACAAACTAAGATAAAATTGCCTTTTTTTACAAGTGTTTATTTCCGTTTGAAGCTTCCGCTTTTGCTGGAAGAGTACTTGTAGCTGTGCGGTGTTATTGATTTTTCATAAATTCGTTTCAGCGCGCATACGGGTGCCGCTATTTTGATTTGTCGGGAAACGCTGGTATTTTCGGCACGCCGGTGGGACTTCCCTCCGCCAGCTTTTCAAGTAACACAGCAATGCCGCGGGCCAGTTGGGCGTCGGATTGTTTGTATTCGTCGTACGGGTCGTTCACAACTTCGATATCCGGGTGGACGCCCTCCCCTTCGATAATGAATGAGGAGCCATCTGCGGCAAAGTGTGCAAATTCAGGTTTGCGCAGGTCGCCGCCATCAATGAAAGGAAGAGTGCCGCTGATGCCTACCACGCCACCCCAGGTACGCTGACCAATCAGTGGACCGATGCCGTAATGCCGGAATTGCCAGGGAAACAGATCGCCGTCTGACGCTGAATACGAGTCAATGAGACACACCTTGGGGCCTACATGAACATCGGGTTTAAGGGAGGCCGTTTTTTGGTTACGGCGCACGGTACCCAAACCGGGCTTGCGAAGCAATCGCTCGATAATCATCGGCGACACGTTGCCACCCCCATTTCCCCGATCGTCAATAATGAGTGCTTCCTTGTCAAGTTGGGGATAAAAATACCGGGCAAATTGGTTGAGTCCGTCTGATATCATGTCTGGGATATGCACATAGCCAATCCGGCCGTCGCTGGCTGCGGTTACCTTGGCAATATTTTGCTGGACCCATTCGTGGTAGTAAAGTGCTGATTCATCGGCGATCGGTTTTACCAACACTTTCCGCGCGTTGCTTGCAGTTGGCGTATCGCTGATCTCGATCTCGATCAACTGGCCGGCTTTCGCAATGAGCGCCTGGTAAAGATTGTCCACGTCTTTCATCGACGTGCCGTTGATCGCAACGATGTAATCGCCGGGTTTAGCACCCACTCCCGGAGCCCGAAGCGGGGATGTGAGCGTGGTATTCCAGCTTTGGCCCGAAAGAATGCTGTCTATCCGGTAGTAACCGCTTTTGTCGCGGCTGAAGGTAGCACCCAGTAACCCCATGGGAATACGCTCAGTAGAAGGCCGGTCTCCACTGTTCACATAAGCATGACCCACATTGAGCTCACCGATTAGCTCGCCGATGAGGTAAGTAAGATCGTCCCGGTGGTTGACATAAGGCAGTAGTGGCGCATATTTGTCATGCATCGCTTGCCAATTAACCCCATGCATGTTGGGGTCATAAAAGTAATCCCGCATCTGACGCCAGCTTTCATCATAGATTTGTTTCCATTCCGCTTTTAGATCGACCATCGCTTTCATACCAGCCATGTTTATCTTGTTGGCGGGGGCGGCAATTTTGGAGGTGCCGAGGTCTTCAATGAAAAAATCTCCACCGCTACGGATCAAAATCTTCTTCCGGTCCGGACTGGCCGCATAGCCACTAAAATTTCCGATTTCGGTTTCCTGCTTATCTGTGAGGCTGAAAAACTTGAAACCACGATCCCCTTTGCTTCCTCCGGAATAATATAGCCCCTTGTCGGTTGCAATTAAGCCAAAGTACGACCCGGGGGATACCGGTAGACTTTCAATACGATCGGCTAACCCTTTTTCATCTACCGAGATGCTTACTTCAACCTCTGCTTTCGCATGGTCTCCGTTTTCCTTGTCGCCCTCTTCCGGAGTCGCGATCTCGACTTCGTCGCTTTCTTGGGCAAAAGGCGACTTGGTGACTGCATTAAGCCGAACCAAATAAGGGCGACTCATATCGTTGTATACATGGTTCCATTCCGTGTTGCCGTACGTAGGGTTGAAGTCGCGTTCCGAAACAAAATAAAGCAGTTTACCGTCGGGGCTGAACTCGGGTTGGCTGCTATTATACCAGGTATCGGTAACTGGGACGGTGCGTTTTGTGTCTATGTGATACAGCTTAATAATTGTAAATTCACGTGCCTTACCCGGGACCGTATAAGCAATCCACTTGCTATCCGGACCGAATGTATAGGAGCTGATCGTTCCCTCGCCACCATGCGCCACCAGTTGCAGGTCACCTGATTGAATGTTCACCAGATAGAGATTTTGATTGCGATCACCGAAAAGAATGCTTTTGCTATCGGGGCTCCACACCGGATTGAATTTATAGGAACCGCCTTTTTGAGTTAGTTGGCGGGCGGGTTCCGTGCCGTCCTGTTTCTGAATATACAATTCGTCTTCACCCGTTCGGTCGGAAATATAGCTGATCCATCGCCCATCTGGACTCCAGCCTACGTTGCGGTCGTGCGCACCACTGCTTTGCGTAAGATTACGGGTAACTCCTGTTTTCGCCGGCACGGTATAGACGTCTCCCCTGGCACCGAACACCGCCCGTTTACCGTCGGGGGATAGATCACCGCTGTATACAAATCTGGACGCATCGACCTGTTTGGTCCGGCCGGAAGCAAAATCTTCTGCAATGATTATCGAAAGCTTTTTCGTTTGTCCATTTATTAGGTCATGATGGTAAATATAGCCGCCGTTTTCAAAGACAATCGCCCGATCTCCCAAAGCAGGAAATTTTACATCATAATCTGTGAAATTCGTAACCTTCTGCGTCTGCTTGCGCCGGGTGTCGTATACAAAAAGATTTGCGATACGGTCACGGTCGCTTACAAAGTAAATCTTATCCTCATAATACATCGGAAAAACATCTTGACCGGGATGATTGGTAACGTTCTCGGTATTGCCGGAGTTCAGATCGACCAGCCAGATATCGTCCGCCATGCCTCCGCGATAATATTTCCAGGTTCTGAATTCACGGAACACGCGATTCATCGCCAATTTGGAACCGTCTGCATGGTAGGACGCCCATGATGCGACCGAAAAAGGTAATTCTTTGCTGAGATCTCCGTTCAGCGGGGCTAAATACAGCTTGCCTTTGAAAGCGTTGAACGAGGTGCCGCGGCTACGGTAAATGACGTGTTGGTCGTCTGAAGTCCATCCCATTACAATATTGTTGGGCCCCATGCGGTCGGCGAGGTCATCTCGGTTAAGCGTGGCGGTATAGGTTATGCGTTTCGGTTCTCCTCCCGTCGCAGGAATGACAAAGACTTCCGTATTGCCATCATATTGTCCGGTAAACGCAATGTGTTTACCGTCATGGCTGAAACGGGGAAATAGCTCATGCCCGGGATGGCTGGTTAACCGTCTTGCGACACCCCCGTTTGCCGATACCAGGTATAAGTCGCCGGCATAAGTAAATGCCACTTGTTCGCCGTGTACGGTAGGAAAACGCAATAGACGGGTCTCTTCTTGCGCGGTAGCGCTCAAAACACTGCATATTATCGCTAAGAATGTGGTTATTTTTTTCATAGGATGCACGTATCGGCTTTATCACACTATAAATATGGATACGAAGGTAAGGGAAATAAGGGGCATAAAAAAACCGTCCCGACGTAGTCGGGACGGCCGCCCCAATGGGGTTAGGGGCTATCAACCTAAACCTACCCTTCCTTAGCGAAAACAATGCCAGAGTTGTGGTAAAGGCGCTTACTTTGGTTTTTTTTTTTTGATTTTTTCCGGGTGTTATAATAGTTTGGATGGTTATCGGTTGATATACAGTGGATTGTGTGTTCGCTTTGATAATCTGCTCTTCGTCAGCGTTACGGGTTTGAAATGATTTTGATGCTCAGGCTGACTTTTAAATTCCGGATAGCTTTGAAACTCAGTCTTGGCAAGGGAGTGTAAAAGAAAAGACGACATCATTATTTGAAGTACTTTCCAAAGCAATGGTACCATTATGGCGTTTGATGATTTCGGCGCAGATGTAAAGCCCTAATCCCATACCCGAATGATTGGGGCGGTCGGTGTTGCTGGCCCGGAAATAGCGATCAAATACTTTTCCAACATATTTTTGATAAATGCCTATGCCGATGTTACGTACCGTAACTTTTACATTATTTGGTTTATCTAACGCGGTGCTGACCACGATGGTTCCGTCTGCCTCAGTGTATTTAATTGCATTGAAAATAACATTGACCAGCACCTGTGCAATCCGTTTGCGGTCCGCCCGAACCGGTGACAAACTTTCCAGTTTTAAGTCCAGTCTACGGTCGGGAGTAATGGGTTGCAGCTGCGATATGCATTCAACAATTAATTCATTGAGATCAAACCAGTTTTTGAAAAGAATCAGTTTGCCGTGAGATAAGTTTGTGGTTTCCAGTAGATTGTTAACCAGATTGGCCAGCCTGTTTACCTGCTTGTCGAGCTTATTGACCAACCTGCGCAGATTTTCACCGGATGTTGAATCCTGCAGTTGCCGTTTCAAAAGATCCGTATATCCTTTTATCCCCGTGAGCGGTGTGCGCAGTTCGTGGCTGGCAACGTTGATAAAATCGTCTTTCCACTGATTAGCGGTTTTTCGCCCGTCTATATCCTTGAATAAAACAGCAACCTGCCGCTGTTCCGGATCGCCCGTACGGAATGCATAAACCTCATACCAATGGTTAAGCTGCTTTGCATGGTTCTCAAAGCGGACGGGTTCGCCCGTAATGGCTACTTTCCCGAAGACCTCAAACCAATGTTCTTCATGCATAGGCGCAATTTCACGCATGAATCGGCCGGTTGGGTTGGTAATGCCGGTTTGTTGTTCAAACGCTGCGTTTACTTCCAGAAAGCAGTAATCGATGGGGCGCTCATTCTGATCAAAATGCATTTCGATTATGCAGAAGCCCTCATCGATGGAATTAAACAGCGCTTTGTATTTTTCTTCGGTTCTTATCAATGCCTTCTCGATGGGGTGGGGGACGACCGGGTGGACGTCACAGCCGGTTATTTCGTTTGGGAAAAACGGGGGAGCGTATGGAAAGGATTGCGGGTGCAATTGTGTGGACGTGTTATTGGTGTACAATTGTTTCATAGACGAGCGCATATACTCAAAACGATTTTCACAAAAAACACTGCAACCCCTACTTTTGTTTGGCTTTGTGAATAAGTCGTTAACCTACTGGCGGTGCGGTGTCGAAAATCAACAAATAACGGCGTTATTTACCTTATTCGTTCCTCAGCGACTCAACGGGGTTTGCGGTCGCCGCTTTAATTGCGCGCCAACTTACGGTGAGTATTGCAATGGTAATGGCCGTAATTCCTGCCAGACCAAATACCCACCATTGGATGTTAATGCGATAGGCAAAATCTTCCAGCCACTTATTCATGACCCACCAGGCAATGGGGCAGGCAATAAGCAAAGCGATCGCGATGAGCTTGACGAAGTCGATAACCAACAAACGGACAATACCTGCAGCTGTTGCGCCCAATACCTTGCGAATACCGATCTCCTTCGTGCGTTGGTAAGCGGTAAAAGCAGCCAACCCGAATAGCCCGAGGCAGGCTACAAAGATGGTTAATCCAGCAAAGATACCCAAGATGGCCCCTGTTTTCCTTTCCGCATGATACGTATTACTGATGCGCTCATTCAGAAACGAGAAGGAAAAAGGCAAGTCGTGGGGCAGCGCATTGTATTTGGCTTCTATGGCAGACAGCAATGCGGACGGGCTACCCGGCTTGGTCTTGATGATTAGGTTGCCGAAATTTTTATTCATAACCATTACCAAGGGGCTGATGGATTCGCGCAATGACTTGAAATGGAAATCTTTCACCACGCCGATCACTTGCAGGTGCTTGTTATCCCCATTGACCAAGGTTTTTCCCAATGCGTCGTGAGTCCATCCAAATGCTGCTGCCGCGGTTTGGTTGATGATTGCATTCAGGGAATCCGTGCCATAATCCATCGAAAAATTACGGCCAGCCACTATTTCAATACCTAAGGTAGGAATGTAATGTTCGTCCACGTCATAACGAAGTGTTTTTACCCAATGGGAAGGATGGTCTAACGGGTGAACAAAAAAGTTGTTTTGATAGGTGGCGCCTGCTGGCACATACGGGGAATTTGTCACGTGAAGCACACGTGTATCCTGTAGTAGCTGCTGTCGGAAAACTTCCTCGTTTTTTCCCAATGGCCATGTTTGGAGCACAGTGACCTGTTCTTTGTCGTAACCAAGTTTTTTATGTTGAATATAATCAAGCTGTTTATACACGACGGTCGTACAGATGATCAGACAAATGGAAATCAGGAACTGAAAGACAACCAATCCGCTTCGCAATCCCGTGTTTTTGTTATCAGGTGTTAACTTTCCTTTCAATACCGCTACCGGTTTGAAAGCAGACAGGAAAAACGCCGGGTAGCTCCCCGCCAATATGCCAACCATCAATCCGACAGCCAGCAAGGAAGGGATGACCCACCAATGCGCCAATATATCAAGTGTCAGCGATTTATCGGATAGTTGGTTGAAAAGGGGTAGCGCCACATAGGACAAGCCCAAGGCCAAAAACAGGGCAATGAAACTTAGCAAAAAAGATTCAATAAGGAATTGGAAAGTAAGGCTTTGTCGTCGCGAACCGAGTACCTTGCGTACACCCACCTCCTTTGCGCGTCTGGAAGCACCTGCGGTGGTCAAATTCATGAAATTAATGCTCGCGATGAGGAGTGTAAATAACCCGATAGCACTGAATATATATACATAGCGTATATCGCCCGGAGCGCTCAAGTCGTTGGCGAAATCCGAATGCAGGTGGATATCGGTGAGGCGTTGCAGGTGCAAGCCGACCGTGTTGCCCGCATTGCGATGTTCGGTATAGCTCATGCCAAAGGCTGATGGAAACTGCGGACCGGCATACTTTTCAAATAACGCGGGCAATTTGGCTTCTACAGCCTTAAAGTCGGCACCGCTCCGAAGTACGGCATAGGTATAGAAGCCTGATTCCATCCATGAATGGGATGTAGAATTCGGGTGACTGCCCATCGAAGCAAATACATCGAAATGGATGTGTGAATGAGGGGGTAAGTTTTTTACTACGCCCGTCACCTTTAGCGGCGTGCTGTCTCCCTTTATGGAGAACTCTTTGCCGACTACGTCGGTAGTGCCGAAATATTTGCGGGCGGTGTTTTCGGTAAGAACCGTAGTGTATGGTGCGATTAAGGAGGTTTCAGTGCTGCCCTGAAGCAGGCGAAAACTAAAAACCTGAAAGAAGTTGGAATCTACAAAGGCCAGTTCCTCGTCGTTGAAGGACTGGTTATTGACGAGGAAGAAAGGTCTCCCGCCCTGCGCGAGGCGTGTAGTTTCTTCTACCTCGGGAAATTCAGCCTGCATTGCCCGTGCGGTGGGAGGCATCACATTGGCCTCTTTGATTTCGCCACCCGGTACGCTGCCGGTGAATACTACGCGCACGATGCGATCGGCTTTTTCGTGGAAACGGTCATAGTTCCATTCATCGAATACAAACAACCCGATCAGGAGGCAGGTCGCTATGCCCGTAGCCAAACCTACTACGTTGATCGCCGCAAACATTCGTTGCCGGAACAGGTTGCGCAACGCGGTTTTTAGGGAGTTTTGAAACATGGTAGTCTTTTTCTTTATCGGTGTTGCCGCTATCGGTCAACCGGCGGCTGACTAATTATTTTTTATTATTCCTCGCGGAGCGACTCGACCGGATTCACAATGGCAGCTTTGACGGCTTGGAAGCTTACTGTAGTCAGGGCAATGGCCAATGCAGCCGATCCTGCGGCGGCAAACATCCACCATTCGATTGTGATCCGATAGGCAAATCCTGCAAGCCAGTTGTCCATCGCCCACCACGCTAAGGGGCAGGCAATGACAACGGACACCAAAACAAGCTTTGTGAAGTCGATCGAGAGCAGCGAGATTACGCTGCTTACCGATGCACCCAAGACCTTCCTAATGCCGATCTCTTTCGTGCGTTGTTCAGCCATGAATGCCGATAAGCCAAAAAGACCGAGGCAGGAAATCAATATAGCAAACAACGCAAAGCAAGCGGACAATTTGCCGACCGTTTCTTCACTTTTATATAGTTTGGAAAATTCCAGATCGGAAAATTGATACGTAAAAGGGGTTTTCGGATTCAATTCTCTGCATAGCTGTTTAAGGACCCTGATTGCGTCTTTTGTACGACCTGCTTTGATGCGTACCAAGATGGTTCCCCATGTCCAGTTTTCATCCAATCGAATGATCAGCGGATCGATGGCTTGGTGGAAAGAATTGAAATGGAAATCCTGCAATACACCGATGATTTTTCCTGGTCGGCTTCCCCAATCTACGGTTTGACCGACAGGCGATTGGAAGCCCATCCGCTCCGCAGCGGTTTCATTCAATAGATAGGCCGCCGAATCCGTACCGAAAGCAGGTGAAAAATCGCGTCCCTCCTTCAGCTTTAGATGCATGGTTTTTACGAAATCGTAGCCAACCACGGCATCGGCAAAAGACACCGTGAGATTGGGATCCTTGCCGGGCCAACTGATGCTTCCCGTGTGGTGCTCGATTACAGTAGGTGAATTCCGCATTTTGGATACCGAAAGAATTTCGGTGCTGTTTTCCGCTCGTGTCTTGAATAGCTGATAATTCGTTACCAAATCACCCTCTATAGGGATGTATACCAAATTTTCTCGATCATAACCAATGTGAGTAGTTTGAATGTAGTTTAGCTGGCGATAGATGACCAGCATGCCTAACATCAACAGGACGGAAAGCGTGAATTGGAAGACTACCAATCCTTTTCGGAGAAAAGCGGCTCCTCCCGACCGGAAATTGTTCTCAGCACCTGGATCGGCCGCATCGAGGACAAATAGAGCGCAGGGTAGCTTCCGGCTACTACGCCGACGATAACGAGCAGTGCTAACACAGAGAGCCAAAAGCCAGATGCCGAGAGAGGCAGGACTAGTGATTTTCCGGTGAATTGATTGAAAACGGGTAGGAAACAGAAAGCGAGTAAAAGCCCGACAACGAGTGCACAGGCAGTGAGCAGAAACGCTTCCAAATAAAATTGCCGGATTATTGAAAGCCTAGAGGCCCCAATGGTTTTACGGAGTCCGATTTCTTTGGCACGTTTAACCGAGCGGGCAGTCGCCAGGTTCATGAAATTAATGCAGGCGATAAGCAGTACGAAAGAGGCGACCCAGCAGAACAACCGGACATACTCGATCCGCCCACCCGTGATGTAGCCGTCCTCGAAATTAGAATGCAGATATCGTTCGCCATAAGGTTGCAAAGCGAGTTCGATTCGGAAGTTCTCAGGTTTGTCCATATAATTATAGACAAAGTCTTTTATTTTGGATTCTACGTGCTGATGATCGGCGTCGGCACGTAATTGTACGAATGTCGATGGGGAGGTGTTGCCCCAATGGTTTACCCAAGCATTCTGGTTGACAAAATCAGTCCAGCCCCTCAGGAAGTCGAACTGCAGGGAAGAATGGACAGAAACGTTTTCGAAAACGGCCGTTACCTGGAGATCTTCCTTATTTTCAAAACGAATAGTTTTGCCAATAGCATTCCTGGCATTCCCAAAAAAAACTTCGGCCATTTTTCGCGAAACGGCAATTGCATTCGGTGTGGTTAGCGCCAATTGTCGATCCCCGTGCAGTAACGGATAGCTGAACATACGTAGAAAATCATCGCCGACAAAAAAGCCCGTCATTTTGTTGACGGCGTTGTCTACCGAAAATGTACTACTGGTGCCCGGAGGTGCTACGTACTCCATCCCGCTTGCGATTTCAATTTCGGGAATATTCTTTTTCAATTCTTCGGCCAGTAGCCCTTGGGTGGAATAGCTCCCCTCCACTTTCCCATCGTAATAATTCCGTTCATAGACTTGGAATAGCTGATCACCATGCGCATGAAATTGGTCGACTGCGAGTTCATCCTGCACCCAGAGTAGAATGAGTAAGACAGAGGAAATGCCTAACGCTAATCCGGCTATATTCAAAAAGGAAATGCCCTTATTTTTCAGGATGCCCCGCAGTGCTGTGGTGATGTAATTCGGTATCATGTCTATCGTAAGGATTCTTTTACCTTTTTTCTTGAAGGTTAAAGAACAGCAACTGAGCCAAAACTGTAACTATCTAACTGGTAGTGTATTGTGAGGTTGGTTTCGAAAACGGGTGTCCGGATTCGGACACCTGATGTCCACATACGGACATCTGGACGGCCGGATTGAATGTCAGAGCTAATCGCCTTACAGCAGCACCTTTAGCAATTCCTTGGCAATGATGCGGTAGCCGCGGTCAGACGGGTGCAATCCGTCGTACGTCATGGCGATGGCTTTTTCCGGATACGGGTATTCATCGGTATCCGGATGAAAAGGAACCGCGGTGTAGGCCGGATATCGATATTTCCGGTATTCACCGGATGCCGGATCTTTTAACCATTTGAATTTTACTAACTTTTGAAGGCCTAGCTTGGGGTGATGATAGAGATCAACGACCGCTAGCCCTTCTTGACGACCGATTGCGCGAATCGTATCCGCAAATGCTTCAAGTGTTTGCCCGTTTTTATTGGGTTTGTAAGATCCCCAAGCGTTGTTTTTGTAATCCTTGAGATAAACAAAGTCGGATCGCTGCATCGGGGTGATGAGAACAATCTTCGCATTGGGATTTAAGCTGCGCAATTTATCAAGAATGATGCGGAAAGCGCCACTGGTGGTGCGCGCACCGGAGTTATTGCGGTAATCAGCCGTAGAACCTAAGGGCAAACCAGCCCACCAGTCGTTCGTGCCAAGAAACACCGAATAGTAATCTGCCTTTACAAGTCCCAGTTTATCGATTTGTTCAGCGATGCGTATCGCAGTCCAACCGTTATGTCCTTGATTGATGTACCGGATATGCGGACGTTGTTCGGTAACCAAGGTCATGTATCCTTTTGTGATCCGGTCCCCCGCCTCGTCGGGATGTTCATTGAGGTAAGTAATGGAATCGCCTAGAGCCAGCCAGGTCTGTTGTTTCGGACTGAAGGAACAACAGAGGAAGATTGAAAAAATCAGGGCATAACGGAAGGTAGACCTCATGGTTATTTGTGGCGTCATATTGTCTACAAACGTACTAAAAATATCGAAGCGAATGGCGATCCGGTCTTTCTTCGGAGTAACTATTTTCGTATCGCTTCGACAATGAATTTGCAAACGTCCTTCACATCAAACTTGTGCATCAGTTTGCGACAATGCTTCTGAAACGACGAAGGGCGCACGTTAAGGCGCGCCCTTCATAGGGGTCACTTGTAATGAAATTGTGTGTTTGTGGTCACGTTTCCTTCGGCATCTTTCTCGGTTGCTGAAAGGGGATATCCCTCCGCAACCGACACTCGGCAATTTTTATAGGGTGAATGCTTAATCGTTCGATGCAAAGGTATGAGGAGCGACAGGATGGATTCACCACGGTAATACCGAACGTTATTTCTACGTACTTATGCGGAGATGAACCTACTCAACCAACGCTCGTCTAGACATATTGACGTTTGTCTGCTTACTGCTCCGCTTCGACGATTTGCAGACAGTACATTTGCGATAGATGGCTAGTTTCGTCGCCCATGAGACGCCTGCATTTGTTTGAATTTGAAGATTTTTCGTGGTTCCCGAACTGGTTGCGTGATTACGGGACAGATTTTCTCCGTGCGATTTCCAACCGAGCGGATTACTATGAGCATTTAATTCCTTTGATGCGGGAAGTGCTGGAACGAAGCAATGAGGCCACCTTCATCGACCTAGCATCCGGCGGCGGGGGTGGATGGGAAAAAATATTGCGGCGATTGATTCCCTTGAGACCCGATGTAAGGGTAGTTCTTACCGATCTATTCCCGAATAACGCCGCTTTTGCAAAACTGGAGAGCCAGTTTCCAGCCCATGTGACGCACTGCGCGTACCCGGTGAATGTGTTGGATGTGCCTTCTTGTCTTCATGGCGTACGTACGCAATTCATGTCGTTTCACCATTTTAACCCGCTGGATGCCCAGCGGATCGTATCGCACGCCGTCGCGCAACGTGCTCCCATCCTCGTCGTGGAAGCACAAGAGCGGAACGTATTCACCCTGCTGAAGTTTATCCTGCTGTCACCCTTAAGTGTATGGTGGCTCACACCGCGTATCCGTCCCTTTAAATGGCGTCGGCTGCTTTTTACCTATTTGATTCCCATCATCCCTGCTTACCTGCTTTGGGATGGGTTGGTAAGTGTATGCAGAACGTATACACCGGAGGAGATGCTCGACTTTGCCCACCGTGCCGATGCAGACCGGTTATACATATGGGAGGTGGGAAGAATTACGGGCAAATTATTGCCGGTAATATACCTTTTGGGTTATCCTATCGAATCCGCCGGTGACGATGCGGGCAGTTGTTAAAATATGAGTTCCTTTACGGCCGGCAGGTAGTTTCGGCCTACATTGATTTCGATTGCATTGGGCAGTGAAACAAAAAGCTTGCTGATATCGCGATACAGTTCCTGAATGTGATCGATATTAATGATGTACGATCGGTGGACCCGAATAAACCATTGCGGATTCAATTTACGTTCAAGCTGCCCGATGCCCGTGGTGCTCAAGTAAGATTCTCCGTTGAGCGTATAAATCCAGGTGTAGTCTTTATCAGCCTTCAAGTGCGTGATTTTGTTGATGGGTATGCTGGTCAACCGATGTCCCCTTTCCACTAAGATGCGTGCCGGATAACTAACTTGTGAATCGTTTGCGAGGACCTTTTTACCGGTGGTCCCGCTCCATTGCTTGAACCGTTCCAAGGCAAGTCGCAGGCGCTCAGAGGTAAGCGGTTTTATGAGGTAGTCGATTGCCTGATATTCGAAGGCCTTGGCGGCGTCTTGGGTAGATGTGGATGTGAAGATAACCGTTGGTTGGTATTCAACGGTTTCTATGACTTCGAAACCGCACTTTCCGGGAAGTTTTACATCCATAAATATCAGGTCCGGCTGCAGAGCGTTGATGTACTTCTCCGCTTCCAGGCCATTGCTGCACTCCCAAAATACAAAGTGGTTTGAGGAACATTTGACGTTTTCCCGCAGCCACTGCCTAACGGAGTGATCACGATCCACAATCAATACGGTCTGTTTTCCCATGGCTATGTATTCTTCTTATAACGGTGGTACAAAGTTATCGGTTGGGATCATTCCCCCTAACTGACATATGTCAGAAATTGCATCCGGTTACTTTTTTTTATATTTTAGTGCCATACTAGACTGAAATTAACCTGTACACCGATGGTACCGCGGAAACATTTCGAAAACGTTTGCCACTTCGCACAGCAATATGGAATTCTTTTTACGCCCGATGAATTTGAATTCATCAGTTCCCATACGCACCACCAAATTCTGCCACCCCACACCGTGATCATGGAGCAGGGCAGGGTGGTCAATACACTTTACTTCCTGAATAGCGGGATCGCTCGGCTATACCGGATAGAAAACGGCGTAGATTACACATTGGGGATCGTGTCGGGCAATTATTTCCTCTCCACGCCCTTATATCTCCAAAGCGGGCAGCTATCTACGTGTGCGTTGGAGTCGCTCACGGAAATCGATGTGCTGGTTTGGGATAAATCCATGGCGTTGTCCATGAAACAAGCGATTCCGCGAATGTACGACATGGAGCTAGCTATCATGGATCGATTGCTGAACTGGCTTCAGGACAACCAGATAGATGCCATTTGCATGACCGCGGAAGCGCGGTACATCAAAATGATGGAGACACAACCTGAGGTAATCCAGCAGGTTCCATTAAAGTATATCGCTTCGTTATTGGCTATCCATCAGGACAGTTTAAGCCGGATTCGTAAGATGCTCGGACAGAAGTAACGTTAAATGAGGCCGCGAAGGTACGCTTCTTTCACCAAGCCAGCCGAATTCTTGATGTTTAATTTTTGGTTGAGGCTATGGCGGTGTGATTCCACTGTGCGTACACTCAGAAACAATTTGTCGGCAATTTCCTGGTTGGAGTACTCGTTAGCGATCAGCGCCAATATTTCGTTCTCCCGTTTGGTCAGTTTCACGACGACGGACGTACGCCTGCCTGACAGCGTCTGCTGCAGGATGGCTTGCTCGACCTGTCGGTCCAGGAACTGTTCGCCCGCATACACAGCATTGATGGCGTTTAGCAGGTTCTGTTTATCGGTTCCTTTCAGCAAATATCCTTTGGCCCCACTGCGCATCATTTTTTTTACATACACCACTTCGTCGTGGTTGGTCAGCGCGACGATGGGGAGTTCCGGATATTTTTTTAAGACGTCTGAACACAGCTCAATCCCATTGCTATCCGGCAATTCGATGTCCAATAACAGGACACTGGGCTGCTGCCGCTCCAATTCCAGCATCAGTTGTTTGCCATTGTTGGCGGTAAACAGGATCGGGTAATCCGGCAGATCGCCGAGCATATGTGCCAATCCGCTGATGATCAGCGAGTGGTCGTCTACAATTCCGATAGTAATCATGATAGGTGTCTCCTAAAGTCAATGCAAATTAAAGGAAAATACCGGGATGTCTTATCCGTAACACTACGCAAGTTGTCTTATCCGAGGTGTGGCATTTCCGGGCTGGTTCGGGAGTGTTGTGCAGTATCAATGTCAATGTAAATGGATGTGCCTTCGCCGGGGGCGGAATGGATTTCATGACTACCGCGTAGCAAGTGTATCCTTGAGGATAGGTTCTGTAATCCGATGCCTGTCTGCTTCACCTGCTGTAGGTCAAATCCCGTTCCGTTGTCTTCGATGGTTATGGAAAGACGGCTCCCATCTCCCACGAGCTGCACGATGCTTTCCGTGGCTTCCGCGTGTTTTATCGTGTTGGTCACGGCTTCTTGGATAATTCGATATAAGATGAGTTCGGTGTTTTTATCCAACGCGGGCAATTCGCCCACTACGTAGCATTCCAATTGCAAACCGGGATGGTTTACGCGACGGCAGAATTCCTGGACTGCCTGGGCAAAACCCTCGTTAAGTACAGTTTCGGGGGCCAGGTTATGCGAAATGTTGCGAACTTCCTGTACGGCGGTTTCGATCAGTTCCCCAATCAATGCGTTGGAAGCAGCATCCCCGCCCTTTCCGGCGTTGATATGAAGCTTAGCTGCCGACAAAATACTGGCCACGCCATCATGAAGTTCCCGGGCCGTGCGTGCCCGCTCGGTTTCCTCACCTTTCAGTTGGGCTTCGAGCAAACGATTTGCTTGTTCAGAAGCGGCGGTTTTACGCTTCTGCTGATTGATCAGCCGGCCCGCAATCAACAGAACGGTCAAGATGGCAACCAATGCGACCGCCATGATGATCCACTTATTCATTCGTTCCAGTTTGCTGCGCTGCTCGGCGATCTCCAGGTCACGCGCTGCCAACGCTTTTTCTTTTTCCGAGGCTTGGTATTTGACTTCGAGCTCCTGGATTGTATGGTGGCTTTCCTGGTTGCGTAGCGAATCGTTTATTTGTTCATATTGCTTCCGAAGCCGGAGGGCCTCTCGATGGTTGCCCATCCCCTCTTTGATTTCCGCGCCCGATAGGTAAAGTTCGATAAGTTGGGGTTTTGCTAGTTCCAGTTCGGCCAACGCCAGCGCCCGGTCGAAGTACGTATTTGCCTGTGCGTACTGGGCCATGTCTTTGTAGACCGATGAGATGCCCGAAAGAATGTATACTTCGTTGCCCGGGGGTGCTTTTCCCAATAAATCCAGGGCTGATTGATACGTCTTGAGTGCAAGCGGATAGCGTTTCTGTCTTCGGTAAATGTCGCTGAGGTTGATGTAGGCCTTCAGTTCCATCTCAATATCCTTCTGCGATTGACCGATTGCCAACAGCTGCAATCCATGTTTTTCCGCATCGGCAAGCTCCCCCGCCATGGCCTCAGCCACCAGTACATTGACTAAACTCCATCCCGTGGCCAGCGTATCCTGTAATTGCTTAGCGACTTCGAGTGCCTTTAATGCATAATCCTTTCCCTTTTCGAGATCGTTCATATCCAGTAATAACGAACTGAGGTTGTTGTAGTATTTCCGGCGATCCGATAAATCGCGGGAGCTCGGGTTTTCGATTCCCGAAGAAATCTCAAGGGCCTTCATCAGTGACGCTGCGGCTTGCCGTAATTTTCCCTGCGCCTGGTACTGCAGGGATATGTTGTTATAGGCATACCCCATACGCTGCTTGTCGTTCATTCGTTTGCTTACTTCCAGTTGCAACTGCGCCATCTTCATGGCTTCTTCGTAACGCACCTGGCTGTACAGCAATACGCAGTAGTGCCCTGCATACATCAAAAGCCCACGGTCGAACTTCAACTGTTCGGCCAACTTGCCGGCCTGGCGGAAATCGTGTTCCGCCGCGTCGCTCAGACCCTGCTGCTGTTTTTCCCGGGCGGCTTCAATGAGCTGGAGCACGTGTAATGTGTCGCTTTTGATATCCTGCCCCTTCGCGAGGGACAGCATGAATAGACAAAAGAGAAGTATTCTAACGGTTAGTATCATGTCGGTAAATTACGTAGTAGACGAGAAAATAGCAACGAATGTTACATCGGTCAGCGCATTCTCCAAACAGCACTCCATAGCTACGTAGTACTACGGAAATCGGTATTCCGTCACAACTGCGCTTAAGGGCCCGTGCGATGCGCCCTATTTTTGATGTGGTAGAAGTATGAGCAAAAATAACGAAAGAAGACATGAATACGATTTTAATTGCGGATCGGGAACCTTTGCATCGCCAGCAAATCAGGCAGCACATCGATAACCGCCCGGGATTTCGTGTGGTGGGTGAATGCGGGAATTGCCACGAAACCCTCCGCTACGTAAATGCATTGGAGCCTGATGTACTTTTTCTGGATGTACAGTTGGGCGAAAATACGTTTGAGTTCATCCGCGAAGCCGCCCACATGCCCAAGGTTATCTATACGGCGCGGAATGAATCCTATGCCTTGCAAGCCTTTGACCATCAGGCACTCGATTACCTACTGAAACCCTATGGGGCGGCACGATTGGATGCTGCGTTGCGAAAGGCGGCTTGTCAGTCCCTTGACGATTTGCCGGGCGCGGTGCCCTGTCATTCCGTTCGGCATAGGCACCTCTTTGTGGAGGATGGCGACCGGCTGCGGCGTATCGCCATAAACGATATCCGTTACCTGAAAGCGGCGGGCGATTATACCGTCGTTTTCACGGCACATGGCGAATTCCTGAGCTCATCAGGCATCGGCAATATTGAGCGCCGACTGGACAAATCGCAATTTTTACGGGTACACCGCTCGTTTATCGTCAACGTAGAACGCATAGACACGTGTTATCGGGAGATCGGCAGGCTTTACCTAGTGATGGAAAACGGACAGGAAATCGGCGTGGGTAAACATTACTTGAACGGCATCAAATCGTTAATCCTTTAACGGTCAATGGGGTATTCTTATCTGGACGGGGAGCGGTTGCGCTGGCTTTTGGTCGGATTGGCGGCAACCCTGTTGCTGCTGCTGAAAATCGGGGCCTGGCTGATTTATACCTACCGAAAGAGACGAAAATGATTAATTAACTAGAAAATGATGATAATGAAAACACGTCAAATGAAAAGGATGGGCCTGCTTGCCTTGGTGGTATTGGTGACTACACTGGACAGCTGCGGCAAAGACCGCGTGCCGCCGGATGACCCGCCATCTGCGGAAGAACCGGCGCAACAGCCGGGTGTGCCCAAAGGTTTTGGTGATTCCAGCGATGCACCGGAGGGTACCGTGTTTACATGGCCCCAGGGCGTATCCGTGGAGGGTGACATCCGTGGATTTGACGGATATTACGAACCGGAACTGTGTGGCGGCCGCACACGGGCGGATCAGCTCGATGAAGGAGCTTACGTATTGGTTTGCCTGAGCCTGCGCAACGACAACGAAACGCCGGTGACCGTGGCCTTGCCGGCGGGGTTGATTTTTGTTTCGAATGATTTGGCCTATCAAAATGGAATCCTATTGCAGCCCGGAACGATTGTCATTGAACCAAAAAGTGTGACCTATCAGCCCATAGGACTTTATTGCCTGAATGAGAATCGTGACCCTGCAACAACCGAAAGCGCCTATATGGTCGGCCCGGTGACCACGTACCAGCCAATGCTGGATTTTGCTGGCCAGGTAGCTCGTAAAAAAGTGCGGCCGGGGCAGCTGCCCGATTTCGATATTTCCACCACCTTGCAGTCGTGCGTCTACGACATATGTCGGAACGGCCGCGTATCCGAGACCTACCGGCATGCGTTCGACGCCATTCCGAATCGATAAAAAATGAAAAGCCCGAAGGCTAGGGTTCCCAATAATATTCCAATGCCGCGCAATTGTCACATTGTGCGGCAATTTGCGGTTCGAAGTTTACTTCGTAGTCTTCGACGAACGTTTCATCCGAGTTCCATCGGCGGAACGATACCGGTTTGCCCTCATAGGTAGCGGTAAGCCGGTATCGACCGATGGGAATATCCTTGAGGGTATACCCATCTTCGGCCTGCGGGCGAAGCAGTTCCCCTTGGCTGCCATCAATCAGCGGCCCCACGGGCGTGAGCACAAAATCGATCTCGCGCGCTTCAATGTATACACCCGGAAAATGGTCGATAGTTATCAATCCGCCATAATGACCCGAAAGCGGTTCCGGCATAACGCCCGACAGCCTCCATACAAAATTACGCACCGCACCTTCGCCGCCGAAACCGGCGGAATGATCGGGATGCAGATAAAACGAGTACGTTTTGCCGTGGTACTCGGCCTCTTTCATGGCGAACGCATACCACGAGCCGGTCGGCACTTTGATGGCATACTTTCCCTGGCTGTTGGTGAGTCCGGTGATGTTGGAGTTGAAAAAAATGCTGTGATCCACGAGGACACGTACGCCTTCCAGCGGATTTCCGGACTGGTCTTTCACGATACCGGTCACAAAGCCGGTTTTTGGCGTATCGTCGTCTTCCGAATCCCCCTTAGCCTTTGAACAATTGGTAAACGCTTGAATGATAAGGCCTGCCATTAGCGAGCAAGCGATCCATTTGATTTGTGTTTTCAGCTGTATCATGTCTTATGTTATTTAGGATTATCAACTACGCTTAACCTTGAACTTAAATTCGACGGCGGTCGCTTCCGGAATTTCGCAGTCTTGCACATCAAGGGGATAAAGGCTACCCGTGAAAGAACCTTCCACGTAGTCGTCAACCGAATGGATGATGGCGGTTCCGTTGAAGATCTCGTCGTTGCCATCACAAGACCGATAGAAATTGTTGTAAAAGCGCCGATTTCCACCTTGCGATCGGGATAAGTAGAACCATGCCTGCCCGCCTTCCTGTCCGCCCGCGTAGGTGCCCGGTTGGGTGCCGTGACATTGCAGGGCAAGGTTGATCCGTTCGTCGTTTGACCGGATGTACAGTATGCCGTTAACAATGCGGGCATCTGCGAGCTGGGGCAGCTCCTGATCCGCACCGTTTAACGTGAGTTGCACGAAATTTTCAGGTACCAAGCGGATGGTCGTCAGCAGAATCATTTTTCCCAACTTGCGTCGCCCGTTGGGCGCGGAGGGGTCGCTGATGTAACCGTTTTTGCTTTCTACTTCCACTTGGATTTCGACAGTTGTCGCTTCGCTCACGGTTTCCGGAGCCGTATAGATGGCGTCGCCGAGTAATAGATGGGTATTGAGCTTTGGCTCCAACGAGCCGGGACCCGCAACGATTTTCCAACCACTTACCGTAATATCTTTTGAAAAGCCGACGTCGTCCATGGCAGCCAGCGGTACGCTATCGATCGAGCTTGTGGGTATTAGTGCACCAAGTACCTGTTCCATCAGCTTGAGGTTGACGGTTTCTCCTGCACGGGCGGTTTCGTTGTCCTTCCGAAGGGACAGCATATCAAACCACACCCAATCGCTGAAATGCGAGGTTTCTACCGTCAGTCGCCGTTGCGATGCGTTCAGTTCGGTAGGCAGCCCACACCACACGCCGTCGCTCCGCTGGAAGGCTACCATGCGCCCCCCGGGATTGACCCCGGCGTCGGATGCGTATATAAACGACAGCTTGACAGGTTTTTTGAAAGATGTGCCCTCAGGTGTCAGCCGAAAGGCGGGATTGGCCGCAACCTCATCGAGGGTGTTGCTGATGGGTTGGATGCCGAAAGTTGTCGGTTCTTCCACTGCACCGGCGGGAATTTCCAGTCGCAGTGCATCGTCGTACCAAAGAACTCCTCCTTGGGCCCCGATCACTGCCGAAACGGCTTCATCCGTAGGTTGGCCCTTGGGCTTAACGACCGGTTCGCCGAAAATAGGGCGGGGTTCTTCCAGGGGCGGCGTATCCTTTTTGCAGGCAATAGCCAGCAGGAGGAACAGTCCCGATGCGAGTCGATATGTGATATTCTTGTAAGCAATCATGCGTCTTTTTTTGGACAAGTATCGCAGATAACCGGCTGTTATTTCGCTGCTTTCGATAAACGATCGATAGCGTCGACGAACCCACCTCAACTGCCGATAAGGGAAAGCGGGTTTTTCGTCGAAGCTATGATGCATTCGTGCCCTTATATTGCCGTTCATCGAAACACATAAACACGTTGGAGGTAAGAAGGTAATTTTGCGTGGATTTAATAATTGGTGTTATGAGGCGTTTACAACAAACAACCAGATTGATGATTCTATCAATGGTATTTTCTGCCATGCTGCCCGCCGGCGCACACGCACAATCCATCCTCAACAAAATAAAGGGGCGCGCGGAGCAAACCGCCACCCAGAAAATACTGAACGAAACGGACAAGGCGGTGTCAAAGGGAATGGATAAGGCCATCGAATCGGCAACCAAAACATCGAAGGAGACCACTTCTGCGGCAGACGGCAGAGCTGATGCACCGGGAGCGGACACGGTCGCCGCCAAGCAGGCAACTATCCAATCCTTTAGCAAATATGATTTTGTGCCCGGAGATTCCGTGCTGTATGCAACCGATTTCACGGGGGAGGCGGTCGGCGAGCTGCCCACTGGATGGAACAGCAATGGCAGTTCGGTAGTCGTTACGCTCGATGGCATCCCGGGCCAGTGGCTCCGTATGGCACAGCGTACGGTGGTCTTAACCGATAATGAAAAATCCTTTGGACCGGACTTTACCGTGGAATTTGATATGGTGGTGCAAATCGACTTTAAAGGCTGGCTGCCACCGTCATTTAAGTTTGGCGCATTGGCAACCGGTACGGAGTCTACTACGTCCAACAAGTTGCTCTCCGATCCGAAGGGCGACAAATCTTTTTACGTGGAAGTCGCCCCACTTGCCGATGCGGGAAATCTCGTGCTCGAAAGTTATGAAAAATATACCCGTCACTTCAACAATCCGCCTACCAAGAATCGACTGGTACGCCAATGGTACGGGAAGGTATCGCACGTGGCTATCCAGGGGCAAAAGGAGCGGCTGCGTATCTGGGTAGACGGCGAAAAGCTATACGATGTGCCGAAGGGAATCCCTAAGGGAGGTGAATTCAATCAGCTGTTTTTCCAGCTGAGCAGCAGCCCGTATGACGACGAGCAGATCGGTGTGTACTTCAGCAATATCAAGATCGCTAAAGGGCTGCCCGATACACGACACAAGCTGGTGGAAGAGGGTACGTTCAGCACAACAGGCATTTTGTTTGATACCGGGGCGGCGAAGCTTAAACCCGAGTCAGCCGGTGTGCTGAAAGCCATTGCCGCTGTGCTTACGCAGCATCCGGATATCCGTGTCCGCATCGTGGGACATACCGATGGGGTGGGCGACGAGAACACCAACCTCGAACTCAGCGAACGCAGGGCAGCTGCGGTGAGCGAAGTGCTGCAAGCCGAATACCACATTGATGGCAGCCGACTTGAGACGGGAGGCAAGGGTGAAGCGGAGCCGGCGGCCGACAATCAGACGGCTGCAGGCCGTGCGCAAAACAGAAGGGTAGAATTTATAAAATTATAAGATTGATGAGCAAGTGGATGTATTATACGGTAGCGCTTTGGCTATTGGTCGGTTGCGGAAAAGGAGAGGGGACAGACCTTCCCGATCCGCTGGAAGAAGGAAACGATTGGGATATTGTCATCCCGTCCTCAAAAGACAAACCGGGTTTGGGCGATAATGATGGCATTCCTGCCGGCGTACCTTGGCAGCTGCCGGAAGGAATCGAAGTTGTGGCGCGGCCGGATGAGCCGTTTAACCCCGATCTCGGATTATTACATGGCAGCCTGAACACGTTTTATGCCGATGTGAATTTTATCAACAACTTGGATGTGACGGTCACCGTGGAAATACCGAGTGGATTAATCTGTTTGTTCAAACACGAGGGGCGCACACAGAATGGTATCTTAACGTCAACGGTACGCATCCAGGTGCCGCCTACCTATGCGGACGTCAATCCCCCTGCAGATACAACCACTGTATACCTCGGCTTGGGATGCCTGAACCATACCATGGCATTCCCTTGGGAGGAAAACCAACAATGGGACACGCGGGATTACCCCATCGGCAAGGATATGTACGAACCCAGTGTGGTCACCAGCGATCCGAATATCGGCAAGTTGCTGGAGCTGTTGGCAGATTACCCCAAGCTACGGCTTACGCAGCATTACAATCCCTGGGATGCATTTGAGCCGGATTATGAGACGCCTGAATGGCAGGTGATTTACGGTATGATCCAGAACGCTCTGTGGGAAATTACCGATGGACCGGGGTTGACACGGAAAGATTACCGGGAGCTGGTCGAGGCATTGGAGCCCTATCGGTAACCCTATTCGGAATTTGATATTGATAACCACGATGAGCGATTACCACATGAGCCGCCGCATTTCGATAAGGGTGGCGTGTTTACTGATTTGCCTAGTCAGCGGCGGGGAGGCAATGAGCCAAACGATGCCCCAAAAGGGAGTCTGGCTGAAGATCGGACTGTTCATGGAGCAGATTGCCTTGCCCGGCGTCTCCAGCCTCAAGTACGGCATGAATCCAGGGATACAGCTAGGTGCCGAGTATCACTATGGAAGCCGCGGGAACTTCGCGCTCTTTCATTCAGTAGATTACGCATTTTCCGTCAACCGAGCGTTTGGTACCAGTAATCTATTGACCACGCAATTTGGCCCTAAATATGTACATCAAAACATGCTTATCAGTTTGGGTGTCGGAGGCGGGTACAACCTGTTCCACCCCAAGAACCCGGTCTATCGCATCGAGCGGGGAAATTACCGGCCAAGGGCGACCCAAGGGAAATGGGTCGGTGCCGCCACCGCAAGCTACGGCCATCAAATTGGGCGATTTATGCCGTACGCCAGTTACGGATTTTACATTGATTCTCCATTCATTAACTCCAGCTCAACGCTGTTGCCGCACCAATTTTTCCAACTTGGGTTAAAAATGAACGGCTTATAACGAATATACGACTTTATGAAAATATGGCTTAAATTAAGCATGCTGGCCGTCTGTGCCACCCTGAGTGCAGTATCCTGCCAGCAAGAAGAGATTGCTGTTCCGGATTACCGCCTATGCTCGGCGACGTATACCACCCACCCGTTACACGAGCGGTATAACGAGTTGCTACAAGCCTATCAGAACGGAACGGTGTCGCCAGGCAGTATTGCCGGTGTTAAACAGGCTGGGCAACCCGCATGGGTGGGAGCTACGGGATACAGTAACCTCGCCCATCAGTCGGTAATGGATGCCTGTACGCCGTTCAGGACGGGCAGCGTTACCAAGGTATTTACTGCGACCGTCGTCCTGACGCTCACGGAAGCCGGTAAGCTCCGGTTGGACGATCCGGTTACCACCCACTTGCCCGGGTTGCGCGGCCAGATTCCCCATGTGGATGAAATCACCATCCGGCAGTTGCTGAATCATACCAGCGGACTGGGGCACCCTACCGATGATGACGTACACTACCAATTGGGGCTTATCAACAATCCCGATTACTTTGCGCGTCTTACCCCGCGCGAGCGGCTGCAGCGGTTCGTCTATGACAAACCGCTTAAGCATCTCCCCGGAAGCAGGACCTATTACAGCAATGCGGGTTACTGGTTGCTAGAGTGGGTTGTCGAAGCTGCTACGGGCAAGGCGTTTGCCGAAAGTCTACAGGAGTGGGTGCTCGCACCCCTGGGGCTTACGGACACCTATTTGGTCAAGCGGGTTAACCCCGCCGTCGCCCGGGGATACAACCGCAGCGGAAGTCGTATGCAGGATGTCACACGCTGGGATGCAGCCGACGGCGATGGCGACCCCGCCGCAGGAATCATCAGCACGGCGGCCGATCTGCTTACCTTTGGTGAGGCGCTGTTTGGTGGACGGCTGGTAAGCCAGCAGTCGCTCGATGCCATGACCGCTATGTTTGCCGATCCGCATTGCGACGACTGTGGGTATGGGCTGGGAATCGAAACGTGGAAAGTAGGTCGATTTTTCGGATACGGGATGAATGGCAGTTCACTGGGTGTGGATGCCAACCTGATTTATTTCCCTGAGCAGCTAACGACGGTTATGCTTTTTTCCAATTACGGAGGCGGAAATCGCAAGGAGGTGATCGAAGGATTTGTGCAACTTTCAGTGCAGGATTGACACCGATTAACTTAACTGATTTTATACCATGCGCCCTAACTTTACTTCGAAATACAATGTGATCGGGACTGGTTACAACCGAACACGATCGGCAGATGCATACATAACCGATCGTTTTTATGCATCGCTGCGAATTCCCCACGTGGGTAAAAACTTGGATATCGGCTGTGGAACCGGGAATTACACGGTAGCTTTACATAATAAAGGCGTTAATATCGTAGGTGTTGACCCTTCAACGAATATGCTGGATGTTGCAAGCGATCAAACTAACTCGATCGACTGGAGGCTTGGTGCTGCCGAAGCCATCCCCGCGTTAGACGATGAGTTTGAAAACGCAATTGCTATGTTGACCATTCACCATTGGTCCGACAGGCAAATAGCGTTCGGCGAAATCAAACGGGTACTGAAGCCCGGTGGACGGATCGTGATTTTTACATCGTGCCCCAATCAAATGCGATATTATTGGTTAAATCACTACTTTCCTGAAATGATGGTTGCTTCCATGCGTCAAATGCCTACGATTGAAGGCCTCATCAGAGAGTTAGCGCACGCTGGCTTTCGGTTGATTGGCACCGAAAAATACGATGTTTGCAACGATTTAATGGACTTCTTTTTGTATGCCGGTAAACACAGGCCTACGCGATATCTGGAACCGGCCTTCAGGCAAGGGATCTCATCTTTTTCATCTTTGGTTCCACCCACAGAGTTGGCTATGGGGTTGACCAGATTGGAAAAGGACATCGCAACGGGCGATATAACGCGTATCTGTGAAAAATATCAATCGGCGGCTGGGGACTATGCGTTTATAATCGCCAAAAAAACCCGGAGACTCATGTTTTAACAGCATAGTCGTTAGTAGATTCCGATCTTAAAGTCATGTAAAGCCGCTATGTTCAGCTCGAAGGAAATGCGGTGCCGGCCCGTACGTAAGGGAATCGATTCGGATACATAATAATGATAACCATAGTACAGCCGGAATATCGATCCCAAGGTGATTCCAGCCTTCGGTGTGATGCGCCAGTCATCACCGGAAAAATCGGTAAACCATCCCACATCAATCCCGCCGCCTAGTGTCGCTGCGTCAAACAAGGAGGACCGGATGCCTACGTCTACGTTCAGTTTCGGAATGAGCGCGAATTGCTGGGCTAACAGGGATTCCACACCCAATGAGACGTCATAAAAACTTCGCTCCTGGGATCCGTACAACGTGTTATAGGCGATGAGCCCTAGGTCCACACCGAAAGCTCGTTGGTAGGACACGCCCAGTCTGTTTATGGCGATAACTCCCGAAGCGCGCTGGGCATGGGTGTGCGCCAAAGCCATCAGATAGAACAGCCCAATCAATGCGGCCAGACGGAAAACGTGGTCTTTCGAATAGATGGTCATCGCTTGTAAAAAATACGAACGCTCATCGCTATAGCGACTTACCTCAAAGCGGTTATGTATTTATCACCGGCGTCAAAGGAAGCCGATATGCCTAAACGGAAGCTTGCTTTTGCATCGAGGTAGGGATTTCCCGCTACCCAGCCTTTCGTCTTTCCTTCCGCAACAGCCAGGATGCGCCAAATGCTGCCCAGTGCATAAGAACCCTGCAATCGCAGTAATCCGCCCGGCGCTGCCTTGCGGTCGTAGAAGTTTTCGGGTTGTAGCCAGAGCATAGCCGAAGGCTGTAGCAGCAGGCGATCCTTTCCGGCAAGTCTAAACCTGTAAGGGCTGCGTTCCATCTCTATACCGGGTAATAACCGATGTTTGTTTCGGTAGCCATGCAGGCTGACGAGGTATTGGTGGTCGCGGTGATGGATAAAGACGTCCGCTGTTAGATCGTATCCGAACGAATTCAGGTAATGCCTTACGGCAACGTTGAATGCCGTTTGTTCATTCAGCCGGATTCGGTTGATGCCCACCATAAACGGCGAAAGGAAGTTGAGGTACTGCAGGTTGCCTATCCGTTTGAGGTACCGGTACTCTTCATCCGTCAATGACGTTGTTTTGATTGCGCGGTCGATGCCCACACCGCTGGGGTGTGTGCCACGTGCCTCATAGGGCTCATCCGGCCGGTGCAGGTCATATACCCACGGCGTAAAATCCCAGCCTACGAAGTCGCGATCGGCCACGGTCAGCCCATGCGCATTCATGCTATCGATGCTGGCATCGTAGCCCTTTTGTTTGAATTGGTTCACATAATCGATGGCATGCTTGGTAAGCAGAATATTCAATGCGATATTGGCATGCTTAGCGTCACTGAAAAAATTGTCCTTTTGCAACCCCCGCAATAACAGGAATTCACTTTCAATTCCGGCAGCAAAGCTACGGACCAACTCTTGGGGAGCCACTTTTTTCATGCGGATGAGGTCTTCGTCCTTCACACGGCTTACCGAACCATTGGCGAACCCACCATTGAAGCGGTTATACGTTTCATCATAAGACGATATCCCCCTTATGGTCAACCCTGCCCGATGGAATTCCTCGTGCATCCATTGGGCGGAGAGTACGACGCCATAGTAGGTAAACACGTAATCAACTAAGCCTGACGTGAGGTTGGCTGCAATACGGTTGTAAATGCGCTTTCGTTTTGTATCCGGACGGATAACGCCCTGCAAGAGTTTGTTGTTAAAATGATAGTTGACCCGGTGAAGGTTTTGTGTTACCGCGAGTGCCTGCTGCATCGAGTAGCTGTCGAACAATTCCCTCGTACGTGCCGCGTCCCGTTGGAAAGGCATGTCCAGCAACGGGAGGTCGATATATAGCGGATAGTGCCGAAGGCTATCGCTTGTCTTGGATTGAGCGGATGGAGTCAATATGCAGATTGACATCAACAAAAGCGCGGGCAATCGATATAGCGGTATCCGTTTTAATTGCGCTTTTTTTGTTTTTTTGTCTGCCATTGCTTGTCCAAGTAAACCAAACATCACGCTATAATTTGTGCAGGAAATGTCGTGTTTATGTTTCATGCTCAAAAATACTTGGAATCTGAGGTGGTGATGTTCGTTTTCGACGAAGCGTGCTTACGGTCGATAAAGACGAAGCACCGTAGATGAGCCGTCGTTGTCTGTTACAAAATGTTACCTTTGCTGCCATTACCAATACGTACGACTCATGAACGAAAAGCTGATGGCGCGAAGTGGTGGCAGGTGTGAATTATGTCAAAAAGAAACGGAGGTGGCGGTTTACCACGTAACCCCTACTTCCTATGCGGATAATGAGGTGGTTGTCTGCAAATCGCTGATTGGTCAAATTGAGGGAACGGAGTCGCTGGATTCTGATGCATGGCGTTTCCTGCCGGATGCAATGTGGAGCGAAATCCCTGCCGTTCAGGTGCTCGCCTGGCGGATGCTCAACCGTTTAAAAGGAGAAAGCTGGGCGGCAGATGCACTGGATATCCTGTATCTGGACGACGAGACACTCGAATGGGCTAAAGCCGCCGGCGACCAAGCAGAATTAAGTGAAGATATTAGGCACATGGATGCCAACGGTAACCTCTTGCAAAACGGCGATTCGGTTGTGCTTACCAAAACTTTGGACGTGAAGGGCAGTTCCATCAGCGCGAAGCTCGGTACGGTGGTTAAAAATATCCGCCTCGTAGAAAATAATCCGGAACAAATTGAGGGTCGCGTAGAAGGGCAGCTTATTGTTATTCTTACGAAATACCTGCGAAAGCAAAACTAGTCCGCGCGCTGCACGGTCAAATGACCACATACTAACGTAAGTAATTTACAGGGATCCATATCGATCGCTTTTGCGATAAGATAAAGCTCGTCGGCCCGCAGTTTGGCCGAAGGGTTCAAGGTCAATTCATTCATGCGGGCTTTACTCAGCCCAGCACGTCTGGCAACCATTGACTTATTAACGGATCGTTTAGCCAAAATTTCTCCTAACAACGTCATGTGATTCAATCATTTGTGTGGGTAAATATACTATTTGTATAGAAAAAATGAACAAATGTTTGTTTAGATAGATATTTGTCTCTATGTTTGTATAGAAATTCTATACATTTATTAAGATATATGGAAACTATTACCACACAACAACTTGTCGGGCGACTAATCGCCCGGATGGATTTAGACCGTATTTTTCTCTTTTCTAATCCCTCATCGAATCGCGAACAACAACATTTGCTGTTAGTCGTGAACCCGGTTAAGGGGCTTGCGCCGACGAGTTTGGCGCCTATCGTCTCACTTTGCTTTTCGGATACGGAATCCCTTCCCTTTGATCTGATCCTCACCGGAGAGTGGCAAAACCAGTTGAAACATGGAAGCCTTTATTACACGTATGCTTCGCTGCCACCGCACGAGCTCTATGCAGATACGAAGAAGAAAAGCCCCTTATTTTCGCGCAAGGCGATAACCAGTTTGCTGGAGCTTTCGGCGCTCAACTATGCGAAATCCCGTAAAAATTCCGACGAATTCCGCAGAGGAGTAGACAACTACTTGATCAAGGGCGAATATGGGCAAGCCACCTTCATGCTACATCAATTTCTGGAACTGCGGCTGAAAGGGTTCATGGCGACGATCGGTAAGAACGGTGGAAAATCGCACAACATTGAACATTTGATAAAGTCCGTGCGTAGTTTTGTACCGCAGCTTACAGCCCTTTTTCCGTATGACGACTGTTACGCGGTAGATTTGCTACGGCTATTGGACCAAAGCTATGTGAAGGCCAAGAAGCAGGAACCTGTCGATCTTTCCCTTGATGAATTTAATATACTGTTGGATAAATGCGAACAGGCGAAAAACACGATGGATGAAATGGTCGCTACTATGACGGAACGCATCCATGCCTACCGGGAACAATTGCCTAAGGAAGCCGAAAAGCTGCCTGAGACCAACACAGCCCAGCCGGCAAAGGAAGCTTCAGCGGCGCCGACCCCAGCGGCCCAGCTCATCTGCGAGGATTTCTCTGGTTTTCCGTGGCCCAGCTCCTATAAACAAGACGTTAACAAACTATTGGATAAGATACGCAAAAACCACAATCCCGAACAGATTACGATGTTGAATTACCACACCGGCGGTTTTTCGGGAATTAGTCCGTTCCGGAAAGAACAGGCTGAGGAGAAGGAAGGCTCCAAGGTAGAACTTTATCTCGTTGTGCTGATGAAAAATACAGGTCCTTTTCAATTTAGATGCATGCAGGTAGGGGTGGCCAGCGCAATGGTTATTTATATGAATGTCCAGGAGCTTGAAAGGAAACTAGCCAGTGGAAACCGATTTGCGCATACGTGGTGGACGAAAGGTACGATACTCCGTAGGAAGTCAACGTTTGAACCATCATTCGCGGTAGCCGAGGCTGATTGGCAATCTGTGTACGACCAAAGTACAGCGATGTGGCAACGTGCAAAAGCAAGCATGGTGAACTTAAATGAGATCATCCAACGAACACCGGTGTTGACACTTGATGCCGGATCGTTATTGTTACGGAATTTGTTGGATATCGCGGTCAATACGTACCTACGTCTCGCAATCGGATATATACCGCATCGGATCAACCTAGCCGAATTGATCGATTGGAGCGGCGTTATCGGACGCAAGGTCATGGATTTTACCTACCCTTCAAACCAAAAGGACGAAGTGCGTATGTATTTTATCCTGAACCCTGAAAGCGCTTGGTTGCAAGATGTGACCATGTCGTTATCCACTACATCGCAGCATATTTATCGGGATAAGGCACAAGAAATGGTGAAGTTTTTTGAAGGGCTGTGCCAGAATGTGCTGGATGAAATAGCAGGGAAAGTCGAACAGCAGACCGAACAGGGGGTGTCCTTATGAGTTCACTTTTTAACGATAACGCGACTGAGAGTTTTCTGCTGATTGTTCCCTTATTTATTCCAGCTTTATCTATTGCATGATGCTGAACCGGATAAGCCGAGGTTATTCAGCATTGGAGTTATCTTTCCTTTTAGGGGAGAACGATAATTACATAAGGGACATGGAACGGTTTAAAGTGATGGATTTCGGTATTGGACTGTATGGGCAATTATGTAAGGTATTCAACCATCCGTCTTTTCTCCACCAACAACACCATAGGCAGCCAAAATTGAGACATGAAATGTATGCTTGGAAAGCTGAGGACACGATTTTTTATCGTATGGAGTGCGGTAAGAGCGAATACGAAAGTGTGATTTTGTTTCAGTTAACGGAGGAAGATGCGGAGACCAGGGAACAAAGATATCCCTCCTCGGTCGAGCTTGACCAAGAGCAATCGCAACGCGCCGGATTAAGGATGTGATGGATGATGACGAAACTTAACGCAACCTCCTATGCTGGCATGCTTGACCAAAATGGCTTCAAGCAGTGGTATAAATATCTGAAATTACGCATTGCCTATCGATATCAAATGGAAGAAGTATCGTTTTTAATGAGTAGACCACCCTTTTATTTCAGGGATTACGAAATGCTGGCAGTTGGGGCGAGAATCACATTCCAGGATGAAGCGATTTTATCGAAGATTTTTCATCAACCGAAGGTTACTGAGCAATGGAATTTTGACAAAGATCACTACGGAGTATCCGAAAAGCGGGTTATCCGGATACGGCGGGAGGAAAGTTTAAAGGAGATTACTTACTTCATTACCATTCCTTGGACGATTAAAGGAAATGACAGCGCCAGTAAACTACGGCTGTGTAAAAGAAGGCGAACAATAACAACCGAAGAAGAAAGTGAGATAAGGAACGATATCGGAGTTAGTATCGACGGTCTTGTCATGCAGGGGTTTTTCCGCTGTAACCGGTCTGCTTTGGATGTTTTCCATGCCGTTGAGGAAGGTTGTCAGTGGTCGCCACTTCTGCGACCCGCGTATGTGAAGGAGGCGCTTTATCAACAAATCGGTTTGAATAACCTTTCATTGAAAACAGTTAGCGGCCAATTACTATTTCAAGAGAAAATCTGAATAATATGCCTTTCGCCAATCACACACCTTATGACCACTTTCCGCGCCGGTTGCACCCGCGGGAAATCGGAAACCCTTACCTTGCCATTCACCAGTTCTTCGATTGGGAAAACTTCCCTGAGTGGCGCAACCATCTCGACAGATGGCTGCAGGCCGCATTAAAATCGGGATTCCAGCTCAATCGTATTGAGCTTGTCGAGCTGTTCGTCCGTTATGAATTTATTGAATTATTGGTGGAAGCGTTATCGCTTGTCCAGCGGTTGATGGATAGTTTTCATATGCCGGATCAGCGGCTTTATCGTCAAATGGCAAATGATAGCGATAAACTCCTACCAGACCAAATCAACACCGCTCACGGTTATTTCAACAATGGGCACAATCCCAAAACGTTCGAACGAGAAGAATACTACCCATTCCACTTGGAAGCCGGAGAGAAGAAAAACCCACACGGTGTAATCTATGATTTTTTCAAATATCACGATTTACCCCAATATCGCGATGCGCTATACTGGTGGTACATCGTTGCTATTGATTATACCTGCGCAGACGACAGTCGGGGGAGTGATTACATATACAAGTTACACAGCAAACTCCAAAAAGTCATAGAAGCGGCGCATTTGATTCATATAAGGACCAAAGGCGATACAGCTATTGATGGATTTGGAACCTGATAGCACAGGTTGTAGTTGCATGATAATCAGAATTCTCCGACATAAAGGTCTAAATGAAATGAATGTTCCCGGAGTATGCTCCAACATTTAATTGACATCGTATCGATATTGCGTCGCCATGCGTGCACGCTGTGCACACGGCAGGTCCACGTTTTAGGCGAATGAATGCGTTGCCACCGTGGAAGTACTGCGAGTAGAAGTAGTTAGGCCGTCTCCAATAAATGGGACGGCCTTGTTTCGACCAAAATGACATCTACCACAACTCATTCAATCGAAAGTCTTTCAATCCATCCCAGCTGTTCCGTAAACAAATGCGGCACGACGGCTCGTTTTATTTTTCAAAGATATACTGAATCCGATTCTTCATGTTTCGTTTTCGACGAATAGCGCTTATAGTCGACAAGCGGAAGGAATTTTCGCATGAGTCTTGTCAGCGCTCACTCGTCTCTCAGCGAATCCACAGGGTTAGCTAGAGCCGCCCGTAGTGACCGATAGCCGACGGTCAATGCTGCGATGGCAAGTGTAATACCTATCGCCAATAGGAAAATGCCCGGTCCAACACCGATCCGATAAGTGAAATCCTGTAAGTAACGGTTCATACCCAGCCAGGCAATTGGTGCCGCAATGACAAAGGCAATCAATAAGAGGCGGGCAAACTCGCGGCCAAAAAACCAAAGGATCTGCGGAACCGTGGCACCCAAAACTTTACGTATACCGATTTCTTTCGTTTTATGGAGCGCCATAAACGAGATCAGTCCGTAGAGTCCAAGACACCCGATAAGGATAGCCACCAATGCAAATCCTTGGATGAGGTTGAGCATAATATTGTCTAGCTTATAAAATTCAGCAATGGAGTCATCCAAAAATTGATACGAATACACATAGTCCGGATACGTTTCTTTCCAAATCCGTTCAAGACTAGCCATCGTGGAAACAAGTTGCCGTCCATCCAATTTGATAGAACAATTGCCATAGTAAATCGTCCACGGCATAATACACACGGCATCTTTTTCGGTGTGGAATGAGTAATTATAAAAGTCTTTTACGACACCAACGATCGTACCTCGGTTATCGTCGCCGTTGACGGCGATGTGCTTGCCAATGACTTCTTCCGGCGAGGCGAGATTTAGTTTTTTAACGAACGTTTCATTGACCAGAAATTCGCGGATGGTATCCGAGGGAAAGAAGTTTCGGCCGGCTACCAACGGAATATCAAATGTGGATAGGTATCGATTGTCCGCGTATTTCAGGTTGATGCTCCAACGTTCGGATTCCAGCCGATTGTCGTAACGAATGTCTGTCAGGTTGTTGCTTCCCGAGGCTGGCGGTTGAAAATTGAGCGATATACTTTTTACGCCATTAACTGTGGCCAATCGGTCGCTAAGGGTTTTCATTTTGCTAACGTTTTGCCGATCCGGTACCGGTAGGCTCACCAGGGCTTCCTTGTCAAAACCCAGATCGGTTTCTCGCGCGTAGCGAATCTGATTTGCAATAATCAATGTGCCGATGATCAGCACTTGGGAGATGGCAAATTGACCGATCACCAAGGTTCGCCTCAACGAGAAACCACCGATATCTCGTTGGGTGATTTTGCCTCGTAATGCTTGCACGGGTCTGAAGCCGGCCAGAACTAGACCGGGATAGAAACCCGAAAGGAAAATCACAAAAACTGCTACGCAAACAAGGAAAAGGGGTAGCTGCCAACTGTCAAATAACCTAAGATGAACCTGAATCTCAAGCAACTGATTGATGACCGGCAAGGCGACGTACGCTATGACATATGCAGTAACCAGGGCGAAAGCGGTAATGATGGCGGTCTCCGAAATGAACTGCCAAAAGAGTTGGTTTCGATTGCCTCCAAGTACTTTCCGTACACCGATTTCCTTTGCTCGATTAATAGCTTGGGCAGTAGCCAGGTTGGTAAAGTTGATTGCGGCGGTCACAATGAGAAACAGCCCGATGAAAAGCAAGGCCCATAAATAACTTTTGTTGACATAGCCATCAAAATCTGGATTAAAATGGATGTCATTCAAGGGCTGCAGCCTGAATTTCCAGATGTCTTTATCCCTACCTTCATAGATTCGCTTCGGCAGTTCGTCCAAACCCCGGCCCACTTGTTCCGTATCAACCCCATTTTTTAATAGCGTATAACACTTTGAGCCGGTAAATACGCCTCTCCAGTTGTCCTCCCCACCATCGGCATTCTTCAATAGTTCGTGATAAGAAACAAAGATCTCCTGGGCAAACGCTGTATTGGTCGGAAAATCGGCAAGGATCCCTGTTACCACATAATCGGTTTGGTTACCGATCCGGAGTGTTTTTCCTATTGGATCACTATCGCCAAAATATTTGTTAGCCATCCGTTCCGTTAAGACGATTTCATGAGGTTGGCGAAGAATCGTGCTACTATCCCCTCGCAGTAATGGAAAATGGAAGATGGCAAAAAAGGCAGGTTCTGTATAGGCTATGCCGGATTCTTCAACAAACCGTTTATCATCACCCCCATCGGCTACGGCCACCATCACGTTTCGATAGTCCACTATCCGGGCTGTATGATCGGCGAAACTGAAATCATCACGGAAAGTTTTACCCAAGGGCCGCGGCACGCCCGGTGATCGGCCGATGCCATCGTCATGCCACTCCGTAACCAGGCGGTAAATACGATCCTTATGGGGATGGAATCTGTCGAAACTAAAGTGATATGCGACTACCGCGAAAATAAGTAAGGCACTGGCAATGCCCAAAGACAGTCCCAGTATATTGACCAGCGCATAGGATTTGTTATGCTTGATGTTACGCCAGGCGATTTTAAAATAACTCTTTATCATTTTATTTAGTAGTTAACTTCACTGCCGATTAGGAATTTGAAATCAAACAATTGGAAAAATGATGAATCGAGGCAATGCATTTCCTTTTCGATTTAATTACCGGAACTCGCCAGCTATCCACGATAATCCATTTTTAAGCCAAAAACGCAATAGGCTGTTTTCTAGTATTCTGTGTCGAATTATTGTGGAGCGGTGTTCGATATCGGACACTTCTTGTTCAGTTTCGGACATGAGCATAGGCCCAGGCTTTATTTTGGCCCGTCACTCCCCGGCGGAAACTAAAACCTTACTCATCCCGTAAACTGTCGACCGGGTTGGCCTGATTGGCTTTCGCACACAATCCGACAATCAAGGCGTAAGCCAATACAAAGACCAACAGACCTACCAGCAGGTAGGCGCCCACATCCTGGGTTATCCGATACGCGTAACCTTCCAGCCATTTATTGGCGATCCAATACGTAATTGGCCAAGCGATGAGATTAGCCACGATAATGAGGCGAGTGTAGTCCTTCACAAACAACAGGGCCAGGTGTTTGAGGTCTGCCCCGAGCACTTTCCTAACGGCAATTTCTTTGGTACGCTTGGCCAGGGTAAAGCTCACAATGCCAAATATACCCAGTGCAATGATTAAGAAGTTCAGCGCCGTGGCTACATCGGCAGCCCGCTTCAGCTGCAGCTCCGATCGATACAAGGCTGCGAACTGGTCGTCCATGAATGTAAATTCAAACGGCGCATCGGGGACTAGTTGTTCCCATTGCTGCTTGATAAGCGAGATAGTCTCAGCGAGGTCCGACCCACGCAATTTCAGCGAGAGAAAGCGGTACGAAAGCCAGTCCTGCACATGGAAAAAAGCAAGAGGTTTAACAGCCTGTTGCAAGCTGGAATAATTGTAATCTTTGATCACGCCTGCGACAGTAACCTCGCTGCCAGATGAAGGTTGCCGTAGTTTTTTATTGATTGCGGTTTCAGGCGTTAATCCCAGAGCGGTCACTGCCGATTCATTCAGTACGACCTGATTGGGAATGTGGCCGCCGGACTGCGCAAAGCAACTGCCGGCAAGTACGGTCATGCCGAACGTCTGTGCATAATCCTGATCCGCACCGATGGAGTATACCATCGCTTCCGGTCCTTCTCCTGTAGCTACTTGGAAGTCAAAAGCATTCGGTGGCTGGCGCTCAGGTACCTCAAAGGATAGCGATGCACTTTCGACGGCGGTTAATCCAGCAAGCGCGTGCTTCACGTCCATCATTTTTTGGACGCCCGCGGCATCCCATTGTTTGGGGAAAGCGGTGATTACCATTACCTGCTCTTTGCTATAGCCGATATCTTTTGAAAAAATGTAGTTCACTTGGCGCGATACAATCAGCGTACCGATAAATATCGAAATGCCGAGAGTAAACTGGACGGTCAGCATCGTCTTGCGAAGGGTGAGATTGCCCATAGCGGTGTCGATCTTGCCCTTTACGGCAATGGTAACCGGCGATGAACTAAGCCTGAATGCCGGATAAATTCCTGCCAATAGTCCGGTTGTCAATACCAGTGCCGACAGGCTGGCGTAAGCGACCCAGCCGAAATCGAAGACGGAGTCGAGCCGAGTGTTTAAGATTTTATCGAAAATGGGACGCAACAGTTGGTAAAACGGCAAGGAATGCAGTGCCGCTAATGCCGTTAGAAACAGGGCTTCTCCCAAAAACTGGCCGATCAGCTGTCGCCTGGCTCCGCCGAAAACTTTGCGCAGACCGATCTCCTTAAGCCGTTGTGATGACGTCACGACGCTGATGTTGACAAAGTTGATCACCGCCATCAGGAGGATGAACAGGGCCGACAGCGACAAGATCGTGATCATCCGACGAGCGGCACCGCCATTATCGTTTAGGTAATAGTCTTTCACAGGAGCCAGCTCGACGGTCAAGTTCTGTTGGATGTTCTCGGGTGTGTATTTGGCAAGCACCTGTTGGCAAGGCACCACGAGGTCGGCTGGTTTGACGCCCGGTTGGAGTTGGATCATGCCGATTTCAAAAGGGTTGTCCCAGCCGGCTGCCGGGTCTTCAAACCCATAATATAGATTGCCTTCGGTGGGTACGAACACTGAATAGGCATCGCCAATGAGGTGGGTTACCGAATTATAAGGGATATCAGCGATGATCGCTGAAACCTGGTAGTCTTGCTTTTCACCCTGTACGGTGGTATGGACACTAATGGTTTCATTGATGGCCTCTTTTTTGCCAAACAGTTTCAGCGCCATGCTTTCCGTGATGACGGCAGAATGATTACTGGTAAAGGGGCGGCCGGCATTCCCATAGGTGACGGGAAAGCCATACATCCGGATGAAGGACGTGTCGCCGATAGCAATATCTTCTACAAAATGCTTATCGCCGGCCGATACAACATTCTTTACCGGGTTGTAACGGTAGTAATCGGCTACCAACGACGGATACTCCTCACGGAGTGTTTTAGCCAAGGGACCCAACGTCGTGACGTCCAGTCCGAGCCCTTCGGTTTTCCACTTACTTTTAACGATGTATTGGTCTTCAACATTCCGAAGCGAGCGGTTGATATTGTATTGGTTGAGCACATATACACCCACGACCATGGTGAAGGTAATGCCAACGGTAAGGCAGAAGACGTGAATGAAGGAAAACAGCTTGTGTTTTGACAGGTAGCGCCAGCCTGTTTTGAAATAGTTGTGTAACATTATAACGTGTCTTTATCGGTGCTACGGTTGTCCGCCCGCCGGCGGATGGTTCCTGCACATTGTCTTTTACTCATCCCGCAAACTATCCACCGGATTCGCCATGGCGGCGCGGATCGCCTGTCCGCCCACCGTCAGCAATGCAATCACTACCGCCGATAATCCCGCCAGCCCGAACATCCACCACTTCATGTGAATCCGGTAAGCAAAATCTTCCAACCAACGGCTCATTGCCCACCAGGCAATCGGTACCGCCAATACGATGGCAATTCCCACCAGTTTCAGGAAGTCTACCGAAAGAAGTCGAATCAGGCCGGCCACAGAAGCTCCGAGTACTTTACGGATACCGATTTCTTTGGTGCGCTGCTCAGCGGTGAATGCAGCCAAGCCGAACAGACCCAAGCAGGCAATGACAATGGCTAAGGTCGCGAAAGCAAAACTCAGCTGGCCCACACGGCGCTCCGTACGGTACATATGATTAAATGCGTCGTCCATAAACCGGTACGCAAAAGGATAGCCCGGTGCCAAATTGTTCCAGATGCCTTCCATCTGCGCAAGCAAAGCAGGCAGATTAGCCGACTCCACTTTAAACGCGGCTTGCATTGGATGATCTTCTAAAAAAAATCCCAGCGGATATACCGGGTCGCGGAGTGATTCAAAATTAAAATCTTCCACGACGCCAATAATATCATACGATTTCACCGTACTACCAAATGTAAAATAAATCTTCTTACCTACGGCGTCATCTCCAAACCCGAGATTCTTGACAGCGGTTTCATTCAGGATGACCGCAGTAGAGTCTGCCGGCCTCGCAGCCGAAAAGTTACGACCGGCAATCAGTGCCAAGTCGAACGTAGGCAAATATTGATCATCGACCCGCCAGGTTTGCATCGAAATCGAATTGGTGGGCGACATGACCGATTCTTTCGAAAACGTATTATCGCTCCGGCTCGAATTCGAAACCGGGAAGTACCCGCTGATGGTGCCCCGTTTTACGCCCGGAAGGGTCAACACCTGATCGCGGAACACGTTGGATTGACCTCCCAATGCATGGTAGTCATTAATCAGGATGACGTTTTCACGATCATACCCCAGCTTTTTCTGCTGGATATAACGCAGTTGGGCAGTTACGATAAGCGTGCCGACGATTAATATTATAGACGTTGTGAATTGGAAAACCACTAAACCGCTTCGCAGCGGACTTTTCCCGGACCCGATACTTGCACGAGACTTTAGTACACGCAATGGTTGAAATGCCGACAGGTACAGGGCAGGATAATAACCAGCGATCAATCCGACGAACAACGCAAGAAGGAGGATGAAAGGAATAGACTTGATGTTGAAGAGGTCAGCTATGGCAAACGACTTCCCCGAGAGCTCATTAAATAGCGGAATCACCAGCATGACAATGCCTACGGCCAAAATGGTAGCACCCAATGTAAGCAAGAGCGATTCGACCAGAAATTGACTGGCAACGCCGGATCGCGACGAGCCTAATATCTTACGGATTCCAACATCTTTTGCCCGGTTGGCCGAACGGGCAGTGGACAGGTTCATGAAATTTACGCAGGCAATTAAAAGGATAAATGCGGAAATCGCCCCGAAAATATAAACATATTGAATGCTGCCGGGGGGGCTAAGTTCACCCATCAGGTTCGAACGGAGGTGAATATCCGTAATAGGCGTAAGGTCATAATAAAATACGTTGCCTTGACTCCTGAACTCCTCCATGCTGGATAACTCCATGAATCGTCGTGCGGCTGGGAGGCAATATTTTTGGACATAATGCTCTAGGTGGCCCTGCAGCGCAGATCGGTCATCCGTGCTTTTTAGCAACAGGTAGGTCGCAAAGTTATGTGAAAGAAATTCGCCCCAATCCCCATATGGAGCATTTTCCATAGAAAACAGGAAATCATAGTTGAAATGGCCATTTTTTGGCATATCGTCAATGACTGCGGTGACTTGGTAAGGCGTGACTCCGGCGTCATTGGTTTCCAGCGTTTTACCCAAAGCATCAACGGTATTGAAATGCCGAATGGCTGCCGAACGCGTAACGACTACGCTATTGGGCGCATCCAATGCATGAGAAAGATCACCATGCAGTGCGGAATAGGAGAAGATCCGGAAAAATGATGAGTCGGCGTGAACCACCCGAGCTTCATTAATCCATTTATCACCCTTTTTCACCAGCTTGGCCCCCGAAGCGGAATATAAACGGGCAAAGGCTTCTACTTCGGGATATTCCTCTTGGAGCACTGGCCCCATCATGTCGCTCGTGTAGGCCATCTCGAGCTTGCTTTCCCCAATGTGAATGTGTGCGTTAGCCCGCACAATACGATCCGCATTGGCATGAAAACGGTCGTAACTCAGCTCATCCAGCACATAGGCCGCAATTAACATAAATCCAGCGAGACCAAGCGCCAACCCGATGATGTTCAGCGAAGTGAACATCCGATTCGTTTTCAGGTTTCGCCACGCGGTTTTAAAATACGTTTGTAACATGTTAATTTGATTTTATCACTCGTCCCTTAAACTATCCACCGGATTCGCTGTTGCCGCCCGGATGGTATGAAATAATACCGTTGCCAGCGTCATTAGTAATACGGCAATTGCTGATAGGAGGAATGGAACAACCGATAACCCGGTATGGTAGGTAAATAGCTGCAACCACTTGTTCATGAAATACCATGCAACCGGGAACGCGATCAAGCACGAAAGACCAACCAGCACAACGAAATTTCCCGTAATTAGTGGAATAATCCGGCCCACGCTCGCGCCCAGCACCTTGCGGATACTGATTTCTTTCTGCCGTTGCTCCGTGATAAAGGCGATAAGGCCGAGCAGGCCCAGGCAGGTAACCAAGACGGTCAGCACGGAAAATGCGGTAAACAACTTGCCCCGTTTCTGATCAGCCGCGTACTGCGAATCGAAATCCTGGTCGAGGAACGTGTATTGGAAAGGTAATTCCGGAAAAAGCGCTTTCCAGGCTGTTTCCACACGCGCAATCGTAGCTGGAATATTCCGAGGATCCAGTTTGAGTTGAATATTGTTACTGTTTGGTGCATAAAATAAAATCAGCGATGCGATCGGGTTGTACAGCGATTGTTGGTTAAAATCCTTGACAACACCCACTACTTCAAAGTAATTGCCGGACGTGTCTCCAGGAAATTTTACCGTTTTACCGATTGCATTCTCACCCCATTCGAACTCCCGTACCATACGCTCGTTGACGATGATGCTGCGCAACGTGTCGGACAACCCTGAGAAGTTCCTGCCCTGCACGATTTCCATGCCCAGGGTATTGATGTAGTCTTCATCTACGCCGTAGGTAAACACTCCCTTGTCCACAAACCCGTTTTTGGACTCGACCGAAAAGAGATTAAAGTTGATATTTGCACCCGGTACAGCTTGAGACGTACTAACTGCGAGCACTTGGGGATTTTGCCGCATTTCATTTTTGAAGGAAAGGATTTGGCTGCGCACATCGCGCTGTGAATTGGCGGTTATCGTCAATACCTGATCCTTGTTGAACCCGAGGTCTTTCGAACGGAGGTATGCCAACTGGTTATAAACTACCCAAGTGCAGATAAGCATGATGATTGAAATGGAAAACTGGATGACAACCAGCGCGCGGCGGAGCGTAACATTACTGGAGCTTTTGGAAAGACTCCCTTTCAGTACACTCACTGGATTGAATTTTGAAAGGTAAAGCGCAGGATAGCTTCCTCCCATTAATCCCACGAATGCCACCACGGCCAATATCGTCAGCAGCGTATTCGGCTGCAACAGCGTATCGAATGAAATCGATTTGCCCGACAACGAATTGAATACCGGTAATAGTAACGCGATGAGTCCAAGGCTCAACAGCAGTGCAAACAACGCCGTCAATAAGGATTCGATTAGGAACTGCGAAATCAACTGCCACCGGGAAGACCCAGTAACTTTCCGTATGCCGATCTCTTTCGAGCGCCTGGCAGACCGGGCCGTTGTCAGGTTCATGTAGTTGATGCAGGCGATCAATAACATGAAAAAAGCAGCCGCCGAAAAGATATAGATGTACGAAATGTTTCCCAATTCTTCCGGTTCTCCCTCCATATCGGAATGGAGGTGAATGGCTGTAATCGGTCGGATGCCGAACCGAATGTTGATTTGGAACTGCGCGAAAATAGAAGCCAGGTATTTATCATACATCGGCAACAATTTTTGTTCAAATGAAGCAGCGTTGGTTTGCGGCTTCAACAGCACATACGTGTGAAAGCTGAAACCACCCCAATTATTGGCAAAGTCCGCAGGTAACGAACTCCTTGAAATCAAGACATGGAAGATGATGTGCGAATTTTTAGGGACATCTTTTACTACACCGGTTATTTTATACACGTCCCCATTGGTGTTTTCCAGTGATTTTCCCACATAACTGCCATCCTTGCCAAAAAATTTCTCCGCGACCGACTGCGTCAGCACCATGGAGTTCGGAGCCACCAACGCGGTATGGGGATCGCCTTCAATAAACGGATGCGTAAAAACCCGAAAGACGTTGCTATCGGCGAAGAAAACCTTGTCCTGATAAAGGCTTAATTCACCTTTTTTGTACAACACATTGCCGTTGCCCACAAATCGGACCGCCTCTTCCACTTCGGGATAATCTTTGCTCAATGCCGGAGCCATGGGAAAAGGTGTGGACACCCATTGCAACGTGTCTTTTTCTGGTTCCTTGATATAAGATTCCACACGGAATATGCGGTCTGCTTTTTCGTGATAACGGTCATAACTGAGTTCATCCTGAATGTAGAAAATCAAAAATAAGCTGAACGTGATGCCAATCGTAAGCCCAAGAATATTCAATAGGCTGTACCATTTGTCTCGTTTGAAGTTACGCAAGGCAACTAATAAGAGGTTTTTTATCATGGTTGTGGCGTTACTGCTAATTCATTTATTTTCCTTTACTCAATTATCCCCTTCCATTTTCTTCGTTTCCACCGTTGGGCCCCACTCATTCATCCCTCAGGCTATCCGCCGGATTGGCCACTGCCGCCCGTATCGCCTGTCCGCTTACCGTCAGTAAAGCAATGACTACGGCAGCAAGCCCGGCCACGGCAAACATCCACCATTGGATTTCAATGCGGTAGGCAAAATCTTCCAGCCAGTTGTTCATTGCCCACCAGGCAATGGGAATAGCGATGGCAATGGCGATCAATACCAGCTTTACGAAATCCAGCGACAACAGTTTTATAATGTTTACGACACTGGCACCAAGCACCTTGCGTACGCCGATTTCCTTTTTGCGTTGGAGCGTGCTATACGAAACCAGTGCCAACAATCCGAGGCATGAAATGAAGATAGTCAATAACGCAAACTGGAAAAACAATTGGCCAAAACGTTCTTCAGCCCGGTATTGACGATCGAAAAATTCATCGGCAAAGAAATAATTAAAAGGCCGGTTGGGAATAGTCTCCTGCCACCTAGCGGCGATGGTCTCCATGGTGGACGGTAGGTTATCCGTGTCGATTTTGACGGAAATATAGTTGGAGAAATTGCCCTGTCCCAGTTGAATAGCCATGGGCGTAATCTGCATCTGTAGCGACCGGAAATGGAAATCTTTTACCACCCCGATGATCGTACCGGTGCGACCATTCCCGAGTCGAAATTGTCGATCTATTGCATCTGCAGGATTACTGTAACCCAACAATTGGACGGCGCGCTCATTCAACACCAGGCTGTGGGTTGAGTCCGACGTGAAAGCGGTTGAAAATGCTCGGCCGGCCACGACCTTAATGTCGTATTGTGGGATGAAATTTTCATCCACATTATACAGGTCGACCGTTACGGTTTGCATATCGCCGTTCTGATTCTCCAACTCGGCATATACCCTGCCATTGTCTCCGCCCGGTATATTTCCTGAGCGTGTGGCGGATTGGACGGCGGGAATGGAAGACAACAACGATTTGAACGTTTCCTGTTTGCTGTCGAAACGGGTTTCCACAACCAAGGTTTGGGTTTTGTTAAACCCAAGGTCGTGGTTGCGCATGTAGCTTAATTGGTGATACACAATAAATGTCACCGCAATGAGCGTTACCGATACGGCAAATTGGGTGATCACCAATGTTTTTCTAAGCCATATCCCATTTCCGCCCGGGGCAAAACGACCTTTTAACACCTTCGTGGGTTTAAACGAAGACAATACGAACGCAGGATAACTGCCCGCAAACAGGCCGATCACCAAGGTAAGTGATACCAGTACCACCAGGGATGCTGGTCGGCTGAAGAAGCTAAAGGCGGCGGTTTTGCCCACAAATTGGTTAAACCACGGAATGGTGGTTTCGATAAGCATAAAAGCCACCGCGAAGGCGATTAGGCTCACGGTTACCGCCTCCCCCAAAAACTGGTTGACAAGCTGGTAGCGGTTTGCGCCCGCTACCTTGCGAACCCCAACCTCTTTGCCCCGTTCGGCTGCCCGGGCGGTGGTGAGGTTAACGAAGTTGATGCAGGCAATGAGCAGGATAAAGAGGGCGACCAACGAAAAAACATACGCATTATTGAGGTTGCCGCTTTCGAAACCCGAGTTGGTGATTCGGGTGGAACCGAGGTAGATACCTTCGAAAGGCTCCAGAACCAGGGTGAAGCTCATTTCCGTCTGCTGGATCTCTTGCGGTAACCGTTGCCTTAGGAAGCCGGGAAGTTGCTCCTGAAGGCGATTGGCATCCACCCCCTCTTTAAGCAAAAGAAAGGAGGCGGTGCCGAAATTACCCCATTGATCATTTACCTGGGGGTCGAAGATTTGCTGATAGGTGGCGAATGAAAGGAAGATATCCGCTTTTAGCGATGAGTTGCTTGGGATATCAGCCATAACGCCTGTTACCTGGACGGGCATGGCACTTTCCATGATATAAAGGGTCTTGCCAAGCGGGTCTTCGTCTCCGAAATATTTCTTTGCGGCAGTTTGGGAAATGACCATGGAAAACGGATGCCGTAATGCCGTTTGGGGGTCGCCGTTTATTAGCGGGAAGTCAAATACAGCGAATAGGGAAGAATCTGCAAAAAACGTGTTGGGCTCCTGAAATTTCCTGTCTCCGATGCGAGCCAGCAAACTAATCTGACTGAGCCTGACAAACTGTTCTACTTGCGGAAAATCCTGTGCCAGATGGAATGCCATGGCGCTGGAGGAAGCTCCTTCGTGAATGGTTTCCGCAGGTAATTTGATGTCAGTGGCCAAGCGGTAAATGCGCTTTCCATTTTTATGGAAGCCGTCGTAGCTGAATTCCGTGTGCACATATTGATAAATGAGGAAGCTTGCGGTCATGCCGATAGCCAGTCCCAATATGTTGATGAGTGAAAAGACTTTGTTTCTCATCAAGCCACGCCATGCGATTTTAAAATAGTTCCTGATCATTTGGTGTGAATTTGTAAGCAAATGGACGTATTCACTCATCCCGCAACGACTCTACCGGATTGGCGGTCGCCACACGGATCGCTTGCCAAGCTATGGTAACCATCGCTATTAATAAGGCGGCAAATCCTGCCAATACAAACATCCACCATTGGATTTCAATGCGATAGGCAAAATCGGACAACCAGCTGTTCATCGCCCACCAAGCGAGGGGAGATGCGATGATCATGGCTATCAGCACCAATTTCACGAAATCTTTGGACAGCAAGCCCAAGATGCTCGTCACCGTTGCTCCAAGCACCTTCCGGATGCCAATTTCCTTGGTACGTTGGAACGCCGTTAGTGCAGCCAGACCGAAGAGCCCTAAGCAACTAATGAGAATGGTGATGACCGTTGCCAGATTAATGAGCTTACCGATTTGTCGTTCCTGTTTATACATCGCTTCCAGTGTTTCATCATAAAACCGGTATTCGAAAGCTTCGGAAGGATAGAAAGCATTCCATTGCTCACGGACAGCGTCCAGGGTAGCCTGCCAGCGGGTGGGATCATGGGTATTCATTTTAATATTGAAGGCCGTAAGGCTCGACTTTTCAATGGCCAGGATCACGGGCGCAATCGGTGTGTAGAAATCCTGTGTGTGAAAATCTTTCACCACTCCAGCGATTGCATGGCTGGGATTTCCCCGTTGCCCGATAAATTTGCCGATGGCTTCACTGGGCGTCGCAAATCCAAACGCCCTGGCGGCGGTTTCATTGATGATAAATTCGGAGATGGTGTCAGACGCATGCAGATTTCTGCCCGCAAGCAAGGCTATTTGGTACAGATCCAAATAGGCCGTGTCGATGAGCTTTTTGTATCCGGTGATTTCAACCGGATTCTTTCCGTCTGGAGCATACCCGAATGGGCTCGACGAATAACCGGATGACAAGGGAGCGCTTCCCAAAGCAGCTTTTTCGATACCTGGTAGCTGCCTAAATTCATTGAGCAGCGTGAACTGCTTGTCTTTATAACGTGGATCCGACACGTATTTCCAGGGTACATGGACCAATATAACGGCTTCTTTATTAAAACCCATGTCGGCCTTCAGGGTATGCCGAAGCTGCATGCCGATAATGATCGTGCTAATAATAAATGTCAAGGCGATGGTGAATTGGAACACGATCAGCACCTGCTGGAGCGAAAAACGACGCTTGGGCGGAATCACCGAAAAGAAATTTTTGAACACGTCGACGGTTTTCACCCGTGTTATTACCCAACTCGGGTATAATCCCGCGAGTAACGTGATGAGTACCACAAGGCCAAGCATGAAACCGATCAGCAAACCCGCACCCGCTGCTGGTGTCACGCCCGCGGGGATGATGTCGGCCAAAGCCCAGAATGCCAACCTGCCGAGTGCCAAAGCAAAGACTGAAGCAATAAGTGCGGTAATTAACGTTTCGCTTAAAAACAAGCCGATCAATTGCCAGGCTCCTCCTCCGAGGGTCTTTCGTACCCCGATTTCCCTGGCCCGTTGCGGAATCTGCGCCACACTCATGTTGACGTAATTGATACAGGCCAGAATAAGCAGGAAACCGCCGATACCGATCAATCCGTATAAGACCATTTTGCTGGTTTTGCTGACACCGTAGTCAGATACATGCGTGGCAAAATGCACTTCTCGTATGGGCAATAACTCATAGGATCGACCCCGTTTAGGTACATCGGCGTTTCCCTGGCGCTTACGTTCTGCCTCGAAAGCGCTCCAATGACGGGCATCAAGTTCATTGATCTCACGGAGTTTCGCGTTTGCATCCACGCCTTCAGCCAACTGCAGATAGAGCCTGTCGCTACCATTGGTGTTGGTCCACATGTAGGCTTCGTAATTTGTTTTGGGCAAAGCGAAAAACTCCCGGGTAGTAAATTCCGACGGGGTGTAATAGTCGGCTACGATCCCCGTTACGGTCCGCGTCAGCGTATCGCGCCCGTAATACGTAATTGTTTCATGAAGAATATCTTCGGGCTTTACGTTGGGAAAGTATGCGTGGGCGCGGCTTTCGGTGAGTACAACGCTTTCGGGGGCATTCAGGGCGGTATGTTTATCACCGGCAATCCACCTATAGGGTAGCATCTTGAAATAAGACGTGGTGGTAGCGGCAATTTGATCGGGGTCTTCCTTGCGGAAGATTTCCTGGTTTTCCCGTTTGATCGTTAGGCTGTTTACCCATTGCCCAAATACGGGAACTACGTAGTCCACCCCGGCAATTTCTTCCGCAATGCCCTGATACAGCGGCGCGGATACACCTCCCATGCGGGATTCCTTGCCTTCCCGACTGAATGCGCTGATAACTTTATGGATACGTTCGCTGTTGGTCAATTGTGCGTCGTAGCTAAATTCATAGTCGAGAATGCGATAGATTACCCAGCAGGCGCTGATTCCGATGGCCAATCCCAGGATATTCAATGCGGTGAACAATTTGTTTCGCCACAAGTGCCGGAAAGCATTTCTGAAGTAGTTCCTTATCATCTTTTTTAATCTTTGGCTATCGGCACTCTGCGCTCAGCCATTTTCCTCTATTGTTTCTGTTTATTGCTTTCATAATTTTAACCGGACCGCTGACGAAGGTTTGCTATTCATCCCGTAAACTATCCACGGGATTGGCTACTGCTGCCCGTATCGCCTGCCAGCTGACCGTTATCAAGGCAATAATCACAGCGATCGCTCCCGCCGATGCAAACATCCACCATTGGATTTCAATCCGGTAGGCAAAATCTTCCAGCCACTTATTCATCAGCCACCAAGCGATGGGCGATGCCAACAATACTGCAATCAATACCAGTATCACAAAGTCCTTCGATAGCATGCGCACGATGCCTGAGACCGTGGCGCCCAATACTTTGCGTATTCCGATTTCTTTGGTACGCTGGAAAGCCGTGAGTGTCGCCAACCCGAATAAGCCAAGGCAACTGATGAAGATGGTAATCCCGGTGGCAGCCCGTATTAATTTTTGGGTATTGCGGTCGCTTTCATAATATTCCTCAATAAACTTGTCATAGAAGCGGTATTCAAAGGGAACGCCTGGGTATACTTTTTTCCATTCACCTTCAGCGACTTGGATGGCCCCTTGCCATGCCGCAGGGTCCTTGGGCAATTTAATGTTAAACGTATGTAACCTATCTTTCGCTGATGCAATAGCCGTTGGCTGGATTTCTGTGCGAAGTCCCATTTGATGGAAGTCGCCGACTACACCTACAATGGGATACGACTGGCCGTTGTAAGGCGTCACGAGCACCTCGCCTATGGCCTCGCTGGGCGAGGAAAATCCGTATGCTTCCAGTGCTTTTTCGTTGATGATCAGCTCATTGATAGTGTCTGAGGGACGTAGGTTGCGTCCTGCGAGGAGTTTCAATCCGTAAACACTCAAGTATGCGGTGTCCGCCATTTTCATGTGTAAGGCCTTTTGGATTTCCACCGTATCCCTGAAATAACTGTGTACGTTGCTCATCATCCGGTCGTCCAACGGACGATCACCCAAAGCAACGCCTGCAAACTCCGGCATTCGCTTAAGTTCATTGGCCAGCACAAACTCCTTGTTTTTATTTTCAGGCCGGTTGTATATTTTATAAGGCACATCAACCGTTACAATCGCTTCCTTGTTGAACCCCAAATCCTTACTCAATGTATAGTGGAGCTGCTGACCCATGATGACAGCCGATATGATGAAGATCTGAGCCACCAAAAATTGAAAGACGATCAATCCTTTGCGAAGCCACATGCGGTCTCGGCCCACGGTTTTCTCCGTCTGGCCCTTTAATACATTGACCGTGCTGACCTTCGTTAATAGGAACGCCGGATACAAGCCGGAAAGCAGCGAAATCGCCGCAATCAATGCCAGTGCAAATACCAACATTCCTCGATAATTTGCATATTCGAGCATACCTTCGGGAAGAAAGGCCGAAAAAGCCCTACTTGCCAGTAACGTAAGTAAGAAAGAAAGACCCAGGGCAAGCAGCGTCACCGCAAAGGTTTCGCCCATGAAACGTCTGGTAAGACTGGCGCCGGTGCTGCCGAGTGTTTTTCGGATGCCTATTTCCCGCGCCCGTTGGGGCAGGAGTGCGGTGCTGAGATTGATGTAATTGATACAGGCCAAAATCAATAAGAAGGTCCCTACGGCGATCAGTCCATGGAGGACGTTTTTGTTAGCTGTACGTGTTTGGACGCCGAAATTTGTGGCGAAATGTTTTTCTGGTAGTGGCAACAGCTCATACCAACGTTCAAAATTATATTGGGCAAATTGTTCCGCATTGAACTTGCGGCACACTACATTTACCTGGTCTGTGATATCTGTCGGATCCGTGTTGGATTGGACTTTTACAAACACCAAATCATTGGAACTCATACCTCCCCAGGATCCTTCGTTCAGATCGGCTTCGGAAATCCGCATGAACTCTGTATTGTTCCGATTAAAGCTGTTCGGATAATCAAGAGCCGCTACCACTCCTGAAACCTGCTTGTGGAGTGTATCGTCGTAGATAAGCGTTTTTCCAATCATTTGATCGGAAGTGAGGCCCGGAAAGTACTCCTGCGCCTTTTTTTCGGTAAGTACCACCCCGTTTGGCGCGTTCAGTGCGGTTCGTTTATCACCCGCCAGCCACCGGTAGTCAATCAGATCAAAGTAACTGGGTAGCGTGGTCACTTGCTCGGTCGACCGGTCAAAAACGGTCGGCTTCTGTTTGCCGTTTTCCGGAACCGACACGGAATTGTAATACTTGTAAAACATGGGCACCACCAATTCGGCACCGGAAACTTCGTTGAGCAACACGTTAATCACTGGTTTTTCAACACCCGCAAATCCATCTTCGCCGTTTTTGCTTTTGCTTTTGCTCACCAATTGGTAGATTCGGTTGGCATCGGGCAAATTTTGATCAAAACTATATTCGTAATCCACCATGCGGTAAATGATCCAGCAGGCGCTGATGCCAATAGCCAGGCCTAATACATTCAAGGCTGTAAACAGACGATTGCGCCATAGGTGGCGGACGGTGGTTTTGAGGTAATTGGTATTCATTGTCTTTTCCGTTGACCTACTCGAACTTCAAAAAGGTGCATGATCTACGGTGATCTGCACCTAGGTTGTTGTGACAGTTATTGCGCCAAACTGTTAAGTACCTTATAACATGTGTGTTATGTAGTGGTGCTCGCGATAAAGTGTTCGATATCGGACACCGGATGTTCAATAGCGTACGCTTTCCTACTTCTTGCCGTTCCCTAAAGCGGCAACGCCGCACTCCGATCACTCATCCCTTAACGAGTCCACCGGATTCGCCACCGCTGCCCGAATCGCTTGTCCGCTGACGGTGAGTAGAGCAATCGCAATTGCGGTGAAACCTGCGGTAACAAACACCCACCAGGATATCGCGATGTGATAGGCGAAATCCGTTAGCCAGCGATGCATCGCCCACCATGCGATCGGCAACGCAATGCCCATAGCAATCAATACGAGCTTAATAAAATCAGCGGATAAAAGTTGCACGATACCCGACACCGATGCACCCATCACCTTGCGAATCCCGATTTCCTTGACGCGCTGAGCCGTGCTATACGAGGCAAGTCCGAATAGGCCTAAGCAGGAAATGAAGATGGCCAAGATGGCGAAGTTGAGGAACAACCGTCCGAATTGCTCTTCGCTACGGTATTGTCGATTGAAATATTCGTCCAAGAAAAAATACGTAAAAGGCTGATTCGGGATCGCAGCTTTCCATGCTTTTTCGATGGCAGCGATAGTTCCGGCCATGTCGGCGGTTGATACCTTCGCCGAAACCAATCCCCAGCTTCTAGGTTCGATACGCAAGGTTAGGGGTGCGATCTTGTCTTGCAGCCCTCGGTAATGGAAGTCTTTGACCACGCCGATGATCTGTCCTTCGCGCCCCCACTGTTTGAAGCGTTTTCCCACTGCTTCGGCGGGATCGCTGTATCCAAACAGTTTGACGGCCGCTTCATTCATGATCATTGCTTGTGTAGAATCCGTGCCGAAGTCGCGAGAAAATCCGCGGCCAGCAACTACCTCAATGCCGTATAGGCTTAAATAATCAAAATCAATGAAGTAAAGATCTAAGTTGGCAATTTGAAGGTCCCCATTGGAGTTTTCGATTTCCGAATAGGCACCAGGATTTCCACCTCCCGGCACACTGCCCGACAACGCGGTCGCCTTCACGGCCGGGATGGTTGTGAGGTTTTGCCTGAATGCTTCCTTGGCAGGGCTGTCCTTGGTCTCGATGACTACGGTCTGCTCTTTATTGAATCCGAGATTTTGATTGCGCATATATTGCATCTGACGATAGACGGTGATGGTACCGAAAATGAGCGCAATCGAAATCGTAAACTGCACAACGACCAACGCCCTCCGCAGGAAAATACCCCTTGTGCCTGTGGCAAAGCGGCCTTTCAATACAGCCACCGGCCTGAATCCCGACAGTACCAGCGCCGGGTAAATACCTGCCAGCAGGCCCACGCAAACCGCCGCGATGAACAGGAGACCGATATGTGAAGGAGACGGAAAGGCTCCGTCATTCACCACTTTCCCCGCCAGTTGATTGAATATCGGCAGCAGCAGAATGGAAAGTCCCAGGGCGAGCACCATCGCAATCAAGCACAAAAATACCGAGTCGCCGATAAATTGCCGGATGAGTTGGGGCCGTTCTGCGCCCACTACTTTACGGATTCCGATTTCTTTCGCCCGCTCCGTCGAACGTGCAGTGGTCAGGTTAATGAAGTTGAAGGCAGCAATCAGTAAGATAAACACCGCAACAACCGAAAATATATACACATCATTGATCTTACCCGCATTCGAGCCATCGCGCGTAGAATAAAGATAAACCTCGTTCAGCGGCTCCAAGATAAGTGTTACAAACATCTGGCTCTGCTTCATCTCACTGCCATTCCGCTTATCCAAGAATGTGGGGAATTTGGCTTGCAAGCCATCGGGGTCGGCACCCGGTTTCAATAATAGGTAAGCTTCGGCGCCATAATTTCCCCACTGTTCATCAAGCCCTTCATTGAGTGTTTTGGTAAGCGTACTCATGGATACCACCATGTCGGCTTTCAGTCGGGTGTTTTCAGGCATGTCCGCCATAACGCCGGTTACGGTCACAGCCAGTTCTTCCTGGCCAATAAGAAGCGTCTGACCTATCGGGTCGGCATCGCCGAAATATTTCTTGGCGGAACTTTTGGTCAGTACGATACTGAACGGTTCTCTCAGCGCCGTCTTTGCATCGCCAAGAAGCAAAGGGAAGTCGAATACGGACAAAAATGCCGAATCGGCAAACGCGCAGACGTCTTCCTGAAATTGAATGTCATCTTTTTTGACGATGAAATCCGCGTTGGTAAAACGGACGAACGCCTCCACCTCCGCAAACTCATCCATTATGTTCGGCGGTACCGCCCAGGCCGGCTTGTTACTATGGATGGTTTCCGTTGGGGTTTTAATATCGGCCACAACGCGGTATATGCGGTCTGCCTTGGTATGAAAGGTGTCGTAGTTTACCTCGAAATTAATATACAGGAAGATTAGAAAGCTGGCTGTCAGCCCTACGGTAAGACCCATAATATTGATGAACGAAAAAGCCTTGCTCTTTTTCAGGTTCCGCCATGCGGTTTTAAAGTAATTTCTGATTATCATATTGAAAATAAATGTTTATATTCCCAAAGTCGTAAAACATGTCAAACTGTTGCACCATGGGTTATTCCGACGCCGGATTTTCTTTGTGTTACCAGCACCGCTTTTTATCACTCGTCTCTCAAACTATCTACCGGATTAGCCATTGCTGCCCGTATCGCCTGCCAGCCTACCGTCAGCAATGCGATCACGACCGCAGCCAACCCCGCCACAACAAACATCCACCATTGGATATCGATGCGGTAGGCAAAGTCAGCCAACCAGTTATTCATCGCCAACCATGCGATGGGCGAAGCGATTGCCAGCGCAATAATCACCAGTTTCACGAAATCCTTAGACAAGAGCTGTACGATGCTCCCTACTGTTGCCCCCAAAACCTTGCGAATGCCGATTTCCTTGCCGCGTGTGTTAATGGTATAGGTCGCCAAGCCCAATAGTCCCAAGCAACTGATGAAGACGGAAAGTGACATTGCCCAGATCAGCAAGCTGGTGGTAGCTTGTTCATGCTCGTAAAACTGCGCAATCATTTCATCCACAAACTGATAATTGAAATCCTCGTCCGGATACAGTCTGTGGTGAGCTTTTTGAATGTTGGCTATCGAACTGGCCCACGACCGGCCATCTTGGTTTGGCTTGAGCCGCACATGGAACGTCGATCCGTTGTTTTTTTGAAACAATAGTGGCATAATGGACGCCCGTGTCGATTGATGGTGGAAATCTTTCATGATTCCCACGATCGGTACAGCTCTGCCATTCCAGTTCAAAAAGCTGCCCAAAGCCTCTTCGGACCGCTGGAAACCGATCTCTCTTACAAACTGCTCGTTGACCAGAACTTCATTTGTCGCGATTCCCGGCGATATGTTTCTGCCTGCCACCAGTTGAATTCCATAGACGTCGAGGTAATGTTCGTCACCCCATCGAATTTGGGTGGTTGGTTTCAGTTCTTCCGTCCCGTTGTGGTATGAGACGGAAGTAAACGACACGCCACGGTCGGCAGGAGATAAAAAGCCAGTGCTTGCCATATCGACGCCAGGAAGGGATTGGATAGCCTGCAATAGCTGCTTGGTTTTCGTTTCGGCCGTATCCCGAGGGACATCAAATTTGAAGACGGCCTCGGTATTGAACCCCATATCGGAGTCAATGGAATAGTTAATCTGCTGGCTTACGATGATGGTTGCCAAAATAAAAAACTGGGTGATGGCAAACTGAGACACCGTTAGTATTTTTCGCATGCTTGCATGGCGAGTTTGTCCGGTTAAACCAGATACTTGGTTTCTTAAAACAGATACTGGCGTATACCTAGACAATATGAGCGCAGGATAACATCCGGCAAGAAAACTGACTATAACAACCAGCAACAGGAGCAGTAGCACATAGCCTGGTTGAAGCATGACCTCAGTAGTCAACCCATCGGGTATGAAATCAGTGAATAGCCGAAGAATCACCGGTACGGACAATAACGAAAGGAGCATGGCGATACTGGTCAAGACGGCGGTTTCACCAAGAAATTGTTGGATCAGTTGCCACCTGGAGCTGCCCATCGTTTTCCGGACGCCAATTTCTTTTGCCCGCTGCGATGCTTGCGCCGTAGTAAGGTTGATGAAGTTAATGCAGCCCAATAGCAACAGGAAAGCAGCTACTGCCATTATTCCGTAGAGTGTCGTCTTTTGGGCAATACGACCATTGATACTGGGATAGCGGTGATTAAAATGAATATCATGAAGTGGTTGTAAAGTCAGTGTAATGTCTTCGCCTCTCTCGGTATTGTGTCTTTGATAGAGCGCATTCAGCCGGGCTTGGACCGTCTCTGCCGACTGCTTTGCGGATAATTTCACAAAAAGTTGGGAATAAGCCATCCAGTCATCCCATACATCCATCATAAAATTGTCTTTCAGTGGAGAAGCTTCGATGGTTGCTAACGAAATGAATTCCTTGCCCGTGAAATCCGTAGGCTTATCCAGATCCTCCACAATGCCAGATACAGTAACCGATATGCCATTATACGTCAGTTGTTTGCCGTTGACTTCTTCGGGCAACAGGTCCGGGAAATACAGTCGCGCGCGGCTTTGGGTGAGCACGACAGTGAATGGATGTGTCAGCGCATTCGACGGCTCTCCACTAATCCATTCGTATCCCAGCAACCGGAAATAGTCGTTGTTGGTAAAGACAATATCTTTCTGTTTTTTGAAAAGATGGGGTTCGGAAGCATTATCACCATCAATCCACACGTCGGCGGTGGCCTCACCTTGAAACTGGAAGACCGGAACGGTTTGTTCGATTCCCGTAAGCATGCCTGGTATAGCCGTGCCTAAAGGTGCGGGCACACCAACGCTGTGACCTTCAACGCCATTGAAATTGGCGTCAATTACGATGCGGTATATCCGGTCGCCATCCTGCTGGAAAGTATCGAAGCTGAATTCGTAATACACGATCAACGATATGACTGCAGCCGAACTGATCCCGATGAAAAGTCCAAGCATGTTCAGTACGGTAAACAGCTTATTACGCCATAAATGGTGATAAATGGTGGCAAAAAAGTTCTTTATCATGGCTTTTGTACTCCGTATTTAGACACTTCAGTCTTTCTTTCGTGTTATCCTTGTCCAATAATCATCATCCATCGACTCTCCGCCTACTTCCGTCGTTGGAGTAGCGAAGCGCCACAGATCCAGTTCGAAAGGCAACACACTAAAACATTATTCATCCCGTAACGAATCCACCGGGTTGGTCAGTGCTGCACGTACCGCCTGCCAGTCACTGTGAATAGCGCAATTACCACCGCAGCCAACCCCGCTAAGACAAACAGCCACCATTGGATATCGATGGCTAAATTGTCGAGCCATTTGCTAAAGCCCCAGTAGTCGAGGGGCAAGCAATGATGAAAGCTACGACCACCATTTGACAAAGTCTACGCTTAGCAATTGCACCAACGAAGGGACGGTGGTACCCGAACATACGGTTCTTCAGTAGGCTCCGCCATGCGACTTTGAGGTAGTTCTCCATCATTTTATTTTGGTCTTAATCTCCCTTGGCCGCCGGCCGAAAGCCATCAATTGGCCACAAGGCCGACCTTGTCTTGGCAAGGCCACTATCGACTAATCGATACACTTTTTACGCCAAAATATGTAATATATTGATAATTAGTGTGATATGGATGTTGGTGCGGGGATTAGTGTTCGATATCGAACACCCGTTGTTCAATATCGAACGAATATGCAATATTCGTCGGCGATCCGACAGAATCAACTAAAATTATTAGTTTTATTCAGGGATTTTTGTATCTTTGCACAGTAAACCTGTAACCCTATATGCAATGAAACCTAAATATATTGACCCACTTACCGATTTTTCATTCAAACACTTGTTTGGTGCTGAGCCGAACAAAGATTTATTGATTGACCTGCTTAATGGAATACTCCAGGGTCGTAAAGTAATCAAGAATTTGGTCTATAATAAAAACGAGTATGTCGGGGATGGCAGTACTATCGGCTCCGTGATCTTTGATCTGACCTGTACGGGCGATGATGGCTCCCAGTTTTTGATTGAGGTCCAGCGAACAAATCAATCGCAACTCAAAAGGCGAATGCTCTATTACTCCAGCAAATTGATTGTTGACCAAGCTCCCAAGGGCAGGCGTTCGGCATGGAATTATGACATCAGCGAGGTGTATGTCGTTGTGCTGATGGATGGGTTTCGGATGCCTGGCGGGGGCGATGGTCGGTACCTGCATGATATTTGCTTATGTAATCGGAAGACGGGAGAAGTATTTTACGAAGCATTGGGGTTTTTCTATGTGGAATTGCTTAATTTTGTTAAGCAAAAATCAGAATTGGCTACCGACTTGGATAGGTGGCTCTATGTGCTAACCAACATGTCCAGGATGGATAAATTGCCTCTATACCTGAGAAAGCCAATATTCGAGAAGTTGTTTGATATAGCGGAATATAGCAAATTAAATAAGGAGGATCGTTCGATGTACGATGTTAGTTTAAAACGACGGTGGGACGAATACAGTGTACGGGAAACCGCTCGGAAAAGCGGGTATGATGAAGGATTGGAGCAAGGGATAGCGCATGGAATGCAGAAAGGAATTGAACAAGGAATTGAACAAGGAATTGAACAAGGAATTGAACAGGGGATTGAACAGGGGATTGAACAGGGTATCGCCCGAGGGAAATTCGCTTTTGTCCGGAATTTATTGACAGAATTCAGCTTTTCGGATAGCCAAGCGGCCAAGGCTGCGGATGTTTCCTTAGAATTTGTCCAACAGGTTCGTCAGGAACTGGACGCAGAAAAATAGTACCGGATCTTATTCGTCCCGCAATGAGTCAACCGGATTCGCTATTGCCGCCTTGACGGCCTGGCAGCTTATCGTAAGCAGCGCGATTAGAAAGGTACTGTCTACGTATGCAGTTGTGAAGCCGTCGAGTACTGTACTCCGATCCTCGTTAGCCAACACCTGATCGTTCCGCTCGTTGATGCGGGCGATACCCTCGACCTCGGGCAACGATTGGGCAAATACAGCCAACGGGCCAGGGACCCCTTCCCAAACGGTGTTGGCATCCATATGAGCAGTAAACCGATAGATGCGGGAATGGTCTTTGTGGAAGCGATCGTAGCTTTTTTCGTGCTGTACCCATAACAATAGTAAAATGGCCGTAGCTAAGCCAAATGCCAACCCACTAATGTTCACAAACGTATGGAACTTGTGTTCCTTTAGATTCCGCCACGCAGTTTTGAAATAGTTCTTGATCATATTTTAGATATGAGATATCGACCTATATCTTCTTTCCCTAGGTTTTGGCCTGTTGCAGACACGGCCTAGGAGACGTCAATGTAGCGCCACGGATCCGGTTGCGGAACAACGGACGAAAACCCCATCACCCCACCGTCTCCATCAGCACCTGCCCATCCAGCATACGGATAATGCGATCGGCATAGCGGGCATCGTGTTCGCTATGGGTCACCATAACAATCGTAGTGCCGGCTTCGTTGAGTTCGGTAAGCAGTTGCATAACCTCATTACCATTATTGGAATCCAGGTTACCCGTCGGTTCGTCAGCAAGGATCAGTTTGGGTTTGTTTACCACGGCGCGTGCTACGGCCACCCGCTGTTGCTGACCACCCGAAAGCTGTTGCGGAAAGTGATTGCGCCGGTGCATAATCTGCACCTTTTCCAGCACTTCTTCCACCCGTTTCTTACGCTCCGCTGCTGGGACCTTCGTATAAATGAGTGGCAGTTCCACGTTCTCAAATACGGTCAACTCGTCAATCAGGTTGAAACTTTGGAAGACAAATCCGATGTTGTGTTTGCGCAGATCTGAACGCTTCCGCTCATTAAATTTGGCAACTTCGATGCCATTGAAGAGGTAACTGCCGTTATCCAAATCATCCAACAAACCCACAATGTTGAGCAGCGTAGACTTGCCGCACCCTGAAGGGCCCATTACAGCCACAAATTCACCGTCTTTCACGTGGATGCTTAGGTTGTTAAGTGCCACCGTCTCAACCTCTTCAGTGCGATAAAATTTTTGTAGTTCGGTAATTTTAATCATGTTTATTTAGCTATCAGCAGTTGGCTATCAGCATTTAGCCATATGCATGGTTTGTTACTTTCAGTATTAATAGTTACTCCTTTATCGGCGGCCCTTCGCCTCCACAAATTTCCATCGGCTATCGGTCTATTCCGTCCGCTTCTCCTTGCTTCTGATATTTATTTTCGTTCCAGTTTTTTAGTGTATTGAAAATCAATGTATTGCATGGATGTGGGTTTTTAAAACTGTCCGATATCGGACAGTTGTTGTTCACTTGCGGACAATGCAAACCTCAGGGTTCCGTAGAATAGCCAATCACAAAAGTAAACGATTTCAACTACGGGTGTAGTTGGCGCACATAACGACAAAGAAATGACATTTAGGTGTTGGAACATTCAATTGCTTTCTTTTGTTTTGCGGAAAATTTAACGACTGGTTATTATGAGAAAAATTACTGCAGTATTTTTAATGGGTTTAGCGGTATTTGCCGCGGCATGCGGAAGCAATACCAAGCAAGCGGAAACATCAGAGGCGCAGCAAGTTGCTGAAAAGCAAGGTGACGCTTATAGGGTTGATTTGACAGCTTCGGAAGTCGATTGGAAGGCGTTTCATAAGGGTGGGTTTGCACCACGTTGGGGATCGTTGTCCGTTAAATCCGGCGAAGTGGCTGTCGCTGACGGAGCCGTTACCGGCGGAGACTTCGTGATCGATATGGCGTCACTCAGAGTAGACTCTGCTTCCGTAACCGAGGCGGATAAGAAGTATACCGATCTGGAAAACCATTTGAAAAACGAGGACTTCTTCAACGTAACGACATTTCCTACGGCTGAATTCAAGATCACGCAGGTATCCGATCTGAACAATGCCGCGGCAGGAGCGGTCGAGGGAGCAAACAAATTGGTGAGTGGAAATCTGACCCTTCTTGATAGCACGCTGAATATTTCTTTTCCTGCTAAAATTGATGTAACGGAAAACCAAGTTCTGGTGAAGGCACAATTCACCGTAAATCGCGCGGACTGGGGAATCAAGTTCGGTACTTCGGAAGCTGACCCTGCTGAATGGGGCATCAGCAAAGACATTGAAATAGGCGTAGACCTAACCGCTACCAATGCCAAATAGCTGGCGGTGATCAAACGGTAACTTTCAACTGCCTCCTGGGTGTTAGACTCAGGGGGCAGCTTGTTTATAGGCCAAATATGCGGCTATTCAATGCGAACTGCAGGTACTTGCACGTAAGTGCTGTCAGAAACCAGCTCGCTGCCGAATGACATAAATGAAAGAAATACCTCGACATTTGTTCCCAGCCAGTTTTCGTGGGCCGGTAGCGTGCACTCGCCGGTACCACGTGTTTCCTGATTAAGGAAGGGGACCCAGACATTTCGGTTGGGGACGTAAATAAGGATAGATAACATATCCGTACCATACGCATCTTTGGTGCCTGTGTTGTCATCCCAACGGATGTGCAAGCCTCCATCGGTCCAACTTGCCGTCGCGTGTTCCAGACCGGGCAATGTACCCTGGCTTACCACGAATTTGGTCCAGTCTATTTCCAGATTGGGATATTCCCCTTTTAGGGCCTGCTTTTTGTTGATGGAAAGCGCCAGGTTAAATGCCGTCATGTTTAAAGGGGCCGCAACTTGGCGGAAACTCGTGCGGATAAACACTTTAAGGGGTTTAAGTGCGTCCATGATAAGCTTCATGGCCTGTTCGTTGGCAAGCCGCGCTTCACTGCGCGGTTTATTGCTCTTGCGTGGTAATCCTCGGATAACATCGAGTCCTTTCCACTTGTAACCGACTACACTGCCTACTTTTCCGCTGAAACTGCCATTCGGCCCGTTTTTGACTATAGCCATTTCGGTCATTAATTGGTTCTTTTCAAATATGCAAAGATCTTTGATAAAATACAAAAAATAATAAGAGATACTTCAAAATTAACAGTTATTTTATAGGTGTTTTCCCCTATGAAGTCCCTATAAAAACCGAATAACCTATGAATGATCTATCAATTTTTTTGACAACCATCCGTCACTAAAAATGGGAAAATTGTGTACACCAGCCAAACACCATTTGGCGTTAGGCCGTAAGAATACCAAGATAAAGTTTACGGACTAGCCGATTAGGAGGTGATCGCCAGTAACCTATCTCTTACCAAGAGACACGCGCCGATAATACCCGCCTTGTTTCCCAACTGCGATATGCTCAGTTGGGTGTCGTTGTTTACCAGACTTAGCGAATATTTATTGAGGCCATTTTTGACGGGGAGTTTTATATAGTCGCCTGTTGCCGCCAAGCTGCCACCCAGAATAATCAATTCAGGATTGAAGAGATTGACCAACGTGGCCATGCCTTTGCCGATTTTTTCGCCTGCTTCGGTAATGATCTCAATCGCCAGAGTGTCATCGTTGTTCGCAGCGTTGATGATGTCATCCAGTTTGATGTCATCTGGATGGGTGCGCCGGTTGCTTACAATGCTGGTCGCCCCCTGTCTTACCCGTTCCTTAAACAAGCGGGTGATGGCTTGGCCGGAAGCTTCGGTTTCCAGGCACCCCTTTTTTCCGCAATGGCAGAGGATTTCATTGTTGAACATGGGAATATGACCGAGCTCACCGGCAAAACCAGACTTACCGTAATACAATTGGCCATTTACCATGATTCCCATGCCAATGCCGTGGTCGAGGTTGACAAACAACACATTCTTCTCATCCTTTACCCCGCCGCTGCAAAATTCGCCGTAGGCCATCGCCCGGGAATCGTTTTCCAGGTACGTATGTATACCAAGGGACGACTCGATGATCCGGCTGAGTGGATCTTCGTGAAAATTAAAAAAGCTATAACTGTAGCCGGTGGTGTAATTGATGCGCCCACTGAGATTGACGCCGATTCCGAGAATTTTTTCCCGTTGCACCGAACAGGCTTGAATGAATTGATCAATAACGGCACATAATTTATTGAGCGATTCTTCAGTGTTATTCAGTAAATAAGGAATGCCCAGCGTAACCTTGATTAGGTTGCGTTTGAAATCCATCAGGCCGATATTGATGTAGAAATTTTTGACTTCCACTCCCACAAAGAAAGCTGAATCGGGTTCCAGGCCATAGAGGTTGGGCTTGCGGCCCACACCGGCGTCGGTCTTCCCATAATCCTTGGCCAACCCATCTGCAATCAATTCATTAACCAGCTCGTTCGCTTTGGGTATGCTGATGTTCAACGTTTTGCTGAGGTCCGTCAGGGTGGTATTCCCCTCGTTCGCAAACTGCGTTAAAATACGCTTCTTGAGTTGGATGTTTTTATAGGCAACACCCGATAGATCGGGACTGTGTAAATCTTCGAAAAAAGTAGTACCCTGCTGTTCCATGTTTGATGATGAGTTCGAATGGCGTTAGCGTCGCAAAGATATGTATTAAAAAAAAAAATTAAAAAATTAAGGGCAAAACGCAAACGAAATGCAGGTTTTAGACCTATAAAAGCGTTTTTACCTTTCGGTTAGCTTAAATTCGATTGAGTTTTATTCAAATAAATAGTCAAATAAGCTACAATTAAAAAAATAATTTAAAATTTATTTGCACGATTTGAAAATATGTTATTATTTAGCCGAACGATTGGAAGTGTTAACCAGTTTATACCAATAAATCGAGGCAGAGGTTAAATGCAGGTGTCAGCGGTTATTCCGCTGAAACGCCTTTAGTTGGAATTTAAGGAATGATGATAGATACAGATAAGTTAGCGGATTTATACAGGGATAGTCTTTTGGACAATGTAATCCCTTTTTGGCAGACAAATTCAGTGGATTGGGCAAACGGCGGGTATTTTACTTGTCTGGATCGGCAGGGGAAAGTTTACGATACCGATAAATTTGTCTGGTTACAGGCGCGGCAGGTATGGATGTTTTCCATGTTATATAATAAACTAGGGAAGAAGCAGGATTGGTTAGACGTTGCGCTTGCGGGAGCCAAATTCCTGGAAACACATGGTCGAGATGCTGAAGGAAATTGGTATTTCGCACTGAATCGGGAAGGCATGCCGCTTGTTCAGCCATACAATATTTTCTCCGATTGCTTTGCTGCAATGGCATTTGGGCAATTATCGGCTGCCACCGGCATTGAAGAATACGGCGCGTTGGCCCGGAAAACGTTCGAAAACATTCTTAAACGGCGTCAAAACCCAAAAGGTAACTATGCAAAGGGATTTCCGGGCACGCGGAATCTGAAGGATTTTGCATTACCGATGATCCTCTGCAATCTCGTCTTGGAGTTAGAGCATTTGCTTGACGCGCCGTTAGTTTCCGAAACCATTCAGTACGGTGTTAACGAGGTAATGGAGATTTTTTACCGACCCGATGAAAGGGTTATACTGGAGGCAGTTCACATGGACGGAACATTTTCTGATTCCTTTGAAGGGCGGTTGACCAACCCGGGTCATGGACTGGAAGCCATGTGGTTTGTCATGGATCTTGCTGAACGGCTAGGTAATAAAGACCTGATGCAGAAAGCTGCCGATATTACCCTACAGCTTATGGAATATGGGTGGGACAAAACATACGGCGGAATTTTTTATTTTTTGGATATCAAGCAAAAGCCGCTCCAGCAACTGGAATGGGATCAGAAGCTCTGGTGGGTGCATATCGAAGCCTTGATCGCTCTCGGCAAGGGATACCTGCATACTGGCGACGAGCGGTTTGCCCAATGGTTTGACAAATTGCATACGTACACTTGGTCGCGTTTTCCAGATGCGGAATTTGGCGAATGGTACGGTTACCTGAATCGCCGCGGTGAAGTGCTCTTGCCTTCCAAAGGAGGTAAATGGAAAGGATGCTTTCATGTTCCGAGGGGATTATTCCAGCTATGGAAAACCATGGAAGCCATCGGGGAAAAACAATCAAAATTAACGGTTCAGCACAAATAGCATGGCTTTTGTAACCACCGACCACCAATCGCCCGGTTCCACCGGTGCACAACGCTACACACCGGCATTGATTGCATTGGCTGTGCTTTATTTCATGATGGGATTCATTACCTGCCTGAATGATACATTGGTCCCATTTTTCAAGGCGGGGTTTACATTGGGGTATGCTGAATCGTCGTTGGTCCAGTTCTATTTTTTTCTGACCTATGCGGTGATGTCCATTCCCGCGGGAAAGATTGTGGATAAGGTAGGGTATAAGCGGGGAATGGTGATCGGTTTTGCAATTTCAGGTGTTGGCGCCTTTTTATTCCTGCCCGCCTCGTGGTGGCATCAGTACCCGCTTTTTTTGTGTGCTCTATTCGTTTTGGCAATTGGCATCGTCTTGTTGCAAGTTGCAGCCAACCCCTATATTACCTTGCTAGGAAAACCTGAAACCGCATCGTCGAGGCTTACCCTGGTGCAGGGGGTGGGGTCAGTGGGAACGACCGTGGCTCCGCTTTTTGGTGCTCATTTTATACTGTCAAGACTTTCTGATTCCGGTGTGTCAAGCGATGCTGTCAGTATCCCTTATTTGGGTATTGGGGTGGTATTGTTACTCATTGCAGGAGTGGTCTCTTTTTTGGCATTGCCTCAAATCGGCACCGGTTCCCCGTCTGTAGACACCAGGGAGAAAATTACAAGCGGAATATTTTCGTTCCGCAACCTGAATTTCGGACTGCTGGGTATTTTCGCATATGTAGGGGCGGAGGTCGCAATTGGCACGTTTCTGACCAACTATATTGCCAATCTGCTGCATATCGAGGAGCATGCGGCTAATAATTACGTTGCCTTCTACTGGGGAGGCATGCTTGTAGGAAGATTAATCGGTTCGCTGTTACTAAAGATTGTCAGGCCCCAGGTGTTACTGGCCTACGCCGCAATCACTTCGATCATCTTGATCGGGACATCCATTATTTCAAGTGGGCATTTCGCGGTTTGGACAATGATTGCCGTGGGATTGTGTAACTCGGTCATGTTTGCCATTATATTTTCTTTGTCAATCCGGGGCTTGGGTAGCTACACCACCCAAGCATCGGGCCTGCTCTCAACGGCTATTGTAGGCGGTGCGGTAGTGCCCTATCTGCAAGGAGTGCTAATAGATAACTATGGATGGACCATTGCCTTTGCAGTGCCCATCCTATGTTACGCCTACCTCTGCTTCTATGCCGGATACGGGCATCGGTCGACACAGGCTTTAATAGAATAATCAATTACCGTTATATAATCCTTATGTAGAATCTAACCTTTCAAAATCTAAAACGAACAAATCCAATTAGTAGAAAACTTATTAACAGTATGAAAAAAAAGTACCTTTTTTTATTCTTATTCCTCTGCTCGTTGTTGCGATCGACGCGGGTGAAATGGCTATTCGGCTTTGCGGTTTTCTGGTCGCTTTGCTGCCCGACACTCTACGGGGCCGAGCATGCCGCCTATCAAAGGCAAATCAAGGGGATTGTTGTCGACTCCAATCAGGTAGCATTGGCAGGCGCATCCGTCGTAATCAAAGGAACGAGTGTGGGTACACAGACGGACAAGGATGGGGCGTTTGCTTTTCCTGACATCAGCAACGAGGTCGTACTGGTCGTTTCGTATACCGGCTATGTTACACAAGAAGTTCCGGTTACACAATCCGATCTGGTCATTGTTTTGAAGGAAGATCAATCGGAACTCGGCGAGGTAGTTGTTGTCGCATTTGGCACACAAAAGAAAACGGATATGGTCGGATCGGTCACTTCCGTCAAGCCCTCAAACCTGCGCGTACCTTCGAGCAATTTAACGACGGCTCTCGCCGGTCAGGCGGCTGGCATTATCGCTTATCAACGCAGCGGCGAACCGGGCCAGGATAATGCCGATTTCTTTATCCGGGGCGTCACTTCCTTTGGTACCGGCAAAGTGGATCCATTGATTTTGATCGATGGTGTGGAACTGAGTATCACAGAATTGGCTCGCCTTCGGCCCGATGATATTGAGAGCTTTTCGATTATGAAAGATGCGACATCAACGGCGCTCTACGGTGCCCGCGGTGCCAATGGGGTAATTTTCGTAACGACAAAACAAGGGAAAGAAAGCGCCGCATCGATATTCTTCCGCGCAGAAAGTTCGCTTTCGGCGCCGACCCGAAACATTGAACTTGCCGATCCGGTAACGTTTATGAGGCTTTATAACGAAGCGCAATATGCTCGGAACCCGTTTGATGAACCGCTATATAGCTCGGAAAAGATCGACATGACGGCCGAAGGGGTCAGCCCGGTAATTTTTCCGGCGGTTGATTGGCGAAAAGCGCTGTTCAAAGACCAGACAATTAATCACCGGTATAACCTGAATGTTTCCGGCGGTGGCAAAGTGGCTCGTTATTACGTAGCGGGATCATTTGCACAGGATAACGGCGTACTCCGCGTAGACCCGGTTAACAATTTCAATAACAACATCGACCTCAAAAGCTACACGCTTCGGGCCAATGTCAACATCAATTTAACTAAATCAACGGAGTTGATTGTGCGGTTAAATGGCAACTTTGACGACTATACCGGACCGATTCAGGGGGGTGGGGAAATTTATAATACGGTGATCCGCACCAGCCCCGTTGATTTCCTTCCCTATTATCCCAAAGATGAAGAACATCAGCATGTACAGCACATCATGTTTGGCGGTGTGTCTGGTAGGGCATTCTTGAATCCCTATGCAGATATGGTCAAAGGATACAAAGATTACAACCGTTCCCTGATGATGGCCCAGCTTGAATTGAAGCAGGACTTGGCTTTCCTTACAGAAGGCCTGACATTCCGGACCATGTTTAATACCAACCGGATCTCCCGCTTTGATATTGAACGGGCCTATAAGCCGTTTTTCTATCAATTGGAATCATACGACAAACGGACACTGGATTATTCCATTGGCGTTTTCAACGAAACCGCCGGTGAGGAGTTCCTGAGTTTCACGCTGAATCCGGATTTGCGGGAGCAGCAAAGCGTCTTTTACATGGAGTCGGCGCTGAATTATAACCGTGCTTTTGCCGATCGACACAACCTGAGCGGTATGCTGGTTTCCATTATGCGGTCCGGGATGAATGCGCGGGCAGGCAGCTTGCAGCTCTCATTACCCTCGCGGAATTTCGGTGTTTCGGGTCGGGCGACCTATGCCTATGACAGCCGGTATTTTGCGGAGTTCAATTTCGGCTACAACGGCTCGGAACGGTTCTATGCGGACAAACGCTTTGGATTTTTCCCTTCATTCGGCGTAGCGTGGACGGTTTCCAATGAGCAGTTTTGGCAGCCGCTGAAAGATAAGATAACCAATTTACGCTTACGTGCAACATACGGATTAGTGGGTAATGACGCCATTGGCTCTGCCACAGACCGTTTCTTTTATCTTTCGAATGTGGAGATGAACGCCGCAAACCGCGGGTTCTCTTTTGGTCGGGAATCCGGAAGAACGCTGACCGGCATTGACATCACCCGGTATTCCAATATTGACATTACCTGGGAGAAGTCTTATAAGACGAATCTGGCACTGGAACTCGGGTTGTTCAATGAGATAACCATTCAGGCCGATTATTTCCGGGAAAGACGCACGAAAATCTTGATGGACCGCGCAGATATCCCATCCACCATGGGACTGACCGCACCCGTCCGGGCCAATGTCGGCGAAGCTGAAGGCCAGGGGATCGACGTTTCCGTTGATTACGCTCACAGCTTTTCCAATGGGATGTGGGTACAGGCACGTGGAAACTTCACATACGCTACCAACAAATACCTGACTTATGAAGAGCCGCTGTATGAGAAGGAATGGTGGAAATCCCGGATTGGTTATCCGCTGAGTCAACAGTGGGGTTATATCGCCGAACGGTTGTTTGTCGACGACAATGAAGTGAAAAACTCCCCCGCCCAAAATTTTGGTACAACGAATGTTGCAGGTGACATTAAATACAAAGATGTTAACGGCGATGGCGAAATTACCGCGTTAGACATGGTGCCGATTGGCTACCCGACGGTTCCTGAAGTTATTTATGGCGGTGGGTTTTCCTTCGGATTCAAAGGCTTTGACGTTTCTGCATTTTTCCAAGGGTCAGCCTACTCTTCTTTTTGGACGGGTGGTACAGTCTACGACGCCGCTTCGGGAGGATACGTGACCGGGCCGTCCAATGTCCAACCGTTTGTCGGCGGGAAGCAAATTATCAAGGCATTTGCGGATAGTCATTACTCCCCCGAAAATCCAGATTTGTATGCCTTGTGGCCCCGGTTGGGAACGGAAACGCAATTAAATAATGTACAGCCCAGTACTTGGTGGCTGAATGACGGTGCGTTCGTGCGGCTTAAACAGGCGGAATTCGGATATACGCTTCCGCAGCAACTGGCCGAAAAGATGTACATGAAAAATCTCCGGATTTACCTCAGTGGTTCTAACCTCTTCTTATTGAGCGGTTTCAAATTGTGGGATGTTGAAATGGGAGGCAATGGTTTGGGATATCCGCTCCAGCGTGTCTATAACCTGGGTGTTAATCTAACTTTTTAGTATCGAAAGCTATGAAGACCTTTAAGTCAATTATATGTGGGTTGGTGATGTGCCTGACCGTCTCCTGCCAGAAATACCTCGATATTGTCCCCGATAACGTAGCTACTGTGGAATATGCCTTCCGCATGCGTGTCACGGCGGAGAAGTATCTGTTTACGTGTTATTCTTTTCTCCCTAAAATGGGAGATATGTATCAAAACCCCGGCATGTTCGGTGGCGACGAGCTATGGCTCTCAGCCGACAAAACCTGGTGGTCCAATTGGGTGGTTGCCTTGGGCAACCAGAACGTAAACAACCCGGTATTGGATTATTGGAATGGGGCGAATGCCGCAACGGCCCTCTGGATGGGGATCAGTCAGTGCAATATTTTTCTGGAGAATATCCAGAAGGTGCCGGATATGGATGATCGCGAGAAAGCGCAATGGGCGGCAGAAGTGAAATTCCTGAAGGCATATTACCACTTTTTCCTGCTACGTATGTACGGGCCGATTCCGATCATTGACAAAAATCTGCCTATTTCCGCCTCGGGAGAAGAAGTACGTATTTCGCGTAAGCCCGTCGACGAGGTGTTTGATTACATTGTGAACCTGATCGACGAATTGGCACCGGATTTACCCAATGCGGTCCGCGATGAAAATTCGGAACTTGGCCGGATTACAAAACCTATTGCCCTGGGTATGAAAGCTAAAATACTGGTTTACGCTGCCAGTCCACTTTTTAATGGAAATGCGGATTACGAAGGCTTTACCAACTCCGATGGTACACCGTTGTTTAATACGGTTTACAGCGTGCAAAAATGGGAAAAGGCTGCTGCAGCCTGTAAGGAGGCGATCGATTTGTGCCATTCATTGGGCTACGACTTGTTCGATTTTGAAGGAAGTCAGCAAACCAGGAATATTTCGGAAGAAACACGGCTTCATCTGAATGCCAGAGGTACCCTTACCGAACGGTGGAACCCGGAAATTATCTGGGCCAACACCGGTAGCACTACCCGCGAGCTGCAGGTATGGGCTGCTCCGCGTGTGCTTGAAGCATCCCATATCGGAAATCAGGAACCCAATGGCAGTATTGGTGTAACGATGAAAGTGGTCAATTTATTCTACTCAAAGAACGGGGTGCCAATCGATGAGGATACGGAATTCGGTTATGCGGAGCGCTTTGCATTACGGACGAGTACCGCGGAGGACAAATACCGGATCAAGGAAGGGTATACCACATCCCGGCTCAACTTCGACCGCGAACCCCGCTTCTACGGAACGTTGGGATTTGATGGTGGCGTTTGGTATGGCCAGGGGCGTTTTGACGATGAAGACCCTTATTACCTTCAGATCAAGAAAGAACAGATCGGGGGTAAGGTACAGGTAGGATGGCATTCCGTAACGGGCTATTATGCAAAAAAATGGATCAATTATACCAATACCTCGGTAAATACCGGAACGTACACTACGGTCAATTGGCCATGGGTCATGCTGCGATTGGGCGACCTCTACTTGCTTTACGCCGAAGCGTTGAACGAATTGAATGGCTCGAATGACGAGAGTATTCGTTTTCTGGACCTGATCCGGGCTAAAGCCGGATTGGAGGGCGTGGTTGAATCCTGGACAGCGCATTCCCGGAACCCGAATAAGTACACGACTGCCGAGGGGTTGCAGGAAATCATTCGCCATGAGCGGGGTATCGAACTGGCATTAGAGGGCGAACGTTTCTGGGACTTGCGTAGGTGGAAAACGGCGCCGGAAGAATTGAATCAGCCGATATCTGGGTGGGACGTCGACCAGGTTACGGCGGAGGCCTATTACCGGGAGCGGGTGCTGTATAACCAGACTTTTGCGCTAAAGGATTATTTCTGGCCGATTCGCGAAAACGACTTGATCGTGAATAAAAATTTGGTCCAGAATCCGGGATGGTAACTAGTTATATGAGACTTAAAAAAGATATTCCAATGAAGAAGAAACAATTTGTCTCGGTCTTTATTGCTTTCGTAATGGTTCTGGCGGGATGCAAAGACAACGAGATGGGACCGTTGGTTACAAATGGCGATAAACCCGGCGCCATCTCCAATGTGCGGGTTGAAAATATAGCGGGTGGTGCCAAGATCACCTATACGTTGCCGTCCGACGAAGATGTGTTATATGTCCTCGCCGAATATCCTTCCACGGCTGGTGGAACGCGAATTACCAAAGCTTCCTCGTATACGAATTACGTGGTGCTTGATGGATTTGCGGACACGCAACCGCGCGAAGTTACGTTGTATGTGGTCAACCGTTCGGAAAATCGCTCGGAACCGGTTTCGGTTGCCATCCAGCCGTTAAAAGCCAACCTGCACTTCGTGTTCGAATCGTTGGAAGTACGGGAAACGTTCGGAGGAGTCAACGCAACCTTTACGAATGAAAAAGAAGGCGAATACATTTTCTATACGATGACGAAGGATGAAGGAGGTAGCTGGGTACCGTACGACCGTCTGTATACGAATTCCAAAAACCGCGATTATTCCGTTAGGGGGTTAGCTTCGGAACCGACTGAGTTTGCCTTTTTCTTTACGGATAAGTGGCAAAATTCTTCCGATACACTCTTTGCCAGCTTGACTCCGTTGTTCGAAACCCAGCTTGACAAAGCGTTGTGGAAACATCATCCCCTGCCGGGCGATACCTATATACCGGAGTTTGACTCTTGGCGAATCCAAAATCTGTGGGATGGAACCACCGCCAACATTTTTTATGTGAAACCCAATTTGGAAGGCTTGGTACTGCCCAATTGGTTTACCATCGATCTGGGGCAGGAAGCTAAGTTCAGCCGAATCCGTGTGAATCAGCTTTCACACCACGACTCTTGGATGTTCGCCTCGGGGGCACCGCGTGTATTTGAAATTTATGGCAGCAACGATCCGCCTTCCGACGGCAGTTGGAATAACTGGACATTGCTGTCGACCTACGAGTCGCAGAAACCCTCCGGTTCGCCGCTTGGCTCGTTGACGAATGAAGACCGTGCGGTTGCGATCGCGGGCGAAGATTTCACATTCCCGATCGAGATCGGGTCGTACCGGTACATCCGTTTCAAAACGAACCGTACCTATGGGGGAAATACCAATGTGATGATCTCCGAATTGACGTTTTGGGGCCAACCGACGAATTAACTAACTAGGTGCTGAAAAATTTAAAAATATAACAATGATAGCCAATCAAAGACCATTTTATCAATTCGGTCTTCCCTTTATTTTTCTGTTGGTAATGGTTAGCTGCAAGCGTATGGACGATCCATACCGCGAGTTCATCACCGGCGGGGAGACCATTTATGTCGGCAAGGCCGACTCCTTGGTGGCCTATGGCGGCAAACATCGCGTACTCGTTTCCTGGCTGCTTATTTCAGATCCCAAAGTGACCGGATATAAGCTGTACTGGAATAACGGCCGGGACTCCCTGAAGGGGAATGTCACCAAAACGGACGGCATAGATACCATCCGTTTGGAAGTTGGGGATCTTGCGGAGGGTACGCACCATTTCGATGTATATCTTTATGATCATTATGGCAATTCATCCATAAAAGCGTCCGTGGCAGGTAAGGTATATGGGGAGCGATATGAACGCTCATTGCTCAATCGGGCATACCGGAGTATACGGCGAGTTGGCGACCATCTGGAAATTCGTTGGATGCCGGCCGATGGGACGATGACCCAGGTAGAGGTAAGCTACATCGGGAACGATGAAAAGTTGATGAAGCACATTGTCCCTGCGCGACGGGAGGTGGACACGCTGTTTCAATTTCCCCGCAATGGTAAATTGAGTTATAAAACAGCTTTCTTGCCGGAAGCGGGCGCGCTGGATACGTTTTATACCGATGAAGATACGTATCAGGAGGTATTAACAGAGGGCATACTAGACAAAGCCTCATTCGCCCATTTGCCATTGCCGACCGATAGTTACCAACCGGAATTTGATGTATGGGCCATCAAAAACCTGTGGGATAATCAGATTAACAGTCCCAACTTTTTTTACATGAACCCCAACATGGCGGGCCTGACGATTCCCAACTGGTTTACATTGGATCTGGGTTACGCAAGTAGGCTTACAAAAATCAAAGTCAATTCCTTATCGCACGATGCCTACTGGATGTTTAATGTGGGCGCCCCCAAGTCTTTCGAAATCTATGGAAGCAATGCCCCGGCAGCAGATGGCAGTTGGGATAGCTGGACGTTACTGGGAACATTTGAATCAGTCAAGCCTTCTGGTCTTCCTGTAGGGCAGGTCTCCGATGCGGATCGCGCAGTGGCCGTAGAAGGGGAAACGTTTAATTTGCTACCAACCGATCAGTTTTATAGGTATGTGCGTTTCAAGACCAATGCCACGTGGGGCGGAAACCTGAATGTGATGATTGCAGAGCTGACATTCTGGGGGTATCAATAATTGACAAATTTGACCAATTCAGTTTCGGACTCAATATGAACAATCCATGAATGCAATGTATTTTTTTATCGCGTGTTTGCTGGCTGTGACTCCTTCCTGCAACAAGAATACCGCAAAAACGGGAGACGAACCGCCTACCTATGCGGTGCCTCCCGAGAAATTGGCCGCTATTCAGGCAGACGATGTCACGATTCAGGTTGATCCTTCTTTTGCTTATTACCAAAATCGCTCCGCAGCGAGCATCGCCGAAGAGATTCAGCTAGCCGGTTTCAAAGCGGTACACTATTTCGTTGTCAACGAAAACCAGGTAAATGGTGAACTGATCGACGCTTTTCACGAAAGAGGTATGCGTGTCTGGCTGCTCACCTTGGGAAATGGCACGTATTCCACCGCCGATTATCCAGCGGGATGGGAGCAGTGGAAAATGGGGCTAAGCAAACGCGAAAATGGCGTAGACGGCTTTACCTTTTTGTCGCCGTTCAATAGCGATTTCGTGGCCTGGAAAAAAGAAAGGCTGGTCAAACTGATGACGGACCATCCATTCGATGGCCTTGAATTGGCGGAATCCTATTTCCCAGAATGGGACGCCATTGCAAAAGGTACATATGGTGATGTGGGGCCGAATGCAAAAAAAGCATTCAAAGCGGAATACGGATTGGAGATGCCCGACTTTTCGGATCCCGCCGCAGCGAATTATTACACCAAACAGCCTGAGATTTATCAACAATGGATCACGTTCCGTGTTGATGCAGTCAACCGCTTTTTAAATGAATTGATCAATGGGCCGGGGGGAATACGTGAAGCGCGACCGGATGCGCTGATTGCTACCTGGAGTCTGGCTATTGATGCGGGCCCCCAATCTCTGGAAAAGCTGAAAGAGGATCAAGGGCTGGATGCAGCGGCCATGGTGAGTTTGGTAAAACCCGATGTGCACTATTTCCAGACCCACTGGCCGGATTGGGTGAAACCGGAAACACAGCTGCCCCCCGACTACATGCGGTACTACCAACCGTTTGTAGACCAGCTTAAGCAGGTACATCCCCACGTGCCGATCGGCATTCAGGCCGATATCGGATCTGCGAAAAATATGGTTAAGTCAGCGTACTGGGTAAAGCAATTTGACAAGGCGGCAGCGCAAAACGGATATACCACCTGGACAAGTTACGAATACCACCTTGGCGGGTATATCTTTACGGAAAAACCACAGCCCATGAAAGCGATCCGGAACGGTGCACGTTCGGTGACGGTCTCGTTTAATAAGCGAATCGACGAAAATTCGGCGAAGGAAAAGTCGAACTACCGGTTCTCCGTACGGGGAAATCCCGTGGCCGTAGACCTGGCGGAAATTCAGGTGGATGGTAACCGGATCACGCTGGTGGCAGATAACTGGCCTTCGGAAGCGTTCGAAATGGGATTTAGCCGCATCCAGGATACACCGGACCTGTGGTTTCACAAAGGTTTTCCGGCGAATACGGTAAACGAAAATAGCAGAATAACGGTAAATATTTTGTAAATCGACAGGCTATGGAAAGACGGAAATTCATCCAAATGGTATCTGCGGGGGGCGCGCTGCTCTCCGGTTCGGGTATTCCCCTATGGGCTACAGCGTCGGCAAATCGGAAGAAATCCCGCTTCGAAGTCACCGCCGACGTTGTGGTAGCTGGCGGCGGGCTGGGTGGTTTTGCTGCCACGTTGGCCATGCTGAAAAGCGGATTCAAAGTCGTCCTGACGGAGGAAACCGACTGGATAGGCGGACAGATCACCCAGCAAGGGGTGCCACCTGATGAACACCAGTGGATCGAGACACATGGAGCACCTCAAAGTTATCGGGATTTCCGGACGGCTGTACGTCACTATTATCGGCAACATTATCCCTTAAAAGATGAGGCAAGGGCAAATGCGTATTTAAATCCGGGGAATGGTTCCGTTTCGCGACTTTGCCACGAGCCGCGTGTCGCGTTATCCATAATGGAAAGTTTGCTTGCTCCCTATGTCAGCTCCGGACAGTTGACGCTGCTGCTCCGTTGCCGGATTTCCGGTGCGGATATGCAGGGGGATCGGATCCGGGCATTGACGGGAAATTCTCCGCACTTTCAGGAAGACGTGATCCTAAATGCTCGCTTTTTTGTCGACGCAACCGAATTAGGCGATTTACTGCCGCTTTCGCGCACGGAGTATGTAACGGGGACGGAATCGCGCAACGAGACAGGTGAATTGCATGCCCCCTTGGAAGGCAATCCGCAAAACAACCAAGCATTCACCATGTGTTTGGCAATGGACTATGAACCGGATGCCGATCACACAATTTCCAAACCCCCGATGTATGACCATTGGCGCAATTACATCCCAAAGCTTTCCCCTCCTTGGCCCGGACGGCTGTTGGATCTTCATTATGCCAACCCTAAGACACTACAACCCAAAAAATTGGGTTTTGATCCCAACGGAACGGACACTGGGTCGTTGCTGAATCTATGGAATTACCGTAGGATTATTGATCACAGGCAGTTTGGCGACGGTTTTTACCAAGGCGGTATTTCCATTATGAACTGGCCCCAAAACGATTACATGGAAGGGAACCTGATCGACGTTTCGGATGATGCGTTTCAACACCATGTAGACCGCGCAAAACAACTCAGCTTGTCGATGTTTTACTGGTTGCAGACGGAGGCACCCACGCCGGAAGGTAAGCCCGGATGGAAAGGTTTGCGATTGCGGGGGGATGTCCTTGGAACCCACGATGGACTGGCAAAATATCCATATATCCGCGAGTCACGGCGCATTAAAGCGAAGTTTACGGTTCTGGAAGAGCATGTGGGCGCCGAGCAGCGCAAAATGGTTACCGGCAAGGACGAAAAGTTGGCCGCCGACTTTTTTGACAGTGTGGGCATCGGATATTATCATATCGATCTGCATCCGTCTAACCTGGGGAATAACTACATCGATTTCTCGTCGCTGCCTTTCCAGATCCCGTTGGGCGCCTTGCTTCCCGAGCGCGTGGAAAACCTCCTCCCTGCAAACAAGAATATTGGCACAACCCACATCACAAACGGCTGCTACCGTTTGCATCCGGTAGAATGGAGTATCGGCGAAGCTGTTGGGCGGCTGATAGTTTTTTCCGACGCGAAGCGAACGATACCGACCCATGTTTGGGAAAACCGGCAGATGCTGGCAGAATTTCAAACGTTCATACGGAAACACGGCATCGATACGCATTGGCCATCTTAAACTGTAATCGCTATAACACTTGAAATCCAGAACCCGCACCCTGATTATGAATTGCAATCGCTTACTTTTGTGTCGTATGGTAATGAAAACCTCTAAACTGTTTCAAGCAAACCCGAGCTATGTAAAGCGCTGGCTTTGCCTATGGATCATGGGAGTGTCCATGTATTCAATGCAGAACTGTATCGCTTCCGATTCGATATCAATACGGAATCATCGCATGGAAAAGTCTGTGCTGCTCGATAAAATCAAGGGGGGCTGGGCCGGTCAGACGATCGGAGTGACGTTCGGTTGGCCTTCTGAATTCAAGTACCTGGGCACGTACATACAAGACTATGAAACCATACCCTGGCATGCCGATTACGTAAACGAGGCCATGACCACATTCCCCGGCCTATATGATGATGTGTATGTAGACCTGACCTTCGTAGAAGTCTTCGAGAAGTTCGGAATGGATGCGCCATTGGATGAATTTGGCAAGGCTTTCGCCGGGAAAGCGTATGAGTTATGGCACGCTAACCAAGCAGGTAGATATAATTTACAACAGGGAGTCCCTGCCATAGAAGCCGGCCATTGGCTGAACAATCCGCATGCGGACGATATCGATTTTCAGATAGAAGCAGATTTCGCGGGGTTGATGAGTCCGGGTATGGCAGGCGTTGCTACAGCCATTACGGATAAAGTGGGCAGAATTGTCAATTCGGGCGACGGTTTATATGGCGGAGTCTATGTGGCGAATTTATATGCCTTGGCATTTGTTCATGAGGATATCTCCTTTGTCATAACCGAAGCACTCCGTGCGATTCCCGAAGAAAGCAAATTTCATCAGTGCATTTCGGACGTAATTAAGTGGCATAAGCAGTATCCGGACGACTGGAAACAAACTTGGTTCCAGGTACAGAAAAAATGGGCCGAGGATGTGGGATGCCCCCATGGTGTATTTCATCCGTTGAATATCGATGCCAAATTAAATGCCGCCTATGTGGTTACAGGGCTGCTGTATGGGAACGGCGATTTTACCCGTACACTTGAAATCGCAACACGACTGGGGCAGGATTCGGATTGTAATCCCGCCACCGCTGCAGGTGTATTGGGCGTATTGAAGGGATATGGCAGTATACCTGAATATTGGCTGAAGCCGCTTCAACAAGCGGAACATCGGAATTTCGGATATACGGACTTGTCTTTGGACAAGGTGTATGAAATGAGCTATCAGCATGCACTGGCCAATATCCAGCACCACGGCGGAGATACCGTTGGTACAAGCGTTCGGATCCCGGATTCAAAAGCCTGGACGGTCGCTTTTGAAGAAAATTTTGCCGGACATCATCCCAGGGAATATCTGCCATTGAAAAAGACATTTTCAGATGACATGGCTTTTGACATAGAAGGAATTGGCTTCGTTATCCGGGGATACGTACAAAAGAAAGTGGCCGACGCTGAAGAGCATCTCATACGCGCGGCGCTTTATATCGACGGAGAAGAAGTCGAGCAGGCAAACTTCCCCAGTAATCCGATAAACAGCAGAACTGAACTATTTTGGAGATACCAGTTGCCTAAAAAAAGGCACCGGGTAGAAATAAAAATTTTATCTCCCCATCCGCAATACGAACTGCATGCGGTCGACTGCTTGATATATGACAGCCCGAAATGAGTAATCGCAACGCGACATTGAACGACCAAACGTTGATGGAACGTCTTAAAAAAGGCGATGAGGTTGCTTTTGCCGTGTTGTATGATCGTTATTGGCCGGTATTATTCCAACAGGCACGTCGGTTGCTGCAAGATGAGGATGAAATCAGGGATGTACTACAGGATACCTTTACCACGCTTTGGGAAAAAGCAAACGCCATAGAACCCACTGTTTCGCTTTCCGCGTATCTCCACGCACTGGTGCGCAATCGCATTCTGAACCTATTGCTGAGAAGCAAGGTGAAAGATAAGTATTTGGCTTCACTGGCGCATTTTTCGAAGCAGCTCGAACTTCCGGCAGATTATGCGATCCGCGAAAAACAAATGGCACAACGGATCGACGAAGAGCTGGGCCGGTTGCCGGAAAAAATGCGTGCGGTGTTTGAATTAAGCCGGAAGCAAAGCCTATCTTATCATGAAATAGCCGATCGGCTTCATATTTCCCAGAATACAGTCAAGAAGCAAATCAGCAATGCCATTCGGCAACTCAGGCTCAAGCTGCATATTTTTCTTCTTTTTTTTCTTTTCGTCTTACACAAGGTAGCACTCATCTTGTCTTAATAGAAAATGCACGGCAGCGAGCCGGCGAAGATTTATGGATAAGAAGCGTGCGGAACAGTTATTAAGACGGTATCTCGACGGACGTTGTACGCCCGAGGAGCGACACCTGGTTGAATTATGGTATCATGAGCTGCTGAGCGATGAAAAGCAGTGGAATAGAACCGCGGTTGATGAGGAGCAGCTGAAGGACAATGTCTGGAAGTCCATCCGCAAGCGTCGCACAGTGATCCTACCACGGGTTGTAGCGGCGGCGGCAACGTTATTGGTGTTGGCCACTGGGGTTTATTTCTATCGGCAAAAGGCATCTCTGCACCCGGAGAAGACGATGGTGTTAACCGAAAACCCGGTTATCCAGCCGGGAGGGAACCGTGCCATGCTTACATTGGCGGATGGGACAGCGATCAATCTGGATGAAGACAAGGAAGGCGTCGTGATCGGCGCGCATATCGCTTACCTCGATGGCTCTTCGATCAAATCCTTGGAACAGACAGACCGGCAGCGTTTGGCAATAGCAACCCCAAGGGGAGGGCAATACCGGATTGTCCTTCCTGATGGTACCAACGTCTGGTTGAATGCAGCAACAACCCTGGAATTTGAGTGGCAGCCCGGCAGTGATGAACGCGTCGTCACGCTAAATGGCGAGGCGTATTTCGATGTGAGCAGCAGGCAGAGCCGTGGGACGGAAAAAGCGGTGTTTAGGGTGAAAACGCGACGGCAGGAGGTAACCGTGCTGGGCACCGGGTTCAATGTGTCTGCCTACGAAGAATCGCCGCAAACGGTTACTACGCTCGTACAGGGCAGGGTACGGGTTGCCGACTTACATCCCGGGCGCAACGGACGGTCTGACGGAACTTGGGTATTGGAACCGGGTTTTCAGGCCGTTACAACCGCACAGCACACTCGGACATCGGTTGCCAATCTGGCATCCGCCGTCGGATGGAAAAATGGCGATTTCGTTTTTGACGGTTCCTCCATTCAGGAAATTATGCAGCAACTGTCGCGTTGGTACGACATTGATATCCAGTATCGCGGCTCCATACCAACCGAAGCATTCGGCGGGAAAATAGCAAGAAAAAAAGACATCACAGATGTATTACGCGTACTGGAGCTTACCGGAGGCGTCACCTTCGCCATAGAAAATAGGACAGTTATCGTTAACCCTTAATAAGATGAAATGGAAGCAGGATGATACCGACTTATTTACGTGGAGCATGACTACACGCTAACCAACCTCCAATGGAACACTTTTTAATAACCAAATTAAGAACAAAATGAGATTATTGACATTTTTCATGTTGCTGACCTGTATTCAGGTGAACGCCGCCGCCATGGCCCAACGCGTTACCTTAAATGTCAGGAATGGGCTTTTGGTGGATATCTTCGACGAAATCCGCCGACAAAGTGATGTCGACTTTGTGTATCGTGATACCCAGATTAAACGAGCAAATCGCGTAACGATTAACGTCAGGCAGGCGCCACTGGCGGAAGCGCTGGCAGCGGTTTTTAAGGATCAACCGTTGACCTACAAAATCGAGAATAACACGATCGTTGTACAGGAAAAGCCGTCGGTTAAAGCGGAGGGCACACCCGAGAGACAAACGTCCACACAGCAGCCTGTTTCAGGCTCGGTGGTCGATTCGGCAGGCACACCTATCGCTGGAGTTTCCGTAGCGATCAAGGGACAGGCCCGAGGCACGATTACTGGGCAAGATGGCCGGTTCACCCTCGAGGCACAGGCTAGCGATGTCCTGGTCTTTAGCATGGTAGGTTATGAGTCGCACGAGGTAGCGGTAGGTACCGGTAATATCCGGGTGGTGCTGGCGATGTTGTCTTCCAATTTGGAGGAAGTCGTAGTGGTTGGATATGGGGTGCAACGGAAACGGGATCTTACCGGCGCGGTTAGCCAAATAAAAGGAGAGGATCTCAAGAATATGCCCGTGCGGAATGCGACGGAAGCGTTGCAGGGACAAGTAGCCGGGGTACTGATTACGTCAACCGGGGGAAGCCCCGGTACGCCGCCCGCGGTCCGGATTCGGGGTATCGGTACCGTAAATGACAACAATCCGTTGTACGTGGTTGACGGACTGCCTCAATCCGATATCGGCTGGCTTAACCCCAACGACATTACGTCAATGGAAGTATTGAAGGATGCTTCGGCGACCGCTATTTATGGTGCCAGGGCAGCCAATGGCGTCATCATGGTCACTACCGCTAAAGGGGCGATGTCTGGTAATGAGCCTCATAGTTTGGTCACTTACGACACGCATGTGGGTTTTCAAAACCCGGTAAAGACCTACGATATGATGAATGCTGCCGAATTTATGGAGTATAAAAATCTGGCGAATATAAATGCCGGCTTGGATCCGTTTTTCACGGATGGCGAAAAATCGGAAGTGTTGAATTTTCTGCGGACGAATTTTGGCAGCGAGGAAGGAACCAATTGGTGGAAAGAAATCAATAATCGGAATGCGGTCGTTCAAAACCATGGGGTTTCAATATCCGGAGGAATGAAGGACTTGGCTTATCGGACCAGTCTGCAATACATGGATCAGCAAGGGATCATCAAAGGATCGGACTATGACCGTTTATCCTGGCGCAGCAATTTCAACCATAACATCCGCGAATGGTTGCGGCTTTCGGGCAATTTTGGCCTGATCAATGAAACCCGGGGGAATGTACTGGAGGGAAGCCCAGGTTTCAATACCGCATTTATCGCATTTGCTGCAGACCCGATTTCACCGGTGTATCGGACCAATCTGACCAATATCCCGGGCTTTTTACAAGATGCCTTTTTCCTGGACCGCATTGACCAGAATAATCCTTGGTCGTTTTATTCGCCCATTTTGCTGACCAATAAACAAAATCCCGTGTCGCAGACCGCCATCTACGAAAACAACAAATGGCGGGGAAATGCCATCAAAGGGGGAGGTGCTTTGGATATTGATTTGTATAAAGGGTTGAAATTCAGAAGCAATTTCGGTATCGACATGGCTAGGGGTGTATCGGATGGTTTTACACCCGCTTATTACCTGGATGGCGAGCAGTTTAATACGGATGCAACGGTAAGCAAAAGCCATTCAAAGACGGATTATTGGGTGTGGGAAAATACGTTGTCCTACGAGAAAAGACTGGATGAACATTATTTCACCTTGTTGGCAGGGACCTCTGCGGAAGAGTGGAAAAGCGAATCCACCGGGGCCTCTAAACAGGGCTTGGTGTCCAACGACCCGAGCCAGTGGATCATCGACGCAGCCAGCATCAACCCGGGTGCGTCCGGTTCCAAATGGGAAATGGCCCTCAATTCCTATTTCGGCCGGGTGTTTTATTCGTTCAAGGATCGTTATATGATTACGGCCAACTTCCGGTATGATGGGTCATCGAATTTCGGAGATGGACAGCGATGGGGCGCATTCCCGTCGGTTTCTGTAGGATGGAATTTCAAGGACGAATCGTTCCTTGATGGGTGGGATTGGCTTAATACGGGCAAACTCCGCGCCAGCTGGGGCCAGATCGGCAATCAAAATATTAGTCGGGGGGCCTACTTGACTACCTATTCGGGTAATATGGGCTACTATCTTTTCGGACCCCGTGTTCCCCAACTGGGCGGCGGAAGTAACTATCTGGGCAACTCACTGGTCCAATGGGAAACCACCGAGCAGCTAGATTTAGGTTTGGAACTTGGCTTCCTTAACCGGAAGTTGAATGTAGTGGTGGACGCTTATCAGAAAACTACCGACGGCATGTTGCTCAATGTACCGCTGCCTCTTTACCTGGGCTTCCCCAACAATCCCTGGAGCAATGCCGGAGGTGTACGCAATCGAGGAATCGAGTTTGATCTGTCCTATCAGGATAAAGCCGGAGAATTGGGGTATTCCATCGGTGTGAACGCCTCGACATTCCAGAATAAGGTGCTCAGCTTGGGAGGTGGGGAACCTATCGCCGGCGGCGGGTGGATCAACTATACGACGACCCGGACGGAGGAAGGGATGCCCATCGGCTATTTCTATGGATTTAAGACAGACGGCATCTTCCAGTCACAGCAAGAGGTGGATGATTACATCCAAACAGGCGCCAGGCCCGGCGACCTGCGGTTTGTGGATACCAATAACGACGGAGCCATCAACAACAACGACCGCACAAATATTGGCGATCCCTTCCCGGATCTGACGTATGGATTGCGGCTGGGACTTGATTATAAAAACTTCGATCTTCAATTGGTGATGCAGGGAACATTGGGCAATGATATCATGAATATCGCCAAAATAGATATGAAATCAGGTGTGGGTTGGTACAATGCGCCCAAGGAGCTCATGGACGAAGCGTGGTCGCCTACCAATCCCAGCAATACACAATTTGCCATCAATGCGACGAATACGAACAACCTACAGGTTTCCGATTGGTTGGTTGAAGACGGATCGTACCTGCGTATGAAGAGCCTGCAAGTCGGCTATACCTTTCCCAAGACGATGATGGAGGCCATCAAACTGCAAAACATCCGTATTTGGGCAGGCGGTTATAACTTGTTGACGTTTACCAAATATTCCGGACTGGATCCGGAAATCGGAAGCGGGTCACCGTTAAGTATGGGCGTCGACCAAGGATACTATCCGCAGGCAAAGTCATTTATGTTTGGAATTAATGCGAGCTTTTAGTTCATGTATAAAGATATTGACATGAAACCTGTCCTGTCAGGTTCCATCAACCCTTTAAAATTATTATTCCGATGAATAAGCAACGATATATTTTGGGCATAGCCACGCTTATACTGGTAATTTCAGGATGCAGTGGCGATTTTCTCGACAGACAACCCTATGGTGTGTTGAATGAAGAAGATTTTTTTAAGACAAACGATGCGGGTATCAAACTAGTGACCAGCTGCTATCAGCCCATGTTGGACGGATGGGGGTATTCCATCAATAAGGTAGCGCTTGGGGACGAAGTCGTGGACAATGCAGATGCGGGCGGGTCGGATCCGGGCGACCGGCCGCAGACTACCGAAGTGGGTAGGGGACGTCCGTTGACATCCAATCCGCTCCTGCTCGAATGTTGGTCAAACCGGTTCAACGGCATTGGTAAATGCAACATCGCGCTGGATGCCATTACCCGGGAGGGTGGCAATCTCGTATCGGGTGGAGTAGCCATACCTCAGGAGACGGTCGCACGGTATCTGGCTGAAATACGTTTTTTGCGCGCCTGGTATTATTTCGACCTCATCACCGTATTCAAGGAAGTTCCTTTGGTAACCACCGTGGAAGAAACCGCCACACGCAAGGAAAAAGCGCACATTGCGGAACTTCGGGAACAGCTATACAGCGACCTGGACGCAGCGATCAATGAGTCTAATTTTCCCCGGTTGAAGCAGCTCGCTGCATCAGAGGCGGGGCGGGCTTCGAAAGATGCTGCCTTTGCGTTGAAGGCGCGGGCGGCCTTGTTTTTCGCGGGCTTAATGGAACAGGGCATTTTGGATGGTGATGCCACTGCAGAGTATGTGATTGCCCGCACAGCCGCGGAGGAAGTGGTCAAGAACGGCGGATTATCGCTCCTGCCTGATTTTCAGGATCTCTACCGGGGTGATTACGAGATCGGACCTTTCTCTAGCGAAAACATCTTTGGCGTTTTGCGGGATTATAATCCGGCGTTCGGCCTAGGCGGGGATGCATTTGCCATCATGAATGTCGGTCGGAATAACGTAGGCGGATATGGGGGAAATACACCCACACGAGACCTGGCCGCTTCATACGATCCAGCCGATCCGCGTAAGTTGTTTACCATCATCAGTCACAACGACATCTTCCGTACTTCTTCCGGTGGCCAGGAAGTCCACAACTATCAAGGGTATTTTAACGATTACAACCTGCAGCACAGCCGCAAGGCATTCGTTCCGCAGCAATATCGCGAAAACAACGACCTCTTGCGCAGCAATTGGCAGCCCTACTGGTTGCGCTATGCAGAGGTGCTGCTCATTTATGCGGAAGCATCGTTGAAAAGCAACGGCAATGCTACGGAGGTCGTTGAGCGGATTAATGAAGTAAGGCGGCGGGCTTTCGTCACGACGTCGAAAACGGATGCACCGGCTGTTTTCCGGAAATTCGCCGCCGACCTGAAACCCATCAACGAGAGCCTTTTCCAATCGGCATATGCCGTAAAAGCCTCGGACGACTTATTGGCGGCTATTAAACGCGAACGCCGGGCAGAATTGGCATTGGAAGGGCTGCGTTTGTATGATTTAATCCGCTGGGGTGATTACGCCACCACCATGCAGGCATTTTATAAAGCCTATGGTTTTGCGGATAAAGGACGGGATGCCAGTGCCAACAGTTGGCCATTCCCCATTCCGCAGATCGAAATCGATCGTTCCAATGGCAAATTGACCCAACATGCTAATTATTAATGCGTAGCTTAGAAAAATGGAAGTAAAGACATATAACCGGCGGGCGTTTGTAAAAGCGGCGTCAGTAGCGATTGCAGGAGCGGGGGTATTGCACCACTCGTTGCTGCAAGCGCGTCCTTTGGCGGTGGCAAAGGGAAAGCGCATAGGCGTGATCGGGTTGGATACATCGCACAGCGAAGTATTTACAAGGATGATTAATACAGGCGGAGCGGAAATGCGTGGTTACCAAGTGGTGGCGGCCTACCATCCTGCGACGAACCGCGACATTCTTAACCTCGAGCCACAGATGGCCGCAGCCGTGCAAAAGCACGGGGCGCTGCTTGTAAACAGCATGGACGAATTGCTGGACGCGTGCGATGTGGTATTGCTGGAAACGATTGACGGAGTTCCCCACCTCGAACAAGCACTGCCGGTACTGAAAGCAGGCAAGCCTGTCTTTATTGATAAACCCCTTTCCGCAACGCTGGAGGGAGCAAAGGCGATTGTCGCCGCATCGGAAAAATACAAAACTCCTTTCTTTTCTTCCTCGTCCCTTCGTTTTGATGAAAACGTGCAAAAGGTAGTCTCAGGTAGCATCGGCCGCGTAACGGGAGCCGATGTATTTACGCCCGCTGAGATGGAGCCAAGCCATTTGGATATGGCGTGGTATGCCCTCCATGGGCTCGAAATGCTATATGCGGTCCTGGGCCGGGGCTGCGTGTCCGTAACCCGTCTGTACCAGCAGGATACCGATATCATTGTGGGTACCTGGGAGGACGGGCGGATGGGCACCGTTCGTGGTGTACGGAAATGGCCTGTCGGAATAGCCGGCACGGCATTCGGCGAAAAGGGGACGGCGGCATTGGGGCCTTTTTCGGAAGCTGCTTATCAGCAATTGGTAGGTCAGATCATTCAATTCTTTGATAGTAAGGTGCCGCCGGTCAGCGCAGCAGAGACGTTGGAGCTTTTTGCGTTCATGCATGCGGCCGACGAAAGCCGTAGGAACCAAGGACGGCCCGTTGCCTTAAGATCTTTATAGTAGTTACCAATGAGATGTGAACCAGGTGAATTAGTATCAGGACTCCATCTGACAATTAAAAGCAAGAATAAATGAACCAATCATTGATTTCCTTTTGTTTGGGAATCGCTTTATCAGGTCTACTGGCATCCTGTAACCATGCCGGCAGCAGCGATCCGACGGTGAAACCCGACAGTAGCCGTTATACACGTACCATATTGGCCGAGGGGCTGGATGAGCCGATGGAAATGGTCATTCTTCCGGGTAATGATGTGCTGTTCGTGGAGCGGAAGGGCGGAGTACGGCTGTATAAGGACGCAACGAAGGAACTTCGTGCGGTGGCCAACTTCGAGGTGTTCAGCGGCATCGAGGATGGGCTGCTTGGCGTGGTTGCCGACCCGGATTACGAGAAGAACCATTGGCTGTATTTTTATTATGCGGTGGCGGGCGAGAAGGCGGTAAGCAGGTTGTCACGGATGGAGTTCCGCAACGATAGCCTGCTGCGGTCGACGGAAACGGTCATTCTTGAAATCCCTACCCAGCGTATTTATTGCTGCCATTCTGCGGGGTACCTCAGGTTTGACCGGAATGGTAATCTCTATCTGTCCACAGGCGATAATACCAACGCCGAGGAAACAGAGGGATATACACCGGTGGATGAGCGTCCGGGAAGGGAGCTTGCTGACGATCAGGCGACCGCGGCCAACACGAACGACCTGCGGGGGAAAATCCTGCGAATCAAGCCATTGCCCGAAGGAGGGTATGCACTACCGGAAGGAAACCTGTTCCCCGAAGGTACCACGAACACACGCCCCGAGATCTACGCGATGGGCATGCGGAATCCGTACCGCTATAGCATCGATGCGGAAACGGGTTACCTCTATTTCGGGGACGTTGGCCCGGATACGAAGTTGAAAGCTTCGGACGGAGAGCTGATGAGCTTTGACGAGATCAACCAGGTGCGCGAGCCGGGTTTTTATGGATGGCCTTATTTTTTGGGTAACAACGAAGTCTTTGGGAAATACGATTACGCAACGGGCGAACTGGGTCCCGGAAAAGATCCCGTGAAGCCGCTGAATGAATCACCCAACAACACCGGTCTGAAGGAGCTACCGCCAGCCCAACCGGCAATGATCTGGTATGGTAAGACGAACTCGAAATATTTTCCACTGGTAGGTAATGGCGGGGCGAGTGCCATGGCGGGCCCGGTTTACCGCAGTAAGCATTTTAAAAATGCACCCTACAAGCTTTCCGAATACTACGACGGAAAACTTTTTATCTACGAGTGGATACGGGGATGGATCATGGCCGTGAGCTTCGATGAGGCGGGGAACTTCAAGGAGATGGAGCCGTTTCTGGATCATTGGAAATTCGATGCACCTGTTGACATGCAGTTTGCACCGGATGGCGCTATTTACATGCTGGAGTACGGTACAAATTGGTTCTCCAAGAATACCAACGCCCGCCTGATTCGGATTGAATATGCGGAGGGCAACCGCAAGCCGATTGCTTCGATCGCGGTGGATAAACAATATGGCGCCGCACCGCTGACGGTATCCTTATCAGGTGGTAACTCAAGCGATCATGACGATGGAGACAAACTATCTTTCAGCTGGCGCATTGAAGGCAAAGACTATGCGGATGAGACCATATCTCATACGTTTGATAAACCCGGCACGTACGAGGCGGTACTTACCGTGACCGATGGGCATGGCGGTGAGGGGACTGCATCAACCCGTATTTATGTGGGGAATACGCCGCCTGAGGTGCATATCCGTACTTCAGCCAACCGCAGCTTTTACTGGGATCGTGGTGTGCTGGATTACAAGGTGGAAGCACACGACAACGAAGACCAGGTGCAGGTGGAAGATGTGGCGCTGGCATTTGGTTACATACCCAACGGTAAGGATGCGGCATTGGTGCTGAGTGGCGGACAGAATCCGAATAGCCTGCGTTACTTGAAAGGGCAGCAGCTGATAGCCAGCTTGGATTGTAAGTCCTGCCATTCCATTGATAAAGAGTCCGTAGGCCCAACCTACCAGGCTGTAGCGGCGCGCTATGCAGGAAAACCGGGCGTTGAGGCGCTGCTTGCAGATAAAATTATCAAGGGCGGTAGCGGTAACTGGGGCGAACGGGCAATGTCTCCACATCCCGAACTGGCGGAAACAGACGCACAGGAAATGGTGCGCTATATCCTGTCGCTTGGACAGCAAGGGCAGAAATTACCGCCGGAAGGACGTCTCGCGCTGGATGCCCACCGCAGCGACGACCCGAATGGCGTGTATCTGCTTAGTGCCCGTTATACCGACCGGGGTGCCAACGGAATTCCGCCGTTGAATGGACACGACCACATCCTGCTACGCAATCCGACGATTCAGGCGGAGGATTTCGATTCAGGCAACGTACGGATCGCGACGGTAACCACGGCCTTTATGTCGTATGTGTACGGCATACAGAACGGGAGTTACATCACTTTCAAGCAAATAGACCTGACGCATGTGCGTCGCATCGGCTACCGTGCGCAAGCTAGTGGGGTAGGCGGGACCATTGAAGTACATTTGGACAGCATCGGTGGGCCGCTGGTTTCCCGCCTGAAGATACCATCCGGTAATTTCAGCGGTGCCGAAGCGGGCTGGAAGGAATTAATGGCACCGGTCGATGAAACCCAGGGTGTGCACGACCTTTATTTCGTATTCGTAAACGGCGAAGCGGCAGATAAGGCCCTGTTCAGTATGGATTGGCTGAAATTCTATAACCGGTAAGGGGGAAGGTTATGCCGATATCGCTGCGGGTCCGGCTTTCGCTGGCCATGTTTCTGGAATTTTTCACGTGGGGCGCTTGGTACGTTACGCTGGGAACCTATCTTTTCGATCGGTTCGGCGCGAGCGCTGTGCAGGTCGGGTCGGCCTATGCCAACTTTTCCCTTGCCGCGGCGCTGTCGCCGGTCTTTGTGGGATTGATCGCCGATCGGTATTTCGCGGCCCAACGGGTGCTGGGCGTGCTGCACTTGCTGGGAGCAGGTGTACTGGTGTTGTTGGCACGCGTAGGTGATTACGGGCCATTCTGGTGGTTGCTGCTGCTGTATACGCTGCTGTATGCACCTACAATGGCCCTGATGAATTCCGTTACGTTCCGGCAACTCAAGGACGGGGGGAAGGAGTTTCCGTTTATCCGGGTATTTGGTACGGTCGGTTGGATCGTTGCCGGACTGCTATTGGGATACCTCGGTATTGAAAACAGTGCTTCCCTATTCTACCTGGCTGCCGGGTCATCCGCTGCATTGGGTTTGGTAAGTTTTACGCTTCCGGATACGCCGCCTGAACGAACCGGAAATACCAGCTTGGGGGCTGTACTTGGGAAAGAAGCGTTGGTGTTGTTCAGGCAGCGATCCTTTCTGGTATTCTTTCTTTCATCACTGGCGATCTGCATTCCCTTATCTTTTTACTATAGCTTTGCAAATCCCTTCCTGAACGATGTCGGTATCGTGAATGCCGCCGGAAAGATGACATTGGGCCAGCTTTCGGAATTCTTGTTTCTGCTGGTGATACCGTTTGCGTTTAAACGATTCGGAATCAAAGCTATGTTGGTCGCAGGGATCGTTGCGTGGATTATCCGTTACCTACTGTTTGCCTACGGCGACGCTGATAGCCGGATCAGCATGCTATACGTGGGCATCCTGCTGCATGGCGTATGCTACGATTTCTTTTTTGTGACGGGGCAGATTTATGTCGACCGTGCCGCGGGCGAACGTATCCGCAGTGCAGCGCAAGGGTTGATTACCTTCGCGACATACGGCGTGGGCATGCTGATCGGTTCGTATGTTTCGGGACTGATCACCGAATGGTTTGCATTGCCCGCAGATGCAGCCATGCAGTTCGATTGGCAGGGGGTCTGGTTGATTCCGGCAGGCATTGCCGCAGTGGTACTCGTGGTGTTTTTGGTGACGTTTCGGGACCGACCCTCCAGCGGATCCGAAAGCATAGTGAAGCTCGGGGATGCGGCAATAGAAGATACAAATAACATAAGATGACAATGAAAATGGAACATACAAAAAAGGTGCGTGTATTGGTAGTCGGCTGCGGTAACATGGGCGCTTCCCACGCTGCGGCCTACCACGGAATCGATGAATTTGAAATCTGCGGACTGGTTGCCCGGGGTTCCAGTAAAGACCGGCTCAATGAACAGCTGGGGGGCGCCTATGCCTTGTTTGATGATTTTGCAACGGCATTGGCAGAAACCCGTCCGGATGCGGTCTGTATATCAACGTATCCGGATACACATGAAGAATATGCGATTCAGGCCATGGAGCACGGTTGCCACGTCTTTACGGAGAAACCGCTTGCCGACACCCTGGAGGGAGCAAGGCGCGTTGCTGCTACGGCCGAACGGCTAGGCAGGAAGCTGGTGATAGGCTATATCCTGCGGTACCATCCTTCCTGGCAACGGTTTGTTGAATTGAGCGGCGGGCTGGGAAAGCCGTTGGTGATGCGGATGAACCTGAATCAGCAGAGCCATGGCCGGATGTGGGATGTGCATCGCAACCTGATGAAAAGCCTCAGCCCCATCGTGGATTGCGGGGTGCACTATATCGATGTCATGTGTCAGATGACGGGAAGCAAGCCGGTTCAGGTGAACGCCATCGGTGCGCGGCTTACCGACGACATTCCGGCAGATAACTACAACTACGGACAGCTGCAGATCCGCTTTGAAGACGGTTCAGTCGGGTGGTACGAGGCGGGATGGGGACCGATGGTAAGCGAAACAGCATTTTTTGTAAAAGATGTCTTCGGACCGAAGGGATCACTTTCTATCGTAGCCAAAGATGCAGGAGGAGTGGGCAACTCAGACAATGTATCGGCCCATACGAAAACGGAGTCACTGCGGCTGCACCTTGCCGACCTGGATGATCGCAATGCATTTGTGAAGCCAGACGAATGGATTGACCTGACGGATGAACCGGATCATCAGGAATTGTGCAACCGTGAGCAGCGTTTTTTTCTAAGGGCAATTCAGGAAGATTTGGATCTGACTGAGGTAACGGCCCATGCCATCAGCAGCCTGCAGATTGCGTTGGCGTGCGATGAATCGGTTAAGACGGGGAAGTCGGTTTACTTTGATTAATCTGGTGATAGCACTCTTTATTCTAGAGAAAGCTGCCTATCCCGGCAGCCTTCTCTGACTTTGTAAGCAAGTAAGACAGGTCAATAAGTAAACACCGCGAATTCGGCTAAAAAGGTCACGTCCTGTCGGCCTTCCAACATCGTCAATCTGATGTTTTTAAGCGATTGTGGTTCGATGTGATATTCTTGATAGGCCAGGTTAGCGGGATCGAAATCAAGTTCGTCAGCCAAAACAAACCAAGTCGTACCATTCGTACTTCCTTCCAACTTAAATTTTGTAAAACCGTTCGGATTATTCTGTCGGGGTGCTAGGGCGATCTTTGTCGTATAAACCGGATTTATCATGTCGATACTAATCCAATGTGGATAATCCGGTCTTTCTGGATTGTATTGTGAATGCCAGATGGTATTCAGATCGCCATCCAATACAGCGGAGGCAAGTCCCGTGTTTTCGCCGCTCAACTGTTCGGAGGAGGAAGAGGCTACCCATCCCTTCGTGGATGCTTGGCGTTCTTCAAGCTTAGGGGCAACGATCAGGAGCGTCTTTGCCGAAGGATTTATCGCATAGCCCGAAGCGTCCCTGATGCTGAGAGCCAGCAGGTGGTCTTTTGTGTCGTCAAATTCCGCAGGATAATAGGTGACGGTTAAGAAATCTGAGGAGACCTCCCCCGCAGGGACCACTACGTTCAATTTATCGATGTGATAAGCGTCCATAGGAAAAGAAACATAGGGTTCCTCTCCGTTCAGCTCGCGGATTGTATTCAGGCTATCGAATACGTGCGTGTCTTCCGCAAGGGATATGTGGATATCCGATGCGGGTATGCCCAGTGCTCCGAAGCCCACATTAAACCGGAATGACCGTTCTTCCTCGTAGGGGAAAATTGACAGATTCTGGATGCCGGAATGGGCTTTGGCAATAAATACCATCGCACCTTGTTTGTCGTCAGTCAGCCTTTTATATGGTGGTATTGAGTCTTCGCAACTTACAACAACCAGCGTAAGGGCGGTCAAAGCCATTAAGATATAATGTTTCATATCCATTTACTTGTAAAATACTGTTCTATATTTTTCCACGACTAGTAGCCTGGGAATTGAACCAATTGTTTATTCCGATCCATTTCGTTTTGTCCGTATGGCATGAAGTAGTACCGACGCTGCCAGGGGGTACGGCTGAACGCTTGGACGCGCGTGTGGTAAGCGGGATCGGAAAGCGAAGTGCCTGCATCCATATTCATTCCATAAAACACGCCACCTTGGTTAGATCCAGGCAGGTTTGGAATCTTCCATCGGCGTACATCAAAATAGCGATGGCCTTCAAAGCAGAGTTCTATCCTTCGTTCCAAACGTATTTCTTCCCGAAGTTGCGCTTGACTAAGTCCTGCGGCCAACTCCGGTAGCCCTGCCCGCATCCGGATAGCATTAAGATAGGTCAACACATCGGGATTTCCCGGATCGGCTTCGTTCAACGCTTCTGCATAATTTAGGTACAATTCTGCAAGGCGGATCAGCATAGCGGGTCTCTCGACATTCACGCCTGGATTTACACTAAACGTAGGATGGATGTTTTTCCTTGCCGTATATCCGGTTTTAGGCCAGTCGCGGGGAGAACCGCCCTTTCCCGAAGTACCCGTATTGAAAAATTCCACACGGGAATTTGATTCTCCTGTTTTCGCGGCGGCGGGGTTTACGGCTCCATTGAAGGTTACATACGCATAGAAGCGGGGCTCGCGGTTTGCATACATTTGATTCGTGCCTGCCACGTAATAGGGAGTGGACTCCGAAACATAAGTGTTTTCGTTGTATGAGGCATTCTCATCAATTTGTGAGCCGTCAGCCATGCGAAACTCGTCTACCAGTTGCTGTACAACGGCCAATCCGTTATAGGCCGTACCTTGCGTCGAGCGCGGCGAGGCGTGAATTTCCCATTGATAGTTATTGGTTGAAGGCCTCAGCCAGATTCCCTCGATCTCCCATCCGTCCCAAAAAAGATTCCGGCTCGACAAAAAACCAGCTCTGATCGGATCGTCATTTGCTACCTTGAACAGCTCTTTGCCGTTCGCTTCAGCAAGATCGATAGCAGTCTTTGCGGCAGTTGCCGCTCTTGCCCAACGGCTTGCGTCGTAGGTTTGGTTGAACAGTTGCTTGCCATCCAAATTCCGGAAATCACCCAATTCCGTGTTGCCATTGAATAATGGACTGGCATGGTAAAGCAGAATCTGCGACTCCACAGCGGTAGCAATAATTTGGTTGATCCGGCCTACCTGGGTTCCGTCGACCTGTGCGGTACCTTCTAGAAAATGATCAATGGGTAGATCCTGCTTCGCTAAAGCAATTTCCGTTAATACGAAATCCACACATTCATCCCAGGAGCTCCGTGGAATTTGTAAATTGTCGTCCGGCGCAGCAGAAACAGTAGGTGCTATGACCACGGGCCCTAGCTGTTTCATCATCAGCCAATGATAGTAGGCCCTCAGGAAACGCGCTTCTCCTTTATAGTGTCTGATAATTTCCGCGCCGTTGGCCAGATTTTTGATCTCTTCATTATCATCGATCCGTTCGAGGAAGATGGTAGCCAGCCTGATGCGTTCATATAACGATGCAAAATTGGAGGGGGTGCCGTCTGCATTGATTGCACCCGTGTTCATTCCTGGATTCGTCCAGTTGCTTGCGTCCATTTCATCGGTAATGATGCTGTAAAAGAAATTATAAGGCTGGTCCCAGATATCGGGTATGTTGGTGTACAGTCCGGCCCACCACCGTTCCGTTTGGCCTCGGTTCTTAAAGATTTCATCTATCGTTACGATATTGTCAGGCTGTGTGTCAAAATAGCCCTTTTTACAACTCATCGGCACAAGCAATGAGGTTATCAATAGGCCTACAGACATCGTTCTCTTTATGCTTGAATAGTTTCTCATCTTAACAGGCTTTTATTGGAAATTGATACGCACACCAAAATTATATGCGGTGATATTGGGGTACACCGCGCCTCTGCCGTCACCCAATTCCGGATCCCAAAATTTCCAGGGAGACAGCGTGAATAAGTTCGTGCCATTGAGGTAAAGCCGCAGCCGTTGGATGGCCAATCGTTTCAGGAACGGCTTGTCCATAAAGGTATATCCCATCTCTGCTTGTTTCAGGCGGAGGTAATCCGCTCGTTGAATCCACCAGGTACTGGTATAATAATTTGTGGTTTGATCCTGGTTGGTAGACAACCGGGGGTAAAACGGCCGCGGGTTTGGATTATCCGGTGTCCATCGGTCAAGTACCTGTTTGTACATGTTTCCGTAGGTTGCGCCCGAGGAGAAAGGCGTGGTAGCGTATCCACTGGCATAGTCAAAGTCTACAAGACCGACCCCCTGAAAAAACAGGCTAAGATCAAAGCCGGCGACCCCTCCGCCAAAACTCAACCCATATACAATGCGTGGCACGTGTCCGTATCCGATGGCTGTTTGGTCGTTGCTATTGATGATACCATCTCCGTTCAGATCCTTGTAGCGGATATCGCCGACTCGCACATCGCCCGATTGTACCGCTGCATTTTCAATTTCATCCTGAGATTGGAATAAACCTGTTGCAATATATCCAAACCGCTGGCTGATAGGTTTCCCGATGCGATCCAGATAGGGATATCTCCACGGAGGTAAACCGTCAAATACGGCTAAATTTTTATTGTAATTAAACGTTCCCCGGAAGGAAAAAAAATTCTTGCTCGTCCAGTTTTTGTTGTAATCCAACGTAATATCCACACCCTTGTTATTGGTTTCGCCTATATTGTTATAAGGGATGTTTCCGGTAGTGAAGCCGGAGACATAGGGAATGACGTAGTTGGGCAACAGTATTCCTTTACGATTTTCTTTGAACAGTTCTACGATCAATTGTAGATCGTTGTCCAGGAAATTGAGCTCTACTCCCAAATTTTGCCGGTAAGATGTTTCCCACCGGACATTGCCCCCGATACGGGATTCGTTGTACCCGATGAATGACCGGGTGGATCCGGGTACGCCGAAGGTATATCCACCTCCGTCACCTATGGTGGTTAAATAGAGAAAGCGAAGGTTTTGGTCGTCTACGGCAGCATTGCCGGATAACCCGTAAGTATAGCGCAGTTTGAAGTGGGGGATTATTTTGCCGATTGGCTCGAAGAATTTTTCATTGGATACTACCCAACCCACGCCAAACGATGGAAAAAATCCGTATCGCTCACTTGGCACGAAATTGTCAGAACCTGAATAAGAAAAATTGGCTTCCGCAAAATATTTGTCGTTAAAGCCATAGGTTGCGCGCCCCACAACGTTTCGTTGTCGATAGGGAATGGCTGCGGTATACGTATTCACATCGCTTGTGGCATCGCTGTAGTCCGACTGGTTGAACAATAGCATAGCGGAGATGTCGTGAATACCAAATCGGTTACCGTAGTTCACCGCCGACTCGGTATAATACCGCCGGTCGCCATATCGAGAAAGCCCAAAATTCAGCGCATTGGTTCCAGGAGTCGTAATTTCGGTAATTAACTGTCCGTTTGTATCCCTCCCGGTAGCCCAATAGGTTTGCAGTGTGCGGCTACGCGTGAGGTTATTATAGATATTCACGTCAAAGGCAAACATCGCGGTCGCACTGAGGCCATCAACCAACATATCCAGCTCTTGTGTAATTCGTATGTTTGAGCGCACCGTATTGTCGTAAGCATTTACTACGCCCGACTGTGTTAACGCCATATAGGGGCTTTGCAGGGTGCCTGCCAATTGCGGCCATTCTCCGTTTGAATACTTTGGCGGAATAATGTGAGGTGCTGAAGCCGTCGCCAAGGCGAAAATATCGTTTACACCATAGGCGGGACGATTCAGATTGGTGATAAAGCCATTTACGCCCAACGCTAGTTTAGTGGTTCTTGTAATGTTGACGTCCACATTACTCGTGAAATTGAAACGATCAAGCCGCAACGATGAATTATAGGACTGCACATTATCCCGTTTGAATTGCCCCACTTCGCCAAAATATCCCGCCGAAATATAGTAAGTAGCGCTCTCTGACCCCCCGTTTACATTAAGCGTAGCGCGATTGTTTCGCCCGTATTTGTTGAACAGTACATCATACCAATTGACATTTGGGTACAGATCGGGATCTTCACCGCTGGCATGCTGTGCAATCCGTTCGGCCGAGTACAGTGGGTTGCGTCCACGCATTTCCAAACCTTCATTGAACAACGTCATAAACGTAGGACCATCAATAAACCCAGGTAAAAAAGTAAAGCGGCTGATCGCCTGGTTCAATTCAGCATTGATCTGAGGCTTGCCGGCCTTTCCTTTTTTGGTGTTGATCAAGATCACGCCGTTCGCGCCCCGGGTTCCGTAAACAGCGGTGGCCGTTGCATCTTTAAGTACCGTAAAGCTTTCAATATCTTCTGGATCAATGTTATTGATGCCTCTATCGGGAACACCATCGACAACAAGCAAAGGCCCCTGAGGGCTACTGGAAAAAGTTCCGACACCCCGGATAAACAGTGACGCGCCGTCAGCCCCAGGGCCTCCACCTCGTTGGGTGGCGACCACGCCAGCAAGCCGACCTGCAATGGCGGTGGTTAAATCCCGGACAGGTGATTTCAGCTGTTCAGGTTTTAGGGTAGACTGTGCGCCGACGACACTTTGTTTCTTTTGTGTACCGAAACCAACGACAACAACCTCTTCCAGTCCGGTAACATCATTCGCTAGGACAATGTCGACCACTTCTCTTCCGTTTACAGCCACTTCTTGCGTGAGGAACCCGATATATGTAAACACAAGGGTGGCATCAGCCGGTACAGTTAGGATGTAGCGACCATTTACATCGGTTGTGGTTCCGTTTCCTTGGTTATTCTTCACATTTATGGTCACTCCTTGCAACGTATTCCCCGATGAGTCTCGCACCGTACCCCGCACCTCGATATCTGCATGTCCCTCGGGAGCTTGCATAACGGTTTGCTTTGTTTCTTTGCCAAGTATAGTTACCGTATTACCTCGCACACGGTAGCGGAGTCCGCTCGCCTCGAATATTTTTTCGAGCGCTCCGGTAATCGGTTCGCCGCGCAACGACAGCGAAAGCGACGGTGCGTGTTCAAGCAGCGATTCTCGGTAAAGGAAATGGTAATTTGTTTGTTTGCTGACCTCTTCAAGTACGAATCTCAGGGGTTTATTGCTGATGCTCAAGGTCACTTGTTGCGCGTTCCCTATGGCGGATACACCCGTCGAGAACAAAATCAGTAGGATGCACGTTAGTTTCATCACACGAGCTAATGATGTAACGGCAGGATGTATGCGGAGGCATACATTGCCGTTAGAATAGTTTTTCATAATTTTACTCCTGTTGAATGGATAATTTTGCTAGTTATTCGATTCACGCTGGCAGCGTTGCCAGTACGGCCGGAAGTGGTGGTGCGCTTCCGGTTTTTTTAGTTATGGTTTCTGCATAGGCGTTAATTTTTTGATTCTGTTTAATTTGTAACAAATACCGTCATCCCGTCGATCTCAAAAGATAATCCGCTTATGTCTTTCAGCATTTCCAGAACTTCGGCAAGAGTGGCTTGCCGACTCACGGTTCCTCCATAGTTCTCCTTTGGTATCTTGCTGCGATAAGAGACTTTTACACCATACCAACGGGATATTTGATGCATGATATCTTCCAGTCCATCGTGGCGGAAGTGGAAATAGCCGTTCTTCCACGCCGTTATTTTCTCGACATCTGCTACCTGAACGGAGATGGCATGTTCGTTGGCGACTGCTTGTTGGCGCGGGTGTAGTATCGCTTTCTTGCCGGATTTAGCTTTTACGATGACCTTGCCTGACACGAGTGCAGTAGTAGTGGCATCTGTGGCATAGGCATCGACGTTGAAGGCCGTTCCCAATACATTTACCTCACCCCCATCTGTTATGACATTAAACGGCTGTGCCGGATTGTGGGCGACTTCAAAAAAAGCTTCCCCTTTCAGATACACCGTTCGCTCACTTTCTGAAAATCTCACCGGAAATTCCAATTCTGATAGTGCGTTGAGCCAAACCGTACTACCATCCGGTAACCTAATCCGATAGGTCCCTGCTTCTGGAACTTTAAGCGTGTTCACTAAGGGATGTTCGGTGTTTTTTGCCTCAGTTGGCGTATACCGCAACTCCCCTTGTTCACTTACGAGTTGTGTGCCGTCATGCTCATTGACGCCGATGCGGGTTTCACCCAGTTTCATCCGTTTGCCGTCGGAAAGAATGAGTTCGGCTTGCGCTGTTCCGGGCAGTACATCATTTGCATAACCGTACGATGGGTCATTCACCACACGCTCGTTTTGTGCAGTAGGTCGCCACCATATTAGCATCGCAGCGATCAGCGCAATGGCCGCCGCATAGGGTATCCAGATCCGTTTAGTTTTCGGGGCGACATGCCCTGTTTTTTTGATAACGTCTTTCCAGGCCTTCTCTTTATCCAGTTTGCCTAGAAAGGCCAGGCGTTGCTTCACCTCGGTTGTATTACGATATTGGTCCATCAGTTTTCGCAATACTTGGTCTTCGCTGATCAAACGGTTTACATCTTGTTCCTCCTCGGGAGTTAGCTTACCCTGAAGGTATCGGATGATAAGGTCGGCAATATCGTATGGGTTTTTGTCCATTTATGTCTCAATCCAGGGATGTATAATTCCTAAGAAACGCAAACGGCAAAAGTGGATGGAAGGTAATCGAATACTTTTTTCTAGTTGTCAGTGAATCAGCAAGATATTTTTTCGAACAATAATAACAAAGGTAAAATTACGCTGGCCATCTGGGGACTCAATCGCTCTCTTAATAAGCCAATTGCACGCTGCTTTTGGCTTTTTACTGTATTGATGGAGATACCGAGTTCGGCAGCGATTTCATGATTTTTCAATCCTTCGAGGTACCCTTTACGAAGAATGAGAGAGCAGCCGGCAGGTAAAGCTTCCAGTGCTTCGAATAACGCGGCTAACACTTCTGAATGGATGATGAGCTCTAGTAAACTGTCTTGTTGAGTCGCTACGGGATGTTTTGCCTTAGTAAAATTGTGAATTACTTCCAAATGGCGTAACTTATTCAGGCAGGCATTTTTTACGGACGTATATAAGAAGCTTTTGATGGCCTGATCAGTTGTTGGTAGCTGTCCGTGTTCGCATATCCTGACAAACACATCCTGTACAATGTCTTCCGCCATGTCTTCGTCCCGCATAAAGCGCAAAGCGAAATCGCAGAGACGCGGATAATACCGTTTGAATAATGTTTCAACCGATTTCAACAGACTGGTGTTTTGTTGCGGTTTGTGATCCATGCGCAGCTTTCTTTAAAAAAGGACCTCCGTCTTCGTTAATCTAACTTTTTGTATAAATTGGTTTTATGGCAGTATATTATCGCCAGCGCGTGCTTTTGCACGTGCGCTATCTTCTATGACAAGTTACGGATACTAATTGCATAAATCAAAGGACTGAATCAAAACAATCGTTTGCGTAAGTTACGCAAACGATTGTTTTGAAGCCACAGAAAAAATATGAATTTAAACCCTGAATACAGAAACTAAAAAGGAAACTTACTCAGTGAAGAGGTGAGCCGTTTCGTCAATGGGAATACCGCAGAGGTTGGGAAGTGAAGGAGATTTAACGGCGGTTACAACCCGCTTGCAACCAAAAAGAGGCCGCCAATTTTGAAGGCAGCCTCTTTTTTGGCTGATCCCGTCACCAGTCCAGCTTGACGCGTATCCCATCCGGATGATTTTCGAACTGGAGAAAGCAAGTGTTGGATGAAGCATCCCAGGAGGTTTTTACATCACCGACCGCCCGTCCCTCGGGATCAGTTACCGTGAATTGTTGTGGTTCGGCGGGCAATAGCACGCGCATTACATTCGTGGTATGCAGCGGACTGCGGCAGGTAAACGCATAGCTATTTGTCGTAAATTTTTCATCATAGATCCGAGAAGCGGAGGCCAGTACCTGGGGCTTGGAAGGCGCCTCCACGCGGCCAAGGTTGTACAGTAAAGCCTGTCGTCCCGGTTGGATCACTTTCTGGTCAAGTACGGGCAATTCGGGATCGTACAGGTCGATTACCGGGCCGTTGACCGTAAAAGCGGCTGCATTCTCGTTTTCATCCAACACGGCAACGATGTCGTAAGGCCCTCGTTCCAGGTATAGCTGATTTTTGAAAGTAAGGGGGGTAGATGACTTTCGCTTATACAAATCGTTGACAACCTGAACGAATTGCTCATCGCCGCCTTCCTTCAATACATATTCTTTTGGATCGTTTCGGAGGATGTGAACAATCCCCTTTCCATATGAATATTCGCCCGCATCGGCACCGACCGGTATCCCCAGCTGTTCGAACAGGTGATCCGACGGCCGCTGATAGGTATTTCCGTTAGTGTTCCACCATTCGGAGACCGTTTGGTAAGGATCCTCATCACGCCCACTGTACACCAGAATGCCACCCTTTTTTATCCATTCTGCCAGATAACGATGACCGTCAGGCGACATCGGTTTCATATTCGCGTACGTCATCAACAACACTTTAGTGTCCTTTAGGGTTTCTTTATACGGTAGGTTTTCCAGGTGTACCGTTTTCACAGGGACGCCGCGTTTTAGAAACGGTAGCACCTGGCCATAGAAGTTTGACAATTGCGGATCCTCGTATCCGTCGTGCGTCGGGAACCGCTGGAACATGAGCGAGTTGGCCATCAATACGCTAATGCCCTGGCTGCCGGATACGGTGTTTTCTGACAATGGCATGTGGTTGAGTGTGTTGATCATGACTTGCATCTGGGTGGAGTAGTGACGCGGAATCTTGGCCCTTTCCTCACTATCCTTACTGACCCGGTATAATCCTTCATAGATGCGGTCAGGCCACGGCATGACCTCATAGTCGGCGATATTGGGATACAACAACTGCGCGGTAAAGGTGGCCTCATAGTTGTTTTTGTAGTCTACCCAATCGCGGGGCCAGTCTTCGATCGGGTCGGTGAGGAAAAACATTTTCCGTCCCGTGGGCGCTGTCATGGATTCCATGGAGCCGTATTCAAGAAAAGCGGTTTCGAATACACGCTCCTTTTGCTTTCCATCGAAATAATTCGGTTCGCGGGAAGTGCCGGTCCAGACCTGAGCAATATATCCGTCTACGACCTCCAGTGAAGCCAGGCTTGCCTCAGGGCTTACGATCTGCCATTGAGAATAGTTGACGAGCGAATGCGTAGGTACATAGCAGCGTATGTCCATGCCTTTGCTTTTTCCATAGGCTTTGGCGTAGGTAAATACATCCTTTAGCGCATGGTAATACAGCTGGTATTTCAACTTGTTGGACAAGTACGTGTTTTCGGGCGATTCGTGCTGCGGGCGCCAAGGGAAACCGTAGTAAGCCTGCCACTCGCGTTTAAACGCTTCGCTGTACCCTGCACGGGCCCAGAATTCGGGCTCTTCCATATAGATGGCGTCAATGCCGGCATCGATAACCCGTTTTACATGCTTTTCCTTAATGTATTTCAAGTAATTGGCGGTAGGCACAATGTAGGGAACCATGTGGCCGTGCCAGATGGTATCACCGCTGCGCTCAACCTGCCCTTCATCCAGGTGCCATTTGCCATCCCATTCGCCGGTGAAGTAATCCTGGTACTCTCCCCACGCAATTCCCGTCATGAAATGCGTGGTGTATCCACGCTCGCGCCAGGATTGTACGCGTTCTTCAAACGATTTTCCCTTGTGTTTGTCGGACGGATTGCCGCCGACACCGTAAACCATGGCAATGTCTGCCCGGGTATCGGTAACCGGTTTCCAATGTTGGGAGGTCTGGAAGCTGGTTTTTTCGCGTGATTTCGACGCTTTTCCGGTAATGGACTGCTTTTGAGGAGCGCACGAGGTAACGGCAAGCAGGCCAAGCGATAGGACGGTTATTTTTCTCATTTATCCTTTCAATTTTTCGGTAAATAGTGGCTACGAATTTTTGTGCTAGCGTTATCGGTTAGCCATTTCAAATTTAGGCCAAAAAATCGTTTTAGTAAAGGTTTCTTTCACGATAGCCGAAGAAAATGTATGTCTTGGCTTCTATAGCCTGGCGCTTGGGTTTAATCATTGATGGGTTCGTTAAAGAAAGATTGTGATTTCGAAATAAAATAATTATCATATTTTTGTTTACAAAATTATTCTATATTTGCATACATATATTTGATAGTACGCCAATTTTTTACCAATTAAATAGAGTTTTAGGGGAGCAGACGAGGAATAAAGATGTATTTTAACAAATCCGGTTCTGTCTTATTCGATGGGTTTTCTTTTATTCGAGAGCGTTGGGGCTTTCGAGAAAAAGATAGAATTGATTAACGTTCGTGTTTAATACTGTTTACATAATAGGGTTTTAAAAATGGGAGCGGCTACGTAATTAGTGACGGAAGAGGAATAACATAACAACATGCTAGTGATGGATAATTAATAAAGTATAAACGATTAAACGTGAATTTATAGATGAATAGTAGACTAAACAAAATGAAGTCGGGCCCTTTAAGCAAGCAACTGTTGTTTGTTTTAGGTGTGTTCGCCATGGTTGCCCATGCATGGGCGGTACCTTCAAAATCCGGGATTCGGGTTGTCTCCGATGTGCTTTTGGAAAATAAATCCAGCCAACAGCCGGTTCGGGGGGTAGTTAAGGATGAGCGTGGGCAGGAACTAGCGGGTGTTGAGGTTCGGAATTTACGTACCGCTGAAACGGTCGTTTCGGGTTCCGATGGGACGTTTATAATCAGCGCGAACCCCGATGATCGGATACAATTTAAAAGTGTTGGTTACGGCCTTTTGGTGCTCGCAGCTGGTGAGGTTTCCAATGTACAGCTAAATTTGGAAGAGAGTGTGCTTGAGGAGGTTGTGATCGTCGGGTATGGTGCGCAAAAAAGGCAGAACCTTACCGGCTCCGTTGCCACGGTAAGTTTTAATGAGTCCACGACAAGCAGGCCTACAATGAATATGGCGTCGACGTTGGTCGGGCTCAGTCCGGGTTTGAACATTGCCCAGACCTCGGCAACACCGGGCGGAGAAGGATACAACATTCTGTTGCGTGGGCAAGGAACGATGAACGACGCGTCGCCGCTTGTGGTGATCGACGGTGTTCCAGGGGCGTTGAATGATGTCAATCCGAGTGACGTGGCCAATGTGAGTGTGTTGAAGGATGCTTCTTCCGCCGCCATTTATGGATCACGAGCCGCCAACGGGGTGATTTTGGTAACGACCAAAAGAGGAAGCCGAGACAGTAAATATACATTTTCTTACAATGGATACGCGGGGTCACAAAGCGCAGCCAACACCATCGATTATATCACCGATATGGCCACCCACATGGAGATGGTCAACGAGTCGGAGGGACGGGAGAAATATTCAAGTGGACTGATCGGGGAATGGAGAGCAGAGTCGGCGGCTGGCAACCCGTTGTATCCAAACACGGATTGGTATGGCGAACTTTTGCATAACTCGTTGCTGACGGAACATAACGTGGCCGTACGTGGCGGAGGGGCAAACAGCAACCTTTCGTTATCACTCGGGTATCTGGACAATCAGGGAATCATGGATAACTCCGGCTATAAGCGTTATATTTTCCGATTAAATGCCGATGCGAAGGTTACCAATTTCCTGAAAGTCGGTGGCAACGTGTTTGGCAATTGGTCGGATCGTAAACCGATTGACGTGCCTTCATTTTTCAACAGTATCCGCAATACCACACCGGGTGTAATCCCGCAATATGAGGATGGCCGATACGGAGGCGAAATGTTTCCGGGACTCCCTGCTGGCTCCAACCCGAAGGCTTACCTCGACAATATCCGGGGAAACGCGGAGCGGCAACGGCTGGGGATGAAATTTTTCGGCATTGTCAATATCCTTGAAAACCTGGAATGGGAAACCAGTTTCGGATTCAATTATAGTAATGACCGCAACTGGCAGTATGTGCGGCCTTATTCGCTTTGGAATCTCCAGACGGATTTTCAATACCAGCAGACGCCCAGCGTGAATAGCCTGTTTAACAGTAGCCGCCGGGATTATTCGACGGTACTTAATTCCCTGCTTCGATACAGCGATACCTTCGGTACGGCGCACAACGTCAGTGCGATGGTGGGCTTTGACCAGCAATACAACCGCATGGATATCTTTGATGCCAAGAAAAATGACATCCTGGGCGATGATGCTATCTACATTCTCGATGCCGGAGCCAATATGGAAGCCATCAACGGGTCGGGTACCGACGATGCGCTGCAATCCTTCTTCGGGCGGGTAACGTATGATTATCAGCGCAAATATCTTGTTGAAGCAAATGCCCGGTACGACGGGTCTTCCCGATTTGCGAAAGCGAACCGGTGGGGTTTTTTCCCTTCCTTCTCAGCCGGTTGGCGGCTTTCGGAAGAGGCCTTCGCCCAGCCGCTAAAGACGGTGTTTGATGACATTAAAATCAGGGGGTCTTGGGGAAGGTTGGGGAACAACCGGATCGGTGATTATACCTACCAGATTGTCTATGGCTCTTACTTATACCCGTTCGGCGGTCAACTGCAGCAAGGGGTGGGGCCGACGGAGATTGCTAACAGCAATATCAAATGGGAAACCACAACCATCAGTAACGTAGGACTTGATTTGGTGCTGCTGCAGAATCGGCTGACCCTGAGCGCCGAGTACTATAACAAGACCACGACGGATATCTTAACGAAGATACCCATTCCTTTGGTCATGGGTAACTTTTTGCCGCCCTGGCAGAACATCGCGTCGATGCGTAACCGTGGCCTTGAGTTCCAAGCCGGTTATCAGGGCAACGCGGGAAGCGAGTTTACGTACTTTATCAGCGGTAATCTTTCTACGGTACACAACAAGGTGCTAAAATTCAACGAGGACCGATCGATAAGCGGGACAACCATCACCCAAGAAGATAGTCCTTTTAACAGTTTTTATGTGCTGGAATTCGATCGGATCATCCAGGATCAGTCCGAAATTGACCAACTTCTGGCCGATGGATATACCTTCAGTTCGTATGTAGGCGGGACTCCTTCACCGGGCGATATGCTGTACAAAGATGTGAACGGCGATAAGGTGTTTAATGATCAGGACCGGGTAGTGAAAGCGTATTCGTCGTTGCCCAAATTGAATTACGGAATTAACGTAAGTGCTGCTTACAAAGGTTTCGACCTAAACATCGTGGGACAGGGAATCGGTGCTGTTAGGCAGTACTGGGGCAACGATGGATTTAATACGTTTAACATCAACGAAGGGTTTTTGCAGCGTGCCGAGATTTTAAACCGCTGGACGCCGGACAACAAATCGACCGAGTATCCGCGTTTACGGACATCAGGTTCGGCACTGAATACGGCATACAGTGATTACTGGTTGTACAACACGTCCTATTTCCGGATTAAATCCATACAATTAGGATATGCGTTGCCCGCCGCAACCACGACGAGGTTCAAAGTTGACCGTTTGCGGATTTACGCCAACCTCGAGAACTTCTTTACGTTTACGAAATTTGACGGGTATAACCCGGAAAACGCCAGTGTTTCCTATCCACTGATGAAGCAGTGGGTGTTAGGACTGAACGTTACATTCTAATAACAGATAGCAGAATTGATGATGAACAAACATAATATTTCAGGCGTGCTTATCCTGTTGATGGGCATGTTGTCCGGTTGCAGCGATTTTCTGGACAGGGATTCGTTGGTCGGTCTCTCGGAAGGAAGTTTCTGGAAATCAGAGCAGGATGCAATAATGGGCGTAAATGCGGTTTACGAGGTAAACCGTGAGTTTACCAATTCCATTGTCATCTATGGCATGATGGATGATTTCACGGACATTTCTTATCAGTCGTGGGCAACTGGACTAACCACGGGAAACTTTCCGGCCAATGCTTCGTTTTATTCGGACGCCTGGGGAAGGTTCTATAAAGGGATATACCGGGCTAATACGGTGCTGAAAAACGTGCCGGCGATCACGATGAACGAGGCGCTCAAGAATCGGATTTTAGGGGAGGCGCACTTTTTGCGGGGCTATTATTACTTTAAATTGTGGGATTTCTTTGGCGGTGTTCCGATTTACGATACGCCCATGAATGTGGATGAGGGATATAAACCACGTGCCAGCGAAGAAGAGGTTTATGCGTTCATTGTGAACGATATGACCGAGGCGTATGCGCAACTGGAGGGTTCTTATACGGGGGGCGATGTAGGCCGCGCTACAAAATGGGCGGCATTGGCGATGCGGGGTAAGGCACATCTGTGGGCAAAGAATTATAGCGCTGCAGCCGCCGATTTCAAGGAGTTGATGGAAAAAAGTGACCGCACGCTGGTGGGCGACTACCATTCGTTATTTCGCGTAGCGGGAAATAACAACAGCGAGGTGATCTTTGACGTTCAGTATGTAGCGGAAAAAGGATACGGGATTGCCACCGACCGGAACTATGGCAATGCGATGGGGGCCACTTCGGGCTCTCAGCGGACCCGCCCAACGCCGAAATTGGTCAACGCCTACGAAATGATCGATGGTACACCCTTTGACTTCAGTAACTATACCAACGCTGAGGGCGAAGCCTTCAATCCGAATAACCCGGCCGACTGGCACGATGAGGCATCTGTCCGCGCATTGTTTGAAAACCGGGATCCCCGTATGCACCAGTCTATTGTGGTTCCCTGGTCGACCTTTGTGGGGAGAGGAGGCGTAGCCTATTTGTACCGCTTCCCGGTAGTAACGTCCGATCCTACTTCCTATGTGCCTGTTTGGGCAAATGGCAGCTATGCCTGGCGGAAGTTCGTGGAAACCGGATCGGTGTACACACTCCAGGACAATATGCCGCAGAATATTCCGCTGATCCGCTTAGCAGACGTGATGCTGATGTATGCCGAAGCGCAAAACGAGGCCTTAGGTGCGCCTGACCAGAGTGTATATGATGCCATCAATGCTGTCCGCGACCGTTCGGATATGCCGGCATTGCCTATAGGGCTGAATCAGGAAGAGATGCGTGAACGCATCTACCACGAACGGATGGTGGAATTGTGCGGCGAAGGACAGCGCTATTCGGATATCCGGAGGTGGGGGATTGCAAAAGATGTGGTGGATGGTGTTTGGATGACCGAGTTCACGGGTGTTCAGATTCGGCAACGTGGCTTCCCCGATCATTATTACCTGTGGCCGATACCGCAGTCAGAACGGGAAGTAAACCCCAATTTAACTCAAAACCCCGGATGGGAGTAATCAAGTTGTAAGATGTGGCATAAAACGATAGGGATTACCGCTTTCATGGTGTCTGCATTCATTTCTTTTGGTCAGCAAAAGGAAGAGCAAATTTATCCGTTGCGTAAAGGTAAAATTAATAGCGAGACCGCGATCCGGAAGAAGGTGGTGGAGGAAGGGGAAGAGAGAAACGGGGTGGCGCTTCGCGACGGTGACGTTGGCGGTGCTGCGTCTCGTCAGGCCGACGTGGTAGTGGAGATCACCGTTCCGGAACCGGGCACCTACGTGTTGACTGCCGAATCGGTTCCGATCGATAGCGAAGCGCTTCGACAGGCGGATACAACGGGCATGTTGACTTTGAAAGGCTGGTTTCAGTTGGGTACGTCGAGGCGTACCCAGCGTATTGTTTTCGATTCATTTAAGGGGGAAGTGCAGGAATTGGGCAAATTTGATTTTTTCAATACGCATGAAAAGCTCAACATCTGGTTGCCCAACAACCTCTTGATGCATCGTTTGTCGTTGAAACCGTATACGGCCCCGGTCGCACCACCCGAAGCAGAAGATTATACGCCGTCAGTGCGGCCGCCTTCGGGCAGGCCCCGACTGTGGGTAAATCAGGAGAGTTTGCCCGTTGTCCGCAAACGACTGGAAGCCGCCGAGCACCAAGACGCATGGCGAAAAGTGAAAGCCAACGCATTGAAACCGTATCGTTTCGACTTCGATGTCGACCAGGAAATGTTCTATGACGAAAAACTGGAACAAGCAATCGAACAGAAAGCCTTTTATTACCTGATGACGAAAGATAAGACAGTAGGTGAAGAGGCTGTCGATCTCGCGGGTAAGTACCTGTCTGTGCTGGAGTTTGGCAACGTATCTTACGGAGACATCACGCGCGAACTGGGAAGGTCAATTTATACCGGTGCATTGGTCTACGACTGGTGTTATGACCTGATTGACGATCCTACAAAGGCTTCGATGCGCAAGGATTTCAAGCGTTTGGTGCGCGATATGGAAATCGGCTGGCCCCCGTTTTTCGGGATTGAAAGCATTGTGAACGGGCATGGAAACGAAGCGCAGATCTGCCGGGACATGCTTTCGTGGAGCTTGGCGGTTTATGACGAGGATCCCGAGCCGTACAAATATGTTTCTTACACGATTTTGGAGCAGTTGGTTCCTATGCGGAAGTTCGAGTATCAGTCGCCCCGTCACAACCAGGGGGTTGATTATGGTGCCTATCGGTTTGGCTGGGAAATGCATGCTGCGTGGTTGTACTACCGGATGCTGGGATACCCGGTGTTTGACGACAACATCAAGGATCTGCCTTATTATTGGCTGTACATGCGGCTTCCTGATGGCTATATGCTGAGGGACGGGGATATGTTCAGTGCCAAAAGCTCCGGTAAACAGGCTCCGTACTGGAAGCAGCCTCAGACGATGCTACTTTGTTACGCCTACGCAAAGGATCCATTATTGAAGGGCGAGTTCGTGCGCCAGGGAGGTTTACCGGATAATCCGGTATTGTTCCTGTTGCTGGATGACCCGGCGCTGAAAGCGAATCCCGATGTCTCAGGGCTACCGTTAACCAAGGATTTCGGCAACGTGCTGGGGGGAATGATTGCCCGCACGGGCTGGGAAAGGGATTCTGCCAGCAACAACGTGGTGGCCGAACTAAAAGGAGGCGGTTACCATTTCGGAAACCATCAGCATGCCGATGCCGGCGCGCTGCAGTTATACTTCCGAGGCATGCAGGTAGGTGACCTCGGCTTATATCTTTCCTATGGACCGCCGTATGATTTTGAATTCAACAAGCGTTCGATTTCGCATAGCATGATGTTGTTGTACGATCCGGATGAAACGTTGCGCTTCCGTACCCGTCTCCGCGATGGAGGCTCGCGGTTCAGCCAGCGGTTTCCGCGTACGCCGGAGGAGGCGCGCACCGACCCGTGGTTCGACTACGGGTCAGTGATTTCGTCCGACTTCGGCCCGTCGACCGTTCATCCCGCTTACAGTTATTTTGATGTCGATTTAACGGCGGCATACAGTGAAAAAATGCGGCGATATCGCCGGACTTTCTGTTTTCTTAATTTGGAACGGGAGGACGTACCCGCAGTGGTAATACTTGCCGATGATATGGAATCGGCTGATCCGGACTTTAAAAAATATTGGCAGATCAATACCCTTAACCCGCCAGCGCAAGAAAGCGGGCGTATGGTTCTTTACAGTACGCTGGCCGGGAAAACGGGAAAGACCTACGTGGATATGTTGGTGCCAAAGGCAGAAGACCGAGCCACGACGGTGTTGAGTGGTGCAAAAGCCAACAGTACGTTCGGCACGGAATTTAAGGTGGCGTCAGACCGAGCCGAAGCGAACGGACACCGCATCATGGTTTCACCAAAGTCACTACGGGCCCGCGACCGCTTTTTCACGGTTTTTCAGCTGGTAGATGAAGACGCAGCGCCGTTACCTGTCGATTTTGAAGAGCGGGATGGCCGTTATCAGGTAGCGATTGGCGATCGGGTGGTAAGTATGCAGGCAGACACGGAACTCTGCGGCGATCAGTTTACGCTTTCTGTTAATGGTTCGGGAAGAAAGCAGGTGTTGCTGACCGGGTTACGGCCTGGATTCTGGCAGATGACCAATGAACAGGGTACGGTGATCGTGGTGCATGACGTGAAGCCCGGAAAAAATACACTGGGAGCTGAGCTTTCTGTGGGAACGTATACGGTTAGCCGCGGTAGGGGGGCGGCGCCAGAGGAGTAATGGAACTGAATTTGTTAAGTAATTGAGGTTGTAGATGTATACAACTTTTTGTAACATTGTGAAGCATTTGCGGATGTTTTTAAACTAATCACGACCACTTAGAAGAAACTATTTTTTGATGAAAGAAGATTCACAGTCGAGCAAGGTATATTTGGAATTGCGAAAAAAAATCCTTTCCAATCAGTTGATTCCCGGTACAAGGCTGAAGGAAGATGCCTGGGCTACGAAGGTTGAAGTGAGTCGCATTTCCGTGAGGGAGGCTTTGAATCGATTGCTTGGCGAGGGATTGCTTGAAATCGGCCAGCGGGGCGGGTATTATGTGAAATCAATGACCGCTGCTGATTTGCGCGAAATACGACAGCTGCGTGAGGTGTTGGAACGCGGTGCGCTTCGGTTAGCTATCAACAATGCGACCGGTGAGGATGTAATGGAACTGGAACGGATCTGTGATGATTTTTCGTTAATGGTCAGGAACGGCTATTTCGCGGGCGCTTGCGAGGCGGATGTCCGTTTTCACGAAACGCTGATTAACATCGCCCGTAACAGCAAACTCAAGCAGGTTTATGAAATGAGCAATATTCCGTTGTTCCACCTGAAATTGGGACAGTCTCTGACGCATATGAATGACTATGAGTTGACGGACAAAGAACACCGCGAAATTGTTGAAGCGCTGAAATCCAAAGATATGGAGAAGGCCGAGAATTTTCTGATCGCACACCTTAATCGTGGTGAACTGACTTCATTGGAGCTGGCCTAACTCTTTTTCATTTTTCGCCCGCCTGATTTCCAGAAGCCATCTTCTGGCCTGTTCTTACGTAATGCTGTACGGATTGTACGGGGACGAATTTTGTCATGTTATTTTTATTTTGTTTACAAAAACATCATATATTTGCATACATTATGAGTCGATCCAGCAATTTCGTCGGTACCTTCTCGGCTACTACCATATAATAGGTCGCCGTTTGCCAAAAGAAGTATGGCGGATTTAATGGCTAGATGGGCGCGTTGCGCGATGTTCTTTGAGATGCTTATTGTGAATTCAGTATGCCTTTCAGGCCACAAGGAAGGGATAACAGCGCTCCCTTTTCAGCTTCGGTGATAACCAGGCCAAGTGTTCCGGTAGGGTCAAAAGCGCAGTTGGTAGGATGTTGACCCGGTAAAGTTAGGGTACAGGCGCGTTGGCCATCGGGTGCAAAAACCTGAATGCTGGCGCTGCCATATACGGCTACGTATACGTTTCCGTATTCATCGAGTGCAATGCCGTCAGGACCTAGGCCGCCTTCGGTTCGGGCAAATATGCGGGGATTCCGCCACCGCATCCGACGGCTATCCCACTCCCCTATCCAAATTTGCTGATTGCCGGTTTCCGCAATAAGCAAGTGTTGATAATCCTGGGTGAAAGCCAAGCCATTGGGGTAATTTAGCTGGTGGGCCACGGTCATCAGTTCGCCCGCGGATGATAGGCAGCAGACATATCCATGGGGGGTTAGATCAGGGCCGGGACAGGTGAAAATCAGCTGCTGGTTTTGGTCGAAGGCGAGGTCGTTAGGCATGTTTAAAGGAACTCCATCCCGTTCATTTACAATGGTTTGAGAGGTGCCCGATGACGGGTCGTAGGTGCGTATCGCCTGATGCCCCGAATCACAAAACCAAAGCATGCCGTCCGCAGCGGTAGCGAGCCCATTGGGTCGGCCGCCCACACGATGGCGTTTGTACTCGTTGCCTGTGTATTGGATCAGGCTTTCGCCATGCTGCTCGACGCACCAAAGTGTACCGTCGCTGGCAAAGACAGGGCCTTCGGGAAATCGGATCTGTTCGGCGATAGGCACAGGTGTTGCAAAGTTTCGCGAAGGCATCGTTAAGTCCATGGACAAAGCTACAGTATGTATACGTAGGACAGAAAAAAATCATCAAAAAGATAAAGCTAATTAATACAAAAAGTACATGAACAATTGGGAGAAGTCAGCAGCGTTGCTGCAGAAGAACGAACAGTGGATACCCGGAGGGGTGGTGTCCCTCAACAGGAAATCAACTCCTAATATCTGCTTCAACACAGGTAATGGAAGCCGCGTAAAGGACATTGAGGGTAATGAATATATCGATTATCAGGCCGGCTTTGCCGCTTCTTTTTTGGGGCACAACGATCCGGATGTTAATGCGGCCGTAGCGGACACATTACGGGAAGGGGTGGTGCTGATGGGGGCAGGTCCAACCGTCATGGAAGGCGAATTTGCGGAACTGTTCTGTGCATCTGTGCCAACGGTGGAAAGCGTACAGATTACAACGACAGGCTCGGAAGCAACCTATCACGCTATCCGCATTGCACGTGCCGTAACCAAGCGTGATCACATCATCGTCATGCAGGGCGGCTATAATGGGTGGCACAGTGATGTGGCGTGCAACGTGATCAGCTCGTTGGGGGATGTCGGCGAAAGAGTAAGTCCTGGAGAATATCCCTATGATGGATTGTCTGCAGGTGTACCGGCCTCCCAGCGTGCGTTGGTACATATTGTCAACTATAATGACCTTGATTCCGTGCGATACGTGCTGAAGCGATATGCGGTGGCTTGCCTGATTCTCGAACCGATTTTGCAAAATGTAGGCATTGTCCATCCGGAGGAAGGCTATCTGGAAGGTTTGCGCTCGCTAGCCGATGAGCATGGGTTTTTGTTGGTGTTTGATGAGGTGAAGACGGGCTTCCGCCATGCACTGGGTGGTTACCAATCCATTTGTAACGTACAGCCCGACCTTTCCACCTTTGGCAAAGCGGTGGCCAATGGATACCCATTGGGGGTAATCGGTGGCAAAAAGAAATACATGGACTATTTTGTCCATCCGGAGAAAAAGGAACGTGTGCTTATCGCCGGTACTTTTAATGCATTTCCGCTGACGACATCGGCGGCAATTGCTACCTTGCGTAAACTTTCGTCGCCGCAGGCGGATGTGTATGGACACGTTTATCGACTGGGAGAACTGATGGAGAAAGGGCTGAATGAAATATTTCAAGCGAAGGGAATCGATTTCCACGTAGCCCGGCAGGGTTCGGCCTTCTGTACCTATTTCATGGATCACGCACCCCGGGATTTCCACGACATCCTGACAAACCACGATTTTGCTTTTGATCAGGTGTATCGGCATAAGCTCATCGAAAAAGGAATTTTTCATTTTCCGCTGCCCATTAAGCAAGGGAGCATTTCCTATGCGCATTCGGTGGAAGACATCGAGATTACCTTGGAGAAAACGAAAGAAGTAGTAACCTCATTGTAAGCAGATGAAGATAACCGCAATTGAAACCCATGTCTGCCATGCACGTATGCGCAACTGGATTTTTGTGAAGATTTTAACGGACCAGCCCGGACTGTGGGGTTGGGGTGAGGCCACGTTGGAGTGGCATACCGAAAGCGTAGTTGGCGCTGTCAAAGACATTTCTCAGTTACTGGTGGGGGAAGATCCACGGCGTATCGAGTATTTATGGCAGATGATGTACCGGCAGCATTTCTGGCATGGCAACGGAATTGTACGGGGTACCGCCATCAGCGGGATTGACATCGCGCTCTGGGACATTCTTGGGAAAATCCACGGCGTTCCCTGTCATGAACTCTGGGGGGGACGTGTACGCGATTATATCCGATTATATTGCCACCTTGGTGGCGGGAAAATGGAAGATTTTTACGAGACGGACCCCAGTGATGCCCGGCGGTTCGGCGAACTGGCGCAGCAAGCCGTGGAAGACGGGTTCACGGCATTCAAATCGATGGCTGTGCCGGAAACCATGCCGTTGGAAGGCCTTCAGCCCGTTAAGTACGCAGAAGCATGTGTGCGGGCAATGCGGGAGGCGGTTGGCGACGAAATCGACATTATGGTCGACTGCCATGCTCGCCCCAGTCCGCGCATGGGGATGTTGTTTGCAAAGGCGCTGGAGCCGTACGGCTTGTATTTCTTCGAGGAACCCTGCTGGCCGGAAAGCATGGAAGATATCGCGTTAATTCAGCGCGCCGTCCAGACACCGATTGCCTCGGGCGAACGTTTGGTTGGGGTGTGGGCATTCCGTGAACTACTCGAAAAACGGGCGGTCAGTGTCATCCAACCGGATATTACGCACTGCGGTGGCCTGACGGAGGCGCGGCGTATCGGCGCGTTGGCCGAAGCTTACCGCGTGGCGATGGCACCGCACAATCCACAAGGCCCGGTCAGTACCGCTGCCTCCATCGAACTGGGATTTGCGACCCCTGCCTATATAATCTGCGAAAGTGTGCACAACGACGTACCTTGGCGACAGGATGTAGTATCCGAAGGTTTTTCCGTGCAGCGAGAGGGGCGTATCGTGCTACCCAATGCTCGTCCAGGGTTGGGAATCGAAATCAATGAGGCGGAAGTAAAGAAACACCCCTTCCAGCAAGAAGTTCTTCAGCGTACGTTCTATAAAGACGGTAGCGTTGGGGATTGGTAAGTTAATGTCACTAAACATAGAAACAACATGTCGGTAGACCAACGTTTTGAAGGAAAGGCCGTTTTGATCAGCGGCGGGTTGGGGGATATTGCGCAAGCCACCGCATTGGCCTTCGGAAGAGCTGGTGCGCGTATCGCCCTTTCGGATCTTGCCCCGTTGGACGAAGCGGAAAGTCATTTAGCTGCGTTGCGAAGGCAGCAGGTGGAGGTACGTTATACAGTCGTAGACGTGCGGGACGCTAATGCGGTCTCCAGATGGGTAGCTGAGGTGGCCGGCTTATGGGGCGAAATTTCGATTGCCGTTGCCAACGCGGCAACCGTCACGATGAAACCCTTTAGGGAATTGTCTGCTACCGAATGGTCGCGGGAGATGGAGGTGAATCTGAACGGTTCTTTTTTTCTGGCAAGTGCAGCCTGCAGGCATTTTGTGGATCATCAAGTGCGGGGAAATATCGTTTTCCTGGGCAGTTGGGCGGCGCATGCCGTTCATGCGGCGTTGCCTGCATATGGGATTTCCAAGGCAGCTGTACGCATGCTTTGCCAATCGATGGCCCTGGAATATGCTCCGTATGGCGTTCGGGTTAATGAGGTGGCGCCGGGCTATGTAAACGCTGGATTAAGCCGATTGGTGTGGCAGGAAGATCCTGCCCAGGCGGAAGAAGCCCGGCTACGGGTACCCGTAAAAGCGCTGATTGAACCGGAAGAGGTAGCGCGACAGGTACTTTGGGTGTGTGACCCGGGGAATAAACACTTTACGGGTAGCACGTTGTTGATGGACGGCGGGCTTTCACTAAAGCGGTAAAGAGGGAAGTGATGGAATCATTGAAGTACAGACAAGATGGATTTACAGGTAGGTTTGCCCTCGGCGAAGCGGATATCACGCCGCCTGTTGACATCTATGCCCGAAACTGGGGTGCGGCGGCGCATGACCGAGCGGAAGGTGTGCACCGGCCGTTGATGATGCAAGCATTGGTGATTGGTGGGCAACAAGCGGACGACCTGCTGGTGTTGCTTACCGCGGATCTGGGATGGTGGAAAAACCAGTCGGACGAACGGTATATCCGCCATGCTCTTTTGAAGGACACCGGATTACAACCTCATCAATTGCTTTTTTGTTTGTCCCACACACACGCAGGTCCAAGCATTTGCCGGGATGATGCCGATAAACCGGGTGGAGCCCATATTGCTCCCTATCTTGAAAAAATCAGAGAAGTCGCGGTAACATTGATCCGAACGTGTCAGCAGCGCATGCAACCGGCCACCCTAACCTGGGGTTACGGGACATGTGATCTCGCCACCAACCGGGACTTGCTGCAGGACGGTAGTTATTGGGTAGGGTTCAATCCCGGAAAGAAGGCAGACCCGACGGTATTGGTCGGCTGTATACGCGATGACAGCGGAAAGGTACTGGGAACCGTGGTAAACTACGCTTGTCACCCCACCACACTAGCACACAACAACCGGTTGTTGTCGCCCGATTATGTAGGCGCTATGCGCGAGTTGGTATCGACGGCGACAGAAGCGCCGTGCCTGTTTTTGCAGGGTGCTTCGGGTGAACTGGCACCGCGGGAGCAATATGTCGCTGATACCGGAGTAGCCGATAGCCACGGACGGAAACTGGGGTATGCTGTCCTTGCCGCGCTGGAATCTTTATTACCGAACCATACCCGGCTCGCGCTTACCGGTTCGCTTACTTCCGGAGCACCCCTGGCGATCTGGGAATATGAACCCGATAAGGCCGAAACAGCATTGTCGGGACGCATTGTCAATATAACAGTCGATTTGAAAGAGCTGCCTTCCCTACGTGATATTCAGGCTGAATGGGCGCACTGTCCGGACCGTGTGCTGAAGGACCGTCTTTGGCGCAAGCTCAATACGCGCCGTGCGGTAGGTGACGGACAGACTTCCACATTGGAAGTCTGGGTATGGAAATTAGGTGGAGCTTATATCGTCGCGCAGGCCAATGAAGCGTATTCAGATTTTCAGACCGCCATCCGTGCTGCATTTCCGGGGCGTGCCATTGGTGTGGTCAACATTGCAAACGGATACGTGGGGTATCTGCCACCTGCAGACGCTTATGACCGCGACCAATACGCGGTGTGGCAAACCCCTTATGAACGGGGGGCGCTGGAGAAATTAATCAAGGGAACTATTGATGCGTTAACATACGAAGCATGAACCTCTCCACAATCGATATCGGCATCTTTGCCATCTACATCTTAGGAATTCTTGCATTGGGGCTGTATGCTGCCCGGCAGAACAACCAGACCAAGCGGGACTATTTTTTGGCAGGCGATAAATTGCCGTGGTGGATGATCGGCGGAAGCATCATTGCCGCCAACATTAGCAGCCATCATCTGGTGGGGGCCATGGGTGCTGCCTATAGCCGTGGTTTTGTGGCAGTTACCTTAGAGTGGGCGGCAATTTTGTTGGGGTTTAACGCATTGCTATGGGTGTTTTTGCCGTTCTATCTTCGAAACGGGTTTTACACGATTCCCGAGTACCTGCAGAAGCGGTTTGGCAAAGCGACGCGGGTGGTGTACGATGTATTGATTCTGTTTACGTATATCTTCGTTGAAATCGGAGCGGTTTTGTTTCTCGGGGCCTTATCGCTCTATGCATTGTTCGATATTCCGATTCTGTACAGTGTGTTAGTGCTGGCGGTATTGACAGGAATTTACACAATTGCCGGCGGCCTGCGCGCGGTGATCTGGACAGAGATGGTACAGCTGGGGGTGCTAATTCTGGGGGGAGTTGCGCTGACCGCCGCGACGATAAACGCTGCGGGCGGGGTTCAGTCCGTCGTTAACTCGGCAGCGGATTGGAAGATGATCTATCCAGCAGACGACCCGGATTTTCCCTGGACCATGTATCTAGGCGGAATTGTCTGTATCAGTGTTTTTTATTGCGCTACCAACCAGTTTATTGTGCAGCGTGTATTGGCCGCAAAGAATGAATGGCATGCTAGGATGGGCGTGATCTTTGGCGATTATCTGAAGTTTTTGATTCCGCTTATCATTACGGTGCCCGCCTTGGTAGCGCCCTTGTTTCTGCCTTCTTTGGAAAAGCCAGATCTGCTATTTGCCACATTGGTCGAAAAGCTATTGCCAACCGGCCTAGTGGGATTGGTAATGGCGGGTTTGATCTCGGCGATCATGTCGCACATTTCGGGAGCCATCAATTCCTGTACGACCATTCTGACAGTAGACATTTACCTCGAATACATAAACAAAGAGGCAACGGATAGGCAAGCGGTCCGATTTGGACGGCTCTCAGGGGTGGCCATTATCGTTTTAGGGATTCTGTGCTCCGTGTTGCTGATCAGCTATTCGGACAAACCGGTGTTTCTATACTTAATGAATCTATACGGCTTGTTTACGCCAGGTATTGCCACCATGTTTCTATTGGGCATTTTCTGGAAACGTACTACATCGGCAGGTGCTCTCACGGCGGGCTTTCTTACCATTCCCTTGTCTTTGGCGCTGGAATTTACTTTTCCAGAGATGCCATTTTTTAACCGTACCGGGATTGTGTTCTGGACATGCATGGTGGCTTGCTGGGGTGTGAGCCTGCTCACCAAGCCACAGCCTACCGCGCTACTCGAAGGGCTGATTTGGAACCGAGGCAGTCTGCAGCTTCCGGCCGAAGAGCGGGCTCGGTACCGTGGGTTTCGAAAGCCGTTTTACTGGTGGCTGTTGATTACAGCGGTTGTCTTGTTTTTTTATATACGCTACGCTTAAACGAAAGATAGTATGTCGGTTAACCAATCGAATCAATCCGGCGTGCTAAAGCGCTGGTTACAGGCGATCGTGCCCGGAATTATTACGGCGGCGGTGGTTTTCGGCCCAAGTAAAATGACCATCACTTCCAAGATGGGCGCGGAATATGGTAACAGTTTGTTGTGGGTGATCGTCGTCCCGATTTTGTTCATGGCTGTGTACACGGCCATGGCAGCGCGAATCGGACGTGCGTCATCTCAATCGCTGCTTACATTAGTGCGACGTAAGTGGGGGCGCTTAGCCGCATGGATAATCGGCGGAGGCGTATTTTTGGTCACCACTTCGTTTCAAGCGGGTAATGCGGTCGGTGCAGGGATTGCCATGGCTGAGCTTACCCATACACCCGTGGCAATATGGATTGTGTTTTTCAGCGCCGCAAGTATCGCGCTGTTATTTTTTAACGCATTTTACCGGGTGCTGGAAAAAGTGATGGTCGCCATTATCGTGTTGATGTTGATGTCATTCATTGCCACCTGTACCGTAGTGAAGCCTCAGTTTTCAATGATCTTGGAAGGCCTTAAGCCAGCCATTCCCGTGGGATCGCTGCCGCTGATCGTCGCCTTTATGGCCTCGGCATTCTCATTGGTGGGTGCACTCTATCAGTCGTACTTGGTACAGGAAAAGGCGAGGGCACTCAAACTCGACAATCGTTCGGTAGAGGATAAGAGCTTGACGGGTATTTTGTTACTGGGAGTCATGAGCGCTTGTGTGATGGTCTGCGCGGCGTCGGTGCTGTACCCTCAGGATTTGCGGATCGAGAGTGCCGCTGATATGGGGCGTTCGCTGGAACCCTTGTTCGGAAACTTTGCAACCGGGCTTTTTTTGGTCGGCCTCTTAGGGGCGGCGGTGTCCTCATTGATTGGCAATGCGACGGTAGGCGGCACCTTGCTCAGTGACGCGTTGGGCAGGGGGGCGCGGATGGATACGAAAGGGGTTAAGATATACATTGCCTTGGTCATGATTGCGGGAGCATCGATCGCTCTGCTATTTGGAAAACTGCCCTTGGAACTCATCGTCTTTGCACAGCGGGTGACGATTTTTATCGTACCGGCCATCGGTGTGGCGATTTATGCGGTGGGCAACGACCGATCCCTTATGGGCGACCTAGTCAACGGCCAGTGGAGCCGTGTAATGGGGTTACTGGGGCTCCTGTTGGTCTTCCTGCTGGCAATTGTCAATTTCAGGCAGCTATTTTTCTGACTAAAGAATCATATATCATATGGAAACTGAAACGATAGAGAAGATGTATCAGCAGGCATTGGCGCCTTCTGAACGACTGATTGCGGATATGGCCAAGCTGGACGGCGATCTCATCCTGCTTGGTGTGGCCGGAAAGATGGGGCCTGATCTGGCACGTCTGGCCCGACGGGCATGGGACGCCGCCGGTCATGCCGATCGCAAGGTTATCGGCGTATCCCGGTTTTCCGATCCGCAGACCCGGGAAGCGCTTGAACGTGATGGCGTCCAGACCATCGCTGCCGACCTGCTGGACGATGCAGCGCTCGCGGCGCTGCCGGATGTTCCTAATGTCATCTACATGGCCGGGCATAAATTTGGCACAGCGGGAAACGAGTCGTTTACCTGGGCAATGAACACCTACCTTCCGGGCAGAGTGGCTGATCAGTACCGGAACGCTCGCATTGTCGTGTTTTCTTCGGGCAATATTTATCCGTTCCTACCCGCTGCTTCGGGAGGAGCCTGTGAGAAAGTAGCCCCAGAACCCATTGGAGAATATGCACAATCGTGTTTGGGACGCGAACGGATTTTTGAGTATCACGCATTGAAAAACAAGACGCCGATGGTAATTTACCGGTTGAATTATGCGAATGATGTGAGCTATGGAGTACTGGTTGAAATCGCGCGCGCTGTGCGCGAAGAGCGTCCGATCAATCTAGATATGGGGAATGTAAACGTACTGTGGCAGGCAGATGCCAACGAATACGCGCTACGTTCATTGCTACATTGCACCTATCCGCCGCGGGTCCTGAACATTACGGGGCCCGAGACTTCTTCTGTCCGTTGGTTGGCGCATGAATTCGGTGCATTGTTCGGTAAGCAGGCGATCTTTGAAGGCGAAGAACAACCGACCGCATTGTTGAATAACGCGGCAGAATCTTTCCGGTTGTTTGGGTACCCGAATGTATCCCTCAAGGAGATGATCCAACTGATTGCCGAATGGCTGAAGGCTGATAAGCCGTTATTGAATAAACCCACGCATTTTCAGGAACGCAAAGGAAAATTTTAAATATGACGACACTTAGTAAAGAAATAACAACATTATTGCAGGAAGGTACGGTCATTCCGGCACATCCGCTGGTTTTGACGGAAGCTAAGCAACTGGATGAATACCGGCAGCGCAGGCTTACACGCTACTACCTAAACAGCGGGGCTGGCGGTGTGGCGGTAGGCGTACATACCACGCAATTTGAAATACGGAAACCCGAATACGGTCTGTACGAGCAGGTGCTCGATTTGGCGGCCCAGGAGATTGCGGCGGCAGCATTGCAACGGCCTTTTATAAAAGTGGCAGGCATCTGCGGTCATACCATGCAGGCGGTAAGTGAAGCGGAAATTGCAGTGAAACATGGCTATCACCTAGGGCTGTTAAGTCTGGGGGGATTGAACGAATGGGACGAAGATCAGTTAATTGGCCACGTGCGCGAAGTGGCCGCCGTGATTCCCGTGTTTGGCTTCTATCTGCAGCCGGCAGTGGGTGGAAGGATATTGAGTTACCGCTTTTGGGAGCAGTTTGCCGCCATAGAAAACGTAAGAGCAATCAAAGTCGCCGCGTTTAACCGCTACCAGACCTTGGATGTGGTGCGCGCGGTTTGCGCGTCGGAACGAGGTGATGAAATTGCGTTGTATACTGGTAACGATGACAACATCGTAGCAGACCTGCTGACGCCTTTTTCGTTTGAAGTAAATGGGCAGCGGAAGGAACGAAAATTTGTAGGAGGACTGTTAGGGCATTGGGCGGTGTGGACTCATGCTGCGGTATCGTTGTTCAAGGATATTCAGGACTGTCGCAACGCCGGATATGCGGGATGCGAACGCCTGCTGCAGCGGGGGGTGGAAGTGACGGATATGAATGCAGCGATCTTTGATGTTGCCCACGGATTTCATGGTTGCATTGCCGGTATCCACGAAGTATTGCGGAGACAGGGATTGATGGAGGGAATCTGGTGCCTAGATCCCGATGAAACGCTATCTCCTGGACAGTCGGAAGAAATTGATCGGGTAATTAAGGCATACCCGCATTTGATTGACGACGGATTTGTCCATGCATTTTTAAATGAGTAGCCATGAATCGGTGGTTTTCTTCGCGGTGCGTTGGGTACGTAAGCGCATGGTTATGTAGTGTGGGTTCTGTGTTGTGCGGAATAAGCTGTACAAGTGGTGAACGGACGGAAGTATTCGAATCATTTTATACGCTTGCGGGAGATACGTTGGGGATTACCACGGTGGTGGACAGCTTGCAGGTGCCCTGGGAAATAGCCCTCGGACCGCAGGGTGATTTGTGGTATACAGAGCAACACGGGACAGTGAGCCGTGTCGATTTAACCACGGGAGAACGAAAGCGGCTGCTCCAGTTGGATGATGTGTTTGTGTTGCGGACCTCCGGTCTATTGGGTTTGGCGCTGCATCCGGATATGGATACCCATCCCTATGTGTTTTTGGCTTATACCGCAGAAGAGGGAGACAAACGCTGTTCGCGGATCATGCGGTATTCCTACGACGCAAAACAGGACACGTTCCTTGATCCGCTTGTTATTCGGGAATTCGGAGCATGGACGTCTCACTTCGGGGCACGTATCCAAATCGCACCGGATGGAAAACTGATGGTGACCAGTGGCGACGGTGCACAGGACGGCTATGCACAGGATACCAGCGTGGTACTTGGAAAGATACTGCGGTTTAATATCGATGGCAGTGTGCCCACGGATAATCCAATCGCCGGCAGTCCGGTTTGGTCGTGGGGGTTGCGGAATCCGCAGGGGCTCGCGTTTGGGCGCAATGGCTTGTTGTATAATTCGGATCATGGAGATGCAACGGACGACGAGGTAAATTTGATACAAAAGGGGCATAATTACGGTTGGCCGGAAGTTGAGGGATATATCGATACGAAGAAAGAGTTGGGCTTTGCACAGGGCGTCCCAGTGGCCGAACCGTTGAAAGCCTGGACCCCCACCGTCGCTCCGGCAGCCGTGGTTGCCTACGATGAATCCCAGATACCGGCGTTCAACCATTCCCTGTTGTTGGCCACGTTGAAGGGGAATGCACTTCATGTGTTGAAACTGGATGATAAAGGAACACACGTTATAAGCGACAGCGTCTTATTTCGTCAGGTGTTTGGGCGTCTTAGGGCATTATGTGTCGATTCAAACGGCGATGTCTACTTTGGGACAAGCAACCGGGATTGGAACCCGAATGGTACGCCCAAGCCCAATGACGATCGGATTTTGCGGATCCGGAAAGTTGGGAAGAGGGAAGTGGGTAATCGTAAGGTACTGCCTGCCGCGACGCCGGAGGAAGGGAATGGCGAACAAAGAAACGCAAAGGCGTTATATACCAACTATTGTGCGGCGTGCCACAAAGCCGACGGAAAGGGTGTTGCGGATGTTTTTCCGAACTTAACCGAGTCGCCTTTGGTGCTCGGGAAATCGCCGGATCCGTTGATACGTTTAGTGTTGTCCGGTCGCAGGGAAATGCCTGCTTTCCATTTCTTAAAGGATCAGGAACTTGCTGAAATTTTGAACTATACCAAGCAGCAATTAGCCAAAGCGGAGAATGCTATCGATGCCGCAGACGTTCATCGCATAAGAGAAAAGCTGTAACCCCATATTAGTCAATCGAAGGTACCCTTACTTATTCACTCCGCAGACTTCTCGTCGGGTTCGTTAACGCGGCCTTAACGGCCTGGGAACTGACCGTTAGCAAGGCGATCAGCAGCGCACCCCCGCCAGCCAGGGCGAATATCCACCAGTTCAGGTCGGTATGATATTGGTAATTGCTAAGCCAATCGTTCATAATCCACCACGCAACAGCGAAGGCAACGGCGCAGGAGAGCGCGTTGCTTACTCCGTCCTTATGGCGTTAATGGGGTTCTCCCTTGCCGCACGCAGGGATTTGCCGCATACCGTAACGGCGGCAATGGCAAACGCGGTGAAACCCGCCACAGCAAACACCCACCACTCGATTCCAGTTCGGTATACGTAATTGGTCAGCCATTTGTCCATCATCCACCATCCTACCGGAAAGGCAATCAGAAGCGATACGCCTACCAATCGGAGAAAATCTTTTGATATCAGCAAAATGATGTTTGAAATGCTGGCACCGAGTGTTTTTCGGATGCCGATTTCTTTTACCTTCGTTTCGGCCGTAAAAGTGACGAGGCCGAAAAGACCAAGGCAGGATATTACAATCGCGATACCTGCAAAGACGTTGAATAATTTACCGGCTTGAATATCGCTTTTATACAAGTTGTCAAATGATTCGTCCATGAACCGGTAATCAAATTCAAACTCACTGTTGTACTGTTTCCAAAGTTTTTCAACGGCGGTTATCGCCTGTGCCGCATTGCTTCCCGTAGTTTTTACGTACATACCGGTAAGGGGTACACTTTTTTCTGAAAAAAGCACGCACGGGCCGATCGCTTTTTTTAAATCGTTGAAATGGAAATCCTTTGCAACACCAATGACGGTCCTAGGGCTGTTGCGGAACGTGATGGCCATTCCCACGGGATCTTTGAGTCCCATTTGTTTAACGGCGGTTTCATTAAGTACGATGTAACCGGTGTCCGCTGGCATGCCCGAGTAGCCCTTGCCTGCTACCAACGGAATATCCAAGACCTCCAGAAATTTATGGTCAACGGCCATTTGGTTGACCATAAAATTGGCCATACTAGCAGGTTTGCCCTCCCATTCAATGTCTCCAGTGCCGCTTCCTATGTTGCTGATATCGCTGCTGGCGGCCGTAACGCCCTTGATGCCGGGCTGGCTTTCCAGCTCAGTCCGTATCGCGTCAAATCGGCCCATGAAATTGCGCTGATTAAAAAGAAACACATTTTCTTTGTCATAACCCAATTCCTTTTTGCGGATGTATTCCAGCTGTCGACTGATGATGATGGTTGCTATGATAAGTACCACGGAGCAGCTGAATTGCACCACCACAAGCGCCTTACGGAATCCATTGTTTTTACCGATTCCGGGTAAAATACCTTTCAGTGCCTGGGCGGGCTTGAAGGTCGATAGCAGGAGGGCTGGGTAGACACCTGCCAGCAGCACCACAGCCAAAAGGGTGCTTCCGAAAAGCAGCCATACCCGGGTATCCAACAAGCTGAAACTCATTTCTTTGCCCGATAGGCCGTTATAAAGCGGCATTGCCGCATAGGTAAGCCCAATAGCCAACATCAGCGCAATGACAAACACGACCACAGATTCGGAAATGAACTGCCAAAAGAGGTGCCAACGATCGGCTCCTACGACCTTTCTGACACTGACCTCCTTGCTGCGACGTGTGGAGCGTGCCGTAACGAGGTTGACATAGTTGATACAGGCAATAAGTAAGATAATTCCGGCTACGAGAATGAATATCCGTACCTGTTGCATCCCCCGCTCTTCACCTTTGCCGTTGTACAGGTGCAGGTTTTTGAGGGGTTGGAGATAATATACCAGGGTCTTGAAGATGTCGGCCCCATCATTTTTCCGATGAAGGTCTGCAAGTTGTTGTGCAACAGCTTTCGGATCGCTGCCCTCTTGAAGCAGAAAGAAGGTCCGGTAATGAAAGCTGCCCCATTCGGCATTCATGTCATTACCCTCTTGATTTTCTTCAAGCAAATCAAGCGGTAGCAAGAAGTCGGCGTCGACGGATGAATTAAGGGGGAAGTCCTCGATGATCCCGGTGACACGGAAGCTTCGTTTAGCATCCGACGCTGAAAGGCCGGTGTTTAGCGAAACCACCTTGCCCATGGCAGGCACATCGCCAAAATATCGGCGTGCTAACGACCGGGTAAGGACGATGGAATTGTTGTCCGGAAAGGGGTTTTGCCGGCTTCCTTCCAGTAACGGAAAATCGAAGATTTGAAAGAAGGAGGCGTCGACCATGTGCCCCTCTTCGTCGAATTTTTGATGATCATTGGCTTTGGTGATGATGGCTTCGCTGTTGGCGAATCGACAGGCAGCTTCAATCGCGGACAATTCGGCTTTTCCAAACAGCGCCAACGGTGGCGGACCCACAGGCCAGACATTATCGGATGAGGCGTCGAACGTTGTGGATAGCTGATAAATCCGGTCCGCCTTGCTGTGCATGCGATCGAAGCTCAGCTCATCCCATACCCATAGTAAAATGAGGATAGCTGCGGAAAGGCTAATCGCCAAACCCGCAATGTTGATGGCGGAATACGACCTGTTTTTTGCCAGGGTACGGAAAGCGGTTTTGAGATAATTCTTAATCATTCTTTCGTAGTTAGTACGACGTGCTTAGTCTTTATACTGGCCTCAGGCAGGCCTACTCCGTCCTGATTGCCTTAATCGGATTCTCTTGTGCCGCTCGCAGCGATTTACCGCATACGGTAATGGCAGCGATGGCAAATGCGGCAAAACCGGCAGCTGCAAACACCCACCACTCGATGGCTGTGCGGTAGACATAGCTGTCCAACCAGCGGTTCATCATCCACCATCCAAGCGGAAATGCTACCAAAAAAGAGATCGTGACCAGCTTCAGGAAATCCTTTGATATCAGGAAAATGATATGGCTTACGCTGGCCCCCAGCGTCTTCCGGATGCCGATTTCTTTCACCTTGGTTTCTGCGGTAAAGGTTACCAGTCCGAATAAGCCGAGGCAGCAAAGCAAGATCGCCACACCCGCGAACAGATTGAACAGTTTTCCGGCGCGGATATCGCTTTTGTATAATGCATCGAACGACTCGTCCAGGAACTGGTAATCGAATTCGTAGTCGGCATTGTGTTGTTTCCATAGTTTCTCGACGGCTGCGAGTGCCTGTTTGGCCTGAGCTCCCGTTGTTTTTACATAGAAGGTATTCCAATCCCAATCGGGATCCATAAACAGAATGCAGGGCTCGATGGCCGTTTTCATATCCTTGAAATGGAAATCCTTGAGAACGCCCGCGATAATCCCCGGTTCATCATGGAAGGTGATGGCCTTGCCGACGGGATCTTCTAAACCAATGACCTTAATAGCGGTTTCATTCAGCAGGTAATGGTTACTGTCCGCCGGTGTGCCGGTGAAACCCTGTCCGGCCACGAGTTCCATTCCCATCACTTCCGGGAACGTCCGGTCTGCCGACAGTTGATTAATCATAAAGGAGCTCAAGTTCGCCGGTTTTCCGTCCCATTCCAGGCTGCCTGTCGAGCTTTGGACGTTCAGTATGCGCTGGGTGGAAGCCGTTACCCCCAATATGCCGGGCTGCTGTTCCAACTGCTGCCGGATGCTTTCGTAGTTTTTCCGGAAATTATGAGCTTCAAACGTAAAGATATTTTCTTTGGAATACCCCAGATTCATGTTCCGGATGTATGCCAACTGCCTGCTGATGATAAGGGTCGCTACGATGAGGACGACGGAACAGGTGAATTGGACGACGACTAGTGCTTTTCGGAATCCGCTGTTCTTCCCCAGTCCGGGTATGATGCCTTTCAGTGCCAGCGCAGGGTTGAACGAAGACAGCATCAGCGCCGGGTATACGCCAGCCAATGCCAGTACCGCCAATAGGGACACACCGAATATCGCCCATACGTTGCGATCCGATAAGCTGAAGACCATTTCCTTTCCCGAGAGGTTGTTATACATCGGCATCAATGCGTACAGCAAGCCGATGGCGACGAGCATGGAAATAACGAATACGACGAGGGATTCAGCGATAAACTGCCAGAAGAGATGCCCTTTGTTGGCGCCCACTACCTTGCGTACACTCACTTCTTTGCTTCTTCGGGTGGCCCGTGCCGTCACCAGGTTGACGTAGTTAATACAGGCAATCAGGAGAATCACGACAGCCACCAATGCGAAGACCTTGACCTGTTTCATGCCCTGTTCATCGCCATCTGCCGTGTACAGGTGGTACTTGGTCAGCGGCTGCATCAGGTAATTGAGGTCTTTCCAGAAATCCGCGGGCTGATTTTTCCGGTGGATATCGGCCAGCTGTTTACCCACCGCGACCGGGTCGGAACCGGCCTTGAGCAAAAAATACGTTTGGTAGTTGAGGTTTCCCCAGTCGGCATTCAGGGGGTTCTGCGCCCTGTTTTCTGCCAGTACTTCAAAAGGCATTATCAACGGAAACTGCAAGCTGGAATTTTTGGGTAGGTCTTCCATAACACCGGTCACCTTATAAGCATGCCCCTCTCGTACCTGCACGATTTTGCCCATCGCAGGTTCGTTGCCGAAATATTTTTCGGCAGTGGTTTTGCTTAATACAATCGACCGGTTATCGGGAAATGGTTGTGCGGGATTCCCCTCCAGTAGCTTAAAATCAAAGATGCTAAAGAAGTTTTGATCTACGTAAACACTCGGTTCATTGAACTTCTTGTCCTGATATTCCAGTAAGATGCTGTTGTTGAACGTGGATGTACGGCAGGCATCTTCGATAGCAGGGATTTCTGTTTTTCCGAAAATGGCCAACGGTGCGCTTGTGACCGGCCATATCTGATCTTTTCCTTTCCCGATCGCCGCCGCTGCCACGTAAATTCGGTCGGCCTTGCTGTGCATGCGATCATAGCTCAATTCATCGGTAACCCAGAGTAACAACAACACGGAAGCCGTCAGGCTTATGGCCAAGCCTGTTATATTAATAGCAGTATACGATTTGCTCTTGATGAGTGTCCGGAAAGCGGTTTTTACGTAGTTTTTTAACATGGCTATGAAATTCCAGCTTAATTACTGATATTCAATTCCTGTACCCGGTCGTACGTCTCGTAACTTGAAGTCACCACTTTGTCGCCCGGTTCCAGTCCGCTTACGACCTCATAATAATCGGGGTTCTGGCGGCCGAGCTGTACATCGACCCGGTATGCGGTCTTTCCATCTTCGGTAAGTTTGAAAACCCAGTTGCCGCCGGTTTGCTGATAGAAACCGCCTTTGGCTAACAGAACGGCCTTGGTTTCATCGCTGAGGGCAAGGCGGATCTGCAACGTCTGCCCCCGGCGGATGCCGTCGGGTACCTCGTTTACAAACTCCATATCCACTTGGAAGCGTCCGTTGGTGACTTGCGTGTAGACTTTTTTGATGACGAGCTTGTAGCTTTTTCCGGCAAACGTAAATTCGCCTTCCAGGTCGGGGTAAATGCGGGAGATGTAGTGTTCGTCGATATCGGCGCGTACTTTGAACCCGGTCAGCACGTCGATTTGCCCCAAGCGCTCGCCGGCCGGTTTGTTCTGTCCAATTTCCGCATCAAACGAGGTGAGCTGGCCATCGACCGGAGCGCGGAGAATAAGGTCGTCCACTTTTTTGCGCATCAGGCCTAACGCACTCTGCGTGCGCTCATAAGTCTGGCGGTCTTGCTTGGCTTGTTGGGCAATGGAAAGCGAATCCTGCGTGAGGATCTGCTTGGTCAGTTGCATTCGTTCTTTTTGATAGTTATAATCATTCAGCGACTGCTGGTATTCCTGTGAGCCAATCGCTTTCTGTTTATACAACGTTTGATTGAGGTTATATACCCGCTCGGCTTCTTTCAATGCATTTTCGACATCTGCCATCTGGTTCCGGTTATTGATCGACACCTGTTGAGCATTGATTTGGGCAATCTGCGACTGTGTCAGCAGGTTCAGTACCTGTGTTTCCTGATTGACAAGACTCAACTCAAGGTCCGTGTTTGAGAGCCGCATAATCGGATCGCCCTTTTTGAGATGTGCCCCATCTTCCACATATTTCTCTTCCACACGCCCACCGACGGAAGCATCCAGAAAAATACTGGTGATGGGCAGAACGGTGCCATTTACAGGAATAAACTCGCGAAAGGAATCTTCTTTGACTTCGGATATGGTAATGCGTTCGGCGTCGACATTGAGCTTTGAGTTGCCGGAAGTAAAATAGTAACTGGCAAATATCAAGGCTAGGATGCCTACTCCGCCCACAACCAAGGTAATACGTTTACTATTCCATTTTTTTTTGGGTAATGCTCTGTCCATGTTTTTATTGCTATCGGTTACGGCGTTTGGCCCATGCCTTTTCGGCCAACGACGTTACTGCTCTTCAAACTTATAGATAACCTCGTGCCAAAAGTATAACTGATTTGAAAACAGTCTATTGAAATTGATAAAAAAAGAAAACTGTTCGGAATCGGACACCTGATGTGCGGTAGCGGACAATGAAGGAAAATTGCTTATGTCATTTTCATTGGTTAGTTTTGTCTACCCAAAGATTACGCTGTGCGGTATGATGGCGTTACTAAATAATGCAAGATAATAAGCGATGGATGAACGCAGTCGGACAAAGGACCGGGATTGGTTGGAGGCACTGAGTGCAGACAACAAGAACGCGTTTACTGCCATCTACGAGGCCTATCATAACAATCTCTATCTATATGCATTTAAGCTGGTGAAAGATGCGGACGAGGCGGCAGACATGGTGCAGGAAGTGTTTGTCTATCTGTGGGAGAAGCGCCGTGATTTGCGCTTGACCGGAGCACTCCTCCCTTATCTTTACGAATGTGTGCGACACCGATTCCTGAACCTTTCGGACCACCGCAAAGTACAGGAAAAGTTTGTGGATTATCTGCAGCACCGTGGTGATTATGCCCAGGATACCACTACCCGTGATTTGGAGGAGAAGGAGCTGATGGATTACCTGGATAGCGTCTCCAAACGTTTTTCGATCCACATGGCGGAGGTCTTTTGGTTGAAACGACAGGGTTTCCGTAATGACGAAATTGCTGGGAAATTGAATTTATCCATTAAAACTGTCAAAAACCTTTCAACCGCCGCCTTGAAGCAATTACGATTTAAGCTAGGCCGGGTGATTTCCCTGCTCATCGTGATTACGTTGCAAAATTTTTAAAAAAAAATCGGGACTTTTTTGGGGGTTCGCTTCCATGATCTTAAGGAACGCAACGGTTTCCGGGAATTCATGGAGCGAAAAGACATAAAAGAACTTTTAGAACGTTATCGACGGGGCCATTGTTCCGATGAGGAACGCGCTTGGATAGAGCGTGGGTTTACGGAATATATCCATGAATCAAAAGAACTGCCCGATGAGGCGGATTGGATGCGTGCGAATCGCGCGATTCGGAAGGGGGTATTCCGCCGCGTAAACGCACACCTACCTAACAAATACCTGTATTGGGCAGTTGCTGCCGCCGTACTGATTATCGTGGGCATTGTGTGGCAGTTGCCGGTTGGCAGGCCGGATCCATCGGCCGTTACACAGGCGGAGGTTGCGGACATCGATCCGGGCGGTGAACGTGCTACCCTGACATTGGCCGATGGTAGGAAGATTCTTTTAGATGAAGCGGATACGGGGCAATTGGCTGTCGATCGCGGCATCCGTATTTATAAAACCGATGCGGGCGAAGTCGTCTATGAGATCGGCGGGGAAGCCGACCATGTGACTGCGCTGAATACCATTGAAACGCCCAGGGGCGGGCAATATAAGGTTATCCTGCCGGATGGCACCAACGTTTGGCTGAACGCCGCTTCTTCACTCACCTACCCCACGCGGTTTGCGGATGCCGAACGCCGGGTCACCTTAGTCGGCGAGGCATATTTTGAGGTCAATCGACAATATTCCCCAAATGCGCGGAAGATACCCATACCCTTCGTGGTTGAAGCCGGAATCCAGCAAGTCGAGGTGCTTGGCACACATTTCAATGTGAACGCTTATGCCGACGAACCTACTACCAAGACAACCTTATTGGAAGGAGCGGTGCGGGTGACCGACAAAACGGGCAGGTTTTCACGTGTATTGCAGCCTGGTGAGCAATGTGCTGCAACCGGAACCGCGTTTTCAGTTTTGCCCGTCGATACCGAATCGGTTATGGCGTGGAGAAATAACGTATTCTATTTCTACCGTACGGACCTCCCGGGTATTTTGCGGCAGATAGAACGGTGGTACGATGTGGAATTTGACCCAGTCGACATGCCGGTGGATATCCGGTTGTATGGAGAAATTGGGAAAGACAAAAAACTATCTGTGGTGCTTGAAGCGCTTTCAGCCAATACCGGATTGCATTTTGAACGAAAAGGAAGGAGGATTGCGGTGACTAAATAATGACTATTCAACGTCATGGGCACGCATAAGAGGCTGGAATTGCGCCAACAACTCCAGCCAGACTGTTTGGCCATGAAACTTAATTTCCCTTAGGATTGCTTGAACTAAATTCATAACCAAACGTAACAAATGTATGAAATATGTCCCTTACTTTAGGGAGGCAGTGAAAATTGCGGCCAATACCGTGGGCAAAATTTTCCGCCTGACTCCTCGATGTCCATTAGCTATGAAACTAACCCCTTTAGTGGTTATCCTGCTGGTACTGAATACCTATGCAGAAACCTCATTGGCCCAGCGGGTCAGCATCCGGGCAAACAATGCACCGCTCGAAAGCGTGCTGCGCGAGATCAGAAAGCAAAGCGGCTATGATTTTTTGATTAAGGAAGAATACTTAGGCAAATTGCGGCCGGTCTCTGTGGACGTGTCTGAAATGGAAGTAGGTAATGTCCTTCCTATGTTATTTGCTAATCAGCAATTTGACTATGCAGTCAATGGAAAGATCATTACACTGAAGCCGAAGCGGCCGGAAGTGGCCCCTAAGCCGGTCGCGATGCAAGAGGCCGTGCAAGGCGTAGTAACCGACAGCACGGGCGCACCCATCGTGGGTGCAAGTGTGTATGTCAAAGGAACGAATAAAGGCATGATGACCGATGCGGATGGCCGCTTTGCGTTATCCGGGGTGAACCCCGCCGCGATTCTCGTGATTTCGAACACGGGTTACCAGACACGCGAAATACCGGTAGGCACGCAAACCAATCTTACCGTGGTGCTGTCGGCGGTTTCGCAGGAAATTGACGAGGTGATCGTGGTAGCCTATGGAACCGCAAAAAAGAAAGATTTTACGGGCTCGGTATCGGCAATTTCGGCCGATAACATCAAACAGCAGCAGGTGTCTTCGGTTTCGCAGGCCCTGGAGGGTGCTGTGGCGGGCATACAACTTACCAGCGAATCCGGTCAACCGGGTCGTGACGCCCGCATCCGCGTGCGTGGGATGGGGAGTATCCATGCCTCAAACGACCCCCTGATTGTGGTTGATGGCGCCGTGTCCAACCTGCCCCTTTCGGCATTGAACCCGGACGACGTTGAGTCGATTGTGGTATCCAAAGACGCGGCGGCCAATGCGGTCTATGGATCGCGGGCGGCAAACGGATTGATCTTGGTGACAACAAAAAAAGGAAAGACCGGAAAGCCTAAAATCGGTGTTGATTTCCGCTGGGGCGGTGTAAGCCAAGGGGTGCCTGACATGGAAATCATTCGCAGTCCGGCTACTTATTATGAATATACCTGGAGCGGTATCTACAATTTTATGCGCTATCGCCAGGGTTATTCCGATGCGGACGCCCGGCAATATGCCAGCAACAATCTGTTTACGGCCAATGGCTCCAGCAATAATGGAAACGGATTGGGCAACTACATGAATTATAAACTTCCGGAAGGAACGACGTTGATTGATCCCGCAACGGGGAAAATCCGGCCGGAGGCCCAATTGCTGTATAACGATGATTGGCAGGACTATTTTCTGCAAACCGCATTCCGGCAGGAGTATAATACCAATATCAGCGGAGCAAACGAAAATACCGATTATTACGTGTCCCTGGGCATGCTTAAAAACCCTTCGTTTGTAATGGGATCGGATTTTGATCGCCATTCTGCGCGGGTGAGCCTGAACACGAAAATAGCATCTTGGTTGAAAGGTGGCGCGAATATGGCGTATTCGAAGACGTATTCCAATGCACCTGAAGGTTATACCGGCGGTACGGTGAATACCAACATCTTCACCTTCATGAACCTTTTTGCGCCTACGTATCCTATCTATGCGTACGACCGGGATGGAAATATCGTCCGCGATGCGAACGGCAACCCGACGTACGATATGGGAACCAATCAGACGTATTCTCCATATGGCCCCACGGCACGCAGTGCGTTTAACGGGTATTCGCCGGCGGTGTATTTCGAGAAAGACCTTACCGAAACCACGCGCGACTTTTTCTCAGGAAGGGGTTATCTGGAAGCGAGATTCCTGAAAGACTTTACGTTGCGGACGGACTTGTCAATTGACAATCAATATCAAAACAGCCGCGAGTACGGAAATAATGAAAGCGGTACGGCTGCGCGCGACTACGAAGGCTCCATTCGGGGAAGATGGAATAAGGCGATGACCATCAACCTGACGCAGTTATTGACGTGGAATCGATCATTCGGCGAGCACAACGTGGACGCACTGGTTGGCCATGAGTTCAATAAATACCGCTTGGATCAGATGGACGGCACCAAATACAAGATGTTTGCGCTGGATAACCCCAGCATGGGGAATGCGGTGCGTGTGTTATCATTGTCGGGCGGTGACGAAGAAAATGCACTGGAAGGTTATTTCAGCCGTCTAAACTATAATTTCGCTGGCAAATACTACCTGTCCGGCAGTCTGCGTACCGACGGATCTTCATATTTCCGGGGCAACCGCTGGGGCACATTCTGGTCGGTGGGCGGTGCCTACCGCATTGCGGAAGAAGCGTTTATTAAAGACAATATCAGCTGGCTGAATGACTTACGGTTGAGGGCCAGTTATGGTGTGCAGGGCAACAATGGGGTACACCCCTCCACTCGGTACGCTTGGACCAATACCTATACCCTATCGGGAGTGGGCAGCATTACGGATGCACAATTTGCGCTGGCCGCGAGTACCTGGGGAGATCCTTCTATTACCTGGGAATCAAATCATATTGTGGACGTCGGACTGGATTTCCGCTTTTGGAACCGGTTTTATGGTACGGTCGATTACTTCCGCCGCAAGACGGTAGACATGCTGTTGAGCGTTTCCTATCCGGCATCCGCCGGTCGCGCCGGCGCATTGCGGAATGTAGGCAAATTGCTGAATACCGGTGTCGAGGTGGAACTGGGTGTCGATATTATCCGTAAACAGGACTTTGCCTGGTCGTTTAATGTCAACGCTTCCCGCTACCGTACGACGCTGCTGGAAATTCCGGATAATATGAAGTCAAACGATCTGAATGGTGGCTATCTATCGGGGAACTACCTGCGGCGCGAAGGAACAGATTATTTCAATTTATACATGTACCGGTATGCAGGCGTCGACCAAGCGACTGGCCAGGGCATGTTGTACAAGCAGCTGAAAGAGGCCGACCTGTCCAATTACCCCGGCCATGCCGTTGGCGACGTTGTGGCGACGACTGAAGGTTCGCAGGCGACACGCTTTGAACTGGGATCGGCTACGCCCGATCTGGTGGGCGGTGCTTCGACAACCATCCGCTATAAGAATTTTGATCTGGGAATCGCTGCAAGCTGGCAATTGGGTGGGAAAGTCGTATCCCGCACGTATCAGTACTTGACTTCGCAGACCATCGGCCGCGGCGTACACGTGGACATGCTGAATGGATGGACGCCGGAAAACCCCAATTCAAATATTCCGATGGTCGCACTGGGTGGAACGAACTTCGGCGTTTCCCCGATCGGCGGAGGCGAGGGCCAGTACTCCGATTTTAGCCTTTTTGATGCCGATTACTTCAATCTCCGTAGCATCAACCTGGGTTATCGCTTTTCGTCGAACTTGGCGAGNCGCTTGTATTTAGATGGGTTGCGGGTATATGTGGCNGCTGATAACTTGTTTTTTATATCGGCCAAAAANGGATTGGATCCCCGGCAGTTANTGGANGGAACGAGCATCAATCCGTTTAACTATCCGCAGACCAAGGCCATTTCATTTGGGTTGAATATCAGCATTTAATAGAAATGAACATGAAAAAAATGAAAAATATATATTACCTGTTATCCGTCGGGGTCTTTTTGCTGGCGGGGGCCTGTAACAACCAGTTGGATATTGATCCGACCGGCGACCGGGTAACGGAAGAAGACATTCAGAAGCTGGTCAAACAGGATCCCGATCTGGTACTGCAACCGATGCTTAACGTCATGGTAGCGGCCATAAATGGATTTACCTATTCGAGTTCAGTAGATACCCGCAATTTTCAGGTCATCAACATGCTCTTGAATCTGAAAGGGAATGATATGGTGCTGGCAAACCGTAACGGCGGATGGCTGGTAAATGATTACGAACTCCGCGCTTATCGGGAGCAAAGCACGGCCCGTGTAGCCGTGTATTGGGGTACTTTTTACAAGTATATTTACTATGCCAATGAAATCCTCACCTTGATCCCGCCCGACGTGGATTTAAGCGCTGCTACGGGAACCAACGAAAAAATCATGCGGTATAAGGCCGCTGCATTGACGATGCGTGCTTTTTCATACACGTATCTGATGTGGCTATATCAGGATGATTACCTGCATGGAGGCAAAGATAAGGCGGGTGTACCGTTGCATCTCGACAACAAGAATCCGTTCAAGGATCGTGCACCGGCTGCGCAGGTGTGGGCACAAATCCTAGCCGATGCCCGCGAAGCGGTCCGCCTGTTTGAAGCGGCAGGTTCGTATCAGACGGAAGATCGCACCGATATCGATGGTACCGTTGCGGAGGTAGTTCTCGCCCGTGCGGCACTTACTACCGGCGATTGGGAAACGGCTGCTTCAGCCGCAGGACGGGTGGTAGCAGCCTACCCGACATTGATGAATGAAACGCAATATACCACATCGGGAATGACGTTGCTGGACAACGAAGCGATTTTCGGTTACAAGGTAGACATCAATACCAGCAAAGGCACTTCCTCATTCCCCGGTTGGATGAACCCGTTGGGAGAAGGTGGTTATGGTGGATCGCAGGCCTCATGGGTGGCCATTGACCGTCGGTTGTACGATCAAATTCCGGAAACGGATTACCGCAAGGCAAATTTCGTAGCGGAAGACTTCATGGAAATTACCTATCCTTCTTCCGGGTCTACGGTTCCCTATCCAAAATATAACAGTACGAAGTTTGCCGCCGGCACACTGACGGGTATGACAACCGCGTATTATCAGAACGAGATCTATATGCGCGCCTCGGAATTGATTCTGGTAAAAGCCGAGGCGGAAGCCCGCTCAGGTGATGATGCCGCCGCGCAAAATACGTTGTTCCAGTTGGTGTCAAAGCGGGACCCGGCGTACGTGAAATCTACAAAGACCGGCGAGGCACTGCTGGCTGAAATCCAGCTGCATCGCCGGATAGAACTCTGGGGCGAGGGTGGTTTCGAATTTTATGACAACAAGCGATGGAATATTCCGGTGGATCGGACGGATTCGCCCAACCATCTCTACAAGGAAGTAACATTGTCTCCGCAAAAAGACTATACGTTTCAGTTGCCCTTGGAGTCAGAGCTGCTGCTTAATCCGAATATCACGGAGCAGAATCCGTAGTGCGAAGTTGTAAATGGGAACGACAACCATCAAAATTAAGTGACTTAACTATGTTTTTTAAACAGACAACCGCCGTATTACTCGCCATTATTGCAACCTGCGGGCTATTGCATGCACAGCCGACGCCGGCAGATTCCTTCTTTGTGGAACAGCATTACACGAAGCGAGAAGTGCGGATACCGATGCGCGATGGCGTACACCTGTTTACGGCGGTTTATGTTCCAAAAGATACGACGAGGACCTATCCGATCCTCCTCATGCGTACACCCTACAGCGTTGCCCCATACGGCGAAGGCCGCAACAAGGTGCCGCTTGGACCCAACAGGCAATTTATGCATGAAGGGTTTATTTTTGTCTATCAGGACATACGGGGCAAGTACCTATCGGAAGGGGATTTCGTGGCGGTTCGGCCGTATATAAAAGACAAGCGGAGCAAGCGCGACGTTGATGAAAGTTCGGATGCGTACGATACCATCGATTGGCTGCTGAAAAATATCAAGGGCCACAATGGCCGCGTGGGAATCTGGGGAATTTCCGCACCCGGCGGTTACGCGACGGCGGCGCTGCTGGATGCTCACCCTAATTTGGTCGCCGTTTCTCCGCAGGCCCCCGTAACCGATTGGTTTATGGGCGACGATCGTCATCATAACGGTGCGTTTATGCTGATGGGATCGTTCTCCTTTGTGTCTTCCTATGGCCGGACGAGGGATAGTATTTCAACCCACGGACTCGCTGGTTATGGAGGTTACGGTACGCCGGATGGTTACGATTTTTATTTGAGGCACGGCACCTTGAAGAACCTTTCGAAATTACTGGAACCGATGGAAAATCCGCTGTGGGATGACCTGATGAGCCATGGCACGTACGATGCGTTCTGGAAAGCACGTACGCCGCTGCCGCATTTGAAGAATGTCCAACCGGCGGTATTGACCGTGGGAGGATGGTTCGACCAGGAGGATCTGTACGGCCCGTTAAAGACGCAGGCGGCGATAGCGAGCCAAAGCCCCGCAACCCGGCAGACCTTTGTGATGGGGCCCTGGTATCACGGTACCTGGGCCCGTGACAAGGGCGATTGGCTGGAGAACATTCCCTTTGGTTCGGCAACCGGCGACTTCTACCGGGAAACCATCGAATTTCCCTTTTTTATGCATCACCTGAAAGGTAAACCGGACCCGCATTTGCCCCCGGCATACATTTTTGATACGGGTGCACTCCACTGGAGGGCCTACGATCAATGGCCTCCGAAACAGGCAACCTCTCGAAAGCTTTATCTCCAACCTCAGGGAGAACTTGCCTTTGTACCGCCTCCTTCAGGCGATGCAAGCGGATTTGCGGCATATTACAGCGATCCGAATCGGCCGGTTCCGTATACAGCGGAGACCAGGTTGATGCGCGGCAGGGAATACATGGTAGAAGACCAACGTTTCGCTGCCCGCAGACCCGACGTGTTGGTGTTTGTTTCCGATCCATTGGAGGAACCGCTGCAAATAGCAGGACGGTTAACGGCAAATCTGTTCGTCAGGACAACGGGGACGGATGCGGACTTTATTGTCAAATTGATTGACGTGTTTCCGGACAATACACCGAACCATCCGGAAAAACCCACGGCGGTTATGGGCGGATACCAGCTCATGGTTCGCGGAGAAGTAATGCGCGCCAAATTCCGAAACAGCTTCGAACATCCCGAGCCACTTGATACAGCCGCCGTCAATCAGGTTTCTTTCGATATGCAGGACGCAGCGCATACGTTTAAAAAAGGACATCGGATTATGGTGCAGATCCAAAGTTCATGGTTCCCATTGGTAGATCGTAATCCACAGCAATTTATGGATATCTACCAAGCGGACGCAACGGATTTCAAACCTGCTTGGCACCGCGTGTTCTTTACTCCGCAATATCCCTCAAACGTAGACCTTACGGTCATTGAAAATTAATTACTTCAAGAGATGACAACAATCAGATACATACTTACCATTTGCTGGTTATTGACCAGCGTTTTTGCCGGAGCGCAGGAAGCAGACCTCTCATACGCCAGGCACGTAGTGAAGAAGCTGGCATCGCCGGGATTCAACGGTCGTGGCTACCGGAAGGATGGCGACAAAAAGGCGGCCGCATTCATTGCGAAGGCCTTCAGAAAGCAGGGAGTGGAGCCGTTATTCGGCGACTCTTATTATCAACCGTTTGAATTGGGTGCCAACACATTTCCAGGGAAACTTCAGGTATCTCTTAATGGCAAAAGTTTGGAACCGGGCGTAGACTTTATTGTCTGGTCCGGAAGTCCCGCTGTGAAGGGGCAATTCCCGGTGAAGGTCATCAAACGGAGCGATTTATACGGTTCACTGTCGGATGCGCTTCGACATGTAAATTCTACACATTACCTGCTGATCGACAATCGTAGGGAGGCGGGAGAGTCCAAGGAACTGGCGGAGAAAGCAAATGCTGCGATTTTGCATCTCCGGAATGCGGATGAACTTGCCTTGCCCGGAATCATCCTGTATGACCATGCCAAGCTCACCTGGTCGTCCCAAACCAAGCCGAGCGCCCGGCCGGTGATCTTCGTAAATCAACCCGCTGTCGACCCGCTGGCGGTTACGTCGGTTGCGCTAAACGTGGAATCGGTTTGGACACCGGACTACGAGACACAAAATGTTGCGGGGATTATACGGGGTAAGACGAACCCGGATTCATTAATTGTGGTATGTGCGCATTATGACCATCTGGGCCGTATGGGTAAGAAAAACTACATTCCGGGTGCCAATGACAATGCCAGCGGAACGGCCTTTGTTATGGACCTCGCTAGGTATTATGCAGCAAATCCACCGGCATATACGATGGTTTTTATCGCTTTCTCCGGCGAAGAATCCGGACTTTTGGGGTCGAAAGCGTTTGTCAAAAATCCACCGTTTGATCTATCCAGTATCAAATTTTTGATCAATTTTGACATGGTGGGTACCGGAGAAGATGGGATGACGGTGGTCAATGCGCCGATGTTTCCGGAAGCGTTCGGCAAGCTGATTGCGATTAATAAAGACAAGAATTATTTGAAGGCAATAAATAGCCGCGGGGAATCCTGTAACAGCGATCATTGCCCATTTTATGAAAAGGGTGTGCCCAGTTTTTTCATTTATACGCAGGGAGGGACTGCGGCGTACCATGACATCAACGATCGATACGAGACGCTTCCCTTCACGGCGTTTGCGAATCTCAAGCAGTTGATCATCGATTTTTTTGAGTAAAGATCAGAGCAGCTCCACCAGCTTTTCAAAAGCCATGCCACGCGAGGCCTTGAGCAAGACCAGTGCACCCTGCACCGGTTGTTTGCGCAGGGCCTCGCTGGCTTCTTCGGTTGTATCGTAAAATTCCGCGCCCGTTCGGCGGTGTTGAGCGAATGCCCGGCCGACAAATAACACCCGGGACGCATTGAGTGAACAGGCTTCGGCGACAACCTTACCGTGTTCTTCATACGACTCGTTGCCCAACTCAAACATATCACCCAGAATGATCACTTTGTTGTCGGTCTTGAGGACACGCAAGTTTTCCAATGCGGCGGCCATGCTGCTGGCATTGGCATTGTAATAGTCTCGGATGACGGTGTTATTCGACGTTTTGGTCAGTTGCGAGCGATTGTTAGCGGGGGCATACCCCGATATTCCCCGATTAATTTTTTCAGGCGATAAGCCAAAAAATCGGCCGATGCAGATAGCCGCGAGTACATTTTCGGTGTTATAAGATCCCGTGAGTTGGGTATGGACCGTATGGGATGCCTGATCTCCGTTTTCTGCCCACCTCACCTCCAAAAGCGGACTGGCTTCGATCAATTGCCCGGTGAGCTGATTGTCGGGCGAAAATCCGTAGGTAACTACCTGATCGATCTGACGTGTGGCGGCCATGCCGCGAAGAAACGGATTGTCGGATTGTAAAAATAAGGTGCCCTGACGGCTTGCCAGGTAATCGTATAGTTCACCTTTCGCTTGCTTAACACCTTCAAAACTACCAAAGCCTTCCAGGTGGGCTTTTCCCACATTGGTAATCAATCCGTGTGTAGGCTGTGCGATTCCGCAGAGGAACGCGATCTCCCCGACATGGTTGGCGCCCATTTCGATGATCGCCATCTCCGTTTGCGGGCGGATCGACAGGATGCTCAGCGGTACACCGATGTGGTTGTTTAAGTTTCCCCTGGTTGCATACGTTTCAAACTGCTGCGACAACACGGAATGAATCAGCTCTTTGGTGGTTGTTTTGCCATTGGTGCCCGTAATGCCGATCACAGGAATCTGCAACTGGCTTCGATGGTGCCTGGCCAGGTCTTGCAATGCGGTGAGTACGTCCGGAACGAGCAGAAAGCGGTCATCTGCTTGATATTGCGCTTCGTCGATAACGACATAAGAAGCGCCCTTTTCGAGGGCTTCGGCAGCGAATGCATTGCCGTTGAACGTATCCCCCTTCAGGGCAAAAAATAAACTCTGCGCTTGGATATTGCGCGTATCGGTGCTGATAATCGGATGCGCTAGAAAATAGGAGTATAAGGACGTAGTTTCCATGGTACAAGTTTACTTAAAAAGTAGGGAAGTGGAAAGTGTGGCACTTTTTGTGAAAATACATTTTTTTGCAGCATATTTTATTATTGTTGCATAAAAACGCATATTTCTGAATTCTTTTTTGTAACGTTGTCTAAACCAATTAAACCCATTAAATCGAAGGGAAGGCCCATACCGAAATTAAATGGCGTGAAAAGATATAAATATGCAGAAATCATACTTTTTTTTGTTTGTTCTGTTGGTGTTCGGTGGTGCGTTGTCTCATCCGGTTGAAGCGGTCGGTCAGGAAGGTCGTCGCCTAAAGATTGTTTCCGCTGAAATGGATAGCTTGGCCATAAATGATTCTGTTGCTTTTTTCCAGGGAATGGCAGATCCATCTGGTCAGCTGTTTTTAAACGGTGAGGAAGTGAAAATTTACGGTACGTGCGTCTTTGCCATCGAATACACCCGGTTGTCTCCAGGGGGAGACCTATCGCTGCAACCCGGTGATTTGTTACAAGTGGAGATGAAAGCTACTCCTGGGATGCAGGCGACTTTCTATAAGGGCATTCCGTTTCGAAGCGGACTCGACAGAAACAGGCGTAAGTGGGGTTTATCGCGGCGAATATACCTTGCAGCCATCCGATATGCTTGCCGCCGAAACGCTACCCTTTTCTCTCCACGACCCGAAGACCAAGAAGGTGGTTCGGGTAGAAAACCGGCAGCGGCTGACAGTGCTTAACCAAGCGCAGTTCGTTGGCGGTCAGCGCGGTAGGCCGGCTTGGAAATGAGAGTTCCATAGAAATGTTAATGATTAATTAGTAGACAATTGTGATATATATGAATAAGCTCATTCATTATGGTTTTTGCTGTTTGGTTGGCTGCATATCGGTCAATCAGGCAGCCGTGGGCCAGCAACCCACACTCGAAACGCTTACGGCATATCCCTTTCCGTCAGAACTCACTACGGCATCGGAGGGCAATCGCCTGGCTGTGGCAATCAACGAACAGGGAAGACGCAACATTTACGTTGCGGAGGCGCCGGGATTTACCTACCGGAAACTTACCGAATACGACAGCGATCTCGGTGACGAAATCACCAGCCTGACCTTGTCGCCGGATGGCAAACAGGTGGTCTTTGTGAAAGGAGGCGATCACGGTGCTTACCTGGAAAGCGTTCCCCGGAATCCAGCCTCGCTAACCACCGAACCCCGTGTGCAGGTATGGAGCGTACCGTTTGAAGGCGGTACACCGGAATTGCTGGGCGAGGGCGATTATCCGGTTATCCACCCCGATGGCAAACAGGTGGTGTTTACGCAACGCGGCGAGGTGTATCATTGTGCCATAGACGGCAGCACAAAGGCAACGCGGTTGTTTTATGCACGGGGATCAATCAGCGGGCTCCAATGGTCGCCGGATGGGCAATCGCTGGCTTTTGTTTCATCCCGGGGCAGCCATTCCCTTATTGGCATTTACCGGCGGGGTGCGGAAACCATCCAATGGATAGCACCTACCTTTTCACGCGATGCTTCCGTCCGTTGGTCGCCGGACGGTAATCAGGTGGCATTTATCCGCCGGAAGGCATCTGGAGGAGCGCCGGATTCGTTGCTGGCTCCGGTTATTGATCCTTGGGAGATCTGGGTAGCCAAAGTGGAAACCGGGGCGGCCGAGGCAATTTGGAAAGCGCCGGTGACGCCCCATGGGGCGGTACCCACCACCCATGGCGGTACGAACCTGCATTGGATGGGGAAGGGACGTATCGCTTTTGTTTCTTACCACGATGGTTGGCCTCATTTATATAGTGTGCCAGCGAGCGGAGGCGAGGAACTATTATTGACGCCCGGGAATTTCATGGTTGAGCACGTGAAGCCGTCGCCCGATGGGAATTGGTTGCTGGCCAGCGCAAATGCTGGCTCCGACGCAGACGACATCGACCGTCGCCATCTCATCCGTGTACCCGTTGATGAGCCGGCCATGGAGGTCTTGACCCCGGGGAAGGGTATCGAAACCTTTCCGGCGGTGACCGGCGACGGTAAACATTTGGTCTTCTTCAGCGCTACCGACCAGCGGCCTACGCTGGTAAGCATCTTGCCATGGCCTGAACCCACTGGAAAGCCGCAATTGCTGGGCGAAGAATTGATTCCGGAAGCATTGGCCTCCGCCAAATTGATAACACCCAAGCGGGTTGAATTCAAGGCCCCCGACGGGACGACGGTATATGCCCAGCTGTTTGAGCCGGCCGACGCTTCAAAGAAGGCACCGGCAGTTGTATTCATCCATGGCGGCCCGCAACGGCAGATGTTGCTGGGATGGCATTACGGTGACTACTACGCCAATACCTACGCCCTTAACCAATACTTGGCAAGCAAGGGATTTGTGGTGTTGTCTGTGAACTATCGGCTGGGGATCGGTTATGGGTTCGACTTTCACAAGCCGCTGCAGGCTGGGCGATATGGGGCTTCGGAATACCAGGACATCAAAGCGGCGGGCGAGTGGCTGGCTTCCCAACCTCAGGTGGATGCAGACAGGATCGGCGTTTACGGGGGCTCGTACGGTGGTTTTCTGACGGCGTTGGCCTTGGGTAAAGATTCCGATTTATTTGCCGCGGGGGTGGATATACACGGGGTACACAATTACATCGGACGGATCCCATCGGTTAGCGCTGAACCCGCCCCGGATGCGCAAGCGGCAATCGAAATGGCACGCATCTCTTCGCCGGTATCCTATGTGGACACGTGGCGGTCGCCGGTGCTTTTTATCCATGGCGACGATGACGGGAATGTTGATTTCGATCAAACGGTCGACCTGCTGCTGCGGTTGCAGGATAAGCCCGTTGAGATCGAGACGCTGATGATACCCGACGAGACGCACCATTGGATGCGATATGAGCATTTGTTAACCGTAGATCGGGCGGTGGCCGACTACCTGGAGAGAAAACTGATAAAAGAAAGATAATACCATTTATGAAGGAAACAGCAATAATATTGACGGCAGGTATCCTGCACACCGGCGATGCAAAAACCGCGCATGGCCTGATTCGCGAAAGTGGGCGGTTTCAGATCATCGGCGTGGTAGATCCCGTCCATGCAGGCAGCGATGCCGGTGAAGTGCTTGACGGAAAACACCGGCAGATTCCCGTCGTGAAAGACGTCGAAGCCGGTTTGGCCCTAGAACCCACCTATTGTATTGTTGGCGTGGCAACGATAGGGGGATATTTCCCTCCCGCGATGTTGGATGATATTCGACAGGTTTTGAAGGCAGGCGTTTCCGTAGTAAACGGCCTGCACGACTACTTGACGGAACATCCGGACGTTGTATCCCTGGCGTCGGCCAGCGGGGCGAAGTTGATTGACATCCGTAAACCTAAGCCGTTCCGCGAGCTGAAGTTTTGGAGCGGTGAAATCCTTAAGCTCCAAACACCTGTGATTGCGGTGATGGGCACGGACTGTGCCCTCGGCAAACGGACTACCGCCCGGTTGCTTGTTCAGGAAGGACGGCGATCGGGCTTAAACGTCGAGATGGTGTATACCGGGCAGACCGGCTGGCTGCAGGGTGGTGAATATGGGTTTATCTTTGATTCAACGTTGAATGACTTTGTCTCGGGTGAGTTGGAAGATGCTATTCTGCAATGTGCGCGGGAGGCGCAGCCCGACGTGATCTTGCTTGAAGGCCAATCCGCATTACGGAATCCCAGTGGCCCCGGAGGTGCGGAATTTCTGATTTCCGGCCAGGCTAAACACGTCATTCTGGTACACTCACCGAAGCGGCGGTACTACGAACACACGCCCGAATGGGGCGAAATTCCTTCGATCGCTTCGGAAATTGAATTGATTGCCCAGTATGGTGCAACGGTCATCGCTTTGGCATTGAATACGGAAGACTGTACGGAGGCGGAAGCACTTGCATGGAAAGCACAATACCATGCCGAGCTGGGAATCCCTGTTTTGCTTCCATTGGAAGAGGGGTGTGCTGCTGCCATCCCCTTGTTAAGGACACTTGCTAATAAACCGTTGGATGAACATTACAGCAGTTAGTTTTGAAAAGCGGTCTTTGCCGCTGACACGGCCATATACCATTGCGCGGACAACGGTTTCGGCCGTGGAGATGGTTTTCCTGAAAATACAGCTGGCCGACGGAACCGTGGGGATCGGATCTGCCAGTACGGACGCTGACGTGGTCGGCGAGTGTGCGGACGATACGATCGCCAATCTGGAAAATGGCGGTGCGCAATGGCTGGTCGGAAAGGACATCCGCACGTTTATGGGGCTCATCCGCGAGACGCAGCGGACGTTCCCGCTACAACCCGGTACACAGGCCGTGATTGATCTAGCCTTACACGACGCGTTCGGTAAATGGATGGGGCTTCCCGTGGTAGACTTTTACGGCCGATACCACGTACAATTGCCGACATCGGTTACCATCGGTATAAAAGGGGTTGACGACACGCTGGAAGAAGCACAGGAATATCAGGATCGTGGTTTCCGGGTGCTTAAGGTGAAAACCGGTTTGGACGTAGCGGAGGATATCGAACGCATTGTGAAGTTGCGTGAGCGTTTCGGTGCCTATTTCGGAATACGTGTAGACGCAAACACCGGCTACACCTTAGCGCAATTGATCCGCTTTATGGAGGCGACTGCCCCATTGGACGTCGAACTGGTTGAGCAGCCGATGCCCCCGGGCAACGAAGACGCCATCCGCACCTTGCCGCGGATATTCAGGCAGCGGTTAGCGGCTGACGAGTCGCTCAAAGATGCAGTGTCTGCGGTGGAGTTGTGTGAAGGCGAACCGTATGGGATCTATAACATCAAATTGATGAAATGCGGCGGTATTACCGGAGCCATGGACATCGCCACAGTGGCCAAACAGCGCGATATTAAACTTTTTTGGGGCTGTAATGACGAAAGCATTGCGAGCATAACCGGAGCACTGCACGCGGCATTCGCCTGTCCGCATACCCGGTACATCGACCTGGATGGGAGCTTGGATCTCGCGGCGGATTTCGTGGCGGGAGGATTTATATTGGAGAACGGCCTGATGCGGCTACCGGACGCACCGGGGTTGGGCTTGCACATGAATTGAAAAAATGGAAGCAACAAACACGTTAAAACGAACGGTAAGTGGATGGTCCGCCGTATTACTGATGATCAGCGCTGTAATCGGGTCTGGCGTATTCAAGAAAATTGTTCCGATGGCTGACAGCCTGCATGACGGTGCACTTATCTTGATCTGTTGGCTGGCTGCGGGTTTACTGAGCATGATCGGGGCGCTGTGTACCGCCGAGTTGGCGGCCATGATGCCGGGTTCGGGGGGCGAATATGTCTACTTCCGGAAGATTTACGGACGTTTTTTCGCATTTCTGTATGGCTGGGCAAATCTGGTGGTGATGCGTTCAGCGACCATTGCCGCGCTGGCGTTTGTGTTTTCGCAATCTGTGTATGCGCTGTTGCCGGAAAGCGTAACCGGCAACTGGGGAGAAGCAACTGTCGTAGTCAAAATCATTGCCTCATTGCTCGTGGTGTTGCTCAGCGCGGTAAACTACCGGGGCGTGTTATTTGGCGCTTCGCTGAGCCGGGTTTTTATCCTGGGTATTTTACTCGCTATGGTACTCTTTATCGGATATGCATACCTCGGGTATGAACCGGCTCCGGTAGTGGATGCTCTTTTTACAGTGTCACGTACTGCACCGGAAGGATTTGGTTGGATAACGGCATTTTTTGCGGCGTCCCTGGCCGCGTTCTGGGGATATGAAGGATGGAACAACGTAGGCTACATCGGTGAGGAAGTGAAGAATCCGCAACGGAATATCCCACTGGCGTTGATCCTGGGTACGGGGATTATCATCGTTCTGTACATTGTCATGAACGCCGCATACCTACGGATCATGCCGGTGGAGGCGTATGCCGCGATGATGGAAACCCCTGAAAAGATTGCAGCTGTTGAGGCGGCTTCGGTCATGAGCGGCCCTGTAGGCGGGGCAGTATTATCGGTTCTCATCTTATGCAGTACATTTAACTGTACAAACAGCACAATCCTGCTTTCTTCGCGGATATTTTATGCACTGAGCAAAGACCGGTTGTTTCTTCCGTTTGCCTCCAAAGTGCATCCACGCTTTGGCACCCCTTCCAACGCGATTGTTGTCCAAGGGATATGGGCCTGTCTGATGATCTGGATGGGTTCTTTTGACCAGTTAACCGACCTGCTGATCTTTGCGGCGTTCATCTTTTATGGCGCCACGGCACTCGGTGTCGTATTGATGCGCCGCAGGGCACCTGCCCTGGAACGCCCTTACCGTGCGCTTGGTTATCCGGTGTTGCCTATGCTGTTTTTTACGTTTTGCCTTGCATTGGTTGTCATCACGATTTATGGAAATCCGCTACGCTCATTAATGGGCCTGGGACTCATCGCTGCAGGCATTCCGATTTATTTTTACTTTGTAAGAAGACAGAAAGTTGATATAGAGCCTAAATCGTTGGATTAACAGATTTAAAATGAAACAAATAGTAATTGCAATCACGTACAGCGCATTCCTGGCGCTGGGAGTTGGTGAAACCACATGGGCCCAGGAAGCTACACTTCCCCCTGGATTAGACGACTACGTAAACCGGGTGCTCCGGGAGTTTGAGGTGCCCGGAGTCGGTATAGGAATCGTTAAGGACGGCAAGGTAGTATTGGCGAAAGGTTACGGAGTAAAAAAACTGGGCGATCCCGATCCGGTGGATGAACACACGCTATTTAACATTGCGTCAAACAGTAAGGCGTTTACGGCGACTGCATTGGCTATGTTGGTGGAAGAGGGGAAGCTAAAGTGGGAAGACCCTGTGATCAAGTACTTGCCGTATCTGCAATTCTCAGACGATTATGTGACCCAAAACCTAACGGTCCGCGATTTACTCGTGCATCATAGTGGCCTTCCGGCGTATGCCAATGATTTTTTGTTGTTTCCACCATCCACCTATAGCCGCAAGGAATTGCTCAAAAAGCTGAAAGGTGTGCCCTTGCAGTATGACTTCCGGTCGGTCTATGCGTATGACAACATCTTATACGTGGCAGCAGGAGAAGTAGTAGGAGCTGTCTCCGGTATGGCGTGGGAAGATTTTGTAAAAACCCGGATTTTTGATCGGGTCGGTATGGAAAATACCATTTCGCGGTACTCGACGTTGAAGGATCAACCAAATGTAGCATACGCGCACGCACGCCGCAACGGGAAGGTGGAAGTGCGTGAGCGTTACTTCGAAACCAATATAGGCGATAACGGCAATCCTGCCGGCGGTATCGCCTCTTCGGCCGCCGACATGTCGCGCTGGTTGATTACCCAACTCGATTCCGGGCGTACACCGGATGGATTCCGGATATTCGAGCCGGCGGCAACCGAACAATTATGGAAAATTATACGGCCGATGCCGATCGATAAAGAACCCGAATGGCTCAAACCCAACCAGAAAAACTTTTATGGTTATGCCCTTGGCTTCCGCGCTTACGATTACCGCGGGGTAAAAATTATAGGGCATGGGGGATTATTGACGGGATTTGTGTCGCAGATTGCCATGGTTCCCGATCACGGCCTAGGCGTTGTCGTACTGACGAATCAGCTTTCTTCGGGCGCATACTGGGCCATTATTAACCATGTGCTCGACTATTACCTGGGTAACGAATCCTTTGATTGGATTGCTGGTTACAAAAAAGAGTTGGACCAGTCGTTAGCCCGGCAAGATTCGGCACGGGCGAAATACAAGCCCGTGGCGCGGGATCCGGAATGGAAGCGTTCGTTGCCGCTGTCCTCGTATGCAGGCGCCTACCGCGACCGGTTATTGGGCCGCGGGGTAATCAGCCTTATCGGAGATAGTACATTACGCATCGATTTTACTAAATCACCACAATACAGCGGCCGGCTGCGTTATTTACATGGCGACCAGTTCCAGTTGATTTATGATAATACCGATCGCGGCGAGGGTCCCTTCCTGACGTTCGTGTTCAATGCCGATAAGTCCATCCGTGAAGGCCGTTTCGTTTCTGAAAAGGAAGGAGGGAGCAGCGATTGGTCCGAGATCGTGCTGGCACCAGACAAAGAGGCTATCCTTGATACGGCCGACCTCCGATCCCGCATAAATAAACTTTTCAAAAAACATCCGGAAGGCCGTTTTGCCTATGCAGTCATGGACCTGCAAAGCGACGAGCAGCTCTTATATAACGCACGGGAAACTTTCCACGCCGCCAGCACGATGAAAACCCCCGTCATGATCGAGGTATATAAGCAGGCGGCTGCAGGCAAATTTAACATCAACGATTCCCTTAACGTATACAACACCTTCCGGAGTATTGTAGATAAAAGTAAGTTTTCGCTGCCTGCAAATACCGATAGTGAAGGGGATCTTTATGCACGTGTAGGCTCCAAGCTCACTTATCGCGATATCGTTTTCCGGATGATCACCGAAAGTAGCAACCTGGCGACCAATATCCTGATTGATCAAGTAGGTGCTAAAAACGTCATGAAAACCATGAAGGCTATGGGGGCGAACGATATACAGGTGCTTCGCGGTGTCGAGGACACCAAGGCCTACGAGCGCGGAATGAACAATACGACAACCGCCTACGACTTGATGTTAATTTTTGAGCAACTGGCTAAAAAATCGGTGGTTAGCCAAGCGGCAAGTGATGACATGTTGACCATATTAAAGGCGCAAAAGTTTAATAGTGTGATCCCTGCCCTACTCCCTGACGATGTAGTCGTTGCGCATAAAACAGGTTCTCTTCCTCAGGTACGTCATGATAGTGGCATTGTTTACCTGCCCGACGGGCGGGCGTATGTCGTGGTGTTGCTGTCTGATCAAATACCCGAAGGGATGTCCAGACCTACGTTGGCGCAGGTATCCAAATTGATATACGATTATATCAGTGAAAAACAGTAAAAATCTGCTTGATACATGGATTCAAAAGCGATCGGAAAAAGTACCCAATCTGTCTGGGGAGGAGAAGGTTTTGATGGAAAATACATTGCCACCCCTGTGGTTCGCAGTGTGGCTTTTGCTTATGACGATGTTGATCGTTGGGAAGCAGTTGCCGTCGGTGAACAAAAAGGCCACATCTACAGCCGAAACACCAATCCCACGGTAGCGGTGTTAGAGGAAAAAATCCGGTTGTTGGAAGGCGGGGAGGCTGCAACGTCGTTCGCTACCGGAATGGGGGCTATCAGCAACACGCTCTTTACGCTGCTGAAACCGGGCAGCCGTGTGGTTTCCATCAAAGATACTTACGGTGGAACAAGCAAATTATTCCTTGATTTTTTACCCATTAGGGGCGTTAAAGTAGCGTTATATGATGCCACCGATTTAGATGGATTGGAGGCGTGTATTCTTCAGGGATGCGATGTGGTTTACTTGGAGTCGCCAACCAACCCAACATTGAAAGTAGTTGATCTGTCACGGTTGAGTATTGCGGCCCGGAAAGTAGGGGCGCTGGTGGTGGTTGATAATACATTTGCAACCCCTATCAATCAAAACCCGCTTGCGCTGGGTGCGGATTTGGTGCTGCACAGCGCCACTAAGTTTCTCTGTGGCCATTCGGACGCCATGGGAGGATTGCTAACCGGGCGAGCGGATTTGGTGAAACAGGTATTTGAATACCGTGAAATAACAGGAGCGAGCCTGCAAGCAGACGCAGCCTATCTTATTGAACGTGGAATGAAAACCTTGGCACTACGGATTGAACGCCAAAACAGCAACGCCCAGAAAATTGCTATGTATTTGCAGAACCATCCCAAGGTTGCGGACGTGTTTTATCCCGGCTTGCCTACTCACCCGGGACATGAACTGGCAAAGCAGCAGATGTCGGGCTTTGGTGGGATGCTGAGTTTCACGCTCGACGGTACGTTTGAAAAAGTAAAGAAATTGCTTTCCAAGCTGACATATGCGCATATGGCCGCTAGTTTGGGGTCTGTAGGGACATTGGTGGGGCCGCCCCGTACAACGAGCCACGTGGAGCTGACCGATGCGCAGCGTGCAGCACTCGGAATTCCCGAAGCGTTGATCCGTTTTTCCGTAGGGATAGAGAATGTGGAAGATCTTATTGCCGATGTTGATGAAGCACTAGCTAAGATTTAGTCAGAGTCGGAATCGCTGGTTCATACCCCTAATGCGTTTTTCTGCTGATTTTTGTGTGTTATGGGAATTTTGGGCGTTATCTTTTAAGTGATCTCGTGGTTTTCGCATGTTTTTTTGATTATTCTGCAAAAAAACATGCGAAAACATGCGTATTTCTAAATACTTTTTTGTATTCTTGTCTTGCTGACAGACCAATTATATTCTAGTTAAATTCGGGATCGAGGGCACGGATTGCAAAGACTGTCTCCGGTGGATGCGAAATATAGCGATTGCGAATGTTTACTATCAAAAATCAATAACACGCATTATGAGAAAAGTTAACTTAAAAAGGCTTGGCGGGCTTCTTCTGGCCTTACTGTGGCTGGTTGAAGTGGGGTATGGCCAGCAACGGACATTAAGTGGCCGTACGACTACCGCGGATGGGGAAAGGCTTTCCGGCGTTACCGTAACGGTAAAGGGAACCACCGTCAGCGTACAGACCGACGTTGAAGGGCGGTATTCCATCCGGGTGCCGGAGGCGGATGCGGTTTTGGTGTTCCGTTATGTCGGCATGGAAACTCAGGAACTTCCGGTCGGAACCTCGAACACGCTGGATGTTGTGTTGGCACCTACCTCATCGACATTGACCGAGGTAGCGGTTACAGCCTTTGGCATTAGGCGTGAGGAGCGTTCCTTAGGCTATACCGCGCAATCCGTAACGGCGGAAGAGCTAACGGTCAATAAACAACCGAATATGGTCAACGCACTGCAGGGGAAGACTGCCGGTGTACAGATCCGGAGTACCGGCGGTGCCCCTGGGCAAGGTGCCAAGATCCAGATCCGGGGAATAAACTCATTGGATCCGAACCGTGACAACCAACCGTTGTTCGTGATTGATGGGGTGTTGATGGATAACAGTACCTCTACACAGGGTGAAGGTGCTGCCGGCCGGGGCATGAGTAACCGCGGGGTGGATATCAACCCGGACGACATTGAATCGATGAATATCCTCCGTGGAGGGGCGGCTACTGCGCTCTATGGTCTCCGTGGTTCCAATGGCGTGGTGGTGATTACCACCAAACAGGGACGGAGCGGCCAGCTTCGCATCGACTACCAGGGTTCCATTGGTCTGGATGAGGTCAATAAATTCCCAAAGATGCAAGATGTTTATACACAGGGTTGGGCCGGCGTCTACGATACGGGTTCGTTTTGGCCGGCTTTTGGTCCTACCGTGGAAGAAGCCCGCGCCATCGATCCCAGTCACCCGGCACAGCTCTATAATTACCTGGAGGATGCCTACGAAACCGGTTTTCAATATAAAAACTCGCTTAGCCTGTCGGGTGGATCCGAAAAGATCACCTATTACTCCTCTCTTTCGCATTTCAGTCAGGATGGGATTATGCCGTTTTCCGACTTCCAGAACATTTCAGCACGCCTCAACACCACGGTTAAAGCCAGTAATAAATTTTCCATCACTACCAATATGAACGTCACCAACAGTGGCGGAAACCGCGGGAATGCCGGCCGGTACAACGAGCAGTTGGCCTATTGGGTGCCGCGCTACGATGTGCGCAACTATAAAAAGGAAGACGGTACCATGTATATGGGCTTTTCAGGTCTGTCAAACAACCCAATATATGTAGCCGAAACCAACCGGTTTGAAGACGACGTGCTCCGGTTTATTGGTAACACCAGCTTAAATTACAAGCCGGCCGACTGGCTGGACCTGACCTATACGTTCGGGTTGGATACCTATCGCGACAGCCGGGAAGGGACAGCGCTGGGTTTTCAGGGGTTGGAGGATGAAATTCTCATAGATGAAAACGGAACCGATGCCGCACCCGGTAGGGGGTTTTATAATGTTTACAGCACCAAGTATCGGACATTTAATAGCACGTTTATCGCCAGCTTGTCCCACCAGTTTACGCCGACCTTCGGCGGGTCGCTCCGCTTGGGCAATGACATTTACGACCGACGTATTTACCGGTCAGCCACCGAAGGGTCAAACTTATCCGCTTACAATTGGTTTACGTTGCAAAACGCAAACACGTTCAATAGCGAAACCTACCGGGAGGACTACCGGCTCATGGGCACCTTTGCCGACTTGACATTGAACTTCCGGGATTACCTCTATCTGAATGCGACGATCCGGAACGATATTACCTCGTCGTTACTTAAACCGAACAACTCCTTCTTCTACCCGTCAGTTAGCCTTAGCTATGTGGTGTCCGACCACCTGAAGCTACCGGATGTGATCAATCACGCACGGCTACGGCTGTCGTATGCGCAGATTGGTAAAGACGCATTGGCCTATGCCACCAGTCTTGGGTACACAGCATATAATGATTTACCAACGGGCTATACCGGTTTTACCCGTGCAGCGCAACTGGGCAATCCGGATCTGCGGCCTGAATTTACCAATACCTACGAGGCAGGCCTGGTATTAAACTTCTTCAACAACCGGTTGCGGTTTGACGGGAACTACTACCGGTCCGTATCGGAAGATCAAATTCTTGGCGTGCCCGTTTCGACCACTACCGGTTTCACGACCAAGGCGATCAACCTCGGTGATATCCGCAATAGCGGTTTCGAGTTGACAGTTGGAGGTACACCCGTTAAGAACGGTAACTTCACTTGGAATACGGAGGTGAACCTATCAGCCAACCGCAACAAAGTGCTTTCAATCAATGAAGACATAGGTGGCGACGGAGGAGAGATCGTTGTAGCCGAGGAATTTGGTTACCTGAGCTCCAATGTCACCATGCGGGTGATCCCGGGTGAACCGTATGGTATCCTCTACGGGCGCACATACCGGCGGTATTACAGTCCGGATGAAATCGCTGCGGGGGTTAACAAATCGATCAAACTCGACGAAAACCGACCGCTGCTGATCGGCGACGACGGCTTCCCGATGTTGAGTCCCGTGGCCGACGTGAAGCAGTTGGGCAGTGTGTTCCCCGATCTGATCGGCGGTTGGTATAATAATTTTACCTATAAAAACTTGTCTGTTGCCCTATTGATTGACGGCCAGTTTGGTCAGAAATACTACAACCAGATGGACAATTTCCTGGCGGCGTTCGGCATGGCCGATTACACGCTGAATCGGAACGACCACGTGGTGTTTGAAGGAGTGCTGGCCGATGGATCGCCCAATACACAAGAGGTGTGGCTGGGCCAGGGTGTGGATGAAAAGACCGGCAGAAATTATGGAAATGGCTACTATCGCGATTGGTACCGGGGCAATTCGGAATTTTTCGTGCAGGATGCGACTTGGGTGAAGCTCCGTTCGGTATCCGTTAGCTACAACCTGCCGGCCCGGTGGTTGGGTTCGGGCGCGATCCGTAGGGCATCGGTGGGCCTCACAGGAAACAACCTGTTGGTCTTTACCGATTTCAACGGGTATGACCCGGAAAACTCCACAACCAATAGCGGGTCAAGCGCCGAAGGTTTTGCCGGAATGACTTATCCTGCGCTGCGGAGTTATTTGTTTACATTGAATATTGGATTTTAAGTTGGAGACATCATCATGATACAATTGGGTAAAAAAACGATAAAACATGCCGGTTTGGCTTTGCTGACCACGCTATTGGCATTCCAAAGCTGTGGCGATTACTTCGACGTGGGCAACAACCCCAACCTTGTGGAAGAACCTACCCTGGTTACGCTGCTGGGGTCGGTCACCCACCGTGCGGGTTGGAATTCCTATCGGTATGGTACCGCTGTTTCCAGTTACGTTCAGTATACAGCCAGCTCTACATCCAGATCGGCGACAGATATTTACGACATCACAGACCTGTCCACTTCCTGGTCAGAAGCCTACTACGGCATGTCCGATGCATACGATTTGATTACCTTCGCTGAAGAACAAGACGCGATCCTGTACGTCGGCGTCGGGAAAATACTGATGGCCTATAACCTGAGTCTGGTGTTTGACACGTGGGGAACTGCTCCTTACACCGAGGCGTTTAACAAAGTGGAAACGCTTACACCGAAGTATGATTCGCCGGAGCAATTGTATGATACAATTGGTCGCTTGCTCGACGAAGGTATCGCGGCGCTGCAGCGTCCCGACGCAACCTATGCACTCGATGCGTCGCTTGATGTGATCTATGGGGGAGATGTCGACAAATGGATCCGCAGTGCCTATGGTTTGAAAGCACGTCACTTGAATAAGCTAAGCCGGAAAGCGTCATACAACCCCCAAGGTGTGTTGGACGCACTGGATCAATCGTTCCAATCGGCTGATGATGACATGGGTATGGCCGTATTCGAGGGGATTAACCCTTGGGCGCAGATATCGAAAGATAATATTAATACCTTGCTGGGTGGATGGCTTTCTACCAACTTAGTCAACCACTTGAATGGCGAAACCTATGGCTTGGTCGATCCGCGGGTATCGAAGCTGACCGAACTCACGGTCAATGGTGACTATACCGGTACACCCAATGGTGGTGGCAACCAGGGGCCTTTGGCAAACACCGTACACGATGAGTGCTACATCTCTTCCGCCAGCCCAGTGACGAGTCCTGAATCACCCATCTACATCATGACGTATGAGGAGTTGAAGTTCGTAGAAGCCGAGGCTGCACTCCGTGCCGGGCTTACCGAACGGGCTTATTCGGCCTACCTAGCGGGCATCCAGGCTTCTATGGACAAGTTGGAAGTCAGTGCGGCCGAAGCAGCCGAGTATATCAATGATCCGTCAGTAAGTGTGGGCGAGGGTAATCTGACGTTGGATCTGATCTTTAAGGAAAAATACGTGGTTACCTACCTCAACTTTGAAGCATGGAATGATGCCCGGCGGCACGACTATGCTTACGAAGGATTTGAAATGCCAATCGGTGCCGTATTGCCCGATTTCATCCGACGGGTCGCTATTCCCCAGTATGAACTGACCCGCAACGCGGCCAATATTCCGGAACAGGAATCGTTGGATACGCCGCTATGGTGGGATATGCCCTGAGCTCCATTCTGTTAACACGGGATAATTGCCGACAATAATAAGATAAAGAATAAATAGCGTATATGAAACACCGCCTCGCTTTACTTTTTTTAGCCGTTATTTCCCTCAACTGTTTATTGTTGTCACCTTTGTGCGCAGGCGCACAATCTGCAGATTCCAAGGAAAAAGTCAAACAGCTCATCCCTTTTATCGACAGCACTTACCGCGCTTTTGCAGAAGAAGTGCATTCACCGGGATTGGCATATGCGGTAGTTTACAAAGGGGAAGTCATCCACGCGGGTGCGTACGGATATACCGATTTGGAGAAGCGAATTCCGGTATCCGAGCAGTCTGTGTTCCGGATTGCTTCCATGACGAAAAGTTTCGTGGCGGTGGCCATCTTGCAACTACGTGATGAGGGTCGCCTAAAGTTGGATGATCCACTCGTGAATTTTATCCCCGAGTTTGCCGCGCAAAAGCCGCTCACTACCGATGCTCCGATCGTGACCATCCGTCATTTACTCAATCATACCAGTGGGCTACCGCAGGATGACCCATGGGGCGATCGGCGGCTGGATATGAGTCAACAGGAGTTCCATGAGCGGATTAAGGAAGGTTTTTCATTCTCCAATGCGCCGGGAGTGGCATACGAGTACAGCAATACCGCATGGGCACTTTTGGGCGAAGTGATCTTTCGTGTTACCGGACAGCATTATGACGAATACATCCGTCAGCATGTTTGGAAACCTTTAGGCATGGATCATTCGTATTGGGATTATACCCATGTGCCGGATGAACTGTTGGCGCGCGGATATCGCTGGGTAAAGGGGGAATGGGTAAAGCAACCGTTGGTAGGCAACGGAGTTTACGGTGCAATGGGGGGAATGTTGACGACCATCGGCGATTTTGCCAACTACATGGCCCTGCATCAGCAGGCCTGGCCAGCCCGCGATGGAAAGGATGCGCAACCGCTCCGTCGGTCTTCCCTTCGGGAAATGCAGTCGCCCTGGGTATTTTATTCGTTCGACGAAATGAATAACCGGACCATATCGCTGGCATACGGATACGGATTGAGGTGGAGTTGTGATACATTGGGCATAAAAACTGTAGGGCATACCGGCGGTTTGCCGGGCTACGGCAGTAACTGGATCGTATTGCCGGATTATGACCTGGGTGTCGTTTGCTTCAGCAACGTAACCTACTCGCCGGCTGTACGAGCGAATAACTTGGTGGCGATATCGATTATCGACAAAGCTGGCCTTTCGCCCCGCGCTATTCCGGTCTCTCCGGTTCTTCAAAAGCGGCAACAGGAATTAGTGGCCTTCCTCCCGGGGTGGGAAAGCGCGGAGCAAAGCCCAATTTTTGCGGATAATTTTTTTGCGGATTTCTATATAGATATGCTTCGGGACGAGTGCGGGGCTGTTTTTGATAAAGCGGGCCGGATCATCCGGGTGCATGCAGTTACACCCAGGAACCAGCTACGGGGCACGTTCGTTATGGAATGTGAACACCGTAACGTGGAGGTGTTTTTTACCTTGACTCCCGAATATACGCCACGTATCCAGCACTTCTCGATAAAGCTGCTGGATACGATTGGCGTTCAAGATCATTGATCTATTTTCCGGAAAGGCGTATCCGGATCGTTTCTTCGGATTGCGTCATCGTCCATCGGGGTATGCGCAGTTCGATGCGTTTCAAACCCTTAATTTGCCGGTCTAAGGCTAAAGGTGCCGGATCCAATGAGATGACAGAAAACCGGAGATCAGGATGAGATAGGTTCTCAATGCGCAGCGATTTCCCGTCCTGTTGCAGTAATGCGCCATCGGGTTGGATAGTTACGTCCGCCGTGGTTAACAATTGCCAAGTCACCTCTTCGGTTTTTTCGGAAGGTGAAATTTGATCTTCGATAAGTAAAGATGTTGGACTATCCTTAACAAACCGGCGGTGGGCGGAGGCCAGTAGGTCGCCGAAAGCGGCCGTCAGATCCACCGTAGCCTCAGGCGAAGCTCCTTCTTTGAATTTGGTAATCGTGGCCATCCCATCTACCCGATGCAGTTGACCGTTTACGGTGAGGGTGCTATGACCGAAGTTGTTTTTGGTAAGCAATGTCCAGCGTTGGCTATTTTGTTTTTTTCCCCACAGGTCGAAGCCCGTTTTTTCGAGGTCTTCATAGTTTTGATTGCCCGGATCGATTACCCAACGAATGCCATCCAGTTCAAAGACAAATGAACCCGCGTCCATATTGCCGTGGTTCACGGTACCGCGGCCGCCTTTCCCTCCAAAATAATATTGATGGGGGTCGTTGGGGCCGCCTGTGAAAAATACTACGGGATTGGCTCCATCGCCTTTCCAAGCGGTAGGAATACTTCCGGCTGTCTTTTCTTCGAACTGGGCAGCCCATACCAGTCCCGCTCCGTCCAGCCGCGCAAGGCGGCGCATTTCGTCTACGGGTTTCAGGAAGCGATCCTGTTCGAAATAGGCACCGTTTCCTGTCCGTTTTGCGAACCATGCCAATACCAGATCGCCATTTCCTCCGCGGCGGTCGCCGCAGTCTGCGAAATTATAATACATGCCCGAAGGGGCGTTGGTGAGTACCCGGAATGTAGCGCTTTCGAGGAATCCCGGAAAATTTCCGTAGCCAAAATCGGTTCCGAAAGCACTTTCCAGCATGGCGATGGTTATTACGGAGAAACCTGTGCCGTAATCCCAATAGGTAGATCCTTCGGGATAAATGCCGCTAGGCATGTATTCATGGAGCGCGTTCGGTAATCCGTCGAGCGCCCGGTGGATCGTTTTTGCGGCTAATTCCGGATCGCGCTCGGCAATGGCGATGGACGCTGCGATCATTCCCCCGTTGCATACCTGGTTCCAATTATTGTTGCCATAGGCCCACCAGGCATTTTTATTTTCAGTTGGCCAGCTCGGTTGAATGCCTTTCTCAATGAGGGCCTTTTCAGCTTCTTCGATGGTTGCCTTCGGCAGATCTCCCGCAGTCCAGTCGAGTGCGAGGGCGACCGCCAATGCCATTTCGCCAACATCCAGGTAATGCGATGGATTCCAGTCAGAAAATCGGCAAACAGCGAGCACTTCATCGTTGATCCGCCGTAATACAGCCGGGTTTTTTTCAATGCGGTATACCATGCCCAACATATTCACCCGGCGTAACATCTCACGGGAAACACCAAGCAGCCTTCTGCCAATTTGTTTCCGTTCCAGCAGGGGCTCGTTTTGAATGGCCGCGGCATCCCGCTGGATGGCCTTATATAGGTTTTGTACCGCTGGGTTGGCTTTTAGTTGCTGTTTCAGCCGCTTCTCAATATCGCGGTTCAACACCAAACGCGGTTGCGACTTACGCAGATTTTTCTTTAAATAGGCAGCAGTAATGGGATTCTGGAGCGTTGGAATTCCCTCGGTAGCTGTCTGCGCATCCACGGCCGGAGCTACGGACAGGAAGGAAATCAACACAACAAACAGGCGAAGGATCGGACGCAGTGTTTTCGTATGCATGATTTGGCTTTTTAGCGATTCAACAAATGGTTATATCGGATCAAGGCTTCTACGTAGTAATAGTCGGCGTAGGACAAAGGCACATCGATTTCGCTATTACCGGGCAAGTGCCCGGTGGAATGCATCAAGAGAAATCCTCCGTTTGTTCCAATGGGCGCTTTGTAGGCGGGCGACGAAAGGCTGGTGAGCATGTGCTCGGCCGCCTGGAGATAACGCTTGCTTTCCTTGCCTTTGACCATGCCCGACAGTTCGAGCAGTGCAGATGCGGTGATCGCAGCAGCCGATGCATCCCGGGGTACATCGGGACCGGAGACGCTGTAATCCCAATAGGGGATACCGTCTTCCGGGAGATTGGGGTGATCCAGTATGAATGCGGCGATTTTCCGAGCTTGATTTAAATACGCTTTGTCTTTGATATCTCGGTACATGAGGGTGTATCCATAGAGGCCCCATGCTTGGCCCCGTGCCCACGCCGATTCATGATCGGCGCCCTGATGGGTATGCTTGTTACGCACAGCACCCGTAGCCGGGTCGTAATCGATCACGTGGTAGGAGCTGTTATCTGGGCGGAAGTGATTTTTCAGTGTGGTGTTGGCGTGGATTTTTGAGATGTCTACGTATTTGGGATTTCCCGAAACACGTGACGCCCAATTCAAAAATTCGAGGTTCATCATGTTGTCGATGATAACCGGGAATTTCCATTTGTCCCCGTTGTGATCCCAAGAGCGGATGCAACCCACGGTGGGATTGAATCGGGATGCCAGCGATTCTGCCCCTGTGAGGAGAATATCCCGGTAGCGTTTGTTATCGGTGAGCCGTAATGCATTGCCGAAGCTGCAATACAGCATGAAACCGAGGTCATGCGTGCCTTTGTTGTTTTTTTCTTTTTCCAGCAATTGGAGCCGGTTTTCGGCTTCTTTTAGGAGATCCGCGTCCTGGCTATATTCATAGAGATATAGCAATGTTCCGGGGTAGAATCCGGATATCCAGGAATTACTTTTCGCGGTAATCAGGGAATCGTTCGCTTTGTTGATGGTGCGGGGCAGAACACCCGCTGGCACACGGGCTGTTAGGGTCTTGTATTGCGCAATGGCGTCGTGCATATTTTTATTGACGAATTCTTTGGTCAATGCAAGATCCTGAGCCTTTAGTGATGCGGCCATGGTTAAACCCAGTCCTAGGGCTGCCATTTTTTTCATGGTTTGTCTGTATTTCATGTTATTGGTTATTACACTTAAAGGAAACTTCCTGTTAATCGATTAAAAGGAGGTACGTGACCCCGGTTGTTTTGACCGGGTTTTTCTGGAAGATAGTGGCGGCCGCCAAACAGCATCAACTTGTAAAAGCCTTTGATGTCCATTCCGCCCAGCTGTGGGTACGTCCACCGTTGCCGATGAAGGCCGTAAGGCAGTAAATAGCCAAATGCCTTCCGGATACTTTTTCCCTGCGGAGTCTGATAGTTCCAGAGGTCGATTCCGATATTTTCTCCCAGGCGGGCTGTCAGAAAAAATCCGGTTAGGTTCATCAACGAGTAACTCCACGACCGAGTGCGCGCCAGTTCATGCGGCTGGCTTCCGTCGATTTCCAGCTGACTTTCCAAACGAGCCTTTGTCTGGCTTTCCAAGGTCTGCCGGGCCAAGGCGGTATCACCCACGAATAGCGCATAGCTGGCTACCTGGACATCATAGTACGTGCCGTGGTTGTTGTGTTCATCGGCTTCATCCTTGCCGATGTCGCTTTCTCGCATCCAGCGCAGGAACTCGGTTACCCACGTTTGAAGCCTTGTATGCTGTTGGTTTCCCCAATGGGGAGACGTCCGCAGCAATTGAGTTGCATCCAGCAGCTTGACCAGCGGCCATGTATCGATCAATCCGATACCCCGGCCATCCGTAATGCCGGGGATGGATTGACCGAAGTTCAGGTTAGGATTCATTCTTGTTTCTGCATTGAGGAACCAGGTGTCCAGTAATTTGGCGGCATGTGCGGCGTATTTGTTGTTTTGCGTGAAGTAATAACTTACGGCAAGAAGCTGCACATCGGCACATAGATCTTTAAGGTTTTGGGCGTCATTGATCGCGAAACGTTCCGGGTTGACCTGGCCATCTTTTCGGATATACGGCAGACCGTCGGGTTTTGTGGTATCCGGCCACCAGTAGGGGCCTACGCTCATGTAATCGTGCTTGTCTCCACTGGGCGGTGTTTTTTCCTTTTCTACTACAGAATAGGGCCCGCGCAGCAGCGCTTTATCCGCGGCATGGAGCACCGTGTCCAGATCGGCAGCTAAGGACGCATCCCCCTTCCAAATTTGGTTCCGGTGGACAGCTAACGTGTCTGAGCGAAGGAGAAAGGTGACAGCATTTTTTTGCATAGCCAATTGAAGCGATTTCCCGGCAAGGACCCCCTGGGGAAGCTGCACCGTCAGGGCGGTATCCGTATCGGTAGCTAGCCCCACTGAAAATGTGATGCTTTGAAGTTTACGGGTGGGATCGGCCACGGTAATCCGTTCGATCCGATCCCCGGAAGATTTGATCATGAATAAGGCGGGTTCGTTGGTGGTTATCCGTAGGCCCTCCGGAAAGGCTACGCTCCCCGGCTCATAAAAGATCGCATAATGGATGCCAAGTTTCCCGTGCGAAACCGCTTGCAATTCCTTGGTATTGCTCACAATGTGCACGGGCTGTTGCTGTGCATAGGCCCGGGTTTGAGGTTCGCTTGCGGCCGGCAACACCATGTATGCATAAGTTGCGTCCTGCGGGCGTATGCCATGATTAAGGGCTAGTGTGAAAATGTTTTGAGTAACCGGCTCGTCCGTTGCATGATCCTGGTGACTGATGCTGCGCCAGGTTCCTGAGGATTTTCCCTGACGTAACCAAACGGAATTCGTATCCAGGACCAGGTATCCGATGCTGTCGTGATTGAGCCATAGGGGACCTTTTAGCTCTTGTTCCGTCTCTGTTGTTACGCGCTTGTCATTTATCCAAACGGGTCCATTGGACAGCGATTGGTTCAACGTGGTCATCACCGGCTGCGTTGCCGAAGCCGTAATCCCTGCGCCGAGGCAAACAATTTCGTCGTCAAAGAAAAACCAAGATTTATGGGCCCTTAACCCTGAGTGCGGGCTCAGCAGATCAAAAGTCGTTGCACCGTATTCTCCGTCGGAAATACCACCGACGAAGGCGGTTGTCCCCTTTTTGACCAAGGTTTCCGAATGCGGAAAAGTATCTACCTGTACCACCGTGGTGCCAGGAATTTTCCGCCAATCCCAAGAAGGATAAATGTTGGCGTATTCGCGGCCCGTGCGCGAGATAAATTGGCTCCCATCTGCATAGAAATGGTTTTTTAATCCCTCTTCGTTATAGGGCGATTCGATGTTATTGGAGCGGTTGGAGTACATGCGTACCGACGCGAAATATGTCGGCCGTTGATGGGAGTGGTAATGTGAATACCAGAAATATTGATTGCTGCGTAAGTTGGGATTTTCCAGTTCGTCTTTCCGGTAACTGCTGATGCGCGCCAGCAATCGAGCCGTGTGATCCACCCGATGACCCGTCGCGGATTTTCTGGAGACATCCCGGTTTTTGATTCCGGGGTCGTCGAAGCGGCCAAAGGGCATGGCTTTGCGCATTCCGTCGAGGTAATAATCGACTACCAGTGCAATTGCCCGCGGGTCGAAGGCGAACCGCGTTTCGCGTACCAGATCGGCCCAATAAGCAAAGGAGCTTGCATATTGCCGTCCGTACGACAAGGTAGAGGGCACGCCGTCTGTTCGGTGGTGGAAGCTCATATCGGGCTTTATGCCGCGATCTTCCGTGACGTAAATCTGGTCGCTCATGGTTTTGATCGCGAGGGCGAAGGCAGCCGTATCCTGCCGTACCAGTTCGGTCACCGCGTTAATGGCGGCCATTTTGATAAAATCTCCTCCCGGGCGCGCGCCAAATGCGTCAAAATTGGAGCGCGATGCAATTGCCAGTCCGGCGGTAAGCTCGTCGGCAGTTAATTCGTCGCGCATCAATAACAGGATATTTGCCATGGCATCCGGTGTGCCGATCTCATTCCACCACCAATTCTCGCAGCGGTAGTCTTTTTCTAGCCAGTGATGATAGGCCTTTTTAAATGCGGAGAGCAGTTGTGCGTCCTGCGTGTAGGTACTTCCGGCTTGCTTATACGCTTTGGCCATCGTTAGCAGGTTTCCCAAATGGATACGATGTTCAAATCCGGTCCTGCTGGTATCTTTATAGTTAATCGTTGGCCAGGTACCATTGTCGGCCATGGAGGTAATGATCCGCTCCACCTGTTCGGCGTTCACAGGCGTATTGAGTAACGAAGTGGTCAGCCGGTCACGAATTACCATAAAATCAGCTGCTGGTTGGGCAAGATTAGTTGAAACGGGCAGCAAGCTGAGCCACAGGAGCCAAAAGCGCAATATATTCTTAAATGCGGGCATCATAATTTTGGTATCTGTGTACAATATTAACGATTTAAGAACAAATGTGCAAACGTTTACATATTCTCGAATTGAAACAAGTGGAACACATCCTGCGATGTCATAAGTTGGGCTTTCGATGGCATGCCTCATCAAAAGCCCAACAAGGTAACGAAATACGCTGCTACAGCGATTGCGGTGTGAAAACCTCCATCACCACTCCGCGGTCACGCACCACGAACGTATCCTTGGCCTCGTACGTATGCGTGCCATCCGATACCGTATACGTTAATTCCAGACCATTACGGGATTTATTCCCCCAGGAATACGCATCTTTTTTAAATTCCCCTGTCCCATTGACCGTCAGAGGCGAACCTTCCGGAGTGGACACCGTACACGAATTGCCGTCGAAGTCGAGGAGCAGATTTAATGAACCCTCCATCAATTCCGACTGGGAAGGTACGCTTAAGGATACCTGATGTCGCTTGGTAGTTACCAACTTTGCGGTGGAGTTTTGCTCCACATAGTCAGCGATATAGCGCTTTTCATCAATCGTTGTGCCTGCCGCATCTTTTACCGTACATTCGCCATAATGGAAATAGGTTCCGTGGAATTCATTGATGTATTTGATGCCAAACATCGTGAAGTTCTTGGGCGCCTCGTCCCAGTCGCCCGCAAATCGGACATCCGCATCTGGGCGCGACGTGCGTCCATTGAGTATGGTATCCACATCGCTGGAGCCGGTCAATCGGATCGGTACGACGTAGTTGAGGCCTATTGCATCTGGATCCGCAAAGAAGGCATCGGTAAGCTGTACGGTGATGCCACCATTCATTTCACCTTTTGGAATCGTGATCTGGTTGTCCGAACTCAATGTGTAGTAAGCCCTTGGTAAGGGACGTATGGGATTGTCACTTCCGCCAAAGCTCACTTGATCGCACAACGATTCGTCGACTTCAATACTGAACACGCGGTTTACGTTATTTTCATATACGCCGCCCATGGCCACCGAGATGACAAAACGATGGGCATTGTCATTCGTGTTGTCGTAGATATCGTCGCCCAGCACGAGCGTCCGTACCGGAAACTGATAAGGGAAGTATCCCGAGGTGTACTCAAAGTCCGGGAATGTTGCATCGCCATTTTTACAACCCGCGATACTCGCTATGATGCAAATAAATAAAAGAAACCGTTTCATTACCAACCGTTGTTTTGTTCAAGTCCAAATTTAACCACTTCCGTTTGCGGGATGGGGCCGTAGTGCATGTAATCGTTGTCATAGCTCCGCGCTTCGACGGTGAAATAATTGTAGTTGCCGTCTTCGATACGCACGCCCTTTGCAGGCTCCGTTAGATCGGCCTTCCAGCGCCGAAGATCCCAGAAGCGGAACCCCTCAAAGCACAATTCCAGCCGCCGCTCATTACGGATTAAGTTGCGCATCCCGTCTTTATCGGCAATGGAGGCTAGATACGCATCTGGCTGTTGAATGCCTGCACGTTTTCGGATAGCAGCGATCACGTCCCGGGCACTGAATCCCGCGGCATTTCCATCGGGTCCCCACGCTTCATTGGCTGCCTCCGCAAAAGAAAGAAATAATTCCGTATACCGGACGTGCGTATTGAAATGCTTTTGGTTGGAGGGGGAAGCCGGATCCATATTCACATCCTCACGCAACAATTTTTTCAAATAATAGCCGGTACGTGTGGAAGTCTGTTGCCGGTCCAGCCCATCCTCTCCGCCGGAAATGCTCGTGTTGATGGTCTTCCCTTTAAATTGGCTGCCGTTATAAACGATATACAACGACAGGCGTGGATCCCGGTTTTCATAGGGGTGTTCTTCATCATAAGCCCCGTTAGGATCGTCAATGGGAAATCCGTTGGCCATCGGAAACGCATCCACGAGGTTCTGCGTTGGGTTGATCCGGCCACGTCCATAAAGTGACGGAGGAAAGTGATCTGCTTCCCTTGCGTTGTTGTTGTAGATCGGTCGCCGCCAAAGGATCTCCTGAAGATCCAGCCGGTTGCCGGTAGTAATATCGGCCTCGTCCACCTGCGCCTTCAGGTAAAAGTGATGCCCGTTGGGGTCGATGCCCTCTATCCCGCCAATGTCGGTAAGCAGGCCTGCGAATTCGTTGGCTGCATTTTCCCAGGCCGCAATATCGTTGTTGGGGTTGAATGCCGGGCTGGCGGCCAGTAAGGCTAAGCGAGCTTGCATGGCCAATACATGTCGACCGCTCATCCGCTGTAAAGCGAAGTCGCCAAAAACCTCGTTATAGTTGTCGACGTTTACGTTCTCAAAGCCCATAGGCGGAGTTCCCACATTCCCGTAATCCATGGGCAGATAGCTTAATGCCGTCTCAAAATCTGCCGTAGCACTGTTTACAAATGTTTGAAAGTCTGCGCGCGGCATTGCAAATTGCTCTTCCGACGTCAGGAACTCATTATAAACGGGGGTACCAAGCAGCTGACCTCCACCCGCCGGACCTCCATGGTTCCGTAATAGGAAATACTTAAATAAGCCCCGCAAGGCGTATGATTCACCTTTGAATTTGCGGATATACAGCGCGGCAATATCGGGGTTTGTCCATTTCCAGGGCACACTGTCTACAACGCCCAGAAACTGGTTGATATACAAAATCGCCCGGTTGCAGTTGTCCCAAAGGTTCTGCGGGTTGTAACTCGCCGACCATTCGCCGGTAGCTATGCGGAGGTAATCATTGAACCGGTCGTTAGTAACCGCATCGTCCGTAGCCACGTCGTCAAATCGATAATCATTGGTAGGAATCAAGGTGTATGCCGTCAGCAAAAGTCCTTCAGCGAACGCCGGATCATCATACACCCGTTTCAAGGTGTTATGGTTATCGTTCTCGGGTTCCAGGAGGCTACACGATTGCAGGCATAAGACTGCCACCATTAGTTGGGATAAAAAGATATAGATTTTACGTTCCATTTTGCTGTCTTTTAAAATTGCGCCTTCACACCTACGGAGAAAGTCCGATAATACGGTTCATTGTCAATCCGGGTTTCCCGGATTTTGCGGTTTTTCGCAAATTGATAGACGTCGTTCGCATCGACAAACAAGTTAAGACCTTCCATCAGCAGCTTTCTGGAAAGCACATCCGGGAAGCGGTAGGTTAACTGGATTTTCCGGATCTGGAAAAAGTCGTTACTGTAGAGCCAGAAGCTTGATCGACGGAAATTGTTATTATTGGTTTGTGTGCTTAACCGCGGGTAAGTTGCCGTGGTTGCCGTTTCAGGTGTCCAGCTATCCCGTACCACCTCTGAATACTTCTTGTTGCCGTCTATCCAGAAGTAGTTTCCTTCGCGGAAGTTCTTTGCACCCCATTGGCCCGCACCTAAGACGTACAATCCTACGTTTTTGTAGCCTACCTGCAGTTGCAGTCCGCCGGAAAGCGGCGCCTGCCACCGTCGCAGGTAAACTTCATCGTTCACGTCCACAATGCCATCGTTGTTTTGATCTTTGTATTTGATATCACCGGGTTTAGGCGTACCAAAAGATTGCGCCGGACTATTATCGATGTCGGCCTGATCGCGGAAAAATCCCAGGGCTTCAAGGCCGAAGGTCGCGTCCACCGGATGTCCCGCGCGGTATTGATAAGCATCGTTATATACTTCATCCACCGTTAAGCGCTCAGAGGTCACATAGAGCGCATTTACGCCTGCAAAGAGCCGCCAATTACCAAATGACCGCTGCACATCGATACCCAATTCAGCTCCTTTATACGCGTCTTCACCAAAGTTTTCGTAAGGAATGAAGTTCGCGTAGAAACTCGGGTACTGAGTAGCCGGCCTGACAATCAAGTCGGTATACCGATCGTAAAAGAGGTTGGCCTCGACCCCCAGCAGGTTGTTGAAGAACCGGCCTTCCAATCCAAGGTTAACTTCCTTGCGTTTAACGAATCCGAGGTTTGGATTGCTGGGCCAACTGGATATCACGCCGCTCCGGCTGCGCGTACCCTCATACCAGTTGTAACTTCCCGAAGTAGCATAACGGCTGTCGTAATAGTAAAAATCACCTATCGGAATGTCGGAGTTGATATATCCGGCAGTCAAGCGGAGTTTCAACCAGTCGACCCAGTTCACGGTCGACATGAAATCTTCCTTACTTAGGACCCATCCGAGGCCGAGGGTGGGTGACAATCCCAGCCGATTTCCCTCCGGTAACTTTACCGAATTGACATAGGCACCGCTGAAGTTTACCAAGTACTTTTCTTTAAACCCATAGGTAACCTGCATACCCAAGTGAGCCTGTTTCACCCCTTGAAAGCTCGTTTGTAGGTTGCCCGGCTCTTTGAAAAGGCTCCCGAAGCCGATTAAGTTTGCCGACACGTGATGGTCTTGTTGAAACACCCGATCGTATGCCAGCATGCCGTAAAAGCCGAAGCGACGCCTGAATGAACGTGAACCGATATCCAAAGATCCCGGTCGTGCGTCTGTGCCATGTTGCCGTAATGACACAATCCGATCTTCGTCTTCTGCCCACACCGGTTCGTACACGGCAAACTGATTGTTGATGGCTTGATCATATCGGAGGAAGTAATCAAAACTGATGTTGGTGTGGAGGGAAAGTCCTTCCGTGATGCGTCTCAGGTCGAAATTGATCCGGTTGTTGAACAAATACTTCCGGTCTACCCGTTCGTTTCTGCCGCCTGAATAACCAAAACCAGCAGCGGTAGTCAAATAATTTGCCGTGCCGCCTAGCAGAAATTGATCGCCGATATCATTTTTCCGAGCTTGTAAGACAGGGTCCTCCGGATCGATCAGGTCAATGGGAAGCAAAGGGGCATATTCATATGGGCGCTCGTTTGCGGCACCGTTCCAGAATGTGCCGCGTTGCCCGCGGTCCACGGCAAAGTAACCAGCTACATCAACTTGTGTGGTAATCCATTCGGCCACTTTAAGATCCACATTTCCCCGCACATTAAACGTGTTGTAGCGAGCTTTGCTCCAATCGCCGAAATCAATTAAACTACCCACGGAATTCCATCCCATGTTGGCATAATAACGGGCGTTTTCATTCCCTCCCGAAAATTCACTCAGAAAATCGAAATACGGCTTATGATTATTCAAATAATCGTCTCCGTAATAATCATTGTCTGGATACCGATACCGGTTGCCACTACGAAAGTTTTCGATAGTTTGTTGCGAATACTGTTCGTCCAGACCATCGTTTAGTCGGGCTTGGTTGTAGTAGGTCATGTAATCGGCCGAATTCAGGAATTTAGGCAACTCCAAGGGGGTTGATACCCCATAGTTGAGTGCGAAATTCGCGTGTTGCCTGCCATCTGATTGTCCGCGTTTCGTGGTCATCAACACCACGCCGTTGATAGCGGCGCTACCATATAACACAGCGGCGTTGACATCTTTCAATACGGTTATGCTTTCGATCTCGGAAAGACGGATATTTTCCACATCGCGGGGCAAGCCATCGACGATGAAGAGCGCATTACCAGACTCCGTTCCGGTTCCGGTTACGTCGGATGTGTTAATATTGATGCCGAGCCCGCGGATATTGGTCGCGCCAAGCATTCCCAGCGCCCGTCCGTTGAGGACGTTATTGGTCCAGATCGTATTGTCTTTGTTGTTTACGTCTACCGCATCCACTTTCGTAACGGCGCCAACGATTCCGCCCGCCTTCACGCGTCGGAAAGCGACGTTCACTTCTTGTTCGGTTGCAGAAGTGTCGGCTTCCTGAGCGATAACCGGCTGTCCTAGAACTGCGGTCAGCGCCCACAACACCGTCTTCCTTCGAATGTTATATTTCCAGTTCATCAATTTTTCCATTTAGATTTACAACTTGAACTAACCTACCATCCCGGATTTTGTGGGAAACCTTCGTATTGCGTGGTGAACTGAATCTGGATCGGCAGCCAATTGTGCTTTTTTTCCGCTACCCGTCTAACGATCACGCGTTCGCGGAGGTTGATCGGTTTGCCATCACTTCCACGATCGAAGTCGATAGCCGTCTTATTGAGGTACCTGGGATCGCCATTCCGGTTCCACCGACGGAGATCGCAAAAGCGGGCGCCTTCGAAATTCAATTCCACGGCCCGTTCGCGTACAATTTCCTCAAAAAACGCATCGTTTGTAGCGGTGTATTTATCGGCCATATTCGGTAGTTGGGCGCGATTCCGAACCACATTGATCGCTTGTTCGGCGGTCATGAAATAATTGCTTGCCGATGCCTTCGGTGTTCCGCCTGGACTGAAAAGAACCGCTTCTGCGTACATGAGGTAAATATCGGCCAGCCTCAGGTACGGTACATACGCTTGAAGTGCGCCGGTGCGGGAGATGGTCAGTTCAGTGCCCATCGGTGAATAGCGCTTGGCGTAATATCCGGTAACACTTGGGGGATTGATCTGTGAGCGGTGCCGACCTCCGTTGTATAACTCTGCATACCGGTCAGGACCCGATTCATTGATAATCTGGTCGCCATCTTTCAAGATGTCCTTGTAAAACCGGGGTTCACGTCCGGTCCAGGGATCGTTGGGATCATAACCCGACTCGGGATCGTCGATGGGCAGACCGTTGGCCATGGCGTAGTTTTTGGTGTTGTTGTGGGTCGGTACATCCGCCGAGCTTCCACTGTTCAGGCCAAGTGAAGAGGGCACGGTGCCCCCCAGCGCGGACCACCGTACCCGGTCGCGTTGATAGATCGTAGGCATCATAATGCCTTCGGTGCCACCTGGTCGTTCCCAGTTCCAGCGCCAAAAGTTGTCGGTCCACGCGTCCCAGCTTTGCATCCGATACGTACCGGTTTCGTCCGCCAATTGGAGAAGTTCACCAAACGCTTCGGCAGCCTGTTTGGCTAATTCGGCGTTAAAGCTATTGTTTCCGGTTGCTTCTTCATTCATCATTGGACTGGCTGCATAGAGAAGCGCTTTACCCAGGTAGCCGAGTGCGTGGAATTTATTAATCCGGTCGCGATTATGTCCCAGTGTCCGCTGCCCCGGGCCGGATTGATCCCAATGGACAGGCAGTATAGCCGCCGCCGCCCGGAAGTCTTCCGCCATGCGGAGGGCACAGTCCTGAAAATTCAAGCGTTTGAACTCCTCCGAGGTGAGTTCGTCGGTCGCTTCCAGTGCGCGCGTAACATAAGGCATACCGCCCCAGTAGCGTGCTAGCTCAAAGTAAAACCAACCCCTGAAGAACAGGGCTTGTCCACGTAAGTGATCGCGTTCCTCCTGGGAGCCTTCGAACAGCCCTTCTTCTTCCAGTTTTGCCAGGGCTACGTTAGCTTTCCGGATACCATACCACGCATATTCCCAAACCCGTTTGGTGCGGGTATCCCGGTTCGTCATTTGTACAGACTGTCCATAAAAGTACCCGTGGTTACCCCAATAGTTGCCGTCGTCAAAGGCATACGGGCTGTTGTTAAGGGTTTCGTCGGCAAACAGGTATTGGTTCCACGCTCCGCCCTTATTGGGGTCCATAATGCAGTTGTACATCTCTTCCACGAATCCCTGGAAACTGATGAAATTCCCGAACACATCTTTCTCGGAGATATCGGCCTCAGGGGCCTTATCCAGATACTTTTCGCAGGAAATAGTTCCGGCTAATGCCAATACGCTTAGGGTTCTGAACAGTATTTGTTTGAATCGTATTTTAGTCTTCATGGTTCCAACAATTAAAAAGAAACATCGATCCCGAGATTAAACCGCCGCATATTGGGATAGGATCCTTCGGTGTCACTACCCCCACTGTATGAACCTTCGCGGTCATCGGGAAGATCCGACCAGAAAAATAAATTCGTTCCATTTACAAAGACCCGCATATTATCCAGTCCTATGCGTTTGATCCATGCGCTGTTGCTGAAAGAGTAGCCGATCTCAGCGTTCTGCAGGCGAAGGAACGACGCGTCGTACACGTAATAGTCGCCAATGTTTTCGGCCTGTGTTTTCCACCGGGGAAGGAACGAGGAAGCATTGGGATTATCCTTCGACCAATAATCGCTTACGTGCCCGAAGACGATATCCGTATCGTAGTTGAAGTTGTTGAAAGGAATGTATCGGGTGGCGTTACTGGCTCCGTAGAGTTGCGCCATTACATTGAATCCTTTATAATCGAATCCAAGTGTAAAGGCGGCGGTATTCTGTGGGACACTGGAGTAGCCAATCGGTGCGGAATCTTCATTTGCCTTGATGATGCCATCTGCATTGAAATCGAGCAGATTGTAATAGCCCGGCAATTTTTGCAGGTCGTTCGTTTCGGTGGGTACGCTAGCGTACACCTCATCCCAATTGTTGTAGAATCCCGTATTTATCAGGCTTTTTCGCTGATCAATGGGATATCCTGCCGCTTTGACGTGGTCGTATTGCAGGGGCGGATCGTCACGGAATATCACGGTATTCTCGTTGTGGGTGATGGCAATTTTTGCCCAAAGGGAAGTCGATGGACTAAAGTTTTTATTGAAGCCGACTTCAAGTTCGTAACCTTTGGATTTCACGTGTCCAAGGTTTGCGGCCGGAGGTGTCATGCCAAAGAACGGGGGAACATTCCGGCTACCGCCGGCAATCAAAATATTGGTGCGATCTTCGTTGAATATATCCGCGGTTACGGTCACAAGGTTCTTGAACAGGGCGAGGTCCAAGCCCAGGTTCTGTTTGGTAGCGGTTTCCCAATGGACATTCGGATTGCCGATCGTTGCTTCCCGGTAGAAGGTGTACGGACTCTGCCCGTCGGTGGCATTGTTGAGCCGGGCAGCCGTCCCGAAGGCGTATTGCGAAGCATACAGCCATCTCCCTCCTCCGCTGTCATCGCCCACTACGCCAATGCTATACCGGAATTTGAGTGCATTGACCCAATTAACCTTGAAAAACGGCTCATTTGACAGGTACCAACCCACGCCCAATGAGGGGAAGAAATCGAATCGATAACCCGGTCCAAATTTCTCCGAACCGTTGTACGCACCATTGGCTTCAAAGAGGTAGCGGGTCTTGTAGTCATACGTTGCGCGAAAAACCCAATCTTCCCGATAGGTTTTAAAAGCGCTGCCCCTGGCCGATTCTTCCCGCTGGAACAAGCCCATGGCGGTTACGTTGTGATCGTTGAATTGGCGGGCATATTTCAATTGCGCCCGGTACATCATCCGGCGGGTAATGGGAATATAGCCGATCCAGTTGGAGTTGGCAATTTCTTCCTGGCGGATGGTCCACGGGCGGATAATCCAATCGTATTCTTCGTCGCTGACGGGCAGGTATACGGTATATTCATTCGGATCCTGATCGGGGCCTTTATATAGTAGCGGATAAATCTGCTTAAATGCTACGTTGGTTACGGCCTCCCCGGGGCGGGTATGATTGGTAATATCGTAAATGCCGCCTTCTGACCGGACGTTGTTATCATAAAAAAAAGATCCCACCGCGCTTAGGCCTTCAGTGATAAAGCCGAGGTCTTGTTCTAAATGGAAATCCGAATTTAGTTCGGTATAACGGGCTTGCCGTATTCCCAGGTTATAGGCGACAGCCAATGGATTTGCGGTATTGTTTCCTCCTTCCTGGTAGGCCCCCCATCGGCCATCGGAATACCGCGGCAGATACAGATTGGGTGCAAGCCCATATACCGAACGCCACATCCATGCGTCGGCCCGGCTTGTACTGCCTTCGTTGTTGAAGTTTGTGTTTTTCTGGCCATAGAAGCCAGCGAGATTGATTTTCATTTTGGTCCGTTCGGTGAACGCGACGTCGATGTTACTTCGGAAGTTAAAGCGGTCAAAGTTGTAATTCGGCTCGTATCCTTTGCCGTTGTCCATGTCCTGAAACATATCGCCTTCATGCAGATAGGCGAGCGATCCGAAATACTGCACCATCTTACTGCCGCCGCGGGCATTCAACGTCGCCTTGTGTGAAAATCCAACATCCTTAAACATGGCCTTTTGCCAATCCACGTTGGGATAAATCTCTGCGTATTCGGGTATTTGCGGTAACCGGTAGCGTTGTACGATATCATAAGGGACGTAGTTGTTCCAGGAAGGCTCGTTCAATACCCCCTCCCGCTCGATGATTTCATTTCTGGCCATCATGGCCGCGTACGAATCCAGTTTCTCGGGAAGTTTGGATACCGACATTCCCATAGCGGTGTAGTTGAAATTGAGCTGGGTTTTGCCTTCCATCCCCCGTTTTGTCGTAATGAGGATAACGCCGTTGGCTCCTTTTACCCCAAAGACGGCGGTAGCCGATGCATCTTTCAGTACGGATACACTGGCTACTTCGTTAACGTCGATGTTATTCATCGCCCGTTCAACACCGTCGACTAAAATCAGCGGCTGTCCGCCGTTCCAGGTATTTTTACCTCGGATGAAGATGTTGGTCGCGCTCTCACCGGTTGTGACGCCCCCAGGCTCACCCGAAGAAGTCAGCGTAACGATGCCGGGTAATTGCCCGGTAAGCGCTTGCGCCAGGTCCGGCTGGTTTCCCTGCCGTTTCAATTCTTTGTCGGTGGTCTGTACGATTGAACCGATGACACTTTCCTTTTTTTGCTGGCCATAACCCACCACGACGACTTCACCCAACATTTCCTGGTCTTCTTCCATGGTTACGTTGATGAAATCGTTGCTGCCTACAGTTATCTGCGTTCGTTGATAACCGATGGAAGTCAAGGTTAATACATCGCCTACGCGGACACCGTCCAGCATAAAGCCACCATTTTCATCCGTGGTAGTGTGATTGTTGCTGGTTCCGACAGAGATTGTAACCCCCGGTATCGGCGCACCGTTGGGGTCTTTGACGATACCTTTGATAACTTTTTGGATTTCGTCGGCCATTACTGCATTTAGCGCTGCCGTAAAAATGGAGAGCAGCAACAGGAAGAATGGCCCTAACGTTTTTTTTAAGTAGGTTTTTCTCATAATTTGGTTATTCTTAAACATAAGATGTGAATCAAGCATCCCTGAATGTCCATAGGCGCTAAGGAGGAAAAAAGACAATCGTTTTCACGGCATACTGTTTGGGTATACAAAATGAGTACAAGAAATCGAAGAAATTATGCTGCTGACCGGATCGATCAACTAATTAAACTCTCTGATAGTTGTTTTTATGTTCATAATTGTGCGTTTTGTAATTAGTTAAGGCAATTGTAAAAAAAATATTGAAATAGCGCAATCGTTTACGCAATTAATTTTACGAAAACGTTGTAGTTGTACCGGAGCGTCTTATATCTCATGATAGGATTCGTTAGGGGGACGCTAGGGGATCGATATCCCGATGACAGGTACACAACGGGTACATAATAGGTACATATAACGTGCATATCGACGGTATAAGAAGCGACATTTGCGTCATTTCGCGCCATTTGCGACGTTTTGCGACGTTTGCGACACCGGTGCGGGAGTGCTTTCCGAATTTTGTTGGCATTCTGTGATTATTCCGTAGAAGTATGGCACAACAGGAAAGCATGATTAAACTGAAAGGTCGAGTCGGGGACGTGACCTTTTACCAAAACGAAAGGGGTTATCAGGCGCGTTCATCAAAGGGTGTCGACCCCAAGCGCGTGAAGCAGCATCCCGCGTTCAAGCGAAGTCGCGAAAACTCCCGCGAATTCGGACGTGCTGCAATCGCGGCCAAGTGCCTGCGTAGTGCCCTGAGGCCCTTGTTGCGGCACATCCCGGATGGGAGCATGGTAAATCGGTTGACCAGCCGAATGGTGCGTATATTGAAAGCGGATGACGTGCATATCCGCGGCGAGCGGCTGGTCAATCCGGTCAACGTCGGCATGCTGCGGTTTTTCGATTTTAACCGGAGTGCACCTTTGCATGAAATGCTCTTGGTAAGGTATGATGTAAATCTCGATCGTTCAGAAAATCGGGTGGAATTGCGCTTACCTTCGTTTTATCCCAAGCAGGCCGTCGTTTTTCCAAAGGAGGCAACCCATTTCCGACTGGTCGCGGCGACGACAGCGATCGATTTTAGCCGTGCGCCTTCCACATCGCAGCGTCCCCCAGTGGCCATGGAAACAACGGAGCTGTTATCGGTCGTGGGGCAAGTGCCGGCTCTGTCATTTTCCTTGCCTATCGACGAATCCCTGGCCGCGGGGGCGGTAATTGTACTGGTCGGGATCTCGTACTTTGAATCGTTGCAGGGAGAAATTTATCCGATCAAAGATAAGGAATCGGCACCTTTAGGAGTCGTGGAAGTGTACTGACTAAACTACCATTTTGCGTTTTTATGCGTTTTATTGTTACATTCTATTACTTTCAATTAGTCATTTTTGGCGAATAATATGTGTTTATGCTTTTTTGCAATTTTTTATTGCAAAAAAACGAAACAATACATGTATACTTGTATGGCCGATTCGAGCTACTAAAGAGAGCAACCCAATGATGAAAAGTAAAACACCTGCTGTATTTCTTTACGCTGTTTTTGTCGTATTTCTTGCTGTTGCCGTTATGTTCCCCAGCGACGCCGGGAGCCAGCAGCCCCTTCCGCGCACGCAAAATTCAATGGAAACCTTAACCGGAACCGTCGTACTTCCCGGAGCCGACCAGCTGAACCGCTACTTACCGTTGCTTCGTGGAAAAAAAGTTGGGCTGATGGGGAATCAAACCTCCATTGTTGGGCCGACCAAGAAACATCTGGTTGATGTGTTACTTGAGAATGGTGTCAACCTCCAATTCGCGTTCGCGCCGGAACATGGTTTCCGGGGCAATATCGAGCGTGGTGAAAAGGTAGCCAACGAGGTGGATGAACAAACCGGCTTGCCGCTGTATTCGTTATACGGAAAAAACGAAAAGGCAGATTCCATTGTGGCCTCCGTGGACGTAATGATCTTTGACTTACAGGATGTAGGTGCGCGGTTCTATACGTACATCACGTCTATGCACCGTGTGATGCAGTTGTGTGCAAACCATGGCAAGAAATTGATCGTCCTGGATCGACCCAATCCAAATGGCGACCAAGTAGACGGTCCGGTGCGGAAAGATGACCGATTCAAGTCTAACGTGAGTTATCATAAGATTGCCATGATTCATGGACTCACCGTCGGCGAACTCGCGAAAATGATCAACGGTGAGGGTTGGTTGGATAACGGGGCGCAGTGCGACCTGGAAATCGTCACCGTTCAAAATTACGACCATCGTACGCCCTATGAGTTACCCGTCATTCCGTCGCCTAGTTTACCTAATCACCTGTCGGTACGCCTTTATATGTCGCTCTGCCTGTTTGAGGGTACGGATATCAGTGTAGGCCGGGGAACCGATTGGCCGTTCCAGGTGCTGGGTTATCCTGATCGGGTGTTTGGCGAGTTTACATTTACACCGGGGGTACGACCCGGTATGGCCGCTCATGTGGAGCAACAAGGAGAACTGTGTTATGGGCTCGATCTCCGAGGACTGGATCCGCTGCAGCACACGTTCACCTTAAAATACTTGATCGATTTTTATAAGAAGGCGCCGTTCAAAAATACTTTTTTTTCGCGCCCTGAATTTTTTGATAAGCTAGCCGGTACCGATGAATTGCGGAAACAAATTGTCGCCGGGCAAACCGAGGAGCAGATTAGGGATTCATGGGCCGAAGACCTCCGGGCATATAAGATAATGCGCCGAAAATACTTGTTGTACCCGGACTTTGAATAGCTTTTAAACACACATTATACTAACATTAACTAACGTTTTAAACCATGAGAAAACTATTACGATTCTCAATGATGGTTGCACTGAGTATTCCCGTTTGGGCGTTCGCTTTTACGAGCAAAAGGGAAAGCACTCATGCAGACCTCAAGGAAGTCGCTGAAAGCAAACCTGGGGAGGCAGGTATTCAGCAGACCATCAGCGGCAAAGTGACGGGCGTGGACGGCGCGCCGCTATCGGGTGTGAGTGTGACCGTGATTGGCGGCACAATAGCGACGAGCACCAATGAAGATGGTAACTACAAAATTTCGGCATCCAGGGGTGCGACGATCCGTTTTTCGATGATTGGATACGCTCCGAAAGAATTAGAAGTTACCGGGTTCCAACTGAATGTGATTCTCGAGGCTGCCGACCAGAGCCTTGATGAAGTGGTGGTCGTTGGTTACGGCACGCAACGCCGGGGCAACCTGACGGGTGCTGTCTCGACGATCAGTGTGAAGGAGAACCTTGAGGCCAGGCCGGTTGCGGATGTGGGCAGGGCGATTCAAGGTGCTGCTCCCGGACTGAGTGTCGTGATTCCAAGTGGTGAAGTTGGATCAGATCCAGTCATTAAAATAAGAGGCCAGTTTGCTTCATTCGAAGGAGGTACGGCACCATTGATTTTGTTGGATAATGTGGAAATCCCGAGTATACAGCTGGTAAACCCCAATGACATTGAGTCCATCACCGTGCTGAAGGATGCCGCTGCAGCCTCCATCTACGGAGCGAAAGCCGCTTTCGGTGTTGTATTGATTACAACAAAAACAGGGGCAGGGAAGGAGCGAGTAGATGTCAGCTATACAAATAACATTGCTTTCCAGAATCCGTGGAAACGGTTTGAGATGGCGGATGTGAATTCGCTGAAATATACGGTAGACGCTTTTGAGCGTGTAGGCGGTAATCCATTTGCTGGTGCATTTTACCGCGTGGCAAGGGAAAACTATGAACGGGCCGTGGAATGGAAAGAAAAATATGGGGGAACCATTGGGCCTGGCGATCCGACCGTTTATGGGCGGGATTGGTATGTTGATCCAGCATTGGCCGGCGTGAAATACGGTGTGCGGACATATGACCCATATGACTACATGATCCGAGAATGGGCACCGACGCAGCAGCATAATTTATCAGTCGGTGGAACAACAGGGAAGACCTCGTTTAATATCGGTTTGGCTGCCCTCGAACAAAGCGGGATGATGAAGCCCGCGAAGGAAGACCGTTTTACCCGCTATAACGCATCGTTACGCGTAACAAATGAAATCAATAAATACGTTACAGCGAGAGCCGGAGCAATCTATTCCAGAAGAAACAAAGAATATCCGTATATCACAAATTCAACTACAGCCGACCCCTGGTTGTACCTGTATCGCTGGAGTCCGTTATACCCATTGGGAGATGACGAACATGGTAATCCGATCCGTAGTCCTGAAAGTGAAGCACGTGCCGCCAATACGGCCAACCTGCTACGGAATTATCTCAATCTGAATCTGGGGACGACCGTTAATATCACGGACAAATGGAAGGTAGATTTCGATTATAGCTTTTCAAATGAGGAATTTATCTGGAACAGGCCGGGGACAAAATATACTGCCGGTGATTCTTGGTCGGCTGCTAGCCCTCGGTTGGATGCAGCCGGCAATCCGGTATATGTGGATGCTGCAGGTAATGTGGTTTCAAGCTCTACACCGGGCGCAATGCCGGCGTATGACTTGAATTATCGCCAATACACGGCGGACGGAAGCAATCCTGATCACATTTATCGGGCGGCTGCAAATCAATATAAGCACACCATCAATGCGGTTACTACTTATAACCTCAACCTGGATGGCGGGCATGACTTCCAGTTTTTGCTCGGTGTAAACAGGGTGACGGATGACTTGGCCGAACAATGGTCGCAACGCACCAACCTGACCAATATCCTGAATCCGCAGTTCAACTACGCCATCGGCACACAAACGAGCGGTGGAGATGCTGCGTGGGAGGCGCAGCTAGGTTATTTTGGTAGGGTGAACTATGCGTACCAGAATAAGTATCTTTTTGAGGGGAATTTGCGCTATGATGGCTCCTCCAAATTTCCCACAGATTTGAAATGGCGTTGGTTCCCTTCGTTTTCCGCAGGTTGGGTGTTGAGTGAAGAAGCGTTTATGGAAGGCGCGCGTTCATGGCTTGATTTGGCCAAATTCAGGGGATCCTGGGGTACCATTGGTGACCAAACCGTACCGAATAATTTATATGTGCCCGCTATGGGAACCGGACAAACTATGTGGATCGATGGAACCGGACAGCGGACGTATTACGTAGGCACACCCAACGCCGTCTTTTCGGCCATCACTTGGCAGGACATCACGACGCTCAACTTGGGCTTAGACACCCGATTTTTCAGCAATAAGCTTGGAATCACATTTGACTGGTACCAGCGGGATACAGAAAACATGATTGTGCCAGGAGCCGGCATCCCCGCAACGTTTGGAACGGGGGCACCTAAGGGGAACTTTGGATCACTCCGGACGAGAGGATGGGAAGTCGCAGTCGATTTTAACCACCGTTTCGAAAATGGGTTGGGCTTGAATCTCCGGGCGAATATCTCCGATGCTAAATCCACCATTATGAAGTACGGAGTTACTGAGAGTGTGAACGATTGGTACGTCGGGCGGACCTACGGTGAAATCTGGGGCTACCGCACGGATAGGCTTTATCAGAAGGATGATTTTGAGTTGGATGACGACGGTAATTTAATCGAAATTACGCTTACGGAAGCCGAAAGTATACGGGGTGCCGGAAAAAAAGCCTGGAAGCTCAAACCGGGGCCCAACGGTGAAAAACCGGTTTATCAGGCGTATTTAGAGAACAGTGCGAACTTCCGCTTTGGCCCGGGTGATGTCAAATTCGTTGACGTGAATGGGGATGGGCAATTGGATGCGGGCAATAATTTACTGGATGACCACGGTGACCGCGAGATCATCGGTAATTTTACACCAAGGTATGAATATGGCTTCCGGTTGGGAGCGGACTTCAAGGGATTTGATTTGTCGGTGTTTTTCCAAGGTGTTGGAAGCCGCCAAGTGTGGGGAGAAGGGTTTTTGGCTATCCCTGGCTTTAATTCTTCCGATGGCGCAATGCCGGCAGCCATCGCCGATAATTACTGGCGGGAAGACCATACAGACGCGTTCTATCCGGCTGCATATAACAATCTGGGAAGTAGCACTGCCAATAACATGCAGGTACAATCCCGGTACCTATTGGATATGTCGTATCTGCGGCTGAAGAATCTGACGCTTGGATATTCATTGCCGGCTTCCTTGCTGGGCCGGGTAGGAATTTCTCAATTGCGGGTATACACCGCTTTGGAAAATATCCTCACGTTTGACAACCTGAGGGACCTACCGATAGACCCTGAAGAGGTGGCAGGGTTTTCCATCTGGAATACCAGTAATTATAACTCAGGCCGGACCGGAGTGGGTGCGCCTACGTTCAAAAGTGTATCCTTTGGTGTACAATTAAATTTCTAAGAACATGAAGCACTATCATATGATATCGAATAGCTTTCGCATAATTGCCGCTTGCATGCTGCTTTCTTCTTGCAATAAGGAAGTGCTCGATCGGCCACAATTAACCTCGCCGGTGGATGAAACTTATTGGCGGAGTGAGATTGACCTGAGGTTGTATGCGAATGATTTTTATCCCCATTATTTCGTCGGGTATAATAACACTTGGGGCGTAGATTATACGCCGGTAAGGGGGTATACTTTTTCGGATGACTTGACCGGCCGTGGGGTCCAGAGCCACTTCGAAAGCAATGTCCCAACAAGTCGGTCGTCAACAAGCGAATCGACAAGCGGGACGTGGATGACACAATATGCAGGTCCGACCTGGAATTTTTCATGGGTACGTAAAGCGAATATTTTTATTGATCGCATTCAAAATGTGGCTCAGCAATATATTTCGGAAGAAGCGGTTAATCACTGGCTCGCTGTCGGTCGTTTTTTCAGGGGATATGAGTATAGCCGATTGGTTAGTGTATTTGGAGATGTACCGTATTATGAACAGGTATTGAGTGATGTGGATTTGGATTTACTATACAAGGACCGTGACGACAGGGGTGTCGTGATGGACAAAGTTTATGATGATTTCCGCTTTGTGCTGGATCATATCCGCGAAAATGATGGTGTAAATGTGCTGAACAAAAATATCGCCGCTGCTTTCATATCGCGATTGATGTTGTTTGAAGGCACTTACCAGCATTATCATAACATCGACGCAGAGCGGGCTAAAAAATACCTGGAAATGGCAAGGGATGCCGCCGAACTAGTGATGAATAGCGGAGCGTATAGTTTTGGCAGTGATTTTAAGAGCCTGTTTGCGTCCGATGACTTATCCGGCAATCCGGAAGTGATTATGATGCGCGCGTATGATGCAGCGTTGAATGTGACACATCATATCACGTCATATAGCAACGGGACCGAAACGAATCCGGGTAATGCCAACTTGGTGTTAGTCAAGTCGTTCCTTTGCAACGATGGACAAGTGTGGCAAAATTCTACAGTTGAAGGTGCTGACGATTTTTCAGCGGCGAACCTGGCACTTACACGTGACCCGCGATTTGAAGCTACTTTCATCGACAAACCCTCGGCAGAGTCCTCGTCGTTGTTGTATAGTTATAAGCATGCGCCACGGGAAGCGCTGGATTACATTGGCAAGGCCTATCCGCCCGCATGGGGGAGTAATACGAATACAACGGATGCTCCGGTAATCCGTTTGGCGGAGGTTGTGTTGAATTGGATTGAGGCTAAGGCTGTCTTGGCGGAGTCCATGGGGGGGGAGGCGATTACTCAAGACGATTTGGATAAATCTGTCAATGCCATCCGCAGCCGGCCGCTGGATGCCGTTGCGGCAGCAAAGGGCGTGCAGAAGACCGCTCCGTTGTTGCTGACAGCATTACCCAACGATCCGGCTAGGGATGCCGACGTATCGGCCCTGATGTGGGAAATCCGCCGCGAGCGGCGGATGGAGTTTTTCTTCGAGCATTCCCGCCTGTTGGATATCAAGCGCTGGAAGAAAATCCAATACATGGATTTCAGTACCAATCCGGATTATTTTCTCGGGGTATGGGTGGACATTCCCGCAGAAATGCCGGCATTGCTGGCACCCGCACGTGAAGGAAATCTGAAAGTAAAGAAGAAAAATGGTGATGTCGTTACCTACAATGGTTCCAATGGCAATGAAATGGTAGGTTTTTATGTGATTGAAAATGCAGCCAACCGGAACGCATTTGACGATCGTGTATACCTGGCTCCGATCGGGGAATCCCAAATTATCGAATATGGCGAACTAGGTTACACCCTGACTCAGACGGCCGGGTGGAACTAGCAAAATTCCATTGCTAAATGAAAGCAGTAGGGGGCGTCTATAGCCAGACGGCCCTTACTAACTGGTTAAACAAGCAATCGCGATATATGAGGGATAGCAGATGTTTTAAATACTTATTAAAACCACTGGCGCTTTGGAAAGCGTTGGTGCTGCTGACAATACTTACGGCCACAGCCCAACCCTTCCAATTCGCCCACGTGACGGACACCCATATCGGAGGCGCCACAGGTGCGGAAGACCTGAGGCGTACCGTAGCCGACATCAATGCGAATCCGAACCTGGATTTCGTGATTTTATCGGGCGATGTGACCGAGTTTGGTTCCGACGATGAACTGCGGCTCGCCAAGCAAATTTTAGACAGCTTGCGCATCCCGTGGTATGTCATCCCTGGCAACCACGATACCAATTGGTCGGAAAGTGGGGGGAATAGCTTCCGTAAAGTATTTGGCGGAGAAACGTTTGCGTTTATGCACAAGGGTTACTTTTTCGTGGGCACCAATTCGGGGCCGAATATGCGGATGAGCCCCGGGCAGGTGCCCCGCGAAAACCTGGTGTGGATGGATTCCCTGTTCGCGGCGCATCCGGATAAGGACATACCCCTCATCTATGTCAACCATTATCCGCAGGATTCCTCGTTAAATAATTGGTTCGAGGCGATCGACCGCGTGAAACAGCGCAACGTGCAGCTCTTCTTCTGTGGTCACGGCCACCAAAATAAGCAATATGACTTCGAGGGTATCCCCAGCATCATGGGGCGCTCCAACCTACGGGCAAAAGATAGCGTTGGGGGCTATAACATTGTAACCATCGCCGATAGCCAGGCCGTGTATCAAGAGCGTAATCCAACGGTAGGCACCAAGGAGCCGTGGGCTATCATCCCGCTGCGCAACCACAACTTTGCGAATGAACATAAGCTGTACCACCGGCCGGATTATTCGACGAATACCCGGCACGCTGCGGTGCGCGAAATATGGTCCTTTCAGGATGAGAGCGATATCGGGGCGGGGTTGGCGACCTACAAGCAGCTAATCGTCACGGCCAATACAGCCGGGCAGGTTTATGCATTAGATGCACAGACAGGCCGGAAGGTGTGGACTTTCCAAACAGGTGGGAAAGTGTATTCCACGCCAGCGGTCTGGAAACGTTATGTCGTGGTTGGCTCTGCCGATGGCCATATTTACTGCCTAAGCGCCAAAACGGGTGAGCTGCTGTGGAAGCATGCCACTGAAAAAGCCGTGTTGGGCTCACCGTTGGCATACAAAGGAGTGGCCTACATCGGGGCATCCGATGGCAAGTTCCGGGCGCTCGATATCGAGTCGGGTTGCCTACGCTGGTCGTTCGATGACGTGAAGGGTTATGTTTCCGGCAAACCGTTGGTATATGAGCAAACGTTATATTTCGGCTCTTGGGGCAACGGCTTCTATGCGCTCGATCCGACCGACGGCCGGTTGAAATGGGAATGGTCCAACGGTGCGTCCAACCGTATGCTATCGCCCGCCGCCTGTTATCCCGTTGGCGCAAATGGCAGGGTGTTCATCGTGGCTCCCGACCGATATATGACGGCATTGGATGCCCGAAGTGGTGCCGAAATCTGGCGCAAGAAGGTTGACAGCATACGTGTACGGGAGTCAATGGGACTAGCCGAGGACGGTAGGCTTGTGTATGTCAAAACAATGGATGGTCAGGTGCTGGGCGTATCGACGACAGCAGATAGTATGCGGATCGATTGGACAGCGAAGTTGCAGTTGCCCTATGAATTAGCGCCTTCGGCGATCTCAGCGGCAGAAGGCTCGGTGTTCGTGCCCAGCCATTCGGGGCTGGTGACCGGTCTTGATGCCGCCAGCGGCGACGTCGCTTGGCAGTATAAACTAGCTAATGCGATGGTGAACCCGATGCTGCCATTAAACGGACAGCGACTGGTGGCCAGCACAATGGATGGAAAGGTGGTTTGCCTGGCATACGGCGATGCGGAAAAGCGGTCCTGGATTCGCATTAATCAACTCGGCTATACGCCGGAAGGGATCAAAGTGGCTGTCTTAGGCAGTAAAGGTGTCAAGCGGGTGAATAGGTTTGCATTGGTGAAGAGCGAAACCGGCGAATCGGTGTTTAGGGGAAAAGCGGGTAAGAATTTCGGTGCCTATGGCCCGTTTCAATCGTCCTACCGATTGGATTTCTCTGCTTTTGTGGATACCGGAACCTATTACCTGGAAGTCGATGGTACCCATTCTCCGCAATTCCGGATTGCCGGTGACGTCTACGAGGGTACAGCAGATTTTGCGTTGCGCTACATGCGCCAACAGCGTACCTTATTCAATCCGTTTTTGAAAGACAGCTGTCATACCCACGACGGGTTTACGTTGTATGCGGCCGCAGCGGGTTTACCGGATAGCACCCGGATCGATGTGGGCGGTGGTTGGCACGACGCGTCCGATTACCTGCAGTATTCAACGACTTCGGCCAACGCGACATACCATTTGTTGGCTGCATACCGCGATTTCCCGGCAATTTTCGGCGATGACAAGCAAGCCAACGGCCTGGCAGGGAGCAACGGTGTAGCCGATGTGCTCGACGAGGCCAGATGGGGACTGGACTGGCTGCTGAAAATGCATCCCGAGCCGCACCTGCTTTTCAATCAGATCGCAGATGATCGTGATCATGCTGGAATGCGGATGCCGGCGGAAGATGATTTTTACGGCAGGGGTTTCGAGCGGCCGGTTTATTTTGTCAGCGGTGAACCGCAGCAACGGGGAAAGTTCATGAATAACACGACGGGAACGAGCTCGACGGCGGCCAAGTTCACCAGCGCTTTCAACTTGGGGAGTACGCTCTTCAAAAACCTGGATGCGGGTTATGCACAGCGGTTGCGGGAGAAAGCGATCACGGCATACGATTTTGCCAAACGGAAGCCCGGTGTTGTGCAGACGGCTTCGGTGAAATCGCCCTACATCTATGCGGAAGACAATTGGGTGGACGATATGGAATTGGCCGCTGCGACCTTGGGATACGTGACCGGTGACGGTGCATTTTTGCGTGAAGCGTTGGATTATGCCAGGCGGGAAACCGTGACACCCTGGATGCAGAATGATACCGCCGCTCATTACCAGTGGTATCCCTTTATCAATCTCGGTCACCGGGAATTGGCCCGACAGCTGACGGGCGAAAGGCGCGATGAAATCATCGCCTATTATAAAAAAGGAATTGAACAGGTATGGGCACGAGCCGGAGAGAATGCATTTTACCATGGGGTGCCTTTCATTTGGTGCAGCAATAACCTCACGGTGTCATTTGCCATCCAATGCCTGTGGTACTACGAATTGACCGGCGACAATACGTACGGCCAATTGGCCCAGGCCAATTTCGACTGGCTGTTTGGCTGCAATCCATGGGGTACAAGCATGGTGTATGGCTTGCCGACAGGGGGCGATACGCCTACCGATCCGCATTCGGCATTTACCCACTTGGCAGGTTTTCCGATTGACGGCGGCTTGGTGGATGGCCCTGTGTACGGTAGCATTTTCAATAACCTGATTGGCATCCGGTTGACGAAGCCCGATGCGCATGCACCCTTCCAATCGGATTTAGCGGTATACCATGACGATTACGGAGACTACAGCACAAACGAACCGACGATGGATGGTACCGCCTCATTGATTTATTTGTTGGCGGCAAAAACGCAGGAGTCACGGGAGGTGGCTCGACCAAAAAAGTAGTGTACGATACGTATGGGGGTATCATCCGGGGTGATACCACGCAGCGTAATATGGCACTGGTGTTTACAGCGGATGAATATGGGGAGGGAGCCTCATTTATTTTGGATGCATTGCATGACCGCGGGATCAGGGGGTCTTTTTTCCTGACGGGAAATTTCCTTCGCGGGCCAGGTAATGCGGAGACCGTTAAACGGCTGGTGGCCGATGGTCATTATATCGGGCCGCATTCCGACCAACACTTGCTTTATTGCGATTGGGGAAAGCGGGACAGCTTGCTGATAGGCAAGGCGGTCTTTGACCAGGATTTGAGCGCAAATTACGCCGCGATGGCAGAGAGGGGAATTGATACATCGGAAGCGTCGTTTTTCATACCTCCCTATGAATGGTACAATCGCCGAATCGTGGAATGGGCGGCTGAACGGGGTGTGCAATTGGTTAATTTTACGCCAGGTTTGGGTACGGCGGCAGATTATACTTATCCGGAGATGGGCGATAGATATGTTGATTCGCAGCAGCTCTATGACCAGGTGCTGGCTTACGAAGCACAGTCGCCAAACGGACTAAATGGCGTTGTATTATTGATCCATTTAGGAACAGATCCAAAAAGGATCGATAAATTTTACCATCGGTTGCCCGAATTAATTGAGGCATTGATCATAAAAGGGTATAAGTTTGAACGGATAGATAAATTATTTCGGTAATTTCTAATCGTTTTTCCGTTACTTTATCAACATTTTGGTTTGTCGGGGAATGGCGATTTCAACGGCTACCAACCACCAAAACAGTAAATACAACAACGAGAGCGAGAATGACAAATATTACGGAGAAAGAATCGAATTACGAGAATTTGGACAAGATGTCTGTGGGTGAGTTACTGGTAAATATTAATAACGAAGATCAAACCGTCGCCGGTGCAGTGCAGAAGGCTATTCCTCAGATCGAGCGGTTAATCGAGGCGACCGTATCGTCGATGAAGAAAGGCGGCCGACTGTTTTATGTGGGTGCCGGAACAAGCGGCCGCTTGGGGATTCTGGATGCTTCTGAGTGTCCGCCCACGTTCGGTGTTCCGTACGATTGGATTATCGGTATCATTGCTGGCGGCGATACGGCCATCCGAAAGGCTGTAGAATTTGCAGAAGACGATGAGGAGCAAGCTTGGATTGACTTACAGGAATATGGTATCAATAAGAAGGATGTGGTTATCGGTATTGCTGCGTCGGGCGGCACACCTTATGTGAAGGGTGCGCTGCAGGCGGCCAATGCCGTAGGATTGGTGACCGGATGCATTGTCTGCAATGCAAATACCGTTATTGCCGCGGAAGCAACGTATCCCATCGAGGTTATCGTGGGGCCCGAGTTTGTAACAGGCTCTACACGCATGAAAGCGGGTACAGCGCAGAAATTGGTGCTGAATATGATCAGCACCTCCGTAATGATCCAATTAGGACGGGTTAAAGGAAATAAGATGGTAGATATGCAATTGACCAATAACAAGTTGTTCAGTAGGGGTATCCGGATTATCATGGAGGAAACTGGCATCGACGCTCAATTGGCCTCGGATCTATTGGAAAAACACGGCAGCGTACGTAAAGCCATCGAACATTCTCGTGTAGCCGATCATGATTAGAACCCTAGCCATCCTTGCCATATGACGCCAGCTATCCTGCTTCTTTTCTTAGTTATTTATTTTGCACTTTTACTGACTGTAGCCTACCTAACCTCACGTAAGTCGTCAGACAATGCTACATTTTTCGTGGCCAATCGGAGTGCTAAATGGTACATGGTGGCGTTCGGTATGATCGGTACGGCATTGTCGGGAGTCACATTCATCTCGGTACCGGGTGCCGTCGGAAATAGTGATTTCGGCTATTTCCAGTTCATTCTGGGCAATGCGGTTGGCTTTATCATCATTGCCTACGTCCTATTGCCGTTGTACTACCGGATGAACCTCACCTCCATCTACACCTACCTCGAGGAGCGCCTGGGGCATCGGAGCTATAAAACAGGTGCGATGATTTTCCTGGTGTCGCGCACGATCGGTTCCGCGTTCCGGCTCTATCTGGTGGCGATCATTTTGCAGTGGTTTATCTTCGATGCATGGAATATCCCCTTTGTGGTAACCATTGCCCTGTGCCTGCTGCTCATTTGGCTGTATACCAATAAAGGCGGACTGAAGACCATCATCATTACGGATATGATGCAGACCTTCTTTTTGGTGCTGGCTGTGGTCTTATCTATCTATTTTATGGCCGATAGCTTGGGCCTGGGGCTTGTAGAGACGATTGAAACGGTAAAGGAAAGTAGCTATTCTCAAATTTTCTTTTGGGAGGATGTGCTGGGCAATCGGATCCATTTCTGGAAGCATTTCCTTGGCGGTATTTTCGTGACTGTGGCGATGACCGGACTGGACCAGGATCTGATGCAGAAAAATCTGAGTATGAAGACGATCGGTGAGGCACAGAAGAATATGCTGACATTCACCGGGATTTTTGTCGTCATTAATCTGTTTTTTCTATCCGTTGGTGCCTTGTTATATCTCTACGCAGCGCGGAACGGTATCGATATTGCGAGCTTGCCCACGCCGGATTACCTGTATCCTGAAATTGCCCTTCATCACTTGGCCATCGTGCCGGGGATGGTATTTATGATGGGCCTTACCGCGGCAACATTTGCCACTACAGACTCGGCATTGACAGCGTTGACCACATCGTTTTGTGTGGATTTCCTTAATTTCAATAAAAAGGCAGATCCCAACGATCGCCTGCTCGTAAAGACCCGTAATCGGGTACATTTTGCGTTTTCATTGCTCATGATGCTGGTGATTCTGGCATTCCGCGTTATTAACGACGACTCGGTGGTAAACGCCATATTTACGGCCGCCAGTTACACTTACGGCCCGTTGTTGGGGCTTTTTGCATTCGGTATCCTCACCAAGCGACCGGTTGCCGACAAGCTGGTTCCCTACATCTGTGTGTTATCGCCCGTGCTGTGTTACCTGGTCAATACGTATTTCCTCGTTCCACACACGGCCTATGTCGTTGGCTTCGAATTGATCATTTATAATGGGGCGCTTACCTGGCTGCTGCTGTGGTGTACCTCTTTTCAAAATCATAAAGCCAAGCAACCGCTATCGAATTGAAAAATCCCCAAAATCACAACCACCGTGGGCTGGATTTTGGGGATTGGCTGGTTCTATTTATTCCACCACAACTTGGTTGTGATGACGTCGTCACCCTGATTGGCGAGCGCATCCTGGTAATTGGATTGATTTACACTTTGCTCTTTGGCAGGGTAAAACAACCGCTGCGGTATGCCATCGCCGAAAATAGGGTCGAAGCGGTAAGTGGTTGTCCCGTTGGAGGTAGTGCGCTGCCAAATGATATCATTGGGCTTCACCAGAAAGGTGGGATAACCGGTCCGTCTGATTTCAGACCAAGCTTCCAACCCTTGCGTGAACAGGGCGAAGTATTTTTGGGTAAGTACGGTTTCGCGGCTTGCAGGTGGCAGACTGGCGGCGTAAGCTTCGGCATCAGCGGTTGCAATGCCCCATTTTTCAAGTGAGGCCTGCACGCCGCTGCGGTATTCTGCATCACGCCAGTTGTTGTGTTCGGCGATGAGGAAGGCCACCTCCGCATATTCCTGCAACGTTTCGCCGAAATCCGCTGCATTTACGACCGTTCCCGGCAAGCTGATGTCCGTAGGTCCGTTGATGCCCGCAGCTTCCAACGGAAGCCCATAGGGCTGACCGACGTATTGATCGTCTTTGTTGGGTAAGGCATAAACACCCAATCGGGGATCTTCACTATGAAAGGGACCCAGTTCACCTTTCAGGGCATTTATCAATACATGTGATATCGCGAAATCTTTCCGGTTGGCGGTGACTGTCGCACGGTAAAGCGGCGCTTCATTGGGGGCATTGGCGGCATAACGGAAAACCGCATTGTGCGCATTGGAGGTGAATACGCCCTGTTCAATGGCTGCTTCAATATGCTGGATCGCCAAATCAGGGTTTTTTGTCCGAATGCGGGTGGCTAGCCTTAAGCGTAGCGAGTTGGCAAACCGGGCCCACAATTCGTTGTTACCTTTGTAAATGATATCGGAGTTGCCAAAGGTATTCAGGCCCTTGTATTTCCACAACGTATCGGCAGCTTGACGGAGTTCATTGAGCAGGTCTTCATAGATTTTCTGCTGCGAAGCATATTTGGGTGTATAGTTGTCGGGATCCTGTTGCAACGCCTCGAAATCCGGATCTCTGTTTCCGTAGGATTCATAAGGGATGTCGCCAAACACATCCGTGAGCGAGTGGAACGTAAAGGCTTTCAGTACCCGGCTGATTGCAATCTGGTTCGCATTCATTCCGGCGGTGCCAGCGGATGCGATTGCTTTCGTGTCTTCATCCGTATTGAGCTTAATTACCTTGTTGAGGTTATTGAGGGCTTTGTATGCATCGGCCCAATAAGCATCTGCGTAGCTCCTAGGGATGTCATAGCGCGACTGGTCTGTGTAGATATTCTGGCTGTAATATTGCGCGAAAAGCTGGGTTCCCCTTAACGAAAAATTCTCGTTCCGGATGTTGTCCACCAGTTGTTTCTGAGCAGCCAGAATAATGCTCGGTGTGGGCACATTTGCCGGTCGGTTTGGATCCGTATTAATTTTTTCAAACTCGCGGTCGCTGCATGCGCCCAAAGCAAGCACAACTGCAGCGGTAAAAAGGATATTCTTGATTATTATCTTCATGATAATAGGATTTATCGGGTTAAAAATTTACGGTAACATTCAATCCATAGGTAGCGGGTATCGGAATATTACCGCCTTCTATGCCTTGCACGTTTCCGCCACTGTTCGTAAACTCAGGGTCGATGTATTTGCTTTTCGTATAGATGTTCCAGAGGTTCCTGCCGTAAAGAGAAACATCAAGCCCGGATATACCGATGTTGTTTTTGATGTTGAACTGATAGCCAAGCGTTACCTCTCTGAGTTTGAAAAATGTTGCATCGAAGATGCTGAACGTGGTCGGGCCGTTGTATTCATTGCGAGCCCAATCCTGTGCGGATATCCGCGTATCATTCGGCCGGATATTGGAAGTGGTATAGGTGCCATCCGGATGGAAAACCACGTCCGCTTTCACGCCATCGACGATAACTCCATTCTCGCGTATGCCGTTTGCTGCGGTGCGGTCAAGAATGCCGGAATACATTCCCACTTTGTAGGTTTGTGAAAAGAAGCTCCCGCCCACGCGGCCATCGATGAGGAAGCCAAACGTCAGATTTTTGAACCGGAATTGGTTCTGAAAGCCGACGAGGTAGTCGGGCAGCACACTGCCTAGTGGAACCAATTGGCTTGTTTTCAGGTAAGTGCCATCTTCCTGCACTACCCGCTGTCCGTCAGGGGTATATACAAAATCAAAACCCAGCAGTTGTCCGTACGGTTGCCCTTCGCGTGCCACAAGTGTCACCAAGGTGTTGCTCAATTCAAGCGTGTTTACGCCTTCGTCGAGCTTATCTACCCGGTTTCGGTTCTTTGACCAATTGATCGTGCTGTTCCATTCAAACGCATCGTTCTTGACGGGTGTGCCGGTGAGCGTCACCTCGACGCCCTGGTTGGTTACCCTGCCAGCGTTCAATATTTTGGCATCGTAACCGAAAGCTGCGGACACGGGTACCGGCAGAATCTGGTTTTTGCTGATGTTGTCGTAGTAGGTCGCATCCACGCCCAACCGGTTGTTGAAAAACACAAGGTTTGCCCCGACTTCCCACGAGCTGGTGATTTCGGGTTTAAGCAATGCGTTATTCAATATTTCGGGTAGGCTGTAGTTGGGCGTTCCATTATAGGCGGGCAAGGCTTCAAAAACCTGCCGCAGTTGGTAGGGGTCCGTATCGTTCCCTACCTGCGCCCATCCGGCACGTACCTTTCCAAATGTAAGAAACGAAAGGTCTTGCAGAGCAGCGAGTTCGCTGAAGACAAAGCTTCCGGTTATAGAGGGGTACAGAAAAGAGTTGTCAGTGGTAGGCAGCGTCGATGACCAGTCGTTGCGAATGGTTCCGTCTAAGTAAAGCAAGTCGTTCCATCCGGCCGAGAAGCTGCCGAAGAGTGAATACACCCGTTTGTGGTAAAACCCATTATTGTTAATTACGGCGGGCGCATTTTTCAAATGGTAATATAATGGTACAATCAATCCGCCCTGAGTGAGTCCATCGGTAATGCGCCGTTGCTGGTCGCGGATGTTTCCGCCCAAATTACCCGACAGCGAGAATTGCGTCCACTGCTTGTTTGCCGAAGCAATGAACTCATAGTTATATTCGTTGAAATGATTGCTGTATTCCTGGTACTGCGACTGCGATCGTGAATAGACGGCGATGCGGTCCTGAAACTGATGGGCATACACGTCGCCGTGTACGCGGCCCGAAAGATCCAGCCAATCCGTAGCCTGGAGGGTAAGCCCGATATTGCCATAAAGCCGGTCGCGTTTTTCTTCGAGGTAGCTTTCATAGGCCGACCAATAGGGATTGTCGATGAACCGTGTGGCCTCCGCTGCGGGCGTGTCCTCGTATCCCGTACGGTTCCATGCCCGAGGTGTGCCATCCGGCCTTTTGTAGTCTGCAAGTCGCTTGTAGTCGACTTGTACCCCGCCCCACTGGAAGGCTTCGAGGATGATGTTGCGGTTCGAGGCACCCGCCCAAGGCCGGCCCAGGGTATTGTTGTGTGTGTAATTGAGGTTGCTGGACACCTTCAACCGGCCGAACTGTGTCGATCCGGCGAAATTCAGCGTGTTTCTGCCTAAGCTGGAGTTTGGAACCGTGCCCCTGACATTGCGGTTGGTATACGACAATCGGTAGGCCGTATTGCCGGAAGAGCCGGAAATGGCGAGGTTGTTGGTATTGGAGATGCCGGTACGGAAGAAGTACGAGACGTCGTGCTCCGGATACACCCAAGGCTGTGGGTTCAGGTAGTCGGCCGGATATTCCGGATCCAGGTTATACCAGTGCAGCACCGGTGTCCCGTCTAGCTTGGGCCCCCAGCTTTCGTCTGCCGCATAATCGACTAAGTTATACTGCTGGCCGTTGATCGTAGCGGTGCTGAATGACGTGGAATAGCCCTGTCCGTATAGGTGCTGACGCTTAGGCAACCTGACAATGTTTTCCAATTCGATCCCCGTGTTCAGCGTGATGTTAAACTTATCCTGTCCCTCGCCCTTTTTCGTGGTAATAAGAATGACGCCATTGGCTGCACGTGAGCCGTAAAGTGCAGCCGCCGAAGGACCTTTAAGTACGGAAATATTGGCAATATCATCGGGATTGAGATCCTGGATAAGGTTGCCGAAGTCTTTGCCTGCACTACCGTTGATCATGGACGAGCTGTTCAGGTCGGCGTTGTCAATCGGTGTTCCATCGATGATGTAGAGTGGCTGGTTGTTGCCACTTATGGAATTGATGCCCCGAAGCAAAACGCGCGTGGAGCCGCCGATATTACCACCGGAAGGGATAATTTGAAGCCCGGCAACCTTGCCGGATATGGCGCCGAGTGCATTAGCCGGCCGGGTCGACAGTTCTTGGGCATTGACATCCTGCACGGCATAGCCCAATGCCTTTTTCGCTCTCGAAACACCAAAAGCCGTCACGACCACCTCGTCGAGACTTTCACTGCTACTGGTAAGTTCGACAGTCAGCGGACCGGAAGGCTCACCGACAGCGATTTCCTTTGGGGTGAATCCGATAAAAGAAAAGATCAAAATATCGGTAGAAGATACATCCCGGAGGACGAAGGTGCCTTGTTGATCCGTTTGGGTTGAAATCGGTTTTCCTTTCACCGTTATGGATACACCCGTCAGGGGCAATTGGGATTGGGCGTCGATGACGCGGCCGGTAATATCGGTTTGCTGGCCGAACGCAATCAGGGGTGTCAGCAAATAAACGAGGTATATATAGATACCCACACACGTTGTCTTGTTCATGGAAATGCGAGTTGAAATGAATATAAAAAATAAATAGTAGAAGCAGGGCCGCAGAAATCAGCAGCGCATTCGCATTCGATGCGAAAGGGGGCAAATGGAGAAATTGTGTTTTGCGGAGGAAAAACTTCGTGTAAAGAACGTAACCATATTAATGTCTATTAAATTAGTAGACAAAAATAGATTATATTTGTGAACTATTCAATTCTTTTCAAGATATGACGAAAAAAGTACAATTCATTTCAAGGTTACTCTTAAGTGCGTCTGCTTTTTGTTGCTTTATGGTGTCGGCCAAAGGTCAGTATAACGTAGATAGTGTCCGGTCATCCCGCCAGTTGAAACTGGAAAGGCTGGCGAAGGATCCCGGGGCACCGCTAGCAATGGAAGACATCCAGCATATCCACTATTACGATCCGGACAGTACCTTTCGGGTTCGTGCGCAGATTGAACGGTTGTATAATGAAGTCGCTTTCCGCATGCCCACCTCCGATGGGACCAGCAAGGAATATGTGCGGTACGCGAAGGTCCGGTTCAGTTTGCGTGGTGTACCCAGTGAACTGACCGTGTACCGAAGTGCAGACCTTTTTGTCAACCCGATTTACCGGGATCATCTTTTCCTGCCATTCACCGATCCGACGAACGGTAACGAGACCTATGGTGGGGGGAGATATATCGATCTTTCAGTGAATGACATCCAAAATGGCGGCGTTGTGATCGACTTCAACAATGCTTACAATCCCTACTGCGCGTACGCCAGTGGTTATCGCTGCCCTTTTCCTCCTGCCGAAAACCATTTAATGACCGCGATTCTCGCGGGAGAAAAAAACTATACGGGCCCGATAAAAGAACGGCCGAAGCCCAAGGTACCGCCTAAACCGCTTACGGATACAGAGCAAGACCTTATCCGTTCCGGAGATACGGCACAACGGCTGCGGGTTATCCAAGATACCGTGCCGGATGAACTTCGTGTGCTGAAGAAAACATCTGAAGACGTTGATCCCAAGGACGAATGGTTGCCGCTATTGGCAAAACGAATGTACCTTGCTGTAACGGACACGTCGCATCCCGGAGTTGGGATAGCTGCCCCGCAGATCGGCATTAACCGGAACGTTATTTGGGTACAGCGGTTTGACAAGGCAGGAGAACCGCTAGAATTATACCTAAATCCCAAAATCACCTGGCGGTCCAAATTGCTGCGCAAAGGGCTGGAAGGGTGCCTGTCCATCGCCGACACCATGGGGCAGGTGCTCCGGAATTATGCGGTACACCTCAGTTACCAGGATGCCCAAGGGAACCATCGCGAAGAACTGGTGGAAGGATTTACCGCGGTGATCTTCCAGCATGAGATCGACCACCTGCTGGGAATCCTCTTCACCGACCGACTAGCCGAACAGGAATCGGGTACGTATCACCGCATCAACGACGAAGTCGAATGGTACCTGGAGGAGCGCGTTAAGCGGCCGTAGGATTGGCTCGTTAGCCTTTGACCCTTTTGCGTAAGTTTTGTTCGCTAACTGCGCATAATTTATACGTTTTATAGTCTACTAATATGGTATACATTTGTTTGGTTGCTATAGTGACCTTATTTGGTAATTAGCTATTAAGAAAAATGTATTCCAACAGACTTCATTCACCAAGAGCTGCCCGAAACATGCGGTACCTCGTTTCGTCGCATTGCGGGCAATTTAAAACGACGCTACAAGCTGGATCGGGTAACGGTTCCATGTATATGTGTGGCTAAGGCCATCACATCCCAGCCTTGTTTACCGTGTGCCTTGTCGCTTGGCTAAACGGTAACTCATCGATTTTCGTTATTCATTTTTTTATGTCAACCCCTTTGCGGTTTCGGTTTTGCCGACCGGGCCGGCCGATATGGCCGTAGCCGTGACTAGACAAGATTCACAACATAATCATGATTAAAATAATACATAGTATTCTGTTATTCACACTGTTATTTGCATTTTTCCGGTTTTCTCATGCGCAAGAAACGATGCCACTGATCAACTCGACGTTGGATGGCGAAGTGGTAGATGCCGCGACAAAAGAGCCGCTTACGGGAGCAACGTTGCAACTGGAAGGTGTGACCCACAGCACCAAAACAGATGGTCGGGGGAGATTCCGATTTGTTACCGGTCAGAAATTTCCCTATACGATTATCGTCTCTTATTTAGGCTACCAGACACGGAGTATCGTGGCTACAGGAAGTCCCATCACCATCGAACTGGAACCCGACGCCACGGGATTGGATGAGGTGGTGGTTGTCGGGTATGGCGAACAGCGTAAGTCCAACCTCATCGGAGCCATTGCCAAAGTAAATCCGGCAACCGTAAAGGCCATTCCGGAAGCGAGTTTCGATACCCAAATACAGGGTAACGTGGCGGGTGTACAAATAAACGGCGGCACGGGTATTCCCGGGTCGAATACGTTTATCCGTGTACGCGGTGCGACATCCATCAATTCCAGCAACGATCCGTTGTATATCGTCGATGGTATCTTTGTAAACAATGCATCCCTGCAAAGTGTGGCGGCCGACAGGAGTACCTCGCCGCTTGCGGATCTCAGTCCGGAAGACATCGAAACCATCGAGGTGCTGAAGGATGCCGCGGCCATCTCGATCTATGGGTCGCGCGGCGCAAATGGGGTAATTATCGTGACCACCAAGCGGGGTAAGTTCGAGCAGCAACCCACTGTCGCGGTCAATACATCGCAGGGGTGGGGTTGGGCTCCCAAGCAATGGGAATTGACTACCGGCCCGCAGCACGCGTTGCTGGTTGAAGAATACCGGGCCAACGAAGGGCTTGCGCCGGTGTTTACGGCGAATACGCGAGGACTTCCCGAAGACCAGCCGACCTACGACCGGCAGGCGATCCTCAATCAGACCGCCCGTTATCAGAACTATGCGGTTTCCCTGACCGGCGGGAGTGAACATACCAGCTATTACCTAAGCGCTACCCATGCAGACCAAGAGGGGATCTGGAAAACCATGGGCTTCAACCGGACGGGCTTCAAAGTGAATCTAGACCAGAAAATCACAGATCGGATACGGGTGGGAACCACCAATACCTTATCCCGGTCCATCCGGAATATCGGCCGGGCCGTGGGCAGCGGTGGCACGGGTGCGCTTTATCAGGCATCGGTAGATATTCCGACGTATCTGCCCATTTTCGACGAGGAGGGAGTGCCGCTGCGATGGGTAAATTTCGATAACATCTATTCGTTAACCACGGAAACGGATAATACTGCGGTGAGCAATCATTACATCGGCAATATCTACGGTGAGGCCGAAATTTTGCCATCCTTGAAGTTCCGTAGCTCATTCAGTCTGGATTACAACAGCTACGACGAGAATGAATATTGGAATACCAATCTGCTGCGGGGTATTGCCAATAACGGCGAAGCGATCCATAGTTATACCACGTCCAATTACTGGGTCAATGAACAAACACTGTCTTACCAAACGTCGGTTGCTGCCGATCATCACATCGGGATCCTCATCGGCAATCACATCGAAGGCACGTTGGTGACCAATACCTATGCTGCGGGAACAAATTTTCCCAACAACTCCTATACGCTCATTTCGGCAGCTGCAAATCAAACGGTCGAAGAAAGCTGGAGAAAAAATGCGCTGGTGTCATTTTTCTCACGGGTGGAGTACAATTTCCGGGGCAGGTACTTGTTGGAGGCAACGCTCCGGGCCGACGGTTCGTCGAAATTTGCTGCGGGAAATCGGTGGGGATATTTTCCTGCCGTTGGCGCGGCCTGGCGGCTTTCGGACGAACCTTTCCTAGCCCATACGGGGGTGACCAACCTGAAGTTGCGGGCCAGCTACGGGGTGGCCGGTAACCAGAATGGTATCGGTGATTTCGCGTATCGGGGCCTGTGGGGCGCGGGTGAAGGGTATCCGGACAAGGGTGCAGCTGAGCTTCCGGGTACCGCGCCACTGCAATTGGCTAATCCCGATCTGAGGTGGGAAAAAACAAGCCAGTTAAACCTTGGCGTGGATTTTGGCATCTGGAACAATCGGCTGAGTGTGGAAGCCAACTATTACCGGAAGTATACAACCGATGCATTGCTTCAGATATCCGTACCCAATTACATCGGATTCACATCCTATCTGTCCAATTATGGGGAAATCAGCAACCGGGGATTTGAATTGACCCTGAATTCGGAGAATATCCAAAAGAAAAACTTCACGTGGTCAACCGCTTTCAATATTGCGCAAAACAAGAATAAAATCGAAGTGCTGCCCAGTCCGATGTCGTTTGAAGACCGTTCTTTCCTCCGGATCGAGCAGGGTGTGCCGCTGTATTCGTATTGGCTTTATCATTTTCTGGGTGTGGATAGCCAAACCGGTGATATGCTACTCGAGGACGTCAATGGTGATGGCCAGATCACGCCGGCCGATCGGAAGGTGGTTGGCGATGCGTGGCCGAAATTTTTCGGGGGGTTGTCCAATAACCTAAGGTATCGCCACGTTGACCTGAATATTCAATTCACGTACTCGTTCGGTAATCGACTTTGGAACCACAATCGGATGCTTGGCGAACAAGGTGGAAGACTGGATGCGAACCGCGTAATTTTTGCCAGCCAGTTGAATCGATGGCAGCAACCGGGGGATGTGACTGATGTACCTCGCCTCACGCTGGAAAACTACAGTCGCCAGGAAGTAAGCCGTTTTTTTGAGGATGCGTCATTCATTCGTCTGCGCACACTGTCGGTGGGTTATACGTTCCCGGTTAAAAACAGCCATGTTTTTGACCGGCTAAGGCTCTACGTCGTGGGTACCAATCTGTGGATTTGGACGCCTTATTCCGGAGCAGACCCCGAAACACGCATCGAACGGGGAGAAAGCCAGAATATCCAAGGTTATGATTTTGCCTCGCCACCGACTCCACGCTCGGTACAGTTCGGTATTAACGTCACGCTTTAAGAGATAGCTATATGAAATTCAAATTTTTTAACAATAGAACAAAATGGTTCGGGTGCGTCGCTGTTTTCGCGATAAGTGCCGGTGGATGTGGTAATTTCCTGGAAATCGCTCCAAAGGAAGCCGTGGCAGCGGAATCGGCCATTATTGACGAAACTTCCCTGAATACGGCCATCCGGGGTGCATACCGTGCGTTGGGCGCTTCCAGCTACTATGGGGAGGGGTTTGTGAACCTCGGTTTTGTACCGACGGGCGATGTCATTTACAATGTGGCCGACAACCTGTCAGATTTAAATTTCCGCTCGACAGATGCAGCATTCGGCGGCCCGTGGGCCGCCATCTATCACACGATCAACATCACGAACCATATCATCGAAAAGGCGCCTGCGATTACCGATGTAAACCTGACCGATGCCGAACGGGAGGTCATTATCGGTGAGGCGCATTTCATCCGCGCACTGGCGTATTTTGATTTGGCAAGGGGATGGGGTGGTGTGCCGATCAAACTGACGCCAACCAATCGCCCCGACGATGGGAACGATATCCCAAGAAGTACACGTGAACAGGTCTACGAACGGGTAGAAAGTGAATTACAACGCGCGGAAGAGCTGTTGCCGGCGGCGGTCAACCGAATCAGGGCGACGAAATACACCGCCTGGGCACTTCGGGCCCGGTTAGCGCTCTATCGCGGGCAATGGGAACAGGCGGTTGCGTATTCATCAAAGGTGATAGCATTGACTGATGCGTTCCAACTTGTCGAGCCGTTTGCTGCATGGTTCCTCGGCGGGGTGACACAGACCCCTGAATCTATTTTTGAAATTGCGTTTTCGGCACAAAATCCAAATGGTTTGCGGACGCGCATGAGCTTGTTGGCACGAGGTGGAGAATACCGCTACCGTCCGGGTGATGCGGTCGTAAATACTCTGCGTAACCCGAAAACGGGAGGCGACCGCATCGCTTTGCTGGATAGTGCCCGTCAAGGCGGGCAGACACAGTATGCCGGAGCACTTTATTACCGGAGTCCGGCCACGGACCCCTCATACGTATTGCGAATTGCCGAGCAATACCTGATCCGGGCTGAAGCATATGCTCATTTGGAACAGCTGGAAGAAGCCGCGGCGGATCTCAACCGGATTCGGAAGCGTGCAAAACTGGATCCGATCGCTGCAGCGACGCAGTCCGTCCTACTTGATGCCATCCTGGAAGAGCGGCGGCTGGAATTCCTTTGGGAAGCTCACCGCTATTTTGACCTGGCGAGAACGGGAAAGCTAAAGGAACGGGTGGAAACACTGAAGCCTAATCTTCGCATCGAACCACACCTAGCACTTTTCCCGATTCCGGTGGATGAGGTAATACTCGGCGGTCTTGAACAAAATCCAAATTATTGACAAAAAGGTTTCATATGGAACGTATTATTTCTTCTGATTCCGCGGAATGGCCCAGCTGGAAACGCTACGGTTTCCGGTTTGTATTCATAGCGTTGGTAGTTTTTATACTGCCTTTAGACGGGAAGTTTTATCAAAAATTAGTGGGCATTCCTTGGCCCGATGTGCCATTTTATGACTTGCTGGTGCTGACGAAATACCAACCGCAGTTTTTCCCACCAAGTTATTCTGGAGGGCAGTATCTGGAGTTTGTCAGCTTCTGGAATTGGCTGGTGGTTGCTGCGATCGCGCTGATCGGTACGGTTATCTGGACTGCCCTTGACCGGCGAAACCCGGCTTATCCAAAGCTGTATTACGGATTGCGTGTATTGGTGCGCTACCGATTGGCATTGGCACTGATTGCCTATGGATTATACAAAGTGTTTCAACTTCAATTGCCTTATCCGCCGCTGAGCAATTTGTTGACCAACTATGGCGACTTCTATGCGTGGAAGGTTTACTATCAAACCACTGCAATCTCGCCGAACTATGAAACGTTTTTGGGCGCTATCGAGCTTATCACCGGTATCCTGCTCCTGTACAGGAGGACGGTCACCATGGGTGCTGGCTTGGCCCTTGGGTTTGTCGGCAATATCGCTGCGGCAAACTTCTACTATGACCTGGGTGAGCAGTCGTACAGTCTTTTGCTGGTGCTCTTGGCGATCTTTCTGTTTTCGGATGATGTGCCCCGGCTTTATCAGTTGCTCATCCGTGAAAAGCTGGCCGTTGCTGCGCGTTGGCGGCCTGTTTTCTCCGGGGCCTTTGGAAAACTCCGGATCGGTATCCAGCTCATCACGGTACTGTTTATCGCAGTCATTGGCGTTCAGGCGTATGGCGGTCGTGAGCCGGCTGCGTATAAGCTTCCCCGTACGCCGGGCCTGAGCAAGGCCGCCGGAAGGTACCTGGTTACGGAGTTTGTCGTCAACGGCGATACCATTCCCCATGCAACTGACCACCCGTTTCGCTGGCAGGAGGTGGTCTTTGAGGAATGGTCGACACTTTCCATTAAAAGTAACCGGAAAGTGACCATCGACAAGTCAAACGGTGAAGGGTATTATGAACGTGATATCGACCGGAATTATGAATTGGCGGGCATCGCAGGTAGGCACTTTTATCACTATGTGGCAGACTCCAGCCGGCACCGTCTCCTTTTGCAGAACAAGAACCTGCATCACCGGGAAGAGCAATTCACATTGGACTATCAACGGCCGACGGATTCAACCCTTGTACTTCGCGGCTGGATATCGCCGACGGATTCGGTACATGTGACGTTGGAAAGGTTGGCCAAAAAGTACCTGATGTACGAAGGCCGGCGGCGACCGGTAAAAATTTGACCTATTCATACACTTAAACAATTCATGCGATGTCAACAGAACTTACAGGCAACCCCAAACAGGCACACCGCCCCAAAGCCGCTGATGAAAAACGTACCCGACGGACCGGCCAACCGTGGACGTCGCTGCAAAAAATAGCCTTCCGGATTGGCTTTGTCTATTTTGTCGCCCTTTGTATCCCTGCTTATGGGAACTTTTACAGGGACGTGATTAAACTCTTTGATTTTGCCAAGCTGACGTATCACGATTTTCAAGCCATTGTCGCTTTCTGGCCGCCACAGTTTATCCTGATTGAGTCTGAAGAGGGCGTATTCGGCATTTATAACTACATCAACCTGATTTTGCTTTTGTTGCTTGCAATCGTCGTGGGTGTGTTGTGGACATGGTTAGATAGAAAATCCACGCAGTACAGCAAGCTGTATTACTGGGCAAGGGTGCTGGTGCGCTATCGGCTGGCATATGGAATGATCGGATGGGGATTGAAAAAGGCATTTCCCATGCAGATGGTTTATCCGACACTCGGTATGCTGAATACACCCTTTGTGGACATGGCGGAGAAGAAGCTGTACTGGTCGCACGTCGGTGTTTCCTTTGGTTATACGATCTTTCTGGGCTTTGCCGAGATATTGCCGGGGTTATTGCTGTTGCATCGCAAGACCGCTTCGCTTGGCGGTGCGCTGGCAGCCGTCGTTTGCCTGAACATTTGCATTGCCAACCACGCATATGATGCCGGCGTTGCCGTGCCTGCCGCCTACTTTACGTTGTTGGGTATATTCGTGGCTTGGTATGATCTTCCCAAGATCGGGGAGTTATTGGTCGGCGGCAAGGATGTTGCGCCCTATCGATACTATCCGATTTTGACCCGAGGGCAGAATAAACTACGATGGACATTAAAGGTGTTTTTTAACCTGGTTTTTGTACCGGTTGCGGCGGCTTTTTGGGCATATGGGTTTTTTAATGGCAATAACTACAACATTCCGAGTACACCCGGACTCCCGAATATCCAAGGGGTCTATCAGGTCAGCGAGTTTAAATTGAACGGTAAGACGTTACCCTACTCACCTACGGATTCCATTCGGTGGCATGATGCCATTTTTGAATCGTGGTCGTCGTTGAGTTATCGCACGAACAGGGCCGCTCTCATTGACCGGATGATTGGTTACTCGCCGCTCCGCGTGAAAGGGGATCGGGGAGAGTCGCGCTACAACCAAGTGAATACGCAGGATTCCGATGAGCTTTTCAAAAGCAGTCAAAACCGTGACCTCGGCGTAACCCGATGGGAAGTGGGCGGCATGGCGGGCTACCGCCGCTATTTTTTCTACGAATTGGACAGTGCCAACCAAGTGCTGAAGCTGCAGAACAAAAACAGAAACCATCGCAATGAGACGCAATACTTACATATCAGCCGTCCTACGGCCGATCGGGTCATATTGCGGGGGCTAAACGAATACCGGGATTCCATCGATGTAGTGTTAGACCGCATACCGAAGACGTATCCACTGGTTGAAGGCAGAGAAAGTGCCCTAACACAGTTTTAACGGTAACGTAAATTATTTCGAATGAAGCGTAAAATCATTATCGCCGGGGGATCGGGCGCTTTAGGGGCGTCGCTTATCGATGCTTGGAAAAACCACGATGTTGAAATCGTTGTGCTGACGAGGAAGAAGGTTCTGGCACAGGAGGGACGGGTACGTTATATTACGTGGGATGCCCGTTCGCTCGGTTCCTGGCAACAGGCGATTGAGGGGAGCGACGTTGTGATCAATTTGGTGGGTAAGTCTGTTAACTGTCGTTATACGGAAGCGAATAAGCGGGAAATCATTCGATCGCGTGTGGATGCCACGCACGTGCTGGGAACCGCGATAGCCCAGGCAACTGCGCCGCCTTCCTTGTGGATTAATGCCGGTTCAGTGGCTATTTTCGGCAATACAAGAGCGTCCATAAAAACGGAAGCGAGTACAGATTTCGGCGAAGGATTCTCTTCGGGCGTTTGCAAGCGATGGGAGTCCGTTTTTTGGGATGCCGATACGCCTTTTACGCGACAGGTAGTTCTCCGGATGGGCATGGTCCTCCAAAGGAAAGGAGGCGTGCTGAAGCCGTTCGTCAAGCTCGTAAGATTTGGATTGGGGGGTTCAATCGGCACCGGTGGGCAGTATATTTCATGGCTTCACGAGGCCGACTTTGTGCGTGTGGTGGAATGGGTGATCGAAAATCCAGCCGTCCAGGGTATCCTGCATGCATGCAGTCCATTTCCAGTAAGCAACCATGTGTTCATGCGAACGATCCGTCAAGAATTGCGGATGCCCTTCGGGTTGCCCAATCCTGCTTGGTCGACCAAAATAGGTGCTTGGCTGATTGGTACCGAAAGTGAACTGGTGCTGTCGGGACGCCGTGTGGTATCCCGCTTACTGGAAAAAGAGCAATTTGAGTTTAAATTTCCAGAAATAGTCACTGCTTTTCGTAATTTAGCCCTATAATCACTTCAGCTTGAGTTTACACCAATCATACGACGCCATTGTCGTCGGTTCCGGCCCCAACGGGTTGGCGGCTGCGGTCACGTTGCAGGAACGCGGATTGCAGGTGTTGCTGATGGAAGCGAAGGAAACAGTTGGCGGAGGGATGCGTACGGCGGAATTGACACTTCCAGGTTTTCGCCACGATGTCTGCTCGGCCGTCCACCCCATGGGTGCGGCATCGCCATTCCTGCGCTCGCTGCCGTTGGCTGACTTTGGATTGGAATACATCCATCCCGAGATTTTGGCGGCCCATCCATTTGACGATGGTACGGCGGCCGCTCTGTACCGGTCGCTCAATGAAACAGCGGACGGGTTGGGCCCAGATCGCGATCGCTACCGCCGGTTGCTTGAACCCTTGGTAAAACAATGGCCACTGATCGATACGCACATCCTGGGGCCGATGCTGAAAATTCCGGATAACCCATTTGCCTTGGCCGCCTTCGGTCTGAAATCACTCCAATCGGGAAGGCGGATCGCTGGGCGCTTTCAAACACGTGAAGCGAGAGGATTGTGGTCGGGCATCGTGGCCCATAGCATGATTCCGCTGGAAGCACTTACTTCATCGGCCATCGCCTTTGTGCTTACGATTGCTGGGCACCGCGGCGGTTGGCCGATTCCCAAGGGCGGTTCGCAGGCGATTGCGAACGCGCTGGTGGCCTATTTTCGGGAGCTGGGCGGGACGATTCGGACGAATGCGCCGGTTGCCGCATTCAGCGACCTGCCCGAAGCCAAAGCCGTCCTTTTTGATGTTTCACCTAGGCAGCTTCTGCAGATTTGCGGTGACCGGCTGTCCTCGGTTTATCGCTGGCAATTACGCCGGCATAAATACGGTATGGGCGTATTCAAAATCGATTGGGCACTCAGCGAACCGGTACCGTTCAAAGCGCCGGAGGCTCGAAAAGCGGGCACAGTACACCTCGGCGGCACATTTGAGGAAGTGGCCGATGGGGAGCGCAAGGTCTGGCAAGGAAAACATCCCGATAAACCCTTTGTACTTTTTGCACAACCGAGTATATTTGACAACTCAAGGGCTCCGGCGGGAAAACACACCGGGTGGGCCTATTGCCATGTGCCTAATGGATCTTCAAACGATATGACCAAAGCGATTACCGATCAAATGGAACGTTTTGCGCCAGGGTTCCAGGATACCATATTGGCCACGCATACATTTAATACCGCAGAAATGGAAGCATATAACCCGAATTACATCGGCGGGGATATCAATGGGGGAGTCGTCAATATTATTCAGTTGTTCAATCGGCCGGCATTGCGGTTTTCGCCTTATCGCACCTCTGCCAGGGGTGTTTACATCTGTTCGGCGTCGACGCCGCCGGGCGGGGGGGTGCACGGTATGGGCGGATATTATGCGGCCTTGCAGGCCTTGAAAGATGTTTTTTAAATCTACTAATTCGTTGTCATGTCATCAATTCGCATCAAATTAACCGAAGATTGGGCGGTGGTCCTTTTGGGTTTTCTGATTATTTTATTGGCTGTCCTGGGCTTGTCCATTCCCATCCCGAAGTATGCTTGGAACGACGGTTCGACCCTGGCATCCTTGTTTACTGCATCCAACGGTGTAAGTGTTTTTTTTCAGTTCTTGTTTGCGTATGCCATCGTCATCATCGGTGCTTTCATTACCGGTAAATCGGTCAAATCCCAGCTTTGGGGATTTCCGCTTGTTTTTCTGTTAACCATCGGTTCATTGCTATTATCCGGCAATTCGTTTATGAACGAACTGGGGCTGGAGACGGTGATTTTCAGTTTATTGATCGGCCTGTTCATCGGAAACCTGTTTAGGCTGCCTCAGTGGTTCAAGGCTTCGCTTAACGCGGAATTGTTGGTAAAGATTGGGTTGGTGCTTTTGGGCACACGCGTCATTTTTTCGGATATCCTGAAAGCTGGTTCTCTGGGTTTGGTTCAATCACTGATCGTGGTTTTATCGGTATGGTATTTTGCCTTCTGGCTGTGCCGCAAACTGAAGGTAGACGATGAACTAACCATGATGATTTCCAGTGCCGTTTCGATTTGTGGCGTTTCCGCAGCGATTGCAACGTCCGGCGCGATCAAAGGAGATTCAAGGAAATTATCATATGTGGTGTCGATGGTACTGATTACCGCCATACCGATGATGATTGCGATGCCGTACCTCGCCAAGGTCTTTGGACTTTCTCAAGAGGTCACGGGGGCTTGGTTGGGCGGCAGCATTGATACAACAGGCGCGGTAGTGGCTTCAGGGAGCCTCGTGGGTGAGCGTGCGTTGGAAATCAGTACCATTGTGAAGTTTTCACAGAATGTGCTGTTGGGCATTGCCGCTTTGGCGATTTCCGTTTACTGGACGTATCGGGGTACCCCGGAGGGCGAGCAGGTTGAAAAACCCAGCCTGGGAATTATCTGGGAACGCTTTCCCAAGTTTGTACTCGGATTTATCGGGGCGTCACTGCTGTTTTCTTTTGTGCTGAGTGCCGATACGGTAAATCAGGTGAAAGGGGGGCTCAAAGACATTCAAGGCGTATGGTTTGCACTGGCTTTTACCAGCATCGGCCTGGAGACGAATTTTAAGGATTTATTGGCTCACAACAGTATCAAACCATTTTGGGCCTTTCTGATTGCGCAATCATTCAATGTTTTGATCACGCTGACAGTCGCGTGGTGGTTGTTTGGCTGATTGTCCGGATATACGCATTTTTTCTTCCTATGACCGGCAGTTTTTATGCCTTTTAATGTCTACTGAATCAGTATACTTTTGCTTCAGCTTTGCGCCAATGCATGCTTTGAGACGCATGTTCGGTCTGCACAGCGTAACTATAAAGTAAAAGCTGATTCTATGTTGAAATTACTACGTATTCGGCGCCGGGTACCGTGCGTGTATGTGTTTATCGCTTTGGGACTGGTCTGGGGAAAATTTGCGGATGCGCAGGAAACTAAGCCCTTGATCAACGCTACCTTTGAAGGGGTGGTGTTGGATGCGGCCAATGGGGAGCCCCTTACCGGCGCGACCCTGCAGCTTGCGGGGGTTACCCACGTGACCAAGACGGATAGACGCGGGCATTTTCAATTTGTGACGGGACAAAAGTTGCCCGTAACCTTAATCGTTTCCTACATCGGTTATGTAACGAAGGAGGTGGTCGTCACCGAAACTCCCGTTACGATTGAACTGGAGCGAAGTGCCGCAAATTTGGGGGAGGTAGTGGTGACTTCCCGACGGCGCAGAGAATTGCTGCAAGAGGTTCCCATACCTGTTTCCGTGGTAAGCGGTGCATTGGCCGAGGAAAGCGGAGCCTTCAATGTAAACCGGTTGAAGGAAATGGTGCCTACGGTACAATTATATTCATCCAATCCCCGCAATACGGGGTTGAGCATCCGGGGCTTAGGGACGACCTTTGGACTGACGAACGATGGTATCGATCCCGGTGTCGGTTTCTACGTCGACGGGGTGTATTATGCGCGCACGGCGGCGACCACCCTTGATTTCATAGATGTGGAACAAATAGAGGTGCTGCGCGGTCCCCAAGGGACGTTATTTGGTAAAAATACGGTAGCGGGCGCGTTCAACGTTACGACCCGGAAGCCGACGTTCACTCCCGAGGGCAGGGCTGAGCTCAGCTATGGTAATTATGGCTTCATACAGGCAAAAGCGTCTATCAGCGGGCCATTGGGCGAGCATTGGGCAGCGAGGGTGTCTTTCAGCGGCACGCAGCGGGATGGATTAATTTATAACGTTGCCACGCAAAAACGGGTAAATGATTTGAATAACCTCGGCTTTCGGGGGCAACTGCTCTATGAGCCGTCGGATAACTTACAGATTTTGTTGGCAGGCGACCTGACGCGCCAGCGGCCCGACGGTTATGCCCAGGTATTTGCCGGAGTGGCACCGACCCAACGGGCAGAATACCGGCAATTCGAGCAAATCATTGCCGATCTGCATTACGAACTGCCCAGCCGGAATCCTTTTGATCGAATCATAGACCACGATACCCCATGGCGATCAGGGCAGGATCTCGGCGGCATTTCCGCCAATGTCGATGTAAAAGTAGGGCCGGGGACGCTGACGTCCACGACCGCGTGGCGCTTTTGGAATTGGAATCCGTCCAATGATCGGGACTTTACGGGCCTGCAAGGGTTAGCCTTGTCGCAGGCACCATCACGCCATGATCAATGGTCGCAGGAGGTACGTTGGGCGGGCAATCTGTCCACGAGCCTGAGTGCGGTGGTCGGTGTATTCGCTTTCGGCCAACAGCTCAATGCGGATCCCGCTCATACCGAAGAATCCGGCCGTGATCAGTGGCGGTTTGCTCAGAACTCGCAAAGCGAACTGTGGCAAACACCGGGGCTATTCGAGGGATATGGAATCAAGAGCTACCCGAGTATGAAGACATTCAGCGGCGCTATATTCGCACAAGTGGATTGGGCCATTACCCCTCGATTGCGGCTGTTGCCCGGTATCCGGCTCAACTACGACGACAAATCGGTCAATTTCCGCAGAGAAACCTACGGTGGGTTACAAACCGACGACCCCGACTTGCTGGCATTGAAAAATACCGTTTATTCGGATCAGGCTTTTGAAGCAAACATTGATGATACAAACCTTTCCGGTCAATTGACATTGGCATTCAAAGCCAGTGACAAAATCAATACGTTTGCTACGTTCTCCACAGGGTTTAAGCCCGTAGGGCTCAATTTGGGGGGGCTCCCCAACGCAAATGGCCAGCCGATGTTGGAACTGGCGGTGATCCAGCCGGAAAGCGTACGGCATTACGAAGTTGGCGTCAAAGCCCAGCCTACGCGAAATATTTCCCTGGGTCTCACCGTATATAATACCGATGTGAGCGACTATCAAGCACAGGTACAGGCAGCGGATTTATCCGTAAACCGGGGTTACCTGGCCAATGCCGAAAAGGTGCGGGTTCGGGGTGTGGAATTCGACGGCACGGTGCGGTTTAACAGCTTCTTCTCCCTCTATGGGTCATTGGCCTATACGGATGGTAACTATGTGCGGTTTACAAATGCGCCGCCGCCGCTAGAAGAAACCGGTGGCCCTACGTTTAAGGATGTCTCTGGCGGGCAACTGCCCGGTATTTCAGAATGGGCGGCCTCCTTTGGGGGCGAATCGGCCACAAGAACTACCTCATTTCTTGGTCAGGAAGGTGAATTTGTCTTCGCGGTAGACGGTTTTTCCCGGTCCTCTTTTTCTTCGAATCCGTCTCCTTCTGCCTACCTGATTGTAGAGGGCTACACCCTATTGAACGGACGGGCGGGTTTCCGGGCGGCGGAAGGGGTATCGCTGTATCTTTGGGTACGCAACGCATTCGATAAAGACTACTTCGAGCAATTACTGCCGGGTGCAGGTAATGCCGGGCATTACGCGGGCGTATTGGGAGACCAGCGAACGTATGGCGTTACCCTGCGCTACATTTTCTAATCGACTAAACTTGTAGAATCGTAGAAATCAGCGAATGTGGAGCGCCCGGTTATCCGGGCGCTTTTTCTTTCTGTCAAAACGTACCCAGGAATTTATGCCGTGCACTTGTCTCCGCCCGCCGTTTAAACTAAACAACAAACAAACAAATCCTTATGTACCTGCCATTTGCCTGTTAGCAAAAAAATAATCTACTAAATTAGTAGTCTTTTTGGTGAAATGTTTTACCTTTGCTTATGCAACAAAGATAGAACGTTAATATCGGATAGAAAATGCATAAATCATGCGTAGTTAAGTAGAATTTTTGCCGAAGCAGATCCCCATGGTACAATCAGATATTTTAGGTAACATTAAGCGCCTGCGAAAAGAGCGCGGGCTATCGCAGTCCGACATGGCCGAGGCTTTGCACATCGCCTTGAAGACCTATCAAAATATTGAAGGCGGAGTCACGCGTATTGATATCGACCGGTTAGAACAGATTGCGGGTGTGTTGGAAACTGGATTTTCCGAATTATTGGGAAATGGAGAGGTGAAGGTACACATCGATCGATTTATCAACGAAGAAAAGGAATTATACCATAAGATTATACTTGACAAGGAGGCCTATATTGCCCAGTTGGAAGACAGCGTTCGCTTTTATCGAGAAATACTTCGGGAAAATATTGCACTTTAGCACTCGATTGTTGATCAAAAATGCGTAAGCTTACCTCCAAACTACCCCATACGGCTACGTCGATATTTACGTACATGTCGCAGTTAGCGCTCCGGCACAATGCCATCAATCTTTCTCAGGGATTTCCCGATTTCGATGGACCTCCGCGGCTGATCGAGCTGGTAAACCAGCACTTGCTCGCCGGGCATAATCAATATGCGCCGATGGCGGGTGTAGGGGCACTTCGCGAACAGATCAGTGCCAATGTAGCGGCGGCTCACGCGGTGGTTTATGACCCTGAAACCGAGATTACCGTCACCGCTGGAGCCACGCAAGCGCTTTTTACGGCGATGGCTGCATTGATCCGTCCCGGTGATGAGGTTGTCTTATTTGAGCCCGCATACGATGCGTATGCCCCCACCGTGCAGGTGTTTGGCGGTATACCCAAACCGGTCACGTTGCGAGCTCCGGATTTCGCAATCGATTGGGACGCGGTGGCTACGCTGGTGACCCCGCGGACGCGGCTGATTCTGATTAATTCGCCCAATAACCCCACCGGTCGTGTGCTAAGCGACTCCGATTACCAACGGCTGATCCAGCTCATCCGGAATACCGATTGTTATGTGTTAAGCGATGAAGTATATGCACACATCGTTTATAACGGGGTACAGCATCGTAGTGTTTCACAATATCCGGAGCTTCGTGAACGCGCATTCGTGGTTGCATCCTTTGGGAAACTGTACCATATGACAGGCTGGAAGGTGGGGTATTGCTTAGCTCCTCATGAACTGACCGCAGAATTCCGAAAGGTTCATCAATTCAATGTGTTCAGCGTCAATACCCCGACCCAATATGCCTTGGCGGACTTTATGAAGGATTCAGAGGAACACCTCGGATTGAGTCCCTTTTTTCAGAAAAAGCGCGATTTCCTGATAGCGGCGCTTCAGGAAACGGGCTTCCGGCCCTTGCCTTGTCAAGGAACCTACTTTCTGGTCGCTAATTATTCCGCAATCAGTGATCTGCCCGAACGAGTATTTTGCGAGACGTTGACGAAGCAATACGGTGTCGCGACCATCCCCATTTCGGCGTTTTACCATCAGGAAGTCAACCAGCACCTGGTTCGCATCTGCTTCGCTAAACAGGAGCAAACCTTGCAGCAGGCAGCAACGCGATTAAAGAAGGTTAGCCCTTTCTGACTCCTGTGGTACCTCCGCCTTCCAATGTGAGGTTTACCGGTTTGTTGGTTTGCCAAGCACCGCGGGTAAAATCCGGAATGTCGAGTGAGCGAGACCGTTTTGCCACGGACTGTTCGCTTAACGGAAAGATACAGCTCCACAAAGCACCGTCATATACATCCTGATCGAGTGGCAAGCCATTGCGTAGGCAATCAATCAGGCGCCAGTCCATGATAAAGTCCATCCCGCCGTGGCCGCCCACTTGTTTTGCTACTTCGCCGACATGTTTAATCAGTGGTGGCGTGTGCTGCGCATAGAGTTTTTTTAATTCATCGTCGCTTATCCACTCATGGCCGAAGGCAATGCGTTCGGGCGACGGCCATTTGGAAGCAATCCCTTTGGTTCCGCTGATCAGGTGGATGCGTGAGTACGGACGCGGAGAGGTTACGTCGTGTTGTACCATAATGGATTTTCCCTTGGCCGTGCGGATCAGGGTGGTATTCATGTTGCCCCGATAAGATTTACCTACAAAGGGTTGAAAAAAAGCGTCTTCCTTCGCCTTTTTTGCAGCGGTATCGGCCATCATAAAATCATTGGTCGACAGGGACACCAGGTAGTCCATTTTATCTCCCCGGTTAATGTTTAGGCATTGCGCAATCGGACCCAGTCCATGCGTCGGATAGAGATTACCATTGTGTGTGGCGTTCATGCGTAGTCGCCACATATCCTGGTAGCCGTCTTTGTCAAAATTTAAATCCAGCAGGTCGTGGATGTAGGCGCCTTCGGCATGCATGATTTCGCCAAATAAACCATTGCGGGCCATATTGAGCGTCAACATCTCAAAAAAGTCGTAGCAACAGTTCTCAAGCATCATGCAGTGCTTTTTGGTCCGCTCGGAAGTTTCAACGAGTTGCCAGCATTCGTCGTTGGTAATAGCAATGGGGACTTCGCTCGCCGCATGTTTGCCGTGTTCCATCGCGAAAACGGCCATGGGCGTATGCAGATCCCAGGGTGTACAGATGTAGACAAGATCAAGGTCTTCGTTGGCTACCATGTCTTTCCAGCCGTCCTCACCGCTGTACTCCTTCGCTTTCGGAAGTCCGGCTTTTGTCAGGATTCCCTGTGCTTTTGCTGCCCGTTCGGGATCTTTGTCGCAAAGGGCTTTAATTTCCACGCCATCAATATGCGACATCCGCTGAACCGCTCCCGGCCCCCTGCTACCCAAACCGATAAAGCCGATGCGGACTTTGTCAATTTTGGGCGCTGCATATCCGCTCATATTAAATCGTTGCGGTTTCAAAGATTGGTACTCCGACAGTCCAACGTGATCGTCCGATGCTACTTCGTGTGCTACCGACGGCAATGTCGCCACGGCTCCGGAAAGAAGGGTGGCGCTCTTAAGAAAATTTCTACGATTGTATTTCATCTGGTTATTTATTGCTTGTAGTTTGCTAGATGGAGCCCTTCATGATCAACCCGTCGATTGCTGGACTCTGCAGCGTTTGTTATGTCACTCCGGTTCATAAATGGAATGGGTGTGTCCCAATAGCGAACACGATAATAACAAACAAGTATAGGACAGTTTGTTGAGTTATCAAAGGATTTGATAAACGCAACCGTTTGTTTAATTATTACGCATACGATTGCATGCATTGTTTTAAAAAAAAATTAAGAAAGTATAATCTCTTTGATTATTTTTTCAGGTAAATATATTTATTTTTGCGTCTCACCTTATACGTAATTCCTCAATGGCAAGATTAAATTTACTGGAAGAAACACGCTTTGAGAAAGCACCCGTAAGTGTTTACTCCGATCCTACGGCAGCTTCGCTGGCTGTGGCGAAACGTATCGCTGACTTAATTCGCAGCAAACAAGAAAAAGGTGAGCAGGCCGTTCTCGGTCTCGCTACAGGTGCAACCCCTGTAAAAGTGTATGCAGAATTGGTACGCCTGCATCGCGAAGAAGGACTCAGTTTCAAAAACGTCATCACATTCAATCTCGATGAGTACTATCCGATGCAACCCGACTCGGAACAGAGTTATGTGACGTTCATGAACCGTAATCTGTTTGACCACGTAGACATCGAGCCTGCCAACGTGCACATTCCCGACGGCACGCTGGAAATGGAAGAAATCCACGATTATTGTTTGGCGTACGAACAAAAGATTACCGCATTAGGTGGCTTGGATTTACAGATTTTGGGCATCGGCCGTACGGGACATATCGGATTTAACGAACCGGGGTCCGCACCGAATTCAGGCACCCGGTTGGTTACGTTGGATGATTTAACCCGGCGGGATGCCTCACGCGACTTTGGCGGCAAGGAAAATGTTCCCACCAAAGCCATCACCATGGGCATTGGTACCATATTCAAAGCCCGGGAAATCATTCTGATGGCCTGGAATCAAAAGAAAGCCGAAATTGTGAAAAAGGCTGTGGAAGGTGAACTGTCATCGGAAGTTCCGGCCACGTATCTACAGCTTTCAGACCATGTGGAGTTTGTACTTGATGTGGATGCGGCGTCCCAACTGACCCGGTTTGATACACCTTGGCTGGTAAAGGACTGCGTTTGGGATAATAAAACCATTAAAAAAGCGGTGGTATGGCTGTCACAAACCCTTAACAAGCCGGTGTTGAAGCTGACGGAAGATGACTATAACAACAATGGTATGGCACAGCTGGCCACTGAAAAAGGGCCCGTGTACCATATCAACATCGATATTTTCAATCAGCTGCAACATACCATTACGGGTTGGCCCGGGGGTAAGCCCAATGCGGATGATAGCCAACGGCCGGAGCGACGGGATCCGGCAAGGAAGCGTTCGATCATCTTTTCGCCGCATCCGGATGACGATGTTATCTCCATGGGAGGTACCTTCATCCGTTTGGCAGATCAGGGCCATGACGTGCACGTTGCTTACCAGACTTCGGGAAATACCGCAGTATGGGATGACGATGCGCTCCGCTTTATTGAATTTGCCACAGACTTTGCCAAATCGCAAGGCGTTGATACAGCGAAGCTGGAAGTACTGTATAAAAGCGCACGGCAGTTTATTGCGGATAAAAAACCGAATCAAATCGATACACCGGAGCTGCTTACGGTGAAAGGGCTTATCCGTAAAGGGGAGGCCATTGCCGGTGCACGTTTCGCAGGGCTGCCGGATGATCATATCCATTTTCAGAACCTGCCTTTCTATGATCGGGGTAAGTACGGCAAAACGCTGGATTATGAAGACGATATCCAGGAAACCATGGCGTTACTTCAGCGGGTCAAACCTCATCAGGTGTTTGCCGCTGGTGATTTTGCCGATCCTCACGGAACACATAAGGTATGTTTTGATATCATCCACGAGGCGCTAGTAAGGCTTCGGAAGACTGAAGCGTGGACCAAGGATTGCTGGCTGTGGTTGTATCGCGGCGCATGGCATGAGTTCGAAATCCACGAAATTGAAATGGCTGTTCCGCTTTCGCCGCAGGAAGTACTGCGGAAGCGATATGCGATTTTTAAGCATCAATCTCAGAAGGATGTACCTGTATTCCCCGGAGATGATGCGCGTGAGTTTTGGGTGCGTGCCGAGGAGCGGACGCGTGAAACTGCGCGTTTGTACGATGGGTTGGGAATGGCTGAATACGAGGCCATTGAGGCATTCGTGCGCTGGAAGTTTGAAGACGAATAACAAGCCGAATCGGATGCTCAAGGTTGTCCCTTGGGCATCCTACCACTTCACAGATTTCGGTTATTCATAAGGCGAATGAATTCTTCTTTCTTTTTTGGGGATATCATCGCCGGAAAGCCGTCACTCATCACCGCGTAGCCTCCATCCGTTTTGAGCATACGTTTTATTTCGTTAAGGTTGATGATGTGGGAATTGTGTATGCGCATAAATTGGTGGTTTGCTAATAGGAGCTCGTACTCTTTGAGGTTTTTGCTAACCATGATTTTGCGGCCATCGGTAAGGTGGAAGGTGGAATAGGCGCCTGCGGCTTCTATCCGTATGATTTGCGATAACGGGACAAATTCAAGCTCATTGGCCAAGGACAACGTTAACGTTGGATGACGGTTGTGTTGCAACTGATTTAGGTTGTGCAACAGCGAAGCAGTCAGTTGTTCATGATTCTCCTGATTCCTGTTTAGAACTTTTGTGAGCGCTTCTTTTAATTCATCGATATCGATAGGCTTCAATAGATAGTCGGCTGCGCTGAATTTGATCGCCCGGATCGCGTAATGATCGTAAGCGGTAGTGAAAATAACGGCCGGACTCAAACCTGTGAGCTGCTGAAGGATTTCGAAGCCGGTCCCGGTCTGCAACTCAATGTCCAAAAAGAGTATCTGGGGATTGTGTTTACGGATTAATAAGAGGGCTTCTTCGATCCCGCCTGCAGAACCAACTACTTCAATTTCCGGACAATTCGCTGCAACGAGATCCTCCAGCAGTTCCCTGCTCCGAATCTCATCTTCCACAATGATTGCTTTGGGTTTCTCGCTCATCAGTAATCAAGTACGGTAGGGGATTGGGCCCTCGGGTTGATAAGAATACGCAGTGTGACACAGGTACCGGCAGCCTTTCCGTCCGACGTCACCAGATCTTGGATCGCCACGTGGATTCTGTCGGTTACCTCTTCGTTCAAAATTTGTATCCGATCTTGTAGCAGTTGCTTGTAGGGCGTCGTATCGTTTGCGTCCCGTTGTTGATTGCGGGCCTGAGCCAATTTCCTGCCGCCCCCGTTATCAACGATCGTGCAGATCAAATAAGGCGCCTGGTAGGCGAACGTGATTTTGATTTCCCCGACACGGTCTGCCAGGTTAAGGATGCCATGATAAAGCGCGTTTTCGACGTAATGATAAATAACGAGCGGGGGCAATCCGGCTAAGTCCGATGGGAGATCCGCATCCGTTTCAATGAGGTAGTTGAATTTTTCCGCGAACCGCATTTTTTCGAGATCCAGGTATAGCTTCAGAAATTTTGTTTCTTGCGTTAACGTAATCTCGGGAATATTCGCTTGTGCCAGCAGTTCGCGGATGAAGCGGGAAAAGCGAGATACATAACTCAATGATGTCGATGTGTCCCCCTTGTTGATGTAATATTGTAGATCGTTGAGAGAGTTGAATACAAAGTGGGGATTTATCTGCGCCTGCAGCACGCGCATGTGCAGTTTTCGGTTGATGCGTTCGATGTCCCGGTTTTGCTTTCCGATTACCGCATTGCGTTGGGCCAATAATTTTGTCAGATGGGTTTTCATCCGATATCGGTTATACATCAATACGGCAATTCCAATGGCGACGACGATCAACAGGATGCCAACATACCGAAAGATCCGGTCTCTTTCTGCTGCCAGTAAAGAGCTTGCGAGTCGCTGTGATACGATTTCGCGTTCTTTCATAAGCAGCTCAAGTTCTGCATCTCGCTGACCATCGGGATTGCTGCCCGGACCTTCCATAATAATTTTTCCGATCTCACTTCCCAAGTATTTCGAAAGCAGGTTACTTACCAGCCGTTTACACTCAAAGCTTTGAAAGTAATCGTCCGCCACTGCTTGCCAATCACTGTTTTTGGGAAAGATGCCGGCCAACCCGGGCCGCTCCGTAGCAAACAGGTGTTGCCTTTTCACCTTAATTCCTTTTTGGAGGCTCACTACGTACACCGTCAGCGGCACATAACCGAATGCATCCGTTTCTTCGGCTATTTTTTCCAATATTTCGTAATCATCATATTGGCGCGATATGGAGATCTCGTGCCCTTTAACCAAAACATCCATGTCCTGCTCCATTGCGGTATGTCGCATGGTGTACCCATGCAGGTAGGGAATGGTGTCAAGAAACGCGCGTTCATCCGCGAATAGGGGCATCAGGTCATTGGTTACCAAGACATTGATGTCGGGCATGTAGGGTGGAGTATATTGCACCTCGTGCTTTCTTTCGGGGGTGATCGAAAAAAAAGACCAACCGAATAAGCCGCTTTCCGAGGCATTTCGGATTTGGTCATAAATGCCATTGAAACTTGCGGCATCCTTCCACTTAACGACCAGGTTATACCCGTATTCCCTGTTGATCCATTTAACGAACGATTCCATCAGTTCGTATTCGACACCCTGCAGGTTTCCGTTGGCATCTTTAAAGATGTAGGGATCAATATCATACCACAGGGCCGTGATGGTGCCGCCCTTTTTTTGCTGAACCTGCGCCCAGCTATCCATTTCTTGCGCGACAGCCACGCCGATACCCCATAGCAAGGATAGAATAAGCAGGTATGGTTTCCTGTGGCTCATCAATGGGTACTTCGTGCGAAGGTAGCAAAAAGCCCCTAAAAAATAAGGGATTTTCCAGAAAGCATTTTTTTATAATCTTTGGGATTGATGGGTTTAAAAAATTCATAGATGAAATTCCGGGAAGCCCGCGTGCGGTAGCCCATATCGCGCATCAATTCGTCTAAATGCTTATAATTGAAGGGGGCCACACAAAGGCCGCTGAATTCGGCCGCGATGGGCCGCTCTTCACACCGCCATTTTTCCATAAGCCGCATTTCGCGCAGCATGTCTTCAGCGGGGGGAAGAATAAGATCGCCTGATACGGTGGCGGCCAGCCAGTGGGCAGCTATCTCGGAGGTAAGGGTCGTAAACAAGCTTGAATTGAAGCCAACAAATCCCATCTGCGGTAGGTCGGGGTGTAAAATATTCCGATACAGTGTGTACATACCGTTTGCATTGGTAATCATCTCCTGATATTGCAGTTGCAGGAACGGAAGGCGTTGTTTAAAGCCCGTGCCAAATACCACGAGATCCGGCCGCATAACCGCCCCGTTTTTTAATACCATATCACGCCCGTTGAAATGCGCAATTTCTGAGCATATGCCCTGTATTTGCTTTGCGGCTACTTTCTTGTAAAACTGAACCGGCTCTACGCCCAAGCTGCAACTGATCTGGTCTTCGATGCGGTGAGTCGGCAGCATGTTGCATTTTCTTAGATTGAACTGCTTTTTCAACAACAGTTCAAGCATCCGCCAATGCAACCATACCAAAGGCCGGCCCAGGGAATGTAGCACGTATTGAAAGGTGTTTTTCTTGTGTGCGTCGAAAAAGGCTTCCGAAAAGCGTGAAAAAAGCAGATATTTCATGTTGATGCGATTGCCAAAGAATCGGGGGACTTTCCATTGCGCACGCCGGTAGATCAGCGTACAACGCTTGCTGACGTCGGCGGCGGTTGCCGCAATATCGGTCGCTGATTTGGCGAATCCAATAACGGCGACGTCCTTGCCAGCCAATTGTTCAGTATTTGATATGTTGGAAGAATGCAGCAAAAGTCCGCCTGCACTTTTAAAGGAATCCATGCCCGGTATTTCCGGGATATAAGGCTCATGGAAGGTACCCGTGCATACGACGACGTATGCAAAGGAGAGCGATCTTCCATCGTCGAGTTTTACCATCCAATTAAAACCATCGTAATACATGTTTTTTACCGTGATACCAAACTGAATGTGGGGCATGATGTCGAAATGAATCGCATAATTCGTTAAGTATTCCTGCACCTGCTGGCCGGTAGGCCACATCGGATAATGGGATGGCATGGGGTAGTCCGAAAACGCATATTCGTCGCGTGTAGTTTGCGTGGTTACGCCTACGTATGAACGGCTTTGGTGCCATACTCCACCGATACCATCCGATTTCTCGAGTACCGTCACCTGATAACCTTTTTGTAAAAATGTTTTTGCGGTAGTCAGGCCGCTAATGCCCGCACCGATGATTCCAATATGTTTCATGAGAAAATAATTTAAAATTTGCATTTATCTTTTGCGATGATTGGCTTATTTTAGTTACTTTACGTTGCCTATTAGTATCCATGATGAGCTACTTTCTCGTTGCAGGAAGCGTTTTGTTGCTTACAACCTGTTGTTGGTTCTGGTATTTCAGGAAAAAGGCAACGGATTTGCATAGGGCAGCCCAGCAGCGCATCGATGAACTCGAGGATACGATTTGGCGCCTGCAGATGAGCCCGCATTTCCTGAATAACTGCCTGAACAGTCTCCATGGTATGATTCATCGCGGAGATAATCAGTCGGCCGCACATTACCTGACGAGCCTTTCCCGGCTCGCCCGGAAACTGTTGGAATATTCCGAAGAGACCATCATCACGCTTGCCGATGAGTTGGATATGGTGAAACACTATATTCATCTTGAGCAGTTGCGATTTGGTGATCGGGTAGAAGCAGAGATCGTGCTTCCCCCGGATGCGGATCCGGCAACGATTTCAGTGCCCCCGTTGTTCATACAGCCCTTCGTCGAGAATGCATTTATCCACGGCTTGCTTCCACAGCAAACGCCTGGTACGATTACAATTCGGTTTTCGATGGCTGGAAGCGACACCCTATGTTGTTCGGTAACGGATAGCGGCGTCGGAAGAACGGCGCGTGCGCCACGGAATCGCCGAGCCGATGCCGGTAAATCGTTCGGTATTGCGGTTACCCGTAAACGCATTGACGCGTTTAACAAATCGTACGGCCGCACCTTGCCGTTTGTCATCCGTGACCTTGCTGACGCCCATGGGCGATGTGCGGGCACTTCGGTGGAAATCCAACTTGCGTTGGTGGCCGTTGAATCGTAGAGACCCATGTGTACTTACTTTACGTTAACCAATACCCGTATTTTTCCGGTTCCCGATTCGTCAAATTCCTCGAGCGCTTTTCCGATAATCTGGCCGGGACCTACTTTGTTTTTATCGGCTTTCATCGCAACCCCGGGGATCGATGAGGTCACGAGCAAATCACCCCTTTTGATCGGGCCGCCTTCCAAGCACACCTTGGTAGGGATAACGCCGACTACCCCCATGGGAACCATCTGTGAGAGGTCATCGTCGATGCCTTCCTCGGTAAGCAATACGCCGGGTTTGGTAGCGTATACGCCCACGACAATGTCAGAATACGATTGGGTTGATTTCGTTACCGTGCGGTCCTCCTCCATCGAAATGACCAGCACATCGCCGGGTTCGTATTGTACAATGGATCCTTCCACGTCAAATACTTCGGCGATATCCGCGCCGCCATTGAACGTTCCGCCGTTGAAAAATCCAACACCGGCGGCACTGATCCTCGCGACATTTGCAATCGGGTTGCCTGCTCGGAATACGGCCAGGTCTTTGGGTTGCCCGTGCGACTCGACAACCATGACGTCGACAGTCGAGTTGCCATGCCCGGCCACGACCAGTGAACTGCCGTTTCCCTGATGCGTGGCTCGTAATGCCGCCGCGGTATTTTGGGTATTGCTGACCACGAAATTACCCGCGCCACCCCCTGTCCCGGAAGCGGATCCCGTTATCGCTGCATTGTTGTTAGCGATATTGACGGTGGTTTGTGCCCGCACAGCCGGTGCAATACCGTTGGTTACCGTAAATTGCGCTGCCGCTGCTAAGGTGCTGTTCGTTTCTACAAGCAAAGCTTCTTTCGGGTTGTTCACCAACGGATTGCGTACATGCAGTACATTTCCGGTGGCGTTTCCCTGTGTATAAAATTCCGCCACAGCCTCGGAGCCGCGATTGTAGGCCCGGATTGCATTTCCATTGCTGGCGGCAACGACCAGCCCGCGACCGGAGCCGGTACTGTTATTTTCTACGAAAAGACTCGGTTCGTTGTTTGCAGCTCCTGTGCTGGTAAAGGACGCCACCCTACCCGTGCCTTGTTGTAAGCCTTCAAAGACGGTGCCTGAGCTTTGATTAATACCGGAATAGGTACTGCCGGAGGTGGACTGTGCTGACACGGCGACACCGCCGCCAAGGGTGGTGACAACAAGCGTATGTGAGTTGTTGTTTGTGTTTTCAGTGCGGAAGAAGCCCGCACTTCCGCCGGTGCCGTTTACACGGCTTGTAAGGCTGGTACCCGTACCGTTTGTTTCTGCAATGATGGCGGTTCCGTTACTGGAAGCATTGGTGTTGGCGACATAAATAGCCGGCCAACCGGCGCCACTTGCTTCGGTTTCTACGGTCAATACCGGACGCTGTGATCCGGTATGGGTATGTAAAAGGTGAGCCGCCCGGCCAGTTGTTGTGCCGATTTCACTGTACAGACCGATACCCGATGCCGCCACTTCTGCACTAATGGCCCGGCCACTATTGCTCCTCGCGACCAATGCCGGTGCGGAACCTGCTGTTGCTTGGAAGAACCCGCCGACACCGCCTTGTCCGGTGGTTACCCCGTAAACCCCGGCTGCCTCAAGTTGGTTTTGATTGGTATTTACCTGTCCCCGTATCGCAGGTTGGGTTCCGGCCGTGTTACTGCTAACAAACCTGCCCGCTATACCGGCCTCGTTGGTATTTGAAAGAGAAAATAATGCGCCTTGATGATTCTCGATTTCCGAGAAGGGCAGTTGGAATCCGGTGGGCGCAGCACCCGGTATCCAGTGCGTCCCATCGAAACGCAACACGTCGTTGTTGGTCGGCGCGGCATCGGATACCGGTATGGTTTGCAGCTTGGACACCACCGGATCTGGATACGTGCCCGAAAGGTCGCCGCCCGCCGGACCTGTGAGTGCACCATCGGCACCGGCAGGCCCGGGTTCGCCTTGATCACCTTTTTCTCCTTTTTCACCTTGGATACCTTGTGGGCCTTGAGGTCCGATCGGTCCGGCGGGACCCATGGGACCCATGGGACCCGATTCCCCGGCGTCCCCTTTGGGGCCTTGAGGCCCAGCTATTCCTTGCGGGCCCTGCTCGCCGGTGTCGCCTTTCTCACCCTGCGGACCTTGTGGCCCCATCGGTCCGGCGGGACCAGTTTCGCCGGTATCTCCCTTAGGCCCGGGAGGACCATTCGGGTCTCCCTTTTCCCCTTTCGGTCCTTGTGGCCCGGCAGGGCCCTGCGGCCCCGGCGCTCCTTGTGGGCCCGGCGTACCTGATGCCGCATACAGTGCAAACGGGACACTCATCAAGGGCGTGGTGCCGAGATCGTTGAATATTCCTCCGTTAACGGCGACCTCCACTTTCAGGAATTGATCGGCGTTTTGCCATGGAATTGAAGCAAATGTACCCTGATTTGATTGGCCCTGCCCGATTTGGAGGGTAAATAGCCCTAGCTTATTGGTGACCAGCTGATGCTCCTCTCGATACTGTACTTCGCCGGAAGGGGATTCTCCAAGGATGGATAGCCGTACGCGGATGGCTTTTTCCGCCAACACCGTGCCGTCCGCGTTTCGCGCGACGGCTTGGTAATTGATACCATTTAGGCCCGATTGAGCGGATGCTTCCAGCGACAACAGGATGAGCATCAGGATAGCAAGTAGAAGATTGGTTTTCATATGTATTTTGAATGTATTTTGATTTCTTGGTTTTATTGATGATAACGCGGTGTATCTTAAGGTTGGCTTCCCAGATCGAAGCTCAACGTAGCCTTGAATTCGTTGCGTACCGTATACTGCCTGGCCATGGGCATCGTATAGCTGATGTCTAGTTGGAAATCACTCACCCGAAGCCCTAAACCGGCGGATAGGTGCTGCCGGTTTCCTTTTTTCGGGGCTTCGTGGAAGTAACCCGCACGGAGAAAGAACTGGCGATAGTAATTGAACTCGAGCCCTCCTGCCAGGGTAAATTCCGCTAACTCTTCGCTGAATCCACCGGGGGCATCAAACAGGGACGTGAAAAGTGCTTCAGGAACCCCTCGGTTCGGATCTTTTCCCTTGACGATCTCACTTGTAGGGTGTCCGTTTTCATCCAATTTATACCGGGGCAGGGTGGGTACCATCAGTTTGTTAACGTCCAGTAAAAGGGTCAGCCGGTTATCTGGGTCGTTATACAACGCGTAACCGGCTCCCATTCGCAGATTCATCGGCAGGAAGCTTTCCTTGGAATTCGTATAGCTTATTTTAGTGCCCACGTTGCTTAGGTTTATGCCCCAGGCAAAGCGTCTTCCGAATTGATGGGTTCTGAAGATTTCTTGTTCGGAAAAAATGCTGATGTCCACGGCAAACGCATTTGCCCTGCTCATATCCAAACCGTTGTATACGCCATTACCCAATGCACTATAGACGTAACGAGCCGTCAAGGCCATGGCGAAGTGCTCGCCCAACTTCCGTGCGTAACTGGCATCCCACGCAATTTCTGCAGGTTTGTATACCTGTATAAGATTACCTGTTTCGTCCCGGAACGACGCTTTTCCTAAGTCCAGGTATTTGATGGATGTGCCAATGGTTTCTTTGTCGGTCAACCGGAAGTAAGCCGTTGCGTAACTCAGGTGCTCATCATCGACCAGCTGACGCATCCACGGGGTGTATGAAAAGCTAATTCCAATGCGGTCGGCGAAAGCGAGTTTTGCTGCATTCGTATAGACGGCATTGGCGTCGGGCTCGAGCCCTGTACCGGCTTCCCCCACACCGGCGTTGCGGGCATCGGGACTTAGCAAAAGAAAGGAAGCGCTCGTTGTTACCGTCCCGCCACCCATCTGACCGATCGCCGGCGACCAACTGTTAGCCGCCCAATAGGCAAGGAATAATAAAATTTTCAGCGGAGTTCTCTGTTTCATTTCGTTTTCAGTTATCGGTTTATTGGATGATCAACTTCTCGGTGTATTTCTGTGAGGCACCTACGGATAGCACCAGGTAATAGAGGCCCGAGGCATACCGTTGCAACGGTATGTTATATTCCGACTTCCCCGTTGCCACGTCCAGGTTATCGCTGAACACAATTTGCCCCGCGTTGTTAACGAGCATGACCCGTACGTCTCCCGGCGCCAACAAATTGAATCGGATGGTCGTGTAATCGATGGCCGGATTAGGAAATACGATGAAATCCGTAAGCGAGGGCATTTGTGGAATGTGGTGGGATAGGGTTACTTCCGGTTGTTGGAACCCCTGGGTGAGCAGAATCGGATTTTGGATCAGTGTGGCGACGACCACTTCGCCGACGGTATAGGCGTAAATCGTACCCGCATGATCTGCGGCAGATCCCGTACTGCCTATCACCTGTCGTTCGAGCAAGATCTGGGCGTGCGTGCCTAACGACCACGCAGCCATGACCACCGAAACAAGCGAGTACCCCATCAGTTTGTAAGCGTTGCAAATCTTTATTGAATCCATAAGAAATTTTTATGGCGCCAAAGCTATCTGCAAATCCCGTTTACGTCGATGTGGAATTGACCGATCGCGGCTTTGGGTTTACCGAATGCGAACTTGAATTGAGCGGGTTGTAAGCGGCTACGTCCGTCCGGCGGTTACGAAACCGATTGCGTAAAGATTTTTACTTGGAAGTCCAGCAAAAAATATATACCTTGCTGTGTATTTGATATACACGATCAAAAACATTGACAATAAACCAATAGGAATAAACTACGATCAAGTCAAATGGGGTTATGAAAACGAACGGCATATTACCTGTGGGTGGGGTTCGCCATCGAAAGAAATGGCTCATGGGTGCAGGTATTGCATTAGTGGTCATAATCATCGCGTTATTCCAGCCCCGTGACAAACCCGTTGACTTCAGTGCGGAAATCAAACCGATTATCAACAAACATTGTATTACCTGCCATGGAGGGGTGAAAAAAAGCGGCGGATTCAGCCTGCTGTTTGCCGAGGAAGCTTTTGCTGCAACGGAATCGGGAAACCCCGCAATTGTTCCCGGTGATGCCGAACATAGCGAATTCATACGAAGACTTACCGCAGAAGATCCCGAAGAGCGTATGCCATATAATGCGCCACCCTTGACCAAGAAAGAAATCAACCTGCTCACCCGTTGGGTTAAGGAAGGGGCTAAATGGGGCGAACATTGGGCTTATTCATTGCCCAAAACGGTAGAAGTGCCGCGGTCAAGGCTGGCGATGGCGTCGCTGTTTGATTTTTGGGGCGGCCCTTCTTTGTCCAGCGATATTGACTATTTTATTCAGGAAAAGCATAAAGAACGGGGGTTGGATTTTTCTCCGGAGGCGGACCGCCCGACGTTGCTCCGCCGGGTTTCCTTGGATCTTACCGGATTGCCACCGACACCTGCCCAGGTAGCGGCTTTTGTGGCCGATACGCGAAAAGACGCTTACGAACGCCGTGTCGACAGTTTGCTGGCTTCTCCGAGATTTGGAGAACGCTGGGCTTCCTGGTGGTTAGATATTGCCCGTTATGCGGATACCAAAGGTTACGAAAAGGACGCTTCCAGACAGATTTGGGCATACCGCGACTGGGTAATCAAGGCATTTAACCGGGATATGCCCTTTCAGGCGTTTACCATTGAACAATTAGCAGGAGATCTGCTCCCCGATCCTTCCAAAGATCAGTTGATCGCTACCGCTTTTCACCGCAATACCATGGTAAACGATGAGGGAGGAACCGATGATGAAGAGTTTCGGGTCGCGGCGACCATTGACCGCGTAAATACGACCTATCAAGCCTGGCTCTCTACCACATTTGAATGCGTTCAATGCCATAGCCATACGTATGATCCCATCAAATTCGAGGAGTATTATCAGTCGCTTGCTTTTTTTAACAACACGCGCGACGAAGATACGGCGGGTGATTATCCGACCTTGCGGTTTTACAGCTCAGACGATAGTATACAAATCGAGCGAATAAAGCAGTGGGTGGCTGAATATGCGTCTCCTGAGGCGGTAGTGGCTACGGATCGTTTCTTATACGCACTCGAACCGAAAATCCATGCGCATGCTTGCGATCAGCTGGTCAATGGGGCATTGGTGGACACCAAGTGGTTGGGGATTCGCAATGGGGGCAGTGCCCGGTTGCCGTCCATCCACCTGGGTGATAATGATCGGTTTTTTATAAACTATAGCGCGGGCGTTCCGGGTGGTGAGCTGCACCTGCATACCGGTAGTATCAACGGCCCCTTGCTGGTAAAGATTTCACTGGCTCCGACGAAGGGCTGGGAAACTGTCGCGATTCCTATTCCGGCACATGGCGGAAAAGAAGATATTTTTCTCCGGTTTAAAAATTCGGCGTTACCGCCGGATCAAGCGGTCTGCTTGGTCGAATGGATGGCTTTTCGAAAAGCATTACCGGGAAAAGATAAACCAGATTACCCCGTGATGGAGAAAACGTTTCTTGAACTGGTAAATACGCCCACGCCATCGGTACCGATCCTGATCGAAAACCCCGAGCATATGCGCCGTGAAACACATATCTTTGAGCGGGGAAACTGGTTGGTGAAAGGCGAAAAAGTGGAACCTTCGGTGCCTCAGTTTCTGAACGATTTTCCCAAAGATGCTCCACGTAACCGTCTGGGATTCGCCCAATGGTTGGTCAGTGAGGAAAATCCGCTTACGGCACGGACCCTGGTAAACCGTTTATGGGCGCAATTATTCGGGCATGGCATTGTTGAACCACTGGGAGACATGGGTTCGCAAAGCGACCCGCCCACTCACCCCGAATTGCTCGACTGGCTCGCCTTGCAGTTTATGCATGAAATGGACTGGAGCATCAAGCAACTACTCAGAGAACTGGTCATTTCGACCACGTACCGGCAATCCTCCTTGCTGACCGATAAACTGTCGGCGGAAGATCCCGGCAATAAATATTATGCACGCGGGCCACGGTTCCGGCTTTCGGCGGAGCAAATTCGCGATCAAGCGTTGGCAGTAAGTGGTCTGTTGAGCACAAAAATGTACGGCCCCAGCGTGATGCCCTATCAGCCGGAAGGTGTCTGGATGACCGTGTACAGTGGCGAGCGGTGGACCAAAAGTGAGGGGGAAGACCAGTACCGGCGCGGGGTTTACACGTTTATAAAGCGAACAAGTCCGTATCCTTCATTCGTCTCTTTCGATGCATCCAGCCGGGAGGTGTGTTTGGTAGACCGCATCCGGACCAATACGCCGCTTCAAGCACTCACCACGCTCAATGATCCGGTATATCAGGAAGCTGCTATCCATCTTGCCAGGCGGATGGAAACCGCCGGTAAAGGAAACATGGAAAAAGCCATTCGATGGGGTTATTTTTCGGTGATGCAGCGGCAACTTTCAAGAGAAAAATTCGAGATTCTTGCTAAATTATTTGAGGAAACCCTGGCTCACTATCAGGAGCAGCCCAAGGAGGCTGCCAAGTTACTGGGTGTGTCGGATCGGAGCACTGTGGCCGAAAACGTGAGTACCGCTGCATACACCGTGGTAGCGAATGCGTTGTTGAACTTGGACGAATTCCTTACCAAATCTTAACATCCTATGGAGAAACTATTGAAAGAAGCGAGGGAAGCGGAGTTAAAGGCCATCACGAGACGACATTTCTTAACGGAATGCGTAGCGGGTGTGGGAAGTATTGCCTTAGGGTCGATGTTGGGGGGATGTTTCAGTTCGCATAGCGGAGTTCGGAAGGGCGGTGACTTGCTCATGGATGCCTTGAATCCACTGGCTCCTAGATCCCCCCACTTTGCTGCCCGCGCGAAAAGCGTAATTTACCTGCACATGGCTGGCGCACCCTCGCAGTTGGAACTGTTCGACTACAAGCCGGAGCTTCACAAACTGCACAATCAACTTTGTCCACAGTCATTGCTTGCTGGCAAAAAATTTGCGTTCATCCGGGGCGTGCCTAAAATGCTTGGGCCGCAGGCGGCATTCCGCCAATACGGCGAGAGCGGTGCTTGGCTTTCCGATCACCTTCCCCATTTTTCGAAGGTGGTCGACGAGGTAAGTTTTCTCAAGGCGGTCCATACGGATCAGTTCAACCATGGGCCTGCACAATTATTTATGCATACAGGACATGCCCGGTTGGGCAGACCCAGCATCGGATCTTGGGTGACCTACGGCCTGGGTACGGAAAATAGCAACCTGCCGGGATTTGTCGTGCTCACATCGGGGGGCAAAACCCCCGACGCCGGAAAAAGTGTTTGGGGAAGCGGGTTTTTGCCCTCGGTTTACCAAGGGGTACAATGTCGGTCGCACGGCGATCCGGTATTATACATCAGTGACCCCGACGGCATGAGCCGCGATTTAAAAAGAAAGGCGATCGATGCCATCAATACCGTAAACCGGGAAGAATACGAAACGTATAAGGATCCGGAAATCCTTGCGCGCATCGCTCAATACGAAATGGCCTACAACATGCAGGTTGCCGTACCCGAGGTGATGGACATCCAAAATGAACCCGAGTACATCCACGAACTTTATGGTACGCAACCCGGAAAGGAATCCTTTGCAAACAATTGTCTGTTAGCTCGCAAGCTGGTCGAACAGGGGGTACGTTTTGTGCAGCTGTTTGATTGGGGGTGGGACAGCCATGGTACCGGTCCGGATACGGCGCTTGACCTGGGATTCCGCAACAAATGCCGCGAAATCGATCGACCAATGACGGCCTTGCTGCTGGATTTAAAACAACGCGGCCTGCTGGATGAAACGCTGGTCGTCTGGGGCGGGGAATTCGGGCGCACGCCCATGCAGGAAAACCGCGACAATAAGGATATGCCCTTCGCAGGGCGGGATCATCATCCCGATGCGTATACCATTTGGATGGCCGGTGGTGGCATCAGAAAAGGCGTAACGTGGGGTGAAACCGATGAAATCGGTTTTTCCGCAGTGAGTGGCCGGACCGCCGTACATGACATTCACGCCACTATGCTCCACCTACTTGGCTTTGACCATGAAAAATTTACCTATGAATTTCAGGGACGGCCTTTCCGTCTCACCGATGTGGAAGGCCACCTGATTGAAGCGATTATTTAATGGAGGAATTCCCAACACTTTTTCTTGGTAGGTGGCATCCGTTGTTTGTGCATCTCCCCATCGGTATGCTGATTATGGCATTTTTCCTGGCTTTGTTGAACCAAAAAAAAGCCGGGAGTCCACTGGCGCCCGCGGTGGCGGTGACGCTTCTGTTCGGTGCCGCCTCAGCGGTCCTGGCGAGCGTTTCCGGATACCTGCTCTCGTTGGGGGGCGGATATGACACAAAAACGTTATCGCTCCATCAGTGGCTTGGCATCAGCGTCGCGATTACCAGCATTTTTACCTGGTTGCTCTACCGTAGACCAAGCGATCATCCCGGGCGCCTCCGGCCCCTGCGCAAATTCCGGTTTCTTTTTTTGTCGGTCATGACGGCATTGCTTGGTTTAGCGGGGCATTTTGGCGGCACACTCACGCATGGTCCGGATTATCTGATCGAGGCGCTTCCGGAACGGACCCGTCGGTTAATGGGGTGGCAGCCCAAGCAGCTGGTGATTGAAAATGTACAAGAGGCATTCGTATATGCTTCGATTATCCAGCCCATACTGAAGCAACGTTGTGAAAGTTGCCATGGGACAAAAAAGAAAGAAGGTGAGTTAGCTTTGCATACGCTGGATATGCTCCTGCAAGGCGGGGAAAGTGGTCAGGTAGTCGTTCCCGGTAAGGTTTCGGAAAGTGAACTCTATCGCCGACTGACGTTGCCGGAAGGCGATGACGATCGGATGCCCCCCAAAGGAAGGACGCCGATCAGTTCTGATCAGATTAGACTGATAGCCTGGTGGATCGGTGTTGGCGCACCTGGCGATAAGCAGGTGAAGGATCTGGAGCAACCCGAAGATATCCAGCCGATATTACTCGCATTGGAAGGAGGTGAAAAAGAAGGAATGATGTTGGCAGATATTCCTCCGGCGGATGCAGAGGCTGTTCAAAAACTACGTGCTAAGGGGTTGAAAGTTATTCCCCTGGCCGAGGCGAAGAACCAGTTGATGGTTAGTGCAGTGAACCATCCGGAATTTACGGATCAGGATATGGAGCTGTTAACGGCCATCGGTGAAAACGTTATCCAACTTAAACTCGGCAATACTCGGATTACCGATAACGCCATGCAGAAGATAGGTCAATTGCCCGAGTTGCAGCGGTTGCACGTAGAAAATACGGCTGTAGGAGATATCGGACTGACCAAGTTGCGTGCGTGTAAGCGGCTAACGTACCTTAATTTGGTAAATACGAAAGTGACTGACCAAGGATTGGCTGCATTACGGGAACTTCCGGCTTTGGAGCGAATATACCTGTATCGGACCGCGACTTCGCCGCAGGGGCTTTCAGCACTATCCCGGGCGAATCCGAAATTAGCGATTGACACGGGCAACTACCAACTGGCTGTTGTACCGGCAGATACGATCGTCTATTAAAAAAACGTAACTTACCGACCATGGAACAGCAGGGTTATCCCATATACGATATTGCCGGATTTGCCGCTTCGCGACCTGATATTGTTGTGAAACCCTTTGCTCCTTATCGGATGGAGCACCACAAGTTGCAGGTGCCTCATCGGCATCGTTTTTATCACCTCGTGTATTTTACCAAAGGAGGTGGCCACCATACCATCGATTTTGATCGATTTCCGGTAAAGCCGCACCAACTGTATGCGATGGTCCCGGGTCAGGTACATCACTGGGAATTTGAGGGCGATGTTGATGGTTACGTACTCAATTTTTCGGCGTCATTTTTCCAGTCTTTTCTTCTGCGACCGGATTACATCGACGACTTTCCTTTTTTTCAAGGTCTTGCGCAGCAGTCCGTGATGGACATCCCGCAGTCCATGCGAACGCATGTAACCGATCTTTTTCAAGAGATGATTCCCTTGGCAGTATCAAGTAATATCCTGAGTCTCGATAAATTGCGCGTGTTGATTCTCAGGTTATTTTTGGATCTGGCCGGTATGCGGGCGGAAACCCGTCCGGCACGCCTATCTTACAATGCGACACTTCTCCGTAATTTTCAAAAGATGGTCGATAAGCATTTCTCGGAATTGCGGTTGCCCAGAGACTATGCCGCCATGCTGCACATCACACCCAACCACCTGAATGCGATTTGCTCGGATTTATTGGGACAGTCGGCCGGCGAGGTGATTCGTAACCGGATTGCTTTGGAAGCGAAGCGGCTGCTGATTAATCCGGCACTCTCGGTTACGACCGTGGCTTACATGCTGAATTTTGAGGACAATTCCTATTTCACCAAGTTTTTCAAAAAAAATGCGGGGATGACCCCTGAAGCATTCCGCAAGTCGTTGGCAATCGCGAATAAGCCATCCGGGTAAGCAATCAGATCATTCTTTCGAATGACGGATGTCATTTTATCCAATCAAAATGGCTGTTATTTTTGTTATCCAAACAAAATCAACACCATTATGGGAACATTAGCTGAAAAAGTAGCGATTGTCACCGGTGCCGCCTCAGGAATCGGCCGTGCTGTGGCGCTCGCGTACGCGCGCGAAGGCGCAAAAGTAATCGTCTCTGACATCAGTGTAGGGGGCGGGGAAGATACGGTCAAGTTGATTGCGGAAATGGGCGGGACGGCCGTTTTCGTAGCGGCCGATACATCGAAAGCAGAAGAGACCGAGTTTTTGGTTAAAAAAGCGGTCGACCAATTCGGGGCGTTGCATATTGCCTGTAACAATGCCGGGATCGGAGGCCCTTCGGCACCGACGGGCGATTATCCGGTAGAGGGGTGGGATAAAGTTATCTCCATCAATCTATCCGGCGTGTTTTATGGTTGCCGTTATCAGATCCCGGCCATGCTGCAGTCGGGAGGTGGCGTCATCGTCAATATGGCGTCCATTCTGGGACAAGTAGGTTTCGCCAATTCAGCCGCCTACGTGGCGGCGAAACACGGAGTGGTGGGGCTTACGAAAAGCATCGCCCTGGAATACGCAGCTGGAGGCATCCGGGCAAATGCCGTGGGACCTGCGTTCATCAATACGCCGTTGTTGAAAGATATGGATAGCGATACCCTGGATTGGCTGGTCAGCAAGCATCCGGTAGGTCGGCTGGGAGAAGCAAATGAAGTAGCGGAGTTAGTCTTATGGCTAAGCACAGATAAAGCTTCATTTGTCAACGGAGCCTATTATGCCGTGGACGGCGGGTACCTGGCGTCCTGAACTCAACTCCATAAATCGAATTTTATCCCGGCAAGCATTTGAGCCGTTGCCGGGATACGATGAAGGGCTAGTCGCGATTCTTGGACTTGAAAAGGCCATCCAAAAGCATCTGAATCAAAGCCACTATCAGGGCAAATACGGCCGCCCACCAGAAATTTGCCACTTCAAATTTACTTCCCATGAAATAGCTGGTGAGCTGTACCATCAGCACCGTGATAACAAACGATATCAATCCCAACGTCAACAGATTGAGCGGGAAAGTGAAAAACCGCAGAATGGTGCCGATGGTCGCATTTACAAAAGAAATGATCAGCCCGGCAACAATTGCCCATCCGAATCCGGCTACGCTGACGGCCGAATCGGGAAGGACCAGCGCGGCAAGGAATACGGCCAGTCCTGTTAAAAGTACATCAACAATAAATCGCATAATCCTGTTTGTTTGGTTTGTAATCGTTTGCAACTTGCATATCAATGGCGAGTTGTCTAAGTTTGCTAATATAACTCAATAATACGAATTAAGGCAAAATGTTTGCCAATCTCAAAAATGATTTCAGAACCTACATATCTTGCGGCAAAGTTAGTATCGCACCGGATTGCAAAACATTTTGAAATGCAATTTGATCATCGGGACACGGACCGCAGGCACATTCCGGATATACCCGTCATTGAGATCCTTATTGACACGGCCTTTTGGGCCAGTCTGCGTCGGGAAGAGGGCTATGAACCCAAAATATCATTGGCCTTCCTGCCCCCGGATTTAGCGGTGAATCGCTTGATCTTCCATCATCCCCAACGTTTTACACCCTATAATTTGGTCAAGCTATCTCCCGCGGTTGTGCAGCCGGGAATACACTTAGGGGTGTGGATAGAAGATGATAACTTTTACATATGGGGTACAACCCATGAGGTTCCCACCCATACCATGATCATCGAAGTTGCCGAGGCGGGGTTACTTGTCGTGAAGCAAAAACATCGGGATCACGCAAGAAAATTCGTGAACGTAGCGGTGCTGAAGGGCAATCAGATCAAGGTGATCGAAGACAATCATTGGGGGCTGACCGACTGTCCGGGGATTCTTTCGGCATTGCTGGGTTTTTCCCACGCCCGTGACGATCAGCCGGAAAGTATCTTGGTGCAATTGGCGCTCGCCATGCGCAGCCATGGCCGTGGCGCCTTGCTATTGGTGGTGCCCGCGAACAGTGCTGCCTGGCAGCATTCGATTGTAAAACCCATCAATTATTTGGTTGAACCTCATGAAATGTTGCCCCCTTCTGAAAACGACGAGTCGCAGAATTATCTGTACACGGATACCCTGCGCAAAATGATTGCCGCGGTTGGTGGATATTCGGCGATTGACGGCGCTACGGTAATTACACAGGATCATCAGTTGCTTGCCTTCGGGGCCAAGATAGCGCGTTCGCCACATGCGCTGCCCGTTGCGCAGATTATCATAACCGAACCGGTTGCGGGCAGTGCGATGCAACTGCTAGACGCCACGACCATCGGCGGAACCCGGCATTTAGCTGCGGCCCAATTTGTGAATGACCAACACGATTCGTTAGCGATGGTGGCTTCGCAGGATGGAACCTTTACGGTATTTTCATGGTCTGAGAAGGAACAAATGGTACATGGGCACCGGATTGATACCTTGCTGATGTAGGTGTTATTCCAATTTTAAGGGTGCTATGTCGCCCGATTCACCCCGGATCGCTTTATATCGCTCGATCATTTCGTTCAGCTTTTCCGGTTCGGCTTCCGCCAGATTGTTCTGTTGTCCGATATCGTCTTTTACGTTGTACAGCTGATAGTCTTTCGAATTACCCAATTCAATATTTACCTGTTTGTTGCGCGCCGGTCCGTCATACGGGGGGATCATTACCCAATCGCCTTTCCGCAAAGCGGTACGTGAACTCGCTTCCAATATCAGTTCGGTCCTTCCTTGGCGGGTGTCGCCAAGTAGTGCGTCCAGTAGGTTTTGGCTGTCGCCGTTTTCGGAATGCTGTCCGGTTAACTTGGCCAAAGAAGCCAGCAAATCCATTTGGCAAACCACCGCATCGGATACACCCGGACTGACCCTTCCTTTCCATTGTACGATAAATGGCACGCGGGTGCCTGCTTCATAGAGGCTGTATTTCCCCCCTCGCAGCGGTCCCCAGGGTTTGTGATCCCCGAGTTTCTCCACGGCGTCGTCGTAATACCCGTCGTTCACCACCGGACCGTTGTCGCTCGAGAAGATTACGAGTGTATTCTCCAGCAATCCTTCATCTTCCAGCGTTTTCATGAACGCGCCGATGCACCAATCCGCTTCGACAATCACATCGCCGCGTGGCCCCAGACCGGATGCACCCGCAAAGCGTGGGTTCGGTGTGCGGGGGACATGCGGTTGGTGCATGGCATAATAGAGGAAAAAGGGTTCGTCCTTGTGTTGCCGGACAAAGGTTTGTGCTTTGGTAAGGAATGTGTCGGCCATATTTTCGTCGACCCACTTTGCTTTTTCGCCGCCTTTCATGAAACCAATGCGTGGAATCCCATTTACAATGCTGTTGTTATGCCCATGATGCCACCGCATCCGGAGGAGTTCCGGATGGTCAAGCCCCGTCGGTTCACCTTCGAAATTCTGACGGTAATCCACGGTTATTGGATCACCGGTTTCCGCTCCGGCTACCCTGCCGTTTTCAATATAGACCGTAGGTACACGATCCTGGGTGGCAGCCATGATATACGCGTAGTCAAATCCCACTTCATTCGGCCCCGGTGCAATGGGTTGATTCCAGTCGACCTGACCGGTACCCAGGCCAAGGTGCCACTTTCCGACAACGCCTGTGCGGTAGCCTGCTTGTTTCAGCATTTTTGGAAGTGTCTGTTGCTGCGTGTCGATAAGGAGGGGCGCCGTACCGGGAAGGATCTTGGCGTCCTTATTCCGCCAGGGATACACACCGGTAAGGAGGGCAAACCGGCTGGGCGTGCAGGTAGACGACGTCGCATATCCACTGGTAAACTTCAAACCCGAAGCCGCCAGTTTATCAATGTTCGGTGTTTTCAGAGCCGTCGCTCCGTATGCACCCAAATCACCGTACCCGAGGTCATCTAGGTAAATGATAACGATATTGGGATGCTTTTTGCCGCCGTTACGCTGTTCCGTGGTATGGCAAGCCGCCGGGACCAGCAATGCCATAAGCAGAAAGCTAAAAAGATTGGATGGTTTCATATTGGCAATCTGTTTGGTACATTTCGGCATAAATTTAACGGTAATATCGATGTTAACGGTAATATCGACTGAAACTTAACCAATTTTTCGGGAGCGGGCAAGTTTCTCTTGAAATCCGGCGTAAGAGATGAATGCTGATTCGGGACAGGAAGGCCCCTTGTTGGGCAGTGCTTCGGCAGCGGTTCGGTCGGCCGCCGACGGTTTGTCGAAGCCCGGGCGAACCGATGTCGAAGGATTGTCGAACCGATGTCGAAGGATTGTCGAAGCGTTGTCGAAGAATTGTCGAACGCGTGTCGAAGCGTTGTCGAAGAAGTGGCACGGAAAGGCAGCAATTGGTGCCAAATAGTGCCAAATAGTGCCATAATTTGGTGTGGTCACTTATGAGACGAAAAGAAATCATTCAAGGCCTTCTTCAGCGCGGTATGATCGGTTTTAAGACGGCTGATCTTTTCGCGTTCGGCTTCGGTTAACGTACTTCCCGTTTGGCGGATTATAGACAAGATTTTGATCAATACCCATGGCTGCGGCTGTGCATCGGCGGTGAATTCGGTAGTCAATACGTCTTGTAACCCGCGATGCAGCATGTTCGCTTGCTCCAATGCCGTCAGAAGCCGGATTTTCTCGCCGGCCTCCAGCTGGGGGTATACCTTTGAAAGGTCTTTCTGTAAAGTTATGGAGGAAAGATTGAGCCTACCCAAGGCTTTGAAAGCCAGATCACGGAAAGCGTGATCTTCGGCACCTAAACCTTGCAGGATGGATTTTTCGATAACGGGGTCTGCATGAAGGTGACCGTCAATGACGCCACGCAGTACGAAGTCCCGGTTTCCAGTATCCCCGGTGGCCAATAGCCGATGCGCTAAGGTCGGGTTGCCAGCAACCTCGGATAGGGCGATCAAAGCGAGTTGCTCGGGCTCGCCTACATGGATAAGATGCCAAATCGTGTGGGTCGTATAAACCGCATCCTTCACCGCAGCTTCACTGATAACCTTCCGCGTAGCCCCGGTAACCCCGTCCACTTGCGTTTCGCTATGCGTTTTATCGGTGGGTTCGACGAGTTCTTCGGCCGTATATTCGCGTAAGTCGGACCACTCGTTTTGCAGAATATCTTCCAACCGGTCATAATCCAGGGGCGAGAATTCGCTGTGATCGGTTTTCGTTAGCGGCTCCCGGTATATTTCGATACCCAGGTATTTACCCGAAAAATGCCAGTAAATACCGACATCGATGGGTCTGCATTCACCGGTGAGGCATACGGGCGTAAAAACACGGCGATACCAATAGGGCAGGCCATCGGTACCATTCACGGCAATCACGGACATAGGTTGTCCGTGATCGTCGCGAATGGTGTATTCCTTGCGCTCGCTGCCGAAATCGGGAACCCGGATGTGCAATGCCTTGCTACGGTAATACGTAGTGGGCGGCTGAACGAAGGCCGCTAAAAACAACACCGAAAATACCCAGAGTCCTGTGCGTCTCATGCTAACTCTCTAAGGCGATGATCGGACGGGGATAGTTCAACGAATTGATAACCCGTCCCCAGGCCGTGGCATCGTATCCATGCGGTTTCCCCGTCAGTGTCTCCAACTCCGAAGCGGCAAACGATTTGAACGTGTGGTGGAGGTCGTGCAGGTAATCTACCAGCAGTTCATAACCCCGTTTTCCGCCACTGCGGGCCAACGCGGCTGCAATATGAAGCTCCAGGTCGCCGCCGTATACCCGCCATCGTACTTTTTGATATTCACTGGTACGATAACCGCCGACGTATCGATCTTGTAATAATTTCTCCAATCCGTCGATAAACTGCATATCAGGCAATCTTTCAATGAAATAACTTAGATTCAGTATGCGGTTGTGAAAAGGAACCAGCTTGAGATCGATCCGCTCATCAAAATAATCACTTTCCCGTTTCATCATCGGGCCTCCCGAAGTCGTATTCTCGAGGATCATTCGGATCGTCGGTTTGGCGGCTTCATAGCGCGATTTAGCCAACAGCGCGATGTGTTGATTGATGCGCCAGAAAAGACCTTCAAGGACGTTGTGTTTGCGACCCCGGATCAAGTCGTAGTTGTCGACAAAATCCGCAGGATATCCCTTTTCACGCTCCTGCGCATACAAATTGTTGAGGTCTTGAAGAATAACGTCACCTCCCGTTGGTTCCCCGAACCATGCCAATGCTTGTGCAATGAGCAGTTGCGCCGGGGCCTCGGTTACGGTTTGGAAGGTTTCCTTGAGCAGGGGAACGGCCTGTCTTTTGGGAAGTTTGATGCATTCATACAGAAACTCCCGTTTGCCTTCGGACAAGGCCTTCACCCGGCGCGCGGCTTCCCCCGGTACCCCGATTTTGTTGCCTGTTTCCTTGGAAAGATAGCCTTCGGGATAATAACCGAGTGCTGCCCACTCCTGCTGGAGCGGTGATATATCAAAATCTTTGGCCTTGGTGCCCGTGAACGACAGGGTTGCGGCGATTTGCCCCGTTAAGTACCCCAATACGATCAGATCGGCAGTCATCCGGGTAAACTGATACGCATCCTGTGTCTGGCTGAATCCCCGACCAGACAACAGCAGCCCATTCAAATCTTTAGGAACGATACTCCGGTAGGGGATTTCTACCACGATATCAATCGAGTGGGGAAGGAGGAAACCGCAGCGGGTATAATCAGATAATCCCACATAATGCGGGTCAAAATCGCTACTCGCCAGGCATACAACATCTGTGAAATGGGTGCCTTCTATTGCGTCAATCACATTTAACTCATATTCTCCCTTGGTTCGCCTTGACTCGCGTACGGCCAGCATCGGATAGAAGTCGTAACAATGCGCTTCGTAATGGGATATGAATAATCCACGTTGCACTTCGGCAATGCGTGTGTTGTCGATAATGTCATAATCCCGATTGGTGTTGGACGGCATTTTGCCTGCACCCCGGATATCCCACTGGCTGTAATTCTGGGTTTTGCCGGTTCGGGCGTCACCGTGATCGAAGGCAGCCCCTGCAAACGCCGCCAGATCGCCGTCGCCGGTAGCGTCTATGGATACGTCGGCGTAAATGGCTTCCAATACTCCCTGTCTGCAAACTATCCCTCCCGCAACTTTATTTTTGCCGTCCGTTACGGCACCGCAAAGAATCGTGCTGCCCAGAAATCGCCCTTCACCCTGCAATACTTCCTGGAGGAGGTAATTCATACGTCCTAAACGCTTGGTCATATGTGCTTCAACCGCCAATCGGTTCGCCTCGTCATCCTGTAGTTTAAAATACGGTTGATTACGATATCCGTGGTAGTAACCCATGACACCGCACATGGTCTTCGTGCCGCCAAGATCTTGGAAGAAATCGGCTACGATGGTATTTGCACCTTTGGAAATTGCCCCGATCGCAGCCATGGCGCCGGCTGTGCCACCACCCGCAACAAATACCTGACAGTCTTGCCGGGTCGTGATCAGGCCCGCATCAACCGAGCACCGTTTCAACGGAATGGCGAGACCCGGTTCATCGACGTCCGCGAGCGACACACGTTGGGTGGGGATAGTCGTACCTACGATCGCCAGTTCTGTAAAACTTGAAAGAGCGTGTGTATTGCCACCCAATGTCGCGACCATCTGCTCCGCTTCTTGTCTAATAGCTAAAAGCTGTACACAGTCTGTAGGAGTTTGGGTATGACTGATGATGTGATGTCCGGAAAGCTTGGATTGCGGCGGTGTCTGATCCAACAGGTCGACCGATGTTTCCCAAGCAAATTGGGTAATTTCTGCTTCCGCAAACATGGGATCGAGTGAATGGAGGGCCTTGCCAATTGCTGTGGCTACTTTCCGAGCGCGGTGTTCAACCGTTTCCATATCGAGACCGTCACCGTCGAAGCCAAATTCAAGAAACACCTGATGGTCGGCGTGCTTACCCCGGTGCACCCTTACTTCGTTGCCAGACACGCCGAACGTGGGTGAAACGGGAATGGCTTTTTTCTGAGGCGATGTTGCTTTCCAGATTTCCAAAACAAAGGTCGCAGACTTAGGGGTAGGGTTTTGGCCAAGCAGCCTGCGGCTGAAAAGCGCATGCTCAGAAGCGTCGATAAAATGATGGCATTTGACACCAAAGAGACCGTGTTTACAAGCCAGCAATGTCCCCTGCACATTTCCTTTTTCGGTGAATAGGCCACATACATCGGTCATCAGCAGTGTATCTACTTTATGAGCTAGGATGTTGGCCAGCAAGCCTTTTTTAAGCGTCCCAGCCATCAGTGCGAGCTCATCGCCAAAAATGCCCTTTCCGGCACCCGAACCGTCGGTTGTATGTACTTCGGACAATTCCTCGTCAGACCATAGAATACCTTGGATGTCCTCCGGTAGTTTTTCTAGTCCATTGGTTCCCAGCCAAAATCGGCTCTTAGCGGTCAGTTCATAGCCAAGACTGCTCCGTCGCTCAACCAGCAAGACCCGCTTACCGGCTTTCGCCGCATGCAATGCTGCAAAATACCCATGAAATCCGCCCCCATTTATCAGGACGTCATAAGCCTCGAAATCGGGTTGGCCGGTGAATTGGCGATGGATGTCTGATAAGGCGTTAGCCATTAGGGACGGCACCAATATCGCGGCGCTGGTCGCAGGTACGCTGAGTTTTATGAAATTTCTTCTGTTCATTTTCTGGAAATTAGCTATTCATGATCCGGTTTCTGACATCCAGCATCGTTTCGCGGTAAACATTGCGGACGTAGTCCATGGCGACTTCTAATTTACGTTGGGCAGCCGGATAGTCGTCATATACGTCCATCAAACGTGAAGCAATTTCCTCCCCGGTTGTTTCTTCGATCTCGAAAACCCAATCTTTCAATCCCACGTCATACCACATCTGTCCTTTGATCGTACCCTGGGGTTGCCGCAAGTAAAAGGCGGGCGTGTTATTGTAGCAGGCAATGATCGGAGAGTGACATTCCATGCTGATCACGGCAGTCGCATTTGCATACAAGGAGGCCGCTTCGTCGCAAAACCAATATCGATCCATCTTGATGACATGACTGCGCACGTCAGGTGGCAGTGGATTGATGACCAATTCGTCCATGACAGACAGTTGGTAGCTCATTTCCGGACAAACGACAACGGGCAACCCGGTTTGTCTCACCCACGTAACAATGGCTTCGCGCATTTTGGCGTTATCGGCTTCTTTATGCTGGTTATTCAGCGTATCCACCTCACGGATCTGCTCGGGCGACCAGTTGCGGCCCAGCTGATAATAGGGGGTTTTCCGTAAGCGGGTGACTACACAGAGGAATTGTTTTCGCTGGAGCCGGTATTCGTTCATAAAGTTGACGGCGTCGACGTCATTCCGGAGGTCCATGGCGAATGTAGCATCGGGCGCGAAGCCAATGCTTCGCGCCTTGACGTGATGGTCGTGCAGGTTTTTTTCCGAAAGCGTGTCACGCAGGTATACGAAGGTCGCGTCGTCCAATAACGCTTGGCGCGCCGGATTGATATCTTCCAGCGTGATCCCGTAGATACCGTACGGCTTTTCATAGCGGTTTTTCCACCATTGTAGTTTCGACTGCGCAACCATCGAGGGGCCGGAACCGTGGAGCATGAAGTCGGCCGTTTCAGCCGCGTTAATCACGTCCTCATTTTCTACGTGGCCATCTTTAACTGATCCCGTAACAATTTGCAAGTCCGGATAGTTATTCAACAGCATCTGATCAATAGACCGTACCTCATGACCGGGCCACAGGATTACTTTAGTGTCCGGTAAGAATGTATTCAACAATGCCAGTAAGCCAGGGGTATGGGCGATATCGCCGATATTGTAATATTGCCAACCCGACACCAGTAAAATGGTCTTTGGTTTTGCTGACTTCGCCAACAGCTGGGTCAACGGCAGGCACGACGCGCCGGCAAGCATCATCATGTCTTGTAGGAATGTTTTGCGTTTCATCATTATCAAATTAGGGTACTAACTGTTGGACGTCTGCCATTTTTACACTGCGCACACCACCATCAAAACTATTGTAAATGATATATTTCCCGGAACGATCCCACGTAGGGTGTGCGTCCAGTCGGAAAGAGCTGTCCTCCACCTTTGCGGTTTCTACCTCGTCGATGACCCATTCCTGACCCGTTGCGATGTTCAGCAAACGGATAGGAACGACACCATCTCCTTTCGTGACGCTGGTTTCAAGGGGATAAGCGTCGGTCACGACCAAGGGTAGGCCTTGCGGATGGAAAGAAGGGTGGCCCGAACCGGGCCAGAAGACCTCGTTAAGCGCCGTGCCGTCGTACCTGAACGTGACGAGCTCAAGAGCCGGTTTATTGTCGTTGACATTGAGGTTCATGGAAATATGTTCGCCATCGGGCATCCACGCCATGTGGTGGCCGCCTTTGGCATACTGCTGGATGGTAATGGCGGTACGGATGTCGGTTCCGTCTGGTTTTAGGGTGATGACGGCTACACTGCGTTTGCCGCCATCGCGCGGCCGCATGATGAGACATGTCATGATGCGGGTTCCTTGCGGGTTCCACATCGCCTTAAAGCAATAATATTCGTAGTCTTGCGGATTGGGAACTGCCAAGCTGGGTAAAGCCTTTTCGTAAATATCGGCTATTGTGGCAATACATCGCGTTTCATTCGTCGCCACGTCTGTCACGAAGATGCCGTCCGTTCCGACGGGGCCGATGTTGCGTTGCCGATATGCATCGGGTACGATGACGCCATAGCCGGACTGTGCGTAAAAGGAGTTACGTAGGTTGTGGCCCACGAGCTGACTACCGTCGACCGTACACATGAACATCGTGCCATGGAGTCTACGAAATGCTCCGGTCAGCGGGTTATACAATACGGTGACGGCCTCCCATGTCGTTGTGTCTACGTCGTTGTAGAACAGCTGACTGTCATCCTTGCCCCATTGCACATTAGCCCCCACCTGCATTTCCCACCCAAAGGTACGCGCAATGATTGTTGAATCACCGGTCTTTCGATCGATCAGCACCACTTCACCCCAGTCTCCCGGCTCTGGATAATGATCTTCGAAAGGTATGCGAAATAGCGCAAAATACCTTCCTGATGGACTTAAAGGTGAGGTGTCGTGGAACCGATGGATGATCTGGCCTGTGGCGATCTGTTCGATCGGAACCGTGACCTTCTTGACATTGCGAGGTTGGGCATGACTAAGACAGCCCAATGATATGGCCCAACCTAAAAGGATAAAATTCCACTTCTGCATGGTTTGCCTATTGTTGATATCCGGGATTTTGTTCCAAGAGCGGATTGTTGTCTATGTCCGATTGCGGAATGGGTAACAACACATGAAAGGGCTTGATTAGTGCATTTCGGTTGAAACTGTTTTCCGCTTTTACGGCGTCCATAAGCCTGCCAGTGCGGACCAGGTCGAACCACCGTATGTTCTCAAACGGAAATTCCAAGCGGCGTTCCAACCAAACGGCTTCTTTAAAGGCCCGGTAGTCGAGTCCATCTACCGGATCAAGCCCCGCACGGGTTCTAACGCTGTTCAGCGCATCATAAGCAGACCCATCAGGACCTTGGTTGACTTCATTTTGCGCCTCGGCATACATCAACAATACGTCTGAAAAGCGAATGATGGGTACGCTGGTTCCCTCGCCGCCATTCGTTTGGGCGGTTTTATCCCATAGTTTTTGAAACGAAATAGCATTGGCCGGATTGGGATCGGAGATGGATAAATTAATGGTTGTTCCGTTGTGGGTATACGAGGTGATAAAGGTAACTGCCCGGCGTTGATCGGCTTCTGTATATAAATTATACAGGCTTGCAGTGGGACGGGCGATACCGGCACCGCCGCCGGGATAAATGGGGGCGCCCCGTACGCCGTAACCACGGCCTTGACTATGTCCTTTGATATCGGTAAGGTATTGTATCTCGAAAATATTCTCTTTACCTCCCCTGGCGCTGAGTGCGAAGGCTTCTGCAAAGGTATCATATAGACCAAATGACCCCTCGTCAATTACCTCCTTGGCTTTTTGCGCAGCTTGCTGCCAGAAAGGCGAGCCCGCATCTGTGCCTGCCCGGAAAAGATACATACGGGCCATTAATGATTTTGCCGCGTTACTCGTTGCTCTTCCGACATCCCCGCCCGTGTACTTCGGCGGCAAAATCTGCTCGGCTTCTTGAAGGTCAGCTTCGATCAAAGCATAGACATCTTCCGCAGATGAACGGGTTACTTCCAAATTTTCTGCGCCTTCGGTAGGTTCGGTCACAATAGGGACACCGCCGTAAAACCGCACTAAATTGAGGTATGCCAACGCACGCAGGAATTTAGCCTCTGCGATGTAACGGTTCCTGAGCTGCTCGTCCATCGGGATATCCGGCAACCGTTTGATTACGATATTGGACCGGTTGATGCTTTGATATGCCGGAGAAAAGAAACGGATGTAGTTGGTTTCGGGCGTGATGTCATACCGCCAAACCAATGGGCGTGCGGCGTCGCCGGTCAGAAACGGAATGGCGTCATCGGATGCAACGAGTCCGTGAAAAACATCGGGGTTGTTGATGGATGCATAACAGGCGCCCAGTGCCGCTCTCGCGTCCTCGGCGGTACGGTAGAAGGTGGCATCGGTCAGATTCGTTATCGGTGCAATGTCCAACCTGCTTTCGCAACCCGATAAAGCAATGGTGCTTACGACCATGGCCGAAAAGAAATAATATGTGCTATTCAACAGTTTCATGGTAATCAGAATTTAAGGTTTAACCCGAAGAGAAAGGTTTTCGCCGACGGGTAGACGCCATAGTCGATACCCTGGCTGATGGACGAATTGCCGAACCGGTTCACTTCCGGGTCATACCCCGTATAATCGGTGATAGTAAACAGGTTCTGTCCGGACGCATAGATGCGTAGTTGGCTGATGGATAATGCGCGGAACCATGCGCTGGGAAGTGTATACCCCAATGTGATGGTTTTGAATCGGATATAGGATCCATCTTCGACCTGAAATGACGACAAGATCCGCGATCCCCCGGCTGCATTGGCTCGTGGGATCGTATTGCTGGGGTTATCCGGCGTCCAGCGGTTGAGCGCACGTGTCGATAGGTTGTTGCCTCCCGTCATGTTCAACTGGTCAAAACTGCCATAATTAAGGATCTCATTGCCGAACACGCCTTGTATGAACACATTGAGGTCAATACCTTTATACGTGAACGTGTTGTTCCATCCACCGAAGCTGTTGGGGTTGGCATTGCCGATGATGGCGCGGTCGTCATCATTGATCATATTGTCCCCATTCTGGTCTACATAGCGGATGTCTCCGGGCTTAGCAGCCGGTTGTGCTGATGCGGCAACCTCCGCTTCGGTTTGGAAAATGCCATCCATCTCGTATCCGTAGAAATTGCCGAGCGGTTCGCCTACACGGAGGAGGATGGGATTGAGCCCCGTATTGGAGATTTTTGCATCTGCTCCGGTACGGAACTCTTTCCGTTTGTCCAGTGCGAGTACCTTGTTCCTGTTAAAGGTAATATTGAACGAGGTTGTCCATTTAAAATCCGCTTTATCGATCACATCTGCATTGACGGCAAGTTCCACGCCTTGGTTTTCCACCTTACCGATATTCTGTAGCATGATGGTAAATCCCGAGGTGGTAGGCACCCCGACATCGAAAAGCAAGTCTGACGTCGTCTTGTGATAATAATCGCCGGTGAATGTAAGCCGGTTATTAAAGAAGCCTAGGTCTAGACCGATGTCAAACTGGGCATTTTTTTCCCAGCGTAGATCGGGATTGGGAATGATGCTGGGTGCATTGCCGACGTAGACCGTGCCGCCCAGTACATAGTTGGATGAAGAAAGACCAGCGACGTATCGATAATTATCAATTTCCTGGTTGCCCGATAACCCGTAACTTACGCGTAATTTGGCATCGCTGAGTTTATTGACATCGCGCAGCCACGACTCATTTTTCAGTTTCCACGCAAGTGCCCCGGAGGGGAAAAAGCCAAATTTGTTGTTAGGCCCGAAGCGTGAAGAGCCGTCGCGACGGCCGGTGACTGTCAGCAAGAACCGATCGTCGAATCCGTAATTTACACGTGCAATGTATGAAATCAATCGCCACTGGTTCGCTCCGGAGGCCGGGGCTACCAAAGTAGATCCGCTGCCCAGGTTGTGATACAGGGCGAAGTCGTCATTGAAGTTGTTGGCACGCGCCGTAGTGGTTTCATAATCCGACTGTTGGTAGGTGTAGCCGATCATGGCATTGAAGTTATGCCGATCGCCGAACGGTTTGTCGTACGTGAGCGTGTTTTCATTGAGCCAATTGATGGTTTGGGCTTGCGCTACTTCAGCCTTTCCACCCAGCGACGCTCCTGCAAGAACCAGTTGGGACGTGTAGGAGCTGGCTTTGTTGGCCAATAAATCGGCACCGATTGTGCTCCGCAACTTTAGTCCGTCGATGATTTCCAATTCAGCATAGGCATTGCTGAGTACACGGATAATCGAGCTCTGGTTGGTGTATTCCATGGCCATGGCATAGGGATTGTCCGCTCCCAAGCCGTTCAGCGGCCCTGTGTAGGTATTATACGTTCCATCTTCATTGAATATTGGTAATGTCGGTGAGTAATTCAGTGTGGCGGGAATCATGTTGTCGTATGACGTGTTATTTCCGCTTTCGGTTTCTGCAGTATTCCCATGGGTATAAGCAGCTTGCGTAGACAAGCCTACTTTCAATCTGTTGGAAACATCGCTATCCAGATTGGCCCGAAGCGAATAGCGGTTGAAATCACTGCGCAAGATGATACCCTCTTGGCCGTAATAGCCGAGCGATATCGCGTAGCGGTTTTTCTCCGTTCCCCCCATCGCGCTTAATTGATGGTCGTGTATAGGGGCTTCACGCATGATCGCGTTTTGCCAGTCCGTTCCTTCACCGAGTGTTTCGGGTAGCGGCCGGTCGGCTGCGCTGCCATCAAAATAGGGTGCGGCTCCGTTATTCACGTTCGCTTCGTTTACGAATTCAGCAAATTGGCGCGCATTCAATAAGGGAAGTTTATGCCGGACAGATTGTTGGCCATAATAACCATCGTAGCTAACCACCGATTGGCCCGCCTTCCCTCGTTTGGTTGTAACCAAAATAACACCATTCGAGCCGCGAGAACCGTAAATCGCAGTTGCTGAAGCATCTTTCAGTACTTCCATGGATTCGATGTCGTTGGTGTTAATGGAATTGAGGTTTCCAGTTGGAAAACCGTCAATAACATAGAGCGGTTCGTTGCCTGCATTGACGGATCCTGTACCTCGTATCCGTACAGTTGTACTTCCGCCCGGCCGCGCTGAATTGGTGATCACATTTACACCTGCAACGCGACCCTGCATGGCGCGATCCAACGCAACGATAGGGGTAGATTGGATTTCCGACGAACCCACAGATGCCACCGATCCGGTCAGGTCACCACGTTTTACGGTACCGTAACCTACCACCACTACTTCCTCCAAATCGCTGACCGATGGAATCAGGGTGATATTGATCGTTTGCCGCGTACCAATCGATTGTTCAACCGAATTGAAACCCAACATGGAGAACACCAATGTGCCCCCTGCGGCAGGTGCGTTTATTCGGAAACGACCCGAGGCATCGGTTTTGGTCGCAACAGAAGTACCTTTGATAGCTACTGTCACGCCTTCTAAGGGAGCGCCGCTGGCATCTCTAACGGAGCCGTCTAGTTCGGATTGCTGTTCGGTAACCTTCTCCACCGGACTGGCCGGTTGCAGTTTAACGGGTGCTTTTTTACTCACTAAGATGGTTTTGTCTTCGATGCTGTAACTAAAGGGCTGTTCGGTGAATAGTTGATCCAAAAATTTGGTGATCTCTTGTTTTTCAGCTGCTATTGTCACGGGTTTCGCTCGTTTCAATTCGCTGTAGTTATATAAAATGACATAGCCCGTTTGCTGTTCAATCGCCTGAAATATTTTTTCAAGCGCCGCCTTCCTGGTATTCAGCGTGACGGTCTGCGAATACGTCCGTGCTTGCAGTTGAATGCATGTGATGCATAATAGCACATAACTCACTTTGATGACCATAAGGATTTGCCGTAAAATGGTTGCATTGGTGTACCGCCCAGGAGGTAGGCAAAAGCCTTCCAAGCCTCGCTTTTTATTCATAATTTTGCATTGCTAAGGTTTATACTTCGTTTATAAATAATCCGATTATTGTACTAGGGGTAATCCATAGCGTTTGACGGGGCAAGTGGCGTTAACACTTTCTCCGTCTTTTTATGAAATACCGCTACGGGGTTATGGTGGTGTTTTTATCATCGTTACTGGTTTTTTAAGTTTACTAATTAGTTGTCTTACTGAGTTCGTTCCGAAGTGGTTAAGACCAACGTACGATCGGCCCTCATCTCCGACTTGATTTGAAAATCTTTTTCTAAGAAGTTAAGAAAGGTGGCTAATTTCACCCCTCGGCTCATTTTTCCCCCCAAATAACCTTCGGGTTTATTACCCTGATAGACAATACGAATGTCGTACCAGCGTTCAACTTGCTTCAAGGATTCATCAACGCTTAGTCCGTGGAAGTTAAACAGGCCGTTTTTCCAGGCAATCGCCGACTGGGGGTCGACATCATGGATCGTAATTTCATGCGCATGGTCGCGCACGATGCTCTGCTGATTAGGGACGAGTATACGGCCATGTCCATTTTCTGAGGCATCTGTTGCAATGTTCACGCGTACGGAACCCGTCAATAAGGTTGTTTTAGTGGCGGTTTCATTGCTATATGCATTGATATTGAATGAAGTGCCAAGCACTTCCACACGTTGTTTGGCCGTATTAACGATGAATGGCCTGGCCTTGTCCTTCGCTACAGCGAAATAGGCCTCTCCGTCAAGGGTGACCTGTCGGGAATGGTCATCAAATTCAATAGGGTAGGTGAGCGTACTGGCTGCATTCAACCAAACTTGTGTACCATCGGATAACGTTACTTGGTATTGTCCACCTTTTGGCGTGCCGAGTCTAGCTTCTTTAATCGATGAATCGTTGGTTTGTTGGTTGATAACAGAGCTGCCATCGGTATATTTGATTCCATTCTTGACAACGATGCCGCTTTTTTCTGTACTTAAATCAATGCTTCGCCCATTTGCCAGCGTGAGCGTTGCCCGGTTTCCACCGGGCAGTATGCGTTCGGGTGTCAGGGCGATTGTTGACTCGCCCTGATAAGGTTGGGTTTGAATAACGTACAGACCGATAGACAAGAAAGCCAATACCAATGCTGCCGCCGCTGAAACCCGCCACCAGATTTGCCCTTTTTTTTGAGATAATTTGACTTGTATTTTTGCCTGAATCTGGGGATATAGATGAGAAACACGTTCTTGGATGAGGTCCACATCGGTAGCATCAGATTCATTGTCCAACGCTTGGAGGACGGTCTTCCTAAAGTCTTCATCTTCCAGTTCGGCAAGGACTGAGAAAAGCCGATCAAATTCCTCGCGACTTACCTGTTTATTTAAATAGGCAGTTAACAAACTAACGATTGCTTTGCGATTCTCCAAGAGTGATAAGTTTATAATCCGTTTGTTGTTCTATACGTACAAGCCGGAAAATCACACTATTGGGAAAAAGAAAAAAATGGAAATGTGTTGAAATACAGATTAATAAATATTGCAGGAAAGGAGGAGCGAGAGGATGATCACTTGTTCCCCCCGAGCCGATTGGAGTACATAATTTTTGATTTCCTTAATGGCTTTTACCAATTGGTTACTGACAGTGGAGACAGAAATTCCCAGTAATTCGGCCACCTCCTGATAACTTTTGTCTTCTAGTTTGCACAGGATGAGAATCTGTTTCCGCTTTGGGGGTAACTGCTCAATAGCAGTTGAAATCAGCTGCCGCTGTTCTTTGGCTAAAAATGTCTCTTCGGTGTGCAGATAAAAGCTTATGGTGCTTGCCCATAGTTCCTGTTGCAGGGCTTTGTCTCGGCTTATCCTGCGGAAGACGTCAATTGCTAAATGGTCGGCAATGCGGTACAAATAGGTGGTGAATGCTTGTTCAGGATCGATTTGCCCGCGCTTTTCCCACAGCTTCAAAAAAGTGTCTTGTAAGATTTCTTCGACTGTATCCGTGTCCTTCAATAGACGCAATAGTCGTTGGTAAAGTATCGGGGCGAAGATTTTGTATATCTTTCCAAAAGCAATGGCATCTCCATTACGCAGCATGCGTAACAAGTCGGTATCGACTTTTGGTGATGGATGCGGCATAATTGGAAATTTTATCAAACATACGCATTTTTGAAAAAATATGCGATGGGTAGGTCGGAGTGAGCAGCCAGATAATTAGTTAATGGGTACAAATTCCACGAAGCAAATTCCTCTCGGGGGTAACGAAAACGAAATCGGCGACGGGCTGTCGCGATATTCCCCAAGCTTTCGCTTTCCATTTTCATCGTGTAAATAAATCATACCGCTATCTCCGATCTCATATTCAGTTGGGTTTACCACGAAGTCTACTTCGTAATCCAACCCGCTAATACTTGCTAAGGCTATGGCCACATTTCCCGCTTTGGACCTCCATGCCGAGGCGTACACAAGAGGAAATGTGTCTTCGAAGCGGGTAACGTTTCCGCTGCGACCCGCATAAATTGAAAGCCGTGAAATCGGGATGTTCCCTGCTGGGATCTCAAGGTACGGGGCTCTCAGGAATTCACCGAAAACAAAATAATCCAGTCCAGCCTGGCGAACACGAGCCAGTCGCTCAACGAAGTCGATCTCCTCCTTCCGAAGGGTATCCAAAAAGGGTTGATAGTTGGCAATCATGGGCTGCATGCCCCAAACGAACGATCGCGCCTGCTCCATCAAAAACTGGTTGTTAAATTCGGGATTCAACGGCGTTTCGGTATCATCGGGCGCTTGCTCCTGAGGCCATTTCTCGTCATAAGGCGGCGTTAGCAAAGACGAATAATTCCCGAATGTGATCCCATATTCGTGATATACACTTTGAAAAAGGGGAATCGTTTGCCAACCATGCACGCCGGCGTAACGCTCCTTACTCACTTGCAATGCTAGAAATAAATCCAAGTGGGGCAACCAATTCTCTCCCACACCCTCACCGGCCAATGCCTGCGTTCCGCCTTTAGGAAAATTAGCCCGTATCAACCGGTTTTTTTGCTCCACGTGCGCCATCCAGTAATTTCCTCCGCCAACGGAATGATGATGGGTGGGATCGTAGCATCGCCTGTTTAGACAGATCTGATCCATATAGATTCCACCTACCCCATATGCGTTTATTGCAGTATCGACAAGCGACGCGTATTTTTGCTTCCAAAAATCCGTTGCTTCACACATATTGGTCAGTGCTTTGTTGGTGAAAATATTATAAACATGGCTAAGCATTTGTCCGTCTATATCTTTCACGGCAAACCGTTCGGCCCGTTCGTCCACCCAACTTTGGGTTGATGGTCCCCACTTTAATGCATTCATATAAACCAGCGCATTAACCTCTCTTCGGCGCGCTTTGTTTACCGATTTTTTAAACGCATTGCTACCATCCCGTGGTGGAAAATATTCTGGAAATGAGTCGTCGTATGACCCGCCGTGCCACCAGTGCCATAACACACTGACGCGGCTATCGAGCCGCTTACGCAAAGCCATGGCCGGAGGCAGGACATTCGCCGCATGTCCTCGGTTCCATACCCAATAACTCGTGTTTTGGATCCAGTCAGGCACCTTTCCGTTGGCCAGGCGACTCTCCCGGCACCAACGCTGCTCTTCAGCCCAACGCTTATATATTTGGGCCGCCGTTAACCAATCGCCATGAAATCCACCGATCAAAAAAGCATAAGGCGGCTCGTAAGATGTTAGCTGTGGCCCATAAGCAGGATAGTTGTCAACACCGTATACCAACATTCCGGTGGTATCCAACGCTATCCTAAATGTCTTGCTAAAAGCAAGTGAATCGTCACTGGCTAGGTAAATACCTGCACCATGCGGATTATACAATGTCAAAAATTGCATCGACATCTGGCCGGGATATTCCCACTCAAACCCATTCCCGCCAGGTGTCAACACTTCACGCGGTGATTTGAGCAGTGCACCCATCCAATCGGGCGCTGCGAGTTCTTCTTCTCCCAAATTCTTCAGCCCTGCTACACGCGGAAACGTTACTTTACGAATTAACATCCCACCGATACCATCAACCCGGATACGCCAGGTAGACATTGCCGAATCAGGTATCAAGCCGATATAAGCCGTAACGCGGAAATCAGCTGGAAGTCCTTCAAACCCCGTCCAGGTTAGTTCCAAACCGCTGGCGGTCCGCAAAGTTGAAAACCCCGAAGCCGTACGTGCATCAATGCGCTTGGCGATTCCCGGCGCATCGATGGTAATCTCCCACGGTGACCCTCCCGACATGATCTCATTGACCAGAAAAGGCGTGTTTTCCGTCATGAACATCATTTCTTCGAGTTCGCCGTTAGCATCTTTGAAGGCTAGTGTGAATTTACCGTTTGATAAACGCTCGCCGTTGCCTATCACTTGCGTGCAACCCGTACGAATACCGACAAAGATTGAAATCAGTAAACATGCAAAAAACGACACGGTGCTTCGGTTTACCGTATATAAGCAGATTTTCATAGTTGCCGCGTTAAGTGATTTCATTGTACAATCTTAAAAATCCGGGTCGATTTCGCTTTCATGGTTATTTCAAATGAGTCCCCCATGGCGATTGTTTCTTTTGAATCCGGATCCACTACCTTGGCCTTGAATGGTAACCTAATCAATTTGTCACCGCCATTAGCAGAATGCAGACAGATCCACCCCCTTCCTGCGTACAAAATATCCTGTCCCCCGTCCACATAACAATGTACACCCGCCTTGTCAAGTAAATCACGGATTTCTAAAGCATCCCAATGGATCTTCGCTTCCTCTTGCTGCACCTGTCCATCGGGTTGGTATACCCTGGATTGGCCTCCATCTGTCCAAACAACCCAAACGCCCTGATTAGTGGCTTCATCCAGGTACGATTGCTCGTTCTTCGTCAATGACAACAGCCCCATATACCACACGACCTGATATCCTCCCTCTTTAACCGCATCCAGGTCTTCGCGCAGATACAGATCATACGGTGCGCCGATTTTGCCTAAAGCGTACCGGTTATGCAATAAGTTGTCCGTGAGTCTGCCAAAGGAAGCGTCCATCGCACCAAGTTTTTCGTCAACAATCACAGCTACCTTGGGCGCCATCGCGGGAAACGATTCGTCCGGATAGCGCTCGAAAAAGCGCTGTCCAGATGCGATGATATGCATCAATTTGGGATCGCTGAACCAGCCTCCCCACATATCAAACCACCACCCGCCGTAACCATAGGCCAACATCCTTCCGAGATTCTTCCATAGCAAGGCTTCAGATTCTTCCATCGATTCAGGCCCTAACCAAACGCCATCTGTATACGCGGTTCCTTCGGGAGCGATATGCGGTGCCCGATCACGTAACATCGTAGTGATCGACGTACGCGTATCGTTTTCCGCTAACCATAACTTGCCGTGCAATTGCACGGATTTGATGGCGGCAAATGGAGCCCAATCCTCGCCGGCGACGCGCCGATAGTCATTTGGACTGGACAGGTAGTCTAAATCAGGACATCGAAGCAATTTAGACAAGGAGCCATGCCCCCGGCGGAGATCACTCACAAAGTAATGATAGCCATAAAAAGCACCCGTCAATAACCTACCGCGGCTTGCTTTCTTAACAATACGGCAGAAATACGCGATGTTGTCAGCTGTGGTCTCTCCGTGGAAAACGAAGGTGTCGAATACTTGGCCCGCAGTGTCGGGATCGCGCCACCGATCGGTTCTTACCTTTCCGCTGATGTCACCCAACCCGGCGCTTTCAAATGTCACGTCATTACGATTCCAAGATGTCCTCAAACGCTTGACATCGCCTGCATACCGCCTCCGCAGCCATTTCCTGAAACTTTCAAGCCTTAGGGGGCTTTCATCGTAAAACTCCTCTTTGAAATGGTACATCCATTCCTCGGTAAAACCGCCTGCCACATGGATGCCAATAAGATGTTTGGCATAAGGCGATCGTTCTAACCATTTCACCAATTTTGCCAATACCTTACCGGCGTCTTCCCTCCAACGCGTGCTATACATGCTGGTCCGAAACGTAGAACCATCGGGTTGCAGGCTTACACTTTCTGGATGCAGTTCCTCCCACCATATGGGTGCGTCCAGGTGGATCCGGATGATTGCCAACGCATTGGAATCCGCGGCGATCAGTTCATCGAAATCTTTACAAATACTCGTATAGTCCAATTCATTTTCGCCTACCCAAATCGGTGACCGGAAGGGTTTTATACCCGAAACGGAATTGATGCCCCGATCACCTAAATAAGCAGGAATGTTGTATAAATGCAGCCCTGCCTTTTCCATCTCCTGATAAAACGGGCGATCGCCAAGGTAGGACATATAGGCGTAAGGAGGGTAGGGAGTCCCATTGACAAAAAGAGTAGGCACATTCTCCCGATTTTTCACTTCCGCTAGCGGCAAATGCATTTGACACTGCGCGCAAAGCAACCCTAGGAATAAACTGGCGATATAGCCTCGATCGATCATGGCTCTAAATTAACACGAAATCAACGTTCTTCTGGCTAAGCTCATCGATGGCTTCTTCCAATTAGCTAGCGATTTCCGGTAATGTCCATTAATGTGAGTATCACAATCGCAATATTGTATATCTGCGATCAATCCAATTGAGAGGACCGGGTGATCGTTCTTTGTTGCCGCAATCGCGTGGTCGTTCGATAGGAGCAGCAACCTGCATAGTAAAAGATTTAGAACAATAAGGTTCATTTCAGATTCCCCCCTTGCGAATGTAATCATTTTAGGAAAAATTAATCTACAGCGGGAAATCAAGAAGAGCCTACAGGTTGTGCAAAGACAACCTGTAAGCCATATGTTACTTTTTTTTGCCCGTTTTAAGTGAAGCCGGAGAAAGGTAATCCTTCCCGTCTAATAAAAGCACAAAATCAATTAATTGCGCCATACCAAAGATCGAGGGCCTGACTCCGTCCCCATTTGGTGGTGAATCTAAGGTGTATTGTTCTGCGAAGATCGGCCCCGAACGAATGATGTCTCTTACACTACATTCCATTAGTTGACGTGCTTTAGCGTGATATCCTTTAACTAACAATCCCCGGGCGGTAAACGCCATTTCAGGATATTTGGGCATCGGAAAGCCGGCAAAGCTTTTTCCGGTATCAAACTGTTCATTGAATAATTTCATCATGCCCGTCAGGTGAGGATGCGTTAGAAGGTCTATAGTTAAACCGCTACTTACCCAAATGGCATGTCCCGCAGTTCGCCTCCTCGTTTCGGTATCGTAGAGCTGAACAGGAATGGCATCGGGGTGTTCCCAAAACCAATTTAAATAGTGGTCGAAAAACTGTTGGCGTTTGGTAGACCACATGGCTTGGTCTGCAGGTAATTCCAGCAGAGAGGCGATCGTATCAAGTGCTTGCAGGTCGACAATGGCCGAAACAACAAAATCTGCGTCTTTCTGGGTTTCACTAAGCAAACTCACTTCTTTATAAACCCACATAGGATAGCGGAGCCGCCAGTTCATATACCGTTTTAACGCCGGATAATTTCGTGCGAGTTTGCCTTTATCGCCGGTCAGGCGATACAGAAGGAGCGCGGTTTGCGCTTTTCGCGATGGCAAGCTTTCACCACCCAGGACTCCGGTTTCATCAACTAACGACATTAATCCGCTAAAGGCAGCCCAGGAAACTTCCGGATCGATATAGGCATACAGTTGCATGCCGATGAAGCTCTCCCAAGCCGCGGAAAAAGGGGCATCGGAATGGCCGTCTGCCCAAAGCGACGGCTTGCCGGTAGCAATTTGTGGATACGGGAAATGAATCAAATCGGGAGAAAGTACATTCATCGCCAGAAATATCCAGGCTTTATAATACGCGTCCCGAATTTCGTCAGTTTCTACGCCTTTTGCTTCCACCTCTTGTAGGCCGAAGTAGGAGGGATGCGGTACCGATTTCAATAATTCGTCCCAAAATAAGCGGCGTCTTTGTAGTTGGCTACTTATGCTCGAGGGATCAGCAATTGGTTTTTGTGCCCGCTTGATGAGCGAATCAATGGGTAAATAGGGATCCGCAAAAGAATAGGAAATAAGGATATTTGTATCGAGTGTGGAATCAAATATGTCCGATACAGACCAATAGCCAGTCTCCGGAGGTGAAACAAGGCGGTTGTGCCCGGCGATAAGATCCGTATAATTTTGATAGAAAGTTATTTCTCCTTTTGGGGGAAGCTTGAATGAAACAGCATAATTGTAATGCTCGGATTGTATTAACAGTGTGTTACGATCTACTTTTGTCAGGTTGCCGTTATATTGCCCGCTGGTTACGAGGGGGTTCATTCCCTGCTTGGTAACCCGGAAATTCCGAACAAGGGTTTCGCTGTCATAAAAGAAGTCAAAGCCATCAATGCACGTACCATCCACATATTTTCCCTGGAACGAAAGTTGATGCGGCTCCCACTGCGTGTCCCATGTATCAGCCGTAAAAAGAACCCTTTCCGCACCGCGAAGCGATAGCTGGCTCATCACCATTTCCGTGCCTCTGCCGATCAGATAAATCGTTAACTCAAAGGATTGGCGCCCTTTCCATCCCGTTTCGGCGGGAATATCGAAACAGTATGTTCCTGTTCCAGTGTTTTCTTGTCTTAACGTCCGATCTGAAGAATCTCCCTCACGATGGATTTTGACCGCCCAAAGTGATGAAGCTCGAGGAATTACAATCTCAAGATTCGGTGCATCGTCGACATTAACGGTAATCAGCCGCCTAAATCGAAGCGATTGAACATCGTGTCTTGCCTGTTTGTGAATGTGGGCTTTCAATTCTTGCTGCGAGGCCTGCAAGGTTATACCTTCACTGGTGTCCCATAGGGCCGGATCTTCCAAAGAAGCCTGCCAGGCGATGGAAGTCCGTCCCGGAAATGCTCGTCGCAGATGCAGCACGTTGAGATCCGGCAGTTCGCGATGAGGAGCTCGTGTATTCAGGTAGCCGGCATTCAAGGGCAGCATGGCGCTGCTGCTATATGCCGAGACATTCTTTTGCCCTGGTGGAATGCGGAAATTGTACGGATTAACCACTAGCTGAGACCCAGGTAGACTTAGATCGCGGCGTTGATTCAGACCGCTCTCCTTCAAATCGCTGCTGCGGGGTATTGGTACCTGCGAGGTACCTACACCTACCGTTGTAAAAAGTAACAGTGCCAATAGTTTTATTCGGTGATACATTGGAGTATAATGTCTTGTTGTTGATAAGTTTTTAGCCAACCATACGTCAACGACTGGCCGTTGCTTCCTTCTATGACCACTTGGATATTAGAGGAAACCTCACCTGACAACCCGGTTGTTTCAGCAAAATTCCAGTAATAAATGCGAGACCCGTCGGAGAGTTGTCTGTAGGATCCGTTTTCGGGGCGCAGTACATAGTCGGCAAAACCATTGTAGAATTTCAATAGCCACGCGCCGTCTTCAGGTTCGTCGTATACGCGCATTGCCAAATAAGGGTACTCGTCCAAATTGAACGATTGATCCCATTTCACGGCAATGCCATATCCGTCGTCGTTATTGCGGGTGATGGTTAATTGCTCGGCAGCATTTAGTACCGGCTGCAATCCACCATAGTCCCAGCCACCGACATCCTCAGATGTCTCAAATGGAATAAAGATCCGCCCGGGCGACGGCAGGTCATCCGGACAGGAAATACCAATAATGGACCGGTAATCAATTAGAATGATGGCTGTGGACAAGGCTGGGTTCAATTCGTAGTTAGAAGGAGAATCCAAGCGGATGGCCAATGCCAGGGTGTCGTCCTCGTGATCGGCAAGCAGGGTCATATCCATGGACAGCCGGATAGTTGTTCCGTCTTTGCCCGATTCGATAGTTGCAGAAGGGGGAAAATCGACCATATCGGGTTCCAATTCCGTGGTATTTGAGAGGATTCCCTCTTGTTGGAGGTGACGAATCGTATCTCGATCCATAACGAGATTTACAGTAAAGGCATCGCGATCTCTTAGGCCGGATGTGGAGAGCCCGATCGTAATGTAGACTTTTTGGTTTTCTTCGTCAATTTGATAAGGATACCGATCTGCTTCAGGAATGCGAATGATCTCCCCACTGCCTGTCCAATAAATTTTTGGACTAGGGTAATCGTCGCTGATAATATCTCCGGTTTTTGTGCAGGATAGGAAAAAACCTGCCAGTAGGGCGACAGTGCCGTATAGCGTATAAAAGTTGAACGTTGGTTTTTGTTTCATGACAGTTCAATAATTAGTTATATTCAGAGTGCTGGTTGACAGCGACTACCAAAATGGGTTCTGTACACATTGTCGGTTGCGCTCAACTTCGGTTTGGGGGATGGGCCAGAGGTAGTGCTTTCGCTGAAATACCCGGTTCTCAAAAACAACCCGTTTATACAGTAAGGGGTCTGACAGGTGGTTTCCACCCTTTATGTTAATTCCATAGAACGCCCCGTTGTCCGTCCGCTCTGCAATTTTCCAGCGGCGGCAGTCCCAAATGCGCAGATCTTCAAACACCAACTCTACCCGGCGCTCTGCACGGATGGCCTCACGCATGGCAGACTGCGAGGCGGGTGGTGCTATTTGACCGGGGTTATAGCCGTAGGTTGGAATGCCTGCACGTTCGCGGATCTTGTTCAGGTAGTGTAGGGCTTCCGTTTGGTTGCTGGCAAAGTCGTATTCGTTAAGCGCTTCCGCGTAATTGAGATAGACTTCGCCCAAACGAAAGAGGATATCTTGAAGTTTTTCGACGTTTACATTGGCCCAATTGGGATTCCAGATGGTGCTGGGATGAATGAATTTGCGGATAGCGTAGCCGGTCTTGCTATAGTTATCGCCTACCAGATCCGCGCCGCCTGCCCAGAATTCGAATCGATACGATTGATTACCATCTTCGCCCCGATTTACCCACGAGGCTCCGTTGAAACTGATGGTCGCGTAAAACCGAGGCTCGCGCCCAACATACATGGTTGAAACGCCTTTGTTCCAGTACGGAGTGGTTTCTTCCGCAAAACCTTGTTCGGTATAACCTGAACGCGAATTAATAATCGGGCTCCCATCCGCATTGTAACCTGTAATCGGACGTTCTCCATTGGCCATAAAAAATGCGTCAACTTGCTGTTGGGTCGCTCCGTATACTGCTTCCCCTCCGGCCTGATGAGGGGCACAGTGCTGCCACCAATGCCAATCCAGCAATTCACCTTTGGGCTGACGGCCCCAAATGATTTCTTGATTCCAACGATCCAGAAATACATCCCGGTAGGAGCTTAGGGGGTTAGGCAATCCGTCGTCGTCCGTCTTTGTCAACAGACCGTTGGGCATTCTGTCGATGACTGCTTTGGCAGCGTCTGCGGCAATCTTCCATTTTTCAGGATCATAATTTGCGTTGATCAAGGGTGTCCCATCAGGATTAGTGAAGTTCCCATAATCCGCGTTCCCGTTAAATAGCGGACTCGCCGCGTATAGGAGCATTCTTGCTTTTGCTGCCATTACTACCAATTGATCAATTCGTCCTAATTGACCCTGATCAGTAATCCGTGCGGGCAAATCGGAAATTGCGCGGTCAAATTCAGCCGAAATATATTGTACGCATGCATCGTAAGGCGTGCGTGCCAATTGAAGCGATTGGGGCGGGGTGTCGATTTCAAAGGGCGTCTCGGAGAGGATGACCACAGGGCCATATTGTCGCAACAGTAACGAATAATAGTAAGCCCGGAGTGCACGGGCTTCAGCCTTGCGTTGTCTCCGGAGTTGGGCTGACATTTCTTGGCATTCGTCAACCCGCGCAATGAATACACTTGCCGATCGAATTCCTTGATAAAGGTAGGTCCAGAAATCAAACACAGCAGTAGAAGGCCCCCAATTGCCAATGTTGTGCAAATGGTTGGCATACATAAACGATGCGCCGAAATCGGCCTCGTCAGCAATGCTAATGAAAGTACTCTCGAACCCTTGATTTCCATCGCCCAGTGGCGGTACGAAAGAATAAACGTTGGCGAGATACCGCTCGGTTTCCAATGCTTGGGCAAATACGGCATCCAAGTTTAGCATGTCGTCGGGTTGTCGGTCTAAAAAGTCTTTGTTGCAACCGGTTATCAGGAATATAGAAATTCCCGCAACGAGCTGCTGTAGGTGTCTTGTGATTGTTTTCATCTGATTATTTTTCTTTTATCGGCTGATGAGAACTCGATGTAATGATTTACCGCTATCAGAAGTTCGCGTTGATGCCTAGGTTAAATGTTCGTTGTATGGGGTATTTAGCACCGGTATTGCCTGATGTACCAGCTCCAAGTTCGGGATCCCAAAACGTAAAATCGCTAAAAGTCAAAAGATTGAATCCCGATGCAAAAATGCGGAAGGCATCTATTTTGAGTTTTTGACTTAGCTTTTTCGGTAACGTATACCCCAATTCCGCAGTACGAAGCCTTAAATAACTGGCATCACGTTGCCACCAGGTAGACGGTTGGACATTGTTAGTCATTCCACTGAGTCCAAGATTAGGAAATAATGCATCCTGGCTTGGGTTTTCCGGCGTCCATCGATCTAAACCGTGTATTTGTAAATTGCCATTCAAGCCGTCCATGAAAGGATACCAGCCTCCACCGAAGAGCATGAAATCCATCATACTGCTTCCCTGAAAAAACACGGATAGATCAAAGTCTTTATACCCCAGGCTTATGCCAAATCCATAAATGATACTCGGATTGACCGGATTACCGATGGCCACATAGTCATCGATGTTAACGAGCCCGTCTCCATTGACGTCGCGATACCTGATGTCGCCCGGAGATACCTTTCCGAACGTATGTGCGGGAATACTGGGCAATAGAATGCCTTCCAGCGGATCTACAAAATCCGATGCAGTGAACAGCCCCTCTGCGAGGAGTCCAAAGGGTTGGCCAAACCGTTTCCCCTTTTCAGCACGATAAGCCCACAACGGTGTGGGTTGGTCGTTTTCGATGATGCGGTTCTTCGCATAGGTGAAATTGCCACGGAATGTGACGTCTACATTTCCCAACGCGCGGCGGTATTCGAGAGAAGCGTCTACACCTTGGTTCTCCATTTTGCCGATATTTCCCCAGGGGTTTTCCTTGACTCCGAAGATAGCAGGTAATGAATTTCGTTGCAGAAATATATTGCGGCGCTCGCGCTTGAAAAAGTCAGCTTGGAGATAGAAGCCATGAAGAAAGCGGGCTTCGATGCCGGCATTGATTTCCCTTTCCCGTTCCCAAGTGAGGTTGGCGCCCCATTCTTCCTCGCCTCTTCCGGGAATGGTAACGGTGTAATCTTTGCCGAAGGTCCAACCTCCATTCCCGCTGCCAACCGTGGTTAAGTAGGCAAACCGTCTTCCGCCAATTTGATCGTTACCTTTCTCGCCAATGGAGCCACGGATTTTCAAATATTCGAATGCATCGGAAAGCGCACCTGCTTTATAAAATGGTTCTTCTGAGAGGATCCAGCCGACCGCTACTGCTGGAAACAGCCCAAAACGATGTCCTTTCGCAAAATTTTCCGATCCGTTATATCCCGCGCTTGCTTCGAGGTAGTACCTACTTTTAAAGTTATACGATAAACGCCCTACGTATCCCTGCAGCCGGAAGGGGAGGGCAGAAATACTATTGCTGGCATCGGCATCGACAAAATCCTGTTGATTATACAACAAAAGACCGGTCAGGCTATGGTCTCCAAATTGCTGATTGTAGTTTACGTTCGCTTGGAAGTAGATGCGCCGGTTTCCACCGGCTCCCTTGCTGAAGTCTAGATCCTGAATCCCAACTACCGTTTGCTGAAGTATCAATTCGTTGTTGTCATTTCTTCCGCGGGCGATATAAAGATCGCCCATATCACGTGTGCGCTCTATATTGTGCCAGTTATAGGCATCAAACGAAAAAAGGCCCTGGACACTAAGACCTTTTACAAGATAGGAAAGATCATGCCGCGCATTGACGTTTGATTGGATTGAACTATTCCAGGTGGTTTGAAATCCACGGTTTACCAAGTCGTGATAGGGATTGCGTACGACACTGCCCGTGCCTGCAAATAATTTGTCGCCGGAATTGCTGGGATCAGGATACCAAGCGGGAAAGGTAATGCCATTTGTTTTAGAAATCAGTTCCCAAAGATCGTCGCTGGACGTGCCGGGATAGTTCACCGTTACCAGATAGCCGCCTAGGTTTAGGCCGACATCTGTATAGGCTCCTAACTTGACGTCTGTATTGGCCCTAAAATTATACCGGTTGAGGTTTGTGTTTGTGCGATACGCATTGAGATTATCTTCTCTCCACATCCCTTCTTCATTCAGCAATGAACCGGAGATGTAATATTTAGCTACTTCCCCTCCGCCGGTAACGTTCAGGTTAGCACGATTGCTAAGCGTATGTTTTTTTGTCATGAGATCAAGCCAGTTCACATCCGGATAGAGCAAAGGATCTTCTCCGGATCGGGTTTTATCTATGCGATCTTGGCTGAAATAGGGCTGTGACTCCGGATTGGTCGCTAAATAGGCTTCGTTGTACAGTTCCATGAACGTAGCTCCGTCTGCATATTCGGGCCATCGGGTAGCACCTTTGAGCATGGTTTCATATTTGAAGTTAATGGAAGGAGCTTGGCTGGCCCCTCTTCTTGTATTGACGAGAATGACGCCGTTTGCTCCCCTGATGCCATAGATTGCGGTGGCCGCTGCATCTTTTAATACGGAGAAGGTCTCGATATCTTCTGGTTCAATATTATTGATCGGACGCTCCACACCGTCTACCAATACCAAGGGATCAGATCCAGCGCCGAACGTGCTGATGCCTCTGATCCAAAACTGCGCATCGTCATTGCCCGGTTCGCCGGAGCGTTGAACAGCGATTACACCCGCTACTTGTCCCGCCAACGCGTTATTTAACGACCTCGGTACCGCTGACTTTAAGCTTTTCACATTGACGGTGGAAATGGCGCCTACCACACTCTCTTTTTTCTGCGTGCCGTATCCTATAATCACAACCTCGTCAATATCACTTACTTGTTCAGTAAGGATTACGTCAATGGTCGGCACGGTCCCGATGACGGCTTCAGCCGATTCATAGCCAACCGCAGTGAACACCAATATTCCTGCATACTGAGGAGGAGTAATCCGGTAACGTCCGTCAGCATCTGTCGTCGTAGCCAGTGTCGTGTTTTTAAGATTGACCGTGACACCTTCTACTGGCTGGCCTCCGCTGTTGGTCACCCGACCGATAATTTCTCTTTGGAAGGAAACGGGGGCAGATGAGTAGGATCGCCTTTTCCGGATAAGGACGGTGGTGTTTTGAATCTCATAATCCAGCGGTTGGTTTTTTAAACAGGCCTCGATGACCGATATAAGCTGCTTATTTTTTAGGTCCAACGTTACCGTAGCCGCTTGATTTAAGTCTTCGGAAGCGTATAAGAAATCGTAACCTGTTTGTTTTTTTAATAGTTTAAAAACAGACTTTAACGGAGCGTTTTCGACATGAATGCTGACTTCCTGGGCGTCTGCCTCAGCGAAAACCTGCATAAATGTAACTAGCAACAGCGTTAATGAAAGCTTCATGATAAGTAAAATTCTGAAAAGCTTATGATTGGTATCGTCAGGCGATACCATGATTTTTCTATACATTTGCATGTTAGGTTATTGGGATTGTTTACTACACAATTTAATGAATGGCCTAATCCGGTAATGTTTGCCGGTCGACCGGAAATGCCGCGAACATTTCCGGTTTTTTTAGGCAACAGATCAAGGTCGGTGCTATTCCATGACCGTCACCCTCCTTTCCTCCAACTTAAAACGCATGCCACTTAATGATTCGAGGTAACCCAGTAATTCTTCAAGGCCTTTTGATCTTGTGTAAGTTCCACCGAACTTTTTGGAAGGAATGGCTCCCTTAAATGTCACATCCACGTTGTACCAACGTGCGATGTCTTTCATGATGGTTTGGATATCTTGATCTTCAAAAAGAAAATCCCCATTTACCCATGCTATGGCATAGTCCGTGTCGATGGTTTTGGTCTGAATGCTTGTGTAGGGCGACGAAATGGCTTGCTGACCGGGGTTCAACACAGTTCTTTGCGTTCCGCGGGCCACTTCAACCCGACCTGTTACCAACGTGGTCTTGACTGTTTTTTCATCCGTATGGGCAGTGACATTGAACGTGGTTCCGGTCACTAAAACGGCGGTGCCATTTGCGTTGACCTTAAAGGGCACCGCTTTATTTTTGACGACTTCGAAATAGGCTTCGCCGGTAAGTGAGACCGTACGTTCGTGCCCGGCGAATGCCACGGGGTACGTTAATGTCGTTGCAGAGTTGAGCCATACTTTTGTGCCATCAGGCAACGTAATCTGATATTGGCCGCCTCTGGGAACGCTTATCGTGTTATTGCCCCCCGTTACTGCTTCATCTGCCGAACGATCGTCTACTTTATAATCAATCCCACCACCGGCAAGTTTGGTGATGGCAATTCCTCCTTGATTGTATACCGTTCCTGTCGGTACGTCATCGAGCCAGATGGTTCGGCCATCGGCCAGCGTCAATCGAGCAGCATTACTGCCGGGAAGCACCGCTTGCGACTTATAGAAATCTTCAACTTGGTCCGCAGGGTGGCGGAAAAAATAGATTCCGATTGCTACTGAAAAAGAAAGCAAAAGTATGGCTGCTGCCGCAACTCGTTTAACAGTAAATAACGGGTGAACTTTCTTCGCGAATAATCGGCGTTCAATACGGCGTTTCATCGCTCGTTTTACCAGCTGGCGTTCCGTTTCGTTTTCCCATTCCCAGCTGTGTTTATGAAGTTGGCTGGCAAGCCACTGTTCTAGCATCGCCGTTTCTTTTTCGTTGCAAATACCGGCTTCGTAACGCGCCAGTAAATCCAGAATTTCCTCTTTAGTCATTGGAGCCAACGGTCTATAATCGTTTATCAAGAAGTGTGATTTTAGGGGCTTTGGTAGTATTAATATTTTTATAATAACTTCAACTGTTTGTTTTTCAGTGAAATAATTTAATGCAGAGTGAGGAGGCTAATGCTACGAGCAAGGTTGGATAATTGCGGTTGCTTAATTTAAGGCGTAAAATTTTTAAGGAGTAGTTAATCTGTTTTTTTACAGTCTTATCCGAAATATTTAATTGTTTGGCAATCTCTTTATGTGACAAATTTTTCTCGCGGCTCAAGACAAAAACTTCCCGCATTTTTTTGGGGAGATTGGCTACTTCGGCGTCAATAATGCTTTGCAGTTCTGTTGTAAACACCTGTGATTCTGCGCTTTTCTCGTAGTCGTCAAAAAATTCGATTAAAGATGTCAAATAATTCCGTTTTTCTATGTTTAACCGGATATGGCGTAGCGCTTTGTGGCGGGCGATGGAGAATATATAGGATTTTGGGGAGTTTACGTTGGTTAAGTCATTACGCTGTTGCCACAAATCGATAAACGTTTCCTGAACGATATCCATGGTGTCCTCCCGGTCATGAAGTATACGCGTGACATAGTCAAAAAGGGCTTCCCATAATGCCTCATATAATAACGAGAAAGTCTTCTCGTCACCCTGCCTAAGCAATTGGGCCACCGTCGTGTCGTGCGTGATACTCATCTGTGTTGATTGCCGTATCGTCCTCTTGTGCTAATCGGTTTAATTGGTACAGTTGGATTTCCCTATTATCGCAAGCAAACTTAGGTAAAATTGCGTTATATACAAATCGATGATAGGAATGACATGTAATGACTTACCTTTGTTCAAGAACGGTAATTGCCATGAATATCTCTTTACAAAATAAACACGCCCTTATCTGCGGCAGCACGCAAGGCATTGGGTTGGCAGTAGCAAAGGAATTGGCTTCATTGGGTGCTACCTGTATTTTATTGGCGCGCAATGAACAGAAACTGCAGGCGGTAATCGGCGAACTTCCTATTCCGAATCAGCAATCCCACGTGTACGAGGTAGCTGATTTTCGCAATTCCGGGGCCGTTAGCGTAGCGGTTACAAGAGTGGTTGAGCGTTTTCCGGTAGCCATTTTGATCAATAATACCGGCGGCCCACCCGCCGGCGCCATTACAGAAGCGGATCCGATCGCCTTTGAAGAAGCTTTCCGGCAGCATGTCGTCTGCAATCAGCTATTGGCCAATGCAGTATTACCCGCCATGAAATCCGTTGGGTATGGTCGGATTATCAACATCATCTCCACATCGGTCAAAACACCGCTGCCGAACCTCGGTGTATCCAACACCATCCGCGCAGCCGTAGCGTCCTGGGCTAAGACGTTGGCCAATGAGATCGGGTCATTCGGAATAACCGTTAACAATGTGTTGCCGGGCTCGACCTACACGCAAAGGCTTGAAGCATTGATGAAACAAAGCGCCCAGGCGAGCGGTCAATCAATCGATGAAGTCGAGAAGAAAATGAAAGATGCCATCCCATTGAAACGCATCGGGCAGCCGGACGAAATTGCCAATGTAGTGGCATTTCTAGCTTCGCCTGCGGCTTCTTATGTCAATGGAATAAGCATCCCTGTGGATGGCGGTAAGACGCCGAGTATATAAAAAAGGAGCAGTTATTGCTCCTCCAATTTTTCGGCAGTTACTTCTGCTTTGATTTTTGCTTCCAACTCATCCATCAGATCGGGATTGTCAAGCAGTAATGTTTTTACGGCATCGCGTCCCTGACCAAGTTTGGTGTCGCCATAGCTGAACCAGGAACCGGACTTCTTGATGATGTTGAAATCCACGCCCAGGTCAATGATTTCACCGGCTTTGGAAATGCCTTCTCCGAATAAGATATCAAATTCCGCAACACGGAAGGGAGGGGCAACTTTATTTTTGACAATCTTGACCTTTACCCGGTTTCCGGATACCTCATCCGCATCTTTGATTTGCGCCATACGGCGGATATCGAGTCGCACCGACGCATAGAATTTCAGCGCATTTCCCCCGGTAGTGGTCTCTGGATTGCCGAACATCACACCGATCTTTTCGCGTAGCTGGTTGATGAAAATACAACAGCAGTTGGTTTTCGAGATTGTACCGGTAAGTTTTCTCAAGGCTTGGGACATCAGTCTGGCCTGTAGGCCCATTTTCGAATCACCCATTTCACCCTCAATTTCACCTTTGGGTACCAACGCCGCTACGGAGTCGATGACGATCACGTCAATGGCTCCGGACCGGATCAGATTATCCGCGATTTCCAACGCCTGTTCTCCATTGTCAGGTTGGGAAATGAGGAGATTTTCGATATCGACGCCCAGCTTCTTTGCATAATATTTATCAAACGCATGTTCCGCATCGATGATGGCTGCAATACCTCCCTTTTTCTGGGATTCTGCGATGATATGGGTCGCCAACGTCGTTTTACCGGAAGATTCGGGGCCATAAATCTCAATGACACGGCCTTTGGGAACGCCGCCTATGCCCAACGCGATGTCCAACCCAATGGAACCGGTAGAAATGGCGTCAATCGGTTCAACTGCCGAATCGCCCAATTTCATGATGGTACCCTTTCCGTAGGATTTCTCTAATTTATCTAAAGTAAGCTGTAAGGCTTTTAATTTCTCCTGGTTACTCATAGTTTTAGTAATTAATGGTTCAAAGGTATGATAAATTATTTTGTTTTACTAATTTTTTTCGTGTTACCTATTGGCAATCAATTTCCCGCTTTCCTTTCCCCCACTTTCCGTTCCCTCATTTCGCTTCCCGACTTTCCGCTTTCGATTAAGTAATTACTCCTTACGGCTTACCACTTTCTCGAAGTATCTGCACATCCACGTGATCGGGCATTCTTCGCACTTCGGCCTGCGTGCAATACAGATATATCGGCCATGTAAAATTAGCCAATGATGGGCAATTGCCAAAGTGTCTTTCGGTAAATATTTAACCAACTGTTTTTCTACCGCCAGCGGCGTTTTGGCATTATCTGTAAGCCCGATGCGATTGGCGACACGGAATACATGGGTATCCACGGCGATGGCGGGCATGTTATAGACGACAGACGCAATGACGTTCGCAGTCTTGCGACCTACACCGGGGAGTTTTTGCAGCGCTTCAACGGTTTCGGGTACTGTACCGCCGAAGTCGGCTACCAATTTTTGCGCCATGCCGACCAAGTGCTTGGCTTTATTGTTGGGATAGCTCACGCTCCGGATGAAGCTATATACTTCGTCGGGAGAGCTTGCGGCCAAACTTTCCGCATCAGGAAAGCGACGGAATAATGCCGGGGTTACTTGGTTGATCCGTTTGTCGGTACATTGTGCGGAAAGAATGACCGCCACGAGCAACTCAAAGGGATTGCTATAGTTTAATTCGGTCTGAGCATCTGGATTGTGGGTGGAAAAATAGTCGACAAATGCCCGGTATCGGTCCTTCTTGAGCATGACGCTATTTACATCAATGACGCTTGTTCTGCTTTTGAATAAGATGTGATTCGGTGTATGCTGCTTGGATGTGGTTGACGTAGCAAAGCATCCATTTCGCTTTTCAGGAAATCGTAAAACAACTCATCGTCAAGATCCAGCCTAAGAGCTTCCCGCTCTATTTTCCGGATGATACCCTGTGAGGAAGGTTTGGAAGTATACGTTTCTGTCATAAGCATCCGTTATTTTATTGCATATATGTTTTATAACGCCATAAATGCGGGATTAGTATAGCCGAGCCGATGCGTTTGTAGGTTTATTTCTTCCTAGCAGATTCTGACGCTTTCTGCTCAGCCAGCTGCAGGGCCTTAAATGCATTGACGACACCACCTGTCACGCAGATTTCATTCATGGAAACCCGCATGTTCCGTCCATCAGGACCCTTAACTTTTACACGTTGGTCGACACGGGTAACGGATTGCATAATCACGCGCTTTACTTCCATGGCGGGTAGCTGGGGGTAGTAAGAACGTATTAACGCAGCCAAGCCCGCTACTACCGGGGAAGCCATACTGGTACCCTGTTGATCTTCATAGGTCGATCCGGGCATGGTAGAATGAATCGATACACCAGGGGCAAATACATCAACGGAACGGCGGCCATAGTTGGAAAAAGAGGCTACTAAATCGCCATCATTTTTCCACGACGATGCGCCTACTTCAATCCAGGCACCCGCCTCGCCCATGTTAATGCCCAGACTGTCTACGTAGTTTCGATTCGGGAAATTGGGATTTGCATCATTGTCCTGGCCTTCATTTCCTGCCGCATGAACGAGAAGGACGTCGTTCTCCAGGGCAAAGCGTACCGCGTCGTCAACGACCTGCTTGTCTTTGGCAAAGGCTTTGCCAAAACTCATGTTGATGACCTTGGCACCGTTTTCGACCGCATAACGGATGGAATTGGCGACGTCTTTGTCCCGTTCGTCCCCGTCAGGTACCGTTCGGATGGCCATGATGCGCACGTTGTCGGCTACGCCTTTGATGCCGACGTCATTAGTGCGTACCGCGCCGATAATACCCGCCACGTGTGTTCCGTGGTCGGCATCCGGCCCTGTTACATCGGCATTTCCATAATATCGCTCACGGCTGTTTTCATAGTCATCCCCGACGATGCCACGGGGATCGAATTCTTTGTTAAGATGATAATTAACCTGGCTGTTGAAGTGCTTAACGCCGTCTTCTAGGTCCTTGTAGAATTTGCTGAAATCGGGTTCATCTTTCAGCTCTTTTTTGATGATCTTCAATGCGAGCTTTTCGAAATCACCTTCCGGTTTATATCGATCGAAATCAGCAAGCGTAGGCTTCTCTTTTCCCATTTTCGTCAGCATGGAATCTACCGTACGCTTCAACCCGGTATAGTTTATCTGACCAAAACGGGCTTCCTGCATTTTGTTGGCGTAATAGGTGACCATCTTCTGGTATTCGGAAAATTCGCGGCGCTCCTCACCATCCATGGGTGTAGAAGGCAACACCGATAAATATTTTGGCTCGAGTTCTCTGACCAGCCGGGTTACCTCGAGGTTGTCGTAATGTACATTTTCTCCCTTGGCATTGCCCAGAAAGTTCCATCCGTATTTGTCATTGATGTAGCCGTTGCCATCTTCGTCTTTGCCCGTTGATGCACTATCCTTTTCGTTGATCCACATGACGTCCCTGAGATCTTCGTGGTTTACATCCACCCCACCATCAATGACCGCCACTGTCACGGGCGTGCTTTTTTTGCCTTTCAGTAAAAGCTCGTACGCTTTTTCCGTACTAATGCCCATGACTCCATCGCGCTCATAGTCGAGGTTGAACCAATTAGCGGGTGGCTTTTCATTTGTTTGACCAAGCGAAAATAAAGGCAGAAGTGCGAGAATGAGTGTATTAATGTGATTCCGAAACGTCATATACGTGCAGTCTTTGTGTGCGCAGCAAACTTAGATAAATTCGTTTTTATATGCAATTTAATCACATGTATATAAAGCGAATATATCGTTCTCCAAATATATTGCATTGCCATCTGGCATTTGGTAAAGTTTGATAAATATCGTTTGAAAAGGTTTAACTATACCAGATAATTCTTTCATTTGTATTGGTTAATATGCACGCCATGAATGCCAGACTTGTATTACTTTCTAAACTTTCGTCACTATTGCTAATGAGTACAATCGCGACCTCCTGCATGCAGGACAAACCTCACCGGAAAGCCTACGAATGGCCTCAAATTGATGCCCCCGTCGCAGTAACACGCCCCTATATCAGGTCACTACACGGGGATACGGTCGTAGACCCTTACTACTGGTTGAACGATTATTTCAAGAAAGGCCCGGATTCGTCGGCGGTAATTGACTATCTGGAGGCGGAAAACGCGTATACAGACGCTATGATGAAGGGTACGGAAACACTGCAAGCTCAGCTATTTGACGAGATGAAGGCCCGGATCAAAGAACAGGACGAGTCTGTGCCCTATTTTAAAAACGGGTACTATTACTATACACGTACAGAGGAAGGCAGGCAGTATTTCAAGTTCTGCCGTAAAAAGGGGGCCTTGGATGCACCTGAAGAAGTCTTGCTCGACGTGGACGCAATGGCGGAGGGATACCCGTATTATGCGGTGGGTGGATTCAATGTGAGTCCGGATAATAAATTGCTTGCCTACGGCGTGGACACGGTGTCGCGACGGCAGTATACCATCCACGTGAAAAACCTGGAAACCGGAGAGGTCCTATCGGACGCCATTCCGGGTACTTCAGGTGGGTCAGTTTGGGCGAATGATAACCGGACGCTATTTTATACCAAAAACAATGCGGCGACTTTGCTTACTGAAAAGATTATGCGGCATACGTTAGGAGCGGATAGTGACAACGACCAGGTGGTTTACCACGAGTCCGACAACACGAATTACATTGGGGTGGGCAAAGCCAAATCCGGCAAATTCATTTATATTTATTCCGGCGGTACCCTGTCTTCCGAAACCCGTTACCTCGATGCAGATGATCCGATGGGTACGTTCAGGATCTTCCAGCCCCGCATGCCGGAAGTATTGTATAGCGTGACGGCACTTGCCGACCGCTTTCTGATCGTTACCAACCAAAATGCAAAGAACTTCAAGCTGATGGAATGTCCGTTTGACCGAACCGGACAAGAACATTGGAAAGAGGTCATTCCACACAGACCGGATGTGCTACTGGAAGACGTGGATGAATTCCGGGATTTCCTCGTGGTGTCTGAACGCAAAAATGGCCTGATCCAATTGGCGATCCGTAACCTAACGGATGGCTCCCAACATTACCTGGATTTTGGCGAGGAAGCGTACACTGCCTATCCCTCGAACAATCCGGAGTATAACACCGCTACGCTGCGTTATGGCTACACCTCGCTTACTACGCCATCATCCACATACGATTATGACATGAATACCCACGAAAAGACCCTGCTGAAACAACAGGAGGTAGTCGGGGGATACAACGTGGCGGATTATCGCACCGAACGCTTGTATGCAACCGCTAAGGATGGAACTCAAATCCCCATCTCACTGGTGTATAAGCAAGGTTTTAAGAAAGATGGCAATGCGCCCCTGCTGCTATATGGATACGGGGCGTACGGTGCGACGATGGATCCGTCGTTTAGTTCCAGCCGGCTTAGCCTACTGAACCGTGGCTTTGTGTTCGCCATTGCGCATATTCGAGGTGGGCAGGAAATGGGGCGGGAATGGTATGAAGACGGCAAGATGATGAAAAAGAAAAATACATTTACCGATTTCATCGATTGCGGACAGTTTCTGGTGGATGAAAAATATACCTCATCGGCGCACCTGTATGCCATGGGAGGCAGTGCGGGTGGATTGTTGATGGGAGCAGTAGCCAATATGGCACCTGATCTCTGGCATGGGATTGTTGCCCAGGTGCCGTTTGTAGACGTGGTCAATACCATGCTGGATGCCTCCATTCCGCTGACGACCAATGAATACGATGAATGGGGTAACCCAAATGATAAAGAGGCTTACGAATATATAAAAAGCTATTCGCCGTACGAGAATATCGAACCGAGGGCCTATCCGAATATGCTGGTAACAACCGGATTGCACGATAGCCAGGTGCAATACTTTGAACCGGCAAAATGGGTAGCCAAGTTGCGGACAATCAAGACCGATGACCATGTACTGCTACTGAAAACAGAAATGGATTATGGGCATGGCGGGGCCTCCGGGCGTTTTGACTACCTGAAAGAAATTGCGTTGGAATATTCGTTTCTGTTTGCGTTGGAAGGAATGGTTGAGTAAGAGTGGGGAAGAAGAGAACGAGGAAGGAGGGAACTCACAGGCTCACAAGTTCCCTACTCCCTTGTTTAGCAGATTTTATCGAATCAGACGGCGATGGACGTATCCATCACGAAATCTTCATCCCGAAGGTGTACGATTTCAGTAGCTTTTTCGTAGTTAGTGGACTTCTTGGAAAAGAAATCGTGCTGGGTGGTTTCTACATTGAGGCCGTTCAGCACAATCGGATTCACGCGTTTCACCTCAAAAATGGGTTCAAACCCAAGGTTCATAAGCGCCTTGTTGGCGTTGTAGCGTACATATTCTTTCACTTCTGCCGTAAGCCCCACATCGGTATAAATCTCTTCGGTATACTTTAATTCATTTTCGTACAGGTCGTTCATCAGGCTGACCAATTTCTCCTTGGACTTCTCGGGATTAGGCAGCTTTTTATATACATCCTGTGCCAATAGGCCGACAAACACTCCATGGATGGATTCATCGGCAATGATTTTCTTGATGATATCCGCGCTGGCAACCATATGTCCCTGCCCGCAAAGCCACAAGGGAATGAAGAAACCGCTATAGAATAAAAATGACTCCAACAGTACGGATGCGCACAGTCCCATAAACAAGTCTTCCTTGCTGATATCCGTGTCTGCTAACCTCCGGTAATATTTGTCGATTGTCGATGCCTTGAATTGCAGGTATTTATTCTGTTGAACCCAATTGAATATGTCTTCAATATCCTGGGAGGTCGCGACGGTCGTGAAGATGGTCGAATACGATTTTGCATGGATGGCTTCCATCATGCACATATAGGCCAGTACCGATTTGTTTTGCAGCGAATCGATGTGGTCCATGATTTTGGGCATGCCGGTATTGCTTTGAAGCGTGTCCAAAAGCGTTAATCCACCCAACGCTTTTTTATAGCATTCCCGCATTTCGGGCGACAGAGCTTTCCAGCTATCGATATCCTTCGAGGGAATGTATTCGGTATCTATCCAGAATTGCTTGATGTTCTGTTCCCAAAACATCAGGGCGTAATCGTTTTCCGGTTCGTTCCAGTTGACCGCTTTATATTGTTTCATTTTTACTTAGACGTTAGATTTGAGACTCACTGCTTATTAACTCACCACGCTGGCTGCCGACCGGCAGTTACGCTGAACACGAAACGCATTCATCGATAGTTGATTTGCGTGTACGTGTGTAGTAAAGCGATTTCAATCCCACCTTATGACCATATATGTAATAACGTGCCAAATCTCGGGTACTGTCCTTAGAGTTGGTATGCAAAATCGTGGATATACCCTGATCTACGTGCCGTTGAATTACCGAAACGAGGCGCAATACCTTCATCTGATCCATGTCGTATGCCGACTTGTAATAGAAGTAATTCTCGTTGGTCAGATAGGGCATAGGGTAGTAGGTGGTGCTATCGCCGTATTCACGGACTTCGATCGTGTCGACAATCGGCATCACCGAAGCGGTTGCGTTCATGATGTACGAAGTCGATTGATTCGGGGCGATGGCAATCCGGTACGCATGGTAAATGCCATGCTCCTGAACCTGCTGTTTCAACGTGTCCCAATCCTCCTTGGTAGGGATGTCGATGCCGGCAAACAATTCCGTTACTTTGATGGTGGTAGGGAAGTAATCCTTGCTAACGTACTTGTCAAAATACGAACCGTCGGCGTAGGCTGTTTTCTCGAAGCCCTCGAATGTCACGCCCCGTTCGCGTGCGATCTCCATGGAGGCCTGTAACGAATAATAGTTGACCATCATGAAGAACACATTGGCAAAATCCAATGCTTCTTCGCTTTCGTACATGATGAAGTTCTTGGCAAGGTATCCGTGTAGATTCATGGCACCCAACCCCACGCTATGTAATTCGCGGTTTGCTTTTTGGATCGACGGAACCATGGCAATGTCCGTTACATCCGATACCATTGTCAACGCGCGCATGGCGGTCTTTACCGATTGCTCGATGCGCTTGTTATCCATTACGGTAGCGATATTGAGTGAACCGAGATTACATGAAATCCCATAACGGATGGTATCTTCCTGTCCGTAAATGTTGATGTCCGACACTTCGGAAATCTGCATGATTTCGGTGCATAGGTTAGAGAATTTCACTTTGCCAATGCCATTCAGCGCATGTTGGCGGTTGGCATTTTCTTTGAAAAAGATATAGGGATAGCCGCTTTCCTTTTGCGTCTGTGCAATTTTGACCAACAGGTGGCGAGCGTTTATTTTTCTTTTCTTGATCTTCGGGTTGGTGACCAATTCGTCATACATTTCATCCATATCCAACTCATCCAGATATTTGCCATACTCCTGCATCACCGTATGCGGATAAATAAGGTAGCAAGGCTCGTCTTTGGCGGCCAATTCCATGAATTTATCGGGAACAACTACACCGATGGAGAGCGATTTGATGCGCACCTTTTCATCTACGTTGATTTTCTTGCAGTCGAGAAATTCCTCGATATCCGAGTGGAAGATGTTAAGGTATACAGCGCCGGCTCCCGGACGCTGGCCAAGCTGGTTGGCATAAGAGAACGTATCTTCCAAAATTTTCATGATGGGAAGTACCCCACCTGCGCGGCCTTCCACACCTTTGATAGCCTCACCACGGGCACGGATCTTTGAGATGTTGAAGGATACACCACCGCCAATCGACGACAGTTTCATCGCTGAGTCCACCGCATATCCGATGCCATTGAGGTTGTCACCAATCTCATCTAGGAAACAAGAAACCAGTTCGCCGGAGCGTTTTTTCCCCGCGTTGAGAAACGTAGGTGTCGCAGGCTGGTATTCCTGATTAATGAGCAATTCGGCGTACTGAAGCGCCTGCTCTACTCCTTCGTGGCGCGCAAGAAACAGGGAAACAGCGGCAACGCGGTCTTCGTAGCGTTCCAGGAATTTCTCGCCCGAATCATCGCGCAGGGCATAGCTCTGGAAAAACTTAAATGCGCTCATGAACGACGGAAAGCGGAATTTCTTGGCATTGATAAAGTTGTACACCCGCTCCATCTCTTCAAAGGTGAACCACTCATAGAAATTGATGTAATAATCGTTTTCGATGAGGTAATCGATCTTTTCCTTTAATGTGTAGAAAAAGACCGTGTTCTTATTTACATACTCCAGGAAATAAGCACGCACGGCTTCCTTATCCTTATGTAGGCTGAACTCATCATCATGTTTGATCATGATTTCGTTATTGAGTAAAATCCAGCTCTTTGCTACGTCTTTTGTTACCATAATGTTTCCCTTTAATAATCGCGATAAATTCATTAACATCTTCTTGGGTGCCTGACAGTTCAAATTTCAGGGCCAAGGGAATGCCATATTCGGTTGCAATTTTTTCGCCTGCCATGGCGAAATTCCTTCCCCAATTCCGGTTTCCGCTTGACGATACCGAGAGAAGAAACCTGCTTGCCGATTGTAAAAAGCTTTTCGTGGTTTCGGGTACTTCTCCAAATCGGGTCGTGAAGGTTACCAAGTGTCCTTCTTGCTGCACCTCCAGGTCGGGTTGGATTTTTTGGACAGTCCATCCCGTCAATTCCGCTACTTTCTCCATGAACCGCGCTACATTGCCTGTCTTACTGTCGTAATATATCCATTCCATGTGCAAACCTTTTTAGATGCTGAACCCCCGCAAATCTGAGGGGGTTGCCTTTATTTTATATAGTCCGTTTCCGGTGATCCGATTGTCGGATGATGCTATTTATTGAATAGCCAGAGCAGAAAGCTCTTCCGGTTTGAATCCGATGATTCGTTGGGTCTCTTGATCCTGATTGAGGACGATAACCGTTGGCACCGTACGTACCTTGTATTGGATGGCCAATTCCGGTTTATCAAACGGATTTACTTTTTCATAAGTGATGCCCTTGCGGTCGAGGAACTCGGACACTTGGTTGCAAGGTGCACAATCGTTTTTTTCGAATTTAATAATCCGTGTCATAGCAAATAAGATTTTATAGTTCAACACTAATCGGATCCTGGATGTTTCAACCGGTAGATTCCGATAACTTTTGTTGCAGTGGTTGGTAAGTTGTAGCCTTGAACAAATATCAGCTATTTAATTTCAGGACGGTAGGAATTGTTATCAACAGATGTTGAATTATTCACATTGTGGAGAAGTGATGTGAGCTTTTGGTTGATTAATTTATTGGTTATCAGAATTTTATATCTTTTATTTGTCTAATTTGACATCTGTAGGTGGATAACCGTCCGGCTATTTCGGTATACTTCTTGATACGATATCCCGAATAGCCGGACGGCAAAAAAAGCGATCAATCTCCCCCTCCAAATGCCGGTGCATTTTTGTCATACCATACACGTTCCTGACTCAACGTCTGTGCGTCCACAGCCCGGAGTGTAAAGTCCTGCTCCTGATAAGCCTGTTCCCAATTCGCACGGTTGACTTCACCGGGATCACTTATTCCGAAACGCCGGGGTATCGGTTCGTTAAACGGTTCCATCGGATAGTACGTTGATCCGGTACGCGGGTACCCCGTACGGCGGCAGAGCACATAGGCTTCGTTGGGCAGACGGAAGAAACTCAGGTAGGCCTGAATATAGATTCGCTCCAGGTCATTTCCGCTGCCCAGCACCACTTCAGGATGCTGTTGGTATGCCTGGATTTCAGCGGTCCCATCGCCGGTGAACCCGAGGGATGAGCCAGCTTCCCGGGCTACCTCGTTCATCGTCACGATGGAAGATGCAATGCCCTTGTTGTACCAATCGGATAGGGATCCTTTGGTATCGATGCCGGCTCCATAGCCTTTTTGGATAAACTCCGCAATATAAAAGCAGGTTTCGGCATAAGAGACCAAAACATGCAGCGCATTTCCGGTAGCTCCGTTTAGTTTGGGCGATAGAAATAGCCGGTTGACCGGCGAAATCAAGAAGTAGCGACTGTATTGGCTGACCTGAAAGGCGTTGCTCATCCATTGGGTCACGCTTTGGTCGGTCGTCCAATCTGCGGGGCCTCCCTGATACATCACGAGCGGGTCATTTGGATCAATGAATGCAGGTAATTGAACATTGTATTTAGCGAGGGTATCGCGAAAAGTGCCCGTCAGATCATTTTGATCGAAATAAATCCGGATACGCGGATCGGCGGATTTTTTCATGAAGCGGACCATTTGTCTATTGGCGTATCGGCGACTGCGGTAGTCCACATCGGCACCCAGAAATGCCTGGGTAGGATTGAGGTATTGCAATTGTGCATCGTTGCCGTCAATGGGCCCGGTGGCGTCTTGCATCACTTCTTGAAAAATCCGACGCGTGGCTTCACGGTCTTGGTTTTCAAGACGTGCGGCAATCCGAAGCTTGAGTGTGTTGGCAAGCTTTATCCATTTCGTCCAATCGCTTTGGTAATAGATGTCGGCATCGCCGTAACTTTCCTGGTCGGGCAAGTTCGCATTAGCGAGTGCTTGAATTGCGTTATCCAGTTCATTGAGCCAGCGCGTAAACAATGCCTGCTGTGGGTCGAATACCGGATCGAATTTGCCTTCATACCGGGCGAGCATGGCCTCCGAATACGGGATAGACCCATTCACATCGGTTACACGGATGCCATAATAGACACCCAGTATGTAGGTAACTGCGCCCATTTTCTGATAGCGCTCTTTATCTTCTTTCAGATCGATTTGGTGCCGGATTTCAATCAGATTCGGAAGAATGTCGGCATAATACGCACGGTAACGGGAATTTACGCTGCCGGATAATTCATAAGGGCTTGCGCTTACCTGTTGGGTGTATCGCATCAATTGCTCCAGGCTTTCCCATATCCATTCAGTGGTTGACGGGGGCAGCCGATCGGCCGTATAGGTAAATAAATATTTCACGTCGGGCTGGGTCACCAGGTTCGGGTCGGTATTTATTTCCCCGAAGTTTTTGGTGCAGGCATTCAGCAGGAATACGATGGAGACCAAGCAGATGCCGAATTTATAAGGATTGATGAATGTTTTCATAATTGCAAACTGTTTAGAATCCTACCTTCAATGTAAATGCCCACGACCGGGTCATCGGCAAAAATCCTTCTTCGCCATAAAAAGCCGTATTGTTCGAATTATTTGACGCGGGGTTGTAATTGTAAGGGAGGCTGTTGTACAGATACAGCAAATCGCGCCCAATTACAGAGAGACTCAATGCATTGAGTTTCAGCTTCCGGCAGAACGTTTGCGGGAATGTATAACTTAGTGCCACTTGACGAAGCGAGACCCAGGAATTTTCGAATATCCAATAGTCGGATACACCGGTAGAAGAAGACCCATAGCGGTAATAGTAGTGGGGCGCATGAGTAGGCTCCACGAGTCCTTGCTCGTAGGCTTCCTGGTAGGTTATGCCCCCCACGTTGGCTTGCCCGCCTCCGGGTTGTGGTACTTGGAACCCTTGGGGAAACACACCATCGGGAATGATGCCGTCATCATACTCCTTGCCATCCCAGTCACTGACCCACGTGATGCCGCCGTATTCCGGGTCCCTGCCGAACAGGGTGTTGGGCAAAACACCGGTATGCGTGCCGTAACGATAGGTGGCCATCACGAAGTCGCCGCCGATCTTGGCATCAACCAGGACATTCAAACTGAGATTTTTATAACGGAACGTGTTGTCCCAACCGCCCCGGAACTTTGGATTGATATCACCGATATCCTGAATCGTATTGCTGCGGGCAGGAAATGCCGCACGGGCATCTGTACGGTATTGCAGGACATCTTTTCCATTGTGCGGGTGGTCAATCGGATTCCCGGCATCATCAGTGGCTTGAAACTTAAGCGCTTGGATGGAGCTCCGTAGGGTGCCGTATGACTTCCCGACAACCGCCCAGCTACTTACCTCCGCAATATTTGCCCCCAGGTTAAATTCAGTTCTGCCTTCATACAATTCTACGATGAGGTTGCGGTTTCGGGAATAGTTGAGGGCGGTAGACCAGGAAAAGTTGTCGCTGCGCACGGGCACGGCATCCACCGCCAGTTCGATCCCCTTGTTTTGGATGTTTCCGGCGTTGATCAGGATGGCGTCCACACCCGATTCAAAGGGGGTGGTAATGTCAACGATCTGATTATACGTGTTGTCCCGGTACCAGCTGAAATCGACCCCTAAGCGGCTATTGAGGAAGCGTGCTTCAAGCCCGATTTCCTTGGCTATTTTCCGTTCCGGTTTCAGATTTTCCGCACGAACCCTGCGGTCGCCGAAGGTCGATATAGGTAACGTTTGTCCATTACGGTTGTTGGCATAACCGCTAAACTCGAATCCGGGGTTAATCACGAAAGGATCGGCATCATTACCCAGGGCGGCGAGGTTGGTCCGCAACTTGCCGTAAGAGAGCCATTCCGGAAGTTGGAAAGTTTCCGTGAATATCCACGATAAGCTGGCAGATGGATAACTGTAGAAATTGTTGCCCGTCCCGTTTGAATAGGTCAACGCCGATGCCCAGTCGCCCCGCCATGTCCCTTGTAGATAGAGTTGGTTTTTGTAGGCTAAGTCTACGCTGGCATACAAGGAATTGAAGGCCCGACGGAAAGTGAGCCCTCCTTCCGTCTTCGGCTGGTTGACCGAATTTTCCAGAAAGTAATTGCCCGGATAGCTTAGCCCCCCGTCGGTGAAACCCCTTGTAAATGAATTCTCCGCACGTTGTATCTCGCCCCCGATGTAGCCGCTCAGTTCAAGATCGGGTGCGAGGGTACGATCTACGGTCAGCATTCCTTTTAGGAAATAACTTTCTTTGACTTCATTGCCTAGCGAGTAAAGTCCGCCGGTAAAATTCTGTCCCTGGCCCAGTTCTTTTTCTTCCGTTTTCGTATAGGTGTTGTTGAAATTGCCTTCCAGGATGAGCTTCGACCAATCCGTAAGCGAAGCGGTGACCGCTAATCGCCCGCGGATCATTTGTTCCCGCTGTAAATATTGGTTCTCGAAGAGATTGAACCAAAAGCGGCTCTCGGGTGCTTGGTTGGTCTCATCGGGGTTTCCCCGGTCAGGCGCACCTCCCAGGGTACTGGTGTAATGCTCGCGTTGCATCCAATACCGCGTGTCGTAATTGCGGGGCATCATCCAGGTAAAGAGCTTCCCATAGTTGTAAGATGCAAATGGATCAAGGCCGCCTAATCGCGGGGGGTTAAGGCCACGGAAACTGGTGTAATCGGCGCTGCCATCCAGGCTGATGCGCTTATTTAATTCGTGGGTAGCCCGCAGGCTGAAGGCATGTTTTTCGAGGTTATTGTTATAAACGATGCCCTTGCTTTCGTTACGGTTGTAGGAGAACCGCAGCGTGGACCGGTCCGAGCCCCCGCTCACCGCCACGTTGGTATTGTATCCTACACCGTTGCGGAATGCATCCAGAAAATTGTTGGGCTGGGGAAGGTACCGGGTTGGCGTTCCGTCGTAATTCAATACTTCCTGTCCTTCCATCCTCGGCCCCCAATTTTCCAATTCACGGTTGCGGCCCGCATCGATATAGGGCTTACCCGTTGCCGGATCGGTGGGGAATATCTTGGTATAATACGCCTCGTCGGCGTTGTAATTGGGATCGCGGAAGTCGGTGAAAAACGGACCATTGGTGCCGCCCCCAAACACATTCTGGAAATCCGGTCCGGCGTACGGCTCAAAGATATTAACGGTTTGATTGAACTCGACGCCCAATCCGGATCGCGCCTGCCCTTTCTTCGTTGTGATCAACACCACGCCGTTGATCGCCCGTGAGCCATACAAGGCGGCGGCAGATGAGCCTTTTAAAATGGATACGCTTTCAAAGTCTTCCATGTTTAGGTTTTTCAGGTCATTGCCGAAATCGCGTCCATTGCCTTCGAATATATCATTGTCCATGATTACGCCATCGATTACGAAAATCGGCTGGTTATTTTTCCCCAGGGTTGAATTTCCACGGATCAGAATCTTGGAATTGCCGAATAGTCCACCGGCTCCTCCCTGGTCAATCTGTACCCCGGCCACCCTGCCCTGCAGCGCATTAATGGGGTTTACCTCGTTGGTGATGGCCAGATCACTTCCCTTCACGTCGGTCACCGAATAACCGAGACTTTTCTTTTCTTTGGTAATGCCCAATGCGGTAACTACGACCTCGCTCAATTGCGCCTGATCGGCCTGCAGGCGGACCGTAAGTATCGTCTGCTTACCTACGGGTACCTCCTGTGCCAGGTAACCGAGAAAAGAAAAAGACAGTATCGCGTCGCCACTGGCGCTGATGGTAAAGCCGCCGTTAGCATCTGTGTTGGTACCGGCATTGCTTCCCTTGACGCGCACGGAGACGCCAGATAGGGGGCTGTTGTCTGCAGCATCCAATACATTTCCCCTGATTTGGATGTTTTGGGCAAAAAGACCTGATGCCGTGGCCAGCCCCGCCAGCAGCAAAAGGAACTTCCCAGCCAAGATTTGCCCTTGTGGTAAAATCCTTTTCATAATTCGTTTTTTGGTGGTTAATCCGCTAACAAAAATATACAAATATTTGCCATAGTTCAAAACTTTTTATTGAATTTTAAAAACTTTTGAAAGATTATAAAAAACCAACAAAACTTACCCGGATGTTGTTTTGGATAGCGAGGAAATCGGAAAAAATTTTATCGATTTGGTTAAATCAAATATTCAAATAAGGTCTGGTCGCTGTTCACTTCTTTGAAGTCAAACCGGTGGGTACGCATGCGCGCTATCAAGGCGTCGTAATCGGAAGCATTCTGTAATTCTATACCTACCAGCGCCGGTCCGCGTTCGCGTTGTGTTTTTTTGATGAACTCAAAGCGCGTAATGTCATCGTGAGGGCCCAATACGTCATTGACAAACACTTTTAGCGCCCCCGGGCGCTGGGGGAAACGGACAATGAAGTAGTGCTTTAAGCCTTCATACAATAGGGATAGCTCTTTGATTTCGCCCATTCGGTCGATATCGTTATTGCCGCCGCTTATGATGCATACGACATTTTTTCCCGTTATTTTATCGCCGTAAAAATCAAGGGCAGCTACAGCCAGGGCGCCGGCCGGTTCGGCCACGATGGCGTCTTTGTTATACAGTTCAAGAATGGTGGTGCATATCCTTCCTTCAGGGATGAGATGCATGTCATCCAGCAGTTGGTGGCAATATTGATAAGTCAAATCACCGATGCGTTTCACAGCGGCACCATCAACGAAGCGATTGATTTCAGCAAGTGTAACGGGGCCGCCGTGCTCCAAGGCCGTTTTCATGGAAGGCGCTCCCGCGGGTTCCACGCCATAGATGTGGATTCGGGGATTTTTCGCTTTGAGATAGGTGCCCGTTCCAGCGGCGAGGCCGCCTCCGCCTATGGGGATGATGACAACGTCTGTTTCAGGTCGATCCTGCAAAATCTCTACGCCTACGGTTCCCTGTCCTTCGATGATTGCCGGGTCATCGAAAGGATGGACGAAGGTCATATTGTGCGCATGGGCATATGCCAATGCCGCCCGCTGACAGTCGTCAAAGGTATCCCCGGTAAGAATGATTTCAATTGATCCCTGGCCGAACATTTCCGTTTGGCTGATTTTCTGCCGGGGGGTCGGTTCGGGCATAAAGATCACCCCGGTGATGCCGAGCCGTTTGCAGGAAAAGGCTACCCCTTGCGCGTGGTTGCCGGCACTTGCGCAAACGACGCCTTTTTTTCTGTCGGCTTCGGAAAGCAGGCTGATTTTGTTAAAGGCACCCCGCAATTTATAAGATCTAACGACCTGTAAGTCCTCCCGTTTGAGGAAGATGGACGCGCCGTATTTTTCCGAAAGCCGTTGGCTGTATTGCAACGGAGTATGCGCGACCACCTCCTGTAAACGATGGGAAGCCGATTCGATCTGTTTAATCATTGAACAGGTGTTTCAGCGGTTTCCGGCAGACCGATCTGAGCGGCCAGCCAGTCGCCTACTTCGCTGGTCTTATAGGCTTTGTTTTTTCCTGCCAGGTCTTCGGTCACGATCCCTTCTGCCAACGATTTGTCAACTACCGATCGAATAAGAGCAGCTTCTTCTTTCAAGCCGAAAGCGTCTTCGAACAGCATGGCTGCAGAAAGTACGGTTGCCAAAGGGTTGGCAATGTCTTTTCCAGCGGCCTGCGGATAAGAGCCATGGATCGGTTCAAACAGGGACGTATGCAAACCAATGGATGCCGAGGGCATCAAGCCCATAGACCCCGAGATTACGGAAGCCTCATCGGTCAGGATATCACCAAACAGGTTTTCGGTGATGATCACGTCATACGAAGATGGCCATTGTACCAAACGCATGGCCACGGCATCCACAAATTCGTAGCTGACTTCCACTTCGGGAAAATCCTTCTCCATATCCTGCACGGTTTCCCGCCACAGTCGCGAACTTTCCAGTACATTGGCCTTATCCACACAGCACAGCTTTTTACGGCGGTTCATGGCCATCTCAAAGCCCAATTTAGCCAATCGTTGTACTTCTTCGCGCGTATAGGTACAGGTATCGAAAGCGGTATCTCCGTTGTCTTTCCGTCCCCGTTCGCCGAAGTAAATGCCACCGGTTAACTCGCGGAGAATAATCAAATCGGTTCCTTCAATCCGCTCCCTTTTCAACGGAGAGTTGTCGATCAGGGAAGGAAAGGTAAAGGTCGGACGGACGTTGGCAAAAAGCCCCAACTTTTTGCGCATCTTCAGAAGCCCTTGCTCGGGTCGCACGGGAGCCTTCGGATCATTGTCGTAACGTGGGTGGCCAATGGCGCCAAACAACACCGCATCGGCGGCCAGGCAAATCTCGTGGGTAGCATCCGGATACGGATCGCCGACTGCATCAATGGCGGCAGCACCTGTTAATGCCGAAGTCCAATGTATTTTGTGGCCGAACTTCTCGGCTACCGCATCCACTACTTTTACAGCCTGATCAACTACTTCCGGTCCAATTCCATCACCGGGTAGAAGTGCAATATTTAATTCCATTTTTTATAAAGTCAAAAGTTAAAAGTCAAAAAAAAAATCCGGAGGTCCGAATAGTTAAATCTCAAATCATCTACTGTCCATTGTCTCCAATCCAACCGCCCGTTCGGTATTCAGAACAATGTTCAGCATCTTTTGGGTGGCTTTGATGGCAGAGACCGTTTGGTCGGAGTCCAATCCACGGGTGGAGAAGGTCCGCTCACTCGTTTCCCAGGTGATGGTGGTTTCACAAAGTGCGTCCGAACTGCTGCCCGGTGCGATGCGGACGTTGTAATCAATTAGATTTGGCAACTGGATGTGATTCTTGGCGTACGCCATCGTCAGGGCATTCATGAACGCATCAAATTGTCCGTCTCCCTGCGCATGCTCCTCAAACAGTTGGCCGTGGATCCGTATCGCGATCGTTGCCGAAGGGCGAAGACCTTTGGCGTGATTGAGCACGTAAGACTCCACAAAAATCTTTTCATCATGCGCCTTGGTGGTGAGTACGTCCGAAATGATATAGGGCAGGTCATCCATCGTAACCGTCTCCTTTTTGTCGCCCAGCTCAATAACCCGTTGGGTCACTTTTTTCAGGTCTTCCTCGTTCAGCTTCAATCCCAGTTCCTGAAGGTTCTTCTCGATGTTCGCTTTTCCGGATGTTTTCCCCAGCGCATATTTGCGTTTTCGTCCAAAACGTTCCGGCAACAGATCGTTAAAGTACAGGTTATTCTTATTATCGCCGTCGGCATGGATACCGGCCGTTTGGGTGAATACATTGTCACCGACAATGGGCTTGTTGGCGGGTATCCGAACGCCCGAGAAATTTTCCACCAGCTTACTCACGGTATAGATGGCCGACTCCTGAACGCCGATTTCCACATCGTCTAAAAAGTCGTTGATGACCGCTACGGCACTCGCCAATGGAGCGTTTCCCGCACGTTCACCCATTCCATTTACCGTAAGGTGCAGCCCCTTGATGCCGGCTTTTACGGCCTCGAGTACGTTTGCGGTACCGAGGTCATAATCGTTATGGGCATGGAAGTCAAAATGAATTTGCGGATAGCGTTTCCGCAGCGCCGAAATGTACGCAAACGTTTCGGAAGGAGTCAGCACGCCCAACGTGTCGGGTAGCATAATCCGGTCAACGGGCTGTGAAGCCAGAAAATCCAGGTATTCCGTAACATATTCGGGAGAATGGCGCATCCCATTGCTCCAGTCTTCGAGGTATACATTGGTGCGGATTCCGTTTCGTGCCGCCTGTTCGATGACCGAAGCGATTTCCAGAAAATGTTGTTGGGGTGTTTTCCGAAGCTGGTGCGTTAGGTGGTTCAGCGAACCTTTGGTCAGCAGGTTTTGCACGTTTACACCCGCTTGCTGCATCCAGGCAATGGATACTCCGTTATCCACGAAAGAAAGCACTTCTACACGGTCCCGGTATCCGTTGTTTTCCGCCCAATTGGTAATGGCTTTTACCGCTTCAAATTCCCCTTGGGAAACTCTTGCCGAGGCGACTTCCACACGGTCGACGCGGAGTTTCTCCAGCAGCAGCTGGACGATGGTAAGCTTTTCCGAAACCGAAAACGACACGCCCGAGGTTTGTTCACCATCGCGCAGTGTCGTGTCCATGATTTCTATCTTCCTTCTTTCCATCGTTATAGCGGAAGGGTTTTCGAAAATTCTTCGATATCAGATTTCATGTTGAGCAGGTAGTCGATGTCGTCAAACCCATTCATCATGTTTCCTTTTTTGTAACTGTTAATGTCAAATGATTCCTTTTCGCCGGTTGCCAGCAGCGTAACGGTCTGTTCGGGTAAATTTACCTCCAGTTCCGTATTCGGATCGGCATAAATTTCCGCAAAGATCCGTTCCAGGAAGTCTGCACTCACCTGCACCGGCAGTACACCAATGTTGAGGCAGTTATTCCGGAAGATGTCGGCGAAAAAACTCGATATGACGCAGCGGAAACCGTAGTCATAAATTGCCCAGGCTGCGTGCTCTCGGGAAGATCCTGAACCAAAGTTTTTACCCCCCACCAGGATTTTTCCCCGATAGGTCGGATCGTTTAAAACGAAATCTGCCTTGGGGGTATTGTCCGGGTTATATCGCCAATCGCGGAACAGGTTGTCACCGAATCCCACGCGTTCCGTCGCTTTCAAAAACCGGGCGGGGATGATTTGGTCCGTATCAACGTTTTCGATGGGCAGCGGTACTGCCGTACTTTTCAATATATTAAAACTGTCGTATGCCATTTAGTTAAAGTCAAAAGTTAAAAGTTAAAAGTCAAAAAGTTAAACGTCGTACGTCATTTTTTACTTTTTAATTTTGATTTTTTACTTCAGAAGGGTCCGTGGGTCAGTTACTTTTCCGGTTACCGCTGCTGCTGCCGCTACCAATGGGCTGGCCAGCAAAGTTCGGGCACCGGGGCCCTGACGGCCTTCGAAATTACGGTTTGAGGTACTGACCGCGTACTTACCGGCCGGGATTTTGTCGTCGTTCATGGCCAGGCAAGCCGAACATCCAGGCTGCCTCAATGTGAAGCCCGCTTCGGTGAGGATGTCAAGAATGCCCTCTTGCTTGATTTGCTCTTCTACCACGTGCGACCCGGGCACCAACCAAACGGTTACATCATCGGCTTTGCGCTTACCCTTTACGAGTGAGGCAAACGCTCGGAAGTCCTCAATACGCCCGTTGGTGCAGCTTCCCACAAACACGTAGTCGATTTTCTTGCCCATCATGGGTTCTCCTTCGTGAAATCCCATGTAACCCAGGGATTTTTCGTAGGTGGCCTTGCCGCCTTCCACTTGTTCGGCAGAGGGAATTTCGTCGGTAATGCCAATGCCCATGCCCGGATTGGTTCCATACGTAATCATGGGTTCGATTTCGGAACCGTCAAATACCAGTTCCTTGTCAAATACGGCATCCTCATCGGTCTTCAGCGTTTTCCAATAAGCCATGGCTTTGTCCCAATCCGCTCCCTTCGGACTGAATTCCCGGTCTTTGATGTAGTCAAAGGTGGTTTGGTCGGGAGCAATCATTCCACCGCGGGCACCCATTTCGATGCTCAGGTTACATACGGTCATGCGGCCCTCCATGGTCATTTGCTCGAATACATTGCCTGCATACTCCACGAAATAGCCGGTGGCGCCGGATGTGGTCAGTTTGGAAATGATAAATAAGGCCACATCCTTGGGAAGGACCCCTTTGCCCAATGTACCATTGATGGTGATGCGCATCTTTTTCGGCTTCGGCTGCATAATGCATTGGGTGGACAATACCATCTCCACCTCCGATGTGCCGATGCCAAATGCGATGGCGCCGAATGCACCGTGGGTTGAGGTATGCGAATCACCGCAGACGATCGTAGCGCCCGGTTGGGTGATGCCGTTTTCCGGCCCGATCACGTGGACAATCCCATTCTTGTAGTGTCCCAATCCCCAATGCCGGATGCCATATTCTTTTGTGTTTTCTTCCAACGCTTTCAACTGGTTGGCAGACAAGGGATCCTGCACGGGCTTATCCTGATCAATTGTCGGCGTGTTATGATCGGCCGTCGCAAATGTGCGCTCGGGATACAATACACGGATCCCGCGATTCCTCAGTCCCAGAAATGCCACCGGACTGGTCACTTCGTGAATAAGATGCCGATCAATAAATAACACATCAGGCCCCCCCTCGATCTTTCGCACTACGTGTGCGTCCCATACCTTGTCAAATAATGTCTTACTCATTTTTATAGTTGCTGTTTTGTTTTTTAACCCCTTAATAACTCACCGTGTCCAATACAATGAACTTGTTTAATGCATCCAAATAGGCATTGGCTGATGCCCGGACAATATCCGTACTGAATCCGTAGCCCATGTAGGATTTGTCCTCATACACTACCCGCATATCCACCTTACTGACATCGTCGCTGCCGCCGTGGATAGAGTGGATATTGAATTCTTTGATTTCTACGTGTTTTCCCGTGATTTGCTCAATGGCTTTAATGGTAGCACTTACCGGTCCATTGCCAGCCGCGGTGGCTGTGTATTCCTCTCCATTGTATCCCAGTTTGATGGTTGCCACGGGAGCTTCCTGATCACCGGTGGTTACCTGCAAGGCATTGATGGCAATTCCGTTTTTGAAGCTTTCTTCCGTTTTATGCCCCATCAGCTGCAACAGGTCGTCGTCCTTAAGTTCCTTTTTCACGTCGGCCAACTCAAGAAACCGCTGGTAAACCTGATCGAGATCTATGCGCTCGATGGTATAGCCCAAACGTTCCAGGTGGTGCCTGAGGGCATGACGGCCGCTGCGGGCTGTCAATATGATTTCCGATTGGTCGATACCGACGTCTTCGGGATTGATGATTTCGTAGTTTTCACGATGTTTGAGCACCCCATCCTGATGGATACCCGAACTGTGGGCGAAAGCATTTCTACCCACGATGGCTTTGTTCGGCTGCACCGGCATGCGCATCATGCGACTCACCGTCGTACTGAGCGGATACAGCTGTTTCGTGTTGATCTGGGTATGTAACCCCAGTGATTGATGGGTTTTCAATGCCATCACCACTTCTTCCAACGACGTATTCCCCGCCCGTTCGCCAATGCCGTTGATCGTGCATTCAACCTGACGCGCACCATTTTGTAAGCCTGCCAGACTGTTAGCCGTAGCCAGCCCCAGATCGTTGTGGCAGTGTACCGAGATGATGGCCTGATCGATATTTTTGACGTTTTCTTTCAGGTAGTTGATCTTCGCGCCATATTGCTCCGGAAGGCAATACCCATTGGTGTCGGGAATATTGACCACGGTTGCGCCCGCGGCGATGACGGCCTCAATCATCCGGGCCAGGTACTCATTGTCTGCTCTTCCTGCGTCTTCTGCATAGAACTCAACATCCTCCACAAAAGACTTGGCGTACTTAACGGCTTCCACCGCTCGCTCCAGGATGGCCTCCCGGGTGCTGTTGAATTTGTATTTAATATGCATATCGGACGAGCCGATACCGGTATGGATACGCGGTCTTTTGGCATATTTCAGTGCTTCGGCAGCACGGTCGATGTCGCCTTTGATAGACCTCGTGAGGGCACAGACGGTTGGTTCTTTAACCAACTTGGAGATCTCCACCACACTGTTGAAATCCCCGGGGCTCGAAATCGGGAATCCCGCTTCAATCACATCCACGCCCAACGCTTCCAACGCTTCGGCGATGATGAGCTTCTCGGGAGTGGTCAATTGCGAACCCGGCACCTGCTCTCCATCCCGGAGGGTGGTGTCAAAAACATATATGCGATTTGGATCGTGCAACATAATACGTTGTTTTTTTTTTGTTTTAGTTATGCGTTATAGCCGCCTGCTTAATAAGCAAGTTCGTTTATCTCTTCGATTACCTGTACTTCTCCTTTATCCAATACGATTCTCTTTTCCAAACAACTGGGTAACTGCGTCTCGTAGTGGCCGACATAAATCAGCGTTTTTCCGAAACCACATAATTCATCGACCACGGCATTGAAAAGTGTCGTTTGTGATTGGTCAAGTCCTTGGCACGGTTCATCCAATATCAACAACGGTGGGTTTTTGATGATGGTTCGGGCGAGCAAAACCAACCGCTGTTTTCCTAAAGGCAACGTGGTAATTAGCCGGTCTTTATCTGCCGTTAGATCAAAAAAAGCCAAGAGTTGATGGATCTTCTGTTGCTTTTCGTAGCTTACGTGTCTGAATAAGCCGATGCTATCATAGAACCCCGAGGCAATTGCTTGCCATACGGACGCGGTTTTATCAAAATACCAATGCAGTTCGGGAGAGATGAGGCCGATACGTTCCTTAATTTCCCAAATGCTTTCACCGCTACCGCGCCGATGGCCAAAAAGCCGGATGCGGTTTGCATAAGCTTGCGGATGATCGCCCGTAATCAGGCTTAGCAACGTCGATTTTCCCGAGCCGTTATGCCCCTGGAGTAACCATTTCTCACCCTTTCGAACCGTCCAATCAACCCCGCTTAAGACCTGTTTCTCACCATAGCGGATGCGGATATTCTCCATTTCGACCATAATGTCGGCGGAAAACGCCGGTACTTCCTGCAAAAAGGAAGGTAATTCCTTTGGTATGCGGTTCGTATCTTTTGACAGCATCTCTACCGAGTCGACTTGCCTGAGCTTACCATCTTCAATTTCGGCAAAGCGGTTGATGCAACGAGGCAGGTTTGTCTCATTCGTAACTAGCACAAGCTGTACACCGTCGGCAGCAAGCCCATCGAAAAAGTCATTCAACTTTTGGCGCGAAGCCTTATCCAGACCGGTATAGGGCTCATCCACGACGAGTAGCTGCGGTTTTAGCCAAAGTGCTTTAATCAGTTGCAATTTCTTGTGTTCGCCGCTGGAGAGCTCAATCAATTGCGTGTTTTTCAGGTCAGCCGGTCCAAAAAGATCAAGGTACGGCGTCAGGTCTTCCATGGAAAGATTCTCAGAGTTGGCATAGGCTGCTAACTCTGCGTGTACCGTCAACGTGTCGTTTTTTTGCTGCTTGTTATAACGCTGTTGGTAGTAAAAATTACGATCTCCCTCCAGGTTGGTAAACTGATACCAATTGGAGACATACAGGACACGCGGCGGCCTGGGCGACTCCCGATCAAAGTGAATACGGATGGTGCCGCTTGTTTTTTCAAGTCCTGCCAATGCTTTTGCCAAAGCGCTTTTACCCGAACCGCTTTTTCCCCCGATCAGCCAAAACTCATCACGGTGGATTTGCCAGTCCAGTTGATCCAGTACCACCTGATGTGCATACTGTAGGTTCAATTGGGCGATATGGACAAATATGTCAGTCATTGTTGTAAGATACAAACTTATGCAAAATGCCGCTGATATGCAATGATGCGTATTTTGCTGCCAATAAGTGATCCGGACCGGTTTCGGATCGTGTCCCTTTTTCCGGTCCGGATCGAGGTGTTGTTAAGCTGTTTTTATTGCCTTCATGGCGGTCATGGCCTTACGCAGTACAGCGCCTACTTTTTCAACCGGATGTGTGCGGATGGCTTCGTTAACAGCGATCAGCGCTTGGTTATCAACGGCAAGATCCTTGCCTTCATTGAAATTTCTGCCGATAATGTCTGTATCGACCGTTTTCATGAAGTCGGCCAGCAGTGGTTTGCACGCGTGGTCAAAGAGGTAACAGCCGTATTCCGCCGTATCCGAAATCACGCGGTTCATCTCAAACAGTTTTTTACGGGCGATGGTATTTGCGATGAGCGGAGTTTCGTGCAAGGATTCGTAGTATGCCGATTCGGGTTTAATGCCGGCTTCGACCATGGTTTCGAACGCAAGTTCCACACCCGCTTTGATGTAGGAAACCATAAATACCGCATTATCAAAATATTCCTGTTCGCTGATCTTTACATCGCCGGCAGGCGTTTTTTCAAAGGCGGTTTCGCCCGTAGCTGCCCGCCATTGCAACAGGTTTTTATCTCCATTCGCCCAGTCTTCCATCATGGTACGGCTGAACTGGCCACTCATGATGTCATCCTGATGTTTTTGGAACAGGGGGCGCATAATCGTTTTCAGCCCTTCGGAAACTTCGAAAGCTTTAATTTTAGCGATATTGCTCAACCGATCCATCATGGCGGTAATTCCGCCCTGCTTTAACGCTTCGGTAATGACTTCTACGCCATATTGAACCAATTTGGCCGCATAACCTGGTTCGATGCCTTTTTCGATCATCTTATCAAAGGACAGGATCGACCCGGTTTGCAACAGCCCGCATAAAATGGTCTGCTCGCCCATTAAGTCGGATTTTACCTCGGCCACGAACGACGAGCGTAAAACGCCAGCCCTATGGCCACCGGTTCCTACGCAATAGGCTTTTGCTTCAGCAAGACCTTTTCCTTGCGGATCGTTTTCCGGGTGAACAGCAATAAGTGTGGGCACGCCGAAACCGCGTAAGTATTCCGCTCTTACTTCTGAACCCGGGCATTTTGGTGCAATCATGATCACCGTAAGATCTTTGCGGATTTGCTTTCCTTCTTCCACAATATTGAAACCGTGTGAATAGGAGAGGGTAGCACCTTCTTTCATCAACGGCATTATTGCATCAATTACGGAGGAGTGCTGCTTATCTGGTGTGAGGTTGCTAACCAAATCTGCCGTGGGAATCAGTTCCTCATACGTGCCTACCCTAAAGTGATTGTCGGTAGCATTCTTCCACGAGTCGCGCTTTTGTTCAATTGCTTCCTTGCGAAGCGCATAGGAAACATCCAACCCGCTGTCCCGTAAATTAAGGCCTTGGTTCAGCCCCTGTGCACCACATCCCACGATGACGATTTTTTTGCCTTTTAACGCACTGACACCGTCAGTAAATTCACTGATATCCATGAATTCAGCGACGCCTAATTGATTTAATTGCTCTCTAAGGGGGAGGGTGTTAAAGTAATTTGCCATTGTTCTATTTATGTAATTGACTTTTTTGTTCTTGTACTGCTTTTCTAATTGCGGTTGCATAGCCGAAGTGGAGATTGTCGTGGGCCAGTGAGGCGGTAATCACCTTTTCAATCGTGTCCATTTCCAGTCTGTATGTCGAGGTAGCAAAAGGAGTGATAGAAGCGAACACGCCATTTCTGTAATCCTGTTCGATCACATCGATGGTATTCATAGCCTGGGTCTTGAGGGCATTGATTTCTGCTCCACCAATCCAGTGTTCCGGTTTTGTGCCTTTTCCGTAAGATTCCACAAACGGTATCTGTCGATCGGACTGTACGTGGGTTCGTCGGTAGCACAAACCAGGCGTGCTCACCACAATATGTCCGAAATTCCATGCGATGTTATTTCGGAAACCGTCCGGAATCGTATTGATCTCGTCCGGGCTTAATCCATCTATCAGCTCAATGAATACGCGCCTCGTTTGCCTGATATACTCAAATAATAAATCTGTCATACCCTATTCGTCGGCGGATTACATCGTAAATACTTTATCCTGTTTGTTGAGATATCGGTTTTCGACAATCTCTTCTGCAGGCTCCATCTCTTCGAACTCCTTCAGTTTCTTGTGGAATCCTTCACTGTCTTTGATGATCGCAATGCGGGCACTTCGTACAAATTCAATGAGGTTGTATTCGGCCAATGCTTCGGTGAGTGCATCGATCTCTTCCCGGTGCCCCGCTGTTTCAAATACGGTATAATCATTGCGGATGACAACGGCGCTGGCTCCGAATTGACGGAGAAGCCGTTCTACAGGGGCTTTTTCGGTAACGATACTCGTAGGTACTTTATAAAGCGCTTGTTCCTGCCAGATAACCTCGTCATTGGTATTATAGTAGGCTTTTAAGACCTCCACTTGCTTCTCGATTTGGCGACACAGTTTGCGTACAACGTCCTCCGTTTCGTGGATCACGATGGTAAAACGGTGTATGCCCTCAGCTTCGGAAGGAGACGTGTTGAGGCTCTCAATATTGATCTTCCGCCGTGAAAAGATGGTAGAGATCCGCCCGATCATCCCAATGGAGTTTTCTGTGTAAAGGGTGATGGTATATTCCTGCTTTTCCATGTTATTTATTTATTGAGTTGAAAGTTGAGAAATTGAAAATTGATAGTTGAATCCATTTTTTCACTTTTCACTTCCCACTCTCTCCATTTTCGAATTTTATTTTAACCTGATCTCTGCAACACTGCTTCCTTGTGGTACCATCGGAAACACGTTATTTTCCTTGCCTACCATTACTTCAAGCAAATAGGAGCCGTCGTGTGCGATCATGTCACTCACTGCTTGTTTTAAATCTTTGCGTTCGCGAATGCTCCGCCCGGGGATGCCGTATCCTTTGGCAACGGTTACGAAATCAGGGCTGGTAATGTTGACAAAGGAATACCGCTTGTCGTGGAAGAGCTGTTGCCACTGGCGCACCATGCCCAAAAATTCGTTGTTGAGGATCAGGATCTTCACTTTTGCCCCGAACTGCATAATGGTTCCCAGTTCCTGGATCGTCATTTGAATACCCCCATCGCCGATGATGGCAACCACCGTTCGGTCGGGAGTGCCGTACCATGCGCCTATGGCTGCCGGTAACCCGAATCCCATGGTACCCAAACCACCGGAAGTAACGTTGCTTTTCGACCGGTTGAACTTGGCATATCGGCAGGCAACCATTTGATGCTGGCCAACGTCCGTAACGATAACCGCCTCGCCACCGGTAAGTTCGTTTAACGTTCGCAACACTTCACCCATGGTCATGATTTCCGACGTAGGGTTCAGTTCGTCGTGGATGACCTCTTTGATTTCCGCCTGTTCCAATTCGCGGAAACGCCCCAGCCAACCGGCGTGATCCCGGCCATCCACCAGCTCGGTAAGGAGCGGAAGCGTTTCCTTGCAGTCGCCCCATACGGGTACGGCGGTTTTGACATTCTTGTCAATTTCGGCGGGATCGATATCCAGGTGAATGACCTGGGCCTGCTTGGCATACTTATCCAGCCTGCCCGTAACGCGGTCATCAAAGCGCATACCGATCGCAATAAGTACATCACATTCGTTAGTCAGCACGTTGGGGGCGTAATTGCCGTGCATGCCCAGCATCCCGACGTGAAGCGGGTGGTCGGTCTCCAACGCGCTCAGCCCCATTACGGTAGCGGCGGCGGGAATCCCCGCTTTTTCGATGAACGCTTTAAATTCGGCTTCTGCTTTGCCCAGGATAATGCCCTGTCCAAATAGAACGAACGGACGTTGTGCCTGGTTGATCAATGCAGCAGCTTGTTCTATGTATTCCTTGCGGACTATCGGTTTAGGTCGGTAGCTACGGATGTGGTTACATATCTGGTAGCCTTCATAGTCAAATAATTGCAGCTGAGCATTTTTAGTGATATCGATCAATACGGGCCCCGGCCGGCCGGTGCGGGCCACATGGAATGCCTTAGCTAATGCTGAGGGAATCTCGCAAGCGTCGGTAACCTGATAGTTCCACTTGGTTACCGGAGCGGTGATATTGATGACATCCGTTTCCTGAAACGCATCAGTGCCCAGCAGGTGGGCAAATACTTGCCCCGTGACACAGACGATCGGATTGCTATCAATCATTGCGTCGGCCAATCCCGTAACCAGGTTAGTGGCACCTGGGCCGCTGGTAGCAAAGACTACGCCTACGCGGCCTGACGTACGCGCATAGCCTTGCGCAGCGTGTATACCGCCCTGCTCATGCCGAACAAGGATGTGTCTCAACTTGTCGTTGTAATCATACAATGCATCATAGATGGGCATAATCGCCCCTCCCGGATAACCGAATATCGTGTCTACACCCTCCGCGAGCAGTGCTTCCAGCACCGCCTGTGAACCACTTAGTTGGATGGTTTCTGCTCTGTCCTTCGGTGTTTCCTTGGTGATTTCCAGCGTACTCATAGTTTTTATGTTAGTTGTTAGCGTTCAGCAATTGGCTGTACGCATTTTAACCTCAATTTTTATTTTTTGTTTCCAGCAAGCAAACTGACCCAATGTCATCCTCGCTCGCCTTATTTACTGCTTCCTGTTCACTCGTCCGTCACACAGCCGGAGGCTGCATCGGCTACGGTTTTCGCATACTTATAAAGCACGCCTTTGGTTACTTTCAGGGCAGGCTGTTGCCATGCTGCACGGCGTTTTGCGATCACGTCGTCGGATACAAGTAAAGAGATGGTATTATTTACCGCATCAATGACGATGGTATCGTTGTCTTCGACCAATCCGATCAGACCTCCATCGTAAGCTTCGGGCGTAATGTGTCCTACAACAAATCCGTGTGTTCCACCGCTGAAACGGCCATCTGTGATAAGTGCAACGCTTTTCCCCAGTCCCGCGCCGATGATGGCCGAAGTGGGTTTCAGCATCTCAGGCATACCGGGCGCACCTTTAGGGCCTTCATTTTTGATAACCACCACATCACCGGACTTTACACGGCCCGAGGCTAGTCCGGCAATCAGGTCTTTTTCCCCATCGAATACCCGGGCAGGTCCTTCAAACCGTTCGCCTTCTTTGCCAGAGATTTTGGCCACACTGCCTTTTTCGGCCAGGTTTCCGTAAAGAATCTGGAGGTGCCCGCTAGGTTTGATGGGGTTGTCCAACGTTTGGACGATCGGCTGATCAATTTCATTGATCGGGGTTACGTCGGAGAGATTTTCCGCCAGCGTCCGTCCCGTTACGGTTAAGCAATCACCGTGGAGCAGTCCTTCGTTTAACAGGTATTTCATTACCGCAGGAACGCCGCCGTATTGATGTAAGTCCTGCATGAGGTATTTGCCACTCGGTTTGAAGTCGGCCAGCACCGGGGTCTGGTCGCTCATGCGTTGAAAATCATCCTGCGTAACTTCCACGCCGATACTTTTGCCGATCGCAATAAAGTGGAGTACCGCATTGGTACTGCCGCCGAGCACAATGATCACACGTAATGCATTTTCAAAGGCCTCCCGGGTCATGATATCCGAAGGTTTGATGTCACGTTCGAGCAAGATGCGGATATATTTTCCCGCTTCCTTGCACTCATTCCGCTTTTCGCTGCTCACAGCCGGATAGGAAGACGAGTAGGGCAGACTCATGCCCAGTGCTTCTATGGCCGCGGCCATGGTGTTGGCCGTATACATCCCGCCGCAGGCTCCGGCACCCGGGCAACTGTTTTTAACGATGCCGATGAAATCCTCCTCCGAGAGGTTTCCGGCGATTTTTTGTCCCAGCGCCTCAAATGAAGAGATGATATTAAGGTCCTGGCCTTTGTAATGCCCCGGGGCAATGGTGCCTCCATACACCATGATGGAAGGCCTGTTTAGTCGAGCCATGGCCATTACCGAGCCAGGCATGTTTTTATCGCATCCCGGAATGGCAATAAGTCCGTCGTAATATTGTCCACCGCAGATGGCCTCGATGCTATCGGCGATGATATCGCGGCTCACGAGTGAGTAACGCATGCCGTCTGTGCCGTTGCTCATGCCATCGCTCACGCCAATTGTATTAAAAACAAGACCAACCAAGTCATTTTTCCATACCCCTTCTTTTACGACTTTGGCCAGATCGTTCAGGTGCATGTTGCACGTGTTACCGTCATATCCCATGCTGGCAATTCCTACTTGGGCCTTTTGCATATCATCATCGGTCAGCCCGATGCCGTACAACATCGCTTGGGCTGCGGGTTGCGTCTTATCTTGCGTTAATACTTTGCTGTACTTGTTCAGTTCTGTCGTTTGTTCAGTTAGCATGATTAAATGATTACTTCATAATTTTCTTTTTCCAAAGTCAGGTTTTTATACGCCCGTTGTATGGTAGCACCTAACGTGTCGCTCCATTCTTCGGGAAAAATCACGTCGTCCACGGCAGCAATGCCCACAATTCCCGTCGCCGTGCCGGTAAGGAAAGCACTGTCTGCCCCACGTAGATCCTCGGGAGTAAGCTTTTTTTCGACAATATCGATGTTCAATACATTCGCGATTTCAAGCACGGTTTGTCGCGTGATGCCTGGAAAAACGGAGCCGAATGCAGGCGTATAGAGCACCGTGTCTTTTTCGATGAATAAATTATTGCTGGATGCCTGCGCTACATATCCGTCGCTATCCAGTAAGATCGCTTCGTCAAATCCGCGTTGAATTGCCTCGTTGGTTGCAATGATGGAAGCTACATATTGACCCGAAATCTTGGCCTCAGGCGGGAGCGACCGGGGATTGGGCCGTTGGTACGGAGATAGGGATACCCGGATGAGATCCGAGCCTAAAAACGGCCCCCATTCCCACGCAGCGATGACGATGTTTGCATCCTTGGCCGGTGTCAGGAACATGTTCGGGCCGGTGGTAACCAACGGCCTGATGTAGGCACTTCGTAAATTGTTTTTGTCAAGAAGTTCGTAGGTATGTTCAACTAAAAGTTCGGTTTTCCAGGGAAAGGGCATACCTACAAGCTCGGCCGAGCGGCGAAGGCGATCGAAATGCAACTCCGCCCGGAACATGCGGGTTCCGTTGTGGGTGTTGTATGCACGGATGCCCTCGATGGCTGAATACCCATAATGCAATGATTGGCCAAATAAGTCAACTTCGGCGCGGTCTGCTTTGATAAATGCGCCGTTGAAATATACCCAAGTATTTTTACCGAAATATTTCATCTCTGTTAACCTAAAAATTTAGCAAATTCGCACCCAATGAAGCGACTGGATTCCCTCCCAAGTTCTCATTAGGTGATCGTCTCTTTTCGATTTTATTAAGGTAGGGTGTTTATTTAGTATTGGCAATAGGATAAAGCCGTTTTTTTAAAAAAGAACAAGATTCTGCACTTGTCAACTATACAAACTTAAATTTTGATTTATAACTATACTGTAAAATAATATTTTAGTGTAATTATACCAAAACCAATTTTGGTATTCAGTTCATTTTTCGATGAGGGATCGTTACTGTACAAAATTCTGCGTAAAATGGCACCGATACCTATAAAAGTTGAAAAAAAAAGCCTCCCGGCGATGCTTGCCGGGAGGCTTTTTTTTGCGTTTATTTTTTCTCTATTTAGTCTTCTATAACTCCTTCGGCAAGTACCGTGATCTCGTTGTGGATGACCTCCACAACACCTCCGATAATTCGGATAATTTTCTCGCTTTTGCCGGTGCGGATAATTACTTTTCCATCTTCTAATGTGGAAACAATAGGAGCATGGTCTTTCAGCACTTCAAAAGATCCTGCCGAGCCAGGTACGGTCACAGATGTAACATCGCCATCATAAACGGGTTTGTCTGGAGTAATGATCGTGAGTTTCACTTTGATTTACGATTTACGATTTGTGATTGAAATACTACTATTTGACTCGATAATCAACATCTAAATCAAAATCAGATTACACGGCTTCCGCTAGGAGTTTTTTACCTTTTTCAATGGCGTCTTCGATGGTGCCCACCAGGTTAAAAGCCGCTTCGGGATACTCATCTACTTCACCGTCGATGATCATGTTGAATCCTTTGATGGTGTCCTTGATGTCTACCAGTACGCCCTTAAGGCCGGTAAACTGCTCGGCAACGTGGAAGGGTTGGGACAAAAAGCGCTGCACGCGACGTGCACGGCTAACGACCAGTTTGTCTTCTTCCGAAAGTTCGTCCATGCCTAAGATGGCAATGATATCTTGGAGTTCTTTGTAGCGTTGCAAAATTTCCTTTACCCGTTGGGCGGTGTTGTAATGCTCTTCGCCCAAAACCGCTGGGCTCAGGATCCGGGAAGTGGAATCCAGCGGATCCACCGCGGGATAAATACCCAGCTCGGCGATTTTACGGGAAAGTACGGTCGTTGCATCCAAGTGGGCGAAAGTAGTTGCCGGTGCCGGGTCGGTCAAGTCGTCGGCCGGTACATATACTGCCTGTACCGAGGTGATCGATCCGCGTTTGGTTGAGGTAATGCGCTCCTGCATAAGACCCATTTCCGTCGCCAATGTCGGTTGGTATCCCACCGCTGAAGGCATACGTCCCAACAACGCCGATACTTCAGACCCCGCTTGGGTAAACCGGAAAATGTTGTCAATAAAGAATAGGATATCACGGCCAGCGCCTTCGCCGTCGCCATCGCGGAAATACTCCGCTATGGTCAGTCCCGAAAGTGCCACACGAGCACGTGCCCCGGGAGGCTCATTCATCTGTCCGAACACAAAGGTAGCCTTGGAGTCTTTCAGCTCTTCAGCATTCACTTTATCCAAAGGCCATTCTCCCTTCTCCATGCCCTCCATGAATTCCTCACCGTATTTGATAATGCCGGATTCCAGCATTTCACGTAGGAGATCGTTACCTTCGCGGGTACGCTCACCTACCCCTGCGAATACGGATAGACCAGAGTACGCCTTTGCAATGTTGTTAATCAGTTCTTGGATTAATACGGTCTTACCCACGCCCGCACCACCAAAGAGTCCGATCTTACCTCCCTTGGCGTAGGGCTCCAATAAGTCGATTACTTTGATACCGGTAAAGAGTACCTCCGTCTCGGTTGAGAGATCTTCGAATTTGGGAGGCGTATTGTGTATGCTGCGGCCGTTGGATTTTTCAAGTTCCGCAATGCCGTCTATTGCATCACCTACCACGTTGAACACGCGCCCTTTGATCGTTTCACCAACGGGCATTTTGATAGGGGCGCCTGTATCAACGACCTTCATGCCGCGTGTCAGGCCTTCTGTACCATCCATTGCGATGGTACGTACGCGCTCTTCTCCTAAGTGTTGCTGTACTTCTAAAACAATCCGTTGGCCATTATCTTTCTCGATTTCCAATGCATCGTAAATCTTAGGAAGTTTGGCGTTTTCGGAGAAACTAACATCGACTACAGGACCGATGATCTGGGCTATTTTTCCAATATTGGACATATTATCTGGAACTAAAATTTTATAAACCAATATAATAAAGGCAAAATACAGGCCTTAAATTTGGACTGCAAAAATACGCTTAAAAGAATTAAAAGCAAATTTAAATGTAAAGAAATATAACCTATTTCCATGAGCCGGTTTGTGTACGGTCGTGTTATGTCCCTTCTCCGTATCCCATTCGTATCCCATTGGTTATGTCGACGTGGTATACACGGATCTATGGACTGCTCGTCAAGGGGATGGGATCCGAAGGGCGGACGTAGGTGTGGGGGAGGAAACAGGAAGGCCTAACGGAGTTGGAACGGAGTTAAATGGACTTTTAACGGACTTTTAACGGACTTCGAATGAACTTTTAGGGGCTGGGTTTAGGGTAAGAATACAAAATTGCCCAAGGTATAGGGCAAAGTTACGCAAATCGAGCGAAAGCTACGGATAGTAACGGCCAATATGTTCAACGATAGCTTTGCGGAGTGCCAGGGGCTCAATGATGCCCATTTGCCTAAAGACAATTTCACCTCCCGGGGCGATGAGGATGGTATATGGCAATGCGCCCTGCCATTCTTTATCCACCGCCTCAATAAGATCGTACTTGTTTTCATCGCCGAAAAGCAGATTGCGGTTACTCGCATATTTCTGTTCCAGAAAGGTTCGTACTTTATCTGCCGATTGCTTAGCATCCAATGAAACGGTAACAAAATCGAAATCACGGTTCCGGTACATTTTGTCGGTTTCCGTAAGCGTGGAAAACTCGGCCACACAGGGACCACACCAGGTTGCCCAAAAGTTAACCAAACGGTATTTTCCGGATTGATTGGCCAGTACCGATTTCAGCGAATCCAGCGTGACCGTTTCGAGCGTTACCGGCTCCTCCTTCCAGCTTTCGGCTTCCTGTAATTTCCAATCCGTTTTTGATTTCCACTTTACCGAGCATCCGAAGGTCCGTGTAGTAGGTGTTGTGACCGGTTTCCCGGCCAGCAGCTCATCTACCGCGTTTTTTAAATCGGATGTTTTCGCCCTGCCGATGTGTTCATCATCGTCGATGCGACCCGCATAGCGCAACACACGCTGTTCGTCAAATACGAAAGTGTGTGGAGTTGTAGCCGGTCCGTATTGCGTCGAAACCTCTTGCGTGTCGCCGTCATAGAGGTATGGAAAGTTATAGCCTTTGTCTTTATAACGGATTTTCATTTCCTCGAAACTGTCATTCAGATCGGTATACCCCAATTCATCCAGTCGTATGGCCGCGTCTGCATTGGGACTGATGGCCACTACCTGTACGCCTTTGGGTTGATAGGCGGCCGTAAATGCGATGATCCGGTCTTCATAGGCCTGTGCGGTAGGACAATGATTGCAGGTGAAGACGATCACTAGCAGTTTCGCTTCCTTAAAGCTTTCCAACGTGTACACCTGATCATCTACGCCCTTTAGACGAAAGTCGGGTGCTTTTGAACCGATAGCCAACGGTTTGGGATCTTCGGCCCCGGCCGAATGGAGGAATGCCGAAAACAGGACTAGCAAGAGAACCGCTTTTTTTGATCGCTTCATCATTGCACCCTCCTATCCCAGCCGTTTATTTAGCTCGTCCTGCAATTGTCGTTTGAGTTTCTGCTCTTTCTCCATGGCTTTTTTCCGGTGCTGGTCGAATTCTTCCTGGAGTTCCTCGATCGCCTTTTTGGTGTCGTTGGTAACCACATGACCTTGGTTATAACGGTAGATGTAAAAGATCAGGGCTGCGGCTAATAAGAGGACAATACCCCACATAATTAAGCTATACGTGCTTTTTTCCAAGGAAACGCCGATAAATGAAAAGCTGTCTTTTTCCCGTTGGGCAATTTGCAATTCGTTTCGAGCCTGAGCAAGCGAATCGGTCATGGCTTCTACTGCAGCTTGTTGACTGCCATCTTTGGACTTTAAATCGGAAATTTCTTTGGTCAATACCCTGATCGTATCCGCAATATTTTTCCGGATCTGTTCAAGGTTTGCCTGGCGAACATGTTCAATGCCATCCTGGGTTCGTGAAATTGCATAGAGATAAATGAATTGGCTATCGATCGTTCCACTCGTAAGGGACCCCTTGGGAGGTTCCCGCCGTGACGTAGTTTGTCCGAAAACATTTCCCAATGAAATTAACGCAACCAGCAGGGCTGGGAATGCAAGGTTTCTCATGTTCGTTCGCTGTTTCAAATTAAGTTTTTAAATTTAAAACACGATATTACGGGATTTATTGTTTAAAAGGAAATTCAATGTCAAAAAACATGACAGCACATAACAGTTCGTTTTTTCATCTTTTCTATCTTGCGCCGTTTTAATTAACCAATTACCGTATTGTATGCAAGTAATCGCAGGAGTAATTTACCATTTCATTGGAGGCTTTGCCTCTGGAAGTTTTTATGTCCCGTATAAGCAAGTCAAAGGCTGGGCCTGGGAAACGTTTTGGATCGTTGGCGGCCTATTTTCCTGGCTCATTGTGCCGCCGCTTGCTGCCTATATAACGATTCCCGGTTTTGCCGAGATTATCCGGCAAGCCGACAGCAGCACGATTGGTTACGCCTACTTATTTGGCCTGCTGTGGGGGATAGGTGGACTTACTTACGGTTTGGGCGTCAGGTACCTGGGCGTATCCTTGGGAAGCAGTATCATTCTGGGGTTGACCATGGTTTTTGGATCGCTGGTACCCTCTATATTTTATTATATCAATGGCAGTGAAGGGAAGGAGACGATTGATTTGTTTTTCACGACCGCTTCGGGACGAACGGTGCTATTGGGCTTGCTGGTTTGTATCGTTGGCATTATTCTATGTGGGCGTGCAGGTGTATTAAAAGAGCGTGAACTTGTGGGCGGAGCAGCCGATGCCAGCGGGAATAAAGATTTTAAGTTTGGAATCGGGTTACTCGTCGGCATTATCTCGGGTATTTTGAGCGCCTGCTTTAATTTTGGACTGGAAGCTGGAAAACCCATGGCTAATGTGGCTAACGAGCTGTGGAAGGCAGCCAATCCGGGGGAGGGAGAGTTTCTCTTCCAGAATAACGTAACCTATGTGGTTGTGCTTTGGGGTGGGCTCACTACCAATTTCATTTGGTGCATGTTCCTGAATGCACGCAATCGGACATTTGGCGACTACGTAAATACAAAAGTCCCCGTTGCACGGAATATTTTCTTTTGTGCATTGGCCGGAACCACTTGGTATTTGCAGTTTTTCTTTTATGGAATGGGCGAAAGCCGATTGGGCAATGGCGCCAGTTCCTGGATCTTGCACATGGCATTTATTATTCTGATAGCCAACGCTTGGGGAGTCATTTTGAAAGAGTGGAAGGGCGTGAGTAAAAAAACGTATGGTACCATTATCAGTGGAATCGCAGTGATTATTCTGTCGATCCTGCTGGTAGGTTTTGCAAGGACATTATCGTAAGTCGAACGCGGGTGACAGAGAGCTGTGAGCCGGAAGCCGATTGCCGAAAACCGAATATACAAATTAACAAAAAATAAAAAAAAAGATGTCTGAGATCATTGGAAAAGAATCGTTTAAGCATGTCAGTTATTTATGGGACCATGCGAAAGCTGCGGAATTAGCAGGAGATGAAGTGGCGTTGCTGCTTTATCGATCCAACCTGTTGGGAGCTGATTTGCGTCTTACCAATTACGGGGGAGGCAACACCTCGTGCAAAGCGATCGCCAAAGACCCGCTTACGGGACTTGACACGGAAGTTATGTGGATTAAAGGTTCTGGAGGAGATATCGGCACGTTGACGCGCAGCGGACTGGCGGCGCTCTATGTAGATCGCCTGCGAAGCTTGGAGCACGTCTATCGCGGTATTGAGCACGAGGATGAAATGGTCGAATTGTTCAACCATTGCATTTACGACCTAGCGTCGAAGGCTCCGTCTATCGATACACCGCTGCATGGTTTTCTCCCTTTCAAGCATATTGACCATTTGCATCCCGATGCAGCGATCGCCATTGCCGCGGCAAAGGACGGTAAGCAGATTACAAAGGAGTTGTTCAACGGAGAAATAGGCTGGGTGGAATGGCAGCGGCCGGGATTCGACCTGGGACTGAAGCTTCGGGAATGCCTCAATGAAAATCCGGGTATAAAAGGGATCATGTTGGGCTCACACGGACTTTTCACGTGGGGAGACACCGCTTATGAAAGTTACATCAACACACTCACCGTCATCGAGCGCTGCGCCGAATACCTAGAGGCAAACTACGGTAAAAAGCGCCCTGTGTTCGGTGGAGCCAGGTTGGCAGACGTACCTGCCGAGCAACGTAAAAAGCAAGCTGCGGCGTTGGCCCCGGTACTTCGCGGATTCTGCTCATCGGAACGCCATATGGTTGGTCATTTTACCGATGATGCCCGTGTATTGGAGTTTATCAATTCGAATGACCTCGATCGGCTGGCTCCTTTGGGCACAAGTTGTCCGGACCATTTCCTGCGTACCAAGATCAGCCCACTGGTATTGGACTTGGCGCCCGACGCCGACCTGTCGGATGCGGAAGCGCTTAAGGCAACGCTGGCGCCGGCCTTCGAAGCCTACCGTGCGATGTACAAGGAATATTATGAAACGTGCAAGCACCCCAACAGTCCGGCTATGCGCGACCCAAATCCGGTTATCATCCTGTATCCGGGTATCGGAATGTTTTCCTTCTCGAAGGATAAGCAAACCGCGCGCGTGGCGGCCGAATTTTATACCAACGCCATCAATGTGATGAAGGGAGCCGAGGCCATATCAGAATATACGTCGCTGCCCCGGCAAGAGGCGTTTGATATCGAATATTGGCTTCTGGAAGAGGCAAAGTTGCAACGTATGCCCAAGCCCAAACCCTTGTCGGGCAAGATCGCCTTGGTGACGGGGAGCGCTGGAGGTATCGGAAAGGCGATCGCCAAGAAATTCGTGCAAGAAGGTGCCGTTGTGATCCTCAATGACCTCAATGCAGAGCGATTGGAAGGGGCTGCCGAAGAATTTAAGGCTGCCTTCGGAAAAGACGCATATGCTACCGCTCAATTGGATGTAACGAATGCAGATCAGATCCAGCAGGCGTTTGATACGGCTTCGCTGGCCTTCGGTGGGATAGATATCGTCGTCAATAATGCGGGGTTGTCGATTTCGAAATCCATCGGGGATCATACCCAGAAAGACTGGGATCTGCTTTACGATGTATTGGTAAAGGGACAGTTTTTGGTAACCCAGGCGGCCGTTCAGGTGTTGAAGAAGCAAGCCATCGGTGGTGATATCATTAATATCGTTAGCAAAAATGCATTGGTCAGCGGTCCCAATAACGCAGGTTATGGCTCGGCTAAAGCCGCACAATTGCACTTAAGCCGGTTGAATGCAGCCGAACTGGGGGCCGACAAAATCCGCGTAAATGTGGTGAACCCGGACGCGGTTATTAGCGACAGCAACATCTGGGCAGGCGGCTGGGCCGAGGGGCGTGCCAAAGCCTACGGAATTACCGTAGAGGAACTGCCTGCGTACTACGCCAAGCGTACCCTGCTCGGTGAAATCATCTTGCCGGACGACATTGCCAATGCCTGCTTTGTGCTGGTAGGTGGATTGATGAAAAAGTCTACGGGCAATGTATTGAATGTGGATGGAGGTGTCGCCATGGCATTCGTCCGATAATTTCTTATAAGCAGAATTGTCAATTAAATGTGCCTAAACGGCATTTGATTGGCAATTCTATTTATCTTTGATAAGTAGATCCGTTATGAACCCGGCATGATCAAAATAATCATTAAGCCCACAGGGCAATGACGAGCTTCGCCGCTGTCGCTTCGGTTGTTTTGATCATCAAAGGCTCTATCTGACAACTGAAAACAAAAAACAAATAGATGAATATCGATAAAAATCAAATAGCAGCCCATAACCAACAACATGAGGCGGTTCAAAGCCGCCGATTCAGTCAACTGGCGGAAGAACTGTCGGACATCGAATCCATAGTTCAGAAGTTAATAGATTTCCAGGTAGCCATACCCAGTTGGGCATTGGGTACCGGTGGTACACGTTTTGGCCGGTTTTCAGGTGGGGGAGAACCGCGTAACCTGGAAGAAAAAATTGCAGACATCGGCCTTTTGCATGCACTCAACCAGTCCAGCGGTGCAATTTCTCTGCACATTCCATGGGATATTCCCGAAGATTATGCCGCCATACGCACACTGGCCGGCCAACACGGTCTGAGTTTCGATGCAATGAACTCCAACACGTTCCAGGATCAACCGGGCCAAGCCTTGAGCTATAAATTCGGCTCCATGCAACACGTAGACAAAGCGGTACGGAAGCAAGCGGTTGATCACAACATCGAGGTAATTAAGCACGGTGTCGAACTGGGATCAAAGTCGCTCACCGTTTGGTTGGCCGATGGATCGAGTTTTCCCGGTCAGTTAAACTTCCGCCGTGCGTTCCAAAATACCTTGGAAAGCTTGCAGGAGGTTTACCAAGCGCTTCCGGAGGATTGGAAGATATTCGTGGAATACAAGGCTTTCGAACCCAATTTTTATTCCACTACAGTAGGCGATTGGGGCCAATCCCTGCTATATGCTAATAAACTGGGCGATAAGGCGTATACGTTGGTCGATCTGGGCCATCACCTACCCAATGCCAATATTGAGCAGATTGTAGCCCTGCTCCTGATGGAGGGAAAGCTCGGCGGATTCCATTTCAATGATTCGAAATACGGAGATGATGACCTGACTACCGGCAGCATCAAACCCTACCAATTATTTTTGATCTTCAACGAATTGGTCGAAGGGATGGACAACCGGGGTATGAACCATACCACGGATCTGGGGTGGATGATTGATGCTTCCCATAACCTCAAGGATCCGCTTGAGGATCTGCTGCAATCGGTGGAAGCCATCCTGATTGCGTATGCTCAGGCCTTGTTGATCGACCGGGTTGCACTGGCCGAGGCACAATCGCGGAACGATGTGGTGCGCGCACAGGAAGTCCTGCAGCACGCTTTCCGCACGGATGTGCGCCCGTTGGTAGCAGAGGCACGGAGAAGGGCTGGCGCAGCGGTGAATCCTGTTCAACTGTTCAGAGACCTCGATGTGCGTGGCCAGCTGATTAAAGAACGCGGATCAAAAACAGTAGCTACGGGATTATAAAAAATGCGAACACCTGTAATAGCGATATTTGATGTAGGTAAGACCAATAAGAAGCTATTTCTGTTTAATGAACAATATAAAATAGTTTTTGAACGGTCTGCGCGGTTTACCGAAACCGTAGATGAGGACGGCGATCCTTGCGAGAATCTGGAAAGTCTGCGGCTATCGGTATTCGATTCCCTGCATGAGGTATTCCGGAAGCCGGAGTTCGACGTGCGTGCGATCAATTTCGCGGCATATGGCGCGAGCTTGGTGTACGTCGACGAAGATGGCAAACCACTGGCCCCGTTATGCAACTACCTGAAGCCTTATCCGGAAGCGCTCCAACACAAGTTTTACGAAACGTACGGAGGGGAAGATACGGTGGCCTTCGTTACCGCGTCCCCGGTTTTAGGAAGTCTCAATTCGGGCATGCAATTGTACCGCACCAAGTATGAAAAGCCTGCACTGTTTGAACGTATCCACTATGCGTTGCATCTACCGCAATACCTGAGTTTTTTGGTATCCGGGCAGATGTACTCGGACATGACCAGCATCGGCTGTCACACGCATCTGTGGGATTTCACCAAAAATGATTATCATGAATGGGTATACCGGGAGGGCATCATAGACAAGTTGGCGCCGATCGCACTGGGCGATCAGGTGTTGCCTGCATCGTTCCCTGGTAACGGATATGGAGTCGGGGTGGGTTTGCACGATAGCTCAGCTGCGTTGATTCCTTACCTGGTTAGTTTTCATGAGCCTTTTGTGTTGATCTCGACAGGTACCTGGTGTATCAGTCTCAATCCGTTTAACCATACGCCTCTGACCAAAGAGGAACTGGAATCGGATTGCCTGTGCTATATGCATTATCAGGGGACCCCGGTGAAGGCCTCCCGGCTTTTTGCGGGCTATGAACATGAGCAGCAGGTAAAGCGGATTGCCGAGCATTTCGGTCAGCCTTCCAGCCGATACCGCAACCTGGCCTACAACCGGAGTATCGTGTCCAGGCTACGTGAAGAAAAACAGGGGCCGAAACCCATTGGTGGTAAAGTGTCTGCCTTCGCGCAACGGAATCTATCCGATTATCGATCGTACGAGGAAGCCTACCATCGGCTTATCATGGACCTGGTTGATCTCCAACAGGTGGCTACCCAACTGGTAATCAAGGGCTCTATGGTGAAACGTATCTTTGTGGACGGCGGATTCAGCAAGAATGCGATATACATGAATCTGCTGGCCGATGCGTTTCCGGAAATGGAAGTTTTCGCGGCTTCGATGGCTCAAGCCACGGCAGTGGGGGCGGCATTGGCCATTCACTCGGCGTGGAATGAGCGCCCACTGCCTAATGATTTGATTGAATTGCGCTTTTATGCGCATAATCCGTAAAGAAGGACCTATATAAAAGAAGGAAATCAATGAACCCTGATTTATTAAAATACAATCCCCAATATCCGTCGGTGCAGGATCTGAAGAAAAAGGCGAAACAGCGTATCCCTAAGTTCGCTTTCGATTACCTGGAAGGGGGCTGCAACGACGAACTGAATCTCCTGCGGAACGAAATGGACTTCAGGGATATCCAACTTATGCCCCGGTATCTAAGGAAACACAATGGTGTCGATATGCGGACGGAGCTGTTTGGCCATGTTTACGACGCACCGTTTGGTATATCGCCCATTGGATTACAGGGATTGATGTGGCCGAACGCACCGATTATTCTTGCAAAAGCTGCGCAAAAACACAACGTTCCATATATTCTTAGTACCGTTTCTACGGCAAGCATCGAAGAGATTGCCGAAGTTGCCGGATCCCAATTCTGGTTCCAATTGTACCATCCGACCGAAAATAAGCTGCGGGACGATATCCTCCGGCGTTTGGAAGCTGCGGGCTGCTCGGTGCTCGTTGTTTTGGTAGATGTACCGTCGTTTGGTCTACGCTATCGGGAAATCAAGGCAGGATTATCCATGCCGCCGAAAATTACCATTAATAATTTCATCCAAGCGGCTGTGCGGCCTGCATGGTCTGTTGAGTTTTTGAAAATGGGCATGCCGACTTTTGCCACGTTGAAGCCCTATATGGGAAAAGACCTTGATATCAAGCAGCTTGGTAAGTTTATGAACGCTACGTTTACCGGACGTGTGGATTCAGAAAAGATTAAAGCCATTCGGGACCTTTGGAAGGGCAAATTGGTCATAAAAGGGGTGGTAAGCGATGAGGACATGGAAGAAAGCATCCGCATAGGTGCTGATGGCATCATCGTATCCAACCATGGCGGCCGGCAAATTGATGCAGGTGAATCTACCATTAAGCCACTGAAGGGGCTCACCGACAAATATGGTGACAAAATGACCATCATGATCGACAGTGGCTTGCGGTCAGGACCCGATATCGGTCGTTCCTTGGCATGCGGCGCCAAGTTCACGTTCATGGGGCGTCCGTTTATGTACGGTGTGTCTGCATTGGGTAAGCAAGGAGGCGATCATACCATCGGTATGCTTAAAGCTCAATTGAAGCAGGTGATGGAACAGGTATGCTGTGAGACCGTAACGGATTTTCCGGGAACATTGATCCGATAGGTCATCGTAGGTCTGGGATATCATTATCCCACGGGCAGCACGGCTACGTTGATGGTGCCCGACGGTGAGTGCCGAATTCCGGAACTGTCCGCTATCGCTTTCGACCGGCTGATTTACCGAAAACATTTTCGCTTCCTTAGAAACGGCGTAAACCTTCGAGTTAAATACCGGGGTAACCGGTGCTTTTCGTATCGTTCCACATAAAATTTGATAAAACCGGATGGGGCGATGGACATACAGAGGCGTTGATTTACAAAATTTTCGACACTTTATATTTGTTCTTGCATGCGTAAAGTATAACTTTGGAAGCAAATTAACTAGGAATATGCAAGCAAAATCTGATATAGGCGTTATTGGTATCGCCGTGATGGGGGAAAACCTCATCCTGAATATGGAAAGCAAAGGCTTTCATGTGTCGGCTTACAATCGTACGGTAGATAAGGTTGAGCGTTTTGTAAACGGTCGGGCAAAAGGCAAAAACATCTATGGGGCTACATCCATTGAAGATTTAATCCAGTCGCTGAAAAGCCCCCGGAAAGTGATGCTGATGGTTAAGGCCGGAAAACCCGTTGATGATTTCATCGAGCTGCTGATTCCGCATCTGGATCCGGGAGACATCATCATCGATGGGGGGAACTCCCATTTCCCGGATACCGAACGTCGGACAAAGTATGTTGAGAGCAAGGGGTTATATTATATTGGAACCGGGGTCTCGGGAGGTGAAGAAGGGGCGCTTTTGGGTCCGTCTATTATGCCGGGGGGATCGCCTGCTGCTTGGCCCGCGGTCAAACCGATCTTTCAATCAATCGCCGCAAAGGTTGCTGACGGGACCCCGTGCTGTGATTGGGTAGGCGACGGTGGCGCCGGCCATTTCGTCAAAATGGTACACAATGGCATTGAGTACGGCGACATGCAGCTGATCAATGAAACGTATCAGATCATGAAAGACGTACTGGGCATGACCCCCGATGAAATGCACGAGGTGTTCAAAGAATGGAACGAGGGCGAATTGGATAGTTACCTGATTGAAATCACCCGTGATATCCTGGCATTTAAAGACGAAGACGGGCAGCCGTTGGTCGATAAGATCCTGGATACGGCAGGACAGAAAGGTACCGGTAAATGGACGGGTACCGTAGCGCTTGAATTAGGGGTACCCCTTACGCTGATCGCTGAATCGGTATTTGCCCGATGCCTTTCGGCTTTGAAGGAAGAACGTGTGGCGGCTTCAAAGGTATTAAACGGACCAGTCCCTTCATTCAATGGGGATCGGCAAACGTTCATTAACGACCTGCGCGACGCATTGTATGCCGCAAAGGTAATCTCTTATGCACAGGGTTATCAGATGATGGCTGCTGCGGCTAAGGAGTACGGTTGGAAATTAAACTATGGCAGCATTGCGCTCATGTGGCGTGAGGGATGCATCATCCGCTCTGCATTTTTAGGTAAAATCAAGGAAGCGTTTGACAAAAATCCAGATTTACAGAATCTCATCCTCGATGATTTCTTCCGGGAAAAAATTCAGGCCGCGCAAACGGGTTGGCGAAAAGTGATCGCGTCTGCTATCACAAACGGAATTCCCGTTCCATGCTTAAGTGCAGGATTGATTTATTACGATGGATATCGCTGCGAACGCCTGCCGGCAAACTTGCTACAGGCACAACGCGATTACTTCGGCGCTCATACCTACGAGCGTCTGGATAAGCCACGTGGCGAATTTTTCCATACCAACTGGACAGGACGTGGAGGAGAAACTTCTTCGACTACCTACGACGTCTGATTTTTTCACGCAAAGTACATAAAGGTTTTTATGTTGAGTGCGCGGGGGGGTGTCCTTCGCGCACTTTTTCTTGTTATGAACTTTCTGAGTAATGCTGGGAATTGGATGAACCCCCGAGCTGTATCCGCTTTGTATTGGCTTCGCTATGATAGTATGGTTACTCAATAACAAGTCCATAATAACTCCATAATTTCTATAAAATAATGGACTCATTATGGACTTATTATGGAGTCATTATGGATTCATATTCAAGACAACCCTAAAATGGTACCTTGCTTATCTCTTCCTTGTCTTGTCTTGAATTTAGCAGGATGAAAGCGAATGGAGTTTGTTAAATCTGGAATCGGCAGCTAATTCAAAATTAATCGGATAGGATGACAATTCCAAAGCGAAAGTTAATTTTTGTCCGGAGAGACTATCGAACTACTGACTTGCATACAGTCTCGTTGACATAGCACAGCCGAACAGTTTGTAAATAAAAGCAACTTTACCTAAGTTTGTTTCGCACATATTGAATTATAACATGAATAAAACCGTAAACATCCTGATTCTGGCGGCATTTGCCATTGCCTGCCAGGAATCGGAAAAAGCCATTGATCCTGCACCCACCATGACGTTATTGCCGTATCCAGAAACCCAGAAGGAGAATGTAGTAGACAACTATTTCGGCACGGAAGTGCCCGACCCGTATCGCTGGCTTGAAAATGACACCGCGGCTGATACCAAAGCGTGGGTGGAAGCTGAAAACAAGGTTACCAACGACTACCTCGAGCAGATACCGTTCCGCGACGCAATTTATCAACGATTGGAGAAACTGTGGAATTACGAAAAATACTCCGCGCCTTTCAAAGAAGGGAACTACACCTATTTTTATAAAAATGACGGGTTGCAGAATCAATCGGTGCTGTACCGCCAGAAAGGAGATGACGGGGAGGTCGAAGTATTTTTGGATCCCAATAAATTTTCAAATGACGGCACCACCTCATTGGCGGGAATCGCATTCAGCAAGGATGGGAGTTTGGTGGCATATCAACTATCGGAAGGTGGGTCGGATTGGCGCAAGGTGGTGGTTATCCGGGCCGAGGATAAATCGCTCGTGGGGGATACACTGGTGGACGTTAAGTTTAGCGGTTTAGCCTGGCGTGCCAACGAAGGGTTTTATTATAGCAGCTATGACAAGCCTAAGGAAGGAAGTACACTTTCAGGTATTACCGACCAACATAAATTGTATTTCCATAAGCTTAATACACCCCAAAGTGAAGACCAGCTGATCTTTGGCGGAGCCGGTACGCCCCGTCGTTACGTCGACGGATACCTAACCGAAGATGAGCGATTTTTGGTTATCGCCGCTGCAAATGCGACCAGCGGCGGAGAACTGTATATTCAAGATCTTTCCCGAGCAGGCGGCCCGATCGTAAATGTGGTTGACAATTTTGAAAAAAACCATGCGATTATTGACAACAACGGCTCAACCCTTTTTATTTACACCAACTTGAATGCGCCCAACGGAAAAATTGTGACCGTGGATGCGGGGAATCCGGGGCCCGAAAACTGGGTAGATCTTATTCCCGAAACCGAAAACGTGTTGAGCCCCAGTACGGGTGGCGGGAAGATCTTTGCCAATTACCTAAAGGACGCGACCTCTCTCGTGCAGCAATACGATCGATCGGGCAAGCTGGAACGTACCATCGAATTGCCGGATGTTGGTTCTGCAGGCGGCTTCGGAGCGAAAATAGACGATACCGAACTGTACTATACGTTTACCTCGTATGTGTATCCGCCGACCATATTTAAATATAACATTGCTTCCGGCGAGTCAACGGTGTACAAAACGTCGGGTGTGGATTTCGATCCGACCAAATACGAGTCCAAGCAGGTGTTTTATACCTCCAAAGACGGCACTAAAGTGCCCATGATTATTACCCATAAGAAAGGACTGGAGCTGGACGGTTCAAATCCAACGCTTCTGTATGGTTACGGTGGGTTTAACATTAGCCTCACCCCTTCGTTCAGTACTTCCAATATCGTTTTACTGGAACAAGGAGGCGTATATGCCGTGGCTAACCTGCGGGGTGGTGGAGAATACGGTGAAAAATGGCACCTGGCCGGAACGAAGCTGAAAAAGCAAAATGTATTTGATGATTTCATCGCAGCGGCTGAGTACCTCATCGCTGAAAAATATACGTCTTCGGAGAAATTGGGGATTGCCGGTGGTTCAAACGGAGGACTGTTGGTGGGCGCGGCGATGACCCAGCGGCCTGAACTGTTTAAGGTGGCCTTCCCGGCAGTGGGCGTGTTGGACATGCTGCGCTATCATAAATTCACGGCCGGGGCCGGGTGGGCGTATGACTACGGTACAGCCGATGATAACGAGGAGATGTTTAGGTATCTGTTTACGTATTCTCCATACCATGCGTTGAAGGCAGGAACGGATTATCCGGCCACGCTGGTGACCACTGCCGATCACGACGACCGCGTGGTACCTGCGCATTCTTTCAAATTCGCCGCGCGATTGCAGGCATATCATGGAGGAACGAACCCCGTGCTGATCCGCATAGAGACCAAAGCGGGGCACGGTGCCGGAAAGCCGACGGCGATGATCATAGCCGAACAGGCGGATAAGTGGGCTTTTTTCTTCCAGAATACCCGAACGTCTTATACAGAACAATTAAATAATTAGTTATGGAAATCAAACGAGATGATAACGGCAAAAAGGGTCAATTCAGCGCATTGATTGATGGCGAAGAAGCCGGCCTGATGACTTATACCTGGGCAGGGGATCACAAGTTCATCATAGATCATACGGAAGTGAATCCCGATTTCTCGGGAAAAGGTATCGGGAAGCAGCTGGTCATGTCGGCGGTTGCATTTGCGCGCGACAATAACCTTAAGATCCTCCCTCTGTGTCCGTACGCCAAGAAGGTGTTTGAGCGAACACCCGAGATACAGGACGTACGGTGGTCTTAAAGGTCGGTTAACCGGCCTTTGCCTTTTTCGGGAAAACCAAAGAGGCAATAACGCTGAGGGCCAGAATGGAAACAATCACGATCAATGAATGCGATGTGGTGAAGCCCCATCCGTCTAACCAGTGATGCAACAGCATTTTGGCACCGATGAATACCAACAGAAAGGAGAGACCCGTTTTAAGGTAATGGAATTTGTGGATGATGTTAACCAGTAGAAAAAACATCGACCGCAAACCCAGGATCGCAAATATGTTGGAGAAAAAGACGATGTAGGGATCCTTGGTTACGGCAAAGATCGCTGGAATCGAATCCACTGCGAAAATCAAATCGGTAAACTCAATCACCAACAAGACGAGGAAAAGAGGCGTAACGTATTTTTTTCCTGCTTCTTTGTGAAAGAATTGACCGCCCACAAAGGTGGGGTAGACCGAGAAATACCGGGAAGCAAACTTCACCACCGTATGGTTCTGTGGATCGATCTCTTCTTCATCGCTCCGGTGCAGAAACATATTGATACCTGTGTAAACCAAGAAAAAGCCGAAGATGTAAAGTATCCATCCAAATTGGCTGATGAGCGCAGCGCCCAAAAATATGAAAAGGAACCGAAGCACGATGGCTCCGATAATTCCCCACACCAAAACCTTGTGATAGTATTTCGGGGGCACGCCAAACGAGCTAAAAATCAATACCATGACGAATATATTGTCTACCGACAAGGCGTATTCCACCACATATCCCGTAAGGTATTCAAGTGCCAGGTTATTCTTGTAAATGGCCAAGCTGGCGGCGAAGTCCTCGGGTATCAATCGGATGTTGTGCAGGTGTTTTTTGGTAATTTCTGCTAACCTGCCAAAATCATGGACATCATGCAATTCGTGTCCCCAGATCCGCAGCACCACGTAGAACCCCAATGCAAAGCATACCCATACTGTACTCATAATAGCGGCTTGGGTGAGGCTTACCGCCTTTTCGCTTTTGCTAAAGAGTCCCAAGTCAATGGCCAGCATGAGAATGATAAACAGTAAAAAGCCGCCAAAGAATAGAAGTTCGTTGCTCATGTTTATTTGTTACGTTCAGTTGTATATCTTACCAATTGTTCCAACCCGTTGCGATAGTCGTTGATCGGGAAACGGGTCAGGATATCAAACGCCTCCTGCTGATATGCCTGCATTTTTAAAGTAGCGTATTCCATACCCCCGTTTGCTTTCACAAACGCGATGACTTCGCGCACCTTCTGGGAGTCTTCGTTATGGTTTTTTACCAAATTGATGATATATCGCTTTTCGGACTTCTTTACCTGCTGCAGTGCATAAATCAACGGCAACGTGATTTTCTTTTCCTTGATATCGTTGCCTAAGGGTTTACCTACATCGTCAATACCGAAATCAAACAAATCGTCTTTGATTTGAAAGGCGATCCCTACTTTTTCCCCGAATTGGCGCAGGAGATCGATGGTAGATTCATCCGCACCACCCGATGCTGCACCGCAGGCACAGCAGGAGGCAATCAGCGAGGCCGTTTTTTGCCGGATTACTTCAAAGTAAATCGCTTCCTCGATGTCCATCCGGCGGGCTTTTTCGATTTGGAGCAATTCTCCTTCGCTCATTTGTTCCACAGCATGGGTAACGATTTCAAGCAAACTGAAGTCATGATTACGGATCGATAGCGACAACCCTTTGGCGAGGAGAAAATCTCCAACAAGCACGGCAATCTTGTTTTTCCATAAAGCATTTACCGAAAAGAAGCCGCGTCGTACATTGGCGTTGTCTACCACGTCATCATGTACCAGGGTAGCTGTATGTAGCAGCTCCACCAGGGCAGCGCCGCGATGGGTCGCATCGTTGATACCTCCACACAGCCCTGCAGAAAAAAAGACAAACATCGGACGCATTTGTTTGCCTTTTCGCTTTACGATGTAGTGCGTGATCCGGTCGAGTAACGGAACGGAACTCCGCATCGACTCTTTGAATTTGTCTTCAAAAATTGCCAGCTCGTTGGCAATGGGTTTTTGTATTTCGCTTAGTTTGAGCATTTGCGTAAGACCGGCGCAAGATACTAAGATAATCTACAATAACCTATAGCAGTGCGATGGATTCTTCCAGCTCCTCGTACCACTTTTGCCCGTATTTGCGGATGAGCGGCTCTTTCAAAAACGCATATACCGGTACTTTCAATTCCCTGCCCAGGGAGCAGGCAGAATGACAGATATGCCAACGGTCGTAATGCAGCACGTCAAACTCGGGATAGGCAGTGGTCCGGATGGGGTAGAGGTGACAGGAGATGGGTTTTTTCCAGTTGATCTCCCCGCGCTCATAGGCTTTCTCGATCGCACATTTGGTGATGCCGTTCTCCCAGGTCACGTATGCGCATTCTTTGTTGCCATCCACACATGGAGTAGTCAGGTCGCCATCCATATCGACCACATGGGTGCCTTGCTCTTCTACAGCGGCGATTCCCTTCTCGGTCATATAGCGTTTTACCTGTGGGTAGACCGAATCGAGCACAGCCAGTTCATCGCGCTGCAACGGAGCTCCGGCATCGCCTTCGACACAACACGCGCCGTGGCATTTGCCAAGGTTGCACACAAATTCTTCCTTAATCAACTCCTCACTTACCAATACGGTACCTACTTCAATCATCATGGTTGTCTGCTATTTGGATACACCGGCCAGTTTTTCACCTAACGGATATTTCAATCCCTTGGCTTCGGAGAGCTCCAGAGTCACCGAACCGATCAGTATTTCGACCTGCGCTTTTACCGGAATGCGATTGCCGTCATTGGTTACCCAAAGATATAGCCGGCTGTCTTTTCGAAATATCCTACCGGGTGTTATTTCCGGACTGAATTTCAGGCATTCCAACGTGCCAATGGGGGTTTTTATGCTTTCTACTCCTAGGTATTCGATACCTAAAGTGGCAATTTCGTCATTCAGGAAATAGGTCATTTTAAACGACTGACCCGGTTGTACATTCCTCAGGTCAAGGTTACGGGAAAAGTAATATGCGGACAGCAGATCAAAGGTTTGGGCAGACGGGCTCTTGAAGGTGCCTTTGTTTCCTTGCACGGTTCGGTTGCGATGATCAAAGCGAACAATGTCTGTCCGCCGGTAATTGCCTTCGCGTATGTTTTCAGTGTAATAATGCGGTAAGAATGTCCGTGAATCAATGTACGAGTCGTAGCGGTTGTCCACGGTATAGAAAACGCTGAATGCCTTGGAGGTTTGACCACGTGCAGTCAGGTGAAAAGAATGCGGACTGCTAAACTTGATCTTCGAGTCTTCAACTTTCAATGTGCCGACGGCGGCCGAAATGACGCCGTAACGTAGGCGGTACTGCAGTTCCTCACCCGCCTTGAATGCGGGCTCTTTCAGGAACGGAAGTGACTGTCCGTGGGCAAACAGTGCCCCCCAAAGAAAGGTTATCAATAAAATACCGCTTTTGGTCATATCAGGCCTTGCGCTTAAAAACGGGAACCGTGGAACAAGGCTCTCCGTATAGGATGCTTTTGGCGACTTTGCTAAGCTGAGCGGTAAACTTGACAAAGGCGGATTCGGGGATGTTTATGTCGCCACAGCCTTTGACAACAACGCGTTGATCCCGATAGGCTTCCATGTCTAGTTTTTCGAGCGCTCGTTCGTATAGTACCGTTTCTAGGGTATTCAAATCGCCAAATACCATGTCCTTAGCGTAAGATTCCAGTCGGTTGGCCAGCAGCATATACGCCCAGGTGGGCACAATTGCATCTGCCGTGCAGGTAATTGCCACGTATGTATCCGTGTATTGCGACCAGTCGTGTGTCTTGACAAATTCCCTAAAGTCCTTCTCACGTAAGATGAGGCCGTGGAATAGATTGTCTTTGATGTCGTATACCACGCGCTTTCCTTGTGGGGCAAAATGCGCAAGGTCTACGGTCACCAAGCCACTTTGTGCCACTTTATTGATAATGGTTTCCTGTATTTCCATAACAAAAAATCCGGATAGCACTGTTAGCCATCCGGATACAAAGTTACGAAATAAATTATTAGCGCCGACTGTTAAAAGAACCTCGCCCGGTTATCTACGATATCGGCCTTATCCTGCAATGCGCGGAAGGCCCGGGACCAGGAGCGTTGAGCCTGGGATTGCGCCATTTGCTTTTTCTGCGCGGCCAGGTCGCTGGGGGCCTCGGGATTTACAAAGCCGGTCACTTCTACGACGTATACCCCTTGAGAGCCCCGTATGGGTTTCGAGGGTTGTTTGGGCTGCAAACCGAATACCGTACCGACGACGGCATTTTCCTGCGCAACACCGGGAATAACGGGATTTGCAAACACGATGTTTTCCGCGGACGCCGGTGTTTTTTTCAACTTTTCGCCGATTTGCGCAATGGAGGTAGCTCCTTTGGCGGCCTCTTCTGCCTGGGCGATCAGCTTCTTGGCTTTCACCCGATTGCGGACGATCGGTTCGATTTCTGTTTTTACCGCTTCCAGAGGCAATTGGCCTTTTTCGCGGATTCCGGTAACCCGTGCAACTACGTATTTGGTTTCCGATTCATAGATCTTGTCGGAAAAGTCGCCCTGATCGGCTTCGAAAGCCCAGCGTACCAATTCACGGGGCACTTCTGTGCCCATCAGCATGGTTTCCATGGCGGTGATGTTATCGGCTTTCAGTACGGAAACACCCTGTTGCGTGGCGACCTCCTGAAAATTATTCTTGTTAAGTGCGCCAAAGAACTGGGTTGCTTTGTTGTAAGCTGCGTTCATGGTTTCTTTCCCGCTAGTTATCTGCTTGTCGATGATGGCGGCTTTCACTACGCGTGAGGAGCCGATCTGGTCCTCGACTTTAATGATGTGGATGCCGAATTGCGAATTCGCGACCACCACCTGACCTTTTTTCGCATCAAATGCTGCATTTTCGAACGCCGGAACCATCATTCCGCGACCGAAGGTACCCAGTTCACCGCCGTTCACTTTGCTGCCTTCGTCGACACTGAATTGTACGGCCAGTGCGGCAAAACTCTCTCCCTTTTCGATGAGTCCCTTGATGGAATCAGCTTTTGCCCGGGCCTTGTCTATCCCACCTTCTGTGGCGGGATTCAGTAAAATGTGGCTGGCTTTTACCGAGTCCGGTCCTACCTTGGTATCAATGATTTTGGCAATTTCAAACCGGCCATTTGCCAGCACCGGTCCTACCGTTGTGCCGACCGGTGCCCCGAATACCAACGTATCCAATGCGGGGCTGAATTCGCCTTGTTTGCGGAAGATGTAGGGATATTTGGTGTCCGAATTGACGGAGGCAAAGAGGGAATCGCTCGTAGACTCGGCTAATTGGGCCTTCAATTCATCGATGGTGGCTTTAACCCTTGCGGTGTCCTGAGCAGTAGGACTTGCATCAAATACAACGTATTCCAGGCTACGTGTTTCCTCTTCATTCTTGAATACGCCTTTGTTTTCGTTGTAATAATCTTTGTAGTCCTGGTCGGTAAGGGTTACCGAGCTGTCAGGTACCGATTCGTAGTCCAGCAACACATATTCGAAATTAGCTAGCTTATTCCGCTGGCTGTATTCTTCATTAGCTTCCAGTGCAGTCACGTACACACTGTTATTGATCAGGTTGGTGTATTTTGCACCTAACCGTTCATCCCGTATGCTTTGCAGCAGGGCGTCCCATTGCGCATGTGCTTCGTGGCCCTGGGGCAGGGTGCCTACCTGTGAAATGAAGTTATTGAGCTGGCCACGGTCGAATTGACCGGTTTGTGGGTTGCGGAACGCCTGTTGGATCTGCATGGACGGATTGTCGCCCTGAACCAAGTCATTCAATTCCGTCTTGCCTACGGTCAGGCCAATGCGTTCGACCTCGTTTCTTAACAATTCGCGGGTTAAGTATTGACCCCATACTTGTTGAACGGCATAGGATTTCATTTGCGGATTTAGGGTGCCTCCGCCCATTTGCTGGCGGAACATTTCCGACGTTTGGTCTACCTGTGCGTTAAATTCATTGATGTCTATGGCCTCCCCGTTGATGCTGCCTACCTGATTCTGGTGGCGCGCCCAAAAAGGAGTACCATAATTAATCACGTCTCCCAATAAAAACGCAAAAATCGCGAAACCGATAAAAACAACGATAACCACGCCCGCCCGGTTACGCAAATAATTCATAAATCCCATAGCCTATCTAAAACTGTTTCTTTAAGCTGTTATTTTCTATTGTTAAGTTCTTGTCTTTTCAGGTGATTTTTCACCCTTTTTCAAAATGAGGCGCAAGATACAACTTTTATCAAAAAAAGAGTAAAAACTTGATAAATTGCGTACTAACGTCATTGGAACACGGGGCCCTGTCCGTCTTCAAAAACGTAAAGGAAGGTTGCTCTCTGTGCATCGATGTTTTCAAAATTCCCATCCGAGTGAAAGGATTCCGCCATGAAGTTGTTGTCTTTGGAATAAAAGGCGATGGGAACGTGGTTATAAAATGTATTGGCTTTCTGATCGTGGATGAGTTCTTCGGTTTTAATGACCGAACCGTCAGCGCGGGTAATGACCACATTTCTCCTGAATTCCGTCAGTTCTTCGGCTTCTTTTTGGATGGCATAATCTGAAGTAATGCGTTGGGTTTCGGTGCCTTTCTCGTCAAAAAAGATGATGGTGACCCCCTTTTGAAATTCGTAGTAGGGCTTTTCGACATTGTAGCGCCGCATTTCCGGAGCGGTCATCTTGGCCTTGACCTTGGCCGAGTCGCTATAGATCACGGTGACGTTCTGGGAAATGTCTACCGGCTCTTCGGCCTGTATGGAGGCAATCCGATCGACTTCTTTCAGGTCGGTTTCACACCCAACCAGCAGCATGCTGCCGAATAGCGCATACGTAACGGAATGAAGGATATTTTTGCCAGCTAAACCCATGGCGCGTCATTGTCAGCATTAATCGTAGCGTCTTCGCTGAAACCACCGTTCGTTCAGGGTGAATCCTAAGTGGAAGTTGATGTACCGTTCCCTGACCAACCGATCGGTCAGCGCCCCGGTTTGCCCGAATTCGGTAGCAAAATTGATTTTGTAAAAAGAACCGCCGAACAGCGAAGGCAAGGGGAAGCCAAAGCCCACCGTAAGTGCCATTTGCTTGATGTTTTGATCGGCGATGTTGATATGGGATTTATTGTATTTAAAGCCGAGACGGTAATCGACAACGCCAAGGTAATTCACCGAAGTAATGTCCGGGGTGATCTGGCCTCCGACTGCAAAGCCATAGCTATCAGTAAGGTTCGGATTGTCTTCCCCGATCCGGAAATCGCTCCATTTGGCATAGTTAAAATCACCACCGACCATCCAATGGTTTCCTTTGGCTATGCTAAAACCAACGCTATGCTTCATGGGCATACTTACGCTTTGTTTCCGGCCTTCGTAAGGAGGACCAATGGAGTCAACCGGTAGATTTTCAAAATCGTCCTCGACACTGGTAGGCGTGCGGGTCACGACGCGCGATGCCGTGGTGTTGAGCGGGGTGCCGGCTGTTCCGGTATAGCCGACGGTCAGATTTACGCTGTTGCCCAAAGGCTGAAAATACTGGGCACCGTAGTCGAAGCTGAAACCATTGATGTATTGGCTGCTGTCTATACGTACATTCAGGCCGCCCACGTCATTGGGCAATTCGACCGATCGGATGTTGTTCAGCGTGCCGAAGAGGTAGGATACGTTGGCCCCCACACTGAAATTTTTGTTCAATTGGATCCCATACCCTAAATACGCTTTTGTGGCACCTCCTGCACCTGCATACACGGTCCGGATATCTACGGTATCAATCGATCCGGGAATGGCGTAACTAAAGCCGACATCCGAAAACGGCATAATGCCAAAACTGAGGCCGCCCGGACGTCCCAAGGGAATGCCGAAGTTGATATGGCCAAGTGAAAAATTGTAGGAGTTTTCAGAAAGTTGATTCCGGCTCAACTGGGTGATATTTCCAAATACGCCGACATCTACGGTGGTCAGTGCCAGGGCCGAATAGGACGCCGGATTGCCCACATTGATGTTTCCATAGCCGCTCAGATAGCGTACGCCCGTTGCGATACCGCCCATTGCCCGTGTTTGCGGCAACTGGTCACCGCGGATCTCCCCCAAGCCAAACCGGGAATAAGGGGAACTGGTGGTGGAACGTTGACCATGCACCAAGGTAATCGGCAAAAGAAACGTAATAAAAACAAGGGCTTTCAGAGTATGCTGCATGATATCGTGAGGGTACTTTGGAATGCGGGAGAAATGCTGCATGTGCTTCATTAAAGGGAATGCGATAGAGCCGTAGCAAGTATGGACTCAAAGATGACCAGCCCATCGGTGTTGCCCAACAGATTGTCTGCAGCCCGTTCGGGGTGGGGCATCATGCCGAATACATTCCGCGTGCGGTTGCACACACCGGCGATGTTTTCCACGGAGCCGTTCGGATTTGCGGCGTCGGTTACATTCCCAGCTGCATCGCAATAACGGAATAATATCTGGTCGTGGTCATTTAAGGCCTTCAACGTATCGTTATCAACAAAGTAATTTCCCTCACCATGTGCAACCGGAATTTTATAGGCGCGGCTGGTATCCATCTGCGCCGTAATCAAGGACTGCGTAGTTTGAGGGGTTAAGTAGATGTTTTGGCAAATGAACTTCCGTTGACGGTTGTGCAGCAATGCACCCGGTACCAAACCCGCCTCGGCTAATATCTGGAAACCGTTGCAGATACCCAGAAGGTAACCGCCTTTATTTGCATAAGCAATGATTTCCTGCATGATCGGAGAAAAGCGCGCGATCGCACCGGAGCGTAAATAGTCGCCATAGGAAAACCCACCTGGCAGTACGATAAACTCTGCACCTTGCAGGTCGTGATCCTTATGCCATAAACGAACCACTTCTTGCCCCATGATGTGCTCCAATACATAGATGACGTCTTCATCGCAATTGGAACCCGGAAATATAACGACACCAAACTTCATGCAACGCTGTTAATTAAAAATGTATGCAAAGCTATTTAATTTTTAGTTGTCAGAGGGCACCCTTTTTGTTAAAAAAGGTTAAAATGCTCTTTATAAATCGTTTAGAAAAACTGAAAATAGATGATTGTGAGGACTAATACGACGTAAATGGTTTCATAAAACCATCGCTTGGTCGCATAATTGAAATAATAGGTCATGTAGATGGCTACCGGGGGGACGGCCAGCAGGAAATGATTGATGGACCAATCTGCATTGAGGTAAAAGGAAATAACAGACAGCACGAACATGCAAAAGAGCAATTGAAACGACTTGCGGATATGCACGACGCTTTTCAAAAGATTTTGACGCAGGGAAACAAAAAACAGTCCAAGGATCACGATCACCGGAAGCAATACGAGGTAATCGTAGATATCAATGTGTATGGATGTCGGAAAAGGGTAGGTAAGCGGAAGCCAGATTTCATAAAACTCTGCCATGCGGTCAAACCAAAGATATACCACGCCCAACAAAAAATACACCGTTGCAAAGCCAATCGGCGCAGCCAGCCATTCACGCCAATCGAAAGGCCGGAAAATGATCAAGCTGCACGAAAGCAGCAGCAACATGACGATGAACGGAAAGTACACCAGGCTGCCCAGGGCGACAATCATGCCCAGGTCAAACATCAGGGGTTTGATTTCCGTGCGACGGTAAATGCTGAATAATTTGTCCAACATCCAAATAGAAAGGAAGTTGCAAATAAGGATCGGAGACAGCACAAGGAAAGGCAAAATAAGGCTGGCCAGCGTCATGTACATGAGCGCCGGTAGAAAGCTCGATCTGCCCACAAGGTTAACGTGATTGACCGCCCGGTTGATCAGCAGCGCCTGAATGACGGTAAGCACCAACGTAATTAACACATTCGCTTGGGGGGTAATGTTTTCGGGCGACAGCTTGCCTGTAAAATTGGCAATGGCTGGCTCAAAAAAAACCGGCATCAGATTTTCCGGTAAATGCATAAATACGCCTAGGCACAGGACAAGGCCTATGAGGGACAACAATAAAATATTAAGCGGCGTATATTTCCGAAACTGATCAATCATTTTGTAAGCACCGAAAGTGCTACAAGTATAGGGGTTAATTTTTAATTGAAAGTTGGAGATTTGAAAATTTGAAAACGGGGATTTTGAAAATTTGACAATGGAAAATGGAATTTAAGAATGGAAACTAACTAAACCGTCGGTTCCGATTTCAGTAAGTCCAGTAGTCGGTGAATATCAAGTTTGCCATCCAGGTTGTCGTTTTCGGAAGCGTCCGGATCGGGGTCGTCCATGAGGTAATCAGCCGCTTGGTAACGGTATACCTGCCAATTGCCCTTGTGGTATTCCAATGCCGTTAGATTTTCAACCCAATCACCCGAATTGAGATACGTTACTTCTCCCTTTTCGGTTTGGATCTGCCGAATTGCCGGTTGGTGGATATGTCCGCAAATTACGTATTGGTACCCTTTCTCAATAGCCAATGTGGCCGCGGTTACTTCAAAATCGTTGATGAATTTTACCGCATTTTTTATGCTGTTTTTGATTTTTTTCGAAAGGCTCATTTTTTCCCGACCCAGTTTCGTCAATATCCAATTAACCAGGCTATTCAATAAAATAAGCGTATCGTATCCGACGGCGCCAAGTCGCGCGAGCCATTTCGCGTGCTGCATGGTGACATCGAAAATATCGCCGTGGAAAACCCATGCGCGTTTTTTACCGATGCGCAGGGAAAGTTTGTTGGTGATCGTTAGCGACCCTAACTGGAAGTCTGCAAATTTCCGCAGCATCTCATCGTGGTTTCCTGTCAGATAGACTACCGGAGTTCCTTCGGCGACGAATTTCAGGATTTTTCTGACGACTTTCATGTGTGATTCCGGCCAGTAGCGTTTACTGAATTGCCAGATATCGATGACATCACCATTCAAAAGGATTTTTTTTGGTTTGATGCTCTTCAGATAGCGTAGAAGTTCTTTGGCGTGGCATCCATATGTGCCCAAATGTACGTCTGATAGTACAACCAGATCTACCTCCCGTTTGTTCATAGGCTGCGGGTGCTTAATTAATCTTCTCCTTCTTCAAACCGCACGTCAACGTATTTGGCAAATACATACGATAGCCCACCTAAACACAGGATGATCATGCAAATGGTTATTTCTAATAGGTATACCATATTGCACACAAATTTGATTACTAAACATTACCTGAATATTACCGGGCGATTAAATAATCCAGTTGCTGTTTGGCGTCTAGCGCTATTTTTTCCGGCTGATGGCGATACCGGAATCGCTTGACCGGTTGATCGTGGTTTCGTATCCCGGATGACTGTTCACGAAATCCATGTATGCCGGTATGCCGTTGATGGATTGCAGCACGTTATGCGCCGTGAAGGTACCACCTGCTCGGAGCTTGGGGTCGACATCTTTGAAATATTGGATGTACCAATCTTTGTCGGCATCTGAAAAGACAAAATCGAAGGGACCTTTCAACGTCTTTACCAATTGATGGGCGTCGCCCAATCTAAAATCCACTATGTCGGCCAATCCCAGGGCTTTCAGGTTTTTGATGGCTTCCCGCTGCCTGTTTTCGTCGATCTCAATGGTAACAAGCTTGCCGCCGGTTTTGCTGAGCGCCCACGCAATCCAGACGGTGGAGTGACCCGTTGACGTACCGATTTCCAGTGCCGACTGGTACTTGTTGTTGACAATGAGGTCGTGTAACACCCGGCCATCCTCGTAAGGCACATTAAGGTCGTGCCACGCCTCCCGTTTTTCTGTCAGGAATTGCTCAATGCGTTTATCCAATTCAGTTTGTGCATCGGTAGTCTGCGCTGCACATCCTGTCGTCAGCCCGAAAGCCAAAACGCCTAACAGAGCTGGTTTGATAAGAGAAATAGTTTTCATTTGAATCACTTGTTTATTTCCATTACTTGTTCGTTTTTAAAGGCATTCCTGCTGCCTCCGGCGGTTTTAACGGCAATGAAGCGATCATGGATTTTATTCAGGGTTTTATAGTCATCCGTTTATGGTAACAATTGGGTGTATGGTGATAAAACACCCAGCATTTAGTTTTGTTTGCGCTTGCTTGTTTCACTCCGAAATGGATGAAGAAGTCCTTGTCGAGAGATCCAACGGAACATGCTTGCAACTTTGTGAAAAATGCGGAAATCAGGATCGGCAAAGCAGGTTAAAATGATAACTTTGCCATGGAGCGAATGTTCACTCCGACGCTATTTTAAGACTTACACGATGATACATCCCCAACGACTGCTGAAACACATGCTTTGCCTTCCGGTTATGTTGATCGCTTTACTCGGATATGCAGAGGACCCCGGTAAATTGAAAGTAATGGCCTACAACATACACCATTGCAATCCGCCCAGTGAGCCCGATAGGATTGACGTGGCTGCTATCGCCAAGGTTATCCAGGAGGAATCGCCAGACTTGGTGGCCTTGCAAGAGGTGGATGTGCATACGCTCCGCTCGGGTAAGGACCTGCACCAGGCGAAGGCGCTGGCTGAAATGACCGGCATGTACTATTATTTCAAAAAGGCCATTGACTACGAAGGAGGCGCATACGGTATCGCGGTGCTTTCGAGGTTTCCGATTGAGGACACCCTGGGAGTTGCATTGCCCATGGCAACCGGGCTCAGCGGAGAACCCCGCGCTGTCGCCGCGGTGAAGGTGAAGCTACCTAATGGCAGGTTGCTAACATTTGCCAGCACGCATCTCGATCTGCGCGTACAGCATCGTTCTTTGCAGACCTTAAAGATCACGGAAACGTTCGCCAACGACACCAGCCTCGTAATCGTGGCGGGCGATTTCAACGACGTAGCAGGAAGTGAACCGATCGACATCATGGGCCGATCGTTCCAACCTACCTGCAAAGGCGATAACTGTCCGGGAACCACCCCCGTAGCGACTCCCAACCGGGTGATCGATTATATTTTTTATCGTCCATCGCGGGCCATGCATGTAATCGAGCACCGGGTAATTGCGGAAACCTACGCTTCCGATCACCGGCCAGTTGTGGCGGTATTGCAGTTAAAAGACTGAAAAGGTGTCTGTAACGCATCCGACGGATGCCGAAGATACCATCTGCGCATACTTGAACAATACTCCTTGCGTGATTTTTGGCGTAGGTTTGACCCATTGTGCTCGCCGCAGGGCTATTTCTTCTTCGCTTATTTTGGCGTCCACCCGGTTATTACGGACATCGATGGTCAGCATATCACCGTCTTTTAGCAGCGCAATGAGTCCGCCTTCAACAGCCTCCGGTGAAACATGCCCAACGACAAAGCCGTGTGTACCTCCCGAAAAGCGTCCATCGGTAATCAGGGCGACGTCGTTACCGAGGCCAGCTCCCATGATCGCGGCGGTCACTTTAAGCATCTCTGGCATTCCGGGCCCGCCTTTGGGGCCGACGTAACGGATCACGATCACATCCCCTTTGCAGATGCGGCCCTCCTTTACGGCGGCTACGGTTTCGTCTTCACTATCGAATACCCTTGCTGTACCTTCAAAGAATTCGCCTTCTTTACCGGTTATTTTCGCAACGGCACCCTGGGGGGCGATGTTTCCATAAAGGATTTGCAGATGTCCGGTAGGCTTCAGTGGTTTATCCAAAGGTGTCAGGATTTTCAATTCGTTGTTCCAGGGCTGAATGTGTTCGAGGTTTTCGCGAAGCGATTTGCCGGTAACGGTGAGGCAATCCCCATCGAGCAGGCCTTCATCCAACAAGATTTTCAAAACGGCTGGTGTACCGCCGCTATCGTGTACATCTTCCATCATGTATTTGCCGCTTGGTTTCAAATCGGCGATCAATGGCGTATGGTTGCTGATGTACTGGAAATCGTCCAAAGTAAGCGGAAGGCCAAAAGCTTGGGCAATGGCCAGGTAATGTAAGACGGCATTGGTAGATCCGCCCAAGGCCATCACGACAACCAGCGCATTCTCCAATGACCTGCGGGTAACGATGTCGCGCGGTTTCAGGTCTAATTCGAGCAGGTTTTTGATCGCCGCTGCAGCCGTAACGCATTCCTGTTTCTTTTCGTCGCTGGTAGCAGGATTGGACGAACTGTAGGGCAATGACAGACCGAGTGCTTCGATGGAGGAAGACATGGTATTGGCGGTGTACATACCCCCGCAGGCTCCCGCTCCCGGGCACGCGTTGCGGATGATCTGACCAAGTTCCTCTTCGTCAATAAGTCCTGCCACTTTCGCGCCATAGGCTTCAAACGTAGAAAGCACATTGATTTTCTTTCCCTTATGACGACCCGAATGGATGCTGCCGCCATAGATCATGAGTGCAGGGCGGTTGAGCCGGCCCATTGCGATTGCTGCGCCGGGTAAATTCTTGTCGCAACCCATGATGGTTACCAATCCGTCGTACCATTGGCCGCCCATCACGGTCTCGATGCAGTCTGCAATGAGGTCGCGCGAAGGTAAGGAGAAATTCATACCGAAGGTTCCCATGCTGATGGCATCGCTCACCCCGATGGTATTGAAAGTAAGTCCGTTTAATTCGACCGTTTTCAGGGCGTCGGTTACAATCGCCGCCAGGTCATTGAGGTGCATGTTACACGGGTTTCCCGCCCAACCCGCACTGGCTACACCTATCTGCGGTAATTTGATGGTTCTTTCGTCCAAGCCGATGGCATGGAGCATCGCCCGTGAGCCGGGTTGGTCTTCATTTTCGGTGAGTTTGCGGCTAAATTTATTTAATACGGTATCCATTAAGTAAAGTGAATTGAATAATGTGTTTGTTAATCTTGATCAATAAAGGTTAATCGGGAAGGGGTGTGCCGCCCCTGTCATTTGATAAATAAGCGGCTTCTACGAGCCGCATAGTGTCATATGCGTGTTTCACGGAAGTGATGTGCGCGGACGTCGGGTCCTCAATGGCACATTGCAAGTCGGCCATGGTGGCTACGAAGGCATCCGGGTACCAGGCGCCGGGAATGGTTGCTTCGATCCAGCCGTCGGCCGGATGGTCTGACAGAAAATAGGCGAAGTGGTCCGCCTCGCCTTTCGGAAAATTGATGTTTTTGCCAAGCGTTGCTTTGATAGCACCTTTCGTTCCTTCCCATTTTACGAACGAATCCTGGTGATCCAATCCGAAATCATGTCCATGGTTGGTGTTCACAAATGCACGGATGGGCCGGTCGTAGTCAAAAATGATGATCGACCGGGTGGAAGCCAGCTGCATTTGCTTGGGATGTTGGAATGTTTTCGCATAAATCTGTTTAGGCATTCCCAGAAAGTACGCTATCATATCCATATAATGGATGCTGTGGTAGAGCATTTCCATGCGTGGTATGCCGAATAGGAACTCCCACAACTCCCAGGGGTGGTAGATGTTCATCCGTATTTCCATGTCATGCAGGTCGCCGATAGCACCTTGGTTGATGAGGTGTTTAGCGGCGATGATCGAGGGGATCAATTTCATTTGGAAATTCACACTGGCTGTGAAGTGTTTGGTCTCACAGATATGCAGGATTTCTTTTGCCGCTTCGAGGGTTTCACCCATGGGCTTTTGCATCATGACGTTGGCCCCTTGGGGCAGTTGATTGAGGATGTCAATCAATCGGGATGCCGGTACGGCGATGTCAAATACGACGTCAGGCGGAACGTTGCTGACAAGCGCTTCCAGGGAATCATATACTGCCGGGATGCCAAACAGCGACGCCACGCGCTGCGCTTTTTCAAGTTGAAGATCATAGATGCCAAGAACCGGCCAATTCGCTTTTCGGTATGCGGGGAGATGAGCTTCTTCCATGATGCCTCCCGCACCGATGACCACAATCGGTTTGGGATTGGCGGGTAGTTTAAAGTCGGCGGAAAGCTTATAATGAGTCATGCGGAACGTCTGAATCAATTTGATAAAAGTCGAGGGCATTCTGAAAAAATACCCGATGAAGATCATCGGGGGAGAGTGACCGGCATAATTGCACAGCCGTATCAAACCAACGCGCATACGTCGACGCGAGTGTCACCACGGGCCAGTCGCTGCCGAAGACCATACGCTTTGGGCCGAAATATGCCAAGGCCTTATCCACGTAGGGTTGTAGGTCGACGATCTCCCAGCGTTCCCAGTCTGCTTCGGTTACCAGGCCCGAAAGCTTACAATATACATTCGGGTTTTCGGCAAGCTCTTTCATTTGGTGCTCCCATTGCGTGAACGTTCGGGTACGGATGGGGGGTTTACCAAAATGATCCAGCATATAACGGACATCGGGTGCGGTCTGCACAAGTTTCAGAGCGGCGGGCAATTGATGGGCTTTTACCCCGAGGTCAAAACTTAGGTTATGCTGGAATAGCAACTTCATGTTGGCGGCAAAACGCGGATTCCCATATAAGGTGACAGGTTCCTCTTCCAGCCGACGGATACCTTTTACCAGTTTATTCGATACAAGCGCCTGCAATTCTTCAGCGGCATCCGCAGCTTCCAACGGAAAGTAGGCTACCATGCCCCGGATGCGAGAATCTACGTTGGCCAGTTGCGTCACATGATCTACTTCGATTTGGTATTCGGTGGGCAGGCATTCACACTGAAGAAAAATCATACTTGAAACTGGAATTCCTTCTGTAGCCTTTTGATATTCCGTCAATCCAAAGGATTTCTTGATGGCCGGGACGTCATCCAGCCACGGGTAATTCATTTTAGCAAGATCCCATAGATGCACATGTGCATCTGTGATTCGGAGGTTGCTATAATTGGTGTGTAACGTTGTCATAAAAATTTTTTAAAGGTATGTGAAAAATAAGCGCAGCGGTGGTATCCGATTAGCCAGTTTCTGTACGATTTTGATTTATTGCTGATTTATTGATCTATTTGTTTTATTTTCGATATTTAATTGACATGATCGCTGTAAAATTATCAGTTTGCTGTTAAAAAAATATTGCTTAGCCAATGAAACCCATTTATGCCAAACCACCGCTGGGCAGTCGCGCGGCTTTCCAGGTTCGGAAAGATTATTTTGATGTACTCGATACCAAATGGCATTATCATTCGGAGTACGAATTAGCGTACATCAATTATCCGCATGGTAAGCGGGTAGCAGGCAATAGCATTGCCACGTTTGAGGAAGGCGATTTGGTGTTTTATGGACCCAATCTACCCCATGCCTGGTCACATGAACCCGCTGTCGAGGAAGAGGGTATCTCGTACAATGAAGGACTTTTATATGATGCCATTGTGGTCCATTTCAGCGAGTCCTGTCTTGGTGAGTCTTTTTTTGCCATTCCGGAAATGAGTGCCATACAGGCAATCCTTAAGAAAAGTACGCGGGGTCTGGTGGTGTACGGAACATCGCGAAAACGCATTGCCCAATGGATGACGGAGCTGGTGAACCACGCGGGATCAAAACGGGTTATTTTATTGTTGCAGATACTGGAAGAGTTATCCACTACGAAAGAATATAAGCTTTTATCATCAGCAGGCTACTGGGACAACCTCAACGATAACGACGCGGTACGGATGAGTGGGATCTATGAGTACATTATTAAAAACTTCACGAAAGAGATTGCGCTGGATGAGATCGCTACACAGGCACATATTTCTCCTTCGGCATTCTGCCGATATTTTAAAGCCCGGACCAAGCGGACACTGAAAGAGTTTGTGAATGATCTGCGCATCAATTGCGCTTGTCAGTTGTTGGAAGAAAACCGGCTCAGCATCACGCAGATCTGCTTTGAAGCGGGATTCAATAACATTTCCAACTTTAACCGGCGATTTAAGGAGATTAAGGGCATTACCCCGCAGCAATACCGCACCAATATACGGGGCATTTACCGCAATACAAATAAACAGGCAAGGCAGCAGGTAAACCGGACATAGCCCAAGTCAAAAATGTATTGAAAGTGGCCAAATCCGTACTGGTATGGATGGCCATTTACGGCTTTTTTTGCATGTAAATTATACTCCTGATGTTCGATGCAAAGCCGTATTAAACCACAGAAATTCCGATCAAAATCTCTCGTGTTTCCGTTGCTTACCCTAAGCGGGTTCGATCTGAAAGGTAATGTGAGGCAACTTTAGACCGGATTTTGATGACCTTAGCAGCACTATTCTGTAATATTTTACTCCTATCGCACGCGATTGCCGGACCTTTAGATACGCTCAAGATGAACGAGGATGTCCCTCAAATTGTCTTTCCGGGGGTTGCGCAGTCGGATTTTCAAGAAGCCTTCAATGTGATGGATGCATGTGTGGTAAGAGAACCGGGCTACGGGTTTTCCTATCCTTTTATTGCGCCGGGAGGGCATTATGGTGGATGTTGGTGGCAATTGGACGCGTCCATCAGTCTGCAGGCAGCCAAGTGGATCAACCAACGGTTTTCCGAAAACATGCTGCGCGGATTTGTTTCCGTGCAGCGGGGAGATGGAAGAATTCCTCTTTATGGCCACGATGAGGTGCCGGGCTTTCCTACCTGCAGTTCGTTACCAAAATTGTTCCAAGCTGCGTATGCCGTATTAAAACGCAGCGAGGATACCACGCTGTTGCAGACCGTTTACCCCATGCTTAGCCGTTATATGGACTGGTGGTTGTCTGATGCGCGGCGGGATGCCGCCACAGGATTGATAACGGGCGTTTTCGAAGAGTCTTTTCCTCCGGTTGAAAGCCGGTTAAAAGCCACCGCACAGGTTGATCTAAACGTGGAGGTGGCCGGGGCCTGTCAATACATGGCAACGCTTGCCGACCGGTTAGGCTTGCCGCACGACCGCAGGCGACACCTGGACAATCGGCAACAACTTGTGAACGCCATAAACACCTATATGTGGAATGAACGGTTTGGTGCTTATTTCTCCTACGATGTCGTCAACAGGCGCCAGGATACCACGCTGATTGTGTATGCGTTTGACCCACTTTTTTCGAAGATCGCTCCTTCCAGCCGGGCTGATCGGATGGTTCGCCTGCTTACGGATGATGCCTATTTTAACTGGGATACACGACCGTTGACAAGTGCCGCAAAAACATCGGCTATTTATCACGAAACGACCGGCCCCTATAATGGGGCGCCGGCGTGGTCAGGAAGTATCTGGAGCCTTCGGAATGAAGTAATCGTTAGGGGGTTAGCAGATGCCGGAAGGTATGATCACTCGGCTTATCTCGCCCTACAGACCGTTAGGCAATTCAATAATAACTATTTCGAGTTTCTGAAACCATCCGACGGCAGCGGACAGGGTGTGGAACGCTATGCGTGGTCCGCGGCACAATACATTCAACTGTTGATCGAAAATATATTTGGCATTGACTACGATCGGTTTACCGGGGAAATACGCATCACTCCCAACCTGTGCCAATCGTTAAAAGGAGAGAAAATGGCGCTCAGGCATATCCCTTTACCCGATGGAGGCGATCTGGATGTTGAAATCGATTGGGAAGGTAGTTCTGCCAGCATTCGTTATGCCATCCGGGGTGGAACAAGCCGCATGGATGTCCGGGTTGGCTGGCCTACCGCGTTTGGAACCAAGGTAACTGTGACCGATGGTACAGGCAGGCGGCTTCGCGCCTTTAAAAACCGCGTCGGAAATACCGTAATCCATGAGATCGATAATGCGAAAAAAAGCGCGGATCACCTGACATTTATCTTTCGGTAAGGTTGGATTTTTCTGAAAAAGCGCATCGCGGCAAGGGGCATCAATTTAGTATAAGTTTCCGGCAATACAGTATTTGTGTCTGAACGGTTTTAGGATAGTTTTGTTTTGGTAATCAATTCATACATAACCTTTTTTAAATCGCATATTTTTTTGGGTTGGACGGTTGCAATGACAAAATATAAGATCGCTTGCGTTGATTTATAAATGACTTGACAATGAAGTAATTAACTTAATTAATTTATATGAGAAAAAATAGACTACTTGAAAATCGGAGTTTGGCGATTCTGCTATGTTCACTTGTCTTTTCCATTTTTTTGATTCCGGAAAAGATCAGTGCCCACGGACTCCGGCCCGACCCGATTTCACAGGATGAGATCGAAGTGAAGGGCATTGTTCGGGATTCAATGGGGGTGCTTCCAAACGTTACGATTACCGTTAAGGATAATCCCAAAATCGGTACTGCGACTGATGACAACGGTCGCTTTATTCTAGTGGCGCCGGGCCGGAATGTTACGTTGGTTTTCCAGATGCTGGGGTATGTCACCCAGGAAATCGAGGTGTCGCGCAGCATCGATTTGAACGTCACACTTGAACCATCTACCCAGGAGGTGGGCGAAGTCGTCGTCACAGCGTTTGGAAGGGTGGTGAAGAAGGAGGCCGTTGTAGGTGCGGTAACATCCATTTCTCCGGAAGAGCTGCGGATCCCTTCGAGCAACCTAACCAATGCGTTAGCGGGAAGGGCTGCCGGAATCATCGCGTATCAGCGTTCGGGAGAGCCCGGCCGTGACAACGCGGACTTTTTCGTACGAGGGGTAACCACATTCGGATATAAAAACGGTCCGCTGATCCTGATTGACGGAATTGAATCGTCCAATACGGACCTCGCACGGATAACGGTGGATGACGTTGCATCGTTTTCCATTCTTAAGGATGCCACTTCCACGGCTGTATATGGCGCCCGGGGCGCCAACGGCGTTATTCTCGTCGAGACCAAAAAAGGAAAGGAAGGACGGGCGAAAATATCGTTCCGCGTGGACCAGGCATTTTCTGCGCCTACGACGAATCTTGAACTGGCCGACCCGATCACTTATATGAAAATGGCCAACGAAGCGGTGCTTACCAGGGATCGCTTGGGAAGCATTCTGTATCCGGACGATAAAATAAATCGGACGGGACAACCGGATGCCAGCCCCTATATTTATCCGGCAAACGATTGGCGGAAAATCTTATTCAAAGATTACACCAGCAACCAGCGCTATGCCCTTAACGTAAGCGGCGGTGGCGGCGTGGCCCGCTACTTTATTTCCGGGGGGTTGAATCAGGACAACGGCGTACTGAAAGTGGATCCGGTAAACAACTTTAACAGCAACATCAATCTGAAAAGCTATTCATTGCGCTCCAATATTGATATTGACCTAACCAAAAGCACGATGCTTACCGTGCGGCTTTACGGGAATTTCGACGACTACCGTGGGCCTATCTACAATGGGGAGGAAATGTATGCCATGTTGATGCATTCCAATCCCGTGCAATTTCCGGCTACCTTTCCAAGGGACGAGGACCACGCGTACGTGAAACATATCCTTTTTGGAAATAATGTGACCCGCAGTAACCGGGGGTCCTTATATCTAAACCCTTATGCGGAAATGGTAAGGGGCTACCGCGATTGGAACCGCTCCAAAATGATGGCGCAGATGGAAATTGCCCAAAATTTAGGAGACTGGGTAAAAGGGCTTAATTTCAGGGGGATGTTCAACGTCGAGCGCTATGCTTATAATACGGTAACCCGCGCTTATAACCCTTTCTACTACGAAGTGGGTAATTACGATCCCTTTACGCAAGATTATTCATACAATGTCATCAACTCTTCCGCCAATCCGCAGCCCGTGGGGCCCATCGGTACCGAGTACCTGAGCTTTGATAGTCATCCCGCTCTCCGGGAAGTCAATGCTAATTTTTATGCACAGGGGGTGTTGAACTACGATAACCTATTCAATGAGACCCATTCGGTAAGCGGAATGCTGGTGGGAATCGTGCAACAGCGGCTTAATTCAACCGCGGGTACGCTACTTACGTCCCTGCCATTTAGAAATACCGGGTTGTCGGGCCGGTTTACCTATGGGTATGATAGCCGGTACCATGCCGAGTTTAATTTTGGATATAACGGTACCGAGCGATTCTACCAGGACAAACGTTTCGGTTTTTTCCCCTCGGGAGGGATTGCGTGGTCCATTCACAACGAACGGTTCTTCGAAAACCTGAAGAGTACCGTCAATACGTTGAAAGTTCGGTATACCTACGGCATCATCGGTAACGATGCCATTGGCGAGCCTTCGGACCGCTTCTTCTATTTATCCGAGGTGAATATGAATGCCACTGGCAGAGCTGCCCGATTCGGGCGGGACATCGTGGGAGCCAGTAAGTACCTGAACGGAGTATCCGTTTCTAGGTATGCCAACGAAGACATTACGTGGGAAAAGTCCATACAGCAAAATTTAGGGTTGGAACTGGGATTGCTCAGCGCCATTACCCTCAACGTGGACCTGTTTAAACAGCATCGCACCAACATCCTCATGACGCGGGCGCACATTCCTGCTTCCATGGGCCTGTCGGCCCCGGTGCGGGCGAATGTCGGCGAGGCTTCTTCTCAAGGTATCGACGCATCGCTCACGGTAAGCAAGTCTTTCGACAACGGATTGTTTTTGTCGGCGATGGGGAATTTTACCTATTCCACCAATAAATTCCTGGTATACGAAGAACCGGCTTACAAAGAGACCTACCGTTCCAGAATCGGACAGAACATTAACCAGGTCTACGGGTACATTGCCGAACGCCTTTTTGTGGACGACGAGGAAGCATTGAACTCCCCGGGTCAGAATTTCGGCCGTCCGGTGCTGGGGGGCGACATTAAATTTCTGGATGTAAACGGAGACGGACAGATTACCCCGGCGGATCAAGTGCCCATTGGTTTTCCTACGGTGCCGGAAATCGTCTATGGCTTCGGCCCCTCTGTCTCCTTTAAGGGCTTTGACCTTTCGCTGTTCTTTCAAGGCTTGGCGAACGAATCATTCTGGATAAACTACAAGGCTCCGAGCCCCGATCGGCCGTACGAGGCCATTAATCCATTTGTGGGTGACCGGCAGGTGCTCAAGGTGATTGCTGACAATTATTGGAGCGAGCAAAACCAGAATGTTTATGCATTCTGGCCGCGTCTCAGTAACTTCGACCACCCGAACAATGCACAGACCAGCACCTGGTTCATGCGGAACGGCAGCTTTTTGCGCCTGAAAACCCTCGAATTCGGTTACACCCTGCCACAGCGGCTTACCAGTAGAATCGGTTCCTCCGCTATCAGGGTCTATTTCAGCGGGAATAACCTGCTTACCATCAGCCAATTCAAGCTTTGGGATGTCGAAATGGGAGGCAACGGTTTAGGATACCCCATCCAGAAGGTGTTCAATTTGGGTGTTCACGTTAATTTCAATTAAGCTCATGAAAATGCTCAACATACAAAATTTCGCATCAGGTTTCCTTGTTGCAATCATCTCTTGTTTTTCGTCCTGTTCGAACTACCTCGATATTGTTCCCGATAACGTAGCTACACTCGATAACGCCTTTGCCATGCGGGGAGAAGCGGAAAAATACCTGTTTACCTGTTATTCGTATATGCCCCGCGACGCAGAGTTTAACGGTAGTCCAGCTTTATTAGGCGGCGACGAAGTATGGGAACTTCCGGAGATCAATGAAACAAGCGTATACCGGCAGCTCGCCGAAGGAAACCAGAACGCAAATAACCCGATCGGCAATTTCTGGAACCACATGTATGCCGCCATACGCGATTGTAATATTTTTCTCGAAAATATTGATCGGGTACCCGATATCGAGCCGCAGGAAAAACGGCAATGGATCGCCGAGGTAAAAGTACTGAAAGCCTATTACCATTTCTGGTTGATACGCATGTATGGTCCGATCCCGCTTATCAAAACCAATTTGCCCATTTCAGCGGGCACTGATGCGGTGAAGGTGTTTCGAGAACCGGTAGATGACTGCTTCAGCTATGTAGTGCAGCTGCTCGATGAAGCCAAAGACGACCTGCTGCTAACCGTAGTAGATCCGCAGTATTATGGCAAGATATCGCAACCCGTGGCGTATGGACTGAAAGCGAAGGTGCTGACGTTTGCGGCCAGCCCGCTCTTCAATGGCAACACCGAACAGGCTAGCCTCAAAAATCCCGACGGAACCCCGCTGTTCAATCCGGAATACTCCGGCGCCAAGTGGCAGCTGGCAGCCGATGCCTGCCGGGAAGCCATTGACATCTGCGAAAGCGCAGGCATACTGCTCTATGAGCACCCGAACGTAAAAGCGGCGTTTTTAATCGGCGATACGACGCAAACCGAGCTGAGCCTACGCATGGCCTTTTCGGAACGATGGAACTCGGAGATCATCTGGGCCAATACGCAAAGCTGGATCAGCCGGGTACAGGTGTTGGCTTCACCAGACTGGGCGCCCAGTGCGCAAGCCAGGGTCTGGATGGACAACCGGTATAATGCACCATTGAAAGTGGTTGAACAGTTTTATACCAATCACGGGCTACCCATCAATGAGGATAAAACCTGGAACTATGGAGCGCGTTATACAACCAAAGTGGCCACTACCGCCGATCAGCACCAGTTATATATACGAAACGGATTTGCGACTGCGGCCCTTAACTTTGACCGCGAACCCCGGTTTTATGCATACTTGGGTTTCGATGGCGGTATCTGGTATGGCCAGGGCAAATTTAATGACAAGGTGCCTGCTGATCTGTATTACCTTCAGCTGAAATTGGGAGATCAGATCGGAAAGACTTCGGCGTTCAATGGCCCCGTTACGGGCTATTCCATCAAAAAATGGATACACCCCGATAACGTAAGGAGCCCGGCCAGCTATACCACGATTGATTATCCCTGGCCGCTGATGCGTCTGGCTGATCTTTACCTGTTATATAGCGAGTGCCTTAACGAAGTGAGTGGCCCGGGTGCCGAGGTTTTTGAATATTTGGACAAGGTAAGGGCGCGCGCCGGCATCCCGGGCGTGGTGGATGCATGGACCAATTTTTCCACCAATCCGGCCAAGGTGACAACCCAGAACGGTGTTCGTGAAATCATACAGCGCGAAAGGCTGAATGAACTCGCATTTGAACAACAGCGCTTCTGGGACCTCCGTCGGTGGAAGCTGGCCATTACCGAAATGAACAAGACCGTTACCGGTTGGAATGTTTACGGCTCCACCACGGAGACCTATTATCGGCCGACTAATCTTTTTCAGCAACGCTTCGGTATAAAAGATTATTTCTGGCCAATAGCGCAAGGCGAACGCGACGTGAATACGAATCTGGTACAAAATATCGGTTGGTAATGAGTTTACAACCTTTTAACTATTTATAAAAATGGAAAAGAAATTTCAGCTCTGGTTTTGGGCGCTCCTTTCACTGGTTGCGTTTAGCTGTGACCGGAATGACGAGTATATAAACTATACGGATCCGAACCTACCCGCGCCCGCACAGGTACAGGACGTGCGTGTTATACCGAAGAATGGCGGCGCGCATATTGTGTATAAAGTTCCCAAAGATCCGAACCTGAGGTATGTAAAAGCGGTTTATGAAACCGCTCCGGGTACGGTATGGGAGGTAAAATCCTCTTACTACACCGATACGTTGAAAATCGAAGGGTTTGGCGACACGCAGGAATACGAGGTGAAGCTATACAGTGTCGGGAAAAATGAAAAAGAGTCCGAGCCGTTGGTGGTTCCAGTGAAGCCGCTCATCCCGGCTATCCAGTCGGTGTACGAAACGTTGGCTGTTTCGGGTACCTTTGGGGGCATCAATGTGAAACTACAGAATCCGGATCGGGCCAATCTGGCGGTCGTCGTCCTGTTAGACACCGCCAACAACGGCCACTACAGCGAGCTGACTACCTATTATACGGCGGCCGATAAAGTGAACTTTTCCGTCCGGGGAATGGATACGGAGGAAAAGAAGGTCGCGATTTTCTTAAGAGACCGGTGGAATAACAAAACCGAGCCAAAAGAGTCTGTGGTAACCCCATTGTTCGAAAAGCTGATCGACAAGGCTCCCTGGAAAGCCCTGGAATTGCCCGGGGACAATTTTCAATACGTTGAAAATTACCCACTGTACAAGATATTCGATGGCGGTTTTGGCTATTGCTGCCTGTTTGCCTCAGACCAATTTCAGCTGCCGCATACGATTACCCTCGATTTGGGGCAACCGACAATTATAAGCCGTATGAAAACGTGGCTTCATCCCGAAGGTGCCTACCAAGGATCCCACCCCAAGGACTTTGAAATTTGGGGGTCAAACAGTGTGAATCCCGACGGAGATTACGTGGATCTGGAAAACAAGATATACCGGGATAACTGGGTAAAATTGGGTACGTTCAGTTCTTTTAAACCATCCGGACCGGGGCCCGTGACCCAGGAGGACCGGGACTATGCATTGACGCTAGGTGAAGATTTCGAATTTGAATCCGGTATTCCTGCGGTCCGGTATATCCGCTTCAAAACCTTGAATACCTGGGGCATCCCAAGCGGTAGGGCACAGGTGGTTATACAGGAGCTTACCTTATGGGGGCAAGATGGGCAGTAATTAACGCTTAAATCAAGAATCGAATAACATGAAAATCAGTATATATTACCTAATTGCAGCACTGGCGGTAATTTCCGGCTGTAAGAAAATGGACGATACGTACAAAAAGTTTGTGGTACCCTCCGGTATTACCTACGTGGAGCGTGCAAAGATGGTAAAGACGTATTCCGGTCTGAACCGGGTACTATTTGGTTGGAAGGCACCGGCGGATCCCAACGTAAGCCAAGCACGTATCTACTGGAATAATTATCAGGATTCGGTAGAGATCGATATACCGGCTGATGCGGATACGGTTTCCTATGTCCTGGATATAGCCGAAGGCAATTATTCCTTCATTATCAAAACCTACGATGATGCGGGTAACCAGTCCGTACCCGTGGAGGTGCAAGGCCGGTCTGTCGGCGAGACCTTTCTCGGTAATATGTTCAACCGCCCGCTGACGCAGGCGTTTGTTGACAATGCGAACGGCCAGCTGCAATTGTTCTGGGGCGGTGCAGATGTCCATAACGGAAGCATCGGGCACCAGCTCACCTACACGGACGAGACGGGGACTGAAAAGCGGTTGTTTATCAATCCGGAAACCGAAGCTACTGCCTTGGCGGATTATAAAAAAGGAACGGATCTTTCCTACACCACCTGGTACCTGGCGGATACAACCTCCATCGATACGTTAAAAACTACGGCGGCCGTTGTGCCGGGAAATACCGTGAGGTTTAAGCTGGACAAATCGAAATTCCGGGAATTGCGTCTTCCCACCGACGCGCCAGCCAGGGAAGACATCGGATGGTTCCTTCGGAACATGTGGGATGGAAGAACGAATCCTGACCCCGGTTTTCATACACCGGATGTATCCAAACCGGCCCATGTAACTATCGACTTGGGCACATCAGATCATCCCCTGTATTCGTTCCGGCTTTGGCAGCGTACAGATTGGGACACTGCCTATGGGCATGGTAACCCAAAAACGTTTGCATTATGGGGCAGCAATGATCCGGCTCCCGACGGCAGCTGGGATAGCTGGACAAAGCTCGGTGATTTTACTTCGGAGACGCACGTAATATCGGAAGGGGAACTATTCGAAATCCCCCCGGGTGCCCCCGCATTCCGGTATTTGCGAATTCAAGTTTCATCCACTTGGGGTTACGGTACAGACGTAAGTCCCATCGTCATGATGGAAATCGAATTAATGGGTAGCTTAGGCACGCCGTAGGGTTGTTAAATGATGATCAATAGTATGTTAAGGCGTTACTCGACGTTGGCGTTTCTGGTGGTTTGTTTCCGGATAGCCACCGTTCAGGCGCAAACCATTGAGGCGCAAGCGGAAGCACCCGACGGCGTCGGGCGTCCCTTTCAAATTGGCATTTTCTACGGACCTACGCCGGAACTGACGAATGATCGACAGTTCCGGTGGATTAAACGTGCCCATATCGATTTTATTCAGTTTATCGAAGACGCAAAGCGGCAGGAAGCCACGGCGTCCCAGAAAAGGAACTTTCAGATACTCGATTTGGCACAAAAGCACGGTTTAACCTATTACGTAGGTGATCCACGCGTACACGGTTCCGACGAAGATGTTCGAGACCTGGTTGAGACTTACAAAGGGCACCCCGCAACGGGGGGATACTACATCGTAGACGAACCGGGTGCCGATGCGTTGGACTGGCCCGCCAAAACGTATCAATTCATACGAGCACTCGATCCGGACCGAGTACCCTATGTAAATCTATTGCCGGATTTTGTTTATGAGGACTATGAGCACAATTATGTCGAGAAGTGGATTGGCAAGGTCGGCAAGGAAAACCTCATTTTCCTTTCGTTTGACAACTATCCCTTCCTGATCGACGGGTCCTTTAGGCTCACTAATTTTTACAACCTGGATGTCATTCGGCGGGCTGGATTAAAACATGGCGTCCGCACCTCATCGTATCTGCAATCGGTTGGTATCAAAGGGCATTACCGGCGCCCAACGGAGCATGAATTGCGATTCAGTGCCTTCTCCAACCTGGCCTATGGGATCAAGAATTTGGTTTGGTTTACGTACAATACACCCGTTGGGCAGCCCGTGGAGAAGTTTACCAGCGCCATCATCGATAGCGTAGGAAAAAAGACGGATTTATACCGTCCGTTCCGGCGGTTAAACAAACAGCTTCATCGGATCGGAAGTGTGCTGGCCGGATTGGATGCGGTAGCGGTCTATCACACCGGGGAAGCGCCGGGAAAAGGAATCGTTTCCCTGCCCGCGGATTTTGGCTGGCAGCCCGCCAATACCAATGACCAGCTGATTATCACTGAATTCCGGAATCCACGGAACAACCGACAGTACCTAATGATCGTCAATAAATCGCTCACTGAGGAAAAAGATATCCAAGGTGTTCTGGATGCGAACATCAAACGGGTCTATCGAATATCCGACATAAGCGGCAGAAAAAAGGCCGTCCGCATTAACGGCGGGCGGATTGAGGATCATTTTCTTCCAGGGGAAGGAAAATTGTATCTTTTCGAAACAACTAAAAAATAACGAAAATGAAAAGGATACTGATTACGCCGATATACCTGTTTCTGACCATGGGGTGGAGCATTGCCCAGCCGATCGTAACCGCAGAAGATTTCGAGTTTCTGAAGGGACTGACCCAAGCCGTGCTGGACAGTTCACGCATACGTCCGGGCCAGCAATTGGTGTCTCCGTTTGGTGCGAACAACACGGGTGGTACGCTCATCAGGCCTGGAGGCCGGGAAACCTATCCGTCGTTCTGGATCCGGGACTATGCCATGACACTGGAAACGGGTTTCGTAACCAAGGAAGAGCAGAAACACATGCTGCTCCTGACTGCTTCCACCCAGTGTGACCAATCCTGGATTACCGAGGGAGGGAGTTTGGTGCCTTTTGGCGCCATTGCGGACCATATCCGGGTAGATGATCTGAAGCCCATATATTTTCCCGGAACTTATGATTACGATGAACAGGGTGTGGAAGCGTTCGGTATGACGCCGCCTTACTGCGATCAGTATTATTTTATTTACATGGCCGATTACTATCTTCGCACCACGAAAGATCGCAACATACTGGATAAATTGATCAACGGAATGCGTTTGGTAGACCGGTTGGAGATTGCATTTAAAATACCACCGTCACGGCAGGATAATCACCTAATTTATACGAACGATACATTCCGGGGTGTTGACTTCGGTTTCCGGGACGCCATCCGTATTACCGGTGATCTTAGCTATCCATCCATTCTGAAGTACCGGGCGGCATATCAACTGGCCGCTATTTTTGATGAAGTGGGTGATCGGGAAAAGGCGAGGGGCTACCGGCAAATCGCCCAGCAGCTAAAAGAAGCGATACCCCGCACCTTTTTAAATAAGGACGGAATGTTGCGCGCGTCCACGGGTAAAGGCGGACAGGCCGATGTATGGGGAACTGCGCTGGCGGTTTATCTGGGCATTTTGGAGGGGGAAAACGCAAAACAAGCCGGGCAGCATCTGGCCCAAGCCTATGCAGCAGGGAAATTGGCGTATAAAGGAAGTGTGAGGCACATTATTCACGGAGAAGATTTTAGTGAAGAAACCGCCTGGGAAGATGCCATCGTACCCAAGAACCAATATCAGAATGGCGCCTATTGGGGAACGGCCACCGGATGGGTTGTCTACGCCATTGCGAATGTCGATGCGGCGGTCGCATCGCGTTTAATAAGCGACTACATTGCGGGCCTGAGGGAAAGCGATTTCCGAAAGGGAATCGGGTTTTCAGGACCCTATGAGTGCTATTTTCCACCACAGTATACGCGTGGACCTGTTTACCTGACCACAGTGAGCGTCCCTTACATTGTGCTGGAATCCATGCGCCAAAAGCGGAAGCACACGTATTTAACTCAATGATTTGTATGATTCACCTTTCAAAAATAATACCTTATCTTTTTGTATTTTTTCCGTTAGCGTCTTTAGCGAACACGGTTCGCCCGGATAAGCTTACCTGCGAGTACCTGGAAAACCCGCTGGGATTGGATGAGCGTTTGCCCAGGTTAAGCTGGACACTTGTATCGGATAAACGGGATCAAAAGCAAACCGCCTACGAACTGATCGTAGCAGATAACCTGAAAGATATCCAGAAAAAAAAAGGTACGGTTTGGGCTACCGGGAAGGTCGATTCAGAACAGAATATTCACGTCACGTACAACGGTCGGCCGCTTCAATCGTTTACCCGGTATTACTGGCGTGTCCGGGTTTACGATAAGCAGGGAAAAGCTTCCGGCTGGAGTAAGCCGGCTTGGTTTGAGACGGCGATGTTGAACCCCTCGGAATGGGAGGGGAAATGGATAGGCGACGGAAGTCAGCAGTTTACCCGGGATGAGGATTTTTATCAGGAAGATCCCATGCCCCTGTTTCGCAAATCCTTCCATGCCTCGAAAAAAATCGCTTCGGCTCGCTTGTATGTAAGCGGGATGGGATATTACGAGGCGTTTCTGAATGGCGAAAAGGTGGGCGATCACGTCTTGGATCCCGGTTGGACATCCTATGGAAAGCAAGTGCTATATGCAGTTTATGATGTAACGGAACGGCTCAAAAAGGGAGATAACGTCGTCGGATTTATGCTGGGTAATGGTTGGTATAACCCCCTTCCGTTGCGCTTTTGGGGAGCTATCAACATGCGCGATGCACTGGAAACCGGGCGGCCAAAGGTCAAGGCGATGGTTCGTTTGGTGTATCACGACGGCGCGGTGGAGACCCTGGGAACCGGCAACGACTGGCAAACGGCTCCCGGACCGATAATCCGAAACAACATTTACTTGGGAGAACATTTCGACGGCAGACGCTACGATCCGGCATGGTGTACTGGCCCTGCTTCCGCGGGAACGTGGAAACCCGCTGTCGAAGTGAGCGGCCCCCCGGGTAAACTCACGGCACAAAAGCAACCTCCCATACGCGTTACCAAGGTGTTAAAGCCCATTGCGATACAAGAAGTTTCACCGGGCGTGTTTGTGGCGGATATGGGACAGAATTTTGCAGGAGTAGCCCGAATCCGGGTAAGCGGTCCGGCCGGTACCACGATTTCGCTCCGCTATGGAGAAGATAAATATCCCGATGGTCATGTAAACGGAATGACGGCCGTGGCCGGCCAGATTAAGCGGAATAACGGTGGCCCGGGTGCACCAGCGGTAGCCTGGCAGGAAGACAGCTATACACTGAAAGGGGAAGGCGAGGAAATCTGGGCACCGCGTTTTACTTTTCACGGTTTCCGTTATGTGGAAATACGGGGGTGGCCGGGGGCGCCTACAGCCGAAAACATCGAAGGCCTCCGGATGAATACGGATTTAGCAGAAAATGGCCGCTTCTCTTCATCGAATACGATGTTTAACCAACTGCAGGAAAATATCCGCTGGACCTTTATGAGCAATGTGTTCAGTACCATATCGGATTGCCCGGGTCGCGAAAAGCTGGCTTATGGAGGCGACATCTTCTGTACGACGGAAGCGTTCATGTTCAACTATGACATGCCCAATCTTTACGCGAAGATTGTTGAGGACCATGCCAATGAACAACGCCCGCTTGGCGGAATTACAGAAACCGCACCCTTTGTCGGTATTGCGGATGAAGGACCGGGCGATCAATCCGGACCGCTGGGTTTTCAGCTGGGGTTTGCACATGTTATCAAGAAAATGTACGACTTCTACGGCGACAAACGCATGGTGGAGCGATATTACGGAGCCGTGCGTAAGCAGGTGGAATTTTTGCGGTCCAGGGCGGTGAATCACTTGTTCGATACGGATTTGGGCGATCACGAGTCGTTGGAAGAGAAATCTAAACCGCTAACCGCTTCGGTCTTTTACTACCAGCACGTACAGTTGCTGGCCGATATGGCCGCTATTCTGGGCAAGGAAGGCGATGTTGCGCGGTATCGCGAGTTGGCACAAACCATCCGGAATGCCATTGCGCGGGAATTCAACCGGGGGAATGGTTTCTTTGCCAGGGGTACACAGTCGGACCAGTTGTTTGCTTTATGGAGCGGCGCGGCAGATGCCATCGACCGTGATGCGGCATGGGAAGTACTCATGGATGCTTTTGCGCAAAAGAACTGGCATTTATCTACGGGTATATTCGGTACGAAGATGCTGTTTGACGTGTTAAGAACAAGTGACCGGAATGACGTGGCTTACCGAATCGCCGACCAACGTGATTTCCCGGGATGGGGGCATATGATTGAAAACGGTGCAACCACGCTTTGGGAAACCTGGAAATATTCCGACGATATGTTTTCCAAAAATCATCCCATGTTCGGTTCGGTGGGTGAGTGGTTTTACCGGTCGTTATTGGGAATAAATGAGGGTGCACCGGGATTTAAAAAAATCGTGATCAAGCCGCAACCGGCAGGAGATCTGCACCAAGCGCAGGGAGAGTTCCGGTCGGTATACGGTACCATTGGCAGTGCTTGGCGCATCGACGAAAAGGGATTGGAGCTAACGGTGGATATTCCGGTAAACACCCGTGCGGAGGTCTGGATTCCGCAAACCCATGGAACGGTGATCACGGAAGGAGGAAAGCCTCTGGATCAGGTAGCTGAGATTGCAAATATTCGCAGTGTAGGTGGCTATACGGTGGTGGAAACGGGTTCGGGCACATATCGATTCCGAACAAGCCGGTAGGTATATGCCCTCTCGCCGAAATCGCGAAGATTATCACCGTGTGTGGGTTGAAATCGGTTCCGGAGACCAGTAAAATAAGCATGAAGCATTTCCTTTATACCGTTATCTATACCGTTATCGCCTGGCAATCCGTTTCTGGGGTACACGCTCAGGGTAACGTTGATTTTCAACCGGGAGCCAGCCGCTTTTCCGTAATGAAACTTTCGGGTACGGATGCCCTCGGGAGACGTATCGAAGCTGTACGCAAAAGGCCGGATGATACCAGATATGTCGGCGTATTTTATTCCGTTTGGTTGGGACAACATCATTCCGAACAGCAGGGGATATACGATATTCAACGATTACTGGACACGAATCCATCGGCCCTGAAGAATCCGGAAGGTACCTCAGAGAGCCCGCTGCATGAATTCCATTTCTGGGGTGAGCCGCTGTATGGCTATTACAGCATGAGTGACCCTTGGATTGTGACCCGTCATATCGAATTGCTAACCAATGCGGCTATTGATTACCTTTGCATCGATGCGACGAACAATGTGGTTTATGAGTCTTCTACGAAAAACCTATTGGATGCCTTATTGAATTTCCAACGTCAGGGGTTCGACGTTCCGAAGGTTGTATTTTATACCAATTCATCGTCCGGAATTACAGTAACTAAACTCTACGATCTATTTTATAAATCAGGGATGTATGAGACATTGTGGTTTAAACCGGGCGGAAAGCCCTTGATGATCGGGATTACGGAAAAGAACGGAAACGCGTCCGACCAGACTAAATATGCACAACCGGACAGGCCGTTTACCGAATACATAAAGCCAGCGATGAACGACTATTTCGATGTCCGCGAATCGCAATGGCCGAACGGCGATTACCATCCGCATTCGATTCCCTGGATGAGCTGGCAGTATCCGCAACGGAATCACAGCGGGACGGTAGCGGTACCCGTAGCCCAGCACAGTCATTCGGTCATCTATGCCAGCAGTATGGACCCCGAATGCAGCAGGGGTTATAACAACCGGACCAAGGAAGTCGAGAGAGATTGGACGGCAGGGGCGAATTTTGAGACGATGTGGGATGCAGTTTTCGCCAGCAGGGAGAAGGTTGATAACGTGTTGATCACCTCTTTCAACGAATGGATGGCGATTAAGTATGCCAACGATGCGCGGAATGTGTTTTTCGTGGACGTCTACAACAACGAATTTTCGCGCGATATTGAAATGATGAAAGGAGGCTATACCGACAATTTTTACCTGCAGCTGGTTCGTAATGTGCGGAAGTTCAAATTTCCGGACGGAAATGCGGATGGTGGCGATTCACGGGGAAACGTGCGGCAGGCGACATATGTCGATTTCGCGGAAGATGCCCGGCCCAGGAATTTTTCGAACGCAACGGGCACAGGTACCTATGTCGATACGAGCAACCGCAATGATATCACGGAAATACACGTTAGCCATGACGATGAGCAGTTGTATTTCCGGATTAAAACCCAGGCCGACATCACACCCTACAACGGAACCGACCTCAATTGGATGAATATCTTGGTCCGCTCGACGGGCGAGAAAGACTTTGCAGGGTATCAATATATCATCAACCGGAAGCCCGGATCAAGTCGCACGTCGGTGGAACGGTCTATCGGAGGGTACGAGTGGGTGTCGACCGGAGAGGCATCCTATAAGATTAGCGGAAATGTAATGGAGGTGGCGGTATCGTTGGAACAGTTGGGGTTGACACCTGAAAGTTGCGCAATCGAATTTAAGGTAGCCGATCATGTTACGAAATACGATGACATTATGGATTATTACGTGACTGGCGATAGCGCACCCATAGGAAGGCTTAGTTTCAGGTATGGTAACTGGTAACTTCAATCAATCGAAATGGTGAAAACAACCCGGATCCGAAGCGGTTTTGTCAGTATACTGATCACGTTGTCCTTGCTAACGCTTTCGTGGCAAGTCGAACGGAGGCCCCACGTGACAGCGTCACCGATTTTGCCGATCGGAAAGCACGCCATCGAAAACGGCATGGTTTACCGGGTGGTTGTGAAAAATCCCGACACCGCCGACTATGCGGTGTATCACATTTTCATTCCCAATGGGCTGGACACGGTTCGCGGAGTGTTTGTCCATCAGCACGGATGCGGTATGGAAGGGCGTGGCGAGTCTACGGCATACGACGTACAGTATCAGGCGTTTGCAAAAAAATGGGGGTTGGCGATTGTGGGGCCTGATTTATATTACCAATCGGGTTGTATGGAATGGCGGGATCCAGCGTCAGGTTCAGGTCCGTCGCTGATACGTGCCCTGGAGGAAGTGGGTACGGTATCGACCCACCCGGAATTGAAGGAGGCTCCTTGGCTTTTATGGGGCCATTCCGGCGGCGGATATTGGACGCTGGGGATGATGAAAGATTATCCGGACCGGATACTGGCTGCGTTTTGTTATTCCCCCGCCTTTGATCCGGCATGGGACTACCCGGAGGCCGCATTAAGAATCCCGTTAATGATCCGTCACGCGGGAGCCGGAGATGCCAATGCGTCCGGTGTGCGCTGTTGGCAAACGGCGGTAAATACCTTCCAAAAGTTGAGGGCGGAAGGGGGACTGGTTAGTATTGCCTATACACCCTATCAAAACCACAACTACAGTTTTGTAAGGTACATGGCCATTCCATTTTACGAATCGGTACTGTCCAAACGCCTTCCCACAAGGACTCAGGTTTCCTTTGAGCACATGAAAGATCTGGACAAAACCGCGGGGTGGCTGGGGGATATACGGTCATTGAATACGTACGCCTACAGCAAATATCCCGAAGATCGATCCGCAGGGTCGTGGTTGCCCGATTCGGCGATCGCGGCGAAATGGAAAGAATTTGTCATTACCGGTACCGTGATCGATCGCACACCACCGCCCGCACCCTACGGACTTACGAAAACACGGCGTCATAATATGGCCGTTGAATTGACCTGGCACGGAGATGCCGATGTTGAATCGGGTATCAAACAATTTTGTATTTACGACGGGGATCGACTCATTGCGCGGTTTCCTGAACAGGGAGTATACCAACGTTTCGACACCAATGGCGACGATGCGATTCCAATGCCGGCATTGCCGATGAGAACCGTGGTTGCTTTGCCGGAGGGTGCCGACTCCAGCCTCACCATCCGTGCAATCAATCATTTTGATCTCGAATCGCCGCGAGTGGCATTTCCAACTAAGTGAATTTGTAAACTTATGAATTATGAAATATACGTTGTTGTTATCTGCGTGGTTTAGTATCGTAGCTTCCCTCTATGGTAAAGACCCTACACCTGTATTGTACAACCGGATAATTTCCGGGACCGGAGACTACCCGGAGTTGTTAACTGAAGGTACAGGCGCGCAGTTCACGGAAGACGGATTGCGCATGACGAAGAAAGGCAGCCTGGTTAGACTCAACCAGTATTACGCATTGGCCGAGCGATTGATCCGATACCATGTGCGGTTTTCGGCAGATGCCGTAGGTATATTTCAAAGCGATCAAGGCGATTTCAAAGCCATGGTGGATGTCCGCCGCCAGCGCATCTCCATCGGTACTGATCCCATTAGTGAAGGGAAGGTGGATTTTTTGGACCCAACCCACGAATACCTTATTGAAGTGCATCGGAACTACCAAACCTCCACGCTGCGAATCGTCGATTTATTTACAGGTGAACAAGCGAGCGTTGAGGCGACGCTGAATGGTACCGGCGGCGTAGGGGCAGGGGCGGAAGGTACAGGTTTTTTTGTGGGGCTTCAACATGATTACTATTGTTTCGGATTGGCGGAAGGAACCGAAATGCGGGTCAAGCAGATTTGTGTGCTGGCTAAGGAAACGGATTTGACCTTGCTGATCTATGGCGATTCCATCACCGAACCGGAAGGGTATTTTCCGACGGTGGATTTTCCGCAATCGTGGACGCAGCTGATCATGAAAAATGTGACGGGAAATGCAATGGCAAGCGGCCGTGGCGGAACCACCATCCATGAGCTGCTCGGACGCATAAAAAACGAACTTCCTTATGTGCAGGCGAAGTATGTGATGATAACCATCGGTACCAATGGTGGAAATACGGAAGAAAACCTAAGTGAGCTGGTGGAGTACGTCCGCTCACAAGGTTCCATTCCGATATTGAACAATATTCCCTGCAACGAAAGCGGCACGCAGATTCCGGTAAATGAAATGATTGAAAAAATACGTCAGAAATACGGGATCAAGGGGTGCAGGTTTGATCTGGCCACTTCATTGGCCCACGATGGCCAGGTAGTGGATAAAACGACGATGTATTTTGAGGACTATGATTGGGGTAAAATTTACCATCACCCCAATGTGAACGGCTCTTTGCGGATGTATACCCGTACGTTGATCGACGTGCCGGAAATCTATGAATAGTACGGCTCCCAAAGTTCGGCAGTCACGCTTCGCTTGTCTGGCGATGCTGCTTGTTTGTTTAATAAATCCTTGTACTTTAGCAGATGGTCTCACTTCATGCTAGCTTTTAAAATCATGCGACTTTGTTTGGCTCTGTTTCTTGTGATTACCTACTGCCAAGCGCAGCAGCGTATCCCTCTATATGACGGCACGGTGCCTAACGCCAGACCGGCGGCTGACCGGGAGCGCGAGGAAGCGAATGCGCTGGTTGATACGTTGACCTTCCACGTTTCCGAACCCAGCTTAACCGTTTTTTTGCCCCCGCCCGGAAAGGCCAACGGTACGGCCGTGATCATTTGCCCGGGTGGCGGATATCATGTATTGTTGACAAAGCGGGAAGGGTCGGATGTTGCCCGCACGTTTAACGAGCTTGGTGTTGCTGCCTTTGTACTTCGATACCGTTTACCGGATGACGAAATCATGGTTGATAAATCCATCGGCCCGCTGCAAGATGCACAGCAAGCGATCCGGCTGGTGCGGGAAAATGCCAGCGTTTGGGGAATCGATCCCGCGAAAATCGGAATCATGGGATTTTCGGCAGGTGGGCACCTGGCAGCTACGGCGGGAACGCATTTCAAAAAAGATTACGTGCCCAATCCGCAGAAGACCAGTCTCCGTCCGGATTTTATGCTGTTAATCAACCCAGTGATCAGTATGACCGATGCGGTTGGTCATACGGGTTCCCGCGGCAACCTGCTGGGCAACACACCCTCCGTTAAACAGATCGGCTTTTTTTCAAATGAATTGCAGGTTGACTCACTGACCCCGCCAACTTTTCTTGTCCATTCGGATGCAGATGTCGTCGTGTCTGTCGAAAACAGCGTGTTTTTTTATGAGGCGCTCCGTAAGCATCGTGTCACTGCCGGACTGCACATTTACGCTACCGGAGAACACGGCTTTTTAACGGCTCCGGCATTTGATGAATGGTTTGGCCGGTGCGTTTACTGGATGAAAGAACTGACTTTGTTATAGCCGTAAAGGAACGTATCCCGTGCATACGGGTGTTGAAAAATAATATTACAAATCCACATAAATGTAATAGACCTCCAAACGCGATCGACCTACCTTTGTTTACAAGTAATTACTAGCTATAAAAACGTAGTGAATATGAGTAAACAAAAAATTATACATCCGGATCGGGCCGTGGACTTTGTTACGGGGGCTTATTCCGATGGGGTTATTGCGGGAGGTTTTCTTTTTGTAAGCGGCCAGGCTTCCGTTGATTTCAAGACTTCCAGATTTGTATTGGGTTCTATTGAGGAAGAAACCCAACGCACGCTCGACAATATTCAATCCATTCTGACCGCAGCCGGAATTTCGCTGGACGACGTGGTAAAAACCACGGTACACCTCAAAGATATTGCTGAATTTGACCGCTTCAACGCGGTATATGCTACCTATTTCACGGGCGTACGGCCTGCGCGCACAACCGTGCAATCGGTATTGGCGGAGGGTATCCGTGTGGAGATTGATTGCATCGCGAAGCTGCCGTAGAAACGTATGGACAACGGACAAATCAAACCCATACAGATCGGTGTGGTGGGATTGGGGCTGATGGGAAGCAGTATCGTCGTATCGTTATTGGCCTCCGGATATCCAGTAACTGCCCTTGCTCCGGTACCGGGCGAAAAGGATAAGGCGGCCAAGCATATCGGCGATTTGCTACGCCACGCGGATTCAGCGGGTGTTTTGCCGCGCGGTATCCCACCGTGCATCGATGCGCTGAAATTGGTCGAAGCATACGGGCAACTAGCGGACTGCAGGGTTGTGTTGGAATGTGTCGTAGAGGATCCTGAAATAAAAAGAAGGGTTTACGAACAGATAGCGGCTTCGGTGGATCGCAGCGCGATTATCGCTTCCAATACATCGGCTATACCGATCAGCCAATTACAGCAATTGGTGCCGCATCCCGAACGCTTCCTCGGAATCCATTGGGCAGAACCCGCTTACATGACGCGTTTCTTGGAGGTGACATGCGGGAGCGATACGGATCTGCGGATTGCAGAATACGTCGTGTCCCTGGGGTTCAAGTGGGGTAAAGAGCCTACACTGCTCAAGAAAGATATCCGCGGATTCATCACGAATCGGTTGATGTATGCCGTTTACCGCGAAGCACTGTCGTTGGTAGAAGCCGGGCATACGACGTTAGCGGACGCCGACAAAGCGCTGCGCTACGATGCAGGATCGTGGATTACCTTGATGGGAATCTTCAGGCGAATGGCTTTCGTGGGCATGGAGGATTCCATAAATACCTGTAAGCAGCTATTTGGTCAACTCAGCAATCGGGAAGATGTCCCTGAGATCATGCGGCAGTTGGTAGCTAGTGAAGCAAAAGGGATACATAACCGGTCGGGACTATATACCTATACCGAGGAAAGCGCAAAAAAATGGGAAACGGCTTTTGGACAATTCAATCAAGAGATTTATGAACTGGCCTCGCGGTATAACGAAGCGCTTTTTCCCCTGAAAAGAGAAGAACAAATACCATAAAAAGCATGGCGATAGATCGTTACCAAGCGTCGGCCCGGTTGTTGGACCGGGCGAAACAAGTGTTGGCAAGTGGGGTTTCCTCCGAATTCCGGAAGTACAATCATCCGCATGCTATTTTTTATACACATGGCCGTGGAAGCCGTATTTATGACGTGGATGGCAATGAATACCTCGATTTCACCCTGAGCCAAGGGCCGTTGATTGTGGGCCATTCCCACCCCGCGGTACTGGATGCGATACAGGCGTATTCGGAACAGGGGCAATTATTTGCAGGGCAGCATCTGAAAGAAATCGAGCTTGCTGAAAAACTTTGTGACCTCATCCCCTCGGCCCAGTTGATGCGCTTCTGCCTGGACGGATCGGAAGCGGTACAGACGGCTTTTCGCGTAGCCCGCGCCAAAACCGGGAGGCCGAAATTCCTGCGGTTTGAAGGCCATTATCACGGTTGGCTGGACAACGTCGCGTGGGGAATCAGTACGCCATCTGCAGAGGCGTTGGGTAGCCGTGAACATCCGCAGGCTTACCCTTGGTCGGGAGGCCTATCGGCTCATAGCCGGGAGGAGTTTATCATCCTTCCCTGGAACGACATCGAGTTGGTACGCCAGACGGTGGCACAACACCATGCGGAATTAGCGGCAATCATCACCGAACCGGTCATGTGCAACAATGGCTGCATCCCGCCGGAGGCAGGGTTTTTGGAAGGGTTGCGTGAAATTTGTGATGCGTACGGCATGGCATTGATTTTTGACGAGGTGATCACCGGATTCCGGCTTGGCCTTGGCGGTGCACAGCGGTATTTCGGGATTACCCCGGATCTGTCCATTTTTGCAAAGGCGATTGCCAGCGGATATCCGATCAGTGCCATTGTGGGAAAACGGGAGTGGATGGAAGAAATCGAAACGGCCCGCGTGATCCATGCCGGTACCATGAATGCCGGTAACCCGACGGTGGCCGCCGCGTTGGCTACGATTCAGGTGTTGGAGCAGGACCCCCTTACATACGACCGCATGTTCCGGTTGGGAAGGAAACTGATGAACGGGCTGCAGGAAGCGGCACAAAAAGCAGACCGACCCCTTTTGGTGCAGGGAATGGGGCCGATGTTCAATACCGCCTTTACCTCGTTGACGCGGGTGCGCGATTACCGGGATACGCTTTCGAACGACAAAGCCCTGTTAAATGCGTTCATCGCGGGGCTGCACGATCGGGGCGTCCGTGTGATCGGCAGGGGGTTGTGGTACATCAGTGCAGTGCATACCGAGGAAGAGATTGATCAGGCCATTGCGGTGGCCACGGAAGTGTTAGCGTCCTTATAACGAACGATGACCCGAATTATGGAAGAAACGAACGTATCACTCCCCCCCATAGCAATCGTCGGCGATGGAAAGCTTGCTTACAGCGTCGCTGCTATGATGTTGCGCGCCAATCAAGAAACCACTTTGTTGACCTCGGATGTAGCGGCCGCTTACTCAGCGGTGAAGGAAGCGGTATCCGATAACGTGGAACAACTGATTTTACCGAGCGATTGGCCCGCCGTTTTACCCCATCGGTGGATCGTCATCGTTACGGATGAACGCATCGATACAAAACAGCGACTCATCCGGCGATTGGACGAGTGCGCTAGTGCAGATGCCCTGATTGCCATCAATACCGAGAGTATCCCTTTGGCGGAATTGCAAACTTCCAGTCGGCACCCTGAGCGGGTGTTGGGATTGAATTGGTGTTACCCCGCTGATCTGACTTTCTTTTTGGAAATCATAAGTAATGAAAAGACCCATCCCGATCACCTACGTGCACTGCAGGCAATAGCAACCGAGGGATGGCATAAAGATCCCTATACCGTAAAATCTGGATTCAGCGTGCGTGCGCGGATGATGGCCGCTTGGGCGAGGGAGGCGTTTTATCTGGTGGAGAATGGCTACGCTTCCATGGAAAGCATCGACCGCGCCTGCCGAAATGATGCCGGATATTACTTGCCCTTTGCCGGCAATTTCCGGTATATGGACCTCATGGGTACCTATGCGTACGGCGTAGTGATGAAAGACCTGAACCCCGAGCTTTCGAAAGCCACCCAGGTGCCGGACTCGATAGTTGCTAATTTACAAGGTTATGCCACTGACCAGCCGGAGGACTGGGAAAAAATAGTTCGTACATTTAGCGCGGAAATCCGGGAATTGATTTTAAAATACCCACATGAACCGATTGATCATTGATGCCCATTTGGACTTGGCGATGAACGCCCTGGAATGGAACCGGGACCTATCCCGCCCATTGGATGAAATACGCCGAGGGGAATTGAACCTGCAGGACCGGCCAGATCGTGGAAAGGGGACAGTCTGTCTGCCCGAACTTCGCAAAGGTAGAGTGGGTTTGGTGGTTGCCACACAGTTGGCACGTGTCAGCCCATCCCGTTACGCACCCACAACATGGAACTCTCCGCAACAAGCTTGGGCCATGACGCAGGCACAGCTCAGCTGGTATCGGGAGATGGAAGCCCTGGGAGAAATGGTACAAATTGTGGATCCAGAAGGACTTGAAAAGCATATCGACTTATGGAATAACAACCAATTGGCGGATGAAGAAAAGCCCATCGGGTATATCCTCAGTCTGGAAGGTGCCGATTCGCTGGTGAATATTGATTACCTGTATCGGGCATACGAATATGGTTTGCGGGCAATGGGCTTGTCGCATTTCGGTCCGGGCCGGTATGCGGACGGCACGAAGACCGCGGGGCGGATCCATCCGCAGGGATTGGCGTTAATGAAGGTGATGGGCGAGTTAAATCTGATTTTGGATATCACTCACCTTACGGACGAAGGGTTTGACCAAGCCGTTGATGTATACGAGGGACCGATATGGGCCAGCCATCACAATGTGCGTAAGCTCGTTCCGAACCAGCGGCAACTCACTGATGAGCAGATCAAAAAACTGATCCGAAGAGGCGCTGTCATTGGCGGAATGTTGGATTGCTGGGCAATGGATATCCGGTTTATCGATACCGTGTCGGACCCGTGGCAACTGGATATCCGGCTTGAGCAGTTGGTAGATCATTGGGATCACATCTGTCAGCTGGCCGGTAACAGTCATCACATAGGTGTTGGCAGCGACCTGGACGGTATCTTTGGTACCGAACAAAGCCCCTGGGACATGAATTCGATAGCCGATTTACAAAAATTTGAAGCCCTGCTGCAAAGGCGCGGATATAGCGAGGTGGATATTGATCGTATTTTTCATGGCAATTGGCTTCGGTTTTTGCGGAATGCGTGGAAGAAATAAATAGACTATGCAAGATTATTCATTTAAAGCCGGCACGGCGCAAGTGGACATTACACCACCATTGGGGACCGTGATCAACGGTGAGTTTACGAGTCGCTATGCGAATCATATCGCCGATCCGCTTTATGCCAAAGCCATGGTTATGCAGGACGATTCGACCACGTTGCTCATCCTGGTCGTCGACATCTGTGTCATGCAACGGGATTTTCTGGACGAGGTAAAAGCCTTGATTTTGGCAAAAACGGGCATCCCGAAAGAGAATCAGTTGATCTCAAGTACACATACCCATTCAGCTGGGTCGGTTGCCGATTTGTTGATGGGGCATGTGGACTGGGGCTACCGGAAGAAGTTGCCTGCATGGCTTGTGGAGGCTGCCTTGAAAGCGCAGCAACGGCTGGTTCCTGCACAAATTGCCTATGGTTGGTTCGACGAGCCCCGGCATATGGTATGCAGGCGTTATCGCATGAAGGCCGGCTACCGACCGTTTAATCCCGTAAGTGGAGGCGTGGATGCGATAAAAACCAATCCTTTCGGCGACGAAGGCGATATTATAGAGCGTACATCCAAACCGGATACGGAACTGCGGTACTTAGCCGTAAAAGGAACCAACGATCAATGGATCGGCTTACTTGCCAATTATTCGTTGCATTACGTGGGCGACTGCGAGCGAGGTACGATCAGCGCGGATTATTTCGGATGGTTTGCAAACGAACTGACCGAATTATTGGGAGCGGGTCCTGGTTTTGTAGGCATGATGAGCAACGGAACCAGCGGTGAAGTGAATATCTGGGATTTCTTGGAACCGGATCGTTACCCGGCGGGAAACCACGCGAAAAGCCGGTTGATCGGCAAAGAACTTGCTGGGAGTGTAGCAGCTTCGTTAGCAGCTGTGACCTGGGAGGCCCAGCCTTTATTAGGGAGCCGCTACGATGAGATAACGGTAGGGTTACGGAAACCAACGCCGGCCGAATTGGAGTCCGCGAAAGAACTGGTGAGACAAACGGACTACGAAAACATCCATTTCGACCAACAGGGATACCGACAGGTATATGCGCGGGAACAGGTACTGTTGGCCGAGTACCCCGACCAAAAGCAGGTGCCGGTACAGGCATTCCGGATCGGATCCGGTATGATCGGTGCGCTTCCGGGTGAATTTTTCGCCGAAACCGGTTTGAATATCAAAGCGGGACGACCCGATAAAAAATATTTTACGATTTGCCTGGCCAATGATTACGTGGGCTATGTGCCGCCAGTCCATGAGTTGGAACAGGGCGGCTACGAATGCTGGCGCTGCCGATCAAGTCATTTAGCGGAAAATTCCGAAGAACTTCTTAAAAATAGTCTGGAGGCACAAATCAATAGTCTTTAAACCACATTATTCTATGCAACCCCTTGATACTTGGTACCGGATCCGCAACGAATCCGACGTCGATTCTCCAGCATTGCTCGTGTTCCCGGATCGTATTCAACAAAACATCGTCCTTCTGAAAAGCATGATTGACGATCCCAGGCGTTTGCGGCCGCATGTGAAGACGCATAAAACCAAGGAGTTAACCCGCCTCCAGCTGGAAGCCGGAATTTCGCGGTTTAAGTGTGCGACCGTGGCTGAGGCGGTAATGCTGGGTGAATGCGAGGCCCCCGATGTACTAATGGCATACCCGCTGTATGGTCCGAAGCTATCCCGCTTTGTGTCGTTGACGAAAAGGTTCCCAAAGACCAATTTTTCGGCAATTGTAGACCATCCCGATGCTGCACGTGCACTGGCGGACGCGGCAATGCAAGCAGGGGTGATCATTGATGTTTTTGTAGACCTGAACATCGGTATGGGCCGTACCGGTATCCAGCCGGGAGCCGCGGCGATGGCCTTGTATCAACAATGTGGGCAGTCGGAGGGGTTGGCTATTCAGGGTTTCCACGCATACGACGGTCAGGTGCATGAACGGGATATCGAAAAGCGGAAGGTAATCTGTGCGCAAAATTTTGAACAGGTCAAGCGCATGGCAGAGCAGGTACAAGCGGCGGGTTTTGCCAAGCCGCGCATTGTTATTGGAGGCTCACCGTCGTTTCCGATTTATGCAACCTATCCCGATGTGGAGTGCAGTCCGGGAACCTTCATTTTATGGGATAAAGGATATGCAGATGGTCTGCCTGATCAACCGTTTCTTCCCGCGGCGGTGCTGTTGACGCGAATTGTGTCCATGCCCGCAGCGAACCGGCTGTGCGTTGACTTAGGCCACAAAGCGGTCGCAGCCGAAAACCCCTTGGAACGACGGGTATATTTCCTTAATGCCCCGAATCTAAAGCCGATCAGCCAAAGCGAGGAACACCTGGTATTGGAAGCGCCGGTCGGACACGCTTGGAAAACAGGCGATGTGCTCTATGGATTGCCGCAGCATATTTGCCCCACCGTCGCGTTATATGATAGTCTCACGGTTGTCGAGCATGGGGCCTACGCGGGACGCTGGACAGTAGCGAGCCGGAACCGATCATAGATAGTTAGGTGATTTGTAACAATTGTTGTTATTTTTGAGCCATGCGAAAGAACGGGCACCTACTTCAATTGGTTATTTTCATAGCGTTTTTTCTTTTTGGTGCGCAGTACATAACAGCGCAGGAAAAAACTTCAAAAATACACATAAGGGATCTGCACGTACGTGATCCGTATATCGTGGCCGATCAACCGAGTCGGTCGTACTTCCTTTATAAATCAGCGCCGGTCAAAGATAAACAAGGGGCGGATGCGAGCGGGGTGGTTGCTTACCGAAGTAAAGATCTGGAATATTGGGAGGGACCGTACGTGGTCTATGCAACGCCGCAGGACAATTGGATCAAAGGCGCCATTTGGGCGCCTGAAGTGCACGCGTATCAAGGTAAATACTATCTGTTTGCCACCCTTAATTCGGATATCGAATGGAAACTGCAGCGGAAAGATTTTCCGAAGTACACCTTCCGGGGTACGCAGATATTTTACGCAGATAATCCGATGGGACCATTCTTGCCGTTTGAAGGGAAGTTGCCACATACCCCGATGGATCGCATGGCATTGGACGGTACGTTGTGGGTCGAAAATGGAACTCCCTATATGATTTACTGCCACGAGTGGGTGCAGATCGAAGATGGGACGATGGAACTGGTGCAACTGGAGCCGGATCTTTCCAAAACAGTGGGATCGTCGTTAACGCTTTTTCATGCATCGAGCGCCCCGTGGTCTACCGGAGATCAACATCCGGATGGTACGCTCACGTATGTTACGGATGGCTGTTTCCTTCATCGGACCAAGACCGGTAAGCTGCTGATGATCTGGTCGAGCTTCAAAGAAGGCAGTTACGCGATTGGTATTGCAGAATCTACAACCGGAAAGGTGACCGGGCCCTGGAGGCAACAAGAAAACCCATTGTTCGACCAGCACGGTGGGCACGGTATGCTGTTCAAGACGTTCGATGGCCGGCTTATGCTCACCTTTCATCAGCCCAATTCGCCGGGCGGCAAGGAGCGTGCGCAGATCTATGAGGTAATCGACACGGGCGATACGTTGGTTTTGAAGGATTAATCCCTTTCGGTACGTATTCGATCTTCTTCTCCCAACCCTAACTTACGAACGCCTAGCCTTTACGCCAGTTGGTATAACCAGTTGGTATAAACTGTTATTGTACTATTTTTTACGATCAATGGTATAATTTTTCACGTTCGATTTCAATACGAAATATTGTACTACTAATGTAAAGAAAAATAGTAGGCAGCCGCGGATCACCTACCTATCTTTGGAATACCAAATAACCAATTATGCATATTGAATGAGAGGGATACGTATGGGAATTTGCCTGCGCTCAATCAGCGGGCAAACGCAGGAATATGCGAACAAAGTAGTTAAGTTAAAGGCTAACATTAATCAGTAGTTATGAAGATGAATTCTATCAAAACGTACGGAGGCGAGCGCCATGGAAGGGGATACGCCCTTTGGTGGAAAGCGCCGGGCTTAGTGTGTTTTATGGTAGCAATGCTGCTATCTTTCGTGCACGTACAAGCTCAGACCACCACGCTACGTGGACGCGTCACCAACAGCGCGGGCGAACCCTTGTCGGGTGTAAGTGTCAACTTGAAATCGGGAACCGCAGCCACCTCGACGAATGACCGCGGTGTTTACGAGATTCAGCTACCGTCCGACGGCGGGGTATTGGTATTTTCCTACGTAGGGATGGCCACGCAGGAAATCCCCGTCAATGGAAAGCGTACGATCGATGTGGTCCTTGAAGAAGGTGGACAAAATTTGGATGAAGTCGTTGTCGTGGGATATGGCAGACAGTCGCGCGAAACACTGACGACCGCAATTTCGAAAGTAGATAGCAAGGTGTTGGAGAACGTTCCTTATGCCAATGCAGCGGCAGCATTGCAAGGGTCTGTGTCGGGTGTCCGGGTGCAAAGCACATCGGGTCAACCCGGTGCTGCACCCCGTGTCATTGTACGTGGGGGAACCTCGATAAATAATCCGAACGGTGCGGCCCCGTTGTACATCATCGACGGCATTGTCAGGACGGATATGAATAACATCAACCCCTACGACATTGAAAGCATGCAAGTGTTGAAGGATGCCTCTTCCACGGCAATTTACGGAGCGAGGGGATCCAACGGGGTTGTTATTATTACGACCAAATCCGGAAAATCCGGTGGCGCGCAAGTAAGCTATTCGTACGATCACACGGTGTCGCGGGTCGGAAAAATGTATGATTTGGTTAGCGCCCGGGAATATTTGGAGCTTAATAGGGGCAGTGCGGTGAATGAGCCCGATAAAACCAAAGACGGTGCGGTGCAGCGGCTGGGATTACCTATGGGGTATGGCATAGGCAACGATCTAACCAATAGTACGGCGTTCACGACCCAATATTTAACGCCGGAGAATGAATATAAACTTAGCCAAGGGTGGCAAAGCATGCCGGATCCGGCAGATCCATCGAAAACGCTGATTTTCCAAGACAACGATTTTCAGGCGCTTACCTACCAAACCGGCATTTCAAAAAATCACCACTTATCGGTTTCGGGCGGTGGGGAGCGCGCAAATTTCCACGCTGCCGCTGGCTACCTGGATAACGAGGGTACCGTTATTACCACTGGCTACCGGCGTTATAACGTAGATCTGAACGGCCAGCTGGAAGTAAACAATAAACTGACGGTTTTCGGACGGGTGAATTTCTCGAACGCCAGTCAGAAAAATTCCTCCTTTGGAACCGACGTGACCTTTTATCGGTCGGCCGGACTGGCCCCAACCGCCAAAGTGTATTTTGAAGACGGAACGCTGGCTCCGGGGACCAACTCGGGTATCGGTAATCCGTTATACCATATGAATACCTTGGTAGATAAGAACTCCGTGGATAATCTAACCATTGCGCTAGGCGGAAAATGGCAAATTGCGCCCGGGTTGACGTTTGATCCGCAATTGTCGATGTTCAGCGTCAATAACGATGGATATACGTTCCAACCGGCTTTTTGGAATGGACCGGCGTCGTATGTGACCACACGCAACGCTACTGCTGCGAACTCGCGCTGGCGTCAATACCAAGCCGATGCCGTTTTTTCGTATGTGAAAAGCTTTCAAAGTTCACACAATTTGGAGGCTAAGGCAGGGTTCTCTTACTATGCGCGCCAAAATGCCAGATTACGCGCCTACGGCCGCGGTGCTTCGACCGATTTGATTCCCACATTGAATGCAGCGGGAGAACCTACTGCCATCAGTAGCTTCATATCTGATCAGGTGATTGTCGGGTATTTCGGCCGTGTTAATTATGACTACAATCAGAAGTACCTTTTGTCGGTAAATGCCCGTTACGACGGTGCATCCAATCTGGGTCTGAACTACCGATGGGGTATTTTCCCGGGTGTTTCCTTGGGATGGAACCTGCATAAAGAAGACTTTTGGGCGGCGGTGCCAGACATCATTTCCCGATTCAAGTTGCGGGGAAGTTATGGGGTAAACGGAAATATCAGTGGATTGTCGGCAAGTTTGAACATGTCGCCTGCCCCGCCGTCGGAAAGCGTAAATGGAAACATCAATGAACTGTCGGATTTTCTAGCGCAGGGCGCTTACAGCGTCGGAGCGCGGTACAATGGCAACGCGGCCATTCAGAATTCGGTATTACCGAACCCGGATCTGAAGTGGGAACAATCCAAAACGTATGACATAGGCGCTGATTTGGGGCTCTGGAACGATCGTGTCGGAATACTTTTTGATTATTTTATTCGACGGACAGACAACCTGATAACAAATCTCTCTTTGCCATTATCAACCGGTTTCTCCAGCATATTGACGAATTTGGGCAGTTTACAAAACAAGGGCGTCGAATTCGAGGTGTCGGCGAATGTATTGCCGGCTACGTCGGCCTGGCAGTGGGACCTTTCCTTCAATGCGTCGAAAGTAACCAATAAAATTCTCAGGCTCCCGGATAATGGCGTGGAAAATAATCGCGTCGGCGGTGATTACGTATGGGACGAAAGCCGACAAGACTATATGTGGAAAGGCGGTTTGCAGGAGGGAGGGACGGTAGGTGACCTATATACGCTTAAGCAGATAGGCATTTACCGGACGGATGAAGAGGCTGCGAATGCGCCCGTATATACGTATATTGTTGGCGCGGATAAGACCCAGTTCGGAGGGGATGCAAAGTGGTTGGATAGCGACGGGAACGGCGTGATTGACAGCCGCGATCAGGTGTATATCGGGAATACGTATCCGAAATGGACGGGAGGTTTCAGCAACAGCTTGTCCTACAAAGGCGTAGGCCTGTATTTGCGGATGGATTATACCACCGGCCATACGATTTTCAATTACGGTAAGCTGTTCTTAGACATGAACGGGTATTCCGACGGTACATTCACCAAGGATAAATACGAAAACTCCTGGAAGCAGCCAGGCGATGAGGCAACGCAGTCGCGGTACTATTGGGGCGGGGAACGTACGCAACGGAATAACTTTTTCGGTGTGACTGATCGCGGAAATTCCATCTTTTACCAACGTGGGGATTTTCTGTGTGTGAGAGAGGTGACACTAAGTTATACATTCCCCCAAGCGCTGGTGAACCGGATCAAATTGGCAGGGCTGCGGTTAAACGCCACAGGCAATAACCTGTACTATTTCACGAAGTACGATGGGCTGAATCCGGAAGAGGGGGGACGTGACAACGGCCGTTATCCCATGCCGAGGAATTTCATATTCAGTGCCAATATCACGTTCTAGCTGATAAATTCAATGAAGTATTTACTTGAAAAATAGACATAGTGATGAAGAGATTAATATATGTTGCAGGAGCCATTTCGATTTTAGGCATCACCTCCTGTTCAAAATCGCTGGACGTAGATCCAACCAGCGTCATTACGACCGGCTCTTTTTGGAAATCGGAAGATGATGCCCGCGGTGCGCTTTATGGCATGTATGTGGATTTCAGGGCGACCTCGGAAGCGATTTTTATGACCGGCGACCAACGCAGTGAGATCTATGAAGGGGGCGTTTATGGGGGAGGGACCTATACCCTGCATACCAATTCGATGACGCCCGATGTTCCCGGCCATCCCAATTGGTCCGGATATTATAAAACGATTAACAGCGCGAACTTAATTCTGAAATATGTTCCGCAGATCAAGTTTGCTTCGACGGCGGAACAAAATCAAATACTGGCGGAAGCCTATGCGGTGCGGGCGTTTCTTTATTTCACCATGTCAAAGACATGGGGCGATCTGATTATCCGGACCGAACCGATTGAGAGTGCCGATCCGGCTGTGACCATCAAAGAACGTTCGCCCAAAGCGGAGGTTTTTACACTCATTAAAAGTGACATCGAGCAAGCATTGCAACTATTTCCGGATAATGGTTTTCGGGACCAACGCGGGGCGTGGTCAAAAGCTGGGGTAAATGCGCTGAAAGCGGATGTTTTTCTGTGGACCGCAAAAACGATGGGCGGAGGAGAGGCCGATCTCCAAACGGCACTTGCTGCATGTGAAGCCGTGCGTGCCGCCGATGTCGGACTGCTGACGTCTTTCGCCGATATATTTAAGTACAACAATAAAGGCAACCGTGAGGTGATCACAAGCATCCGGTTCAATGACCTGGAAGGCGGTAATTATTTCTGGCATATGTGGATCATCGGTTCCGCAGTGCCCTCCAATATCAGTGAGGAGGCAAAAGCGCTCCTGTTGCCGGTTGGGGGTGGGCAAGGGCTTATGGTGGCCACAAAGCTTGTCCGGGATCAGTTTGCCGAAGACGACGCGAGAAGAGCGGCCTCGTTTTTTGAAATATATACTTACGATGGAAATGGGGACAGCACGTATTATACGAACGTATCCCTGAAAGGATCGGGCGTTATTGTCGGCGGCAACCGGGTCTTTTCAAGTGATGTCATCTTGTATCGGTATGCCGACGTGCTGTTGATGCAAGCTGAGGCTAAGAACGCGTTGGGACAGGACCCCTCGGATGAAATTAACGAGGTGAGGAAACGCGCGTACGGGGCTGCCTTTGAGAACCACCGATTCGTCAGTGGAAGCCGGGAATCCAATGACGAAGCGATCCTCAAGGAGCGATTGCTGGAATTGATGTATGAAGGTAAGCGTTGGTGGGACCTGTTGCGCTTTGACAAGGCATTTGAATTGGTTCCCACCTTACAGGCACAGTCGGGAAAGGACTATCTCAAGTTGTTTCCGATCGCCAACTCGGTACTGAGCGTTGAGCCAAAGGTTCGACAAAATCCAGGTTATGAAACTACAGATTAATGATATGAAGAAGCTTAGCAGGTTAAAGACACTTTTGATTGGATGGGTCGTTCTCTTGGGTGTAGGAGGCGCATTCGCGCAGACGGAAATCAAGGTTACGAAAATTTGGGACAAAGCCAAGCATAACGCCTTTCCTGATTTGTATTTTTTCAATGGGTATTACTATTGTACCTTTCGGGAGGGAACGAGTCACGTCGACCAGAACAACGACGGTCAGGTGCGTATTATCCGATCGAAAGATTTAAAAAACTGGGAAACCGTTGCAAAATACGCATTAAAGGGTATCGACGTCAGAGAAGCCAGGTTGTCGTCCATGCCGGATGGACGGATGCTTGTGACGATTGCTGCCGGCGTATGGAAAAACGGCTACGAATCTTTGCGCCCGTATGTGTCGTTTTCTAACCCCTCAGGTACCGATTTTACGCCGCTGGAGTTGGCTCAGGTGGATCCGGCCATACCGGAAGGGCTTGATTGGATCTGGCGGGTCACGTGGAACGACGGCGTCGGATACGGAGTTTTATATAAATTTCCGCTCGACCGGAACAGCGCGCCGTGGGAGGCTTACCTGGTTTCAACCCGGGATGGCAAGCACTACAAGAAGGTGTCACAGATCCCCATTGACGGAAATCCCAATGAGAGCACCATCCGGTTTGATGCGCAGGGGAAAATGTACGTGATGATCCGGCGCGAAGCTGGCGACAAGATGGGAACGCTGGCTACCAGCGCGTATCCCTATACCAAATGGTCTTTCTCGCCGCTGAAATGGCGATTGGGCGGGCCCAATTTCTTGTTCTTAACGAACGATGAGCTGATCATGGGCTCGCGGTTACATACGGGTCAAACCGCGCAGACAGCCCTTTTTGTGACGGACCTTTCGGGCAACGTAAAAAAGACCATCCCGCTACCGAGCAATGGAGATTCCAGTTATCCCGGAATGGTTATCCGGGACGGGTCGTTGCATGTGGCCTATTATTCCAGCCACGAGGGAAAAAGCTCGATCTATCTCACCGAAATTCCCCTTGCCGATTTGAAAGCCAAGCAACCGAGCGAGCAGGTCGGCCCCGGCGTACGTAAGGTTAAAGATGTGGTTATCTACCAGGATTCCCTATTTTACAGCACGTTCCCATCGGTGGTAAAGAAACCCGACGGCGAATTGCTGGTGGCTTTCCGGCGCGCCCCGAACCGGAGGGTGTATGGCGAGCAAAACAACAACCACGTAGACCACAACAGTTACCTGGTTGGCGTACGTTCCACAGACGGAGAGACCTGGACACCGGATCCGGATTTGATTTATGCGCATCCATTTGGCGGATCGCAGGATCCGTGCCTGCTTCAACTCAAGGACGGGACCCTGCTTTGTGCAAGTTACGGATGGACAACCGTGAGGGGTGATGCCAACGTAAAGCAACCGTATTTTGAGTCGGGTGGATTTATCTTCTTAGGTGGATACCTGGTACGATCTACCGATGGCGGTAAAACCTGGGAAGGGCCTTACTATCCACCTCATATTGCGCAAGAGCGGCATTATAATGTATTTAACGAACCGGTGCCCGCCTATAATCGGGGGGCCTTGTATGAGGCGAAAGATGGGCGTATCTTGTGGATCGTTGCGGCACATGACAGTGTGAAGAAAACATCCAATTACCTGTTGGTATCGAAGGACAAGGGGCTGACCTGGGAATATTCGGGAGTGGTGGCAAAAGACCCCACCGTTTCCTTCAACGAAGCGTCTGTCATCGAAACACCCAAGGGAGACATTGTGGGTTTTCTGCGTACAGCCGGGTTTGATGACCAAGCCGTAATCGCCCGGTCGACCGACGGCGGGAAAACCTTCCATTGGCAATCGATGCGGTTTCAGGGGCACCCATTGAATGCGTTGCAATTACCCGATGGCCGCGTTTTGGTGACCTATGGATATCGGCATAAACCCTTTGGTATACGGGCACGCATATTGAACGCCGAGTGTACCGATTGGGACACGGCGAAGGAGATCGTGTTGCGGACCGATGGCGGAAACGGCGATCTGGGTTATACCTGGCCGGTACAATTGGATAAAAACCGCGTGCTGGTGGTGTATTATTTCAATAAAGAAAATGGGTTACGGCATATCGCAGGGACCATCATCGAAATTGACGCGGACAAATAACCGCTTCTGGATCCATACGGTATGAGTGAATTATTTAGTTTAAGCGGCAGATCGGTTTGGGTACTGGGCGGAGCCGGCTATTTAGGCAGTGCAGTGGTCGCGCTATTGAGCGAAATGGGCGCGCGGGTGTTGTGCATCGATCTGGCGGATCGGGCACAAGCCTTTGTCGATGCGCACGCATTGGAAGAAAATGTAGTGCCCGTCAGCCTGGATGCAACGGACCTGGATGCGGTGTCTTCATTTGTGGCGAAGGAAATCACGTCCAAGGGTTGTCCGGACGGATTGGTGAACTTAACCTATGCTTCCACGAGCAAGGCATTCGAAGACCTTACCGCCGACGAGTTCGATGACGCCAACCGCGGCGGCATCACGGCGGTCTTCCACATCAGTCGATTGGTCGGGCAGGCAATGGCCGACCAGCGCAAAGGGAGCATCGTATTGTGCTCCAGTATGTACGGCGTGGTCGTGCCTTATCCGTCGGTCTATGAAAAACCGATGAATAAAAACCCGATTGAATATGGGGTGGGCAAGGCCGCTATACGGCATATGGCTAAATACATGGCGGTTCATTGGGCCGAACATCAGGTACGGTGCAACGTGATCGCGCCGGGGCCATTCCCCAATCCTACGGTCCAAAGCCAGCACCCTGATTTTGTTGAGCGTCTCGAAGCCCGTGTTCCGATGAAGCGGATCGGACAGCCCACGGAGATTGCTGGAACGGTTGCGTTTCTCTTGTCGGATGCGGCTTCGTACATCACGGGCCAGACAATTGTCGTTGACGGAGGCTGGACATGCTGGTGAAGACCCTGCCTTTTTCGTGGGTGTTTGCGCCATTCGCCCTGGTTGTTATGTTCATTATTCCAAAAGAAGTAAATTCGCAAATCATGCCCCTATCCATTATGAAACCGGATGCAAAAGCTGATCTAAGGGAACTTCTCCATACACAAGCGGAATGGGTGAAAGTGCATGTTGCCGAGTTTCTGATCTGGGAGAACCGGTATGTGGATGAAGTACGAACCGTTTTCCTGCAGGAGGAGAAGGAATTTGGCAATCAACCCCGTTATCGGATTGGGATATGGCGGGTATTGGCACAGGCAGCCAAAACACCGGAAGAACGGAAACGATGGACCGACCGCATCCGGGCGGTCTATGATGACCCTGCGTGTACAGACCGGCTGCACGCAATCGAAACGTTGGCAAAGCTGCGTATACCGGTGGATGTGCACCGTGATTGGATTGCGGGAATACAGGCCGATCGTATTGACGCTTTCACCGTTTACAAGTTATGGAATGCCGCCTATCATCCAGACATCGGGCTGAACAGGGTCCGGGACACCTGTCTGTCGCTGCTCCAGCAACTAAATGAACAAGGCAAATTGGAATTCGTTCCGACGCTGTCCTACGTCCTTCGTTACCTCAAGCCCTTTACACAGCGCGACTGGGCGCAGTTACCCCAGCTTGATCAGATCATGGAAATGCCAGTCGCCATGCGCGCCAATGTGCTTGCTACCGCTTGGATGACCGCTCCTTTTACCGGGAATCAGCAGGTTTCCTCCATAAAAAATCAGCTTCTATCAATGGATGACGTTCCTGCCGGATTGCAGCAGCTTCTTCATGGGCTGGCCGAACGGGGGGAGGCGGACGATCAGGAGGCCTTGTTTCGATTGTATCAAAAGGTAAGCGATGTCGATAGACCCACGTACGATCCGGATATCCATGCAACTGCAGCCTATGCGGTATTGAAAGTGACAGGCAGGTTCGCTAAGGAGGAGGCAGATGATCAGTAAACGAGCGTATTACCCTTGGCTATTGGTCGGGTTGTTGTGCATTGTCGGATGCCTCAATTACCTCGACCGGATGACCATCACCACGATGCGGACGAGCATCATCGAAGTCATTCCCATGACCGATGCGGAGTTTGGGTTGTTGACATCTGTCTTTCTTTGGGTATATGGGCTGGCAAGTCCGCTAGCCGGTTATCTGGCCGATCGCTTTAACCGCAGCAAGGTCATCATAGGCAGTTTATTCGTTTGGTCGTTGGTCACTTGGTTGACGTCTTTGGCCACCTCCTTTGAACAACTGCTGGCCGCAAGGGCGTTGATGGGCATCAGTGAAGCATGTTACATGCCCGCTGCAATGGCGTTGATCATGGATTGGCACACGGGGAAGACGAGGTCTACGGCGACGGGCGTTCATGTGGCCGGCGTCATGGTAGGGCAAAGCCTGGGTTTCATTGGTGGCTGGTTGGCCGAAACCCACAGCTGGCATTATGCGTTCAGTATTTTTGGAATTGTCGGAATCGGGTACGCCGCGATATTGGTGTTTCTCCTGCACGACCGGAAAGCCGTCATCGAGGAGGCAACGTTCGGCAGCGCACCCGTTGCGCCGCAAAAAAGCCAGACGGACCTGAAGGTGGCGCTGAAGCAGTTGTTTGGGAACCCTTCGTTTATTACGGTCCTGCTTATCTGGGGAATATCCGGTGCGATCAGTTGGATGGTGAACGGCTGGCTGCCAACTTTTTACAAAGAAAGGTTTGATTTATCTCAAACCGAAGCGGGCGTGTATTCCACGGCCTATTTTTTTCCGGCTATGTTGGTTGGCGTTATCGGCGGGGGTGCGCTGGCCGATTGGTGGTCCAGAACGAACGTCCGGGCCCGGATGTGGCTGCCTGCGATCGGCTTTCTCATCGCAGTACCGGCCGTTTTTATCGCGAGTTATACCCTGCTGTTATGGGCAACGGTTGCCGGCTTCCTGGTATATGCATTGACGCGACCATTTATCGACGCCAACATGATGCCCATTTTAGGCATGATTGCGGATAAACGCTACCTTGCAACAGGTTATGGTTTTTTAAATCTGTGCAGCTGCGTCATCGGTGGAATCGGAATTTATATAGCAGGGGCTTTACGGGACAAACACGTAGATCTTACGTTGATCTTCCAGCTAGCCGCCCTGAGCATGGTGGTTTGCGCCCTGCTGCTGTTCCGGCTGAAGCCGAACGCGAGACCGGCCGATGAATAAGGTTAGGTTTATTAACGAAAGAGAAAAATTTAGGCTCATAAATAATAAGTTAAGTAGATGAGAAGAAGCAGGGTACTGAATAAATTACGGGCGGGTGACACCGCCAGTTGCTTTAAGGTGAATCTGAAGGATGCCCAGGTTTCCGAAATCGCTGCGATCGCAGGCTTTGACTGCGTATGGGTAGATTTGGAACACATCGGTCAAGATTGGTCGGTGATCGCTTCGCACGTTTGGGCGACCAAATCCCATGATACCGATTTGATGGTTCGTGTGCCCAGAGGCGCATACAGCGATTACGTGAAACCCTTGGAAATGGATGCAACGGGTATCCTTGTGCCGCACGTCATGGGCGTAGAAGACGCCAGAAAAGTGATTCACATGACCCGTTTTCATCCCATTGGGAGGCGGCCAATAGACGGGGGCAACGCCGACGGAGCTTATACCGCGCTGGATTTCAACGCGTATTTGGAATCTGCCAATCGGGAACGGTTTGTAGTCCTGCAAATTGAAGATCCGGAGCCGTTGGATGAGCTGGAGGAAATCGCCCAATTGGAGGGATTCGATATGCTGTTTTTTGGACCGGGGGATTTCAGTCAGGGAATCGGCGCCCCCGGGCAATGGAATCATCCGTTACTGATTGAAACCCGGAGGCGGGTAGCGGAAGTAGCCAATCGGTACGGAAAATACGCTGCCACCGTCGGCACGTCGGCCAATTTGGGGGAGTTGGTGGATATGGGGTATCACTTTGTAAGTGTCGGTGCCGATGTCGTCGGACTAAAAAATTACTGCCAGGACATCGCGACTGCGTTTGGTCAAAACGGAAGGCAGGGAAAGTCATACCTGGAACACTAGACAACGTCGTCATGCGGAAACGAGCATTGGGTAATACGAATATTCAGATTTCCGAAATCGCCTTCGGTGGCGTGGAAATCGGGATGCCTTATGGGATGGGCGTAAAAAGCGAGGCGGATATGCTAAGTGAGCGTGAAGCGGTCCGGCTGTTATGGGACGCGCTGGACCAAGGGATTAATTTTTTTGATACCGCGAGGCTTTATGGCGAAAGCGAGCGCATTATGGGTAGCGCCTTTTACGGTAAAAGAGAACACGTCGTGTTTGCCACAAAATGCCGGCATTTGAAACAACCGGACGGACGGATTCCCACTTATGCAACACTAAATGACCTAGTGCGGACGTCCCTCACGGAAAGCTTGCAAGCACTGCGTACCGATTACATCGATCTGTATATGGTTCATTATGCCGACCTGGATTTACTGGCGAATGAAGACCTGCTGCGCGTATTTACAAAATTACGCGAAGAGGGCACAGTTAGGGCCATCGGGGTGTCGGTATATAAAACCGAGGAAACCAGGCTGGCGATCCATTGTAAGGAGTGGAACGCCGTGCAGTTGCCTTTCAATCTGATGGATCAAAGCCAAGGCGCATACTTTACGGATGCAGCCCGCGAGGGAATCGGTGTCATTGTCCGGTCAGTGCTGATGCGGGGCATGCTCAGCGACCGGATGCCCAGGCTGCATCCGGCACTCAAGGATGTGGAGGTGTACCTCGGTAAGTACCGGCGCCTATTACGCGCTGGTTTCACGCATCTGCCTCAATTGGCGACCCAATTTGCGCTGTCTCATCCCGAAGTATCCGCTGTTTTGGTGGGCATCGACAAAAAGGAATATTTGGAAGACGCATTGGACGCAGTGAGCGGCCCCGACATGGACGAGGCGCTGTTGAAGGAAGCCCGGGCCCTGGCATATCCGGATCCCGCATTCCTGAATTTAGCAGAATGGGATAAAAAAGGTTGGTTATGATTCGCATCGGTATTATTGGGATGAGTGCGGGGAACGCGCACCCCTATTCTTGGTCCTCGATCATCAATGGACGTTTCGATGGATCGGAAATCAGCCGGGTGGGATACCCGGCGGTGGCTGCTTATTTAACAGCGAATAGGGACACGCTCGGCATTCCCGGTGCAACCGTGACGCATGTGTGGTGCCAGGAGCGTGTCATTTCCGAAAGCATTGCACAGTCATCGGGTATTGCCACCATCGTAGACCGGTTGGAAGACATGGTCGGTCAGGTAGATGCCGTGATCTTGGGGCGGGACGATCCGGAAAACCACGTAGCCATGGCGAAACCATTTATCGACGCGGGAATTCCCATTTTTATCGATAAGCCCTTGGCCTATTCCCGCGAAGACCTGGCATGGTTTGCGGATCAGGTTCAAAAGGGCCGGTTTGTCATGTCGTGCTCATCGATGCGATACGCCAATGAATGCCGCGTTGCCAAACAGGAGTTGGCCGCGTTAGGCGAGATTGAGCTGATTACGGCGGTAGGGAAGAAGGATTGGAAAAAGTATGGTATTCATTTGTTAGAGGCCGTGTTTGCCGTAATGGGCGACGTAAAACCGTTAAGCGTACAGCACATCGGTGCCTTAGATCGAGAAATCGTCCATGTGCAGACGGTGGGAGGGCCGGATATTATGCTTCACCTATTTAATTCCATTTCCGGAACCTTTCAGGTTTCTTTTTTTGGCAGCAGCCATTGGAAACTCGTAGACATCCGGAATTCCTATTCGATGTTCCGCGACAACCTCATCGAATTTGTCCGATCCGTGGAAGACGGCGCACCACGTCTAAGTTTTGAAGACACCTATTCGCTCATAAACGTCATCATTGCGGCCAACGAAAGTCGTTTGCAAGACGGAAAACGTATGTTACTATCCTAAAGCGATGTTACTATCTTAAGGAAATGTCATGAATGTTAAAGAACTGTTGAGTTTAACGCACAAAGTAATTGTCGTCACTGGCGGCTCGGGCAATTACGGAAAGTGCATAGTAGAAGGGCTTGCTGAAGCCGATGCGACCGTGATTACAACCTCCCGGGATCTGCAACGAGCAGAAAACACCGCCGATGGACTGCGCCGGATGGGCTATGACGTGCACGCGATGTCCGTCGATCAAGCCATCCCCGAAACCGTGGATGCGTTAAAACGGCAAATCACGGCGAGGTTCGGAAGGTTGGACGGATTTGTAAACAATGCCGTGTCACGCCCGATGAAAGGGTATCGGGCACCTTTGGAGCAATTTGAAGTTTCCATGCGGGATAACGCAACCGGAATGTTTTACCTGCTGCGGGAAATGACGGATCTGATTGTTCAATCGGGCGGCGGCAGCGTCATTAACATCGCCTCCATGATGGGGATGAAAGGTCCCGATTTATCCAATTACGAAGGTACTGACATGGGCGATCTTCCACCCGATTATTTCTTTCATAATGCAGGTTTGATCAATCTGACCCGATACATGGCCAAAATGCACGCAGGCAGAAACATCCGTTTCAATTGCATTAGCCCCGGCGGATTGTTTAATAATCAACCGGAACAATTTCTGAAGAACTATTGCAAAAAGGTCCCCTTGGGCCGGATGGCCAACCCGGATGATATCAAGGGACTGGTCGTACTTTTGGCTTCAGATGCCGGAACGTATATCAACGGCGAGAATATTTTGATGGATGGCGGACTCAATGCGTGATTTGCTGAACGATGAGTAGCAGGATAGCGATCATTACCGGCGGAGCAAGTGGCATCGGACTTGAGCTCGGAAAAACCCTGGCTGCGGCCGGGTATGTGGTGGGCCTTGTCGACCGGGACGAATCGGCGGTTGCGGCGCAGGCAGCCGCGTTGGCGGGACAGGGTTATCAGGCAACCGGATTCGGATGCGATGTAACCAATGAACGCCAATTGACATCCGTTATCAGGCGCGTAACGGATGTGTACGGCCGACTGGATGTGCTGATTAATAATGCGGGTATGCAGCATGTAGCGTCGCTGGAGGATTTCCCTTCCGACCGGTTTGAACAGTTGATAAAGGTGATGCTAACCGCACCGTTCTATGCCATCAAATGTGTTTTCCCCATTATGAAGGCGCAGAGACACGGTCGGATCATTAACATGGCATCCATTAATGGGTTGGTAGGATTTGCAGGCAAGGCAGCTTATAACAGTGCGAAGCACGGCGTGATCGGATTGACGAAGGTGGCGGCTTTGGAAGGTGCATCACACGGCATAACCGTGAATGCCGTCTGTCCCGGATATGTGGATACCCCGTTGGTTCGAAATCAATTGGGCGATATCGCCAAGCAACGGAATGTGGACCTTGAGCGTGTCTTGGAAGAAGTTATTTACCCACTGGTGCCGCAACGGCGATTGCTTGATGTCCGTGAAATAGCGGATTATGTGGCCTTTTTAGTCAGCGATCAGGCAAAGGGAATCACCGGTCAGGCCGTCGTGATTGACGGCGGATATACGGCGCAGTAGAAAAATAGGGCGGGGGGTTCGTGGGTGATTCATCAGAAAAGTAGTAGTATTGTGCTACCAACGGATGAATTATGAAGATCATCGAACAGCGATTGCCCCAGGATTATGATAAATCTTTTATCGTTTTTCAGGAAAAGGGACCCTTTTTTCCTAACCAATGGCACTATCATCCCGAATATGAACTGGTGCTGGTTACGCAGAGTACGGGCAGGCGGATGGTAGGTGACCACATCGGACATTTCAGCGAGGGAGATCTTGTCTTTATGGGGCCTTGCCTGCCACATGTCTGGGTTAACGATGAAATCTATATAAAGGGTGCAGCGCCGCAACAGGCAAACGCGATCGTCATTCAATTTGAACGTGACTTTCTGGGAGATCAATTTTTTCGGATACCAGAAATGGAGGGAGTAAGGCAGGTACTCGGTTCATCGAATCGGGGCTTGCACATACGCGACCAGGCACGGGATCGGATCGCCCCCCTTATGGAAGAGATGCTGGAAATGAACGGTATTCAACGGCTGGCCAATTTATTCCGCATCTTTGATATACTCGTGCAAACATCGGAATATGAAGTGCTTTCAAGTCCGGGGTATGTCCAACGTACCCAGTTGGATCATTCAAACCGGATCGACCGGGTTACGGAATATATGCTAAGGAACTTCGATCGTGAAATCTCCTTGAAAGAAATCGCTTCGGTAGCGAACATGGCCGTGGCAACCTTTTGTGTTTTTTTTAAAGATCATTACCGGATGACGTTCATAGAATACGTAAACACCGTTAGGATCGGCTATGCTTGTAAGCTTTTAACCGAATCTAGCCGCAACATCATGGAAGTGGCCTACCGCAGTGGATTCAACAACCTGGGAAATTTCAACAGAAGGTTCAAGGCGATCAAAGGGATGACACCCAGCGAATACAGAAAGCTGATTGAGGTAGCTTCCGAAGCGAAAGCCATGTAATCAAACGTCGCCTCCCTGGCAAGACGTGCCGATTCTTTAGTAAGGACAGGTTGATAATATTGTACCAGCAATCTGTAAAAAAGTATTGTAGGGTAACCTTTCGCAAAACTTACTTTTACCTAAGTTAGTTTCAGATACAAGCCAACTATTCATACCTAATTAAAACCGGGAGGTTTTTCGCCCGATGTGTTTCGGCCGGCATTTATTTCAAGAAGTCCGAAAAAATAGCACAGTTTAATTCATTTCGTTACACATAACTATTTAATTATGATGGGAAACAAGCAAATAAACTTGCGAAAGCTCCTGCTTGTAGTGCCAATTATGGTACTCTGCACGCCCCTGTTGGCGCAGAAGAAGGTAGCTGGGGTTGTCACTTCTGCGGAAAATGGCCAACCATTGGCCGGGGTGAATGTTTTCGTATCCGGGACTAAAGACGGTACTGCAACGAATGATGCAGGCCAATATTCGATTGATGTACCCTCGTCATCGGATAGTCTTGTATTTGAATTTATTGGCTACCAATCGCAAACCATCGCGGTGGGTAACCAAACGACGGTCAATGCATCCCTGTCATTAGCGAGTACGGACCTGGGAGAAGTGGTGGTAACCGCACTGGGAATTGAGCGGCAGGAAAAGTCGCTTACCTACTCTGCGCAGGTACTTGGCGGAGACCAAATGAATGAAGCGAAGGAAACCAATGTAATCAATTCCCTCCAGGGAAAAGTTGCCGGCGTTACCATATCGAAAAGTGCGACGGGCCCGGGAGGTTCTTCCAAGGTTGTATTGCGGGGAAACCGCTCGATTACCGGCGGGAACCAGCCGCTATACGTTATCGACGGGGTGCCTATGAACACGGGCAGCCGCGCGGCAGGCGGCGGGAGTTTCGGCGGTCGTGACGGTGGTGGCGGGATTTCGATGATCAACCCCGACAACATTGAGAGCATGACTGTATTGAAAGGCGCTTCGGCGGCGGCCCTCTATGGAAGTGCTGGGCAAAACGGCGCGATTGTGATTACCACCAAAAGTGGTAAATCCGGAAAACTGAGTGTGGAATACAACGGCGGGGTAACTTTTGATGAAGCCATTTCCCTGCCAGAATACCAAAACCAATACGGCCAGGGGGATGGGGGTGAATTTATTGCCAATTCCGAACACAGTTGGGGACCAAAGCTGGACGGGCAGGAAGTAACCTTATGGAACGGCAATAAAGTACCGTATGCAGCGCATGTGGATAATGTCAAGAATTTCTTCCGGGTAGCAAGTACCGTCAATAACTCCATCAGCGTTAGCGGTGGCAATGAAAAAATGCGTACCTTTTTTTCCTATGGAAATGTCGCTGCGCAAGGGATTGTCCGCAATAACGACATGGTGCGGCACAACGTGGATTTGAAGATTGACAACAGCATATCGGACAAGTTGTCGACAACCGCCAAGATCAGCTACATCTATCAGGATATTAATAATATGCCGCAGACCGGTGAAGCCGGTCGTGCCGTACAATCCATGTTCCGATCGCCGGTATCGATTCCATTGGACCAAATGAAACAATTCAATTACTACAACGAGGCCGGCTTGGAAATGCAAAATTACTGGAATCCCGGTTCATCGATCTTGGCTAACCCCTATTGGCAGTTAAACCGGGAACTTTTTTACGAAAAGAAAGACCGCGTATTGGGCTTGTTCCAGGTGAAATATGCCTTCACCGAATGGTTGGATTTCCAGGTACGGGGAAGCATTGACAAAACCATCGAGCATACGGATAACCGGGTTTACAACGATACCTATTACTTCAAGGGCTTGGGATCCACCTATCTCACGGGTGATTATAGGCGTCAGAGTACGAACCTGGATGCGCTTCTGTCCCTTCGGCGTGACCTCAGCGAAAAGTTCAATCTGTCCGCTTACATAGGCGGATCCCTTCAGCAGGGACAAGCATATACCCTCACTGTGGATGCAAACGGCTTGAACAAGATCAACTTTTTTGATATGATGAATGCGAAGAATCCCTTGACGGACGACTCGTTTACACAAAGTCCGCAGGTTCAGTCGCTCTATGGGTCGGCAACATTGGGATATAACGATTACTTGTTTCTGGACGTCACAGCCCGTAACGACTGGTCGTCAGCGCTTCCCCGGGATAGCTGGTCTTACTTTTATCCATCGATCGGTTTAACCGGTATTATTTCGGAAATGACCACACTTCCCTCGTGGATAAATTACGGAAAGTTAAGGGTATCCATGGCGTATTCCGGTTCAGGCGGTTCGGCGTATCGCGACCGTAACTATTTTACGGTAGGCAGAGGTGGTTCGGTCGGAACACCAACGACCCGTTCACTACCCACGTACAAACCTGAAATTACCAAGGCTTTCGAAGTGGGTGCCGAATGGCGCTTCTTTGACAACCGCTTCGGTTTCGATGTCACCTATTATAACACCGATACCAAGAATCAACTGATTACGCTGGCGATGCCGGCCGCTTCCCTATTCAGTAATCAATACATCAACGCCGGCTTGATCAATAACAGCGGTGTGGAAGCCATGGTGGATGTAACACCAGTGCGTACCGAAAACTTTACCTGGGATGCAAGTTTTAATTTTGCGAAAAATATCAACAAGGTAATCCGCCTGACGGATGAGGTTGAACGTGCAATCATCGTGGACGATCGCCAAGTGTTGGAGGTGGTGGATGTAGGTGGAAGTTACGGCGATATGTACGGCATCGGCTGGCAACGCGATGCGCAGGGAAGGCCGTTGGTGAGTGATACCGGAGCCCCACTCCTGACAAGTGGCAAGACCGTCTACATGGGAAATTATAACCCCAATTACACCCTGGGCTTTAACAATACGCTAACTTACAAAGGTATATCCCTAAGTTTCTTGTTGGACTACCGGAACGGGGGCACTGTGATCGCCGGTACACAGGCGCTGTTGGATTCTGATGGTCACTCAAAGGCATCTTTGCGGGGGCGTGAAGAAGGTATTGTATTAGATGCCTATACGGTGGACGGCCAAAAGAATACAACGGCCATTCCGGCACAGAAGTATTTTGGGGCCATCGGTGAACGATACCCGGCTTCCGAATTCTATGCACGTTCCGCAACCAATCTGCGGTTACGTGAGCTGGTACTGGGCTATAGCTTTTCGCCATCGATCTTGGGTGAAAATGGCTTTATCCGGGGTGCGAGGATATCACTGGTAGGAAGAAACCTGTTCTTCCTGCATAAGGAAGCCCCATTTGATCCAGAAGTGGTTACCGGTACCGGTAATTACCAAGGCATTGAATACAACTCCTTGCCGAGTACGCGAAACATCGGTTTGAACCTTAAATTAATGTTTTAAAAATTAAAGCATACGATCATTATGAAATACCCTAGGATAACATCGATACGGATATTTGCCGGCACTGCATTATTTCTTCTTGTCCTATGCTGGACCGGGTGTACCAAGAATTTCGAAGAACGGAACACGGACCCGTCGGGCTTGGAAACCTTGACCACGGAAGATATGAAGGCGTTGTTCCCAACGGCGGTGTACAACGGTTGGAACGTTGCGTACCAGACGAGTCAGAACCTATTGGCCGGAATGTATAGCCAATATTACTTTTGTACGCAGCCTGCCTTCGCTACCCATCGGTATGTAATGAATCAGCAATGGCTGACAAGTTTATGGACCGGAGTTTATGTTTCGGCAATGCCGTCGTTGGTAAACATTATCAAGCAATCCAACGAATATCCGGCTATTAATGCGATTGCACGGATCTGGAAGGTATGGTTGATACACCGTTATACCGACTACTTTGGTCCGATACCCTATTCGCAGATCGGTAACTATGTCGAAGGCGAAGGAGTGGCATACGATGCGCAGAAGGATATCTATTATGATTTATTTAAAGAATTGGATGAGGCTACGGCTATATTGGAAGAAAACCTGGATGCGGCCGTTTCCTTTGGTCAACAAGACTGGATTTATCGTGGCGACAATGCGAAATGGCTAAAGTTCGCCAATACGCTACGCCTGAGGTTAGCCTTACGGATTTCGTTTGTTGAACCCGATAAAGCAAAGACCGAGGCCGAGGCTGCAATAGCCGGTGGCGTGATGGAGGAAAATACGGATAATGCGTTTATACCGGCTAATCCTGCGCAATACAATAGTTTGAACCGTATTTCAGGATGGAACGAGTTCCGTATGAGCGCCAATTTTGAAAGCCTGTTTAAGGGGTATAATGATCCGCGGATGCCGATTTTCTTTGAACCGGCCGCTAGGGATGGTGAGTTCCGTGGTGGCCGGTCGGGTCTCACCCAGGAAGATCAGGCCAAAGGGTACAACACCTATAGCAGCACGTCAAACGTAGCACCAAGATTCCAACCGAATACACAAGGAACGGAGCCGATGTGGGTGATGTACGCCGCGGAGGCCTGCTTCCTCCGCGCGGAGGGGGTGTTGAACGGCTGGGATGTAGGGGGCGGAATGACCGCCGAGCAATTGTATAACAAGGGAATTGAATTGTCCCTGAAACAATGGGGTATTACGGATCAATCCGTCATCGATACCTATATCAATGGCACCAGCCTGCCGATCGCCCCGGCACCTGAAAATGGTTGGGATACCCCGCCCTTGACGGATATTCCCGTTAAATTTTCTACGGACCCGGAGAAACAACGTGAGCAGATCGGAACACAGAAGTGGATTGCTTTATTCCCGGGGGATATGGAAGCTTGGGCAGAAATGAGGCGTACCGGTTATCCGAAAATGTACCCATTGATCCAGTCCGATAATCCGGATATGCCGAAGGACCAGATGATCCGCCGGATCCTATTTGTTGATATAGACAGGCAATCGAATGGAAAAGCTGTGGCGGCTGCGGAAGCTTTATTGGGGCCTGGAGGTGATAAAGTGAGCACCCGGTTATGGTGGGACGTGAAGGAGTAGAAGATAGTGTTATCATTCAATAGAAAAGTGGCATATTTGCTTCCGGTGACGTGCTTATCTTTGTCTATGCACAATATCATATGACCCAGTTTTCTGATCAGGTAGCGATTATTACAGGAGCCGCCTCTGGCATAGGAAATGCAATTGCCCGGCAATTAGCTGCGGCCGGTGTTCGTCTGGCACTGATTGACAAGCAACCGGGGAGGCTTGACGGTGAAGATCCATCATCCGACCGGGTGACTTGGCTTTTGGGAGACATTACTGCAGAAGCAACGGTTGAAGCCATGGTCAACCAGGTGGCCGATCGGTATGGACGGATTGATATCCTGGTAAACAGTGCCGGCATCACCGGAAAAACAAACATCCAAAGCCATCAAGTCGAATCGGACGATCTCCATAACGTATTTAACGTTAATTTTTTCGGCAGTTTCCTGATGGCTAAGTACGTGCTTCCTCAAATGCTGAAACGTGGCTATGGCCGTGTCTTGCATATCGCGTCGATCGCGGGCAAAGAGGGTAATGCAGGCATGTTGGCCTATTCTGCGTCGAAGGCAGCGGTAATCGGCATGACCAAAGTGCAGGGCAAAGAGTATGCGGAAACGGGAATTACCGTTAATTGCCTGGCCCCGGCGGTCATCCGGACGGCTTTGGTAGATGGCATGCCCGACGAACAAGTGCGTTATATGACGGACAAAATTCCTATGAAACGTTGTGGAACGTTACAGGAAGCGGCAAACCTGGCTATGTACATCGTTTCTCCGGAAAACAGCTTTACGACCGGTTTTGCCTTCGATTTATCCGGCGGACGAGCTACCTACTAAAGTTACCACCTTATGAACACAAGCGAAATAGAAGTTGGCGTCGTTGGATTGGGGTTGATGGGTACAAGCATCTCGGCATGTCTGCTGATGGCGGGACATCCGGTAAAAGCAGTAGCGCCCATTTCATCGGATCTGGATAATGCCGAAAAACGGATCAAAAAGCACCTCGAACGGTCTTATCAGGAAGGTATTTGTAACGAAAAGGCGGAGGTATACCTAAAAAACCTGATCATCACTGAGGATTATCGGCTGTTGGAGGGGTGTCGACTGGTAATTGAATGTACCTTGGAGAATGAAGCCATTAAACGAAGTGTCTACGAAAAGGTTGAGCAGCATATTTCCGGGGATGCCATCCTGGCCAGTAATACATCGGCCATTCCCATCAGCGATCTGCAAAAGCTGACGAAAATACCGCAGCGTTTTTTAGGTTTGCATTGGGCTGAACCCTCACACACAACCCGCTTTCTGGAAATCATTTGCGGTGATGAGAGTGATGTATCTCAGGGCGAATACCTTTATGAGCTGGCGCACTCTTGGAACAAGGAGCCAACCTTGGTTCGGAAAGACATCCGTGGATTCATCACGAATCGACTGATGTACGCGATGTATCGCGAGGCTTTTTATCTCGTCGAAAACGGCTACGCAACCATTGAGGATGTGGACCGGGCGTGCCGCAATAATCCCGGATATTGGATGACGCTGGTAGGCGTATTTCGATGGATGGATCTCACCGGCGTGGACGCCTATGGGAACGTCATGAAGGATTTATTTCCGACGCTTAATAACCGTACGGAGGTGCCAGAATTGATGAAGGAACTCATGAAAAAAGGAAGCAAGGGCGTCGCGAACGGAAAAGGTTTTTACGACTATACGCCAGAAGAAGCCCGGATGTGGGAGGAAACATTCACCGCTTTCAGCTACGAAATACGGGAACTGGCACTGAAATACCCGGTTGACATCGTAAAAAAGAAATTAGCCTCTGAAAAAAAATAATTGTCATGTTATTGGTCGACGCCCATCTGGATTTAGCCATGAATGCCCTTGAGTGGAATAGGGATCTGAGGAAACCTGTACAGGCCATCCGGCAACGCGAAGCAGCGCTCAACGACAAGCCCGATCGCGGAAAAGGTACGGTATCGCTGCCGGAATTGAGAAAAGGAGAAATCGGGCTGGTGGTTGCCACTCAAATTGCTCGATACGTTGCGCCCGGAAGTCCGCTGAATGGTTGGAACTCGCCGGAGCAAGCTTGGGCACAAACACAGGGTCAATTAGCTTGGTACCGTGCCATGGAAGCAGCGGGCGAAATGGTGCAGATTACGAACGTGGCTGAACTTGACGCCCATATGTCGTTATGGAGCGACAAAACGGGGGCAAATGACGATAAGCCTGTCGGGTATATTCTGAGTTTAGAAGGGGCGGATTCACTGATCGATCTCTCGTATTTGGAAACGGCCTATGCCTATGGATTGCGGGCGGTAGGACCTGCACATTATGGCGATGGGCGATACGCACCCGGTACGGGGATGTCTGGGCCGCTCAAACCGGCCGGCAAGGAATTGCTTCGTGAAATGGATCGGTTAAACATGATCCTGGACGTGACTCACCTGACCGATGAGGGATTTCGGGAGGCACTCGATATTTTTCAGGGTCCTGTCTGGGCGAGCCACCATAATTGCCGGGCGCTCGTCTCACATCAACGACAACTCACAGACGATCAAATCCGTGAACTCATTCGTCGGGATGCGGTAATAGGCGGTGTTTTTGATGCGTGGATGCTATATAATCATTGGGAAAGGGGCGTTTCGGACCCCCGGGCAACCGGTGTCCAACTGGCCCATATCGTCGATCATTTTGACCACATCTGTGATCTCGCCGGCAATGCCCACCACATTGCAATCGGCAGTGACCTGGATGGCGGATATGGCACGGAGCAATCTCCCTATGACCTTGGCGACATTACCGGGCTGCAGCGACTAACCGATATATTAGCCGATCGTGGTTATTCCGAGGCCGATATTGAACGGATTTTTCACGGCAACTGGCTGAGGTTTCTGCGCAAGAACCTGCCGGCCTAACCGGTTAGGGCGTTGCCCCGATGCGTTCCTCCTGGAGTTTTCGCTGATAAGCGGCTTTTGCTTCCACATCTTCTTTGGCAGACACCCCGAAATAAATTAAACCCAATGCTTTCCGGGAACGTGTTGTGCTGTTGTTTCTCCCCGCCGTGTGAATGGTTAGCGAATGATGGATCAGCAGGTCGCCTGGCTTTGCCCGGATCGGGATTTCTTTATCAACATCTGCCGATCCGTAATCCAGGATCTGTTGGGAAAAGCCTAATGTCGTCGTTCGTCCATGCGGCCGCATGCCGGTAAGGTGCGATCCTTTGATGTATCTTACGCACCCGTTTTCTTCGTCTGCCGGTTCAAGGGCCATCCACATGGTAACCGCAACCGAAGGTTTCAGCATAAAGTAATAACCGTCTTGATGGGGAGGCGTGGGTTTTCCAATCCGTGGGGGCTTATTAAAGTACTCGAGTGTTTTACCTATTACGTCGTCTGCTAACAAAAAGCCCGCAATATCTTTAAACTTGCCCTTATTCAGAATGCCGTTAAAGAACGGGTCATACCGATCGATATCGATTAGTTGCTTTAATGTCGAAGGGTCGGTTTCGTCTTCGAAAAATACCTTTTCACGGGGCATGTTAGGCGTGACATGCGCTATAACCCGCTCGAAATTCTGGATGATTTCGGTGACTTCGTCGGTATCCAGAAACCCCGGGATCAGAACGTAACCATCGCGCTCGAACGTTTCTTTGATTATCTTTGTGTCCATACTGGATGCTGTTTTGATCAAATTTACCAAGGTTAGACAGCGCCTGCTACGCCGACTTCAATTCCAGCATTCGCCGGTACTCGCTTGGAGACATTCCTTTCAGTCGTTTGAATTGCCTGTTGAAATTGGCTAAATTATTGAACCCGCATTCATACGCAATATTTACTACGTTTTCGTCGCTGTCCGCCAATAACTTACATACATGCCCGATGCGGATGGTGTTGAGGTATTCGATAAAGGTCATCCGATAGTGCTCTTTGAAGAAATTGCAGAATGTGGTGGTGGCCATGCTGGCCTCGGAGGCTACTTCATTGAGCGTGATTTCGCGATGGAAATTGCGCAGGATATAATCCGTGATTTTGCTGTACCGATCCGAATAATAACCCTTGGTGTGCTGCATATAATTCGGGCTGGCCAGCGGTTCGTAATCGATACTATGGGCAAGGATGTCGAAGATCGCAAAAAGCGACGATAAGCGTTTCAGTCCGCTTTCACCGATCATCCCATTCATTAAGCGATTGATTTGTAACCTGGTTCTGCCGTGAATAACCAGTCCGCGTTTGGATAGATCCAGCACTTTTTTCAGTGGCTCCATCTCAGGCAGACAGAGAAAATTTTCACCGAGAAAGTCTTCTACAAAATGTACGACCACTGCGTTGGCTTCCTGCTTGGTCTGTCGTTGTACGTATGCAGCGTCGTTTACCCATACATGGGGCAACGCAGGTCCCATAAAGACCAGATCCCCTTCGTCGAAATGCCCAATATGATCGCCAACCATGCGTCTACCTGTGCTTTTGTTTACCAAAACAAATTCATATTCCGGATGATAATGCCAGGGACAAGGGAAAAAAGGTCCCTTTTCTGTGAATACGATAAATGACTTATCAAACTCCTTGGGCAAACGGTATTCTACAGCTTTCATAATGCGGGCCAGTAATGTTAGTGATGCTAATTTACTTTTTTCCCATCATGAAAGCAATGGCTGGTCAGTATAATCGCAAAATAGTATTAGGATTCGAAAATATTGTAACGTGTACATTATCTCCGCTTTTTGCGGATCCAGGGCAGCCCAAATAAAGGCCGGAGGAACCCCACACGCCGGATCAGCTCATACGATAATAGGCATCCTGCTACGGTAAACAACAAAACCCCTGTAAATTGAACGGGTGCCGCCATATGAAGCGGGAAGATCAGCAATGACCCTAAGTATAGGAAAACCATGTGCAGGATATAGATCGGATAGGCAGCCTTACTTAAGTACCCCAGGGCCTTGCTGGGGTGATTGAGATAGCGATAGCCAAAGGCGAAAATGCTCAGAACCCAGCAGTTGGACTCAATGGATAGCAAATAGTTGGGAGTTAACGGCTGGAAAAGTACCAGCCGCACAGCGAAAAGTCCGCAGGCGGCGGTCAGGAATACCCACCGCCACCGAAGCAGCATATCCCAAAACGAAGGACCGCACCACACAAAAAAGAAACCAAAGAAAAATGCGAGCAGTCCAAGGAAAAATCCGTGCCAAGTCATGGCATACATCTCAAACGGGACGGGGCGTAGCGTAAGCACTTCGCCAATGAATAATGCGAACACCGGAAGCAACGCCAACGGCGTTCGCATGATCCTTTCCGCCCAATGTGCCAACCGTCGGCCTTCCTGTAATTTCAGGTAATAAAAGGCGGGTGATAAGATGAGGACATAGCTAAATAAATTGCCCAGAAACCAAAGGTGTCCGGGCCCGGGCACGTAACTCGTGGCGAAGTGATAGTGGCGCTGCCAGAGGTAAACATGAAAGGGCACGATCGCTACGACACCAAACAGGAACGGGAGCAAGATCCGCTTGGCCCGTTCCTGCACGAGTTGGCCCCAGGTCCGTTTTCGAAGCGCGAAGTAGACACCCATGCCGGATACAAAGAACAACAAAGGAATCCGCCAGACATTCAGCAGCGTCATCGGCATCCACAGCGATTGCCAAGGTTGGTCATTGCTGATAAACCCGATCATCATACCCCAGGGTTGGAATCCGATGGCCAGATGGTACACGATAAGGAGTCCGATGGCGATGACCCTGATCCAGTCGATATCGTAGCGGCGTTCCATTATTGCAGCATTTTAGCGATTTCCGGACGGACCGTCTCCAGGTAGCTATAATCGAGTGTGAGTCCCATTGGAGCCAACGCTTTACCCATCATATCGTAGGTGCTTTTTACCTCATTAAATGGCGTAATGACCGATTCATAAGCGGTTGCGCCATATTTATTCCGGATGCTTTTATCTGCACCCGCGTCCAATAGCAATTGGACAATCTCCGGTCGGCCAAAGAATGCCGCACTGATGAGTGGCGTGGACCCGTCGTTGTTACGGAAGTCGAGGTCCGCACCGGCGTCGATGAGTATCTTGGCCAGGTCGGTCCGGCCAAAAACGGCTGCCGTGATCAGCGGACTGGACCCGCCGAACGGATCCTTGGCATTGATATCCGAGCCGGCGGCGATATGTTGCCGAAGGGCGTCTTCGTTGCCGCTGACCACGGCGGTATGGATGTCAATCTCCGGGGCATCCACGGGCGTCTTATCTGAATGCGCTTCAGCCTGTGATGAATTTCCGTTGCCTCCGCAGGAAGTAGCGAAAGCCATGCAAGCCGCCAGTATCCATCTAGTGGCTTGGTTAAATAAATTGATACGTTGAATGTTCATGAGTTAATTGATTTTAATAATACCTTAAATTTGCCCGTCGATCGGACCATACAAAGGTCTGCCAACACCGCAATCCCGAAAATGAGTTATGCGGAAAAATGTGTCAAATTTGATAGGGCAAATAAAAATTATGACGCATGGGTATAAATTATGGCGCAAATGTGCGTACAACGACTATCTTTGTCTGTTAAACACCAAGCTAAATGGCCCTATCCGGTTCCCATTCTGTCGACAGTGATTTCCTCATCCGAGTGACCGCCGTGGTGATGGAAAACGTATCGGATGAGCAGTTCGGTGTGTCTGAATTGGCCGACAAAATGCACATGAGCCGGTCAAACCTGCTACGTCGAATCAAACACGCCACTCACCAATCAGCTAGCCAATTCATCCGTGAGGTCCGCTTGAAGCGCGGTATGGAATTGCTGAATGATACCGGATCCACGGTTTCCGAGGTGGCACACGCGGTAGGGTTCAGCAGCACGTCCTATTTTATCAAATGTTTTCGTGAATTTTACGGTTATCCGCCGGGCGAAGTAGGCAAAAGGGCAGAAAGCGAAGCGTTGCCGACAGCCAATATGCCGGTGAAACGAAAGGCCAATTCCCGGATTATAGCGGTTGCCGTTACGGTACTCGTCGTCGCGCTGGGGTTCGCCATTTACCGAGCCGGCCGCTCCACATCCGCTGCGGTACCCGAAAAATCCATTGCCGTATTGCCCTTTAAGAATGATAGCAATGACTCAACCAATGTATACCTGATCAACGGGTTGATGGAATCTACGCTGAATAACCTGCAGCAGATAAAAGACCTTCGGGTGGTCAGTCGCACGTCTGCCGAGAAATACCGGCACACGGCTAAATCCATTCCGGAATTGGCCGGCGAACTTCAGGTCAATTACGTGGTGGAGGGAAGTGGACAGAAGATCGGTAATCGGATACTCCTAAATATTCAGCTGATCGATGCGCAGCAGGACCGTCATTTATGGGCCCGGCAATACGAACGCGAAGTAACCGATATTTTCCAGCTGCAGCAGGAAATCGCCAAGGAGATTGCCAGGGAGGTGCGGGCGATCGTCACGTGGGAAGAGCAGAAGCGGATCGAGCAAATACCGACAACCGATCTGGCAGCTTACGACCTTTTTTTGAAAGCGGCCGAATTGATGCGGCAGGGAGGAAGAGCGAACTTGGAAACCGCCATTGCACTCCTTAAACAGGCGACCGGACGTGACCGTGAATTCGGGCTGGCGTATGCGGTAATGGCAATTGCGTATCACTACCTCGATGTGTTTCAGCAACAACCCCAATACGTCGATTCCATCGGCAGCTATGCCGACAAGGCATTGCTGTACAGTCCCACGTCCGCGGAGAGTTTATTTGCCAAGGGGTTGCACTACGTTAACCAAAAGGCGTATGCGTCCGCTATTCCGTATCTGGAGAAGGCCTTAACGTACAACCCCAACTCGACGTTGGTTCTTCGTTTCCTCTCAGATTTTTACAACTGGTACGTTCCCAATACGGCGAAATACCTTGAATACGCGCTTCAGGGCATGCGGTTGGATCCCGCGGCGCAAGACAGCAGCGCAGCGAGTTATAACTATTTGCACTTGAGTAATGCGTTGGTGCAAACCGGGTTTGTGGATGAATCGCTGCGGTATGTAGAGCAGTCGCTGGCGTACGATCCGGAAAACCCCTATGCTGCGTGGCTTAGAGCCGTTGTGGTGTATGCGAAATACCGCGACTCCCAAAAGGCAGAAAAACTATTATTGGCCCAACTGGCTAAAGATTCGAGTCAAATGAACATCCTGCAGGAACTGGGAAAACTGTATTTCCACACGGGAGATGACCAAGCTGCCTTCCGTTATTATGAACGGTTTCTTCGATTGCGAGAAGAACAGCAGCTGGATTTTTTCCATACGGTCGACCTTGATATGGCGATTCTTTGGTCGAAGCGAGGCAATCGGGAAAAATCGGAGCATCATTTTTCGCAATTCAAAAAATTCGCGGATCATGATCAATCGATTTACAAACATATGCACCTGGCATTGTATGATGCCTACCGGGGGAACGCCTCCGACATGATCGATCACCTCCGTTTGTTCGCAAAGGAAGACAATTATCAATATTGGGTTCTATTATTTAAAGAAGATATCATGGTGGCGCGTTTTAAGGACAACCCCGCTTTCAAAGCCGTATTCGACGAGATCGAAACGAAATTCTGGAATGCGAATAAAAAAATCAGGGAAACATTGGAGGAGAAAGGGTTACTGTAGGCTTGGTGGGCCTACTGACCCCCGGTTGCGAAACGGTATTTAAGTAAGTTAAAAGCAGATGGAAATAAAATGGGGAATTATTGGCGTAGGTGACGTCACAGAGGTAAAAAGTGGCCCTGCCTTCCGGAAAATCGAACATTCGGATTTGGTTGCGGTTATGCGTCGGGATGCGGCGAAGGCGAGGGATTATGCAGAAAGGCATGGAGTGCCCAAGTGGTATTCGGACCCACATGAACTTATCAATGATCCGGAAGTCAACGCAATCTACATAGCGACACCGCCCGACTCACATCTGCTTTATGCTTCGGCGGCGCTCCAAGCCGGAAAGCCCGTGTATCTCGAAAAGCCTATGACATTGAACGGTACCGAAGCAACAGAGCTGGTGCGGTTGCAGCAGGCGCATCAAGGGAAACTCACCGTGGCGCATTACCGGCGGCAACAGCCTTATTTCAAAAAGGTAAAAGAGCTTATTGATTTTCAAATCGGCATTCCCAGGGTTGTCAACCTCCGATACCATCAACAACCGCTGTCAGCCGAAACCTTGCGGTCTCCACGTATGCAATGGCGGTTAAATCCGACGCAGTCGGGCGGCGGGTTGTTCCACGATCTGGCTCCCCATCAACTCGATTTAATGTGTTATTTTTTCGGAAAAGCGGTGTTCAGCAGCGGCTTTGCCTGCAATCAGGCAGGGCTTTATGAAGCAGCCGATGCTGTATCCGGCCAGATTTTATTTCAAAACCATATCCTGTTCAACGGACAATGGGCGTTTAACGTGGCGGAAGACCTGGACATATGTGAAGTGGTCGGTTCCGAGGGGCGGCTGTCGTTTTCCGTTTTCAGCAATCGACCGATTGAGTTAGTCGGCAAGGACGGTATCCGACACGTTCCATTCGAAGCACTCGCCCATGTACAGCAGCCCATGATTGCTGCGACTGTAGCGTATTTCCGGGGCGAGGGGCCTAATCCATGCAGCGTTCAGGAAGGTTGTGAAGTAATGAAGATAATGGACGGCTTTGTTAGCGGAATTTAGTGATTGTTGTAATAACTGCGTGTCGATTTGTGGGTTGTCGAATAACCTTCGGCGGGAAGTGAGACGATAAAGCGGGTGCCGGTCCGTCCGTCACTTTCCATGTTAATCGTGCCACCGTGTGATTCAATGATTGTTTTCGTTAGGTAAAGTCCCAATCCAGTTGTCGGTTCTCCAGCAGTACCTGGCCGTTTCGCTTTGGTGAATTTGTCAAATATTCTTTCTTGCATTGCTTTTGGAACGCCAATTCCGGTGTCCTGGACCACGATCAGTGCCCGGCCGTCGTCGGCCTCCCGGGTTGATACGCTGATCACTCCGCCCGGATGGGTAAATTTAATGCTATTCCAAAGGATGTTGCTGATGGCTCTTGTCAACTTCAGGCGATCGGCTTTAATAACTTTGTTTGACAGCAGCTGTTTGGACAAGACAAGTTGTTTTCCCTCAAACTTGTCCGAAAGCGAAGTCGTACAAGCTTCAACCAGCTCATCTAAATTCTCGTCGGCCAGGACAATTGTTTCGCCGTGGGATTGTTCTGTGGTAAGAATATCTTGAATAAGTATCTGTGCATAGTCACAGGTTTCGGCAATTTTATCGATCAGGTATTGATGTTTGCTCAGTGCAGGGTCGGCTTTCAACAGTGTCCCAAACATGCTTATGGTTGCTAGGGGACTACGTAGATCATGGGCTGCTGCCAACAAGGCGACATTTTGTTTTTCATGGTTTGCATGAAGATGGAAGAGAATGTCAGACTGTTTAATCAGGCCGCAAAAGCTGCCTTGGCAGCTGACCGGAAGCACCGTATTTCCGGTTGACTGCATTAAGTTGAGTACCGTATTGATGGAATCCGTGCAATTTGCCACGGGTCTGCTGCGAAAGCAATCGATTATCAATTGGTGCGATTTCATGCCGAGGTCCGCGGCAGTCACGATTCCAATCGGTTTGTTGTTTTCCAATACCACCACCGCATCCTGTGTGCGCAACAATTCTTTGGCAACACCTACGCCCGTATATGCGTCGAGCGACGTATATTGCTTGGTTATGAGTGATGTTATGTTCATCGTTCAGGCGTGTCTTCGGTTTATTCGTTAATATTATACATCGAAATCCGCACCTTCATATCCACTTGTATGAGTTCACCTTCACCGACACTCGCGAACACATGCTTATGCAACACTTGCATGAGCTGTTCGACGGGTAGTTTCCGAAGTAGTTTCCGGTTTACAAACACCGCTTCTATTCCTTCACTCTCAATTTCGGTATCTACGGACTGGAAGACACCCGGTGCGAGTAAATCCAGTGATCTACTCAACCCATGTTTGCCCTGTACGGCGTTTTTTGCCAGCACCAATACATCGTGGAAAACGGGTAGCTTAAGCTCTTCAAAGCTAATGTCAATTCCGTATGTTTTGCCTGCGCTCAAAGGGATACTCCTTGAAAAAATAATACCAACGGCTCCTGCGCCATCAGCTTGCACAACGCTTCTTTCGTCAGCGGTTTTTTGTTGAAAGCAATGACTGGCGCATATAATTTAGATTTCACTTCATCAGCAACTTCGTCGGACGAGGTATTGACGATTACCCAAACGTCTTTGCTATAGGGCTTGGTGCAGATTGAATCCAATACGCCCCATCCATCCATGCGAGGCATGTGTATATCGAGCAGTAGAAGTATTTTTTTGCCTGCGACCGCTTCCCGTTCAATATGTTCAAGTGCGCTGAAGCCGTCACGGCAAACGATGGGATCATTCAGTGGATAGGCCGATTTTACCAACGTCTTTTGTATCTTCCCTAGCATCGCGTCATCGTCAACAATAAATATGCTCAGATTCATATAACCTGTTCCCGTCTCATAACAGACGGCAAAGGTAGAAACGTGTGGTAATTATACAAGTTTAAACAGCTTGATAATCAGATAATGTAGTGGATTTCTGACAAAGGAGAGCTAGATGATGCGGTCGATCGGCAAGGAAGGAAGGGGGGCGTTTGATGCCAAACACTAAAAGCGGGTTACCGTAATTTCACCCGCAATACATACCGATCATTCGTTATGTAAATTGTTCTTTCATCCGCTGATAAAGCCACATTCGATGCAGCCTCATCCAACCTTATTTTTCCCAACACCTTGCCGGTATCGTTGAATATCCAGATCCCGCCGGGGCCGCTGGCGAACACGTTTCCCTTTGTGTCGATTTTTAGCCCATCGGGTAACCCCTTCAATCCTTCACGTTCATGGGTTGCGCTGTAAAACAGGGTAGGCGTTGACGGCGATCCGCTGACGTCCAGTATGTACCAATCGGCGGCAGCGGGGTCGGAATTTGCTACCAATATCTTTTTCTCGCCGGGAAAAAATGCAATACCATTGGGTCTCGAGATGCTGTCGGTCAGCAACACGACTTCGCCGGTGGGCGTCACCTTGTAAACCCCATTGAACGGGATCTCTTTGGCCGGATCGCTATCGTTCTGTGCGGGCAGGCCGTAAGGCGGATCGGTGAAAAACAGTTCGCCTGTACGGCTGTATATCGCATCGTTCGGGCTGTTAAAGCGTTTGCCATCGTATCGCTCTGCCAGGGTAACGAAAGTCGCTTTCGGTTGGTGCAGCGGGGCATCCATTTTGGCTAGCTGCCGATTGCCATGCTGGCAAAGGACCAAATTGCCCTCCGGGTCGAGCAGAAGTCCATTGCTGCCGGGTTCCTTGCTCTTAGTGGGCTCCGTACCTGTATAACCACTTGGCTGTAGATACACTTCCGCTCCGTCTTCTTCTGTCCATTTGTAAATGGTATTTGCCGGGACATCGGAAAACAGTAGCATTTGCTCATCTTCCACCCATAGGGGCCCTTCACTCCACTCAAAACCTTCGGCAATGATTTCGGCTTTGGCATTGGTGTCAACAATGGCGTCCAATGCCGGATCAAGGCGCTCGATGCTGCCGATGGTCGGGTGATGCTGTTTGGGTTTAGGGTTGTTGCAACCCATTACTAAGATCAGAATGAGGGGGGTGGAAAGCCAATTCATCAGTAGGGCAGTTTAGTTTCGTTATGTCCGCTAGTAAGGCTATGGTTCGGGCGGGGCCTCGGTATCTTCCTCACGTTCTACGGTAATGGTGCATTCGGTAACAAGGGCCGCAAGCGCGCCAATGGCTGCAAAAAGAGGAGCCAGCAAAACTCCCACCACGCCGACAGTTACCGGGAAGCTCATGATTTCTTTGCCGGATTTGTCGGAAATACTAATTTTCCGGACATTACCTTCGGCAATAATCTCTTTAATCTTTTTCAGGAGTTCTTCCCCGTTTATGAAAAATGATTCTTTGTTCATACGGATTCCATTCTTATAGCAAAGATAAATATTCTTCCGTCAATTTCATCTCGTAAGTGGAGCTTGGTAACCATTCAAGCATACACTAAATTTTTATTTAGATTTGATATAAATATACATATTTTTGTCGGACCTACTGCAGTATATGAACAAATATTACGTTACCATTCTTTTTTTATCCCTCTCTATCGGGACTTGGGCACAAACCGGTACGATCAACGGCACCGTGCATACCGTAGACGGCCGTCCTGCAGAATCTGTAAATATTGCGGTTAAAGGCACGCATAGAGGCGCAACTGCCGACGCAAACGGTAACTACCAAATTACTAATGTACGGGAAGGAACGCAGGTTGTTGTGGCTTCTTTCATCGGTTTGGAGACACAGGAACAAACGGTACGGATCCGCGAAGGGGAGACAACGGTTGTTAATTTTGTGCTCGCTGAAAACGAGGCCCAATTGCGGGAAGTGATCGTTTCTGCACAGCGGTCGCCAAACCGTAACACCCAAGTGGCTAAAATCCCGCTCAAAAATCTTGAGAACCCGCAGGTATACCATTCCGTATCCGCTGAAGTGATGAAGCAGCAGGTAGTGACTGCGTATGACGATGCCTTTCGGAATATTCCGGGAATTACACGCACTTGGGAAGCCACGGGTCGTGCAGGCGATGGTGCAGCCTATTTTGCCCTACGGGGTTTTGACGCACAGCCGGCCTTAACGAACGGACTGCCGGGATTGGCCAGCGGTAACCTGGATCCGGCCAATGTGGAGGAAATCCAGGTAATCAAGGGACCATCAGGTACCCTGTTTGGCGGGAGCTTTTACAGTTACGGCGGGCTTATCAACACAATTACCAAACAACCGTATGACGGGTTTGGCGGCGAGGTGACCTACAATTTTGGAAGTTATGGTTTAAACCGGATCACTGCGGATATCAACACCCCTTTAAGCAAAACGGAGAAAATTACGGCGCGTGTCAATGCGGCCTACCATTCGGAGGGAAGTTTCCAGGATGCGGGCTTCAAAAAGTCGTTTTTCATCGCTCCTACGGTCGCGTATGAAGTCAATGACCGGCTCTCCTTCAACGTCATGGCTGAAATTTTAGAAGAGGAGCGATCGGTAGCGCCGGTGTTTTTCCACTCCGATCGATTGAGTCCGCTTGACTTCCGCACCATTGAAGAACTTAACCTCAATCCGACGCTGTCATTCACCAGCAATGACATTACCATCAAGAACCCAAGATATAATCTGCAGGCGCAGATGGTTTATCAGCTGTCAAATCAATGGACTTCCCAGACGGTGGTTTCGCGGGGAACGGTCAAGTCGAACGGTTATTATACCTATATATGGGATGATGTGGCGGGCGATAATTACTTCAGCCAGTATTTCCACAAAGAACAGTTCACCCTGTATACGACCACGATTCAACAAAATTTCAACGGCGATTTCAAGATCGGTAACCTGCGCAACCGGTTGTTGGTGGGCTTGGACTATTACCGCCGCAATGCCATCGACAACGGCTCGGGATGGGGTTGGGCGCGTAGTGTAACGCCGCAGGGTGATGTGGACTACACCGATCCGTTTACGGGTGAGGAATTGCCGCCTGTATACCTCACGCAAGCTTCCATCGAGAACCTGCTAGGGGGGGTGGAAAACACGCAGAGTAACGTCGTAAATAGCTCCTACGGTGCCTACTTCTCCAATGTACTTAATGTGACCCCCGGTCTCATGGCCATGGTGAGCTTCCGGGCCGACTATTTTGATTCCAGGGGCGAAAAAGGCACAGTGGATGACGATTATGACCAATTTGCCCTATCGCCGAAATTGGGATTGGTATACCAGCCCTGGCACGATAAGTTGTCGCTTTTCGTCAATTACCTCAATGCGTTTATTAACGTAGACCCTCAATCGGTATACGATGCGGGCGGCAATTTCCTGGAAGTTAAGTCGTTCAAACCTGAGCAGGCCAACCAGTGGGAATACGGCATGAAGGCCAATCTGTTTCGTGATAAACTCTTTGGTACCGTGTCGGTTTACGACATCCAGGTGTCGGATCGCGTGTATCCCGATCCAACCAACCCGAATAACTCGGTGCAGGGCGGCAAGGTGGGTAGCAGGGGGTTCGAGGTCGACCTGAACGCCAATCCGGTACAGGGGTTGAGTTTGCTGGCAGGCTATAGCTACAACGAAACCAACGTGATTACCGGCAATGGTGAAGATTTTTATTCCGAGCCCGGGCGAAGCCCAGGCGGGCAAGGGCCGCAGCATTTGGCCAATTTTTGGGCAACCTATCGGTTCCCGGAGGGAAAGCTAAAAAATTACGGTATCGGTCTTGGAGGTAACCGTGCCGGTCGATATAAGGTGATTGACAACAGCATGACCGGCGTGTTTTATCTTCCGGCCTATACGTTGGTCAACGCTAGTTTGTTCTATAACGGTGAACGCATACGGATTACGGCCAATTTGAATAACCTGACCAACGAGCAGTACTACGTGGGTTACTGGTCGGTCAATCCGCAAAAGCGGCGCAATTTTGCTGCCAGCGTAGCCTATAAATTTTAACCCATGAAGGCACAGACAATTAATCGATGGTTCCACGTTCATAAATGGACCAGTTTGGTATGTACGCTGTTCCTGTTAATGCTTTGCATTACGGGACTGCCACTCGTGTTCTACGAAGAAATAGATCATTTTTTGCACGATGACATTGAGGCAACGCCTCCGCATGAGGGGGCACCACGCCTTTCGGCCGATGCCATACTCAGCGCGGCGATGGAGAAATTACCCGGCAAAGCGGCAAAGTATGCGTTTTGGGATGAAGACCATCATCCCGGGCAATTGTTTCTGACATTGGCCGACTCGGCCGAAGCACCGATCGAGGCCGACCACTACCTCACCATGAACCAATATACCGCCCGGGTGCTGGAAGCGGCACCCAATGAGATGGACTTCATGCTGGTTATGTATTACCTGCATGTCGAAATGCTGGCGGGCATTCCGGGGAAGTTATTTCTCGGGTTTATGGGCGTGCTATTTATGTTGTCAATGATATCGGGGGTGGTATTATATGGACCGATCATGAAGCGGTTTGATTTCGGAATGATCCGCACAGAAAAGTCCCGGCGGCTGCGTTGGCTTGATCTCCACAACCTGTTGGGCATTGTCACGCTTGCCTGGGCGTCTGTGGTGGGCATTTCCGGCGTCATCAACACATTGGCCGACCCCGCATTGGAAGCATGGCGCGACGGGCAGCTTGCCGAAATGGTGGCCGAATATAAGGATCAACCCAAGGTAACGGGTGAATTTGCTTCTTTGCAAGCAGCACTCGATACCGCCCGGGCCGCCGCCCCGGGAATGGATGTGTCGTTTGTGGCATTTCCAGGTACACTGTACTCCAGTAAGCATCATTATGCTGTGTATATGATCGGCAACACGCCCCTGACTTCACGCATTATCAAGCCAGCGCTTATCGATGCCAAAACCGGTCAGCTTACCGATATGCGTGATATGCCCTGGTACCTGAAAGCCATCTTTATCTCCCAGCCTTTCCACTTCGGCGACTATGGGGGTATACCCATGAAAATCTTGTGGGTGGTTTTTGACCTGCTTACCATTGTTGTTTTGATCTCCGGACTGTATTTATGGTTCGCCAGACGCAAGGCGCGTGCCGCGCAGTTAAAGCGGGTTATTCAACAGGCTGAATCGCTTACCTTATCCAGTCTACAGGAAGATGCCAACCCGTAAACAAAATACCTGGTTAACCCTTTGGGGTATGCCGCTGTTGCTATTTGCCATTACCATCGCGGGGTTGCTGCTGGCCATCATAGGTACGGGGATTTGGCATGGTCTCTCGTGGATCACCCTTTCTGTCCCGGTATATTACATGGTGAAGTACGGATGGGCTTTTTTTACCCCATCACGCCGTCGTTAGTATGTTTGCATTTGAACAGCGAGTTCGTTAGGTTTGTCCTAACGCATGCGGATATCTTTCCCATACATCATTCTCTTCTTCCATGCCATCGTATGGGCGGCCATCCTTTTCTTTCCATTTTTCATTGCTGACCCTGGCACCGGGTATGCGATTGGCTCTATTCGAGGTGTTTTTTTTACCTGGGCAGGTCTTATCCATGCGGTGATATTCTACGTCAATGCCTACGTACTTTTTCCGCAATTCTTTAACAGACGTACGTGGTGGCTGTACGTGTTATCGTCCCTTATGTTAGTGGGCTTTTCCTTGGTGTTCAAATACGCCATCCTGGATCGCTGGTTTTCCGAGGCATTGGCCAACCCGGTTACCTATCGCATCGTCTTCGCACCAAGCTTCGTTTTTTTCGCCATCAGCATCGTTTATCGCAAAATACTGGACAACATTCGCCGGGAACGCCTGCAGAAAGAAGAACGCGCGGAACGGTTGGCTACTGAACTGAAGTTCCTCCGTTCGCAGATCAACCCGCATTTTTTGTTTAACACGCTGACCAATCTGGTAGCGCTGGCGCGGAAGAAATCTGAATTGCTGGAACCCGCATTGATCCAGCTTTCTGATCTGATGCGGTATATGCTTTACGATACGGAGGGCAAGCGTGTGCCGCTTTCCAAAGAGATTACCTACTTGCGCAACTACATCGGGTTGCAACAACTCCGCTTTGACGACACCATCGATGTCTCGACAACGATCGAACTGGCCCCAGAAGCGGGACAACACTATCTCATCGAGCCGATGCTGCTCATCCCTTTTGTGGAAAACGCCTTTAAGCATGGTACCAGCCACCTGGAGCACCCCGAGATTGCCATCCACTTATCGGAGCAGCAAGGTCAACTGGTGTTTAACGTCAGAAACCGGATCGCCCCCCCGTCGGCCGAAACCAGCAAGGACCGGGATTCCGGAATTGGCCTGGCAAACGTAAAAAAAAGACTGGATCTTTTGTATGGCGGCGCATATCGGCTCACAATCGGCGAGCGGGAAGGTTGGTATGAGGTTACCCTTAAACTTGTGCTGTCATGATGCGGTGCCTGGCCATAGACGATGAGAAACTGGTCCGGGATCTTTTGGAGGATAACATCCGGAAGGTGCCGTATCTTCAATTGGTGGGCAGCTGTAAAAACGCGATGGAAGCCATCAATGTGCTTCAGGAGGCATCCGTTGACCTGATATTCCTGGATATCCAAATGCCGGGGCTTAGCGGACTGCAGTTCCTTCGTTCTCTTCCGCACCCCCCTTTAGCAATCTTGGTGACGGCGTATGAACGATATGCACTTGAAGGGTTTGATCTGGACGTGGTCGATTACCTTTTGAAACCCTATGCCTTCGATCGGTTCCTCAAAGCTTGCAACCGGGCGCTGGAACGCCATCAATCCCGGCAAGGTAACGCACGTTCCGCGGCGCCCGGTTCTGATCCCTTTTTCTTCGTCAACGTCGAGTACGCCCAGGTAAAAATTGTTGTTGCGGATATCCGGTACATTGAAGGGCTCAAGGATTATGTGAAGATTCACTTGGCATCGAGCGATAAGCCTGTGCTGACGCGCATGACCCTTAAATCGATGGCGGAGCGCTTGGCTGCCGCGCCATTCATCCGCACACATAAGTCGTTTTTGGTTTCCATTCCACACGTCACCGCGATCAAGCGGGACACCCTCTATCTCGGGGAACGCGAGCTTCCCATCGGCGAAGCCTATCGGGAGCAGGTAGAGCGCATCGTCCGGCCATCCACTAACTAAGCACGTCTACACACGTCAACCGTTTGTCGCGGCAATCGGCCCGTTGGTCTACACATCCAAAATCGGATGGATGTGCATCCTAGCTTTGTTACGGAATCAAATGAAACAACGCGATGGAAACACCAAGAATCATCAGCCTCGTCTCAGTCGTGATCTTCCTGATAGGAAGCCAGGGGGCGGTGGCTCAGGATCGACCAAAGGACAAGCGTAGCGAGCAGCGCGATAGCACCGTCAGCGAGGGAAAGCCAAGAATATTGGCAGAGGTACAGGTTAGCGCCGGTACTTTCGAGGCGAGTGACAAGGCGAAAGGGGCTTCCCTTACACCGATAGATGCAGTGACCGTTGCAGGCAGCAACAACGACTTGTCGCAGGCGCTCCGCGCTTTGCCGGGTGCACAGCAGATCGGCGAACGAGAGGGACTATTTGTACGTGGTGGCACGGGGGAGGAAACCAAGCAATTCATTGATGGCATCCTGGTGAAGAACCCGAATTACCCTTCTGTACCGGGCATCCCCCAATATGCCCGCATTGATCCATTTTTGTTCAAAGGGATCCTGTTCAGTACCGGGGGCTATTCAGCCCTTTATGGCCAGGCGATGAGCAGCGCGCTGATTCTGGAGAGCATCGACATTCCCGAGGCGACCGAAGCCAGCTTCAGTATCTTTCCGGCGAATACTGGATTGGGGTTCCAGCGGCGTGCGAACGACGGCAACAGCGGCTACGGAATCAACCTGGCATATAGCAATCACCGGTTGTACAACGCGATCGTTCCGCAGGGCCCGGAATATTTCGCCGGCCCCAGCTATTTGCAGGGCGATGCTCACTTTCGGATCAAAACAAACGAGCGGGGAATCTTGAAGTTCTACACCAACTGGAATGGCAGCGAAGTAGGACTGACCCAGCCGGATGTCGATGATCCGGACCGCCGCTCGGCGTATTTCGTGCGGGGTCGGAATACGTACAACAACCTGAATCTGGTTCGCTACTTCGGCAATAACTGGAAAATGGATGTCAGCGCCGGATACAGTTTCCTGCGTACGTCCATCCGTTCGGATCAGGCTGGCCACTCCGATCGGGATGAGCACTTTGCCCAATTGCGTACGGTTTTCTCGAAAGGCTTTGCCCGCAATCAAGCCATCCGTTTCGGTGCGGAACATTTCTTTACCCGGGAAACGGGGACTTGGGAAGACCGTCCCATCCGATTCACGGATCAGCTTACTTCGGCATTTGCGGAGGGGGACGTTTACCTTACCACGCGCTTGGGGGCCAAGGTCGGTGGGCGTGTCGAACATTCATCGGCTCTGCAGCGCTGGGCATTTGCCCCACGTGTTAGCCTGGGTTACCGGCTGGGGCCGGACGGCCAGCTGAACGCGGCATATGGCATCTTTTATCAAGCGCCGTCATCGATTTACCTGTATGATCATCCGGAATTGGGATTCTCGCGGGCGGCCCACTACCTGGTCAACTACACCTATAACGGTGGCAACCGGTTTTTCCGGGCGGAAGCCTATTATAAACGGTACGACGGATTATTACGGACCGAACCCATCCTGGCGACATCCGGCGCGGGCGATGCCAAAGGTCTCGAATTCTTTTTCCGTGATAAGCGGACGTTTGCCAACCTGGATTACTGGATTACGTATACGTATATCGATACCAAGCGCCAGTTTCTGGATTATCCAGCGCTGCTAAAGCCCACTTTTGCGGCGCCCCATACCGGCACGTTGGCAGTCAAGAAATATTTCCCGGCCCTTTCCACCAACATCAACGTGTCGTACACTTTCGCATCGGGAAGACCCTTTTACGATATCGTGCCATCACCGGGACCGGAATCCTCATCGATCCGGCATGCAGGCACGACTCGGCCCTATAGCGTGGTGAATCTGCACGTGGCCTACCTCACCAGTTTTTTCAAGCGGTCTAAGCTGAAAAACTTCTCCGGTATCGGCATGGGCGTAAACAACCTATTGGGCACCAAACAGGTCTTCGGGTATCAGTACAGTACCGGCGGACAATACCGGCAGGCCATCACCCTGCCGGCACCCCGCTACTACTACATCGGCGTGTTCATGAATTGGGGGGTGGACCGCAGAGACGACTTCATGGATAACCAACTTCTTTAGTTCACATTATCACAAAATCACAAAAGCAATGAAAAAAGTAATCATCATGCTTGTCGCGCTGATTCCGGTCAGCGGGTTCGCCCAGGATCAGGGCGGCGCAAGCACCCTGGAACAACTGGTCGCTAAATTGGATAACGCGACTACCGTGGCTGACTACGAGGCATTGGAATCGCAATTCGCGGCGCTTTCAGCGACCGACAATCAATGGTTGCCACCGTATTACGCGGCATTATGCGACGCCAACATTGGCTTCCTGCTCGAAAAAGAAGGCGACCGTATTGAACGCTACAGCGACCGTGGCCTCGAGCAATTAAAAGAAGCCCGATCACGTATTGACAGTGCAACCCAGCGGAAGGAGCTGGCTGAAGTTTATGTAGTTGCCAGCTTGCTATACCGCACGAAGGTGTTCATCAATCCAATGACCATGGGACGTAAGTACGGCCCCACGGCTGGTAAATACCTTGAGTTGGCATTGAAGCTCGACGCTGACAATCCCCGTGCCGTCTATGTAGACGCTTGGAATAAGTACCACACACCGAAGATGTGGGGCGGCGACAAGCGCCTGGCAAAAGAACTCGCCCATAAAAGTCTGGCATTGCTTGCCAAGGAAAAGCCGGGTGTTCAGCCCCATTGGGGGGCTCGCGAAAACAAGGAGTTAATAAACGATTGATCACATAAAAACGTACAACCATGTTTTTCCCATTCATTATCATCGTGCGGCTGCTGTTCGCAGCTAGCATGGTCTTCATCCTCGGCTATGTCTTTGGCGGGTTTTCGAAGAAAAGATCATTGACCCGGCTAACGAGGGTGGCAGCGATATTAATCATCGTACTGTTTGTAGCGGCAAACATTTTTTTCATGCGGCAATTGGTCCATCGGGATAGCGATGGGCGATTCGGCGGCATCTGTGTTGAGCAGCCGGATACTCGGTAAAGCGGTATGGTAGCGGGAGCCGTCTCATAGGAAATGAGACGGCTTTTTTAATCCTCGAGCCCTTTCCCGGCTAATATTTTGGGGATGTATTTTTCAATTCTTGATTCCCGGGTTTTGGATTGCTTTGCCTGCGAAAAATAAAAGATGTAAGCCCTTTGTCTGCCGGGCGTCAACGCATCGAAGGCCGCTTTGAGGGTAGCCATTTCGTCCAATTTCTTTTGGAATTCCTCCGGCACGATAAAATCTGACGTCTTTTTCAAAGGCACTTTCAAGCCGGCCTTTTCTACCTCAATCGCTTGATGCACATACGCTTTCAGTGTCTTGTCCAACTCAACAATTTCCCGGACATCGGTAAACCGGATCTGACGGGTGGCTTGTACGTTTTCTGTTTGCTGGATTAATATCCCATGGTCATCCTTCAGCAGGGCACCTTTGAAAAAAAGCAGCGCACAATATTCCTTGAATCCGTGAACAAGGACGACGTTTTTGCCTTGTAATGTGTAACAAGGCTGGCCCCATTTCAGCTCTTCGGTCAGTCCGCAATCGAGGATGATTCTTCTTAGCGCGGCGTATTCCTTCTGCCACGGCGTATCCTCGTTAAAAAACCAGTCAACTTTCGGATTTGTCGTCATGTGATTGTTATTAAACAGACCAAGATAGACAAAATAGTTCCCCAGCAACAACGTCTGTACAGACTTATTTCAGTCTGGTGTACGAAGCCAAGGTCACTGACCCGGCGTTTCCTCGTAAGTCGGACCGTAAAGGCCAGGTACTTTATTGCCGGTGGCACGCAAATAGACAATCATTTCGCCCCGATGGTGGTAAATATGATTGAACAGAAAGCTGCGGGCGACAATACCCCTAGGCATCGGGCCGAGCACGGTACGATCGCCCACTTTCATGGTCCAAGGTTCTTGTAAGTTTTCGTCGGTGATTGCATTCAGCGCTGTCCGTGCCTTTTCAACGTTTTTCTCAAAGAGTTCGCGCGTTGCATGGATGTCTTCCGGCGCTCCGCGATCCAGGTGATCTGCAGCCAGGTCGTAAACATCTTGAGTGAGCGTTCCTACGTACCAATAATAAATGGTGGCGATGTGCTGCGCCAGCTCACCCATGGTCCAGGAAATCGGCGAAGGTTTGTAATGGATATCTTTTTCAGGCACAGCTTGTAGTAATTTGCGGGTGCTGTTTACTTCTTGCTCGAATTCAGCAATTAAGGATTGTAATATCATAATGCGTTTAAATTTGAATGTGAAACCTTTAGAAAGCTTCCGCTAATTTAGTCATTTTTTATCCGGTTTTTGCAACACTGAAAAAGCGTGGGCGCCGGTGGGAAGGGTTAATTTCCTATCTTTGGCAAAAGGATACACAACGATAAATTTGGATGTTTGATGTTGAAGCGTTAATCCAATTTGGTGGATTGCTGCTGGTTCTTTTGGCAATTTACGGGCAGACCGGACTCTTTTTCTGTTTTTTTCTTCCAAGCGGAGCGCTTCTTTTCATGGCAGGAGTTTTAATTGCCAGCGGCCAGTTTGCGCATAGCTTTTTCGCATTATGCAGCTTGGGCGTGCTCGCTTCGCTGCTGGGCAATGTTACCGGGTACCTGATAGGCTACAAAGCCGGTCCGCTCTTATATCGCAGGCCAGATTCACGATTTTTCAAGAAACAGCATTTAACGGCTGCCGAGAACTTTTATCATAAATACGGTTCCTTAGCTTTATCCATTGGCGTATTTTTTCCATTGATCCGCACGTTTGGCCCCATCGTAGCCGGGATCATTCGGTTAAAATTCAGCCGTGTTGTACTCTTTGCTTTGATAGGTTCAGCCGGTTGGATCCTTTCGTTTGCAACCGCAGGCTACCTTGTCGGAAGCATGCCGTTTTTGCGTCCCTACCTCCACTATGTGGTTATGGTCGTCATCTTGGTTGTTTCCGTGCCAATCGCAATCAAGATCATCCGGGAGATGCAACGCAAATAATACTAATTTTATTAGTTATATTTGTGGGATGCAACACAAATTATTTGATGATAACGCGCATTTGCTTTTACCGAAGGAGCTGATGGCGTATCTTCCCGGGTTTTTAGCCGAGTCGGAAGCAGATGCACTTTTGGATTTTCTACTTAATCATGTGCCTTGGCAGCAGCATAAGGCGGTTTTATACGATAAAGAGATCATTACCCCGAGGCTTACCGCCTGGTATGGTGACCGGCCAATACGTGATGGCGACGTACGGACGCCCGTCCCCTGGATTCCTGAACTGTGGGAACTGAAGGGAAAAGTTGAACGCGCAACCGGCAGCACGTTCCAAGGCGTGTTGTTAAACCTTTATCGCGATGAGAACGACTCGGTTGCCTGGCATGCCGATAAAGATACGGTACCCGGGCATAAGACCGAGATTGCCTCGCTCAGCCTTGGGCAGGAACGCGACTTCGATTTTCGGAAAAAGGAAAATCACCGTCTACGTTATTCCATCCGATTGCAGCACGGTTCATTGCTGTTGATGAAAGGTGATCTACAGCGTTATTGGGAGCACCGCATTGCCAAATCTGCCATCGCCATGAAACCGCGGATAAACTTGACATTCCGCAAATCGGCCCTACTTGACAGGTTCGCGTAAAATAGTCCTTAACTTTTCCGAAGCTGTCTTCCGGAAGTCGGATAAATAGATCTCATGGTGTACGCCGTTCCGTTTCAGTCCGTGGGCCTCGGAGAATTGCGCGATCCGCGCCAGCGATTGGGGTTCCGTAGAAAAAGGGCCGATGTGTAACATCTGTATGGATTTACCCTCGATCATCCGATAAAATTCGATATCTCTGGCGAATGTCGGTGCCTTTTTTGATATTACCGTTTCAATTCCTTTTTGCACGTCATTTTCCGTGACGAACTCCGGCATACGGATCAGCAGCCGGTATTCCCATTCACTCCGGGGTATGTTCGCGGGCGCGTCCGACATAGAGAGGTGGCCGAAACGGTGTTCATCATACCACCATAGGCATTCCAGTTTCGGAACAACAAAATCCTTGTCGAATTCTTTACACCTGAACTTTATGGAATAGGCCGTTGCGTAGAGTGCCTGTAATTTTTCGGAAAACAACGGACCGGATGGATCCCCTTTGCCACCCAGCGAAAGAAAATTTGCGGGTTCAATATCCACGAGTTCCGGCGTTGTCTTGGCGCTGTAATATGACGTATACAACTTCGTTAAGTCTAATTTTTCCATGCTTATTGCCGTTTTCCCAGCGAAATAAATCGATGCAGGTGACAACCTTGTGGCAGGTGGCTCTCTCGATAAATCTCGAATAAGGGAAACTTTCTCGCCGGAGCACTGTTAGCATTTCGGTTATTCGTAGCTGGAGTGGCCATCACGTTAGCCCATCCAGCGAGGTTTAAGCAACAGGGGCGCTTGCCATTTGCTGCTGATTATTACCAGATTAGAACTGCTAATTGAAAAAATCGATGTTTTATTTATGGGCGATTTGTGCCCGAAGCAGGACACCTGTGGAGTGGCGCGATGCCTAGGCGTGTATTATAATCAATTTATCAATTTATCATGAGAAGTTTGTTAAACAAATCGGCACCACGTAGCGTAACGGGTTTTGTCGCCGCATTGGCGGTATGTTTTATCAGCGGCCTTTCACCAAGTTTCGCCCAGGACCCCATCCGGGGCACCGTACTGGATGAAAACAGCCAGCCGCTCACGGGCGTTTCCATAACCGTTCAGCCGGGCGGTACCCAGACCGTAACGGATGAAAATGGAAATTTCCAGCTCGTTGCTGCCATCGGTGATACGCTTGCGTTCACCTTTCTGGGATATGAGCCGGCAACCCACGTCGTTGAAAACGACGATCCAATCGTGAAGACGTTGGTTGTAGCGGGAGCAACCGACTTGGAAGAAGTGGTGGTCGTTGGGTACGGTACACAGAAGAAATCAAATTTAACGGGTGCAGTATCCGCGGTGAATGCCAGGGAACTTACAAAAATATCGCCTTCCAATCTTTCCAACACGTTGGCGGGCAGGGCACCGGGGGTCAACGTTACCAATACCTCGGGATTAAGTGGAGCAACGTCGAGTATCCGGATCCGCGGAGGTTTCGGCGAGCCACTATACGTGATTGATGGCGTTGTGCGAGATAAAGCAGCATTCGACGCGCTGGAAGCCTTTGAAGTGGATCAGATGAGCTTTTTGAAAGATGCGGCTACTGCGTCGATTTACGGCTCAAGGGCCGGAAACGGCGTGGTGCTGGTTACCACCAGGAAAGGGACCCAGCAAAAGCCCACGTTTAATTTTCAATCCAATTATACCTTGGGACAGCCCACCATGACGTTGCTTTCGGATTTGACTACCGCGACTGATGAATTGATTTATCAGAATCGTGTGGCAACGTTTAATGGCACGCCGTTACCCAACGGCGACGAAGAATTTGAATATTTCCGCAACCGGAGTTATAATGTGCATGATTTTATTTGGCGCAATCCCGTGAGTCACCGGCAATCGCTCAGTGTAAACGGCGGATCTGAGCGGGTTACCTACTACTCCCTGTTGAGTTACCGGGGCGAGCAAGGATCCTACAAATCATTGGAGCACGGCAAATTCAATTTGCGCAGCAACGTATCGGCGAAGATCAATGAAAGCATTTCCATTGATCTGAATCTCTCCGCCTACCAGCAAAACGGCGACCGGTTCTATTGGCCGTTTACGGGAGACGACGATTATAACGTTTCAGACTTGTACCGCGTTACTTTCAACTGGCCAAAGACCTATCCGTTCTACACGGAGGCCGACGGTACCCCGGCGGACTATGTAACGAGCTACCCCGTACAGACGCCCATGGGAAGCTGGCTGGCCTGGAGCGTCATCGACCAGGTCATCGGCGATCGATACATCAAAACCAGGGAGCGGCAATTTAACCCCATTTTGTCGGTAAATATTAAGCTTGACAAGGTAACGCCCGGTTTGTCTACAAAGGTGGTTGGCAGCTACCTCGGAGAGGACTATATGCGGAAAAAATACCTGACCTTCCAAACCAATTACCAGTTCATTCCTGCCGATCCGGATGGCAATCGGTTTATCCCAGCCGCGCCTGATCCCAACCGGACCAATACATTTAATTTCAGTCAGAACCAACCCTTTCTCGACTATGAAATCCATACCAATTGGGCCTATCAGTTCAATTGGTTTCTGAATTATACGCGCACATTTGGCAACCATGCGATCGATGCTTTGGCGGTTTTCGAACAAGCGGAAGACGGATTGTTTGCCGCTTACGCACGGGGCGAAAATCCGATTACCAATTACGATCAAATGTTTGCTTACCCAACGGATCGGCAGTTCCGGGAGGCAGATGGCTGGGAGGAAATTGGATCAAGGCAATCATTCATCGGCCGGGTGAATTATAACTATGATAGTCGTTACATCGCTGAATTTTCGTTTCGGTACGATGGGAATACGCTGTTTCCAGAGCATCAGCGGTGGGGATTTTTCCCTTCTGTTTCCGCGGCCTGGCGGATTTCGGAAGAGGCATTTTTTCAGAATGCCGAAACCGCCATTAACGAGTTGAAGCTTCGTGCTTCGTATGGTACGACGGGTAACGATCTTATGATCAGTACGGACGACCGGATACCGGCGTTTTCCTTTACCGAACGTTACGTGAATTCCGGAGGCTACATGTTCGGCGACCGTTATTACGGTGCGATTGCACCCGGCCCGACGCCCAGCCCGAACCTGACCTGGGCCACCTCCACCAGTTATAATGCCGGATTGGACGTGGGGATTTTTAACAGTAAGCTGACCACTGCGCTCGACGTGTTTTTAAGAGAGGAAACCAATATTCTCGGACCCCGGTTAGTCTCCGTTCCGGATAATTACGGACAAGACCTGGCTCCGGAAAACTATGCCGCGCGATCTTGGCGAGGTGGAGAGTTTACCGTGCAATGGAACGATCAACTGGCTGCCAACAATGAGGTTCGCTATACCGTAAATGCGAATCTCGGTTACGCAAAAGACCGTTGGGATGTCTATGACGAAAGCGCCGCCTATGCGCCCGGAGGGAATCGTCATTTTGAGTCACGTATCGGATTGCCTCACGAGCGGATCATCGGGCTGAAAGTACTGGGCATTATCCGTACCCAAGAACAGTTGGACGAATTGCTGGCGCAGGGTTTCACGCAGTACGGGCGTAATCCGTACCTGGGTGGGTTGTATTTTGAAGACGTGCGCGGCGATGGATTTGCACCGGGGGCCGACGGGAAAATTGATGGAAACGACATTCAACTGCTGTCTACCAAAGCAACGCCCTTAATCAATTACGGATTCGGGTTCGACATAAGTTATCGAAGTTTTGCCTTGCAGGCACATTTTCAAGGGGTGATGGCTTATGACCGCATTATCAGCAATCAAGAAGGGCCGGGTATGCGGCAGCACGGCGGGGCGATACGTCCTTATTATCCGATATGGGCATCGGATGACGTGTGGACACCAGAAAATCCCGACGCAAAATACCCAAGACCTATCGGGCAGAATTGGTTCGAGTCGGGCACCGGCGCCTCTTCCTTTTGGATTCGGAATGGAGCGTATCTGCGGTTACGGACGCTGAATGTGGCCTATACGCTGCCTGAAAGCTGGATGTCCGCTTTGCGTCTCAACAATGCCCAGTTGTTCTTCAACGGGACGAATTTGTTTTTCCTTTCGGCCATGCGCGAATTTCACGATCCCGAACAAGAAAACTACGACTCTTATCCGGTGATGAAGACGTTCACTTTCGGACTGGATGTCAGCTTCTAAACACCTTGTATGAAGATGAAACTACGCGAGTGCAAGCCGCAACACTGAAAAAGAAAATGCATAAAGATGAAAAAGATAATTTATATACTGATTAGCATCGGAGGTCTGTTTGCCTCTTGTAAAGATGTGTTGGATATCGACGATTTAACCAGCTATGATCCCGAACAAGTTTGGAACGACCCGAACTTAGCGAACGCGTACATGGCCAATGTTTACGAAATGTTTGGCAATTGGAGTACGACAGCCGAACAACGTAGCGAGCAGCTCATCGGGATCCACTTTTATCCCAACCGGATTACCATCTCAAATGACGAGTACAAGTCGTGGGACTATAACCGGATTCGCCTCATTAACCAAGCCATTCAGGATGTGAATGCTGGGTCATTGGACCAATCGGTAAAAGATAACATAACCGGGCAAGCCTTATTTATGCGTGCATATGCCTATTTCCAGATGGTGATGTATCATGGAGGAGTGCCGTACGTGACGATCCCGCAGGATCGGTACGAAGACGACCTCTATGTGCCGCGCAATTCGACAGCCGAGTGTTTTGAATTGATCCTTCGCGATCTGGATGACGCGATCTCGAAACTGCCCGAGCAGATCGAGAAAACCTCGGCCGACTACGGAAAGATAGACGGCATGTTTGCGCTGGCCTTTAAAGCCAAAGTGTTGCTGTATCGGGCATCCCCGCAATTTCATCCGTCCAATCCCTGGAATAATGCGGATTGGCAAACCGCTTATGACGTCAATAAACAAGCTTACGATGCGTTAGGGACCAACGGTTATACCCTAGCGGACAATTACGAGGATATCGCATTGGCAGAACGCGGCCCGGAAGTCGTCTTTGCCGTAATCAACGCTTATCCCAATAAGGTCGCTGTGTGGGACCACGGGGTACGGCCCGGTTCGGAAAGCCGCGGTGCTGCGAATGCCTGTCCTACGTGGGAGTATGTCAAAATGTTTCCAATGAAAGATGGAAAAGCATTTGATGACCCAACGAGTGATTACTACAAGACAGAGGACGAGTTCTTACAAAGCTATTGGGAAAATCGGGATCCCCGTTTCGAGAAATCAGTGGTATGGAATGGCAAACTGTATGAAGTCTCCGGAAAAACCGGTCGCCGGCAGTATACCGCATTGGGTGTAGCGCATGAACTCGACGATTTTGGTGTCAATCCACGCGCTGGCGTAAACTCCACAAACCTGGATCGGTACAGCGGATTTTTTATAGAAAAGAACAGTTTATTGCGGCTTACGCAAGGAGAAGTTCAGCAATACGACGTGGATTTTGTGTTAATGCGTTTTGCAGAAGTAATGTTAAATTACGCAGAGACCGCCAATGAAACCGGCAGGATGGATGAGGCAATGAATGTATTGAAGCAAATTCGCCAGCGGGCGGGGATCGAGCCCGGTGCGGATGGCAACTACGGTATCAAGGCCTCTTCAAGAACCGAAATGCGGGAGGCGATTTTGGCAGAGCGGAATATTGAATTCTGTTTTGAAGGCCATCGCTTCTGGGATTTAAGGCGACTACGTATGCTCGACCGCTTGGATGGCACAACGAAACATGGGGTGGAGGCGATTGCCGTAGAAGCAGATGGGACAGAGATGTCTATCACCGAAGCCCGGACAAAAGCATCCACCTATGCGTTACAGGAAGATGATTTCAAATACCGACTGTTGCAGGTGCCGCTGTCTGGTGTCCGTGTGAATTCGGTACCGGAAACGTATTATTTCTTTCCCATCCAAGAGAGCGTCATCGACCGGAATCCCAAAATTGAGCAGAATGCGAATTGGGGAGGTATGTTTAATCCGACACTTGAATAGTACCAAAAACGAAAGGCCCGGCGTTTTGGGGTAGCCGGACCTCTCTTATCAACCTAAACCTATCTCATAAACGCACGGATGGTGTGCTTATTGTATACGACGGATAAAATACTGCAAAATGTTTTTCCATAGTTTCATTGGACCGATTGCTTTCGCGCGAAAAGGTAGGCAACGGATGAATCATTATAGGATACTTCGGCTTGTAGGTTCTCGCCATCTTTCCAGTATCTAATAACTTTGGGGAGTGCATTGTGTTGGTTCTCACAGATGAAAGAGCGGCCATCCGCTTCGACCACGCGAAAGTTGATTGCTTCAATTTCTTCCATTAACCTGACTTGGTAGTGCCACACACCTGCAATCGGCGATAAGATAGCCTTTTCCCGCCACACGGTATCCTTTCCGCTCAAGATGTAACTATGGCCTATATACGTTGAATCGTTCAACCGTTTCCACGTCTCAATGGTCTGTTCCCCCGCCTCTTCATTGGTGCGGGTCCATTCACCGACCAGAAAATCGAATTTTTTTTCAGGCTGGCAGCATGTCAGTAAAATAAACGGAAGTATGGCCAATGTTCTCATGATGTGACTAACCTATTTTAATTTATTACCATACGCTTAAGAACTAAAATTGTTTAGGTTTTTTATACTGGTCGGCGAGTGCAGTTATCTCATCGATCCACCCAAAAGATAAGGCCGTGATTTCCTTATGGTTGGTGGCCGGCGAAATTAGGACGGAATTTGACAACCCTATGTCAGATGTTAGTCTTTGTTATGTGCTACCCAGATGAGCTTCGAGGTGTCGTAGCCTATTTCCTTCGCCCGTTCGAGGTAATCTTTTTTGACATCGGGTGGTATGGTGGTTGTCCTTGACAAAATCCAGAGGTATTTGAGGCTTTCGCCGGCAACCAGGGCATATTGGTAGTCGGCGTCGATGGCAATGACGTTATAGCCTGAATAAAAAGGCCCAAAGAAAGAAACCTTGAGCGCTGCAGTCTGTTTATCTTTTCTAAATTTAGCTTTTCCCGTGGCAGATTTCCACGCATTCTTTACGGTGTCGAAGCCCCTGTTTACCACTCGGACCGTTCCGTCGTCATTGAGGCTATACCTGGCCGTCACGTTGTTCAGGTTTCTTTCAAATCGGTGGTCAAAACGCGCTATCTCATACCATGTGCCCAAATAACGGTCGAGCTCAAAATGGTTGATGGGTTTTGCTTTCCGGGGAATGCTGCCGCAAGTAGAAAACAAAGCAACACCCAACAATCCCGCCCCCACTAACCAATAGGTTCTATTGTCAATTTTCATGCTATCCGTTCGTTAATGTGTTACTACGTTCAATCTTACCTAGGGTAACAGATTTCGTTGTCGATAGTTTGACAGTACGCCCACGAAATCGCGAAATAAACCGTATCTTCGTTCTAAGTTTTCCCCAGAAAATAATGAACCGATAGATTATGGTAAATTTTTATCCGAACCGCAGAACATTCATTCAGGGCGCCGGCGCTGTTTTGACATTATCGGCCCTGCAAGCTAAGGGACTAACATTTGCCGGAACACGCAGTAACTTGCGGGTGGGGTTAATCGGAGCTGGTTGGTATGGGAAAAGTGACCTTTTCAAGCTCATCCAGGTCCGTGATGTGGAAGTAGTCGCCGTATGCGATGTGGACGGAAATCACCTGAAAGAAGCTGGAAAGCTGATCAGCGAGCGGCAGGTTTCAAGGAAGATCCCCCAGCTGTATAGCGATTATCGGAAGATGCTTGCAGACCATAAATTCGATCTTATCCTCATTGGAACGCCCGACCATTGGCATGCGCAACAGGCCATTGATGCAATGACATCCGGAGCACATCTTTACCTGCAAAAGCCGGTTAGCGTCGATGTGCTCGAGGGAGAAGCTATCCTTAGCACGGCACGCAAATACAACCGAAAAGTACAGATAGGCACGCAAAGGCGAAGTACCCCTCATTTGATAGATGCAAAAGAGCAGGTGATTGACAAGGGGTTGCTCGGTAAGATATCACATGTTGAGATGTGTTGCTACTACCACATGCGAAGAAATGGAAATCCGCCTGCGGAGCCCGTTCCTGAATTTCTTGACTATGAAATGTGGACCGGTCCCGCTCCCTTACGGCCTTACGATGGATTACCACATGGAGGTTGGTGGCGGACTTTTATGGAATACGGCAACGGAGTCACAGGCGATATGTGCGTTCACATGTTTGACACGGTACGCTGGTTGTTGGGGCTCAAATGGCCAAAACGGATCCATGCAACGGGCGGGATCTATGTTCAGAAAGGTGGAAAATCAACAATTGCCGATACGCAGACCGCCATTTTTGAGTACGATGAATTAAATTGCATATGGCAGCACCGCACCTGGGGCAACCCAACAGATGCCGACTATCCATGGGCATTTATGATTTACGGTGATAAAGGCACGCTCAAAGGAAGTGTCATGAAGTATGAGTTTATTCCGACCGGCAAAGGCGATCGCATTGCGAAAGATGTCGTGTATGAGAAAACCGAGTTTCCGGAAGATCTCAACGAGTCGCGCATCGAGCTGCATACCGCCCCCGCAACGCGGCGGCACATGCTGGACCTCCTGTCTGCGATTGAAAATGATCATTTGCCCGTTGCGGATATCGAAGAAGGGCACATCTCAACGGCCAGTTGCATACTTGCGAACCTTTCCATGCAGGTGAACCGGCCATTGACTTATGATCCGCAGCAGAAAATATGCATTGGCGATCCGGAAGCGACAGCGTTGCTGAGGAGACCCTATCGGAAACCTTGGAGGCATCCATATGGGAATGGTTGACGAGTTGATGACTAATGCGACGAGGTTTATCCAATGTCTTTTGCGCGTGCCGACCCGCATTTATCAGAGCAGAAAAGAAAGGCCGTACAACGACGGAGGTGGATGAAATGATCTGCCGGAAATTTTCCGGCGTCACCTGTGTTATCGTATAAAAGACATCGAAGACAGGCGATGCTAGCCAAGGGAAGGTCGATGGAAAAATTCTGAGAAAATAAACGGATAACGTAGGTATCTTTGCTCGGGAAATGGGCGCGTTAAAACGGATAAAGGTGGTGTTGATGTTGCTGATTATGTTGTTCATGATCGGGCATGATACTTTTCCGCATGACCATCTCCATGAACGAACGGCGCACACATACAATCACTTCGTTTGTGATAATTGTGAGGGAGGTATCCTGGACCGGCTATTGGAAAATCACGCCCATGCTAACCACTCCCACGCGTATTCACACGCCAGCCATATCTTCCGATTTGTCAAGCAACAGCTGCCCTATACAACTTTCATAGCGGATTGGATAAGTCTCGGCCAGCCATCGTTTGTAGTTTGTCGTCGCCGATCCCCCGCACGGTCGAAACCTTATGTTCAAAACCTCGGTCTACTTTCCATCGGCCTCCGGGCTCCCCCGGATTACACTCGTTTTATATAAGAATTCTATTAGCTAGTAGTTTTTGCGGCTATTGCAACGATGGCCTGCATACCTGCACGTTGAAAAATTGATCAAAGCCAGGCCTAACCTCCGTGCCGGTATGGCAACGGATTGTCATGTCTTGCCGGTGGATGAATGAGATTAAGATAAAGAAGATGAAAAAATTTTGGGATAATATCAAGGAATTGATATTTGTTGTGTATAAAACAGACGATGGCGGTCTTACGGCTATAGAGGGAAATGTCGGGCTCATTGCCAGAGGTGACGACGAAGCGTCGCTGGAATCCGATGTGCGTTTTCAGGTAGCCGAATTTTTTGGGAAAGATTTCACCTGCACAGTACGTTTACGTTGGTTTACGGACGTGGTGCTTACCATAAAGCCGTCCGACCAAAGCCTGGGGTAGCTGCCCCGAATCATTCGCGGTCGCTGCGGATTTCCCATTGGTCAATGCTGCCGGGTTCGCCCTGCGCCGCTAGCTAGCAGGAACTGAACGAACTGTCCGGTGGGTCGCGGAGTCTTGCCATAAGGTTGTCACAAACCCGTCTTAGCTTTGTGTTGTTAACATGAAAACTCAAGACGTATGAATATTATTGTAGGCGCAACCGGACAGGTCGGTTCAAATCTTCTTAAGGAACTTAAAAAAGACGGTTTCCCTGTACGTGCCGTGGTCAGGAACCCCGATAAAGTGGCCGACAAATCCATCGAGGCCAAGGCGGCTGATTTATTTGATGTCAAGCAACTTATTGCTTCATTCCAGGGAGGATCGGCAGTTTTCGTCCTGACACCGGAAGATCCCACCTCGAATGATATCCTTGGTGAGACCGAACGCATTGTCGAAAACTACCGGAAGGCTATTCAAGCGACGGGTATCAAAAAAGTGGTAGCGCTGTCATGTGTGGGGGCGCATGTGGAAGGCAGCACTGGAAACATCTTAATGTCGCGCATATTAGAACAGGGGCTCGCCGATCTCGATGCCGACAAGGTATTTATCCGGCCTTCGTATTATTTCAGCAACTGGTTGGCCTATTGGCAAACTATGGAACAGCATGGGGTACTTCCGACGTTTTTCCCCGGAAAATTGAAAATTGAAATGCATTCGCCTATTGATCTGGCCGGATTCATCGCCAAGGTCATGGCCCGAGAATCATTCGGAGGAAACGCAGTTTATGAGTTGATTGGGCAACGGCCTTACAGCTCGGAAGACGTTGCGGAAGCCTTTTCAACACTGTTTAATAAAACGGTGACCGCCCAATCCATTCCCCGGGAAAAATGGCAGGAAAATCTGTTATCGGTCGGATTTACCGAAAACACAGCAGCCAATCTTGCAGACATGACCCAGGCGGTGATCGACGGAAGGACGGCACTGGAACGACCGGATGATGCCGTAAAACTCCCGACATCGTTGGCGCAATACCTTCGGGATCCGAACCTTGTACGCTGAAAGCTTTTTTCGCATTTTGCCACTTTATGGTGCGGGCCGTTCTATCTTTGCGGGATGGCAAAGATACTTTTACGAATTTCACTTGCACTTGTGTTCTCGGTTGTTCAGGCCCTGGCCTATCCGCAAGCGACCCAACGCTACAACATTGAACTTCAAAACGGGGATCTTTTATTTGTGGGCGCGAAAAGCGAAGACCTTTCCGGGGCGATTAACCGGGTTACCCAAAGAGAAACGAGCAAGGCTTTCGACCACGTGGCTTTAGTGGAAGTGTTTCACGGCCGTATCTACCTGATCCATGCAACCGGGGAGAAAGGTACCCTACGGGAACCGATCGGCGATTACATCCAGCGGTCCTCATCCGAACGTCGCGGGTTGTTCATTTTCAGATTGAAAAGCGATTACCAGCCGTGCATTTCCGATGCCATCGCCGAGGCAAAGAAATGGTTGGGAAAGCCGTATAATTGGTCTTATGTATTGAATGATAGCTCGGTATATTGTTCGGATTTAGTGGAACGGGCTTTTAGGAAATGTCATCTTTTCGAATTGGAGCCGATGACTTTCAAAGATCCGGAGACGAAGGAGTTTGATGCGTATTGGGTTCGTTTTTATGATGCGCTTGGCATCCCCGTGCCGGAAGGACAGCTCGGTTGCAATCCAAACGGGTTGGCAGCGAGCGACAAGTTGTCGATCGTGGGGCGGTTGCATTATTCAGATTGATTTGATGTACCTTTGCCGGAAGTCTAGATTGTCCAGACCCTAGATTGTCCCGACCGCCCCATTGTATTGTCTATTTTACACCGTCGCATCCGGTGTTCAGCCTGTACTTTGTTAAGTAAAAAAATCATTCATGGCAGATATCTTGCATAGAATCGGTATTAAATCGCCATCGGTCGACAACGTGTAACGGGCACTGACTACTTCGACTGGCCTTGCTCATTTTTTTTCTGTTTTGTTAATTAATTACTTGCGCGGTTAAGTTGTTATGCTTATATTCGGCCTAGGTTTAGGTTGATAGTCCCCGATCCCATGGGGGCGACATCTTTTTCCCGGGAAAGATGATTTACCCCGGCTCATTTTTCAGAAAGGAGCTGGGGTTATTTTTTTATTTTAACTATGCCACCTCAATCGCCGGATTCAATTTTAGCAGATCCGTAATAAATGCTGTTTTGTCTTTTGGTGAAATCACGATGCTATCGAACTTGTTATAGAAAATTTCGAGCCGATCCAGCGAAGGCGCGGGTGCACTGATGAAGGTTCGGGTTTTCGTGATTTTCCGGATGGAAGCGATATCTATTTTCCTGTTCTTATAAAGCGGTCCCGCATGAACGATGAGCGCCTTGCCATCGATGAGGTAATGGGTGGCTAAAAAGCACTGGGCGCAAAAAATCGTGGAAAGAAGCATGAGCAAAGCAATTCCCCACGAGGTATAGGCGGCTCTTGGATCCGGCTCATTCAGGGGCAAAATAACCGTCATCAGCGTGACGCCCAACATGAGTCCGACAACCGGAATAAAAAGTGCTAAATCTATTTTTGCCTGATATTTTTGCATCAAGAGCAAGATACAAAAAATACAGCAATTATGTATCGGAAAAAAGCGGTTCCGCAAGCCCGATGAGGAGCCCTTCCGGACCGCGGATGTAGCAGAGCCGATATGAGTTTTCGTATTGAACCAATTCACCCACGAGCTGCGTGCCGAATTGGCGGAGCCTACCCAGCGTCTCATCGATATCTTCCACCGCAAACATGACGCGGAGGTAACCGAGTGCATTCACCGGGGCATTCCGATGATCGGCGACCACAGGTGGTGAGAGAAACCGAGAAATCTCCAGTCGGCTATGGCCATCGGGGGTAACCATCATCGCGATCTCCACACGCTGGTTGCCCAGCCCGGTGACGCGCCCTGCCCATTCACCCTCTACGAAACCTCGCCCTTCGAGTTTAAGACCAAGCTCGGTAAAAAAAGAAATGGCTTCATCGAGGGATTCAACCACAATGCCGACGTTGTCCATTCGCAACAGTTTACTTTTTGCCATCATGTATCTCCTCAATTATTTGTTGGTGCGGTACCGTAGATCTGCAGTGTTGTGCCCTCCGAAAACACGTTACTCCGAATAAATTTTAACGGAAAGAGCTTGACGTCTTCGGGAAACAGCTTATATCCTTTTCCGATAGCGACCGGGGCGACAATCAGCTGGATCTCGTCGAATAAATTTGCTTTCAGCAAGGATTGGGCTAAGGCAATGCTTCCCCACATAATCATGTTTTTCCCGTTACCTTCCTTCAAAGATTTAATATGGGTTACCGCATCGCCTGCTACCAAAGATATATTTCCGTAGCTTCCCCACTGTACTTCCTTTAAGGACGTTGAGAAAACGATTTTGGGGATACTGTTCATCCCTGCGGTTACTTTGGGGTCTTCACCGGTTGCATACGGCCAAAATGAAGAAAATAAGCGGTAAGTATCCGTTCCCATCAGGATAAGGTCTATGCTATCCATAAGCGCCGCTTGATGGGCATCCACTTCTTTTTCAAGGGCGTGATATGTGCCGTCAAAAAATCCCGTTGTCTTTTCGCGGTCGGCGCAAAAGCCGTCGAGGGACATAAATTCCTGCAAAATGAGTTTTTTCATTGGAAAGTGATTATTACTCTATTGTCCGTTTTAGCGGCATTCATGAATGCTTCGCAGTTTGTTAAAGGTACTGTTCAAAAATCGAAATCGATTAGTGCAAAAGTGACAATTGGAGGGGGCATCCGGGACAATTTGTAATTGCCGGGCCTTTAAATTTTGGCGGCTGGTTATTAGGTAGTTGTGCTACGTCTAGATAGTTGTGCTATGTCCTCACCCCACCGATCCATCAAAACCAGTATGTCCTTGAGCGAATGGCCCAATCCGGTCAGTTCATATTCGACTTTAGGCGGAACTTGCTGATGAACGATCCTATTGATGAGCCCATCGTTTTCCAGCTCCTTTAATTTTGAAATCAGCATCCGCTCGGAAATCCCAACCAGTCGCTTTCTTAATTCATTGTATCGGAGTTTTTTTTCGTTCAAGAGGTAGGACAGGATACTTATTTTCCATCTTCCGCCAATGATCGAAAGCGTAAAGGCGATGCCACAATTTTCCTTCCAATACATTTCGTTGACGCTGTTGGTCGAATTTTCTTTTCTTTCACCCATACTTACTTTTTTGTCAGTATCCTACAATTTTGTAGGTTCTGTTATGCGTGCAAGTTAATAAAGATATTTGTGCCGAAGAAACCTGCTATGTCAGCGCCTGATGAAAAAGGCGATGAAAATGCAGGTTCTATTAGACCATTAAAAGCAAATTATTTTCTAATAAAAAAGAATAAGAAAATGGAAATTATCAAACCGCTTGTACACTGGATCAGCTTTGCCTACTATCTTTATGTATTTGGGTACGCTTCGCTATTTAAAGTTTTTCAGAAGACCACGATGATGCAGAGCATGCAATCGCTGGGTTTTAATAAGACCTGGACTATTCTTATCGGTATAGGTGAATTGATCGGTGTTATATTGATCGTGGTTGGGATTTATAAACCGCCGTTAAAAACGGTGGGGATATTGATTTTGTTTCCATTTGCCGTTGGGGCATTTACCGCCCATATGGCCCACCAGGAATACGATCATTTCTATAATTCGTTAATTATGTGCATCCTGTCGGTCGCGCTGCTGGCAACCGATAAGAACTTCAGGATCATTCTGTGATCATCTTTTCACGCCTATGATCATGCCGGTTGCCCAATGCTGTTTCACGACCCACAGGTCATCACGGCTTTCCAGGTACTCGATGAATGCGAGCGCTTTCTCCTGATGCCCCTCTGGCCAGTTGGGTTGGGGCAGCATGTCGTCCACGATATACAGACCACCGTGGCTGAGCATCGCCAGCACCTCATCCAATAGCAGGTATTTCCCATGCCAGGTATCCGCAAAGATAAAGTCGAATGATTGCCCTTCATTTGCTTGTACCCAATCGGCGCCGTCAGACAAGACCAACGATAGGCGTTCGTCATCGCCCAAATACTTTCGGGCAACGGCTAATACGGTTTCGTCGTGATCGAAAGACACCAAGGTGGATTCTCGATCCATACCGTCAAGGATCCAGGCCGTGGAAAGCCCGCTGCCCGTGCCGAGCTCCAGGAACCTTCCGGCAGGTTTACTGGCAGCAAGTGTGCGCAGCAATGCACAGGTCTGTACGTCTGAGGGCATGGTAAATCCGAGCCGGCGTGTTTCTTCGGCGATGGCGCTATATGCTTTTGGCAAACGCTGAGTTATTGTATCGTTCATGTACGGCCAAACATAAACATATTTGGTTATTATTTCGTTTCTTTATAGCGTCCACGGACTTCCGTAACACCCCAAGCTTCGTCGGGTCACGGAGTAGCTATCTACAGGTTGTTCCCGGGGATGCTCAACAATTTACCCGGGCCATTCCCACAAAAGAAAGGTGAGAAATACGTGAGAAATACGTGGGAGATACGTGGGAAACACGTGGGAAATATGTGCCCAACAGGTGTCGATGCCGTATCTGCGTCCTTTCGATACGGCCTCGCAATAACGCTTTTCGGCTTATTGCGGTAATCGTCGTGCGTTCTTCGGGTTAAGTACGGTTTTTTTTACTTTTGGAGCACAGAATTTGAAAATATACATGCGCATTTTATACCTCTTTATCCTTACTTTTTTAGGGTTGTTTTCGTTTGGCCAATCCAATGAGAAGGCTTCCGTTTATCTCATTGGGACCGTGCACGACTCCTCGTCGGTACTTACGCCCAAAATGCTTTTCGCTATTCTGGACGAAATTCGGCCTGATGTTTTACTGCAGGAAAATGACAGTAAACAAATCGCTGAGTACACCAAAGAAATTCGGCCTACTTCCAATGAACAAACGGCAACCCTACAATACATCAAAAAATATCCGCAAACGCTGAATCTTCCCTTCGAGTTTGAAGGGCGGAATCAATTTCGATTAGACCATGGCATGGTACCCACCGATGCGTTGACCATCAGGCTGATCGATAGCCTGTACAAAGAAAAGGCCTTACAACCTGAAAATATGAAGATTTATGCGAAATATTTGGAAGCGAATCATGCATTAAAAGCATTTGCGAAGACGGATATTGAGACATTAAATGGTGTCGTTTTCGAGAATCTAAATCGTTATCGCCAAAATATTCAACACCACGAGGTCCCGAAAATATCAAATTCAGAACCCCTGTTTTTGACCCGGTATGTTACAAAGCCCGATGGAGAAAAGATTTCGTACAGGGAAGGATATCAACTATGGTGTAATTTTTGGGATTTGAGGAATAATTCGATGGCGATCAATATTTTGCGGCATGCCAACGAACATAAAGGCAAACGAATTGTCGTGTTAACAGGCGTACAACATAAGTATTACTTGAAAGAATTGCTCTCAAAGTATGCGGATGGAAGCTATGAACTACTTGAGTATTTCAATAGATAGTCCCGATTCTGCGTACTGCTTGATCAACCGATTCCGTTTAAGTAGGAATTTCCGCAGGTAATTGGTTAGAACCAGCCGATTGACCAACCGGCCTAAAACTCCCAATGGCGAGCCGAAATCAAATCGGTCGGTCATCGTGGTTATCCCCTCCGTTTCTATGAAGAAATGATCATGTCGGATATAACTAAACACCCCTTGGATCATTTCGTCACGGAAGTGGTTCGGCCGCTCATAGGCCGTGATGGCGGACGTTAGCCGCTGCCTTACGCCGAAGTGCGTCGCCTCCCAGGTAACGGTTTCTCCAAGTCCGATAAGTCCGGTGGTTACGCCCGCCACCGCCCGTTCCTTTGTGTTTCCGGTGGATAATTGATGGAAATCAATGCTTCTCGCCAAGTCGAAACACAGCGCTGCCGGAGCGGCGATATAGGTATTTAACTCGATAAGGGGCATAGCCAAACAATCAAGTAAAAGTGGGCTAAATTTCCTAACGGATTTGCCCGTCGCCTTTCACCACCCATTTTTCAGTAACGAGCTTCTCCAACGCAAATGGACCCCGCGCATGAAGTTTCTGTGTGGAAATGCCGATTTCAGCGCCCAGGCCAAACTCGCCACCGTCAGTAAAGCGGGTAGATGCGTTGGCATACACCGCGGCGGCATCTACAGTTTGCAAAAACGTATCAATATGTGCCGGATCGGTGGACACGATACACTCGGAATGCTTCGAAGAGTACGTTGCGATATGATCCAGCGCATCCTCCAGTCCTTCAACCACTTTGACGGAACACTTCAAATCCAGAAACTCCCGGCCGAAATCATCTTCGGTGGCATGCTGCAGGTGAGGGTATCCCGCGTTCTCGAGCGACTGGAAAGCTTGGGGGTCGGCGTAAACCTCCACCTGATGTGCGGCAAAATAAGGAACCAGTTTGGTGAGTAGCGGGCCGGCAACCTGTTGGTCAACCAATACGGTGTCCAGCGCATTGCAGACCGATGGACGCGATATCTTGGCGTTGGCAACAATGCGGGCGGCTTTATCAAGGTCGGCGGTTTCATCCACATACGTGTGGCATACACCCGCTCCGGTCTCAATAACCGGTACTTTGGCATGATCCCTAACGTAATCGATCAATGCCTGCGATCCGCGGGGAATCAGGATGTCCACATAGTCCTTAGCCGTGAGGAGTTCGCCCATAAGCTCACGGGCTGTGGGAAGCAGTTGCACGATATCCGGATTGATACCCGCTGCCTCGATAGCTTGACGGATCAGGGATACGAGGTAGCTGTTGGTAAACCAGGCGTCCGAACCGCCGCGCAGCAGGCAAACATTGCCCGACTGGATGCACAGGGCAACGACGTCGACCGTTACGTTAGGCCGTGACTCGTAAATAACGCCCACCACGCCGAGCGCCACTGACCGTTTTTCGATCTGCAAACCGTTTTCGAGGGTTTTTTGAAGCAATACCTTGCCGGTAGGGTCGTCCAGGTTGGCTACGTCGATCACGCTGTCTGCCAATGCCTGGATGCGATCGACGGTAAGCTTCAGCCGATCGTATTTGGGATCTTGAGGATCCATGCGATCCAAGTCCTTTTTGTTTTCACTGATAATGGCGTCCTGATGGACGACCAGGAGCTCAGAAATAGCTTCTAATAGCTGCTTTTTCTGGGACAATGTCAGCATGCCCATCGCTTTCTTCGCTTGGCGTGCCTGTATCAATTGTTGATGTATACTATTCATCGGTTGCTGTTATAAGAGGACGATGTCGTCCGCATGCGCAATTTCGATATTTTTTTTGTTTGTCGTGTTTTCGATCACCGTTGATTCCATCTTGGATTTGGCAACGGCATGTACGAGGCCCTGTTCATCCACGATTTGGAATACCTCACCGGTTGTAAAGCCGCCGATCACTTCCGTGACCCCAACGGCAAGTAGACTCCGCCGTTTTTTCAATGCCTCCAAGGCGCCTTTATCAACCTTTACTTTTCCGGAAATGATGCTGCCGGTGGCCATCCACTTGTGACGGGATGAGATTTTCTTGGGCTGTGCGCGGCAACGGGTACCGGTAGCACCTGCCACGGCCTTCAGAATAGCGTCTTCGGTACGCATGCTGAAAATGACTGCCTCGATACCTAGTTGGCTGGCTATCCTTGCGAAATTCAGCTTGGAGGTCATGCCGCCGAGGCCTACTGCTGATTTTTCCTTTCTAGCCAACGACAGGGCCTGTTTGTCGATGACCGGAATTTCGCTGATGACCTGTCCGGCAGCATCCAATACACCCGGCACCGATGTGCTGAACAGGATTTTTTCGGCGCCGAATCCCACGGCAATGAGGGTAGCCAGCTCATCGTTGTCGGAAAATTTCAGTTCTTTGTTGCTCACCACATCGTTTTCATTCGCAATGGGGATGATGTGGTTGCGCCACAGGGTCTCGTAGGTATTCTTCAACTGGAGAAACTGATCACGGTTGGCAAAATGCTGCCGTTCACAGAGACTCTGTGCCAGGGAGATCTTATACGGCCTGAAATACGTGGCATAGATGCCGACCAAGAGCGGGTTGCCGATTGCTGCGGCTGCTTTGCGCTCCGGCAGTGTTCCCTTGTAGCGCGGAATGTAGGCTTTTCCTGCCGCCACGGCGCCGGACGACACAAGTACGATGTTGTAATGTTCCTGCAGTTTGGCCGTCTGCCGCGCTATTTCCACGATAATTTGTTCGTCGACCGCTCCGTCTGACGTCGTTATCGACGCGGAGCCAAATTTAATGACGATGATGGGTTTTTTCATGATATGGAAAACGTCTGCTAATTTCGCAAATTTTAGCGTAATCCAGCGAGTTTTGTACCCGCGTGTACAAAGATTACTCCTGTCGAACCTTTCAGACGGAGCGTTCGCACCTTATCGATGGTCAGATACCCGATGGATTCGATAAAGCCATCCAATGTTCTCTATTTTCGTTAACTATCGGTTCCGTGATGAATTCACATGTGGTTATCGATGGATCAACGACCGACGAGTCTTCATTAGCTTCATTCCGGAAGTAATTATCCACTATTCGCGACAACAAAATGGCAGGTCATTTGTTCGTAAAGTAACAGGCAGCCATTGGATGCGATGGCAGAAACGCAAAATGATTCAAGATGGTCAGAACAACAGCTTTACTTTCGTTACTGGTGCCATGCGGATTGCTAGCGTTAGGTCTGAACGATAGCTGCGATGAAATGGACCGCATGCAGGACCAGGAATTTGTGGTGTTAGCCATGAGCAATCTCCAATTTGAGATTGAAGCCGGTGGGCAGGCTTACGCCCAGGGAACAGATGAAAGTGTCGTTGCATGTGGTGCGCAGATGGCGTCGGACTACGGCGCTGCATGTACGGAACTGGCCGAACTGGCAGCTTTAAAAGGCCTGGATGTACCCGACATGCTGCAGGAGAACGAGCAGCTCATGCTTGAGGGGCTGGTTGCTCCGGCAGGGGAGCCATTTGATGTGAAATATACCGAGCGAATGGCGCGTTGGCACCGTGACGCCATCCGGTTGTTTGAACAGGCTATTGGTCCCGACGGCGTATCGGACGGCGAATTGCGCCAATGGGCGGCTGCAAAATTATCGATGTTAAAAGAGGATTCCATCTACCAAGCCTTTCGCGTTGCCCCACAGGGCCAATCCTCGGATGAACCGGCTGAGTGGCATACCCTTGTATCCACACGATGATAAAATTCATTCCATTCCTTAAGATGGATTCAAACACCTATTTCTTTCCATTGCATTAAAAATTATCCCGCATTACGCGAGGACGATGGTGAAATACGCCCGAAGTTGTAAATTCGTGGTTTCATTTTTCGGTCCAAACATAGGATGTTTATGAAACAAGGTAGAATCCTGATCATTACCGGCTCGCCGGGCACCGGCAAAAGTACTTTGGCGTCGATAGTTGCCCAAACGTCCGATCGGCCAAGGTCGGTACATATGCACACAGATGATTTCTACCAGTATATTCGTAAGGGCGCGATACCTCCGTTTTTACCGGAATCAGCGGAACAAAACTTAATTGTGATCGAAGCATTTTTGGAAGCAACAAAACGTTTTGCACGCGGCGGCTTCGACGTGATTGTTGACGGAATCATTGGTCCGTGGTTTTTAGCGCCGTGGCTGGAAGCCGTACGAGATAATTATGAAGTACATTACCTGATCTTGCGAGCGGCAAAAGAAGAAACCCTGAAGCGAGCCATCAATCGTCCCAAATTGGACCAGGACACCAACACTGAATTGGTGGAAAGAATGTGGGAGCAATTTACGAATCTGGGGCGCTATGAATCGAATGTCATTGACACCACAAATCAATCCCTCGAACAAAGTGCTTCCATCTTAAAAACTGAAATTGAAAGGAAATCTTCGTTACTGACGATCCCCTGATCCCATTGGTTTCTCTGGTAACCCAACCTGTTTTCAGGTTTCATATCCTTTTACGAAATTCCTTATCAGCGTCAATACCTCGTCAAAATGGGTATCCAGAATGTCATGCCCTCCGTCCAGAATGTGGATTTGTGCTTCGGGCAGTTCACGTTTGTAACAAGGAGCTTCTTTCACTGAAAAGAATATGTCATATTTTCCCCACATTACAAGAGCAGGTGGTTGGTGTTTGCGGAAATATTCCTGGTAAACCGGAAACATTTCCAGGTGAGTTTTGAAATCGCAGTTCAGTTCAAACTGCCGTTCGATATTACCCGGTCTTCTCAGGAACTCCCAATCGAGCATCCACAATTCGGGGCTGACTCTGGGTAAAACATCCTCGGGAAGTCCGCCGAAGTATTGATTTTTGATGCCTTCCGCACTTAAGAATTTAATCAGCTTTTCCTTTTTTTTAGCCGTTGGGTTGTACCAATACTCAATGTATTCGTCCCATTCCGGACCCATACCCTCACGGTGTGCATTGCCGCTCTGAACAATTATACCCGTGATTTTTTCGGGGTGGTTTATGCATAGTTGCAGTCCGATCGGCGCACCGTAGTCGTGAAGGAAGATAAAAAACCGATGTAGGTTGATTGCTTCGATAAATTTGTTCAGCAAAACCGATAGATTTCCGAATGTATAGTCAAAGTCATCCGGCACTGGAAATTCACTGAAGCCAAAACCGGGGTAATCCGGAGCAATCAGATGATACTCGTCAGACATCGCGATCATCAGATTTTTGAAAACTACCGACGAAGTCGGGAACCCATGCAGCAGTAGTAGTGAGGGATTTTTTTCATCTCCGGCCTCCCGGTAGAAAAGATTAATTCCATCCACGTTGATGGTCCTGTTGTGGATTTGCCTTGACATACGCTGTAAATTCTCAAAAGAAACAACTCTCTTCTTGGAATTGTTTGGCGAGGGTTTGTCGCGCGTGTCTGAATCGGAGACGTGGTGTGGACACTGATACTCGAAACCCGTTGGAAGCAGTGGTCGGTACTAATAAATCCTTTGGTTGCATTTAACCGGTTCATGCGGTCACTGAGGGGGCCGCAGGGAGGACGAGCCACAACTATTTCAAGAAAAATCAGAAAAAGACTTGCATACTTAGAACTTCTATGTATGTTTGTGGCGTTATGAAGGAAGTTGGAAAGGACCTAATAGCCAGTTCGCTTGCGCCGATGGTATTGATGATCCTCAAACGGCAGGAAAGTTACGGATACGAACTCATTCAACATCTCAAGGAAAAATCGGGCGGTCACCTCGACGTGGCAGAGGGTACATTGTACCCCGTGCTCAAAAAAATGGAAGCTAAAGAATGGATAGAAGCGGAATGGAAGAAAGCCGACAATGGGAGAGAGCGGAAATATTACAAGATTACGACCAAGGGTATGAAAGAGTTGGATTCACAAATCGGTCAATGGGACTTCATTTATGACTTGATGCAACAATTATGGCAACCTCATTTAACATTGAACAAGCAGTAGAAAAGCACATCGCAGCCATTGCCTCGGAGGGTAATTTATCTCCGGACGATATAAAGGAACTCGCTGGCCATCTCATCGATTCCGTTACTATACTCACTAAACAGGGGCTTTCCGACGAAGAGGCCTTTATGGTTGCCACGAAACGTCTAGGCACCCAGCAGCAATTGGTAAAGGAATACGAGAAAGTAAACCCTACTATGAAGGTGAATCGGATTTGGGGTCACTTGATTTTTGGGTTTGCCACTTTGACCGGACTGTGGGGATTCGGTAAGGCTCTTTTGATTTTTACGTACGGCAGTGCCCTGAAAAACGGCAACGTAACGCAACTTTCGCTTTTCTGGGTTGCTGCCGTTCATTTGGCGCTTTGCCTTGCCATTGGTTTGGTGATTTACCACAAGCGGGCCATTGCTGCGTTCCTGCAACGAAAGCTCCAACGGCGACCACTGTTAATGTTGATTATCGCCATCCTGCTCATGACGATGGCATCATTGGCACAGAACTTCGTGGAACGCAACACCGAAAACGATATCTCTTTCTTTGCACTCAACAAGTTTCAAAGCCCGTATGTGGAATTCACCTTTTACCTACTCTTATCCACGCTGTTCATTGGCTTAGTCAGTATGTTTTTCACGGTAAAGAATCCGGAAAACGCTACGTTGAAGCGCATGTTTAGCCGACCGTCCATCTGGTTTCTATTGGTTGCTGGGTTTGCAACCGAGCTTTTAGCGGCTAGCACGCGTGTCCTTCCTCCGCATAATGCCGCGCCGATTGCGGGGCTGTATTTCGGAGCAATTTATTTCATTGGAGCGTTTGCCATCAGTTACTACAATCGGATAGGCGTCTTTAAATACCTTTGCTGGTACGGCATACTTGGGTTAGCGCTGGAAATGGGAGTGGGCATTCAAGCCGATTTGTCCCGAATAAATGCAGGATATCCCATTATGACGCCTTATTTTGTGTTTGGGTTATTGGCTGGTCTAGCTGGAGGGTATATCGTTGGGCGAAATACTAAACAAACCGTAGCTATCGTTTCATAGAGATACGCATAATGCGACTAAAGGAGGCACTATGAAATCGAAATTTATTTGGGCAAATTTTAGTGTGGAAAATGCGAAACGCACAAATGACTTCTACACACAATTGGGTTTTACTCCCAACACGCCGCCTCAAAGTAACCCTAAACTTGCCAGTTTCTTTTTTGGCGAAAATAAATTTGTTATCCATTTTTTTGAACAAGGCACTGGAATAGACGCGTATTTCCCATCGGGCTCGAAAACGGATGAAATTGTATTTACGCTTTCTGCAGAGACGGAAAAGGAAGTGCAGGAATTTGAAGCGAAAGTAAGAGAAGCTGGCGGTGAGATCTTTCAAAAATTACGCAGGGACGAGTCTGGGTATTATGGGTTTGCATTTGCTGACCCTGACGGACATAAATTTAACGTGCTGCTTATGGACAATATGATTTATTAGTTCTACCTTTGTCGAATTAACGGGTGATTTTATGTTTAATACTCCACTTAACTCGGATCTTGTACTGTAAACAATCTGTATAATACTGTGCAGATTGTCCCCTCTTTCTTCTCGAATAATCCTATTTGAGAAAAATCTTTTATTAGCATAATTCAAAAAAAGAAAGCGTGCGATACAAAGGGTTCGTTGTCTTCGTTTGGCAATAACCCGGCAATCCGGACGCCAGAACATACTAAGTAGCATTCTGACAAAGAAAGTGTATGCTACGATAATACATTATTCATGCTTAACTATAAAGCCATGACCAATTTAGAAATGTACGGTTGGAATAACAGATTGGACCAACAAAAACAAAAATCAATACATAAGGCGTTGTTTCATGGGCGAATAGCCATTGTGCATCGCACCTGCTACGAAGTGGTTTCCGAAGGTGGAATTTTCCAGTGTGAGCTGACTGGAAGCCTACTGTTCGGAAAGTCGACATCTGAATTGCCTTGCGTCGGCGATTGGGTGATTTTTCAGGCCTTTGATGACGACAAAGGAATTATAGTTGAGATGTTAAGCCGGGAGCGGACGTTGTATCGCAAGAAAAGCGGTACGGTGGCAGATAGGCAAGCCATTGCCTCGTATGTCGACAAAGCATTTATTGTACAAAGCCTCGACGGAAACTTCAATGTCCGTAGGATCGAGCGTTTCCTGGTTCAGATAGCTGAGGCAGGGATCGAGCCCATCTTGGTGCTTAACAAAGCGGATTTAAGCTTTGATAAGGAGTCCGTCGACGAAGCGATCGGACACCTTGTTCATCGGATGCCGGTATACTTTACTAGCATTCACCAACCCCAAACGATACGCCAGATACGGGAATCCATTAGCCGGGGCGAAACCGTTATATTCGTCGGTTCTTCAGGTGTCGGGAAAAGTTCGCTCGTAAATGCACTTTGTGAACGACCCGTATTGGCTACTTCCGATATCAGCTTTTCCACGGGAAAGGGGCGGCATACTTCTACTCGGAGAGAAATGGTATTGATGGATAACTCAGGCATTTTAATTGACACGCCTGGCGTCCGTGAATTCGGGTTGGCTATTGACGATCCAGACTCGCTTACCGAAATAATGGAATTCTCGGACATTGCAGAATCGTGTCGTTTTAAGGACTGTGAACACATCAACGAACCGGGCTGTGCGATTTTGGAGGCAGTAAATAAGGGGACACTGGATCGAAAGATCTACGAAAGCTATATAAAACTTCGTAAAGAGGCTTGGCATTTTTCGGCATCGGAACATGAGAAGCGAAAAAGAGAAAAGTCCTTTTCGAAAATCTTGGAAGAGGTAAAACAACGTAAAGCGGATTTTTAATTTCACCCCACGTGTGATTTTTCATTAGCTTTCGCGACTAATAGGGATATAGCAGCAACGAAATGCCAGCAAGTACCGAAACATATACGAACGACTTCCTCAGCTTGATAGCGGCCAACGAACGGTTGATTTATAAGGTGTGCCGGGTATATGAGAGCGATGCCGACATACGTCAGGATATGTTCCAGGAGATCGTGTTGCAAGCATGGAGCGCGTATCCAAGATACCGCCAGGCAGCGGCATTCAGCACATGGCTTTATCGGATCGCGCTGAATACCGCAATTACTTTTCAGCGGCGAAGCAAAAGAAACATTGTGACCAGCGTGGCCGAAGTGCCGGATGTACACGCCATGGCCCCGGTTGGCGCAGATGAAACGTATGAAAGGATGTATAAGCTGATCGCTTCGCTGCCTGCGATGGAGAAAGCGTTGGTCGTGCTTTATTTAGACGACTATCCTTATCGCGAAATCGCAGACATGCTCGGTATTTCCGAAAGCAATGTAGGTACCAAGCTGGCACGCATAAAGGAAAAATTAAGGAAACAAGCCGCTGTGCTTACTAACGCATAAGAACAACGATGGAACTTGATGAAATGAAAAAGCTTTGGCAAAGGCAGCATGCCAAGTCCGCTGCTTCGGAAGAGGAGGGGGGAAGCACAATCACGCGGTCCAAAAAGGAACAGACGCTTTCCATCGCATATCCCGGCGAGCAGGATGCCGAGCGTGCTGCTTCGGATAAATCAAGAGGGTACCTTAATAGGATTCTTAGAGACGAATACATAGGTCTTTCGTTGGTGGTCATTCTGCTTGTCGCGCTTCTGTCCCTCACAGACCGGGCTTTTTCGGCTGCCCCGGCCATGACTGGATATATCATCTTGCTGTTCAGTCTGCTTGCCAAAATTGGTACAGCGATTTATAAGATAGCTTTAATAAAGCAGATAGACCTGGCGGCAGATTCGCTCACCGATTTCGCAATTAAAATGGATCGATTTCAGTTATTGGTTACCCGAGAGCGGCTGATTGGCCTGTCATCCATTCCCTTTGGTCTGGTCTCCCTCTACCTGTTAATTGACGGTTATCAATTCAAGCAATTGATTGATATCCTGCCCAGATTGGTTCTATCCGTTGTGCTGGCAGTGGTGATCTCCTATTTCATGTATAAGAAAAGCTATTTCGACAAAATTAAAGAGATAAAAGACCACATCAGGGCTATCAAGGATTTCCGGGATTCGGTTTAAGGATGAATGAACGTGCGGTCGGAAAGAAGCCCGTTTTACTAAATGAAGAACACTAATGGGCGGCACTATATTGCGCCGCCCACTAGGCCATCGTCTGTCCGAATGTCAGCAGGTTGTTGTCGGGATCGAGCATGGAAAACTCTTTCTGTCCCCAAGGTTTTACCTGCAGGGATCCATTTGGATGTATGGCCAGGTTTCTTTCGAGCATCGATCGGTATAACCCGTCGATATCGTCGGTCCGGATGTAAACCTGTCCGTAGTTTTCTTTCGGGTCAAGTGCTTCGAATTTGAAAAAGTGGATTTGGATGTTGTCTTTCTGCATCATGAGGTAGTCGTCGTAGTCGGGACTTCCAAACACTTGAAAACCCAGATTGATATAAAACTCCAGTGTTTTGGCCTTATCGCGCATGGGTAATTTGGGGACGATGTCGTTAAGCATATCGATTTCATTTAAGGGTAAGTGCAAAACTGATATTTTCTATTGAGAATCCCGCTTGATCGAAATCAAGAAATCGGCTAAATGGTGGCTCTCACCCTGCTGAGTGTCTCGGGCGTGATGTTCAGATAGGACGCGATATATTTCAAGGGAAATTTCTGTATCAGTTGCGGTTTGTTACTCAGGATATACCGGTACCTTTCTGCAGGTGTCATCACGGCGTCGAAAAAACTCGTCCGGAAAGACGGCCACTGGAGCAATTTTGCCAGTTGGAAAAAGGCAGGGGATATGGCAATCAATCGGTGCACGGATGTTAGTGTCAATATCAACACTTCGCTGTCATCGAAAGCTTTGATTGTTGCGTCTGACGGTTGTTGTAAAGTCAAACTCGCCGGATTGAAAACGCAGTCGTCGTCAACGTGCAAGTCTATAATATTCTCGTCCGTATCGGTTTTTCGGAATTGGTAGCAAGCGCCTTTTAACAGGAAAGAAAAAGCGTGACAAACCTCTCCGGCTTCCAGCAGTGCGTCATGTTTCGTTAGTTTCCGGAACGTGCAATGGTCCCCGATCGTGGCCAGTTCCTCTTGGGAAAATGGCCCGATCGTTTCCAGGTGTCTGTTTAACGCCTGTAGGTGGTCCATATTGGGTTTACTGCTTATCAAACCATGCATGGCATTGCATGCTACAAAAATAGCCAATTTGCATATGCCCCAGGCGTTAAAGTTTGATAAATACCGGTGATCCTGTTAATCGAACGGTATTGGTTATTTTGGTCTGTTTATTTTCCCAATTGATTTGCGTAAGTGTTTTGATGTTGAACATTGCCGGAAAGCTATACTGCGCCGATGCGACTTCTGACGCGCCTTTGGTTTTAGCCCACAATACACAGACGTAATCATTACTAGCCGAAGAATAGAAAGCTCCACCGTCTATATTGGATGGCAATTTCAACTGAGCGGTTGCGGCCGCATCGTATCGCCGGTCTTTTAAAAGATTACTAACGGTGCGCCACGCTATACCACCAGGTGTTATCGTGGCGTTGTAAGGACTGGATGATAGGTTTTGGTAGAAGCCCATCGCCTGATAGGGATCGGTGGCTTGGGACAGTGGCTTGCTTTCAGCCGGGCAATAAACGTACAGCCCATTGATACCCGCCTTTTGCGCGGTGACTGCTGCCTTGATCAAAAAGTTTCGCTGCACTTCATTGCCTCCAACGTAGTTGCCGATCGCTTTGCGGGGGATATTGGTTTCCGTGACAATAAAAGCTTTTTTGGGATTGGTTCTGCCGTTATAGGAATACTTATCCAGTACGGCCTGAAAGTCGTTCTTAAAGCGGACTACCGTTGCGGCTGCTGCGTCTGAATTGCGGTTGCTGCCTAAATAATACATCGGATATACATGGTAACTCAGACAATCAAACCACTGTCCGCCTTTTTTGGGATAATTGGCAGTTACACTTCCTTTATTGGGGTTATCGGTATTGCGCAATATCGCATCCAGAAAACCGGGATAACCCAGGCCACCTACGCAGACCAGGCCATCTTTATCCAGATGCCTAACGATCTCATGGGTGATTCTAAGCATGCGAACATAGGACTGGATGGGCGCGGCAAAGTTGCGCAGGTCGCAGGGATTGGGGTCTGATTTGGCCCAGGTTTGGCTGGCCGACCAGTTGTTGGTATAGTCCGGTTCGTTCCAAACCTCCCAATACTTTACATAGGAGCCATAGGTCTTTACTACATGGTAAACGTAATTGGCGTAGTAATTTTTAGCATTCACCTTTCCGGGTGACGACCATATGGGTTCATACAGGTTAGCGAAGGTTTTGGACTGCACGCCATTGCAGTACTTTGTCTTTTCCCTGTGCGCGTCGGAAGGTCCACTTAGAAACATGGTATGGTCCTTGCCGCCCAATTGCCGGTAGGTTTCAAAAGCACCTGCCCGGATGTCGTAGCCCCATCGCTGCACAAAATGATCGTACATTGCCGGGCGCAGGCTGTTTACCCCGGCGCCAGCAATATTCTTGCTCTGATTGCCAATTAGCAATTGAGCCAGCTGCTGATCGGACCAACCTGAGTAATACCCCATATTGGAGCCATACAGGAACGGTCCCGCTGAACCCGAAGATAAGCCTGCGGACGAGGCTATCGTTGCGTCAAGCTTCTCATCGTCTACGCCGGCGACAAGTTCGTCCTTGGCGCATGAACTTAAAAATCCTAAAAAAAAGAAGAAAGAAACTACATAAAATCCGTGAAATGCGGTCAATCGTTTAATCATGTCTAACTAATGTTTTTTCTCAAGCAAATTAGCGGTGAGGTGGTTAAAAAATAAGTATGCCCGGCGAACGCCAAAATTTGTACCACCTATTTATACCTCACATGCAGACATGCCGTTTCCCTGTTAAAATGGGGGAAAATATTTTTAATAATAGTCAAATACGGGTGGATGGTGGACAAGTCTAAGAGGCGGTATATGTTTTTTTGAGAAGTACCGAAACAATTTGGGGATTTTAATCGCGACACACATTAGTTTAACGGCCAGCACCTAACAGCCATCGGGCATTGTGGCTGTGGCAGCGTAGACTTTGGACAGCCGCTATAATTAAAACGACGTGTTCGCAGGCTTTATTTTGCCGTTGCAATTATTGTCCAAAACGTTCCCATCTTTAAAAAGATGCCCCTACATTTGTGTTTCACGAAAAAACAACACATGGAATTTAATCCGAGTAATCCCGTTGTAAGACGCTGTCTTGAAGGCATGGACATGGCCGAAGGCGGAAACCCAGAAGAGGCAAGTCGGCTGTTCCTCCAGGCTTGGCACGAAGCCACCGACGACCTCGAAAAATTTATTGCCTCATATTATGTAGCCCGGTACCAGGAAAACAATGCCGATAGGCTGCAATGGTACGAAACTGCTTTACGGTTCGCCCTAGCGATAAAGGACGGCTCCGTGCACAGTGCTTTCGCCTCGCTCTACACCCACATTGCCAAATGTTATGAAGGGCTGGGCGATCCTGGCCAGGCAATGAAGTACCATGAACTGGCTGCTACGTTTGCCAACGAACCGGCTGACAATGGCCCCTTTTATCATGGAACGCGAGCCGATTTGAAAACGGGTGATTTGCTGACCGCGGGGCGCCCTTCTAACTACCACCCCGGCGTCATCATGAACCACATTTACTTCACCGCCATGGTTAACGGGGCAGGGTTTGCCGCTGCGTTGGCAAATGGTGATGGACCCGAACGTGTTTACATCGTCGAGCCAACCGGTACATTTGAAAACGACCCGAACGTAACGGATAAAAAGTTTCCCGGCAACCCCACGCGTTCCTACCGAACCAGATCGCCCATGAAAGTCGTTGGTGAAGTAACCGAATGGGTGCGGCAAACGCCAGAGGCCATACGGCAATTCCGGGATAAACTGGCCAAAAACAAAGGGGAGATTATTAATTGATGAAACTACAAGGTCTTGGGCCGAAGCAAATTGGATATTGTGTGGAAATTTACTAAGTTTACTGCATTGCCCATCGAAATCGGTATGAAAAGCTATCGGACCGCGCTATTCACCCTGTTAGTTACATCGATATGGTTTTCCTGTAACGTGATGATGACATTGCGCCTGAACGGTTACGGTGGCACCACCCATACGTAACTCTTTAAAATAAATGACATGAAAGGTGAATTAGTTGTCTTGTCATTGGGTGTTTTATTGTTAAATGGCTGTTTTAATCAAACGCGCGAATCCACAGACCATGCAGAGCCCCAACCTGATTCCGTATCGCTTTCCATATCCTTAGAACCTGGCCAGCGGGTTTCCTTTAATGTATTTGATGTTTACGGACGGTCTATAGAGTTCAAAAATAATGACACTGCAGATGCGGTTATCGAAAAGCGCTTTTTTATCGATAAGCCCCTGTTTTTAGCTAACGGAAATTTAATCGTGATTCCCGACGGAGAGCCATTATTCCGTACTTACGGTGTCTTGTTAAATCCTGGAGACAGTGTGCTGTTAAGAAAAGCAGATACGGCGCTCATTATGCAGTATTCTACCGGGTTCCCGAATTTTATTGACAGCATGCTTACGATTCCCAAAGCTTTTTATTGGGGTACGGAAAAGCACGGCAATTTAGGAACATCTGGGGTCAGCCGCGTGTTGCAAACGATTGAGGCTACCTATGATAAGAACAACGCCGCCATCGGGACCCTGCGTATGCCTGTTGAGCATATGCGTGTTTTGAAAAACTTTAATACAAACATAAAATATGCCGCGATAGCTCGCCTAATCGGACAGCCTACTGTTGAAATGTCATCATTAACCGATAGCCTATACGACGATATGTTCCGACATGTTGACGCCATCCGCTCCATAAACGCCGTGAATAATGGCTTAATTTTGGCGGCCATCGTTTCTTACACTGCTCGAAAACAAAATAGGAAGCTAGAGGATGACGACTTTAGGAGCTATGTGGCGATAATGGATGAGCGGTTGAAACAATCCGGCATATATCATCAACGGGTAGTCTCCCGTGTGGTTGGAAGCTTTGTGCACACACCGGAAAAGTTGGCGGAGATAAACCAAGCGCTTCAATCCATGCGGACCCAAGACCCCTTTTTGGACACGATGTATCAGCTCAGTAACATTTTGTTGGAAACCTCCACTAATTTCAAGAAAGCGGAAAAAGACCTTAACGAATTTGCAGACGGCCGCTTCAGGTTCATACTCGAGCACCTCGGCACTTCCGCGAATCGGGAAATAAAGCGGATAGCCAACTTGCCGGTGATCGAAATGTATGATTTTAAAGGAGCCAAATCTGATTTTAGGCGTATCGTTATGGACAAAAAATATAAGCTCACCGTGGTTGATCTTTGGGCAAGTTGGTGTATACCATGTATCGGCGAGATGCCGCATTGGGAAAAAGTAAAAGCTAAGTTCCTCGACAAACCGGTACGTTTCATGACGGTCAGTGTCGACAAAGAGGAAGACGTCAGCAAATGGATCGCCGTCGCAAAGCGGGAAGGGATTTACGACAAGCCCGACCAATATCGATTGGCAAAGTTCAGAACGTCTCCTTTTACTAAACTGCTTAATGTTAGGGAGATTCCTCGATATTTGGTAATTAACAATGAGGGGGATGTCGTAGACGACAACTTCCGTAGGCCGAGTGACCGTGATTTCGAACTCGCGCTATTGAGACTATTAAATTAGAAAAATGCTGGCTATGACATTGTCGCGCCAGTTGGGCGGGTCTCATGGTGTCGAGTTGGCCGTCCCCGGCTTCAAAGCACTTCAACGAAAATATAACGAGATGAAAAATTTCCCACTGAACAAGGTAGTGCGATTATTGGAACCGGGGCCGCTGGTGCTTGTTACCACGGCCTATCGGGGTAAAAGTAATATCATGACGATGGGGTTTCACATGATGGTTCAGCACGACCCGCCATTAATTGCATTTGTTATGGGATCGTGGGACTATAGTTATGAGGCGCTTGTGAAAAGTAAGGAATGTGTTATCGCAATCCCTGGAGTTGATCTGATGGAAAAGGCCGTAGACATCGGCAATTGCAGTGGCGCGGATATGGACAAATTTAAGGAATTCAATTTAAATAGCTTACCCGCAGAAGAAGTCAAAGCACCGCTGATAGAACAATGTCTTGCTAATATTGAATGTAAAGTTGTAGATACCCAATTATCCGGAAAATACAACCTATTTGTTGTTGCGGCGGTAAAGGCGTGGACCAACGCTGAAAGAAAAGAACAACGGATATTTCATCATAAAGGTGACGGAACCTTCAGCGTGGATGGTCGAACAATCGATTTAAAAGCCAGAATGACCAAATGGAAAGAGATAACTAAATAACTAAATTCATCCCTTAAAAAATGAAGTTCATCAGAAACCCGGGTAGATTTTGGTAAATCTTACCTAGGAAAGTTTACTTTTGAAGATCGGCTCAACGAAGCAAATGAATATAAAGCGGCTGCTCATCTTCTTTTTCGCTACACTGATTTATGCGTTGTGTCAAATGCTTTTCAGCATTATCCTGATGAAAGAAGAGCTATGGCATAATTTTCACATCCAGCTGTCCGCTCATTATATCGTCATTCTGGCTATGTGCATCGCAGACTACGGGCTGTTGATGTTTCTGAATAAACATTTGCCCTATTCCAAAAATATATTTTACCGCATTGTGGCAGACGTTGTGGGCATAACGGTAATATCCCTGATGTTAATCGGCATTTTTAATTACCTGATCTACGAAGTATTGCTCGTTCCCCAAGCCGGAATGCCTTCTTTCCTCGTCAAATTTGCGTTTGCCATGACAACCAATATTCCTATTCTGTTGGTATTTGAATTGATCCATTATTTCCAGTCCGAGCAAAAAGCCATAGCCGATTCCGAGATCGCCAAACGGAAGGTGTTGTTGTTTCAGCACGAAACACTCAGAGCACAGATAAACCCGCATTTCCTGTTTAATTCGCTGAACGTGTTGTCTTCGTTAATCTACATCAATCCGGACAGCGCCAACAAGTTTACAAAAGCGCTCTCAAAGACCTACCGGTATGTGCTTTCCCTTACCCAGCAGCCGGTCGTGTCGGTCGCGGAGGAATTGGATGCGCTGGATGCGTATATTTTTATGATGCGGACCCGGTTTGAAAACGCGTTTACGTTTATGGTGGATAAAGCAGCGGCCTGTGAACAGCATCGGGTTATTCCCCTCACCCTGCAACTGCTCATCGAGAATGCTTTCAAGCACAATAGCGCAACGGAAGAATCAAAGCTGCACATAAAAATTACGATCGACAGTGACTGCATAACGGTTGAAAACAACATCCAGCCGTCAACTCCTGCAGATAAAGGCGGCGTCGGACTGAAATACCTGGCCAAGCAGTATAAAATGTATGGTAAAGAAGTCAACGTGGCGCATACCGAACATGTATTTATGGTAAAAATCCCCTATATCCAGTCATGAAGTACCTGATCGTAGAAGACGAGCCGCTTGCTTACGAAGAGCTGAAGCGCATGATGACAAAATTGCGCCCCGATTATGTGCTGGAGAGCCATACCAAGACGGTCGTTGATACCATCGGGTTTCTGAAAGCAACTGCCGTTGATCTGATCCTGATGGATATCCGCCTTGCGGACGGCAACTGCTTCGAGGTGTTTAACCACGTGAAAGTGACCACGCCGGTGATCTTTACCACAGCTTACGATGAGCATGCCATCAAAGCGTTCAAACTGAACAGCATCGATTACCTGTTAAAACCGTTCGACGAGCAGGAGTTGGATGCGGCCTTGACGAAATTTGAAACCATCTTTCCTAACCACCCGGATAAGGGCAGTCCCCGGAATGTTGAACAGCTCCTGCCGCTCAAAACCAAAAACCGTTTCCTGATAGCCAAGGGGGAAAATTACCATTATATCGAAACCACAGACATCGCCCATTTTTATAGCGAAGACGGAGTGGTCTTCCTCCACACATTCAACGATCGGCCGTACATCATTAATTATACGTTAGACCAGTTGGCACAGCAGCTCGATCATCGGCTATTTTTCCGCGTATCGCGCAACTGCATCGGCCATGTGAAAGCGATAGAAAACGTCGCCAAACACTTCAACAGCCGACTGAAGCTTTCCTTTTCACCGGAATGCCCGCACGAGGTTTTGGTGAGCCGCGTACGCGTTCCAGACTTCCTCAAATGGATGGACGGGATCGTGGAATAAACCCGATACAGAAAATCCGATTCCCTAATGCTGCATTTCATTCTGTAAATACTGAAGCCTGTCGTTTATGGCTTTAAGCGCCGCTCCCGTCGCCGTTCCTTTGTGCTGAAATCAAAAAAGTATTAATCGTGAAATCAATAGCATTATCCGTAACCGCATTATTTATGCTGCTGGGTCTGGGAGCAAGGGCACAACAGCTATCTTTCAAGACCGAGTACATTGGAAATTCGGGCTACTATTACCTGCCTCCCGGTGAGAAGCCACGGGAAAAAATCGGTGACGCCAAGGGCTCGGCGATGGTCTATCAGGGTGCATTCAGTATGCCCCTGTCGATGAAATTGAATGCAAACAACCGTCCGACCGCCTGGGGCGTGGGTCTTGGTGCCGCGTACGTTTCGTTAAAGAACCAAAATTTCTCGCAGCACATGGTCTCCGAAATCGCGAACCTACAGCTGGGCGTTTACCACTTGCGCCCGTTGAACGATAAGTGGTCGATGCGGGCAAGCGTAGGAGTGGGGATATTTACACCCACGACCGATTTTTCCAGAATCGGCTTCAAAAACTTGCTTGGAAGCGGGGGCGTGGTGTTCATCCGCCACCTGAACCCTAACCTCGATATCGGCGGCGGTGTGGCGATAAACAGTTCCCTCGGGTATCCGATGGTGTTTCCGGCCGTCTACGTCAACTGGCGGCATGACGGGAAATTCGACGTAACGATTGAGCTGGTGGAGGGGCTGGATGTGTCGGCAGGGTACGGCTTCAATGACCGCTTCAAACTATCGTATGCCCTTGAAATGAACGGGCAGGTTGCTTTGCTTACCAAGGACGGCAAAGACGTAATCTTCTCGCATCAATACATCGTTACGGGGTTTCGTCCCGAATTAACGCTTGGTAAAACGGGACTGTCGATAACGGCGATGGCAGGGCTAAACCTGTTCCGCCCGGCAACCTACAGCGACCGAACCTTGAAGGGGGTGTTCGCCGGGGATAATGACTATCATTTTTCGGCTTCCCCCTATGCGTCAGTAGGGTTAAAAATGAAGTTTTAAGATGAACCTGAAGCAAACCTTACGAAACGTTGCCTATTGGGGCGTTTATGGAATTACCTACGTCGTAAGCCTGTTGCCCATCGCATGGCTGTATGCGATGGCTTCTTTTACGTTTTTCTTTGCTTATTACCTCATAGGCTACCGGAAAACAACGGTCATCCAAAATGTGGCGCGTTCGTTTCCGGATAAGCGATATGGGGAAATCCACGCCATCGTAAAAAAGTTCTACGCGTGCTTTTGCGACTATTTTGCTGAAATCATAAAAGGAGCCTCTGCGCCGATAGACCTACTGGAGAGGAAAATCATATTCGAGAATTTGGAGTTGATCGACCGGTATATCAACTGCGGACGCAATGTGATTGCCTGTCTGGGGCATTGCGGCAATTGGGAGATGCTGAATGTTATGCCCCATAAAATGCGCCACGAGATATATGCCGTTTACAAACCCCTCCGGTCGGCAACGATCAACCGGCTGATGGTTAAGCTCCGGTCCCGTTTTGGCATGAAGTTAATGCCGGGTCGCGCCGTGATTCGCCACATGCTGTCGAAAGATGCACGCCCGGCGGTCTACCTGTTTCTTGCCGACCAATGCCCGCACATTCGAGAGGAGAACTACCGGTTTACACTATTGAACCAGGAAACCTACGTTTTTTCGGGTATGGAAAAATTAGCCCGCGCAGGTCGGACGGCCGTGATCTACCTACACATCACGCAGCTCTCAAAAGGGAATTACAAAATAGTCTGTGTGCCGCTGTGTGCCAAAGCAGAAGCGATGGGCGACGGCGAAATCACCCAGAAGTATATAGACCTGTTAACAGAAAATATCCGCGAAGAACCATACGGCTGGCTGTGGACGCATAAACGATGGAAAAGATAACTTATAGCTGCATTACTTTCTTAATTCCCTTGAACCGCTGCAAACGTCCCCCTCAGGAACTCCTTCAATCCACGTGTTTAGAAAACGTCTTCTTGCTCTTATCTCATTTAGCAAAAAAGTACAATGACAAATATTTTGGGAACTGCCATATGTTAACGGGTCACCGCTGGGAAAAATCGCCGCTATATTTGCAGCAGCTGTTTTATTCCACAATTCCTGAGACGTCTTTATTTTCCGAATAAAAGCGATATCCTCCTTATAACGCTTCACAATCTGATCGAATAAACTGTCTAAGGCCATAGATTCAATCTTTAAGTCATCGCACGAGTATTGACTTACCGAATGGTTTAAAAAATCCGTCTCTTCATTCTTCACCACTAAATGTTCCATCGTCTTCGCGTTTGATTTATCGGAAGCAATCGTTATTATACAAAGAAAGGACACGATACATATAAAGGGAAGAAATAAAACGAAGCTGAAATTCTGTTTTTTCATGAGATATTATTTTAATTAGCGAAACGTCACGTTCTGCACTCACTTAATTTCTTCGTGCCTTTAAAAGTAACTAAAATTAGGAAAGAGTCATCGCCTTCGTGCAAAGACACGGGAGTTTTCGAAGGAAAATTATACGTCGACCTCTATAAATCTACGATCTTATCAGCAATTTCCCTGCAATGCGCAATATTTCCCAATAAGCACATGGTTTGAGTTTCAATCTTGAACAGTGCAGCGGCAATGGTCTCTATATTGGCCCCACTTATTTTTAGGTTGAATATTTGGGGGAGGTAACTATAATATTCGTCCCTTGCTTCTTCATATACGTTTACGCCGATCGGATCCCATTCAAACCAAAGGATTTCATCAATTTGTTGGTAAAGAATCTTTTGTTCCGAGGTCATTACTTTATCTTTTTCCGAACCGAATTTTAATCCTTCCTCGCAATCCGGGAGGGCTAAAATTAGCAAATATTGCTGTGCGGGTCAAGGCTTCGACGTAAGAGTTGCTGGGAAATGAATGGCCCAACGAGCCGGAATCTTCCGCACTCGTTGGGCCATGCATTGGTTGTTTCGTTATTCCGAGATAATCGCCCACCCGTTGGCGACCGCCCGTGGCGCTCCGTCCGAAGTGCGGTTGCGTACTTTGTAGGTCGATTCCGCCGGGTCGTTGACAAGGAACGTGGATGAGCCACCCCCATCGAGGTTGATGGACTCCGTTACGCCTAGGGCATGCATCAATTGCCCCAGATCGGTGAAGCTGATGCCGTAGGAGTAGTCGTATTTGCGGCCATCCACTACCATAAAATACACGTGGTTATCGGCGGTATATCCCACCGCGGTGCGCGGTTCGATGGTGTTATCGGTATGAATAACGGGCTCTCCCTCTTTTACCAGCGTCTGGTTGCCACCCAGCGCATGATAGATGTTGGCTTTCTCCCGTTCGTAGTCCGCATCGTTGCCGATCATTAACTCACCCGATTTACTAACACCAAAAAATGTCCAGCCAGCTGGTATGGTCGTCCGGATGGGCACGCCCGATTTGTAGACGATACCCCGCGGTTCGCCGGTGGACCCGTTGAAAAAGTCGGCATTGCTTGCGAAAAGCACCCGGCCCTCCGATTCTGCATAGCTGACCATTTCCGGGACGGTCTGCCGTGCATACGCATCCTCGCCGAATGGCGTAAGCGGGTGCAGCTTCACGGTTGGCTGATTGAGGTCGGCCTCCAGGATGAAAATCCGCAGGCTGTGCCCATTTACATCCATCAAATGCACATGGGTTTCGGAAACACCGGTCGACAGCTCAATCGTCGTGTCACGGTAAACGCGGTGGACCAGCCCACTGTTTTCCTGCAGGCGAACAGTCAGTTCACTGCGCGTATGATCTAAAATCTGTATGGGTTTCTGCTCGGTTTTCTCACATCCGGCAAAGAGGATCGCCGAAAGGGCGGCCACAAGAAACCATTGATTACTTTTTTTCATGTCTTGCACGGTTAATTCAATTAATAGCCATCGTTTTGAGTGAGATTCGAGTTTACTTCACGCTCGTAATCCGGTATGGGAAATAAGGTCCGGTAAGGCTCGATTTCGAGCTCCTCGACCGCCTTGCCCGTCCGCACCAGGTCATACCAGCGGAATCCTTCAGCAAGCAATTCCCGCCGGCGTTCGAGGGCTACCGCCTCTTGGTAGGCCGCCTCGGTGGTGGGATCGATCGCTGGAAGGTTCCGCGCTTCCCGAAGCTGATTCAACCAAGGAAGACCTTCCAGTCCTTTCGCCTCGGCAGCTATTAAATACATTTCCGCGAGGCGGATCACCGGGAAGGGGTCCGTTCCGGTTTGCCCGCTCGGGTATTTATTGATGACATTGAGGGCGCTTACGGTGGCTATGCTGATGTCTTTCCGGTTGTCCCCTTCATCAAACAGCGTCATCACCGCATCCGTTGGCTTATACACATACGAGCCACTTACGTCGTGCGCATATGTATAAAAGAGCCTACTGAGGGTAATTGTGGATTCTTCCGTCAGGTTTTTGAAGCTGAAGATCTCTTCCCGGTTCTGCTGGTGGCGGAAGATTTTATCAAATCGGTCCAACGAGAACGTCGGCAGCGCGATGACCGCCTCGGCCGCTTGTGCAGCCGCTTCCATCTTGTTCTGACCGATCAGGACACGTGCCAGAAGCGCCTGTGCCGCCTGCCGCGACACGTAGTAATAGTCCCCTTCATAGGTCGGAGCTTTTTCAAGCGCAACGGCAAGGTCGGCTTCGATCTGCTGCCACACTTGAGCGGCGGGATCGCGCGACACCCTTTCGGTGGTGTTTTCCAGGATAAGCGGAACGTCGCCCCAGCGCGTCACCAGGTTGTAGTAGATATAGGCTCTGAAGAAATGGGCTACACCTTCCATGCGCTCACGCTTCTCAGACGCCGGTTGATCGGCCACGATGCTCAGCACGTTGTTCACCTGGTACAGCGCCCGGTATAAACCGCGCCAGTTGTCGTTGACCAGGTTGTAGTCCGTCCGCATGATGTTGCGGATGAACGCCAGTTCGCTGCCGCCGGAAGCCCCGATCAGGTTTCCGCCCACGAGATCGAATAGGATGTACGACTCCCGTCCCTGATAGTTCTGCACGGCGTTGTACATGCCATGCAGCAAAGCGTCCATATCGCGTTCACTTACCGATTCCGGCGCAACGGAGGTATGCGGATAAAAATCCAGCTCCGTGCAGGAAGATAGGAATCCCAACATCAGCACCGCCAAGACGTTGGTTATTGTTGTTTTCTTGTACATTGTCTCTTTAGCTTTTTGTTAAAAACCAATATTTACCCCTACGTTGAAACTCCGCAATTGCGGCAGAATCAAATTGTCCTGACCAATGAACTGCGGGTCGAAATCGTTGGTCACCTCCGGGTCGTACCCCCGGTAGTTGGTCCACAGGTGGAGGTTGTCCCCCTGCAGGTAAACCCGCAGCCGGTTCATGCCCAATTTCGCAGCCACCTCCGTCGGCAGTGTGTACCCCAGATTCAACGAGCGCAGCCGTATGTACGACCCATCTTCCAAAAACCGGGAAGAGTTTTGCGTATTCCAGGCGTTTCCGTAAATAGCCCGAGGCGTCGTGTTGCTGGTCCCGGGCCCGGTCCACCGTTCGTTGGCCACCCGTTGGGTCATGTTCATGAAACCGCTCCCTAATCGGTCGGTATTGATACGGTAGCTCGCATAAATTTCGTTGCCATACGAATAGGTGAAGAAGACGGCAAGATCGAAGTTCTTAAAGGAAAAACTGTTGTTCCAGCCGCCGAAGAAATCGGGATTGGCTGTACCGACGATCTGGCGGTCCGACACGTTGATCGCACCGTTGCCGTCCAAGTCTTCGTAGATGACATCCCCTGCACGTACGCCGTTTTTATAGAGCGATTCGGGGACTTCCTCGTCCGACTGGTAGATGCCCGTTTGCTTATACATATAGAAGCTGCCCACTTCCTGGCCCACCTGAAGGGTCATATTGGCCCCAATCAACAGCGCTTCATCGCCGATGAGCGAGGTAAGTCTGTTTTTGATAAAGGAAATGTTAAAATCGGACGACCACTGTACCGGTCCCAACGGCACGTTTGCATTCACCAAGAACTCCCAGCCCTTATTCTCCATCGATCCGATGTTGCTGATGATTGACGTAAAGCCGGACGTCGCCGGCTCGGGCTTGCTGTACAGCAAATTGTCCGTTTTCTTGATGAAATAATCGGCGGTAACGTTCAGCTTGCCGTTCAGGAAACCAAGGTCCAGGCCCGCACCGTACTGCCGTGCCGTTTCCCACGTCAGGTCGCGGTTGCCATTGGTGCTCACGCCGATGCCGCTTTTGTTGTCGTAGTTGAGCCCGCCGCTCATCTGCGCGTGGTACGCATAGCTGCTGATGCCATCCTGGTTTCCCGTTTCGCCGTAGCTCGCGCGGACTTTCGCAGTGGTACCGCTCAGCTGCCAGAACGGCTCATTGGAGATGTTCCAGCCGGCAGAAACCGAAGGGAACGACCCCCACCGGTTGTCAGGATGAAACTTCGACGAGCCGTCGGCCCGCAGCGACAGGCTCAGCAGGTATTTATTGTCCCAGGCTAGGTTTGCGCGTCCGAAGATCGACATCAAGGCGCTTTCCGTAACGGTCGTTCCCGCCCCAAGGATGGAGGCGGCCACCGAGAGCTGCTGAAACGAAGGAGAGGGGAACCCGCTGCCCTCAATGTTAGACGTAGAAAGGTTGATTTTCTGGTACGAGTAGCCCAGCAGTCCGTCTACGTTCAGCTTATCAAACGATTTGTTGTAGTTCAGCGTATTTTCCCACAGCACATTCGGCGTAAACCGGCGGTTGTCATACTTCACACCGATGCCCGTACCGTAAGGGTGATTTTCGGCATAGTAAATATTATCCAGCGTGTAGGTCAGGTCGGTACCCACCATGGTTTTGAACACCAGCCCCTCGGTAATCGTCGCGCGTCCGAAGAACGATCCTAAAAAGCGGTAGTTATCCAGCGAGATATCCTGTTCATTGATAATCTGGAACGGGTTGTGGTAGATCAGCTCGTCCGTACCTCCGAGGTAATAGTCGCCATTGGGTTTGAACGGACGGTCAAACGGCCGTTGCAGGAGCGAGCGTCCCATCATGGTAGTTCCAAGGTTCGACCCCGGCACGCGCTTGTTGTTTGAATAGCTGTAGGTGGTATTCGCACCGAATTCCAGCCACTTATACAGCTTGTGGGTCAGGTTCAATTTACCCGTGTAGCGGGTAAACTTCTGGTCGATAAAAGCGCCTTCCTGGCTGAGGTAGTTTCCTGAGAGGTACACGCTCGTCTTATCGGTGCCGCCTGTGAAGGAGAGGGAAACGCTGGTTGTATTTGCCGGACGCGTAATCAGGTCAAACCAGTCCGTTCCCGGCTCGCCGGGGAAGGGATTTTCCCTGTGCTCCATGTAGTTGGACGCCCCCGGGGTGTATCCATACTGCGTGTTGAAATTGTCGATGGCCTCGTTGATCACCGAGAGGTAGAGATCCGGATCGGCCATTTCCATCTTGTCGGTATTCGGCACCACGGACACGCCCGTGAACGCATCGACACCAAATTTCGTCTGGTTGGCCTTACCGGATTTGGTGGTGATCAATATCACCCCATTGGTGGCGCGGCTTCCGTAGATCGCCGACGAGGCAGCATCCTTAAGCACCTCCACCGATTCGATGTCATTCGGGTTCAGTAAGGCTAGCGGGTTCATGTTTTCACCGAAGTTCAGCAGCGCCGCATTCTGGTTCACCAGCGGAATCCCATCGATGACGTACAGCGGTTCGTTGGTTGCGCTCAGCGAGCCGATTCCGCGGATGGACACCCGGTTGGCCGTACCGGGGCTGCCCGAGCCGCCGCTTACCTGAACGCCCGCCATGCGGCCCTGGATCAGCTGGTCGGGACCTAACACCGGGCGCGCATTTTCTTCGGTGGGCCGGAAGGAAGCCACTGAGGCGGTCAGGTCTTCCTTCTTCTGCCGGCCATAGCCGATAACAACCACCTCTTCCAGGTCCGAAAAATCCATTTTTAGGACAACCTGTAGGTTCGTTTGTCCATCCAATGTTACTTCCTGACGCTGATACCCCACTAGGGTAAAAGCCAGGATGTCGCCGCTCGAAGCAGCGATCTGAAAGTTTCCCGCGGCGTTGGTCGTGGCCCCCCGAGAGGTACCTTTCACCATCACCGTTACGCCCTGCAATGGATTTCCGAGGGAGTCGGTAATGCGGCCCGTCACCTGTTCGGGCTGCTGGGCGGGGGCAGGCTGGCTGCGCTTGCTTTCGTCCTGTTTGAAGAGGATGTTTCGTTCAACGATCTTATAGGAGATGGGCAGGCCCTTCAGGCAGGCTTCCAGCACCTCTTCCACCGGTGCGTTTTGTACCGCCAGGCTGATTTTCTTTTCGGTAAAACTCCGGTCGTCGTAGAGGAACACGTAACCCGTTTGCTTGGCTACCTGTTCAAACACATCGGACAACGTCGTGTTCTTCACCTGGAGTGACACCCGCTGCGCATAGGTCGAACCGCTTACTTGGACGAACAACGAGAGCAGTAAACCGACGATCAATTGAAATCTCATAATAAAGCTGAGTTTTGCAAATTTTTGTGGAGGCGACCATTTTGATGATTTGGTCGATGCATGACATGCTAATTTCATTACTTTTGTAATGTTTGGGTTAGTAATTTTTGATTAATACCAGTTACTCGAATCTTCGGCTCAAACGTATACGTCTTCTGACCGGCATCAGAAGGCGTTTTTATTTTGAGACGCTGTGGTTGTGTCTGTTTGTTAGTTCATTATTTCACATTTTGGGTTATACATTATTGGGTTATTTCTTTCGAACGATAATCTGTTTGATGCCCTGCTGGTTCACGATACGGCAATCCAGGTCGTAGAAGGCCAGGATATCCAGCACATTTGAGGCGTTGGTGTTGCGGTACACTTCGCCTGACAATGTTATATTGGGCTTTTCTCCCTCGAAGGTGATGTCTACATCATACCACCGGGAGAGCTCCCGCATGACGGTCGCCACATCCGAATCGTTAAAGTTGAATTTGCCGTTTTTCCAGGCCATAGCCTGCGCTACGTCCACTTTCTTTACTTTCAGCGGGTTACCCGCTGCGCCCAACGCCTGTTCACCTGGTGCTAGCACCACCGGACCTTGGTCCGTTCCGGCGCTCACCTTCACTGCCCCTTCCACCAGCGTAGTCCGTACCATCGGTTCATCGGGGTAGCTGTTCACGTTAAAATGGGTGCCCAGTACTTCCACCACCTGTCCGCGTGAGGCCACCCGGAAGGGGCGGGCGGGATCGCGGGCGACCTCAAAATACGCTTCCCCTTCCAGCTGCACCAGTCGTTCCTCCGTCGCACCGCTGATAGCATAGGTAAGTGTCGATGCTGCATTCAGCCATACGTGCGTACCGTCGGGTAGCACCAGGTGGTACTGTCCGCCACGCGGCGTCTGCAAGCGGTTAACAACCGGCGCATCGCCGTCCGCTCCGGAAGCTTTCGGTTGGTACACTAATTCACCGTCTGCATGTTTATAGATGGCATGCTTGCCCTCTTGAGCAACGGTGCCGTCGGGCCGTTCGTCCAGTACAATTTCCGTCCCATCGGCCAGTTGCAGGATCGCCCGGTTTCCCCCGGGAGCTAGGTCGTCCGGCAAAGACGTGGCCGCCACCTCGGATTCGGTGCCCGACGGTTCCGATTGGACGAAGTAAACATAAACTCCGATCGCCATCACCGCTGCGACGGCAGCTGCAGCGACGTAGCGATACCACGGAACGAGGCGTTGCACCCGCTTGCGGGGTAACCGCTCCCGAACTTCGGCAAGGTCGTTTTCCATTTGTTCCATGGAAGGCAACTCCCCCGGTAGATCCAGTTGGCGGTACCACTGTTCCACCTGAAGACGCTCATCAGGTGTGCAGGTACCTGAAAGGTACTTGTTTAAGAGCTGCTCCATCTTCTTGCGTGCATCCATGCGTATTCCGGTTTGCGTGCGGTTAATCCTTCAGGTAAATGATGTTTGCTACCTCGCGCAATCCCTCGTGGTCAAACCGCTTATTATCTGAAGGGTAGTTTACCACGTTGTTTTCAGTCGCGCCTTTCACATAGAGCGTGCTGCTGCCTCCACCGTCCAGATTCATCGCATCTTTGGCCCCCAGCCAACGCAGTACCCGGGCTAACTCACGCAGGTTCATCCCTTCGGCCATCCGGTTCCGGCCGTCTACCACCATCAAGAGCAATTTCTTGTCAGAAGTCACCGCTATGGCGCTCCGTGGATGGCGGTTGGCGTTAAATGCGTTCGCACCCAGCTCCGCCTCGCGCTGCTGATGGATCAGGAGCGGACCGGAAAGGAGCACGTTGGGCGCCTTGTGGTTCTCATAATCGATGGCAGCTGCCGGGTGGATTTCCACCCGCTTACGGCTTATCAGCAGGACAGCGTTTGCCCGGTCCGTTGCTTTTTTGGTGCGGTTAACCACCCTGTTTGCCACTTTGATGTAATCCCATGCGCCGCCATTTTCCATGTCAAAGAATCCCCCGTTTATAGCAACCAGCGCATCGTTTTCCCCTGCAAACTGAGCGGCCGTCTTGAGCTGCACGGAATCAGCGGCCATCAAGATCCGTTTCCGGTGTTTCCGGAGGTCAATTTCTACAAAGTTGATTTCCTGCTGGCTTTCGAAGAGGTTATCAAAATGGCCCTGCTTCCATACGATGCCTTTCTTGATGGGTGTAACCGTCCATTCTTTTTGAACTACCGCAACGGAATCAAGGGATTGACCCCATGCAGCCGTCTGAAAGAAAAGGAACGCGCCCAAAAAGAGGGCCGTTTTGTATAAGTATTTTTCCACGTACGTTTTTGTTTGTCTATTAGCATAGTACCTAAACCGCCCCGCAGGGCGTAAACGAAAGTGAAAAAAATCAGAAAAAAAGGAAATAAGCGAGTGACAGCAGGGTGCCCAGCTTCTGGCGCAGTACTTTCAAGGCGTTGTTTACGTGCTTTTTGACGGTCATTTCCGACAATCCGAGCTCATCTGCAATCTCTTTGTGCGACAGGTACTGCTGGCGGCTCATCCGGAATACTTCTTGCATCTTCGGCGGTAGCTGTACGATTTCCTCTTCGATCAATTGACCGAGCTGGTTCTCCCGGATGCGGTCATCGGCGTGCACCGGGTCCGGAATGTCCGTTGAAAGCGCATCGAAATAACCCGTTGCTGCTTTTTTCTGGGTGATCAGTTTGATGGTTCGGTATCGAAGGGTCGCATACAAATATCCGCCCAACGAACTCTCGGGCGATAACGCATGCCGGTTGTGCCAAAGTGCAGAAAACACATCTTGCAGCAGGTCTTTCACATCATCGCGGTCGGCCGCCCTTTTGCATGCATGGAAATAAAGCCGCGGCGAATAGCGCTCGTAAACTTCCAGATAAGCACCATGATCATCCTCCAAGATGAGTCCTATCAATTCGCTATCACTGCATGACTTGTAAGAGATCGCCGCCATGAACGGGTAAAATTATGCGGAGCAAAACTACCAAATGTCTCCCTACTAACTGTTAGGACAATATTACTAAAAGTTTAATTATATCGGTGAATAATCTCTCTCTATTTCACCTCCGACTAAGGTTTACGACTAGCAAACTTAACCGAAGATCGATGGCTCCAGCTCATGGGAAGTGATTCCTGTCTCGACAGGAAAGTGTTTAGGAATTAACTCAAAGAATCTTATTTTTATCGTGGAAACCATTTATAAGCATTTGTCTACTTTAGTACGACGACGTATATGACTCAATCACCCGTAAACCAGGCAGACCGTTGGCCGCTCTTTCACCGTATTGCTTTCCGATTTGCTTCTATATTTCTGTCCTTATATATTTTACCGTTTCCGTTTGACAAGGTGCCCGGTGTTCATGTCTTGGCACAGGGATATTCGAAGGCCTGGCATGCGATTGCCGTGTGGGTAGGCGACCACGTCTTAAATCTGCCGCAGCCGATCACGCACTTTAATGATGGTGGAGACAAAATGTATGACTACGTATTTTTGTTGATTGTCACCGTGCTGGCATTATTCACTACAGCCGTTTGGAGTTTCTTAGATCGGCGTCGGTTGTCCTATCCTGTCGGTTATTATTGGGTACAAGTATGGGTGAGATATTACCTCGGCTCGGTCTTCGTGTTTTACGGCATGATCAAGGTATTTCATCTGCAGATGCCATCGCCCACATTATTTGAGCTGGTGGAACCTTTTGGAAACAAAACGCCGATGGGACTTGCTTGGTCCTATGTGGGTTTCTCGCCGGTATTCAGTGCGTTTGTTGGCATGGCGGAGGTCATTGCCGGTGTATTATTGTTTTTTCGGAGAACAATGACACTTGGTGCACTGATTGGTGGGGTAGTAATGCTCAATGTGGTGGTGATGAATCTTACATTTCACGTACCTGTTAAGCTGTATTCATCCGTTCTATTTTTCATGACCATCTTTTTGGTGCTCCCCGATGTAGGGCGGTTAACACGCATGCTGGTTTTGAATAAGCCGACCGAGGCCATAAAGCGACGGCAATTTTTGAAAACGCGGTGGTCGCGAAACACTGCTATAGTAGTCAAAATACTATTTATTACAACCGTGGTTATTGGAAATGTGGCGGGTTGTTTCCAGCGTACGAAGACCTCCGGCGATGGGCGGGAACGGTCGCCCTTATATGGAATTTACGATGTGACCCAATTCATAGTTAACGGTGATACCCTCGCACCGCTCACAACGGATAGCATTCGTTGGCGGCAGCTCATAACGGATTTTCCGGATCACGTCCATGTTAAACTGATGAACGACTCCATTGCTTATTATCCTGTAGTATGGGACACCCTAGCGCGCTCACTGACAGTCACTGCCTGGCCCTCCACAAAGCAGTCAATTTTGCAGTTTGAAAAGGCATCAGATTTGTTGCGACTACACGGAACTATGGGGCTGGATTCTGTCGAAATTAAGCTTCGGCGGCGCGACTTGGAATCGTTTCCTTTGATAGGCACTCGATTTCGCTGGATACAAGAATACCCGTAGGTGATTGCGATACGTGGAAGCATTGGTAGCGTCCGCGATTCAAACCAAGACCTGATGGCATGCAAACTAAAAAGCAAAAGACACGCCCTGGGACGCTGTTGTTATGGGTAGCGTGGCGTGTACTGTTAATGCAAGATACCGGTTTAAGTTCCGCTTATGAAATCAAAAACAGAATGGATAAATTCCTCGTTCTTTTCATAATACAGTATGTGTCCGCCGTTAATTTTCCGGACATTCCCGTTTATAAAATGAAACAATAAATAATGATTTTCTCTAATGGAATGATCCTTCTCGCCGGTGATTATCAAAACCGGTAACTTAACCTGTTTGGTCATCGGCGTATAGTCTTTCCAGTAATCATCTATCGAGAAGACGTGTTTGGAAAAATCATAATCACTGGGATTCTGGCTGTCAATTTCGTCAACCTTGTCAACATTCATTTTACTATCTGAGAGCATTTTATAGCCTAAATCCTTTTGAGCTAGCGCTTTCTTCGCTTTAAGAAATGTTGACATTAAAGAAGCGGATGTACTGTCAGGCGCAGCAAAGTCCGTTTTTAAAAGACTATTTATATAGTTAATCTGACCTTCTAGGGAATTACGCATGCTGAGTGTTGAATTTGCTAGGATCAACCCCTCGACACGGTCAGGATGACTCAGCGCGTAATTTAACGCTAGAATACCTCCAAAGGAGTGGGCCATCAAATACACTTTTGCCGCACCATAGTGTTTGCGAATTAAATCAATATCCTTAACCATTCTTTCCAGGGAATAGTCACCACTTGCAGATTTCTGTGAACGACCACACCCTCGTTGATCGTAATATACCATCGACAGATTCGTCTCCAAACTATCTCCCTTCAACCTTTCAAACGATTTACTCCAGGCTCCCGGGCCTCCGTGAATAAAAATACAGATTGGCCCCTTGCCAGCTTTTTTAACAAATAACTTTGTGCCATCATCGGTCGTCAGGTAATCATTTATTCTTGATTGGCCTTGAGCACCCATTCCAATGCTGATGAGCAGCAGAACAATTGAAGACTGTATACGTTTCATAAAACGTGTTTTTTAATAATCTCTAAACTTGGTCTTTCAATTCCTATTCCACAATATGGTTTCAAACACCTTTTTCATTCCGTTGCATTGATCAGCGTTGGTGAAGAATACATAACCAAACTGCTTAGTCGGATCGATCATGAAAGACGACGTATATCCCAGGTTATTTCCTCCGTGCCAGAAATTGGTTGATTGTCCGATTTTAATTTCGGCCAAGCCAAGCGTCCAAGCACTAATTCCGAAGAGGCTGCTGAGCGGATCGTCTGCCGGTAGTTGAATGAAAGGTTTAAACATCTCGCCGTGGGATTCCTTTTGATTCATCAAGGCGATCAGGAACTTTGCAAAGTTAGGTGCGTTAGCATACAGACCACCTGCGGGATCAAACATCGATCGATCGCGTTCATCTTCCACCGGTTTACCGTCTTGGTAAGCGACTGCCAGTTTAGCGCCGACTTTTGGGGTAATCACAAAATGGAAATCTTTCAGTTTAAGGGGGCGGGCTATTTCCTGTTGAAAGTTTTCGTCGAGCTGCCAAAGGGTTGTGTTTTTTAGGTTAGCCACAACTTTTGCCAGGTACACATAAGCTTCTCCCGAATAGGCAAAACCTTGCCCTGGGTCGAAAGCCAACTCCATTTTTGGTGTTTCGCGCCAGTTTGGTAGACCGGTCGTATGGCTCAGCGCCATCTCGGCGGTTATCTTCTTATAGCGGTCGTCTACAATATCGGGTTCCGGCAGGTATTTGTAGAGCGGCTTGGTCAAATCAATTTTTCCTTCCTTAGCCAGTGTCAGCACGTAGTAGCTGAATACCGGTTTTGATAGGGAAGCGGCTTCAAAAAATGTGGTGGCAGTTACATTTTTCTCTTTGCTTGTATCCGCAAAACCAAATCCCTTGCAATAAACAACCTTTCCTTTATTGATGATCGCAACAGACATTCCGGGAACACCCAATGAGTCCATCGCATGCGTTATGGTTTGCTCTAATTTTGCTATACTAATTGGCTTGCCATCATAATTGGAAACTTGACCCAAAGCCTTAATTGTGAATAACAACATAAACGCCAGTGCTTTTAGCGGTTTATTAACGTGAGCTTTCCAGCGGTTGTGCCTTGCTTTCATTCTTAATTATTTGCATTACTGAGTTTTGAGCGTAACTCATCGGTCAAATAATATCCACCTATTTGAGTTGCTTTCTGACTGAAAAAAATCAATTCCGCATTTCGTAGTGTGGTGATATACCGTTCTAGGCTTTTCGCATTTATGCCGGTAATTTGTGCATATTCCGGAGTCCGTTTTCCTTCGTTCGCAGCGATAACTGATAACACCGCAGTCAGTTTTTCTTTAACTCGTTTTGTAACTCCCTCAATTGCTCCCTCAATTGCTCCCTCAATTACTCCCTCAATTGCTCCCTCAACTTTATCGTTTAAAAAGTCAGGATGTATTTTCAGTACTACCTGAAAATAAGACCGGTCTTCATCTGTCTCAAATTCAGCATCGGGCGATCCATTGTTTATAAGCGACCTTTTGATAATAGGAATGCCCGTTGCTTTGCCCTCTGTCAAATCCAATTCTTTCAGAAAGTCGCCAAGCCGCCTGTTGCGGTAACGACGCGAAAAGAGTGGGCCAGTCTGCACTTTGTTAGGATCAAAGTTCCGACCAGGGCCACCGTAGTTAAGAAATACAATAAAGTTAGGATACACACGGATTTCGACCGGTTCCCTCGTTTGATAATCCCGATGGTACAGGCAATTTGCCACAATCTCTTCCAAAGCTGTGTAAGGATAATTCCATATCCGAACGGCTTCCGGTTGGCCGGGTATTTTCCTGATTTTTTCCTGAAGAACCGCAGTCTTTAAATAAAGCAGTGTTTGGCGGATTATCTGGGGTACCGGTCCAGTAATGGCAGGAGCTTCAGTAAACGTCGGGTCGTCAGCACCATTTGGAAAATGTACCACCTCTACCCGGCTGTACGGAAAATACTTTTCCGGGTTATCGGTAAACATCATCAACGCGACATTCCGGGGGTGTGACCGTTCCGGTGGTCCAGAAAGCAACTCCATCTGTGAAAGGATATCTGTTTTGGAGCGGTCGTCTACCCATTCCAGTAAGCGACTTTTGGTTTGCCGTAAATGTTCTTTGATCAACGTAAACGAGATATCATCCACACTGACCGATGTGTTTGGTCGATCATCAAAAGGCACCTTATTGGCTAGCGCTATCAAGTTCTCGCGTTGTTGCTTATTGGCCTTCACGGTACTGGACATCACGCGAATATAATACTGGTACCGTTTGTCCTTCGCTTTTATCTCCTCCGGTACTTCATACGGCCGGTTTGTACCACTTAACGCCCAAATTACAACGATTTTTTTGCCATCGACCTCTTCAATTTCAACCTTGGGGAAGTAGACCGGATTGATTAAGTTATTATATCCAACCATTTCCCTTTGGATTCGGTCGATCTGCTCATCCTCTACCCCGATAGGTGGCAATACAGGCTTTCCGTTTTTTTCTTCGATGCCTACAATGATATAGCCACCGCCAATGTCCTCAATGTCATTGGCAAATGCACAAATACTCCGGTAGATGGAGCCAGGATTCCAGCCTTTTTTGTATTCGATCCGATCGCTTTCGACTGTTCTCCCAACTATAAGGTCTTGTATGTTAATGTGCAAGGGCATGCGCAACTGATTAATTTAAGGTTTTCTCTTAGGTGTTTATTGAATGTCGACGGCCCAAATTTATTAATTTTAATTGAAATGAATACGTAAGTAGTGGACATGAACTATCCCCCGGCTTCACGTGACCGTTATTTTGTCGTAATCTGCCCCTGAAGTTGTCGTTTTCACAACAGCCGCTTTTTTCTCCCGGGATGTACCTTTGAATCGTAAACAAATTGATAACATAAAGCGCATTAACCATGACAGAAGAAAAAAGAATCACGGTAGAGGCAACCGCCCATGCTCCCGTCGCAAACGTTTGGAAAGCCTGGAACACACCAAGCGACATTATGCAGTGGAATACCCCTGATCCGAGCTGGCATTGCCCAGCCAGTGAAAACGACCTGAGGACAGGCGGTAAATTTAAGAATAGGATGGAAGCCAAGGACGGCAGTTTCGGGTTTGACTTCGAAGGCATTTATGACCACGTGGAGTTACATAAGGAAATTGCCTACACCATGCCCGATGGCCGGAAGGTTTCTACGCTGTTTACGGAGCAGGATGGCAAGACTAACGTTCAGACCACTTTCGACCCTGAAACCGAAAACGACCCGGAATTTCAGAAGCAGGGATGGCAAGCTATTCTCGACAACTTTGTGAGACATGTTGAATCAACAAATAATTAATCATTAAATAATTACAGTCATGAAAAAGAACAGAATCATCTTTTGGATCGCAACGATCATCATCCTCCTTTGGGAAGGCGTAATGCCGCTTGTTTCGCTGCTGTTTGCTCCAGACCAAGCGACAGTAGGTACACGGCCTTTAGGGTATCCGGACTACTTCGCGTATGCACTCATTATATGCAAAGTACTAGGCGCTTTGGCCATTTCAATTCCTAGCGTGCCCGCCAAATTAAGAGAATGGGCATATGCAGGGCTTACCTTTAACTTAATCTTTGCATTCATCAGCCACGCAGCCGTTGATCAGATTATCGGGTTTATGTTGTTGCCGCTCGTGATACTGGGCATTTTGGCTATTTCGTATGTGTATAGCCGGAAACTTGTACCGAGTGGTAAGACGGACTATCAAACGACTGATCCCTACCAACTGGCCGTTAGTGGGAACCGTTAGCAGGAACGAAAAGCCGGATTCCAGGAGCAGCATAAACGTGAGTGCTATTTTTATCACCTTTGCGGGTGATTGCAAAAAGGCACTCACGTTTTTACTGGAATAAAAAACCTGGATTACTTTTAAATAAATTAATATCCCTGACCAATTGCGCTTTGATCATCAGCACGGTGTCCAGTTGGTTCTTTTCCAAGCCTACCTTCTTTCGTTCCATGGATATGACGTATTCCAATAGGTTCATACAGGTCGTGAATTGGCCTGTCTTGATTATATTGGCCAGTTGATCATTGTCCCGGTCTTCCTTATCAAACCATAAAGTGGTACCCATTGTTCTTGCCCGTTCAGCTATCGGCGTAATGTTATCCAGATTCTCACAGAGCAGGGCTTTATCTTCCTCTGTCGCTTTCCAACCCAGGCGCTTGGGATTGTTAAATCGGTTGGAACGGCTCGCAAGATTATAGGCGCTCAATTCATAAATAAAATTTGACACGCGCCGGTTTTCCCAGCGCTCATCGTTATAGAACATTTCATATATCAGCCTCCTAACCTGCTTCAGGTTCACATCCAGCACCATGCTCATCACGGAAGTAATCCGCGCTTTCAGCATCTGTTCCAATACATTAAGTTTGGTGAGCCTCAAATAATCCATGATCTTATTGATAATCCGGTCGGAAAATGATTGCACAGGAAGGGTGGTCCGGACGATTTTGAGTGGGTCAAATTTTTCCGGTTGCCGCAGAATCTCCCGGGTAACCCGCCATTTCCGGGCCGTCCACATCATCATAACAACCGCCGTTGCCATTCCACCGAGAACCAAGCTCAGATAACGGGCGTAAGGGCTCTCAACCGTCGTGGAAACCGCGAAGCAGGCGATCGCAATTGCCAGTGCACCATTCTGGATACGCAGTGGATGCCTAACCGCCTTCTGAAACAGGGTAACATAGTAATCAATGCTTTTTCCCCGCCATCCTTTTTCCCCTTTCTGATCCGGTACTTTGTAATAATCCATAAAGTAGCTGCTAACATCCGTAACGATCATCAGGTCGAACGGATCTGGTTTCTGTTTCCGCCTCCGTTTTTCATCCGCAAGCATCAGGCTTTTTAGTGCCTGATTGTCGGTAATCCCGCCATCCATCAATCCAAATGAACGGATTTGAAGGGGATGCGCAGCGTCAGACAAATGCATTTCCTTCTCGTTATAAGCACTGTATACTATGGCTTCCCGAAGTTCCTGTGAGGTAAGAACCTTGTTATTACCATCGTTATAGGTAAAGTCTTCCGGAAAGATAATCGGTTCAAGCCCCATTGGAAAGCAGGATGAGGCCGCTAGGACGTCGGCGAGTTTCAGTTTTTGAAAGCAGTCTATTCGTGTATCATCAAATCTCAGGTATTTATTGCCAATTACCTGGTACCAGCTTTTTGTGCCGTCGGTTTTAAACCTAAACGAGAGGCCTCGGTAGAATTCGGTCGCATTGCAACATATCTCAAATTTCTTGACATATTTTTTTGTGGCATACACCTCCATCGTTTCCCCGTGGAATAACTCATCGTCATAGACTTTTGCAAACGAATTGATCAGATTCCGGCGTTTTTCGTCGCCGGTTTTCCGCCAGTATCTGTCGTCATTCAATACGGAAAGGACATTTTCCAACAAGTCTTCTCCATTTAACTTTGCCTTGGTCTTTTCATAAAACTCATCGAACGAGACACCCTTGTGCATGGCCGAGGTGTAAAGCAGATTAGTAATTGTACCTCCGGAGGCTGAACTTATGTAGCCGATGTGATTTGTGAGCGGGACGCCTTCCAGTGTTAAATGTTCCAGATAGCTAAGGGCTCCCAGGGAGAAAGCCGCAGCCCTGAAACCACCACCCGAAAACGCGAGCGCGATGCTTTGGAAAGGATGGTGCTGCGGAAGATCGGAGACTGTGTTTTTCTTTGCCATGGGTACAGAAACAAAGGGTCAGCATTGAAATAGCTACGAATACAACAAACTAAAGATAGTTAAATATCTTTATGTCAGCAAGTTTGTGTAGAAATCAATCAGCCTTCCTTGTTCCGCTCATTCCCGGTTTAACGAAATTGAGGGGGCACCGCGTGAGCAGCGGAGATTAATCCCGTTCAGGTTCAGAATGAAGTGATCCCTACATTGAGAAAAAAATAATTTATACCTATCTATTTAAGTACTCTTTTGGGATGGGGTGTTTTTTAAGGAATGCTACCGCTTCCTCGTGTTTCTTTTTGAAATAAGGTGAAGCATTGTAGATTGCTTGACGTTCTTGAGGGCTCAAATCATCTATTGATTTCCCCTTTTTGATCTTTGATGTGCTCATACATTATTCCTTATACAAAGTTCGTCATTATTTTTTGAATATAAAAAAAGCCTCGAAGTTCTGTCCTTTTTTGAATGATTTCCATTCGTTATCAATAAGACCTTTTACTTCGAAAATTCCCTTTATCTCATCCCAGAATTGCGCAATGCTCATTTGGTATAGGCGTGTGCGTGAAGGCGTACTCCCTTTTGCTATGATAATAGCCGTAGGATGCTCTTCCATAAATTCCAATATAGTTTTTGCCACTGTTATCAATACTCTTTTTGTGTCTTGGTTATTGCTCACAGATAAGTCATTCACCTGGCCGCTTTCAATGTCGACATCTCCAAATCCAAGGTTGAAAATTTCCTCATCAGAGGATACTTGTTGGTATTGAATTACCTTTTTAATCTTTCCATTGGGGCCATTACTGTAAAACTCATAATAATGTATTTCGGGACCTTTTTCAAAATTGTAACTCTCTTCATGCATAGACAAACGGAATATGGCTTTGGCTAAACAAACTAGGTGTTTCTGCAGTTGTTGATGGTCAAAGATAAGAAAAGTTGCCTTTGCTTTCGATAATTTTCCATCGCTTACCCGTACGTTTCAATAGGGCGTAGCCACCTCGATAGCCCACCCCGAACGTAGTCCTGGCATGCCAGAGGCAATATTTCATTTGCCATAACTTGTCTGGTACGGGATGTCGAACCACCTTTTTGTCCGAATACGAGCAACTAGTGTTCGAATACGAACACCTAATCGGATCAAAAATCCACAACCTTTTGAATATAAATAGTTTACTTATCTGGCAGTTTTATTGAGAAAATCTGAAAGTAGCATACCGATAGACGACAAGACGAAAGCCATGATAAAGAACTATTTTAAATCCGCATTCAGGAGTTTGATCCGCAACCGGAATTACACACTCATCAACATTGCAGGATTGGCTGTTGGTATCGCCGTTTGTATGATGATCTTTATCGTTATCCAATACCAGACAAGCTTCGAAAATTTTCATGCAAAGAAAGACCGCATCTATCGTGTGTTGACAGCAGCTCACCATGCAGATGCCGGAAATATCACGTACGAGAAAAACGTTCCTTTTCGGATGCCCGAAGGCTTGAAAGCGGCATTCCCACAGTTAGAACACGTGGCCCCCGTATACGCAAGCCACAATGATGAGTTACAAGTAATGGACGGAAACGGGACGCCGATAAAAAATTTCAAAGAGGAAAGCGGCGTATTCTATACATCGCCTTCATTCTTCCGCATTTTTGATTTCCCTTTAATCGCAGGTTCGTATGAATCGTTGAAAGACCCTAATAATGTCTTGCTTACAAAAGAGGTAGCAGAAACCTATTTTGGCGACTGGAAAACAGCGATGGGCAAGAGCCTCAAAATGACGGGATATTATAACATAGGTGCCGGATTGTTCCAGTTCTCCGCAATAACGCTGAAGGTTTCAGGGGTTCTCGCGACCATACCGACGAATACAGACTTCCAGCTGAAACTGGTGGTTGCCTACGGAACAGGTTTTACGGGCGATGCACAACACGGATTTCAACAACCCGGCTGGAATCAGTCCGCACCTGATTTTGGTTGTTATGTAGTGTTGCCACCCAATATTTCCGCCGACAATTTTAATCAGCAATTAAGCACATACGCCCGAAAAGTACAATCGGCCGACAATCAGGACAACTATGTTATACAGCCCTTACGTGATGTGCATTACGATTCGCAAGCGGGGAACTACAGCAACCAAACAATCAGTCATCAACTTTTGAATGTATTGTGGCTGATTGCAGCCTTCATTCTGCTGATTGCCTGCATAAACTTTATCAACCTATCTACGGCACAAGCCGTTAATCGAGCAAAGGAGGTGGGCGTAAGAAAAGTTCTCGGAAGCAACAAATTTCAATTGCAAATCCAATTCATTGGCGAGACATTTTTGATCGTTACCATTTCCGTATTATTTGCCGTAGCTTTTACCGTTCTTAGCGTACCCTACATCAATCAACTTTTAGAACTTTCGCTTTCATTCAAATGGTACAGTCCGGCAATCATCGTATTTCTTTTAACGGTTATCGTGATCGTAACTGCACTTGCAGGATTTTATCCTTCCATTGTTTTATCGCGTTTCAATCCTGTTAACGCGTTAAAAAGTAAGCTTGCGGTCAATACAGCAAAGGGAATTTCATTACGGAGGGGGTTGATCGTGTTCCAATTCGTCATCGCTCAGACACTCATCATCGGAACACTCATTATTTTACAGCAGATGAATTATTTCATGAATCGACCCTTAGGCTTCGATAAAGATGCGATCGTAAATGTGCCTTTTCGTCCGGATAGTACCGGCGGTAAGCTGACGGATTATTTAAGACAGCAGTTGTTGTCAAACGGTGTGCAGGCAGTGAGTTTCAACTCCAACACCCCAGTCGAAGATGAGAATAATAGGTTTACCAATTTCAGATTCGATCGCGCATTGCAAGAGGAAGATTTCCAGGCGATCCTCAAATTCGCCGACCAAGACTATGTACCCACTTATCAATTACAATTGGTAGCCGGGAGAAATTGGAAACCTTCGGGTCCGACAATCGAATTCTTAGTGAATGAATCGCTCGTGAAAAGTTTGGGTCTTAAAAAACCGGAAGATATCCTGAACAAAGAAATAAGCATCATGGGTGGTGTCATCAAATGTCCGGTGGTTGGCGTGTTGAAAGATTTTAATGACAGGCCGTTGCATGAGAGCTTAGCCCCCTTGCTTATTGCTACGAATGCGACCATGTACCGCCAGGCTTCCATCAAACTTTCAACCGCGAACATGGCTTCCACCCTGCAATCCATTGAAAAAATATGGGAGCAAACGTTTCCCGATTATGTTTATGAATACCGGTTTTTGGATGATAAAATTGAGAGTTTTTACAAACGGGAAAATCAGCTTGCGCAATTGTATATAATTTTTGCAGCAATTGCCATTTTCCTCAGCTGTCTTGGATTGTATGGATTCGCTTCATTCATGGCCGTGCAGCGGATCAAAGAAGTTAGTATCCGTAAAGTCTTGGGTGCCAATGTAGGCAATATCATCTATCTGTTTACCAAAGAATTTGTGGTACTCATTGCAATTGCCCTGGCAATTGCTACACCCATTGTCTGGTATTACATGCACCAGTGGTTGCAAGGCTACAGTTACCGCATCAACATCAGCTGGTGGTTATTCGCCGCTGGCGGATTCGCCGCAACTATCATTGCCCTGGCAACGATCAGCTTCCATGCGATTAAAGCCGCGGTAACCAAACCGGTAAAGAGTTTACGGGCCGAATAACGTTTGCCAGATATTAAATATATACAACCCCTTCTTTTAGGGTGTCGTAATATTGATCGTCACTATTCCTGTAGGATTATCTGCCATTACAGACCTAATTTTGGAACAAGGGTCTTCTCTCTTCTAATCTCGGTAGGGTTGGTTGAAATAGGAAACCGTTTCATCAGTAGATACGTTCCAAATTTTCCGTATCTTTGTGCGTTAACCAACTGAAAATACCAATATACCTTAACCGTATGGACGATTTAGTAAAAGGTATCTCCAACGAGATATCCAAATTCAAAGCAAGCCTTTCGCATCATTTACCTGCAATCGAAGCCGATGTTAACCGAATAATCAAACGACAAAGCCAAGATAAGCGATCTATTGAGTATTATCTTGATACCTTGTTATCGCTGGCCACGATTGGAGTAGGAGAGACGGTGTTTATCAATCTCCTCGAATACTATAAGACACTTGATGCGGAAGGTGGCGCATTTTATTGGGAAGAGTACAGCCGCGAGGAGGAGTGATAAAACAATTCGCGTCTTTACATGCCAGAAGCTGTACCAAAGGTTGGTTGCAGGTAAACGGTATTATCGATAGGCAAGATGCCGATTTTGGGTCACAGTATACTGTAAAAGAATACCACAGTGCCAAATACCAGGATAATGAAGGATGACACCATCAGGCCATTACATTCAAACCGCAATCGGATGACCCACGTTATCAGCCGTTTCGGTTAGCGGATGATGAACTGAGCAATTTCTCAGTAATCGGCATATTTGAGCAGTTTTTATGGCGGGGGGATCACAATTCATAGAAACATCAAATTGTTTTTTTGTACCTTTGTTAAAATCAAGAAGGAAAATAAAGAAGGAATACGAATATGGCACTTTCACAACACGGGCCCTTCAGCTTGGCAGATTATTACTTCGGATTTTTAAAGAATCTCGATTCTCGCAGTAAACTGGATTTAATATCCAAACTTTCGCAATCGGTCAAGGAAGCTGAACCTATCGCGAAAACTTCCTTGCAATCTTTATTTGGTGCATACCAATCCGATGAAAGCGCAGACGAGATTATTGAGGAGATACGCAGTTCGCGTGTTTTCAAGCGGAATATTGAGTCGCTTTGATGAATTACCTGCTTGATACAAACATCTGTATTTATTTCCTAAAAGGAATGTACAACCTAGATCGAAAAATTGCTAAGATCGGTGAGGATCATTGTTTTATTTCCGAAATAACCGTGGCCGAACTGAAATACGGCATCGAAAATAGCAAGACACCTGAAAAGTTACGGCCACTAGTAGAGGCATTTATCCCTAAGTTCGCCATTTTACCCATTTTCAGTTCATTGGATATTTACTCCAAAGAAAAGGCGAAACTCAGGAAAAAGGGTCTTATGGTTGATGATTTTGATATCCTAATAGGAGCCACTGCTATAGCCAACGATATGGTGATGGTTACCAATAATGTCGCTCATCTTAGCAGACTGACCAAAATTCGTATTGAAGACTGGACCCAATCTTGAATTTTAAATTATGCCGAATTCGGCTTAACGAGGCGATTTTTAAACATGCACATTCTATTTTCAACTATAGGTAAGTAACTTATCTAATTTGTAGGCCCTAGCATAATTTCCCAATGCCGTTTTAATTTCCACCAATTCGAGGTCCATATAGCCGTATTCGTCGGGATGTCAAGCACCAGGACTTCCTTTTCCTGTATCAAAGCGCCAAATTTTTCCCTTAAAGCTTCCTTATGGCGCTTCTCCACTACCAGAATCAGATCAGCCCACTGTATAATCTTTTCCGAAACCTTTATCCGCGCAGAAGGAGCGGTGCCCGCCGAACGGACTTGGTGTAACCTCACCACTGGTTTCTGCTGCATATGAAAAGGATCTTCAAAATCTCGTTCTAGGATAAGTGTAAACCTCAAAATGCGCAGAGCCGGCAAAGGGCATAATAATGAGAAACGCCCCATCTGTAAAATTCTCCGCGACGATTAAATTCCCTTCTTGATCCATTGCAAAAGCGCTGACTTGAGAATTGAAGCCATTTATTAAAATATAGTTGTTCCAAAACCAAAATTTAGGTTTCAGTTCACTAAACGAGTTTTTTCTATTATATTCTAGAGCCTTTTTTCCTATTGTATTACCTAAAGAATCGACTAATGAAAACTCAATACTATTTGTTGACTTTACCGTTATCTCAACCGCATAGTTAAACCAATCCGTACCTTCCACTTTAAATTTCGGGTCGATAAGCTTCCAGAGCATATCTTTAACAAATAGTGTATCTGAGGGTGGGACGGGTTTTGTTACCAAATTTCTTATATCGAATGGATAATTTTTAAAAACGTACTGATCACCAACTGCAAGAGGAATGATTTCTTTCTCTTTTTCTATGCTGCTGAATTGTTCGGGTGATAATGAAGCGCATGCGCAACAATAGATCAACGTTCCAATAAAGATCAAGATTCGCATGGTACATTCATTAATACATATAATTATACAAAGTTAATTACAAAGTGGACAAATGATTAGAGAGGGTTCCGGTCATAAAAATAAATTTTTTGAGTTAGAAAAATCCCGTTTTTTTCGAGTTGAGTGGCTTGGCGCCATTTTATATCATTGCGTAATGAATCCATGCTGCCTCCCGTAGTTTTGGAGAAATTAGGTTGGTTTCAGGCTCTCTCGTGAATTTATAATCGTATTGCTCCAATACGTTATGACGATATCGATTAGTCCGCTTGATTCAGTCTAATGGTATTAGAACTTTACACCCCCTTCATCTATACCTATCCAACACATATTTTTTGATAATATACTCAGTCGCCGGCTTTAACGCTTTCCCTTTATCCATTGGATAGACTCCTTTCGTGGTATAAAACTCTGCGCTATCCTGAGTCGGTTTAGCATACCAAACTTTCCCTACGGATTTCAACGTCAAGGTATCCGGAGCCATAATTTTCCTGAAATTTTTCACCGCTTCTTTATCCAACGGTATAATCTCGGCATCCTCGATCTTTTCATTGCATGCGATCGGTACATAGCGATCTGTTTTCCAGTACATGCATTCACGGTCAAGGCTATCAGAAATCTGATAAGCACCTGCCATTCCGGCAAAAGCTATGGTACCATATAGAGCGGACTTTTTTAATTTAGATAAAATGCTAGGTTTTATTGTCTGTTCTTCTGATGGGGGCGTTTCCTTGTGCTCACTATCTCCTGCTTGCGCAGAATCCTTAATTCCACTTTGTGCCAAATCATCTTTGGGCGGTTCTTCATTTGTGTTTTCCTCATCTGCCTTTGCGTCCACATTTCCCCCTTTATTGCCGTTTCGTTCTCTCACCCACCTATCGTAGGGGCGAGGCTGAAAATCAATCAGCACCGCCAATAGCTTTACGATAGGTTCGCGAGGTCTGGTAGTCCTGCCGATCATAAAATTCCGCAACGACCTAAACCCATCTGCTCCGAACTCTTGTATCCCGGTTTCGAGATCCGGATATTTAGTAAGTGGATTGAATATTCGATTTAATGTCGGTAAATCATCCGCCAGTTCGCCTCTGTAAAAAAGCGTTAGGCAATAGTTCATCAATTGCGTTGGAGCAGCACGCTCCAGCTCAATAGGGAGTAGGTGCTTTTCCTTCTTTTCGAGGTAAGCGTTTATCACCTCTTGTTGAAATCGATCAAAATCAGACATCACCGCAAATTAAGCCCATTTACCTAATCGGAAATTACGGGAAACCGTATCATTTTATCCATTCATTTTATCGCCATCGTCACCGGAAATTCCGGAAATCCATCGGAAAAACCAGCATAGTGCCGGAAACACCGGAAACATCGGAAACACTTGATGATTAGTAGATTATGCAATATATGTTTGCATCAGAAATCAGTTCAAGTATTGATTAGTCAACAAACAAAGGTACTAAACAGATTTCAAAACGAGAAGAGGCAGCGGAGGCTGTTAACCGGTTGGGAAGCAGTTGATAGTTCCCGCGGCCGAATCTCACACTTCCCAGCAATTCAGAAGGCCTTCTGAAAAAATTGTAGCAACCCCCGCGGGTGGATCCGCAGGGACCTACCAAGTTTTTCAAATAAAATTTTGAGTTATGTATAGTGTATTTTTTGCTATATTGATGGGATTGCTGTGTCCTTCTCATTCGAATCACAATCATCAGGGAAACGGTATCGTCCAGACAATGGGTGAAGGCGAGCAGGGGACAGGTGGGGATACGGGCGACGTTCGGCCGCCGAAAAATCCCTGATCCGAATACGTTAAGAAAATAGCATATCGAAGAAAAGGCAGCCATTGGCTGCCTTTTTGTTTACCGTCTGATATTTGGTTATTGCAATTTTTCAGTAATTTCGGATCATATTCGATTCCAATTGAAAAACTTAACCTGCTATACGCTGTTTTTGATTCTCCTGTCTTGTTCGGCTGACCAAACTCAGGAAGAAGCCTCCGTCGCGAACCCCTATTATGATCAAGCGTTCGCTTATTTAGATGCAGGAAAGGCCGACAGCGCATTCCGGTATTTTGATCAGGCAAGGGAGTTGTTTTTGGCAAACAAAGACAGCTTACGTGTAGCAGCCTGTTTGATACAGATGGCCATTACACTGACGAATCAAAACGACTATTTCGGAGCACAGGAAACCTCACTTCAGGCCAATGATTATTTGGACACCGAAAATCCCAAACATCGCATTTATTTAAGTTCAAATTTTAACAACCTGGGGAGGTCCACGTACTTACTCAAAGATTTCAACCGCGCGATATCATTTTACGACTCAGCCATTCAGTTTTCAGATGATTCATTGAATACACGTATTTTTTTGAACAATAAGGCAAAAGCGTATCATGACAATAAGCAATACGCAGAGGCGCTGAAAATATATGAACACATCATTCAGGAAAACAGCAAAAACCCGCGGGAATATGCCCGGGCGTTGACCAATATCTCTGATACCCGATGGCACCAAAACCCCGCCTACAACGCTGCACCGCACCTGTTAACCGCCTTGCAAATCCGCGAGCAGGAAAACGATAAATGGGGCAAAAACTCCAGCTATGCGCACCTTGCAGCGTACTACGAACAAAAACGTCCTGATTCGGCGCTGTTTTTTGCCCGCAAACGCTACGCCATAGCCCGGGAGATAAAAAGTGCCGATGATCAGATTATGGGGCTTCAGATGCTTATCAGACTAAGTTCGCCGGATTCCACAAAATGGTATTTTGATGTCTACCGGCGTTTGAGCGACAGCGTACAGCTTGCCCGTGCGGCCGCCAAGAACCAGTTTGCCCTTATCCGTTATGAAGTTGAAAAGAACAAGGCCGAAAACCTGAAGCTGCAACAAGAAAATGCCGTGCGGAACCTCCAGATCAACAGGCAACGCACCATAACCGCAATGGTTTCCCTGTTTGCCATTGCGTTAATTGGGGGCGGTATGTATTGGTATAGAAAGCGAAAACAGCGATTGGAGCTGGAAGCACAGAACCGGATAAAGGCAAGCCAGTTGAGAACCTCCAAAAAAGTACACGATGTGGTAGCCAATGGGCTTTACCGGGTCATGGCCGAGATCGAAAATAAAAGCGATATCGATCGGGAAGGAATTCTGGACCGCCTCGAGGATATGTATGAAAAATCCCGTGATATATCCTATGAAGCGGAAGATCCACCTATTCAACAAATTGACTACCATCAGAAGATAACCGACCTGCTTACTTCCTTCGCTACGGATTCCACAAAAGTGCTGATTGCAGGTAACGATTCCGACCTGTGGGCCGACGTGTCTGTCGAAGCTAGGTACGAAATTGAGCATATTCTGCAGGAACTAATGGTCAATATGAAGAAGCACAGCCGGGCCAGTCACGTTGCCATGCGGTTTGAACGACACAACCATCAGTTTTCGATTCACTACTCCGACAACGGAATAGGCTTGCCCCCTGACTTTCAAAAAGGCAACGGACTGGTCAATACGGGAAACCGTATAAAAAATCTACAAGGCGATTTTACCTTTGACACCGGGGAGAATGGACTGAAGATTCGCATGACTTTCCCGTTATCTTAAATTGACCACGGATGTTCAAAAACGTATTGATTGCCGAAGACCATGAAAGCGCTAATATCTCGGTGCAAAAGACACTGGAAGAACTGGGCATCAACGGTGCCAAGTATGTTTACTATTGTGACCATGCGCTTACCTGGGTGCGAAACGCCCTTCGTAGCGGAGAGCCCTATGACCTGCTCATTACCGATCTGTATTTCGAGAAAGACCACTATGAACAGCAGCTTTCAGACGGAAAGGAATTAATCCAAGCCGTCAAACAGGTGCAGCCCGGTCTTAAGGTCATTGTCTTCTCGGCCGAGAGTCGGCCGGCCATTGTCGATGGACTTTTCAAAACGCTATCGATAGATGGGTATGTCCGAAAAGCTCGGCGCGATGCACAACATCTCAAGGAGGCATTGCAAGTGGTTTATGGCAATAAAACCTATCTCTCTCCCGATTTGAAGCAAACCGTCAGGGAGAAGAACTCCCACGAGTTTACCACTTTCGATGTGACTATCATTTCGCTGCTCTCCAAAGGGATGCTCCAAAAAGACATTCCCTATTATTTACGTCAAAACGACATCAAGCCATCGGGATTGAGCAGCGTCGAAAAGCGTCTTAATCTGATGAAGGAAATCTTGGGATTTTCCAAAAATGAACAGCTCATCGTCTATTGCAAAGACATTGGTATCATTTAATCCTAAGCCGCATGAAATACACCCGGCGAAAATATTATGTGAATACCGAGATCAGCGCTGACCGTCAGGTTCATCGAGAAGACTGCCCACATCTGCCACCGCCGGATTGCCGCAAGTACCTCGGTGAATTTTACTCGCCAATGGCCGCCGTGGTAGAAGCCTTAAAAACACACCCTTCGGCTTATCATTGCAAGGCGTGTACCCCCGAGTAAGCACCCATGAAATCCCAATTGTTAACACTCCTTTTCACTGTGGCTACTGCATTATGCGGCGGTTGCTACGTCCAATCGGATGATCATGACGGTTACAGCAACAGCCATTTGGTCAATGTAGCTGCTAACGCCGTTAAATAAAATCGAAGGTTTACGGTTTCCCGTAAGGAATAGGGCTATACACCATCTACTTTTGGTGCTGTAGAATTACAATACAGACCTACGAAAGACAGATTTAAAACAATAAACCCTAGATGAATACCATGGACTTTAAAGACGAGATCCGCCAGTTCGGCAAGCGCGTGGATAGGCTGTTACCACAGATCAAAACCGAGGAAGCAACCAAAACCTCACTCATCATGCCTTTCCTGAAAATCTTGGGGTATGATGTGTTCGATCCTTTCGAAGTACACCCTGAGTTTATCGCCGATATCGGCATCAAGAAAGGGGAGAAGGTAGACTATGCCATTTTGAAAGACGAAATGCCCGTTATCCTTGTCGAATGCAAACATTACGCAGACGGACTCGATCCGCACAATTCTCAATTGTTCCGGTATTTCCACACCACAACCGCAAAATTCAGTCTGTTGACAAACGGCCTTGAGTACCGGTTCTATACCGATCTGGTTACGCCCAATAAGATGGACGAGAAGCCATTCTTCGAGTTCAAGATCACCGATATACGCGATAACGAAATCGCCGAGCTGCGTAAATTCCACAAGACCGTCTTTGACCTGGATAGCATTTCATCCACGGCGAGCGAGCTTAAGTATTTCAACGAGCTCAAAATACTGATCGCCGGAGAGATACAGAACCCCACGGAGGAGTTTGTGCGCTATTTTGCCAAGCAGGCTTACCCCGGCCTGGTCACCGCGAAGGTAATGGACCAGTTTACGCCGCTGGTCAAAAAGGTGTTCAGTCAAATCATCAACGATCAGATCAGTGAGCGACTCAAAAGCGCTTTAAAGAAGGAAACCGAAGACGAAGAATCAACTAAGCCTATACAAGAGCAGGAGCCGTTGGTCGTCACTACCCAAGATGAGATCGACGGCTTCCTCATTGTTAAGTCCATTTTACGGAAAGACATCGATGTAGGGCGCATCTTTATGCGCGATAATCAATCCTATTGCAGTATCTTATTGGATGATAATAACCGTAAGCCTATCTGCCGGTTCTATTTCTCGGCCAATCGCTTACGGATAGGATTGTTTGACAAGGAAAAAAAGGAGACGCGGCATGATGTCGAGCGGTTGGATGATATCTATAAATATTCGGAGGAGATATTGGAAACGGTAAAAAATTACTAGGGACTATGAGCAATATTCAACCATGAACGCAATTCTAAAATTGCTTAACCAGGAGAACCATGGTGCATACGGTGCCTCCCTATTAGATGAACGTTGGAAGAAAAAGCGAAGGGAGATCCTAACCCGGGATAACCATCAATGTGTCAACTGCAAATCTCAAGAAAAGTTACAAGTTCATCATCGCCAGTACCATTTTCAGATCAAGCTTAGAAAGTTTAAGGAGCCGTGGGATTATCCCCATACCTTGATGATAACCTTATGCGAAAAATGTCATCAACGTGGCCATCAATTATACAAAGTACCTTCAATCGTAATTTAATCAACCAAAAAAATGGCAGGTTTATTTAAAAGCATGTTCGGAAAGAACGGCACAACATCCCAACTGGGAGAAGAAAACACAGTGCAGGTAGACAGAAAAGATGTCGCCGAAGATTTATTCATCGAAAAGAAGCCGGTATTGGATGATACCTTTATGGCAAGCACCAAGGGCATCTTAGCGATCTATCACTATCTGGAGAGTGACTTCGAAACCAAAGGTTTCGACGATTCCATGATTAGCCCAGACGAAAGCTACAAAAAGGAGAACATCCGGTTAATTAAGTTCGATTTAGAGATTATTATTCAAAAGGTTCGAATCTATCATGATTCGCTGCTTAAAGAAATTGATTTCCATATTGCGTCGAGATCGCGCGCAGGATTGGTCGATTTGGTCGAAGAACTGAAAAGCCGTAAGACCGACCTGTTGGAGCACATCCAAAAAGTCAACGAGATTGAAAATTCATTAAAATCTAACAGTGGCTATTGCGAACGGGCTATTTTATCCTATCAACGAGGCTTCATGAAAGGGATGGCATCGATTACCCAGGCCAGTTTATTGTCTAAAGCATTTTGATCATGGAAAAAAAGAGTGCTTACCTCAGGTTTTGTTGCTTTCTCACTGGGTTGAGTTATCCATTAACCCGTATTTCCAGTGAACAAAGCGCCAAGAATGCAAAAAAGTACATGGGAGCTTTGCTCATTATCATGTTGGTATGGTTCTTCATTGGGTATTGCTTTGCAACGAGATACCTACACATGGGAATCGCCGGTGGCGTTGTTGGTGGTATGTTGATGTCATTTATCATCCTGCAAATCGAACGGATTATCATCCTATCGCACCATATCAGCATGGGTGGCAAAGTTTTTCGGATCATTCTGGGCTTGGTCATGGCCATTCTGGGAGCTATGATCATGGATCAATTTACTTTTCAAGATGATATCGAACTTAGAAAAGCTTCAGTATTAGAGATGCGAGTGAAAGAGGCTATCAAGAACAGCGAAAACGATATCCGAGTGCAAGTTGCAGAAATAGACTCTGTATTAGAATTTTCAAATACTAGGTTATTCGTATTGAGCGAGGAGTTACAAAAGAGGCCAGTTATAGTAACCAACTATACAACAAGCAGTATTACTAAAGACAGTGTCGGAAATAATGTTAATACAACGACGCAGCGGAATACTTCTGTGGTAGATAATCCTTTGAAGGTTGAATTCGATTTTTTACAAAATCAGATAACCGAATTGAATAGCAAAAAATTTGAGCTTGTAAACTCCCTTACAGACTTGAAACGACGAAAGGAAGAAGAATTGAAATCGGCAACGGGATTCTTAGACGAATTAACACTCCTAAAAGAGGTCATTTCTTCAAACGGGGTAGGTATGTTTGTTTACTTCCTATTTCTCTTCTTTTTCCTCTCCTTAGAGTTATTTATCCTCATTATGAAGTTGAGTGATAAGGAATCCGACTACGACAAACTAGTTGATCACCAAATGGACGTCCGCATCCAGATGTTGCAGCGATTGAAGGCCTAGCTAAAACAGTATTGCAATCCTAATACTCATTAACATGTCATTTAGATTCAGGAAAAGGATAAAAATCATCCCAGGGATATACTTAAACGTCAGCAAATCAGGCGTCAGTACCACGGTTGGGCCAAGAGGCGCTACAGTAAGCATTGGCAATCGAGGGAGTTATTTAAATCTGGGAATTCCGGGCACTGGTATTTCGTACAGACAAAAGATCGGACAACGGAAAGCGCCCTTGCAGTCATCTAATTTAGGACTTGTGTCGAATCCTGTTCAGTCTCATATGGGTTCAGTAATCCAACAAGATTTCTTCTTTGATAAGTCGAAAACTATTAATGTCAATATCAGCAATGATAACCTCGTTCACATCAAAACAAGTATCATTGACAGCAGGGTTGAGATGCTCGATATCATCGAAAAAGGGCAAGAAGTAGCAACCACTTTAAAAAATCTTAAACGGAGGCGTAAAAACAAGAGCAGTTGGGTAAGCCGCCTTTTTGGATCGAGGGGGGCAATAGATATCTTAGATGAACAGATCAAAGAGCAAGAGGCCTATGCCGAGGAACTCAGCCAGCAGTATGACGAGGCAAAAGTGGTCATCGAAATCAACAGTAACCCAGAGATCGGTAATCAATATAAGAAGCTCAGGGAGGCATACGAAGCGTTGTTGGGGACATCCAAAACTTGGGATATTACATCCAAAGCTGTAAACCTAGCTCATAGGTCATCCGCACACAATGTCGTAGAACGAAAAGAGGTCAAATTCAAGTATGGGGATCTCGACTTCATCTACACAGAATTTGACCCGTTTCTTCTTGAAAATGCAAACGGCAACGATATCTACATCTTCCCAGGCTTTATCGTACAGGTAACCAAATCCGGAGATATCACCATAACCGATTTCTCAGATATACAGTTTACATTCTACAAGCAACAATTTGTTGAAGAAAAATATGCGATGCCTAAGGACGCTGAGGTTATCGATCATACATGGGCAAAAGTTAATAAGGACGGAAGCCCGGATAGGCGTTTCACAGGCAACTACCAAATTCCTGTTGTACACTACGGTGCGTTTGAATTCACGTTTCCGAATCAAACCAAAGAAAGCTACAACATAAGCAACGTAACCTTAGCAGAAAATTTTGCCCAAGTCTTTAAAAAATACCTTGCCTATTTCAAGGAAGGCAAACTGGCAAGGAACGTCGATGATTCCGCTTCAGGGAACATCAATTTCGACCATTCCGATAAGGACACCATGTTTGAGGAAGCAGCGCGTCTTGTTGTTCAATACCAAAAGGCGTCAACGTCACTGATCCAGCGCGAGCTGAAGGTCGGGTATAACCGAGCAAGCCGCATCATTGACCAGCTGGAAGTGGCGGGTATCGTAGGTCCTTTTGAAGGCGTAAAACCTAGAGAAGTCTTGTTTTTGGATGAATACTCTTTAGCTGAATATCTCGGTACCTTACAAGGCGGGAAAGGCACGACAACAAGAAAACAGCACAAGCTGTCTGACGAAACCATAGCATTGCTGAAAGACGTTGCGCATAAGATGGTGGCGATGAAGGATCGTCTTGTAGACGATGACACGGTTTACGATGCCATTGCAAAAAACACGGACGACCCTGCAACGGATGTGCCGGTCGTCGTGACGTCCCTTATTTTTCACGACGTTAATAATATCGTTCAACGAATCAATCCCGAGCGGGATGAACTGAAGAACTTCATAGCCTATTACCTCGTCAATGAACTCATGGGAAATCCGGGTGGTGTTCCTGAAAGCGCCGGTGAACTTAAACAGTATTATGATTTTTTGGATAAGCAAGAAGTTTCCCGAATTGTCAAAAAGACGGGGAAGGGCGTTGAAGGATTTAAATTAGAGGTAGATGAAGAGAAGCACGACTTCTCCCTTAAAACAGCCCTTTCGTTCCCGCCTTTTCTGAAAGCGAACGGAATCGATTCCTACGAAGCGTATAAGAACACCATGCATAGCTTCGCTCTTATTTTAGCAAAAGCAGACCAAACCATCTCCGCAAAGGAAGAAGCGGTACTGAATAAGCTGTTTTCGGAATTGGCCCATCCATTTGAGCTAAAAGAAAAAGGCGCGAAGGTCAAGATATCAAGTCCGGATAATCAATCGTTTGAAGAGACCTTGGCCGAGCTCAATTCCCTAATCGGGTTAGGCGACGTGAAGGACGAAGTTACCAAACTCGTCAATTTCATTAAGATACAGCAGGCGCGCGAAAAACAAGGGCTAAAACCTACACCGATATCTTACCATATGGTGTTTACCGGAAATCCGGGTACAGGGAAGACTACAGTCGCGCGAATTATCTCTAAACTGTACAAGGAGCTCGGTATACTATCAACAGGGCATCTCGTGGAAACGGATCGTTCGGGGTTAGTAGCTGAATATGTTGGGCAGACCGCCATGAAAGTCAATAAGGTGGTCGACTCCGCGCTGAACGGCGTGCTGTTCATTGATGAGGCATATGCGCTGGTAAGCGAAGGTGGAAATGACTACGGGAAGGAGGCGGTGGCCACCCTGATTAAACGTATTGAAGATGACAGAGATAAGCTGGTGGTCATTTTTGCAGGGTATGCAGACGAAATGGAAACATTCCTGGATACCAATCCCGGTTTTCAATCGCGGATCAACAGGTTCCTAAACTTTCAAGATTTCAATGCTAAGGAACTCGAAGCGATTTTTGTAGCAAAGTGTGACAAGTTAGATTACCGTTTAACGGACGAGGCTTTGGAAAAGCTGCAAGTACAATTCGCGCAAGCAATACAGCACAGAGACAAATCGTTCGGCAACGGTCGGTTTGTTCGGAATCTGTTTGAGCAAACGCTAGAGCGTCATGCCAGTCGTATCGCCGCAGATGGAAACCTTACGAAAGAAACGTTGACTACAATTACCGCGGAAGATATTCATTGATCACGATTAATTCTATCTTCGCGCCATGTTTAGCCGCGTCCTTGTTTTATTTCTATTCTTAACCAGCACATGCACGACCACCCAATACCTCTCCGGTGAGGTTGTTCGTGTTGCTGATGGCGATACGTTCACGATGCGGGTGCAGGGGCAGCAGCAACGTATCCGGCTGCACGGTATCGACTGTCCGGAAAAAGGGCAGCCGTACAGTCGCGTGGCAACACAATTTACCAAAGATATGCTTGCGTTGGGCAAGGTAAAGGTTCAGCGGCTGGATACCGACCGGTACGGTAGGGTTATTGGTATCGTCTTGATCAATGATACCATCAACCTCAATGAGCGTCTTTTAGAAGCGGGTTTAGCCTGGCATTACAAAAACTACGACCACAGTCCCGAATGGGCAAAAATGGAAAAAATAGCCCAAACGGCAAGGCATGGTCTTTGGGTAGAAAAAGATGTGGAAGCCCCGTGGGAATGGCGCAAACACAAACGAACCGAACGTAGTAAATAAGGGTTGTTGCGTCCAGATAGCGATAGCTAATCAAAATTCCCTATCTTTAACCCACAAACCTTCTATGCATATGAGCGACTGGCAAGATCTTATCAATAAGCTTCGGCAATTCAACGAAGAGCGCAACTGGGCGCAATTCCACAACGCAGAAGATCTGGCATTGGCGCTCAGCATCGAAGCGGCAGAATTCAACGAGCTTTTCCGACCCGCGGAAGGTTAAAGAAGAATTGGCCGACGTATTTGCCTTTGCCCTGTAACTGGCTCACCAAAAGCGCCGAGAAATACCCCATAGACAAAGCCAATTGAGTGCCAAGAAATACGACGAACGAAGTAAAGTAGGATTTGACGAATATGTACGGAATATCTATCGGATGCTGATGACCAGGGGGATGAAAGGCTGTTATGTTTATTTTACTAACAAGGAAACCGAAGCGTATTTCGGGAGCCGGATTAAGAGAGGGACAACACAATGACAAAGCGAGATTTTTTTATCCTGATAATCAAGCTATTCGGATTGTTCTCCGTAGTTTCTTCAATTTTTACGATTTTGCCAAGCAATATCGCATTTGCGCTCACAGACGTTACTACCTTTTCAGTGATCTGGATCATCGCATCTATCGTCATCATGCTGGGTCTGTTTATCCTGCTTATTTTCTACTCGGGAAATATAGTCAGCATGCTTCGGCTCGATAAGGGGTTTGATGATGATCGAATAGAATTAAGCAACCTCAAGCCGTCCGATATCATTAAAATCGGAACGTTTATCGTCGGGGCGCTCTTGTTGCTCCATCATATCCCCCTGTTTCTAAGCCATACGCTTTTCGCATTCAAAGGTGGGGTGGCTGGTCAGCCATTGAATTTCAAAACCAAATTTGATTGGACAGTCAGTGGTCTGAATATCCTGCTCGGTTATTTGCTCCTCACCAACTATGCGGTCGTGGCACGTTTGCTGCAGCATAAGAAGCAACGCAACGATAACGAATCCAACGATTTATAAAGCGTATAGCAATTGGGTCACTTTGATGATTATCTAATTTGTAAGCCCCAGCGTAATTTCCCAATACCGTTCTAATATCTCCACCAGTTCGGGGTCCATATAGCCGTATTCGTCGGGGATGTCAAGCACCAGAACTTCCTTTTCCTGTATCAAAGCGCCAAATTTTTCTCGTAAGACTTCCTTATGGCGCTTCTCCATTACCAGAATCAGATCTGCCCACTGTATAGCCTTTTCCGAAACCTTTATCCGCGCCGAAGGTGCCGTGCCTGCCGAACGGACTTGATGCAACGGATGGTTTTTAAACAGGTCTTCCGCCGTGCGGCTACGCCACTGGTTTCTGCTACATATGAAAAGGATATTCAAAAGTTCGTCCCGTTTGGTTTTCTTTCCGTTTAAAATTACTGATTTATTCTTCGAATCTCTAACTCTCGATATTCCGGTTTCAGGAGGAGGTCCCTCTATTGAGCTACCGAGAAAATCTCGGTAGTTGATTTTTCTAACAATTCCTTTTCCTTAAAGATATTCCGCCCAAATCCTACCAACTGCCCCGTTTGATCGGGCTGTTTCAGGGGCAAAATAACCGTCAGCGACGTAGCGCCTAACATGACCCCCATGATTGGAATAAAAAGTGCCAAATCTACCTTCGATTTGTATTTTGTCATAGGCAACAAGATACGAAATTTTGCCAAGCGATCTTCCCATATTATTAGAAATCTTCCTCAGAACTGATTATCATCTGGAAAACGACGTTGCCCGCTTAGCTGACGATGAATTGAGTGGTTTCTCGGTAATCGGTATATTTGAGCGGGTTTTAACGACGGAATGATCTAACCTAACATATAATGGAATTGGTTCGACAGAGTATCAAAGCATTAGTCAATCCTTATCCCAATCTCCAAAGCGGCTCCAAATTCCAATTGGCTTTCATGCCCAACGCATTCGGGTCAACGTTTGGATACTTTTTGAATAAAGAAAGAAGCGATGACGTGAATCTATTTTCCGGTTGGATCACATTGAGCAAGTATTTCATGCAGCAAAGGTGGATGTATAGCATTTGGAATTCATGCTCTTTAGGCACTACGGATATCCAAGGCAAAGGTGGCCTACTCAGCAGTTTTGGCCTGCCGGGCAAATTCCTGTTCCAGAGCCGACTATGGTGTGCACAATAATTCCGAATTTGAGAAATAGATTGCAACCAACTGGGTAAAAAAGTATGGTTCACTGTTCCATACTGCTTTGCTATGATGTCCTTGGAATCGACGTTATTTTTTAAATTACCATATAATTTTGACAGGCTGCCGAAGCTGGTCAATTCCAGCGATTTCCATGCGGGCGGAAAACGACCATCGTCCTTATGTTTTTTGCGGTGCTCTTTGATAAATATATCTTTTGAACGGCCTATTTCCTCTTCGATGCCGGATAAGGTCTTAATCAATTCGGGGATATTGATAAACAGATCTGTATTTTGAAACCACCATGGGTCGAATTCGTGAGAAAGGTGATATATTAATTTGCTGCGGAGGCTTATTTCAATTTTTTCAATGACATCAAATAACAGAATTCGTAGCTCTCTATCAAAGTTGTATAGGTTAATAACATCCGAGAATTTACTGTTGGGCTTAAAATATGTTGTTCTTTATCTGCTTGCATTGGCCACCAATACCCTGCTAATCGGTAATAGCTGATATGGGTGAGAAAATGCTCACAATTATCTTCTTCATTGATTTCTAAGCCTCTGGCTGTAAGTTGTGCAATTTGTTCATCAATAGTAAAGGCCGCTTTGTTATACATTTGGTTCGGTCCGTTAATTCAGATTACTGGTTTAGAAAAAGCTAAAAAGCAAAAGACACGCCCTGGGACGCTGTTCTTATGGGTAGCGTGGCGTGTACTGTTAATGCAAAGGTACAACAATAAGTATATTTGTGAAAGCTTTTTCAACAATTATTTGAACCCATGTAGGCAAGTTCTTCTTTACTATTCCATCAAAGCCTTCATTGACGATGAGTTTCGGATTGTGAAATCAATATTTTGCAAGATATAGTCGACCGTCACGGGCGATATACAGACAAGGAGTTAGTCGAAATTCTGATCCGTGAAGACACGCTTTGGAATCGTGCGAAAACGACTTCCGGAACGCTGATCGATTTCACCCAACTCTTGTATACTGATTATAAAAAGGCAGTTTTTGAAATGGCGTACGAGTTCCAAGTCTCACACAGCGAGGAGCAATTACCAATATCAAAAGGAGCCAATGGGAGTTTAATGTAAGCTGGCGTGAAGCAGCCGTCATTGTCATCGAGGCGACGAGAACTTGCAACGTCAGATACATCAAACCCCGAACAACTGTGGCCAGCCCAATAACCTTCTGAGTTTGTCGAACGTTCTTTCGCAATCCTAACAATAGAACCAGCCGCAATTTTGTTAACCAACACGACGATTCGTATATTGCGTCCCATAACGACCTAGAGCCAGAAGGCCTTAGTAAATAAGTTATGAACAAGCATAAGCTATGACCGACCAACCTGGCAACTGTCAGCAGTAAAACGAGACCCTTTAAATTTTTAACCGCAAAGATGGACTTTTTAACCATAGTCGATGAAACAGAGAAAGAATTTGAGAAAATAGCTCAAAAACTGTTTGACGAATTCGCAATTCGTACACATAACGGTTTGTACCGATTGACCGAAATTGAGTTTTATTGGAATTCGTCAACCCATGTCGACAACAGTACCTATAAACGTAAGCACGTTGATCCTAAGTCGGGAGACTGGTTTTTTCATTATTCAGGTGTAGACATTGCGCTCAAAAACGAACAATCTGGTGGATATGGGGGCGTTCTGATACGGAGCCTGTATAACATTGAAAAAAAGGCGATTGTAAAAGGGCCTATGGTCTGTGCTATGACGCTTTTTAGCGGCACCAATGCTTTTGCTCCGTCAATTCAGACCCAAATAATACCTTACGTGTTTGAAAAATCAACAATCGAGAAGAGACTTCGTATTGGACTAGGACAAAATGCAAAAGAAACTGGTGCCGATAGATTGAATTATGCATTTAGAATTGCAGTAGGGAAATGATAACTGATAGCCAAACTAATTTCTTATACCTGGCAGATACGTTGCCGACGAAATATCCAGGCTTTTATATGCGGTTTAAAAGCGTTTTGGAGCAATGTGAAATTGACTTTGCGTTATTGCCAAGCACGAAAGACGTTTGGGCAGCTGATTATATGCCCATTCAAACCGATTTGGACAGATTTGTCCATTTCATTTACGATCCGTTTTACTTAAAGGGGATTAAAAAATATCAAAAAACCATTTCAGATGCCGTTGCCATATGCGACGAAATTGGCATCGAAATACAGCGGACCAACATTATCTTAGATGGTGGAAACATAAGTCGATGCACCAACAAAGTCATTATGACCGACCGTGTTTTTATAGACAATCCAACGTATGAGCGGAACCAGCTTATCCGGGAACTTCATGAACATTTACAGGTGGACAAATTGTATTTTATTCCCGAGCAGCCGGGGGACTTTACAGGACATTCGGATGGTATGGTTCGCTTTGTAGACGATGATACCATTCTTATCAATGACTATGCAAAGGACAAAGAGTGGTTTCGCAGATCCTTTGAGATTGCCATTCATAATACCGGCCTTGACTGTATTAAAATCCCTTATAATGTTTATTCCAACAAGCGCAACGATCAAGCAAATGGAGACTATATCAATTATTTGGAAATGGACGGCTGCATAGTCGTTCCGACTTTTGGCTTCAAAGAAGACGAGGAAGTAGTTGAGCAATTCGAAAGCATATTTAGCGGAAAGAAGATCGTAACTTTAGATAGCAATGACATAGCCAATGAAGGCGGTGTGTTGAATTGCATAACATGGAATATAAAGGCCAATTAACAAAGTAGGCGGTATTGCCACTTAAACATCCTAGGCCGTTTGCTTGGCCGACATGAAGGAACCGAGTTCGCTTTTGAAAAGGCGTACATCTTGATTTCATTTTGATAGCGCGGAAACTTCCACACGAGGTTGTCCTTGCGCTCATCGACCCAATCGATGATGTTGATAAATTCGTTCCGGAGTTTATCAAATAGTCCCATATATACGGTTATTTGCCTTAAAGGTACAGGATTTTTCGATGCTGGCCTGTTTTGTAGTTCAGCTAAACCGCGAACGGCAGAGGGCATGGCGAAACTGCAAGGTGTCGTATCGATACTTCAGTTAACTTAATATACAATTTTACTGTCAGTTATTTTAAATATGATTATAGGTTGACCGCTCCGCGTCTGCGTACTTCGTACGCTAGGTCGTGTCTGCGGCAGTTGTAATATGCTAGTTATTAAGTGGTAAAACTGTTAATGGTATTATTTACTGAAATAATAATTTTGTGATATAAACAGCATTAAACCTATAGAAAGCAAGTAATCGGTTTATGAAAAAGTTAAGGATATGCACCATTCCTGCCTACGAATGCCAGCGAATTCAAGTTTTCTGGCTTAATCAAACTTAGGTTAACCGGAAATTGGCTAGATTTGCATAAACCAAGGAGAACTGAGTAGATTAAAGAAATGGAGTATGCCAAACAATCTGATATCGCCCTATTGGAGCGGGTCCGTGATGGAAGCGAACAGGCATTTGCTGCGTTGTACGATCGCTATGCCGGACGGTTGTATGGTAACTTGGTTAAATTGGTCAAGGACCGTGATGTGGCGCAGGAGCTGCTTCAGGATGTTTTTTTTAAGGTTTGGGAAAAGCGGAAATCGATCCGCGTCGCATCGTCGTTTGCGGCGTATCTTTTTGCCATTACTAAACACATGGCACTTAATTTTTCAAGGCGTGTGGTGTTGGATGCGAAGACGATTTCATCACTGACTGCTGAGGCATCCGATGGGTATTCGCACATAGAGGAGGGGCTGGTTGCCAAGGAGCTGGAACGGCTATATGATAATGCGGTGAACGCGCTTCCCCCTAAGCGACGGATGGTTTATATACGCTGCAAACACGAAGGCAAAACCTATGAACAGGTGAGCCACGAGCTGGGGATTTCCACATCTACCATAAACGACCATATGGTTAAGGCATTGCGCTTTATCGAACAGCGCTTACGCTATGATGGGGTGGTTGGCGTGATGCTGATCGCCGGACTGGCCTATTTTTAACTTTTTTTTCTTCCGAGCAGATGTTGGCCCAAGGTTAGGTGTCTTATCTTTAAAAGACAGGAGAACCTTTGGCACAAGAACGAGCGCTGGAGCGCCTTTTCAGAAAGTATCTAACCGATCAATTGACCGCGGATGAGCGTACCGAGCTTCGGCTGCTCCTCGAAGAGGAATCCAATCGGATGCGCTGGGACGAGCTGGCACACCAGTCGCTGGTTGAACCGGTTTCCGACGATTTTTTGGACGATCCCGCCGTTAAGGAGGAGCTTGCCCAATCCTTTTCAACGATTCGCCGGCGTATGGCCCCGCCGAAGCGTCGGCGGATGCTTTTTCCGGCAGCCGCAGCGATACTGGCGCTGGCCATTGGCCTATGGTGGTTTGCTGGCGGATCCAACGAACCATCTGCCCCGGCCTTGGCATCCGAATTTGGGAGCGATGCGCTGCCTGGGAGAAATAAGGCCCACCTTACGTTGCCCAATGGCGAGCGCATACCATTGAGCGGCGAGCAGAGTGGTATCGTGGTCAACAAAGGAGTGCGTTACGAAAACGGGGGCATGGTTGTGCGCGAAACCGGTGCGACGTTGCCTACAACTGCGGATACCTTGTTGTTGTCGACGCCGGCGGGCGGACAGTATGCAGTGACGTTTTCCGATGGGTCGCGCGTGTGGCTAAACGCCGGATCGACATTGAAATATCCCATGCGTTTTGGGGATGAGTGTCGAAGCGTCGTCCTGGAGGGCGAAGGTTATTTTGAGGTGGAACCGGATGCTATACCGTTTTCGGTGCATACGGCAGGGCAAACAGTAACCGTATTGGGTACCGCTTTCAACATCTATGGGTACCCGGAAGAAGGGCAGGTGGAGACCACGCTGGTGAATGGGTCGGTAACGGTCAGCAATCATCATTCAGGCACGGTGCATCGGCTCAGGCCCGGCCAACAAAGCATTGTCAATGTAACGCGAACGGCTATCAACGATGTAGCGGTAACGGATTTTACCGCTTGGCGACAGGGGATGTTCATCTTTAATGATACCGAGCTGACCAAAGCCATCAAGCAGTTGGGCCGGTGGTACAATGTGGATGTGGTTTACGAGGGAGCGCCGCCCAACACCTCTTTTTTCGGAGAGATTGGCAGGGATAAGTCATTGTCGCAGGTGCTGAGCCTGCTCAAGCGCAGCGGGGTTAATTTCCGCATCAAGGAATCAGTAAACGACCGGAAAGTACTGACGGTCATTCCATAACCAATTTGATAACTTAATGACGACGGCTATGATATAACGGATATTTACTTGATTCGGTGCCTTAATGTACCGAAAAAAAACCGGATGGTGTTGGCGCACCACCCGGCAATGCTTGGCGTAAACAGTCTTATTTTTTTACCAAACGTTACAAACATATGAATTATTCTTTATGTGTTAAGGGCGTATGCTGGCCCTTAACCACAAGATGGCTACTCATTATGAAACTTGCCTTACTTTTAACATGTGTATTTACCGCACACGTGTATGCCGCTTCTTATGCCCAGTTGCTCACCATCCGGGTGAATGAAAGGCCCCTAGCCGAAGTGATGAAGCAGGTGAAGCAGCAATCGGGTGTTGCCTATTTCCTGAACGGCCGTGACATCGCCTTACAGAAAGTCACGGTAAACGTAACAAATAAACCGATTGCTGAAGCAATGGACAGCATGCTCGCCGGATTGCCTCTGGTGTGGACACTTGATGATGGAGTGGTCGTTGTGGCGGCCGCACCAGCCGTTGCCAAACGGCCGCAGGAACGGCGGGCGACCGGCACAGTTGTTGATGATCAGCACCTTCCGCTTTCGGGCGTCACCGTGGCTGCCGTCGGAACACCGACCGTAGCCACCACAACGGATGAGGATGGACAGTTTCAGCTGGCACTGCCCGACGGTGTAGACTCGCTGGCCTTTTCGCTCATCGGTTATTACAGCGAAACGCGGGCAATGCCCGCCACAGGAACGATGCAGGTGACGTTGCGAGCGGCCGTGAGCGACTTGGATGAAGTGGTGGTTGTGGGAATGAACTTTAGGCAAGCCAAACGATCGGTAACCGGGGCCATGGCTACCATCCAGACCAAAGAGCTCCGCCAGAGCCCAGTTGCAAACCTAAACAACGCGTTGGCTGGCCGGCTGCCGGGGTTGATCAGTGTGCAGTCGTCCGGACAACCGGGCGACGACGCAGCATCGCTCTACATTAGGGGCATCGCCACTTATGGCTCGAATACGGCACCATTGATCGTGATCGATGGGTTACCCCGGGGCCAGGGGAGCTTCAGCCAAATCGACCCTAATGAGGTAGAATCAGTTTCCATCCTGAAAGATGCTTCATCTTCCGCGTTGTACGGTATCCAAGGTGCCAACGGCGTGATTGTGGTGACCACTAAACGAGGGCGCGATGGCCAGAAGCCGGTCATCGATTTTACCACGCAGCAAGCGCTGCAACAGGTTGTTCGACTACCAAAGCCGATCAGTACCTACCAGAGTGCACTGTATTTTAATGAATACGATGCGAATAACAATTCCGAACCCCGGTTCAGCGAGGAGGCGTTGGACATTGTGAGGTCGGGTTCGGATCTTTTCTTATACCCAGAAGTCAATTGGTTTGACGAGATACTGGAGAAAAACGCTTGGCAGGGGCAATATAACCTCAATATTTCAGGGAGCACCAACCGCGTACGGTATTTCGTGTCAGGCAGCCATATTTCGCAGGGAGCCTTGTTGAAGCATGATGACCTGTTTTATGAGAACTATGGGAAGAAGAACGGCTTCTCGCGCTATAACTTCCGCTCGAACGTCGATATCCAGGCCACGAAAGGACTGCAGTTGCAGGTGGACCTCGCCGGGCGACTCGAACGGCGCATCGGTCCGTCTTCGGGGTTCCAGGAAGTGTTCAGCCTGCTTAATAATATGCCACCCTTTGCGCTGCCGATCTTTAACCCCGACAGGACACTCGGAGCAGCCAGCAATGTCGAAATCCCGTTCTGGCGCAACCCCTACGGGCTGGTTACGCAAAGTGGCTATTACGAGAACTCGACCAACGTGATGTATGGAACGATTTCGGCTAGGCATAGCCTGGATTTCCTGTTGGATGGTTTGTCGGCCCAAGGGTTTTTCAGTTTCGAAAACAACAACTTCAACCGAACACTGCGGAACCAGGAATTCGATTCGTATTGGTACCGCGGGTTGGATATGGATGGACTGCCCATGTACCAGCAGACGCGGATCGCGACCACGCTGGCGACATCGGGGAACAACGACATCGAACGGTCTAATTACCTCGACTTCCGGTTGCAGTATGAACAGGGGTGGGATCGCCATCAGTTCGCGGCACAGGTGTTGGGCAACCGGACCCTGCGGATCTATAACCACGAGCTTCCCTATGCCTACCAAGGAGTGAGTGCCCGTACCACATACAGCTACGACGCGAAATATTTCCTCGAAGCGAACCTTTCGTACAATGGCTCCGAAAACTTTCCGAAGGGTGAACGCTATGGCTTTTTCCCCGCGGTATCCGTTGGATGGGTAGCCAGCGACGAGGCTTTCCTGAACGAGATGCCAGGGCTGAATTTCCTGAAAATAAGGGGTTCGTACGGCTTGGTGGGCAACGACAAGATCGGCGGCCAGCGATGGTTGTACCTCAGTGATTTTGCGGCAGGCGGCGGCTATGGGCTGGGGTTGAGCCCAACGTGGAGGCCGGGTTATAACGAATCCCGCGTGGGCAACCCGTTCGTAACGTGGGAGCAGGCCCGCAAGGCGAATGTAGGCTTTGAGCTTTCGGTGTTGAAACAAGACATGCTGCAATTGACGTTTGACTTCTTCCATGAACGGCGTTCGAATATCCTGACCACTCCGGGCACCGTGCCTGACTACCTGGGAATATCGACGCTGGCGCCCTTGAATGCCGGCGAGGTGGTGAACAAAGGGGTAGACGGCGAGCTGCGGTTCAACAAACGTTGGTCTGACTTCGGATTATTCGGCACCCTGCAATTTACCTATACCCGCAACCGAGTCGTGGAAAACGACCAACCCAATCCGGCGTTCCCATACCAAGACCTGCGGGGCTATGAAATTGGCTACACGTTGGGTTACCGATCCATCGGCTATTTTACCTCGCAGGACGATATCGATAACAGCGCCCGGCAACAGTTTGACAATAAGCTGATACCCGGAGACATCAAATACCTGGATGTGAACAGCGACGGTGTGATCGATGCATTTGACCGCGTACCCATCCTGGTACAGAACGTACCGCGCTACATGGGCGGCATATCGTTGGGCGGGTCTTATAAATCCGTTGATTTCTCCTTATTGTTGAACGGCGCAGGGGGCGGTACTGCCCGCTATGTGCCGAAGCCGCTGGATCCGATCGTCTTGCAACGGTGGACGGAAGAAAACCAGGAAAACGCCAAAGTGCCGGTGGCCAAAAACTCATCCAACAACACGTTGATGTCAGACTTCTATAATTTCCAGACGGACTACCTCAAACTGCGTAACGCCGAAATCGGGTATGCGCTGCATAGCGAATGGCTTAAACATAGGGGGATTAGCGCGATGCGTGTGTTTATTAACGGCCAGAACTTGGCCATTTGGGATCGGCTATGGGTCAAAGACCGCGATCCAGAGGTGAGTGGTACCGATAACTTGCCATACCCCATCCAGCGGATTTTCAATTTTGGGTTAAACATTAGGTTATAACGAAGATGAAGACAATATATCAATACCTATCCGGCTTATCGGTGCTGTGTGTGCTGCTATTTGCCGGATGTGAACAGGACTACTTGGAGCGGTCGCCCAGTGACATCATAGACGAGGAGAAAGTGTTTTCCAACCTGAATAATGCGGAAGCGTTCCTGAACAATGCGTACCGGGAAGTACCCCAGCTGGTATATCGCACCACCAATAGTGGTTCGAGTTATTTCAACCTGGGTTCGGCGACCGACGAATCTGCCCAGATGTGGGGGCATGCGCTGTCGGTGATGGATTTCAATAACGGGAACTGGAACTCGGTATCTTTTCCGTTATTCTGGACATGGCCGGCGTATTACCAGTCGATCCGGCGGATCAATATCTTCTTGAAAAACTACGACCGGATTCCGGAAGAAGTTTCGGGCCAGTCGGCCAGCGTGCGTAAACAGCGCCTGCTGGGGGAAGCGTATGCATTACGGGCATACTATTATTTCTTGCTGTATACGATGTGGGGAGAGGTACCGGTATTGACCGATCCGTTGCTGCCGGGAGGCAGTGAAAGCGTGTACCTGCCGCGTAAGCCTCTACCTGAGCTCATAGACCAGATCGACGCCGATTTGCGCGCCGCGGAAGGCCTCCTGCCGCCAAGCCATCCCGACTCGGACTTCGGGCGCATAACGTCGGTTGCCGTAAAGGCGATCCGGGCGCGTTTGCTGTTGTATTTCGCGAGCCCGCTTTCCAATCCGGCGGGCGATGCAGCTCGCTGGGAACGGGCCGAAGAGGCGGCATGGGAAGCCATCCAGGATGCCGAAGAGAATGGATACGCGCTCTCGCTGACCGACAATGGTGGAAGAAAGGCGTATGAGCGCATTTTTTTGGAAATGCGCAACCCCGAAACGCTCTGGTCTAGTTTTGGCCCCTTTGAAGGTAATGGCAGCTATTGGGATTTTTGGGCCAGCTCACTGGGCCAGGGGGGGTGGTACGGCGAAGGACCCCTCCAGGACTTTGTGGATGCCTATGAAACCAAAGCCGGCGAATTGCCCGTGTTGGGGTACGCGTCCGATGGGACGCAGATCGTCAATCCGGCTTCGGGCTACGATCCGCAGCGCCCGTTTGAAAACCGCGACGATCGGTTTTACCAAACGGTGCTCTACCATGGAGCGATGTGGAAGGGACGCCCGGTGAATGTGGCGCCCGGAGGCATGGACTATTCGACCGACAAGCCCCGGGTGAATTACTTTTGGCGGAAATATACCCTCGAAGACCATAACCTCTATACCGGAACGGGCATGGCCGAACGCCGGTTCGTCTTGTTCCGCCTCTCCGAGCTATACTTAAACTATGCGGAAGCCCGCAATGAGCGGCTGGGTGCACCCGATGATGCCATTTACGATGCCGTGAATGTATTGCGCAGACGGGCCGGGCTGCCCAATCTGCCCGCAGGGTTGAGTAAGGAAAGCATGCGCGAACGGATCCGGCATGAGCGTAAGATCGAATTGGCCATGGAAAACCACCGCTTTTTCGATGTAAGGCGGTGGCAGATCGCAGAAGTGGTGGATAATCGTGCCGTAAGGCGCATCAACGTATCGGCGGCCGGAGACATCACCTACCCGGTATGGGGCAACCGTGTATTTGATCGTACCAAGCATTACTTGTTCCCGATACCGCAGCTGGAGGTCGAAAAAAGCGGCGGCGTACTGATACAGAATCCGGGTTGGTAGTCTTTTGATTTACGTAATGGGAAAGATAATAAAATGAACCCGACATGATTAATCCCCCAACTGGCGGATTGATCATCAACGGCTCCATCTGACAACTGAAAACTGGAGAATACACAGATGAAAGAGATCACGAAATGGGCCATCATGCTAATGGCCTGCGTTGCACAGGTAATGACCGGGTGCGATAAACAAGTAACTATTGAAGACAGGGACAGCTACCAAAAGCTCTATATCCCACAGGCGGCAAGGGGTGCTGTCGCCGTTGCCTTCACGACCGGCGACACCGAACCCGATACGGTGACCTTCGGGGTGGCGGTAGGCGGATTCGACGTGCCCACCAATGCCATAACGGTACGCTTCGAAGTGGCCGAAGAGGCAGTAGCGGCCTATAACGCTGCAAACCGGACTGACTACCCGCTACTGCCACCGGAAGCATTGGCGCTCCTGGACCCAGAACTGGGCATTCCCGCCGGGCAGGTCAATTCGGCAGTGGGCAAGTTGGTGATCGACCCGCAGTACCTCGAAAGCGATGCGGCCTACCTACTGCCCATTCGGATAGCCGACGTGTCCGGCCAGATCGGTCGGTATGCCGAAGATATCCACACGTTGTATGTCGTGGTGACGGTGGCACCAGCGCCGCCAGTGTACCACGAAGACCTCGATCGCACAGGTTGGGAGGTGGCGTCGTACTCCTCCCACGATCCGTGGGAAGGGGGAGCTGAAGGGCACGCCAATTCGGTGCTTGACGGAAATTTCTATACGTTTTGGGTGAGCAAATGGATGGGTGGAGAACTGCCATTGCCCCATCATATCGTCATCGATATGAAGGCATCGCAAACGTTGCATGGCGTTTCGTTTATGAACCGAACGTTCTGGGACGAGTATACGAACGGGCAGCCCCGAGAGGTGACGGTGGAAGTATCGGCCGATGGGACAAGCTGGGAACTGGCCAAAGCGTTCACGGATATTCCGAATCCCGAAGGGACGGCGGCAGGCAACTGGATCCGTTTGACATTCGATGCACCGGTGGATGCCCGTTATTTCAAGTTTATCGTAACGGGGATACACGGCGTCGGCTCAGTAACGTCGGTAGCCGAGCTTGGCGCCTTTTAGCACGGAGGGGATATGAATAGATACGTTCTGCTCCTGTTGGTGTTAGGCCTATTATCGTGCGGAAAGCAGGCAGAGGGCCCTGCTGTTGACCATGAAACGGAACTGCGGGTTGGCTGGCAGGTGAGCCAGCCCACTGCCCAACCGTATACGTTTGACCAGCTGCCGGGCATCGCTCGCTACCGGGGGGATTTGTACATGCTCGGCAATGCCGGCACACCCTGGAACAACGCCGATGACGATCGGTGGAACGGGTGGGCACTGTATAAGGGCAGTGGCCCGTACGACCTCTCGGCATTGCCCCAGCCCCGGATGTCCGCTAACTTCCCGTACTTGCGGACCGAGGGCAACGAGTGGTGCTATTATTGGCTGATGGGATTGTGGGTGGATGAGGCCACCGGTATTTTTTACTCCATTGCCTACAGCGAATATAACTACATGAACGGATGGGACTCGGAAGCCAAAGAGCGGCGGTTGGGATTGGCGGTATCGCATGACCAGGGGAGCACCTGGACCTACGAGGGCGATATCGTGACGCAGGATAAGTCGTCGCCGCCGCCGGCCAATAGCCAATATTACGGCGTGGGCGACATCAGTTTTTTCGTGCCGGGCGACGGCTATGCATACATCTATTACAAACAGGGGTACTATTCGTTAACCACACTTCACCGCACCCAACAGGATATTTCAGTGGCCCGTTGTGCGCTTGACGATCGGTTGGCACCCGGGAAGTGGAAAAAATTCTATGCAGACGGGTGGGATGAACCGGGCCTAGGCGGAAAGGAGACTGCCATCATCCCGTATGTCAATATAGCCAATGTGGCCTATAACACCTATCTGGATCATTTTGTCTGCATCGGCAATGCGCCATCAGGGCGATCGTTCATCAGTTTTGCCACGGATATGGAACGCCAGGACTGGACTGAACGGGATTTCAGCTTTCCCGATGTCACATCGTTTTACAATTGGCAGGTGAATAGTGAGGACGGCAATGCCCATCGGATGGGAAAGCAATTTGAACTGTATACCGCCGGTATCGATGCGGCCAGTGGCCAGCGCACGGGTTTCCGGTATACCATAACTTTTACAAAAGAATGAAAAGCTTAGGTATTTTTTGTTTAATGGCCGCTGGCCTGGTGTTCGGCCCGGAGAAAGCCGTGGTGGCTTCGGAAACGGTACCGGTCGTGATTCGCGTAGCGGATAGCGGCCTGATGCCCAATACACGATTAAATGTGGAGCCCATGATCCGCAAATGGTTACGGACGCACCGTGACAGGCCCGTCCATTTGGTCTTCCCGGCAGGCCGTTATGATTTCTGGCCCCACCACCGCGATGAAGCCTTGTTTGCTCCGTCGATAGCATTCGATCTGACCGGAATGAAAAATGTGACGGTCACGGGTGCGGGCACCGCGTTTGTCTTCCACGGGCGGATGATGCCGTTCCGGATCGACCACGCAGCCGATATCCGGTTGGAAGGGTTCAGTATCGATTGGGATCGGCCCTTCGTCTCGCAGGGACAGATCGTATCGATCACAGACGACTACGTAGATATGTCGATCGATAGCCGGGCCTATCCGTATGAGATCGTAGGCGACTCGATTTTTTTCCTGGGGGAGGGCTGGCGGAGCCCGATCACCAAGAATTACAATAATCTCTACGACAAAGACAGGAAGGAAATCGTTTACCAAACACGGGATAACCCGCTGGGCGATCTCCCCGGTGCCCCTGCCACCAAGTTGGACGGTGACCTGGTGCGGTTCCATTTCCGGCCAAAGGTTAAACCTGAAGCCGGTGTTTTTGTAGCACTCTACCATGGAGCTTATATCACCGATGGTATCCTGGTGATCAATAGTGAGCGTGTTGAAATAGTAGATGTAACCATCTATCATACGTTGAGTTGTGGGGTGAGCGGTTATCGGAGCACCGACATCTCCCTTAAAAACGTGCAAATCATAGCCAATGAAGCGAAGGGAAGAGTGTTCAGTGTGATTGCTGATGCCACGCATTTTAACGGCTGCAAAGGGACGATAGTCATGGACGGTGTGACTATGACCGGTGCGGGCGATGATTTTACCAATGTGCATGGGATGTATGCACCCGTCGATTCGGTGACCGGCGATCGGTCGGTCATGGTGAAACCGAACGCACGCTACATTGGTTTTGACGAGGGGGAAATAGCCTGGGTAATCGATACGTTAACCATGCAGCCGAAGGATTCGATACGGGTGGTCGGACAGGAAACCGTGTGGCATGCCGGAAAGGTGGTAGGGTATCGGGTAACCTTCGACCGGCCCCATCGGGGGGCGGTATCGGCGGGCGACCTGCTCGAAAATGCCGACCGTAACCCCGACGTCTTCATCCGTAACTGCCGGGTGCTGAAGCGGCACCGGGCGCGTGGGATACTGGTGACCACCGCCGGAAAAGTGGTAATCGAACATAATTACTTCAATACGGCGGGTGCAGCCATCCTTATTGAGGGCGATACCGACCTGTGGTACGAATCGGGCGGGGTGCGCGACGTGCTGATCTCCAATAACGTATTTGAAAACTGCTATACATCCGGAAACAACATCATCGACAGCCCGTGGGGGTGGGGAGAAGGCGTCATCACAATAACGCCGTCTATCCGGCCGGTCCGGCCGGATTTCCCGACTTTTCACCGGAACATCCGGATCATGGAAAATACCTTCAGGCACTATGACCACGCCATCTTGTATGCACGATCGGTTTCGGGGTTGGTATTTGCGAAGAACCGCCTGTTGCGGACCTTTGACTATGAGCCGTTTTACCGCCCGGTTGGCATTTACCTGGATGGCTGCAAAGCGGTTACATTGGCGGACAACGAGGCAGACGATGACTTTTTGGGAAAGTCCATCCATTTTGAACACATGCCTAAGCGGGAAATCACCCAGCGAGGGCAGCGGGTGTTTAAGTGACGCGTTGTTGCCTCCTCCAGCGGTATTGCTTGCCCTTGGAAGTGTGAAATCTGCAGCGGACCCGTCTTGTTTTAAACGAGACGGGTTTTTGCATCAAACGGTACTTCGTCACAATCGTTTGAAGTTTCTCCACGAAAGTATATCGCAGATCATAGCAAAGAATGCCCGTGGCCTTATTGTTATGAACTGGAACTTGGACCTCCTCCGCCTTTTTCAGCACCCAGGACGATATATCAATAGGGTTATTAGGTGCGACCAATTTCACGAAATCCTTTTTTTGCTTTCGGTAGTTCATTTGCGATTTTGGCTTTGTGCTTGGCGTATTTGGCCTCGGCTTTTTTCACCTTCGCTATCGTCTTAACCCTTTTGATGATTATTCGATAACGCTGTACGACGGAGTTCATTATAGGTGGTGTGCTAAGGGCCGTAGGTGGTGTGTTAAGCTTGTTAGGAGGTAATGTGATAACGACCTTAGTAGTGTGTTAAGCTTGTTAAGAGGTGGCGTGTTAAGACCAAAGGTGGTGTGTTAAGCTCAGAAGTTGGCGTCAAGCGTTCCAAAAAGAAAACACGTTTTACGATTTGGTTATTACCCCAACGCCCCTCTCAACCTTTCCTCAATTTTCAGCCGGAAATCCTCCGGCTCTATAACCTTTACCCGTTCGCCGTGCGAAAGAATCACCGTTTCCAATTCAAAATTAGGGATCACGTCGATCGAAACCGTCACACCCGCTTCCGACTTCGAAACGATCCGTTGCGATCCGTGTAGCGGTTTGGATAACACATACGGGGCGGACTTCGCCGTAAAAAATAATACAATACGTTGCAGTGTCTGTCCCTCGATGCGGCTCACGCCGATGATATCCTCAAAATAGTCGACCGGGTCGAAACACGTATTTTCAATGAAGGTGGTTTCTTTGCTTTCCTCCATATTTACGATGCGGTCAAGTGCTAGCGTAGAAATTCGCTGTAGCTCGTCGTTCCACCCAAACAAAAACCAACGATTGTTATATTGCCGTAGATAATACGGGTGGATGATCATCTGTACAGGCACTTCGCTGCTAAACGGGTGATACGTAAATGCCAGCACACGTTTATAAAGGATGTGGTGAAACAAACTCCCGATATGCTCTCTGCCTTGTAGGTATTGGTTGGTGTCAAACCCGATTATCGGTGAGGTCTTTTTTCAAGGAGGAACGTTTGTGTCAACGTCGGTATCAATTCATTGATCCATTCAAACTGCGGCATCCCCTCAAAGCGCGAAAGCACCTCCATGGCAGACCTGAGTCGTTCCAACTCACCCTGCTTCAGCGGCTGATTATTGATCGAGTAACCCGGCTCGGTATAGCGGTAATACGTAGTTTTACCCGCTCGATACGTTTCAATCGGAGCCTCCCAACCTTCGGCGCTTCGCATGTACTTCAAATCATCTCGCAATGTACGCACACTGATTCCGCCATGGCTCGGGTTGATTTCAGCAAGCCGTTCATTGCAGGCCTCCAGCAGGTCATCGAAGGTATATTTCCTATGTGTGTTTGCTAGGCACATATCCAGTACCTTATAGCGGATCGCGGCTTGTTTATTGGTTGCCGTAGTTTATAAATAATTGATTGCTAAAGATACACAAACTGTGCAGATACACTGCACACCCAACCCCTATAATTGTGCAGTGATTTTAACAATTAAACCTTTTTACGTAATTTGCATCATAAAATGACAACATTGCAGCGAATGGGACAGCCACATATCTTTACACAAGATGAAATCGAAAAAGTAGGTAACACCCTTATCTATTTTGCAGAACGGGTTCCCGATTTGTCCAAAACCAAATTGCTCAAGCTCATTTACTTCTTAGAGGAAACCGCCATAAAAACCTATGCTCTGCCAGTGCTGAATTTAGATTTTGAAGTTTGGCAGTTTGGTCCGGTTGCAAAAGACGTCTTTGTTGATCTTAGTTCCAGCGAGCAGCACCTGTTAAAAGACTACATACAAACCTCGCTAAATGAGGAGGGACGGGCATATGTTTCTGCAAAGAAGCCGTTTGACGATGGTGAATTTTCCGACAGTGAGATAGCCCTCATGGACAACGTCATCGATCGGTTTGGGAAATGCACGGCCAAAGAATTAGTCGGTCTCACCCACCGTCCGCATTCACCGTGGACGATGACTGCTCAAAAAAATGGTGTATTGGAAGGTCTTCTGGCCGAAAAGATTATGACCACCGACCACCAAATCGATTTCAGTACCCTGTTGGATGACGAAGGAAAACAACGTTATGCGGATCATATTGAATATCTCGATATGTCCAAATCACTGAAGTAAACCATTGCATTTGCCCATTAACCATCTTACCAAGTTAGTAGTTGATGTCTCGACTATATTATGATACTCCCTATTTGCTGACAACTATTGCACTAAGTTAAGATATAATTACGACACATTTTTGGTTGCCTGATAGAACCTTCATCGGGCGGCCAGTGTCACTTATTCAATGGACTTGGCTTCAACCTTTTTGCGCCAGTCCGGTCGTTAATGTAGAAAGGTGCTGCATTTCCGGTTTCCCGTAATGCAACCAATATGCTTGGGGGTTACCTTTGGGTAGTGAAAAGTTTGTAATTCTCCGTCCGATGTTTTACCTTGCAGGAGCAACACCATTATAGTCAATTAAACAATAAAATCAATTCATGCCTACCAATTTAGACGCCTTACCTCGCTATCATACCATTGACCGTTGTCTACAAAGCCGTTTCCGCGCGTGGATGTGGGAAGACTTGTCTGCCGCATGTTTCGAGGCCTTGGACGAAATCCGCTATCGCAACATAAGATTGGCGTCAGCAAGCACACCATCGGAAACAATACCCGCATCATGCGCAGCGACATCTTCGGGTAGCCGGGTAGAGACCAAGCTTCAGGTCGCCGAGTATGACGATGCCCAGCGTGTTATCGCACATTACTTATCTATCACAATTATAACTATTTGATATGACTGCAGAAGATATTAAAAAGGGTGTGGCTGATATTTGCAAGATTTCTCATGAAATTCTCGGCTACAATGACAATCCCCAGTTGCTGGTCGATGCCATTAATGATGTTGGTAAAGAAGATTTAAACAAGTGTTTGACTTTCTATCAGGACCGGAATGGAGTTATTATTGACTTGCGAAAAGAAGTCATCCATTATCTTTTTGACGGCAATAAACTGTCTCTCGACCAACTTGAGGAAATCGTTGAAAAGCACAAATCGGGGAAAGAGAGCCAATTCAGGGGGTACAAGAAACTCTTTAATATCTTTTATCCGATTTTGACCTTCTATGGCCATGAGGGTATAAGGAACTTTACGGAATCATTTATTCAACGCCTCATTAACGACCTAGGTATACATGATGAAGTCAAATCAATTTATTTTGATTTTCAAGGACCGAGACAGCAGGGAAGCGATCGATTTTGGATTGCGGTATACAATAAATCGCAACTCAATCAATCTTCGGGACTGCAATTTTTCATAGAATTTTTTAGTGGTAAAATCAATTATGGTGTTTATAAGCATGCTAATAAAAGTTATTTGACCCCAAAGCAATCTCTATTTCCAGAGGAATTTTCTTATGAAAAGTTGTTAGCTTATTTCCGACCTGAGATTGGGAGCCTGTTGGCTGATATTGCATTGAGCGATCAAGAGAAAACACCGGACTACGAAAAAGCCGAAGGTGACTTAGATTCAGAGCCCAACAATGTAAAATATCCCCTCAACCAAATTCTCTATGGCCCTCCGGGTACTGGCAAAACTTACAACACGATCAACGAAGCCCTGAAGATTATCAATGATGATAAGGCCGAAAATCTAAAGTTATTAGATCGTGCCGCCGTCAAATCGTTATTCGATAAAAAGGTAAAATCCGGTCAAATCGTCTTCACTACCTTTCACCAAAGCATGAGTTATGAAGATTTCATCGAAGGTATTAAGCCCGATATCGAGGAGGACGACGACGGAAAGAGGTCCGTAGTGTATGACGTAAAAGACGGGATATTTAAGCGGCTCTGCAAACGGGCCGTGTCCGAATATTACCGATTCAAAGAGACGCGAAGTGAGAATACCCCGCTAGATCGATTGGCTGTTTTTGAAGATGCCTGGAACAATTTAGTCGAATTGACGCAATCCCATATCGACACCAATAAGCCGTTACATTTGGAGACACTCACCGAAAAGAAACTCAGTGTCGTTTCGATCACCAATCAGGGAAACTTGATTATAAAACCGCAAGTTAAAGACGCGCAGGAATACACGGTATCTTTTAATCGTACAAAAAAGCTATTCGACGCGTTCCCAGACTTAAAAAGCGTCCGAAATATTGATAAGGAATTCCGCTCGGTAATCGGCGGCTCCAACTCTACAGCCTACTGGAGTGTCATCAATTATTTAAACCAATGGGTAGACAAATACGGACATGTCCCTAAGCATGAGGAACCAATAACCGTTGATGAAAAGCTGATCACCTTTGATCAGGATTTGGTGCGGCAACATATCAAAAAGAAAGTAGCTCCCTACGTACTTGTCATTGATGAAATAAACCGCGGCAACGTCTCCCAGATTTTCGGTGAGCTGATCACGCTCATTGAGGAAAGCAAGCGTCTTGGCGGGGACGAGGCGTTGACGGTCACCTTACCTTATAGCAAAGACACTTTTGGCATACCGCCAAACTTGTATATCATCGGCACCATGAACACGGCCGATAGGAGTGTGGAAGCGCTCGATGCGGCACTACGTAGGCGTTTCAGTTTTACGGAGATGCTTCCGAATCCCCAACTGATCGCTTCGGACGGCGCTTTGAAAGAAACTAACGGAAAATTAGAGGAGCTAGATTTAGTGAAGTTGCTTCAAACGATCAACCGTCGTATCGAAAAACTGGTAGATAGAGATCATCAGATTGGCCATAGTTATTTTCTACCTGTAGACGGTCTGGAGAAGCTCCGGTGGGTGTTTTACAAGTGCCTGATCCCGTTGCTGCAAGAGTACTTTTTTGGCGATTACGGTAAGATAAAACTGGTGCTGGGCAGCGGATTTGTGAAAGAAAAGAGCGCCGATGCTGGGACAGGTTTTTTTGCGGAAATGTTGGATGATTACGGCGACCTGGTTGAAAGGAAAGTTTACGAAATCAGGCTTTACAGCAAAGACCAACTAGAAGATTTCAGGACGGCTATACAAGGCATCAACATTTCCTAACCCTATATGGCAAGTGGAATACCCATAACAGTTTTTGAGCACGAAACACTGCGAATAGGAGACAGACGGATGACCCCAACCTTGCTCGCCACCCTTCAACGCTATTATGGCAATGGCGTTCCTTATTTTGATCTGGTGTACAATGGCGTCAAATTCAAAGAGTATGTCGGTGTCATCCAAGCCGGGCAGGCAATTATCGAGGTACTTCCCAAAGCCGACCGCGTCAAAGAATCCTCGGATGCAACCGAAACTAAATGGCGAAAAGTACTTATCGGTATGCTTAAAGCGGTCGGAGCGTTTCAAGTCCGATCCACCAGCCAGTCCAGTTTTACGCTCAAATCTAATCACATCCTTGACCTGTATTTTGAACTATTCATCAACGAAGTCGAAAGCTTACTTCATCAGGGGCTGATTAAGCAATACCGGAAGTCCGAAGGTAACTGCACGGCACTCAAAGGTGCTTTGGTATTCAGCAAGCACATCCAACATAACCTCGTGCATCAAGAGCGCTTTTACAGCAGGCACTCCGTTTACGATGTGCAACATCGGCTTCATGCCATCTTGTATAAAACGTTGTGCCTACTAAAACGGATAAATACCAACATGAATTTGCATAGCCGAATCGGCGCACTGCTCTCGCATTTTCCGCCCATGCCCGATGTCCGAGTAAACGATGAAACCTTTGAGCGAATCGTCTTCACACGCAAAAGTCGGAATTATGAACCGGCCATTTCCATTGCCCGTTTGTTGTTATTGCGTTATCACCCGGATCTGAGCGCAGGACGCAATGATGTGCTGGCACTCATGTTTGACATGAACCTTCTTTGGGAGCAATTTCTCTTCGTGTCGCTACGTAAGCACTTAAATGGCGAATATTCTGTAAGGACACAGACCACCAAACGATTCTGGAAACCCGATGACGGGTATTCCTCATCTATGAAACCAGATATCTGGATTGAAGGGAAGGGCATAAGTATCGTTCTCGATACGAAGTGGAAACACATCCGGGATTTCAATCCGTCGCCCGATGACCTTCGGCAACTGTATGTCTATTGCGAATACTACAGTGCCCGCAAGGTCGCGCTGGTATATCCGGGAGATACCAACGCTTATCGTAGAGGGAAATACTACGATATTCTTCAAGATGCAATTAGTGATAGGGAATGTGCGGTAATTTGTATTGAGCCCACAGCGGACGTCATAGCGTGGCAACAGCAATTGTCAATAAGAATTGAAAATTGGATAAACGGAATGGACTGAACTACACTCAAATTGGTGCATAAATAGGAAATTCGAAACCCATCGCAGTGCGAGTTTTAATACCTATCGTCTCACAACGGAAACCCGCTTAAAATGGTTTGAAGGTTTCATTGTTTCAGAAAGTTGTATATCGTGATGCCAAAAAAGCCAAATATATAGGAATAACAGAAAATCAATATATTGCAGCACCAATATGAATCTTTATGCATACTAAACCGGTTATCTACGATTTTCCCATTCATCTGAGTAAGGATGAGGCAGTTACCTCGCGTTACCTCCCATGGTTTCGCGAGGACATAATCTTGGCATTTGATTTTGGTCGATGGCTTCATACTTACATAGCCAAAAATTTATCATTGATTGATGAAGCAGCCCACTGGGAGGGTAAAATTTTTTACTATCACCGCCGTGATGGCGCGGCGGCGCAACTGTGTGAGGATTTTTACGCTAAAGGCGCTTCTGTATTTTATGATTATATCCATCACTATTTTTTTGACGATCAATATGGTCCGACCGTCGCTTTTCTCCGGAGATTAGATGCCAACCGTTTTTTGGCTTGGCTCACTGAGGATATCGTTAAGCAAGATGGCCAAATACATTGGCCCGATAATCTGTTTGATGATCTTGCCAATATATCATATACAAACGCCATCGTGGAGGAACTTACCGTTAACACTGACCCTCAGATGGCAAAAGATCATTTGAATGCTGATATTCAGTTATCCGACCCTAATGTCTCGTTTGATGAATTTGAAAAACACGTATTTTGCTGCGACACGTGTCAAAGCAAAGAAGCCATCCATGTCGGAAAAGGTTATGATTTTTACCACATCATGGAAGCCGAATATCCTTGTAGCCGATGCGGCAAAGAAAGTGCGGTAATCAGCTCCGGCGATTTTATTTACCGTTGGAATGGCAGCGAATGGTATCCCGAGGTCGCCAATATTCCGTTAACGTCGGGATATTGTTTGGATTGTAGGCCTTATTTTCAAAGCAAGGTTGAGGATTTGATGGTGGTGGAATGCCGCTGTTGTGGAGAAATCAAGGAAACACAAAAGAATTATAAAAGAATATAGTCCGACTGTTGTCTTACCATACTAATATCGTAATAAATGTTAATTGGGCTTGTAAAATGGTTTGATTCCGAAAAAAAGTATGGCGTTGTTGGAACACCTGACGGGAAGGAATATTTTCTTCACATGAATAGCTTTTCGACAAAGCCGAGAAGAATATTTAAGAAGACATCTATCGCCTTCCAAGAAGCGATTGACGCAAAGCGAGAAAGGAATTCGGCAAAAAAATGCCATTTGGTAGGAGAGCGCCAGGATTGGATATCAATCTTGAGTTATTTAGGTAGGCCGGACAATGTTGGTATAGAGGTAAAAACAATCCAAAGCGGTAGGAGAGGCAATCCCTATTACAGAAGAGAAACACAGAACTTCAGTTTAATAGCATTATCAATCGAACAATTTCTTAGAGGAAAAGCTGAAACTGAGATAGTAAGTATTATAACCGAGTATTTTGATAACGGTTTAAATCCCGAGCATTTTATTTCATACGGTGAATACGTTGAAAGTGGAATAGTTAAAGTGTTTCCAGATAGTTCATCCAATATACTCAATAAGGTCTTCGTTCATTTCCGTAACAACCTAAATGAGGAAATTCTTTTCGCCATATGGAAGAAGAAAAAATTCCGATATATTTCTTATGCTGATAAAGACGACTATGAGATACCTGAACACATATTAAAATCGAAAATCGATGAAATCGAGCTGCCTGACTTAAATAGAATCTTAAACTTTAGTTTCGGGCCAGAATTTTGCTCTCAGTATATCAACACCAAGTTCAGTGGTGTTGAGCAATTATCATCTTCTGAAATAAAGAACCTATATCAATTTCTCGGATTTTTCAGCGAAAATGAACAATTGCAAAAAAAGATGTTCTTAGATAGTCTACTCGAGCGAAAAACGATCGCCGAGTTGGCCGTCCTCGCATGGGATCTTGATCTAATAACAGACGATACTAGCTTTGCGCAATACAGGCGTCTTTTGCAGTTAATTCCTAGTCAGTTAAAAGATGAGCATGTTAGCCAAATAAAAAGGGAATTTTACGAAATAGTCTCTTCACGATGTGTTGATGATTTTAAACCAGAACTTTGGATTAAAGGGATAATCGATGAAATACCATTTGAGTATGTATCCGCAGCTTTTTTCAATGGCGATACCAAGAAAGAAAAACGTATTGCTATTCTAGCCAAATTGCAACTTAACGAACAATTCGAGCTTTTAAAAGTATTTTCAAGTAAATATAATCACGAAAAAGCGTTCGATTTGATCGAAGAGTTAGTGAGAATGGAAAACTCGTTCGGATATCATTTTAAACTTTCTGAAGTTCTTTTTGACCAAGATTTTTGGGTTGATAAAAAGTGCACTGAAATTATCAGTTTATTTAACAACTATGTAAGAAATGAAAGTAGCGATGCGCTAAAATTTGCACTGTTTATAAAGGGATTCGTGAAAGATGTCCCTCAAAGCGAAATTTTTAAAAATATAGCCAAGCTTGGAAAGGATGATTGTAAAAGGATATTCAGAAATATTTCAGTTGATAACGAGGGATTTATTCAGAGGATACTGGAAGGAAAACTGACGGACAGGAATATTCGCGATATCGATTGGCTTTATGATCTTGCGGACGAATTTTTGGATCGGGAAGCCTTTAGCCTTTTTGATAAGAAAGTATTTGAAACCATTGCACAACCTGAATATTTCGATTTCTGGTCAGGTGGAAAAGCGAAGATTTTCCCAGACAACCATATCGGAAGCATTCTGAATGATAAGTTCGAGAATTATAGCCAAATAGAAGCTTGGATTAGCAGCAATATTATTTCAGCCGAACATATAAGTAGCTATCTATTATCCTATCTCCTAAGCAGGGTGCCTGTAATAGACCGGTTAATATTCCGGAAACAACTGAACCACATAAAATATCTCCTTCAACTTGATAACAAGCATCGCGATATAATAGCACAACTTCGGAACGATTTCTATTCTTTAATTCTATGGTTTTTAGACAACGAAGACGTTCTTGATTTTGAAATGCTTAAATCGAAATTCATTTACTTCGCCCCCGATGAACAGGTCAGAATCATACGTAAGTTGTTTTTTCTTAAAGCCTCTGGGCGTTTTGAACTAACCGTTGAAAAACTGAATGAACTTACACGGTTTGATGTCGATTTGTATAAAACAGGCCGAAATTTCGATTCCGATATACCGGTCGATATTTCAACAGATGTAGTTATTAAAACGTTGCAGTCTTACGAGAAATATAAGCGTTTTATTGTCGAAAATGAATTATTTGCGTTGATTCTAAACGATTTAAATCTTGAAAAAACAAGACGATTTAAGCTTGAGAATTATTTTGAAAGATGTTTAGGGAGGGAAGTGGGAACGTTTGATTGGGATACAATCGGAACAATAAGCAAAATCACTGCTTTAAGCAGGAATGGTGTCAATGTAACTTATTTCGCCATAAAATTTAAATATAATCTTTATTTGATTGAACAAGTAAAAAAGTTACCTGGCAGGAAATGGAATACCGACGCAGGTCACTGGGGCGTCCCGTTACAGTATGAAAAGGAGGTTATAGCATTTGGAAGAAAAAATGATTTCTTTTTTGATTTCGAAGGCAGTAACTACTCGAACAACACGCATTTAATTGTCTTTGAAAGAAAAGACCGACCCAACGGAATCTCATTTTGCGAGGGCAGATTGGCAAATCGACCCCACAAGAGTTTCAATAAGGAGTTTTGGTGGTGCGCTGGCCAGCCTTGCTTTAATAAATGCGAAACAATTCACTCAACTGAAGAATGGGAACAGTACACCTTGCTTGATTTTTGCGAGATATTAGGTTTCGAAACCGATGAAATTAACAAAATGGGAGATGTTGTTCCTAAAGGTCATTATTATTTATTTATTGCGCTTATTAACCGCTTTAACAGATTGCTTGATAAATTATATTGTCATGACTGTAATCATATTTTATTTCCGTCAGATTTTGGGACTGGTCATTTTGCGGCCCATACTGTGGTAAGATTTCAATGCAGAAATGAGGGTTGCGATAACAATGAAGAGGTGTACCTCAATCACTGCCTCAACGGGCAGTGTAATTGTATTGTTGATAGTAGGACTTCAAAGAAATGCCCCAATGGCCTGTTTATTTGTAATAATTGTGGAAGTTGTTGCTCGCACAATATGCTACAGCGACGCTTAGAAAACTTGCAGCTGAACGGTGGTTATATTCATCATAATTTAATTAGATGTGTAGAGGAAAAATTAGGACATCTTGAGAGAGCAGAATATTTTTGCTATAAATGTAGGTCCGAAATGGAAGAAATAAGCTCAAACGTTTTCCGATGCTCTCCGTGTAATGTCCAATATAACACCGCAGAATATCGATTTAAAAGACCTCATGTTCACCTGCGAAATGATACCACCACTGCTGGTGGCCGCAGTGAGGCGGATACCCTGTAACGGGCATGTTGACCCCGGTAAGTTTGAGGTGAGTGATTTCTCAAGACACCTTTCAATTCAGTCCTGTGATGGTGGGTTGCAATTTACGGGAATTTAATCAGTTGCTTGAATTTCGTTCCGTCAATCCCCCCTCCACGACGCGAGATGTCACCGATTTCACGCTGGGCATTTATAAATCCGTTATTAATCAGTACATTTGAAAGAAGGTCTTGAAAAGCGCTTTTTACTCTTTTGTAGCGAAAAAAGACCTTAATATCTTTCGACCTTTTGGTACTGATTGTTTTTATTTTTTCCTCAAGGAAAAAGGGAATTGTAGCACTTACTAAATCCCTGTATCGCTTTTTAGTCAACCCTTTACTGCCGTTTTCGCTTTTTCTATAATTGATCTTTGTATCGTCCATTCGGCTAAACATACAATGTTTCGTTGTCCGCGGCCGTAGCTCTCCAACCAGCGTGCGTCCCAACCGTCTTCGAGAAACAGATGCATGATAGCCAATTCGGCAAACATCGGTTTGCCGTTGACGCCAATCAGTGGCTTACCTCCGAATGTATTGGTTATTGGATTGCCTTGCCAAAGGTTAAATAATACCCTGCATTTGGTCACCTCAACAACTCGATTATCAAATGTAAAAGCTTCAGAGAGTGGAGGAAACAGAATTTTCATTATTTTTTAATGGTAATTTGATGCCTATGGTATATACCCCTTTATAAGCTTTGATTTCAATTTTCTCGTCAATTGAAAAATCTTTTAAACTCATTCCGTTGTTTATATCTGGATAGATAATCAAGCAATCAATCAATGTCGGATCATTCAGTTGTAAGTCGGAGTGAACTTTGGTCAACCGTGCATAACCTGCAACTTGTCGGATATCGTTATGAATAATTCTTTTTGACGCGTAGAGCAACTTATATTTTGCGTCTATCACCATTTTAGTGGCCTCGTTGTTCACCAGAAAATCAAGCTTGTTACCGTAGGTGCTGTATTGATATTTAACGACTCCGTGTGCGGGAAACGCTTTTTTTAAAAAACAATAGGCGTACAGTTCGAAGAGTAAAGGCATATCGATCCAATAGGGTGGTGTTTTGAGTTCTGTTGCATTAGCCTTGGATATGCTATAAGAAAGCCGTTTTAATAGCAGCTTTCCGATCCGAATTGCCTCACCATATTCCGCGTAAAACGGGTTTGGCTTGATGTGTTTTAGTTGATATTCATCCACCTCGGTTGAGATCGGCTCAAACGGCACGCGACAGTAATTCAATAACTGTTTGATAGCATTCGGATCGCTGCCAAAAAGCTCGCTATGATTGTCAATGTACGCTATCGAAAACTGGAGCGCTTTTTTGAGGAATCGGTTTTCAATGGTATTGGCTCCAAACTCTTGATACCGGCAATACGTTTTTGTTAATCGGTTTTTTAGAACGTTCTGTTTTATGTTGTGACCAACAAGTATTTTTCCCTTAATCCGGTTATTCAAGTTTTCTTCTACACTGTAATACGATTTTCGTAATCCCTTTTTAACGATACGCTTTAACAGGTTCAGAAATTGTGTAACCAGCAATGGTGTCAACATATCCTGTTCCTGTTTAATTGGGATTTCTGGTGCAGCCCAATCGATATGCAGCAACTCACTAAGTTCCTTTGAGACCTCAGGGTGGTGCATACATTGGCTCAACATACTTAGATAATCTAGGTTGAAGGTTTCGTGACCGGGTTGTTGTTCGCATGTTTCTATTTTATCGGCGTCTTCTTCCTCTATCGTCTCGGTGAAGTTTGAAATCGCTTCTTTATTAATTTTGGGGGCAACATACAAATATCGTTGTCCAACAATCAGCCAGTCTACGCCAATATAATAATTGGCATTTACTTTTATCTTGGTATCTTCTTCTATTGAAACGGAGAAACAAGGTCCTTTCACAAAATTATTCCGAAAATATTTCGAGCCAATGTCGCGATAAGGAGCCAATTGCACCGGGTCTTCAATTACCGGCGAATCTATGTGGGCACCGGAATGTTCAAACAGTTCAACCATCGTTTTTGACCGAAAGTTTGTTGATAACGGCTAATGCGCTTTCTTTGAGCACCCCATCCTTGACGTATTCCATCAATATCGGTTTAATCTCATATGTTAGGCGTGTTTCCATTGGACAGCTTTCCTTTTCAATAAAATAGCTATGACCCAACATCACGTCTTTAGGATCGAATTCGCCCGAGAGGTACGTTGATTTTTTAAGAGATTGGTCATTTTGGATATCTTCGCCTTTATAGTCATCTATAAATAATTTGCCAACCTTGATGAACAAGTTTTCATCAAAAGTCTGTCCTTCGTCTAACGAATTATCGTCTAATATTTTCGGAAGCACATCCACAAATGCAAACCTCCTACGTATCGCATAATCGATATGGCCGACTGACCGGTCGGCTGTGTTCATGGTGCCAATAATATAAAGGTTTGGAGGTAATATCAATTGTTTCCCTTCACCCTCTACCTCATACATACTTTCAACTGTTTTACCACGGTATTCTAATGCATAAATCAGCTCACCTAGTACAGATGAAAGGTTGGCTCTATTGATTTCGTCTATAATGAGGACATAGTTCTTTAATGGAATGCGGCTAGCTATGGGCAGACTAACCTCATCTTTACTCGAACTTAGGAACTCTCTAAACATTTCCAGTACTCGGATATAATAACTAGCGTGCCAGTTAGCTAAACCAGAAAGATTTTTGTTATGTTTAATGTCTTGCCGTTTTGCGTTTTTGTCTAGATATGCCTGCTTAATATCTTTAAACAACATTCTATTTCCGTTTACGCTCCAACCCTCTGTACCCTTGTACCTAAACGCATCTTCCTCAACACCAATAATATTTACTTTTCCCGTTATTTCAATGATTCCGCTTTCTGCTAGCTGTTCAGTTGTTTGGTCCACAAATAGCCCGAACTGGTCATCTAACCATTTTTCTTCCGATATTGCGCTTTCTTCTTTTTGGCTGTCTTTCAGGTTTTTTAGGGCTTGGGAAGCGAACTCTGCTAGTATCTTGTTCTTTGCTTTGTATTCTATTTGGTTTCCTATTGAATCCGCCGTAATCCCCCCTAACAAAATCTTCGTAAGAATATGACGGATGGAATTGAATGAGTTTAATGTGACTATTGGTAATTACAGCATGGACAGATTTTGCTATTCCGACGATATAGGAGCCGGTACCACTATTATTCCATTTATCAATTGGATCTTTCCAACCTTTTGCACGAATACATGATATTATTTGGTTAAACGTGACGTTGTAAGTGTGTTTTGCATTTGTTGGCTTTACTGTTATCCTTTGTTTTATTACATCTATTTCCTCAATAACAAAGATTAACTTATCGTATGGCGTTTTGATCTTATCTCCAACATTAATATATGTACTTATATTGTCAATTTCAGGTGCAATATCAAAGGTGAGTTTTTTGCTTACTAGCTCTGCTAACCTTGTCTTTCCAGTACCGGGAGGGCCCTGTAAAATTATTTGCCTTTTATATTTCAAGAGGTCTATTAGCCCGTCGAAATCATTATCATCAGTTTCACTCATATCATTTACAGTTGTTGATTTTGTGCCGGTTAGATGTATAAGTGTTTGCCAAGGGTAAGTTATTATATCCCAAGCACTTTCTTGGCCTAATTCTTTTTTGAATAATTGGAGGATCGCATAGCTGTTTTTAAACCAGTCGCCTCCAACATAACTTGGCAACTCCGCTATATTCTCCTTTTGTAGCAGCTTAAATAGCTGATAGAGCATATTTTCGTTAACTATCGTCGATAACAAGTTGGGTTGAAGGCCCGCTATTAGCCTGTTCGTCGCAGCTCTACGATCAAGCGTTGTATATTTTCGTAACGTTTGCTTAATGGAAAGGTAGATATCCCATTGAGGAGTGTCCTGATTTAATGCAATTGCTTTGAGTAAAGGAGCTAATTCACTCCAATTTTCCTTAATTACTTTTTTTTCTTCTTCACTGAAATATCCTTGCCTTAGTGACGATATACATTGTTGATTCCGTTTTTCGAAATACTCGTGAAATACTTCGGAGTCCCAATTTTGCCAAGATTCTTTGGTTGTAGCTTCTTGGATAAACTTGGGTACGAATTTTTGATAATTGGTTTTCCAATCATCCGCTTTGTCAATTCTTTCAACAATTTCTGAGAGTGTCATTCTTTGGGTTTATGTTATTGGTCAATGATAGAAAAGAGGCAGGTAAGGATAACTCTAAAATTACCGCCCCAAATACCGCTGTGTACTCGCTTTAAACTCCTGCTTGAAGCTTTGGTCCAGCCATTGCTTCGCAAATTCGATCTGGACCTTGCGCATCGACTTGGCCACATCCTCCAAAATGCGGTTGTAAGCCAGCTCGCGGGTATACGGGTCGTTGTTATTTACATATTTATCTTGGTAGTCGGGGTGTTGCGTTATCTTTTCGGTGAACGTAAAGAATACCTCCCGTTTCTCTTCCGCCGTGGCATCCCAGTTGGCAAACCATCGCTCATTAAAATCCTTGATGATCTTATCCAGTTCCGATTTTTCGTCGTCGCCGTGTGCTCCCCGGGCATTGGCACTGTTCGGGTCAAGCGTACTCTCATCCTTATCCAGCTCGATGGATTCATTGAGGTGTACACGTTCAATTGCATACGTAGATAGGTCTACCGACTCCAGCAGTTCATCTAATAGCTCCGATTCCTTCGTTTTTACTTTCAATTTCGGAATCAGGAATTTCAAGAACCAAAACAGCTTCTCCCATGCCACGTTCTCAAAACTGATGATGGCCGCCACCTGTCCATACACCTTCACGAATTGCTTGGCTTTGATCTTCAGGTCCGCCTTCAACTCTTCATCGAGCTCAAGCGCATCGTTAAAGCGGTTCGCCGCTTCGTCAATCAGCGAACTCAGTTCCTCGGCATTCACCTCCGAAAAGAATTTCTCATTAAATGCCTCCACTTCATCCCACTCGTAAATGCCTGAGTCGTCCAGCGCATCCTTCAAGTCGTGCAGCACGTTCACATCGGTTGCGGTGCTTAGCGAAGTGGCGGTATAGAACGGATCGAACGACTTTTTGATGTCCGCACTATCATTGAAGAAGTCCAGCACAAACAGGTTCTCCGTTTTCTTACCGTATTTATTGGCCGACCGGTTCAGACGCGATAATGCCTGTACGCACAATACCCCCTGCAACTTCTTGTCCACATACATCGTGGTTAGCTTGGGCTGGTCAAAGCCAGTGAGATACTTGTTGGCCACCACCAATAGGCGGTATTCGTCGTCGTCAAAACGTTCTTTCGTTTCCGTGTCAGGAAATCCATTTAAACTCGCCTCGGTATATTCAATGCCACCCACAGTCTTCTTGCCAGAGAATGCCACAATAATCCCAAATGGATTGCCCTGTGCCGGCAACAGTTCTTTCAATGCTTGGTAATAGCGAATCGCTGCTTCGATGTTTTGCGTGACTACCATACCCTTCGCCTTGCCTTTTAGCAGCTTTTTATTGATCACCTGACCAAGGAAATGTGTCAGGATGATATTTGCTTTGGCTTTGATCGTCCGCGGATCGCGTTCTACAAATGCTTTCAGCTTCTTCTGAGCTTTTTTCGTGTTGAACAGCGGGTTATCCTCAACCGACTTTTGCAACTGATAGTAGCTTTTATAAGTCGTGTAGTTGGCCAACACATCTAGGATAAAGCCCTCCTCAATGGCCTGCTTCATGGAGTATAGGTGAAATGGCCGGAACGACCCATCCGCTTGCGGCGTACCAAACCGCTCCAGCGTAGTGTTTTTTGGCGTTGCCGTAAAAGCGAAATACGACGCGTTTTTTCGCATTTTGCGTGCTTCCATGGCGCGTACGATTAAGTCCTGCGCATCCACTTCTCCCTCTTCATTGGTTTCCATGTTGCCCAATACTTGGTTCATCTTATCCGCAGCCATACCACCCTGGCTACTGTGTGCCTCGTCAATGATTACCGCGAAACGCTTATGGCCCAGCTCCTCAATACCATCCAGGATAAAGGGAAACTTCTGGATGGTCGTAATCACAATCCGTTTTCCACTTTCCAATCCAGTTTTCAGGTCTTTTGACGAATACGCTGCTTGAATGATGTTCTTGATCTCCGAAAAGCTTTTTACGTTAGCCCGCAGCTGCCTATCCAGCACGGTGCGGTCGGTCACAATGATCACTGAGTCAAACAACGGACCGCCCATTGCGTCGGCCACCTCAATCAGCTGAAAGGCCGTCCACGTAATCGAGTTGGATTTGCCTGAACCCGCCGAATGCTGTATCAAGTACGTGTTGCCGGTGCCGTTGGCCCGCACATCCCCAAGCAATGACTGCACCACATCCAGTTGGTGGTACCGCGGGAAGATGTAAAATTTCTTATTCAGCAGGTCCGATTCCTTGCCTTCCAGCAGCATAAAATGCTGGATGATGTTGGCCAGCGTCGTTTTCGAAAACGTTTCTTGCCACAGGTAAGCCGTCCGGTGCCCATTGGGATTCACCGGGTTGCCTTTTCCCATGTTGTTTCCCTTGTTAAAGGGCAGGAAGAAGGTGTCCTTGCCCTGCAACTTAGTCGTCATGTACACCTCGTCCGTATCCACGGCAAAATGCACCAGGCAACGGCCGAAGGAGAGCAGGGGCTGGCCGCTATCACGAGAAAGCTTGTACTGCTGTATGCCATGCACCGCAGCTGTCTGTCCTGTCCATGTGTTTTTCAATTCGATGGTGCTGATGGGGATGCCGTTGATGAACAGCACCATATCAATTTCCTCACCCGGGTTGGCCATTGAGTATCGTACCTGGCGTGTCACGGAAAACTGGTTCTGCTCAAAACGATCCCGTATGGCTTGCGAACTACTGGCGCTGGGCGCTTCGTAAAATAATGTCAGGTGCGCGTTGTCTACATCCAACCCTTTTTTCAGCGCACGCAGTACCCCGTATTTCTTTACCATACGGTCAAAGCGCTCCAATATTTTCAATTGCCAATCAGCGTAAGGCTTCAGCTTTTCGAGCTCTGTGCTTTGGGTTTGCTCAAGGAAATCCCAGAAACGCATGGTGTCAAGCGCGAAGCGCTTATCAAAATCCAGCGAATTACCCAGGTAATAGCCGTGTCCAGCAAGGTAGGCTCCTCGATCTTCATTTCCCAGGGCGATATCTTTCCCGGCGGCTGGTAGTTCTTCCAGACAGATGCCAGCCAGCCGTTTTTCAATCAAAGATTCGAGTGCTTGCTCGTTGTATTTTGAGGTCATAATTTAAATGTTATTCCTAGCTTATATTTCAGGCATCGGGCTATATGTGGTTCATGTTTTTAAGTTTGCAAAGGGCCGCCTTCCATGGTAGGCCGTAAATTCCTGTATCAATGCCGTTTCTACGATTGTTGGATCCACATCGTTAATCTCTTTCCAACACACCACTAATTTTTCGGGGTGTTCGAGTTGCCAGATATATCTGCCTCCCCAGTGCCCAATCGGCTCTCCCTGCCCAAAGCGAAAATATTCCCTGAGCCGAGAATGTAGTGTTCTCTTATTAGCTAAAGTACCCGCTTTCCCTATGTACACAATTGGCGTGGTATCCACCCATTTAGCTTTCAGTACCTCGAGGGTAACGTTTGGATCCTTTTTCCTAAAATGTCCTCCCGAGCCAATAGCTCGAAACTTGGCATTCCCGTCTATTTTTAAAACAATATAAATACCCCTTACCTTAGGCACTAAGGCATAGTTGCTTGTTATATCTGTGATTGGCAAAAAGCCTTGGAAACCATGTGTGTGTAATTGCTCAAGTACATCCGACGCGTGGTTGAGGCTTAATAGTGCACTCACCGGACTAGGTGTCGGTTGCGGGGTAGGGGTGAATGTTTCTTTTTTAGTTGTAGTAGATCGCGCAGTGCTCTCAGTTAGGCCAGCTTTGCCATCGATAATTTTCACGACCCGCCGAAAATCCGCTACCGTATAACCTCCGCCTACACCAAAATCAGTAGCGTAAAAGCCCAACGTCCGGATTTTGTGTCGTATTGTCTTTTGCTCATTGGTAGACGCCCGAAGCTTGAGTTCGATCAGCTGCTCGATGAGCGCCGCTTCCTTCGTTGTGAAAATTGATTTTCCTTTCATTGATTTTATGGTGGGTTAATGCATTTTAGGCTACCTTAATTTTTCCCGTCACCACATCGTTAATCAAGCTCTTCTTGTATTCGTTGAGTTTCGTGATTTGCTCGGTTTTGAGGGCACTGGCTTTGTCTATTTTGGAGGTTTGAGCATCTAAATAGGATACGATTTGTTTTTGTTCGGTAATAGGAGGGATAGGAAAGCTGAAATTGTTGAAGTTTTCAGTAGGGAACCTCCACCGGCCCAACATGGATACCCCTTGTCCATGTGCATAAAATGTTTTATTTCTGTAACAGTCTTGCAATAGGTGTAGAAAATAAACCGGAATATTCGTTTTGTTAATTAGTTCAAAAACTCTGTAATCGGGGCTTATTACGCCATTATATTCCGATACATCAGCCCATCCAGTAAGTAAGTCCATATGATTCATAGCAAAATCACCTTTATAGGCTAGTTGATATTTGGAGTAATCCATCGCCAATTGGCCTTCACCAGTCGTAATATCCTTTACTCTAATACCCTTTTGTGTAATAGATAATACTTCGTGACCTAGCTCGTTTGCGATTCTTTTCAAAATTCTAAATACATACTTCAACCTCTTTACTTCCCAATGCTTCGGAATCTCCCCAATCCAATCGATACCGGAGTCTTTCATTTCCGCCTCAGGGTTGATGCCTTTGGTCACCGCATTGTGGATGGTAATCTGGCGGAGTTCTTTAAGCTTTTCGATTTGCTGTTGTTTGATCCGTACCGCTTCGTCTATCTTTCCGCATTTGTCATCCAAGAATGTTGCGATGGCTTCTTGTTCATGGAGGGGTGGGAACGCAAGACGATGGTTGTTAAGATCAAATTGAGTCATGCTCGGAAGAGCGGTTGACGTTGAATAGTAATTGAACGGTATTGTGATTGCGCAATAAAGCAAAAATCTGGCGTTAACTGTTTCATACGGGACGCAGTAAAACATTGTGTCTACTGCCCAAAACCTACCGTTGAAATACAAAGGTTTGTCAATCGAACCCTTTCTTCCTAACAATATGACTTCTCCTTCATACAAAAACTCAGATGCGTAAGCAAATTGCCCGCCCGATCCGATAACGGGATAGCCCTCGTCTGATTGAACATGTTTATAATCTAGACCGTTATTTATTTTTAAAGCAGTTTTTAACTTTCTCACCTCCCAATGCTCCGGAATCTCTCCCAGCCACTCGATACCACTATCCTTATACTTATCGTATGCTTGCATACCTATTTCTTCTTTTTGTTTTCCAGCGTTTTGGCTGTTTGGTCAATGAATTTTACAAAATCTTTTTCAGCTTTGGAAAGTTCATTAAGGTTTTTCTCTTTGTACTTTGCATATTCAGCTTCTGCCTTTTTCACCGCCTGCTCGTGGCTCACGTTACCGGCGTGTGCCAGCACTTCGTTGCCCGTCATCCGCAGAAAATCATCCAGTCGGGCAACCCAATCTTTCATATACATTGGTTTGCGGTTCAGCGCTTGCAATTCCGCCAATTCCAGGTAAGCTGTCACCATGCGATTCAGGATATTGAGTTCATCCTCATTCAAGTAATTTTTGGCAACCTGTGTTTCCTGTCGACTCGGCGTATCGCCTCTAAAATTCGTCAAGCCCAGGTGGGGATGATCAGCATTGATACGTTTGTAGATCACCTCTGCGGCGGTATTGCCGTGGGCGGCCCAATGCATTTTATTTTGAACGGTCTTAAAAAAAGTCTGCGACACTTCGGTTTTGGGATCGTAATCTATACTCGTAGCGTATACATCTAGTATCTTCCGCCAGAACACCTTCTCAGAGGAGCGTATGTCCCGTATACGGGCCAATAATTCGTCAAAGTAATTACCACCACCCGCCTGCTTCAGCAGCTCATCGTTCATGGTGAATCCTTTGACGATGTATTCGCGCAGGCGTGCCGTTGCCCATTGCCTGAACTTGGTGCCCTGATGGCTCTTTACGCGGTAGCCGACGGAAATGATTACGTCGAGGTTGTAGTGTTCTAATAGCCTTTCAACCTCTCGCGAACCTTCCTTTTGAACTGTTCGGAATTTCCGAACAGTTGCTTCAAAATCCAACTCTCCTTCTTTAAATACATTCTTAATGTGTTCGCTAACAGTAGCTTTTGATTTTTGAAACAGCTCACCTATTTGCGCCTGTGTAAGCCACACCGTCTCATTTTCCAAGCGCGTTTCAATGCGGGTTATCCCGTCGTCGCTCTGGTAAATCAAGATATCACTTTGTTGTTCCATCGGTCAGAAGTCCAAAATATCGTGCAACAATCCGTCGGCCCGTTGTTCCAACGCCAGTAAGTCTGCCTTTACCTCTGCAATGCTCCGCAGGGGGGTATGCTTGTAAAAATACTTGTTGAACGAGATTTCGTAGCCCATCTTTACGCTGTCCAGATTAATCCAAGCTTCCGCTACGTGGGGTACCACTTCGCGCTGGAAGTACTCGATGATGCGCTCGTTCAACGGGATCTGTTCACTGTCGCGCAGGTCGCTCTCCGTCTCGTAGGTAATGTATTCATTCCGGTTAGCCGTAGGGTAGTAGCCGAACAATGGCAGTTCGTTTACCGTGCAGCCGAGGTGATCTAATAGGCGCTCCAGTTTGTCGCCCGCCAGCTTTTCAATCTTCTTAACCACTTTCTCGGCCTCGGCATCGTATATGCTCACCGCCGCGAGAATTACCTTTTTCTCAGCTGCCCCGAGGCCAAGGTGCTCTTTCTTATTAGCCTCATCTACTAATCCGGCAAACGCGTTGAAATCCATAAAGACATCGTCGCCGATGTACTGCCACATCTGCAACGCCGCATCATATAGGGACTTCGGCTTTTTCCAAGTATCCACCTCCATCAGCTTACTCAGCTGCTTTTTATTAAGCCCCCAATCTTCCGTTTCTGCTCGCTTGCTGATCTCATCAGCATGAGGCGTCAGATCAATATACACCAGGTCGCCATATGCTTCATACAGCGCCCGCATGGGTGCTGCCAATCCCTTTTCAAACCGGAGTACTTCCAACGCCTCGGCCGTAAATTGCGAACGCAAGCGTTTCGGTCGTTCCACATTCACCTTATAATACCCGAAGTCACTGTTTTGAAAGCGTTTCACCTGCAATGTCTGCGCTTCGTCACTGCTCGCAGCATTATCCAGGTAAGCGCGTACAATTTCAGTAATGTGTTCCGGGGCAAATTCTGCATTCTTGTTTCCCAGGTTCTTGCGCAGTTTCCGGTACAGGTTGTTTGCATCGATCAACTGCACATGGCCCTTGCGTGCTTCCGGTTTGTGGTTATTCAATAACCAGATATAGGTGGTTATCCCAGTATTATAAAATAGGTTGTTAGGCAACTGTACAATGGCGTCCAGCAGATCGTTCTCAATGATGTATCGGCGGATATTGCTTTCGCCTGATCCGGCGTCGCCGGTAAATAGCGACGACCCATTGTGTACCGAAGCAATGCGGCTGCCTATCTGGTTGGCCGACGCAGCTTTCATCTTATCCACCATTTCCATCAGGAACAGCAATTGTCCGTCGGATGAGCGCGGGGTAGCATCTACTGTTTCCCAATTACCCCAGTAATCTTTCAGCTTGACCTGAAAGCGGGGGTCAATTACTTCTTTACCATCTTTGATATATTTCTGCTCGGACGACCACGATTTGCCGTAGGGTGGATTCGACAACATGAAGTCGAATTTATCGGCCGCAAATTCATTGGTGGATAGGGTAGAGCCCACACGGATATTGCCCGGGTCTTTACCCTTGATCATCATATCCGATTTGCAGATGGCATAGGTCTCGTCGTTAATTTCCTTCCCGTATAAGTAAACATCACCTTTATACTGGAAAGCTGGATCTTCCAGCAGGTAGTTCTCGCTTTCAGTAAGCATACCACCCGATCCACAAGCCGGATCATAAATCGTAATGATAGCAGGCAGAGCGTCTTTTAACGGTTCGAATACCAAATGGGTCATCAACTGAATCACCTCGCGGGGGGTAAAGTGCTCTCCGGCTTCCTCATTGTTTTCTTCGTTGAATTTCCGGATCAGCTCTTCGAATACGTACCCCATGCCGAGATTAGACAAGGCAGGCAATGGTCTGCCTTCCGGATCGTTCCGCTCTTGGGGCGTTAAGTTGATGTAAGGCGAGGTAAATTTCTCCAATACATCCAGCAATACGTCCTTGGTAGCCATGTGGCGTACCTGGGCGAATAGGTTGAATTTCTCAATGATCTCCTTCACATTATCGGAGAAGCCGAGCAGGTATTCTTCAAAGTTGGCCACCAACTTTTGTTGCGAATTAGTTGCTGTGCCCTTCAGCTTCTCCATTGTCCAGGTAGATGTGTTGTAAAACACATAGCCCGAGGCATCTTGTAATCCTTTTGGGGAGAGTTCCACCTGCTCGAGATCCTCTTTCTGGAAACGCACTTCCTCTAATACGGCATCTTTAGTGGATTCCAATAATGAGTCTATCCGCCTAAGTACCACGAACGGTAAGATAATATCCCGGTACTTTCCCCGTACGTACACATCGCGCAGGCAATCATCCGCTATAGCCCAGATGAAGCTAATCAATTTATTATGAGAAGTCTGTGTCATTTAGTAGTTGTAATTCCGCAATTGGAATGGTTTACCGTGCAAATTAGTCCTTTTTGTGATAATGTGCAAAAGTTTGGGTATTTTAAAGCGAACGAAAATATTACGGTTTGAGCTGACTTCCTGTGATAACAATATACGTGCAATAAAAATAATCTCCTACGTCTAGGTTAGCGAATTATTCTATTAAAGCACCATTCTTAAACCTATATTCAATGCCGTTACGATAAAACGTTGTGTCATCCAAATAATTTGCTGGGGCCATTTTTTGGGCAATAACGAGTGGATTCGAACCTTTTCCATTTGAGCACTCTGTTTAATAATTTTCAGGACGTTCGATGCATTAACTGCGGATTACTATTATTTAACTCAGTTAAACCAGAATACACTTGCATAACGAACGGGATTTTTAACGTATTTGAATTGCTCGAGCCTTTTACCCCTTGAAACAGTAGGAACATGCGCTTGTATAATGCGGCATCTATAAGTGCTTGTGGTGGTTCCGATTTTAAAATTGCTATTCTATTGACAAGTGAATACTCAAGCAGCGAAATCTCGGGGTATATTCCTAATAAATTAATAAAATATGTACTAGATTGGATTTTTAGAAGGCCATTCCTAAAATCCTCACAAGCAGTTAAAAATTGCATTGTCGAAATTAGGTCTGTTTTCGCGACTGCTTGATGTCGGGTAGTTGTGTCAATTGAGTTAACAAACGTAACAAAGTATTTAATAAGCAAATTTATTAATAATGCTTCTCCGCTCTCGTCTTGGATTTTACTGATTTGCTTCTTTGTTCTATATTGTACATAACCTATTATGCAAGAAGAAATTAGAGCGAGTGCTGCGACAACAATAGTGATTATTTCTATCGTATAATTATAATTCTGCTCCATGTGCTATTCTTAATGACATTGTTAATTTTTATTGTTTTTTTACCGATTAAATAGGCAGACGATGGCTTGACGTGTCTACGATCCCTTTAGGTTAGTTAGTTGTTTTGGCCATTGATTATCGAAAAATCCTTTACGCGAACCAAAATATCTGACGAGACGTCGGCACTATGCTCTAAAAACCATATTTTTCCTCTCGCTTCATGAACGCTTCCTTGCCGCCTTCAACGATTTCAGCTATGTGTTCCCTTATGCCCATGCTTTTGAGAAGATCAGTTTCCTCTACTACAAGGGGAAACGTATTTTCTAAGGCGCCGTTAATGTAATCAAATTGATATGGGCTGGAGGTGTCAGATTCATTCTGCCCTTTTTGATTCGCTATGATAATGTTTTCTGCATCGGCGTTCACAACGATGTTGGGATTATGCGTTACGAGAATAATCTGTCTTTCAAGCTTCTTGTTCCTCAGATACTCAACCAAATCTGCGGTTATGGATCTGTTGTCCAGGTTGTCCTCCGGTTGATCGATTAATATGGGTGCTTTTGAAGTACTTAATCCGACTATTAACATAAGTATTACAAAACTCGCTTTCCCAGTAGACATTTTGCCGAGCTTATCTCCTTTGTATTCAATTTCCCAATAGTCAAAGAAATAGTCGTCCAGAACCGATTTTAATGCATTTTTCTTATCGACCCTGCTACTCAATGCATAATCCCCTTTTTCTACAATGGAAATGAAAATCGCCTCCATGTCCGTTACGAGCTTTTCGAAATCATAGTTGGAAACCGCCTCCAATTTTTCGTCACAAATACTATAGCGGTTATAAGATGCTGTTCGTCCATCACTGAAACCCCATATTGACTGACGAAACTTATTGAAATTGAACTTTGCCATTCCGGTGATTTTTAACCCGTCACTCTCCAGGTTTAGGGTTCGGCTGCTTAACTCAGTGAAAAGTTTTCCGTACAACTCATAGTTCTCCCTGTATAATAGAAAAATCTGCTTCTTAATATCATCCAAGACAATCTGATTTTCAGAAATCTCTTTAGTCAGCTGTTCTATCGCAATCAGCGCGGCCTTGTCATCGCTGATGGATTTGGTAATGGTTTCAATTTGTCTCTTGATCGCCTCGTTATTAAGAAATGGCTCCAGTGCTGATCGGTTCTGTTTACTTTTCGCGGTAATAAACTCTAGCAGTGCAGATAGTTCAGTTGCGTTCTTGAGCCGTATACTACCATCATCGGCATTGGTTGTCTCAAACATCCGTATAAATTCATTCAGTTCGGCGATCGCTTTTTGGATGTCGAGACTTTTCTGATTGAATATCTCTCTTATACGAGGATGTTCTAAAGAAGACAATACCAAGTTATGTTTGCTTTGCAAACCAATTAGTGTACCAATGACTTCCGTATTATAGTCAATAACTTTCTTAATGTCACCTCGGAATTGTCCCAATTCCTGATTGGTTAGTTCTTGTTCATGCTGTAAATGGTTAAATCGATCAATCTGAGCCTGATCCATGCCTGTACTTTGGTTCAATTGTTCAACCTTTTGTGTATTCGTTTTGATGTTCTGTTCGAGTATTTCCTTGCGTGCCTTTGACTGAAGCTGTACCCGTAATGATTCAATGTGGCTCTTTATGTCAAAATAACTGTCGATAAGCTGCTCACGTTTTCGATCGTTGACTTTTAACTCAGAAACGAAACGATCATAGATTTCACGTGAGTTTGGATCCTCTTTGATCAGTTCCCTAACTATTTTATTTAGCGCTGCACCCTTTTTGCTCTGCTGCGGCTCGGCCAGTTTAACAAGGTAATTTTGGGGAATATACTTTATTTCAGGTATGATACTGTTCTCGTTCGCATCCCTGTATAGATACTGCGAAAACCCGCCTTTGGTCTTTACTTCAAAATTATAACGCTGATCATCCTTTCTAAAATCATATTTGTCCGCTATATTTTCCCTGTGGAAAAAATTTTTGTCAGCCAAGAGTGTCTTGGCGATATTATACAGCATTATCGATTTGCCCGACGATTTCCCGCCTATTATGACATTTAGATTCTTGTTTAGATAAATCGGTTCGGGTGTAAACGTATTGTTATCGGATATGAACCTGATGCAATCAATAACGAGCTTATCCTCTTTGAAATCAGGCTCACTCTCCTGAATCCTCACTCGATGCTCCGGTTCATAAATGATTTGTTTTAGACCTTCGAATGTAGTGTCCGCCTTTATCCATAGATTTTGCTTAACTGTATATTCCGTGACTTTATGGTTATCTGTACAGATAATCATTGGGATGTGTTTGCCGATCTTGTTTTTTAAGTAAGGGATTACATGTTGGTTGTAGCCCACACAATCCGTTTCTTTTCCCATTTCAAAAACATCGATTGCGTTGGCAATATCTTCTTTCTGAGCAACACCATGCGGTAATGCATGTGTAATGTTTTCAATCCCGTTCGACTTTTTACCCGCATGTATGGTTACAATGCCCCCCAGTTCCTTGATCAGTTTTATGGTATCCAACAAATGGCAATAGACCTCATTGAGTTGTTTGCCTTCACCCTCTATTCTCTTAATGTCTGTATTGCCCTCAAGTTGCTTCCACACAAAATTAAGATTGACGTATCTTCCAAAAATCGCTATGAAATGAATCGGTTCTTCGCCGCGTGCGTCAGAAAGAAATTCAATCCCGGGTAATACTGTGACGCCCTGAGTATCACCCAATGTCTGAAGTTCGGATACCCTTGCAATGTCTATGACATGATGGTCAGTAATTGCGACAACCGAAATCTGATTCTTAGCGAGTTCGTCAATTATCTGTTGGTTAGTAATGCCTTTATCAGCATAATCATAAGACGAAGGCGTGTGGAAATGTAAATCCCATCGTCTCCATTCGGATCCTCTTATACTATTCATGATTTAAACGAGTTAGGTCTGTTTAGGTACTTGGCGTTCATATTTAGTTTTAGTTTTTGATAAGATAGACTAACAACGATAAAAATAGCTTTTACCAATTAAATACGCAAATCGAGGAAAAAAAACCTCTGTAGGTAATCATTGTTTCGTCGTTACGGCAACCAAAGGTAGTCATGTTCATTGTGATTTTTTACGGATTCCCGTAAAACGTGTGGCGACAGCTGCCGCTATGACGAAGTAAATTATGAAAGCCACTTCAAATAAAAGCGATTTTTTACCCCTTCCTCCTCAACCCCACCTCATAATACCCCTGCAATTTTTTATGAAACTCCTCTGCGCGCTCCAGCGCGCGACGCAAGTTTTCCAATGATTCCGCAATGCCAAGCTCCGGCGATCGGGCTACGAAGCGGTTCAAATTGTAGTCAGTAATCAACAGCTTCCACTTGGCCTTAAACTCCTCAGGCGTATACCATGCATCGTCAAGCTGGTCGTAAATCCACTGCTGTTTATTCCAGGCGTCAAGCAGCATTCTTTTAACGGCCTTGGGTATCGTTTCTGTTTTTCCTCCTATGTCGGGCATACAAGCACAAATATAATACTAAAAATATTAGTTTATCAAATTAGGAAAGAAAGTTTTTTCGTAGCAACAATTCCGAAACCAGAACGACTTTGTCAACTAATTGCTTGCATGCTTAAATTGCAACACCTATATTCGTGCTAGGTTTAGGTTGATAGCCCCTAACCCCATTGGGGCGGTCCCTGTTTCGATAAGAAGCAGGGATTTTTTATTTTTACATCACCTCGATCTCCTGATTCAGTCTCATTAGTTCCGTAATAAGCCCTGCTTTATACTCCGGCGATATGAGAACGCTGTCAAACCTGTTGTAGAAAATTTCGAGCCAATCAGCGAAGGCGCGGGAGCACTAATGAAGGTTCGGGTTTTCTCAATTTTCCGGATAGAAGCAACGGGTATTTTCTTCCGTTTGTATAACCAGCCGCCATGGATGTTCAGCCTATCATGATCAATGGCATAATAGGTCGCCAAGAAAAGCTGAATACACAAAGCTGTACATACAATCATGATTAGCGCGATCCCAAATCCCACCAACTGCCGTGTTGGATCGGGCTGTTTCAGGGGCAAAATAACAGTCAGCAGCGTAGCGCCTAACATGATTTCCTACGATCGGATTAAAAAGTGCCAAATCTGCCTTCAATTTGAATTTTGTCATAGACAACAAGATACGAAATTTTGCCAAGCGATCTTCCCATAATACCAGAAATCTTCCTCAGAGCCGATTATAAACGGATATAGCCGTTTATAATCGGCTATCATTTTGCTAAATAAATTATCATACACTATTTTTGCCTCACAGTCAAACCCCACAGAATACCAATGAAAAGCAATACACTATGGCAAAACAAGCACTTACCGAAACTCAGGGTAAAGAACGTGCCGAAAGTCAACAGTTTGATAAAATCATCCGGCAGAATATGCCTGTTCTTTTTCCGGCGCTTATGGAAAAGGTATTTGGTCTGCATATCGTGGAATATACTCTGCTTGATGACAAGCTCCAGACCACAAAGCAATTGGAAGTGGATGCGTTGCAGAAAGCTACAGATGCCGAAGGCAATACATTCATCATTCATCTGGAAGTTCAGACCAAAAATGACAAGTACATGGCCATACGGCTGTTGGAGTATCGTGCTATGTTGAACCGTATTCACGGGCTTCTGGTGAAGCAATACGTATTATATATCGGCGGAGGCAATATGAATATGCAAGACTGTATTATAGAGCCCGATCTTCAATTCGCGTACAAACTGATCGATTTTTCGACACTACCGCACGAGTGGTTTCTATCTTCGGAACATATTGAGGAACAGTTGCTAGCTGTGTTGGGCAAGCTGGGAGATAAGGAGCCGACCAAGCTAATGGAGGAGGTAATTTCCGCGATTGACAGACAACCTATTAATCGTGTAGCTAAAATTAAATATTTCAAGCAGTTGCGTGTGTTGGCGCAATTGCGTAAATTTACAGACACAAAGAAAGTGAGGGACATGATGTTAAAGACAGCTTCATTTTTTAAGGTAGAAAAGGATCCTTTTTATAAGCAGGGTGCCGAGGAAGCCGCCGAGCAAAAAAGCTATGAGTTCGTTCAGAACTTAATTCAGAACACTGAATTCGATGATGCCAAAATTGCATCTTTGGCAGTGGTAGCGGTGTCTTTTGTTGAGAAAGTTCGCGCTGATCTGGCCAAGAAGAAGAAATAACGGTAGCTGACACGGCGGTTGTTTAATACTTATGCCATCCATTGGGTGGCTTTTATTATTCTAGTGCATATCGCCAAAAATTTCCTGGTTAGTGATGATTGTGAGCATGTTGATTCTACTGACCTGCAGTTTTTTCTTCTATCGTTACAACCTTCTTTCCTTGTTCAGTGGTAGTGTAGGTGTTTATGATTTTCCCTTCCTCATGCCGTTGTTGCAATGTAACCCAACTAGCTTCGACGGCGGCCTTTAATGCTGCTTGGAACTTTGGCGATTTACGTTTCAAGTCGATATGACTAATTATTTCATCATCAGTTCGGCCTTCTTCACAGAAAGGCAGTATCTCTGCGATTCTTTCAATCTCTCTTATAGTAAGTTCATGTTTTTCAATCAGATTCTTTTCACCTAAAGTACTCGTGATGTTCGCAATGATTTTTTCTGAGGGTGAGATTTCCTCCTTTAATTTCAGTTGGCCGAAAAGGTCGTTGTGCATTTGGAGCGGGTCAACGTTAATGGCTAACGCAATTAGTTGGAGTTCAGAAGATCTAACATATAGTATTGGCTCATAACATAACCATGTCATTCTTGTAGGATGTATACCGGTTCTCCTACAAACTTCTGACTTATTTACAGAGCGTTTTTCAAGATAAATTCCAAAAGCATTTAACGTTCTTTTACTTTGCTTGGCCATCGATATTCTTATAATGAATATCTAAAAATATCTGCATTGCATTTTTTTACATATTATTGTTGTATATATACATATAATATGTATATTTGTGATATTTAATTAATATATGTAAAGATTTAAGAGGAAGAAATATTAGATATATTCCGAAGATCTTGCGGAGAAAAGTAGGACATTCGAACGCGAGAAGTAGGAAGGACCTTAAATCTTATGCTATCTTTGTGTAGTCATAAGACTAGGGTCGCCTGCTTGTTTTGTGTTCGGCCGTTTTCGGACGGTGGCTGTCCTACGCCTTCTCGGCAGAACAAGCGCTAAGGGCGGCCCTTTTTTATTTTAGCCTAAATGCTTTGGTTTTCGGAGTCAGGAAAGCCAATGAAAACAAAAAGAACCATCTTATCTAAACCCATCCAACCTATCCAGGATAGGACGGATGATGGTCGTCTGGCCTGCACAACTTGGGAGATTTCAACCAGCAACCTTTACCAGTTAATAGCCAAATCCCCCGTTTGATCACGGTAAGAAATCTTAGTGAATTTCCATTTTTCTTACACCTGAAATCAACAACTAAATGAAGCAAAATTTACGTTTAATGGCCATGCTTTGGCCTTTAATGAGGCTGCATGCCTCTTTCAGCCGCCTTCATCATCAAGCTGCCAGACTGCTTCGGGACCGCTCCCAGACTGTTGTGGAGAGCCAGGGTATGTGCGAGCTGTCGCTTGGATGTCATCAGGCTGTTTTTGAGCAACAGACCAGCAACGGTACAGCAGGAACAACACAGGATGATCCGACTAAGATGCAAAGCATTTCATGTACAGGTATGTTCGAGGCTGAAGCCCATATGGAAGTACCCCGGCATACGAAAGTCGGCCGTGAGAATTCCCGGCTAGCGCCATGCCCCAGCCCACCTTCCCTTACCCTTCCTTCGGGTCCTATCCCCATGTGTCCCGCATATACTTCGGTAAAAAACCCAAAAAGCGGCACTCTAGCGAATAGCAAGCTGCTACATAGCGGGAGAAAGGCATATATGAAGGGGCATGGAGTGGGGTGGAACGGATGCTCGTCAACCACTCGGGGTTGGTTCAAATATGCCGGGGCAATTGTTCTATCCTTGCTCGGCTGCGCTTTGGCATTTTCCCGAAGCGTTGTCGAAGGTTTCTCGAAGCCCCGTCGAACAATTGTCGAAGCGCTGTCGAAGGATTGTCGAACAAGTCCCGAACAACAGTCGAACACCCGTCGAAGAAATCCCGAAGAATCATGTGTTTGGACCCATGCGGTGGCTCCAGCCCGTAACGGGCTGGGCCTCGCTTTGGGATTGACCGCAACACTGTTTCTAACGATCATGTGTTTGGAAGCCCGTGCGCAGGCGCCCGACGGAACATCGGGGCCTGTTGCTACGGGTAATATCCTTTCAGGAACCGCCATCACCGCAGTTACGAATCTTCCCGTTGAAGGTGCTACCGTCCGAATCAACGGTACCGAAAACATAGCATTCACGGATAAAGACGGCACATTTAAAATCTCATCCGGCGAACCCGATGGAGTACTATTGGTTAGCTACATGGGATATGAAACCCAGCAGGTGCCTATTCAGGATGGCCGTTTGAAGAATAGCCACATCCGGTTAACGAAGGATCTGTCCAAGGTAACGCCGTTGATCATAGGCGATAGCATTCCCGATTACCTATGGGATTTGCCTGTTTCGGTGGTCAACCACCCGCAGGGACGGAGTGTGGTTACGCTTCGTGAGTACCAAAGCAAAAAGTTGCTGGTACTGGATTTCTGGGCGAGATGGTGCGCGCCCTGCGTCGAATCGGTGGATCAATGGGAAGTAATCCAAAGGCAATTTCCCGATGAACTGGCAGTATTGACCGTACATATGGATGTTGCAGACCGTGCATTGCCGTTTATACAACAACGAGGTTGGTCGCTGCCCACACTGATCGGCGAGAACTACCACATCGTAAACCGGCACTTTTTCAATCGCTACCAAGTGGGTGGGGTGGTGATGATTTACCAAGGGAAGCTTTTTGCCATACCGGAAGACAAGGGGCACGACACCGCGAAGTTGAGAAAACTACTGGATGGCGAATCCGTTGAATACACCTCCATGATCCGCCTTACCAATAGCGAAACGCTGGAAGAAGGGAGGGCAAAATGAATAGTAAAAAAAGGTTTTCCGTTCTATGGCTATTTCTGATTTCTGTTGGCTTGGCTTCGGGTCAATCAACCATCCGGGGCAGGGTTTTCGATGCCGAAAGTAAACAGCCAATTTCCGGGGCATCACTTAAACTGTCTGCCTCCGCACGTACGGCCTCAAGCGATGCAGATGGTAGCTTTTCCCTGCGAGTGATTGGTACCGATACCTTGGTTATTACACACGTGGGTTATGTAAGCCAACGGCTGGCGGTTCAGGGTTCTATGACGGTTCTGGATGTATATCTAACTCAGGAAGGGTATATGTTGGATGCCGTGGAAGTAAGCACCGGATACTATACCGTGCCCAAGGAGCGGGCCACCGGTTCATTTGTGCAGGTAGACAGCACATTGCTCCAACGGGCTATCGGTGGCAATATACTGGAACGGTTAGAGGGCGTTGCCCCCGGAGTGCAATTTGTGAATCCAAACGGTAAGTCTGCAGCCGACATCCGCGTGAGGGGCTTATCTACCATCGAATCGGATGAAACACCCTTGATCGTGTTGGACAACTTCCCGTATGAAGGGAGCATCGACAACATCGATCCCAACGACATCGAGAGCATTACGGTGTTAAAAGATGCGGCAGCGGCCAGTATCTGGGGAGCAAGGGCTGGCAACGGTGTCATTGTGATTACCAGTAAGAAAGCAAGAAGGGATGGGGGCGTGAGAATTGCAATTAATGCGAACACGAACATTACGGAAAAGCCAGACCTGTATTATTCAAAAAGCTGGCTTCCTTCGGCAACCGTGATGGAGATAGAGAAAGCCCGTTACGAATTGGGCCACTACTCGTTTGCCGATAACGTAACCAACCCGTATTACGTGGAGTTGCTGCACGCCCTGGATGACGGCATGATCGATGCGAATGCATTCACGGAGCAGGAAAATGCCCTGCGCTACAACGATACCCGCCAGCAGGCATTGGCGTATTTCTACCGCAGGGCTTCGTTCCAACAGTATGCCCTGAACATAGACGGCGGTACCGAACGATATGGTTATAACATTACCTCAGGATATCATGGAACGATGGGTGAATTGATAGGTGATGACAGCCGTAGGCTTAATCTGGGCATACGTAACCGGTTCAAACCCCATGACGGTATGGAAATCAATGTCGGCGTAGCCTATGCAAGCCAGCAGAGTCACGGAAATGGAATAGACATGAATGATCTTATCGCAACCAACATCGGCATTTCGCCGTACCTGAGGTTGGTAGACGACGAGGGGAATAGCCTGCCCGTAACCCGGGAGGTGTCATTTCCCTATGCAGCGGCTGCTCAGTCCAATGGATTGCTGGATTGGCAATACCGACCGGTTGATGAAATCCATCTGTCAGATAACAGCAGTTACCGCAGGGAGTTGCGATTGAATGCCAATGTAAATGCCCAATTGTGGCGGGGGCTGAGTGCAGCATTGACTTATCAGTACATCAATGGTGGCAATGCAACGCAATCATTCTATTCTAAAGAGAGCTATTACGTAAGGAGTCTGGTTAATGGCTTTACACAACCCGACGGTTCGCAGGTTATTCCATACAATGGCATTCTGGAAATCGGTGCTCCGACACTGTCTAACTCGCATCAGGGTAGGGCACAACTTAATTATCAGGGCAAGTGGGGCCAAAACCACGAGCTGGCAGCGTTGGCTGGTGCAGAGGTGAGGCAAGGGATAAGCGATCGGTTTGGCGGGTCGATACTGTACAATTACGACGAAGAGCACATGACGGGTACTGGTAACTACAACTTTAACCAATCTTACCCCAAGCGGCCAAATGGCAGCGGTAGGATACCGGATGCATCGGTAATCAGGGGTAGGTTTACCAACCGGGATCTTTCTTACTTTTCGAATGCCAGCTATACCTACCGCGCTCGGTACATTATAAGCGGTAGCTTGCGGTGGGATGGGAGTAACCTGTTCGGCGTGAAGGCCAACCAAAAAGGGGTGCCGCTTTGGTCAATTGGCGGAAGCTGGGATATTTCAAAGGAGCGTTTCTATCCGATTGCAGCGTATGTGCCTTATGTAAGGATCAGATCTACTTATGGAATCGCAGGCAACGTGAATAAATCGGTAACCCATTTTCCAACGATTCAATATTCATCGGCGTCCACCGTGTTAAATATGGCTACGTTGACCAGTGTGGGAAACCCATCGCTGCGGTGGGAAAAGGTAAGCACGCTTAATCTGGGTTTGGATTGGCGGGCGTTCGGAAACAGGGTAAGTGGAAGCGTGGAGGCATACTTCAAAAAAGGGGCCGACCTAATCGGTGACGACTACATGGACCCTACTACCGGAATCAGTGGAAGCTATAAGATAAACTATGCCAATATCGAAACACAGGGCTGGGATGTCCAGCTATCCACAAGAAATGTGACGGGGCAGTTCAATTGGACGACCACTGTTTTGTCCAGTTGGGTCAGGAACAAGGTCACCCATTTCAATACCAATGAGGTGACCAGCATTGCCCGTTTCCTGTCTGGCAGTAGTGCGCCGCCAACGGTAGGGGCCTCCCGCGATGTGGTGTATATGCTGCCTTGGCACGGGCTATCGCCAGCCGATGGGTTGCCCATTGTGTTCATGTACGGTGAACAGACCTCGGCGTACGCAACCTACTACAGCGAATACATGGATTATACCAAGTTGCTAACCGCAGGTACGTCTGTGCCGGTAAATTATGGGTCTATCCGTAACGTGTTCGGGTGGCAGGGATTAGAGTTGAGTGCATTGCTTACCTGGAAAGCTGGCTATGTATTCCGACGATCTTCCATGATTCCTTTTGGCGAGTATAACAGAGACTACCACGAAGATTATTTTAAACGATGGCAAAAGCCGGGTGACGAAAAGGTAACGGATGTCCCGGCCTTTATCCCGATAGAAGAACAAACCGCGCAAAACGTCGGAGCGGGATCCATATATCGAGATTCGGAAGCTTTGATTACCAAAGGGGACCACATTCGCTTGCAAGAGGTTAGTTTGGGATATACCATGCCCCAAGGCTTGTTCAAAAGGTTGCCTCTTCAGTCCATCCGGTTTTCCATCTATGCGCGCAACCTCGGCGTGGTGTGGAAGGCAAACAAGCAGGGCATCGATCCGGACTATTCGGATGCCAGGTATCCGGCTCCCCGGTCGTTCTCTTTTGGTGTGCAATGTAATTTTTGATGTTAAACACGCGAATGATGAAGTTTTGTAAGTTTATATTTTTTGTAATTGTACTATCGTCCTGCGGGAAGAATTTTCTCGAGGTCAAAACGGCTTCAAACATTGTGACACCCCGTACCGCGGCAGATTTTCAGGCGATATTGGACAATGGGGCCTCGTTGATGAATGCAAATCAGGGTTACTTGCTGAGCATAGTTGGAAGCGATGAGTACTACTTGTCAAGCAGCGCATGGCATGCGTTGCCATTGCGTGCCGTCATACAGAAAAATGCCTATGTATGGGCCGATAATGTGTATGAAGGAAATACGGTGGACGATTGGAATGAGGCATATAAGCGTATTCTCAATGCGAATGTTGCATTGGAAGGAGCATCCAACAGCGAACCGGAGCCGTCAACGGCAGAGGAATGGAACAATGTTAAGGGATCGGCATTGTTTTTCAGGGCATATAATTTTTATCAATTGGCTCAATTGTTTTGTAAGCCGTTTGACAGCAATACCGCTAATCAGGACTTGGGCATCCCGCTTCGACTCGAACCCGATGTAACGCTAAAGACCAAACGGGCTACGCTGGCCCAAACGTACAACCGGATAGTAGCCGATTTGGAAGAGGCGGCAGATTTGCTGCCTGATCGTGGAATGATTAAAATGCGACCATCGAAGGCTGCGGCATTGGGCCTGTTGGCGCGGGTTTACCTTCAATTGGATGATTACCAAAAGGCTGGACAGTATGCGGATCAGGCATTGGCGATTCAAGATGACCTGGTGGATTATAATACCTTGCCAACGGATACTCCTTTTCCATTTAACCGGGACTATGGGGAAACCAACGCGGGAGTGGTGTTTTTCAGTGCTTCGCCCACGGTTACGGTTTTGCATAATTCCCGTATGGAGGTAGATACGACGCTCCTGGCTCTTTACGATGTGCATGATCTGCGGCGCACTATGTATTATGATGTCGGGAACAATGGCAATGTGTTTTTCAGAGGCTCTTACTACGGATTCTCCGTGCCATTTACGGGTATTACTACCAGCGAACTGCTATTGATCCGTGCGGAATGCAGCGCGAGGCTAGGGTACACGGAAGCGGCATTGGCCGATATCAATCAACTGAATGCAATGCGATTTGAACCGGGCTCCTTCCAACCCTATGAACAGTTGGATGCAGAAAAGGCGTTGGCTTTGGTATTGGACGAACGGCAGCGAGAGCTGGCCTTCCGCGGGTTGAGATGGGAAGATCTAAGGAGGTTAAATAAGGATCCGAAATTTGCGAAAACAATCTATCGGAAAATCGACGATAGGCTATTTACACTGGAACCCAATAGTTCACGATACGTCTGGCCTATTCCTCCGGACGTAATTGAGTTAGGTGGCTTGGAACAGAATAATAGATAAAAATAGGGAGGCAGAACGCCTCCCCATCCATCACAGGTATCGATAATCACTCATCCCTGCGGGCATAACCTTCGCTGGAGATTTCAGCGCCAGGTTCATTGATTATCTCCTCGACGGTCAATTCCTGATTTTCGATATTCGTCGGCCCCATATAGGTCGATTCATTAAACTCAAGATAGACCGCACAAGGCTTTTCCTCGAATGTCTGGTCGCAGTCCACACCATTGGGACCATTTTCTAAATGGCTTCCAATGGTTTGTTTAGCTGGATCGTCGTAATCCGCCGGCAATGTTCCCTGAGCGTCCACTTCATACCAGCCACTTTCAGGAGCGGCAAACCGTTCAGCATATTTAAACGCCGAAAACCCAACAAACGTGGCCGCCAAGGCCAGGGTGAAGAATTGGTCCTTGACCACCTTCACTGTTTTTTGTATAACTGTCATGATCTTAAAAAATTAAGGCATACCTAGTTTACCTGCGGCATGCACACAGGGATCCTGAATCGATGGAGGCTGCCTGCTACAGGCATCCTGCACCTTCGGTTTATGGTACACGGCCCTGCGCCGGAACACGGCAAATTTGCGTGGGTATCGCAGGCGGAGCATCACCAAGCGATAAAACCGACGGATGCCAACCGCACGTTTTACGAAGAAAAGGCGTACAGCTTTCCGGTACGAACGCCGCCGCCCGGTGCGGGCGCGTGTAAACCAAATGCCGAGAATGGAAAGGAGGAAAAAGACGACATTGAACCACAGATGATTCTCCCAGCTTAAGCCGCTGATAACTGACCCGCAGCCGCAGGGGCGCTTTTCGTACCAGCCTAGTACGCCAAAAAGTATAAAGAGGGTAAAGCCGAGCATGAGCACGCCTGAAAGCCACATGCCTTGGTGATTGCGTCGCCGGTTTTTCCGCCAGGCAATCAGGACGGCGGCCAGCAGTTCCAGCAACGGCAACAGCCAGAACAGGATATCCGCCCACCAGTCGGGGATCGGCTGCCGCAGCAGGACGCTGTGGAATCCTTTCAGATCCCACAGCTTATCCGCTGCTACCGGAACCCACAGCACTGCCAAAGTTAAACGGACAATGAAAATCAAACCTTCTGTGATATGCCTTTTTGCGATATGTTTTCGATGCTTGTTCATAGCACAAAGGACGGTCAAACGGAGAGGGTATACCTGCTTCTGGAGAAGCAAGTTTTGGATAATAGATGGAGATTTATTAGGTTTACTGCGTTACCAATCGAAATCGTTATGAAAAGCTATCAGATCGCGTTATTCACCCTATTGTTTACATCGGTATTGTTTTCCTGCAAACGTGACGACGTCGCGCCGGAAGAAGAAGACACCTTTAAGGTTGTCGTAAGTAATGAAGGAGGTATCCAGAACTTTACACAACAGATGGCCTTTGTTACTAAAGGATTAGAAGCGGGGGAGGTGGAGATTTCCGGTGCAGAGTGGGATAAAGTATACGATCATGAAATAGAGGGCGAAGAAAGACCAAGTCGGGTATTCGAAAAAGAGCAAATGGTGCCGAGTACAATAACATACGAGAGCAATGTGGATTTACACTTATTGCAGTACAACACAATTATCCGGTCCAACGATGAATCGGGTGCTACGATGCGGACGAAAATTGCATTTTACCGCGCGGGGGAACTCATCGGTGAAAAAGTATATGACATTGAGGGGAAAGGCAGCGCAATAACGGTTACCTTTCTCGAAGGCTATGATATGTTTGACCAGGACTTCCAGCAGCCGTTATAAGAACTTATAATTCCCGGTTTACGCGTGTAATCGTTACCCGCGAAATATTCAAATAATCTGCTTGCTCCTGTTGCGAAGTAACAAGCCGTAGGGGTTTCATGTATTCATCCCTCACAAACTCGACGTAGCGTTCCCGTTCGTCTTTCATGAGCATCAGCCGGTTCTTGGCCCGGTACTGCTTCAGCTTCTTTTGCTCCATGACATCCACCAGCGTATCGGCCTCGCGGCAGGATTCTTTGTAAACGCGGAGTGCATCCACCGGAATGCGGATAACCGTGCTGCGCCGTAAAGCCGCGACGAAGTAATCCACGGGTTTGTCGGTATATAGATTCCGGGTGGTAAGTACGTTGTCATCCGGCAGCAGCAAGCGGTCGATGCGACGGTGGCCGTCTAAATCCCACCACACCGTGACAAGCAGGCCATCGCAAACAAAATACAGGTAGTCCCGGTGTCGGCTGTCATCATCCGGCTCAAACAGCCGCGCACCCCGCTTTATTTCGATCACCCGGGCATAGGTGTGCAGCCATTCGCGGTGTGAAGTGTCTAATGCGCAGTACCGGGCCCAGTAGCTGAAGAGTTGTCTTTTCATGTGCTTGGTTATAAGTAATTGAATGCCAATTTTATAAGAAAAAAATGAGACGGCACTCCGGTCGCCCCAACGGGTGAAATGCCATTTGCTACGGGTGAAACGCCGGTTGTAATCAGAAGCAGGGTCAAAAAGGAGTTTGACCTGAGTATTCGGCTTTATACCGTTCAAAAAGACGTGGTAACGATTTTTCTTTCAAATTCGATGACGATATCATAAATGCTTCATTGGCCAAGTACGAAGTCGGAAGTGCCCGGTCCGGGTCCGGGTGGATGGTTTCACTAGTTAAGATAAACGTATGGACATTACATCGTTGATGGATGTGCTCGAAACAATAGCAGAGCAACCCATATCCTTTTCAGAGTTGATCGAGCAATATCATTTGCCGAAAACCAAGTGTGACGTGGTATTCCCATAGTCCACACCATGCGGGTAGCGTCCAACCGCTACCCGCCTTTTTGAATCTTTTTTAACCAGTCATTTTTTGTAAACCAACCATGAATACACAGATAACCAACCTTACTGCTTTTACCTTTTTCAGTGCCAACCTCTCCAAGTTGCTTCCCAAGATATCGTTATCCGATCACCCCGCCTACTTCAGCAAAACCGGCCGTTACCACAAAATGGTCCACGACAGGCGGAAAGATGAAAACGCGTTGAAAAGCCTACGCCGTGTGAAACCGATAGGTGACAGTCGTAAAGAACCGGGAGTGATTGCCACATTCCATATCGGCGCCTACAAATTGTTGCCCCTATGGCTCATCAATTGTGGCATCCCGCTCACGCTCCTGGTATCGGCAGACATCGCCGCCCGTGAACGTGAATCATACCGGAAGCTATCGCTACGATTCGGCGCCGAAGGACAACCCCCAGCCGAAATTCTGGAAGCAGAGGACCCAATGGTGATCCGTAAGATGATCCGGTCCATCGGCAGGGGAAATTGGGTGCTGATTTTTCTGGATGGAAATGAGGGCGTAGCAAACAAACAGTCAGCGGCCGGACGAACGGACTTGTTGATCGACTTCCTGGCGCACAAACTCCGTGTAAAGACGGGTGTCGCGGAGCTCGCTTTCTTGGCACGGTGTCCCATTTACCCATTGGCACTGCTGTTTGATAAACAGCATAGCCCGAAGCCGATGAGCCTGCCGCCGATGGATGTTCCGGAGAAACCCCGGCCGGATGCAACGCGCGGGATCATGGAAACGCTGTACGGATGGCTGGCTACGATGATCAATCAATTCCCCACGCAATGGGAGGGTTGGCTTTACGTCCACCACGATCTGCAGCATCAGGATGCGGTGGATCATTGGACACTTCTGCAGCAATTTCTGCCGTTTTCGGTGCACGGTCATAGCTTCCTGCTGCATCGCGAAACCTACGGTGCATACCCGGCTTCAGACCGGGCGTTCCGGAAATTATGTGAGTTTTATAGCCAGCATGTGCTCAGAAATGGCTAACTTACGCGGTTCGTAAGCCTTCAACTAACCGGCTTCAGTACCCAATTCTGGTAACCAAACACATGACCCATGAACGGATTGAAACCTGAAAAAAAGCGTATTTACGGCTACCACGTTTTGTTTTGGCTGTTGTATAGCGTGTATTTCTATGGAATAAACAAACTCGATAACAATAATTTTTCGGCGTACTGGCTCGTAGTATACGTTCCGGGATTTTTGCTGATTTTTTACAGCGTATACGGGATCCTTTGGGCGAATTTTGCGCAACGGTTTACGTGGCGTGGCATTGCTTACTTGGCGCTGTTCTATTTCATCTTTGCGCTGCTGGCGGCAGTGGTTACTTTTAGAGCGTTGCTCGGAACGTCGCTGGATCTGACTATCGAGGCTTGGAAAGCGCATTCTTTTTCCGGATTCCTGCAAACGTTGATCGTGCTGTTGAGCAACTACAGCGTATTCGCGGTAGCCTATTTCTGGATGCGCCGAAGCATCGCAAATGCACAGGCAAAACAGATGGAGGCGGAGCAAAAAGCCCACGCGCTGCAGCAGTTGCTGGACAGCGAGTTGGAAAAACAGCAGCTGGAGTACCAATCGCTGTCCCAGCAGGTATCGCCGCATTTTTTGGCCAATCTGGTGAGTTCCTGGCAAGGCCAACTCGGGACCGCGCATGAAAGGTTGGCCGCATCCATGGAAAACATGCACGCCTTGATGGTTTACCACATGGAGGCAAAGGAGCAGGAACACGTAGTAGTGCCGTTGCGCCGGGAACTGCGCTTTTTACGGGTGTACGCGGAGCTAGTCCGCCAACCCGCCCGTCCGCTATACGTGGAGTGGGAAGTGACCCAAGGGATAACAGGTTACAACATCCCGCCCACCGCCCTGATTACCCTTTTGGAGAATGCATGTAAGCACGGCGTCACGAATGACCCGGCAAATCCGGTCCGCGTATGTCTAACCCTAGAGCGGAAGGTGATGCGGTTCTCTTGCCGAAACCGGATAGGCGAGGAGCCCAACGGTGAATCGCATGGCGTAGGGCTGGCCAACCTCAGGCGTCGGTTGCAAATTAAATACGATCAGCAAGCAAGCTTACAGACCTTTCGGGAGGGTAACGACTTTGTCGCGCAATTGACCATTGCTTATTAATTCCATAACCATACACAAACAAATTTTATCATGAAAAGAAAATTGACATTAATTGTAGTGGATGATGAACCGGCGGCCATCGACCGGATGATGGTGCTGCTCGCGCAGTTGGTAGACTTGGTCGTGAAAGCCACCTTTACCGACCCGAAAAGTGCGTTGGATTATTTGGCTAAAAATCACGTGGACTTCGTATTGCTGGATATGGAAATGCCCCTGATAAATGGAAAGGCATTCATAATACAGATGCCGAAGGAGATCAAAGTAATGCTCTGTACCGGTCACAGCGTGTATGCAACCGATGGTTTCGATCTGGGTGTGGTGGATTTTTTGTTGAAACCCGTGGGGCTGGAACGGTTGGCCGTAGCCACCGACAGGATGAGAAATGCAATAGAATTGCCCGCGGATAGCAAAAAACGACAGGAAAGTACGTATTACTATTTCATGCTGAAAGGACCCAAGAAGCACATGCGGACGAAAGTCGACTTTGACGAACTGGTGTATATAGAAGCGTATAAAGATGGCAGCCGTTTTTTCCTGAGCGGCAAAATGACGGCGGAAATAGACCGGAAGCTTGCACTGAAAAAGGCCGGTAGGCGCGACGATGGTGTGGGTGCTTATTCCGGGAATCCCGGAAGAGAAAAACTCTATGAGTTGGAAGAGATTCTCCAGGGTACTTCGTTTATGCGGATGCACCGGAGCTTTATTCTTAACATGGACTACCTCGACGAATATAGCAAGGGTAAGGTGACACTGAAGGGACTGCCCGGAATTGAACTACCTACCGGCGACCGGAAAAACTATCCGGATTTCTTTGATAGACTGGATAACCATAATCTGCCTGAATAATAACAGGAACCGTCTAAAAAAATATTTACCGATGAAAACGTATTCCCAACAGCCGGGACGGCCACTGCATTGTGCGTGCTGCCGTGCCTATGTGCTCTTATACCCCGATATTAAACGTATCCGTGCGGATCAGCAGGAAATCCTTAACCATATTCTTGATAAGAAGGAAGCCGGAACCGAATACCTCACCGCCGAGCAGACCATGGAGCGCGTAGGCATCAGCGAAAGCACGCTTTTGCGCTGCCAGAACCGTGGTGAAATAGCAGTGGCGAAAATGAAAAATCGCAAAAAGTACTTCCGCGACTGCGACGTGGAACGCTTGCGACGGGAATACTGGGGGCGGGAGTAGCGCGCATTTGAAATGCATTCTGTCACCGTTATGACATGTCCGGTCATCTATCGGTAAAAGTAGGTTGATTTCGAAGGAGCAGCTAGGATTTCGAAAAAAGCCAATTTATTTTTGCGGCTCATTTTTGATCACTAGTTTAAAACGCGATGAATATAGAGCAACTTTTTCAACCTTTTGCCCTCAAATCCCTGCATATTCCAAACCGTATCGTCATGGCGCCGATGACGCGTTCGTTTTCACCAAGCGGAGTACCTACCGATGAGGTTGCGGCCTATTACGCCCGCCGCGCGAAGGGTGGGGTAGGTCTTATCCTGTCCGAAGGTACGGTCATTGACCGTCCCGCTTCGTCCAACGATGCCAATATCCCGCGTTTCCATGGCGAGCAGCCCTTAGCCGGTTGGCAGAAAGTTATCAACGGGGTGCACGCTTCCGGCGGAAGCATGGGCCCTCAGATCTGGCACATGGGCATCATGGAAAACCATGCGTCGGGTTGGCTGCCCGGGGCACCGTTTGAAGGCCCTTCTCCGTTTAAAAGCGCAGACTTTCAAAATGGACAGGCCATGAGCGAAGCCGATATCGCAGATACCATCCGTGCATTCGGTCAGGCAGCAGCCGATGCGAAGGCACTGGGTTTCGACTGTGTGGAACTCCACGGCGCCCATACGTATCTTATCGACCAGTTTTTCTGGGAAGTAACCAACAACCGGTCCGACCGATACGGCGGAAAGACGCTATTGGAACGCAGCCGGTTTGCCATTGAAGTGATCCGGGAAGTGCGCAAGCGTGTAGGCGATGACTTCGCCATCATTCTCCGCTTATCGCAATGGAAAGGGTCGAACTATGGAAATAAACTGGCTAAGACCCCGCAGGAAATGGAGCAGTGGCTTACCGCATTAGCGGATGCCGGGGTCGATATATTCCACTGTTCACAGCGCCGCTTTTGGGAGCCCGAGTTTGAAGGCACTGACCTCAACTTTGCCGGTTGGGCAAAGAAACTTACGGGTCGTGCAAGCATTACCGTAGGTTCCGTTGGCCTGTCCGGTGAGTTTCTGGCGGCCTTCCGGGGAGAGTCTTCAAACCCGGCCAGCCTGGACGAATTGCTGCGCCGCTATGACCGGGGTGATTTTGATCTGGTAGCCGTAGGCCGTGCTATCTTGGCCGATCCGGAATGGGTACACAAAGTGCGACAGCAGCGCACCGGCGAGTTAGTAGGCTTTGCCCGGGAAGCACTGGGGCAATTAATTTAAGTTTTTTATACGCTGGCCGCTTTCTCCTGCCTTTCTTTTGAGTTTCTTCCGCCATTCTCCTGCCGTCATGTAAGCGGTAGCTATGCGGTATCCGTCCGGTGACTATCAATTTAACAGATACAGGTTAGATGAGCCTTAATCCCCGCATAGTAAATGGCAGGAAATGGGCAGGAGAAAGGGTGGGATTAAGGTAGTTACTTAGTGAAGTCGTTAGCCTAATTTCGGAGGAAGTCTAGTTAGTGATATTTTATTAACTTTGATTGTTTGTTAGGTAAAGACCATGGGTATGGGACATCTTCAACTTGTTGAGAAAATAAAAAAAATACCCCCGGCTTATCAGCAGGAGGTGGAAGATTTTATTGATTTTATATTAAGTAAAAGGCAATCAGTTGTCGCTAAAAGAGTTTCTCCGAGGAAGACGGGACTGCTAAAGGGGAAGCTTAAAATGGCCGAGGATTTTGATGACCCGTTGGAAGACTTTAAAGATTATATGTAGGTTGATGACAGCCCGCGACTTTCCGAACAAGCAAGGTCGATTATAGCCAAATATCCACTAAAGGTGATTTGGTAGAAAATCGAGTTGTAATCATTACCCGCGAAAATGTGCGAGAAAGGGTTGGATTTAGGATCATTCAGTAGAACTGGATTCGGAGTGGTGTCGTTTTTGAATTTGTACACGAGGTAATTATTTAGTAAGTTTGCTTATATGGAAAGCGCGGTTCAGAGTAAAGAAGCAATACTGTCATTGCTGCAGATGAAGCGAAATGAGATTCGTCGCTTTGGCGTATCTAAGTTAAGTCTTTTTGGGTCTTTTTTGACAGATCGTTTCCATGCGGATAGCGACGTTGATTTTTTGGTGGAGTTTCACCCCAACATGAAAACATACGATCATTTTATGGAGTTGTCTTTTTTTCTTGAAGATTTACTAGGTCGCAGGGTTGAGCTTGTTACCCCGCAGTCACTCAGCCCTTATATTGGCCCCCATATCCTGAAAGAAGCGCAACATGTCACCCTCTGATACTGCTTTCTGATCCGTAATTCGGCCTTTACCTCATTCCAACTTACAAAAGGCATTTCTCCGCTGTCGTGAAGCGACATACGGTGATCTAATTCCTCTAATTGAGCTGCAAACAACGAAACTTCCATATGGCACAAGTTTGCAATTAATGAAGGAGTTGGTTGAGGTAATGGTATGCAGGCACCATATCGATGTACTTGCCTTCCGCTTCAAAATGATCGGATTGGTTGGCTGTAACAATAACACCCCTATCCAAGTTGAAATAACGAAGCGCTTGCATCAGGCCATCGTATTCACGCGCGAAATTTGTGCTTTCCACTTGATGGCATACCTGTATAGCGTGTTGGATTTGGCCCTTCTCAAAAACTACGAAATCGCATTCGCCCTTTTCCTTAAAATAATAGATCTCGGAATACCGTCTACGTAAATGGAGGTATATCATGTTTTCAAGTCTGCGTCCAACATTGCGCGTAGACGAAGTAGATACCGCATCAACTAAACCGTTATCCATTGCATAGATCTTCTTCGGATTGCGTGCCTGCACTTTGATGGAATAGTCAAATTGAGGTATAAACTCCATCAAGTAAGCATCTGCAAAATAATTGAAATATTCCAGGATGGTGGTGCTTGATTTGATGCCGAACAATCCTGTGAATTTGTTGGCCGACGCCAACGCACCTACATTAGATAACAGGTATATGGCCAGTTGTTTCAGGGAGGCAACATCACGAACAGCATGCCGCACCGCGATGTCCCGTACGAGGATATCGTCCAGTAAATTGCCGATTACGAGTGGGTTGTCGCTATGTAGATACTCGGGCAGGCCTCCTGCAAGGAGGTATGCCTGCAGGCTATCTGCTTCAGGTTGCATTTGCCTAAATCGCAAAAACTCCCGGTACGAGAATGGAAAAAGCTCCATAGAGAGGTGCCTGCCTGTAAGGTGAGTGCCTAATTCCTTGCTCAAAAGTGACGCATTTGAACCCGTAACAAAAACCGTGTATCCTTCACGGAGGAGCTGGTTTACGAAAACTTCCCAATGAGAAGCCAGCTGGATTTCGTCAAAAAATAACACGCGTATGGCTCGACGATCGATTTCCTGCTTCAATCGTGCGAAATCGCTCGCTTCAAAGGCTATCAACCGGATATCCTCAAAGTTTAAATAAAGCGCACCGGAATACCTGGCTTTTAGCAATTGGAGCAACAAGGTACTTTTGCCACAGCGCCGTATTCCGGTAATAATGGTAGCGAAGTGTGGCTCAATGGGGATGTAATCCATCGCATCGCGGGGGATAAAATCCCGCTTTTGATGGAAGGAAAGCTGTTGCTCATCAATAACCACTTGTATTTCTTCTTGCCTTAACATGTTGAATAGTACTCAATTTATTGCAAATGTAATAATCATCCATTACAAATGGAAAATATTATCCAATAGTAATGGGAGATGTCTGTGAGCCCGCCTTGCATCCCCAACCGGTTTTAGATCGTTACAGACACGACCTAGGAGACGCAGCGAAGCGCCGCGGATCGCCATTTCCCATTCCCCCAACCGGTTTTAGATCGTCACAGACACGACCTAGGAGATGCCAGCGAAGCGCCGCGGATCGCCATTTCCCCATTCCCCCATCCGGTTTTAGACCGTTACAGACACGACCTAGGAGATGCCAGCGAAGCGCCGCGGATCGCCATTTCCCCCTAACCCTAACCAGTTTTAGACCGTTACAGACGCGACCTAGGAGACGCCAGCGAAGTGCAGCGGATCCCAGTCGTGGAGTAACGGTCTAAAACAACAACCCCCCTTCACTTCCCCGTCAATCTCCCGATAAACCCCCTTCACATCCCCGTCAACCGTATCCCGCTGCTAGTTTTTTGATTTACACCACCCTATGTTTGCCTTCGTGAAGCAACGCATACCGGTATTGCAGAGTTGTGGATGGAGTTGAAAATAAAGTAAAAATTTAAAAGTAAAAAGGAGACCAGAAATGGGAGTAATCAGAAGAGGAGCCAACGGAGGCTTCAAAGGAAAAGCAGGTAGTGTGATCGGCAGCAGTTGGAAGAGCATCGACTACATCAAAGGACTGTACAAGAAACGCACGAAGCCGGCCACGGAAGAACAGTTGATGCAACAGGCCAAGTTTACCCTGTTGATGCGCTTTCTGTTGCCGCTGAAGGTGTTTATCCGGATTGGCTATGGCCAGCGAAAGACGGACACGCATACGCCGATGAATGTGGCGTTCCAGGAAAACCTCGATCGCGCGATTGCGGGCGCCTATCCGGACTACACGCTGGATTATAGCCAGGTTCGCATTGCGGAAGGGTACAGCGGTGGCGGTACCGAATCGGCCAGTGCGGAAGCAGGGGTACTGACGGTAACGTGGGATACGGTGCAAAACACAATGTATGAACAACAGGAAGACGACCGGATGTATATCGTGCTGTACCATCCGGGCATCGACCAGTTTCTTACCGCGCCCACACCGCCCCAGCGGGCAGATGGAACGGTAGACATCGCATTGCCCAACCATTTCCAGACCGGCCAGGGCCACGTATGGCTCTTTACGGCCGATCGAAAAGGGCGCAACGTGTCGCGGAGCGTATACCTCGGGGAGGTAGCGCTGGCGTAACGCAGTAAACGGGAGAAGCGATCCGCCCACCCGGGGGGCAGGTCGCTTCTTTTAATGGATGAACAGATAAACCAGAAATAGCATGAACGTAATATCCAATAGCGAACGCAAGAAAAGCAATGAGGTAGACGGCCGCCTAATTATCCAGCAGCGCTTCAAACTGGCGAGCGAGTTCTTAGCGCCGGTACGCAAACTGATCCAGCGCGGCTTCGCCACCCAGAAGAAAGGCAAAACGCCATTCGGCAGAGCGATGTCATATGTGCTGCTCCGTGCGGTAGGCGGCAATTATCCCGATCAATACGTCGATCCCGCTGCGGTACGGCTTAGCGAAGGTGTGTTGCTGAATCCCATTCGGACCGAAGTGACGCGCCAAGGGCGTATGGTCACCGTTGATGTAGAGTCGCTGGGAGACAACCCCGAGGGAGGGAGTGAAGCCTGGGATGATCGCCTTATCCTCTGTGCCTATCACCCCAGCCTACGTGTGGCGGGGATCAACGAGGAGAAACGGCTGCGCGAAGAGGGCAGTGTAGCGCTCGAATTGCCGCCACTGCTGGAAGATAAGCCGGTGCACCTGTATCTGATGGTGCACGACCGCAAGGAACGGAAATGGTCGAACAGCAAATATCTGGGGGAGTTTTAGTTGGAAACCAAACTCATCCGTTTGGCTGAGGGGAAGAACAGTACCCTCGGTCACTTGTACATCGGCGGGCTATTTGGCTGCTACATCCTGGAAGATGTGGTGCGCGACCGCAAGATACCCGGGCAGACGGCCATCCCGGCGGGCGAATATACGCTGGGTTTCAATACGACGGCGGGTATGAATGCGCGCTATGGCAATCGCTATGCATCCCTGCACCGGGGTATGGTTGAAGTGCGCGGTATCCCAAACTTCAGCCTGGAATTCTTCCACATCGGTAATTACCACACAGACACGGCGGGTTGTCTGCTTACCGGGTCGTATTGGCAGCTGATCGATGGCGATTACCGGGTGCTGCACTCGGCCGCGGCATATAAACATGTGTATCCGCTTTTGGTGGAGCAGATTGAACAGGGTAATGATCGGGTGGTGGTTTTCGATTGCTGCTCGCCATCTGGAACCCCATCACTAGGTTCGGATTTCCGAGTTTATACGACAACCCAAAGCGATTTAGCAATCCCAAAAGAAACCTAGTGGCGTGAGCGTAGTGAGCGTTACAGTTTCGCGTTGGGATTGGCTAAGAGCGACCCTTATAAATTTCATTACGATTAAAAAAACAAAAAATGAAAACAGATAATAAGCCAGTCGGACTTCCCGCAGCGGAGAAGCCGACCGTATACGAACGGATCAAGGAAACGTTGGCCGTAGCCAGCCAATTGATTATCGCGGCGCCGATAAAGCTGCCGCCCAAGGTAGTGCTAATAGCCCGTTACCTCGCGCTGGCACTGGGCGTGCTGGAAGCCGTGGAGAACGGCACCAAGAAAGGAGGAGAGGATGAAGATTGACCATCGGCTGGGCATCGGAACGGGTGGCGGTACGCTATTGAGTATCGTTGGCCAACTCGGGTTGCATGACGTGCTGAAAACGGCTGCATTAGCTGCCATCGGCGCATTGGTGAGCTTTGCGGTAAGCTGGTTGTTGCAGCGGGTGGGTAGGAGGCGGTAGGTCAGCGCTAAAGAAGGCCGCCTAAAAACAGATAGCTGAGGCGGCCTTTTTTCTAGTTTATCAACGTTCCAGGTTACCTTTCGTGAAGTCATCGCCAAATTTCCGTTCCAATTGTACGCGGTAGCCCTCCAGTATTCGCAGCAATTCCGGCCATGCATAACGCCTGTCTGCGCTGAGCTTCGCATCTGCGTAATCGGCAATGGGGGCATAGCTGATGCGCCCGTTTTCAGCTAGCTCGACAAAGCTCAATTCCAATCCGGGTACCTCCACCAAACGGGTCACTCCCGTGTGTCGGCTGGTTGCCTGTACGAATTTCTTCATGCCAATGGTGCTTTGTATCCAGACATCTCCGGCGCGTTCCACACTGATGCCTATTTTCGTAGCATCCCCGTTGCCCAAGCCATACCAGTACCCATCATCGGTTTGGATGCGTGCCGTGTCGCCCAGCCGCTCGAGCTGCAGGTACGAGATCGGCACCGCCAGCTTGGTGGTCAGCTGCTGGATCTCCTCATCCGAAGCCAGTCCGAATACCTTGCGCTGGTTTTCATTAAGCAGCAGGTGCAGTCGCTCCTGCGTTTGTTTGAGTGCCTCTTCGGGACTCTTGTACGCATTTGGCTGGTGTTCCATATCGTCATCCGGTTTCCGGCCGTCGTTGCATTGGCAACCGTTGAGGGCCAGCGTGCACCCCAATATAAGGGTTATTAATAGTGTCTTCATGGCTGATTGCTTAATCGTTGTTATCAATGAATTGGTAGAGCGTTCTACGGTGTATGCGGCCCGGCCCGGACGTGTTGGCGTAGGTTTCGTACGAGATCAGATCGTCGCTGCCTTCGCACGGTGACCAAGGGTCGGACAAGGACACCCAGCGCTGGCCGCCGACGTCTACATAGCCGTAGATTACCCGCACATGGCCTACGCCACCGCCGGATGCACCGTCACCGAATACCAAGGGCTTCTTGCGGCAGTAGATTTCTTTGCGGAGCGCATCCCATGTCAGCGGATCATTGGCCTGTGTCACGGTATAGCCAAGGGACTCAATGGCACCACGGGTATTACCGGGTGTATTGCAGTTATCGGTCTTCGGACACGGGGCGTCGCCCTCGGGAGTGCAGCAGTCCGTCCGGCCTAATTGTGCATTAGCCAGCGCACATTGCGTGATGCTGTGTCCAAAATAGGCGTGGATCATCTGCGAGCAGGCAATCCAGCACCAGTTACTGGTTTCTTGCGGCCGTATCGGTACCGAGACCGAGCCGAGATTCTGGCAGTCGCCAGGGCACTTGCAACACCCGGCCACGGTAAGCAGGGCGATTGCTGCCAAAAAGATAAATTGATTAGTGCGTTTCATAATGGTTAAACTTTAGTGATTGTCTTACCTATTGAGGCAAAGGTAGTTAGGGTTGGGTGCGACGGCAATACCCATAATGGTGTATTTGGGCTTGCTGTGGTTCGCGTTTATATACAGCGCCAAATGATGTGCTGAAAACGGCCGCGTTAGCTGGCATTGGAGCAATGGTGAGCTTCATTCCCCTGATGTCGAAATGGAGGAACCGCGGATGGAGAGGGCCCCGGCCCTGAGCACGGCCGCGACAGGAGCGAAAGGGGCACACGAATAGTCACGACGAGTTTTTATTGTAAATCAACACTTTTATGCGGGAGTTTGAGTGTGTGCGCCCAATTATCAGCAAGAAGTAGAAAAATTCGTAGCGTTCATTCAAAGAACGACGAACGGTTTTCCGTTAAGTACCCCCGGGGATGAGTGCCTGAAAATTCCTTGAAGTCCCGGATCATATGCGACTGATCGTAGTAGCCCGAATCCAACGAAAGCCGGACAAGTGATTCGCTGCCGGCTAAGGCGTTAGCCAAACAAGCTTCAAAGCGGACAATTCGCGTAAACAATTTGGCAGGGAATCCGATCCACGCTTTGAACTTGCGCTCGAATTGCCGTTGCGATAGAAAGTTCCGGTTTACTAGTTCATTGATATCCACTTTGCCACTGTGTGCCGTAATGTAATTGAATGTAGCAATCATATCTTTCTGCGAATCCGGCCTCTTGGTGAGCTTGTTCGTTAAGAACGATGTCATCGTGGCCACCCGTTCGGCCGTATCGCGGCAGGTCATCATGCGCTCCGCCAGCTCCACGCCTTCAATACCCAATACGTCTGATATTTCGATATTGTAATTCGTTAAGGCATGCGCGGGGACACCAAACAAGAGCGGGATGGCGTAGGGGTAAAAATACGTACCGAATATGCCGACCGGTTGGGTGGCAGAAATGGCCATGTGAGCGCTGGTTTGGCACTGGAACCCGCTTTGGAACAACGGCGATGCATAATTATCGTGCCGGACGTGCATCAACCCGTTGTATTGGAAGGCCAGCTTCGGATTGACAGACGCTGTAAGCCCATGCGCATAGGGCTCCAATGCCGTGAAGCTTCCCTCAAACTCCCAGAAGAAGCAGACAATGTGCTTGATAACATCAGCAGGATATATCTTTTTATACTGCATGGTAGCTAGCCAAACTGGCCGGAATGACGAAAGTACCTAAAGTTAACCGCAATTGAAAGTCGAATTTATCCAATTTTGGGTGGAAGGGAGGTTTTAATTTTGCGGCATGAATAACTTAATCAGCGCGATGATGACGATGATAGTACCGATGAATGATGCTTCGGCAAATGGGAAAGAAAAAATGATTGACAACAACGGAGTCGAAATCTGCACGGAGAGTTTTGGAAATCCCAAAGATCCCGCGGTTTTGTTGCTGGCGGGGGCAACGGTATCCATGTTGTACTGGGATGAGGAGTTTTGCAGGGAACTGGCTGCTCGCGGATGCTACGTAATCCGCTATGATAACCGGGATGTGGGCAGGTCTACCCACTACGAGCCGGGATCCGCCAACTACGACATCCTTGACCTGGAAGAAGATGTGATCGCCATTCTGGATGGCTATCAGCTGGCCGAGGCGCACCTCGTAGGCATGTCATTAGGCGGACTAATCGCCCAGATCGCGGCGATTCGGCATCCGGAGCGGGTCAGTTCACTCACCCTGATGGCCACCGGCCCGTGGGCCGAAGCGGACACCGCCATCCCGGAAATGGATAAGCGTATTTTGGACTTTCATGGGAAAGCGGCAGCGGTAAATTGGACCAGCGAGAAAGAGGTGGTGAGCTATATGCTGGAAGGTGCACAGCTGATGAGCGGGAGAAAGCCTTTCGACAAAACGAGGGGTGAAAAGCTGGTTCGCTCAGAATTCGCCCGGGCGAACAACTATATCAGCATGTTTAACCATGCTACCTTAGGGGGCGGCATGGAATACTACAACCGGTTGGAAGAAATATACCAGCCTACGCTCGTGATCCATGGTACGGATGATCTGATCTGGCACGTTGAAAACTCCCGGCTCTTATTGGAGAAAATAGCAGGTTCCAAACGGATGTTGCTGGACGGCACGGGGCACGAATTGCACTACGACGATTGGGCCGCAATTATCGAAGGGATCGAAATGCATATCAAGTCGTAACGTGGAGCATCACGACAACCGCGTTTTTTTCTTACAAAATCCAGATTGATAAATACTCAATCAACAAAAAATATCCAAATTATTTGGAGTTTACGAAAATGTTCGTACGTTTGTGTACGAAATAATTCGTAAATGTAAAAAGCATGACGATAAAGCCGACAGATAGTGAAATGGAGATCTTACAGGTGCTTTGGGAAAAAGGCCAGAGCAGTGTACGGGATGTCTATGAAGCCTTGGACAAGAAAAACGTGGGTTATACCACGATATTGAAACTCATGCAGATCATGCATGACAAAGGCATGGTCGTACGCGACACGTCGTCCAAAACCCATCAATACAAGGCGGCGCTCGAAAAAGAACACACGCAAGGGCAGTTTCTGGATAAGATGATTGATGCGGTTTATAACGGATCGACCGCGCGGCTGGTGATGCAAGCGCTGGGAAACGATCGGACCAGCCGGCAGGAACTGGAAGAGATCAAGGAGTTTTTAAAGAACCTGGAAGAAAATAAGTAGTCATGGAAATCAACGTGTATAACCTGATACAAGCCCTTGGATGGAGCATGTTCCATTCGTTGGGCCTGGGTGCCTGCTGCTACGTAGCTTTGTGTTTGCTGCGGTTGGTTCACCCCCGGCAGTCCGCTGCGGCGAAACACAATACGGCATTTGGTATGCAGATCGTTGTGTTTGCGGGCTTTGTGGCCAGCTTTGTATATTACTACGGCAAATCCAGCGTGGTCGAAATTCCGCAGGGACTGGGGGCAACCGAGATGATCCAACAGGTGATTTCGGACCGTGGAAAGCCATTCAGTCTGGAAAGCCTCTTTCCCTACCTGGCAGGAGGTTATCTCATTGGCCTGGTGGTACAGATACTGCTACTGACCAGTAGCTATGTACGGTTGATGACGTTAAAATACAACGGGCTGGATCCCATTCCTTTACCCTGGGTAGATCTGTTTGAAAAGTCCAGGCGGAAGCTGGGCATTCAAAAAAAGGTTTCCATTTACCTGTCACGCCACATCGCCGTGCCGCTGACCATCGGGTTCGTGAGGCCATTCGTGCTCTTTCCGCTCGCGTATGTTAACCGGTTGAGCAGTGACCAGGTGGAGGCCATCCTGCTGCACGAATTGGTGCACATCAAACGGCACGATTTCCTGTTTAACCTATTCAAGGTAGCCATCGAAACCATCCTGTTCTTCAATCCGTTTATCTGGGCCCTCTCCAAGGTAATAGCTCGCGAGCGCGAGCATGCTTGTGACGATCAGGTATTACAGCAGCTTGGTACACCGATGCATTATGCCCGTGCCCTCGTCGAACTGGAGGAACTGCGGATGGAGGGTGCTCCAGCCCTGAGCATGGCCGCAACGGGAGCGAAAAATCAATTACTTCAACGAATTAAACGAATGATCAATATGGAATCGAATCAAAGAAACATCAAACAACAGCTTATTGCCGTTGTTGCGAGCTCGCTGGCGCTGTTTACCATCGCGATGCTCATCCCCGCTCAACCGACACATGCGGAGGAAATAGCCGTAGCACCCGTGGATACCATCAAAGTGGCGCCCGCTAAGCCCATACCAGCGGTTGACGCCATACGCCCGATCAAACCGGTATCCCCGGTTCCCGCCGTACCACCTATTGACACGATTGTGCCGAAAGCCCAAGCAGTACCCGATACAGCGAAGCTGCCCAAAAAGGTCCGTGCTCAGATGAAAGAAATGGAGAAAAACGCCAGGGAATTAGAGAAACACCTAAATTCTCCGGAATGGAAACAACACATGGCCGAAGTCGAAAATCAGTCGGCTAAAATCAATGCGTATTTCAACTCGGACGAATGGAAATCCAAAATGGCTAACATCACCGCCTATTTTGAATCGCCTGAATGGAAAAAACAGGTTGCTGAAATGGAAAAGAGTGCAGAGGGTATCGAAAAATACTTTGAATCGCCTGAATGGAAAAAACAGATTGCCGAAGTGGAAAAGAGTGCGCAAAGCGTCGAAAAGTACTTTGAATCGCCTGAATGGAAAAAACAGATTGCCGAAGTGGAAAAGAGTGCACAAAGCATCGGAAAGTACTTTGAATCACCGGAATGGAAAGCAAAATTGAAAAAAATCGAAGACGGCAGTAAGGAAATTGAAAAGTACTTCGAAAGCGACGAGTGGAAAGGGGAGTAGTATAGATGGTATTTTGTTGTTTTCAAACTACAGAAATATCAACTTATTGTAGTTTGAAAACAACAATATGGAGTCGCTATTTGCTATATCCGGCAAAATTACCCATATCTTGCACTTCGCAGGTTTTATTGAAGTTCCACAACGGCATCAATGGGCAAATGATCTGATAGTGGAACCTGGTGCGTGGTGTTGCTCAACGTCTTCCACTTACCTTTCGGATAGCAGAAAATGTAATCGATGGTGTTGCGCGGTTTATCAGCCGGGACCGTGGGTTCCAGATTGGAAGCCGTAAGCCAGTCGGCCATACCTTCGCGGATCTCCGTGGCGTCTGGTCTTGCATTGAAATCGCCGGCCACAATAACGGGCCGCTGGTCTTGCACCAAAACACGGTTTAATGCGGCAACCTGCGACTGGCGCTCCTGCGTGTTGGTATAATCGAGGTGCGTGGAGGCAAACGTTAAAAAACGACCTTCTTGGTACTCAACCTCGGCCACCAACACAGCCCGTTGTTCTTTTCCATGTTCCGTTTTGGGAAGATAAATGCGCTCTACCTTGGCAAGCGGGTATTTGGACAAAATAGCAATTCCATAATATCCACCTGCATAGGGGATGGTTTTTCCGTAGGCAGCGAACATGCCCGTACGGAAACCCAGCTCTGTAGCAAAATCTTTGCCGTGCTGTGCCGGGGCACGCTCCCTTTGAGTATGGACGTCGACTTCCTGCAGCGCGACAATGTCCGGCTCTTGTTTTTTGATAAACTCCGCCAGCTCTTCCAAGGAAGCGAGCTCACCAAACCGCAGGTTGTAAGATAATACCTTGAAGGTGGGATTGTCGCCACCCGTGGGCGCTGATTGGGCGTAGGTAGCTTTGTGGAAGCCGCTGATCAGCAGAAGTACGAGAAGCAGCTTTGTGTGATTTATCATTTTCCGATTTTTTTTAAAGTGTTCGTTAAAAACCCCTGCTTCCTATGGATTCCATACAGGAAGCAGGGGGTGGTTCGTGGTCATTGATTGGCGTTAATTGCCATCATTGGTGGCTCCATTTTCCCATCCGGGGTTTTGCTCCAATTGCGGGTTCAGATTCAATGCGTTCACCGGGATGGGGTAAAGATATTGTTTTTCACCCCAGACCTTTTTTGAATCATTGTTTGTGAACCAGGCGAGGTAATACCCCTTGCCATCGCCTGCGGAATGCACTTGGATGATTTCGGCGTTGGGGTCGGTGCTTACCTGCACTTTGGCCATTGCGCTGTTGTTGGATGACGCTTCCGCAGCTTTCAGCCCGGTCGCATCGGTGTAATACACGACATCATGTGTGCCGTCGTGATCCACATCCAACGGCTGGTTGATGCCATCAATATACATACCCGTCCAGCTTTTCTTGAAGAGATCGCCGGCTTTCCAGCGGCGTACGTCGTCAAACCGGAAACCTTCAAAAATAAGTTCGGTAGCCCGTTCGCGGCGGATTTCCAGAATGACCGGATCGTTGATGGTGGGGTAGTAATTGGCTTGAAGATAGGGGTCCACCATCGTAGGTTTACTGCTGAGGCCACCGGTAATACCCGCACGGCCGCGCAATGCGCCTATCGTTTGCGCCCAATCGGCATCCGTCAGCGTTCCTTGTTCGGCTTTCGCTTCAGCATAGTTGAGCAGGACTTCACCGAACCGGATCAGCTGGAGCGCATGGGTGCTTTCGGTCTGGCTGTCTCCGAGAGTGGCGTCCACACTGAGCTTAATGGGCTGATAACCCAGACGTGCGTAGCCGTTGAATACAGGAAGAGCCAGCTTGCCTTCACGCGTATATCCCGGGTATCGCAACGTTGCCAGCAAGCGGGTATCGCGGTTCTGGAATTCTTCGTAAAAGTCTTCGTATTGCCAACCCGTGCGCGAGGTATACGGCGTGCCGTCCTGCTGCAGGTAGGTGTTGACAAATGAACGGATCAGGTTCAACCCGGTGCCGTAGGTCTCCGAAGTCCACCGCCAGTTGGCATTGTGTTTGACATTCAGCGCTGCACTGGAGGCAATGGCCAGGATGGTTTCGGACGGCGGAGGAACATCGCTTGTAAATAGCGCCCGGTAGTTGGTATGCAGCGATTTGCCGGAATTCTGCATGACTTCGTAGGCGGCATCTTCGGCTCGTTTCAACCAAGTTTCCGCGGACGTGGCCAAATCGAGGTTATGGTACTTCCGGAACGTGCCTTCGAACAGGCAAACGCGAGAGGCAAACGCGTAGGCCGCCCATTTGGTGACGAGGGTGCTCTGTTGTGCATCGGCCGTCCGCGAGATGTGCTCGGCCGCAAACAGCAGATCTTCGTACACGTGCTCCATAACCACTTCGCGCGAATCGCGAGGGGCATAGAGGATATCCGTGTCTTTTGGGTCCAAGGGGCGATCTATCCAAGGAACGTCCCCGAATCGGCGGACTTTCTCGTAATAAAACCAAGCCCGGAAAAAGCGGGCAAGCCCGATGTAGTTGTTACGTACATTCTCCGGTACGGACGGATCAGTACAGTTGGCGATAAAGTAGTTGATGTTGCGGAGGTCTTCCCAATTCCAACCGGAAGAGTTGTTTTCGCTGAATGCGTTTAACAACGTAAATCCGGAGAGGGTGTTGGTAGCGCCGTAATCGACCAAGCTCTGCTCGACAATGGCTTGATCTGTGGCGTTGGGCAGCATATCGTAAAACGAGATGGAATAGACCTGCAGGCCCTCTTCTGAACTAAAAAGTGCAGACTTTTCGATCTGCGTAACCGGTGATTCATCCAGTTCGCAGGAAGCGATAAGAAGGGTGATTAGGGGAATGAATATAAGGTGTTTTTTCATTGTTCTTAGCGTGAAATTAGTAAGTTAATGAAATTCCGAAGGTGTATGTTTTCAGCAGTGGGTAGCTGTTGCCGTCTCCCTGAACATAACTCTCGCTCAAATCGGAATCGCTGCCGGCGGTCGCCGAAGCTACGTCCATAAAGTTTTTGGCGCGTTTATACAGGGGCGACCAGCTTGCCAGGTTTTCGCCGCTTGCGAATATACGCACGTTGCTGAATCCGGCTTTGGATACCCACGCGAGTGGCAAGGTATAACCTACCTGAAGATTCCGCAGACGGATGTATGCGACGCTTTGCAGGTAACGGTCATTGGGAACATAGTTGGTATAACCCAGCGCACCGTTGTACTGCGAGTAACGCGGAAGGTAGGCGTCCCGATTGTCTTCCGTCCAGTAGTTGCCTAGGTGCCAGGCGGGTATCTGGTTGTAGCCGCGATTGTATTGTCCCCAGAATGCCGTTTCTGAGCCTGGATACCAATCTTGTTTGCCGACCCCTTGGAAGAACGCCGAGAAGAAGATGCCATTCCAGTCGGCGCCGAGGGTAAAGGTGTATTGGTAACGGGGCTCGGTGTTGCCGATGATGGTCATGTCGCCCGGGTTGTCTACCGTCTGCTCCCCTTTGGTGATCATGTTGTCCGGACTGCCGTCCCGGTTGCGGATTTTCAGGTCGCCCGCCCGCCATACAGCATCGGCCGAGGAGTTGAATATCGTATTGATGTATTCGCTGGGATCGGGATCGGATTGGAATAAACCATCCGTTTCAAAACCCCAGAGTTCACCGATGATCTGACCATCATAGTGGTCGGTAAATCGTTTGGTTGGGTTATTAAATTTGTCAATTTCGGAAACATAGTCAAATAGCCCACCCCGTAGATTATAATTGAATGGCTTGTTGGCCACCGTAAACTGGTCCCGCCAGCCAATGCTGATTTCAAACCCCTTTGTGGTCATGTCGGCATAATTTCCTTTGGGAGATTCTGCGCCGAAAATATCCGGAAGGGTAGGGCCTTCGACGTACATGTCGGTAGTTTTACGAACGTAGTAATCGCCGGTGAACCGGAGTTTCCCGTTTACCATGCCAAAATCTAAACCCAGGTCCGTCGTCGTGGCCCGCTCCCAGGTGAGCCCGTCCGGAATGGGGTTAGGGGCACTGGCGCGGTTGCCGAGCCGGCCATCCAATACCCGTGGTGAGCTTCGTACGGTTAGCAGTTCAAGAAATTGGTACGCCGAGATGTTTCCATTTCCCAAGGATCCGTATGAGCCCCGAAATTTAACGTCGGAAAAAATCGATTTGTCAACATGCCAAAACGGCTCTTCCGACAAACGCCAACCGGCGGATACCGATGGGAAGAATCCCCATTGCTGATCGGAAGGGAACCGGGAAGAACCGTCGTAGCGACCGTTCACTTCGATCAGGTAACGGTCCTGAAAAACATAATTCAACCGGAAAAAATTGCCCATAATCCGCCAGTTCGTTACGCTTGAGCCCGGGGTAATCGTGCTTCCGGTCGCGAGTTGTATACTTTCGGCGCCTTCAAGCAACAGCTGGTTGCGCGATATGCTGCTCGCATCGTAAGCGGATGTTTCGTAGTTCCAACCAACCATCGCCTTTAGGTAGTGCTTATCGACAAAGGTGTTTTCGTATTCGGCATACAGGTTGGAAGCCGTGTACATGGTTTGACTCGTCCATTCATAGATGGTGCCATTTATATCCCCGAGGTACGTGGGTGTTTCGGTTTCGGCATTTTGATAATACGGTACTTTAACGCGCTTATAGAAGAAATCGCGGTTATCATACCGGAACGTGAAATCTGCATTTACGCGAAACGTATTGTCGAAAAAATGGCTGTTGGCCGAAACCGTATTCCGGAATAAATTCCGGGTGTTATCCTGGTAATTATTTCCGTCCACAAATGCGCCTAACGTAGATGCACCACCGCGGGTATAGGTACCGTCGGGGTTGTACATCGGCAGTGTCGGGAAGGCACTTACCTCAATATACCGCTGTATATTGGCACTTCGGCCCAATGCAGAATAGGGCATATGGTAATCGTTGTTTGAAAATTCCATATTGTTGGAGATATCCAACCAATCGTATGCTTTTAACGAGCCTTTTGCCCGGAGGTTGTAGGACCGGTAGGTATCGGGGTCAAAATTGTAAAGGCCGCCGAAATCGTAGAAACGGCCTGAGACGAAGAAGTCGCCTTTCTCATTGCCACCAGAGATGCTGACATTGTGGTCCTGCGTAAACACACGATCCTGAAAAAGCATCCCCATCCAGTCAGTATTGCTGTAGTACTCGTAGTTTCCATTCGGCAACACAACGGTTTTTTCACCTTCGCCGGATGCTTTCCATTCGCGCATCCGCTCCAGCCACTCATCGCTATAAAACTGTGTGTTATTATTGATGGATGTGGGGACGGTGCGCTGCCGGTTGTAATAGGATTCCCGGAAATGCTCAAGCCAGGTTACCCCGTCGGTCACAAATTCCGGTGTCTGGGTCAGGCTCTGGAACCCTGCGCTGCCCGTGTAATTGAGGGTGGTGCGTCCTTTTTTGGGTTTTTTGGTGGTGATTAACACGACGCCAAAAGATCCGCGGGCACCGTATATGGCTGCTGAAGCGGCATCTTTCAGTACGGTAACTTGATCGATATCGTTCGGATTCAGAAAGGAAGGATCGCCTTCAACACCGTCAATCAACACCAACGCGCTTCCGCCCTGGCCAATAGAGGTGGTGCCCCGCACGTTGAAGGAAGACGACCGTGTAGGCTTACCGTCTTCGAGGGAAAGATTTAGGTTGGGTACGGCTCCCTGCAATGCTTGCGTCACGTTAGACGTGGTCCGGTTTTCGAATACTTCACTGCCAACAGACTCCACAGCGCCCGTAAGGTTTACCTTTTTCTGTTGACCATAGCCCACCACAATAACTTCTTCAATGTTGCTGATTAGGGTTGGCATCGTCACACGGACGCTATTTTCTTGTCCCAGCTTGATTACTTGGGTTTCGTATCCGACAATCGAAAACTGTAGCAGGGATTCGTCCGGCCCGATCTGGATCCGGAAATTACCTTGTGGGTCGGTTTCGCCCACGGTGTTTCCCGAGGACAGCCGAATGGTCACCGCCTGCAGCGGTTCGCCGGTGTCTGACGTCACGGTTCCGGAAACCGTTCGTTGTTGTTGAACGGTCTGTTTCGGTTCACGCGTTTTGCGGCTTGCATCGTAGCGGATAAAGATGTTGCGGTCGACAATGGAAAACCGGTACGGTTTGTTAAACAAAACCGTTTCAAGCGCTTCCTGTACCGTGGCATCGGTGAGATGTACGTCAGCACGCAGCGATTCAAGTTCGGGACTGTCATGAATGACGACGTATCCGGTCTGCTTTTTGATCGTCTGGAACAAATCAGCAAGCTTGACTTGGGTCGCATTCAGGGTGACACGTTGTGCGACTCCCGCCAGGGAGGTCTGCAGAAAAATACAGGTCAACAAAAGGGCCGTATACCAAAAGCGCATAACGAGGGTTTTTAATCGATTTGAGGTTTGGTACCCCACGTCGGACGTTATTGCAAAACGTCCAAATTTCTTTACATTTGTAATGATAGAGTTCATACAATTTTAGCCTATTACGAATTCGTTAAAAATGGGAGCTCTTCAATCCGCGTCTTCTGATTGCCGTCAGAAGACGCATTACTCCGTTGGTGGATTTGTGTATTTCAGAAAGTTTACTGCTGCTTAACCTCCTTTTTTTGGTGATTAAAAATGGTGATCCGTGGTTTCCCGTTTACTAAGGAGACCTCATGCGTAAAGTTGAAAAAATCGAGTAGTTTCAGCGGGGTGTCGGCGGCGGCGTTACGATGCACTTCTCCCCAAAGCTGGGTAGATGGCTTTGGCCCTTCAAAGACAATATCCACGTCATACCACCTGCCTAGCTGCCGCATGACTTCGTCGATTGTGTTTCCTTCAAACTTGAATAATCCGATTGTCCAGGCGATTGCCGCATCGATATGCGCAGAAGCTAAGCGAGTGGTCGTCCCGTTGGCATCAACGAAAGCCTGCTGCCCGGAAGAAAGCTGTACCAACCCCGTACCATTTTGCGATTTCACTTGTACTTTTCCGGACACCAGAGTGGTGGTGGTTCCCAATTCATCGGGATAACTGTTGACGTTGAACTTGGTGCCTAACACCGTGACGGTCTGCTTGTCTGTGACCACGCGGAACGGCTTAGCGGCGTCGGAAAAGATCTCGAAATAAGCTTCACCTTCCAAACGGACAGTCCGTGTTTGCTCAAAATTGTTCACCGCGTAGGTCAACGACGAACGGGCGTTGAGCCAAACTTTGCTCCCATCCGGGAGGGTGAGCTGAATTTGCTTACCGATTGGGGTTTTCAAGGTGTGGTATTGGGGTTTGACGATGTCCGCCAGTATGCGGTTGCGGGATCGGTCATAACGGATGCCATCGGCTGCATTCTGGATAACATAAGCCCCCGATTCGCCTTCGATGGAATGTTCGTTGGCTTCATCCAGCATAACGACTCGCCCGTCCGATAACGTAAGCGTCGCCTGATCCGAACCGGGAAGAATGTCTTTCGCTGCCAAGGGGAGATTGGTAGTTTTGTCCGAAGACGCTGTCGGCGCGAATCCCAGTCGGAGGACGACGCCTATAGCGATCAGGACCGTTGCAGCGGCCACATAATACAACCAGCGAGGTGCGCTTGGCCTGGTTAATCCTGTTTTTTTCTGTACGTGATCCAAGTCCCGTAAAATCTCTTGATCCGATAAGATCGCATGATCCTCATTCCCGAGTTGTTGGTACCAATCGTCGACAAGCTTGCGCTCGGCATCGGTACAGGTACCGTCGAGGTAACGTTGCAAGAGCTCGCTTGCGGGTTGTTTTTCTGACATCGAACTTATCTATTCATCCTTCCGGTTACCCTCAATAATCAAATGGAGGTACCGGAGGGAGTAGATAAATTTGAAAAAAATGTAAAAATAGGGCGGTCAGGTTTATCCGATGATTTTGAGTTTGAGGATTTTCAGTGCGTTGGCCACTTGTTTTTTAACGGTGGTTTCAGAAAGATCTAAGTTTTCGGCTATTTGTTTGTGGCTTAGTTGTTCCTGTCTGCTCATCCGGAAAATTGTCTGCATTTTAGCGGGAAGGCCGGATACAGCATTTTCAATGGATGCACCAAGCTCCCGTTCGCGGACACGGTGGTCGGTATCGGCGGAATGTGCAGGTAGATGTTCACCGAGGGTCGAAAGAACGGACCTCCGATACTGCTGTTGATTGATGTAATTGATTATGCGGAATTTGGCGGCAGTAAATAGTAAGGCCGCGATGTGGGTGTCAACGGCTAATTCACTGCGCCGTAGCCATAACGATGCAAATAATTCCTGTAGCATATCCCTGGCATCGTCACGGGAGCGTATTTTGCTGAGGATATGGCGATAAGTGGGCTCGGCATACCGCCGATAGATTTCCGCGAATGCCCGTTGATCGCCGTTCCGGAAGCGGGCAACAAGATCGGCGTCATCTAGTGAATGATACGGGGACAATTTCATCAACGAAGGATCTCCTGACGTAGTTTTTTCTGCTTTTCAAATTTAGGCCTAATATGCTAATTTTTTATAATAATCGTATTAAGTAATTATATCCAAACGCTTTTTGATCATCGCCCGTTCGGTATCTGTCTTACAAAGATGTAGCGCGCTCGTCAAGTGCGCGGTGGTTTTGTTAGCATCGATGTGCTTGTATAGCTCGGCTAACAGGATAAAATAAAAGTGATTTGTCGTCAGGTTGAGCTTCTCGGCTTCTTGTATGGCTGGTACAGTACCATGAACTTTCGAAAATGCCCAGATTCGGTTTAGTGCCACAACGGGTGAGTTATTTGCCAGCCGCAATACGTCATACAGTTTCAAAATGCATGGCCACTTGTCGGGGTTTCGGTTATCAACCGTGTGCCAATAGGCAATGCTCGCTTCGATGTAATAGGTGGAGGTAATGGCCCATTTGGACGCCTGCTGTAAATAGTAAAATCCCTTTTCAATAAATTCTGTATCCCAAAGTGCTCTGTCCTGGTCGTCATACAACACGATGTCGCCATTTCCGCTCTGCCGAGCCTCCAAACGCGAGGCATGAAAACACATTAACGACATCAGCGCATGGGTAATGTGCTGGTTGGTAAGTGGATTATTCAATAGCAAATAAGCGAGGTTTAATGCTTCCACACAGAGTTCTTTCCGGACAATGGTACGGTGGCTTTCTGAATAATAGCCCTCGCTGAACAGCAGGTAAATGGTCTGGATCACACTGTTCAACCGGTCAGTGAGTTTGTCGTCATCGGGCATCTCGAGGGTAATCTTTGCCACATAAAGCTTCTTTTTTGCCCGTTGCAATCGCTTATGAATAGTTTCGGTCGTGGTTAAAAAAGCGTCGGCAATTTCAGGTAATCCCAGTCCACAAAGGATGCGTAATGCCAAGCAAATTTGTGCGTCGGTTGATAAGGCCGGGTGGCATATCGCAAAAAGCATCTGAAGCTGGCTATCCGAAATGTTTTTATCCGAAAAGTCGATCCGGATCTCATCCGATTGATCGCCGTTGGTTAATCGTTCGGTCACGATTTTGTTGAACGTCTGATTTCTTGCCAGGTGGTTTTTCAGTTTGTTCTTCGCGACGGTATACAGCCAAGCGGTTGGGTTTGCGGGTTTTCCTTTGTATGGCCAGCTATCAAGCGCCGTTAAAAACGTTTCGCTTACAATATCCTCAGCCGTCTCGATATATTCCAGGCCAAATGATCGGGTGAGGACAGCCACCATTTTGCTGTATTCGGTCTTAAATAAATGCGGAAGGATATCAGTTGCGCTCATGGCCTGAATGAGTAAGCCCCCCGGATCGGGGAGCTTACTCGTTGGTTTAATGGGTAACGATTTGACGAACTTCTACCGTGTTGCCTTCGCCCTGCAAAATGGGTGCGCCTTTTGCAAATTCGGCTGCTTCCGCCGCTGAGGCTGCTTTTACAACGATGTAGCCCCCCAGTGTTTCTTTGATGTCGCCAAAAGGGCCGTTGGTTACGGACTTTTGGTGGTTGACGACTTTGGCATCGTCAAATAGCAATCCGGTGCCGCTCACAAATTGGTTCTTTGCCGCGATGCTGTTTACCCAATCCATTTGTTGTTTCATCCATTGCTGCATTTGCTCGGGTGAAACCTTGCCGGTCATGTTTTCGTGCCGGAAAAGAAGGATGTACTCTTTCATTTTTGTGGATGTTAAAATTGTTATCGAATGTTTGAATTATACCCCGATAACAATCTGATTTCAGCAAAAGGGACATCCAAATATAATCTTTTTTAGCGTGCGCCGTTTTTTTTGGAGAATAGCTCAGATAGTCGCTCATACCCCTGCCGTAACAGGGCAAGGTCTGAATCAACAGCGATACATGTATATCCCTGTGACTGCATTAGCCGGACATGTGCATGGTCGCGCAGCAAAATACCAGCCCGTTTGCCATGCGCCTTGGCAGCACTGGCAACCTGATGGAGTGCCTCCTCGAAGGTCAGTTGCTGGGGCGTCGTATCCGCAGATAAGGCCAGTTTCAGATCAGCCGGGCCTACAAAAAGCACGTCAACACCATCGACAGCAGCGATCGCGTCTGCGTCAACGACACCCGCGGTATCTTCAATTTGCGCAAACAGCAGCGGACGGATAGTCAATGGGTCTGTGGGAGGGGTGGTGCCATAGCCATAAGCCCGTACGGATGAGGAATAACCCCGGGTGCCAACCGGTGGATAATGCATAGCTTGTACACAATGTGCAGCCTCAGACGCCGATCGTACGTGGGGTAGCATAATGCCGTCGGCCCCCCAATCCAATGCCCGGTTAATCAACGAGGGGGACAATTCGGGAATTCGTATGATGATTGCCGGTGAACGGTGTGAGACCGCGCGAAGGATATCCGGCAACGATGCCTCGGTAGTGGCACCATGCTCCAGGTCGATCAGTAGCCAGTCAAACGGGTATTGAGTGGCGAGCTCGGCTACGACTGGTGAACCGGTACTGATCCACGTGCCGAAAGAAAAATCGAGTAGCCGCATGTGGGTTGTTTTCGTTAATATACTAGGGTTCATAAGCTTAAAATGTCTTTTTTGTCTCGTAGACCTTCACATGCGCTTTCAATCCGCGCAAGCGTAAAGCGCTTAAGGTTATTGGTTTGGCCGTTGTTCATGAAGAAATCGCCCGGCATGTCAAAGTAATTGCCGCGTACGCGGATGACTGCCTTGAAAATCATGTTTCGGAGTAGATGCAGCCAAAACCGCTTTTCGAAATGGTCCGGCGATGGGCTCACGTGTTCATAACCGCTGATTGCAGATGCCACTACATCGCCCGGGTGGAAGCATGCAAGCAGCGAGAGGTCATCCACCGGGTCGCCGCTCACTGCGTCGTCCCAATCAATAAAAGCATGGATGTGTTTTCCGTCGCTTAGAATATTCCAGAAGGCCAGATCCTTGTGCACCAGACACCCCTGGTTGAGATGTAGCAGAGGTTCATGGTCGTCAATTAATGCTAGAATGTGCTTTTTTTTCGCAGTACTGAGGAAATTGGCGCTGACAAGGAAATCGAGGTGATTTTCCAAATTCAAGTGAAAATAATCGCTATATCGTTTGTGATAGCCCAGAAGCGTGCCTGCGTTCAAAACAGTATCGACGTCAAACAAACCGAAATTCGGGGGCTTAACGGCTTGCCACTTTGCGATATATGCGCCGATTTCAAAGGCTATGTGCTTCACATCGAGTTTATTTGTTCCATTGTGGTGATTGAGGTCGCGACTGCTGACCAATTCCATCACTTGGATGGCAAAAGGAACCATCCTCCGCGATACATCGGTATGATAAATTATCGGGCAGGGGATGCCTTGTTCCCGGACCATCTTCATCACCGCCGATTCTACCGCCATGTAATTATCGGCCTCAGGACCATTTTCAAGTCGGATGAAATAGTCGCTATCGGCATAGCGTGCTACAAACGTGATGTGGTTGCCTTGTCCGTGGAAAGGCTCAATGTGAATGAGGCCCTGCCGAAAAAAGCGGTTGAGGTAATTCCGTAGTTGAAAGCCCACGTCGACCAAAGGTGAGCCGGCGGTTGTTCTTGTATTCTCGGACGCAAAAGCGCGGTCTGATTTCCAATAGTAGATATTTCTTCGTCCGGCCATCAGTCTTTCGGGGTTTTACGGTGCCACCATGAAGCTAAGATGGATCCGGTGACATTCATTAACGGCCCGAAGATGGCTGCTGCCAGCCCAAGCGTCGCAATGCGCCCCATCTCCTTGGAAAGTCCGGATGCCAGTCCGCCATTCTGCATACCTACCTCAATGGCGATTGTCCGGCAATCCCGTTCTTTTAGCCGGAATAGCCGGGCTATCCAATAGCCTATCGTATACCCCAGTGTGTTGTGGATAAGTACCAGAAATACAAGCAGGGGGCCTACGGTAAGAAGGTTGTCGCGGCCTGCAGCGGCGATGGCGACGATGGAAAATGCAATTCCAAACATGGAGACATAGGGCATGGCAACGGCTAGCCACGGTGTTTTTCCGTGCAACAGTTGATTAAACAGCAGGCCGATGCCTACCGGCAGAATAACCATCTTCAGAATATCCCACATCATTTTCCATGTGTCAATTTCAATGAATTCGCCGGCGAGGACCTTCATGAGCATCGGGGTGAATAATGGCCCGAGCATGGTGGCTATCGACGTTATCGTTACCGATAAGGCAACGTTTGCCTTGGCAAGGTAGGCGATTACATTGGATGCCATCCCGCTGGGTACGCAGCCAATGAGGACGATACCCGCGGCGATTTCGTTCGGTAATCCGCTGATGTGCGCAATGGTATATCCCAAAAAAGGCATGATGGTAAATTGACACCCGATCCCGATTAGTACGGGGGCTGGCATTTTGAGCAATCCGGCAAAATCCTTCAGGCTCATGGTTGTGCCCATGCCGAACATAATGAGCTGAATGGACGGGGTAATCAGGGTAGATACGTCAAAGTCGCCCCAGCGGGTAAAGTATTGGGGATAGCTGACGGCTGCCGTGAAACAGGCCAGAATAACCATCGTATAACTGAATCCCTTGAGTTTCGGGTAACCCTGGAAAGCGATGGACAGGGCGATAAAGAGCAAGATGACTAACGGTGGAAAAATTGCGGTGATCATTTTTTCGCTTGCTGTGGCTGAACGGCTATCATTTTTAATCGGGACTGCGGACTGACTATTTTACCGGCGAGAATGTCTTCCTCAGTGAACTTCGCCAAGGCAATATCACCGGGTCCACGGTTATGGTCGTAGGTGATGTAAATGGTGCCGTCCGGTGCTTGAAACCCATCGGGATACGTGAGCTTTTTGCGATCATCAATCACCAACCCACCTTTCCACGTTTTGCCCTCATCATCCGAAAGCCAGGCACTGAAATAATTGCGCCCCTCGTGCGCATGCAGCTCCTTACCGTTTTTGATCAGCAAGATACGGCCGGAGGTTAATCGCCTGATAAAAAAGCGCGAACTGGGGTGTTGGATGTCGGCCGAAGTAAACGTAGGCTCAGACCAGGTAAAACCTTTGTCAGACGAATAGGATTCCATAATCCCTTTTTGGGTCCGTGCAGTCATCCACAGCTGCCCATTATTCTTTTCTACGATCATTGCTTCGTGCCAGTCGGGATTGGGAAACGTCCGGATACCCCGCAGCTCCCAGTTTTTTCCTTGATCGGTAGAGACCAGCACATTCACTCCGCGATAGCGATCAAGTTCCGGAAACGTACCGTTGAAGGCGCCGAACCCCTTGTTTTGCAAAAGATAAGACGGTAATACCCATTCACCGGTAGAAAGTACGGTCGGTTTATTTAACATGGCGCCATGTGAAATACGTTTGGGTTCAGACCAGGTCGGATTCTCATCGTCAGGATTTTCGCTGCTGATGGCCCAAAGGCCGCCCCGGCCATCGAAATGATTCATGGTTTGGTCAAAAAACAACCAGAGTTTTCCCGATGGATCCATCCAGAAATTCCCGATGATTACGGTACGCTGAATGGGGAGGGATGATGAACGGCCGTCAATAACCAGTCGGGGCTGGGACCAGGTTTCGCCGTTGTCGTCACTGGTCGCTGCCAACAAGTAAGAATCAGGGCAATCGCACTCGCCGATCCAGGCCAGCCAGATACGTCCCTTGGCAGTGCGTTCCATGGTAAGCGACATGACGTAATCCTGTTTGTCATAATCATATTCGGGCGACGGCGAGGTGTTGATTTTGGGTGGAATCAGTGCTAAGTCCGCGACTTGCCGCATTACGTTCTTTTCGTAACGATTGACCTCTTCTGTGCTCATTTTTTGAAAATGGGACTCCCGTTTCCGTGTAGCCCTGTCGGGTAGGTTTTCAGTGTTTTGGGCCATACAGGGCATGGCAAACGCTGCAAATAGAACGATAATCAGCTTGTTCATAATCATGTATTTACTATTTGATGTTAATATCCGGGGTTTTGCTCCAGGTTTGCGCCAATATTGGCATCGATGGCTACTTGCGGAATCGGCCAAAATTCGTGATAATCTTGGATGGTTGTACGGGTATCGTCCAGCATGGCGTGTTTCCGCACGCGTTCAACCAGTTTGCCCGTGCGTACCAGCGTGCGGTGGCGAGGCTCTTCGGCGATAAGCTCACGGGCTCTTTCATCAAGGATGTAATCCAAATCAACGTTTTCGGGAGCTACGGCGGTCGCATGCGCCCGCTCGCGGACTTTGTTGATGTCCGCTGCGGCGCTAATTACGTCTCCTTTCTTTAAATGAGCTTCGGCACGTAAAAGGTAGGTTTCCGCAAGTCGGTATACGATAAAGTCTGAGCTTGTCAACCCTGCCCTCACGGGATTGTCTCTACCCAACCAACCGATCTCGCCTTCGACTTTTCGGATGGTAGGATAGATCATCTGGAACGTGTCTTGCTTTTGAATATGTTCTTTTTTTACCGGTTGCCCAAAATAGTTTGACGCCGGATTGTTGTAATAATACGTGCGCCGGATATTATGAGGCGAATTGCGCATGTCGTTGTCCCAATCATCCCGCCAAAGGTCATACAGAAAGTAATTGGTTGGCCGGCATAGACCCACACCCCGCCCAAGGCTGTCAGCGACGACCATGCCGGGCTTGCCATCGGGGTCTTTAACGTTCACATAAAACGGAACCCAATAGCGCAGCGTGGGATTGCCACCCTGGTTGGTGGTGGAGTATCCACCGGGTATCTGGTCTTCGAACTGCCAAACGTAGATGGATTCAAGGTTCCCTGAGCTGCGATTGTGGTTGCCGGTTTTGAATAGATCCGAAAAGACATCACCCGGCTCGTTGGCGGCTGCACCAAATCGTTCGGTCATCAATCGGTAAAGGCCGGAATTAATGATGCGCGAGGCGCTTTCAATGGCTTGGTCATAGCGCTCGAGACTGATGTTGACCTCCGTCAGAAGGTGATCTGCGGCCGCTTTTACGATGCGGCCTTCCTTGTCTTTGGCAACCGTGGGTGGGAGCCATTGAGAGGCGAATTCAAGGTCTTCCCGGGCAAAGTCATATACTTCGTATCTCGAATTCCTGACGAAATCAACTTTCGGTCCGGAAAATATCGTATCGATGATAGGCACCCCACCGTATAGATTGGCGAGCAGATTATGCACATATGCCCGAAAGAATTTTGCCTCCGCAATGATCGCATTTTTTTGTTCAATACTTTCCCATATACCCTCATTCTCCGGTTTACTGGCGTAGGCGATAACCGCATTGGCGCGGGGAAGCATATCGGCGTATGCCCAATGCCAATAGCGTTCCACGCATGCGGCAACAGGGGTTAGGAACGTCGTCCAGTTTTTGAAGTTCGGCGTTGCTTTTTCACCGTTGTTAATTACATCGGTGCCGATTTGCAGGTTCATATACCAGGGTAAATAATCGTATTTGGCCAATTCGTCACGCGCACCGTAATGCAAGGCTGTGATATAGTTTTCGAACCCTTGCTGTGAAACCAGCACGTTGTCCGAATTCAATATCAACGGATCTTCTTGCAGCAGGTCCGTATTGCAAGCTTGGAATACCCCAATCCCAAATAGTAGATACAATAGCTTTTTCATGATAAATAATTTTATAAAGTGAGGTTAAGTCCGAAAGTGAACATTCGGGAAGCGGGGATGCCATTATGATTGGCACCGCTCTCTGCATCGGCTCCCGGCCAATCGGTAAACGTATACAGGTTTTTTCCGCTGATATACGCGCGCATACTGTTTATCGTTAATTTCTCTAAAAATCTGGAGCCCGAAAAATCGTATGCAAGGGAGATATCTTGGATCCGGATAAAACTTCGATTTCGGTAATAACCGTGACCCAACGGATTGAGGTAAGTCACCGATGGGCTGGTCGCTGATTGGTTCTCCGGAGTCCACCATCCCGCGTCGATGCGGTTATAATTACGGTGCGTATGGATGCCGGGATCAAGATCAATCGAAGCGATCCATCCGTGCATGGCATTGACAAAGGTGGATAAGGAGAGCCGTTTATAGGAAAATGTGTTGGTAAGACCCCACCGATATTTGGGCTGACCGGTTTGCCCGACGATTGTCCGGTCGCCCGTTGGTTCAATCTTCCCATTTCCATCCAGGTCCTTCAGACGTACCCACCCAGGCTTACTATTGGCCGGGATGTCATCGTCTTCTTGATAGATGCCGTCAAACACATAGTCGTACGCTACATTGATCGGCTTTCCGATAAACCACCTATTCCCCAGATCGTCGTCTTCTACGCCATCCGCATTGGGTCCGTATAAACTGACGATTTTATTGATGTTGTGCGAATAGACCAGATTTGTATTCCATTCAAATTTACCTTTGCGTACATTGATGGAGTTGAGAGCCACTTCTACACCGTTGTTGCTAGTGGCTCCGATATTAGTCCAAACGCCGCTTACGCCGGTCATCTGCGGGAGCGCTCGCCAAACTAGCAAGTCGTTAGTCCGGGTTTGGTATAATTCGAGCGATCCCCCTATCCGTTGGTTGAACAGCTCAAAATCAACGGCCGTGTTGAAGGTATAGGTGGTTTCCCATTTCAGGTTATCATTGCCCATACCTGAAGGGTAAATGCCAACCAAAGAGCTGCCACCGTCACCAAAAACGTATCGGTTCATTGTGGACCGGCCGAGTGATTGGTAAGGGCTGATTGCTTGGTTACCGACGGCACCGTATGAGACCCGCAGCTTTAACAGGTCGATTTGTTTTGCATTGGCCATGAAAGGTTCGTCGGAAATGATCCATCCCAGTGCGGCCGACGGGAAGGTAGCGTATTTATTGTTTGCTGCAAATACTGAGCTGCCGTCCCGTCTGCCTGTCAGCGTGACGAGGTATCGATTCTTGAACTGATAATTCAACCGTACCATGGATGAAATACCGTCTGTCTTGGCTGCACTGGAACTGGTTGTCAGCACCGCGCCGAGATTCAGGTTATTCCACCCCAATACGTCGGTGGATAGTTCGTTTGCTTCGGCTGTTGTAGACTCCCATTCCGTATGATTTAGTCCGTACATAAGCGTAACATCGAACCGGTGATTTTTATCGACCGTCTTTGTGTAGTTGACGATATTTTCCAGCACCCAATCGAAATCATTTTGGTTATATTTATCGGCGGACGTGGTGTTTGCGACGATATGGCGATCCTGCCTGATGAAATTATAATTGTGCCGCCAGCGTACGTTGGGTGAGTAATTTAATCGGTAGGAAAGACCTTCGATAAACGGGAGATCGACTGCCGCGTAAAGGTTAGCAAAGAGGTTATGCCATATTTCTTCGTTGGTGGTAAGCAAAGAGCGTCTTACGGGGTTGCTCTGGTGGGTCTGATCCTCTGGTAAAAGGTTAAGCGTGGGTTCGCCATCCGGATAAAAGGGAGTGGAATAGGGGCCGATATTACTTGCTTGGACGGGTTCGAGCCCCGAGTAATCCCGCCAGGAATACATGCTGTTGATCCCGACCTTAAGCCAATCCGCAATCGAGGTTTCCAGGTTGGAGCGGAGCGATACGCGTTTCATGTTGTCATTCAGATACAGTCCTTTCTCATCCACTAAAGCCGCGGATAGCAAATAATTCGTCCGCTTCGTATTGCCGGAGACACTTAAGTCGTACGAGGCGATGCTGCTCTGCTGCGATACCAATTCCCAGTGGTCAACAATATGCCCAGCCTCATAATTGGCAAGTTCAGACGGAAGCAAAAGGTCGGAGACGTCTTCATAGGGCAAGCCCGCGGCTTTGTTGTAGTCAATTTTGCGTTGAATGTAGCGCTCGGGTGTCAACAGATTTACTTTGAATGCCCGATCGGCGATGCCCGCGAAAGCGTTCAACCGGATTGTTGGTTTTTCTGTTGTGCCGCGCCGGGAGGTAATCAGTATGACACCGTTTGCAGCGCGCGCCCCGTAAATAGCTGCCGCGCTCGCATCTTTTAGGATTTCCATGGATTCGATGTCATTGGGGTTTATTTCGGCAAGGCTGCCATTAAAGAATATGCCATCCAAGACAATTAAAGGGTTGTTACCGCCACTTAACGAGCGTGGACCACGGATCAAAATGGAGCCATTTTGCCCAGGACGGCCGTTGTCTATAAACTGCACACCCGCTACCCGGCCCCGGAGCGCTTGGGTAACATTGGTATTTGGAAGGTTTTCCGTTTGCTTCATGTCAACTTTAGCCACCGAACCGGTCACGTTGCGACGCGTTTGTGTACCGTAGCCAACGACGATCACTTCGTCCAGTGAGGAGGTGGTCGGTACGAGGGTAACGTTTAACGTACTGCGACCGGCAATGGGCAGCGTCAACGTTTCATAACCGACATTACTGAAAATAACGGTATCCTGTGCATTGGCTGTGAGGGAAAACTTACCTGACAAATCGGTCGCAACTTGGCGCCCTGCGCCCTTGACCGATACCGATACACCCGCCAGCGGGCCTTCCCGGCCGGTCACTATACCCGCGACCGTGTGGGTGGATTGTTGGGATACAACAACCAACGGAATGACCGCGGCTAAATAAAAGAATCCTAACATTTTTTTCATAATCTGTTTACTCTTGGTTATAACTTAACTAGCCTGATAATTGGTTAATACGCTTGCAAATATCTTCCAAATGCGAGGCACTCCTGTTCACCCGATTAGCAACTGTGTATACGGATTTAGCATCTTATAAGACGGTGTGCCGAACAAGAGTTTCGGTGCTTTTTCTTAAATCATTGATATATAGTAGCTTGGTTTTTGAAAGAAGAAGTGGGGCCAAAATGGCGGGTTTGTATATCTATACACTTTTGCATATCATTGTATCAGTCCAATAACCCATGAATTATGAAACCGCACTTTCACCTCGTACCGCGCCATGCGGAGCTCCCGTATCTGTGTAGGCAGCATACGCTCCCGAATTTTGGCACCGTATGGCATTATCACCCCGAGCTGGAATTACACTACATTATCCGGGGCGAAGGGGTTCGCTTCGTGGGCGACAACATTTCAAATTTTGATGCCGGGGAGTTGCTCCTGCTCGGCGAAAACCTACCCCACATGTGGCGTTGTAACCAAAAGTATTTCCGGGGAAACCCGGATATCACCGCCGAAGCGATTGTGGTACAGTTTCTTCCGGATTTTATGGGTAAGGACTTTATGCTGAAGCGAGAAATGGCGGTAGTCCATTCGCTATTTGAACGTGCAAAGCACGGGTATGTTGTCCATGGAAGAACCAAGGAAGAAGTGGTGAATCTTATGCGTAGGTCGGTATCGGTGGAAGGACTGGATCGTTTGATTTTGGTCATGAACATGGTACACATCTTGGCCAATAGTGATGAATTGACTCAAATCGCCACAGGATGGACGACCCGCCATGTTAACCACGAAGATGCGGGGCGTATCAACGAGGTCTATCATTACATACTGGCCAGGTACCGGGAGGATATTTCACTCGGGGAAATTGCTTCTGTTGCACATTTGAGTGTGACCTCTTTCTGTAGATACTTTAAGATGATGACCAAAAAGACCTTTAAAGACTTCTTGATTGAAGTGCGGATAAGTCATGCCAAACGTATGCTGATCGAAAACCGGCGGAATACCACGGAAGCTATATGTTTTGAATGCGGATTCAGTAACCGATCGAATTTTTTCCGCCATTTTAAGCGCTTCGTAGGTTGTACACCCATAGCGTATAAACGGAGATATGGGGCCTGATGTTTAAAGTGAGGGGTATTGGTTAGGTGGAGTCGACCCGCATCCAGATCATGTGTCAATAGCGGGAATTCTGCGAAGTCATCACACCATTAATGATATAAAGCATCTACCACCTGACGGCGGGAACGGAGTTCGGGCTGGGCCCGGACTTCCAGTTCCGGCCGTCTCTATTGGTGACTTATGCGGAGAGCCTGCGTCCGCAGGCAGAGGTTTCGGCGCTGGTGTTCATTAAGCGTACGTTCGGCGTGGGGATGAATGTCCGTAGCTACGGCGATCTCGCGGCAATGGCACAGTTCAACTTCGCGGCGTTTGGGCTCGGCTACAGCTACCAGTTCAATCCGGGCAACGAGCCGCTGAACCGCCGCATTAACAACACGACGCACGAAATCGGTCTCAGCTACCGCTTCGGTGGGGTCATGGGACTCTTGTAACCTTGCTGCATGCGGGCTACTTTTTCGTCAGCGCCGAACCTTTGTGAGCGGCGATATGATCCGTTTTGTCGCTTTTAATTTCATACTGCGGATCTGCTTCCGTGGCGTGATGGGTATATCCTTTGTAGTCGAAATCGGTTGTGTGCACCTTGATGATAGTGCCCGAAACGCGGCCTGCTTCCGAATTCCAGCTTACTTTATCGCCGACTTTAAATTTTTTGGCCATTGCGAGCAATTTTGTTGATTTTATTCTGATTCATCTGTATAAACCACATGGTCGCCCACGATACGTGCGGGCGACGTATAGGGATGTTCCTGTGTTTTACCCGGAGCCATGATGTGCAAAACCGTCCATCCCTTCGCCTTGAGATAATCGGATACCAAGGAGCGATGACACCGCCACCAAACGGCTTCTGCACACATATAGGCCGTTGGATGCTGCGAAGCAAGGGTTTCGAGACGGAGGATTGCCCGTTCAAAATCTTCGGTTTCCATGTAGTCTGCATAGGCCCGAAAGGAATCATTCCGCCAGCGATTGTTTTTTGAATCTTTTCGTACTTTTCTTCTGCCGCCCAGCTCGTTCATATATAAATACCGTATCCCGTGCTCCGTTAAGGCGGCCTCGAGATTCTCTTGATCAAACTGGGGGAACTTCCGTGATCCGGGAAGCCTCCGTATGTCGATCAGGTTCTTGATGGCAAATGACTGCAACATTGCCATAAAATCATCCAGAGAGTGATTGGAATGTCCAATGGTATAGATCGCATGTCGTTCGGGTGATTCCACACTTAGCTAACGGATGATGAGCAGGATTGTTTTCGCTGGTGCCATGGATCGCGAGTCTTCGTTGAACCGCAATTGATGGATTCCCGCTTCTCCCAAAGACGGAGAAAAAGCCCTTGGGTAATATCCTCGACTAACGGCTGCACGCGATCGCTTTGGTTTATTACAAAAGCAACATAGTTGCTTTTGTAATTCTCAATGGCTACCTTTGATGCATTGAAAACGGAATGAACACAACCATGGAGGCAAAAAAATTACCGGTTACCGTATTGAGCGGTTTCCTTGGAGCAGGCAAAACCACATTGCTGAATCACGTACTAAACAACAGGGAAAACCTGAAAGTCGCGGTTATTGTCAACGATATGAGTGAAGTGAATATCGACGCGCAGCTGGTGGAACGGGAAAATACGCTTTCGCGTACCGACGAGAAGTTGGTGGAAATGAGCAACGGCTGCATCTGCTGTACACTACGGGAAGACCTGATGGTGGAGGTGGAGCGGCTGGCGAGGGAGGAACGGTTTGACTACTTGCTCATCGAGAGCACGGGGATCTCCGAGCCGATTCCCGTGGCGCAGACCTTCAGTTATGTGGATGAAAACAATGGCATCGATCTTTCGGCGTTCAGTTACATCGATACGATGGTGACCGTGGTGGATTGCTGCAATTTCTTCCGGGATTTTGGAACTTCGGAAACCCTGCAAGACCGGGCGCTGACGAATGATGGGCAGGACAACCGAACCATCGTGAACCTGCTTACGGATCAGATCGAATTTGCAAACGTGATTGTGCTGAATAAAACGGACCTGGTAGCCGAGGAGACCGTGGGTGTGCTGGAAGCGGCTATCCGGAAGCTGAATCCCGATGCGAAAGTAATCCGATCACATTTCGGTAAGGTGCCTCCCTGCGAGATCATAGGCACCCGACGCTTTGATTTTGAAGCGGCAGCAGCTTCGGCGGGCTGGATCAGGGAGCTGGAAAATGAACACACACCCGAGACTGAGGAATACGGCATCGGCTCATTTGTATTCCGTGCACAACGCCCATTTCACCCGCGGCGGTGGTACCGATTTCTCAACGAACAGTACCCAAACGAGATCATACGGGCCAAAGGGTTGTTTTGGATGGCTTCACGGCCCAATGTGGCTGTTAGCTTCAGTCAGGCGGGCGGCAGTCTACGCATAGAAAGCGCGGGGGTGTGGTGGTGCAGCATTCCGGAATCCGAACGCTACCGCTATGCAGACTACCTGGAACACCGCGAGGCTATCGAAGCGCGATGGCACCCGCAGTGGGCCGACCGGAAAACGGAGCTGGTTTTCATCGGTCAAAACCTGAATAGGGAGAAATACCTATCCGAGCTCGAGCGATGCCTGCTCTCCGAGGAGGAGGCTGACGACTGGCAGCATACGCTGTGGACGGATGAATTCCCCAGCCTTTCATGAATGAATGCGTTTTGGATATGAAATAATGTGTCTTGGATAAAACCCGTATTTCAATAGCGCTTATTTTCGCTTCCCTATCTATCACTCAACATGGAAGCTATGAAATACTGGGATAATGAAGTCTGCATTCAATTGCAGGGGGCGACATTAGTACGGGGCTCGTTTACGATCAACGAATTTTCAATTACGGAAGGTCAGGATCCGGACCACAACATCTATCAGGGACTGACCACAAATTTTGGCAGCGACGGAAGCATGTTTTTCCGCATCGGACGAAAAGGATCCAGTGACAATGCCAAATGGTTCAGAGAACGGATTATGCCGTCTCAAACAACGTTTGACAGTGCGCCGGATAAGCTGAATTTTGCCTTTTTAGGCACATTGCAGCTCGTCATTACCGTGGAAAGCATGGGCAACCATGAGCTCTCATGTACGTTTCCAGGGGTGGCGTTAGCCCAAGGTCGTTCGGGGTGGGATAATAACTGGTGGCTGGGTGGCAAAACGTTTTCCCATGTGCCATCAACCGGTCCTTATGCCGAAGCTAGGGGATCCCTGCCGGGCGGGAGTGAAGTGGTTCTGGGATTCGCCAATGCTGCATTGTCTTCCTATCGTTTTTACGCGAACCCAGTATCGCTTATTGATACCGCGACGTGGATGCAGTACCTTCGCGACGATACGACCTTGGATCGCGTAATGATGCCCGGCAGTCACGATGCGGGAATGTCTGAATGTTCGCATTGTTTTCCGGCACTATTGTCCAGCCCATGGACGCAGACGCAGGCCCTATCCGTAGGCAAGCAGCTGGAGGCAGGCGCACGATACTTTGATATCCGCGTGGATTACGATCACAATGAGCTGGTCACTTACCACCGGAGCGGAGGCAATGGCTGCAATGGTCAGAATCTGAAGGCCGTGTTGGATGAAACGGTGAATTTTTTGAAACGAAACCCGTCGGAAACCGCGGTCTTAAAGGTATCGCACATACGCGATTTCAAGGGTCACGACCCGGTGGATACCAAAAGACGTATCAACGAGCTGTTGGGGTGGTATGAGAAATCGCTCGTGACGAAAACAGCAAACGATGCATCTAATCTGGCGCAAATGCCCTTGGAAAAATTGCGGGGAAAGATGGTCCTGGTTTTTGACTATCCGGATTGGATTGATCCAGCTGTGGGCCGTTGGCGTTACCAGGATGGCAGTGCTCCGTCAAATGCGGCTAACCTTACGGTGTACGACATCTATTCAGATACCGATAGCTACGCAAAAATGCACGACGACCAGCTGGACAAATGGACCAAGTACGGCGGGGTAGGTAAGGGTTATCTTTTTTTGCTTTCCTGGACGCTGACATCTAATAATCCGCCATTTTCTGATCCGATAGATTCCCTAGCCTATGGGGCCAACTTAGCGCTGCCTCAGGTATTGGCTAACGGGATCCAACAACGTCAACTGGCCAAGCCGAACGTGGTATATATAGACTATGTAGATCAACGCGTAGCCCGAAGCATTATCCTTTGGAACTTTTCGTGATGTAGCGCAAATCAGGTATATTTGGGCATTTCCAATCTTGTTTTACCGACAATGGAACAGCCCGTTGTAATCGAGGAAATGAAGGATGTGCCCTTCTACGAAATAACCCGCTTAAATTGCGAAGATGAAATGCTGAAATTCCAGGCACCTGTGCTTGGGAAAGGGGCAACAGCTATCATTCCGATGATGCACGGAGCCTCGCTGATTGCGTTTAGCGGTACGCCTGAGCAGACTTATCAGCTCCGCTATAGTCAGTATTATGTGGGTAAGGTGCTCGTCAACCTAACGATGTCCGGCAAGGTAACCCATGTCTTGGATACCAACAAAGTGTCTGTACCCGTAAAGCGGAATCAGTCGTTTATCTATTCGGTGGATAACGACTGCTCTTATATGTCTCATAGCGCGGCGGTAAGCTTTGAAGTGGCGTCGCTGATTTTCGATCCATCGGTATTTGAATCGGTTCTCGATCGTTTTTTCGGTCCGGATGATTATGCTTCAAAACAAGCATGCCTCGCCGCCGTATTCACAAAGGAAAGCCATGGAAAGGTCTTCACCTTTAACCATGAGGTGAAACAAGTTGTCAGGCAGATTCTCCGTTGCCGGCTTACCGGGAATTTTAGACGGGTATATCTGGAATGCAAGTTATTTGAGTTGCTGGCGCATTATTTTGCGTCTATCATGGATGGCCGGCATAACAGGATCACGTTTTCCGCACGGGATGTCGCGATTCTTCAGGAAGTGAAACGCGCCTTGACAAACGAAGATTTGACGAAAGTGTCTGTTGACGAGCTGTGCAAACAGTTTGGTATCAATCGGTTTAAGTTGACTATGGGTTTTCAGAGCGTTTTCAATACGTCGATCATCCGGTATTTCCGTCAACAGGTGTTGAGCAGGGCTCACCAGACATTGGCCGATGGCGTGTATAACGTTTCGCAAGCAGCGTTTGTATTCGGCTATGCAAATGCAGCAGCATTCTCCCGTGCTTTTTTCAAAGAGTTTGGAATGCGCCCCGGCGAAGTAGCACGGATCCGGTCCCAACCTGATTCGTCACCACCACCTCCGAATTTTCGATTGCATCGATGAGCTTACGATCCAACCTTCAGGTGCAAAGTGAATGATATGTGTAAGGCAGCATCGTGTTTATTAAAATAGGTGACCAAGGGCTTTGAAACTGGCGAGCGCAGGATGTTCTGTATGGCGATGGTGGGCCATGACCATTTCGGTATAGACCGGGATATCTGTCAGTTCGGTAAACCGCAGCTTTAAATAGGGATATTGATGGCGGACCGAGGAGGGGACCAGTGCAATCCCGAGTCCGCTTTCAACCAAGCTAAGGATGGAGTGCATGTTGTTGCACTCGTGCATGACCTGCGGCGTGAAACCCATGCGATGGCAGCAGGCGATAAACTGCTGGTGATAATAGGGAGCATACCCGCTGTTATATGAAATGAAGGGGGCGCGGGCTAAATCGTTGATAGGTATTGAATAGGATTGCTCGGCTGCGCAAACCAAGGAAAAGGGATCTTGCCGTAGCGAAGTGACTTCCAATTGCGTGGAGGAAACCGGTGCCCGGAGAATGCCGACATCCAGCTTGCCCGCTTCAAGGGCCTTTACTTGTTTGGCAGTGGAAAGCTCGTATAAACGGGTTTTCAATAGCGGATACTGCTGATTCAACTGTTGCAGGATTTTGGCCAGCGATGCCAGCGGCGTGGCACTTATGTAACCGATTTGAAACTCGCCGCTCACCGACTCGTGGATTTGCCTGACCAATTGCTTGCTGCGCTCCAATTGCTGGATGAGCGATTCGCATTCGGCTAGGAAAAAGCGACCTGCGTCAGTCAGTGCAACTCGTTTGTTGTTCCGGTGAAACAATACCGCACCCAGCTCGCGTTCCAGTTCCTTGATTTGTCGGGTCAGGGGTGGTTGTGAGATATGTAATTGCTCAGCCGCCTTACTGAAGTGCAACAGCTCGGCTACGGTTTTGAAATAAATGAGGTGTCGGATTTCCATTATACCTCAAAGGTATTAATAATTGCAAATAATAGTATTTTTAGCGTATTGTTTAGGGGGGTAGATTTGTGCACAAATAACGATAGCAATGGAAAATCTTTCAGACAAATCAACGGTAACAGAAATCCAGGCAAGATTTGACCAGGACGTAGCGCGATTTTCGAACTTGGAAACGGGGCAGCAGACCACGATCGATGCATCCTTTAGCATGGAACTGATCGTTGACAGCATCATGGCGCATTCACCCAAGTTAAAAACGGTGCTGGATGTTGGCTGCGGCGCGGGCAATTATACCTTGAAATTGTTGTCCAAAAGGGCCCCTCTGGATTGCACGTTGCTGGATCTTAGTCAGCCGATGCTCGATCGGGCCAGGGAACGGGTGGCCGCGGTAAACGGAGGAGCCATCGCCGCGGTGCAGGGAGACATACGTACGGCGGAGCTGCCAGAGAACCATTACTGCACCATCATGGCCGCGGCAGTGTTGCATCACTTACGTGATGAAAGCGATTGGGAAGCTGTGTTTGCCAAGCTATACCGCTTGTTAAAGCCCGGCGGTAGCTTATGGATTACGGACCTGGTCGTTCAGGAAACGCCGGCTATCCAGCGACTCATATTTCATGAACGTTATGGAAACTATTTAGCCGGACTGAGAGATGAAGCGTACCGCGACAGCGTGTTTGCCTATATCGCGAAGGAAGATAGCCCACGCTCGGTTAACTTTCAAATGAAGCTGCTGGAAAAGGTGGGATTCCGCAGCGTGGAGCTGCTTCACAAGCATCTGTGCTTTGCAGCATTCGGCGCCATTAAATAGCTTCCATCCGTTTCCGGATAAGTTGCGCATCCAATGGGTTTTGGGCAAGGGATAATGCCTCTCCGTATGCAGCGCGTGCCTGTGCGGTGTATCCAGCGCGCTGGTAAACATGTGCTTTCGTGGCCGTATGAAGAAATGCGATTCCCGGATGCTCGTCCACGGCGAGGGTCTCCAGCTCGCTGATAACCGGAAGCGGTCCCACGGCATAGCTTTTGGCAATCAGCCGGTTTAGTCGGATGAGAGGCGAGGAGGGTTCGACGTTTTCCAACAACGCATACAACGTATGGATGGTCTTCCAATCGGTTGCGTCGAAATGAGGCGCGGCACAGTGATGGGAAGCGATCAGCGCTTCCAGGTAATACCTGCCCGCATGGCCGCCGCCTTGTGCCCGGTCGAGATAATGAAATCCTTCGGTGATCAGTGGCGTACTCCACAGCGATCGATCCTGCTCTTCGAGCGGTATCCAGTCGCCGTAGGCTGCCAAGCGGGCAGGAAAGCGTGCAACACCGAAAAACATCAACGCCAGCAACGCATCCACTTCCGCTTCGGGCGTCGCCACGGGGTGCACCAGCTTCGTCAGGCGCAGCGCTTCATAACAAAGGTCAAAGTCGATGCCCTTGCTGTTGCGGGTGGCTTTATAACCTTCGTTGAACATCAGGTAGAGGATGGTGCAGACGGTGGGCAACTGGGAGGCGATTTCGGCAAGGGATTGGCTGCCCAGCTTGAGCGACTTCTGCCGGAGCAGGGCCTTGCTGCGTTGCAACGCCTTCTTTACTGCTTCCCGGTTCAATTGCAGGGCGTTGGCAAGCTCGGGTATCCCGAAGCCGCAAAGAATGTGCAGGGTGATGAGGACGCGGTCGCGTTCGCTTAGCGACGGATGGCAGCAGGCCACCAGCAATTGGATTTGGCCGTCGGTACTCGCCTCATCGGCCAGCTCCGGATCGGGATCGCTGGTGGATAGGGCATGCAAGGGGATGTCCCCTTCGGCTGCATGACCATGCCGCGCATGGTGTTTCAACGCGTTGATGAGCTTATTGCGGGCAACCTGCGAAAGCCAGGCGCGCGGATGGTCGGGCGGGCCGTGGTAACGCCAGTGCGTCAACGCCGTCTCGAACGTGTCCTGCACGGCATCAAGGATGGTCTCGAGATGAACCATACCATACACCCGGGCGAGGGATGCCACCATCCTGCCCGAGTGTTCACGGAAAAAGTGCGCCGCAAGTTGTCCGCTGGTGTCCATGGATCAGTCTTCCATCGGCATGATTTCGCGGACTTCCACCGCACGGTCCCAATCCAGATCGGGGTTTCCCTTGGCTATCTCAATGGCCGCTTCCAGCGATTCGGCCAGCAGGATGTAATACCCGCTCACGCATTCCTTGCCTTCCAGGAATGGACCGTCAGATACGATCCGCTGCTTGCCACGGATATGGGCACCGCCGGCTTCCAAAGGCTGGGCCTCTTTGAACTGGCCTTTTTCCCTAAGTGTTTCTACCCAAAGGTAGTGTTTCTCGATACAGGCTTGCATCTCTTCTGCCGATAACTCGCCGTAGTTGGCATCCTCACGGATCAACATCAAAAACTCTTTCATTGCTACTGATTTTTTTGTTTTAAATTTTTGTTTAATGCTGAGACAACAGCTACCTGCTTTTGGGGACAATTATTTTTAATCTTCCCGGCTGCCGTCGTCGGCCATGCGCACCAGGCGGGGTGTGAAGGTGGCCAATACGTCCACCAGATCGGCTTGTGCAGCCATTACCATGTGGATATCCTTGTAGGCCATGGGCGCTTCATCCAGCCCGGCCCCCACCAGCGTAACGCCGTACTGTTTCAACTGCGCCCGCATGGCCTCACGATTGATCGTCTTGATGGCTTGGGTGCGGCTCATCTGCCGCCCCGCCCCATGGGAGGCGGAGTTGATCGATGCCGTCTCACCCTTGCCGCGTACGAGGAATCCCGGTGCGGTCATGGAGCCAGGGATAATGCCCAGCACGCCCTTGCCCGCAGGGGTAGCGCCCTTGCGGTGTACAATGACCTCCTGTCCATTCCATGCTTCTTTCCAGGCAAAGTTATGGTGGTTTTCCACGCTGGCCACTACTTGTGCGCCCAGTGCTACTGCTAGCTTGCGGTGAATGATCTCGTGGTTGGCAGAGGCATAATCGCCGGCCAACGTCATCGCTTGCCAGTATTCCTGTCCGGCTTCGGTATCGAGGCCGAGGTATGCCAAATTTTGGGCTTCATGGGGCAGGCGGCATAGCTCCTTGGCCAGCTTGGTATAATGGCCAGCAATAGTGGCGCCCAAGCCCCGTGAGCCGGAGTGAGACAGGAGGGCGAGGTATTTACCGGCGGGCACGCCCATCGCCTCGTCGGCCTTGGCGAATTCGATGATGCCGAATTCTACAAAGTGGTTGCCGCCACCGGACGTACCCAATTGCGCCCAGGCTTTATCTTTCAGATCGGCTACAAAAGGGTTCATCCCGAAAGCCGCGTCGCTGAGCACGGCATGGTCTGCCCGCTCGTGGGGCTTGAAGCCTTGCCCGGCGCCGAAGCGCGTTTGCGCAATGAGCTCCCGCTTGAATTGCGCTTGGTTCGCCTCGAAAAACGCCTCGGGAATATCGTAGATAGACAAGGCCATGCGGCAGCCGATATCCACGCCCACGCCATAGGGGATAACAGCATTGTTGACCGCCAGTACGCCGCCGATGGGCAGACCGTATCCTTGGTGTGCATCGGGCATCAGCGCGCCGGCTACCGTAACCGGCAGTTGCATGGCTACGTCCATCTGGGTGCGCGCGCCGGCTTCGATGTGTGATTCGCCGTAGATGGCATAGTCGGCACCGGAATCCCTCAGGGGGATGTAGGCGTCTTCGGGAATGCTGGCTTCCTCGATGAGGGCCTTCGCCAGCTTGCCGTATACGGCATGGGTTGCAAATGCGTCGGGCTCGGCCAAGACGTTGGCAAGTTCCGCAAGCAGCAGTTCCTTGCCGAGGTGCTCGTGATTGTTGGCCGTGCGCAGGGCTACACCGAAGGCGCGGCCGGGCGTGTATCCCAAAGCCATCAGTTCTTCGCTATTGATGAGGTGACTCATGATCCATAAAGTGTTGTTCTTGCCGCCACCAACCGTTCCACTGCGATTTGTTGCTGTGGTGCTAGGGGCAAAGTATTATCCGTATTCGTGTTAAGCCGTTCGATCAATCGATCCGCTTTATCCATCAAGGCTTCGTAGGTGTGGGCGCCGGCCTTGATCGCAAGCAATTCCTCCCGGTTACCTCGTTTAACGGTGAGCGTACCCGTACGCATCAACTCCTCAGCCATTTGGAGTAACCGGATGGTGTGCATAAGGTTTTTTGTGTCGTATCCTTTGCCGTGCGCGAGGGTCGATGTATAACGCACCTCGTTTCTGCGGTCTACCCATTCCCAGTATTCTTTATGGGCTTTACAGTATGTCGAATAAGCTTCCTTGTTGAAAAATAGGTAGCCTTGTTCCTGCTCGCCTTTGGGAATCGACGAAAGCGATACCTCATTGGAAACCGCGTCCTTGGCGATTCCTTTGTAGCCCAGCGCCCCGTTCGCATCGTGGAAGAGTGCATAAAGCCCCTTGGTATGCGTAATCTTCGTTAGTCCACAATCCTGTTGCTTCCAACCGCGTCCGGCCAACCACGCGGTGAGGGGCTGCGTACCATACCCGTTTAAGATGTGGCAAAAGTCAAGGATGCCCCGCCGTTCTTTCGGAAACGGTCGACGGATTTTTTTATTGAGTCCTTTGGCTTTACGCACTTGGGTAATCGCATACGCGGCAAAGGTATCTTTCGCCTGCCTGGAAAGGAACAGCTCCAGCGGGAAAAGGTCCATAACAGGATGGCGATACCGTATGCAATCCGACGGGCTCGCTAACAGTTCCAGTATATTGGGATTGCTTTTGCAGGCCAGTTCGACAAATCGACCTAGCTCGAAGAACACCTCGTCATTGCTTTCGTTACTTACCTGTCCGATATATTCCAACCCATAGAACTGTTCCTTAGGAAGGTAAAATACGCCTTTTACGTCGGTGTCGGATGTGGCGGTATCCAGTCCATATGCCTTGCTGCCGCTAACGGCCTCAAACAGGATGAGTCTGCTATCGCGTAACGCCTGTATCGTCATAACCGTTAATTAATGAATAAAAGTAATCGTCCAGCGGTGGCAGGTCAAACTGTTTCTTTTCGAGTTGCCCTACTGCTGATGATAACCTACGGTACGCATCGTCAATGAAACTCATCAATGACGGTGGTGGTAAAATTTGCCAACCTTCGGGTGCGTGTTCTTTTTGCTCGATAAGCGCTTTGATGCTGCGTCGGATATCAGCCGTTAGTGCGTCCATGAGAGGCTGAATGTTCATCGGCGCGATTTGCTGCCTATCCAAACACCACTGGGCCGCCAATAAAGGACGCAGTACATAAAAAAGCTTTTTGATTTTGATGGTACCCTCGTCGTCCATGCTTTCCAAGGCGCTTCGTGCTACGCCAAGGTAGTGATGGATGTGCCTGCGCGCGCAGAAATAATGTTGCATTGCTTGCCAAAGGCCTGTCCTGAAGCCGGGCGTTTCATAATAAACGATGGGCGACTGCAGCCATTCGAAGGGGGTGCAGTTGGATGTGCCGACCAGCCGAAGAACTTTCCGGACGTCCCAACCGTAGATATCTAGGTCATCGTTTATAGGCATACCGATCTGATCCGGTTGTTCCGCTACGGAAAGGTAACGACGCAAGGGTTGTCGATAAATGAAACGTACATCGAAATCACTGTCGGGCGATGGGAATCCCCATGCCCGGCTCCCGGATTCGCAGACATACAAGATCTCGATGTTTTTCGATGCTGCGACGGAATCCAATTGCTTCAATATAAGTGTTCGTGTATCCATTGCTCAACGTGTTAGTTGTGTTTAAACCTTGCCGAGAGCGGAACCTCCCGGCAAGATACGTGATTTTCGTTATTTGGAAAACAGTTCCTTCAACTGGCCGACGATGTTGCCGCCCCCGGAGAGGGTGATCTCGCCGATTTTTTCGGCGATTTTCTCTACGTGCTCCATTTCTTTGATCTTCCAGAGCATGGCGTTGTCCTCCATCAGCTTGGCCGTATTCAGCAAGCTGCGCATCGCGGCAGTTTCTTCCCGACGGGTGATCCCATTGGCCTGTGCGCGTTTTTCGGCCACCAGCACTTGATTCATGATGTCTTTCACGTCGCCCGGCAGGATGATGTCTTTCACGCCGCAGTCAATGAGTTGCACGCCCAGCGCTTCGGCCTTGGCGGCGCAGGTGTTTTTCACAACCGAAGCCATGGCTTCCTTGCCTTCCATCAGCTCGTCGAAGCCTTTGGTGGAGATGAACTCCCGCAGGGCCAGTTGTACGAGCACGTACAGTTGTTTTTCAAACTCCTTGTTGAGCACCACGGCCTTCACCAGGTCTACCACTTGGTACGTGAGCGTGAAGTTGATGCGTAGCTGCGCTTTGTCCTTGGTGAGGATTTCCTGACCGAGAATTTCCATGCTTAGCTGGCGCATATCAGCCTTGGTCACCGTGGTGGTGATCGTGTTTTTCCAGTACACGTAATTGCCGGGTTCCAGCACACGATCAAACTTGCCGTCTACAAACAGAAGACCCTTTTCGAACGGATCGACGGTGTATGCCCGCACGTATTGGTAAAGCGGCTGCCTGTTCAGCAGGTTGCGATCGACCGCTTCCGCAATTTCCAATTGGTCGGTGGCAGTACGGATGAAACGATACCCGCCTACACCTTTCCAGAACGCATATTTGCCGGCAGTGAGCACCGTGGCAAAGCGTTGATCCTGATAGACCAGCACCAGCTCATTGTCGGCGACATCCACTACCTCCAGCAGGGCGGCCAGGGCATCGTGGGCGAGCAGCGTGCGCAACTCCTGCTCCGGCGCAAATGCCTTGGTCATGTCAAAACATTGCACCCGCTCGCCCCAGTAGAGCCAGTGTGCACCTTTTTGCAGCACGCGCTTCAGTTCGCCATTTTTGAAAACCAAACCAACCGTGTTGGTGGTGATGTTTACTCGTTTCATGGTGTTATTGTTTAAAATTAATTCATTCGATTACAAAGTTGGGCATGCCGGGTGTCCCCGTCGTTGCGGCGGAGCCGGATGCGGCGCTGGTGTATCCCCGTGCTGAAAGACGTGTTCCCGTTATGCCCACCGCAATGCCCGGAGGCGTAACGGTTAGCACAGCAGACGTCGGTCATTCAAAGGCTCGGGGCCTCTCCTTTGCGTTGTCCGGCTGCAGGCCCAACGGCGGTTGTGGTGCCGATTGCACCACGGATGCCGTGCCTGCCCAACTTATTGATTACTTGCATTACCATTTTGCTATTCCAAACCCAAATTTGGAAGCAGGATTCGAACCTGCATAGGGGTTGTGCTCTACCTCTGAGCTATACCGGCCTTAACCGGCAGTGGGACTCGAACCCACGACGCCAACGTAATGGAACCATCCGGGTCTTGCTCGGCCAGTATGTGGCGCGCCATCGGCGGCCACACTGCCACGCCTGGTGAAACGTGTGCCCCAGGGCCTCGTGTCAACTCGGATCGCTATCAAAGAACAATTGTCATTCCTGACGGTACAAAGATGCGGCGGGTACTGCGCAGTGCTTTTGCGTAGCTTGATATAAGGGGTTGATTTTATTGTAAGTGATTGGCTGTTAATGTTATAAATTAAATTTTCTGTCGAGCAATTTGAATACGGATCGTAACTGCGCAATTGCATTGCGTAGTTGCCATTGGAACATTTATATTTGAAGCACGAAAATCAATACCATTCGCTATGGCGACCAATAAACTTGCCCTCATCCGCTATAAGACCATTGATAACTGCTTGCGCAACCGTTACCGCAAATGGACGTTGGACAGCCTGATTGAAAAGGTCTCGGATGCATTGTACGAATACGAAGGAATCAAGGACGGCGTGAGCAAGCGTACGATCCAAGCGGATATTCAGCTGATGCGGAGCGACAAGCTCGGGTACAATGCGCCCATCGTGGTGAAGGACAGGAAATACTATACGTATGCCGATGCGGACTATAGCATCTCCAACTCGCCCATCAACGACGCGGATATGGAAAAGATGCGTGAGGTCGTGTCGGTACTCCGGCAATTGAATGGGTTCCAGTATTTCGAAGACATGAGTGATTTGGTGGCACGATTGGAAAACACCCTGCAGCAGCGCTCAGCAGGTGGCCGAAGCCATATTCAGTTTGAGGGGAACGGCCAGCTGAAAGGATTGCACTTCATTACGCCCCTGCATCAAGCAATCCTGCACAAAATACCGCTGCTCATTGAATACCAATCGTTCAAAGCGGCAGCGCCTACGCCGGGGGTCTATTATCCCTACCTGTTAAAGGAATACCGGAACCGCTGGTTTCTGATTGCTAAACCCAAAAAAGGAAAAACCCTGGCTACCCTTGCACTCGACCGTATGGTAGATGTACAGGAAATGGCTGCCAATGGGTTTGTCGAATACGATGGTGTGGACTTTGAACGCTATTATGCCGATACGATTGGGGTGACGAAATCGGGGCGTGATCGCGGGCGTAAGGTGGTGCTGTGGTTGCATCCACGCCATGCGCCATACGTGCTCACCAAACCCCTGCATGCGTCGCAGGAGCTGTTGAAACAGGATGAGACGGGTACGATTATCTGTATCTGCGTGGTGCTCAACTTCGAACTCGAGCGTGAGCTGCTGGGCTTCGGGGAGGCCATAAAGGTGCTGTCGCCGCGCGACCTGCAACAGCGGGTGGTGAAACGCATCGCGCAGATGCAGGCGCTGTATAATGAACGGCCCGACTCTGCGGCTACCGAACAAAATACATAAGCCCCGTCGCGCGGCGGGGCTTATGTAAGATTTGTTTCTCGTTTTCCGGTACTTGCGGCAGACTACCTATCGGCTACTAACGGGCGGCTATCGTAGTCCGGTCAGAATCGGCCAGTAGCAGGTCTACCCGTTCGATCGATTCATTGACATAGCCTTCTACTTCCGAAAATACGGGCAGCGTTTTTGCCAGATCAGCGTAGTTACGCTTGGTTTTGCCCAGTGCCTTTGCTTCGCGTGTCAAGGCTTTTTTCAATTGCGTTTGCAGAGCGGCGATGCGGCGGGCTTCTTCGGCGGATCGTTTTGCATGAGCCTTGGCATACCGCTCCTTGATTTCGGTAATGGCTTTTTTGCTTTCTTCTACGCGGATGTTGTTGTCAATGTCCTTTTGGTATACGCTTACGAAGAACGCTTCGTCACGTTCCAGTTCGGCATGGTTGCCTACACTGTTGCGGATTTGCTGGACCCTCAAGTCGTATTGCTGCCATAAGGCGCTGACATTGCGTTGGTGAAAAGCGACTTGTGATTTGAGCGCGTCGGCATTGGACGATGTGGGCTTTTCAAGCGGGTTGGCGAAAAGAGCGGTGCCCAGATTGGCAGTGATAAAGAGTGCAATAATTGCTAAAGTTTTCATGATGTTTTTTTGTACGTGATCGTTTTGTTTTTTAATTCCAAGGGCTTCACCTTTTCTGGGCGTCCCCAGGTTGGCATTGCCGTCTGTGCCAATGCATTACATTTCTATACCAAAACCATAATGTATTGATAGATAGCGAGATAATTTTTCTTCGGGAAAATGCGTTGTCCGATAGCGGACAGTCGGGTGTTCGGTTGCGTACAGAAGCTATGGCGAACCCACTAATTCGATGAGGGTAATTTCCGGTGGCATGCCCAGCCGGCCCAGGTAGCCTAGGAAACCGAAGCCCCGGTTCACGTAGAGGTATTGCTGTCCCTGTTGATAAAGGCCTGCCCATTGCCGGTAAAAATACTGAACAGGGCTCCATCTGACCCATCGCGATTCGATACCAAACTGCATACCATGCGTATGTCCGCTTAGTGTGAGTACGATTTGGGGATGCGTACCTACGACCTCGGCGGTCCAGTGCGAAGGGTCGTGACTGAGTAGAATGGCAGGTTGGTCCCGCGGGGTACCCTGAAGTGCCTGATTCAGATTGCCGTAACGGGAGAAGGAGGCCCGGCCGCTCCAATTTTCCACGCCGAGCAGGGTAAGGGTATCCCCGTCTTTATGTAAGGTCACCGATTCGTTCAGTAACAACCGCCAACCCGCCTGGCGTTGATAGTGCATCAGCCGCTTCAGGTTTTCTTCTTTTGCCCGGCGCGACGGCCAGCGGACATAGTCGCCATAGTCGTGGTTGCCCAACACGGAGTAGACGCCCAACGGCGCATGCAGTTGGGCGAAGATATCGAGATACGGAGCAAACTCGTCCGCCCGGTTGTTGACGAGATCCCCTGAAAACAGGATAAGATCCGGCCGTAGCGCCAGAGCTTGGTCCACGCCCCGGCGTACGGCTTCGGGATTGTCAAAGCTGCCAGAATGTATATCCGAGAGCTGGACAATGCGCAAGCCCTGAAAACCCTTTGGCAGACCGGAAATAGGCACCCGTACCGTCCGCACCTGATACCGGTAGCGCCGCGACACGCCATACAGTAATCCAAGGAACAGCAGACCGCCGGATAACATGGCCAGCTGGCCAACAAAAGGGCTGCGGGAGATGGCCGGGCCGTAAATGGTAAACAGCGCCTTGACTCCCGTCAGCACATCGCCGACAAACATCACCGCAGCCATGAGGAACTGACTCAAAAATAGCGCAATAAGGGTGTGCACAGCGTACTTAACGAACGGATTGGGCCAACCGTTTTCCGATAAACGGCGGTAAAGGAACGGACTGATCAATGCGCAAACCCCCATCAATGAATAGGCCGCTAGCCAGAACAGTCTGGCAGGCTCATCCAAGTAACGGAGCCCGGTATGTACGGCGATAAATGAATAATACGCCAGCCAGGTAAAAAATATCAAGAGAAAAATAAGTATTCGCATTTCGTTTTTTGTAAAGATGCAAATATCAGACAAATACGAGGAACGCTTGGTTGGCCGAACGTAAAATAAAATTGAACCGTGAAAAAAAAATTTTGCAATTATAAAAGACCTTTCTTTACTTTGTATTTCAAAGTGCTTTTAGTATGAATCACGAGCAGCTGCAATCCGAACTACTTTCTATCCGCCATTTGATGGAGCGGTCGGCCAAATTCATTTCATTAAGCGGCCTATCGGGGATCTTGGCCGGATGCTATGCCCTGATCGGTGCAGCTTTGGGTTACCGTGAGGTATATGGTTTCTCGAGTAAGATCGGTTATCGCGACCACTACGTCACGGAAGACGCGGTTTTGGTCAGGTTGGTAATTATTGCTTCAGTCGTGCTATTGCTATCGGTGGGCACGGCGGTTTGGCTATCCGTTCGGAAAGGTCGGAAGCAGGGACAGGGTATCTGGAATCCGGCAAGCCGTGGGCTGCTTAAAGCCATGGGTGTGCCTTTGGTGACCGGTGGCTTGTTTGTGGTGATTATGATCGCCCGTGGCACATACGGATTGGTGGCTCCGTCCTGCTTGATTTTTTATGGATTGGCGCTGGTGGCAGGCGGGCAGTATACCTACAGCGATGTGAAGGGATTGGGCATCCTGCAGATTGTGCTGGGGCTGCTGGCAGCGTGTTTGCCCGGCTACGGCCTGATTTTCTGGTCGCTCGGATTCGGTGTGCTGCACATCCTGTACGGATTTATCATGTACTTCAAATATGACCGGAGGATAGCGTGATGCTCGAACACTTCGACAAGGCGTTTGAAAACCGGGTGCGCCTACAGATCATGGCGGTGCTCGCTGCCAATGAGCGTTACGATTTCAATGCACTCAAGGAGTTGCTGGAGGTGACCGACGGAAACCTCGCTTCGCACCTGAAGGCACTGGAAAAGGTTGCATACATCCGGGTAAACAAGGCATTTGTAGGCCGAAAAACCAATACCAGTTATGAAGCCTCGGAAAAAGGGAAACGAGCATTTGCAAAACACCTGGAAACTCTCGAAAATTTGATTAAACAACAAAAAAAATAAATTTTTTTATCCAATTACTTTGTATTTCAAAGTGCTTTTAAATCAAACAACATGGAAACAAAATCTCAATTGACATCGGGGTTGGGCTATTGGCTCAACAATTCGGTAACGCTCAAACTTTTTGTAATTGGCCTGCTGGCGGTTGTATTGCTGATCCCGTCATTTCAGATCATGTCGCTCATCCAGGAGCGTCAGGAGCGGCAACGGAGCGTGGTAGCTGAAATCGGCCGTAGTTGGTCGGGCCCGCAGGTATTGGGCGGTCCCGTATTGGTCGTTCCGTATAGGACAATGGTCAGGACCGTGATGGGCGAGGTGGAGAAACTCGAAGAGCGCATTCAGCATCTTTACTTGTTGCCCGAAGAACTCCGTATCGGTGCGGAGACGGACGCCAAGCTGCTGCATCGCGGCATATTCGACGCCGCGGTATACGAGGCCAAGGTGGCTATGGAGGGAAGGTTCGGTGCATTGGACTTGGCCAAAGCGGACGTCGAGCCTGACCAGGTGTTATGGAACAAGGCAAGGTTGGCTATCGGCGTCGGCGATCTCCGCGGCCTCAAGAACAGTCCGGCCATTACCTTGGGTGGACGGGCGTATGAACCGGAAACGGAGTATGCCGACATCGGGGTATTCAGCAGTAATGTGGTGGTTGCGCCCGAGCTTTCCGGAGAGCCGTGGGAACAGCTTCCTTTTTCGTTTACACTGGATTTGCGCGGTAGCGAAAGCCTGCGTTTCCTGCAACTGGCCAAGCATACCCACGTCGACGTGACGGGCAATTGGGGTGCACCGAAATTTTTCGGAGCATTTCTGCCTGACGAGCGTGAAATTCGGGATTCGGGTTTTACCGCGCAATGGGAAGTGCCGCATTTTTCACGGCAGTTGCCCCAGCAATGGACCGCTGCCGAAACCACCATTGGTGAACACATTGACTTCGCTGGAAGCGATGATGTTTACGTGGCCGATCCCGCAACCGCCGAAACTCCTGCTGCAATAGCTTCTGATAAGACACACCAGGCTACGGGATTCGGCATCCAGTTTCTGCAGCCGGTGGATCACTACCAAAAGGCGGAGCGCACAGCTAAATATGCCATCCTGATTATCGTATTGACGTTTGTCGCCCTCTTTTTTGCGGAGGTGATCACCAAACGGCGCATCCACATCATCCAGTATGTGCTCATCGGTGCGGCCATGATCGTGTACTATACGTTGTTACTTTCCTTTTCGGAGCATGTGGGCTTTAATGCGGCATATGCCATCGCTTCGGTAGCAACCATTGCGCTGATCGGGGGGTTCATCGCCAAGCTCCTGCGCCGTCGCCGGGTGGCGTTGATCTTTTCCGCAATCCTCGCGATATTCTACGTGTTTATTTTTGTCATCATTCAATTGCAAGATATGGCGTTACTATTTGGCAGTATCGGTTTATTTATCACGGTAGCCTTGTTGATGTATTTTTCCGGACGGATAAACTGGGGGAGTGACAGCACCGAAGAAGTTGCTGCACCGGTATCCTAGGAGTGTCGGGCGAAGTTGCTGCGCCAGCCGACTGCGATCGGTTGGCGCTTTTTTCCGTTTGTGTTTGCATCGTCTGCTCGTTTTTCCTATAATTGAAGATGCTATTAATTAATCGATCAATTGGGTTGTTGCTTTTTGTATCCCTCGCATTCAACCTCCGTGGACAGACCACAGATACACTCCGGGTGTTGGCGATCGGCAACAGCTTTTCGCAGGATGCCGTTGAACAATATTTACATGAGCTGGCCGAGGTATCGGGTAAGCCGATCGTCATCGGCAATCTCTACATCGGTGGGGCACCCTTATCGTTACATTGGAAAAATGTGCAGACGGATAGTGCGGCGTACAGCTATCGGAAGATCGACGTGAAAGGGGAAAAAACGACAACGGAAAACATCAGCATACGTACGGCGTTGCAGGACGAGCGGTGGGATTACGTATCGCTTCAGCAGGCTAGCCCGCTTTCGGGGCAATTTGACTCCTATGTGAAGCCGCTCAAAGGCGTATATCGGTATGTAGACAGTGTTACTGCCGGACGGGTTCGCCTGATTTGGCATCAAACCTGGGCGTATGCCCCAACGTCTACCCATAAAGGGTTTGCCAATTACAACCAGGATCAGCAGACGATGTATCGCGCCATCATGGATGCCTCGGCAAAAGCGGAAACGTTGATGCCCTTCGATAAGCTGATTCCCAGTGGTACGGCCATTCAAAATGCACGGACCGTACTCGGCGACGACCTGACCCGCGACGGATATCACCTGGATTTGCAGATCGGCCGGTTTATCGCGGCTTGTACGTGGTATGAATCCTTGTTCGGGCAACAGGCTCCCGTAGATGGATACCGCCCGGAGCAGGTTTCCGAGGAAGAAGCGCAGGTTGCCCGGGAGGCTGCCCATGCGGCGATTCAAGAGCCGTTTTCGGTGACTGAAATTTCAGTGGAACATAGCATGTAAACGCTACAAGACCGCCTTTCAGGGGCATCCGGTTCGCTCGATAGCTGTGCAGCAATCCTGCGCACCGAGGCAAGCTATTGTTGTATGAGATTTTGATTGGATATGCAAGCAAATTTATCTATGTTTGGCGGTTATAAATAGAAAAATTATGATGCAATCCCAGGATGCTAAATCGAATTACAACGTTTCTTTAGCCACTTTAACCACCCTCTTTTTCATGTGGGGTTTTATTACCTGCATGAATGATATCCTTATTCCGCATTTAAAGGCATTATTTCAGCTGAACTATTTCCAGGCCATGCTTGTGCAGTTTGCTTTTTTTGGGGCCTATTTCATCGGTTCGGTGATTTATTTTGCGGTATCTTATTTTTCCGGCGATCCCATCAATAAAATCGGATATAAAGGTGGGATTATCATCGGTTTGTTGATTTCTGCCCTGGGTTGCTTATTGTTTTATCCGGCCGAGCAGATGGCGGTATATCCGATGTTTTTGTTGGCGCTATTTACGCTTGGACTCGGGTTTACCCTGCTGCAGATTTCTGCCAACCCCTATGTAGCCATCTTAGGTCCACCGGAAGGAGCATCCAGCAGGCTTAATTTGGCACAGGCGTTTAACTCGTTGGGAACAACCATTGCGCCGGTATTGGGCGGGTATTTGATCTTTGAATTTTTTGCCGAAGGCGGGGAAATCACGCCGGATGCAACCAAGATTCCGTATCTGATATTCGGATTGCTATTCGTATTGTTAGCCGTGTTTGTAAGGATGATTAAGCTGCCGCGGTTTCAGGCGGAGGAAGTAGGAGGCGGGAAATTGGGAGCGTTGGCTTTCCCGCAGTTACGCGGGGGGGTGCTCGGCATTTTCTTTTACGTCGGAGCGGAAGTCGCAATTGGAAGCCTGATCATTAGCTTTATCAGTCAGCCGGATGTGATGGGACTGGATGAACAGGTAGGCAAAAACTACTTGGCATTGTACTGGGGCGGAGCCATGATCGGTCGGTTCCTCGGCTCAATATCATTGAATGACAAATTGAACGCGACGAAGAAAATGAGCTATATGTTGGTGGCGGCAATAGCGGTATTCCTGGTCATCTACAGCATCGTGAATCTCTCCTTCGAACAGATCGCTACCTTCCTGATCTTTATCGTGCTGAATTTCGGAGCTTTTGCCATCGGACGATCGGTAGCCGCCCGCGCATTGCTGGTATTTGCCTTGGTGAATATCGGATTGATAATCGCAACCGTATTAGGCACCGGAAGCTGGGCCATGTGGACCTTATTGGCCGTAGGGTTATTCAATTCGATTATGTGGTCGAATATCTTTACGCTGGCAATCACCGGGTTGGGCGCACATACCAGTCAGGGCGCCTCCCTGCTCGTAATGGGTATTCTCGGCGGCGCGCTGATTCCGCTTTTGCAGGGGTGGATGGCTGACGTCATTGGACTTAAACCTTCTTTTATCATCCCAGCGATCTGCTATGCATATGTAGCAGGATACGGACTGTATTGCAGCCGTAAACTCGGAAAGGTTACGCAATCCGAGCCCGTGGCAGGAGGGCATTAGACGCCGAACAATCACAGCCAGTAAGGCGGCCGTAATTTCGGCATGTTGGGTATTGGCAAATAGTGTATCACCCCGCGCAAACTTTGTGCGGGATTTTTTTTTCGATGTGGGTTAATTTTGCCGGTACCGTTATAAAGCCAGCAAATTGACCAATGAATAAATTAGCCACCGGAGATTACCTCGTTTTCATCTGTTACTTTATGATTGTGGCAGGTTATGGTTTTTGGATTTATTTCCGAAAGCGGTCCACCAACGAATCCACGAAGGAATATTTTCTGGCAGAAGGAAAGTTGACCTGGTGGGCCATCGGGGCGTCACTGATCGCTTCCAATATTTCGGCGGAGCAATTCATTGGGATGAGCGGCTCGGGCTTCAAGATGGGACTGGCCATTGCTTCGTATGAATGGATGTCTGCGCTAACCTTGTTAATTGTCGCGGTATTTTTCATTCCGGTGTACCTGAAAAACAAGATCTTTACGATGCCGCAGTTTCTGAGCCAGCGGTATAACGATACGGTCGGATTGATTATGGCCGTTTTCTGGTTATTGCTCTACGTGGTGGTGAACCTTACTTCGATCCTTTTTCTGGGTGCATTGGCGATTAACAGCATATCCGGGTTGGATCTGACGGTATGTATGTACTTCCTGGCGGTTTTTGCCATCGTTATTACGTTGGGTGGTATGAAGGTGATCGGCTACACGGACGTGATTCAGGTTGCGTTCTTAATTTTCGGAGGGTTGGCGACCACATATCTGGCACTAAATCTCGTGGCCGACCGTTTCGGCGACTCGGGCGTCATAGCGGGGTTTAAGCGAATGACGGAACATGCCAGCGGCCATTTTGAAATGATTTTGCACCGGGATAACCCGAATTATTTTGATCTGCCCGGTCTGAGTGTAATCCTGGGCGGACTGTGGATCGCAAATCTTAACTACTGGGGCTGCAACCAGTACATTACCCAGCGCGCACTAGGGGCGGATCTGAAGACGGCAAGACGGGGCATTCTCTTTGCGGCTTTTCTGAAATTACTCATGCCGTTGATCGTGGTGTTGCCGGGAATTGCCGCGTATGTGTTGTACGAACAGGGGAGTTTCCAGCAGTCGATGAGTACAGACGGAGTCGTGAATCCAGACCGTGCGTATCCGGTGTTGCTGAATCTGTTGCCAACGGGGCTCAAAGGACTTTCATTTGCCGCCCTTACGGCTGCGGTAGTGGCGTCATTGGCAGGGAAGGCCAATAGCATCGCCACCATATTTACCTTGGATATCTATAAACGGATTGCTGGCAAGACGGTTTCGGATGGGAAGTTGGTGTGGATCGGAAAACTAACTATTATCTGCGCGATGGTGCTTGCCGTGGTGATCGCCCCCTTTTTGGGAATCGACAAAAAGGGTGGGTTCCAGTATATCCAGGAATATACAGGGTTTGTTTCACCCGGCATTTTCGCCATGTTCATCCTGGGCTTTTTCTGGAAAGGTACGACATCCAATGCCGCACTGTTTGCGACCATCGGCGGATTTTTCCTGTCCATCGTGTTAAAGTTTTCTCCGTATTGGTTCGATTGGTCGTTCCTGGAACCGATTGGTTTTGCGAAGCTGAATGATGCGGGTGTTTACGAAATCCCATTTTTGGACCGGATGAGTATTGTTTTTGTTTTGTGTGCCCTCGGCATGTGGGGGATTAGCCAATGGGATCGGAGCCGGGGAGTGCAAACAAAGGGATTGGAAGTGGACGGGAAGATGTTCTCCGTAGACCGGGGCTTTGCTGCAGGCGCACTGCTGGTGTGTGGAATATTGGTAGCGCTGTATGGGGTATTCTGGTAGTATCAAATGGCTTCTTCGATAATTGCACCGTTTGCGTTGGAATGGTGCATCCGGTATTCCATCGGGGTAACGCCCATCACATTCTTAAACTGCCGGTTGAAATACGAGATGTTTTTATAACCGCACTCGTAACAAATGCCTGCAATGCTCCATTTCTTTTGCGTAAGTAAGTTTGTGGCATGGGTAACCCGTACGTAATTGACAAACTGAGAGAATGTCTTTTCGGTACGTCGTTTGAAATACCGGCAAAATGCGGCTTCATTCATGCATGCCACCGAGGCCGCTTCTTTGCTATTGGGTTCTTCCTTGAAGTGATCGATGATGTAACGGATCACTTTTTCCAATCGATCTGAATCTCCTTGCTTTGGCCATATCTTCGGGATCGTGCTATTGATGGAATGTAAATGAGCTCGCATATGTGATAGTCTGTGGAGTATCTGCAATAGCGACAGCAGGGCTTCCATTCCTTTGCTTTGAACGATGGCGTGAAATTTATCGTGAAGCCACGGATCCGAAAGCTCCAGCTTCAAGCCGACGGCGGACAATTGCAGCAGATCGCTTATGCGGGCTAATTCTGCCTTCGTGAAAAAATCCTTTCCCAAGAAATCTTCTTTGAAAAATATCACAATCGCATGGGCGATTTCCCCGGTTTCTTTAAAGGATCGATCGTTTAAAAAGCAATGGGATAACCCCGGGCCAAACAGGTAGATTTCACCATCCGAAAAATTCAAAATCTTATTGCCCACATAAAGCTTTCCATGGCTTCGCGAAATGATGATGAGTTCGTAAGAATCATGGAAATGGAAAGGGGACGTGAAATGGGGTTGAAGGTATTCCCGGACCACGAAACTCATGTCCGCCGTGGCGCTCTGGTGCTGGAAAATACTCTTCATTTGCTGGTTTTGCATCGTCTGGTAAATAAATGGTGATACATAGTTAGCAAATAGTCGGTCGTTTTGCAAATATTTTTGAGTGATGTGTAAATAATGTATCACACTATGCAAATGGGGTGCTTTCCAACGACGGGAGATCAACCTAATTTAGACCTCGCTAACGATGATGATAAACCCGCTTAATTCATACGAGAAATAATCCGGACCAAGTGGGTGATTGGGGATGTCTATTCGTGGTTTTATTACCGACTGGTAGAAGAAAACAGCAAAATTTTGAACGATGGGTATGAATAAACGATTTGAAAACCAAGTGGCTGCCGTGACGGGCGGAGCCGACGGTTTGGGAAAAGGGATTGGAAAACGATTGGCCGAAGAGGGGGCTACGGTCATTTTATTGGATAGCGATGAAAAAAAGCTGACGGATACCGTTGCCGAATTTGCACTATTCGGTCTTCGTGGTGCCGGGATGGTCCTCGACGTGTCGGATGAAGAGGCTGTCCGCGTATGTTTTGATCGCCTGGAGAGGCAGTATGGGAGACTGGATGTGCTGGTGAATTCGGCGGGCATCGTAGGGCCTACCCATACACCCATCACGCAGTATGACGTTAACCAATTCGACAAAATTTATGGGGTGAATCTGCGGGGTGCTTTCTTGGTGGCCAAGTACGGTATCCCACTCATGGAAAAGCGGCACTACGGCCGCATACTGTTGATTGCCTCCATTGCCGGAAAGGAAGGAAATCCCTACATGGTGGGGTACTCTGCAATGAAGGCGGGGGTTATCGGACTGGTAAAATCAATCGGAAAAGAATATGCCGAAAAGGGAATTACCATAAATGGGTTGGCTCCGGCGGTCATCAAGACGGCCATGAACGCGGATACAGCACCGGAACAACTTGAATATATGGTCAATAAAATACCGATGAAGCGGTTAGGGACAATTGAGGAGGTTGCGGCGATGGTCTGTTGGATTGTTTCGCCGGAAGCGAGTTTTTCGACCGGATTTGTGTTTGACATCTCGGGAGGGAGAGCTACCTATTAACCTATGGTGAGGAAAACAGCAGTTATTTTAGGAGGGTCATCGGGGATCGGTGCGGCCACTGCCTGGCGGTTTGCCCATGAAGGATGGCGGGTCCTTGTGGCATCCTGCAATCGGGCGAAAACGGAAGAGGTCGTGGCGAGCCTCCCTGGAGATGGTCATCGGGGCTACCTGGTAGATGTAAGGAAGGAAAGCGATCTGTCCCGTTTCGCCGAAGAAATCCGTGCAATGGAAGGTAGTTTCGATGTTCTTGTCAATAGTGTCGGAATTTCGGAAGCCTCGCCAGCGCTCGAGGGAGATTTTGCGAAATGGGATAATTCCTTGCAGGTGATGTTGTATGGAACGGTAAAAAGCTGCAGGGCACTGTTGCCCTATTTGAAAGACGCGGGGCGCATCATTCATATTACGTCGATTCATTATGAACGTGTAGCGCCGGGAAGCTCGGCTTACGGCATTGCTAAAGCCGCCGTCACCCAATTTACGCGTTCCCTGGCGCTTGAGCTGGCGCCGCGGGGAATTTTGGCGAATACCATTGCTCCGGGATTTATAAACACACCCATGTCGATTAAAGGTGACGGCCGAAATGAGCTGGAAAGTGAATGGTTCGCGGATAATTATGTGAAATATGGCCATCTACCCTTGAAACGAGCGGGTAAGCCGGAGGAAGTAGCCGGAGTAGTCTATTTCTTAGCGGGGCCGGATGCCTCGTATATCACCGGATCGGTGCTGACAGTGGATGGTGGGTTGACGATAACGTTTTAATCGCTGTAAATAATGTATCATAACAAGCAAATCTTGTGCTTTTTAGATGCTTTATTTTTGTGGATTTTAGCCATTATGAAAACCAATATCTATAGGCCTAGGTAAAGGATTCCGTAAACCGCGGATGTCGTAAGCAGCAGATGTTTTATTGAAAATAAGGGATTGCTATGTTATTGATTAAATGGTGTATGCGGATTTATTGGGTTTTGTTTTTTTCGATAGGCGTAGCTAAGATTCAGGCGCAGGTAACTCCCATTGTCATGGAAGATGACGGGGCCGTTGAATTAAATGCGGGACCGCTGAAACGGAAGCTACGCGCGGATAAAATGGGATTACGGACCGAAGCCCTTAGCGTATCTGGCCGAAATATGATCGTAGGAGAAACACCTGAATTATCGTTCCGGATTTACCGTGCTGTGCCTAATAAAGCACCTGAAGGATTAAGTGAAGCTATCGGGACCGACGGAGCAATTTCATTAAAAGATGATTTGGCGGAAACAGACGAACTACTGGTAAACAGTGATCATGTCGGCAACGTACAGCAAATAGCTTGGAAACAAGTAGCTACCTGTAGCGCATCTACGTGGGGCACCGAGTTCGATGCGCATAAAATTATATCATTTCAACCTGAATTAGATGTTCATCAACTGCGAGTGCGCTATCGATGCAACACGGATGACCTTGCTGGCGTAGCGGTTAATGTTGTTTACGAAATTCACGAGGACTACCCGGCCATTAGAAAATGGATAGAGATTATTAATAACAGTAAGTTGTGGTTAAAGGTCGATAGTCTGACGATCGATGATCTTTGTCTGTCTGGGGATTATCGGAATGTGATCGACTTAACACCTTCTGACAGGGGAGCGGTATCCAGCATCCGCGCTTTTTCCGATAACGGCCAAACTCATGGTTTGCTGCAGGTCAGTGAAATTCCTTCAGCACTGCGTGTCATATCTGACGAAGGAGCTATGGGATATCATTCGGATCATTTTGAGTGGGTATTAGGGCCTGCAGAACAATTTAAGTCTGAACCTGTTTTTACCTATGCCTATACCGGGCCATTGATTAAAACAATATCGGCAGTTTCCACTGCCCTAGACAGGACTGTGGAGACGCATTTCCAGCGATATTTACAGCAGGTGGTCGGGATCAAGACATTTGATCCCGCATTATCCGTCCCTTTGTGGTGCAGCTGGTCTAACTATGGACCTCTGATCAACGACCATAATATGCGAACCGCGGCTGACATTGCTGCGGATATTGGGATAAAGACACTGCTATTAGATGCAGGGTGGTCCGAAGCTAACACGCCTAATGCGATAGCACGATTCAGCGTTGTTCCTGACACCGCAAACTTTCCCAATTTTAGTCAGACGATGGCGTATCTCCGTGATAAAGGATTAAATGCGGGCTTGTGGGTGACTTGTTTCCGGCATCCCGAGCGATCGGCTGATTTAAAGGCTTTACCCACAGCATATAGTTATCCCAAAGTGGAACGAGATGGGGCCTTGGCGATGAGTTATGCCAGCAATTGGCGATTTTATTACGCCAACGACTTAATCGGCTTATATGACCGCTATCATGCCACTTACTTTAAACAGGATTTGACAAATATCAAGTTCGGTGACATTGCCAGGGGACATGATAGCCGTACACATAAGGAATCGATGCTCAGGGGACTTAGGGGGCTCTTTGAAGCGCAAGACGCGATTGCCAAAATGGCTCCCGATGTGCACTTGGAATTAACCCACGAAATCTATTGGGGAACTCCGGGCACCCCGTGCGACGTGGCGGCACTGAAACATGCGCATTACTTTCATGTGCCACCAAATGACTATGCTGGGGCCGGAAATCCACGACAAAGGGCCTCAGCTCAATCCTTCCCGGATGTCGACAGCCTTCGGGCTCGTTTGATCGCAGGATGCTGGAATGCACGCCGACAGTTCTTTGCTCACAGAGGACTGCCGCTTCGATCTATTGAATATTACGGTGCAGCTACGGTGAATTTCCAGGGTAGTTTGACACCGAAGATACAACAACGGCAACTTTGCAGTTGGTTTATGGGAGTACCGAGTGTATTTGCGGGGGATTTGGAGTCATTGAGCGAGGTAAACAAATCGATCTACCGAGAAGGGTTTGCTTTGTTAAATCGACTGAATAGACAGTACAACGTTTACTCTTGTTTTCAGTTCAGTGGCGTCCCCGCACCAACTGATACAGATTGGCATTGGTGGGGCAAGCTCAATGAACAAGGCTTTGGCGCAGTTGTGGTAATGAGAGGCGATGGCGGGGAAAGTGCGAGAAACATCAACATACCTTGGGTGCGGCCTGAAGGTACATACCGTGTGCGCACATGTTTTACGAATCGGGATAAGGGAGTGTTTTCAGGCGAGGAGCTGATACATGGGAAGATGGCATTGGCACTGGGCCATTACGGACAGGAAATCCTAGAAATTATGCCCGCAAATAGATGAGCATTCTGTTAAAAATAATCAATTATATAGGTCATTATGGGAAAGAGAAGTACTAAAAGAATCCGTTACGCGCTGATCCTCTGGATGACGATGGCATGCACAGGGATAGTAAATGCACAGGCAATCCGTATAACCGGCAGCGTAAAAGACACTACAGGTATACTGCCTGGTGTAACGGTGCAAATCAAGGGAACCAGTAATGGGACCCAAACAGACGAAAACGGAAACTATGTCATTGATGTGCCAACCACATCATCCATTTTGGTGTATTCGATGGTTGGCTATGTCAGCCAGGAAATTAGCGTAAATCAGTTGACAAAGATTGATGTGGTAATGGAAGCCGATCCAAGCGCATTGGATGAGGTGGTCGTAGTCGGGTTCGGGCAGCAGAAACGGAGCGACATGGTGGGCTCTGTGACGTCGGTAAGCGCAAGTGAATTGAAGAAAAATCCATCGAGTAATCTGACAACGGCATTAGCCGGAAGGGTCGCTGGTATGATTGCGTATCAACGAAGCGGAGAACCCGGACAAGATAACGCTGATTTTTTTATCCGGGGAGTTACTACGTTCGGATATAAGGTTGATCCCTTGATTTTGATCGATAACATGGAAGTGACCACTACACAACTGGCCCGCCTTCAGCCGGATGATATAGCGAGTTTCAGCATTATGAAAGATGCGACCGCAACTGCCGTATACGGAGCCCGGGGGGCCAATGGCGTGATTCTGGTAACCACGAAACAGGGTCAGATCGGCAAGGCAGCCTTATCGTTCCGGATTGAAAATTCATTTTCTACACCGACAAAGAATGTGGAATTGGCCGATCCGGTCACGTTTATGAAACAATATAACGAGGCGGTATACACGCGTACGCCCTTGGGACAAATCAATCCGAATACGTTATTGTATTCGGATGAAAAAATCATGAATACAGAACTCGGCTTGAATCCCTATGTGTATCCGGCGAATGATTGGCGAAAGATGATGTTTAAGGATTATGCGATGAACCAGCGAATGAATCTTAACGTCAGCGGAGGCGGGGGCGTTGCACAATATTTCGTTTCAGGCACATTCAACCGGGACAATGGTGTCTTGAAAGTGGACAGTCGCAATAACTTTAATAACAATATCGATTTGAAAAGTTATTCTCTTCGTTCGAATGTCAATATCAACCTTACAAAAACCACCGAGTTGGTGGTACGGTTAAACGGTAATTTTGATGACTATACTGGGCCTATTTACGGTGGTACGGAGATGTACGAGCGTGTAGTGCGATCTAATCCGGTTCTTTTCCCCGCTTACTTCCCCAAAGATCAACAGCATCAAACGGTCAATCACATCATGTATGGGAATTACGATACGGGTAACTACCGGAATCCATATGCGGATATGACACGTGGATATAAGGATTATGCATCGTCGACAATGGCAGCCCAACTCGAACTCAAACACGACTTCTCCTATTTAACCGAAGGTCTGTCTATCGAAGCCATGTTTAATACCAATCGGTATGCCTATTTTGATATGGTACGGGCCTATACTCCTTTTTATTATACGCTTAATGGATATGACAGGTTTACTGATACCTATGGAATCAGTAATGTGAACGAAGCAAGCGCAACCGAGTACCTGAGTTACGAGCCGGGAGAAAAAACGGTCAATTCTTCATTCTACTTGCAATCCATCTTGAATTACAATAGGAATTTTAATCAGAAGCATGGGATAAGCGGTTTATTGGTATTCATGATGCGGGAGTACCTTGATGCGAACGCTAAGGACCTCCAGCTATCCTTACCTTTTAGGAATTTGGGTCTTTCGGGCAGGGCAACTTATTCATTTGACAATCGGTATTTTGCCGAATTTAACTTTGGCTACAACGGATCGGAGCGGTTTCACCAATCGAGGCGGTTTGGCTTTTTCCCGTCGGCTGGCTTAGCCTGGAGCATATCCAATGAGAAATTCTTTGCGTCCGCACGGGATATCATTACCAATTTCAGGTTGCGAGCAACTTACGGGTTTGTCGGAAATGACGCCATCGGATCTCCTGAAGATCGGTTTTTCTATTTGTCCAATGTAAACATGAATGATGTGGATCGCAGGGCGACTTTTGGCCGGGATCAAACATACCTCCGGAATGGCATTTCTGTAGGAAGGTATGCTAATGAGGATATCACCTGGGAAACAGCCGTGAAGCAGAATTATGCAGTTGAATTGGGCCTGTTTAATAAAATGAATCTGCAAGCCGAGTATTTCTACGAGTACCGTAAAAATATTTTGATGACCCGCAGTTATGTGCCGGTTACCATGGGGTTGTCTGCACCAATACGAGCCAATGTGGGAGAAGCGTCTTCCAAAGGCGTAGATATGTCGCTGGATTATCAACAGTCGTGGTATACAGGTTGGTGGTTATCGATACGGGGAAATTTTACGTACGCAACGAATCAATATAGAAAATTTGAAGAACCGCAATATCGTGAACAGTATCGTTATCATGTCGGGAATTCAATTAACCAATGGTATGGCTATATTGCTGAAAAACTGTTTGTTGATGATTACGAAGCCTACAATTCTCCTACGCAGCCTTTTGGAGAGTACAGAGGAGGTGATATCAAATATTTGGATGTCAATAACGATGGAAAGATCACCGAAGACGATATTGTTCCTATCGGTAATCCCGTCGTGCCGGAAATCGTATACGGCTTTGGCTTCTCGGCTGGATATAAGGGCCTGGATTTCTCCGCATTCTTTCAAGGGCTTGCAAATGAGTCTTTTTGGATTGATGTCAATAAGACGTACCCTTTTGTCGATGACACGCAATTGCTAAAGGCTTATGCCGACAGTCACTGGGCAGAAGACAACCAAGATGTATACGCGCTTTGGCCGAGGTTGAGTACAACCGTAATCAACAACAACGTACAAACCAGTACGTGGTTTATGCGAGACGGTGCTTTTTTGCGGTTGAAGCAAGTTGAGGTGGGCTACACATTGCCAGCCAACGCGCAAAAAAGGTTGCGGACCAGTAATTTCCGGATCTTCGTGAATGGAAGTAACTTGCTGACATTCAGCAAATTTAAGTTATGGGATGTAGAAATGGCAGGTAATGGGTTGGGCTATCCGGTACAACGGATATATAACATCGGGTTAAACATCAATTTTTGATACAGTTAGGTAACCAATTATTATTATGAATAGTAAGCGACTTAGATATAGCTGTTTGGCATTGGTTATATGCTTGAACATAGTTACTGGATGTGACAACTATTTGGACATTGTGCCGGACAACGTTGCCACACTTGACAACGCCTTTACCGTAAGGACTCAGGCCGAGAAATTTTTGCATACTTGTTACTCATATATGCCACGGAACGGCGACTTGGGTTCGGATCCGGCTATGCTGGGCGGAGACGAAATCTGGCGCATCAATGAACGGGGAGGAGCGATGTTTAATATCGCACGTGGATTGATGAATGTAGTGAGTCCGTATGGCGACAATTGGCAACTGATGTATCGCGCGTTGCGGGATTGCAACATATTCTTGGAAAATATCGAGAAGGTAACGGATATGGAGGCCCCTGAACGTGCGCGATGGGCCAGTGAAGTGAAGTTTTTGAAGGCGTATTATCACTTTTGCTTGGTAAGGATGTACGGCCCTGTCCCTCTTGTTGAGAAAAATCTACCGATCTCGGCGGATCCTGAAGAGGTTAAGGTGATGCGGGATCCAGTGGATTCATGCTTCAACTATATCGTGAATTTGATCGATGAGTCGTTGGAATACCTGCCCACGGAAATAGTCAATCCGATGGACGAATTGGGTAGGGTGACCGCTGTAACAGCGCTAGCCATGAAAGCGAAAGTGCTGGTAACGGCGGCGAGTCCCCTTTTCAACGGAAATACGGACCAGGCTGCCTTGAAAAATCCGGATGGGCAACTACTGTTCAATCCCACATTTGATCCGGCCAAATGGGAAAGGGCTGCTCAAGCCTGTAAGGAGGCGATAGACGCGTGCCACAATGCCGGTTTTAGCTTGTATTATTTTCAGCCTGAATTCGGGCAACATAATCTTACGGACACCATGACGACTCAGATGAGCATACGCAATAGTCTCTGTGAAAAGTGGAACCGTGAGATCATTTGGGCCAATACTCAGACCAATTCAAGTAGTCTCCAGGTGTTGGCTACCACATTTATAGATCCACAATATTTAGACAATTGGCCATTGCGGGGTGAGCTTTCTCCTCCTATGAAAATAGCTGAAATGTTTTACTCTCAACATGGAGTGCCTATTGAAGAGGATAAAACATGGGCTTACAGCTCCAGATTCAGCCTCCGTGAAGCCACGGAACAGGATGAGCTTTACATCCGGAAGAATTTTGTCACGGCAGGTTTACATTTTGATCGCGAACCCAGGTTCTATGCCGATCTGGGATTTGACGGGGGGGTGTGGTATGGGCAAGGCAAATACGATGATAAAAAGCCAGCTGAACTATTCTATTTGGAAGCAATGGGCGGTCAGCGCAATGGCAGTAACCTTTCTGACCGCGGCACCATAACGGGATATTTTATCAAGAAGTATATCCACTATCAAAACGTTATTGGCACGGGCACAAATTACTCGGTTACCTCTTATCCTTGGCCTATCATTCGACTGGCAGACGTATACCTGTTATATGCTGAGGCGCTTAACGAATCTGCGGGTCCTTCTGCCGAAGTGTACAAATACCTGGATTTGGTTCGGACACGTGCCGGATTGGCCGGTGTGGAGGCGGCTTGGGCCGGCTATTCCAATCGGCCTGATAAGCCAAAAGAAAAAGAAGGATTGCGGCAAATAATTCAACAAGAGCGGCTTATTGAGCTGGCTTTTGAGGGACATCGGTTTTGGGACATTAGGCGTTGGAAAGATGCGACCAGAATGCTCAATCAACCCATCGTTGGCTGGGATTTGAAACAACAAACCGCCCGGGCGTACTACCGGCCTAAAGTTATCTACGACCAAACGTTTGGCACAAAGGATTATTTCTGGCCCATAAAAGACGAATACATTATTGTGAATCGAAACTTGGTACAAAACGTAGGGTGGTAAACACTATTCACCAGTTATAACATGAGTTTTATGAAAATTAAAAATATAGCCCTCATTGCTCTTACAGGAATGGCGATCGGTTTTTTTGGTTGTTCGGAAGCCGAACGCCTCGACCACTTGGATGTAGCTAAACCCGCTCCGGAACCGGTCACGGATGTGAAAGTCACTCCAACACCCGGAGGTGCCGTCATTACGTACAAACTTCCAGATGATCCGAATCTGTCGTATGTGAAGGCGGTATATGAAATCCAGCCCGGAGTGGTCCGCCAGACCAAAGCATCCCGGTATTACGATACGTTACGTGTTGAAGGATTCGGTAGTACGGCAAGCTATCCCATTAAAATCTTTAGCGTGGGCAAAAATGAGAAGGCTTCAGAACCGGTGGAAATAACGGTCAATCCGATGACACCTCCCGTATTGTCCGTCTTTGAAACCATAGACCTAGCTGCAACGTTTGGGGGAGTCAAAGTGTCTTTTGAAAATAGTAGCAAAGCTAATTTGGCGATTGTGGTGATGGTCGATTCAAGCGGCCGGGATACCTGGGCTCCGGTAACGACATTTTTTACCAGCAGCGAAAACGCTACTTACGCAGCCAGGGGAATGGAAGATAAGGAAAAAAAGATCGGGTTGTTTATAAAGGACCGGTGGGGCAACCGGTCGGACACGCTTACAAAACTACTTACTCCACTGTATGAAGAGGTCATACCAAAGGACAAATTTAAATTAGTCAAACTTCCCAGCGATACTTGGCAAAACACGTTTAATTACAACATTGAAAAAATTTGGGATGGCATTACCAATAACTCGGAAAATGTTTGGATCGTATCTGCAACTTATGCTGTACCGCAATGGTTTACCGTTGATTTGGGAGTTGCTGCTACCTTCAGCCGGATGAAGGTCTATCAGCGGGCCAATTATCCCTACATTGCCCCAATGATTAAGGCGTTCGAGATCTACGGAAGTAATAACCCCGATCCCGATGGTGGGTGGAACAACTGGGAATTGCTGGGTTCTTTTACTTCGATTAAACCTTCCGGTCTACCATTTGGATCCACTACCACAGAAGATGTCGAATATGCGGTGATCAATGGAGAAGATTTTGACTTCGATGGGACGATGACGACTCCCGTCCGATATATTCGGTTTAAAACCTTAGAGACATGGGCACCGGGAGGTGGTGTGCAGACGTCTGAGATTTCGTTTTGGGGGCAGGTGAAATAACTAATCTATAATCGGAGAATTATGAATAACAAGCTATTAATATACGGGGTGTTGGGTTTATGCCTGTTATCGAACGCCTGTAAAAAAATGGATCATGCGTACGAACAATATATAGAAAAAGGTGGCAGGATCTACACAGAGCGACCAACAAATGTTCGGCTAAGCGGCGGCTTGAACCGGGTAAAAATCAGTTGGCCGAAAGGGCCGGATCCAAGCGTCGTCAAAGCACGGATTTTTTGGAACGTTTTTGCTGATTCCACAGAAATTCCGATTGAACCTTCTATGGATACGGTCTCCTGTATGATCGATAATCTTCCCGAAGGCAATTATTCATTTGTGATTGTCACGTATGATAAGGAAGAAAATCAATCCGTACCACTGGAAGTATTTGGAAATACCTATGGGCAAAAGTATCAGGCCCGACTATTGGACAGACCGGTTTTAGCTTCCCAGCAGAAAAAGAACGGCGAAATGTTTATTGTCTGGGGCGTAGCCGACACCGCGGCGGGAGCATTCGCTACTGACATCAAATATGTGAACCTTGCTGGAGATACCGTACATAGAATTGTTAACTCAATGGTTGATTCGACGTTTTTTCAGGATTATTTAACCGGGACATCCTATTTTTACAGGACGCTGTTTCTGCCGGATTCTAATGCGCTTGACACGTTCCGGACGGCTTATTCCGAGCAGCATGTGGAAGAATATGTGCCGCCTGCAATGATAGACCTCAGCAGCCGTTATCTTAAAAATTTCACGGCGCCATTCCAAAGTGAGACGTACGATGGCGCAAGATGGGGGACGTTGAAAGATTGGGTTACAAATGACGTGATGCGTAATCAAGGTCCTGCCGGTAATAAAATTTACGGCGGATATGATAATATCAACAACTCAGGATCTTTTGGTCTGCAAAAATGGGGAGATGGTGATCCTGCGATTGTAAATGGGAAAATTTATCAGACTATTACCTTGCCTGCAGGAGATTACGAAGTGATATGGACAACAGAAGGCAACTCATCGGCGGTAAACCGTGGCACTGCGGAGCGCTATCTCGTAGTGGCCGAGGGCAGCACGCTCCCAGATCTTGCTGATTTAAGCGGTGCGTTGGGCAGTGTTTCTTTTGTGACGGGCGTAGACCGTTTCAATGTCAAGGTGGATTTTTCGTTGGCGGAATCTACGGAAGTATCGATCGGCATTTTGGTTAACTTTACCAGCGGTCAACAAGCAGTAAGAGCAGGTGGACTTCAGTTGTGGGGGCCCGATCTGTAATTCGATTTGTATTTATGTTTTTAGCTATTCAGTTTCCAATGAGACGATTTTTGATTGCTGTTGTGTTGTGGTTGGCTCCAGCTCTGTCGCTTGCCCAAATTACGTGGGATGGAAAACGACTTACCATCGAAAACGAGGCGATGACACAGGTAATCGCGTTTGATAAGGGTAGGGTTATGCCGTTGTCTATGCGGAGTAAGCAATTCGGAAAAGAATTACTGGCATCAACCGATAGCGTTCCCTGGTTTGAATTTGTAATTAATAATCAACTGGTGCACGCGTTGCAGTCTATATGGAAATATCAAAGCCATGAAGTGCGTAAGCTCGGCAACGGAGGAACAGAATTAGTCTTGCGGATAGCGGGGCAAAAGCAATTGAAAGGAATGATCGTAGAAGTGCACAAGCAATACTTTCCGTTTTCGACGCTGACAAGGGAAATGCTATTCCTGAAAGTAAAAGAAAGGCATCGATTTAATTTGAATAAACTCAACGGCGCGCTCCATTTTATTTTTCCGCAATATGCTTTTTCGGATAATCGTCCACAGACTCACTTGAAGGAAACCCGGATAGCATCGTATGCCCAAGAAGCATTGCCGGATTTCCAGCGTTCCTTCACGTCGGATCAACGGAATCGGGTGAACAACCTCGCCTATTGTCATATGTTTGCTCCTGACTCTTCATTCTTTTCATTGCAAGGAGGCGATAAGGTAAGTGTCAAAGGACCCTTTCAAACGACTCAGATGGAGGGCTACACGTTATTTAGTGCATATGAACATGCCTCGCAGGACACGCGCCGGGGGTTCGAGACGATGTATCAGCCAAGTGCCGGAGATCGATTTGCCAACGATGGGTCACAAGGTGTAATCGGTGAAAGCGATCTGGATAATACCGATGAAAGCCTGTGGTTTATTGGCTTGGAGACGTCCAAAAAGAATGACCAGTTAAAAATCGGTACGTCGATAAGAAGAGGAGGATATCTTGAGAACGAAGTCGTGGATTGGGCACACCCCTATGAAACCGTTTGGACAGCGGTAGCGTTTTACGAAGATTCCGCGGATACGGAGGCTATAATCCATCGGTATGTTATGGAACAGATAACCGATCATAAACCGGCGCGCCATCCTCATTTTTATTACAATACATGGGGGATGCAACGATCATCTGCCGATGTAAGAGGCGTTTTTACAGAAGCGCGTATTAAAGAAGAGATCGGTTATGCCGCGGAGTTAGGAGCCGAGTTATTTGTATTGGACGATGGCTGGGAAGTGACGCAAGGGGTATGGAAACCGAACCAACGGCTATCCGGTGGCATTGCGCCGTTGATTGCTGAAATCGAAAGCCGAGGTATGATTCCCGGAATCTGGCTGTCGCCCATGGGAATCGACGCTACGGCAGACCGGTTCAAAGAACATCCGGAGTGGGTAATATTGGACAAAAACGGGAACCCCGTCAAAGGGCAATGGAATCATCCTGTATTTGATTTGGTGGGCAGTTTTTATAATGTTTTTGTCAACGATTGTAAATGGTTGATTGATCAGGGTGTCCGTTATTTTAAGTGGGACGCTATCAACTCGTTCCCCAGTTCCCTCGCGGGGTTAGCCCATGGCGATAGCACATACAGTGCGCAAGAACGTAAGGATCGGTATGATTACCTCCTCCCTTTTTATGTAACGCGGGCTATGCGAACGTTACGGGAATATCATCCCGATGTGGTGGTAGAAATTGATGTGACCGAGCCCCAGCGTTGCATGGTCGGTTTGATGCCTTTACAAGAGGGGAAGTTTTTCTGGATGAACAACGGAGCTTCGGGCTATGGTGACTATAGTACCTATCGCAGCAAGTCGATGCGAAGTATTACAAATCGGTTTGCCGGGGTTTTGCCCAGCCAAGTATTCACATTTGCTGTATATCCGCATAACGCCGCACCGTTTTATGCACAACGATACCATGTCAACACGTCCATTGTAGGCGGTAATGGATTCTGGGGCAATCTAAAACAAACCAACGAGCAACAAAGGGCATCGGTCAATGCAACGGTTTCAAAGAGCAAACGGGTGCGTCCGCATATCGCTCAATTACCTACCCGGGTCCACGGACGCGTAGGCGGATCTCCGGAAGTGTATTCGTGTGTAAACGAGGCAACGGCCTATGGTCAAGTTGTTGGGTTTAGTGGCTCGGCGTTGTCTTACAGCCACCAATTCGAAGTAAATGACGCGCAATTTTTGGGCGTTCTCAATCATGCCTATTCATACGCCGATGGCATGCTCACCCTGCCATTCCAGTTCGCTATGCCCGATGACACGCGCGAAGCATTTATTTTGGGTAATGACGGTAAGGGAGTATCCATCGTGTCATCTACCGGATGGATTGATGACATTACCCTCGAGGGAAATGCCCTAAATATCCGCTTGGGTGCCGCGTCAGATTTGGTCTTGAAATTAAAGGCAAACGGCGTGACAACGATGTCCGTCGATAACCGGGAATTTCCTGTACCGCAAAAATCGGACAGTGATGTACTGCACTGTTCGGGAGAAGCCGGACAAGTTATTAAGATTACTTGGGAATAAAAGCGTAATGTCTTTTAATACATGGCCTTCTTTCGGTTTAAGGTAGTACCTTGCTTAAATGAGTTGACTTGTTAAAGTTTAATTTTAACAACCGTTTTTCCCGGCAATTTTTACGAAATTATGAGCTGTATTTTTTTGTAAAGCACAGCTCAAAAAAAACACAATTGCAATTTCCAATACAATATTTACAATTGAATTTTCGAAGCGCCCCGGCAATAACCCAGGCGATGACGGGATTTAATCCGCCTGGTTGTCCATGATCAGGCTTTCATTGGAGCCTTGAAATGCCCTTCGGTACTCTTTTGGGCTCTGTCCGGTGATTTCCCGGAACTGCCGATTGAAATAGGACAGATTTTTAAAGCCGCATTCATAGCATATGCGCAATACGTCCCATTCCTCGGTCAGAAGCAGGCTGGTGGCATGGGTGATGCGCACGTGGTTGACGAACTGCGAAAAGGTCTGTTCCATGCGCCTCTTGAAATACCGGCAAAAAGCAGCCTCGTTCAGGTAAATCAGTTCCGCGGCTTTCTTGCTGTCCAGGTCGCCCTTGAAATTTTCAATCACGTATTTCAAAACCGGTTCCAACCGGGCGGAATCTTTGTTGGTGAGTTTCATGACCGATTGGGTTTCATTCATCACTTCCAACGGTGGTGAAGCGAGCTGCGACAGGTGATTCAGCAATTGTAAAAAGAGAATCAATTCGTTCATGCCCTTCTCGCGGGGTATTTTTGAAAACAACGCATATACTTCGTCGTCCACTTGCTTTATTTGGACACCATAAGCTGCTTTGTTAAGCAATTCCTTTACTTGGACGTATTCCGTATTATCAAAAAAGCCACTTCCGAGAAAATCATCCTTGAAAAAAATGGCAATGGCATGAGCCGTTTCGCCGGATTCGATGAAAGACTTCTCGTTGTAGAAACAATGGCCAAAACCCGGCCCGAAAAGATAGACTTCCCCGCCGTTAAAGTTCACGATTTTTTTTCCGGCATAGAGCTTCCCATAACTCTTTTTTATCCAAATCAATTCATACAAATCATGGAAGTGGAAGGGCGAGGTAAAATACGTTTGGATATATTCCTTTGTCAGAAATCCGAGACCGGAAGGATGCGATTGATGTTCGAAAATGACTTTCATAACCGGTTGTTTTGTAAGGACAGTTGGCCCGATATCGAAGGGCATCTTTGCTACATAACTAGCAATAAGTTTTCACATTAACAAATTTTACGCGCTTTCTTCTGCATACGTAAATATTGTATCGGTAATGGCAAATGAGGTGGTGTCAAACCCGAGGGACGACGGATACTTTTGCTTCATCCAATTATAATCGATTGAAGCGTGGTGTGGTCAATGTGAGATTATTCATCTTTTACAGATTAAAATATGACCAAACAAAATGATGTGGAAATTATGAAAGAGAAAGGTAAACAAATTCCGGGTATCAAGTTGTGCATGGCGTTGTGTTGGTGGGTGGCCTTCAGTGCCAGTGCTGCCGCACAGCAAGCGAACACGATAACGGGAACCGTCAGGGACTCGGTGACCAGTGAACCGCTGGCGGGCGTAACCGTTGAGGCAGCCGACGGGTCATCGGTACAGACCGATCCATCGGGAGCATTTTCCATCCGGACATCGCTGCCGGCAACCCTTGTTTTTACGTATGTGGGTTATCATCAAACCCGCCTTGAAGTAACCGAACGCCAACCTCTGGTGATCCGATTGGCTCCTTCGTCGGAAGACCTTGAAGAGGTTGTGGTAATTGGATACGGCACCCAAAAAAAGACGTCGTTAACGGCTGCCGTATCCACACTCAAAGGCGACGATATACAGTCGGTGCCCGTTGCGAATTTGAGCAACACGTTGGGCGGCCGTGTGGCGGGTGTCATTGTGAAACAAGGGTCTGGCGAACCCGGAAGGGACGGTTCGAATATTTTTATCCGGGGAATTTCGTCAACGGGTAACAGCCAACCGCTGCTGGTGGTAGATGGGATACCCCGTGATTTCACCCAATTGGACCCCAATAACATAGAAACATTTACGATTCTGAAAGACGCGGCAGCGGTGGCGCCTTACGGTGTGGCGGGAGCAAACGGTGTGGTGTTGGTCACGACCAAGCGTGGAAAGCAGGGTAAAGCGACCTTGACGTACAATGGCTATGTCGGATTCCAGAATCCGACGGTATTGCCCGCTTATTTGAGCTCTTACGAAGAAGCGTCTTTGAAAAATCGGGCGGCAGAAAATGTCGGACTGCCGGCGCCGTTTTCCGATTATGCCTTGCAGAAATTTAAGGATGGATCGGATCCGGATGCCTATCCAAACCACGACGTGTGGAATCACATTGTTTCCCGCGATGCCTTGTTGACCAATCACGGCATTGAACTGTCGGGGGGATCCGAGTCGGTGCGCTATTATGGAAGCTTCGGGTACCAAAAGCAAGATGGGATGTGGAAAACCACGACCACCGACCGGTTTAACTGGGCGGTCAACCTCGAAGTGGACGCAACCCGATCCACAAAGATTACGGCGAGTATAATCGGCCGCTCCAATAGCAGGCGTTATCCCCCGTCGGATCAGAATTTGGGCGGAGCGGGACGTACCGGAAGGATATTTGAGTTGGCGGGCTTCGCCCAGGTTGGCTATGGCCCGTTATTTTTCAGCAACGGCATGTTCGGCAACTATGTATCCTCGGCAATTTTTGGTACCGGCTATGAAAAAGTAAAGAACAATCCGCAGTTTAACCAACTTACCGTAGATCAAAAAATCCCGTTTATCGAAGGGCTTTCGTTTAAGGGCACGTTTGCCTACGACCCGGAGTTTGTGGATTCGAAATTATGGAAGACTCCCATGCACGTTGCTACGATAGATACCACACAACGTCCCTATGTCATTACCGATGCCTTATTTGGTGATCCGAAACCGTTGTTGGTCGAGAGTTTCAGAAAATATCAGCAATATACCTACCAAGCAAGTTTTAACTACGCCCGCTCGTTTTCGCGAAACGATATCAGCGCGTTGGTAGCGTTTGAATCCAAGACCAATTCCACACGGGGTACCGATGTGATCAGAAGAAACTATAACCTGATCATCGACGAGGTGGATATGGGAAGCCCAAATCCGGTGGATCGGGAAGTTGCGGGTACTTCAAGTAGGGCGAAACAACTCGGCTTGGTGTACCGGCTTACGTACGGGTATGCCGATAGATATTTATTGGAAGCAAGTGGACGGTATGACGGCAGTTATTATTTTGCGCCCGGCAATCGGTTTGGTTTCTTTCCGGCCTTTTCAGTGGGCTGGCGGATTTCGGAAGAGCAGTTTATCAAAGACCGCGTAAACTGGCTGACGAACCTGAAAGTAAGGGGGTCGTACGGCGAAGTTGGGGCATTGGCGGGCAGTCCCTTTCAATACTTGAGCACCTATGGCGTAGTTGGTACGGCCTACGCTTTCAACGGAACGGCGGTACAAGGCGTTTATGAGCGGGCGGAACCCAATCCCAACATCACATGGGAACGGGCAAAAAAGATGGATGTTGGACTGGAAGCCGGTCTTTGGAACGATCAACTTTCTCTGGAGGTCGATTATTTTTATGAGAAACGGTCAAATATGCTGCTGAATCCCAACGTCGTCATTCCCGTGGAGTACGGAATCGGATTAAGCCAGGAAAATGCGGGCATCATGAGCAACCGGGGAATCGAATTCTCGTTCCGGGCTTCGCGTGCGCTGTCCAGCGACCTGAGTGTATCGCTGGGCGGCAATTTCACCTACGCAAAAAACAAACTGTTGCAGGTATTCGAAACGGACGTTACCTATAACAATCCGAATCGGCGATTGACGGGCCGATCGCTGGGGACGCAATTCGGATACCGGTCGGTGGGGTATTTCCAGGAAGCTGATTTTGACGGAAGCGGAAAGTTAAAGCCCGGTATTGCAACGCAACCTTGGGAGGCTGTCCAGCCGGGAGACATCCGCTACGACGATGTTGACGGGAATGGCAAAATAGATGAGAATGACTTTGTTCCGATCGGTTATCCTACGGGGGCACCGGGAATATTGTATGGGTTTTCACCTTCGGTGACGTTTAGGAATTTTTCACTGGAAGCCTTATTTCAAGGGGCGGCAAATACCAATTGGTATTACCACCCGTCGTCTATCATGCCGTTTTGGAACGGGATGAAGCCTTATAAACATAACCTTGACTATTGGACACCTGAAAATACCGATGCTCTTAATCCGAGGCTAACGCCTTCGCCAACCACGAATAATTCGGTAACTTCATCGTTCTGGATGGGTAACGCAGCGTATTTACGGTTGAAAACCGTTACGCTCTCGTATGCCTTGCCTGCTGCATGGGCTTCGCGTATGCGTTTGCAGAGCGCGCGCCTCTATGTGGCGGGACAGAATTTATTGACCTGGACCGACCTGCTGTATGATCCAGAAATCGGGACGAACAATTCGTACGCGCCGACAAGTGCTTGGACGTATCCTCAGCAAAAGGTGATGTCGTTTGGGTTAACCGTTGTGTATTAATTTTAGTTAATGTCATGAAACACGTAAATCTAACTAAACCGGTTGTCGCTTGGAGTACGCTGATAACCGTGATCATCTGTTTCACTGCATGTGATGAAACGCTGGATGTGGCTCCGAAAGACCAGATTGCAGACGAAACGCTTTGGGAAACGACCGATAACGCCGACCTGTTTTTGAATGCGATTTATACCGCGATTCCGAGTCCGGTTGGAAGCGGTGATCCCTTGGAGAATTTTACCGACAATTCGGTCAACGGGGTAGCGGGGCGCTACAGTTCGACGGTATATGGCAACTCGAGCTACACGCCAAGTAATGGGCCAAGCCAGTGGGGGCATTACACCAACATACGGAAGTGTAATGTATTCATTCAAAAAGTCAGTGAATCTACCTTGCCGGAAGATTGGAAGGTTCTCCGTTTAGCGGAGGCGCGGTTTCTGCGGGCATATTTTTATTCACTACTTGCCCTGCATCATGGCGGGGTTCCGGTCATCACCGATGTCTTGGATCGGTATACGCAAGGCGAAGAAATTTTCAGGGCCCGGAATACGTTTGAAGAAACGATACAGTTTATTACGGCCGAATGCAGCCAGATTGCCGGGGATTTGCCGTTGACGGCGCCCTCGGGAAGGATCACCAAAGGAGCTGCACTGACCCTGAAAGCCTGGTGTGAGCTTTTCAGCGCCAGCCCCCTTTACAATGTTACCGATGATAAGGCGAAATGGCAGTTGGCTGCGGATAGCTACAAGCAGGTCATGAACCTGGGCGTGTATGAAATGTTTCCCGACTACGGTACCCTCTTTCTGGAGACAAACAACCACAACAGCGAGGTCATTTTTGATCGGGTGCATTTGGGAGGAACCGCACTTGCCAACACGCGTGCTCAAAACTATGGGCCTACCTTTGTGAATGGGGTTGCCAGGGCATGGGCGGGCTCCAATCCGACGCAGGAACTGGTCGATGCGTATCTGATGGCCAATGGATTACCGATCGATGATCCCGCTTCCGGCTATGATCCGCAAAACCCTTATGTGGATCGTGAACAGCGGTTCTATACGGACATTATCTACGATGGCGCGGAATGGCTGGGGTATCCCATCATTATGAAGCGTGGTGTGGGAAGTAAGAATCAGACCGATTTGAGCGATAATAACGAAGCGACCAACACGGGCTATTACTGGAGAAAAGCGGTAGATCCGCAATATGCAAACCTGGGAAATATCGGAAATGGCGCCCATTTTATTATTTTTAGGTACGCAGAAGTGCTCCTTGGTTACGCGGAAGCACAAAATGAAGCCGTAGGCCCCGACCTTTCGGTGTACGAGGCGGTGAACCTGGTGAGGAAACGGGTGGACTTGCCCCCCGTTGACGAGGGGCTGAATCGGGAGCAGATGCGGAAGGTAATAGATCGCGAGCGCCGGGTGGAACTTGCGTCGGAAGACAAACGGTGGTATGACATCATCCGGTGGAAGAAAGCGGAACACGTATTAAATGGCCGTTTACACGCGGTGTCGATCGAACTGGAAAACGGGAAATGGACGTACAAATCGGTGCCAGCGGGCGGGGGGACAAGGGTGTTTTTCCCGGAAAAGAACTATGTTTACCCAATTCCGCAGTCGGCAATGGATGCCAACCCCAAATTAGTACAGAACCCAAATTATGATTGATATGAAGTTTATTTTTTTGACAGGTTGTTTCCTGCTGAGCCTCCAAGGTTTTGCGCAGAAAAAACACGAGGTTGCCGTGGAATGGAGAGAAACGCCTGCTTCAGGGAGTTTTCAGGCCACCAACGGCAGTCTTTCGGCGGTTAAGGTTGTCCGAGGTCAGGGAAAAGCCAAAGGAAGTGAGTTCAGTTTTTCTTCAAACAAAGCAGGACGCATACAGCTGACGGTGGATGCTGCGGAGCAACCGGCAGGAAGCCATGCCACGGTGGTCACGTTGAATGCCTCCAAAGGCTCGTTTTCCTTTTTCCTTCGGGATGTGACCGAGGAATATCCGATTTATTTGCCCGATTATGGGGTGGTTGTACTCAAGGCGGACGACCCACGTAGCTACGAGGCCATTGAAAAGGAGGTTCTTTCCCGGAAACGCATGACGAAGATTCAACGTCTGACAGCGGCATCGGCAGAAACTTCCTTTGAATCGGTCGAAGATCGTGTGCGCGATATGTCGGTACCTACCTGGTTAGGTATCAGTCGGGACTTCCGGATTTTTGAGGTCGCAGACTGCCTGCCCGATGCGGCACGGGGCGAGGCGAACATCATTTCACCGAAGCGCTCTTCGTCTCCGTTACTATTGCCTGAAACGGAAAACGCTCCGGTGAATTACCTGTATACTGTAGGTCGCGGTATAGGCGTGGAGGATAACATTTCCCGCCGGCTTGAACAGGGAGTCATGCCCATATTGCACAGCACATTGAAGGACGATGACATCCGGTATCAATCCACCTCCTTTGTCTCGCTTGAAAAATCACCGTTTTCATCCCAAACGCCTATCGGAACCGACTTTCTAGTGGCAGATAGTTACAGCGGTGGGCACATGTTTACCGAAAAGCAGCAGGAAGTGTTGGCCCAGAGGCGGGAGAAGGAGCTCGATCCCTCGGAAGAGACCGTCCTATACTTCCGGTCGGAAGCCACAAATACCGGAGCGGTGCCGCGTTATGCGTGGTTCAAAACACCGCGCCCCGGAACGGGATGGCATCATAAAAGTGCCTATTCGTTTGACGGCACCACCGGCTTTTCAACCTATGCTTCCGGAAGGGTGTTTTGCATCTCCCGGTTAAATGGAAAGCCCTTGCCGAACGAGGAAATAGCGGTTCTGTTGCAGCCCAACGAAAAAGTGGTATTCGAGTTTTTGGTTCCGCACAGCCCGGTTTCCCAGGAGCGGGCAATCGTGCTGAAAACCCAATCTTTTCAACAACGTTATGAGGAAGCCAAAGCTTTCTGGCGGGAGAAGCTCGACCAAGCTGCGCGGATTCGGCTACCGGAAAAGCGCATAGAAGAAATGTTGCAGGCCGGTCTGCTGCACTTGGATCTGATCACATTTGGCAAAGACCCCGCGGGCACACTGGCGCCTAATATCGGTGTGTATTCTCCCATCGGTACCGAAAGTGCACCGATTATCCAGTTTTACAATTCCATGGGCTGGCAGGACGTGGCTAAGCGCTCGCTTACCTATTTTTTGGATAAGCAGCATGACGATGGTTTTATCCAGAATTTTGGGGGATACATGGTGGAAACCGGCGCTGCCCTTTGGACGATGGGTGAATATTTCTGGTATACGGCCGACAAGGAATGGGCCCGGCAGGTGGCGCCGAAACTACTGAAATCATGCGATTTTCTTATCGCGTGGCGCGACCGGAACAAAAAGGAGGAACTGCGTGGCCGCGGATACGGTATGATTGAAGGAAAAGTAGCCGACCCGGAAGATCATTTTCACCAATTCATGCTGAACGGATACGCATATATGGGGTTGAGCCGGATCGCGGAAATCCTGGCGGCCATCGATTCCGACCAGGCCAACCGGATTGGCAAGGAAGCGGCCGCCTGGAAAGCGGATATCCGCGAATCGTTTTTTAACGTAATGGCGTTATCGCCCGTGGTGCCGTTGGGCGATGGCACCTGGTGCCCTACGGTTCCTCCCTGGACGGAAGCAACCGGACTGCGGGCACTTTACCTGAAACCCGAGGCCTTTTGGTCGCACGGTACGGTCACGGTCTCCGATGCGATGCTGGGACCGCTATACCTGGTTTTCTGCGAGGTGCTGGACGCAGATGAACCGGCGGCAAAGATGCTGCTGGATTATCACAGTGAGCTGTTTTATCAGGGAAATGCCGCTTTTAGCCAACCCTATTACAGTCGACACAACTGGATGCAAGCCAAGCTGGGGATGACCAAACCGTTTCTCGAAACATACTACAGTACGTTTGCTGCGCTGGCAGATCGGGAGACGTATACGTTCTGGGAGCACCTGTATAAGGTGAGCCCGCACAAGACCCATGAAGAAGGTTGGTTTCTGATGGAAACCCGCTGGATGCTGTACCAGGAAGCCGGCGACACGCTTAGTTTGTTCAAGACCATTCCGCGGAAATGGTTGAACGATGGGGAGACCATCGAATTGACGGGCGTACAAAGCTATTTCGGCAAGCTGAACGTGAAAGCTACTTCGCATGTGGGCAAGGGATTCATCGAGGCGTCCGTCGAAAGCGATCCCGCGAGGAAACCAAATGTGGTTACGATTCGTTTGCCACATCCTGAGCATAAGGAACCGGTAAGTGTAGAAGGAGGTGTGTACGACCAAAAGACAGAGACGGTAACCGTTTCGTCATTCGGCGGGAAGTCAACGGTTGTCATTCGTTATTGACCTACGTATGGCACCGGACAACACCTTTGACATCCTCACGATCGTTGGCTATTTCGTGCTGATCCTTGGCGTGGGCTTATGGTCCGGGCGGGGTAAGAAAGGAAGCGCAGCGAATTACTTTGTCTCGAAAGGAACGCTCCCGTTTTGGGCGATCGGGGCGGCGTATGTCGCCTCGGGCTTGAATCCGGAGCAACTCATCGGTATGAACGGAATGGGCTATTTGGTGGGACTGCCATTGGTTAATTCGTATCTGATTGCCATTTTGGTGTACAGTGCGCTTATCTTTTTCTTTTTTCCGCTCTACCTGCGCAATAACATCATGACAATGCCGCAATACCTGGGCTTTCGCTTCAGTAAAGGAAGTCAGGATATATTCAGCGTGTTGCTGTTGCTGAGCTACATCCTGCTGAACCTTTCCGTGATTCTGTACGGAGGCGCCAAGCTTTTCGAGGGCATCTATGGCGTTCCGGTTTGGCTGGGTGTATTGATTCTCGGCTTGATTGCCGGTGCTTATACGATGTATGGGGGCATGAAATTCGTGATCAACGCGGCGTTGTTTGATTTCCTGCTCGTTTTTACGGCGGGCGCGATTCTGTTTGTTCTGGGTTACCTGAAACTGGACAATGGATGGCGTGACGTGGTGGAGCACGCACCGGGTGGTTTTCACCTGATGCAGCCGATGGATACGCCGGTGATGCCCTGGCATGCGGTTCTCTTTTCTCTGTTCAACCTGCAGCTGTTTTATTCCTGCATCAATCAGGCTCTCGTGCAACGCGGACTCGGGGCCAGGAGTGAGTGGGATGTGCGCATGGCGATTGTCTTGGCGGCTGTCTTTGTGCTGTTCAGGCCGTTTATTGAGATTTTTCCGGGAATGATTGCCCGCGCGCTTGCCTTTACCGGGCATGAGGAGTTTAAGATCCTGCCGGGCGAGGTGGACAATGTGTATCCGATGTTGATCAATAACCTGATTCCTACAGGTTTGAAAGGGCTCGTTTTGATTGGCACGCTGGCTACGGTCATGTCTACCACCGCTGCTTTTCTGAATTCCATTTCAACGTTGTTTACCTACGACGTTTACAAAAAGTGGATCAATAAGGAGGCTACCGATAAAAAATTAGTGCGGGTAGGCGTATTGACAACGCTCTCGCTGATGGTATTCAGCATTCTCTATGCACCGGTAATCGCCAATTTTGGTGGCATATTTTTGTATTTCCAATCGCTGTCTACTTACCTGGCCGTGCCGGTAGCTACCTGCTTTCTAGCGGGTATGTTTTGGAAACGGGCAACACCCGCGGCTGCGTTAACCGTGATGATTGCGGGCATTCCATTGGGGGCATTGATCCAGCTGGTTTTGATCCCTTGGCTGTTTTCCCAAGAGACGATAGCTGCATATAGCCTGACCAATTTTTACGTAACCGGGGGCATTACGCAGGTATGCTGCGCCGTCCTGATGATCGTGGTCAGTTTAAACAGCAAACCCCGGGATATAAACGAAATCAGATCGTATGTATGGACCCCTGAACTATTGCGACTGCCCCCGCAGGAAATCCGGCCACCGTGGTGGCGATCGGTATGGCTGTGGTGGAGCATAATCGTCGTGGTGTATATTGGATTTTATGTGATGCTGTGGTAAATGATGCCGAGCGTTAAAACGATAGATTGATATATGACAAGTAAACAAACCGTACTATGCCTGATGGCCCACCCCGACGATGCGGAGATCCTAAGTGGGGGTACGTTGGCCTTGCTGGCGCAGCAAGGCTGGAATGTGGTGATTGCAACCATGACACCCGGGCAGGCCGGCTCTACAACGTTGGGACCGGATGAAATCAGCGTCGTGCGCAGGCAGGAGGCGGCAGCGGCAGCCGCGCTTCTCCAGGGGAGTTACCACTGTGTGGAGTGCGAAGATGTATTCATTTTGTATGATAAGCCGACCTTACTGAACGTAATAAAACTCTTCCGGCAGGTACGCCCGGATCTGGTGATTACGGCCAGCCCCTCGGATTATATGCTCGACCACGAAATCACGAGCCACCTCGCGCAAACGGCCTGCATGGCCGCGACCATTCCGAATATCCGGATCGAGGGAACGGTGCCAACTCAGCAGGTACCCCATTTGTACTATGCCGATCCGATACAGGGAAAAGACCGATTCGGCCAATCAATTGTGGCAAATATAGGGATAGACATCAGCTCGGTCATGCCCATGAAGGAAGCGATGCTGTACTGCCACAAAAGCCAGCGGGCTTGGTTGCAAAAGATTTCCGGTGTGGATGAGTATGTCATCATGATGAAGGAATTCTCTGCAAAGAATGGCGCCCGGATCGGCTGCGAATATGCCGAAGGTTACCGCCAGCACCTAGGGTTTAGCTATCCGCAGGATGACTTGCTGAAAAATGAACTGGCAACATGGACACATGAAGGAAAATAAGATGGTGAGATTTTCGAAACATCAGGTGAATGGACTGGAAGTGCTCGCCGGTGAAAACGACGACATCCGGTTTGAAATGGTTCCCGCGCTAGGCGGTAAATTAACCAGCGTGTTTAACAAGAAATTGCAAAAGGAATTTCTTTGGCACAATGCGGAGTTGGCGTTAGCAGAAAATAACGCGGGAGATGACTACGATAGCAATTTTTGGGGTGGCATTGACGAATTGCTGCCCAATGACATACCCGAGACTGTAGACGGGATCGAGTATCCGGACCATGGAGAACTCTGGACAACCCGGTTGGCCTATACGCTTACGAACGATGGCATATCTGTGTTCGGGCAGTTGCCCAAGAGTAGTCTATTTTACACAAAGACGGTTTCCCTTCTGGAAGGCAGCGGTATCCAATTGGCTTACGAGATTGCGAACCGTGCCGACAGCCGGCGGCACTTTTTATGGAAACTGCATGCGGCGTTGCGTATCGCACCGGGCGACCGGCTTGAAAGTCCTGCGACAAAAGCACGTGTGGTTTATCCGCAATCTTCGCGTTTCGGAAACGAGGATGAATTCGATTGGCCGGTGATAGACGGAGTGGACGCGGCGTTGGTGCCGGATAAAAATGGGACGATGGATTTTTTCTACCTCTATGATTCGCCGGAAAGCAATATGAGCCTGGTAAGCAAGGAGGGGAACCACCGGTTTACGTATCGGTATGACGGTGCTGTTTTCCCGTACCAGTGGTATTTTGCCTCCTACGGACAGTTCCGCAATCATTATACAGCCATATTGGAACCGGCTTCGGCGATGCCGGTCGGCGTAAACGAAGCTGCCGCGCTGGGGCAGTGTTCGGTGCTGGAACCGGGGGAAGCCCTGCATACGGTGGTTACGATTCATGCGGGGGCAACGCACGAAATCAACAAACGAAACTAAGTTAAAAACAAACGGAAAAACGTTAAAACATGAAGATAGAATCAGTCGATTTTTTTTACCTGAGCATGCCTGAAGTATTGGACATTGGCGATGGCAGTCAGGATGCCGTATTGGTACGGGTAAGGGCCGGTGGCCTGGAAGGCTGGGGGGAATGTGAGGCAGCGCCGCTGCCCACGATTGCCGCGTATGTATGCCCCATGTCCCACAGCGCGTGCAAGCCGGTCAAACATTCGGTAGAAGGCATGGACCTGAACGAACCGGCCGACATCCATAAAATTGCCCGGAACGTACATGCAAATAGTTTTGACCTGCTACAGGCAGATCACACCCTGTCCGGTATCGACATTGCGCTTTGGGACCTATTGGGCAAAAAGCTGGATGAACCGGTATACCGGTTGTTGGGCTATAAAAAAGCGTTTTCCAAAATACCCTATGCATCCCAATTGTTTGGGGATACACCGGAAGAAACCTACGAAAAGGCCCGGCAGTCCGGAGGCTCGGGGTACCGGGCCGTCAAGTTCGGTTGGGGGCCGATCGGCCGTGGGTCTGTGGCGGAAGATGCCGCGCATTTCCATGCGGCACGGGAAGGTTTGGGTACCGATGCCTACCTCATGGTCGACATCGGCACCGTATGGGGCGAAGACGTAGCATCGGCAAAAGAGCGACTGGCCGCACTCTCGGCAGTCAATGCCTATTGGCTGGAAGAACCGTTTGCCAATATGGCGTTGGGTGCGTATCGCCAACTGGCGGATGGCGAACCCCGCGTCCCCTTGGCCGCGGGAGAAGGGTGCAACAGCTATGTACAGGCCGCCGCGATGTTGGATTACGCCGGATTGCAATTTATCCAGATCGATACCGGGAGAATTGGCGGAATTACACCCGCTAAGCGGGTCGCCGACGATGCGGTACGGAAGGGGATTAGTTACGTCAACCACACGTTTACGTCGCATTTGGCCTTGAGTGCGTCACTGCAACCGTATGCGGGCGTCGAAAAAGATGTGATTTGTGAATATCCCGTCGAGCCCAAGCAACTGGCACTGGATATCACGACCAATAAGATGGCGCTGAATGCCGAGGGGCGCGTGGAAGTGCCCGAAGCGCCCGGGTTGGGAATGTCGGTTAACATGGACTCCTTGCGAACGTACGTCGTGGATACCGAAATTAAGATAAAAGGCACCTTGGTTTACCAAACCCCCGCATTGTAAGATGATAAGCGAACGATTCAAAGGTCAGGTAGCGGTGATTTCCGGTGGCGGAGAGGGTTTGGGTAAAGCCATTGCACAGCGGTTGGCCGCCGAAGGTGCCCGATTGGCCATCGTGGATGTTAATCGGGAAAAACTGGCGGAATCCGTCGAAACGTTGGCGATGGAGGGGCACGAAGTCGTGGGGGAAGCTGTCGATGTTTCGAACGAAGAAGCGGTAAAGGGTTGTTTTGAACGCATTATGGAGCGCTTTGGGCGGGTCGATGTCATGGTCAATTCGGCGGGCATCGTGGGCCCGACCCGTACGTCGATCTTGGATTATTCCGTAGCGGATTTTGACAGAATCTACGCGGTTAATCTCAGGGGAGCCTTTTTGATGGCTAAGTACGCACTGAAGCCCATGGCCGAAAAGGGGTACGGGCGTATCGTCCTTATTGCGTCCATAGCCGGTAAGGAAGGGAATCCGTATATGTCGGGTTATTCGGCCACGAAGGCGGGCGTAATCGGGCTGGTCAAAGGACTGGGAAAGGAATTTGCCACCACCGGGATCACCGTCAACGGACTAGCGCCGGCGGTGATCCGGACGGCAATGAACGCGGATACCCATCCCGAACAACTCGCCTATATGACAAGTAAGATACCGATGGGCCGGTTGGGTACCGTGGAAGAAGTAGCCGCGGCGACCAGCTTTATTGCCTCGCCGGAAAATAGTTTTTCAACAGGTTTTATCTACGACATATCAGGTGGCAGGGCCACATACTAACAGGATGGCAAGAAAAAAAGTAGTTGTATTAGGCGGGTCGTCAGGAATCGGAAAAGCGATTGCCGAACGTTTTGCGCGGGAGGACTATCAGGTGATTATCGCATCGTCTGATCCCGCAAAATTGGAGGCGGCGAGGGCGTGTTTGGCGGGGCCGGACCACGAAACGTTCCAATTGGATATCCGGAGCGAAGCCCAGCTGAAGGCGTTTGCGTTGCATATGCAGCATACCTATGGAAATTTTGATGTGCTGATCAATAGTGTTGGGATTTCCGAACATTTGCATGCTGTGGATTCGGGGTTTGAGGAATGGGACAACGCCATACAGGTAATGCTCTACGGGACGGTTAAGAGCTGTCGGGTATTGGTTCCGTTGCTGAAATCAGGTGGACGTATCATTCACATCACTTCCATCCATCACAGCCGGGTCGAAAAAGGGAGTTCTGCGTATGGAATGGCGAAAGCAGCCATTACCCAATTCACGCGCTCATTGGCGTTGGAACTGGCACCGCACGGCATACTTGCCAATACCATCGCTCCGGGTTTCATCAATACCCCGATGTCGATTGACCCTAACGGACGGAATGAATTGGAAACAGAATGGTTTTACGATAATTATGTAAAATATGAACATCTGCCACTGAAACGTGCCGGCCGTCCTGAGGAAGTGGCCGGAGTGGCTCTTTTTCTGGCTGGCCCTGACGCGACGTATATGACGGGATCGGTGCTGACGGTGGACGGCGGATTGACGATCACGTTTTGACAAGGGATGTCCCACGGCCTCCCACGGCCCGGTTCAGCTGTCGGTATTCCTTCGGTGAGGTTCCGATGTGTTTTTTGAATAACCGCGAAAAATAATAGGGATTGTCATAGCCGAGTTCCAGGGCAATCTCCTTGACGTGATTGGTTCCGAAATAAAGAAGCTGACAGGCTTTTTGCATTTTTAAGTGGATGAAATAGTCGATGGGTGCCATGTTGGTGGCTTTACGGAAAAGCGAAGAAAAATGAGAGGCCGACATTCGATGTTTTAACGCGAGCTGTTCGACCGTAAGCTTCTTTTGTAGGTTATTGCGCATTTCTTCAATGGTTTTCGTAATAATGTCTCCGGTATCTCTGTCCGCGACGTGCCGCTCTGGGAAGAGAAACGTGGCAATCAAATGGAAAAGCGAGAAGGAGGCACTGATCAGGTTTTCATGGCTGTACCCCATCTCCAAGGTCTTGTATATGGTATGCCAAATCCGAATGGAGTTTTCATTTGCGGGAATTGAAACTGGGCGAAAAGAAGTCGTGATATGGAGTGATTGATTAATTGCGTCGATCTGGTCGCTGGTGTAATGAAACCAGTAGATGGACCACGGCGTTGATTCATCTGCCCAATAACAGATGTACCTATCGGTGGCCGGTATCAATATGAATTGGTTTGCGTTGACTTCGTATTGCTTATTATCAAGTATACAATACCCTTTGCCCCAGGTACAGTAGATCAGGATATTTTCAGAACATCCCGTTTTTCTTTCCCGGTAATGGTGCGCTGCTTTTGGAAAATAACCGATCTGGGTGATATACAAATGAAATAGTGCGGGTGTTCGCTGTTTGGCATCTTTCAAGATCTTTTCAGGAATGTAGATCACTTTTTCTCCCTCGAACCCGTCCCGGATTTTTCGTTTTCTTTGCAAGTCTTTCATGTCGGCCTGATCTAATCGAATAATGCATGAAATATACATAAAACCTCCGTTAAATCTATTTGAGGTGGTATTAATACATCGTTGGCGAGGTGGAATAAATCGAAAAGTGTATTTTTATAATGGGATAATGCATTTTTTGCTCTTGTTGGAGTGCCTAATTTAGCCAGGTAAACTTAATAAACATGCCGATAGATTTATCCGTTTCCAGAAGAGGGTTCCTCCGTGCGGCGGCACTGCTTTCCCCGGTACTGCTTGGTGGCAACGCCTTTTCAATGGGCCGTCTTCCTTTCCGTTTTATCCAACATCCGCCGGTTCCATTCCCGCATTTTCCCAGCCGGTTGCACGCATTTGTCTGGCGAAATTGGAACTTGGTTCCCCTGGCGCGAATGGCGTCGATACTGGGAGCCAGCGAAAACCAACTCCTCAAGCTGGGACAGGCGATGGGGCTAGGTCGGCCGAAGCCGGTATCCGATGAGCAATGGAGGCGGAGTTACGTGACGATTATCCGAAGGAATTGGCACCTGCTTCCGAAAACGCAACTCGAAGAGCTGTTGGGCTGGACTGCGGAACAAATGGAGTTTACGCTTCAGGAAGACGATTTCCTGAATGTGAAATTGGGTAATCTGAAGCCCGATTGCGAAGTGCTCACCTGGTCTTCTTCGACCGATAAAAGCGCTGAAAATTGGGTTCGGGAAGTGGTCAAACAGGAATTTTCGGAGTTGCATATAGCCCGGGAAGAACCACTATTCCAGTTTGTTAAGGACCTTTCGGCCGCGCCTAAACACCGCACAGAAGCCCTAACGTCAAACTTTTCACCCCGGTTTGGATACGGATATTTTACGTTATTTGGAGATCCGCTACTCGACACGGACCTCGATCCGTATCCAGACGGATACCTGCAGCGGATGGCAGCTGCGGGATTGGACGGGACCTGGATGCACATTGTGCTGAGTAATCTGACGCCTTTTCCCTGGGATCCCGCCGTTAGTAAGGGCTGGGAAACACGATTGGCCAATCTCAAGAAGTTGGTCGAAAAGTGTAAGCGTCAGGGCATTGGTATCTATCTGTATCTCAATGAGCCGAGGCGTCAACCATTGCCATTTTTTGAGAAGCATCCGGAGCTTAAAGGCGTGACAAGTGGGCAGCACGCGGCGTTATGCACCAGTCATCCCGATGTCCAGAACTACCTGGAAAATGCAATCGCGCAGATTGTGTCGGCAGTGCCCGATTTGGCTGGTTTCTTTACAATCTCGGCATCCGAAAACCCCACGCATTGCTGGTCGCATTTTAAAGGGGATACGTGCCCCCGTTGCGCTTCGAAGGGGCCAGAAGCCGTCATTGTGGAACTCCACCGCGTCTATGAAAGCGGAATCCGGAAGGGAATGGAAAGGTACCGGAAAGCCAACAGCGCGTATACCGGTTCCGGCCCGCAGCTGATCTTATGGGACTGGGCTTGGCCGGATGGGTGGGCTGAAAATATTATTCCGAAGTTGCCTTCCAATATTTCGTATATGTGTGTCAGCGAATGGAGTCTGCCCACCCATAGAGGGGGCGTAGAAGGGAAGGTGGGTGAATATTCCATTTCCGCAATCGGTCCGGGTCCACGGGCGAAAAGGCACTGGGCCATCGCGCGCGAACACGGCCTCCGGATTTTGGCAAAGATACAGGCCGGCACGACCTGGGAGTGCGGCGGCGTACCTTATATCCCGGCACTGGAAAATGTGGCACAGCATATCGTCAATCTCCGGGATGAAAAGGTGAGTGGATTGCTGACCGGGTGGACGCTCGGCGGCTATCCGGGTTCGCCGAATCTGGAAGTGGTTTCGGTGATCGGGAGCGATGACCGTATTTCTGTGCGTGACGCCCTGACACAGGTGGCGAAAAGGCGTTACGGCGCAGCGGCCGAAGATATGGTGGAGGCTTGGTATGGGTTTAGTAAAGCTTTTCGGGAATTTCCCTACCACATCGGTGTGGTCTACCAAGCACCCGTGCACTCAGGCCCGGCCAATCTATTGTGGAAAGAGGCTACAGGCTATTCCTCAACGATGGTAGGGATCGGTTACGACGATTTAAAAGGCTGGCGATCGATTTATCCCGAAGAGGTGTTTATCAGCCAGTTGTATCGGGTTGCGGAAGGATTTGACAGTTCGTTGGCCACCTTGAATGAACGAACGAAATCCCTGACGTTAACGAAGGAACAACGGTTGGAATTTGAGCGGGAGTTGAGTATTGCCGAAGCGGTAGCGATCCTGTATAGAAGCGTGGCCAATCAGGCGGATTTTATCCGGCACCGCGATCAGCTCGGCACCGTAGCTGATCGCTCAGGGGCGAAATCGCGGCTGAAGGAGTTGCTGTTGAGTGAAATCAAGCTGGCCCGTCGCCTTTATGAACTGCAATCTGCGGATTCGCGCATCGGTTTCGAAGCCACGAACCATTATTTTTATGTGCCTGACGACCTGATGGAGAAGGTGCTCAATTGCCGGTACCTGCTCGAAAATTGGGTGGAGAAGATCTAGTAACGAAGTAGATAAACCAAGGTAGATGCGATACGAATTCATGTTTCCTTCCCAAATACGGGAGGCGATTGCGAACAACACGCCCGTTGTGCTGGCGTTGGGGGTGTTGGAATACCACGGGGAACACCTTTGCACCGGCGTCGATACACTCGTGATTACCCGGGCGCTGGACGAACTGGAAAAGGAGATGCCACTGGTCATTTTTCCGCCGTTTTATTACGGTGCCAGCAGCTTTGCCGTGGCGCCGGTAAGCCAGGGCAGTGTCCACAGCGGTCCGGAGCTGCTGTATCCGTTTGCGCAGAACTTATTCGATAACCTGCTGCGCATCGGATTCCGCAACATCCATGTGCTGGTACACCACCAAAGTGAAAACTTTACGGCCGGGATGCCCACGGATCTATCGTTCAAGCTGGGCGCGCGGCAGGCGATTTTCAGCTACCTGGAACGGGAACGTGGTGCGGGTTGGTGGGGCAATGCGGATGGAGCAGACTACTACGAACAGCACGAAGCGGGTGACGACCCGTTCAGCTGGATACAGATCCATCCGTTCCTGAGCGAAGAGATACAAAAGAAACATCCCATAGATCATGCCGGTAAGCTGGAGACGGCCATGATGATGGCATTCTGCCCGGAAGGGGTATCCATGGAGCAATGGGAGCCGGGAACCTGGTATACACGAACGGCAGCAGCGGCCACGCCAGCCTACGGGGCACAGGTAAAGACACTGGTGATGGAACATTTGCGCAACTTATTAATACCGGTACGCCATGATACCTAACGCGAAGACTCCCTTGTTGCCCTTGCTGATAATCGGAAGTATGTACGTGATCCTAGGCTTCAGCGTGGGGATCAATGCCTATTTTATTCCATTCGTGCAGGAGGCTTTTACGGTTTCTACAGCCGCCTCTTACCTGATCATGACGGCTACCTTCTCGGCCTATATCCTTTTTGGGCTGCCTTCGGGGCGGATATTGAAACGGGTGGGCTATCGCCGGGGAATCACCGTTGCATTCGCCATGATTGCGGTGGGATTTGCGCTGATCGGTTATTCGGCCACCGTCAGACAATTTTCGCTCTTCCTGGCAGCGCTATTTATTATCGGAATGGGACAGACCCTGCTCACGGGTGCGATCAACAGCTACGTGACCATCATTGGGCCTGCCGAAAGCGCCGCGAGCCGCATCAGTGCGATGGGCATCGCCGATAAGCTGGCGTTGGCTGGAGCTTCCTTGGTGCTGGGCTTGTTCCTCGACCTGTCTGCGATCCGGTTGACGGACGCCGTTATCCCGTTCTATGCCATTGCCGTAACCCTTTTTCTCCTGGGATTGGCGGTACTGCGCTCGCCACTGCCGAATATTCACGCCGAGGGTGAAGCAGACGAAACGTCAAACGGAACTTCAAACGGTCACGATACACGGGGAATATGGGCGTACCCGCATGCGGTTTTGGGGGCAGTGGCGATCTTCTTCGACGTAGGGGTGGAGATCGTGGCGTTGGGTTCAATCAACGACTATGCAAAGGTATTGGGGTTGCCTTCGCCCGAACATTATGTGTGGCTGACTACCTTTGGCATGGTGGGCGGCTACCTGGCCGGTATCGTCTTTATCCCGAAGTTGGTGAGTCAGCGTACAGCGCTGGCCCTATGCTGCCTATTGGGTGTCGCTACGGTGGTATCCATTACGTTGGTTCCGCCAGCGATTTCCATCTACCTGGTCGGGGGATTGGGACTGGCCAACTCGTTATTGTGGCCGACCATTTTTCCCCTCGCTTTAACCGGGCTGGGTCGATTCACCAAAACCGGCTCCGCCATGCTGGTAATGGGGATCATTGGTGGCGCGATCCTTCCGCTGGTTTACGGATTTGCGGCAGAACGGGTGGGCTATCAATGGGCTTACCTGGTTTGTCTGCCATCTTACCTGTTTATGTTTTACTATGCCCTATGCGGAAGCCGCATCCCGCCGCGGAATGCGCTGCATGCCGTACTGGCAGAAAGCGAGGGAAGCCATGGGTAAGTTGTTGCACATTCATCCCGCAGACAACGTGCGGGTCTTGCGCGAGCCGCTGGCTGCGGGCGAGGCTGTGGTGATAGACGGACAAACCGTCCTTTCGGCGGTCCCGCTGGGTCTTGGGCACAAAGTGGCCGCGCGTTTTATCCGGAAGGGCGAGCAGGTAATTAAGTTTGGCGTCCCGATTGGTTCGGCGACCGAAGATATCCCCATAGGTACACATGTGCACCTTCATAACCTGAAAAGTGATTATCTTCCCACCTATACGTTGACTGATGAATACATTGCCAAATAGTGAAGCTGCCCCGATACCGGGCTACCTGCGCAGTGATGGGCGGAAAGGTATTCGCAACGTGATATTGGTTGCCTACCTGGTGGAGTGCGCGCATCATGTGTGCAGTGTGATTGCATCCGGTTACCCCGATGATCCGGTTCAGGTGATCGGGTTCAGTGGCTGCTATCCCAATGCCTATGCCGACCGGATGATGCGGGCATTGTGTACACATCCGAATGTCGGGGGCGTGCTGTTGGTGTCGCTGGGTTGCGAAAGCTTCAACCGCAGCCGACTGCTGGAAACCGTTGAGGCCAGCGGGCGCCCTGTGGAGTTGGTGGTCATCCAGCAGGCAGGGGGAACGAGTGCGGCCGTCGCCCGTGGCCGTACATTTATTTCCGAAACCCTTCTGAAGCTCGATGCGGTGCCGCGTGTCTCCCTGCAGCCTCAGGAACTCACGGTCGGAATCGTCTCGGGGGGAAGCGATGCCACCAGTGGCATTACCGCTAATCCGGCGGCCGGTTGCGCATTCGATCGGCTTCATCGGATGGGATGTACGACGATATTTGAGAATACGGGCGAGATGATCGGTTTGGAGCGGCTGGTAGCCGCACGGGCCACCACACCGGAATTGGCTGATGAATTGGAAAAGACCATTGTCAAGGCAGCGCGTTATTACGCGACGATGGGGCACGGCAGCTTTGCGCCGGGTAATGCCGAAGGCGGGTTGACCACGTTGGAAGAAAAGTCGATGGGCGCGTACGTAAAGAGCGGGACCGCACCGATCCGCGGACTGATCAAGCCGGCGGATATTCCACCCGCACCGGGTCTGTATCTGATGGACATCGTCCCGGACGGGGAACCGCGTTTCGGTTTTCCGAATCCCACCGACATTGCGGAAATGAATGAACTCATTGCTTCCGGTGCACATATTGTGTTATTTACTACGGGTCGTGGATCCGTCGCCGGATCGGCCATTTCACCGGTCATCAAGATCTGTGCGAACCCCGAAACGTATGCGCGGATGCAGGAGGATATGGACGTAAATGCCGGGCGAATACTTACGGAAGGGATAACGGCTGAAGAGGTCGGCAATGAGATCGTCGAACAGATCCTAGCCGTTGCGGGAGGTACACCCAGCTGTCCGGAAAAGTTGGGCCATCGGGAGTTTTCGTTGCAGTACAAAAGTTTTGAGCCGCTGGGGCCTTCGTGCTTGGCGTAAGCTGTTGATGGATGAAGAAAATAGACAGTCACCTGCACTTTTGGAACTATGAGCCGGTGAAAGATGCGTGGATCACCGATGAGATGGGTGTACTGAAACAGGATTTCAGTCCCGATCAACTGCTGCCGCTATGTATGGCAGAGGGAATCGGAGCTGGGGTGGCCGTGCAGGCCGACCAAAGCGAGGCCGAGACAGCGTATTTGATTGGATTGTCCCAAGCCTATGACTTTATCCAAGGTGTAGTGGGTTGGGTAGATTTACGTTCGCCCGATGTCGCCGACCGCCTGGATCATTTTTCGCAATACCCGGTGGTTAAAGGCTATCGTCACATCGTGCAATCGGAACGGCAGGACGACTTTCTGCTCAGGGGCGACTTTTGTCGGGGGGTTGCGGAGCTTGGCAGGCGCGGACTGACCTACGATGTGCTGATCTATCCGAAGCACCTGCCTTATGCCCTGGAGTTTGTGAGGCGATTCCCGAACCAGCGGTTTATGATCGACCACATCGCCAAACCCGCTATCCGGGACGGGCAATTTGAGACGTGGCGCCGGGCGCTGGAACCTTTTGGCAGGGAAGCTCATGTTTCGTGCAAAATAGCTGGGCTAACCACGGAGGCCCACTGGCATGCCTGGCAATCCAGTGATTTCGCCCGTTACCTGGATGCGGTGCTGGAAATATTCGGTTCCGACCGATTGGTGTTCGGCAGCGACTGGCCGGTGTGCTTGGTTGGTGCCGACTATACCCAAACCTGCCGCATATTGTCTGAAAATATGGCCCAACTCAGCGAAGCGGAAAAGGAAAAGATCTGGGGAGGCAATTGTGCGCGTTTTTATGACTTGCCGGGATAACGATTGTATCTCTGTCGTCTGACTGCTGCCAGACTGCTGCCAGACTGCTGCGGGTGGCTTAGTGATATACGTGCGGTGAAGGGGCAGTCTGCTGGCGGTTTTTTGCACCGGTATCGCAACGTGACCGCACCGAAAGCGCCAGCGGACCCCTCGATGATGCGGAACGTTTTGACAACGGACGTATCCAAACGTCCTCGTCGGGGCTGTCGAAGTATTACTCTGTGCTTAGTTTTTTAAAGTAGACCATCAGGTGCGTGCGCATCTGGCTCCTGAATTGTTCAGGATTGCCGTGTTTTAGCGTATTGAGGAGGTCGCGGTGGGAGATGGGAACCCGTGGCCGCCATCGCCGGCAATTCCAGTCGGTAAGCCGGTGCAATATCACCCACGAAGAGACCATTGCCAACGCTGCCTTCGGCCGGCTAGTTGCGACGCATATAAAATTGGATCTAGTGTAAAAGTCTTGGAAAAAAAATGTAAAATTGTTAGACTTTCAGGATTTCTGAACCAGTATCGTTGGAACATCTGCCTGTTCGAGGTCAGGTAGTGAGTAGTATTTGATGCTTTTCGATTTCAGAAAACACGCTGAGCCTCGAACTTAATATAGGCCAGAATGACGAATAGGATCAAAAACAAACAAGAAAAATAACCAGTAAAAATTATTTAAATGTGTATAAGAAATAGCGGTTGGCAACTTATGATGCTGTGTGTTGTACTCCTGATGGGAGGCTACCAGAATTCTAATTCCAAATCGGCTGATAAACCTGTTAATGAGCGGGTACTCCACTTGCCGCCCGGCCCTGACAATCCCCGCAATAGCGAAGGAGATTTCATCACGTTGAAGGATGGACGCATATTGTTTATATATAGCCGTTACACGGGAGAATCTACGAGTGATCATGCACCCGCTTACCTAGCGGGACGTACCTCATCCGACGGTGGAAAAACCTGGTCTACGGAAGATCGGCTGATCATTGAAAGGGAGGGTGATATGAATGTAATGTCGGTATCGCTCCTGCGGTTACAGAACGGAAATATCGCCTTGTTTTACCTGCGAAAGAATGCGGTAACGGATTGCATACCGATGATGCGTATATCAACCGACGAAGCAGAAACGTGGAGCGAACCTGTTGCCTGCATTACTGACAAAAAAGGGTATTTTGTGTTAAATAACGATCGGGTTATTCAACTGGAGGATGGACGTTTGATGATGGCGGTGGCGCTTCATCAAACCCCCAATGGCGAATGGAAGAATGAGGCGTCGTTGTACGCATATTACTCAGACGACAACGGCCAGAACTGGGTGTCAAGTGAGCCGGTACCCAATGAACAAGGGGTCATCACCCAGGAACCAGGGCTGATAGAGTTAACGGATGGCCGGATCATGATGTACATTCGCGCCAGTGGCGGCGCGCAGCAATTGTCCTATTCATCGGATCGCGGAGCTACGTGGAGTCAGATTGAAAAGAGCAATATTGCTTCTCCGCTTTCACCCGCGACGATCAAACGTATTCCGAAAACCGGAGATTTATTGCTGGTGTGGAACAATAACGATGGAAGTAATCCCGATATCAAAGATAAACGGACACCGCTGACCGTGGCGATATCCAGCGACGAGGGAAAAACGTGGTCACACCTGAAAGATATCGAAACCGATCCGGATGGCTGGTATTGCTACATTGCCGTGGACTTTGTAGCGGAAGACCGGGTATTGTTAAGCTATTGCGCAGGTAGTTCCTCTCAAAAAACGCATCTTTCAGTTACCGATGTCCGGTGGCTGGATGTAGATTGGCTGTATTTGTAGTGGCTGATTGACCAAAATATTGTTGAGAGAACGACGACTAGGCGAGGCAATTTGCATTCTACTGTGTGAAGATGATTTGTTGGGTAAATGAGGCGGATTAATCCGTACTCAATTTTTTAAAGTAAACCATCAGATGCGTCCGCATTTGACTTCGAAATTGTTCCAGATTGCCATTTTTTAATGTGTTAAGCAAGTCACGGTGGGAGACGGGACTCATGTCTTCCGGTATATTGCCCGTATAGGCTTCAGTATCCTTAGAAAGATTCGCATATACATGATCAAATATTGGTAACAGCATTTTTTGGAACCTCATGATCGTTTTATTGCCCGAAAGCTTATAAAGCATGGAATGAAACTCGATGTCGTATTTAACGATATCGATCTTTTTAGTTGTCTTTTCCTCTTTTTCAACAATTCTTTCCAGCTTAGACAGATCGGCATCATTTTTTCGGAGGAAAAGCACATCGCCTAAACCCACTTCAATGACGAGTCGCATTTCAAAAATCTCGTTCATCGTCTCGTCGTCGAGCAATTGCGGGTCGAGCACGCGTTCCATATTATTAAAAACGTCCGGCTTAGCTATGACCATGCCTCGGTTTTTGCGCGATTCGATGATGCCTAAAGTACGAAAGCGGGAAAGAGCTTCCCGAATAGCTGTTCGGCTAACGCCCATTGCTTGGGCGAGTTCTAATTCTTTTGGTAAAGAATCACCGGGCTGGAAATTTTCGCTGCGTAAATATTCCTGCAGGCTCATTTCTATTTTGTCGACCTGACTTAAATTTTCGACAGGTCGTAATTTTTCTAAAGACATCGAAAAGGATCCATTTAATGCGGTTGCAAAAATAAGGCATTTTATTCTGGAAAAATAAATATGTCGTACATTTTTAAAAAATGTTTGGAAATTGAACATTTAGTTTCTATGTTTGCTATACATATGTCGTACATATGTATTAAATCTAACGCGTTATATATTATGAAAAGACTTTTATTTTATCTCCTTTTGGTTTCGGGGTGCGTTCATGTCGCGTTTGGCCAGAGATTGGTAACAGGCAAAGTACGCGATACGGGCGGTAATCCGCTGGTCACGGTTACGATTACAACCGACGATCAAGCGGTTCAAACCCAAACAGACGACAATGGCAGCTTTAAACTGACAGTGCCGGAAACATCGAAATTTCTGATTTTTTCGTTGGTTGGAAAACAAGAAGTAAGGAGCTCGATAGGTGCGAAAGAGACGTTCGACATCGTCCTTGAAGATGCGCAGACCGAGTTGGACGAAGTTGTAGTCGTGGGATACGGCACACAAAAACGGGTAAATCTAACTGGATCTGTAGATCAAGTGGGATCGGAGTATTTTGAAAACAGACCGGTACCATCGGTTTCAAGAGCACTACAAGGAGTTATTCCCAACTTGAATGTTAACCAATCCAATGGAAACCCAACATCCAACCCTGCGTTCAATGTGCGGGGTTTGACTTCTATTGGTGCTGGTGGAGAAGCGCTGGTACTCATTGACGGCATAGTAGGGGACCCCGCTTTTCTGAATCCGAATGACATTGAGAGTGTCACTGTGCTGAAGGACGCCGCCTCAGCAGCGGTCTATGGAGCCCGAGGTGCTTTCGGCGTGATTCTGATTACAACCAAGAGTTCAAAGGGGTCGAGAAGCCAGATTGACTATTCAGGGGCGTTTTCATCATTGGATCGTACGGTCAAACGCAATTTAGTAACCGATGGGTATACATGGGCGAAAATGTTTGCAGAGTCGTACGCAGGATGGTATGATAATGCATCTTTTCCCGCAACCGTGGGGGCAAGTGGCCTGCTATTTTCACAAGAATACCTCGATGCGTTGAAAGAACATTCGGAGAATCCGGGTTTGCCGGAAGTGGAAGTTGATCCGGCTACGGGCAATTATGTGTACTATGGAAACACGGATTGGGAAAAATTACTCTATGCCGATGGGATACAGGGGATGGATCACACTATCTCTTTCTCGGGAGCCAATGAAAAGCTGGATTATATGGTATCCGGTAAATATTACAAGCAGGACGGGATTTACAGGCTTGCAGATAACGGATTTGACCGTTATAACGTTAGGGTTAAAGGTGGTGTCCAAGTGACCGATTGGCTAAAAGTATCAAGCAATTCCAACTTTTCGAACTATAATTATACCGATCCTTTTAGGGGCGCCAATGTATTTTCTTTGTTAAATGTTAATGGGTATGGTGCCCCAATGGGGATTTTGTATAATCCAGATGGAACACTGACTCAACAGGCTGCAGGCGCATTGGGAATCAGTATGGCTGGTAATGAAAATCAATCAAGCAGATTTTTATTTCAACAGGATATTAGCTTGGCGGCGTCGTTTCTCGATGGTAAACTGAATATTCGGGGCGATTTTTCTTATCAGAATACGCGTACCCAAGACATGACTAAGTTGGTATCGGTGCCTTATAGCCGGAGACCGGGTGAGGTAATTGACCAAAACGTACGTCAGCTCACTAAAGCCTCGATTTTGCAGAACTATTTTACTTATAACCTATACGGCGATTACCAGTATACAATCGGTAAACATAATTTCAAAATTTTGCTTGGCGGCAATTTAGAGGACAATCGATTGGAAAATCAAAGTGTTACCCGCGACGGGTTGCTCATCCCCGAATTGTCCGACTTGAATTTGGCCGTAGGGCAGAACTTCACAATAACCGGAGGGGGTAATCAGTGGGCTATCGCGGGTGTGTTTGGACGTATCAACTATAATTTCGATGAGAAATATCTGTTAGAAGTGAATGGGAGATACGATGGCTCATCGAAATTTCCAAAAAGCCAGCAATTTGGGTTCTTTCCTTCGGTGTCTGCCGGTTGGAGGATTAACGAAGAAAGCTTCATGGATTGGTCGGACATTTGGCTGAACGATTTGAAGGTACGTGCATCATACGGTGCTTTGGGCAATAGCCAGATTGCTCCATACCTCTTTGTTGAACAGCTGCGAGCCGCAAAGGCCACCTATATCCTTAACGGACAACAACCAGCCTATATCCGAAACCCGGCGGTCATTGCAGATGATTTTACTTGGGAAACCGCTCGGACTTTTAACCTTGGGTTGGATGCCGCATTATTGGATAACCGGTTGAGTGCTACCTTTGATTGGTACCGGCGTGAAACCATCAATATGATTACTGCCGGCCCACAGATTCCCGTGGTATTCGGCGCGGCAATCCCAACCGGCAACTATGCAGATCTACATACCAAAGGGTATGAATTGTCCGTTCAATGGCGGGATCAGATCGATATGGCCAAACCACTGTTCTATGGAATTAGAGCGATCTTCTCAGATAATATATCTTATATCACGCGATTTAACAATCCGTTGGGACTGATTACGCAAAATGACTATACATTCGCTACTAATTTTTACGAGGGACAACGATATGGCGATCTGTGGGGTTATGAAACAGAAGGATTTTTCACTTCTGCAGAAGATATTGCGTCACACGCTGATCAGTCGGCGGTGATTGCTTCCGGAGGCAATATTCCATTGCCGGGCGATGTCAAATTCAAAGACCTGAATGGTGATGGAATGATCAATAAAGGGAATAGAACCCTCGATGATCACGGCGATTGGACCATTATAGGCAATACAACGCCTCGCTACAGTTATGGCCTTACGGCCGATTTGAGTTGGAGTAATTTTTCGGTTTCTGCCTTCTTTCAGGGGATAGGTAAACGTGATTGGTACCCCAGTTATGGCGCGACGGAATTTTGGGGCCAATATACGGTTTGGTACGGCAGTTTGCCGGTTCATACCTACGAAAACCGATGGACACCGGATAATCCGGATGCGTATTTTCCGAGGTACAAAGCCCCGATGCCTTATGGCGAACGACAACTGCAACCGCAAACTAAGTACATTCAAAATGCCAGTTATGTGCGGTTGAAGGATTTAACAATCACGTATCGGATTCCACAGCGAATTTCAGAACGTATAAGACTAAAAAACGCGGCTATCTATCTATCCGGTCAAAATATCTGGACGTATTCCCCCATGTTTAAATTGACCAAAGATATCGACCCGGAAGCGATTACGGGGAATCCGGGAACCGGTGGTCAGCACGGGCATGCTTATCCTATGCTGAAAACCTATTCCATTGGAGTGAACCTAACCTTATAAATAATTAAAAAGAAACAAAGTCATGAAAAGGTTATATGTAATTTTAATGGTTACCACCTTATTCTCCTGCGAGAAATATCTTGATAAGGGCCCGTTGGATAGTCTAACCAATGAGCAGGCTTTTGCGAGTGAAGAAAATCTGCAACTGTACGTCAACTCTTTCTATGGAGCATTGCCATCTGCACAAGCAATTTATGGTACATCGGGCGTGCTGGAGGGATATTATTTTATCGGAGACGTTATGAGCGATGTGAACGCTTGGACACAAAATATTACATACCTCACGGGCGGATTTACCAGCCAGAATTCTCAAGGTTGGGTATGGACAGAGTTGCGTAATATCAATTATTTTCTGGCAAATTATCACAAAGCCAATACGACAGCAGAGCGGAAAAGCCATTTTGCCGGGATTGCGCGTTTTTTTAGGGCGAACTTCTATTTCGAAAAAGTGAAGCTATTTGGCGATGTGCCGTGGTACGGTACCCCTCACTCGCCGACCGATGAAGCGCTGTATAAACCCCGTGATTCCAGAGAACTGGTTATGGATTCGGTGCTGGCTGATCTTGACTTTGCAGTGCAGCATATTGTTGATGTAAAAGATAATTCGGCTACGATGATTACCAAGAGTGCGGCGTTGGCGTTGAAATCGAGAATTTGCCTGTTTGAAGGAACGTTCAGGAAATACCATGACGAATTGGGTTTGGTTAGCTCCGCAAACTTTTGGCTTGAAGAGGCTGCCGATGCTGCGAATGATTTAATTCAATCGGGGGCATACTCGTTAGTAAACAACGGTAATCCGGCTAGTGATTACAGAAGTCTTTTCACAAGTACAACTCCTCCAAGCAATGAAATTATACTGGCGCGAGTATTTAGTGACAATCTGCGTATATGGCACAATGCAACAGATGTATACGCCAACACGGGCGCATATCAAACCAGCCTGACCAGGAGGTTTATCAATACCTATCTGAATGTAGACGGAACGCGGTTTACCGATCAGCCAGGATTCAATGAGATAGAATTTAACGAAGAGACAAAGAATAGAGATTTCCGGCTGTCTCAAACAATCCGGACTCCGTCTTACCGCCGTGCAGACGGGTCGGTGGAGCCCCCGTACTTGGGGCAGGCCCGCACCGGATACCACATACTGAAATTTTCATTGGACGATCGTCGGTACGATAATCTAGGCCAATCGAACAATGCCATTCCATTGATCCGTTATGCAGAGGTATTGCTGAATTACGCGGAGGCGAAAGCGGAGCTGGGATCCCTATCCGACGCCGATTGGAATACAACAGTCGGTGCGCTTCGGAAACGGGCTGGCATCGCATCCACTGCAATGCCCGCAACACTTGATCCCTATATGAAAGCGAATTTTTACCCAACGATCAATTCAATTGCGGTAATGGAAATAAGAAGGGAACGTGCTATTGAACTGGCTGTTGAAGGATTTAGGTATGCGGATTTACTACGTTGGAAAGCAGGTGATTTGCTCGAAAAGTCCAAGGACGGCATTTATGTGAAGGCAATGAATGAACCGATTGATCTCAATGAGGATGGTCAAACCGATGTGATGTTCGTTGCAACAGCGCCGTCTGAACCACTACCCCGTGTGTACTATTATGTGGTTGATAATGCCGTGATTAGGCTGTCTAATGGGACTTCGGGGAATGTAGTGTGGCAGGCCAATATGAATCGTCAGTACCCGGATTATAAATATTACATGCCCTTGCCGTTTGGTGAGTTAGTGATAAACGATAATTTAGTGCAAAACGACGGATGGGATCATCCATAATTTAAATAAAATAAACCAAAATTTTAGTCTTTAACTTCTAACAATTATAAATGATGAAATTTTTCAGTTATGTACTTGTATTGGCCTTAGGAATCGGTTTTTGCCACGCACAGAATGTTTTGGATATAGGGTCCCGAAGAGAGTTATTTGTGGATGATTACCTAATTGGGGAATTGAGCGGCGCGACGCTAAAATTGCACGAACCCGTAAAACGAGAGATCGTATTGGTGCATGACGAACCCTGGGAAGGCAGCGGAAGCGGATATCACAGTGTGTTTAAAGATGGTAACTTATATCGGATGTATTACAAAGCGTGGCAGCATGATGCAAGCAGCGATTTGGCCAATTATCACCCACTGTATTGTGCATACGCCGAAAGTAAGGATGGGATCCATTGGTATAAACCCCATTTGGGTTTGCATGAGTTCAAGGGCTCAACAGATAATAATATTGTATTTGCGAGTGAGGAAGTAGGTGGACTGGAAGTCGATGCTGGGCATCCCGCAGTGTTTAAAGATGAAAACCCGAATGTGCCCGTCGACGAACGCTATAAAGCTTTTTTGGTACAATGGAAGAAACCTAATGCAGGGTTGGTTGCGTTTAAATCTCCCGATGGGATCCACTGGTCATTAATGGCTTCCGACCCGGTTATCAAAGATGGTGCTTTTGATTCCCAGAATTTGGCATTTTGGGATCCGACTATCAATAAATACCGGGCGTATTGGAGATACTTTAATAAATTGGATTCTGGAAATGTATCCGATGTTGTGTCGAAATCAAAAACCATGCAGGAATTTGGTGGGTTCCGGGCGATCCGCACCGCCCTCTCGGATGATTTCATCCATTGGGAAAATCAGACCAATGTAACTTATGCAGATTCACCACCGGAAGAACTATATACAAACCAAATAAAGCCGTATCATCGGGCTCCCCATATTTTGATGGGATTTCCTGCCCGTTATGTCGACCGTGGATGGTCGCCGTCTATGAGAGCATTACCAGAATTGGAAGAACGGGAAAAAAGGGCAAAAAAATCACAACGGTACGGTACGGCGATAACGGAAACACTCCTTATGACGAGTCGTGACGGTCAATTGTTTAAACGATGGAATGAAGCGTTTCTCCGGCCAGGCATTGAACGGCCAGGCACGTGGACATATGGGGATAGCTACGCTGCATGGCATGTAGTTGAGACCAAATCTGAAGATGCAGGAGCACCCAATGAACTGTCTTTTTATGTGACCGAGACTTACTGGAAAGGCCACGCTAGTTCCGTAAGGCGATATACATTGCGATTAGATGGGTTCGTGTCGGTAAATGCGTCAGCAGCTGGCGGAGAATTGTTGACTAAGCCGTTTACTTTTGACGGCGATGAGCTAACACTTAATTTCTCGACTTCTGCTATGGGCGATATTTATGTTGAATTGACAGACGAAAAAGGTGATCCGCTGCCGGGATTCTCAATGGATGACTGTGAGCCAATATTTGGTGACGCCGTTGAACGTGTTGTGTATTGGAAAAACGGAAGCGATGTTTCTGCATTAGCTGGCAAGCCGGTAAGAATTCGGTTTAAAATGCACGATGCAGATCTCTACGCATTGAAATTCCAATAAAGGGAGGCGCCTTGCCCGTCAACGGCAAGTTTTTGGTCACCGCCATTGAATTTAAGGCGCTATAATATCGAAGAAAGTATGCATTCGCGTAGAAACTTTTTGAAGGCTGGATTGCTGATCGCGGGAGCGATTCCGTCGGCAGCTGCGTACCAAGCCTTTGCCGGCGATCAGCGATTCCGGGACGATAAACAGGGCATCGACGACCTCCGCGCGATAAAGTCGCGCCTGGAGGGCGGGGATCCCTCGGTCTGGCTATTTACGGGCGACAGCATCACCCAAGGGGCAAAGCATACACACGGATGGCGATCCTATCCGGAGGTATTTGCCGAGCGGGTCCGGTGGGAACTGGGCCGCGTACGGGACGTGGTCATTAACACCGCCGTGAGCGGGAACACCACGGCCGATTTGTTGGCGGATTGGAAATGGCGAGTGGATCATTTCAAGCCGCAGATCGTCTCTGTGATGATGGGAACCAACGACTGCGCGATATCCAAGAAGGTAAACCGTGCCGATTTTGAAGGAAATCTATCGGCAATCGTCAGTCGGGTGCGCGACATGGGTGCGATTCCGGTGCTCCATGTGCCTACGCCCATTATCGCGGCAAAAGCGACAGAAAGAAGCAACCTCACTGCCTATGCGCAGACCGTGGCCCAAGTGGCTGAACGCAATGGGGTGGTCGGCGTAGACCATTGGGCGTATTGGCAGGATGCGATCCGGCAAAAAGGCGAATCACGGGTGTTTGCGGATTGGCTGAATGACCCGTTGCATCCCAATGGGATGGGGCATTTGGAAATGGCACGGTTGCTTTTCAAACGGTTGCAAATTTTTGACGAGAGTGCGGCTACATGCGGTGCACCCTATTACGAAGGCGAGCATTGATATGAAACAAACCTGGCAGATCAACGGCGATGAAACCGGCCCGCATGTGCTCTTGCTGGCGGGGGTGCATGGCGATGAATATGAACCGATGATTGCGTTGGTTGAACTGGCAGACGAGCTGGCTCGGACCATCCGTCGGGGCCGCGTCACCATAGACCCATTGGTCAATGCGGGGGCTTACGCGAAGCGCACTAGGTTAGGCGATGATGGATTGGATTTGGCGCGGGTCTGTCCGGGATCGGAGACCGGATCGTCGTCTGAACGGGCGGCGCATGCCGTGAGCCAGCGTATCCGTCAAGCCGATGTGGTGATCGACCTGCATACCGGTGGCTTGGCGTTGGAGATCTATCCGCTTGTGGGCTATATGCTGCATCCGGATCGTCAGGTGCTGGCGAAGCAGCAGCAGTTGGCCGTCGCCACGGGAATGCCGTTGATATGGGGTACGGATCATCGCCCCGACGGACGGACACTTTCCGTTGCCCGGGACGCCGGTGTGCCGGCAATTTACCTGGAATACGGAGGTGGAAGCGGCTTCCGCGAACAGGTGGCCGATCGCTATAAAGATGCCGTTAGGCGGATACTGATGGAGTTGGGTATGCTGGAATCAAGCGAAGTTGCCGCGCCGGACTGGCAATATTGGCTGGAAGACCACCGCCGCGATAGCGGATACCTGCAGGTAAAGATGCCGGCTCCGGGAGCGGGGGTATTCATCGCAGCCGTATCGATTGGCGATTGGGTTACCGCCGGCCAACACTTCGGTCGCATCGTGGATCCCGCCAGCGGACAATCGACGACCGTACTCGCGGAAGAAACCGGATTGGTATTCCTGCTGCGATGCTCCGTACAGGTGGTAAAGGGCGATGCGTTGGGTGGAATTATGCCGATAAAACGAAATGAAAAACTGATAATAAACGATGGAGAAGGTAGCATTAATTAGCGGTGCATCGCGGGGTATTGGATACGAAACAGCCTTGAAATTTGCTGAGCAGGGTTACCGGATTGCGGTGATGGCAAGGGATGAACATGAGCTGGTGAAATTACAGGGTATTGCGGAAAGTAAATGGGGTGTTGAGGTGCTTATTGTAGCGGGCGATTTGGCCGATTCGGCCTATTGGAAAACGGCTGTGGAAACAACGGTTGCCCGCTGGGGGCGTGTCGATGTGCTAGTGAACAATGCGGCGTGGCGGACCATCGATACCCTGAAGACCATGCCGCTGGACGATTGGGAACGAACCGTGCGGATATGCCTGACCGCCCCGGCTTTCCTGGCCAAATACGCGGCGGCGGCAATGGAAAGACAGCAAGACACGGGTGTGATCATCAATATCTCCAGTGTGATGTCGCAACGGGCAGGCGGGTATAGTCCGGCTTACATAGCCTGCAAGGGCGGCATGGAGAGCTTGACCTATGAAATGGCCACGTGTTACGGAAGGGACGGCATTCGCGTGGTAGGGGTAAGTCCAGGGAATGTACAAACCGCCATGAGCGGGGACTACCAGGACGTAAAAGGAACCAATATCTCCAAGCAGCTGGAGGCAGAAATGAATGAGATGACACCCCTGGGAAGGGCCGCCTCACCCCGTGAGATAGCCGAACTCGTCGCGTGGCTAGCGTCCGATCAGGCGTCTTTCATTACAGGAACCACGATCCTTGCAGACGGCGGGTTCAGCCACAATTTCAACAGTTATGCCAGTAAGAAACTCCAATTTCCTCAAGCGTTTTGAGATGAAGAAAATGATAAATCGCCGTCGAATTTGGAGCCCCCTACCGATTCTTGCACTCGTCTTGTTTTTAAACTTCTCGCTCGGGAAAAGGATCGAACGCCTGCCCTTCCACGTGCAAACCGAAGTCGCTCATCAGGCCTTGAATCCAACATTCGCATGGTTTCATCCCCGTACAGCAGCAATTCCGGGGTACGGTGAAAAAGGAAAACCCGCAGTGATTATGACGCTGCAAAAACACCTGAAAGTCAGCGATTTTTATTCCGGACTATACTATATGAGAACCGATGATCTTGGCAAAACCTGGACGGATCCTATAGAGGTGCCCGAACTAGCGTGGACCTATGAACCGGATGGTACGACCGTCAGTGTTGCAGATGTGACACCTGGTTGGCATGAAAAGACAGGGAAGCTTCTCGGCATTGGGATCAAAGTAAGATATGATCGAAACGGGAAGCAACTGACGGAGAAGCCACGTGCACGTGATGCCAATTATACCTTATTTGATCCGGCGAAAAATACGTGGACCCCTTGGCAGGCGATAGCGGGCATCCCTGAGGAAAATGGGAAATTCTTTTCGGTTAACCCCGGTTGTACACAATGGCTGGTTAAGCCGAATGGGAATATTCTGCTGCCCATTTACTTTCGGGGGCCCGGCGGAGGGGATTACTCCGTTACGGTGTTGGAGTGTTCGTTTGACGGGTTGAAATTGTCTTATCTAAAACACGGTACGGAAATGACCGTGGAAGGAGGACGAGGTCTCGTCGAACCGTCGCTTGCTTTTTACAAGGATACGTATTACCTGACATTGAGAAACAATGACGCAGCATATGTCTCGAGAAGCCCGGATGGGCTAAACTGGGAGGAGATAAGGCCGTGGAAATTTGATGATGGGACCGCGCTGGGTAGCTATAATACGCAAACACATTGGTTGGTTCATAGCGACGGATTGTTCTTGTCTTATACGAGAAAGGGAGCAAATAACGACCACATCGCGCGCAACCGGGCGCCCTTATTTTTGGCGCAGGTACACCCGGAAGAACTGTACGTCATCCGGGAAACCGAGCAGGTACTGATGCCGGAGCGCGGGGTCATGCTGGGAAATTTTGGTGCCGCTTCGATTACAAAGGATGAATCGTGGGTTACTGATGCCGAATTCATGATTGGTAACGAACCCCATCCAAGAGGTGCCAACGGTACCTTATGGAACGCTCGGGTTATCTGGGGAAAAGAGAATAAGCTGGTATTTTGAAAGGAATCTGGACATATCACGAGTTGCTCCCTGAGGTGGAGAACCGTGCGCGGATGTCGCTCGGAGAAGGACATACGCCTTTGGTAAAATCCCGGTTTATCGGTCCGTCGCTCGGGTTGGATAACCTCTACTTCAAGTTGGAAAACCTGAATCCGACGGGATCATACAAAGACCGATTCGCGGCCATGGCCCTATCACGCTTTGTACAGCAGGGGGTAAAGGTGTGCCTGGCGACATCCAGCGGAAATACCGGGGCCGCACTCGCAGCATACTGTGCCGCGGCGCAACTGCCCTGCATCATGGCCATCGTGGATGGCGCCCCCGAAGGCAAACTTCAGCAAATGCGGCTGTACGGGGCTGCAACGCTGATGGTGAAGGATTTTGGTAAGCGCCCGGAAGTGACCGGACAGGTAATGACGATGCTTGGGCGTCTGGCCGAAGAACAGCAGACCGCCGTGCAGATCAGTGCGTACAGCTTTTGCCCGGAGGCGATGGAGGGCGTACAGACCATCGCCTATGAGATCGCGGCTGCGTTTGACGGAGGAACACAGGTATTTGTGCCGGCCGGCGGGGGCGGGCTTACCTTGGCGGTCGCACGGGGCTTTGAGCGCTGGCAGCAACGGTACGGTTCGGCTGGCCATCATGTCGTGCACTGTGTGCAGCCCATGGGTAACGACACGATCGTGTCGGCGTTGGCCGGCGGAGAGATGCATCCGACGGCTGTGCCACAGAGTACGACGGCGATCAGTGGGTTGCAGGTACCGAACGTATTGGATGGCTTTGAAGTGATCGCTGCTTGTCGGAGAAGCGGAGGAACGGGATTCGATGTGCAGGACGAACAGGTGTGGGAATGTCAGGATTGGCTGGCGAAAAAAGAGGGAATCTTCTGTGAACCCGCCGGTGCCGTGGCGTTGGCGGGCGTACGCCGGGCGTTGGCTGCGGAAGCGTTAGACCCCGACCGGCCCATCGTTTGTCTGGTGACGGGGCACGGTTTTAAGGATGTGCAACGTGCGTCAGTTATGGCGTCAACCAGTGCAAATGCCTATTTGGCCAATGAAAAAGAACTTAAGAATTACATCATACAATTAATCAATAAATAGAATGAGCGATAAATTTAGTGGGTTGTGGCCTGCCATGTTCACCCCCGTCGATGACGAAGGAAATCCAGCGTTGAATGAGCTGGCAAAGTTGGTGGAATTATTAATCGGACAGGGACTCGACGGCTTGTATATACTGGGCTCAACGGGACAGGGTGTCCTGTTTACCGAGGCGCAGCGGAAATTGGTGACGGAACAGGTTATGCAGGTAACGGCCGGACGGGTACCCGTCATGGTGCAGGTCGGCTCGATGACGACCGACGAATCGGTGCGGCTGGCAAAGCATGCGGCGGCGACGGGTGCGGATGCGGTTTCCTCCGTAGGGCCTATTTATTTCACAGGCAACACCGCGGCGGCCTTGGCTCACTATCGGCAGATTGCTACGGCAACCGATCTTCCCTTTTTTCCGTATCAATTGGGTAGCAATACCATGGGCGATATCGGAAACTTCGTCACCCGGTTGCTGGACATTCCCAACGTGGCGGGAATGAAGCTGACGACCGGGCAGTTGATGGAAATCAGCACCATTCATCTCCATGCGGGGGAACGCCTTCGGTTGTTCAGCGGTGCAGACGAATTGTTTTGCCAAGCATCGCTTTGTGGCACGGTTGGCGCAATCGGCTCCTTTTACAACCTTTGGGGCGAAGCGTGTAAGCGGGTATTGGAGGCATTTCAGCAGGGGGATTATCAGCAGGCAAAGGAGTTTATGCTGGAATTCCAGCGGATCATCTTGTTTGTATTGCCCAATATCTGGACGTTCCTGAGGAAGGCAATGCAGCTAAAATATGGCATTGATATCGGCCGGACAAAGGCTCCCCTCGGGACCATGCAGCAGGAATGGGAAGATGCGGAGGTACGATCGATATTGGACCGGATGGAAACCTTTGTGGCGTAATAAAAAGAACGTAATAAAAGAGAAGATAGGATGGAAAATGTAAAATACATCACCGGCGACGGGGTACCGCAGAGCTTTTTGCCTTTCTCCCCGGCTGTTCAGGCAGGGCAATACGTATTCATTTCGGGACAGGCATCCGTAGACGACAGCGGTACCATCGTAAAGGGCACGTTTGAAGAGGAATGCAGGCGGTCTTTTGATAATTTGGGGAAGATACTGAAAGCGGCTGGACTCGGTTTTGAAAATGTGGTGCAGGTGCGGAACTACGTGGGTAGCCAGGAAGACCTGGCCGCCTTCAACCAGATTTACAAGGAATATTTCACCGCTCCGTTTCCCGCCCGGACCACGTTGATCGGGTGCTTGGGCGACTTGCTGAAATTTGAGGTGGATGCCGTGGCGATGTTAAAACGGTAGGTATGGGGTTCCGGGTAGCCTTAGTGGGGATTTATCACGAGTCGAATACGTTTATCGGCGACCTGACCGATGTGGCTGATTTCCGCAATAGCCATTGGCTGTGGGGAGCCGACATCCGGAAGGAATACCAGCATGCCCATCATGAAATCGGGGGGATGCTGGAGGTCATGGATCGGGAAGGGATCGAGATGATTCCCGTTGTATTTGCCGAGGCAACGCCGGGGGGTGTGGTACGCGGGGAGACGTATCGGGTACTACTGGATGGAATACAGGAAGGGTTGCAACGTGCGATGCCGATAGACGGTTGCTTGGTAGTGCCGCATGGAGCGGGGGTTAGTGAACCGGAACGCGACATGGATGGGCATTGGCTGGAAGCGGTGCGGAGGATCGTCGGACCCGGGGTGCCGGTGGTAGGCACGTTGGACCTTCACGCCAATGTGAGCGAGCGGATGGTCAACGCGACCGATGGACTGGTTATCTATAAAAGGAACCCGCATCTCGACCAGCGCGAACGGGGGAAAGAGGCAGGGGAACTGATGATCCGTTGCCTGCGGGATAAAACGAGGCTTTGTCAGAAACTGGTGCAACTGCCGCTGGCGATCAGTATCGAACAGCAAGGCACGGATGTGCAGCCGTGCAAAGGGATATACGAGTATGCCCGGCAGCTCGAGAAGGAGGACGGGGTGTGCTCTGTGAGCGTGGCGCTGGGATTTCCCTATGCCGATGTGCCGGAGATGGGCAGTTCAATCATCGTGATAACCGAGGGCGATGCCGCGCTGGCAGACCGTATTGCGCAACAGATGGAAGCGTATATTCTCGAAAGAAGGGCTGATTTTGTGGGCGATAAGATCGGTGTCGTGGAAACGATGGCCAAACTGCCCGACTTGCAGAAACCGGTTTTATTACTGGATATGGGCGACAACATTGGTGGCGGTACGCCGGGCAATGGACTGGCCCTCGTGAAGGCGTTGGAAACGCGTGGACTTCGGTATTTTAGCTATCAACCCGATGCGGAGGCGGTACGGCAGGCAGCTGGCGTGCCGGTTGGAGCTGCTTTCGATCTTTGCCTTTCCGGCTTTGACGAAGAAGGGCAGGGGCCATGGACGCAGCGAGTGGTGCTGAAAAACCGGGTGGCGGGAAAGTTTACGGAACCGACCCCGAGGCATGGCGGACAGGTCCGGTTTGACATGGGCGAGACCTTGATCGTAAATACGGAGGGCGGAGGTACCCTCATGGTGAGTACGCTGCGCATACCGCCCTTCAGCCTCCGGCAGCTGACGGCTTTTGGCATCGATCCGGAAGCGTTCGACGTGTTGGTGGCCAAAGGGGTCAACGCGCCACTTGCGGCGTACGGGCCGGTTTGCCAGACCGTCCTGCAAGTGGATACGCCCGGTCCAAGCCGGGCGGACATGAGCAAACTGACTTATGAATTCAGGCGGAAACCGCTTTTCCCCTTTGAACCGATCTAGCATGGCAATCGATTTTACGCAGCAGATAACCGTTCGCCGGGAGGTCCTGTTTGAAGGTGCATTTTACACCGAAGGACCGGTCTGTGACGACCAGGGGGGTATTTATTTTACGGACCTGACGGGTGGAACCCTTTGGTATTGGCGCCGAGAAAGCGGCGCATCGCGCTGTGTGGAAGGGGGATGGCCCAACGGGCAAGCACGGGACTCCATGGGCAATTGGCTGGTGTGCGACAGCAAAACCCGGCAATTGAGGCGCTACGATGCCAAGGGGAATTTTACGGGGAATGTAGTCGACGGGCATTGCGCCGGCAAACCGGTGACCACACCGAACGACGTCATTACGGACAGCGGGGGCGGTTTTTATTTTACGGATTCGGTGCGCCATCGGGGCTATGTGTTTTACCGGTCGAACACGGGTACGGAACGTGTCGTAGCAGAAGGATTGGACTATCCGAATGGCCTTGTACTTTCTGCCGATGAACGGCATCTTTTCGTGGCAGAGAGTTATGCCAACCGGTTGGTCCGCATCCGGTTGGACGGGCCGGGTGGTGCGGCAGAGTGGGACGTGTTCTGTGAGTTACCATACCATGCCTCCGGAAATCCGCAGGCAAATCTGCCGGATGGCTTGGCCATTGACAGCGCGGGCAACGTTTGGGTAGCTCACTACGGGATGGGTGCCCTTCAGGTGGTGGACAAGCAAGGGAAGTTACTTGCATCCATTCCAACAGGGATTCCGTTGACCAGCAACGTTTGCTTACTGGAGCCGGACAGCCTCATCGTTACCGGTGGTGATGCCGAACCGGGTCCGGGAAGGGTTGTGAAATTAACGCTGACAACAAATGAAAACGACGAATAAATTGATATCGATGATCGGATTGATCGTAACGACGATGGTAACGTATGAGACAAAGGCCCAGGAATCCATTGTGTGGTCAGAATTGCCACCGTTGCCTGATACCGCGGGACGTGCGGGCATGTTTGCTGGGGTAAGCTACGGGCGTCTCTTCTGCATGGGAGGGGCCAATTTTCCGGATGGGTACCCGTGGGAAGGGGGGCGGAAGAAGTGGCACAACGATATATTCATGCTGGAAGCCGGGGCCAACCAATGGCAGCAGTTAGATAACGTATTGCCCGGCGGGCTAGCCTACGGGGTGTCGGCATCGTACCAAGATCGTATGGTGCTAGTGGGCGGAAGCACCGCTACCGAACACAGTGACGGAACGTGGCTATTTCGCTGGGAAAATGGGGCACTGAGAATGGAAGCAGGACCGCGGCTTCCCCATCCACTGGCGAATATGGCTGGAACACGGGTGGGGTCGCTGCTGATTGTCGTGGGCGGAATGGAAAAGCCGGATGGGGTGCCGCTCCTTTGTTGTTATGGTCTGGATCTGGATGCGCTGGATAACGGCTGGTTTGCGTTGCCGGAATGGCCGGGCGAAGGACGGATTTTTCCGGTCACGGGAAGCTTCGGGGGTAAATTTTACCTCTTTAGCGGCGAGAACAAGAAACGGAATGCCGCGGGACTGGACCAACGGCATATTTTCCAGGATGCATTTTGCTTTGCGCCTGCAAAGACCGGTAACCGCTGGAGCGGTGAGTGGCATCGGCTGAGTGATCTGCCGGTGGGCATGTCGGCGGGCGCAAACCCGGCGCCACTGGTGGCCGGCCGGGCATTTCTTTTCTGGGGAGGGGTGGACCGGCTGACGGCCCTGCATGCCCTTCCGCAGACGCATCCCGGTATCGGCGGGGAATTGCTCTGGTACGATCCGGCAACGGATCGTTGGGGGTACGAGGAAGGGCCGGAGCGGGAGCCCGGCAGGGTGACGCTTCCGACGGTCGACTGGAATGGCCGGACTTATTACATCAGCGGTGAAGTTAAACCAGGTATCCGCACGAACCGGATAACGGGCGTGACAGCGGAGAAAGGACAACGAAAGCCATGAAGGTATCACCACTTACACTGGGAACGGTTCAGTTAGGGTTAAACTACGGTATTGCCAATGACGGCGGCAAACCGGATCAGGCGGTGGGCGAGGCGATACTGAAAGCGGCGTTGCAATCGGGAATCACGACCTGGGATACTTCCCGGTACTATGGCAATTCGGAAGAGGTGATCGGGGGCTTCCTGGCCGCCAATAGCCGGGAGGCGGCAGATTTGCTGGTCGTCAGTAAATTTAAATGGAGCGCTGAGGCGATGACCGATTTGCAGAAAGCCCGCCAAGAGGCGAAGGATAGCGTACGGCAGAGTCTGAAAGCATTGGGCATCCCGGTGCTGCCTATCTTGCTTTACCACAAGGGTAAGGATGAACCTATTGATCAGCTGCTGCGGTTTCTGCCGATGGTTGTAAACGAGCTGCAGGAAGAGGGGTTGATCCGTAAGGGCGGGATATCGCTGTATTATCCGGACGAGGCAATGGACGTCGTGGAGGAACGTTCGTTGCAGGCGGTACAGGTGCCGATCAATATTTTTGACCAGCGGGTGGTCCGCAATGGCGGATTGGCACGGATGAGGGAGCGGGGAAGTTTGGTGTTTGCCCGCAGTGTCTTTTTGCAGGGACTGTTCTTTTTGGACGAGGGTAAAATTCCGTCGCACCTCCGGGATGCCCTACCCTTTTTACAGCGGTTGCGGCGGCTCGCTCAAAAAGCACAGATGGATGTTGCGCAGCTGGCGTTTTCGTATGTAAGGGATTTGACAGGTGTAACCAGCGTGGTGTTCGGCGCGGAAAATCCGGATCAGGTGAAACAAAATGCGGCATTGCAACTGGCTCCCGCGCTCCCGTTGGACATACGTGAAGAGATTGCAGATGCATTTCAACAACTTCCCCTGAAGGTGATTACCCCTGGGATGTGGTAAATTTTAACTCGTCTGATGATGAATGTTCGAAACAGTTTTGAATTAACGGACCGCGTATGCGTGGTAACCGGCGGCGCGGGATTATACGGGAAACCCATCGCATTGGCGCTGGCCGAGGCGGGGGCATGCGTGGTAATCGCTTCGCGCAATGCGGAGCAATGCCAAGCGGCTGCAACGGACCTGGTTGCCAAAGGATACCGGGCGGTAGGCATGCAACTGGATCTGGGAGAGGAAACGTCTATTGCGCGGTTTATAAAGGAGGTAATCGAACGGTTTGGCCGACTGGACGTGCTGGTGAACAACGCAGTCTCCCGCGAGGGGTTTAAAACGCTCGACCAAATGGAGAAGTCGGAATGGGAGGCCTCGCAACGGATCAACTCAACCGGGTTGATGTTGATTACGAAATATGCCGTGCAGCACATGGTTGCCAACCGAATGGGGGTAATCATCAATATCGGATCCATACAAGGCGTGGTCGGACCTAATTTTCCGGTCTACGGCGATACGGGCATGACCAGCCCGGTAAACTATACGTACGATAAATCGGCGATGGTTGGCTTTACCAAATGGCTCGCCAATTATTACGGGCGGTATGGGATCCGTGCCAATTGCATAAGTCCCGGTGGATACGGGCCGGGCGTGGAAGAACAATACGGAGACAACGAATTTGTGGCCAACTACAAGCGCCTGACACCGCTGGGAAGGTTCGCGAACGAGGACGACATAAAGGGGCCGATCGTTTTTCTTGCATCGGATGCCTCAGCTTACGTAACCGGACATAATTTGCTGGTGGATGGGGGATGGACAAGTTGGTAAGCGTTTAAAAAATTAGATTATGCAGAAGAGATACCATACCGATAAACCGGCACCGAAGGCGTGGCTGACCGTAGGATTGCTGTTTGTCATTGCGTTATTGAACTATATCGACCGGACGATGATTACGACCATGCGGGGATCAATCGTCGAAGCGATACCGATGACGGACGCGCAATTTGGATTGCTAACGGCGGTTTTTTTGTGGATATACGGTTTCCTGAGTCCGCTGGCCGGCTTCATGGCTGACCGATTGGGAAAGAGCCGGGTGGTGCTGGGTAGCCTGTTCGTCTGGTCGGCGGTGACCTGGCTCACGGCCTATGCCACGACGTTTGAGCAGCTACTGCTGACGCGGGCACTGATGGGGATCAGTGAGGCCTGTTACATACCGGCTGCGTTGGCATTGATCATGGACTACCATCGGGGACCTACGCGGTCGCTCGCCACCGGAATCCATATGGCCGGTATTATGTCGGGGCAAAGCTTAGGGTTTCTGGGCGGTTGGATCGCTGAAAAGCATACATGGAATACGGCGTTTTTGCTGTTCGGTGTTTTCGGTGTTGTCTATTCCCTTTTGCTTATCTTTTTATTAAAAGAAGCTCCTCGGGAAAAGGCGCCTGATACCAGTGAAGGGAGTAAGATTGGATTTGGAAAGGGGTTGGTGTACCTGTTCAGGCAGCGATCGTTTATTCTTTTGGTTGTGTTTTTTGCATTGGTCAGCATCCTGACCTGGTTGGTCGTGGGGTGGCTGCCGACCTATTTCAAAGAGCAGTTCGGGCTTTCGCAGACCATGGCGGGCGTGTATTCAACGGCTTACGTCTTTACCTCGGCCATTGCCGGTGTGTTATTGGGCGGCTTCTTGGCCGATCGATGGGGACGGCGTGATCCAAGAGGCCGGATATGGGTGCCTGCAATCGGGCTTTGCATTGCAGCGCCTGCTATTTTTTTGGCAAGCTATACAACGATGTTGCCGATAGCCGTTTTCTGCTTCATAACCTATACCGTGACCAAATCGTTCAGCGACGCGAATACGATGCCGATACTCAGCATGATTATCGATCATCGGTACCGGGCTACCGGCTACGGTATTCTCAATTGCTGCGGTACGTTGGTAGGTGGGGTTGCACTTTATTACGGCGGATTTTTACGGGATACGCACATCGGGTTGAGTACGATCTATCAATTTGCCGCATTGTTTATCGTTTTGGCGGCGATTTCCCTTTTCTTGATCCGTCCAAAAAAAGAACTGATTGAACAGTAGGTTTTGATTTAACTAATATTTTCCAATGATGTACGAGAAATCGAAGGAGCTGCTCAATCGGGCAGAAAAAGTTTTGGCGTCGGGTGTATCTTCCGAATTCAGGAAATACAACCATCCGCACGCATTGTTCTACACCCACGGGAGCGGAAGCCGTATCTACGATGTAGACGGCAACGAATACCTGGATTTTACGCTCAGTCAGGGTCCCTTGATACTGGGACATTCCCATCCGGAGGTCCTGCGTAAGGTGGAGGAATATTCGCGGGAAGGGCAGCTCTATGCCGGACAGCACATCCGGGAAATCGAGTTGGCCGAGAAACTGAACAAACTGATTCCCTCGGCCGAATTAATGCGTTTCTGCCTGGACGGCTCCGAGGCAGTGCAGACAGCCTTTCGGGTAGCCCGGGCAAAGACCGGCAGGCAGAAATTTTTGCGTTTCGAAGGACATTACCATGGCTGGTTGGATAACGTGGCTTACGGAATCTCCACACCCGGGATCGAAGCATTAGGGAGCAGGGAGCAACCGAATGTGTTTCCGTGGACGGCGGGTTTACCGGAATCTTCAAAAGAAGATTTTATCGTCCTACCGTGGAACGACTTAGCCTTGGTGGAACAGACTGTTGAGCGCGATCACGAGGAAATCGCCGCGATCATTACCGAACCGATCATGTGTAACAACGGATGCATATTGCCGAAGGAAGGGTTTTTGGAAGGACTACGGACGCTTTGCGACCGGTTTGGAATCGCGTTGATTTTAGATGAGGTAATCACCGGATTCCGGGTAGGTCTGGGCGGTGCCCAGCAGTACTTTGGCGTGACGCCGGATCTGTCCATTTTTGCAAAAGCCATGGGCAGTGGCTATCCCATCAGCGCCATTGTGGGCAAACGGGAATGGATGGAGCTGATCGCCGAAGGCAAGGTCATCCATGCCGGGACGATGAATTCGGGCAATCCGACGGTAGCTGCGGCACTGGCTACTATTGAGGTCTTGGAACAGGAAAATCCTTATGAACGCATGTATCGCTTAGGCAGAAAATTGATGGACGGATTACGGGAAGCGGCAGTCGATACGAAACAAGATCTCGTAACACAGGGATTGGGCCCGATGTTCGTGACCTATTTCGGCAAAAAAAGGCAATGTAATGATTATCGGGATACCCTGGGGAATGATAAAGCTAAACTTTCGCGATTTATCGCTGGATTACACGACCGGGGTATCAGGGTAATCGGCAGGGGCCTGTGGTATGTCAGTGCGGCACATACAGAAAAAGATGTCGATAAGGCCATCCAAACGGCTGCCGACGTATTGAAGGAGTTGCCAATCACGTAGGTTACATTTACTGGATTGTTCTCGTATAGCCTACCCATCGCTAGGCTTTCCGTACCCTTTGTCCACAGGTCATTCTACGTTAAGGTACGGAATAGGTACGAAATAGGTACAGAATAGGTACGGACGACGTACGGAATGGATAAGGGAGCGGTAGCCGAGAAGTAGGCAAAACTAAGGTAATACTAAACGATGGGTAAATAAGCAGTAACCGAAAGACAGGTCGTTTCTAGCAGGTGCATGCGCTTGGCTTTTGTGCACGGTAGGTGTTTTAGCCTGCTGCTTGCAAGCTGGAATCCACTGCGCTGCGCTTGCGTCTTCAAGGCTTGCTCTGCAGCAAACGTAAAATACCAGGTGTGACGAGTACCCGGATAATATTGGATGCGCAAAAGCAGCCTAGTGACGCGGAGCGTTACCGCTGCGTTGCGTATCCAAAGTTATCCGTAGCATCCATCTATTTCGGATCCGTCTCCCTCGCTCTGCGGCAGCCCTGAAATCGAGGGCCGCCTAGTGACGGGCCGACCAGCGAAGTCCCACAGGTATTTGCCACCAAAACTTGTATATTCAAGTAGGTTTATCTAAGTTTGCGCTAACAATGCGCAGTGTGAGCGGTTCTTTCGAATAGAAAGCAATTGTAGCCTAATGAGTAAGTACATAGCAAATGAACAGAAGAACGTTTATTGGCCGGACGGCCATCGGTGTTTCGGCAGTGGCGGTAGGCCCCCTATTTTCCGATAGAATGGAAACGACCCTGTATGGACATAACGGGAGGGTATATCGCCAGGTGAAGGGGTGGGGCGAATTGGATGCTTCCCGATTTCCCGTCAAGGATTGCCACGAAATGGTACAAGATAGTAAGGGGCGTATTTTTCTGCTCACCAACGAAACCCGAAATAACGTCTTGATATATAATACCCGGGGAAAATTGGTAAATAGCTGGGGCAAGGAATACCCCGGTGCGCATGGCCTGACCATCGCGGGAAAGGGCAAAGATGAATTTCTGCTTATTACCGATACCGACAGGCACGAAGTGTATAAAACCACGTTAGATGGCAAGTTATTGATGACCCTGGATTTCCCCGGAGCTACCGGATTGTATGAAAAAAAGGAGGCCTATATACCTACAGAAACGACCGTAGCACCAAATGGCGACATTTATGTAGCTGATGGGTATGGGCAGCAATACATTCTGCATTACGGTGCCGATGGGAAGTTAAAAGGATGGTTTGGCGGCCGGGGCGAGGGAGATAAGTTCCTGGATAATGCCCACGGTATCTGCGTTGACCAGCGTGACGGGGAGGCTACGCTGTTGGTAACCGATCGGACCCGTTGCTGCTTCAAACGATTTACGATGGCTGGCGAGTTATTGGAAATTATTGAGGTACCCGGGGCTTGCGTGTGCCGTCCGGTAATCCACGGAGATTTCTTATATGCTGCGGTGCTACGATCGCCTGATATGAATCATGCGAAATCCGGGTTTGTCACGATTTTGGATAAGCAAAATCGGGTGATTTCCAATATCGGCGGTTCTGAGCCGGTATACAAAGATGGAAAACTTCAGCCGATGGCACAGCAGACGTCTTTATTCGTACATCCCCATGACGTGTGCGTGGATCGGGATGAAAACATTTACGTGGCGCAATGGGCTTCCGGTAACGTGTATCCATATAAATTTGAACGGGTTTAATCGATATTATCGGAGCTAAAAGTAATCCTGGATAAAATATTCTTCCGTATTGCAGTACAGGAACGAATAGATAATCAGGTTCGGTTTATTGGTATGCATACTGCGTTTCATGTGCAATACGGGTTTGCCCGGTTTGACGGATAACAGATCTGATACAGCCTTATCAGCCGCTACTGCCCATATCTTTTGCTCGCCTTCTTTAATCTCTACCTTGTGATACTTGTTTAAGGTTTCAAATAATGAGTTTTTTTCAAGGTTGTGCATGGTGAAGCGGGGCAGGTCGATATCCGTAATATACGTTTCTTCGTATAAAGTAGGCAGTCCATTCACATAGCGCAGACGTGATAAATATAAACAACCCGCCTCCCGCTGTGCGGCGGATAACTCATAGGGGAAATCATCTGGCCAGGTCGTTTTGTGGGTTTTAATTAAAATCTGCGTGCGCAGGTTTTTTTTTCCGACCCCCGCGGTAGACCCTTTGATGGAAAGGATGCCAAGGCCGTTTTTGGGTTCGGATACGATGCTGCCTTTCCCGTGATGGCGCACGATGTACCCCATCCGCATCAGTTCACTCAATGCCTGCCGGACCGTCGGCCGGGTGGTTCCGTAGCTTTTACATAATTCATTCTCCGAAGGCAACAAATCTCCTTTTTTATAATGCCCGTCATCGATTTGCTTTTTCAAGTCGCCGATTAGGATTTTGTAGATCGGAGTATTGAGTTCTTTTGCCATACGATTTCATATCTGCGCAACAAAAGTAGGTAATTTATTACTGTTGTGTATACAAGTAATTGTTTCCGGTCGGTTTTTCAATTTGTCTCTGTATTCGAATTGTATATTTGATTACTTGTATATACAAATAATTGAATATTTCATATAGCTAACCCCTAAAATAAATATTATTAACACTGTGTTTTTAAGATAGTTATGTTTGTTTTTGATGCGATTGAATTCGGGTAATCCAAATATTTGTTTATTTTTTTCTTGTATATACAAGTTTGATTGGTATATTTGCTATTGGATTTAAAGATAACCAGTTTTTTAAGCCTGTAAATACAAGTATGCGAATTACTACGATTTGGTTAGTTGCCGGAATTTTTTTTTCTGCCTGCAGTACGGTAACAAACAATAGGAACGATGTGCTGGATTACGTCGATCCGACAATTGGTGGAGTGGGATTGATTCTGGAGCCGACCCGGCCGCTTGTGCACTTACCCAATAGCATGTTGCGGGTTCACCCGTTGAAGAAGGACGAATTGGACGACCGGATAGCGGGATTTCCCCTAACGGTGGTTTCCCACCGAATCGGTTCAGCCTTCTCGTTTTTGCCGGTGTTTACCGAAGGTGACCCGTGGCAGGCGGCGCTTATTTTACATGATCAGGAGGCACATCCTTACAGTTATGAAGCCGTTGACGCTACAACCTACAATCGGGTTGCGGTGACCCCGGCCGCGAAAAGTGGTGTGTTTCGGATAACGAATGCGGACCAGTCAACCACACATCGACTGAGGTTTTCGGTCATAAATGCCACAGGCTTCGTAAACGTTGAAGGCGATAACGCGTTTTCGGGGGAGGAAGATTATAACGGAATGAAAGTGTTCTTCTATGCGACGGTCAATGGAAAAATCCGGGATACCGATGAACAAAGCGCTGAACAACGAAAGAACCTTTTGGCAACCGTTGAGTCCGCAGACGGGGTTTTGGAAATGCAGTATGGCATCTCTTTCATCAGTGTAGCCAAAGCAAAGGCGAATCTCGAAATGGAAATTGCTGATAAGGACTTTGAAGCTGTCCGGGCAGAAGCCGTAGAAGTTTGGCGTGATGCCCTATCAAAGATCAATGTGGTGGGCAGCGACGTGCAAAAGCGTGTTTTTTATACGGCATTATACCGTACGTATGAGCGCATGGTTGACATCAATGAACACGGTCAATATTTCAGTGGTTTTGATCAACGCGTACATACTTCCGACGCGCCATTTTTTATGGATAATTGGGTATGGGATTCCTATATCGCTCATCATCCATTGAACATGATCTTAGATCCTGAAAAGGATCAAGCAATGATCAGATCGTATATCGAAATGTATAAACAATCCGGATGGATGCCTTCGTTTGCTGTTGTATTCGGTGATTGGCCTGCAATGGTGGGTAATCACGCCTCAGCGTGGATGGCCGACGCGTGGGCGAAAGGCTTGCGTGATTTCGACGTGAAGACGGCTTATGAGGGCCTACGCAAAAACTCGCTGGAGGCTACCCTGATTCCGTGGCGGAATGGCCCTCCCAGCGAACTAGATGACTTTTTCAACGAGCACGGCTATATGCCGGCATTGGCTCCGGGGGAGCCTGAAACGGTCGATCGCGTTGATCCCAATTGGGAAAAGCGGCAGGCAGTTTCCGTAACCCTCGAAAATGCCTTTAGCGATTGGTGTATCGCCCAGCTGGCAGATCCCGCGGGCCGGGGCGAGGAGAAAGACGTATTCGTAAAGCGGTCGCAATATTACCGCAATGTTTTCCGGGAAGACAAGGGGATGGTGTGGCCTAAAAATGCCGCGGGTAACTGGATCGAGCCGTATGATCCGAGCCTGTCGGGTAGGGAGTACTTCACGGAGGTGAACGCGTATACTTACAACTGGCATGTCAAGCATGATTTGGACGGGTTGTTCGGTTTAATGGGCGGCAAATCAGCCGCAGAGGCAAAGCTCGATGGATTATTCAGAGGTGATTTGGGCCTTCCTAAGTGGAAATTTTGGGCTATCCAACCGGATGCTTCCGGGTTGGTTGGACAGTTCGTGATGGGAAATGAACCCAGCTTGCACATTCCTTATCTCTATAATTATTTGGGCAGTCCATGGAAAACGCAGAAACGGATCCGGACATTGATCAATACCTGGTTTACCGATAACCTGTTTGGGATGCCCGGAGATGAAGACGGCGGGGCGATGTCGGCATGGGTGGTATTTTCAATGATGGGTTTTTTGCAGGTAACCCCCGGCGTGCCGACTTATGCAATCGGCAGCCCTTCGTTTGAAGAGGTGGCCATCCAGTTGCCGAATGGGAAGGAATTTAAGGTGGTGGCGAAAGGCAACTCACCACAAAATGTATATGTGAAACGGGCGACACTCAACGGCGAAGAATTGAAAGAGCTGTTTTTTACGCACGAACAATTAATGGCGGGCGGAGTGCTGGAATTGGAGATGACGGATAAACCTCATAATAAATGACGATAAACGTGTAAGACATTAACGAGATGATGTTACAACGTATGAAAGCAGCTGGTTTACTTGCGATTGTTCTATTGGTGACGATTGCTGTTGTTGCCGATCCGATGCACCGGCTTTCTGGCCTCGAAGAGCCGGTGACCGGCAGCGACGGCGATAAAGGATGGATCAACCTCCGATCGTTCGGGGTATTGCCTTCCCAGACCGGCGCAATAAACCGCGATAACCTGCAGCGAGCCATTGATGCGGCCTCAGAGGTGGGCGGGGTGCTTTTCTTGGAACCCGCAGCTGAGGGCTATGAGATCGCTTCGGGATTGGTCTTAAAGGAAAATGTATCATTAACGGGCGGAAGCCCGGTATCCCCGCGTGGAAGCAAACATCCGGACCGGGCAGCTCCGGTTGGCAGCCTGATCAAGGTCACGGACGATAAACATCCGTTTATTGCCGTTCAATCTGCGACAGCGATTGCGAATATCCAGTTTTGGTATCCCGAGCAATCCCATGCTGATCCTGACGCTGTTAAGCCGTACCCGCCCACCATTACCCTGGATAAATCGGGCCGCGTGGAAGGGGTGACGCTCTCATCTTTGACGTTTTATGGCGAATACGAGACGATGGATTTCCGGGCGACGCCCGAGCGCCATTGCGAGCTGTTGTTAATCCGCGATTGCTACGGATATCCGCTGAGCGGAAAATTCATTACGATTGACTATTGCTATGACATCCCCCGGATATTGGATTGCCACGTGAATCCGGCAATCATGCGCCGGTTTGACCGCACCTATGGCAAGGCTATGGTGGATGCGGTAATACGCAACCAAACCTATGCTTACAACATCGACCATACGGATAATGCGCAATTGATCGATGTGTTTTGCTTCGGTACCTATGGAGGTATCCTGCTGGGAGCTGAGTCATACGGGCAATTGACCAATTTTAACTTCGATTGCGTAACCATCGGTATCCATAAGCGGGGGGCAAATACGTTTAACCGAAACTGGATGGTGGCGCAGGGTTCCATTATTGCCAATACAGGCGAGGACGTAGACGCGATTCATCCCATCCTGGCGGAAGGGAGCGGCCATTTATCACTCAGCAACGTCGAGGCTTTTTCGGGTCACAATCCGGCGCTCACAACGGTGGGCAAATCATTCGGCTACTTAAGGGTGCGCGATGCAAAAAAGCTTACCATTTCTGTTGTAGGCGCACGTATGGCTAATTATGTCGCCGATGTTCCGGTATCGAAAGTCAATTCAGATGACGTTACCATCGTGGTCTCGGCGTCGTTTGATAAAGACAACCGCTTGGTTTCAGGCACTTTTTGATGCAATAAAATAGTTCGGACACGCGCGGTTCGTGCTACCGAAAGGAAAGACCAAATTATAGACAAAATGAATTCAAAAAATGATCGTGGAAATACGGGCTGAATTGTCCATCGGTGGCTGTTGCTGCCTAACGGGTGATAAATCAATAGGTTAAATGATGTGATACTTATACTAACAAAAATGAACAATGTAGCGAAATCAATTGCTCAACAGGCCGCGGAATTTATGCTGGTGCTATTGGGGGTCGTTTTCTTGGCCAGCCAAGTTACGGCTGCAGAACATGGGGTAACCTATGGACAGGAGCAGGTAAATGTAGTCGGTACGGTACGATCGGGAAGCGAACCTTTGTCAGGTGTATCGGTTTCCTCCGTCGCCAGTCCCAGCTTGGGAGTATCTACGGATGACGAGGGAAACTATCGGATTTCGGTGTCTGCCAGCGATACCTTGGTTTTTTCGTTCGTGGGCTATGCGCAGCAGCGCATTGCGGTGAATGGCAGGAGCCGGGTCGACGTGGCGCTGTTAGCGCTCGACCAACAACTGGACGAAATTGTCGTGGTGGGCTATGGGACACAGAAACGGGCGAATCTAACGGGGGCGATCAGTACCATCCAGGCTGATGAGATTCAGACGACTACGCACTCCAGCCTCGCGCAGAAACTGCAAGGAAAAGTGCCCGGTTTGCAGATCCGTCAAAATACGGGTGGCCCAGGCGATTTTAACGCGATGATTAACATCCGCGGCTTCGGCTCGCCGCTTTATGTCATCGACGGGATTGTACGCGATGGTGGAAGCGAGTTCCAACGGTTGAATCCCGAGGATATTGAGAGCATTTCAGTATTAAAGGATGCATCTGCTGCGGTGTATGGCGTAAATGCCGCTAACGGAGTAATCATCGTGACGACCAAGCGGGGAAAGCAGGGCAAACCACAGTTTCAGTACAATGTGGTTGTCGGCATGCAGTCTCCGACCGATATGCCTGAAATTGCAAACGCAGCGCAATGGATGGAAATGCGCAATGACGCGGCAATCAACGCCGGGCTTCCACCGTATATTTCCAAGGAAGAGCTGGAAAAGTACCAGCAGGGGGCTCCCGGCTACGAGAGTACCAATTGGTATGACGAAACGATGAAACCGTGGGCAGGACAACAACAGCACACTTTGTCTGCCCAGGGAGGAACCGAAAACGTCAACTATTTCTCTAGCTTCGGCTTTGTTAGGGATGGCGGCTTGCTGAAGTCCGATGCCATCGGTTATGACCGGTACACGTTCCGTACGAACCTGACAGCTAAATTGACCAACGACCTGACGGCATCGGTTGAACTCGCGGGCAGGTACGACCGGAAGGACGGTGCCGGATACAGTATTTTCGACATTCTCCGGGGTACCATATCAGCGCTGCCCACCAACAAACCTTACCTTAATGGAAATAAGGAATACCCCACCCACATTACGGATGGGCAAAGCTCTAACCCGGTAGCGATCGCCGACCCAAATATCTCGGGTTACACCCAGGATGTGGACAAACAGTTTCAGTCGGCTGTGACGCTGACTTATAAAGTACCCTTCCTGGAGGGGCTCCAATTAAAAGGGGTAGCGTCTTACGACGGAAATAATTACCTGAACAAATCCCTTACCAAGAGCTACAAATTGTACTCGTACGATGCCGCAGCCGATCGATACAATGCCGCCACGCTCAGACACCCTACCGTATTGGGCAATGGGTATTCCGACATGAACCGGGTGAGTGTGCAAATACAGGCGATGTATAACAAGGTGTTGGCCGACAGTCACAACATCGGTGCTACGTTGGTGTATGAGGAACGTAATGGGTGGACGCGGTCATCCGGACTTTCTCGTGAATTTCAGTTCTTTACGAACGATCAGATTGATATGGGCGACCAAAACAACCAGCGGACCAGCGGCATGGAAAGCCAATGGGGTAACCGGTCGTTCATCGGTAGGTTAACTTACGATTACCTGAGCAAATACCTCCTCGAGGTTGCAGCTCGCTATGACGGATCGTATCGCTATCATCCCGATCGGCGCTGGGGCTTGTTCCCCGTGGTATCGGCGGGATGGCGTGTTTCGGAAGAACGTTTCTTTAAGGATAACGTGTCATTTATCTCCAACTTTAAATTACGGGGATCTTACGGACTGGTTGGTGAGGACGCTGGTAACCCGTTCCAATATGTGCCTGGGTTCTCAACAAGCGGCGGCGGTGGCTATGAGTTTTCCAATGGTGCTTACGTATCTGGAGTGGCCGCGCCTGGCATTGTGAACCAAGAACTGACGTGGTTCCAGTCGAAAATTGCCGATATCGGCGTAGATCTCGGATTGTTTGACGGTCGCCTAAATATCGAGTTTGACGTGTATCAGCGTGATCGTACTGGATTGCTGGCCGTACGGAACGTATCGCTGCCCAATACGTTCGGCGGCTCGTTGCCGCAGGAGAACCTGAACAGCGACCGCGTACGCGGTATTGAATTTGCCGCAGGCTACTCACAGGCGATCGGTGATTTCCGCTTCGATATCGGTGGAAACTTCAACTTCGCCCGTACCATGAACGTATATGTCGAACGTGGGCCATTTGTCAACAGTATGGACCGATGGCGCAATGGCCAAGCGGGCCGCTGGAACGATGTGGTCTGGATGTATGACAAAATAGGCCAGTTCCAATCGGAAGATGAACTGTTGAATGCGCCGATACAAAATGGCGAACTCGGTAATAGCCGCGAAATGATCGGCGACTTCCGGTATCGCGATGCCAATGGCGACGGCGTGATCGATGGTGAGGACGTACTGCCTTTGGCTTGGGGAGGTAACCCGAAGATGTTTTATGGCTTAACGTTGGCGGCTAGCTGGAAATGGCTAGACTTCAATATGCTATGGCAAGGATCCGGCAATTATTCCGTTCGGTTCACACACGCCTATGCGGAAACATTTTGGGGCGACGGCAACCTGCCGGCGTATTTTTACGACCGTTGGCATCGTGCCGATCCTTACGATCCAAACAGCGAGTGGATACCCGGCGAATGGCCCGCCACGCGTCGGATCTCAGATATCGGTGCCATGTACCACGAAAGCTCCGTATGGCGTCGGGATGCGTCTTATTTACGGCTGAAAAGCCTCGAATTGGGGTACTCCTTCGACCAGCAGTTGCTACAGCGCCTTGGGCTGCAACGGATGCGGATCTATGCCAATGGATACAACCTGCTGACCATCACCGATCCGTTTGTGAAGGCCTTCGACCCCGAACAGATTGAGGGTGCGTTGAACACCGGGTGGGTATATCCATTAAGCAGGAGTTTTAACATTGGCGTCAACTTGACTTTTTAAACCATTATAACATGAAAATACGTATTTTAAGCATAATCATGGTCATGGTCCTGTCGGTGTTGAGCTGCCGGGACGTGCTAGACCTGCGGCCATTGGATAAACTGGACAGTGAAACGCTATTTGCCACGCCGGAAGGTGTGCGGGTATACCTCGCGAACCTGTACGGCCAGCTGCCGATTGAAGATTTTTCGTTCGGGCGCTTGGGATTCAATACGGCGAATGTAAATACCGGGGGCATAGCACCGGCTACGCAGACCGATGATGCGGCAAACTCGGAGTTCAGTCACTTATTGGACGGTGGCGGTAATTTCCAGTGGTGGGACGCGGGCTATAAGCTGATCCGCGACATCAACTTGCTGTTGGAAACGGTCCCTACGGTCTCCTCGTTGAACGACGCAACCAAAGCGGCGTTGCTGAGTGAGGGACATTTTCTGCGAGCCTTCACGTATTTCGCGTTGGTGAAACGGTATGGCGGCGTGCCCATTATCACAACGGTGCAGCAATATACGCCGGATGTGGAAAGCCTTCGCGTACCGCGAAGCACGGAAAAAGATACCTGGGATTTCGTGTTGGCGGAATGCGACGCAGCTATCGAAAACCTTCCCGCGTCGCGGGCAGAAGACAGCCGAAGGGCAACGAAATGGGTTGCCTATGCGCTGAAATCGCGCGCGGCCTTGCATGCAGCCTCCATAGCGAAATATTGGTCGAAAGCGCCGCTTTCCGGCCCCGCTGTATCGGAAGGGTTGGTAGGGATGGATGCGTCGCTGGCCAACGGCTATTACGAGATCTGTATTGCAGCTTCTAAGGCCATTATGGACCAAGGTGGTTTTTCGCTACACAAGCCAACACCCGGCTCCCCCGAAGAAGCAACGGCCAATTACATGGAACTTTTCCAAAACCCCAATAGTGCCGCCGGTGAGGTTATTTTCGTAAAGGGTTATACCAACCCGGGGTCTTCGGGGCATAGTTACGATTTTTGGTTCAACCCGAACCAAACCTCGGATGGTGCACCGCACCCTGGCCGGATGAATCCCACGCTGGATTTTGTCGACCTGTATGAAAGTTATACCGATCCGGGGCAAAGTGCACCGATTGTTACAACCACCGATGGGAACGTCAATGATTACAATGGATTTAACCCCAATAAAACGTACCTGCGGTTTGATACGCCGTACGATATCTTTAAGGATAAAGATGCGCGCCTCTGGGCAACCGTCGTATTGCCCGGTACGGAGTGGAAAGGGAAAACGATTATCATACAGGGAGGATACATCGAGCCCAATGGTACACCCAAAATCGAGACGAAGGAATCGATCGCAGTCAACGGCGAAACCTATTACACATACGGTGCGGCCGATTGGACCAACTATTCCGGATTTGAAGTGTATCTCGGTAATATGACACGCACCGGATTCAGCTTCAAAAAGTTCCTGTCGCCCAATCCGGTACCACCGAACCTCACCTACTCGACGACAGACTGGATCGAATTCCGGTACGCGGAAATTCTGTTGAACTATGCGGAAGCCGTAGTGGAGAGCAACTATACCGCCAACAACGCACAGGCCACGGCCAGGGATGCCATCAATGCGATCCGGCGCCGGGCGGGCCATACGGTCGATATCGGCTTGAATTTGGAGAATGTATTGCGCGAACGCCGGGTAGAATTGGCGTTTGAAAATAAACGCTACTGGGATTTGGTCCGTAGGCGTGACTATCACGAGAAATTCAACAACACCATCCGTAAAGCGTTGGTGCCGGTACTGGATCTCCGCGTAAGCCCCGCTAAATACATCTTTATCCGGAAAAATCTCTCACGCGAAAATCCACTGACCTTCCCGACCAATTTTTACTATGCGCACATACCTGGGGTTGGCGCCAACGGTTTGGTTCAAAATCCACAGTACTAACGATAATTGAAATGAAGACGATACAGCTAAAACCCGCCATGTCAGCACCTATCGCAAAAGACGCTGAACACGCAGGCTCCACGACATTACAGACAACTTATTTGCGAGTGAAACGGTTATCGACCATCCTGGCGTTGGTGGTGCTGGCCAGTGCTTGCGAATTGGATAACTACGATGCGCCCAACGCGCAGCTTTCCGGAAGGATCATCGATGCCGAAACCAACGAATTGGTGGAGCAGGACATCATCCGGGGAACCACCATCAAGATTATCGAACATGGCTATGACCCGGTACAGCCGCAATACCTGCGTGTGAAGAACGACGGCACATATGCCAACAACCTGCTGTTTGCCAATACCTATACGGTACAGCCGGAGTTGCGGAATTTCGTTCAGGTGGCGGCACAGGACATACAAATAGGAAGCGATACGAAACTGGATTTTCGCGTACAGCCCTATATCCGGGTGAAAGACGCGTCGATCGTGAAAGACGGTACCAGAATCGTGGCGACATTTAAATTACAGCAAACGGTACCCGAAGTGGTGAGCCGGATTGGCCTGTATGCGCATGCCGAGCCGATTGTGGGAGAGCCTATCCGTAGCGTTGTGGCCGAAGCGCAATTGGGTAGAACGGTGGAAGAAGGCGAAACATTTACGTTAGTGATCGATGCTGCGGAAAACCGGGCGATGTTGAAATCGGGAACTCCCTATTTCTTTCGGATCGGGGCGGTAATCAACGTGCCCGAAGCAAAGTTTAACTACGCCCCTGCGGTTCAAATAACCGTTGACTAATCGACCCGTTATGCGTTTTGTAAGCATATTTGGATACATTATCGGGGCTGTTTTATGCGGCGGTTGGTCGTACGGGCAGCCCCATATGTCCTCCAATACGATTGCTGTGTTCGACTTGGCTTATACGTTGGAAGGTGATTGGGGCAATCCGCAAAAGGTAAAACGCTCATGGGATCATGCCCATACGTTGGCTACGTTGCAGGGATTGGTCAACAGAGACGCTCCCCGGCTGTATACCTATTTCGTAAAAAACGGGAAGCACGACATTGACCGGTATTGGTGGAACAAATACCGTGCGGAAGGGAAATGGCTTGCTGGGAAGGATACCCTGGTTTATCCGGATATTCTTTCCGTAGTTAAGGCATTCAAAAGTGAGATTGACGGTGTCGTGGTGTACGACCCGGCGGTGCCGGCTACCAGCAATGTGGCATCCGCTGTCGCCGGTGCGGATCGGCTGATCGCGGTGCGTTATGATCCCGACAAAGGCAGTCTCTATCACCAACTGGTTGAAACGGGGCTGCGCTTGCCGGTAAAAGTCTGGCTGGTGAAGAAAAATGGAAAGCCGCTGTTTACCGGTTCTGGAAAAATACCGGGTACGGCACGCGCTTCAAGCGGTTCGGCGAAGAACGATGCCTACCGATGGTTTATCGAGCATTACCTCAAAAAGGGCAAATGCAATACGGCATTCGGCGCTTATTACATCGACCAGCATTGGATGAGCGACCCTACGCGGATAAACCGCAACCACCATACGCTGTCTAACCACGATTATTTCGTCAGTAAGAAGGCCTTTTTCTTCGACCTGAGTCCTTGGGCTGACGAGTCCGCCACCGACGATCCGTCGCAGCGGCCGGGCACCGACCTGGAAACGCTGAAGGAATTTTTGTTGTTGGCGTATCGGCAGAACGGAAACGGAAACACCTTCACCCACATCGGCGGATTTCCGCCGTGGGCGTTCAAGTATACGAAGCATGCGGGCGGGAAGCATGATGATGTGCCGACGGAGTGGGAATACTCGCGTATCATCAGTGCGTACAACGCGTTTAAGGATGCGGATGCCATCGGTTACGGTGCCCTGGCGAATGCGTCGTTCTGGCAGCACTATCCGTTGAGCGACCGGTATCCCCAGCATCAGGTCACCGATCAGGAATTGGTGGAACGCGGGTACCTCACGCAGGCGGGTGAACTGGTAGAAAATGGAAAGGAATACCTGGTGTTTTACGTGGGCGACTATGATGCGGCTTCTTGGCTGTCGCAGACCACCCCCACACTGTGGGATGATCCCAACCGGGGTAAGTTACCCTTAATGTGGTGCATCAGTCCGGTGCTCGCGCAGCGTGCACCCATGGCCATGGAATACCGATGGCTGTCGGCCACGCCGAACGATTACTTTGCGGCGGCCGATAATGGGGCGGGATACCTGATGCCGGGCATGTTGCAGGCGCCGCGCGATGTGTCGGGGCTGCCCGACGCAACCGAGCAGTGGGCCGCGCACAATGTGCCTTACTATAGGCAATGGGGCCTTTCGATCACGGGATTTGTCATCGATGGGGAAGCGCCCGGATTAAATCGGGCGGGGTTGGATGCGTACGAACGGTTCAGCCCCGACGGCATCGTTCCACAGAAAGTGCCGTTGACATTGTTGCATGGAAAAATGCCGGTACTCCGCTCGGATGAAGACGTCAATCAGGAGGATCCCGCAGTCGCCGCGCAGGTCATCGTCAACCGGGTGGACAAGCGCCCGTTGCGCTTCCATTGGTTCCGCAACATCCTGAAATCACCGACCTGGTACGTGCAGGTGGTGGATGAAATCCGCAAACGTAATCCGAATATCGAACTCCTGGATGGGCCTACCTTTTTTGCCCTGTACCGCAGGTACCTGGAGCGTACACCACACGCGGCCCAAGGGGTATGGACGCAAAACGAATGAAAGGACGCTAGCATGAAAAACCTGACAATTTATCCATCGAAATGCCTGCTTTTGTTGCTGCTCTGCGCAGGGTTGGTTGGTTGTAAGCCGGAAGACAGCCATCGTAAACTCTATACCTATACCCTTAGCGGGGACACGACAGCCGCTGCGTACGATGAAGCGGTGATCGTGGCCTGTATACAGGGTATATTGAATAGGCATGCCACACAGCTCTATGTGCTCTCGGCTGCTCACGAGCGTCCCGCGTATTGGCTGGATACGTTGGCTGCGCCGGGCAACTGGCTGGAAGGTAAGGAACGTACCGCAGTGGCTAGCTTAACCGATTTGGTTTTACTGGCGGGTGAGCGGCTAAAAGGAGCCGTCATCTGGGATCCGGAGGTGCCGGCATCCCTGAATGTAGCCACCACATTGGCTGGACTGGAAGACGGAATTGTGATGAGCCCTGAACAAGCAGACCGATATGTGGACAGCTGGAAACTCCCCATCATCAAAGATTTCAGGGGCATGTTTACCGGAAAAGAAACAGGCAGCAAGAAGAACGATGCCTACCGCTGGGCGATCCGGGAGTTCTTGGAAACCGGCCGTTGCGATCCGCATTGGCTATGCTTGTATGAAGATGCCTTTATGACCCGGGAGAAGGGGGATGTCGGCTACGTCGTAACCCGGGATTGGCCGGTGCGTAACCAATCATTTGTCTACGACCTTTCGCCGTGGGGCGATGAAGCGCCGCTGGACGATCCTGATCAGCGGCTGGGGACGGACCTCGAAACGTATCATTTGATGTTGGAAGCGGTGCAGCAACTGACGAAAGGAGAGCAGATGACCGAAGTGGCCGGCTTCTTCTCGTTTCCGAAATACAGCAACATCCCCGGGTATGAAAGCAAGCATGACCCCGTTCCAACGGAATGGGAAACCGTACACCTTATATCGCCTTACAATTGTTACCAGAATACGGTTGCCCACCTGTGCTTCAATCAGTCGCTTCATGCCCAGGCACCGGTCGGCAAGCTGACGCAGGGGCGGCCGGAACTGAAAACGCCGGAAGCTGGGAAAACGTACCTCTGTATCCTCATGGCCGACTACGATTCGGCAACACCGCTTTACGATTTTCTCCCTAGGCACTGGAATGACAGTGCCCGCGGTGAAATTCCATTGGCATGGGGCATCAACCCCAATCTGATTGAAACGTATCCGGACGTCATCCAGCATTTTTACGAAACGAAAAGTTCCAATGATTTTTTTACGGCCGATGCCAGCGCCGCGGGCTATATGAACCCGAACCGGATCGATACCGCCTACCTTCCGCTGTTTATCGATCACAATACGCAGTTTTATAACCGCTTGGACATGTCGCTATCGCCGATGGTGCTGGATTGGGACGAGCCGACCGCGGCGGTTAAAGATGCGTTTACGCAATTTTCACCCGACGGGTTTTCGACGATTGTCATCGACTTTCACAATGCCGGCGGTAAGCTTCCTGAGCCGCACGTATGGAACGGGATGCCCGTGATGGAGCTCATCAATTCGGCCTGTAATTTTTCCACGCCCCGACAGACGGCTGAGGCATTATCCTCGGAAATACCGACGCCTGGTGGGGACGGCAAGCCGACCTTCCATTTTTTCCGTATTGTATGGACCAGCCCCAGTCAGGTAATCGCAGCGTTGAATGAACTGCGGGGACGAAGACCGGAGCTCGACATCGAAGTGGTAGATCCGTATAACTTTTTTCACCTCTTTAAATCCACCGAACGTAAGTAAGTCACAAAAAACGGTAATCTAAAACAACAGACTAATTATCAATCATGAGAATATACGTTGGCATTTGTATCAAGTGCTTCATGGCGCTTTTTGCATCCTTTCACCTTACCACCTATGAATCGCTTGCCCTGACCGACCGGAATCCGGTGGACTGGGTGAATCCGCTAATGGGAACCGATTCGAAATTTGAATTGTCAAACGGCAACCAGTATCCGGTCATTGCGCTGCCCTGGGGAATGAATTTCTGGTCACCGCAGACCGGTAAAATGGGCGACGGATGGCTGTATAAATATTCGGCGGATAAAATCAGGGGTATCAAGCAAACGCATCAGGCCAGCGTGTGGATAGGGGATTACGGCCAGTTTTCCGTGATGCCGGTAACCGGTTCGTTGCGGGTAGACGAGGAAGCGCGGGCGAGCTGGTTTTCGCACAAGGCTGAGGTCGCCAAGCCCCACTACTACAGCGTTTACCTGGCCGACCACGACGTAACAGCCGAAGTAGCGCCTACCGAGCGGGCGGCGAAATTCCGTTTTACCTATCCGGAAACGGATAGTGCGTATTTGGTGATCGATGCATTTGACAAGGGATCGTTTATCAAGGTCATTCCCGCGGAACGGAAGGTAATCGGTTACACGACGAAGAATAGTGGTGGCGTTCCGGCGAATTTTAAGAATTATTTCGTCATGACGTTCGATAAGCCATTTACGTACGCGGCAACCTACGATCATACGCAGAAACAATCCGGACTGGAATACACGGGCAATCATGCCATTGGTGTGATCGCGTTCCAAACCAAGCGCGGAGAGCAGGTACAGGCCAGCGTGGCCTCTTCCTTCATCAGCCACGAACAGGCCGAACGGAACCTCGCCGAGCTGGGCGACGCGGAATTCGATGCGGTGAAAGCCAAGGGGGAAGCGATCTGGAATGCGGAATTGGGCCGTATTGCCGTCACGGGCGGAACGGACGATCAACTGCGTACGTTTTATTCCTGCTTGTACCGCGTGCTGCTTTATCCACGCAAATTTTATGAATACGATGCCGCCGGCGCGATTGTGCACTACAGTCCGTACAATGGCCAGGTGTTGCCCGGATACCTCTTTACGGACAACGGTTTTTGGGATACGTTCCGGGCGGTGTTTCCATTCTTCAACGTCATGTACCCAACCTTGACGGGCCAGATCATGGAAGGCCTGGTGAACACCTATAAGGAAAGCGGATGGCTTCCCGAATGGGCAAGCCCCGGCCACCGGGAAAGTATGATCGGATCCAATTCGGCTTCCATCATTGCCGAAGCGTACTTGAAGGGAGCCCGGGGTTACGATATCCATACGTTGTATGAAGCCTTACTTAAAAACAGTGAACAGGAAGGACCGTTGACGTCGGTGGGCCGCCGTGGGGTGAAGTACTATAACCAGTTGGGTTACGTGCCGTATGATGTAGGTATCAACGAGAACGCGGCGCGGACACTGGAATACGCATACGACGATTTTGCGATTTATCGGCTTGCGAAGGAACTGGGACGCCCCGCAGCGGAAATCAAGCGGTTCGCCAAACGGGCACTTAACTATAAAAATGTATTCGATCCGGCGACCGGATGGATGCGGGGCAAAAACGAGGATGGGGCTTTTCAGTCGCCATTCAATCCATTCAAATGGGGCGACGCCTTTACCGAAGGCAACAGCCTGCATTACAGTTGGTCGGTCTTTCATGACGTTCAAGGGCTTATCGACCTGATGGGCGGAAAGGCAAAATTCACAGCGAAGCTGGATTCGATTTTTACGCTGCCACCGATATATGATGAAAGCTATTACGGCATCGTTATCCACGAAATCCGTGAAATGCAAATCATGAACATGGGGCAATATGCCCATGGTAACCAACCCATCCAGCACATGACGTACCTGTACAACTATGCCGGACAGCCTTGGAAGACCCAGTATTGGGTGAGGGAGGTCATGGATAAGCTTTATCATTCGGGGCCCGATGGGTACTGCGGCGACGAGGACAACGGGCAGACTTCGGCTTGGTACGTGTTTTCGGCATTGGGGTTTTATCCGGTATGCCCGGCGATGGATCAATACGTGATAGGCTCGCCACTGTTCGAGAAGGCCGTAGTGAAGCTTGAAAACGGGAATCAGCTGATTATCCGTGCAGCCGAAAATAAGCCTGCTAACCGGTTTATCCATAGCGCCATGCTCAATGGCAAGCCTTATTCAAAAAATTGGTTAAGTCATTCCGATGTGATGAAAGGGGCTACGTTGGAGCTGAACATGACCGACAAGCCCAATACAAACCGGGGTATAGAGGAGGCGGACTTCCCGTTCTCAATGTCCAAACGTGAACCATAAAAACCCGTTGAAATGAAAAAGTTACTGTTTGCTATGTGGTGCGTGACCGTGATCGGTTGCTCGCGCCAAGAGTCGGAACTGGAGATGAACACAGACCGCCTCGATTTGACCGGTCGGTCGGAAGCGACGCTTGCCATGCTTCCAAACGGGCCGGTAAAAATCCGATTTACGGTCACCGGAAAATATGTCGGTATTCTAAATAGCTATAACGGCGCCGAGGCGCTGAAAAATGGCGTCGGGACGCATGAGGTGTATGATGTCGTCGATGCAGGAGGAGGCTATGTGGGGCTCCTATCCCGGAAAAATGGTCAGTTCCTTCAAGCTGCTGCCACCGGTAACCATTATGTTTATGCCAATGGCGGAAGTGCCTGTGACAGCGACTGGGAAAAATTCCTGGTGGAAGATGGAATAGGAGGCGGATTCGCTTTCAAATGTAAAGCGAACAACAAATATTTGAACGTAGAAAACATACCTAACATGCCGATCCGCGCCTTTGCCGATGCAATAAATACGTGGGAAACGTTTGAGGTGAAACAGGTAGTGGATATGTGGCAGGCGGTTACCGCTTTCGCGGATAATTTTCCCACGAAGAGCAAATTTCAAGGGGCGGGACCGCTAACCGATTGGATCAAATATACTGACGAAAAGCGGAACGGCACGTATTTGTGGCAATTCGAATTGTTTGGCACGGATAGCCGCTATCCGAATAATGAACATCCGGTATGGAATCCGTATAGCTTAATGTGGATCGGCGAATGGGAGGTGCTGGTATCGTATGGTACGCAACCCAAATATAGCCCAGCAGACAATCCGGCGTCTGCATGGACGATTCCCCGCTGTGTTAGGTATCTGGAGCCGGTGGCTTCGGTATCACCGTCCATTACACGCAACCGATACCTGCTTAATCTGTCAAGTTGCGCGAAAACAAGCGTAGCAACCCCCAATGAATATGGGTCGAACTCGGCGGGTTATGTCCTCGATTTAAGTAACCTGGGTTCGCAGGAAAATATGGGTTCGCGCTGGGTCATCAACTTGCATTACCGAAATGGACCGGAATACTTTATCTATGATCTTGGACCTTCCGTTGGCGTCTTTGCACCAAAATACGGCATTGTCGGCTATGACAATGGACTGGGGGTCTGGGAACATTATACGAACATCCAGAACCGACCCGCCCACGACGATATTTATTGTCTGTCAGGCGTGGGCGATTAAGACAGGCAAAACTATCATACCAAATTATATAGCATTATGAATCGATTTTTATGTGTTTTTTTCTTGTTTCTTCTTTTTCAGGATCGTACGGCCAGTGCTCAGGAGCAACCGGAACTGGTGGGTGTCGCCGGTACGGTTTCGGCCAGTGACGGCAATCCGCTGTCGGGCGTTTCGGTAACTCCGTTGTTAAACCCGAACAACAGGGCAGCTACCGGAGCCGACGGACAATACCGGATCCGGACAACCGGAAATGATACGCTGCTATTTACCTTTGTGGGTTACCGGCCGTTGAAGGTTGCAGTTGCGGGAAGGGAGCAAATTAATGTGGTACTGGAAGGCACAGATACCTTTATGGATGAAGTGGTGGTTGTTGCCTACGGTGAGCAGAAAAAGATCAGCCTTACCGGGGCGATTTCTTCCGTGGCAACGCGCGAGTTGCGACAAAGCCCTGTTGCCAACCTCAGCAATGCCCTGGCTGGTCGGCTGCCGGGCTTGGTGGCTTTTCAACCCAGCGGTGAGCCGGGCAACGACCTGTCCCAATTGTTTATCCGTGGCGTGTCCACTTTCAATAACGCGGCACCGTTGGTTGTGGTGGACGGCGTTTTAGGCCGCGATTTTGCCCAGCTGGATCCGAATGAAGTAGAAAGCATCAGCATTTTGAAAGATGCCTCATCAACGGCGGTGTACGGGGTAAGAGGTGCCAATGGCGTCATATTGGTAACCACACGGCGGGGCAAGTCCGGGAGGCCCCAGATATCCTTTTCATCCGAATTGGGATACCAAAGTCCTATCCGGTTGCCTGAATTCCTGGATTCGTATAATTATGCGCGCTTATACAACGAGGCGCTTAAAAATGATAACCTGCCGGCAAAATTCAGTGCGCAGGATTTAGCGTATTACCGTATTGGTGCCGATCCTTACCTATATCCCAACACCGATTGGTTTGATGAGTTTTTAAAGCCTTTCACCCCGATGAGTAGGGCAAACCTCAATATCAGCGGGGGCGGGGATAAGGTACGCTATTTTGTTTCTGCCAGTGCGCTGACCCAGGACGGCATCTATAACTTTACGAAGTTAAATGAGTATGATTCCAACGCGAAATTCAATCGGTATAACTTCCGTTCCAATATTGACATCGATCTAACCGAGAATTTTACGGTGGGACTGGATTTGGCCGGACGTGTGGAAAACCGTAATTATCCCGGCAGGGACACGTGGTTGATATTTACCATTCTGAACCGCATACCGCCCACGTACCCGATTACCAATGCCGACGGTTCGCTCGCCGGCGACGGCCTCAATCCGGAGAATCCGATGGGGTTGATCGCCTACGGCGGATATCGCGATTATTACGGGAATTTTCTTCAGGGGACCTACCGGATGAGCCACAAGCTGAACTTCATTACCGAGGGGCTCTCTGCACGGGCTGCGTTCGCTTTTGACGGCGCGTTCGATTACAACATCAACGCGAGTCGGGGCTATGCAGTCTATCAGCTTCGGGAAGACGGTGGGTATAATCAGTTTGGCAACGATACCGAATTGGGCATCGGAAAGGGATATGCGTATAACCGGACCGTCAATTTTGAAGCTGCGCTCGATTATAACCGCCGGTTTGGTGATCACCAAGTTACCGGGTTATTTTTATACAACCAAAACCGACACGTTATACACGCCGATAGTTACAACATCCCTTTTTCGTATATGGGCTATGTAGGCCGGTTTACCTATTCGTACCGGGAACGGTTGTTTGGTGAGATCAATCTCGGATACAACGGGTCTGAGCAGTTTCCGAAGGGAAGCCGATTCGGCTTCTTCCCCTCAGTGTCTGCGGGCTGGGTGATTTCGGAGGAGAATTTCTTCAATAAGGATGCCGGCATGGTGAGTTTTCTGAAGTTACGCGGTTCGTACGGCGAAGTCGGGAATGACCGGCTGGGAGCGCGGCGATTTCTGTACCAACAGACCTTCCAAGGAGCCGAAGGGTACCGGTTTGGTAACGGCCAGGTGGGTTACGGCGGTATAGCCGAAGGGCCGCTGGCCAATGAAGACATCACCTGGGAACGTGCCAGAAAGCTCAACGCGGGGTTGGAACTGGGATTGTGGGACGACCAGTTATTCCTGACGGCTGACGCCTTCCACGAACGCCGTGATAACATTTTGACCACGCGCGGAACGGTCTCTGCCATTGTGGGCAGATCGGGAGGCGACTTGCCGCCGGTCAATATCGGTGTGGTACAGAACCGGGGGTTGGATATGGAGCTGACGTACCGAAACCCGGCAAGTAAGAAACTGAATTATAGCGTCAGTGGAAACCTGACATTTGCGCGTAATAAGGTGCTGTTCATGGATGAAGAGCGCCGCGAGTTTGATTACCAATATCGGACGGGTCAACGGGTTGGACAGCCTTTCGGTTTGGTGGCCATTGGCTTTTTCGAATCGTACGAAGACATTGCCGACAGCCCGCCCCATACCTTCGTAACCCAGGAGTCTTTGCGACCGGGCGATATCAAATACAAAGATATCAATAGCGATGGCGTTATTGATGCAAACGACGAGGTACCCATCGGATACAACACCGGGATACCGGAACTGATGTTCGGGTTCTCGTCCCGGATATCGTACGGCGGCTTTGATTTCAGTGTGCTGTTTCAGGGTGCATCCAACTCATCCGTCTTTATGGATAACTTCCCGATATGGGAGTTCCGGGGCGGCGGAGCCGGCAAGGTCAACGAATGGCACCTCGGGCGTTGGACACCTGAAACGGCCGCCACTGCTACCTATCCACGTCTGTCCAGTACAGACAACCCGAATAACCACAGGCTATCAACGTTTTGGATGCGTCCGCGTAATTACGTCCGCTTGAAGAACATTGAACTGGGTTATTCATTTGGTGCGTCCGTATTGAAGGCCTTAAAAATCCAAAAGGTGAGGTTTTACGTTAACGCGCATAACCTTTTCACCTGGGATAAGGCGAAGATCGTTGACCCGGAGGCTCCGGCATGGTCGGGAAACCACAACTATCCCCAACAGCGTGTCCTAAACGGCGGGGTTACACTTGACTTTTAACAGACTTGCAAAATGATGACTATAATGAAGCGATTTTTGAATTTTCTGTTGCTGATCGTGTTGGCAACAGGCTGTGATAAAAGCATACTGGATAGGCAGCCCAATGACCAGATGACCGAGGAAGCTGCCTTTGAAGATCTGCTGGTTGCCGAAAAGTTTTTGAATAACGTATACGCCGAACTGTATGGCGGTCTGTATAACCGGACGCCCAATTACCTGCTGGCTGGAACGACAGACGATGCCGACGCCGCAAATTTAACGACCGGCGGGTACACATTCAACATCGGGTCGCTGAGTCCGACGGGCAATCCCTTGGGGGATTATTGGAGCATTTATTATGCCGCCATCCGGAAAGCAAACATATTCCTGAAGAACATTGATGGCGTACCCGGCGACGCCGCTATGAAACAGCGGATGAAAGGAGAAGCGCTGTTTCTCAAAGCGTTTTTCTACCAACAGTTGTTCAAGTTTTTTGGGCCGTTCATCATTGTGGATCAGGTGCTGACGGTAAACGACGACTTGGCGCTGCCACGTAATTCCATAAGCGAATGCGCGGCCTACATTACAGGCCTCGCGGATCAAGCGGCTGCACTGCTTCCGGTCGAACATGAATCCAGTCAGTTGGGCAGGGCTACGAAAGGCGCCGCCCGCGCGTTGAAAGCGGAAGCGTTGCTGTTCTTTGCAAGTCCGCTGTATAATCCGACCAATGAAATACAACGTTGGGCAGATGCGGCCGCCGCAGCTGAAGATATCCTGACCGATAGCGATTTTGAATACGAGCTTTACGATGATTACCGGAACCTTTTTCTGGTCAACAACAACGCTGAGGTGATATTTGCCTATATGGCGAGTGCGAGCACCAATGCCATGGAAGCAGCCAATGGACCGTCGGGCTACGGCGGATGGAGTGGGACTTCGCCGACGCAAGAACTGGTCGATGCCTATGAAATGGCAAATGGTATCGCTCCTTTGCTGCCTGATGGGTCTGTAAATCCGGCTTCGGGCTACGATCCGGCGAAACCGTATGAGAATAGAGACCCGCGGTTCTACGCAAGTATCTTGTATAACGGTGCACCTTGGCAAGGCCGCGCGATCGAATCGTTTGTCGGCGGTGCAGATGGCATTTCCATTGGTACGCACACACGCAGCCAAACGGGTTATTTCCTGAAAAAGTTCTTGGACGAATCGCTCGTCGTGAATAGTTCCCAACGGCGGGCTGCCACATGGATCTTATTCCGCTTGGGGACGGTGATGCTGGATTTTGCCGAAAGCCGAAATGAAGCCAGTGGCCCGGATGCCGAAGTGTATGCGGCAGTCAACGCCATCCGGGCACGGGCCGATATGCCCGAATTGCCGGAAGGCCTTAGCCAAGACGAAATGCGGGCGCGCATCCGCCAGGAACGCCGTATAGAGATGGCGTTTGAGGACAACCGGTTTTGGGACGTCCGCCGTTGGAAAATCGGCGTTGAAACGTTCGGGAAGCCAATCCATGGAATGCGGATCACACGGGTAGGTGACGCCCTGAATTACGAGCGCGTGCAGGTCAGGGCGCGCATATTCGATGACCGGAGGCACTTTTTTCCAATCCCGCAATCGGAATTGAACAAGAATCCAAACCTGGAACAGAATGCGGGGTGGTAACCAAACTAAACGAAGTAAACATGAAAACGATTATAAATAAATGGTTGAAAAGCCGCTGCATCGGGTTGTCCGTAGCCGTGTTGGTGTGTGCGGCTTGTAAGGAGACCGAAAAGATGGCTCCTTGTGAATCTGATTTTTTCTATGAGGGCTCGCCGTTCCGGCAGGGTGAGGCGGACGTGCTGTTGCCGAGTTATCATTCTGGGGCCGACATTCCAGGGGTGTTCAGTGCACCGCCGGGACTGGTATTGCGCGATACGTTGACCGGTGAAATCGATTTGGCAGCAAGTGCCCCCGGAGCGTATGCAATACGAAAAACCATGATTGGGAACCCTTCCTGCGGTAACCGGATCGTGTTGGCCTACTTGTCAATCCTGCCACCCCCAAGTATCGTTAGTCCTGCCGATCAAGCGGATGGCTGGGGATGGGCCGGGAATGGGTTTATTGATAAGGAAGATAAAAAGGAAGGGGCGGCATCCATAAAAACGCGTGAAGAAGGTGGCGGGAATCTGTTGCTCCTGCAACACAATTTACCAACCCCTTTGAATACACGGGTGAGTAAGGAATTGGGTGAGCTGCACCTGTGGTTTTATATTTCAGACCCCTCACAGTTTGATCAGATGGCCGAAATCGGCCAGTTTGAGCTGACGAGTTCCGGCGGGCCGGATAAGAATGAATTTACCTGGCCCATTGTCCTGAACAATATGGGATTAACCGCGGGTTGGAACGAACTGGTGTTTAAATTCAAGGATGCCGCGATCACAGGCGGCGATCCCAATCTGTCGGCAGTAAATTTCTTCCGGGTGTACCTGTTCGCCAAAGGCGGCGCAACGTACCCGATTACCATTGGACTGGATGATCTTAAAATCTTGGCTTCCGAATAATCACGAGAAAATGAAATACATAAATTGGCTGGGAATCGGGGTGACGGCGGTTTTACTGGCTTGCACTGCCAAAACCGATCCCGATCAGGCCGGCAAACCCGATGATAAACCGTCCGACGAAAAGCCGGCAGTCTGGAAAATCGAGAACGGAAAGTTTTACCGGGACGGTGAATGGGTGTTTCTGAAAATCGCGAAACCGCTCCGGAATTTTGCGGATGCGAATGCGGTGCAGCAGCTCATCAATGATCTGGATAAACTGAAGTCCAAGCAATATAACACCATCGAAATCAATTGTTATTGGCATCATTTCGATCACGACGGCGACGGGAACCCCGATGTATCTTTGGAACCTTTAAACCGGTTGATCAATACGATCTATAGCAAAGGGATGATGCCCTGCTTATCGGTAGAAACCTATGCGGTAGGCGGCGGGCAAATGCCTGCCGGGTTTTGGGATCGGTTTCCGGACGCGGATGCCATCAACGATCAGGGGAAGACGGTGACCGATACAGAATATGGGTTTGGGTCGAGGGTGGTGTCGATTTTTCACGATGGCTACCGGGACGCAGCGAGAACGTTTATCAAAACGCTGACGGCCGGCGTGGATCACGAGAAAGTGCTTTATTTCGAAACGACCGTGGAACCGCAATACATGGGGACCATAAACCTGTGTTTCAGTACGCATGCCAAACGCGCATACACGGCATGGTTAGCCGAAAACGGAGTTACCGATTCCGGAGCGAGCATGCCTGCAACGTTTCCCATCCCACAGTCGTTCCTGGACAATAGCCATTGGAACAAATTCAGGGCGCAATTTCTGGCCGACTGGGTGAACGGGGATGCTGCGGCATTTCGGGAGATAGCGGGTGAGGACGCCTATATCGCGGTTGATTACCTGGACGCCGAGGAAAGCACGATGGCAAGGAGAATGGGAATCCCCGAGGAGTTTTTGGCGCATTTGCACGCTCCGAATATCATCCAGGTGAACTGGAGCTGGTTTTTTCCAACAAACCAACCGAATCAAAAGGCCTACGATCGGGTACATCACGCTAATCAAGCGTATAACCGCGATTGGGCCATTACTGAACACATGACATTCAATGGAAGCGATTTCAACCATTTCAGTGATGACGAGCTACGGCGGATTTTGCAAAATACGTTAACACAAGGGACACGTTTCGGCTGGGAGTTTGTATCCATCGATAATGCCACGAACGGAAGTTTCAGCTTGTATAATGACGATTGGTCGCCGAAACGCGTGATGGGAATCGTTGATCTCCATTGGGATGAATGGTTGAAGCATATAGGTAATGCCGATGTGCGTTAAGCTTTAATCGATATTCCTTGTATATACAAGTTGAATGAGTATATTTGCAATGAATATAATCCTTAAGGAGCCAATTACCACCTTTAATAAACACTATTGTTGTCGTGATTATGATTCAAGCCAAATTAGCCAGCATAACGTTAGCGCCGTTCCGGAAATGGACAGCGATAGCAGGTATCTGTGGGGCGGTCTTTTTGCTGGCAACCTGTGATGCGACCAACGAAGGGGGCGTGTCTGCATCTCGTATGCCCGAGGTCGTGGATTATAATTTTCATATCCGGCCAATCCTGTCAGACAAGTGCTTTGCCTGCCACGGTCCGGATAACAACACCCGGGAGGCGGGGCTCCGGCTCGATACGGAGGCGGGCGCGTATGGCGCACTAGCCGATAATCCGGAGATGTTCGCGATCGTGCCGGGAAAACCTGAGGCGAGCGAAGTGTACCATCGATTGGTTACTGACGATGCAACATACCGTATGCCCCCGGTTTCGTCAAACCTGTCGCTTACCGATCGGGAAATTAAATTGATCACTCGCTGGATTGAACAGGGGGCGGTGTATAAACCACATTGGGCATTTACACCTCCCGTCAAGCCGGACGTTCCGCAGAACGATGGCGACGGATGGGCGATAAATGAAATCGATCACTTTATTCTTCAACGGATGAAGGGCGCAGGTTTTACCCCGAATCCGGTTGCCGAAAAACATCATTTGCTGCGCCGGGTAAGCTTGGACCTGACGGGGTTGCCACCTTCATCAGCGCAGATCGAGCGTTTTTTTGCGGACGATTCGCCTGATGCCTATGAGAAGTTGGTCGATGAGCTGCTGGCATCCGATGCGTATGGTGAGCGAATGGCTCTGCACTGGCTGGATGTAGCTCGTTATGCAGACTCCTACGGTTATCAGGATGACGACATCCGCACCCAGTGGCCCTGGCGTGATTGGGTGATCCACGCATTTAACGGGAATATGCCTTACGATCGGTTCATTACCTGGCAACTGGCGGGCGACTTGCTGCCCAATGCAACCAAAGAACAGGTATTGGCCACTGCGTTCAACAGGAATCACAAGATTACCGAGGAAGGCGGCGTGATCGAGGAAGAATATCGCGTAGCCTATGCGATCGATAAGACCAATACCTATGCCAAAGGGATTTTGGGTATTACCATGGAGTGCGCGCAGTGCCACGATCATAAGTACGATCCTTTTTCGCAGAAGAATTACTATAGCCTGTTGGCATTCTTCAATAATACACGGGAAAAAGGGCTGGAGGGACTGGTGAATTCCGGGCCTTCCAAGACGCCGCGGCTGACGATTACCCAGCATGATCTCAATGGGGTACTTAACTTTATCAATAGATGGGATGCGCACGAAGAGGTCTCGGTTTCCGTCATGGGTGAACTTGATACGATACGTCCCACCTATTTACTTGACCGGGGCGTTTATGACGCACCCAAGGAGCGGGTTTTTCCCGGCACACCGGAATCCGTGCTTGCTTTTGACAGTACGCGATTTGCACCCAACCGGCTCGGTTTGGCACAATGGACGTTCAGCGACGGTAATCCGTTGGCGGCACGCGTATTCGTCAATCAGTTATGGGCGCTGTTTTTCGGTAACGGACTCGTGCCGACGATTGCCGATTTCGGCAATCAGGGTACGCTTCCCACACATCCCGAACTGCTCGATTGGCTCGCAGTTGACTTTCGGGAACAGGGTTGGAACATCAAGCGATTGGTTAAACAATTTGTCATGAGCGCTACCTACCGGCAGTCATCCCGGATTACGGATCAACACCGGGAGCAGGATCCGGACAACCGCTACTACGCGCGGGCGTCGCGTATGCGTTTGCCGGCAGAGATGATCCGTGACCAGGTATTGGCAAGCAGCGGCTTGCTCAACCGGACCATCGGTGGCCCGAGCGTCAAGCCTTATCAACCGGAAGGAATATGGGAAATAACCAGTCCGGGCAGGGGAGCGCTGGCCCATTACGTGCAGGACCATGGCGAGTCGTTGTACCGGCGGGGCATCTACGTGTTCTTTAAAGTCACCCTGCCTCCGCCCAGTATGCTTATCTTCGATTCCAGCAATCGGGATATGTGTGAGGTAACCCGCCAGCGTACCAATACACCCTTGCAAGCGTTGGTCATGCTGAATGATCCTACGGTGTTGGAGGGTGCCCGTGTATTTGCTGGAGAATTGCTGGCGACATCCGCCAAGGCATCACCGACTGACTTGATACAGGCAGCCTTCAAACGGATTTTGTGCCGGGATGCGACCGTGGAGGAAGTGGAAGTATTGCAGCAGTATTACGAAGAAGAACAACAACGCTTCCGGAAGATACCCGGTGAAGCCCGGAAATTTCTGCAGGCAGGAGAGGCGCCGCGTAGAGAAGGCATTCCGGAAATTGAACACGCGGCCCTGATGGCCGTGATTCACGCCGTGTATAACCTGGAGGAAGCTACAACACGAATATAGGACGTTAAAAACGCTGATCAATGGAAAGGAAAAAAGCACCATCCCTCGAAACGGAAATTCAGCATGCCAAGCTGTTTCAAAACCGGCGCCAGTTCCTGTCAAGTTTGAGTGTGGGTATCGGCAGTGCGGCCTTGGGTTCACTGCTGATACCCGGATTATTTTCAGGAGGCAAACGCGGGCAGGATGCGCTGGCAAAAGCGATACCTCATTTCGCACCTAAGGCTAAACGTGTAATCTATCTGTTTCAATCCGGTGGTGTTTCGCAATTGGAATCCTTCGATTACAAGCCGAAGCTCAGGGAGATGCTTGGGCAAGATTTACCTGAATCCGTTCGTGGCGGACAGCGACTCACCGGAATGACGTCCGGCCAGGCGTCGTTTCCCTTGGTGGGGTCCTATTTTGATTTTGCACAATACGGCGAGAGTAGGGCCTGGATTAGCAGCCTGTTCCCTCATACCGCTAAGATTGTGGACGATCTATGTATTGTGAAGTCGATGCATACCGATGCGATTAACCATGATCCCGCCATTACGTTTTTTCAAACGGGGGCGCAGCAGGGTAACCGGCCCAGTATGGGCGCATGGCTGAGCTACGGATTGGGCAGTGAGAATGAAAACTTACCGGCATTTTGTGTATTGATATCAAAGGGAAAAGGCGACAACCAAGGGATTTATTCGAAATTATGGACGAATGGATTTCTCGACTCGGTTCACCAAGGGGTGCAATTTGTGGGCGGTCCTAACCCGGTACTGTATTTGAACAATCCCGAGGGCACCGATAAGGTGAGTCGGCGCAACCTGCTCGATAAGCTAGCGAAATTGAATGCTATGCAGTTTGAAGTGTTTGGCGATGCGGAGATAACGGCCAAGGTGCAGCAATATGAAATGGCCTACCGGATGCAGACGTCAGTGCCGGAAGTGACGGACGTGTCGAAAGAGCCGGACCATATCGTTAAAATGTACGGACCCGAATGCCTCGTGCCAGGCACCTATGCGGCAAATTGTTTGCTGGCAAGGAAGTTATCCGAGAGTGGTGTCCGTTTTGTCCAGCTTTATCACCAGGGGTGGGACCAACATGGGGGGCTGCCGGGCATGATGGCCTTGCAGGCGAAAGATGTAGACCAAGCGTCTGCCGCCTTGGTGATGGATCTGAAGCAGCGGGGGTTGCTCGATGAAACCTTGGTGATATGGGGCGGCGAATTCGGCCGCACAAACTATTGCCAAGGACACTTGGCCTTTGATAACTACGGGCGCGACCACCATCCGCGCAGTTTCAGCATCTGGATGGCGGGGGGTGGTGTGAAACCGGGCTTGGTATATGGTGAGACGGATGAATTCGGCTATAACATCGTCAAAGATCCGGTCCATGTCCACGACTTCCACGCAACGGTACTGCACCTGTTGGGGCTGGATCACGAACGGCTGACGTATCAGCATCTCGGCAGAAGATACCGGCTTACGGATGTAGCGGGAAATGTCGTGAAAAATATAATTGCTTAGTTTCTGGATGCGATGATGAAGGGGGAGCGTTCCATACCGAACTGGCGGCTGAATGTGCTGATAGGCCTCAATTGCTTTATCCTTTTTTTTCTGCTTTTCGAACATCTTGTTCGTATACCGTCATGGATACAGGTCATCGGCCGGGTACATCCCATGCTGCTGCATTTCCCCATAGTTTTGCTCTTGATTGCCGGTGTATTGGTCAATTTCCGTAGGCGGTTGCAAAAAACATTGCCCCTGAGATCGCTTATCCGGGAAGTATTGTTTATCGCGGCACTGAGTGCCGCGATAACGGTCATTATGGGGCTTTTGCTTGCTCAGGAAGCGGGGTATGAAGGAAGTGAATTGCAATGGCATAAATGGACGGGGATAGCCATTTCGTTTTTATCCGGTGGACTGGCATGCGGTGAGGGACTTCAATATACCCGCTATCGGCCGTTGTTTACCACCTTTACGAACTTGTGTTTGGGCTTTGTATGGGTGGCCGGGCATTACGGGGCTGCTTTGACGCATGGAGAAGGCTTCGTGTTGGCACCCTTGAAGCAAAGCGACGCCAAGAATTTTGACGTGAATACGGCCCGGGTATTCGATGACGCAGTACTGCCGATACTGAAAGCGAAATGCTTGTCCTGTCACAACGCGGGAAAGGCGAAGGGCGGTTTGATGTTGGCTGACTCTACCGTTATCGCGGCGGGCGGTGACAGCGGACCGGTGTTCGTTTCCGGCAATCCAAACGAAAGCCTGCTGATCCAGCGGTTGGTGTTGGATATAGAACACGAACATCACATGCCTCCGAAAGGCAAACCACAGCTAACTACCCAGGAAATTGCGCTGCTTCAGGCATGGATAGCCAAGGGTGCCCATTTCGACCTTTCCGTAGCTACCCTTGCTGCCGACGATAGCCTGATGCGGGCAATCAGTGCAATCTATGGGGTAGCCGACGACGCACATTTCGATTTTCCACCTGCGGATGCGGAGCAGGTCGAAAGGCTTTCAACCCCTTATCGGGTGGTTCGTGTACTCGCTGATGGATCGCCCGCACTTTCGGTGAGTTTCTACGGAGCCAGCTTGTATACCGATCAATCACTGGTCGAACTGGGGCCTATCGCAGAGCAGGTAGTATCCTTAAATGTCGATGGCATGCCCATCGGTAAAGCAGGATTGGATATGATTGCGAAATTTAAAAACCTTCGTGATATCAACCTGAACGATACGCCTGTCGATGACGCCGGGCTTGCTGGGCTCAACGTATTAGCTCACCTGAAAAGTGTCCGCCTAAGTGGAACGGCTGTAACCGTCGCAGGCGTTAAACAATTACTGATGAACGCTGGTTTGCGGCAGGTATTTATCTGGAATACTGCGGTCAGTGTTGAGGAGGCCTCTCAATTAATTGCGTCGTTTCCCACGAAAATTATCGAAATGGGCTTTGTGGACGATGGGAAAACCCCATTATCGTTAACTGCGCCGCAAATCACCCCGACGCGGACGTTCTTCCGCGATGACATGCAGGTAGCGGTAAATCACCCCATTCCGGGAGTGCAGATTCGGTATACGCTGGATGGAAAAGCCCCGGATAGCCTGAACAGTGCCGTGTTTGATAAGCCGATTACGATCCAGGGCAACCAGCAATTGTCTGTGAAAGCGTTTAAAGAGGGATGGTTAGCAAGCCCTACCGTGTCGCGCAACTATGTGAAATCGGCAATAAAGCCGGATCGTATCACCGTACAGGGGCGGCCTCATTATTTATATCCCGCACGTAGGGAAATCTCTTTTTTTGACCTGGAGAGCGGAGGCAGCAACCACGCAGACGGAAAATGGCAGGGGTATTTACGCTCGCCGTTATCGGCAACCCTGTATTTGGATAAGCCGACAGCAATCGATACGCTTACGTTGAGTGTGATGCAAAACTATACCGGCATTACCTATATGCCTGTTTACGTGCCGGAACGCATCGAGATATGGGGCGGAACCGACACAACCGACGCAAAATTGCTGGCCACGGTATCGCCGGTTCCGGGAAAACCCGAACAACTGGACGGACATCGGCTCATCCACTGTCCAATTAATCAGGTGGATTTGCACTACCTGAAATTAATTGCGCAACCGTATCGAAAGATTCCCGAGGGATATCCGGGTGCCGGTATGGAAGCTTGGTTATTTGTCGATGAAATTATTTTGAAATAAATTACACAACTTGTATATACAAGTTTATTTAATGGCTATATTTGTGTCATGAAACTTGCCAAGCCGTAGGCAACGCAAGCTTCGTCGTCGCTACAAAAAAGTGTGGATGAACAGGTAGGTTCTATGGGGCAATTAACGAATAAAAATTAACGAATAAACTAGCGAAGCGATGTCATTGATGCCGTTGAAACAAATAATAAATCAATAATAATTTACGAATGAAAACGTATAGATTAAACAGACTCTTTAACAGAAACTCAGGTAATTGTTTTGATGTGGCGATTGATCACGGGTTCTTTAATGAGTATTCCTTTTTGCAAGGCATTGAAAGTATCAAGAACGCGGTGGATGTCTTGGTAGAGGCAGCTCCGGATGCCATCCAACTCACGGTTGGTCAAGCGCATTACCTGCAGTCCGTTGCAGGACGAGAAAAACCATCCTTGGTTTTACGCACCGACGTCGCCAACGTATACGGCAAGCAATTGCCACGTACCCTGTTCAGTCGGATGATCGAAAATCCGGTGGAGCAGGCCATTCGTTTGGACGCAGTATGTGTCGTGGTAAATCTGTTCAGCATTCCGGACGAACCGGAAGTGACCGATCAATGTATCCAGAATATCTTGAAAATAAAGCCGGAGACCGAACGTTACGGTATCCCGCTGATGGTGGAGCCCTTGGTGTTCCGTCCAAATAATGAAGCGGGGGGATACATGGTGAATGGTGATCCGACGAAAATTATTCCCCTGGTCAGGCAGGGCGTGGAGTTGGGGGCCGACATCATCAAGGCGGATCCTACCGACAACGTAGACGATTATCATCGCGTCGTGGAAACTGCTGGTGATATTCCGGTATTGGTGCGCGGAGGTGGAAAAGCAAGCGACGAGGAAATCCTGCGGCGCACGTATGGATTGATGCAGCAGGGGGTAAGGGGCATCGTATACGGCAGGAACGTTATTCAGCACGCAAATCCAAGTGGTATGACCCGTGCGTTGATGGCCATTGTACACGAAGGTGCTAAACCGGAGGAAGTGATTGGATTGTTAAAATAGAAGTAAATGAAGACAATAAATATTGGCATCATTGGCGGCGGACTGATGGGACGCGAGGCGGCGAGCGCCTTTGGGCGTTGGTTTGCACTGAAGGATTTTCCGGTGCGGGTGCAACTAACCGCTGTATGTGATTTGAACGAAGACATATTGTCCTGGTACAAACAGATCGATAGCGTTTCGTTGCTCACAACGGATTATCGGGAACTGATTGCCAGTGATCGCGTGGATGTCGTATACATCGCCGTGCCGCACAACCTGCACCGCGAACTATACATCGATATCCTGAGGGCCGGCAAAGATCTGCTGGGTGAGAAGCCTTTTGGGATTGATCAGGAAGCAGCTGAAGAGATCGCGGCCGAGGCCGCTAAATTGGGGCGGTTTGTGCGTTGCAGTTCGGAGATGCCATTTTTGCCGGGGCCCCAGCGGGTCATCGCCGAAGTGCAATCGGGGAGGTTGGGCCGGATATTCGAAATCCGGTCGGGCTTCCTGCATGCCAGCGATATGAACGCGCAAAAGCCGATCAATTGGAAACGCCAGTCGCAATACTGCGGTGAAATCGGTGTGATGGGCGATCTCGGCATGCATGCATTGCACGTGCCGCTGCGATTGGGCTGGAAACCCGCTAAGGTATTTGCCCAATTGCAAAAAATCATTACCGAGCGGCCTGATGGGAAAGGCGGTATGGCGATATGTGACACATGGAATAATGCGACGCTGAGCACCCAGGTAGATATCGATGGAGAGCCCGTGCCCATGCAATTGGAGATGAAGCGTCTGGCACCGGGTGAAACAAATACGTGGTATATCGAGATTTATGGCACGGAAGGCGGTGTGCGCTATAGCACGAAAGATACCAAGGCATTCTGGCAGTTCACCAACGGGCCGGAGCAATGGTGGAAACGCACCGATCTCGGATTTCAGGTACCCTTTGAAACCATCACCGGTGGCATTTTCGAGGCAGGTTTCCCCGACTGCTTTATGCAGATGTTTGCGGCTTACGTTGCCGAACGGGAAGGCTTCCTGAATGGAAAGTTTGGTTGTGCAACACCCGAGGAAGCGGTGGATAGCCACCGCGTATTTAAGGCGGCCCTACGCTCACAGGAAACCGGTACATTCGTCGATGTCTCGTCCGCCCCAACGCTTGTCATATGAACCGATCAGAAATAAACTACGCCGTGCGATCGGCCATCAATTTCTTCGAACGCCACGGCTGGGTGCTACCGCCCAATCCGGCATGGGATGTGACGGATTTTGGGTTAGGTATTTTTCGCAAAGAGGGGCTGGTATTGGTAAACCTTGCTGCAGAGCCTGAGTATTGTGAAAAGCTGATGTATGCTTGGCGGGATCAAACCACACCGGCACATTACCACAAGCAGAAAAAAGAAGATATCATCTGCAGGGTGGGCGAACTCGCTGTGACGTTGTGGGGAGAAGACCCCGAAACGATCGGGCAGGAATTTATAAATGTAAAAATCAACGGTGAATATCGGGCGGTCCGCAACGGGGAGCCTACGGTGTTGAAAGCCGGAGAACGTATCACCATCACGCCCCTGCTTTGGCATGCGTTTCATCCCGTTTCCGCAGAATGTATTATTGGCGAGGTATCTACTGCCAACGACGATGAAAATGATAATTTCTTTTGGGATAAAGAGATCGGGCGATTTCCGGAAATCGTTGAAGATGAACCTCCGCTGGTAAAATTGCTGAGTGAATAATCCATTAGGCTATGTCGACAAATCAAATGAACCGGTCGGGACTGCTGGTAGCGGGCAACTGGATATTGGATCAGGTGAAACTGATTGACAAGTTTCCAGCGGAACAGTCCCTTGTCAATATTTTGCATGAGTACACGAGCAACGGCGGATCTGCGTATAATATCCTGATAGACCTGACAAAAATGGAGGCCCCCTTCCCGTTGGAAGCAATTGGTTTGGTAGGTAATGATTTCAATGGTGTACGGATTGTCGATCATTGCCGAGAAGCGGGCATCGATGTGCGGCAGCTGCAAATGGCACCCGACATACCCACGTCTTATACCATCGTGACCTCGGTAAAGCACACCGGAAAGCGCACATTTTTTCATCATCGTGGTGCTAACTCGTTGTTGGACATCGAGCACTTCGATTTTCGAATATCCAACGCCAAGATTTTCCACCTGGGTTACCTGCTCTTGTTGGATCGCTTGGATGAAATTCTGCCCGACGGAAAAACAAAGGCTTCACTGGTCTTGGAACAGGCTAAGCGGGAAGGATTTTTGACCTCCATTGATTTGGTGAGTGAGGATTCGGATCGTTTCTCCACGATTATCCCGTGTGCATTGCCCCATGTCGATTACCTGTTTCTCAATGAATATGAGGCCAGTCGGCTGTCGGGTATCGATTTAACGGAAACGGTGGACCCGGTCGAAATGGGCAGTCGGTGTGCGGACGTATTTAAGATTATTTTCCAGATGGGCGTCAATGAATGGATGATCATCCACCATCCGGATGGCGTATGGGCAGCGCGCCGCGACGGAAAGCAATTATTCCAACCCAGCCTGCGGCTTCCTCAAGAACACGTAGTAGGCGCAAATGGTGCGGGAGATGCACTGGCCGCCGGTGTTCTGATGGGTATACACGAAGGCTGGCCCATGGAAGCATGCCTTGATTTGGGCGTCTGTGCGGCAGCGGCCAGCCTGTCGCACGTAACGTGCTCCGATGGGATATGTGCGTATCGGGATTGCTTGGCACTTTCTAAATTATATGGATATCGTTCATTTTAATCCGTAACTTCACCGCTGTGGCTGCTTTGGTATAGAACGTAGCGCAGCGGCCTTTCATCACCGCTAAAAAGCAAATTTAATAAGATGAAAATTAGAACCATTGGCATGTTGGCTGTAGTCTGCTGGTGTGCAGCCTGTAGTCCGAAGGGCAAAAAGGAAGTTTCCAATGTTGGAATTGCGCTGTATTCTTTTAACCGGTTTTCGCTGGAAGAAAGCTTACAGAAAGCGAAAGAAAGTGGCGTCGCATACGTAGAGGGATTTTCTTTTCATCAATTGAGCGGGCGCTTTGGCGAGAAGCCCCTTGCTGCACTGAATGAACCGGAACTTGCCGAAGTCCGATCCCTGTTGCAGGCGAATGACCTGCGGATGGTTTCCATGTATGCCGACGGTAAGACCCTTGCCGAATGGCAAGCGATGTTTGAGATAGGGAAGCAGCTTGGTTTGGAATTTCTGGTAGGTGAGCCCGAACCGGATTTTTGGGATGCATTGGATAGCTTGGCCGCGGATTACGGAATCAAGTTGGCCATCCATCAGCACGCCAAGGGGCACAGCCGATTTTGGCACCCTGATTCCGTTTTGGCTGCGTTGAAGGGGCATCCGAATTTCAAAGTCTGCGGTGACTTGGGACATTGGACGCGCAGCGGGCTTGACCCCGCAGAATGTTTGAAACAGCTGGAAGGACACCTGGTCAGTATCCATGCGAAAGATCTGGATTCTTTTGGAAACTTGGAAGCAGCCGACGTAAAAGTGGGAAGCGGAATCATTGATTATAAAGCGGTGTTTTGCGAATTGAATCGTCAAAAATTCGACGGGTACATCTTCGTGGAATGTGAGCACGATTGGGATCACAACTTCGATGATGTGAAAGCCGCTGTCGAGTTTCTTAACCGTTTGGAATGGAACCCCTGATACTTGATGCGCCCGCTTGTATGCTTGGAGAGAGTCCGATGTGGCACGCTGGGCGTGGCAGCGCGTTCTGGGTGGATATACTGGGGAATGCAATCTTTGAGTATAACTTGGATGACGGACGGGTAAGTAGGTATGCAGGGAGCCGGATGATTTCATTGGTTTGCCCAGTCTGCGACCAAAACGGCGTGCTCGTAGCAGGTGCGCAGGGCGGTATCGGTGTTTACGATCTGTCGTCCCAGTCATTGTCAATAATTTCCGATTTGAATAGGAGCTGGGAACACCATCGCTGCAACGATGGCGCCGTTGACTGTTTGGGAAATCTGTGGATTGGAACGACGCATGTAGACCACGAACCGGAAGCAGGGGATTTATACCGTGTTTCGGAAGATTGGTGCGCTGCTAAAAAAATTGAACGGGTGACGATCTCCAATGGTATCTGCTGGTCTGCAGATCACAAAACCATGTTTTACATCGATACTCCTACGCGGGAAATCAGGGCATTTCACTGTTCAGCAGCCGGAGTGCTTACATTTGACCGGGTGGCGGCGAAAATTCCGGCATCCATGGGATACCCGGACGGTATGGCAATGGACGCGGCAGGTACCATTTGGGTAGCCATTTGGGGCGGGTGCGGCGTAGGCGGTTTCAATTCCCTCACAGGAGTCATGGAACACTGGATTTCTTTGCCGGTGCCTCAGGTGTCGTCCTGTGCGTTTGTGGGTTCCAAGCTGGATCACCTACTTATTACCACAGCCAGGAAGGAGATGGACAACCAGCAATTGGCGGATTATCCCGACAGCGGACATACATTCTTGGCGAAAATGGACGTGCCTGGGTTGCCAACTTACGATTGTCGGTTGCCTATACGGCTACCGTAAAAAATTAGGTTCAAATCACGGCCAGGCAAATTTTTTGTTGAAGTTAAATAGATAGGATGACTACAGATAGATTTACAGGTAAAACGGCAATCATTACGGGTGCAGGTCAGGGTATCGGCTTTGAAATTGCACGCCAGCTGGCGTCGGAAGGGGCCACGGTACTGCTGAATGACGTCGACGAGGCGCTGACGGAACGCGCAGTGACTCGGATTGCGGAGCATGGTAACTGCTTGGCCTGCCCGGGGGACTCGGGTGACCTTGCCTTTATCGACCGGATTGTGAAACGTGCCGTGAACGAAACCGGCACATTGGATATCGTCATTGCCAACGCAGGAATTACGCTTTTCGGTGATTTTCTGGAATATACGCCAGCATCATTCCACCGGGTAATGACCGTGAATCTTGCGGGTACATTTTTTCTTGCCCAGGCGGCGGCCAAGGAGTTAATCCGGCAGGGCCGCGGAGGGTCATTGCTGTTTACTTCTTCCGTAACCGGTCATCAGGCTCATAAAGACCTGGCCGCGTATGGAATGTCGAAAGCCGCCTTGGAAATGTTGGCTAAACACCTGGTGTTGGAACTATCTCCATATGGCATCAACGTGAATACGGTTGCCCCGGGAGCTACGCTTACCGAGCGGACAGCGGAAGACGCCGAGTATGCAGCTATTTGGTCGTCCATTACCCCGATGGGTCGGGCTGCAACACCGGAAGATATCGCTGCAACTGCATTATTTTTGGTCAGTGACTGTGCCCGCCACATCACGGGGCAGACCCTAATTGTAGATGGAGGGTGGACTGCTGTAAGTCCGCCACCCTACCGAACGTAAATCTAGCCAGCGTAAATCGAAGTATTAGTTAATTAGGTCAATTATGTATGTAATCAGATTTTTCTCAGCGGCATTTTTAATATTGATGTGGTTATCCATTGCCAAAGGCGAAGGTTCCGATGGCATTCGCCGTCACCAGAAGAACGTACCGGCGGTGGCCGACGAATGGATACTGCTTTTTGACGGAAAAACGCTGAATGGCTGGCAAGCAAATGAGCATCCGGAAACGTTCAAGGTAGAAGACGGTGCCATCGTCGTAAATGGGGAACGGTCGCATCTTTTTTACGTGGGTGAGGTACGTAACCATGATTTCAAAAACTTTGAATTGAAAGTGGAGGTAATGACGTTTCCAAACTCAAATTCGGGAATTTATTTCCACACCCAATTTCAGGACGAGGGTTTCCCGGATATCGGTCACGAAGTGCAAGTGAATATCTCGCACGCCGATTGGCGCCGATCGGGGAGTATCTACGGCGTTGTCCATGTGGATACCGTGCCCGCGACGGACAAACAATGGTATACACAGCATATCATTGTACAGGACAAAATGGTTCGAATACTGATTGATGGCAAGCTCATCCTCGAATATAACGAACCCGAGACCCATACAGCGCCCCGTACCGGGCATACGATTTCAAGCGGAACGTTTGCCTTGCAGGGCCACGATCCGGGAAGCAAGGTGCTTTTTCGTAACCTTCGCGTAAAGATACTTCCGGATTGATTACCTTTGTGAAAGATGATTCCCGTATCCCGCCCCATACCGATTGCCCCTACACAGTCATTTGCTGTAAAACACCTGCGCGGTTCGGATTGTAATATTCCTTATCATGTACACGATGCACACGAGCTGATACTCATCCGATCGGGTTCGGGAAGCTTTTATGTGGGCAATACCATCAGGCAGTTTCACGCAGGAGATGTGTGCTTGCTGGCGCCAGGCGTGCCGCATTGGTTCAAATGTGAACGATCCCTTGAACGGAATGCCGAGGAAGATGAATTCATTGTCCTTCAGTTTTGCAGATCGTTTCTGGGAGAAACCTATTTCGACCTTCCTGAGCATGGGAAATTAAAGCGATTGTTCACGACGGAGGGGTTAGCATTGTCATTCAAGGGTGTGACCCGGGATTCATTGGCCGAATTCCTGCTTTCAATGCCTCATGCCATTGCACAGGGACGGCTACTTCTGGTGCTCCGGCTTTTAGCACTTTTGGGTGAAAATCCAGATTTTATCCCGCTGCATTATACCATATCCACGGACATAGGCTTGCAAGGGCGGAAACCATTGGAGCGTATTCAAGCATACGTGGCCGAACGGATGCATAACCGGATCTGCCTTGAAGAGGTGGCTAGTTTGGTGAACATGAGCGTGCCGACCTTTTGCCGGTATTTCAAACAGTGGACTGGAAAAACACTGACGGATTTTGTACAGGAGATGCGAATTGAGTATGCATGCGAGCTGATGAAAGAGACTAACCTGCCGATTCAGCACGTTTGCAAGGATAGTGGGTTTCAATCCATGGCCCATTTCATCAGACTTTTTAAACGGTTGAAGGGAATGACTCCACAGAAGTTCAGGAAAATGTTTGCATAGTTCGCCAAAACCGGGTAACCATGCGGGCGTTGAAAATTAGTTTGACCGCTTTTTTGGCATGCATCCTGTTCGTGACCGGTTGCCAGTCCGGTGCAGGACGCCGAGACAATAGATCGGCCCTCGGACCTCAAAAAGAGCGCATAGAAAAGCTGGCAGGAGATGTCGACGTAGTACCTTCAACAGACGAACTCGATCGAGGAAGAGTGCTCATTTCCTACTCCGATTGTTTTGCCTGCCATAAAGAAGCCGATCGCAAACGAGGTCCTGCTTTCAAGGACATCGCGGCTCGTTATCCGATGAACAGCACCTATATCCGCATACTTGCCAAACGGATCGTGGTAGGAACCAAGGGCTCATGGGGCAATGTTGTCATGCCGCCGCATCCGGCAATTTCGGAAATAGATGCTGAGAAGATGGTTGCCTATATTCTTTCATTGGATGGAACCGACTGAGGCCTAAGCGGATTTTTTAATTTTTTCTTGTATATACAAGTTTAATATATACCTTTGTTTAGCATAGCAGAATAACCAAATTTTTTAAACCGCTAATACAGTTCTACAAAGGTATGAATAACAAGTATTCAACATCACGGAGGGAATTTTTGATTACGGCCGCCACCGCCGCCATCGGTGCGCCGTTTGTTTTGGAATCTTCGGCCAAGGCATTCGCCGCATCACCAAACGGGAAGCTCCGACATGCGTGCATCGGTGTTGGTGGCATGGGCGCTCACGACCTTCAAAACTTCAAGTCCCATCCAGATGTCGAAATTGTAGCGCTGTGCGATGTAGACGAAAACATCTTAAAAAAAGCTGCTGAGATTGTTCCCGGTGCGCGTCTCTATACGGATTGGCGTGAGCTTTTTAAAAAGGAAAAGAATAAAATCGATGCGGTAAACGTAACAGTACCCGATCACAATCACTTTGTGATTGCCATGGCGGCTATTCAGGCAAGAAAACACGTATATTGTCAAAAGCCCATGTGTCACGATGTCGCTGAGGTGCGCGTTCTCACGCAGGCATCCATAAAAGCTGGGGTGATTACACAGTTGGGAACGCAGATAGCCTCCTCAATTGGCGACCGAACGGCTGTCCGATGGATTAAGGAAGGCATCATCGGAAAGGTTAAACATGCTTACCTCTGTTCAAACCGCTCGGGTATTGCGGGTTACCGGCTCGCCGGACCGCGACCTGCGATGGGCCAGGAGGTTCCTCCGGGTTTACATTGGGACAACTGGATCGGAACCGCTCCCATGCGGCCTTTCGCACCATCCATTTATCACCCGGCCATATGGCGTGCCTGGCAGGATTTCGGGACCGGATGGTCGGGAGACATCGGTTGCCATATCTTTGATGCCGTTTGGAAAGGACTGGACATGAAGGCGCCGATATCCGTAGTGGCAGAGGTGCAGAAGTCCTGGAAAGATTCGCCTGAACGACGTGGTGATACCTGGCCGCAAAGCAATCACATCACTTGGATGTTCCCCGGCAATGACCAGACGGAGTCCGACGTGTTGCCCGTAGAATGGTTCGATGGCGAATTCTATCCACCGGCGGAGGTCCGTGCTTTATATCCGGGAGAAAAATATCCGGAGGAAGCCGCCATGCTGATTGGTACCGAAGGAGCACTGCTTATCCCGCATGGGGGAATGCCGGTGTTGCTTCCGGAAAGTAAATTCACGGATCATCAACGGCCGGAGTTGGCGGAACGTAACCATTACCATCATTTTGTAGATGCTTGTTTGGGCGGACCGAAAACGGAATCGCACTTTGCGCAAACCGGTCCGATGACGGAGGCAATCCTGCTAGGTACGGTGGCGATCCGCGTACCGGAACAGGTGTTGGAATGGGATGCCGTCCAGATGAAATTTCCCAATTATCCGGATGCTGAAAAATACCTGCGTCGGACGTATCGCAAAGGTTGGCATGCTTGAGGGCGGATCCGCCGAGCCCGCCAATTTTGATTAGCATGATAGCAACGGAAAACGCATTTTTTTCTTGTATATACAAGTTGTGTTGTTATCTTTGTTGTAGACTCGCGCACAGCGCGTGTATAAACCACCGTCCGCCTCCGCCATAGGTTGACAATGGCGTTTACAAAGTAGTCTGGCGCCGGACGGAAGTTATGAAGCAAGAAGCGATTAAAGTTGGAAGAAATGGGAACAGTAGCCCGATTCACGGCAATAGGCAAGCGTTTCATTTTAGGTGCTTTTCTCTGTTTATCCGGTTTGCAGACAAACGGACAAGCTGACGTGGGTGGTAATGAACGGATTTTCAAAGCTGGAGCGTCCATCAGTAATATCACTCCTTATCTTGGGGGAGGCATTGTCGGTAACTTCGGAATCCCCCCGGAGGCGAAGCACATCCATGATCAATTGCATGCGCGTGCGCTCGTACTGGATGATGGCACGACAAAATTGGCTTTGATTGTCTCGGACAATATATCCATAAAGCGAGAGGTATACGATGAGGCAAAGCGACTGATCAGCCAACAAACCGGGATACCCGCTGATCAGGTTTTAACTTCGTCTACCCATACCCATTCTGCAACGAGCGCAGAAGGAGAGGGGGATCGAAGAAGGGGATGGAATGCTGGCCGGCCATTGGATGCGTATCAGCAGTTTGTTGCCCGCCGGATCGCTGACGGCGTGGTCGTAGCGTTGAATAACCTGGAACCCGCACAGATCGGGTGGGGAGGGGTAAACGTTCCGCAGCATGTTTTCAATCGGCGTTGGAAAATGAAGCAGTCTGTGGTCAACCCTTTTGGAGAAATGGACGCCGTCAGAATGAACCCCGGGATTGGAAACCCGGATGTGGTCGAACCGGCAGGACCAACGGATCCAGAGGTATGCTTTATTTCTTTACAGGCAACGAACGGTCGCCCCATTGCGTTACTGGCAAATTACTCCTTGCATTACGTAGGCGGGGTGCCAAAGCACCACATATCCGCAGATTACTTTGCCATTTTTGCAGATCGGATTCAGGAATTGCTCGGTGCGGATAGGCAAGAAGTGCCTTTCGTCGGGATCATGAGCAACGGTACTTCGGGAGATATCAATAACATAAATGTAAAAGGTCCGAAGCTTGATCAGCCATCGTATGCCCAAATGCGCGCAGTGGCAAACGATCTTGCCGAAAAGGTTTTCGGGGCGTATTCATCCGTAGATCACGTGCCATGGGTAAAACTTCAGGCGGCGCAAACCACGCTGCCGCTTCAGGTGAGAAAGCCCGATGCCAAAATCCTTAAGTTGGCAAAACACATATTGTCGCAGCCTGAAGGGAGCAAACCGCTGCGCCACCCATTGGAGCGGACTTATGCGGAAAGAATCGTTCAACTGGCGGAAGAATGGCCGGACCAGATCGAGGTCATTTTGCAAGCATTCCGCATTGGCGATTTGGGTATTGCAGCCATTCCGTTTGAAACGTTTGCGGAAACAGGGCTAGAAATCAAGGCGAAATCTCCAATGGAAAAGACGTTCACCATCTCACTGGCTAATGGGTCCTATGGCTATCTTCCGACGCCCGAACAACACGAATTAGGTGGGTATGAGACGTGGCTAAGCACGAGTAAAGTCCAGAAAGATGCGTCACGGGAAATCGTAAATACATTGCTTAGGCTATTTAAACATTTTGAATAAATTGACACCTTATGAATAGATGCTTTCGTTGCCTTTTCGTGTTGTTGATGTTGCTTGCAAAACCGGATCGGAGTTATGCAGCGGCGGATTCCCTAGTGCTGAAGGCGGGCGCTGCTACCAGTAACATTACGCCCAAGATCGGCTCTTCGATCAATGGGAGTATGCAGGATATAAAAATCGAGAATATTCATGACGAGACGCATGCGCGTGCGCTGGTTTTGGATGACGGTCGGACGCAGTTAGCGTTTGTCGTACTTGATCTTTGTATGGTATCCCGCGAAGTACTTGATCAGGCAAAGCAGCGTGCGCATGAGTTGACGGGGATTCCTACCAGCCATATGATGATGTCAGCTACCCATACCCATTCTGCGGGAACTGCCTGTGGCGTATTTCAGAGTGATCCAGATCCCGCTTACCTGGCTTTTTTGGCGGATCGCGCCGCCGATGCGCTCATCCGGGCATACCGCAATCGCGTACCGGCACAAATCGCCTGGGGTGTGGGAGAAGAACGGAATGAAGTATTTAACCGCCGCTGGCATATGAAGCCGGGTACACCGCTCCCAAATCCGTTTGGTGGTCAAGATCAAGTGAAAATGAATCCGGGGGTAGGCAATCCGGACCTGTTGAAGCCGGCCGGTCCGGTTGACCCGGAAGTGCCGGTCGTCGCGTTGCAGACACTAACCGGGGACCCCATTGCATTATTGGCCAATTACTCCTTACACTATGTGGGCGGAACGGGACGGGGAGAAGTTTCGGCAGACTATTACGGAATGTTTGCGGATCGGATTGGCCAATTGCTGGGAGCGGAAAGGTCCGCGCAGCGTCCCCCTTTTGTGGGAATAATGACCAACGGAACAAGCGGCGATATCAATAACATTGAATGGGCCGCCAAGGAACGGGAAACGTTTTCGCCCTATACGAAGATGCAATCGGTTGCTGATAACTTGGCTAAGGCCTCTTTTGAAGCGATTAAAAACGTATCTTACCAACCCTGGGTGCCACTTGCCGCGGAGCAAGAGGAAATCACGCTGGGGGTGAGGAAACCGGACGTTACCGAAATCAAGCGAGCCGAGGAAATCGTCGCCAAAGCGGAAGGGCCTCATATGAAATCATTGGAAGAGATCTATGCGCGTGAAACGCTGCTTATGAAGGACTATCCTGCCGAGGTAAATATCCTGCTGCAGGTATTTCGAATTGGAGATTTGGCAATTGCGGCCATCCCAGCGGAGGTGTTTGTCGAGATAGGATTGGAACTGAAGGCAAAAAGTCCGTTCAAGCCGACGTTTACCATTGAGCTGGCCAATGGATATAACGGTTATCTACCCACGCCCGCCCAACATAAACTGGGAGGCTACGAAACGTGGCGCGCGAGGTCTAGCTATTTAGAGGAAGATGCGTCTACTAAGATTTTACACACGTTATTCAGATTATTGGCGAATCACAAAAATAAGTCTAACTGAATTCCATCGCAATGAGCCGAAAATTTTATAGCATCCTGTTCGCTACGATAGGAGTTGCCGGTTGTCAAACTGATTCAACAAGTGAGCGTATCCGTCAAGCCCTGGAAAGTTTTCAGTTGGAAAAAGGTATGCGGATCGAGTTGGTTGTTTCAGAGCCGTTGGTGATTGATCCGGTGGCATTTGCTTTCGATGAAGACAGGCGGTTATATGTCGTGGAGGACCGCGGGTATCCCGACCCTGCGGAGGGGGGCAATCCCACTACCCTGGGCCGCATTGCGCTACTTGAGGATTCCGATGGCGATGGGCAGTACGATCAGCGCCGTGATTTTGCGGATGGATTGACGTATCCCAATGGTATTCTGCCGTGGAAAGGAGGTGTATTCGTTACCTGTGCGCCTCATATTTATTATTTCAAAGATACGGATGGCGATGGGGTTGCCGATGTTAAAAAGGTGGTGCTCACGGGATTCAATGATACTAAAACCTCGCAAATCCGGATGAGCCACCCGACATTGGGTCCCGACGGCTGGATATATGTCACAGGTGGGCTCAATGGCGGACAAGTGACCTCTCCGGCGCACCCGGATCGTTCTCCGGTTACGTACACGGCAGCTGATGGGCGTTTTCATCCAGAAACACTTGAATTTCAGGTAACGGGCGGGAAAAGCCAGTTCGGACTTAGCATTGATCCGTACGGACGTCGGTTTGGTACATCCAACCGTCATCCCGTGATGCAGATCATCATGGAACCCTGGTATCTTCAGCGTAACCCCGATCTGCTTTTTAACGAAACGGTTGAAAACGTTTCCCGTGTGGAGGCGGAAGCTGTAGTGTATCCAATCAGTAAAGCGGTAACTACGGCCGACTACATTCCTAAACTGATCGGGCGTTCGCACGCGGGGACATTCACGGCTGCCAGCGGATTGGTGGTATTCTATGGAACGGGTTTAACCCCGGCGCACCGGGGAAACATCTTCATTTGTGAATCTGCACAAAACTTGGTGCAGCGGCAGGTGGTGCGGGAACACGGTTCGAGCTTCCGTTCGGAAATCGCGGAGCCACACAAAGAGTTTTTGGCATCTACGGATGAGTGGTTCCGTCCGGTATTTGCACAGCATGGCCCCGAAGGTGGGCTATACATTGCCGATATGTATCGAAAAGTGATTGATCATCCTTCGTATGTGCCGGAAGAAATGCGCGATAAACTCGATTTTGAAAGTGGTAAGACGGACGGGCGTATTTACCGGGTGATCCATGAAGATTACGAATCTTCGGATCGGGATACCGTGGGTAACGTTGGCTCCCGGGCGAGTGTTTCACAACTCGCCCGGGCGTTGTCGTCGGCGGATGAATGGAAACAAGCGACCGCTTTCCGGTTATTGCTTGAAAAGCGGCCCGAAGGCGCCATAGACCTGTTGAAAGCTATTGCGCTTCGCGGAGACTTACCTGAAAGCCGATCACGTGCCTTTTGGCTGCTCCGTTTATTCGGCGGGTTGGATATGGAGACGTGGAAGCGTTTGTTTACTGACAGCGTTTCTGCCGTGCGCGAACAGGTTGTTCAAGTGTCTGCATCAGACTGCCGGCAACATCCCGAATTGATACCGGTATTATTGGAAGCGGCTGATGATGAATCGCCGCGGGTGAGATATCTGGCGGCGCTCGCATTGGGGGAGGTTACCTCTCCGGAGGCTGTGGCTGCCCTCGCCCGCATTGCGGCGAAGGATGGCGCAGACAAATGGACAAGGGCAGCCGTACTCAGTGGAATAGCAACCCGTACGCCGGCCTTTTTGGAAACCTTTAGCGCTCGTCAACGCGTGGACACAGCCGCGTTCGCGGCGGTTATGCAGGATTTGGGCCGTCTGCTGGGGCATGGGGGAACGGTAGCGGAATCTCGTGTTTTCTTTCAGCGCTTGGTGTCCAATAGCCGGATCGAGGAATGGCAGGTCTCCGCCATGTTGGGCCTTGCAGAGGGATTAGGCGGGACGCTGTATTCGATCGGCGGCCCTGCCGGAAGGTCTGACTTGGATCGCTTCATCCGCAACATCAAAGGCGTGGCCGTCGGGCCGGAAACATCACATCGATTGCGATTGCGCGCCATTGCGTTGCTGGGTTTCACCAGTTATCAGCAGTCTTATGAGGTACTGCAAAATCTGTTGGGCGCCCAGTTTCCGCCGGATGTGCAGTTGGAAGCCGTCGCAGCCATTTCCAGATTGCAGGATCCTCGTGGCGCCACGTTGCTTACCGAAAAAGACAAATGGCCTGCGTATTCGCCGAATGTAAAACCGGCCGTTGTTTCGGCCCTGGTTTCTAATTCATCGTTCGTTCCTGCACTTTTTTCGGCCATTGAAAACGGAACCGTTCGTGCCGCGGAGATACCGTCGACGGACCGGGTCCGATTAATGAAATCGGAAAATTCGGCAATCCAACAAAAGGCGGACGAACTCTTCGGTGAACTGGAAGGGGGCGACCGCATGACCGTCTACCAGGAATATCGCGGTATTCTGGAGAAAAAGGCCGATGCGAAAGCAGGGGCAGCGGCATTCCAAACGCACTGTGGAGTCTGTCATTCCTACGCAGGTAAGGGGGGACAGGTGGGGCCTGACCTTACGGGAGTTAAAAACCAGCCATCAGATGCCTTGTTACTGCATATTTTGGTTCCAAATTATGAGGTATATCCAACGTATCAATCCATCGTTGTCCGGACAAAAGATGGGGGAACCTTTTCTGGATGGGTCGTGTCCGAAACAGACAATGGGTTAACGTTACGGACGGCCTTTGGTACCGATCAGGCGATCTTACGCAGTAACATCGAGTCGTTAACCAATTCCGGGCTTTCACTGATGCCGGATGGACTGGAGCAAACGATGACGAAAGAGGATTTAGCGAATTTAATAGCCTATCTGAAAGAAGGAGGGCCAAACCCATGAAAATGAAAACGTATATAAAAACAGTGCGATATGCCGGATACGTGCTCTGGTTGACCGCAACATCGCTAATTGGAGCGAACGCGCAATCCCACACGGAGAAAGCTCCCAAGGGAACCATCCATTTATTCAATGGAAAGGACTTGGATGGTTGGTACACATTTATCAAAGACCGTGGGAAAAATCAAGACCCCAAAGGTGTTTTTACGGTCAACAAAGGCGTCTTGCGCATCTCCGGGGAAGAATGGGGGTGTATTACCACCAACGACGCGTACGCAGACTACCGATTGGTAATGGAATTTAAGTGGGGGGAGAAGACCTACGGCACGAGAAAGCATCGGGCGCGCGATAACGGCATTCTGTTTCACTCCGTAGGTGAAGATGGCGGTTATGCCGGAACGTGGATGCATTCCATCGAATGTAACATCATTGAAGGCGGAGTGGGTGATTTTATTGTGGTAGGTGACGGGAGCGAACGCTTTTCAATCACTTGTCCGGTAGCTTCTGAACGGCACGGTTCCACACCTGTCTATCAAGCTGGCGGAGAGTTGGTTGAGGTCAACAGGGGCCGGGTCAATTGGTATGGCCGCGATCCGAACTGGATAGATAGCCTTGGATTCCGCGGCGCTCGGGATGTCGACTACCCGGTGGGGCAATGGAACACGCTTGAGTGTGTAGTGAGGGGGGACGCAATCGATATTTATGTCAATGGCATACTGGTCAATCAAGCAATCCATGTGCGCCCTTCGGAGGGGCGAATACAAGTGCAATCAGAAGGAGCAGAAATGTTTGTCAGGCGGATCGATCTTATTCCGCTGGTCCGGGAAACCAAGCGGTAAGCGGGTTGTTGAAGCCGTTTCTTGTGCATACCAGATAGTTTTTTAGTTTTGTACAGCAGACGTGTTATTGGCAATATGACAGGAATCAGTATATTTGGAACTCCAATTTCATTCCTGCGAAATCAGGCGGTTTAATTAAATGACAAACGAAACTCGTACGAGGTATCGCTTGCAGTGCGGATAAAGCGAATTGATCTCTTGAACGGATCTATACAAGCTTCATTGCCACTAAAACTGCCGAAGGCTGGATGAATGCCTTTAAAAACATACAGATAATGAATAAACAGATTATTCGAATGAAAAAAAGCAATTTATCGTTACCATCGGAAAGTCGCCGGTCTTTTTTAAAAACAGCAGGTGTCGCCGTAATTGGCGGTAGTGTGGCCTATCACTTTGGCCTGCCATATGCGCAAGGCAGTATTTCTGAAAAAAGGGAGGTATTGAAAATCGGTCTCATCGGCTGTGGTGGTCGAGGTACCGGAGCCGCGATTCAAGCGGTTAAGTCTGATCCCAACGTGATACTCACGGCAATGGGCGACGTTTTCGAAGATCGGTTGGAGCAGTCGTTTGACGCCTTATCCAAGGCGATTCCGGACAAGATTAAGGTGAAGAAAAGGGATAAGTTTCTAGGTTTTGACGCGTATCAGAAGGTAATCGATTCCGGCGTTGACGTCGTGCTTTTGACGGCCCCCCCGGCATTCCGGCCCGGTCATTTTGCTGCTGCGGTAGCGGCTGGGAAGCATGCCTTCTGTGAAAAGCCCATGGCAGTGGATGCACCCGGTGTCCGGTCGGTGCTGGAATCTGCGCGGAAAGCCAAAGAGAAGAACCTCGGTGTTTTTGCAGGCTTCTGTTTTCGGCACGATGCGGCAAATCAAGCCGCGTTTCAGAAGATTTTGGATGGCCAAGTAGGCAACGTACGGACCATTACCGGCTTCCGTTACGGCGGAGAACTGCCCAGTAATTATTCGAGAATGGACGGGACCGGAATCGAATATCAATTGCGGAATTGGTATTATCACAATTGGTTATCCGGCGACTTTATCGTTGAAGTGGCGTGCCACAGCGCGGATATGATGAGTTGGGCATTGGGAAATGAAATGCCGATAAAGGCGATCGGCTCAGGAGGTCGCCAGCAACGCGTTGAAGAACGGTTTGGTAATATTTACGACCATTTTTCCGTCGAATATGAGTATAAAGGCGGTGCGAAGGGATTTCTCTTTACCCGTCAGCAACGGGGTGCGTTTTCCCGCAATACCATCGATGTGACGGGTAGCGAGGGGGATGCGCGTTTGGTAATGGGTCAAAGCCACGAAATCAGTGGAAAACGCCCCTGGAAATTTGACGGAAAACCAAACAACATGTTTCAGGCCGAACATGACGCATTCTTTGCTTCGATACGGTCAGGAAATCCCATAAATGACGGAGAATGGATGGCCAACAGTACGATGATGGCCATTTTGGGCAGGATGGCTGCTTATAGTGGGCAGGAGATCACCTGGGAGGACGCGATCAATTCCAACCAAGTATTGGGGCCTAAATTGGAAGAATACAATTGGGATTTGCAATGGCAGTCACCTCCTGTAGCAATTCCGGGAGTTACGAAAGTGTTGTAATCCAATGCGGTTGACCACCCACATCATTGCGCTCCTCTTCGTGATCGGTATCGGCGGTCGAGCGGTCGCGCAGCCACTTTTTAAGTTCGGACAAGAGACGGGCGATATGGCGCAATCCGGACCGACGGAGCAATTTCGTTGGAAAGGAGTGGAGTGGTACGATGTGAATACGGGCGCCGACACGTGGGAACTGCGGGGCGAAACCCTGGTTTGCAAGGGTGAACCGATCGGAGTGATCCGTTCGAAGAAGCAATACGAGAACTTTATACTCTACGTTGAGTGGAAGCATATGGAAGCGGGAGGTAATTCCGGTGTTTTCGTTTGGAGTGATGCAGTCCCCGGGGAAAACCGGTTGCCCGGTGGTGTCGAAGTGCAAATGCTTGATCTGGAATGGGTCGAACTGAATGAACGCGACGGCGTCCGACCCCCGATTGCCTATGTCCACGGAGAATTGTTCGGTGTCGGTGGGGTCAACACGGTTCCTGATAATCCGAGAGGATCCCGAAGCAAGGCGGTCGAAAACCGGAGCAAGGGAAAAGGTGAGTGGAACACCTATCAGGTTATTTGCGTGGACGGAACAATCAAGCTCTCTGTCAACGGAAAGTTTGTCAACGGAATCAGTAAGAGTACCCAAAAGAAGGGCTATCTTTGTCTGGAGTCGGAAGGAGCCGAAATCCATTTCAAAAATTTGAGAATTATGGAGCTGCCTCCCGGAGTGACAACCGTGGATCAAATGGCAAAAGAAGTGAATTGATACAAAAGGAACAATAACAAATCGATGGATATGAGATTAACGGCGCTCCGTATATTAATCCGCTGTGCACTGCCGGTACTGGTTTCGGGACAACTGATGGCACAGCCGGCTGATTTTTCCGATTACCAACAGCCTTTGCCGGGGTCGGAGCTGCTGATCGACATGGTGGCAATTCAAGGGGGCGTGTTTAGCATGGGAAGTCCGGAAAGCGAAAAAGGACGTCGTGCCGATGAAGGCCCCCAAATGGATGTGCGCATAGCCCCTTTCTGGATCGGTAAATATGAGATACCCTGGGACGTATACGAATACTTTATTTATGAATCCGGCGACCCCACCACCGAACAGGCGCGTGCGTCAGCGGATGTGGACGGGATTACGAGGCCTACGCCGCCCTACTTGGACATGACGATGGGAATGGGTAAAGAAGGAAAGCCGGCGATCGCGATGACCCATTACAATGCCATTCAGTTCTGCAGGTGGTTATATACGCGAACCGGCGTTTTTTACCGCCTTCCTACGGAAGCCGAATGGGAATACGCGTGCCGTGCCGGTAGTCAAACCGCTTATTTTTTTGGCGACAATGCGGATGGGTTGGACGATTACGCCTGGTACTCGGGTAACAGTGGAGGGAAAACACATCCGATAGGCACCAAAAAGCCCAATGAATGGGGCCTGTATGATATGCTGGGTAACGTCTGTGAGTGGACGTTTGATCAGTATGCTGCTGATACGTACAAAAAATTGAAAAAGGACAAACCTCTTGAGAACCCCGTTAATCCGCCTACGGAATTATATCCACATGCGGTAAGGGGTGGGTCTTTTCAAGACGAAGCGGGAAACCTCCGGTCCGCGGCAAGAGCCCATTCAGATCCAAGCTGGAAGGAACTTGATCCGCAGACGCCAAAGAGCAATTGGTGGTTCCCTTTTACGCCTTTTGTCGGATTGCGGATCGTCCGTCCGGCGATACCACCTTCAGCGGAAGAGATCCAGGCGTACTACACCATTGAACCCATTCCTGAATATTGATATGAAAAATAAATTGAATCAAATTAAAAGCAAATGATACCAAATTCAAAAATTCTGATCGCTGTACTGTGTATGTTGGCTCATCTCGGAGCTTTCGGCCAACGTAAAAGTTTGTTTAACGGTAAAGACTTAACGGGATGGACCATCCATGGCACGGAAAAGTGGTACGTGGAAAATGGGGAGTTGGTCTGTGAAAGCGGCCCCGATAAACAGTATGGTTATTTATCAACCAATGACACCTACAAGGACTTTGAGCTGACGGTTCGCTTCAAACAAGAAGCCGATGGCAATAGTGGTGTGTTTATACGGTCTGACATCGAAGGAGTCAAGATCAGTGGCTGGCAGGTCGAAGTGGCGCCACCGGGCCACAATACGGGCGGTATTTACGAGTCCTACGGCCGTGGATGGCTGATACAACCCGAACCGGAAATGGATAAATACTTAAAGGTTGGGGAATGGAACACCATGACAATCCGCGCGGTTGGAAATGAAGTGACCAGTTGGTTGAATGGAAAGAAAATGGTGCACCTATCAGACGAAAAAATCGGTGCGGCAGCGGGTTTCATTGCCTTGCAGATCCACGATGGGGGCGGCATCAAAGTGCGGTGGAAGGATTTATCGATTAAGGAGCTCTAGAATCAGCAACCGTAAAACGGATTCAAGATGGAAGGACCACAGAAAATAAAAGTGCTTGTGGTGGGATGCGGAAATATGGGGGCATCGCATGCACAGGCCTACCACGATTCTCCGGGCTTTGAAATATGTGGCCTGGTTTCCCGTGGCGGCAGTAAAAAGAAATTGAATGAGAAATTGGGTGGCAGTTACCCGCTGTTCGACGATTTCGAAGTGGCATTGACAGAGACCCGGCCGGATGCCGTCTGCATCTCAACCTATCCGGATACCCACGAACCGTACGCGGTCCGTGCGATGGAACAGGGTTGCCATGTATTTGTGGAGAAACCCATTGCCAGCACGGTTGATGGCGCAGAGCGCGTTGCCGAAGTAGCCAAGCAAACCGGCAAGAAAGTGGTGGTTGGATACATCCTCCGTCATCACCCTTCGTGGCAACGGTTTATTTCCGAGGCCCAACAGTTAGGTAAACCCTTGGTGATGCGGATGAATCTGAATCAGCAGAGCGACGGCGATATGTGGACGCTTCATCGTAACCTAATGGCCAGCCTGAGTCCGATTGTGGATTGCGGGGTACATTACATCGATGTAATGTGCCAGATGGCGCGCTCAAAGCCCAAGCAGGTTTACGCGATCGGCGCAAAGCTAACTGACGAAATCCCGACAGACAATTACAACTACGGTCAGCTGCAGATACGGTTCGAGGATGGATCGGTGGGCTGGTATGAGGCAGGCTGGGGGCCGATGGTGAGCGAAACGGCTTTTTTCGTAAAAGACGTTTTCGGTCCGAAAGGCTCCGTATCCATTGTCGCTAAGGAAGCCGGAGCTTCGGGAAAATCAGACTCCATCGAAGCCCATACCAAAACCGAATCCTTGTTGGTACATCATTCCGAACTGGACAGCAAGGAACGCTTTGCGAAAGCCGATGAGTGGATTGATCTGACCGACGAGCCGGACCATCAGGAACTCTGTAACCGCGAGCAGGCATATTTCCTGCAGGCGATTCGTGAAGACATAGATCTGACTAACCATTTGGCAGATGCGGTAAACAGTCTGCGTATCGCTTTTGCGTGTGACGAGTCGGTGAAAACGGGAAATGTGGTGAAGCTCTAGCACACGAAGGTTACAGAAATTAAACTAGAACAGATAGGATAATGAGCAGGACAATCAGCAGACTGGCGGAAGGATGGTGGGACTATACTACACTGGATGAACAAATTCACCGCGATGCAGCCAGGTTAAGTGTGAAAGATATCGAGCAGCTTTCGCGCCCCGGTTTCCGGGTGATTTTGCACGATACGCTGGAATCATTTTATCTTGCGGAAGCATTGGAGTATATCCATGCGTGGAAGCAAGCCAGCCCTTCTAATCCGACGGGTATTTGCGGGCCAATCGGGCCAACGGAACAGTTGCCACTGGTGGCACAATTGGTGAACGACCTGGAGGTTTCGTTAAAGCATGCACATTTCTGGGGAATGGACGAGTGGTATGAGGACGGTAAAGACGTCGACGTATCACATCCCCTTTCCTTCGCTCGAGCCAATAGCGAGTTGTTGTTCAGTCGGATAAAGCCTCACCTACGTATGCCCGCAGAACATATTCATTACCCTTTGGCTGATCAGCTGGATGCGTATAGCCAAAGCTTCGATGAAATCCGTTGCCTGGTCATGCAAGGCGGGCAGGGCGATGCCAAACACTGGGCATTTAATGATCCTTTCAAACGTGAAGGTAAGTATCAGGATGCCCCACCAACACCGGAAGAATACCGTGCCTTATCCGCGCGCGTGGTCGACCTCCATCCGATCACATTGATGCAGAATGCGCGTACGTCTGGCGGCGGTTATGTGGTTGGCGTGCCCACACAGGCACTTACCGTAGGGCCTAGCGAAACCTGGAAAGCCGAGAAAGTGTCGATTTGGCAGGCTGGCAATCACGATAACCCTTTCGGGATGCGCCTTACCGCATTCATGATTGCAAAGGGAATTGAAGATACCGCGGTGCCTATGTCTTTATTGGCCAGCCATCCCAATGTAGAATTCCATTACTACCGGTATGCGCTGAAGGATGTAGCCACGGAAATGCACTGATTGTTCCATGTCGTGAATCATGAGAGAGAACGTGAATAATACTGCGCTGGCCATTGTTGCCCATCCGGACGATGCAGAGTTGCTATGTGCAGGGACGCTTGCCCTATTGAGAGACAAGGGGTGGCGGATCGAGATGGCGACGATGACACCCGGAGATGGGGGTACGACCACCCTCAGCCGTGAAGAAATCAGTATCATCCGCAAAGCGGAGGCTGCCAAAGCTGCAAAGCTCCTGAATGGAAACTATCATTGCCTGGAATGCGAAGATATCTTCGTATTGTACGACAAGCCGACCTTGTTGAAGGTAATTGAGCTCGTGCGGAGAGTCCGGCCGCGCCTCGTATTTACCATGAGCCCGTTATGCTATATGGTCGATCATGAGATGACCAGCAAGTTGGTGCAAACGGCCTGTTTCAGCGCCGGAGTCAAAAATATCGAGACCTCCTCGGCCCCTTTCTTTTATACCCCGCACCTGTATTACCTGGATGCGATGGAAGGGAAGGACCGTTTGGGGCAGGAGGTAAAACCATCCATGGTAATAGACATCACGGACAAGATCGATCTAAAGGAGGAGATGCTTGTTTGCCATGCCTCGCAACGGGAATGGCTGCGGGAACATCACGGCATGGATGAATACGTAATCGCGATGCGATCCTTTTCGGCTAAGCAAGGTCAGCTGGTGGGCGTTCCGTTCGGCGAGGGGTTCCGCCAGCATCTGGGGCATGCATTTCCGCAGGATAACCTGTTGGCCAATGAATTGGAGACATATACGAAGCAAGTTTGACCAAACGATAAAGCTCCGTCTTCAAAGAGCGTTCTGCTCCGATTATCCAATCTTATCAAAATCGCATGTTATATTGCCATCGTACGCGCAGTGTAGTTGTGCTTGTCTATTTTTGGAAGATAGCGATATAAATTTATACCCTTATGAGATTAATCCGTTTTGGCAAACCGGGGTCGGAACGCCCGGGTATTTTGGACGAACACAACGTTAGGCGGGACCTTTCTGATCGATTTAACGACTGGGACCGGGATTTTTTCAACAAAGGTGGCCTCGAAAAACTGCGCGAATACCTGTCAATCAATCCGCGGCCCGGAGCAGTAAGCGACCAGGAGCGTTGGGCAGCCCCGATCGCGCGTCCAGGCAAGGTGATCTGTATCGGTCTGAACTATTCGGATCATGCCAAAGAATCGAACATGGCCTTACCGCAGGAACCGATTGTCTTCCAGAAAGGTTCCAATACCGTGGTGGGTCCATACGACCCCATTCTCATTCCGCGTGGCAGCGAAAAGACCGACTGGGAGGTAGAACTTGGCGTGGTTATCGGAAAAAATGCGCAGTATTTGCAGACTACAGACGAGGCGAAGCAATATATTCTGGGATACTGTGTTGTCAACGATGTATCTGAACGTGCATTCCAACTGGAGCGCGGTGGTCAGTGGACGAAGGGAAAGTCGTGCGACAATTTCAGTCCCACGGGCCCTTGGCTGCTGACGGCCGATGAAGTGGCGGACGTTCACAACCTTCGGCTGAAACTCCAGGTGAACGGAAAGGCCATGCAGGATGGAAATACCAAAAACCTTATTTTTGACGTATATTACATCATCCATTACCTATCGCAGTTCATGACCCTGGAGGCCGGAGACCTGATCCTGACCGGTACGCCAGCGGGCGTAGGCTTGGGAATGAAGCCCCCGCTTTACCTGAAGGCGGGCGACGTGGTGGAACTTGGTGTGGATGGACTCGGCGAGCAGAAGCAGATTTGTGAACAAGCATAAACCCATAGCGGGAGGAGCATATGAACATCAAAAAGGTACTCATCGCGAACCGTGGTGAGATTGCGATCCGGATTAGCCGGGCATGCAACGAGTTAGGTATCGGTACGGTAGCCATTTATACGTTTGAAGACCGGTATTCGCTGCATCGGTATAAGGCAGATGAAGCCTACCAGATCGGGTCGGATACCGAACCGCTCAAACCCTACCTAGATATCGAGGCGATTATTACGGTAGCGAAAGCTTGCGATGCAAATGCCATCCACCCTGGATACGGTTTCCTTTCTGAAAACGCGGGGTTTGCCCGTCGGTGTGCCGAAGAGGGGATCATTTTCGTCGGCCCGTCGCCTGAAGTTATGGATCGGCTTGGTGATAAGGTACGTGCCAAGGAAGCCGCGCAAAAGGCAGGTGTACCGACCATCGGCAGCAGCCGTGAAACATTGGATCGTGTTGCGGCGGCATTATCCGAAGCATGGCGCATCGGTTATCCGCTGATGCTGAAAGCCGCCGCCGGCGGCGGCGGCCGCGGGATGCGTGTCGTGCGGAATGACAATGAATTGGAGGCAGCATTTACCAGCGCAAGGAATGAGGCGCTGAATGCTTTTGGGGACGGTACGGTGTTTCTGGAAAAGTATATCGAGAGCCCCCGGCATATCGAAGTGCAGGTGGTGGGCGATCGATACGGTAATGTGGTGCACCTTTACGAGCGCGATTGTTCTGTGCAACGCCGGTTTCAAAAAGTGGTAGAAGTCGCGCCGGCGGCAAATCTACGCACGGAAACCCGAGAAAAACTATACTCCTATGCCACAGCCATTGCCAGAGAGGCCGGATATGACAACGTCGGCACGGTTGAATTTTTAGTAGACGCTGACGGCCGTGTGTATTTCATTGAGGTGAACCCCCGCATTCAGGTAGAACATACGGTAACCGAAATGGTAACCGACATCGATCTCATAAAAACACAACTATACATTGCTTCAGGATATAAATTAGCAGACCCGCAGATCGGGCTGGGCGAACAAACCGCGATTCCACTCAACGGGTTTGCCATCCAGTGCCGGATCACTACGGAAGATCCATCGGATGGTTTCAAGCCTGACTACGGCACCATCATTACCTATCGCAATGCGGCGGGTTTTGGCGTACGGCTGGACGAAGGAAGCGCCTACCCGGGCATGAAGGTGAGTCCGTTTTTTGATTCCATGTTGGTGAAGGTCAGCACCCATGGCAATACGCTGGCCGAAGCGGCTAAGCGGATGGACCGGGCGCTACGTGAATTCCGTATCCGCGGGGTCAAAAACAATATCGGGTTTCTGGAAAACCTGGTGACCCATCCGGTCTTTTTAGCGAGTGAGGCAACGGTAGGGTTCATTGCCGCCCATCCCGAACTATTCAAACCTGCCGGTAAACAAGACCGCGGGACCAAATTGCTGGCCTTTCTTGGGGAGATCTCGGTTAATGGTAACCCGGATACCAAGGGGGCGATAAAGCCTGCGGAACTGGAACAGCCGATCATTCCAGCGGTTGATCCGCAAGCATGTTTCCCGAAAGGAACCAAAGATCGGCTGACTGAACTGGGGCCAGAAGGACTTTGTGAATGGTTAGTCAATGAAACGCGGATACATTATACCGATACAACGTTGCGTGATGCACATCAATCGCTGCTTGCGACCCGCGTCCGTACCCATGATATGTTAAAAGTCGCTTCCGGATTTGCCAAAGCACATTCCCAGACATTTAGCATGGAAGTGTGGGGTGGTGCGACGTTTGACGTATGCCTGCGCTTCCAACTGGAAGACCCTTGGAGCCGGTTGGCGAAATTACGCAAAGCCATCCCGAATATTCTGCTGCAGATGCTCATCCGTGGATGTAACGGTGTGGGATATGCTGCCTATCCCGACAATCTCATTGAAGCGTTTGTTGAAAAAAGCTGGGAAACGGGTGTCGATGTATTCCGAATTTTTGATTCGCTGAATTGGATGGAAAACATCGCTCCCTGCATCGAAATGGTGCGGAAGCGTACGGGCGGTATCGCGGAGGGGACATTGTGTTATACGGGCGATATCCTGGATCCACAACGAACGAAATACGACCTTAATTATTACCTGCGGATGGCCAAGGATTTGGAAAATGCCGGGGCTCATATGTTGGCTATCAAGGATATGTCGGGCTTGCTGAAACCGTACGCCGCTTCCGAACTCGTTGCCGCATTGAAGAATACGGTTAAAATCCCCATTCACCTGCATACGCATGATACCTCTTCGTTGCAGACGGCCACTTATCTGAAAGCGATCGAAGCAGGCGTCGATGTGGTAGATTGCGCATTGGGCGCTTTATCAGGCTTGACATCCCAGCCTAATTTCAATGCGATCATCGAAATGATGCGCTTCCATGAAAGGGAAAATCCGTACGACATCGATAGCCTTAATGCGTATAGCGACTATTGGGAGACGGTACGCGCTTATTACAGCCCCTTTGAATCGGGGATGAAGGCCGGATCGGCCGAAGTTTTCCGGCATGAGATCCCCGGTGGGCAGTATTCTAATCTGAAGCAGCAGGCGAATGCGCTTGGCCTGGGGAATCGGATAGGGGACATCAAGCGCAGCTATGCCGAAGCGAACCGGTTGTTCGGGGACATTGTCAAGGTAACGCCCAGCTCTAAGGTGGTTGGCGATATGGCGCAATACATGGTGGCCAATAACCTAACGGGAGAGGACGTGCTGTCACGCGGCGATCGTCTATCGTTTCCTGATTCGGTCGTATCCTTTTTCCGCGGAGACATTGGCCAACCGGAGGGCGGTTTCCCCGCTAAATTGCAGCGGATGGTTTTGAAAGGACAGGATGCATACGCTGATCGGCCCAATAAGCACTTGCCTCCGCTTAACTTAGATCTGGATTTCAAACGGTTCACGAAGGAATATGGAGAGGACCTTACCTTTACCGATTACTTAAGTTATCAGTTTTACCCCAAGGTGTTTGCGGACTATCTGAAAGCCTACCGGAAGTACGGTGACGTTTCGGTGGTACCAACACCGTATTTTTTGTACGGCATGCAACCCGGAGAAGAAACTACCGTGGAACTGGCAAAGGGAAAGACGCTTCTGGTAAAGCTGGTCTCCATTGGACCGGCCGACCTAGACGGCAACCGCACGGTATTCTTTAAATTAAACGGTCAGACGCGTAATTTAGAGATACGGGATGGAAAATCTGAGATTGCCCGAAAGGAAAACCGAAAGGTAGATGCAGCTAATCCCAGACAGGTGGGCTCGCCCCTGCAGGGGATGTTAACCACGGTGTTTGTGGCACCGGGCGATGCCATAGCGATAAACCAGCCGCTTTTTGTGATTGAAGCGATGAAAATGGAAACGACCGTTACCGCTTCCATACAGGGTACCGTGAAACAGGTTGAACTCGGCGCAGGGACGCTGGTCAATACCGACGATATCATATTGGAATTGGAATGAGGTATTAAAGGTATACGTTACTAAACTGAGACATGTATCTTTAACGTTTTATTATGAAAGTAAACGAAATGAGAGTAGGGTTATTGGAGTTAGGTAAGGTCTTGAGGGGTTCACTCTATCATGATGAAAGCCCGAAACACCAAACCTTGTTGCGGGCTTATTCCACAGATGCGTCGGTATATCAGGAGCGTCCTTTGGCGGTGGCCATTCCCAAAGATATCGATGATCTACGGAGGCTCATCGTGTTTGCGCGGGAATACGGCGTGACGTTGATTCCGCGGACCGCAGGCACTTCGCTCGCCGGGCAGGTCGTGGGCCGCGGGATTGTCGTGGATGTATCGAAACATTTCAACCAGGTGCTGGAAGTAAATGTGGCGGAACGTTGGGTACGTGTGCAGCCCGGGGTGATCCGCGACGACCTGAATGCGTACCTCCGTCCTTACGGCTTGATGTTCGGTCCGGAAACCTCAACGGCCAACAGGGCAATGATAGGCGGCATGGTGGGCAACAATTCCTGCGGATTGCATTCCATTGTATGGGGCGACACCCGTAGTCACCTGCGCTCGGCGAACGTATTGCTGGATGACGCTTCCGAAGTCGTGTTTGAAGCGCTGAATGAGCAGGAATTGTTTAATAAGCTGAAGCAAACGGGTCGGGAAGGTGCTATTTATCGCGGGGTAAACGAATTACTGGCTAATCCAGCCAACAAACAGGCTATCCAGGTAGGTTATCCCAAACGGGCGCTTACCCGTCGCAACACGGGCTACGCCCTGGACATGCTCAGTGATGCGTCAGAGCCGTTCAATTTTTGTAAACTGTTTGCCGGGTCGGAGGGAACACTGGGGATTCTTACCGAGGCCAAACTCAACCTGTTGCCGTTGCCGCCCAAGGAAGTGGGCTTGCTGTGCATACATTGCCACACCCTTGTTGAATCGCTCGAAGCCAATATTGTGGCATTGCGCCATCATCCCGAGGCATCGGAACTGGTGGATAAATACATCATGGACTTTACCAAAGGCCATCCGACGTATCAATACAATCGGTTCTTCATTGAGGGCGACCCCGAGGCCTTGCTGATGGTGGAATTTCGGGCAGAGACGCTGGCGGAGGTACAGCAAAAGGCCGCGGCACTGAAAGCCGACCTGGTAGGCCAGGGGTTGGGGTATGCCCACCCGCTGATCACGGGGCCGGATACCAACCTGGTTTGGGATGTGCGCAAAGCGGGCCTGGGCTTAATACGCAATTTGCCGGGCGATACACAGCCCGTCAACCTCATTGAGGACTGTGCCGTATCGCCCGAAGACCTGCCAGCTTACATTACCGATTTGCAGCGGTTGCTGGATAATCATGGTTTGAAGGCTTCTTATTACGCCCATGCGGGGGCCGGGGAACTCCATGTGGAACCGCTGATCAATTTGAAGACCGAGGCGGGGAAAAAAGCGTTTCGGTCGGTCTTGGCGGAAACGACCCAATTGGTCAAAAAATACAACGGATCGCTGAGCGGCGAACACGGCGATGGCCGTTTGCGCGGGGAATTCATCGGCGCTGTTTTGGGCGACGAAGTCTATGCGTTGTTGAAGCAGGTGAAGGAAATCTTCGACCCGCGTGGTGTTTTCAACGCCAATAAGATTGTGGATACCCCACCGATGGATACGAATCTGCGTTACGAGCAGGATACGTCCGCTACGACGATCGAAACCGTTTTCGATTTCAGTCGGCAGGAAAGTATTTTACGGTTGTCGGAAAAATGTTCCGGTTCGGGCGACTGCCGGAAATCGCATATCACCGGGGGGACCATGTGCCCTTCGTATATGGCCACCCGCGAGGAGAAAGACACCACCCGCGCACGGGCCAATATGCTGAGACAATTTTTAACCCACTCGCCGAAAGCGAATCGGTTTGACCATCCGGAAATCAAGGAAGTGATGGACCTCTGCCTGAGTTGTAAGGGCTGCAAGACGGAATGCCCTTCGGGCGTGGACATCGCGAAGATGAAAGCCGAATTCCTGCAGCACTATTACGACGCTAACGGGACCCCTTTCCGCACTTGGGTGATAGCCAATTTTACCAAGTCACAGCAGTTAGCCTCTTACCTGCCGGGCGTTTATAATGCAATCATCAAAAGTAGAATGTGGTCTGGATGGGTAAAGCGCATCCTGGGGTTTGCGCCGGATCGTTCATTGCCTGAAGTGGGCAGCACTACGTTGCGCAGATGGGTGACCAAGCAGCGGAAACAACAGGCTTCGGGGTTGCAAAATCCGGGGTTGCAAAAGCGGCGGGTCTACCTGTTTTGCGATGAATTTACGGACTACAACGATGTGGGTATCGGACAAACGGCATACCGGCTACTTACCGCATTGGGGTATGACGTGCAGTTGGCCCAACATGCAGAAAGCGGCCGAACTTATTTATCGAAAGGGCTCGTCCGGCGTGCGAAGGCGATTGCAAATCGCAACGTAAGGTACCTCAAAGACGTCATTACCGCAGAAACCCCGCTGATTGGCATTGAGCCTTCCGCCATTCTCACCTTTCGCGACGAGTATCCCGATCTGGTAGATAACGACCTGGTAGCCGATGCTTATAAATTGGCAAAAAATGCTTTGCTTATTGATGAGTTCTTATGGAACGAAATGGAAGCGGGGCGTATCAGCCAGTCGTTGTTTACGGAGTCGCCGCGTAAAATAAAGCTGCATGGGCATTGTTACCAGAAGGCGTTCCACCTGGTGGAGACCACTGCCCGCATCCTTTCTTTCCCAACGGGGCATGAAGTTGAGATTATTCCATCAGGCTGCTGTGGGATGGCTGGTTCTTTTGGCTATGAAAAGGAGCATTATGGTGTGTCCATGAAGGTAGGCGAACTGGTATTGTTGCCGGCTGTACGGGAGACCCCTGAAGAAGTCCTGATTGCTGCGCCCGGTACCAGCTGCCGGCACCAGATCAAAGACGGTGTACAGCGGAAAGCCCATCATCCCGTTGAGATTTTATGGGACGCGTTGGGTAAATAACGAATCGTTATGAATTGTCAAACCATGCGGAAAGCGGAGCGGCCCGCGTTAGCGACAGCAAGTGTTCGAGCTTTATGGGCTTGATCAAATAACCGGCAACAAGCGGGTATGTTTTTGCACGGCGCTGATCGGCGCTGTCAATGGATGACGTGACCATGACCACACGGATTTTCGCCAGAATGTCCCACTGCTGCAATTCATCCAGCACCTGCCAGCCACTGATTCCCGGCATGTTGATGTCAAGGAAAAGCAGGATACGTGTGGAAGAATACCGGTGTTTCGCAATAAATGAAAGCGCTTCGTTGCCGTCAGTAAACGTATAGGGGTGTGCGGAAATGCCCGCATGGGCAAGCTGAAGCTTAGCCATTAGGTTAAACATGTGGTCATCATCAACGATCATCACGCAAACGTCCATCGCTTCAGGTACTAGTTATATGTATCTGTTCGGCTTTTTCAGTGATGGTGTGGATGATATCGTCCAGTTCGGTTGCAGCACGATTGATGGCGTCAAGCAGCTCTTCGTGATGGACAGCTGATTCGGGAAGCTGTCGGATCACGTCGACCAGACCCATAATGCGGGCTACCGGTGCTCGTACAACGTGCGATTGCATCCAAGCAATCTCTTGCAATTTGCTGTTTTGGGCTTCGATAGCCTTGACGTAATTAACCTTTTCGGTGATGTCATTGACCAGTATGACTTCTGCCTTCTGTCCCTGGAACCGGATGATGTTGCTCTGAATTTCAACATCTATTAACGTTCCGTCTTTTTTTTGATGTCGATACACACCTTTCGTGAACAGCGTTTCATGTTCCCGGGCAAGCGCAACAGCCGCTTCAAGTTTCGAAACTTCTTCTTTGGGCCGGATTTCCTTTACGGTCATGGCGAGAAATTCTTCCCGTGTAAATCCATAATGCGCAACAGCAGCGTGGTTCACGTCGAGAAACTGGTAGGTTTCCAGACTATAAACCCACATGGGCTGCGGACTGAGATGAAACAGATCGCTGTATTTTTTTTCAGAAGCTTGAATTTCCTTTACATACCGTTCCAATTGGGTATATAGCTCATTTAGTTTTTTCTCGGCCAATTTGGTGTCTGTGATATCGAGACTCGCACCGATCATTTTCCGTGGCGCATCGCTGCCGCCTATTAATCTTACCCAGGAACGTAAATGACGCGTCTCTCCATTTGGACGTATAATCCGTTCTTCAAAGACCGTATCTTCGCCCGTATCCTGGATGCGGCTCACAACATCCATAACCTGTTGGCGGTCATCGGGATGCACCGATCGGAGGTAATTTTCAAATGTTGGCATCCCATCTTTAGCGTCCATGCCATAGATTTCGTATAACGTGTCCGACCACGAGACTTTATCGGTCTCCATGTCGTGTTGCCAGATGCCGAATCGCGCCAATTGCTGGCCCTGATTCATCATCACGGATGCTTCACGAGCCAGGTCTGCGTTTTGGCGATTCTCGATAATGACTTTCAAAAGCGAGCTTGTCCGATCTACGATGGCCAATTCTTCCGCTTTGGGCGATTGTACTTGTTTATAGTACATGCCAAGCACCGCCATGGTGTTCCCCTCTGAATCGAGGATGGGATGAGACCAACAAGCTTTGAAATCATACGCCATGGCGAAATGTTTGTAGCTGGCACACCGGCTATCTGTATCGATGTCGTTGATAATGACTGGCCGTTTTAAATAGGCCGCGGCGCCACAGGAGCCCGCGTTTTCGCCGATTGTGATGTTATCGATGTCCTGTAGGTAAGCTTTCGGCAAGGACGGTGCAATCCAGGTTCGCAGCCGGTTTTCTTGAATCCGGTCCAACGAGCAATACATGCCCGGAAAAAGGGATTCAATGCCGGTCAGGTAATCAGATAGCACATGCGCGAGGGGTATTTCCCGCTGTTCGTTTAATTCGAGGACGGATTTTTCCAAATGATCCAGGTCGGCCAAGCGCTTGGTCTCTGTAACGTCGACCATAATGCCACGGAACCACCGGGGCGCGCCGGCTTCGTATATGACTGAAACAATGTCTTTTATCCACACGATTCCGCCATCTTTCTTTACCATACGGTAGTCGAAGGTGTGTTTTGCTGGAATCTGGGTTTGCTCTCGAGCATAATACTGTTGCTCCGCGTGTTCGCGGTCGGCTTCGAAGACGTGGTTCAACCAAAACCTTTCGTCCGCCAACCATTCTTCAGCCGTGTAGCCCAATATCTGCTCGACCTTTCCGCTGATAAAGGTGGTCTTATACGTCCGTGCATCTGCTTCCCAAACGATGCCATCAATGGTTTCGATGAGATCTTGAAATTTGTATTCGGATGCGATCAGCGCCTCTTGGTGGTATTTTTTCTCCGTGATATCCTTTGAAACGCCATAGACGCGTACACATACGCCGTTAACCAGATCGGCTTTGCCGACGGATAATACCCACCGTTTATTCCCTTTTTGTGTGGTAATGGGAAGGGCAACGCGAAAAACGGTTCCATCGTGAACGGCTTTTTCGAACGCGGCAATGAGCTGATGCCGGTCGTCTTCGTCGGAGTAAAAAGCTAAGGCGGATTCCAGGCTGGGTTGATAATCGGGACTTACTTCATAGATTTCCCGTAGCCCTTGAGACCAGATAACCGTTTGGCGTGCGATATTCACTTCCCAACTGCCGATCCGCGCTACCTGTTGGGTGTCCTGGAGAAATTGGCCATGATTGATGGATTCGGTCACATCGGTCATCGAGCGGATAATAAGCCGTATCTCACCCTGGACATCAAGTATCGGCGTTTGTTCGATTTCAAAATATTTAATATCGAAATGCGTAGGCGAGGTAGCTACCGGGAACGCATATTTTTGCGGCGCTGCCCGGTGCCTCTTCTTTTCCCGAAGTATCGTGTCGAAGTTTTTTTTCCACTCGTTGTCGCTCAGGTAGGGATTGTCGGGATACACTTCAAAAAAGCCTTTTCCCAGCAGTTCTTCCCTGCTTTTAAAGACGAGGCTGAGGTATTCGTCGTTGGCATCGACAATGGTAAACGACGGAGCATTGGGGAGCAGTACGATACAGGGCGTAGGTAACGCCCGGAATATTGTTAAATAATCTGCTGTATCGTCCATTAGTGTGTTATAAACCGGGAAGGTAAAATTAGGTCGATTTTTTTGAAAGTCCTAATATTAGATTTGGGAATCATTTGAAAACAAAAAGCCCCGAATAAAGTCGGGGCTTGTCAAAAATCGCAATTGGCATCTTACGGCCAAATACCTAAATTCTGATAGGAGATGGCAATCTTGTCAATCGATCCGACAAAAGCCGCCGTCCGTAAAGTGTCAATGGCCTTGTTTGCGTTTTTAATCGCACGTATTTCATGGTAAGACCGAATCATGGTGTCTTCCAACCCCGAATTAACCAGTTCCAACTCATCAGCCCCTTTCACGATAGCCATCCGCTGTGCGGGGGTGAGGGACTTGCCGGTAATGGTTTCGACGGTATTGACGAGATTCAGGTTGGACATTTCTTCATAGCGTTTATCCATACGGCCAAAGGCGACATGAGACAGGTTTTTTAGCCATTCGAAGTAGGAAACGGTTACCCCGCCGGCGTTGCAATACATATCCGGAATGATGATACCGCCATTTTTCACAAAAATTGCTTCTGCGCCGGGCGTGGTGGGTCCGTTTGCACCTTCGGCAATGATTTTGGCTTTGATACGACCGATGTTTTCTTCGGTCAACTGATTTTCCAAAGCGGCAGGTACTAGGATATCGCACGCCTGTTCCAACCCTTCGGCTGGCGTTTTGAACTGTTTGGTTGCCTTTTTGTAATTGAGAATCGAACCTGTATTTTTCCGGTGTTCAAGGATGGCATCGGGATCCAACCCATCGGGATGGTAAAGCGCACCGTCGTATTCACATATCCCGACAATGAGGGCTCCAAACTCCATCAATACTTTTGCAGTGTTATACCCCACGTTGCCTAGTCCTTGTACAATCACCCTTTTCCCGGCAATGCCCGGGGTAAGGCCAATTTCCTTCATGTCTTCGGCTACATCCACACATTCGCGAATGGCAATGGCCACACCTCTCCCCGTTGCCGCTTTGCGACCATTGATGCCATGTAAGGATAGGGGCTTGCCCGTCACGCAACCAAATGCATCCAATTGACCGGGGTTCATGGTCGTATAGGTATCCGCAATCCAGCTCATTTCCCGTTCACCCGTTCCGTAATCCGGAGCGGGAACGTCAATGGCCGGGCCGATGAAGTTTTTCTTGATCAATTCCACTGTATACCTACGCGTGATGGTCTCAAGCTCGCTGACGGAGTAATTTTTTGGATTGATGCAGATGCCACCTTTGGCTCCGCCGAAAGGCACATTGACGATGGCACATTTATAGGTCATCAATGCTGCCAACGCCATTACCTCGTCTTCATTAACCATTTCGCTATAGCGGATACCTCCTTTGGTAGGCGACATATGTTGCGAATGCTCAACCCGCCAGGCGTGGATCACCTCAATCTGGTCACCCCTTCTAAAGGGAAAACTGAACCGGTAAACACTGTTGCATACTTTGATCTGGTTTAGTAAGCCTTGGGGATGTTTGGTGAATTGGGCTGCGTGATCGAAAAACTGGGATACATCGTTAAAAAAATGGGGTTCTTGCACTGAGTTTGCTTTCGACTTAGTCATATCAATCGTTATTATTATAAATTGGTAAACTTATCGTTAATCAACAAGCAGTTTGGGAACGTATCGGATAAGTGATGCGTGATTACTTTTGCTGTTTTTCCAGTCGTGAAATTTTTCGGTCGATGGTAATTAGATAGATTGCTAATCCCAAGAACAGCACAACCAACACGGCAACCACCACATAGATCTTGCCCGAACTGCGTAACTCCGATGCCATTTCGACTCCGGCGTTTGATTGGGCAAAACTACACATTAACCCATTGATAACTAATAGCAAAGAAAGAATTACCTTTTTCATATCGTTTTCCAATAAACGTTGTCAATTTTTAGTGTTTAATCGATTTACAGTTGTTAATCTGCCAATATTTACTCCACTGTGGTGTCGTTTTGGTATTCCAATTTGCGAATGCGAAACCGAAGCGTCATCAGCCAGGCACCGAAAAGGATCCATCCCAATGACGCCGGATATAATACGGCCTTCATGGAGCCGTCCAGATCGAATTGCCCGAATCCCGAATTTCCCCCGCTACCGGGGTGCAGTGAATCGGTTGTCTTTGGGAGAATGTACATGAGCACGATCATAATGGGAAAGGCAAAGACGTTATAAATCGCTGAGATACGCGCTCGCTTTTGTTCCTCTTCCAGTGCATTGCGGAGTACCAGGTATGCAAGGTACATCAGCGTTGCAATGGCGGAACCATTCAGTTTGGGGTCATTGGGCCAGGGGTCACCCCAAGTAAAATTTGCCCACAGCATCCCACTTACCAATCCGAACAAGCAAAAAACAATCCCTACGTTCACGCTTTCCACAGCAACCAGATCATGCTGTGGATTGCTGGAAGACAAATACTTAATGCTATAGATAACCGAAATTAAGTAGAGGGTAAACATGGTGAACCACATCGGCACGTGAAAGTAGACGTTGCGAATGGTTTCGTGAACAATGGGCAGAGCGGGCACTGGACCCAATATTCCCATGATTATGCTGTATAGGAGCAGTAAAATTGCCAAAATTTTCCACCAATACTGTTTCATTTATACGTGATATTGAATAATGATTAAAAGAGTAAGGAGCTTCTTATATCCTTGATCAAACCGAGTCAATCCCTCCAAAGGTAAGGAAATAACACCAAAGAAACGGCTACAGTAATGATATTGATAGCGAGTAGGACAGAGAGCTCATCCAGGCTGACGCTACGGTCCAGGCCGTCCATCGCATTTTTGGAGGCTTTGATCAGCACAAGAAGTAACGGGATGACGATTGGGAAACTGAGAATCGCCATTAAGGTGCTGTTATTTCCTGCTTTGGCACTGATACCGGCTACCATGGTAAACACGGCAGCAAAACCGGTGCTTCCAAGCACTACCACAACGAAATAGAGGGCCGGGTCGCCCAAAGGGTTTTGGAAGATTATTGAATATACCAAATAGGCGATTGCAGATAGCAATAGCATAATCAGCATATTGTAACTAATTTTGGATAAGATGATGGCTTTTGCGCTGGCGATGGTATAATAATATAATTGGCGGTTCCGGCTTTCTTGCACAAAGCTTTTATTAATGGCATTAACGGATGCGAATAGGAGGATAATCCAGAAAAGTGCATTCCAGGTAGTGGGGTCTACGGATTTAAACGCTTGGTAGCAGACAAAAACCGTAGACACCACATAAAGTAAAATACCGTTGATGGCATATTTGAAACGCCACTCCAATAAAATTTCTTTGCGAATAAGGAGGATAACCTCTTTGACTAAACTCATCCCCCGCAAAGATACAATTCGCGCGCTATTACCCGCGACCTGCGGTTCTATATTTCTTCTTCCGCTCGGCTTTTAGCTGACGTCACCGCGTCGCTCGCCCTGTTTATTCCTTCTTTTGCTAGTTGGTCTGCCTTGCGGATTGCCGATTGGCCTTTGTTTCTCGCTTGAGAGCGCAGATCATTAATTTCTTCGGTAGCTCGATCGGCCAACTTTGAAGCCTTATGCAAACCATCTTTCGTACTCTTCCTGATGGAATTTGATAATTCCCGTATGCCGTCACTTGCGCGATCCAATTGTTTGCGGCCTTCCTTGGTGCCCAAGAGTAACCAAGCAACCGTGCCCGCTGCGAGTCCTACCAATGCATACGTAACAATGCTGTTTTTCGTGTTCATCTCAATGTCCTTTTTTGTTTTCGGCTTTTCTTTCGCCACTTCAGTTTTATAATTTAAGAACAAGAGATTTTAAAAAATGTTTGCATCAGCGATCAAAGAACACATCCCATACCAAGGCCCGTTTGTCATCACTGACGGATATCAGCTGATTTTTATAGCCATTCCAGATCAGGTCGTTTACCGAAAGCACATGGCTATCGAAACCTCTCTCAAGACTAATCACCCGCAGCAAACGGAAGTCGTCAGACGACCATATTTTAATCGTTTTGTCCCGGCTGGCTGTGGCAAAGATGGGTAAAAAAGGATGATATTTAATCGCATATACCGTAAACAGATGCGGAGTAAATGTATTGACGACTGTGAAGCGGACCGTTTCAAGGACGTTAAGCTGGGCGTCCCGCCCCCCGGTAAGCAGGTATTGCCCATCGGGCGAAAAGCACAATGCCGTGACTGGCATAGCATGAGCGGGTAATTCTTCAATAAACGAATAATCTCGCGCATTATATAATTTAACCTTGCCGTCTTTGCTGCCAAAGATTACCCAGTTTTCGTCCGTACTGATTGCGATGGTGCGCACCGTTTGGCTTGAGACGTTGAAATGGTATAACAGCTCAAAGTTTTGCGTGTTCCAGATTGAAACGGAACCATCTTCCGATGCCAGGATAAGTTCAGGTTTTGTCTTAAAAGATTTGATGGCAAAGATAGGACGCCTGTGGTGTTCAAGTTTTGCCATCAGCTTCCCCGTTTCTGTATGTACCACTGTGCCCATGCCATCCCGGGTGCCGATCGCAAGCAACGTAGTGTTGGATAACAGATGTAACGCATAAACGGAAAACTGCACAGGATACAAAACACGCTCGAAGGCCATTTTCTCCAAATTCCACTCCACTACACCCTTGTCGTTTCCACCCGTATAGATGATCGGGGCCCCAACCCCGTTTTCAATGGCAAAAATCGGGTTTTGATGCCCCGATAGCGTTCCGGCCTTATGTATCTTCAGCTTACTCATGGTAGCGGTTATACTACCGATGCCTGCTTTCCAGGTTCTTGGCAATCGTTTCCAATGAGACGCCTTTTTCCTTTAGTAGCACCAAGAGGTGAAACACAAGGTCGGACGTTTCATTGATAAAATCTGCATCATCTTCCGCCAAAGCGGCAATCACGGTTTCCACAGCCTCTTCGCCGACTTTTTGGGCAATTTTGTTCAATCCCCGTTGCCGGAGGCGGTTTACATACGAATCCGCGGTAGGGAATTCATAGCGATTAGCGATGATATCGGCCAGCTCAAAAATAAAATTCTGATTGAATTCGGTACGGAAGCAGCTCCGGCTACCGGTGTGGCACGTAGGGCCTTTGGGCTGTGCCTTGATCAATAGCGTATCGTGGTCGCAATCAATATGTGTGCTAATTACCTCGAGAAAATGTCCGCTTTCTTCGCCTTTGGTCCACAGCCTGTTTTTGCTTCGCGAGAAAAACGTGACACGTCTGTCAGACTGCGTTTTTTGCCAGGCTTCCTCATTCATATAGCCCAGCATCAATACTTCAAGCGTCTGCGCATCCTGTATAATCACGGGAATGAGGCCACCGCTTTTTTCGAAATCTAACATGTTAATCTATTTTTCGATCGATGATCACTGTCGTATTGCAACGCCCTGGTGTCGCAACTTATCTTTTAAATCGGGTATCAATATTTCCCCGTAATGAAATACGGACGCTGCCAACGCGGCATCTACATTGCTTTGTTTAAACACGTCTACAAAGTGCTGTTCAGTCCCCGCTCCGCCCGAAGCGATCAACGGAATCGATAAACAGTCATTGATCTTCTTCAGTAATGTGCAATCAAATCCGTTCTTCGTGCCGTCATGGTCCATGGAAGTCAATAAAATCTCTCCTGCTCCACGGCTTTCTGCCTCCTTAATCCATTCCTCGGTTTCAATATCTGTTTTCAGCCGACCGCCGTTGAGGTGTACGTAGTTCTTCCCATTTACATGGCGCGTATCGACTGCCACCACCACGAACTGTATGCCGAACGCCTCCGCCAATTGGTTAATCAGATTTGGATTGCGCACAGCCGCTGAATTGATTGAAATCTTGTCAGCACCTGAATGCAGCAACACATCGGCATCGGTCAGTTCATTGATGCCTCCGCCAATGGTAAAGGGAATGTTAACTTGCTTAGCAACGGCTTTTACCAAATCCACGGTGGTCTTACGTCGTTCGTGTGTAGCGGTAATATCTAAAAAAACCAGTTCGTCCGCTCCCTGCCGGGAGTATTGCCACGCCAGCTCAACGGGATCTCCTGCATCACGAAGGTCGACGAAGTTGACTCCTTTTACCGTACGTCCATCTTTGACGTCCAAGCAGGGGATGATGCGCTTAGCTAGCATGATTTAAAAACGGATGAGGGACTTCAAATTCCACTCCTTGATTTGTTCAATGGTAATGCGGTTCTCATAAATGGCTTTCCCGACAACGCACGCTTCGACCTTGATGGCATCCAAGGCAAAAATGTCTTCCATCGAACTAATGCCCCCAGAGGCGATGAGTTTAATGATCGGGGAATGATCCAATAACTTTTTGTATAATTCCACACCGGCACCACCTAATTTTCCGTCTTTGTTGATATCCGTGCACAGAAAACGGAAAAAACCGAGGGAAAGACATCGGTCGATATAATCGAGGAGCTTGACCGGCGAGCTTTCCATCCATCCCGAATACTTGATAACTTCGTCTAAGACGTCGATGGCAATTACAACCTGATCGGCATACTTATGTTTGCCCCGGTTCAGTTTGCTGAGTTCATCGAGAAACGAAGGATTGGTGATCGCTTGAGTTCCAACGACCACGCGATGGATACCCGCATCGACCAATTCTTTTACTTTTTCAATGCTGCGTACCCCGCCTCCGTATTGCACCTTCATGTCGGTATTGCGAACGATATCAAACAAATAGGATTGGTTCGAAAAATCGCCCTTTGCGCCATTTAGGTCTACAATATGCACAAATTCGGTGCCGTTGGACTGGTATTTTTCGATCATCTCCTCGAGGCTAACCTTGTAGACCGTCGCGTCATTATAATTGCCCTCACGCAAGCGGACAACTTGCTTGTCCAATACGTCTATTGCCGGAATAATATACATATCTCTTTAAGGTTGATTTTTATTACAAGTTTGAAAAATTCAACAACAACCGTTCACCTGCTTCTCCCGATTTTTCCGGATGAAACTGTACCCCATAAAAGTTTCCATCCTGTATGGAAGCCGAGAACTTCAATCCATAATCGGTAAAAGCGGCCGTAAAAGTAGCATTATATTCAATAAAATAAGAGTGTACAAAGTAAAAGTAGGCATCTTTTTTTATATCGGCGAATAACGCGCTCCTATTTTCATGGAAAACTTGGTTCCAGCCCATATGTGGAACTTTTTTCGCAATACGCTTTTCAAAATGTAACGTTTTCAAGGGGATGATCTCCAATAACGGACTGTCGCCTTCTTCGGAGTATGCTGTGAGCAGTTGCATGCCCACGCAGATTCCCAAAACCGGTTTCTTGAGCAGTCTGATCGATTCGGCCAGGCCTGTTGCCTGCAATTTCCGCATTGCCGCACCCGCATGGCCGACCCCCGGAATGATAATGCGGTCATAGGCTTCTAACTCGCTTTCCGTTTGGATCATTCCATACGGAATAGTTAACCGGTCTAGTGCCGCCGTCAGTGAGAAAATATTTCCCGCTCCGTAATTGATGATTCCTGTCATATTCAGCTGTCAGCTTTCGGCTTTAAGCCGTCGGCTTCATATTTTAGCTTTAATTCTGTACCGTCTGCCTTGTAATTGTTAAAGAACTCCTTTGGTACTAGGAAGTTCCATGTGTTCCGCGTCTCTTTTCACCGCCTTTTTGATCGATTTGGCAAATGCTTTGAATATCGCTTCTATCTTATGGTGTTCGTTTTCTCCTTCGGCTTTTATATTCAGGTTGCATTTGGAAGCATCTGAGAAGGACTTGAAAAAATGGAAGAACATTTCCGTGGGCATGTCACCTATCTTTTCTCGCTTGAATTCGGCGTCCCATACAATCCAATTTCTGCCTCCGAAATCGAGGGCTACCTGCGCCAGGCAGTCGTCCATGGGCAGCGTGAAGGCGTAACGCTCGATACCCCGTTTGTCACCGAGCACCTTGGCAACCACTTCCCCCAGCGCAATTCCGGTGTCTTCTATGGTATGGTGCTCATCAATATGCAAATCACCAGCTGCCTTTATGGTGAGGTCCATATTTCCATGCCGGGCTATTTGGTCGAGCATATGATCAAAAAAGGGAAGTCCGGTTCGGATGTCCGCTTTTCCTTTGCCATCGAGGTTTATCCGGATATAAATATCCGTTTCGTTGGTTTTTCTGCGGTGTTCACCCACCCGATCGCCCAGTTTCAGATACTCATAGATCGCCTTCCAGTCGGAAGTCTCCAATGCAACCACCGATTCATCGATTTCGTGCGCTTCAGCGGCGCCAAGTAGATCGTTATTCCGCAGCCAGATCGCTTTTGCACCTAAATTTTGGGCTAATTTTACGTCGTTGACACGGTCGCCGATCACAAAAGAATGGGCCAGGTCGTATTTTCCCGTATCAAAATATGATGTCAGCAACGCTGTTCCCGGTTTACGTGTTGGCGCATTTTCATGGGGAAATGTCCGGTCGATGTGTTCTGCGGCAAAGGTCACGCCTTCACCGGCAAACGTGTCTATAATAAACGTATGTACGGGCCAGAAATTGGCCTCGGGATGCGAGTCGGTTCCCAATCCGTCCTGGTTGGATACCAGTATTAGCTCGTAATCGAGTTCATTGGCAATACGTGGCAGGTATTGCAATGCGCCCGGATAAAATTTCAGTTTCGCAAATGAATCGATCTGCTCATCTTCCGGTTCGACAATCAGGGTGCCGTCCCGGTCTATAAAAAGTAATCGTTTAATCGTATTAGGCATCTTTATTGCCTCATTTTTATGGTTGTGTTGAAACCGCCAAACATAGTTAAATTACCGCTGATATGCAAATGCGTTCCTCCGACTATCGTCCTTGGGCATATTCATCTAATGCAGCCATCAATACGCTGTTTTCCTCGGGAGTGCCTACGGTAATACGCAAGCATCCTTCACATAGTTCAACCTTAGAACGGTCGCGTACAATAATGCTTTTGTTAACCAGGTACGTATATATTTCACGTGGTCCGGTGGTTTTGGCGAGGACGAAGTTGGCGTCGGAGGGGTATACACGCTGTACAAAAGCCATCGAATCTAATTTAACGATGAGTTTATCCCTTTCAGCGACCGTTTCCCGGATCCATTCATTTACTCTATCCACGTTATCAAGGGCTTTCAGGGCCAACTCTTGTGTTGCTTGGTTAATGTTATAGGGCGGTTTTATCTTGTTGAATACTTCGATGATTTCTTCGCTTGCAAAAGCCATTCCCAAGCGTAACCCTGCCAGTCCCCAGGCCTTCGAAAGGGTTTGCAAGACGACAAGATTACTGTATTCGGTCAGTTCCTGGATAAACGTTTTGTGGCGGGAATAATTGATATACGCCTCGTCGATTACAACCACTCCGTTGAAGTTAGCCAACACGGTTTCCACATCTTCGCGGTGCAAAGAATTTCCTGTCGGGTTGTTCGGTGAGCAGAGGAAGATCATGCGCGTATTAGTGTCAATGGCCTCAGCAATACCTTCCAGATCAAGTTGGAAGTCTGCCGTAAGGCTTACCTTTTTGGTTGTCACATCGTTAATATGGGCCGATACTTCGTACATTCCATAGGTGGGCGGTACAAGGATTACGTTATCCACCCCCGGTCGGCAAAATGCCCGATAGAGGACATCGATGGCCTCGTCGCTGCCGTTACCCAGGAAAATATTTCGGGGCGGCACACCTTTTATATGGCTTAATTTCACTTTTAATTGCCGTTGAAGCGGATCGGGATAGCGATTGTAATTCCCGTCCAATGGCGAGCCGTAAGCGTTCTCATTGGCATCCAACAATACGGATGCTTCCCCTTTGAATTCATCGCGGGCCGACGAATAGGGGATCAAATTCCGGATATTATCTCGTAATAAATTCGTTAAATCAAATGAATTAGCCATGCTGGTAATAAATAATTAGACGCGGTACCAATTTCCCTCCAAGGCCAGGTCGGTATTAAAAAACACTGATTTACTCTCTTCGAGCAAAGGTTTCAGTTCTTTATAGCGGGCTGAATAGTGGCCGATGAGTAACTTTCGGGCTTGTACGTTTTCGGCAATCTGCCCGGCCTGCAAAGCGGTGGTATGAAAGGTTTCCTCAGCTCTATCCACCATATCATGCAAAAACGTAGCTTCGTGGTACAACAGATCCACCTGTTGTATGAAAGGCAGGTAACGTTCAGTCATTACGGTGTCCGAGCAATATGCATAGCTTCGCGGTGCTGGGGGGGCGAGCGTTAGGTCCTGCCAGCGATGTATCCTGCCATCGGGTGCTGTATAGTCGTTCCCGCGTTTAATCAGCGGAAGGTATTCCGTTGGCACGCCGAGCGCATCCGTTTTATCGCGGTTAATCGTAGGCATTCGTTTTCTTTCGTCAAACCGGAACCCCGTGCAGGCGATGCGATGATCCAGGGGGAAACTGCTCACTGTAAGGTTGTCGTTCTCAAAAATCGGCTCCATCGTCAGGTCCTGTGTGGGATGAATGTGCAGCGGATACCGTAATACCGTTTGAGAATGCAAAAAATGCAGGTCAATGATTTCTTTTAGTGGCGGCGGTCCATATACATGCAATTCATCTTTGCGACCAACCAGATGCATCGATGAAATCAATCCGATTAAGCCCAGGTAATGATCGCCGTGCAGGTGACTGATGAAAATATGTTTGATGCGGTTGCTCCTGATTCCATATTTGATGAGCTGTACCTGTGTACCTTCACCACAATCCACTAAGTATAGTTGCTCATTGACATTGATCAACTGTGCAGTTGGATGACGACCGTATATGGGGGTGGCGGAGCTACTCCCTAATATCAACACTTCAAATCTCATTCCTCTTCTAGGGCACCCCTCAATTCTTTTTCAAGCTCTTTTGAAAATATTAAATCTTCGGCTTCTGCCGTGTTGTGAGCCAGTGTCAATACCCCGGCCAAATTAGATACTGAAATAAGGCTTTTGATCTGTTGATTCACACAGGCCAAAACAAATACACCTCCTGCGGCTTTGCATAAACGATGCGCCATTAAGCCGGTTCGCAAACCGGAAGAGTCGGCCTCTTTTACCTGAGATAAATCGAGGATGATGTTTCGCTGTCCGCCCGTATTCCGCAAAAGAAATTCGGCCTTAATCTTCGGAGCTGAGTCGCCATCCAGTATCTCGACATGAGGTTGGATGATGACATATTTTTCATGCTTATCAATCGTGAATTTCATAACGGAAAAGTTTTTATGATGATTGCTTATTTGCTATTCTGTAAAGGGCTGTTGCAGTATTGCGTTCAACCCGCTCTGATACCGCTGTTTCATCGGGGTATTCAAAATGCTCTCCGGTAATATGCTCGAAGAGCTCAATGTAGCGTTCGGAAATCGAAGATACAATTTCATCGGTCATTTCCGGTATCTTCTGGCCATCCTTACCCTGAAAACCATTTTCAATCAGCCACTTCCGCACGAATTCTTTGGATAGCTGCCTTTGCGGTTTCCCCTCATTTTGTAATTGCTCGTATCCATCGGCGTAAAAATAACGCGATGAGTCTGGGGTGTGGATTTCGTCAATCAGGTATATCGTATTATCGAACTTGCCAAATTCATATTTGGTGTCCACCAAAATAAGCCCCCTGTCTTTTGCCAGTTCAGTTCCCCTTTTGAACAAGGCTTTGGTATACGTTTCCAGCAACTGGTAATCCGCTTCTGACACAATGCCCCGTTGAAGGATTTCATGACGTGAGATATCCTCATCGTGCCCCACGCTGGCCTTTGTGGTCGGTGTAATTATCGGCTCAGGCAAACGGTCATTTTCTTTCAATCCTTCCGGAAGGGGCTCCCCGCATACCTCCCGTTTACCCGCTTGATACTCACGCCATGCGTGCCCTGATAAATAACCGCGGATAACCATCTCGACCTTAAACGGTTGGCATTGCCGGCCAATTGTCACGCAAGGATCAGGAACAGCCAGTACCCAGTTGGGTACAATATCTTCGGTTGCCTTTAAAAATTTAGCGGCAATTTGATTCAGCACCTGTCCTTTGTAGGGAATTGCTCTGGGGAGTACCACGTCAAATGCCGATATACGGTCGGTGGCTACCATCGCTAAGTAGGTGTCGTGGATGGTATAGACGTCTCGCACTTTACCCCGATAAAAGGCAGTCTGTCCGTCAAAATGGAAATTTGTCTCTTTTATTGTATTCATTTTCTTTAGTTGTCAGCTGACGGCTATCAGCTTTCCGCAATCGGCTATTAATTCAGCTTTGCTTTACCGGTCTTCCATCAAATATCTCCGTAAGCCTCTAGTATCCGCTTTACCAGTTTGTGCCGCACGACATCTCCACCACTGAGATAAATAAGATCGATTCCTTCGATTCCATCAAGTAGCTTCAGTGCAGTCTGCAAGCCAGATTGTTGTTTCTTGGGAAGATCAATTTGGGTGACGTCGCCGGTTACAATGAATTTAGCGGTAGGCCCCATTCTCGTGAGAAACATCTTCATTTGCATATCCGTGGCATTCTGCGCTTCGTCCAGAATAACAAAGCAGTTATCAAGCGTACGACCACGCATGAAGGCCAGCGGTGCAACTTCTATCGTGCGATTTTCCAGAAAAGCCTTAAGCTTTTCAGCGGGAATCATATCGTCGAGAGCGTCGTAAAGGGGCCGGAGATAGGGGTCTACCTTTTCCTTAAGATCTCCTGGAAGAAATCCCAGGTTCTCGCCCGCCTCGACGGCAGGTCGCGTGAGGATAATGCGCCTCACTTCCTTATTGCGCAATGCACGGACCGCCAGTGCGACAGCGGTATAGGTCTTTCCAGTACCGGCTGGACCGATGGCAAATAAAATGTCATTTTTTAGAATGCTTTCCACCATTCTCCGCTGGTTCGGTGTACGCGCCTTTACAACGATCCCATTGGGCCCGAAAACGATCGGTTCTCCACCCCCGGCGGGGCTCGTATCCGCTTTTTCCGCTCTTTTTGTTGGCGTTCCGTTGGACGATTTTGTGTGTAGGATGTTTTCTATGTCATTGGCGGATAAATTGTTGTATTGCTCAACATGCGCCACTATTTTGTCAAAGTATACCTTGAACAAAGAAATTTCCCGTTCGTCCCCAAGGATTTTTATTTCGTTGCCGCGAGCGACAAGCTTTAATTTTGGAAATTGCTTTTTGAACACTTCGAAATGTTCATTGTGCGCGCCCCACAACACTGCAGGATTCACATATTCTAGCGTAATGTTTAATTCGTTCAAACTTTATTCTACTGATTTTTATGACTGCCTATCTGCTGCGCAATGTCTAACCTTTCACAGTTTTCAAATATAGCGATAAATTACCATTCGTTTTAGCTAAATAAAAAATCAGGTACAACGAAGCACAGGCGAATCCGCCGGATCAACTTTCTGCAAAAATCCAGATGAAATTTTGAATTATTGGATATAAGGGCAACTTTATCTAAGTTTGCATCCATTGCAATCAAGGCGGGTATGGGTATTGTTACCTTAACAACAGATTTAGGACACAAAGATTTTTATCAAGCAGCATTAAAGGGCAGTATCATAAGCCAGTTTCCCGCGGTGCAACTGGTCGATATATCCCATGAGATCCCGTCTTTTGATATTCAGTATGCTGCGTTTGTGGTAAAAAATGCCTACCCCTATTTTCCGCAAAAAAGCGTCCATCTCATCGGCATTGATTCGGTATTTAACCAAAGTAACCGTTATCTCGCTTTGGAATATAAGGGTCACTATTTTGTCGGAACAGACAACGGTTTGTTTTCGTTGATATTGGACGGCCCGCCTACGGAAGCTGTTGAGATCAACATTATCCAGGATTTAAAATACCTGCATTTTCCATTGACCGATATATTCGCCAAGGCCGCGTGTCACCTTGCCAAAGGAGGCAAATTAACCGATATCGGAGACCCGGTAGAAGGCGTGGTGGACCGCACGTTGGTGCAGCCGGTTGTCGAAAAGGACAGCCTGCGCGGCAGTGTGGTCTTTATCGACTCATTTGGCAATGTGATCAGTAACATCAGCAAAGAGCTGTTCAATAAAGTGCAGCGCGGTCGGAATTTTGTATTATATTTCAGGCGTAACGAAACGATTGACCAGATGAGTTGGCATTATAACGAGGTGCCGGAGGGAGAAAAGCTTTGTCTTTTTGGAATTACCAATTATTTGGAAATCGCAATCAATAAAGGCAATGCCAGTGGATTGCTGGGGCTCAATAAAGGCGACATCATTCGGGTGGAATTCAAAAAGTAAACAACATGCAATCTGATCAGTGTAGACGCGTTTTCATTGCCCTATCCCTTTTAGTAGGTTGTATGATCTCGTTTTCATTTGGCCAAGCGGGATCCGATACGACGGGCTATGAACTTCAGCGCCAAAAGGTAAACAAGCTATTGGCTGAGCGGAGTCAACGGTTTGGGCAATTTAACGAAAGCCTGCAGAAGCGGACAGGGATTTTCGGATTGAAGACCAAAAAGGATATGCAAGCATCCATCGATATCCTGAAGCAGATCGTCCTTACCGACAATGATATTTTTCAGGAAACCAAAGCGCTTCTGGATTATAAGGACTTCGAAAAGTCGCAAATTGCTGAAAGAGCTTCTGAATTTGACGGACGCATTAACGGTTATATTAGGACCATCAGCAAACTGCAGCGCGAACATGAAAAGATGGTTGCTGAAATCAATACCCTGGAAAAAACCAATCAATTCTATGGGGGATTGGCTATTCTTTTTGGTCTAACTGTCCTCGCTATCGGCGTGTTTTTCATAATAAAACGTCAAAAATTGACGAAAGCGTGATAAGGGAGCATATTATTGTCGTTACTTTTGCCCCTATAGTTTTTAATGATAGGACATGGCAAGACAACGGCTAAACAGTGGGGATGCGCCATCGGAGGATCTACCCAAACCGAAACTCACAAAGACAACACTCAGGAAGGCGGCTAAATTACTAGCCTATCTTAGGCCTTACCGGATGAAGTTCATTGTGGGCATGGTATTTTTGTTCCTCTCCAGTCTTACCGCTCTTACTTTTCCGGCATTGCTTGGAGCGATGATTGACGCGGCTCAGGGTAAAGTAAAGTATGAGTGGCTTGCTGTCGATATCCATGCCATCGGTGCTATATCCTTTGGTATTTTATTTGTCCAATCTGCGGTGTCCTTTTTCCGGATCCGTCTTTTTGTTGAAGTAGCGGAAAAATCCCTGGCTGATATACGCCGTGACTCGTACTACAAGCTGATTACGTTTCCGCTTGATTTTTTTGCCAACCGCAGGGTGGGCGAGCTGAATAGCCGCCTATCTGCCGACCTGGCGCAAATCCAGGATACGATGACCACCACGCTGGCCGAAATGATCCGACAGGTCATCTTGCTTATCGGCGGTGTATGTTGGTTATTCATTGTATCCTCCAAACTCACCCTGCTGAATCTGAGTATCCTGCCTATTTTGGTAGTTGTTGCAGTGATTTTTGGTAGATTTATTCGTAAGCTTTCCCGAAAAGCCCAAGACAAACTGGCTGAATCGAACACGGTGGTTCAGGAAACCTTGCAGGGCATCAGCAACGTCAAGGCCTTTGTCAATGAAGCGTACGAAGCATCGCGTTATTCGCGCACGCTCGACGCGGTCGTTAAAATTGCCGTCAAAGGCGCTACGTATCGCGGTATTTTCGCGTCGTTTATCATTTTTTGCCTCTTCGGTGCGGTAGTCGCAGTCATATGGTATGGGTCGTCGTTGGTGGCAGCGGGGAGTATTTCGGTGGGTGATTTGACAACGTATATTCTGTATTCGATTTTCGTGGCTGGCTCCATGGGCAGTTTTCCTGAACTATACGCAAATTTCCAGAAGGCGATCGGCGCAAGTGAACGGGTCATTGAAATCCTCGATGAACAACAGGAGGACGTAGGTTTGCTGAATGAGGAGAAAGCCATTACGTATTCGCTGGAGGGGAATATTGCCTTTGAAGACGTTACCTTTGCTTATCCCTCGCGGCGCGAAATTACCGTATTAAAAAACGTATCGTTTGAAGCACGTGCGGGTGAGAAAATCGCTATTGTGGGTCCGAGTGGTACGGGTAAGTCGACCATTGCGGCATTGGTATTGCAATTTTACAAACCCGTTAGTGGTCATATTTTGTTCGATGGCCGCGAGGCTGACACCTATCCGCTAACCGATATCCGTAGTCAAGTGGCAATCGTACCGCAAGATGTGTTGCTTTTTGGCGGTACTATCCGTGAAAATATTGCGTATGGCCGCCTTTCAGCCGATGCGGAAGAGATCATAACGGCAGCAAAGCGCGCGAATGCACATGATTTTATCATGGGATTTCCCGAGGGATATGATACCATCGTAGGTGAGCGGGGCGTCAAATTGTCGGGCGGACAGCGCCAGCGGATTGCCATTGCGCGGGCATTGCTTAAAGATCCCGCCATCTTAATTCTGGACGAAGCAACGTCTTCGCTTGACTCGGAGTCCGAACGACAGGTGCAACAAGCACTGGAAGAGTTGATGAAAAATCGTACCGCTATCATTATCGCCCATCGCCTGTCTACGATCCGTGAAGCCGACCAGATTGTAGTGGTCGAATGTGGACAAGTCGTAGCTTCAGGAACGCACGATGAACTTATGGGCAAACAGGAGGGGCTATATCATCATTTATACAAACTTCAGCTAGATACCACGCGTTAGCAACTTGACTATCTCCTGAAGGTGATGTGCATCTACGTGGTCAAAGTAATTCAGGTATTCACTATCCACGTCCAATACGCCCAAGACCGTTTTGTTCTTGATAAGAGGCACCACAATTTCGGAGTTTGATAAGGAACTGCATGCAATGTGACCCGGAAAGGCATTTACATCCGGCACGATAAGTAACTGCTGTTGTTCCCAGGCTTGACCGCACACGCCCTTGCCTTTTGCAATCCGTGTACAAGCCACAGGGCCTTGGAAGGGACCGAGCACCAACTCGCCACCTTTCACTAGGTAAAAACCTACCCAAAGAAAATCGAATTGCGCCTTAAGTGCCGCCGATAGGTTGGCCATATTGGCGATCAAGTCATTTTCCCCGGCAATTAACCCGTCAATCTGAGGTAGCAATGCTTGGTATTGCTCTTCTTTTGTGCCGCGGGCTACGTATAGATCCTCTGCCATTTATAAGCTGTTTGTACACATACGACATTCGAGATCAGCAATTTGGTACCTCTTGTCGTTTATATGCGACGTTACGTTAACAAAGTCAAAGATACAACGGATTTTAGACCTATCCAATGAACATGAAAAGCGAAAGTATATAGGTCCGCCGTAATTGCGGTAAAAACGCAAAAAAATGCGGATTAAACGGCTGAATAGCCGAATGTTCTCGTAAAGTTAATCTTATTTTAATAAAAATCTTGCAAATTCAAAATGTTTTCATTTATTTAGCGGGTACGTTACCGAAAACAATTATAAACTAACTGCCAAATTGAGGTGGGAGAGGGAAAATAGAGGTGGATTCGCTGCCTTTTTGTTTTCGCGGATTACGGGTGCGTACCCGCAATCCAAAACTGTTCAGGTTGCCTCGTCACAAAATACATAAATAAAAATCATGGAGAGAAACACCGTCATCAAAATTTTCGCCCCTACAGCGTTGGCAAGGCAATTGGTAGCCAGCCGGCCTTTGGTCGGACTCGCTACGCCCCGAAGCGTGACATTCATCCGAGCCCTGAAAAGAAGAGGGTGTCTGCTTTTTGTTTGTAACCTATTTGCTGTCAGTAGTTTTAGTTTTTCATCGATGCCAAATCTTCCATCGCGTCGGTCCGCTTCGACAGCCATCCTTGCAGTGCAGCAATCGCCGATTACCGGCACGGTGTCCAATCAGCAGGGGGAGCCGCTGGAAGGTGTTAGCGTAACGATCAAAGGTTCCAATGTAGGTACTGCTACCAACAACGAGGGCAAATTCGCGCTTGAGGAAATAGATGACAAGGCCATTTTGGTATTCAGGAGTGTCGGATACAAAGAAAAGGAGGTGGCTGTTTCAGGCAATACGCCGCTGAATGTTGTCATGGAAGATGATATTGCCGGATTGGATGAAGTCGTTGTGGTAGGGTATGGGGTCGCGAAGAAGAGTGACCTTACCGGTGCAGTCTCGCGGATTTCCATGGACGAACGGATTCTTCAAGCGAACACTAATATTTCGCAGGCGTTTACAGGCGTTGCCGGGGTTAACGTAGACGCCAAAGGAGGGGCTAACAGTGAACCTTCGTTCTCTATACGCGGACAGACATCCTTGTCGGCAAACGGGAGGCCGTTGATTGTGATCGACGGCATTATCTTTAACGGCTCGTTAGCCAGCGTTAATATGAACGACGTGGAGCATATCGATATTCTCAAAGACGCGTCGGCAGCTGCGGTTTACGGATCCCGGTCGGCCAATGGGGTAATCTTGATTACCACCAAGTCGGGAAAAAACCAGAAACCAACGGTTTCGTTCGATGCATACGCAGGTTTTCAGGACATGACCAACAACCCGATGCGGGTGATGAACGCAGAAGAGTTTGCACTGCGTTCGTTGGATTGGTATTGGCAGCAAGATGTCTACAATTGGTATCGTACCAATCCGACGAGCGCCGAAGGGCGACCTTCGCGGCCAGACGTAACAGATCGCGATGTAGTGGCTTCTTATCTGCCTACCTATGAAGAGCAGCAGAACTATTTAAAAGGCAATGAAATCGACTGGGTAGATGAGGTGTTGCAGGTGGCACCGATGCAAAACTACAGTTTGAGCCTGCAAGGGGGAGCCGACCGCACTACGTATTACATTTCAGGGTCCCATTCGAACGTGGAAGGTATCCAATTGAACGATAAATTCAAACGGTACACGCTCCGTAGCAACTTGGAAAGTAAGGTGAATGACTGGTTAACCCTTGGATTGAACACCTCCTATGCGTATCAAGATAATTCCGGACTTCCGGCTAGCCTGACCAATGCACGGGTGGCCAGTCCCTTGGTCGATAATAAAATCGGACAACCGAATTATGATATTTACCTGGGGGGAGAACTTTATCAGCCCTATCCGCTGGTGTACCTCGAAATTGACAACACAGATGTCCGTAACGAGCTTTTCGCGATTGGCCGTGCGGTTGTGGATGTACCTTGGGTAGAGGGATTGCGCTATGAATTTAATTACTCGCAGACGTATTTCAACACCGAAGTCAATTCGTTCCATTCCAACCGTACTCCCCAGGGGTCGACCAATCGCGGATATGCGATCAAAGAACCCAAGGAAGAGCGGAACTGGATTCTGAATAACATCGTGACGTATATGCGCGATTTCGGAGATCATCAGATCAATTCCACGCTGCTCTTCAGCCGGGAAAACATCCGCGGTAGTACATCGAGTTTGACTGCGCAAGGGTTCAACAACGAATCATTGGGCTTTAACAACATGGGAATCGGCGAGGTTGCTACGGTTGGTTCGACGGCTTACGAAGAGAACAGCTTAGCGTATATGGCACGTGTGAATTATACCTACAAATCACGCTACCTACTGACGGCGACGGTACGGAGGGACGGATATTCCGGGTTTGGTAAAGGTAACAAGTGGGCAACGTTCCCTTCGATTTCCCTCGGATGGGTACCGTCGGAGGAAGCCTTTCTAAAGGATAAGGGACTGTATCTTAAAGTCAGGACTTCGTACGGTGTGAACGGCAACCAGGGAATCGGGCGCTATTCGAGCCTGTCGTCCATGGGTACCACCTATTATATATACGGCAGCAATACGGCAATTGGCCTTTTTCCGGAAACATTGGGCAATCCCGATTTGAGCTGGGAGGAAACCACCTCGTTTAACGCGGGTGTAGATTTTGGTGTATTGAACAACCGGATAACCGGCTCCCTCAATGCATATACCGCGAAGACCAAAAACGTACTGGTGAGACGGCAACTGCCGCCTGCTGCAGGTTATCCGAATATTTGGGCGAATATCGGCGGACTGGCTAATAAGGGGCTTGAGTTGGAACTAAACACCATTAATATCCAAGGGCCGACCTTTAACTGGAAGAGCAATTTCGTGTTTTCAATCAACCGGGATAAAATTAGTCGGCTCTATGGTTCAGACGATGATGCCGATATCGGAAATGCCTGGTTTGTCGGCAAACCCATAGAAGCGCTTTACGACTATCAGATGGCCGGAGGGGTATGGACTGAGGAGGAATTTTTCAGTGGGCAAGTATTATCAGGCTGGTATCCGGGCCAATTCCGGTATGTGGATCAAAACCAGGACGGAAAAATCGATCCGGACAACGACCGCACGATCGTTGGCTACGAATCCCCCAATTACCGTTTTAGTCTTAACAATTCGCTATCCTATAAGAACTTTACCCTGTCGGTGTTTATCAACTCCATACAAGGTGGAAACGGCTATTATCTAGCTAATAACGCGGAAATAGTTAATCCACTTTATACCATGACGCATCGCAGAAACAATTCGGCAATCAACCGCTATTGGTCGCCCGAGGCTCCGACGACCAACACGACAGGGATTTACAACAATCCCCAACGCCAGAGCGGGATTTATCAAAGCCGCAGCTTTGTGCGCTTACAGGATGTGTCGCTGGCTTATCGTTTTGGCCAACCGGTATTGGATAAGCTGAAGCTGAACGATTGCCAGCTATATATATCCAGCAAGAATCCCTACGTCTGGACCAACTGGCAGGGCTGGGACCCGGAAATCGGCGTGAGTGACACACCTTTAATGCGAAACCTGGTGTTTGGTGTCAGATTGAGTTTATAGCTATTTATACATTACGATTGGTAATCATGAAAACGTATTTAACTGACTTTTTATCGAAAATTTTGTGCCCTGCGATGGCTCTGTCGCTGGCCCTGTCTGCTTGCAACGACAGCGTATTGGAAGAAGTTCCTTTGGATTTCTTTTCGCCGGACAATTCATTCACCACGGAGGCAGGAGCATTGCAAGGAATTACCGCACTACATGACCGGGTGCGTACGGCCTATTACAGCTATACGGAATTTGGAACGATGAACTGGGCAACGCATGGGTCAGATCTGGGGTTTAATGGCGAAATACCGGAAAGAGGGAGCCCATACCTGAATTCGTATCGCGACATGACACCCATTTGGAAGCCGGTCGTCGACCATTGGACCACTGGCTTTAAAATCGTCCAATGGGCCAACGTGTTGATTGATCAGTTGGAAAAGCTGGATCCTTCGGTGTTTGCTGCGGGCGAAGAAGGGAAAAATAGTTATCTTGGGGAAGCACGTTTTTTCCGTGCGTTTGCGTACCGGAACCTGGTTTCAACCTTTGGTGATATTCCCTTGCTAGATCGCCCGGTGCAATCGGCCAAAGCCGACTTCGTGCGGGATCCCGTGTCGTCCATTCACAAACTTATGGAAGAAGACTTCAAATTTGCGGCTACCTATTTACCCAAACAGGGACAAGAAGCGGCACCGGGGAGAATTACGCAGGGAGTGGCTTGGCATTACCTAGCCGAAACGTATTTGGAACAAAAAAATCCGGAAGCGGCAGTTGAGGCGGCTTCGCAGGTGGTAGATGGATACCATTACAAATTAATGACCGAGCGCTTTGGAAACCGGTTAGGTAACGATTATCTGGGGTCTGGCGATGTTTACTACGACCTCTTTGGGTATTCCAACCACAACCTCGCTAACAATACGGAAGCGATGTGGGTAATCCAGATCGAACCCAATGTAACCGGGGGAAAGCAAATCTCGTCGGCTTATATTTACGGGCCCCGTTATTTTGACATCGGACTTACTCCCGATGGAAAGAAAGCCATTCTCGGAAAATTATACAACGGAAACTATACCGGTTATAACGATACGCTGAGTAGACCGACAGGTAATGCAAGGGGTACGAATTTCGTCCACTATTACATGTGGGAAGGGGAATGGAACACCGACATCCGGAATGCGAAACATAACATAAAACGGGATTTCTATTTTGATAACCCGGAATCCGCTTACGATGGCCATAAAATAGATTTTAGCTTGTATACGAATCCGAAAAGGTCAAACCCGATGCTGGATACCTGTAAGATTCTGTTTCCTACCTTCATGAAATTCCATGATCCGGGTAATTATTTCGTTGATCCCGGGCGTTCCGGCGGTGGGGTTACCCATAAAGATTGGTATGCGCTTCGCTTCGCAGAGACGTTGCTGCTCCGGGCTGAGGCCTATCTGGGTATCGGCAGGCCCGACTTAGCGGCAGAAGATATCAATAAGATACGGAACCGCGCACATGCCACGCCGGTTTCGGCGGCAGACGTGGACATCGATTACATCTTGGACGAACGGGCGCGGGAATTGTATGGCGAAGAGTGGCGGCTTATTGCATTGCGCCGAACGGGGAAACTGATCGAACGTGTACGGAAGTATAACGACAATCCGATGTGTCCCGGAGCACACATTGAAGAACACAACGTATTATGGCCCATTCCCCAAAGCCAGATCGATTTGAACATCGACGCTGACTTTCCCCAAAATCCCGGGTATTAAAGAACAAATTCAATAGTTATGAGAAAAGTGCATTATTTCCTTTTACTGGCGAATCTAACCACATACAGCGCCTTCGCTTTGGACGATCCGATTCCGACAGGCAGTACCGGTAATCGGACAGTCAAGGTGGAAAACGGGTCGCAGCAGACTATATCGGGCGTTGTCCGGGACGCTACGGGGGCTGTTTTGGAAGGGGTGAGTGTTACGGTTAAACGAACCGGTTCAGGAGTGGCTACCAATGAAGAAGGACGGTTTAATCTAGAAGGTGTTGGGGCTACGGATGTTTTGGTATTTCGAAGTGTTGGATATCAGGATCTGGAAATTGAGATTGGAGGAAGGACCACCATCGATGTGGTCATGGAAGCCGATGTGGCGGGCTTGGACGAAGTGGTGGTGGTGGGTTATGGAACCCAGCGAAAGAGTTCCGTGACGGCCGCGATTTCCAAGGTGGAAAACAAAAATCTGGATCAGATCCCGGTGGGGCGCCCGGAGCTCGCGTTGGTTGGCCGATTGGCCGGTGTGAACATTTCCAATACTCGGAGTAATCCCGGTTCGGCACCGACTATCCGCGTGCGTGGCTCGGGATCCATTTCGGCCAGCAATGATCCGTTGATTGTGATCGACGGGTTTCCGGGAGGAAGCATGGGTAGTGTAAACATGAACGACGTGGAGTCTATTGAAGTCTTGAAAGACGCATCTTCTGCGGCCATTTACGGCTCTCGCGGTTCTGGTGGTGTCATCATCATCACGACCAAAAAGGGAAGAACCGGAAAACCACAGCTCCAATTAAATGCATATGCGGGGGTGGCGGAGGCTTTGGGGCACGACGATTGGATCACAGGTGATGAATTCCACGATTATGTAGCCCGTTACATGAATCGGGAATATGCTTGGCAGGGAGGAGATGTATCGATACCCCTTTGGGGAGATGAGCGCCGTCCGCCTAATTTCCGCGTCAATCCCGTGATTCGTGAAGGAGATTACGTTTGGGAAGATATCTTATTGCGTACCGCCCCCATGCAAAATTATAGTCTGTCCGTCCGAGGCGGCACGGACGACGTAACCTATTACATTTCCGGGACCTATCGCGATGAACAAGGTACCTTATTGACCACAGGCTATAAAACCTACGCTTTTCGGGCCAATGTGGATGCGAAGCTGGCACCTGGAGTCAAGGTAGGTATCATGGTAAGTCCCAATTGGGCGGATCGGCGGACTTCACCGGTAACCATGGAAGCGATTGTGAAAACCTCACCGTTTGTGTCGCCTGAACCCTATCCTGACGGTTCCTACCCGCGACCATTGGATTATTGGGGTAATTCAGTGTCGGGACAAACCAGCCCATTGGCAACGCTGTACGGCACCTTCAATACATTGTCTTCTATGAACAATGTGGGCGAAATGTATGCGGAAGCACAGTTATTGAAAGGGTTATCCGTTCGGTCGTCTTTCGGGGCCAATATCACCTACAGTATTGATGAAAAATTCCAGTCGGCTTCTGCCACATCTAATGGACTGAACTCCGGGTCGGCTCGCGAACGTAGATTTCTTAACCTGCTTAACGAAAACGTATTGCGATATACCAACGATTTTGGAGGAGACCACGACTTCAACGCCATTCTGGGGGCCTCTTTCCAAAAAGAGACTTCCCGCGATGCACAACAGACTGCGGTGGCGGGAAGCTTCAATAACGAAGCCATCCGCACATTGAATAATGCGATTATTGATCCATCCCGGTCTTACACTTCGAAGTCACGGTGGGGGCTTATTTCGTATTTCGGTCGCGTAAATTACGCGTACAAAGGAAAATACCTGTTATCAGCCTCTTTCCGTACGGATGGCAGCTCTCGGTTTGGACCAGATAACCGATGGGGAAATTTCCCTTCGGCATCCATCGCCTGGCGGATTTCACAGGAGGACTTTATGCAGGGGAACACGGTGATCAGCGAACTAAAACCCCGGATTAGTTATGGTGTGGTCGGTAATTTCAATATCGGCGACTTCCGTTACCTCGGCACGATCAATGATGTATATTACTCGCCCGACGACGTGCTGACTAAAGGCTGGGCACAAAACGCCATTGGGAACGGCGGGTTGCAATGGGAGCGGACAGAAAGCTACAACGTCGGATTGGATCTGGGACTGTTTAACAACCGATTGACGATGGCAGCAGATTACTACCAAAAAAAGACGACCAACCTATTGTATGATGTTTCGGTGCCGTCTATTTCGGGTTTTCCGACCGCATTGGTCAACGTTGGGGATGTCCGCAATACCGGTTTTGAAGTTGAATTGAATTCCCAAAACTTAACAGGCGCTTTCAAGTGGTCGACGGCGTTTAACTTTTCGCGGAACAAAAATGAAGTGGTTGACCTGGGTGGGGTGGATGAGGTGATCAACACACACACCAGGGGAATGTCCTGGATTCTTCGGAAGGGAGAACCGATGTTTTCCTTCTATGGATACAAATTAGCCGGTGTGTTGGTCGACGAAAACGACGTGGCCAATTCACCTATCATGGATGGATCGAAACCAGGGAATACGAAATATGCCGATGTGAGTGGCCCTGACGGCGTGCCCGATGGGAAAATCACGCCGGATGACCGGGTGATCCTAGGTAGTTACCTGCCGAAAATGACGTTTGGTATGGTGAACGATTTTTCGTGGAAGAATTTCGATTTGAGCATCGCAATGCAGTCGTCTATTGGTGCCAAGATGTATAATTTGGAAAACTTATACTATCAGGGCGCAACGGTCAGTGCCATCCGGCGTTCGTTGGTGGAGAACCAATGGTGGTCGCCATCGGAACCAGGTAATGGCAAGGAGCCGGCTACGGCGCTTAGCCAGTTGGCGTGGGTATCGAACAGCGATTACTACCTGGAAGACGCTTCTTTTCTGGCCATCCGCAATTTGAATTTCGGCTATATGGTGCCGCAATCGTTCTCAGAGCGGTATAAAATTAGCAATTTCCGGCTTTTTGCTTCCATCAGCAACCTGCTGATGATCACCAAAAAAGGCTTCCATGGGTATAATCCGGAGGGGTTTACGGGAGACGAAAGCAACGGGATAAGAAGTATGCCCGGATTTAATAACGGCTCGGAGCCGATCAATCGGGTATACACGTTTGGCGTGAATGTAATTTTTTAAACCCATAACAAACGCATCATGACACGAACTATAGTGAAGCAATTGACCAAAAGCGTATTGTTGGCGGTCTTTCTGGCCTTTGGGGCCTGTAATAGCATTTTGGAATTGACCCCTGAATCGGAATTGACCGAGGCGAACTTTTTTAAGACCGCGGCCGACATGGATGGCGCCGTATTAGGTATTTACAGTAATTATCAAGCCCGGTTTCCCCGTGATTGGACTATTTCCGAAATGTTGTCGGATAATACCTATCGGACGGGGTATTTTAACATCGGCGGTATAGACGAATTGAATAATTTGTCGATTACGTCGGAAAATCCGCTTTTCGCTAGCTTCTGGCAAAGTGCTTATCAAGGTATCTTTCGGGCGAACTCCGTAATTTTTTATATTAATAATCCGACGGATTATGCGGAAAACCAGCAGGCGCAACTCACCGGTGAAGCGCTTTTTATGCGAGGGCTTCTCTATTTCGATTTGGTGAAAGTATTTGGTGGAGTTCCATTGGTCACGTCCAAACTTACGGTAGAGGAAACTTATAATGTGCCACGGTCGTCCGAAGCGGATGTGTACCAACAGATTACCGCAGACCTGAAGCAGGCGATCGACCTGTTGCCGGTAAAAGCGGAAATGCCCACAGGTCGGACGAGTAAGGAAGCCGCGGTTTCATTATTGGCAAAAGTATATGTCTACCTAAAGCAATGGGATGAGGCGAAGACGTACTTGGATAGGGTCGAGGGATTTAATTTTCAATTGGAACCTGAGTTTAAATCACTTTGGTCGGTCAGTTCGGAAAATAACAGCGAGGTAATTTTTGCAATGAAATACCTGGATGGTGAAAACGGACAACCGCTTTCGACAGATTTCTTGCCCTATTTTGGGGTAACGGGCATCTCATCGCGTGGAAATGAAAATATTTTCCCTACGTGGAGTCTTTATAAATTGTATGAGGATGAAGACAGCCGAAAAGCGGAGACCATTACGCCCTATTGGAAATCACCGAACAGTCCACCCGCCGAACCTGCCGTATGGTATCCGTATGTAAGCAAGTTTGCCGTCCAACACACTCCCAACAGCAGCGGACTGGATTTGCCGGTGTTGAGGTATGCAGATATAGTGTTGCTGAAGGCGGAAGTATTGTATCGCCTTAACCAACCTGATTTGGCACTGATCGAACTTAATCGGATCAGAGAACGCGCCTTCGGAAATGACGATCATCATTACACCTTGGCTGATATTGCGACCGAAGACGCTTTTTTGGATAAGCTGTTGCTGGAACGGCGATTGGAATTTGCCTTTGAGAATGAGCGGTGGTTTGATTTGGTTCGGACCGGACGATACATGACCGAATTGAAGTCGGTTGAACGGTATTATAATCCGTCTGACGGTTCTGTCCAGACCGTGCAGTTAAATCCGCAGGAACATCATCGGTACATGCCGATTCCACGGAGCCAGATTGATCTGGTGGGACCGGATGTGCTGAAGCAAAACGAAGGATATAATTAAAGAGTTACTAACTATTTGAGAAGTAGGAGGATCGTGTATTATGGATATGTCTAGAAGAAAATTTATTGTCAGTAGTTCCGTATTGGGAGCTGGAATGGTCGCCTCTCCGATGGTTTTCGGTAGGCAGCGTTCGATGACTGGTAAGCCGGCCATTCTTGGGGGGCAGCCAATGTTTGCTCAAAAGGAATGGCCGAGGTGGCCGATGTGGAATCCAGCCACCGACGAAAAGCATGTCTTAGAGGTGCTGCGAAGTGGCGTCTGGTCGCGCGCGCAGGTAACCCAGCGTTTTGAGGAAGCGTGGGCAAAAACGATTGGCACAGAACGGTGTTTAACCGTAGTCAATGGCACAAACGCGTTGATAACAGCGATGACCAATTTTGGTGTAGGGCCTGGAGATGAGGTTATTCTCACGCCGTATACATTTATCGCGGTGCCCCTGGCTGTTCTAGCCGTTGGGGCCATGCCCGTATTTGCCGATGTGGAGCTGGAAACCTTTCAAATCGATCCTGCCCAGGTAGCTAAGAAAATCACGCCCCGGACCAAGGCAATCCTTCCGGTGCACATCGCAGGGGTCGCAGTTGATATGGACCGGATCATGGCGCTGGCTAAGCAACACAACCTGATTGTTATCGAGGATGCATGCCAGGCACATTTGGCAGAGTACGACGGTAAGCGATTAGGTTCTATTGGTCATGCAGGATGCTTCAGTTTCCAGAATTCGAAAAATTTACCCATTGGCGAAGGGGGTGCGGTTGTCAGCAACAATGGCGAATTTATGGATCGTTGTTATTCCTATCATAATTTAGGGTTGCCATACGGATCGATGGTGGGTATCGTATCCGCGAGCAGTGTCTTGGCAGGTACCAAAATCAGGCTTACGGAGTACCAGGCGGCTATCGGCTTGGCGTTGATGGAACGCTTGGAGGAAGAGACCGTAAGACGTGACGAAAATGCCCGGTATTTAAGTAGTCTATTGAGCGAAGTACGAGGTATTTATCCGATGAAATTATACGAGAAGGCGAACAAAGGAGCGTACCATCTGTATCCGTTCCGCTACGTAGAAGCTGAGTTTGGCGGATTGTCCCGGGATCGCTTCCTGAAAGCATTGCGTGCGGAAGGAGTTCCTTGCAGCAGTGGCTACGCGGTACTCACCGATAAACCTTACCTAAAAGATGCATTGGATTCACCGCTTTACCAACAGGTGTATTCGAAGGAACAGGTGGATTTTGATGCGTATATCGCTGCGAACCGTTGCCCGAATAACGAAACGCTCTGCAATGAACAAGCCGTTTGGTTTACCCAAAACCTGTTACTGGGTCCAAAATCAGACATGGAAATGATTGCAGCCGCCATAAAGCGGATACATGAACATACCGGACAACTGGCAACCGGAGGAAATAAGTAAGAACGAATAACTGTACAGAATGATGATAACTACGGACCGTGCCGAGAAGCAGGGAGAACTAATTGCCCAAAAATATAATTCCGGATTCCCGCACGCACACGATACCTATAACGCAATTTCAAGAGCAAGCAATGGCAAAATTTACTACATCCTCTCGTCCGAACAGATAGATGAAGGAGGGAAGATGTATGTTTATGACCCTAGTTCGGACGAAATCACCTTTTTAGCAGATCTTACGAACATATGCGGCGAAGCCGGACGAGATGCGGTGGTACAGGGGAAATCGCATGCCCGTTTTTACGAATACGAAGGGAAACTGTATTTCAGCACCCATGTTGGCTACTATCAGCTAATCGATGGGATGGATAGATTGCCGGAGAATCTACCCGAAGGGATAGACCCATATCCGGGCGGGCATTTTTTAGCCTATGATCCCGATACCGAAGTATTTGAGGATTTGATTACCGTGCCCGGTGGGGAGGGACTGGTGACAATGAATATGGACGTTGTACGCGGTCAACTTTTTGGGATCACTTGGCCAACCGGACAGTTTGTTCATTACGACGTGAAGAATAGGAAGCTCTACACAAAGGCGTCTACGGCAGAACGCGGAGAGGCCGGTAAGCCAGGTGGTGATTTCAGGACCCTTTGCCGTTCGTTACTCGTCAATCCGGACGACGGACGGGTATATTTTACGGTAGCGGAAGGTGATATCTTTTGTTATAATCCGGCGGATCAATCGCTTGAGAAGCTTGATGTAAATTTAAAGCTTGATTATTTTGGTAGTTACGATCCGACGCAGCCCGGAAGTATGGCCTATAACTGGCGTAAAATTTTTTGGTATGCACCTGAAAAAGTCGCGTATGGGATACATGGCAATTCGGGGTATTTATTCCGCTTCGATCCCAACTTGCAAACGGTCGAACTTGTTCAGCGGCTGACTTCCGAACCTTCCCAACGCAGTGGCATGTTTGATCAATTCAGCTACGGATATTTAGGCTTTCAGCTCGGACCTGATGGAGAAACGATTTACTATCTGACAGGAGGACCTGTTTATGAAAATGGTAAGCGAATTAAAGGTCAGGACCGCATCGCAAAAGGTGCCTCCAAGGGAGTTGAAAACCTGCATCTCATTACCTATAACATCTCCGGCCGAAAGTATACGGACCACGGCCCGATTTTTTATCCGGATGGCACAAGGCCTTCTTATGTCAATGCGATTGCTGTGGGAAATGACGGGTTTGTGTACACATTGGCCCGGTGTATCCATGAAGGAAACGAAATATCGGATTTGATAAAGATTCCCGACCCGTTGTTTAGTCGTTGAAGTCGATGATCACTCGAAATTTTTTTTCGTTGCTGATCACATGCTCGCTTTTTGCGGCTATCAAGGGGTACGCGCAGCATGCGGGGGAAGGCTACCCGATCGTTTCTCACGATGCGGCATGGTGTTGGTTTTCTGATCCAAGAGCCGTTTACCATGCAGGTGCGCACGAACAGGTCTATTTTGGATTCATCAGCAGTCGGGGAGACGTGGTTATTGGTGCCACTAATTTAGTGACGCAAGTAGTAGATACGTTCGTACTTCACGAGAAATTACAGGTGGATGACCACAACGTGCCTTCGATCCTTGTCCTTCCAGATGGCTATATCGTTGTTTTTTATACCGAACACAATGGGCGTTTCTTTATGCGTAAAAGCAAAAGGCCGGCAGATATTCGTTCGTGGAACGACGAACGGGTAATTCCATTCGGGGGCGATCGCATCACCTATTCTCATCCGGTCATGCTGGCGGACGAACAGAATCGCATTTACGTCTTTTGGCGGGGAAGCGATTGGCAGCAAACATTCGCATATAGTGACGACCAAGGTGATACATGGAGCAATCCGCAAGTGCTCATTGCGAGCGAGGGAACCAAAAACCGCCCCTACCTCAAAGTCAGTTCGGATGGACGGAGCCGGATCGACCTGATTTTTACAGATGGCCATCCCGGCGTGGAACCGACCAATTCGGTTTATCATATGTATTATAAAAATGGTGCGTTTTTTCAGACCGACGGCCGTTTGATAGCAAACGTGAGTCAGCTGCCTATTTCGAGGGAGTCAGTTGACAAAGTTTACGATGGGATGGAAAATGGTGTGAGAAGTTGGATCGCTGATGTGGCTTTAAGTGACGATGGCAAGCCGGTTGTTTGTTATACAAGATTTCCGGAAGATACCGATCACCGATATCACTATGCAGCGTGGGATGGTAGCAGATGGGTGGATGAGGAAATCTGCAAAGCCGGCAGGTGGATGCCCCAAGTGGCCCCAGGTGAAGCGGTTAGGGAACCTCATTACTCAGGAGGCATGGTCGTGGATCACAGCGATGTCAGCAATGTATATCTATCGCGTGAAGTAGATGGCCGCTTTGAATTGGAGCACTGGCAGAAAGAACGGACTGGATGGCAAACCACTCCACTTACTGCACATTCGTCTACCCATAACGTGCGACCTTATGCCGTAAAAATGCCGAAAGGCAAGCCACCGGTTGTCTTATGGATGACGGGCCATTACAACCACTATACAAAATTTGACACGATGCTGCGCATTTATTTGGATAACCAAGAAAAAGAATAGGTAAGTTTAAGCGTTTTTTGGTGAAATACAATCGCCTCAAGCGGAAATAAACATAATAGATAACATGGATAGAAGAAAATTTATATTGAACGCATCTTTGGCCACTGCGGGGATGGGATTGGGGATTCATACAGGAAATGCCGCCGTCAGGCAGGAGGCTGCACCGGGAAAGCGTGTCGGAATCATTGGCTTGGATACGTCACATAGCATGGCGTTTACCAAAGGATTGAACGACGCTGCCAGTGAATTGAGCAATTCCGGATATCGGATCACCGCTGCGTACCCCTATGGGAGCACGATCGAAATCAGCACCAGTCGTATCCCCGGCTACATCAAGCAGATTCAACCTTATGGGGTCAAAATTGTCGACTCAATTCGCGCGCTGTTAGCCGAAGTGGACTACGTATTGTTGGAGACGAATGATGGCAATCCCAGGTTCACGCAGGCTAAGGAAGTCATCGACGCCGGTAAGCCCATATTTATTGACAAACCTGTGGCAGCTTCGCTGGAAGACGTCCAGAAAATCTACCAGTTAGCAGAAAAGCGAAAGGTTCCCGTTTTCTCAACGTCGTCGTTGCGGTACATGAGCACCATCCAGGATGCCATCAACGGCAAAATCGGCAAAATTCTGGGTGCCGATACGTACAGCCCTGCGACGCTGGAGCCCCACCACCCTGATCTATTTTGGTACGGAATCCATGGCGTCGAATCGCTTGTTGCGTTGATGGGAGTCGGTTGTAAAGAGGTGAGCCGCATCCACACCGAAGGAACAGATATTGTGGTGGGCACTTGGGCAGATGGCCGTATCGGTACGTTTCGGGGTACGCGCACCGGTAAGCATACGTATGGGGGGACTGCTTATGGAGAGAAAGGGGATCTGACGTTGGGTCCTTACAACGGATACGATACCTTGTTGAGTAAGATTGTTGAGTTTTTTGACTCAGGGCAATCTCCGGTAGATGCAAATGAGACGTTGGAAATTTATCGGTTCATGACGGCGGCGGATCTCAGCAAGGCTCGTGGGGGTGCTAAGGTTGCATTGTCGGAGCTTGGCTAGATAGATAATGATGAAGCGATGGCCTATCAGCTATGCACGTTTCGATTAAAGTCGGTAATTCTCAAGCTGGCACTGCTTGTTGTGTTTGCGCCCACCGCATGGGAAGTGCAGGCGCAGACCGAGATAACCAAACGGAAAGCGTATTTGGAACAACTCCGATTGATCCGGTATCCGCATCCAACGAACAGACCGCGAGACGTATTTTCTTCTTTTGTGAGGCTTAGCTATCGAGATAGCACGTGGGATGATTGGCAGCAACGCACAGGGGAATTACCACCCGACTTCGAAAAAAAACCTGTAAATGCTTTTTTACCCGACCCGTTGATGGCTGAAGAACAAGGTCGGGAAAAGCGTATTGTAAGTCTGGCTGATTGGGACAAGAAGAGAATCTGGATACGTGAACAGGTAAAACATCTCTTATCGGGCACGTTTCCGCCTCCTCCTGATAAATTGCATGTAAAAATTTTATCGGAGCGAGAGGAAAACGGTATTAAAATACAGTTGTTGGAACTGCGTTTTGGTGAGCAAGAAGCCGCGAGGCTTACTCTTGAACTATTGATACCTCCCGGCGAAGGGCCTTTCCCCGTTTTTATGTCCCAATGGAATCATCGGGTTTGGGCAAAAATTGCGGTACGGAGGGGATACATCGGATGTTTATACGCGGGTGCAGACATCAAAGACGATACCGAACCCTATCAGAAGTTATACCCCGAATACGATTGGACGATATTGATGACCCGTGCATGGGGAGCCCAACGAGCAGTCGATTACCTGTATACGCGGGCGGAGGTAAACAAGCAACAAATCGCTTTGGCCGGACATTCACGAAACGCGAAACAGTCTTTATTTGCAGCGGCATTTGATCCGAGAATTACGGCTGTTATCAGCAGCAGTGGTGGTACAGGAGGAGAAATTCCCTATCGATACACCGACGAGCGGTATGATAACGAATCGATAGATTTTTTATGCTCCATACGGCCGCAATGGCTGCATCCCCGGTTGCGGTTTTATGCGGGGCGTGAGCATCAGCTCCCCATTGACCAAAATTCCTTGATGGCCTTAATCGCCCCCAACGCCTTGCTGTTGAGCTCCTCTGTAAGGGAGGGAGGAGGAGGCGATCCATGGGCAATCGAGCAAAATTATAAATCAGTAAAGCGCGTATACGAGTTTTTAGGTGTTCCAGATCATTTAGGGGTCCGCTTTCGTGATGGCGGACACAGCGTTTCTGCGCGGGATATCGAAGCCTACGTAGATTGGCTTGATATTCAATTCGACCGAAGGCAACTTCCTTGGGAAAATAGACTGGTATATGACTATTCATTCGATAAATGGAAAAAACTGAGTGGAGAACGAATAAATCCCGATGACTTTCCCACGGCACAGCCCTTTTTAGGTGGGAAGAAGACGTTAGTTGACACGGCAGATTGGAGCCGAGAGAAAAGCGAAATCCAGAAACAAATTCAATGGCTACTGGGGGAGGAAGCACCAGGACTGAAGGGAGACCCGTTACGTGAATTGGTGCCCGCGGAAGATTACCTAAGTAAGTTAATTGATCGGCCCGTGGTTCGCAATGGAAAAAAGCAAAGTTTAGGACCTTACTCGAACGCAGTAGGCGATAACCTTTTTGCCTCGCTATACTATCCCATCGATGAATCCGGTAATATGAATCTTGGAAACCGGGTGAAGTTGCCGGTTGTTATTTTTTTACACGATTATGGAAATACCGGATTCGGAATGCGATACCGGGATCTTTTTGAAGGTTTTCTTTCGCAGGGAGTCGCCGTATTGGCACTTGACCTGCTAGGATATGGCGAACGGATCGACGAGGGAACGTTATTTTATGAGCGATACCCAAGGTGGTCTAAGCTTGGCAAAATGGTTGCCGATACGCGGGCCGCTATCGATGCGGCGGAAAGCCTGGACTTTATTGATTCCCGTCATATCTATATCGCAGGGTACGCCCTAGGCGGAACAGTTGGCTTGTTTACCGCAGCGTTGGATGAGCGGGTAACGGGGATTGCCGCGGTCAGTGCCTTTACACCCTTCCGTGACACACAGTTGATTGGGCGGCATGAGGGTGTTTTGGCATTTTCTCATCTGCATGGATTGCTTCCCAGGCTTGGTTTTTTCGTAGGCAGAGAAGACCGTATTCCGGTAGATTTCAATGAAATCGTAGCGGCAATCGCACCCAGGCCGGTATGGATCAATTCACCGGCATTGGATCGGCATGTCAATCCGGAAGCGCTACGCAAGTGCGTGGACGACGCGCGCGGTGTGTATCAGATTTATCGTGCAGAGGATGCACTCAGTCTGGAAACGCCTCCGGGTTTTAATCGGTTTACGGGCGAGCAGCAGAAGGAAATGGTTCGTTGGGTATCGGCGCGTGTTAACGATAGCGATTAGTAGTTAGCATTCACCTTTTGCTCAAAATTTCATGATACCCGCCACGTTGATTTTAGAAATACAGCAAAACGTGTATTTTTGGACAATTGTACGAACGGTATTGATCACCCATTCAACAGTATAAGATGAAACCCGCCATGTCAGCGCCTGGCGCAAAAGGCGATGAAAATGCAGGTTCCATGAGGCCATAAACAAACAAATTATTTTCGAATGAAAAAAGAACATAGTCCACGCCCGCTTTCCGGCGTGAAGGAAATCGCGAGACGTGCCAATGTGTCCATTGCGACGGTGGACCGTGTGATTCACAATCGCAAAGGGGTGTCCGAAGCCACGCGGCAAAAGATTAATGGGATCATCAAGGAAATGGGTTTCCAGCCGAATATTATGGCCAGTCGGCTTGCATCGAAAAAGACGAATCGGTTTGCGGTACTTATCCCGAATGCGAATGAAACCGACTATTGGGATGGACCGCGAAGAGGAGTAGAAAGAGCTTATCAGGAAATTAAGCAATACGGAATTCAGCAAGAAATATTCCTCTTTGATCTGAATGATAAAACCACGTTTACCAAGCAAGCCGCGGCGGTGATCGAGGGTGGCTTTGACGGCGTGGTACTGGCACCATCCTTCGTTGATGAAGCACGAGCGTTTACCCAGAAGTGACGAAGAAAAGAAGATCCCCTATGTGTTTATCAATTCGGACGTGCCGAACGCTGCCAGCTTGGCTTACGTTGGTCCTCATTTGTTCAAAAGTGGGTATTTGGCAGGCCGGTTAGTGCAGTTCGGCGTTAAAAGTGGAAAGATCCTGCTGGTGAATATTTCGAAGGAGATCGATGCATATCACCACCTCTTGCGTAAAGAAGAAGGCTTCAGGGCCTATATTGGCGAGGTAAACAAACCGGTTAGAACCTTGCATATCGAAAAGATTGACATTACAAACACGACCGATAAAGCCGTTGCCGCCGCATTAGAAGAAACACTGGCCGCACATCCCGACATTGGGGCAATATTTGTTACCAACTCACGTGTTCGGAGTGTGGCAAACTATCTCCGTAAGCGCAATTCAAACCACTTTGTTCTCATCGGTTATGATTTGGTGAAAGAGAATATCGGATATCTGATTGATAACACCATAGATTTCCTGATAGGACAGAAACCGGAAGAACAGGGATACCTGGGGTTGATGGCATTGTTTCAGGCAATTGTGCTGGGAAAAAAGATCGAGAAAGAACAATACATGCCTATAGACATCATCACAAAAGAAAACGTCGAATTCTATAAAAATTGAGCCACGGACCCGTTCCTGATCTCAAAAAGCAAAATATTTTTTGGAAATAAAAGATTTAATGACGTACTTAGCGGGTACGTTACCGTTACAATTATAAGCAAATAGATAATCAAAGGTAGAGGGAATAGGGGCTTCCTATTAACTATTCAGTCGCGATATATGCATAAGCGCATCGGATAGAGAAGCGGTACTGCATATCATGGATATACGGAACAGGGTCATTGGGATTTAACAAAAATAGAATAGCATGGAAATAAATCGCAGGGTGTTTTTAAAAGACTTAACGGCTGTTGGAATTGGCCTATCCACGATGTCTATCGCAGGGGAAGTCTTTTCCCGTGCAGGAAATCAGGGGAAACGCGTGGGAATTATTGGCTTGGATACTTCGCATAGTATCGCTTTTACGAAAGCGTTGAATGCTGCCGAAGCGGATCCTAAATTGAACGGTTATAAAGTCGTTGCAGCATATCCATATGGGAGTAAAACCATCGAAAGCAGTGCAAAGCGCATTCCGGGATACATTGAAGAAGTCAAGCGTCTTGGGGTGAAAATCACCGAATCGATCACGTCCTTGCTTGACCAGGTGGATGTCGTATTCCTGGAAACGAACGATGGTAGGCTTCATTTAGAGCAGGCATTGGCGGTATTCAAGGCGGGTAAACGTATGTTTATAGATAAGCCAATTGCCGCCTCCCTAGCTGATACGAAAGCGATTTTCGCAGCGTCCAGACAATACAACGTGCCGACATTTTCTTCTTCCTCATTAAGGTATGTCGAGAATATTCCCGATCTAGCATCCGGTAAGCTTATCGGTGCCCTTACCGGAGCGGATGCATTTGCCCCTGCAACGCTGGAACCCTCACACCCCGATTTGTTTTGGTACGGCATACACGGTGTCGAGATGCTGTACGCATTACTGGGAACAGGATGCAAGGAAGTCCGGCGGATTTACGGCGAAGGTACAGATATAGTGGTGGGTACATGGTCTGATGGGCGTGTCGGCATTTTCAGGGGAATACGTCAAGGGAAAGGTGGATTTGGCGGGGTCGCCTATGGGGCTAATGGGCAGCAGGCCATTGGTAAATACGATGGATATCTGCCACTTCTTTATCGAATTGTCGACTTTTTCGATACCGGTGTAGTGCCTGTGAGCGAAGAAGAAACGACGGAACTGGTGGCATTTATGGAAGCTGCAGATGAAAGTAAGAGGCGTGGCGGTGCACCAGTGAGTATTGCAGAATTATTGAACGCTTAAATTTCCTCGCAATGAACAGAAGAGGATTTTTACGAAATGGGATGTATGGCGCTGCGGGGGTTGCATTCGGTGGATTTCCTTACCAACGTATCTATGCGCAAAGAGAAGCGCCGGTGACTATTGGAGTGATCGGATTTGGTAGTCGCGGTAGCGGAGTTGCCGGCCTTATGAAGAAAATTCCGGGCGTGAGTGTGCTGGCCTATAGTGATATCTTGGACCCACAATTTCAAGCTGCAGGCAGGCTGTTTCCAACCGCAACAGGCTACCGGGATTACCGAAAGTTGTTGGATTCGGCATCTATTGAAGCAGTTTATATTGCACTTCCTGAACATTTGCATTTTTCCGCCGCATCCGAGGCCTTGCAGGCAGGAAAACACGTGTATTTGGAGAAAACGATGACACACACGCCTGGGCAGGCCGATCAGTTAGTTGAATTAGCCACGCGTCATCCCAAATCTGTCCTGCAAATCGGTCACCAATATCGGTATTATCAACTCTATCACAAGGTTCTTGAGGTGATTAATGGCGGGTTCATCGGCGAAGTTAAACAGTATGAATGCCAGTATCATCGGAATTCCGATTGGAGGAGACCCGTGCCCGATCCGTCGTTGGAAAGACAGATCAACTGGCGGATGTATAAAGAATATTCGGGCGGCCTTATGACGGAATTATGTTCCCATCAGGTTGATATCCTCAATTGGTTCAACGACAGTCATCCGATTTCCGTGGTTGCAATGGGGGGTATTGATTATTGGAAGGATGGCCGGGAGACCTTTGATAACATTCGTGCGGTTTATGCATATCCGAATGGTGTAAAAGCAAGTGTGACTTCGATTTTAAGCAATTCATTCAATGGTTATTCCATTCGTGTTTTAGGTACGAAAGGTACCATCGAAATCCAGCGGACCAAAGCATTCGCATTTCCCGAGGTGCTTAACAGTAAACCAATGACAGTTGACGGGGTCACCGGAGCAACTGCAGAGTCTTGGGGGCAGGGCAAACCCATGGAATTGGAGTTTCAAAATCAGGATGATCAAAACCGGGATCCGACGGCTTACGCACTAATGGATTTTGTTGCGTGCGTGAAGTTAGGAAAAAGACCGTTTTCAAATGTTGAAACGGGAAGGATGGCTGCCAAATCTGTGTTATTGGCAAATCGAGCTGCTGAAATTGGGACGTTGCTCCACTGGGGGGATACATAATGAAACATCTTAACGGCTATAATTTCCTTCTGGCGTTAGTCTTCGGTAGCATGTTAAGCGTAAAAGCTACAGGCGCAAACGATTTTCCGTTGTCCGGAGATTCTTCCCTTTGGAAGGAGATCGCTCCGTTTTTTGCACCTCCTGATTCGCTGAAAGGGCGACTGGGAGACTTTCGCTCGCCTTTGCGATTCTACGACGGTACACGGGTGAAAACAAAAGACGATTGGCAACGTCGGCGGGAGGAAATTCTGGAGCGATGGCATGGGGTGATGGGCAAATGGCCCGTGTTATTGGAACAGCAGAAACTTATCATCGACTCGACCGTCCAGAAAGAAGGATATGTGCAGCATCATGTTCGGTTTAAATGGCTACCGAACGAATGGACTGATGGTTATTTGTTGATACCGGATGCCGGAGGCAATCGTAAGCATCCCGCAGTGATTACCGTATTTTATGAGCCAGAGACTGCCGTGGGTATTGGCGGAAAGCCTCACCGCGACTTTGCGCGACAGTTAGTCAAACGAGGATTCGTTGCCTTATCCTTAGGCACTCGTGAGGCATCAAAGCGGCGTGAGTATTCACTTTATTATCCTTCCATTGAACATGCAGAAGTCCAACCTTTATCGATGTTGGCTTATGCTGCCGCAAATGCCTGGCATGTGCTGGCAAAGGTACCCGAGGTCGACTCGACACGTATTGGCATTACAGGGCATTCGTTTGGCGGTAAATGGGCGATGTTCGCTTCCTGCCTTTTTGAAAAATTCGCCTGTGCAGCTTGGTCAGATCCCGGTGTTGTCTTCGACGATACCAAAGGAAGTGGGGTAAACTACTGGGAGCCTTGGTATTTAGGCTATTATCCGCCACCTTGGGAAAACGTATGGCGAAAAACAGGTGATTTGGAAAACGCCAAAGGAGCGTATCCTGAACTTGTTCGTGGGGGTTATGATCTGCATGAGCTGCATGCGTTGATGGCGCCGAGGCCCTTGTTAGTTTCGGGAGGCTCTTCTGACGGAGTTGAGCGATGGGTATCCCTCAATCACGCTATACAGGTTAATCGATTTTTGGGTTTTGAAAACCGGGTTGCGATGACCAATAGAGAGAAGCATGATCCGAATGTGGAGTCAAATAGGATTCTGGGTGATTTTTTTGAATATTTTCTGCAACCATTCAGATAAATAGAAAAAAGATTCTTGATTTCTCCGAAGCACAAATAGAGATACGATTGTTTTAACTGCTTTTCAGAGGGCCTGGGATTTCGACCAAAAGCGCCTTAAAAATATGTAAATATTAAAATTATGTTATTACTTTAGTCACATTATAAACTTATCAGTTGGGAACGTGTACGTAACCGTTTTTGGGGAGGTTTCGGTAACGTTACCGCATTGAACGTAATTAGGATGGAATTAAACTTTTACAAGCTTAAATTATGAGTAAACTTATCGGAACACTAGGCTTTCTCTTAGCTTTCAGTTGCTACGGGATGGCGCTTTATGCCCAATCATCGATTCGAGGAGTGGTACGGGACGCGGAAACAAGGGAACTCCTGTCGGGGGTGACAGTCACCATCGGTAACGCGGCAGTCCAAACAGACAATCAAGGCCGCTTTGAGATCATGGGAAATGTCGGCACGACTATGAATTTCTCGTTTCTGGGATATAAGACGCTGGAGATTCCGGCAGAAACAGGCACGATGGACGTCTCGCTTGAGACACAAGCTTCCGATTTGGAAGAGGTGGTGGTAGTGGGATACGGTACCCAGAAAAAAAGTAACCTCACCGGGTCTATTGACGTCATTTCGGGTGAGCGGTTAAAAGATCGGGCAGCAAATAATGTCGCTGATTTGATTAAGGGGGCTTCACCCAACCTCAACATTTCGATGAACATGCGAGGCGGTGAGCCCGGTTCGTCCAGTAATTGGAATATCCGGGGAATGGGGTCTGTAAACGGAAATGCATCTCCATTGATTCTGGTAGATGGGGTGGAGATGAATATCAACAATGTCGATCCGGAGTCCATAGAAAGTGTTTCGGTACTAAAGGATGCCTCGGCATCGGCGGTTTATGGATCGCGTGCCCCTTTTGGAGTAATTTTAATCACCACGAAGAAAGGAAATAGTGCCGGCGGTGCCAATATCCAATATACCAATAACCTGTCATTCAGTAGCCCGGTTCGGTTACCCAGTTTTGTTGACTCGTATACGTGGGCTACAGCTTATAACCAGGCAGCGGCAAACGCCGGAGCAACCGCGGTATACAGTGAGGAACAAATGGGACGTATACAGGGTTATCTAGATGGTTCATTCCCTTATGAATATGATCCGGAAAACCCTATTGACAATTTGTGGGCTGGCCGCCGGAATGGGAATGCGAATAATGACTGGCCGCATCTCTTAATGCGGGACAATTCCTTTAGCCAAAAACATAATATCAATGTATCCGGAGGTAATGAGCGTAATCAATATTACATCGCAGGAGGATATGTGGATGAGAACGGCTTATACGAATGGGGAAATGATAGGTATCAACGTTATAATTTTATGGGTAACTATAATACCACCCTTACTTCCTGGCTGAAATTTAACTCCAGTGTGAAATATACATCTGGTAAAACAGACTATCCCATCGGCTATACTACCGTAGGGCGCGAGCACTTCTTTAACGGGTTGCTAACGTTCGCTCCCATGATGCCGTTTTATAACATCAACGGTACGGTGCAAAGCCCGCTGGTAAGGTATCTCCAAGGTGCTGGTCGGGATAAAGGCTACGCAAATGATTTTTTCCTAACGTTGGGTGGCGAATTGGAACCGATTAAGGGTTGGAAAACCTCGTTTTCCTATAATTACAATAACCAAAGCAATCGGAGTACGTCCAACCCGCGGCCCGTATTAGTTGAATTGGGCACAGGCGAGTTTGGCAATATCGGAAAGGCCACTTCGGGCTACGAATCGGCATTCTCCCAAAATATATATACCCTTATTAATGCGGTCACCTCTTACGAAAGAGCATTTGACAGACACTTTTTGAAGGCGATGGTGGGTTATGAGCAGGAATATCGCTTTACGACAGGTTTGACCGGCTACAGGGCTATGTTGGTCAATGAAGATATTCCTTCCATCAGTACATCGCTCGGCGGGATAGCCCTATCAGATCAGATTACCCATTGGGCTACGCAAGGTGTTTTCGGAAGGCTTAACTACAACTTCGACGAAAAATACCTGTTAGAGTTCAGCGCACGGTACAACGGATCTTCGCGCTTCAACACGGGAAGAAAATGGGGTTTCTTTCCTTCGGGTTCTATCGGCTACACGATTTCCAAAGAAAGTTTTTGGGAACCGATCGAGACTTACGTAAATAACCTGAAATTCCGTGCGTCGTATGGTTCTTTAGGAAATCAGAATGTCACTAACTATCTGTATTTGCTTACCATACCTACCGTTGACGAAATTAATTGGATCATCGATGGAGAGCGACCCCCATCTGCAAATATGCCGAAAATTATTAGTGATGCGCTGACATGGGAGACCATCACTACCCTTAATTTGGGGGTCGATGCGACTTTCCTCAATAGCCGGTTAGGTGTCACATTCGACTGGTACAATCGGGTAACCACCAATATGGTAGGACCGGCTATTACTTTACCATATACGTTGGGGGCATCAACTCCGCAGACCAATAACGCTGAAATGTCTACCAAAGGGTTTGAGCTGGTCTTGTCGTGGAATGATAGAATTTCGCCCGAATTTGGGTATAATGCCGGTGTGAGCTTCGGCGACAATCGTTCCGAAATCCTCCAATACCGCAATGATAAAGGAGTTGTGGATACATGGTACGCCGGCAAGCAAGTCGGTGAAATCTGGGGTTTTATGAGCGATGGATTGATCCAAAATGAAGGCGAAGCAATGGCCGATCAATCTAAATACTGGAAATCTTGGGGCCCTGGCGATATGAAGTATCAGGATCTAAATGGCGATGGCGTCATTAACGATGGCCAACGGACGTTAGATAATCATGGAGACTTGGTAGTGATTGGCAATAATCGGCCCAGATACAATATCGGTATTACGGGAGGGGCAAATTGGAAACAATTCGATTTTTCAATGTTCTGGCAGGGCGTGGGGAAACAAGACTTTTATCCGGATACCGACTCGCCGGTATTCTGGGGACTGACCAATGCTTGGGGAGGCTCAGCGATTTTCAAAGACTCACCCAATTTAGACTATTGGCGCCCAACGGATGAGACTAATATCCTTGGTCCCAATACGGATGCATATTTAGCCAAACCCTATTTTACGACCGAAACGAATAAGAACCGACAGACCCAAAGCCGATATCTGATTAACGCGGCTTACTTGAGACTCAGAAACGTCCAATTGGGATATACGTTACCAACAGATTTCTTGAGCCGGTTTAAAATCAGCAATGTGCGCGTGTATTTTTCTGGAGAAAACTTACTGCTGATCACAAACGTGCCAAAGGCGTTTGACCCGGAAACAATGATTGCATCGGATAAAGATTTCGGGGGGTATCAAACCGCAGGCATGATCTATCCCCAAACCAGCTCATTTTCGTTCGGATTGCATCTTACTTTCTAATTTTTTAACTATGAATGTCATGAAAAGACTTTTCATCCTCATAACCCTATCGTCAGTGCTACTGAACAGTGCATGCCAACAAGATTTTCTTGACCGGATGCCCTTAGACGAGGTCACCTCGGAGGATTTCTTTGAGACGCCGGAACAATTACGGACGTATATGAATACCTTTTATAACGCTACCAATTTTCCAAAGTATGCTAACCATGGAAGTGATTTCAATAGCGACAATCAAGTAGCCTCTGTGCCAGACACCCGTTTGCAAGGCACGCGTACGGTAGCCACCTCAGGTTCCATTGGCTTTGGCGACGTGCGTCGGCTCAACTTCTTCTTCGATCATTATCACAAAGTTGAAGAGAACCATACACTGGAGGAATATCAGCAATACCTAGGTGAGGCATACTTCTTTAGGGGGGTGGTTTATTTCAATTTGATGCAAAGCTACGGAGATATACAGATTCTTACTACTGTTTTAGGGACTAGCTCGCCCGAATTATATAACCCTAGGGATGCGCGAAATCAGGTAGCTGACTTTATCATTGGTCAATTAGATTCCGCGGCAATGTATCTCACCGCTGATAAAACTTCGGGTGCGGGAAGGGTAAATCGCTGGATGGCGTTGTTGATCCAAAGTCGGGTAGCACTCTACGAAGGCACATGGGAAAAATACCATGAAGGTACGCCTTTCGGTGTAGACGGATCTGATCCGAACAAGTATTTCACCAAAGCGGCTGAAGCGGCTGAGGAGCTGATCAATTCGGGAGTGTACAGCGTTTACAGTACCGGTAACCCTCAGTCGGATTACAAAGACCTGTTTGCCATGTTGGATTACACTACGAATAGCGAAGTGATGTTTTGGCGAAATTACGACCAAGATATAACCCGAGGTGATGGAGCTTTTACTAACGACCGATTTTTTCGGATGGAAACGCCGACCAATCGAACCATTACGAAGCAGTTAGCGGATGCATACCTTTGCATCAACGGTCGTCCCATTAATGGAAATGAAATGTTCGGTGGGTATAATACACTTGCTTCGGAAGCTGAAAACCGAGATCCCCGTTTTTATCAAACTATTGCCACGCCCGATCAGATATGGAAAATTCAGCAAAACGGAGATACGTTATATTGGCGTGAAGTATATGATCAATTGAATACGAAGGCAGATTATAATGCACCGAGCGGATATATCATTCAAAAAGGATATAATCCCCATATGGTATACCATGTGCAGCAATACGAAGAATCGCCCGGCCTGATATACCGGTACGCAGAGGCCTTACTCAACTTTGCTGAAGCTAAAGCTGAACTGGGCACACTTACCCAAGCTGATATCGACAAATCCATTAAACCATTACGTGACCGCGTGGGTATGCCCAACTTGATATTGGATGATATTGCAACAGACCCCAATTGGAATTTTCCGACCTTGTCACCTGTAATCAACGAGATCCGACGCGAGCGTAGGGTGGAATTGGCCGCCGAGGGCTTTAGGTGGGATGATATTGCCCGTTGGGCAGCGGCAGACGAATTGATTATTGGGACGCGGCCCAAGGGATTTAAGGCATCGCAGATTGCAAAAAACCCGTTTCCCGTGGATGAGGATGGTTTCCTGGATCCTTTACAGAAAGCAATGCCAGCCGGATACGGCTTTAAATTGGATAGAGATTATTTGAATTCGATTCCGGAAAGCGAAATCGTGCTCAACGATAACCTGACCCAAAATCCGGGCTGGTAACGATGGCTTTGCCAAATGTATGTACTTCAAGGGGACAACTTCACTCACCGTGTTGTTGTCCCGTTACTTATAGTGAGGCAATATAAGAATGTACCAATTTCAATAGCGATGGATAACAAAGGGGTAATTAGCGATGGAAATGAAAGGAATGGTGTGTATAAATCATATCATGTATTTCCCAATTATTTGACCACATTTGTGTATAAATGGATGCGTTTGATACGAAATCCCGGCTTTAACTTATTAGGCGATGCGCCAGAGGTTTCTACAACCGGTACGGAGTCGAGGGAGGCAAATGAGGGATTAGGACTTGAATACGCTTGCAGCTTGGTATCATATCGAGATCGGCGAATTGATCGAATAACTCTTTTCGGATGACAACAACGGACAATATAAAACTATGATAACATTATGCCCAAAATCAGAAATTTTTTCCTAGGCTTAGCGCCAGGCATCGTCACAGCCGCCATCGTATTTGGCCCCAGTAAGATTACCATCACCTCAAAAATGGGGGCCATGTACAGCTATAGTTTGCTATGGCTGGTCGTAGTCGCTATCTTTTTCATGATTATTTATGCAAACATGGCTTCTCGAATTGGGCTGGCCACCGATGATTCGTTGCTTGTTACCATACAAAAGCGGTACGGAAAATGGGCATCTGGATTAATTGGATTTGGTATTTTTTTGGTAGCCACATCGTTTCAGGCAGGAAATTCAATCGGAGTCGGACTGTCCATTGCGGAAGCAAGCGGCACCCCCATGGCACCCTGGATCATCTTGTTCAACGCGATTGGGATTGCGCTCTTGTTTTTTCGTAACTTTTATAAGGTGCTGGAGCGGCTCATGATCGCGATCGTGATCCTGATGCTATTTGCCTTTATCACAACGACGTTTTTGGCAAAACCTTCCGTTTCTGGAATGGTGTCCGGGTTGGTGCCGGAAGTACCCGAAGGATCATTGGGGTTGCTCATTGCCTTTTTCGCTTCTTGTTTTTCGATAGTCGGAGCCTTCTATCAAGCCTATCTGATTCAAGCGCGGAAAAAGGCGAGTCCTACCTTGGATATCAGTACCAGTAGAGGAACAGGAGGCATGATTATTTTGGGCTTGATGTGTGTCGTGGTAATCACCTGTGCGGCCGCAGTGCTGCATGAAAATAACATTGCCGTTAACAAGGCTTCAGACATGGCGAAAGCTCTGGAGCCTTTGTTTGGCAGCGCCGCTTCTTATTTATTCTTGGTCGGACTGTTTGGAGCCTCATTTTCATCGGTCATCGGTAACGCCTCTATCGGCGGTACGCTACTGTCAGATGGACTCGGGTATGGCAGTTCGTTAGATTCGAAAGTCGTAAAAAGCTTGATCGCCGCCGTCATGATTGTCGGCAGTGTAATTGCGATCGGGTACGAAAAGCCACCACTGGAAATGATTGTGCTCGCGCAAAGCGTCACCATTTTTTTGGTGCCTTTTATCGCGATTGCCATGTACCTCATATCCAATGATCGAAAACTAATGGGGCAATACGCCAATTCACTTTTTGTACGTGTAGCCGGTTTGGTAGGCCTCATTGTGCTGATCGTGCTGGCCGTCTATAATTTTAAAGAATTATTTTTGAAATGACAGATAAACATAGAATAGATATGGATGAATTAATCAGTCTGGAGCAACGTATGCTCGAACCCTCGCCGGCATTAATAGCAGATGTAAGCCGTATTAAAGGAGATATTTTGCTACTGGGTGTGGCAGGGAAAATGGGCCCTGCGATGGCACGCGTAGCCCGTAAGGCGGTAGATGCTGCCGGGACGGGGCAGCGGGTTATTGGCGTCTCCAGATTCTCCAACCCGGCTTCACGAGCCGAATTGGAAAACGTTGGCGTGGAAACGATAGCCGCCAATCTACTGGATGACCAAGATTTGGCAAACCTGCCGGACGCGCCGAATGTGATTTACCTAGCAGGTCATAAGTTTGGCACTACCGGCAATGAATCTTACACCTGGGCGATGAATACCTACTTGCCAGGCCGGGTCGCTGAGAAGTATAGGGATTCGAACATCGTTGCGTTTTCTTCGGGCAATGTCCTGCCTTTCGTACCGGTCACCTCAGGGGGCGCTTCTGAGGACGTAGCTCCCGAACCGATTGGCGAGTATGCACAGTCATGCTTAGGCCGGGAACGTATTTTTGAGTATTTTTCGGAGAAGAACGGAACGCCTATGTTAATCTATCGGCTGAATTATGCGGTTGATTTTCGTTATGGTGTGGTATTGGAAATTGCGAAGTCGGTACTTAATGGCAAGCCCATTGATTTGCGTACAGAGAATGTCAATGTAATTTGGCAGGGCGATGCCAATGAAATCGCAATTCGCTCGCTATTGCACTGCGAGTCGCCCGCGAAAATGTTGAACGTTACCGGACCGGAAACATTGTCCACCCGTTGGCTGGCAAATCAATTCGGCTCGATCTTCGGCAAGGAACCCCAGTTTGCTTACGAACCGCAGGGCACGGCTTTGCTGAACAACGCGTCAGAGTGCCATCGCCTATTTGGCTACCCGCGGGTCACGATACGGGAAATCATCGAGCTAACGGCGCGGTGGCTGCGCGAAGGCGGAGAACAATTGGATAAACCCACGCATTTTCAGGAACGAGCAGGTAAATTTTAATCATGGCAACACAACAGTTATCTTCGGCCAAAGCCACGTTATTAAAGCAAGGAACGGTGATTCCTGCGCATCCTTTGGCGCTTCATGCGGATCGGACATTAGATGAAGAACATCAGCGATTATTGACTCGATACTACCTCGCCTCGGGAGCCGGCGGTGTGGCCGTTGGCGTTCATAGTACACAATTTGCAATCCGCGATCCGCAAGTTAATCTTTACGAAAAAGTATTGGCACTTGCCGCGGAAGAAATAGCCAAATCCACCAAGAAAGATAGCTTCATTGCGGTCGCGGGTATCTGCGGAGATACCGACCAGGCATTGAGGGAGGCTGAAATCGCCTTGAAATATGACTACGATCTCGGACTGCTCAGCATGGGCGGGCTTCAAGGAAAAACCGAGACAGAAATATTGGATCGCACGCGCGCAGTTGCTGAAGTGATTCCCGTTTTCGGATTCTATCTGCAACCCAGCGTCGGTGGACGTATTTTTTCCTATGATTTTTGGAAGGAATTTGCAGAAATCCCGAACGTCCACGCCATCAAAGCGGCGCCGTTCAACCGATATCAAACCTTGGATCTTGTCCGGGCGGTGTGCCATTCCAGCCGGAATGAGGAGATTACCCTGTATACGGGCAATGACGACAATATTGTGGCCGACCTGTTAACAACGTATAAGTTTGAAGTAAACGGCAAATTGGTAAGTAAACGTTTCGAGGGCGGACTATTGGGGCATTGGGCCGTATGGACACATGCTGCTGTTAAGTTGTTTAACGAAGTGAAGCAATGCAGAGAAAATGGATATGAAGGGGTAGCTGATTTGTTAAACAAGGGGGGCGCGGTTACCGACATGAATGCGGCGATCTTTGATCCTGCGCATGGCTTCCACGGGTGTATCCCCGGTATACATGAAGTGTTGCGCCGACAAGGGCTGATGAAAGGCATTTGGTGCCTGGACCCCGACGAAAAGCTTTCCCCGGGACAATCTGAAGAAATTACGCGGGTTTGTGCGGCCTACCCGGAGCTCATAGATGATGGCTTTGTAAGCGAGTTTTTGAGCAATAAGCCCTAACCGCCGATGAAACAGGTACAGGTGGTTCAAACGGCAGCTAATTTCGAGCGGGAAAAACTTTTGCATCCGTTTGGATTTAAGGGTGGATACTTAACCGAACTCTGGCAGGTGGCCGCTAAGATGATGTCGGAATCCGGGCATATGGCCATCGGACTGGCAACGCAGAGTGTATTGTACGGTGATGCCGACCTTTTTGCGCAGTCGTCAGAAGCAACCGGTAACTCCTTGATGTTTGTACTGATGAATAAAGCTTTGCAACGCGTCAGGGAAACTCGATTTTCGACCCCCATTGATTTGCTAGAGGCCATCCTTCCGCAGGTATGTGTCGATGCGCAGCTGGTGACAGGGCGTAAAGACATAAATATCAATTTTGTGTACAACGCGTTGGTTAGCGTAGATAACGCGGCTTGGCTTCTTTATGCTGCGGAAAACGGATTTCAGGATTTTGAACAGATGATACCGGCAACATATCGACCGGCATTGGCGTCACGGAATAAGCAAGTAGGGATTTTGTATCAGGTGTCCTATAACATGCCGATCCAGCAGCTGAAACAGGCGGCGGAGAACGGGTATTTTCTGTTTAAGATCAAAACAGGAGCTCCCGGAAGTCAGGAGGAGATGCTTCAGAAAGATATGGAGAGGCTTACACAAATCCATGGGGCGTTGAAAGATGTTCGGACCGATCGAACGTCGCACGGGAAAGTTTGGTATACCCTGGATGCCAATGCGCGATATGAGAAAAAAGAGACACTTATGCGTTACCTGGATCACGCCCGTCGTATCGGCGCATTTGATCAGATCCTGTTCTATGAAGAACCGCTCGTGGAAACAAATGATGAAGAAGTACACGATGTGGGAATCCGGATTGCTGCCGATGAAAGCGCGCATGACGAGGGGGCAGCGGTGCGCCGGATTGAACAGGGTTATGGTGCAATCGTGCTGAAAGGGATTGCAAAAACACTCAGCCTCACTTTGCGCATTGCAAAATCTGCGCATGATCGTAACGTTCCTTGTTTATGTGCGGATCTGACCGTAAACCCGATTTTGGTGGATTGGCACAAGAATATAGCCGCCCGATTGATCCCTTTCCCGGGTATCGACATGGCGTTAATGGAAACGAACGGCGACAGTAACTATGTGAATTGGGCGCAAATGTCGGCCAATCATCCGTATGCAAACGCACACTGGACGCGACGCATACGGGGTGCGTTTGAACTGGGCGACGATTTTTATGAAAAAAGTGGCGGGATTTTCGTGCCACCGTCGCAATACGCGGCGCTGTTTGAACAGAAACTATAAACGATTCGATACGTATTCATGCGAACATCCATAAAGCGGCTATGGGTTACCGCCTTGCTTATCCTGAGCTTAGGCATTTCGGTGTACAATCAGACAACACCCGTAAAAACGATTAGCATCGGGGTATTGCCGGGATTGCAGTTTAGTGCCGCCCGCTTTACGGTTAAACCGGGTGAACGGGTTAAACTGATTCTGAATAATACGGACGATATGAGTCACAACCTGTTAATTACCAAGCCCGGCGCGAGGGAAAAAGTAGTTGAGTTAACCAATAAACTGGGTGAGGCTGGACCGGCTGCCGGCTACATTCCCGAGAGCTCAGAGGTACTTTGGGCGATACCGGTCACTGCCCCGGAGGAAACGAAAGCCTTGGTTTTTACGGCGCCCACAACAGAAGGCATATACCCCTACGTGTGTACCTATCCGGGTCACGGTACGATTATGTACGGGGCGATGTACGTGAGCAAATCCGGTGAGATGCCCGAGCTTAAGCAGGATGTAAATATACCCGAAAGCCGTCGTAAAGACAACGTGGATGGTCCCGCCGAGCATCAGGACCATGCGCACGGAAAGCCGGTTCCGCTGCATCCATATACCCCGGTACCACCTTATCATTACCGGGTGTTTATTGATGGGGCTAGCCCCGCGGCAATTGCCGTTGCATTGCCGAACCAGGTCTCCTATTGCTGGGATGCAGGGACGTCGACGTTGCGGTTTGCGTGGACCGGTGGATTTCTGGATAACTCGGATCTTTGGAAAGGAAAAGGAGACGCAGAGTCTAAAGTGGTTGGTGAGGTTTTTTTCCGGAGCTTGGTCGGGTTCCCGATCTTGATCGGAAACCGGGAGCCCGACCGGGTTACTTACAAAGGCTATCGGATGAAGGATCGCTACCCGGAGTTCCACTACCAGGTTGACGGAACGGATGTGTACGAATTAATCCGTCAAAAGCCGGACGGAAAAGGGCTGCAAAGAATATTCCGTATTCCAAATGCCGTTGCGCCAGTGACCTTCCGTACCGCTTCCAACGAGGGAGTAACGTACTCGGCTTCGACGGGTGTGTGGGAGCGCGATGCGCTGCGGTTGACTGCTGAAGAAGCACGTTCGTTTAGCATAATCCTAACCAAAATAGAAAAATAGGGATGAGGGCTGTTTTTTTTGCTATTGCATTGGGTTTACTGGTCGCCTGTTCTTCCGCTCCTGAGCCGGGTGAGGCTTACGTTGTAGAGGATATCGAAACACCCGAAGGACTCGCCAGTCAGGTAGGAGCGTTGGAATTCCTGCCTAACGGAAAATTGATTGCCGCGTTTACCCGCGGCGAAATCATGACGTACGATACGGCAACGAAGATGTGGCACCTGTTTGCTGAAGGGCTTCACGACCCGCTGGGTATTCACGTGGTGAGTAACGATGAAGTGTTGGTAATGCAGCTTCCGGAACTGACAAGGTTGAAAGACACCGATGGAGATGGAGTTGCCGATCTTTACGAGAACGTCACGGATGCGTTTGGTATTACGGGCAATTACCATGAATTTAATTATGGGCCGGAGATGGATAGTGAGGGCAATTTATATATTGCACTGAATTCGTCGTCGTCTGGGGGGAAAATGCGAGACGAGGTACGGGGAACCGTCAACTTCGAAGGGCGCGATGGGGAAACCGGAAACCGGCAGATGTTCTCGACCGTGCCGTACCGGGGATGGGTCATGAAACTGACCAAAGACGGTACCTTGCATCCGGTGGCGTCAGGATTCCGCTCGCCGAATGGATTGGTGGTGGATGATGCCGACAATGTATTCGTGACCGATAATCAGGGCGACTGGGTAGGAACCAGCCCGTTGTTCCATGTTGAGCCGGGGAAATTCTACGGGCATCCCGGCGGACTGGTCTGGACACCGGGATGGAATCGGGGCAGTCCCTTCAAACTTCCGCTGGATACGCTGGATAGCATGCGCACACGCCCCGTGGTTTATTTTCCACATGGTATCATGGCTAACTCTCCGTCTCAACCGGTGCTGGATCGTACGGGAGGAAAATTCGGACCTTTTGAGGGACAGCTCTTTATTGGAGAAATGAATCGCGAGCGGATTGTCCGGGTGATGCTGGAAAAGGTGAACGGTAAATTCCAGGGCGCGTGTATCCCGTTCTTGGATAGCTTGGGACTGCGAAAAGGAAATAACCGATTGGCGTTTGCTCCGGATGGCAGCTTGTGGGTGGGCCAGAATGCACATGGCTGGCTCGGAGATGTAGGAATTCAACGGATTGTATTCACGGGCAAGCAGCCGGTGGATGTGCATACCATGCGGCTGACAACCGATGGGTTCGAGCTGAAATTCACACAACCCATGCAGGATACCGCAGCCTTAAACCCGGAGAACTATCAATTTTCCCGGTATTATTATTTGTACCATTCGAAATATGGTTCTCCCCAACAGGAGCTGGAAAGGGTTCCGGTTGCCCGTGTTGAGCTTTCGGACGATCGGAAAACTGTGACCCTTCACTTGGCTTCCCTGAAGTCCGGGTTCATTTATGAACTGAACTTGGGAGATTTGCAAAGCAAATGGGGACAGCCGATACGCAGCCGATTGGTATGCTATACCGTGAATGAGTTAAAGAATCGATAGAAGATGACAAGACTACGTTTTCTGTTTGTAGCGTCGCTGTTGTTTGTTTTGGCGTGTAAGACCGATGATCGGGACATTCCTGATGATCAGTTTCTATTGGGCAATACCCACGTCGGTATCCAGGTCGTGGCAAATCATTTGGATGTTCCCTGGCAATTGGTCTGGGGTCCGGATAACCATGTATGGTTTACTGAGCAAGGGGGGAAGGTGAGCCGGCTGAATCCGGAGACCGGAGAAATTACTCGTCTGCTAACGATTGATGGTGTATTACGCGACCGGACGTCGGGCCTGCTTGGCATGGCGGTACATCCCGACCTAAAAAAGCAGCCTTATGTTTTTCTGAATTATAGCGGTGTCAAGGAAGACAAGTCGCGCTTTTCCAGAGTCGTACGGTATACGTATCAGACGGATACGTTGGTTGATTCGCTTGTTATTTTGGAATATCCCGGTTGGAACGGGCATTTTGGAGCCCGCGTGGAAATCGCCCCCGATGGCAAGTTGATGATCGCAACAGGCGATGGTGCACAGTTTGAAAATGCACAAAATATAGCTTCCCCCAACGGGAAGATACTCCGATACAATATCGACGGCAGCATCCCCGACGATAATCCCTTTCCAGGTAGCGCCGTGTGGGCCTGGGGGTTGCGTAATCCCCAAGGTTTGGTATATGCGGATGGAAAACTGTATAACTCGGACCATGGGGACGCAGTAGAGGATGAGGTCAATCTCATCCGTAAGGGCAATAATTACGGTTGGCCGCATGTGGAAGGTTTTGTTAATACCGAAAAGGAAGCAAAGTTTGTGCTGGATTCAACGGTCGTTCCCCCGCTGCGCTCATGGACCCCGACGATCGCACCGGCGGGGATGGCATATTATTCATCCGATAAATTACCCGAGTTGAAAGGACGTTTGTTATTGACAACGCTGAAGGGCAACAGCCTGCGCGCGCTTGAGTTGAATGCTTCGGGTGACAGCATCGTTGCCGATGTAAATTATTTTCAACAGGTATTTGGGCGTTTGCGATCCGTTTGCGTGTCGCCCGATGGCGATGTGTATCTGTCTACCAGTAACCGCGACTGGAATCCCAATGGTTTTGCAGACGAGGAAGATGACCGGATTCTGAGAATCTATGCGCTGGATCGAAAGTATGTGGATGAGCAGGCAAAAAGCGCTATTGTGAAACAAACGGGAACGGACGTGGTCAGTAAGGGCGAGGCGTTATACGTTAATTATTGTGCTTCTTGTCACAAGGCAAACGGACAGGGGATAGCCGGTACCTTTCCCGCGTTGGTTAAGTCGCCCGTTGTAACCGGCGATCCGGATTCATTGATTCGACTGGTTTTAACCGGTAAAAACGAGATGCCTCAGTTCTCCTTTATCGAAGACCGGGACTTGGCGGTAATTCTAACGTATATCCGCAAACGATTCGGACCCCAGTCTAGCCCGATTTCCACAACTGCTATTCAAGCGGAGCGTGTTGTGCCGTAAATGGCAAAAAAAATTTGTGGTTAAAGATACTTTTGTATATCTTCGTGTACGTACACGACATGCGATGGATGTATATCTTAAGTGAAGTGTTATTGTTCAGTTAACTAAAATTATGAAAAGCAAGATGAATTCAAGAAGAGATTTTATCAAAAAGACCACAATAGGTGCGACAGCGTTATCATTTGGTGGGGTTCTCCCGGGCTTCGGTGCTCGAAGTTATGCAAACATTCTCGGTGCTAACGACCGGATCCGGGTCGCTATGATGGGCGTCAATGCGCGTGGTCTTGCGCTTGCGAATAATTTTTCGTCTCAGTCCAATTGCGAAATTGTCTATATCTGCGATGTGGATACACGGGCCGCTGACAAATGTGCGGAACAGGTAGAAGGTAACCAGGGAAAACGACCCGGCCTTGAGGGAGACATCAGAAAGTTGCTGGAGAAAAAAGATTTCGATGCACTGGTGGTGGCAACACCCGATCATTGGCATGCACCGGCAGCCATCATGGCATCTCAGGCAGGAAAACACGTATACCTTGAAAAGCCAGCCAGCCATAATCCCCGGGAAGGAGAACTGCTACTTGCTACCCAAAAAAAATATGGCAATGTAATCCAGATGGGTAATCAGCGACGGTCATGGCCGAACGTTGCAAAGGCGATTCAAGAGGTTCATAACGGCGTTATTGGCAAAGCTTACCTTGCTAAGACGTGGTATACCAACAATAGACCTTCTATTGGTGTTGGCAAGGCAACGGCCGTCCCCAGTTGGTTGAACTACGAACTGTGGCAAGGACCAGCTCCGCGCCGGGAATACAAAGACAATTTGATCCACTATAATTGGCACTGGTTCTGGCATTGGGGAACAGGCGAGGCGCTAAACAATGGTACGCATATGGTCGACCTGGCCCGTTGGGGGCTGCAAGTAGATTACCCAACCAAGGTTACTTCGGCCGGTGGTCGCTATCGGTATCAGGACGATTGGCAAACACCCGACACCCAAATCATTAACCTGGAGTTTGCCGATAAAAGTATGATTACCTGGGAGGGCAGAAGCTGTAACGGGACTCCAATCGAAGGATCCACCGTAGGCGTAATCTTCTACGGAGAAAATGGATCGTTGCAGATTGATGGGGGGAACGCGTATAAAGTATTCGACCTGAAAGGCAAACTGGTGAAAGAGGTAAAGAACGACTTCACCATCGACGCCCGTAACCTGACCAATCCGTCGCAAGCGTTGGACGCCATTCATATACAGAATTTTTTCGAAGGCATCAAAAATGGGCAGAAGCTGGCTTCCGATATCGAAAGCGGCCACATCAGTACGTTGCTTGTCCAGCTAGGCAATATCGCGCAACGCAGCGGTGGATTTTTGGAAACGGATCCGGCGAACGGCCACATCCTGAACAACAAAGAAGCGCGGAAGTTATGGAGTCGTGAATACGAAAAAGGCTGGGAACCAAAAGCCTGAGGGCGTAGTAAACACGACACGTAAATGGCAGCATCAATAAAGACGACGGTCAGCGTAGCATCGCTGTCACGCCGGGATACAACAGTATCCATTATCATCATTGCCGGGATGTTTTTTATTTTCGGATTCTTGTCCTGGATCAATGCAATACTAATTCCGTATTTTAAAATTGCCTGCGAGCTTACCCATTTCCAGTCCTATTTGGTAGCATTTGCATTCTACATTGCGTATTTTGTGATGTCTGTGCCTTCTTCGTACCTGTTGAAGGCAGTAGGGTTTAAGAAGGGTATGATGGTAGGTTTTTTCGCACTGAGTTTAGGGGCCTTCATCTTTGTGCCCGCTGCGATGACGCGTACCTACGAGGTATTTCTGCTTGGTTTGTTTACGATCGGCATCGGTCTGGCAATCCTGCAGACGGCGGCTAATCCATATATTACGATCCTTGGTCCAAAAGAACGCGCCGCACAACGCATCAGCATCATGGGCATTTGCAACAAGTTTGCCGGGATTGTTGCACCCTTGTTGTTCGCTGCAGCGGTGTTACGGCCGACCGACCAGGCGTTGTTCGATAGCTTGGCTTCGATGACGGATGACGTACGTGCCGCAACGCTTGACGAGCTGATCCGAAGGGTCATCGTTCCCTATTCGGTTGTGGGTGCCGCATTGTTGCTCATCGGTATCGGAGTGCGCTATTCTCCGTTGCCCGAAATCGACACGGAGGAGGAGGAATCCAGTGTTGCCGATTCAAATTCCGGGAAAACGAATATTTTTCAATTTCCGCATTTGGTTTTGGGAGCCATAGCGATCTTCATCCATGTGGGCGCCCAAGTGATATCCATCGACACGGTAATCAATTATGCCGGTTCCATGGGCATATCGCTGATTGAGGCAAAAGTTTTCCCCTCGTATACATTGGGTATGGCCATCGTAGGTTATGTATTGGGAATTTCAGTCATTCCTCGGTGGATCAGCCAGAAAAATATGCTGCGCGTAGTAACCTTCATGGGGGCGATACTATCCCTGCTTATTGTGTTTACCAAAGGTGAGGTGACGATTTTTGGGCATGAAACCGATGTCTCCATCTGGTTTGTGGTCTTATTGGGAATCCCCAATTCACTTACCTGGGCCGGTATCTGGCCGTTGGCAATCGATGGACTTGGCCGTTTCACCAAGGTAGGCGCTTCCTTAATGATCATGGGCCTGTGTGGAAATGCCATTTTACCGCTGGTTTATGGCTTTTTCGCCGACAAGATCGGCTTACGGGAAGCGTACTGGGTATTATTGCCGTGTTACCTGTATTTGATTTATTATGCAATGTGGGGACACAAACTTCGCAGGTGGTAAACCGAGGCCGCAGCAGCATTAAAACACATAAAAACATCCATGTCGAAAAGCGATATAAAAATCATAAACGGTACGATTATCACCCCATACCGTATTATAAAAAGTGGGGAATTGTTCTTGCGGAATGGTAAGATTGAAGCAGTAAGCGAAACAAGTATCGATGCACCCGACGCGCAAATTATTGACGCCAACGGTCAATACATTGCTCCGGGATTCGTCGATATTCACGTACACGGCGGAGGCGGTAGTGATTTTATGGACGACCGGGTCGAAGCATTTCTGGGGGTGGCCGAAACTCACGTCCGATACGGTACGACCGCTATGCTGCCTACGGTATTAACCAGCACCAAAGCGGAAATTATTCGATCCCTGGAGCGATACGAAAAGGCAGCGGCGGATAATACCCGCGGTTCGCGGTTTTTAGGCGTTCACATCGAAGGCCCCTATTTTTCGATGGAACAGCGCGGTGCCCAGGATCCCCGGTATATCCGCGATCCCGATCCGGCTGAGTACTTTGAGATTTTAAACAGTTCATCCTCAATCAGACGATGGAGCGTGGCACCCGAAAAAAAGGGAGCCATTCCGTTTGGAAAGATCTTGCGCGAGCGTAACATTTTGCCGTCCATCGCTCATTCCGATGCGTTGTATAGCGACGTCGCCGACGCATTCGAAAACGGGTACTCGCTCGTGACCCACCTCTATTCTGCCATGTCCGGTGTCACGCGGCGGAACGCTTTCCGATACGGGGGTGTTATCGAGGCGGCTTACCTCATCGACGAGCTGGACGTGGAAATCATCGCCGACGGAAAACACTTACCGGCTGAATTGCTCCGGTTGGTTTATAAGATAAAAGGACCCGATCGTGCAGCGCTGATTACCGACGCAATGCGCGCTGCAGCCATGCCGGAAGGGAATAGTATACTAGGCAGCCTCACCGACGGAATGGAAGTACTCGTTGAAGATGGCGTGGCGAAATTGCCCGATCGTTCAGCATTTGCCGGCAGTACCGCTACCGCAGATCGATTGATACGGACAATGCGGGATCTGGCCGGTATACCCCTTTTGGATGCCGTACGCATGATGACTGCAACGCCCGCTCGAATATTGGGGCTTCAGGGATCCATTGGAACGTTGGTGCCGGGGAAAGATGCCGATGTCATCATTTTTGATGAGGATATACGCATTAAAATGACTATCGTGCAAGGTCGTATTGTTTACGATTCCCATGGGCATGATGCAAAAAATACTTTTCAGGAAAAGATTACGATTTAAGGAGTATGACAACGGATAAAGTCGATTTATTGAGGGTGGCCCAATTTGACGATCGCCCCGCTATGGGAAAAGCAGCAGCTGATGCGGTAACAGCCAAAATACGGGAACTTCTCAGCCAACAGGAAACCGTAAACATGATCTTTGCGGCAGCGCCTTCCCAAAATGAATTTCTGGAAGCGCTTGTCGGACAGGCCGGGATTGAGTGGGAGCGGATCAACGCCTTCCATATGGACGAATACATCGGCCTTCCCAAGGACGCGCCTCAACGCTTTGGTCAATTCTTGAATGAACGGCTGTTCGCGAATGTACCGTTTCGATCGGTTAATTACCTTGATGGAAACGCTGCCAACGTTCAGGAGGAATGCCTCCGATATACAGATTTGCTGGCACATCATCCTACAGACATCGTCTGCATGGGAATCGGTGAAAATTGCCACATCGCATTCAATGACCCACACGTAGCAGATTTTAACGATGATGCGAAAGTCAAGGTTGTCGACCTCGATTTGGCCTGTCGGCAGCAACAGGTCAACGACGGTTGTTTCGCCGAACTGGAGACGGTGCCTACGCATGCGCTGACACTGACGATTCCTGCGTTAATGGCGGCTCCCTTCATCTTCTGCATGGTGCCGGGATCGAACAAAGCGGCGGCCGTGAGACACACATTAAATGCGGAAATTTCGCCGCAATATCCCTCAACAATTCTGAGGACGCACCCCGATGCGACATTGTTTATTGACCGGGAAAGTGCAAATTTGCTGTAAGCGCCGGACGCATTCAAACGCACAAAAAAATGAACTCGACTTTCCATATCGCTTTCAAATGGTTGCTTGGCATCTGGATGGTAATCCCTTTAGTGGGGTCTGCCCAGCAGCGGGATAGCAGCCTGCACCTCTACATTTTGATGGGGCAATCGAATATGGCCGGCCGTGGACCGCTGACCGAAGCGTATAAATCCATGGGACATGAGCGGGTACGGATGTTTGATAAGCATCAGCAATGGCTGCCGGCAGCACATCCTTTGCATTTCGATAAGCCCAAAGTGGCGGGGGTTGGCCCGGGGCTTTCGTTTGGCATTGCCATGGCCGAAGCTTACCCGGACGCTACCATTGGATTGGTGCCCTGCGCCGTGGGAGGGACAGCGATTACCAAATGGGCTCCCGGTGTATATGACAAACCATCGGATACCTATCCCTATAACGATGCGGTGATCCGCATTATGGAAGCGATGAAATATGGCGTGGTAAAAGGCGTAATCTGGCACCAGGGCGAAGGGGATAGTAATCCGGAAGCCGCATCGCTGTATATGGATCGGCTGACTGAATTTATTCAGCGGATACGGACAGTGGTCGGCAACCCGAGTTTACCCTTTGTTGTGGGAGAATTGGGTAGATACCGAAAAAACTATGAGGCGGTCAATAAGCAACTGCCGAAGTTACCGGATGCTGTGCCGAATACCAGGGTGGTCTCTTCGGAAGGATTGTGGCACCATGGCGATGGCACGCATTTCGACAGTCCTTCGGCTTCTGAATACGGGCGGCGCTATGCCGTCGGTATGCTGCAGCTTCAGGGAAAGCAACCCATGGTGGCCATCGATGCCGTAGGGAGCGGTGTTACGCGTCTTACCGAAAAAGAACGCGAAGAGGGCTGGGAATTGCTTTTTGATGGACAGGATCCAACGATCCGGTGGCGGAGTGTGCAGGGCGACCGATTTCCTTCGACGGACTGGGTGGTCAAAGACGGTGTGCTGACGCTGTTACCCGGGCCAACAGGCGGTGACATCGTTACTCGTGAGCAATTCTCGGATTTCGAATTGGTGCTCGATTTCAAGCTGGCCGATTCTGCAAATACGGGTATCAAGTATTTCGTTGCTCCGCTTGAAAATGCCAAGGGAAAAGTGGAACTAAATGGTCCGGAATACCAATTGATTGATGATTTTAAACATGCATCTGTCAAAAACGGCAAAAGTCCGGAGACCAGTACGGCCTCTCTTTATCTCCTGTACCGGCCCAAACGGAAGATGCTCAAGCAGGGTGAGTGGAATGAAGCCAGGATCGTCGCCAAAGGTATGTATGTGGAACATTGGTTGAATGGACGGAAGGTGCTCACGTATGAACGCGGTTCGCCGGAATTCAGGAAGCGGGTTGCGGATACGAAGTTTAATGGATATCGGACGCCGTATGGGGAGGCGGATGCCGGGTACATTCTCCTGCAGGATCATCATGACGCTGCTTATTTCAGGAATATCAAAATTAGGAGACTTTCTCCGTAAATAATCTTACTTTAGCGCGTTAACAATTTTTAGATAGCTACTTATTCTGTTATAAACCGATTTTATGGAAGAAAACTCTGTTGGAAGCGTTCCCGCGTCCTCCAAAAAGACTTTATGGAAAGTGATTGGTGCATCTTCATTGGGCACGTTAATCGAGTGGTACGATTTTTACATCTTTGGTAGCCTTGCCATCATCATTTCTACCAAGTTTTTTCCACCTGACAACCCTACCGCCGCCTTTCTATCCACGTTAGCGACGTTTGCTGCCGGTTTTGTGGTACGGCCTTTCGGAGCTTTATTTTTCGGTCGCCTAGGGGATATCATCGGCCGGAAATATACCTTTATGGTTACGTTGCTATTGATGGGCTTGTCGACATGTGCTATCGGACTCGTGCCGGGGTATGAAACGATCGGTTTTCTCGCACCGGTACTCGTACTCGTGCTGCGCCTGTTGCAGGGGCTTGCTCTCGGCGGAGAATACGGTGGTGCCGCAACCTATGTGGCCGAACATTCCGAACCGCATAAACGAGGTTTTCGGACTTCTTGGATACAGACGACAGCGACTTTCGGGCTATTTATTTCCCTTGCAGTTATTATGCTCACAAAGAGTAGTATGTCGCCAGAGGCGTTCGATAATTGGGGATGGCGCCTCCCTTTCCTGCTGTCATCGGTGATGGTGGTTGTATCGTATTTCATCCGGCGTAATATGGACGAATCTCCGTTATTTAAAAAGGCGAAGAGCGAGGGAAATACGTCGACGAATCCCTTGAAGGAATCGTTCGGAAATAAGTTCAATTTTAAATTCGTACTGCTCGCGCTGTTCGGCGCAACGATGGGACAGGGGGTGATATGGTATACCGGTCAATTTTATGCGTTGTCTTTCCTTCAGAACGTATGTCATGTGGATTTCGATCAAACCAATTTCATTATTGGTGCCGCGTTACTGGGAGGTACGGGTTTCTTTGTCTTTTTCGGATGGTTGTCCGACCGGATTGGACGTAAGTCTGTGATGCTGGCGGGCATGCTGCTGGCTATCCTGACCTACCGGCCAATTTATGATCGCATGTATCAGCTTACAGATGTCACCTCCAAACAGGAATTGGTGGATCAGCAGCGCAAAGAAGGAAACACGACGGTAAAAGTATACGACGACGGAAGTACAGCTACCTCCGTAACGGAAGGTGAAACGACGAAGACGACCGTGCATGTCGGGCAAAGCGCATTTTGGTCCCTTGTGTTGCTGGTATTTATCCAAGTATTGTACGTGACCATGGTTTACGGTCCGATCGCTGCTTTTTTAGTGGAGATGTTTCCTGTGCGGATCCGCTATACCTCCATGTCGCTGCCTTACCACGTTGGAAATGGTATATTTGGGGGGTTATTGCCGGCCGTGGCAACCTATCTCGTAACCAAAGCGCAAGTGACCAATACAGCTATGCAGCAAGTATCGGAAGCGGCGCACTATGCCAAACCGCATCTGGCAGGGTTATGGTATCCCATACTGATCGCCGGTGTTAGTTTCATTATCGGATTGCTGTATCTCAAAAATAAAAATCAAAATATCCAATAGGCCATGAACATAATCAAGCGAATATTAGGTGTTGTTTGGATCGTTCTTGGATTGGCTGCGGGATACTACCTGATCGTTAGCCAAGCCATACCGCAGTTTACAAGCGGTAAAACCGAGGATCTGGTTCCTGCAATCATCTACACGTTTATTCTCATGCCCATCATAACAGGTGGCTTGTGTATTTTCGGGTGGTACGCATTACAGGGCGAATACGATGCCATTGATTAACCAAAGCGCGTCCGGGCTCCGTAAGTAGGCCACGACGCGATGGACAGCCTCGGATACGCATACGTTGCGCCGCACCCGTCGGTTCGTGCCGCCTGCTGCTTATGCGTGTCCAAGGTTATTTGAAGTAGTAACCCAAGAGATTCCGCAGTCGCCCCACCTGGTGTTTTACGTCTGCTGCAGAGCAGACGTTGTGAAGACGCAATCGCAGCAAATGTCGGCTTGCGAGCAGCAGGCTAAACCATCTGTGGAACACAAGCCCTCCCGGGATATCCGTAATGCTCCTGGAGCTTCTTGTAGCTTTCAAAATGATTTGTTACGTTTAAGGCAGGATTCGGTAGCTTGCCGTATCATCGCTTTGAACAAAAGCGGCGAACGTGCGGACTGTTTACAACAATTATTTCAAATGAACATCCAGGTCAGAAAATTATCACTCAAGGATTACAACGATTTGATTGATTCCATGAACCAGGCTTACGGCGGAGTAGGGGGGCTCTGGACTCGGAATAATATCAGAGATTTAATCGGCATGTTTCCCGACGGTCAGCTGTGTGTGGATGTCGATGGTCGCGTGGTAGCCTGCGCATTGGCCATCGTGATCGATACACGGAAGACGGATATCACCCATCCTTACAGGGAGATCATCGCGGAAGGGACGTTTTCTACCCACGACCCGGATGGTAATGTACTTTACGGCATCGAGATCTTTGTGCATCCCGAATTCCGTGATTTGCGGCTGGGACGGCGGCTGTATGACGCGCGCAAGGAATTGTGTGAACATTGGAACCTGAAAGGTATCCTGCTTGGTGGCCGCCTGCCTAAGTACCATGAACATGCGGACGAATTATCACCCCGGCAGTATATCGACAAGGTCAAACTCAAGGAAATTTATGATCCAGCGCTCACCTTTCAACTGGCCAATGACTTCCACGTCAAAAAAGTGCTGAAAAACTATCTGCCGGGAGATATCGAATCCCGGGAGTATGCCACGCTGATGGAGTGGAATAACATCTATTACGAACCAAAAACACGAGCGGCATCACCTACCAAACAAACGATTCGCTTGGGATTGGTACAGTGGCAAATGCGCACGTTCCGGGATATTGCGGCATTTCATGAACAGGTCGAGTTTTTCGTAGATGTTGTGAGCGGATACGGCGCCGATTTCGCGTTGTTTCCGGAGTTTTTCAACACGCCGTTGATGGAGCCCTATAACCATCTGCCTACTACAGAGGCAATGCGTGAACTGGCTAAACTGACCGGGCAAACGAAGGAGAAAATCCAACAACTTGCGGTCTCCTACAATGTGAATATCGTTTCAGGATCCATGCCATTTGTCGATGACGCTAATAGATTGTATAATGTGTCGTACCTCTGCCAGCGCAATGGAAAGATCGAAGAATACAGAAAGGTGCACATCACGCCGAACGAAACCAAATATTATGGAATGTATGGCGGCAATGAAGTTCGTGTCTTTGATACCGATTGTGGAAAAATCGGTATTTTGATCTGTTACGACGTGGAATTCCCGGAACTCGGCAGAATACTGGCGGATCAGGGAATGCAGATTTTGTTCGTGCCCTTTCTGACAGATACGCAAAATGGCTATATCCGGGTTAGGAACTGTGCGCAGGCGCGGGCAATCGAAAATGAATGTTACGTAGCCATTGCCGGCTCGGTAGGCAATTTGCCCAAAGTCAACAATATGGATATCCAATACGCGCAGTCGGCCGTGTTTACGCCTTCCGATTTTGCATTCCCCAACAACGCAGTCAAGGCTGAGGCTACGCCAAATACCGAAATGGTGTTGGTAGTGGATGTAGATTTGAATTTATTGAAAGAGCTCAATCAATACGGAACGGTGAAAAACCTGCTCGATCGACGAAAAGATTTATACCGGGTGTCACTGAATAAACCGTAACGTGTCCTGAATTATTCGGGTAAATCCGAAAAATCAAATAGCTCATTAATGGCAACGTTTAAAGCAGGTGCCAATTGCATTAATGTATAAGCGGTTGGGTTTGCTCCGTTGACTTCATATTCGCTGATAATTTGTTTGTCCTTACACCCCGCTTTTATCGCTAGTTTTTCTTGGCTAAGTTTTGCCGCTTTACGAAGCTGCCTGATGCGTTTACCCATTTTAATTTTAAATTCTCCGATTGCCATTGTTTCCATCAGGGAAAGCTGAAAATAAAATGGCAATAAAAAGTCATGTTTTATATTGACTTGTTGTGGGTAATTCTTTATCTTTGTGGAGAGCGACCATGGCCATGCGTTTTAATCCAATAACACGTTTGTTACAGGACACCGCAGGATAGTTTTCTGTTTCATTTTAGATAGCATTGTGGCAGATAAATGTGTAGGACGTTTCTGCCCTCACGGACTAACCATAGGAAATAAATCGATTTTGCAAATGTTGTCCAATAAAATGGGAATATCCCAACATACCTTCAATGGAATATTTGAGCGATATTATCGGCCTATTTGTCACTTTGTATTCCAACTGACAAACAATGAACAGCAGGCCGAGGACATCGCTTCGGAGTGCTTCCAAAAGGTGTGGGCTAATCGAATGAACTTCGATGAACTGGCGTCCGTGAAAGCCTTTCTGTACAAAGCAGCTAAAAATGCCGCCCTTAACTATTTGAAATCCATGAAGGTACGGTCTACGGCACATACCGAGATTTTATATTTGTCCGAAAACACCGAAGATTTTATCCTGACTAAAATCATAAAGGCCCAACTCCTCGGTTACATCTATGACAAAGTCGAAAAAATGCCCCATAAGGTCAAGGTAGTCTTCAACCTGATTTATCGCGATGGCCTTTCAATAAAGGAGATCTCAGAAAAACTAAATACCTCGGAACAGAATGTCCGAAATGTGAAAACCCGTGCGCTCAACCTGCTTAAGAAATCACTGACATCCAAAAGCCTCGTTTGAAAAAATTCGATTCAATGGGTTGAATTTCCTCGTCAGTTGTTATAGTAGGTAAAGGACCAAATATGAACCCCGAATCGGAGCGGATAGAAGAATTATTCAGGTTGTTTATTGACGGTAGTTTAACCGAGTTAGAGCGAATTGAATTGCAAGGATATTTACAGAAGTATCCCGAGCTGAACGCGCTGTACACGGAGCTTGGCGACGACGATTCTTTTTTGATTCGTGAATGGGCTGATTTCGCCGGACCTAAACAGGAAAAGCCCAAAGAGATTTCGGACGCTAAAACTTTATTTTCCTTTTCTTCGACCCGATTGGTCGCCGGCCTGACGTTGTTTCTTGCGACGTTCGCGGCAGTTTGGTTGTACAGAAGCCATACCGAAGAGATCAGCTCTTTAACTCGAGAAGAACGGTACAGAAACGATATTGATGCGGGTTCAAATAAAGCTGTAGCGACTCTTGCCGATGGCCACACGCTTTTCCTCGGCGATCCATCAACCACGAATGGGTCGCTGCGACGTGACGCACTAGGAGTCGAATTCTCGGAAGGTCAAATCAGATATTTACCCAAAAAGAACGAAAAAACGCGTGGTTTTAACACGGTTAAGACCCCAGAGGGCGGTCAATATCGGGTTATCTTACCGGATGGTAGCTCGGCAAAGTTAAATGCAGCATCGAGCATCCGCTTCCCTTCGTTTTTTGATCAAAAACAGCGCGTAGTTGAAATACAGGGAGAAGTCTATTTCGACGTTGTCTCGGACAAAGCGCGGCCTTTTATCGTCAATCTTCCCAGCCTTGCAAAAATTGAAGTGCTGGGAACGTCCTTTAACGTGAAGGCGTACCCGGATGATACAACCATAAAGACAACGCTGGAAGAAGGCAGTGTAAAGTTCAAAGCTGGTGAAGATGCACTGTTGATGAGGTCCGGCGAACAAGTACAGCTGGCTACGCAAGCATCGAACCCCGTGTTGTTAAAACGAAAAGTAGAATTAAGCGCGGAAACTTCTTGGAAGGACGGTTACTTTAACTTTGAAAATGCAGAGTTAAAGACGATCATGACGGAGGTTGCCCGGTGGTACGACGTAGATGTCGAATACAAAACACAGATTACCGAGCAATTCAGCATTCTTATGCTTCCCCGGAGCTTTTCGATTTCCAAGTTGTTGGAGCTGCTGGAATTGACAGGTCACGTCAAGTTTTTAATCGAGGGGAGGAGGATTACCGTTATGACATAAAAATACTACCCATGTAAACCTGGAGAAACCACACCGGAGGCAACCGGTGTGGCTGATTCGTCCAGTTCAGTAACACCTATAAAGCTTTGCGATCACTTTTAGGTTATGTGTTATATAGCTAAACGAAATCAAAATTATGCAATTTTTTTCTTTTATGGGGAGAAATATATACGTATCCCCTGTCACTAGTTTTTTATTGTATTTGAAAATCACCGCGTTTTTTATCGTACTCGCTTCCCTTCAAATCCATGCAAAGGGAGTGGCGCAAACTGTCCGCCTGGATATGTCCAACGGCAGTGTAACGGCATTGATGAAAGAAATACAGCGGCAAACCGGATACGCCTTTCTGTATAATCGGAACGATATCAAGGAGCTCGATGCAATCAGTATTTCCATCGAATCCGATAACATCAGCGAGGTGCTGGCCGAAAGCTTGAAAGACCTTCCCCTTGATTTTGTGGTGAAGGAGAACGAGAAGGTGGTTATTCTAAAAAGAGGTGCCACAAAGACACATCGGGAGCGGCTTCTTGCAAACTTCCGGCAACAATCCACGGTTCAGGGAATTGTCGTTGATACGTCCGGAACCCCACTCCCCGGCGTAACGGTGTCGGTGAAAGATCGGACAAGTATGGTTACGAGTACCGACTTGAACGGGCGGTACGTGTTGGAAGTGCCACCAGGTGCCACGCTCGTGTATACCATGGTGGGCTACCAAACCGAGGAAGTGGTCGTAGGCACTCAGCAAAAAATCGACATCGTACTTGAAATATCGGCTTCCATGCTTGACGACGTGGTTGTGGTTGGCTTCGGTACACAGAAGAAGAGGGAAATGGTCGGCTCGGTCACGTCCGTTAGTCCAGACGACCTGAAGGTACCTTCCAGTAACCTAACCACCGCATTGGCGGGGCAGGCGGCGGGTATCATCGCGTATCAACGAAGCGGGGAACCCGGGCAGGATAATGCCGATTTCTTTGTCCGGGGAATTACCACTTTCGGGACAAACACCAACCCCTTGATATTAATTGACGGTATCGAACTTACCCCAAACGATCTTGCTCGCCTTCGCCCGGACGACATTCAAAGTTTTTCCATATTGAAAGACGCGACCGCAACAGCTTTGTATGGTTCCCGTGGTGCAAACGGAGTGATTTTGGTCGTTACCAAACAGGGTAAAGAAGGTCCAGCAAAGTTCTCCTTCCGCTTCGAAAATTCTATGTCTGCTCCAACGCGGACAGTCGATGTGGCCGATCCCGTGACGTATATGAAAATGCACAACGAAGCGATCCTTACCCGGGACCCCTCGGGAAACATTTTGTATTCACAGGAAAAGATTGAAATGACGGAGGCCGGCAAGTATCCGCTTATTTATCCGGCAAACGACTGGAAAAGCATGTTGTTTAAGAATTATACGATGAATCAGCGGAGTAATGTGAATGTCAGCGGAGGTGGGGGCGTTGCGCGTTACTATGTAGCCGGTTCCTTCAATCGCGACAATGGTATCCTGAACGTCGACAAACGCAATAATTTTAATAGCAACATCGCTATTAATAACTACGATTTGCGGTCGAATGTAAACATCGACCTGACAAAGACCACAGAATTGATTGTGCGTTTGAGTGCCAATTTTGAGGAGTACAGGGGGCCTTTGCTCGGAGGGGCTGAGATGTACAATTTGATGGTACATTCCAATCCGGTGCTTTTCCCTGCTTATTATCCTGCTGACGAAGATTTCCAGTATGCGCAACATATTTTGTTCGGCAATTGGAACAACAGTAAAGTGAATCCCTATGCAGAGATGGTTCGTGGTTACAAAGAGAAATCACGCTCGCAGATATTGGCTCAGGTAGAATTGAAGCAGAATTTGAATTTCATCACCGAAGGGCTAACGGGCAGGGGAATGTTAAACATCAGCCGCTTATCACAATTTGCTGTCAACCGGTCATACAACCCATTTTATCATGAAATCAGCCGCTATAACAGACTGACAGGAGATTACAAGTTAATAGAAACTGAGATTGGTACTGAATATTTGGGATACGGCGAATTGCCGGATGACAGACAACAGTATTCTTCGTTTTATTTTGAAGGAAGCTTAAACCATGTCCGTGATTTCGGGAAACATACCATCAGCAATATGCTGGTGTTTCAGGCGCGGGAAACGTTGACTGCCAACGCAGGGTCGTTGCAATTATCACTCCCCTCCAGAAATATCGGTTTGGCAGGACGAACAACCTATTCGTATGACTCCCGTTATTTTGCTGAATTTAACTTCGGTTACAACGGAAGCGAACGGTTTGATAAAAATAACCGCTTCGGTTTTTTCCCATCGGGAGGCGTCGCATGGCTCATATCCAACGAAAAGTTCTGGGAAGATATCGAGCCCGTTGTTAACAATCTGAAGCTGCGCTATACGTATGGTTTAATCGGAAACGATCAGATCGGTAGGGCCGAAGACCGATTCTTTTATCTTTCCGAAGTAAATATGAATAATGCCGGAAGACGCGCCATCTTCGGATCGGAATATAACACGATTTATAACGGAATCACGATCAGCCGGTATGCCAACCCCTATATATCCTGGGAAAAATCCTATAAACAGAATTTTGCGATTGAATTAGGTTTGTGGAACGAGCTGAGTGTCATTGCAGAATATTTTACTGAAAAAAGAGACAATATCCTGATGACGAGGGCAAGTATTCCCAATACCATGGGCCTGACGGCAGTACCGCGTGCAAATGTAGGCGAAGCATCGGGCAAAGGTATCGATATGATGCTGGAATACCAGAAAAGCTGGAATCCAGATTTTTGGTCTTCGGCACGCGCAAATTTTACGTATGCAACCAGCCAATATGATGTGTATGAGGAACCGGAATACAAGGAACCCTGGCGCTCAAGGGTAGGCATGTCGTTAAATCAGGCAACCGGGTATATTGCCGAACGGCTTTTTGTCGACGATGAAGAGGCAGCGAGTTCACCGCCGCAAAATATAGGTACTTCTGAATATGGCGGCGGAGATATCAAATACCTGGACGTAAACCGTGATGGTCAGATTACCGAAGCGGATAAAGTCCCCCTGGGTTTTCCTGAAGTTCCTGAAATTGTTTATGGATTTGGGGTTTCAATGGGTTTTAAGGGACTTGATTTTGCGGTATTTTTCCAGGGGGCAGCCCGGCAATCGTTTTGGATCAATGCCCATAGTACCGCTCCCTTTCTTTATGACGCTCAGATTCTTCAGGCATACGCCGACAGCTATTGGTCTGAAGAGAATCAAAATTTATATGCTACCTGGCCCCGGTTGGATACCAAGGTCAACACAAACAATGTCCCCGGAGCCTATGTTGATGGAGGCAGTTTGATATGGCCCTCAGATCAGCGAAATACCTGGTTTATGCGCAACGGCAATTTTCTGCGCGTTAAGCAGATGGAGCTCGGTTATACGGTACCCAGTCGGTTAACCGAACGGATCAAGATGAATAATCTCCGGATCTATCTCAGTGGAACCAACCTGCTTGTTTTCAGTAAATTTAAAATGTGGGACGTGGAAATGGCCGGTAATGGCTTGGGATATCCCAATCAGCGAGTGTTTAATATCGGGGTAAATTTTGCTTTCAACTAGTTAAGTATAAGCGACATGAAAAAATTAAGATTTATAATATTTGCCGCTGTATTGGGCTTGACCGCTTGCGGCAATTGGCTGGACGTTGTACCCGACGGGATTGCTACCTTAGACATGGCATTCAATTCGAGAACACAAGCCCGCAAATATTTGGCGACCTGTTATTCGTATATGCCAAAAAATGGTGGAGCTGGCGATCCGACCACCTTGGGGGGCGACGATATCTGGACGAGAAGAACTACCCATTTTGCTAATCGTTTTTCACTTGCCGGTCTGGATATAAGCGAAGGATTACAAAATGCGACCAATCCGGTGCTTGCCAGATGGGGCGGTATGTATGAGGCATTACGTGTCTGCAATACGTTTTTGGAAAACGTCGATTTAGTCCCTGACTTACCTGCTTGGGAGCGGGAACAATGGGCCGCTGAGGCAAAAGTGTTAAAGGCCTATTATCATTTTAGCCTGGTGCAGATGTACGGTCCGATCCCCCTGATCCGGGAAAATATGCCGGTTGACGCGGATGTGTATGCAGTGAAAGTCGAACGGGAACCGGTAGATGAATGTTTCAATTACATCGTACAATTACTGGATGAAGCATGTGCCGGCGATATGTTGCCCACGATCGTACTCGATCCGGCAAGCGATTATGGACGTATTACCAAACCCATCGCGCTCTCGCTGAAGGCAAAAGTATTGGTAACGGCGGCAAGCCCCTTGTTCAACGGTAATAATGATCAGGCGACGTTGAGGAACCATGACGGTACACCCCTGTTCGACGCCGAATTCAAGTCCGAAAAATGGGCCGCCGCAATGGCCGCATGTAAGGAAGCGATTGATATTTGCCATGAAGCGGGGATGATGTTGTATACGTTTGAAGATGCGGCTGACCGATACAACGATACAACCGTCTTGAATGTCACCCTCCGGAACGCGTTTAATTTGCGTTCAAATAGCGAAGTTATCTGGGCAAACACACAAATGATTTCAATTCCCACAAGTGGGGGAATGATCCATGCATCCATGCCCAAACTAAACCCGGATTATATCAATAGTAATGACGTTTGCCAGTGGTTAGGTATGCCGATCAAAATTGCCGAAATGTTTTACACGGAAAATGGTGTACCACTTGCCGAAGATAAAACGAGAAACATCGGAGATCTTTACAACCTGAGAACCGCACAGGCAGCGGATAAACTTTATATCCGTCAGGGAAGAACCACGATCGATATGCATTTTGACCGTGAACCCCGTTTTTATGCATGGGTTGGCTTCGATGGTGGTGTTTGGTTCGGAGCCGGGCAATATAACGATAAGGATGCATCGACGTTGCGATACCTGGCTTTTAAAGTAGGCGAAACAGACGGCTCGCAGGGACAGGGTAACTGGACCGGCTACATCCCCAAAAAATTCATCCCGTATGAGGCACAGTTTAATGCGATCAACAGCATATCTTCCCCCAGTTATGCCTGGCCTGTCATGCGGTTGAGCGATCTGTATCTATTATATGCCGAAGCGATAAACGAAGCCGAGGGTCCTAACGGAGCCAATAGTGCGGAACTGTTTCGATATATCGATTTGGTTCGCAACCGTGCCGGCTTAAAAGGAGTGAAGGAATCGTGGGATAACTACACCAATAACCAGAAATATAACACTCAGGCTGGTATGCGTGCAATTGTACAAAGGGAACGCTTAATTGAACTTTCGTTCGAAGGACAGCGCTTTTGGGATATACGACGCTGGAAAACTGCGCCGACCGAATACCACACCCCGCTGCAAGGGTGGAACATGACGGTGTCCACCGTTGATGGGACAGAGGAAGAGGTCAACAGGATCATGTACCAACCCCAGCTTTTATTAAATCAAAAATTTGGCATCCGCGACTATTTCTGGCCGATCAGGACCGGCGATATTGACGTGAATCCAAACTTAGTGCAAAATATTGGGTGGTAACGATTAATATATTACATCATGAAAAATAGGATTATAGCTATCAGTATCTTACTAACATCGATGCTATGGATCAGTTGCAAGGAAGAGGGGCGTATTGATTTTATCGACGACACTGCGGAAGCTCCTGGTCAGGTGACCAATGTGACCGTAGAAAACAGACCGGGAGGGGCGGTATTAAAATATACCTTGCCCGTAGATCGGAATCTGCTTTACGTCCGTGCGGAATATGAAATCAGCCCCGGCGTAATACGCGAAACCAAATCTTCATACTTCAAAGATTCCTTAGTGCTGGAAGGGTTTGGTACCCCCGACACGTACGACGTTAAACTATTTTCCGTCGGGAAAAATGAAAAGGAATCCGCGCCTTATACTGTACAGATTAACCCAACGACAGCTCCCGTGCGACTGGTAACGAAAAAGTTCAGGGATACGTTCGGAGGGGTAGCAATCGATTTCGAAAACCCCGAAAAAGAGAATCTGGCGATCGTATTGATGGCGGATACGGCAAATTTGGGATATATGAGCGAGTTAATCACATACTATACCTCTACGCCAAAAGGAACGTTTACGTATCGAGGTGTTGACGGATTGGATCCCGAGAAACAAGAATTTGCAATGTACGTTCGCGATAGATGGGGTAATTTATCCGATACGGTGACCGCTGAAGTGACGCCGTGGTTCGAAGAGTTTATTCCCAAATCTACGTGGAACGCGTATACCTTGCCCGGCGATATACCTCCCGTTAATGCGAGCTACCCAACCACAAGAATCTGGGATGAAAATTATGATCAGGACGGTTTCCATGGCTTGGAAACCCAAATGCTTCCACACAACGTTACATGGGATTTGGGAAAGACCGTCAAATTAAGCCGGTTAAAATATTGGCCGCGCAAGCATGATGACGACCGTTGGAAGAGAGGGCATGCCAAAGTATTTGAAATATGGGGTTCTGTTTCACCCAATCCAACCGGAGAACTTGACGACAGTTGGATACCACTCGGACGGTTTGAGAGTTTGAAGCCCTCCGGGCCCGGAGCACAAATCACCGAAGAAGATAGAGCTTTTGCTAATGAAGGCATCGAATTTGAATTTGGCGTGACTGATTTTGCCCCGGATCCATTCACCCCCATCAGGTATATCAGGTTCAGGACCGTATCTACCTATGCCAATGCCTCATTTTCCAATGTTCATATTTTGGAATTGAGCTTTTGGGGAGAATTAATCAATTAAACTTAATTCATTAAAAATCATTTATGATGAAGAATGCACTATTTGTCATCTTTATTGGGGTCATTTTGGGATTCTCTTCATGCGATAGCCAAACGGATATCTACGAGGGCTATATTGTTCCGAACGGATTGATATATCCGGGGCCGGCACTTCAACCGACTGCACATTCGGGCAATAATCGCATCAAAATATCGTGGCTGAGAGGTACCGATCCCAGAATACAGAAAGCAAAGATATTCTGGAATAATTATACCGACTCGGTTGAGCTGCCGGTGGCTGCAGACATGGATACGGTCAGCTATATTATCGAACCGATTAGTGAAAATACCTATTCGTTCATGATTCATACCTATGACGACGAAGGGAACGTGTCTATCCCTATTGAAGTAATGGGTACGGTGTATGGCGATAATTACCGGGGCATGTTGACCAATCGTTTGTTGAAGAGTACCTATTATGATGGACAAGATGTTAAACTGAATTGGGGAACAGGCGAAAGTTCTGAAGTCGGTATTAAGCTGACTTGGACGGATATAAATGGTGAAAGCCGGACCACAGATGTCGATACATCGGAAACCGAAACGCTGCTTCCAAATTTTAACATCAATAAGCCGTTATCCTACAGTACGACACATAAACCGGACTCGCTGGCAATTGATGTATTCCAGGCGCCAGCGGTCGAAACCATGATTGATCCGGTGGTATTGATTCCGAAGACTACCTGGGCTGAAAAGGCGATGCCGGGTGATATGGGAATGAATGGTGGTTTTCCCTTGCCGAATTTATGGGACGGAAACACCACCAATTTCATGCATTCGGCAGATCCTATAGCCTTACCTGGTACCATGACATGGGATTTAGGCCTGAAAGCAAAGCTGAGTAGGATGAAACTGTGGCCGCGGAACAACAATGACGATCGTTGGACCAGAGGTCATCCAAGGGTATTTGAAATATACGGATCATTAGCCCCCAATCCAGATGGAAGTCTGGACGATAGCTGGACACTTTTGGGCAAATTCGAATGTGTGCAACCGTCGGGCAACGGAACGGCTAATCCTTGGCAGGCGCCTACGAGTGAAGATATTGCGCTTTCTGATAGTGGGTTGGAATTTGAATTTGTACCGGCTAATTCGGCCGATCCCGATGCAACAGTAAGGTACATCCGGTTCAGAAGCCTCGAGCATTTCAATCCTACTCAACCCCCGCGTATTTTACTTGCTGAAATCAGTTTTTGGGGAACGTTGGTAAAATAAAACCCTAATTGTTTTAACCTGCTGCAAATCAACTGGAGTCCGTTGTAGGATCTCTCAAGTTGGCTCGTAGCAGGTTAAGATTAATCCCCTCTTTAAGCCGTTTAGAAAGTCCAAAAGGAACCTAGTGACGTGAACAAAATGAGCGTTACCGTCCGTTGGACTTTCTAATTGTCTACTGCGTTAACCGCCTATTACTGCAACATCAACCTTAAATTAAATCCAAAGTTAGCGTACGAGGTCGCAAAGGTCTGTGAAGTGTACGGCCTGACCGAATTACTGTCGAAGAATAAGCGGATGTTGAACCGCTGGTTAATGACGTAATCTACGGAAGGGCGATAGGAAATACTCTTATTGCCGGCCGATACTTCTGATTCGTTGATGTCCGAACGGTAAACAAGTGTCTTGAGGTCATTCAGCGATACATCCAATCGGAAATTTAGATCGTTGTTCATTTTGAAATTACTGAACCATCCAAATGGCATCCGGAATCCGGTCGCCCGGTAGCCCGCACCGAACACGAACGACTGGTCGCTGAGCATAGCCAGCTGGCTGTTTTGCAGGCTCAGGTTCAGCGTACGTGCCCGCCGGTACTCCGCATTCGCAGTCAGGTTGTTCTTGAAACGGGCATCAAAACCGAGTAACGGAGCAAACTGTTCGAAAATGGAAACCTGCTGAAACTGGAATTCCGGAAGGAAATTTTCGTTAGCGTCCCGTTCCGAAGGAAACCCATTCGTTTCCATGTACCGAATCAGCGAATTATAGCCATTGATGGAGTATCGTGTATTGTATCCATGGCGCAGGGTAAGTGACGTGAGGAATTCGCTGAATAATGGAATCTTGTTCAGTCCGTTGTAAGTAACATTCCAGTTCGGAATCGGAATATTCGGAAAACTTCCCAGTTTAATGCGTTCGGCATCCTTCCCGCGGTAGGCAGCGAGGAACGAATTCACCACGACATCCTGTGCCGTCTGATCGTATCCGTCTGCGAAGCCGCCCGTTTGTCCCGACGAATTGGGATTTAACCGGCCCAATCGCTGGGAAACGGTTTGCCGGTTGCGTTCAAATGTACGGAATAGCGCCTCGTGATCTTTAAAGGATGTACCAATCGCTAGGTATGAAATGCTGTAATTACCGGTCGTTACGGGAGTCAGGCTTTCAAAATCCTCCGTTTGTCCTGAATATTGAAATGACGTCGTATAATTTTGGTTGTTCAGCTTTACCGCAGTCAGTTCGATGTTCAAATCACGGAAAGGTTCCAGGATGGCACGCACAGATAGATCCTCCGTTAGCGATGTCATATAAAGCTGCGTTTGTAGCGTATCGGTAGTGATCCACCCATTGCGGGCTGCACGCTCACGGATATCCCGCTGGCTACCGAAAAGGAAGGCCCATCCCGGTGCATTGTGGTCAAAGTCATACCCGAGAACGTTGGTACCGGGCGTATATCCAGGTAGGAAGGTGTTTTGCACCCGTGTATAAGCCGCATTGACATTCTTGATGCTGGTGAGCAGTCCCGTAAAAAAGGCCGCCGGACCGGAGGCATCCAGACCCGTATTGTTGCGGATGAAACCGAATTTATTGTATAATCCGGCCATGTTCAGGGTCGGGTTCACCTGAATGGTGCGTGAGTTCTGGATGCTGTTGCCCAAGTTGATATCCCGGCTCTGCATCGATAGTAGGGGCTCGGTCTGCCAGTTGAATTGCGTGCCATAGCGCGCATCCAGATTTACCCAATCCAGACCCGGAAGCTTATGAATAGGCACGGTATAGGTAATGTTCATCATGTGGTTATAGTCCGTCGTGCGCCCCAATCGCCAGAAGTTTTCCCAGAGCGTATCCCGTTTCAGGCCGTTCATACGTCCATCCGGTTCATCGACGATGGCATAATTCGTGGCATTGAAATCCAGCTTTAAGGATTTGGAGAGGTTCCAACTAATGCCATAAATGCGATTCATGGTGAAATTCTTGTTATACAACGTACCCATGCTGGGAAGGAAATTATCAGCCGAATTGTTTTCCCTCAGTGTATTCTCGTTATAAATGCGGTTTACATCGATACGGAAATTGAGCAGCGAGGGCATGAGGTTGAAGTTGAAATCGCTGAGAATACCCAGGTGCTTGTTTTTAATAAATTTCTTGAAAGGCTCGAATACGAGGTCGTCACTGCTGGCAAATGTATAGTCAAGTGCCGCCCGGTAATTTTTTTGGAGCGACACTTCGGTAAGGTAGTCTCTGTGGTAGTTTTGCGAGTATGCATACGTGGCACTGAAGTTTTCGATATCCCACGGACGTACCGGCTTTTCAATGTCGGTGCGTATCTTTCGCACGTTCGTCAGGTTTAAACTCCGGCGTATGGTAAAGTCCTGCGTCACGCGGAGCAGCGAATCGCGTTGGTTGCGCGACAGGTTCGCCAACGCACTGTTCAGCTCAATATCGGGCACAAGTGGGTTGTATTCGGGTGTACCTACTTGGCGGGTGTAACTGAAAAACAGCGGAATCCGCAATCCGTAATCTGCGGGGAAGAATTTTCCCAGCTCCGCATTGGTCACCAGGTCCAGGTACAAATCGTCGCTGCGGCTTCGCTCACCGATACGCTGCTCGATGGAGCCAAAGCCGACGGTGCTTTTACTTCCCGAAACGGTTACATTGGCAAAGTCGGCCAGTTGCGCGTTCATGCGCGCCGTGACCGCCCATCCGCCCTTGTCGTCAAAATCGGTAAGCCGCATTTCGTTGAACCAGAACAGACCCGATTTGTCCAGTCCGTCGTCGTTGGGATTGGCTACCTCGCTATCCCGTAGCGGGTTCATTACCCCCAGCATATAAAAGCGCACTTTGCTGATATCCGGTTGGCCCACGATCGTCACCCGGTTTTCGCCATCAAAGAAGGTAAACGGCTCGTTGATGGGCCAGGGTTGGCCGTCGCGGGTCGCCCGGTTACGGGCTTCCTTAGCTTGCTGGAAAATGCTGATACGGATATTCATCCGGTTTTCCTGGGGCCAGATCAATTCTGCGTCTCTCGTACCTGGCTGCGTAATCTTAAGTGGGATGTCGTACTGATAGTAATTATATTGATCGTCCGTTCCTACACGGATGAAAGCCCTGAAATCCCCATCCTGCAGATACAGGCCCTCTGCATGGATGAACATTTCCAGTCGCCCGTAGGCCCGGAAGTCGTTGGTTGCCGTACGATAAGCCGCCCGACCATACCCATCGCGTAGGTTTTTCACATCGAGGGATAACGATTGTTCGTTGAGCTGGACGTTGTTATTCAGATTTCCCCAATCCAGTTGGCGCTCAATTCCCGGAGGCACTACATACGGAATGGGTTGGCGATTGCCATTCTGCTCGATATTTACGGCGGCGACCTCCACGGTCGAATTATCCAGCGGTACGTTGCCCATCGCCGGATCCGCAATGACCTTGGCATTGTTGTTCTCGGAATTATACCGGCGCCATTCGCCGCGCACCAATTGCATCTGGGCGAGCCTGACAACGGCGGTATCCGAAAAATTGGTCATAAACGTCCGAATGAATCGGATGGATTTGAAATCACGGATGTCGCCTACACGTTCCTGGTATTGCGAGAGGGGAATGCGGAATTGATACCATTTTACTTGCGCTTTACGGCCATCGCGTAATTCCACATCGGCCGTATGCATGTCCGAAATGTAATTCTGACCAACTTGCATGTCTTGAGGGCGCAACGAAATCCGGTATTGATAGTATTCCTCGGCCTCGTTCATGTTGTTGTCCCGGTTGATGTCTTCTCCATCGGGAAGAAGGGTCGAAGCCGATGTTTCTACGCCTACGGACTGTTCGGGTGTTTTGGAATTTCCTTCCGGCCCATTGAACCGTTCATAACGTTTGAGGATGCCGGCATTTTGGTTGTCGAGTTCCGGACCCCGGAAATACTGGAAGTTGTCGCCCGAGGGATCGTTGCCCAGCTCCTGTGCAGCCGAAGGATTTAGCAGTCCTTGCATTTGGCTTAGAAAATCACCATGGAAGCCGCGTTCATCGACATCATTTAGCCCATCCAATCCAATATCCTGACGCGCACGTGCAACCGGATCGTTGTCGAATGCTTGGATCACCGGCTGTTTCCGCGGAACCCGGCCCCAATTGGTTTCGTCGATTTGCGAGAGATCACCGGATGGGGACATGCCGTTTTCCATGGCTTTCCGCCCATCTTTCAGGATGTCTTCCGAAATGTTACCCAAGTTAAAATACAGATCGCCGCCTTGGGAACCCGGATTGGTCAAAAACGGGTCCATCATCCATATTTCGATGAACTCGATATTCTGCGCTTCAAAATCGGGTGCATCGATCTTACGGAACATACCTCCCCAACGGCTGCGGGGGTTGGCTAAGGTGCCGTCCGGATTGACGCCGGTTCGGGTATAATTGTACGGGCCGCGTATCGTGGGATAGAAGGCCAAATCTAAGGTAGATAGGAAGATCGGTAAGCCTGTGGTCGATTCACGGAAAGGGAATACTTCCTGCTCGAGCACCTCACGAACGCGGTGGTCGGAAAGCTCTGTGCTGTTGATGTTACTCGGAGTGAGGTTGATGTTCCGATAAAAAATGGGGTCGATGTTATAAAATGCCAGTCGGGCCCGGTTAAACCCATATTCCAGGTCGTCCATCAATTGAGATTCGGGAAACAGCTGCGGCGTACCGGATAGTTGCCAGTTATAGGCACCCTTGATGTCAATGAATGAGCGGCTGTTTTCGAAATCGTCAATGTATGTGATGCCGCTGCGGGTACCCGCGAAGTTGAGTGCGCGCGGATGACCAGGCAACAATTGGGCAAATTCGCCATAGAACGAGATGGATGACGGTTCTTTGGTATCCAGAAAAGGAATTTTGTCGACCATCCGCGTTAGCCAGCGGGAGGGAGAATTGTACGTAAGATCTAATCCCCACATCGTATTGGATATGGGTTCTTCACCGATGTTGACTTTCTGCGTAAGCGGTCGCTCCGTAAGGTTCATGATCGTGCCGCCCAACTGAAGCTTTTCATTCACCAGGTAATCGAGTCTTCCACCCAGCATGGTGCGTTGCTGAAGACCGAATAACTGGTTATTCTCCATCTTAATGCGGATGGGTTGTCCGGATTGCAACAATGCCTGGTTAAGAATGCGGACCCGGCCGATGTCGTAATCGACCATGAAATCCACCCCCTCCTGAAGAGGAGCCGGACCGGCAAATACCTGGACCGATCCGCGCGGTACATTGATGGCGCCCAGTTGAAACTCGGTGCCCACTTCCGATTCATAAGAACCCTTAATCAGGTAGCGGTTTTGATTGGGGAAAAACTGCTGAGCAATCACCTTGGTCGAGTCATACAGCGCTTGGTAGGTATATTTATCAATCAGCGCTTGCTCGGCACCTGACATAAATTGGGTGGCTAGATCGCTTCCGAAGGGCTCAATCAAAGGAAACATGATGCGCCCGCGTTCGGGATCGATCGTAATGCCGGGTAAGAAATCAAAAAAACCATCCGGCTGCCGGGCGTTTTGAGGATTCAATCGATCCAGCCCCGTAAGTTGAATCCATAGTTTATTTTGGGTATTCTGCCCTTCGTACATGGCGGGCCGCTCAACGCCGCTTTCGTCTTCGATGCGGAAAATATTGAACCGGAAGTTGTTTTGTCCTACGCCGTATGCACCGATCGAGTAGATGTTTTTCATCATCAAATCCCAGATCGGGAGGTTGGTTTTCAGGATTTCGTTTTTCAGCAACTTCGCAACCAACATCCGGGGTTGAGAGGGCGTTACGGGAACATCCGTCGAAAACTCACCTACCTGATACTCCCGCCCACCTGCGGTATACCGATAGGCTACTGCCAATACTTGGTCGTTATTAAGCGGCATGTTAAGGGAGATGAACCCCAGCCGCCTGTTTACGGTATATTCCGTGCCCTCACGAAGCTTCCGGGCATAGGTGAGCTTCGCATAGTTGTCATTGCCGCCCGAGGCCTGAAAGAAACTTTGGGCGCCATTCGACTGCGTAAGGCGGGCATTTTCGGGAAGCACCTGCAAGAGGTTGTTGGCGTACCATTGTGCCGGTTCACCCGGTATACCGGTTGACGGATACCGGGTATTTCCTTGCGCAATTAAGGTCGTATTGTAAGGTCGATACTCACCTAAATCCATCAACGCCAATACATCCCGCGAGTCATCCACCGAATTGCTCCGGTTACTGACCCACACCTCAATCTGCGTGATGTTTACATCCGTGGTAAGAACCGGTGCAATGGCCATCGCCCGGTTGAAGTTTTCGCGGAAATATTGGGCGAGGAAATAGTGCTGATTGTCTTCGTATTCATCGGCCTTAAGGGCGAATTCGCTTTCCTGCGCACCGTTTTTAATGGTTATTTCACGTTGTTGTGAGCGTTGTTGTGAAAAAATCCCCGTCACATTCAGTTTTCCGAATTGCAATTGTGTCTTAAGGCCGAATAGTGCCTGCGTTCCATTGATCAGGGTGGTATTGAGGGGCATACTCACATTACCCAATTCAATCCGCTTGATGATGTCATCGTCTTTTCCGGTGTAATCGAGCCGGATCTGATTTTCAAAATCAAATTGCGCCTCGGTGTTGTAATTGGTGGTTAACTTCAACCGGTCGCCGATTTGCCCCGTCATATTCATCTGGATGCGCTGGTCAAAATCAAAACCCCACTGCCTGCGTTGCCGTTCGTTGAACATCGGGTTCGCGTTCTTGTTATGCTGCGCCATGATGCTGATGTCCGCGCTTCCACGGGGGATGATATCAATGGTGTTCCCGCCAAAAATCTTTTCAAACGCCTCGCTTTGGACATAGATGGTCGGGATCAGCCGGTCCTGTCGGTAGTTCGTCAACTGTTGGTCTGAAAGTTCCCGCCAATAGTTGCGTTTGAGCAAATTGCTCTCGTAGGCTTGGTATTCATCGATGGTGAGGTATTGGGGAGGTCGATATAATCGGCTTCCCAATTTCTCCCGGATGATGTATTGCCGGGTCAGCGGATCAAAGATCACTTCCCGGTCGATATTGGATGGCAGACCGAGGTCAAAAACGTTCTTTTTTTGGTATAAATTGAGAAAAGGGAGGTCTTTAAGCGGATATTTGAGTTTCAAGCTATCTCTTCGGAGCGAGTCAGCACGGGTCTGTGCATACGTATTGCTTATCACGGTTACCGCGAAAAGCAACAAAGACAAACAAAAGCGTAGCGAGAACGTCTTGTCCAAGTGGTAAATGTTTTTAGATGTTTTATTTTACGCCGCCAAGTTAGTCAAAATTCTGAAACAACACTCAAGGCGCATTAAAGCTTTTTCAAGGCCTCCTTGATGAGCGCCTCTACCGTTAAGTCGGGCGCAGTTCGAATGATGCCGGTCAGTACTTTTTCTGCCTGCGCACGTGCAAATCCAAGCATCACCAGCGCGCTGAGTGCTTCTTCGGGAACGCTTTGCCGCGAAGGCGACGCTACCCATACATCGGGGCCTTGTTTTTTGAGCTTGTCTTGCAATTCAAGCACCATGCGCTGGGCGGTTTTGGGCCCAATTCCCTTGATCCGTTGAATAAGTGGCACATTTCCTTGAATAATGGCCGATTGAATTTCCTCCGGTGTGATGGAAGAAAGGATCATTCGCCCCGTGTTGGGGCCGATTCCCGACACGGAGATTAAGTGCTCAAATAATTGACGTTCACCTTCATCTGCGAAGCCAAATAACGTATGTGCATCCTCGCGCACCTGAAAGCTGATGTATAGTTTGCACTGCTCGCGGTCTTTGATTTGCGAGTAGGTATGAAGCGAAATGTGGACATGATAGCCCACGCCACTCACATCAATCACCACATGGGTAGGGGCTTTATAAGCCAATCTGCCATTTAAGTATGCGTACATAGCCGATTTATTTCTTTTTGTGGGTTAGCGGCGCCCTCGATTGTACATCAACCACGGCAATGGTGACCATGTTAACAATTTCGCGCACCGAGCTATCCAACTGGAGTACATGTACCGGCTTGTCCATCCCTAACAAAATTGGACCCACGGCTTCTGCATTGCCGATTTCCTGAAGCAATTTGTAAGCAATATTGCCCGATTCCAGATTGGGGAATACCAAGGTGTTCGCGGGACTTCCATTCAGTGAGCTGAATGGAAAATTAGCAGCCAATAGATCACTGTTCATTGCAAAATTTGCCTGCATCTCTCCGTCTACGATGATTTCCGGATGCCGCTCATGAAGCAAGCGTGCCGCTTCGCGCGCTTTTATGGGGACTTCTCCGTCGTTTGAGCCGAAGTTGGAATAGGAGAGGAGCGCAATACGGGGAACAATGTTCATCTTTTTAACCGCCTCATGCAATAATAGCGTAATGTCCACCAGCTCATCAACGGAAGGATTGGCATTGACGGTGGTATCCCCGAAAAATACCGGGCCTTTGGGCGTAAGCATCATGTACATGCCTGCAACGCGGCTACCCGGTTGGGATCCGATCACTTGTAAGGCGGGCCGGATCGTCGTTGCATAATTTTTGGTCATTCCGGAAATAAGGGTGTCGGCCTCGCCGAATTGAACCATGCTTGCCCCGAAATAATTGCGGTCGAGCATCGCCTTTTGCGCGTCGAGGTAAGACATGCCCCGACGTTGTCGCTTGGTATACAGAAAGTCGACGTATTTGAGGAATCGGGGACTTCCTTTTTCTTCCAAGGGGTCGATGATTTCCACTTGGTCCAATTCCAGCAGGTTTTCATCGATCAGATGCTGGATTTTCTTTTTATTGCCCAGCAGGATGGGGATGGCTATGCCTTCTTCTTTTACGATTTGTGCGGCACGAAGTGTTTTGTAATTGTCGGCTTCGGCAAACACCACCCGTTTGGGATCGCGTTTGGCCGCTTCCGTCAGGTTCCGCATAATCCGGTCATCCTGTCCAAGGCGTTGGCGCAGGATTTCCGCGTATTTATCCCAATCCGTAATTGCTTTCCGTGCGACGCCGGAATCCATGGCGGCTTTGGCAACGGCAAGCGAGACCTCGGTAATCAACCGCGGATCCGTAGGCTTCGGAATGATGTACTCTGGGCCAAATTTCAAGTTGTGTGTATCGTAGGCTTGGTTAACTGCTTCCGGAACAGGTTTCTTCGCCAGTTCAGCAAGTGCTTTTACCGCGGCAATTTTCATGTCCTCATTGATGACCGTAGCCCGTACATCCAGCGCCCCACGGAAAATGTAAGGGAAGCCTAGCACATTGTTCACCTGATTCGGGTAGTCGGATCGTCCCGTCGCCATAATGACGTCTTTGCGGGTTTCAATGGCTAATGGATAGGAAATTTCGGGATTCGGGTTGGCCATGGCAAATACAATCGGGTTTTTTGCCATGCTCTTCAACATTTCCGGTGTCACCACGTCTGCAATAGAAAGACCGATGAACACATCGGCACCCTTTAATGCCTCTTCCAACGAATCGACGGTTTGCGTCGTGGCGAACTCGGCTTTGGTCGGATCAAGGTTGGCGCGGTCATGTCGGATGCAACCTTTGCTATCCAACATAATGATATTTTCCTTGCGAGCACCCAGTGCGATATACATCCGTGTACAGGAGATGGCTGCGGCACCTGCGCCATTAACCACAATCTTAACTTTTTCAAGCTTTTTCTTTTGCAATGCGCAAGCGTTAATAAGCGCGGCACCCGAAATGATGGCCGTGCCATGCTGGTCATCATGCATGACCGGAATGTTCAGTTCTTCTTTGAGCCTACGCTCAATCTCAAAGCATTCAGGCGCTTTAATGTCTTCGAGGTTGACACCGCCAAAGGTGGGCTCCAGGCACTTGACGATGCGGACGAACTCGTCGACATCTTTGGTGTTCAACTCGATGTCAAATACGTCGATGTCAGCAAATATCTTAAATAGCAATCCTTTGCCTTCCATTACCGGTTTACCCGCTTCGGGGCCGATGTCTCCCAATCCCAGTACCGCGGTGCCGTTACTGATCACCGCTACGAGGTTGCCCTTTGCGGTGTATTTATATACGTCTTCCGTATTGTCCGCAATCCGGAGGCAAGGCTCGGCCACACCTGGAGAATAGGCTAATGATAAATCTCGTTGTGAATGTGTGGGTTTTGTGGGGATAACAGCAATTTTACCGGGTCTTCCATTTGCATGGTAGTCCAAAGCATCTTGTTTACGATTTGTTTTATTCATGTTTTGCATTGGTTTTTCAGTAGCCATTCGGTGCAAAGGTACTTTTTTTGATCGCAAAAGTTTAACATCTGCTATTGGAATTGTTGCCCGAAGGTCGTAACTTTACGCCACCACTCATTCCAACCCCATCCATTCCATTCCTTTGATTTTTGTCCGTACCATTTTAGGGTTATCTTCGAGATGAGTCCATAATGAGTCCATAATGACTCCATAATAAGGCCATTATTCTACCATATTTTATGGAATCATTATGGGTTTATTATAAAATAACCATGCTGTCATGGGGAAGCCAGTACAAAGCGAATACGGATCAGGTGTTAACCACATAGTAATCTGCTGTATAAAAGGGAAAATTTCGTTAGGTTGGGCAAGATAGGACTTTTTGGTGATTTTTTTGGCTTTATCCGGTAATAAAGATGGGGTTCATGCTTGGAACAGAGAAGCCTACCTTGGAATCCTGAATTTAATGCAACCCTGAAACGGGGGCAAGTGGGGCTGCATCACTTCAAATGGTCCAGCAACCGGAACATCCGTTGCCGCATCGGCGTTGCCGTCCCTCTGTAATTGTTTGCCAATAGGGCGAACACAAGAGGGGTTCCATCCCCGCTGGTTTGATAGCCTACATAACCCAGCACACCCCCGATGGTTCCGCTTTTCATTTTCATGCCATTATACACCGGAAGGCTCTCAAAAAAGCTGGCAAACCATGGCTCTTTTTTTGCTGCCAAAAGAATACGGGCCAATACGTTGGTAGTCACACGGTTTTCGGGCGAGAGGCCGCTGCCATCCATAATCCGAAGCTCTCCCTCAGGAATACCGGTTTTGTCCATCCAGAATTTTTGAAGCAGTTCCGCGGCATCGCGTGTGTCGGTTTTACCTTCCAATCGGTAAGCGATAGCTTTCAACAGCGCTTCGCCATATAAGTTGATGCTTTTCTGGTTGAACCAGTAAATCAATTCGCCGAGTGTTGGCGACGTGTGAGTATGCAGAATGGTGCCGCCACTTGGAACTTCGCTGCCTGCCAACAACAAAAGATGTGTGGTGGTGGGCGTATGGGTTTGCGTAATCCCTGCTTGTACTAAAGCGTTATGCAGCTGATGAGCTGCATCATAAGCCCCGTCGGGTAGGGACAGGTAAACCGTCTTTTTCAGATCAATGCCGTAGGATCCACGGAGGTAAATCCGCGAAGAATAAGGCGCCGAAAAGGCGTACACTCGGTCGCCTGTGCCTCTTCCACCGGTAATCGTTTCATTAACCAATTGCAGGTAGCTGATATCGGCGGTGGAGCCCGCAATGCGGGTGGGTGTGCCCGGCGTAGCTCCCGGCACGAAATCCACTCCCACGGAATTTTCGCGCCAGTTGAGTGCAGACACGCCTGCGCCATAGTAGTTACCCATATCCTGCCAGGTCCATCCCCGCGGGGCAGTTTGTCCATTATACACGCGATCGTCTGCCACAATCCCGCCGTCAATTCTTCGGATGCCAGCAGCTTGAATTGCTTTGATCCAGGCCGACAGCACAGCGGTATCCGCCGTTTGCGGAAATCGGTCGCTGCCCAATGAGGGATCTCCGGTTCCGCGGATGACGATATCGCCGTTCAGCGTACCTGAAGCATCCACCTCCCCTGTATACAACAGGGTGGTCTCAAATGTAAAATCAGCTCCTAATACGTGATATGCAGCCGTTGAGGTAACGGTCTTGAGCGTAGAAGCGGGTATCAAACCTAGTTTCTCGTTTTTAGCAAAAATCACCTGGCCGGAGGCGGCGTTGAGAACGACGAGCGACGCCATCCCATTCGCAAGGCTCTCGTGCGACTCAAATGTACGGAAAGCCGAGGCAATCTTTTGCGCTAATGGCTGAGCGTTTGTATGATGAGCCGAAAACGACAGGAACAATAAAAACGAAAATAACTTCTGCATATCCAAATGGTTTTCGGTGGCGAATTTAACCAAAGTTCCCAAAAGATTGCAGTCAACAAAAAAGCGATTGGGCTGTTGTCTCACAACAAATAGAAGACCAAAATGGCGATCATTGGCGAAATAATCAAACGAACAATCGACGTAACCGGGTATATCAGTGGAGATCCGCAGCCAGCAAAAGCACAACGAAGGGTGTTACTCGAATTGTTGGAAAAGGCAAAGCATACGGCATTCGGGAAAAACTATCATTTTGAGGCAGTGCTCGCCGATGCGGATCCGGTACAGTCTTTTCAACGCGCTGTGCCTATTTATGATTATGATAAATTGTATGCGGAATGGTGGCATTATTTACATAAGGGGCATCAGAATGTAACTTGGCCAGGAGGGCAGCGTTATTTTGCCTTGAGCAGTGGGACCACCACGAACAGCAAAGCAATCCCGGTAACGAACGATATGCTGGATGCCATCAAGCGGTCAGGTATCCAACAGATTATGAGTCTCAGGAATTTCGACTTGCCGGGCGATTTCTTTGGAAAACAAATCATGATGCTGGGCAGTAGCACCGCATTGACCGCAAACGGCGAATTTCTTGAAGGAGAAATCAGCGGCATCAGTGCGGCTAACATTCCTTTTTGGTTCAGACGTTATTACAAACCGGGTGCTCGTATTGCCGCTACACGAAATTGGGATGAGCGTGTACGCAAGATTGCCAAATATGCACCAAAATGGGATATAGGAAGCATGACCGGTATACCCTCATGGTCGGAATTGCTGCTGAAGGAAATTATCCGTTACAATAAGGCGAATACCATCCATGATATCTGGCCCAATCTACAGGTGTATACCTCCGGTGGTGTCGCTTTTGAACCCTATAAAAAAAGTTTTGAATCACTACTGGGCAAACCACTTACATACATTGATACCTACCTTGCTTCCGAAGGCTATTTAGCGACCCAGAAACGGCCGGACACGCAATCCATGGCGCTGATTGTAGACAATGGGGTATTCTTTGAGTTCGTCCCTTTTGTTGAAGATAATATGGACGAATACGGTCGGGTGCGGCAGGATGCTGAAGTGCTGACGATTGGAGAAGTGCAACCTCATGTTCAATATGTGTTGCTTATTTCCACCGTGGCGGGTGCATGGCGATACATGATCGGTGACACGGTCATGTTCACCGACGTCGAACGGGCGGAGATCATCATTACGGGACGCACGAAACACTTTTTAAACGTGGTAGGCGAGCAGCTGTCCGTGCATCAGATGAACACCGCCATCAAAAAACTGGCCGAGCGATTTGGGGTCGAGGTACTGGAATTTACCGTGGCGGCGGTACGTGACGGTGCAGACTACATCAATAAATGGTATCTTGGCACGGAGGGGGCGCTGGATACCGCAGATGCAGTGTCTTTTTTGGATCGCGAATTGGAAGCCAGCAATAAAAACTATCGGGTAGCGCGGAACAAGGCGTTGAAGGACGTAAAAATGGAGGTGATTCCGGTAGATTATTTTTATCAATGGAGCAAAACCACTAAAAAGATGGGCGGACAGACAAAAATACCCCGCGTGATGAAAGCGGAAGATTTTGAAGAGTTTGAAGCTTTCGTCAAAACCCTCGGCTAGGAAGCCGGAGCTTGCCCCTCATTCAACTCCGACTCGGCTTCGTGGATGACATTTTCTTCTTTCAGCAATCGTTTTTCCTTTTTGTTTTCATCTTCCTCGGTTTCGAGTTCGGCCACGAGTTCTACAATGTCGTCGGGCGACAAATAAAGGGCCGCAATTTTTTCCTGGTAGGCCAGCGGCAATTCTGTATGATCCAAAATAAACGACTTGGTTGCTACCAGGTGCTCGCCCAATCCGCGCTCAACAGCAAACCGATCTGCGATACGCTCGGCCTTACGGATGAACTTTTTTGAAAAACCGTACGAAATACCAAATCCCAGGATTCCCCACGTACTCTTGCTCTCATAATCCATGATGTGACCGAGTTCATGGCCAATCCATCCGATCATTACGCTGTCTGGAATCTGACGGATGGTTTCAAAGCTGTGTTCAAGTTTAAAAACCGGATTAATCAATACGTCATAGGTACGCTTTTCCCGCTTCTTTAGCAAAGATGAAATCATCGGTCGAGCAGCCATGACCGACCGCTTGAGTTTTCGGGTGAATATAAATCGAATCCTGGTATTTTTCAATTCCGGATAATGCGACAATGCAATCAATGTCTGTCGTTCGATCACCGAAGGTATTTCTTTGTTGCATTTGTAGTCGAGCAGTTTTTTTTCGATAGAATCTTGTTGGATGAACGGCGCGGAAATCAGCGCCCATAGAAAAACATTCATAGTATAATAACGCGCAGTCAATAAGAATGTTTCCTCCGGCGACGTAACATTTTAATGATCGCGTGTTCAGAAGGCGGGCATTCACATGCCGGAAAGTTTTGTAACTTGCATCACTCAAAACGTAGACGCAATGGACCATGCACAAAAACTGGCTGCTATTCGCAGCCTCATGAAACAACAACATATCGATGCGTATATCATTCCTTCGTCTGATCCACATATGAGCGAATACCTGCCCGACCGTTATAAGTGCATAGCTTGGACGTCGGGATTTACCGGATCTGCGGGTACATTGGCTATCACCCAAGATTTTGCAGGATTGTGGACGGACTCCCGCTATTTCGTGCAAGCCGAGGAACAACTGGAAGGGAGCGGTTTTGCGTTGGTCAAACTCCAGGTACAACATGCTCCTGAGTATGCCGATTGGCTGGCAGGAGAGCTGCCGGAAAATGCGGTGGTTGCCTTTGACGGTGAGCTAACCTCGGTGTCTTTGGCGAAAGTGCTTATCAACAAGTTGGGGCCTTTACGTGCAGATGTGCGTGGATCCGTGGATCTGCTCACTCCCGTGTGGGAGAACCGACCCGCCCTTCCCACCGCGCCCGCTTACGTGCTAGACGAAACTCTTACCGGAGAATCGACCCGTGCGAAGCTTCAGCGGTTGCGCGAAGAAATGAAAAAAAACCGGGTAGATGCGCATTTTATTTCGTCACTGGACGATTTGGCATGGCTGTTCAATATCCGGGGTAGTGATGTAGCCTGTAACCCGGTTGTATTGGGATTCGGACTCGTTACGGTTGAAAAAGCCATTCTGTTTATCGACCGACAGAAGCTTCAAACGGAAGACCGGAGGCGTTTGGCTGAGGCAGGCGTGGAATTGGCCGACTATGCCGAGGCCGGGCACGCCTTGACGCATCTGGAGGAAGGGACTTCGTTGCTTATGGATCCGAAACGCACCTGTTTTTCGCTTTACCGGGCCGCAGCGCCGTCGGTTTCGATCGTTGAGCAAACGAATCCAACGACGTATTTTAAAGCCATCAAGAATCCGGTAGAAATAGACCATACGCGGAATACCATGGTGAAGGACGGTGTGGCACTGACCCGGTTTTTTAAATGGTTGGAAGAGACCCTGGGCAGGGAGCCGATCACGGAAATCTCCTTGGCTGAACAACTGCGCCGATTCCGGGCGGAGCAAGCGGATTTTGTGGGTGAAAGCTTTGATACCATCGCCGCCTACCGGGCGCATGGTGCACTACCTCATTACAAGGCCACACCGACTAGCAGCAGTACCCTGCAATCTGAAGGGTTGCTCTTGGTGGACTCGGGTGGACAATACACTACCGGCACCACGGATATCACCCGGGTGATATCGCTGGGGAACATTACAGAAGCGCAACGGACGGATTATACACTGGTGCTCAAAGGAATGATTGAAGGGAGTACAGTCGTGTTTCCAAGCGGTACGCGGGGATACCAGGTGGATGCGATTACGCGCAAACCTCTTTGGGATCATTTTCGGAATTACGGCCATGGTACGGGACACGGTGTAGGTTTCTTCCTGAACGTACACGAGGGGCCGCATGTTTTTAACACCGCAGCGGTGGATATAGGGATCGTGCCGGGAACGATAACTTCCGTTGAACCGGGTTTGTATCGAGAAGGGAATTATGGCATCCGGATTGAAAACTTGGTCCTCACGATCGAAAATCAAGACACGGTGTTCGGCCGCTTTCTGGCATTTGAGACGTTGACTTTGTGTTACATCGATACCGATCTTGTGGATAAAGCGTTGCTGGATCTAAAGCACATTGACTGGCTGAATCAATATCATGTGAGGGTTTACCAGAAGCTGGCTCCGCATTTGAACGAAGAAGAGCGGCAGTGGCTTGCCAAAAAAACCAGGTCTATCTAACGGTGAACATAGAAGGGCCGATTGCCGGGGAGGCAACCGGCGTCTTCCTACCTAATTAAAACAAACCAAAATCGTTATCTCATGATGAGCTATATGCATATTGCTTTCGCTTCCGAAGTTGCAAGAAAAAAACCTCTCTTAAACGGTCGAAGTTTGTGCAAACATACAACTAATATGCCAATAGTGACGTTAAAAAATGTTAAATTGTCGGATATGATTCGTATAAAAAGACCAGTATTATGGGCTGTTGCCATTCTGGCTTTAAGCAGTACTACAGGAATTGCCCAACAGCGTCAGGATTTTTCGGTTATTGCCTACTACACGGGCAACGACCAAGTCATAAACCGTTATCCGGTCGATAAATTGAGCCACATCATTTTCAGTTTTGGCCATCTTAGAGACGGCCGTTTTCATATTAGCAACGCGCGAGATACAGCCACCATCAAACATTTGGTAGGACTGAAAAAAGAACATCCAAATTTAAAAATCATGCTTTCGTTAGGAGGTTGGGGGGGCTGCGAGCCGTGTTCCGGTGTGTTTTCAACCCCAGCGGGCAGGGCACGGTTTGCCCAATCGGTTAAAGAAATTAATGACTATTTCGGTACCGATGGCATTGATCTAGATTGGGAATACCCCGCAATTGAAGGGTTTCCGGAACATCCTTACAAGCCAGAGGACCGAAAAAATTTTACCGAGTTGGTGGTCGAATTGCGAACGGTGCTTGGCAATACAAACGAATTGAGTTTTGCTGCGGGTGGATTTCAGAAATTTCTCGATCATTCGATCGACTGGGACAAGGTGATGCCGTTGGTTGATCGGGTAAATATTATGAGTTATGATTTGGTAAATGGCTATGCAACGGTCACCGGTCACCATACACCGATTTATGGCGTGCGCGTCGGCGAAGAATCGACCGACCGGGCGGTTTCATACCTATTGGACAAGGGAGTACCGGCTGAAAAATTGGTTATCGGTGCGGCATTTTATACCCGGGTTTGGCAACACGTTGCCCCTACGGACAATGGTCGCTATCAAACCGGTGAGCATACCCGCGGATTTGATTTTAAGCGGTATGAAACCGAACTGACCGCGGAAAAAGGTTGGAAATACTTTTACGATGAGCAGGCGGAAGCCCCCTATTGGTACAACGCCGGAACCCGTCAGTACGCTACAGGCGATAATATTCGCTCCGTCAAAGCAAAGACCAGATACGCACTTCGCAAAAAGCTGGGAGGTATCATGTTTTGGGAGCTGACGTTGGATAAAGAACAGGGAGGAATGGTAGATGCCATTGCCCACGAAATCCAAAACGTCAGCGATAACTGACGGTCATCGCCCTGCTGGACCGGCCTGTTTTTCTGTGAAATGCCTTGAATCGATAGACGCCTTTTTCGGTCAATGGGCCTTTGACTTCCGCATCGGCGTTTGAAGGTACGCCTCCATTCAAGGTATAGCGTACGACCAATGCCTGGGACTCTGTGTTTACCAAAACCTGGTTGCTATCTATTTTGATTCCCGGTGCAGGTATCCGGTAGTGAACATCGCTCCAATACCGATCAAATCGCGGCAGTTCGTTGTTCCACAGTAGGGTGTTGAATCGCTGCCATGCCTCGCGGTACTGCTTCTCGAAGATTGCATCCGGCGCTGTTGTCCATTTCGGCTGTGGCGCCCACGCACGTTCGGCGAAAGCGATCAGTTTGGGATACAGCATGTAATCAAAATTACTTTCGTGAATGAGGGTTTCGGACCATAGCGCGCATTGCAATCCATAAATATGTTTCTTTCCTTGTGTGTTCAGCCTGGCTTTGTCATGCAACGACGCAGTGTCAATAGGTCGATCGGTGTCGTCACGTAGAAACGTACGGTAATAATTTTCCGGCATGAAGGAAAAGATTTTTTCGGGGTTGACATATCCGCCCCAGTACATCCCCGGCTCGTAAAAACTTCTTGTCGAAGCCAAATCGAGATACATATGGGTCACATTGGACAGCACGATATCAAAGCCTTGATTGGCCAGCCGATAGGCCAAATCTTCGGCACCTGTCCCGTATACATTGTTCCATACATCGAGCAGGTACCCGTTTTTCCGAAGTTCCGGAACGATCTCCATCTTTTTCCGGCCGTTTACATCCACCCGTCTCATTCCGATTTCTTCCCATCCCTGCATGCGGATATCCTTTTTGGCCAGAATTCCGCCAACCCGATTGTAGAAGTATTCCCAGAGATCATCGGCTGTTTTAAAAGAATCGTTTTCGCGGAGGAGGTGCTGCACGGCCGCAGACCGCTCCCATACGCCGGCGGGTACTTCGTCACCCCCCATATGGACGAGCTTTAACTCCGCTCCGGCATCTTGGTACATGAGGGCTAATTCGGTGATCACCTTCTCAATAAAATGGTAGGTAGATTCCAGTGCAGGGTTAATGGCATCGTCGCGCCACCCTTGGACCGTACGGTATTCCGAGCGGTCTTGAAGGTCGCTAAGCAGGTATTCGGTTGCTTTGTTAGGATCCGACTGTGCGTACCGATGGTATCGGTGTTCCATCGATTTGATGGCAGCACGCGCATGCCCCGGGGTTTCAATCTCCGGAATAACGGTAATAAACCGATCTTTCGCATAGGACAGTATCTCGACAAAATCTTTCCGGCTGTAAAACCCGCTGCCCCGTGTTGAGGCCGAGTCGGGTCCCGAACCGTGCGATGGAGGGAGGTGATCGCCTGGAACGTCGGTATGACCCCTGTATCCGCCGAAAGCGGTTAATTCCGGCAATCCTGGAATGGCAATACGCCAACCTTCATCGTCGTTGAAATGGAGATGCAGGACGTTGATTTTGTAGGCCGACATCCTATCCAATACCTGCAATAGCTTTTCTTTCGGTAAAAAGTTACGTGCGACATCGAGCATGAGCGACCGATGCTTGAAACGGGGTCCGTCGTCAACTTCGATGCCCGGGAGAACGCATTGTCCATCGCGGTAGTGATCAAGAATCAGCCTTTTCAATGTTTGAATGCCGTAGAACATGCCGGAAGCTGAGCCCGCATTGATCTCGATACCCGTGTTTCCGATGCGTAGTTGATAGGCTTCTTCTTCAAGGTTCCAAAACCTCAGTTTAATGCCCGCTTTGTTCGGGTCATTAACCAAGCGAACGCCGAGCTGGGTATATTTTTTTAGTTCATCCGCCAAATAGGCTGCCTGTCCCGCAAAGGGATTATCGGCAACGATCAATGAACCGTCGGAAAGCGTAAACGCCTGTCCGTTGGACTTCGCAGCCCTTGGGGAGGGTAATAGCTGGTTTTCCAAATCCGGGGTCGCTAGCGGTGACAACCACTCGTTGCGTTCGTAGATTTCTTCTGCTAATGCGTTCTCGGGCACCACCAGGCGGTCATACGCTGGATCTTCGTTGGTGAACGGGAAGTATTGGTCCGGTTGATCGTTGTAGACCAGGTAGAATCCGGTCGGGAAATCGGAAATGTTCCGCAGTCGGGCCTGTCTGATCGGGATGCGCAGCCGATTACGATCCATATGGAAAACGGCGGTCGGTTCAATGTAGTTTAAATCTCCATTGACGTGGGTAATCGTAAACTTGCCAACATCGGTACTGTCAATCTGCGGATTTTTATACGAGTTAAAATAAAGCTTCCAGTTTTTCTGGTTTAAATCGTGTGATGCAGGAATATCCAAGTTGACGTAATAAGCCGGTGCGAGTTGCCCGTTGGTGTCCGCGCGGATTTCGACGTGGTATGTAAAACCTTGCGGAGCGCGTTGGCCTGTTGTCGTGCAGGCGGACCAAAGAAGCCCCCAAACCAACAAAATAATCGGTGCGTTCGTTTTCATATGGGAAGCAAAACTAATCGGCCGCAACGAAACCCTTTTTTCCCTATTCCTGAAAACTTGGGCTGCAGTCCGACTTCAGATTCGGATGAATGGACAAAAAAAACGGACTATAGGAATTTTAAGTAGATGTTAAGACGGTAAATTTGTGGATATGTTGTTGGTAAAACCAATGATATCCTAAATTCCAAATGTACTACGTATAATTAACAAAACACTATGGTAAATTGTAAACCCAAGTTTATTCATGTGGCAGGCCTGCTGGTGTGGCTATGGGCCCTGGGAATTCCCCTCCTGGTAAGCGCCCAAAACCAAGTCCATGTATCAGGTACTGTTATTGATGAGAATGGTACGGTGCTCAGCGATGTGAATATCGGAATCGCTGGCGGTGCAACCTTGACCAAATCAACGGAATCGGGTACGTTTACGCTTGTCGCACCAGCCAATAGCCAGCTGGTGTTCTCGCGCGTCGGATACGCCCGTCAGACCCATCGGGCCGGAAGCACGTCTGTCTCCGGACTAACCATTACCCTCACCGCTGCGCAGGAAACCATCGATGAGGTGGTTGTCGTGGGCTACGGTACGCGCGACCGAAACTTGTTCGCAGGTTCGGCCGTTTCACTGAACGTCGAAGACCTGAATAAGTCGTCCATTTCGGTGGCTAATATGCTCCAGGGACGGGCCTCAGGAGTGCAGGTAAGCCAAAATAATGGAACACCGGGGGCCGGGCTGTCTATCCGTATCCGGGGGACAAACTCGATCAACGCCGATAGTGAGCCGCTGTATGTGATCGATGGATTCCCAGCGTCCGAAGGAATCGGGATGACCATCAAACCCGAGGATATCGAAACCATTACCATCTTGAAAGACGCTGCGTCCACCTCCATTTACGGTGCGCGGGGCGCAAATGGCGTGGTATTGGTGACCACCAAAAAGGGGACCGACAAAAAGAGTAATTTAAATGTCAACAGTTCAGTCGGATATCAACGTGTCATCGATCGCTATGACTTGTTGGGTCCCTATGATTTTGCGTTAAGACGCAACCGAATGTCCGAAGCAAACGGAGAGCTGCCCCCTTATTCGTCGGGTCGTTTGGATTCGTTGCAATCGGGAATATTGGGTACCGACTGGCAGAACGAGGTATTCCGGATAGGACGCGTCAATGATCATTCCCTCAGTTTCATTGGCGGCACCAACAAAACCGGTGTATATACCAGTTTCGACTACCTGGGGCAGGAAGGGGTCGTCGTTCACTCGAAATACCGGAGAATCGGTGCACGTATCAATGTGGATCACCACGTCAGCGACCAGTTTACGCTTTCCGGCCGCGTGTTTGGAAATTACGGAATCCAGAACGATCTTCCTTTGGCTCCGTCGACCATCAATGGCTTTTTGAAGCAGGTGATGAGCGCCAATCCGGCATCGACATTTGATTCCGGTGTACCCCCGCGGCTGGATGCGCAGAATCCGCTGCACTTTGTAGAAGCCGAAGACCGGGAAAACACCAGTTATCGTACAAATGGATATTTCTCGATGAAGTACGAACCGGTCCGAAACCTGTTTTTACAGGCAGATTTCGGTGCCGATCTCAATAAGACGGAACAATTTTATTTTGCGCCTTCCACGGTTCCCAATGCATCGGCCACCAAAGGCAGGGGATCCATCGTTTCGTTCGATGCCAAAGAACTGATCTTCAATCCCACGGCCCGTTACAACCGTACCTTTGACAAACACAACGTCGGACTATTGGCCGGGTATAATTACCAGACGTATCTGTATTTTGAGTACGGAACCAACGCGACAAATTTTGCTAGTGACAATCTGGGGTATAATAACTTGAGCACCGCACAGAATTTTACCAGTTACTCGGCTCGTAACCGTACCAATCGTGCCAGCTGGTTTGGTCGCGTTGATTACGATTATGATAGCCGTTACAGTCTGACGGCGACCTATCGCATCGACGGATCCTCGGTATTCGGCAAGTCCAATAAATTGGGATACTTTCCTTCGGTGGCTGCCGCATGGAATGTGAAAAATGAGCAATTTGCGAAAGATGTGACCTGGTTGTCGCAAGCTAAACTGCGCGCCAGTTATGGCCTCACAGGCAATGACCGGATCAGTCCGGGCATTTCGCTGGCGACCTATGCAAGTAACAATTCCACCAAATACACCGAAGACGGTCTGACGACCGTCAACGGGATTGCCATAACCCGGCTTTCAAATCAGGAATTAAAATGGGAAAGTACACAGGCGTTGGATTTAGGTGTAGACGTGGGTTTTGCCGATAACCGGATTGTTTTCGTAGCCGATTATTACGATAAGTATACCGATAACTTGTTGCTCGACCGAAACATTTCGCCATCAACCGGATTCTTATTCCGAACGGGCAATGCCGGAGCGGTATCCAATAAGGGGTGGGAATTTTCATTGCAGACGGTCAACATCCGAAACGATCGTTTCGAATGGAGCACTTCCGTCAACTATTCCCATAACCGAAACCGGGTTCGCGAACTAGGTAACAACAATGCAGACATCTATGTGGGGTCTGTCAAACCCGACGGTGCCGCCAATTTTGAAGACCCGTTCATTATCCGCGTAGGGGAGCCCATCGGCTCCATCAATGGTTATCTCTATGAGGGCATCCTCCAGCCGGGCGATCCGGCATTGGAGACCACGCATATCAATGCCGAAGCGGGCGATCCTAAATACGTTGACGTAAATGGCGACGGAATCCTGAACACGGATGACCGTGTGGTGTTGGGTACGGGTGTGCCCACTTCGTTTTTCGGTATGACCAACAGCCTTAGTTATAAGGGGATTGACCTGACGGTCGTGTTACAAGGCCAAGCCGGTGGCAAACTGGTGAATGTGCAGAAACTGGATATGATGGACCCGTTATCGACCGGAAATGTGCTGGCTTCGACGGAAACGGAAACATGGACGCCCGACAATCCGGGCGGCACATTACCCCAGCGGGGCTTTTATGGCACGAGCCACGGCGGATGGGTCAATTCCCGGTTTGTAGAAAGCTCAGACTTCCTACGGGTGAAAAACGTGACGCTGGCTTACCGGCTTCCAGCAACTTGGTTGTCAAAAATCCGGGTATCCCAACTGCAACTCTATGTCAATGCGCAAAACCTTCATACCTGGACGCCTTATACCGGGTTGGATCCGGAAATCGGCAACCTGGTATCGAACGACCAACAAAATAGAAACGTCGGAAGGGGCCTTGATTTCAACGCCTATCCACTCGCCAAAATGTATATCTTTGGACTGAGGTTGACCTTTTAACTTAGAAATCGAATCGTGATGAAACCTGCCATGTCAGTGCCGGCCGCAAAAAACGCGTTGAAATGCAGGTTCAAATAGGCGATAAAAAAACTATAATCTAATGAAACGTTACGTAAAACCAACCTTATATATGTTCCTGCTTGGTTCACTTCTGCCGATCTCCTGCGAGAACGGTTTGCAGGAAGAATCGTATTCTGTCTTTGATGAGACTACGTTAACCAAGCCGGAAAACGGCTTGCAGGGAGTGCGCGGTGTATACGCAGCACTCCGGGATAACGGTGGAAACGGGTATTACGCAGGGTACCTGCACCAATTGACGGAATACCCATCGGACATCGTCACGACGAAACCCGACAGCCGGCAGGGAATCCAACTGGACCAGTTGACTTACGATGCCAGCAACTCTATTATCAACGACGTATGGGCGAGCATCTTTCGGTTGATTTCACGAGCCAACGAATCGGAATACCTCATTGGAAAGATCGACTATGTAGGTAACGGCGAATCGGAGGAAGTCCAAATGCAACACCTGGCGGAGGTACGGTTCCTACGCGCCCTTGCGTATTACGACGCGACATCGCTCTGGGGAGACGTACCACTCAACCTTAAATCGTCTGCTGATTTTACGGAAGCGGACGAGAATCCACCTTTGGTGGCACAGGGGGTTATCGAAGATCAGATGATTGCTGACCTGCAATTTGCCGAGGGCCATCTTCCGCGTAGTTATCCCGTGGAATTAAACGGCCGGGCTACCAAAGCTGCAGCACAGGGCTTGCTGGCAAGGTTATATATGCGACGGGGCGAATGGCAGAAAGCCGCAGATAAATGCAGCGAGATCATCACCGACGGTGTATATGACCTGCGCGGAGCGGGCGAGGGAGGTGTCGTTGCCTTGTTTGATAATATGAACCGGTCGGATAACGAATTTATCTTCGTGATGAAATCTTCCAGCGAACCCGGTTCCTATGGTATCCTTTCCAATAGTTTCGGCATTCAGTCCGTGCCTTGGGACTATAACCGCGGCTGGGGTAATTTCCCGATTCATCGGGAGTTCTACGCGAAGTTCAGTCCGCAGGACCAGCGGCGCAAATTGTTGTTGGGTACGTATAAAGCGCTGTACGGACAGACCATTACGCTGCCGAAGGAATTTGGCGGAGAGGGTGGAAGCTTGCCCGATACCGTTCAGGCGCAATTTACCTTCGGCCTCAAATATCCTCACGTGAATAACTATAATTATGCAGGGTACAACAATGTCAGCATCATCCGCTATTCGGATATCTTGCTGATGCGGGCCGAAGCACTTAATGAACTGAACGGCCCGAATGACGAATCGGTATCGTTGATCAACGAAGTGAGGGAACGGAGTAATGCGTCAGCCATTCTGTTGTCCGATTTTCCTTCGAAAGAGTCCTTGCGTGATTTTATTTTTGAAGAACGCGGATTGGAATTGTTTATGGAAGGACGCCGCCGGGACGATTTAATCCGTTGGGGGCGCAGTACGACCAACGGCGCTGATCCGTTACTGAAATTTAAAGAGAAGGTGAGGCCGATGTTACGGGACCAGAATACGTATTCGGATGCGGTTAACTACGCCCTTTTTCCGTATCCCATCCAGGAAATACAGGCAAATACATCGCTGGATGTCAGTATTAACCAAGGCCGGGTAAGACAATAATCGGATGAAACGGATTCCTGCCACCGTCTATATCCTTATTGCCGTGCTGATGGTTATCGGTGCCATAGCTCTTTACCGCGTCATGCAGCCCTTAAATATTAACGGAATCGAGCTGCATTACTTGCCCGATAACCGGCTACGCGTTCGGGTTAACGTCGCGACAAACAAGGCTTCGTCGGTGCAGATCAAATATTGGTTGAAAGGTGGCAGGGATACGTTATGGTCGGATACCTATGCCGACCGGCTTGATCACGCCGTAATCCTGTACAACTTACTTCCCCAACGTCAGTATGCTTATCAGGTAATGGCACAGCGGGGATCCGATGTCGATTGGAGCAACGTCTATACCATTGAAACCAAGTCCATTTACCACACGACGCCGTATTTTACGCTGGACACCGTAGCCGAATCGATCCGTGAGGACATGCAAGGCAGGTATTTCCTTACGCAAATACTTACCGAACCCGGTGCTGCGGTGATTCTCAACGGACTGGGGGAGATGGTGTGGTATGAACCGTTTTCAAAAGGCGTGAAAGTTTCCTCCTGGACAGCCGATCGTACCGTGCTTTGCATTGTCGGTTCGGAAGACATACCATCGTCGGGCGGCGACGAAATCGTGGAGGTAAACCTCAAAGGCGAATATGTGCGACACTTTAAGGTAGGCAAGGGAGATATGGATAAGCGAGTACATCATGAAGTCCGGAAAGATGCTGAGGGCAATATTTATGCCCTTACCTTTGATTGGAAGGTGTTCGACCTGAGTTCCGTGGGGGGAAGCCGTACAGACACAGTTAAGGCCGACGGAATTGTGGTGTTCAATCCGGAGGGGCGCAAAATCTGGGAATGGTCGGTGCTGGACCACCTCGACGTGCTGCACTATCCAACCATCTTGAAGGACAAAGGCGATCTTGTGCATGGAAACGCGTTGTATGATGACGGAAATGGATTCTTTTTGATGTCATTCCGGGATTTAAACCAAGTTTGGAAAATCAGTCGAAAGACCGGCGACGTGGTGTGGAAGTTTGGTGAGGGGGGTGATTTTCCCATGCAGGAAGACGACCGGTTCTTCGCCCAGCATTATGCCCACATAAATCGCCGTGGGGAGTTGATGATGTTGGATAACGGGATTACGCGTAAACGGTCGAGGGCGCTGTCTTTCAAACTGGATGAGGTCAATAGGCAGTATCGGCGTACCATGGAAATCACATACCCTCCCGCGTTTTTTTCGTCGGTAAAAGGTAATTCGGCCCTGTTGGGTGAGCGTAATGTGCTGACTTGCTTAACCGATCCCCGGCTGTTCGTGCTTTCTGACGTTGCGGGCAACCTGCTTTGGAAAATCAGTGTAGGAGGTGATCCTTACCGTATAGAGGAAGTTCCCTTAATCGCAACACCATGAATAGCCAGTCAATAACGCACAACACGAGGCGAACGGCCGCCGATTCGCTCCTGCGGCTCTCTTGGGGCATCTTCAAGGTAGGTGCGTTGGCCTTTGGAGGCCATGCTGCCTTGGTGGTGATGGTAGAACAATATTTGGTAAGCCAGAAAAAGCTGTTGAGCAGTGAAGAGGTATTAAACGGCATGAGCCTGGCAACACTTCTGCCGGGCCCGCTCGCCGTTAATGTGGTGTGCTATTTGGGATACCGACTGCATGGCTGGCTGGGGGCACTTGCCTTTTTCGTTGCAATTACTGCCCCGCCGACGCTTTTGATGATCGCGATTGCAGTCTGGTACTATCAGTCGGCCGGACACTTCGGCTCGCAAGGGTTTGTACTGCTTGCGGTTGCGGCGGTGGTCTTGTCTACCGGAACGGCGTTGTATCAAAAGCAGATCGGCAAGGATGCAACCGGATTGATGCTGTGTATATTGGCGTTTGCAACGACCCTTCTGTATCGTGGCTTTGCCGGCTCGGTGGCCTTGATCGTATTGGGTGCAGCGATAGGCTATGTCACCTATCGAAAGAACGCGGAACCGGCAACCCCTATGCCGCGGACCGCCCCCCGGTCTGCGATACATATATACGTTATCATCCTGCTGACTGTGGTTCTTGTCGGATATCTATTGGGCGGGTATCGGCTCATTCCCCATGGACCCTGGCAGGTGTTGTCGGTTTTCAGCGGCATGAGTTTGACACTGTTTGGCGGGGGCATGGTCATCATACCTTATATGCAATCCATCCTGGTTGATGAGTTGCACTGGCTTCCGGTAAAAGAGTACGTGGATGCCATCGCATTCGGGCAGATTACACCGGGTCCCATCCTGGTCAGTGTTACCTTTATAGGTTATAAAATCGCCGGTATTTTTGGCGCTTTGCTCGCTACCTTGGCAATTTTTATCCCTTCAGCCAGCTTGATGATTGTGCTTGCACAATACATTAACTATCAGCACACAGGTATTAAAGCGGTGTTCAAAGGTATCCGTCCGGTTGTCATCGGAATGATCTTGGCCGCAGGGGTCCAGTTGGTGCTGGCTATGCCGCATTTTTCATGGGATGCCGTCCTGTTTGGAATAGCGGGATTGGCGGCGATATCTTTCGGTCGCTTCCATCCGATTTACTTGATTCTTTTGGGATTTATCATGGACTTTATTTTTTAACGATGGAGATACAGGGCATACAAATCATCGGTACCCAGCGGTCGGGCTCCAACCTGCTCCGGGTGATTCTCAACCAGTCTGACCAACTGGTGTCCCCACATCCTGCGCATGTGTTGGCCAATTTTGTACCGTTGTTACCTTATTACGGCGTGCCGGATGCCGTTTCCTACCGGCACCTTGTGGAGGATGTGGTGGATTATATCCACGTCAATCCGGTCGACTGGGGCGTGCGCCTCGATAAAGACGCCATCTATCGGATGGCCAGGCAATTCAGTTTGTTTGAATTGAACAAGAACATTTACGAATTTCTGGCTATGCAATGTGGTGCCCGATATTGGTGTTGCAAGAGCATGGGCAATATGTACTTTTCTGATGCGTTGGAAAAGGTATCGCCCAATCTAAAATATATTTACCTTTACCGTGATGGGCGTGATGTGGCGCTATCGTTTCAAAAGGCCATTGTCGGTGAAAAGCACAATTATCACATCGCCAAGCAGTGGCACGCGGATCAGCAAGCGTGTTTGCGGCTGCGAGATCGGGTACCCACCGACCGGTTCTTCGTGCTGAACTACGAGCAGTTAATCCAGCATCCTGAGCAAACCATCCGGCAATTGTGCGCATTTTTAGGAATCGACTTTCAGGATGCCATGCTGCATTACTATATTTCGGACGAATCCCGGCGGACCGCTGAAGGTGGTGCCATGTGGACCAACCTGACTAAGCCGGTTATGCAGGATAACGCCAATAAGTTTCTGCGCGAGATGTCCGCCAGCGACATCCGCATTTTTGAATCCGTGGCTTTTGATAGCTTGGTTGCGTTGGGGTATCAGCCTGTTACTTCATCGGCCGACGTAATCCGTTTTACGGTTGAGGATGTCGAAGCCTTTCATGCAGAGAATAACGAGCTAAAGCGCGCATTCAGGGGCCATCGGGACGATGAAAAAAAGAGGCAACCGCAGCTTGACCTGATTAGGCGCATTAAGGAAACCGAGCTGAGTGTTTATGGATAAGGAAAAGGACTTCATCGCCGTGGCCGATGTTGCGCGGAAGGCTGGAAAGGCCATCCTGGACGTCTATCATACGGATACCGATGCTTGGCAAGTCCAGCGGAAGGATGATCACTCACCCCTTACACGTGCAGACACGTTGTCTCATCAGATCATCAACGACGGGTTGAGAGACCTCTTCCCGACCATCCCTATCTTATCGGAGGAGGGAAAAGATATTCCTTACGAAAGCCGGAAGGACATGGCCCGCTATTGGTGCGTCGACCCGTTGGATGGAACGAAGGAGTTTATTTCCCGAAACGGGGAATTTACGGTTAACATCGCGCTGATCGCCGGGAATGAACCTGTTTTCGGCGTAATCTACGTGCCGGTAACCGGCGTGTTGTATTATGGTGCAAAAGGCCAAGGCAGTTTTAAAACAACCGGGGGGATTACCCGGCGTATTGAGGCGGGCGGAGGCGATCAGCCGGTCGCCGTGGGTAGTAAGTCGCACAAAACCGTGGAAGAAGAAGCTTTTTTTGCTTCCATCGGCGTTAAAAAGGTAGTTAGCATCGGAAGCTCATTGAAATTTTGCCTGATTGCGGAGGGGAAAGCCCAGGTATATTACCGACACGGCCCTACCATGGAGTGGGATACGGCGGCGGGGCATGCCATTGCCGTTGCCAGCGGTGCCCGGATGGCCCAACCGGACGGCAGTGCATTTGTATACAACAAACCCAGTTTGGTAAATGGGAGCTTCGTGTGTTACTCCGCCAACCTGCGCCATAGAATTTCCACGCTTTCTTCGGGCGTGTAACGCTTGGTGTCGATGGATAAAATCGTAGGTGGAGGTAACTCAAAGGAAGCGGATACACCGGTGAATTCGGATATAAGGTGTTTCCGGGCTTTGCGATAAAGGCCTTTTACGTCCCGGCGTTCGCATTCATCAGCCGGACAGTCCAAATACACAAGTAGCAGTTCCTCGCCAAGGATACGGGATACCACTTGCCGATGGACATCCAAGGGGGTGATAAAGCTACCAATGCAGACGATGTTACGCTTCACCAATAGTTTAGCCAGGTGGCTGGCACGCCGTATGTTCTCTGCCCGGTCTTCGTTTGAAAATCCCAGATCAGCATTCAAGCCGGCCCTTAATTCATCTCCGTCCAGGCGTATGACCGTCCGCCCCAGGCTTTCCAATTTCTCGGCAAGCAGTCGGGATAGCGTCGTTTTGCCGGATCCCGACAATCCAAAAAGCCATATCGTCCTTTTTTTGATCATTTATTTCGTGTTTTTCTGATAGGCCTTTGGTGAAACGTTCATCTGTTTCGAAAACGATTTGGAAAAGTAAGATACCGAATTGAATCCCACCGAATAGGCGATCTGGCTAACATTTAATTTGCCTTCGTGCAGTAATCTCTCCGCTTCGGCCAAACGGATGGATTTAATATAATCGTGTACCCCCTTGCCGGTAATGGCCTTGAATTTTGCGTAGAGGACAGAGCGGCTCATCCCGAATTGGCGGCATAGACTTTTGTAGTCAAGGTCATATTCCGCCATATGTGTCACCACAAAATCCCGTACCTCTTCCATGAATGCCTTGTCGAGTTCGGACAATCCCAATTCCGCGACTACGGGCGTGGTTTCTTCGATCAGGTCTTTTGGCGTTGGCTTGGGCCTGTTCAAGAAATTGCCGATTACGGCAAGTAACAGATCGGCGTGAATTGGTTTCGTGAGGTATATATCCGCACCTGCTTTGTAACCCAAAAGCTGGCTGGCTTCCTGATCTTCGCTGGTTAACAATAATACGGGGATATGTGACGTCGTGATATCGCTTTTTATCGACTTTGTCAACGACAGTCCATCGACACCGGGCATAATCAAATCGGTAATAATCAAATCCGGCTGCGTCTTTCGGGCGATATCCAACCCTCCTTGTCCGTCGCCGGCTTCTTCCACTTCGAAATAGTTTTCCAGGATGTGACGAAGCAGCGACCGGATGCTTTGGTTGTCATCGACTACCAAGATGCGTACACGGGCAAACTTATGCAGTGATTCGGTCACTGTGGGAGACGGGCGGGCCAGTTCCCGTTGCGGATTTACCGCTTTAGCTTGTACGTTCGGCAGGGAAATGGTGAAAACGGATCCTTTATTCTTGGCACTTTGTATGGATAATTCACCGCTGTGGGCCTTAATAAATTCCCGGCATATCTGGAAGCCCAGGCCCGTGCCCGTTTCGCCGTTGGTACCGATGGTTGAATCGGATTTGTCTTGGAAGATTCTTTCGATTTGGGCATCGTTCATGCCTACCCCGTTGTCCCGGATTTTGATGTGGACGTATTCGTGATCGGTGATGCATTCAAATCCTACGCGTCCGCCTATATGGGAGTACTTAATGGAGTTGCTTAAAATATTCCGGATGATGGTATTGACCATCTGATAGTCGGCGAATAACTGGATTCCGGGATCCACCGATACACTGCACTGTATCTGCTTGCCTTGGAGTTGTAGGTTGAAAAGATAAATGTTTTTTTGGATCAGGTCATACAGATTGAACGACTTCGGCGAAAAATGCAATTTGTTGGTCTTTGTTTTTCCCCATTCCAGCAAGTTGATGACCAGGTTGCTTAACGAATTGGATGACAGGCTCAGATCATCGATATACGCAGCAATCTCTTTTCTGGAGAGATGCGGAAGGTTTTCTTTCAGTAAATCGGTGAGCCCCGTGAGTGCGGACAACGGATTTTTCAGATCGTGTACGAGAATAGACAGAAACTTGTCCTTCATTTGATTGCTCGTTTCCAGTTCATTGATGACCGTTTCCAATCTGCTGTTTTGCTCAATAATCTTTTGCTGCTGCTGACTGATTTCTTCGTTTTTGTGTGCAAGCATGGTGTTTTGGTTCCTGATCTCTTGGTTGGTTGCCTGCAGTTCGTTATTGGCATTGTAAAGCAGCGTCGTTTTCTCGGCGATTTTCCGTTCCAGTAAGGTATTTTGCCGGCGGATATTTCTCAGTCGGTAGTAATAAATGGAGAAGATGGCAATCAGGGCCAAAACCACCACAAGGGTTTTAAACCACCACGTCAACCAGAAAGGCGGTGTAATTACGATCTGGATATTGGCGGGATGATCCGACCAGCTGCCGTTGTTATTGGTTCCTCTGACTAATAACTTGTAGTTTCCGGGAGGAAGGTTGTTAAACGAAAGGACGTTTTTGTCACCCAATGGCAGCCAGTTTTTATCCATTCCATCGAGCTTGTATTCGTACGCCTTCTGAGCCGGATTCACGTAATTAAGCGATGCAAATTCAAGTGAAAAATTGGCTTGTGTATAATCCAGCGTGATGGTTTCCGTATAGTTGATGTCCTGAAGCAAGGGGGTAAGGCGTTCAGGAGTGCTGATAGGAACGTCAACATTGCTTAGCTGAAAATTCGTGAACACCAGAGAGGGCGTGTAATTTCGGGGTTTGACGCCGGATTTGTTGATAACGTTCAAGCCATTGACCCCACCGAAATAGAGATTACCTTCTCGATCCACGAGCTTTACACGTCTGAATTCATCGCCCTGCAGCCCGTTCGAAGGCATGTAGTTGACCATCGCCTGTGTGCGATCATCGATTTTCGTAATGCCTTTGTTGGTCGCCGCCCAGATGTGCCCGTAATTATCCGTTACGATCGCATTGATAATGTCACTTTGGATAGCGGAATTGGAAGTAAAATACACATCATTCCGCTTGCGTAGATAATCCAACTTGTTAAGTCCATAGGAGGTCCCGATCCACATGTTACCGTGCCGGTCTTCCGCGAAGCTTTTCACGGTATTGTTGGAAAGCGGGCTGCCGGCCAGATCTGAATCGGTTGTGATTACATCGAATGTTCCTGTTTCCGTGTCGTACACGCCGATGCCACTTCCTTCGGTACCCATCCAGATTTTCCCGTCCGACGACTCAAACAGGGAAAGTATGTGGTTGCTATTGATGTCATCGCTGCCTTTGCCCGTTCCATAATGTTGAAACCGGTCTTCAGACGGATCATATCGCGTTACCCCACCTCCATAGGTGCCGATCCAAATCCGGCCGATCCGGTCTTTCAACATGCTGTTAATGTTGTTGCTTCTCAACTGCGGCGTGTTGGCCGTATTTATCCGTTTTGAGCCTCCTTTACCAAGATGGTAGCAATAGATTCCTTCTCCCCAGGTGCCAACCCACAGTTCGCCCTTGTCACTTTCAGTGATCGAAACGACATAGCGCCCCGCCTCCGGCTGTTGAAACGGAATATCCCGTCCGTTGGAAAACGTATTTTCGGCCTTGTCGAATCGGTTCAGCCCACCGCCATCCGTGCCAACCCAGATGTTGCCTTTCGTATCTTGAAAAAGGCAATTGATGATGTTATTATTCAGGCTATGGGGATTACCCGTATTCCGGAAATGCAAAATGTTGATTTCGTCGATGTTGACCATCGATATGCCCGCACCGGACGTTCCGATCCACATGTTTCCTTTCCGATCCCGCCGGATGCAATTGATCGAATTGCTTGCAATGCTTTGGGCATCCTGCTTATCCGGCCGGTAATTGATGCAGCGCTGCTGTTGCAGATTCAGGATATGTAACCCTTCGTTTTCGGTTCCGCACCAGATTTGTCCATCGATGTCCTCACCGATGCATAAAACCTTGGTCTGTCCGACGAGTTTTCCGGCGAAACCAAGATGGGCGTTGCTAAAACGGTCATTGACGGCATCGTAATAGTATATACCAGACGCCGCTGAACTTGCCCAGACCCGCCCCGACTGGTCGACGTGAATGTCTGTGATGGGTCCATCGCTGAGTGCGTCGTATCTATGGCGTATACGGCCGTTCCGGTCGGTAACGACCACGCCATGCTGGTAAGTGCCTACCCACAAATTTCCCTGAGGATCCTGTTCGGTGCAGGTGACCGAAAAATCGACTTCCGTGCTGGTAATCTTTTTTCGTTGGTGATCGTAAATTAACAATCCGGATAACCGGCTGCAAATAAGCACATTGCCTTCCCGGGTGGTTGAAAACGAAATGACGTTGGACAGATCCGTGTCGTTACCGGTCAGATAAATGTCGGCCCGCTTTATTTGCCGGGTGACCGGGTCGAAGATGTTGGGACATTCCGAATCGGAAGTGGCAATCCATAGCTGTTTGTCTCTATCCTGAACAATGGATTTGATATCGTTAGATTGCAGTGTATGCTCACTGTCCGGTGCTTTTCGGATAATATGGAATTGATAGCTGTCGTACTTGTTGATTCCATCCTGCGTGCCGAACCAGAGAAAGCCAAGGTCGTCTTCAAAGATGGTCTGGATGGTGTTTTGAGAAAGGCCGTCAGAGGTCTTCAGCTGTTTGAATTTCAAATAATCCCATTGCGCCCAAGCGAACGTGCAGCTGCTTAAGCAGACCCATACGAGGCAGCAACGGAACAAAATCCTATTCATATCGGATATATACAAACCGGCTAAATTTGCCAGGTATGCAATATAGCTAAGTTTGGATTATGGGACAAACGTGAAATCGTTTACGACGACCTCCACGCTCGGACTGTTAAGTGCGTAGTTTCCGACGTTTTTATATTTCGTCCATAGCTGTATATAGACCGGCATGGCTTTCGTCGGAACATTATCCGGTTCGTCAAACACCCATCCTGCAGCACCGCCTGGTAGATTGGCAAAAGACGAGGTCGTGCCATGACCGTGGTAGCTTTTGAACGTTATTTTGTCGGCCTCCCGCGTATACGTGTGGGTGGTGTATGTTCCTTCCAGGGGTTCGGAATAATCGATGTGTGCATAATTTACCTCCGGGTTTGAAGTCGTTATCCGGCTTCGGTATACGGTATAATTGCACCAGTTGGCGGAAGCATTATTCCAGCGTGTAAATTCGAAGTCAATTTCATTGATGTAATCCGTTCCTCCATATTGGAACAGGCCAAAGATCACGTCTTTCTGTATTCCGCTGAGATCACTGTCGACTTTCCAGGTGTACGTACCGTACTGATACGCATTCTCGCTCCGTAATTCCGCACACAAGTAACGGCCATCCGGCTGCCGGGTGATTTTCAGGTGCAGCCTATCCTGGTTATCCACCCATACATTCTGGCTGTCCCAAATATTCTCGCCCGGCCCCCTCGGCTCATCCCGGTTGGTTGCGTGTTTGACGAGCCAGGTAATCCCTTTCCATTCAATCCGATATTGGCCGTCTTCGCCCAGAACAGGGGTTGTGACCTCGGCTGCCGGTTCTTCCGGTGTTGAGGGAACCTCTTCTCGTGATTTTGTAGCAGTGGAATCGCTCCGTTCACAGGCCAGGCAAGGGATTAGAAAAAGGAATACGGCCATAAAGCTACTGATGATCTTCATAAAATTTCTGCTTAATTTTGATTTACCAATAGCGCCAAATTTACTGCTGTAGCCTCCTTAAAAATTTCCTATATACCTTATTTTTGGCACAGGAGTTCTCTTTTTTCCCAATCCGGAATGGATTTACTGCGTAGTTGCGAATGGTGATTTCGGCCGCAGCCTAACATACGGAAGCAGAATGTGGTGTTACTGCGTTATTTTCCCATTGCTATAGTTAAGTCTACCAACGGCCACTTTCCCTTCGTCCAGTAGTTCGGCTGTTTCGGTAATTACCTGTGGATTGTGCTTGACTTTCCCTTTAAAAAGCTGCTTTCCTTGGAAAATTACCCTGACCGGTTTATTGAAATTAACAAGTCCGTCCGTTAAGTACAGGTAAAACGTGTCGTAATCGTTGTGTTCGATGGTTATGGTTTGTTTGTTGATCGAAGCAATTAACGTCTTTCCCGTTGCAGCGTTGTCCTGCGGTACACCCAGCCAATAAAACCGATCGTGTAGCCGGTCATCCTGTACCCAGATCACCTTATTCGGATTAGGTTTGCGATGGTAGCCTGCCATCCAATCAATTGCAATGGTGTCTTTCCGTTGCATCCAATGGCCATCTTCAGGGTAAATTTTAACCAAGTGTGGGTAGCCCTGTGAGTCGCTTTGTTGCAGACTGTCTAATTTCTTTCTCCATTCGGCTGCCAGTCCATTGCGGTTGTACGCGGCATCCTTTCCGCCCATAAAGATGGCAAACGGGAGGTTGCGCAAGTTTAGGATTGGCGCATCGCCAGGATGCCCGGCCATCATAGAAGCGGCGGCCCATCGATCGGCCATACGCGGTGCCAGTTGGAACACCCCATCGCCCCCTGCCGAGTAGCCCAGCAGATATACCTTGTTAGGGTTTACATCCTCCATCACGATCGCTGTTTTGATCAGTTCGTCAAATAGGGCATCGATGTGGTTTTCATGCCATAGCATCCAGGTGTTTGTCGGGGCGCGTGGTGCCACATACACCCCTTCCTTTGGCTTGTAAAGCGAAATTTGGTTGGTCCATTGCCGGTCGTTCACTTCGGCGGGCGCATTACCGCCACCGTGCAGAGAGATGTAGAGGCTGCGCCCATCGGCCGGTTTATCGCCGAATATCCGGTATTCAAAACGGAGAACTGCGCTGTCTGCCGGGTGAATGATTTGTTTGTGGACCCATTGTTGTTCGGCCATTGGCCGATAGGCTTCCAGCGCAGCCGCCAGCGCTTTTTGCACCAGCATACGGGTGGTTGCTTTAGTTGATTTCTGCTGAGCCATACTCACAACGCACGAGTAGCATATGAGCACGGCCAATATGCCCGTGCGAAAAAAAGGATTGGAGACTTTCATTGGGCTACCTCCCATTGATTGGTATAAAATCCAGCCTCAATAACGCTTTCAGGGCCATTTTTCAACATATCCAGTTTGAAGAATAGGTAATCCGGAAAGCCGCTGGCACCGGCGAAGTATTGGTTAGCTGTTGCCGCCTGCATCCCTTTGAGGCCAGTGCCTGTAATGACACCTATCGACCCAGTGGAGGTGCCGGGCTTTCTCCAGATAAAATACCCGCCAAGGTCGTCGCCCTCGTATTGTTTTCCGCCGACCCGAATCGTTCCGGGATTAACCGCGATGGGGCAATCGGCCAGTACCGTATTCCACACGCTATTGGTTTTGGCGTTGCCGATCAAGATGATGTTTCGATCAGCATAAGCCGTGGCATCAAAATCTCGATCAGCAATGATATCGAACGCACCATTTCCGCGGTAATACCAGGCCTCCGCATCGTACCTTGCCTTTTCGATTGCCCATTGGTTTTCCGGTTCTGAGCCGTGTGTGCCGTATACGTATACCATGCGACGGTTGAAGGCTTCCTTGAAGGTCCCATTGCGGTGAGGCCCTTTTTCTTCGGCCGAAGGCCGCTCAGCCACTTGCCAATAGCTGCCTCGTTTTTTGAGGTACACGAACGGAGTAGCCGCCGGTTTTTCCAGAGTTACCTCCGGCAGGCTATCCAGCTGGATGCGAATGGATTGCGTAGTAGGAAACGCGCTGATATCCAGCTGTAGGGTCTGGACGTTCTCAGTTTTGCCGGTGATCGTTCCTTGGTCGATATCGCGGGATAGGATAAGCCGGGAAAATTTCAAAGGTTCCTGCTGCTGATAGACGGTAGCCCAGTAGTAGGAAGCCGAGATGCCGGGATTAGCGGTTTTAAAATCAATGGTATGCACGGCAGTGTCTGCCTTGCGACGGTGCCATCGAAAATAGTCAAACAGCGGTTTCCAGTCTACGCTCTCATTGCTATACCAATGTGAGCCATTGGGGTATTCGTAATAGTTGAAATCCGGGTGAAATTCACCCAGGATCGCGCGCATCTGACGGGCGTACGTGACCGGTACGGTGCGATCGGCATCGCCGTGCAATATGTATACACCCAGCGGTTTATAATTCGACGCGTACGCAATCACGTCACTTTGGTTGCTGGAACGCAACAAGAGATTCTCCATCTCATTTCGCCCCTTTTCGGGTATCAGCCCATCGGCCGAACCGTAACCCTTGAGCGTCGGGTATCCGGCACAGGGGGCAATGGCTGCCCATTTATCGGGATAGGTAGCACCAAGGAACCACGTGCCGTGGCCACCCATGGAATGTCCGGTAAGGTAAATGCGTTGGGTATCGGGCTGGAGCGTTTGGCGTGCCAATGCGAGTACCTCCAGTGCGTCGATACGGCCCCAGTCTTCCCAGTTGAATCCCCGCGGTCTGCGATTGGTAGGGGCTATAAGCGTGCCCCAATCTTTGGCGGTGTAAGCTTGGGCTTGCCCGATCGCCTCCACACCGGCGCCGTGTACCGAAAAGAATAAAGCGTTACCCGGCTTCTCGCCTCCAGTAGCAGGATTGACAGCATAATATTGGAGGCTGCCGTCGATTTCGCTTACGAAGGTTATCCGGTAAGGTACGTCAGGGGTCACGCTACGCAGTAACAGCTCCTGTTGATCGATCATTTTTCCTTTTTGACTTAGCTTGATTTGGCTTGATATATCGCCGGTTGTGGTCACTCGCGTGGCATTGATCGGGATGGCGACTTTTCGTGTGCCGTACGGAGCGATGTCGGGTAGGGCGGTTTCTGCGACCTGTCCCTGAATAGTACTGCTGATGGTCAATCCGCGTAAGGTTTTTGACGAGGTATTGATAACGACAACTCCCGCCAACAAGCGGCTGTTGTCTTTCCCCTGCACAATGTCTGGAAGGGTAAGGTCGTCGGTATTCAGGCACACCGGTTTTTGAGGGAATTGGAGTGCTGCGGCTACAAACAAACCGCGGACGAAAAATTCGTTCACCCCCTTTTTCAACTGTACAGGTATGTGCATCCAACCCATCCGATACGGATCGCCGGTATGCAATTGACCGTTTACCAATACGGCGCTGTTTCCTCGAATGTTAAGTAGGGCAACTTGGGTTTTGGGCGATTGATAGGTGAGGTAGAGGTAGCTTGGCCCCCACCCGCGACGTGGCTGGGCCGGTTGCGTAGTGCTGCTTGGGCGGTCTATCCGTCCGGGGCCTGCGGGATTATTGGGGCTGTTGAGGTTTCCACCGGCATCTGGTTGGGGCCGAAAAAAGCCCGATGTGTCCGCTGTGATAGGTGCCCAAATCGGAGATTCCTCGCCATCCTGTTCAAAGAGCGCCTGCCCGGATTGAGGCGGGCGTGTGGTGCCTTGATAATAATGCCATAACAATACATCGGTATAAATGGCTTCACGGCCGTAGTTCGCGGGTACTTGAACATAAAGGCCATCTGTAAACAGATGAGTCGTTTGAGCGTGTAGCCCGGAAAACGTATAGCAAACAGCAACGACGAACCAAGCGATTCTAGCATAGAAGTAAGGTGTTGGCATAATCAGGTAAATTTGATGTTTAATGGCTTAATTTGATGGCTGCAGCGTAACGTAGATTGACATGGTTACGCTTGTTGTTGGGGATAACAATTTCCACTATCTTGTCCTTCATTCTAAAAGGTACCTTGCCCAGTCCGAGGATTTCGACCCGTTTTACGGGTTTGCCACCGGGTAGCGTCAGTTGGAGGGTAGAGGGAAGTCGCAATGAGTCACTATCGTCGTCGGAAAGCAGAAAGGCGTAGCTGTTACGGCCATCTTTATGTTGGGTATAAAAAACGCGGTCCTGCGCATCAGGGGTGACGGTTCGGGTACTGTAAATCCCTTCGCCATTGAGTGCCATCCATTCGCCCACGGCTTTCAGGCGATCGTATGCATCCGGAGCCCAATCGCCATCGGGTCCTGGGCCGATATTTAGGAGATAGTTGCCCCCCCGGGAAACGATTTTGATAAGTGTATGTATGACTTGCCGAGCAGGCTTATAGGAATCATTCGGTACATAACTCCAAGAGTTGCCCAAGGTGAGGCAGCTTTCCCAGGGGATGTCAAGTGGTTCAGATGGAACCTGCTGTTCGGGAGTCACGTAGTTTTCATATGCACCGGGCACGGTGCGATCCACTATCAAAAGGCCGGGCTGATGACTGCGGGCCATCTTTGCGACGCGGGCCATATCGATATCCTGTTCCACTTTGATCGTGCGTTGCCATTCCACCGTCGTGTCAATGGTGGCAAAAGGCCTAACCCAACCGCCATCCAGCCACAGGATATCCACCCTGCCATAATCGGTCATCAGTTCCTCGATCTGGTTGTAGGTAAAGTTTTTAAAGTTTTCCCACCGCTCGGGATATTTAGTCGGATCGTAATTTACGTTTCGATCTTTGGGTGGAAAGTAAGGCCACCAGTAGTCGTCGGAATGCCAGTCGGGTTTAGAGAAATAGGCTCCGATCTTGAAACCGTCGGTGCGAAACGCATCAAAAATACCCTTGGTTACGTTGGCTTTTGGATTGCTGGAGAAAGGCGTTTTCGGGTCGGTGATTTTGTAATCGCTCTGCTGGGTGTCAAACATGGCAAAACCATCGTGGTGTTTGGTGGTGAAAACGACGTATTTCATGCCGGCCTGTTTAGCCGCATCGGCCCATTTTTTGGGATCGAATTGCGTGGGATTGAATGTCGTCTGTAGGTTTTCGTAGGCTTTTACGTAGTCAAAATAATTTTGGGCGTGTGGGCCGCGCCGTACCGTCCACCCTTCATCTTCCGGGCAGAGGCTCCAGCTTTCCACGATACCCCATTGGCTGTAGGTACCCCAATGCATGAAAAGCCCGAATTTGAGGTCCTGCCACTCGGAGAGATTCTGTTGCACCAGGGGATCGGAAGGAGGGAGGTAGCCCGCAGAGACGTTGTGGTGTTGGGATCGGGCTGAATAGCCTATTAGAAATATCAATATGATCGTGGCGAATTGTTTTTTTTGATTATTCATGGCTTTATATAGTATTCCTCGCGTTTTGAATAGAGAATTCTTACCTGATTTGCTTTGACCGGTTTGTTAGCGCCAGAAGGTGCGGGTAATGAGTTGTCTGTTGGCGGAAAAATTGGTTTAGCTCGGCCATGTTATGGATATAAGCTCCCAATACAATGTCTTCGTCGCCATCATGGTCGAAATCCGCTATTTCCATGCATAGCCATTTGCCGGTGGCAGCAGCAGGAAAAGAATAGGGTTTGAAATCCAGCGATCCTTCATTGGAAAAATAAACGAACCCATTGCCGGGCTCGTTTTCACTCGTGTAAAATGCAATGGTGGCGATATCGAGATCGCCATCGTTATCGAAATCGCGTGCGATCGCTTTTGACGCACCATGTAAGGGAAAAAACCAAGTTTCATTAAAGTTGTCTTTTCCGCCATTCAGGTAAATGCGCACACCATGGAAACTTTTGTCGACCCGAGAGTAATCCCAGTTATCACCATTGGTCAACAGGATGTCCGCATGGCCATCGCCATTGAAATCCGCTAATTCGAGGTGCGATGAGCCGAACGCCGGATGGAAGTTTAAGATGCGTTTTTCCTCAAATTTTCCGCTGCCTTGGTTGTAAAAGATAGATATTCCCTCCAAAGCCTGTCCCGTCAGAGCTATTATGTCCGGTTTCCCATCCCTGTTAAAATCTTCGATCTGAGCATTAAGGGTGCCTGGCAGATGGCTTAATACGTGCTCTTGGTCCGGCTGAAAGTTGTCGTACCAGGATAGTTTACCCGTATTGTGGCCAAATTCACAAACGATCAAGTCTTCCCGGTCATCTCCGTTCAAGTCGGCCACGGAAAAATCAACCGGTCGGAATAAGTTGGGAATATTAATCAGTCGCGATTGAGGAGTGAAGCCCGTTGTGTCGAAAGTTAGGAGGCGACCCCACGCCAGATCGGACGGATGGATCGTTCCGATGGTCAGCAACCGTGGCGGTTGCTGTTTCGGAAAGTCAATATCAACCGCAGGGCTTTCTAATTGCCAAGCTGATTGAAAAGTAAATCGGTGATCTAACACATACAGAAAGTTGGAAGCATCGCCCATGAACAGTTGATCGGTGTTGCGGTCAAATTTCAGTAAGGTAGTCTGTGGAATCAGCTTTTCTTCGACATACAGCGGTTTAATGCCGAATAAATCGAGGGTACGGCTTATGGGTGGGTGAGTGGGTTGTGGGGTAGGTTTGACAGGTGCCTCTTGTTCATAGAAATCAACTATTTTCTTCCATGCTTCTGAAGTAATCAGGGGATTATCCGGATAGACATTCTTCGATCGTAGAACGGCTTGTTCGGCTGTTTCCATACCGCTGTACGGGTCTTCTCCCGGCTGTCTGATCCCCAATCTCCATCCCATGTTGGGTAGTACATTGTTTACCCAGGTTTCTTTGTCCAGTAATGAGGGCGCTGGGTATCGATGGCACATCCCACAATACTGTCGGGCTAGTCCTTCGCCGGATCGTTCGGTGGGAGCGGACTGCATTCCACCCGTTAGTACGAGCGTGATGCACAGTATTAAGATAACCATTATACAAATCCATATCCTCATAGCAATCCCATATCCCTATAAAAATCGGCATGCCGCCCGATATCGGGCGACACGCTGATAAGGTACATCATTTTATTGAATTAGTTTACATCCCAGAATAACTTGGTGTTTACATTATCCTGATCTGCTACGGCACTGTAATTTTCTCCGTTGTACGTAGGTTCTGACGAAGGAAGGTTCCATTTGACCGGAACGGTTTTCTGATTGTCAGATGGATCTAACCGGAATTCGAAAGTTGGATAGTCCAGTCGACGGACCTCAGCCCAATTTTGATAAGGTTGCATCATGTTGAAGTGTAACCATTTCTGCATAGCAATCAATTGGATGTTGTTTGTTCCCCAGCCTATATGCTCGATGTAGTCGTTTATTGCCATTTGGGAGGGGGCATCGGCTGCAGGAGTAATGTTGTCGTTGCTGACGCTTCTTATCTCCTGAAATAGCGCAATGGATTCGGTGATGCCGTCCTCAAAATAAGCCTGTGCGGCGCTGCTATTTCCTGCGGTTTGGTAGTATTCACTAAGCAGGAAGTTTACTTCGGATGCAGTAATGAGTATACCTGGAAAATAGTCGTTCCTGGAAAACGTGGATCGATTATAAATGGCCAGTGTACCACCGCCGCTGCTGGCTGGTCCGGTAATGAGATTGGACTGAACGGAGCTGGTCAACATCGGATCCAGTCCGATAAATTCGTCGCCTGCTTCGGCTCCGGGCTCGAAGATAAAAGGCAAACGAGGATCAGCATTTTCATTCATGTGATCAATCATTTTTTTGCCGGCGATATTGCCATTCCAGCTCTCTAGGGCATCTTGGAAACCATTTGCATTGATGCCCGTCGATGGATCAAAGACATCTAATTGCGCGTTGTCCGCGTTCGTCAGAATCAGGGGATACGTGGATGGATTTTCAATGATTTCAGCCAATTCTGATTGTGCCCTGGACGAAAAAGAGCTTGCGGCAGAAACGCGCGTAAGCATCCGTACACGAAGTGAGTTACAGTATTTCTTCCATAAATCCAAATCTCCGTTATTAATCAGGTCCTGGTTGGCAAAGCCCGAGGTGCTGGGAATGGTTAAACCGTTTAATTCGGTACTGATGGATTTCAGGTCATCCAACATGGTTGTATAGATCTCTTCAGCGGAATCATAGGCGGGGTAGGACACTGTGTAATCCCCTCCGTTTGAACTAAGTTTGCCGGCCTGTGACCAGGGAATGCTGCCATGTATATCGACAATTTGCTGTGTCTGGTCGTAAAAGAATATTTTAGCCGCCAATAGGAAAATCCGGGTTTCGGATTGGACGATTTCGTCAGAACTGTGGTAGACCGTCTCCAGTTCGCGGAACTGGGCCAACCCCTCGTAATACCTTGACCAACGATCGTCAATTGCAGCGGCGCCGGGGATCAGTTGGTTGGCTTCATTAGCCCAACCATCAATTTGGATATACCGTGCAATGGTAGGTATGATGGTTACAAAATAGTTGCGGTAGTCAGGTACTGTAAGTTGGCGGTAGGCATAAAGCATGCCTGCAAACTGTTTTTCTACCGTTGTTTCGGTTACCTTGGATGGATTTCTATAAAAATCTCCAAAAGATTCCTTCTTACAGGAGGGGATTATCGATAATGCCGAGGCTGCGCACAGCCCCATTACAATATACTTTTTCATCTGATTAATTTGTTCTTTATCGGTGATGAAGCTTGCATAAATTATTCATTGTCTTTTGTGTATGGTAATTTATGCAGGTTTCGTTTTCTGACAATAATTAGAAACTAGCACGTAACATTAAACCATATGTTCTCGTTGCAGGGCTGGTCCCTGCGTTGCTGACTTGGTTAACCCAGTTCGAGCCGGCAGTCATTTGCTCGGGATCCAAATCTTTTACTGAACGATAAACAAAGAAGAGGTTGCGACCGAATGCAGACAACTGAAGGCTTTTTGCACGCAGTTTAGCGGCAATGTGATCGGGTAGCCGGTACCCTAACGATAGTTCCCGCATTTTGATGTAATTGTTTTTCTGTACATAAAGCTCATAACGGGAGTCTGAGTATTGCGGGCCACCCCAATTGTACGTGGCAGCATAATAAAGCACCTGCGTGATCACATTCTCATTCGGGCTGCCATTGGCCAATACGCCATCCAAGAGAATGCCGTCGTGAAATATTTTTTCACCATTGGGGCCCGACGTTCCTGAATAAGCTACTCCCTTGCCGTTTTCATCGAGGTAATAACTCATGCCGCCGTGTTCGGCATCCATATAATTCAAGCTTTCTTCGGTCAATCCGCGGCTGGTCATCCAAGCAATACCTGTAGGCATAACGTGTCCGCCCCAACGAAAATCGATTAAGGCATCAAGCGTGAAGTTTTTATAGCTGAATGTGTTGATAAACCCTCCTATAGCTTTAGGCATGGCATTCCCGGCCTTAATCCAATTGTCTGCATCCAGCTGATAGAGGCCATTATCCTGTACGATTTTATTGCCATTGGCATCGGTGGCAATCGGATGAACCATGATATCTCCCATGGGTTTACCCACCTTAGACACCAATTGAGCCGCAGCACCATCATAATCACGGTGAAGCAGTTCACCGGCACCTCCCGGTAGCTCTTCGACAATGTTTTTGTTCATGGCAAAATTCAAGGCGGAAGTCCACCGGAAATTACCTTCAGCAAGTGGCGTACCCGTGAGGGCAAATTCCCACCCTTTGTTGCGCAATGTCCCTACGTTAGCCAAAATTGAAGAGGCTCCTGTACTGATTGGTAACGTGTAATTCAGAATTTGATCACGGATTTGTCCGTTATAGTAGGTGATATCCAGTCCCAGGCGCCCGTTTAGCATCCGGGTTTCCAAACCGAACTCGATTTCGTGTTTGGTTTCCGGCTTGATTTTTTCATTTCCGAAATCAGACGTCGGTAACAAGGTATACGTTATAGGCTGGCCAGAATCCGTTTGTATACCCAAGCTAGTTTGGGTGAGGCTCAATGCGCTACGGTAAATGTCTGGGTAGTTACCTACGATACCCCAGGATCCCCGTAGTTTTGCATAATCAAAGAAGGACGGGAAGTTGAATGCGTCTGAAAGAATCAAGCTGGAGTTAACAGATGGGTAGTAGAGAACATTGTTGTCCGGGTGCATGGTTGAAATCCGCTCCCGGCGCAAGGTGCCCTCCACAAACCAGAATTCCTTCAAATTAAAATTTACCGATCCGAACAGAGCGTCCCGCAGCATATTGTTCTTATAATTGTACCGATCATTCCATGTGGCAGTGTTGTTTGAAGCGTTCAGGTCGAACCAATCCCGCACACTCAAACCGCCGTTGGTTCCCCTGTGGATATACGTGTCCTGCGATTTTGTGGCAGTATAGCCTGCCATCACGCCCAATCTAATTGCTTCGGTGACTTGCTTATTGTATGTGGCAAGCAGGTCCGTGTAGTAAACGTTGGCGTTTTGTGATCCCAATCCGTAATACCCCGTGTTTTTGTCAATGGATAATGGTTTCTCGCTGGGTTGCTTATCCTCTGTTCGCAATGCAGTCATGTCTGCCGAAAAGCGAGCCCTTACTGAAAAGTCGTCGGTTACTTGCCATGTATTGGTGAACGATCCGATTAAACGATTGGAATATTCGTCGTAATTCTTTGCTTTCACCTGCCACATATAATCGAGCACGTCACCACGGTAACCGTTGTATGTAATGTTTTCTTCCGGTGTGAGACTCGGATCTGTACCGGTCACAAATCTGTACCCCAAACTGGTCTTGTATTTTTCGATATACCATTCCGGGTTGTCAAACGTAGAAATCATCCCCGTGAAGTTATTAATCAATCGGTCCGTTAAGAAGGGCCTGTTGTGGGTATGTTGGTTGATGTAGTTAATAACTACATCCGTCGTTAACCTGTCCACAAATTTAAACGACGTGTTCAGGTTAGCAATGTTCTTTTTGTTGTAGGAATCCAATGACGTCATCTGGTTGTCTTGACGGGTCAGGGAAAACCGTGTATTGGAACGATCGCCGGTGTGTCCTAAAGCCAAGTTAAAGACTGTGTTATTTGGATTGTTAAAAAATTTGTCATAAGCATTCTGTGCCGAATAGGGGCGAATTTTGCCGTCCCAAGAACGGATGGGCTGTCCGTCGAATTTCGGACCGAAGTTAAGACTGGTGTTTGCAGTCCCCCTCACACCGTCATCATAGTAGAAGAACATGTCTTCCGATTGCCCGACGTCGGCGTATGAAGGGTCATATCCAGGTCCTCTGACGTCTTGGAACCTAGGGAGGTAGGCGATTTGGTCATTAGTATAGGTCGCATTGAAATCAATCGAGAAGCCTTGACCGCCTTTTCCAGATTTTGTTGTCACCAAAACCACACCGTTCATAGCTTCGGAGCCGTAAAGAGCCGCAGCCGAAGCGCCTTTTAACACGCTGATTGATTCGATGTCTTCCGGGTTAAGATCTTCTAATCCATTTCCGCGCGCACGTTGGTCACCCCAGTAGTCGGAGTTGTTAAATGTCGATTGACGCATGGGAATACCATCGATAATTACCAATGGTTGGGAATTGCCGGTGATGGAGTTAGTTCCCCGGATGTTGATATTGATGCCTGAAGTAGCGCCTCCCGGAGCTGCCGAAATGCGGACCCCTGGTGCTTTACCGTATAATGCCCCGGCAAAATTCGGACTGCCAGTTTTTGTGAGTTCTTCGGCCTTCACAGTACTCATTGCATAACCTAGTTCTTTCGGTGCACGCTGGATTCCCAGTGCAGTGACCACCACCTCATCTAATTGTCCAGCATCTTCACTGAGTGTAATGTTAATCGTGTTTGACGAACCTACGACGACGGTTTGTGTGACGTAACCAATCATAGAAAATTGGATGGTTTCGCCGGACGTCGCTTGAAATGAATAATGTCCGTTTTCATCGGTCTGCGTGGCGCGCGAGGTCCCGTGAACAGTTATGGTTACACCCGGGAGTGGACCCTGAGCGTCCGATACCGTGCCGGTAATGGTTTGCTGCGCAAAGGAAAGAGACGCCATACTGGTACAGGTCACGATCAACACGCATAATTTCATGTACAGAATTTTCATGTTTTTGTGTTGTTTGATTGGTTAAAAAATTAGTGAATTAATGGTTGTTTTTTTACTATAGCAGCAAAATACTCGTAAATTAGGTAATGAAGGGAACGTGGCTTTCTGATCGGTGGGGGAGCCAAAAATTTTCAATCACTAAACTCGCAGCCCCCAAAAGTTCTGCTTGATAACCCAGCTCTGAAATTGCGATATCCGTTTGTTCGGTAAGTTTCGGAATGCAAAACTCGTTGATAGCGCGTTGCACGGGTGCCAATAGTAATTTGCCTGCTGCGGCACCCCTGCCGCTGAGCACTACACGTTCGGGATTCATGATGTGGATCAGGGTAGCAATGCCTTTTCCGACCATGAACGCCGCGTCAGAAAGGCATTCCACAGCAAGTTGGTCGCCCATTTGAGCAGCTTCAATAAGCAGGTCGCCCTCCGCTTTTTGCTTTTCGGTAAAAAGTTTTTGCAGGTTGGAAGTCGTCCCATCCGCCATTGCCTGCTTGGCGTTTTCTACAGCTACTAAAAGTGATGCATCTACCTCAAGGCAGCCGCGTTTGCCACAGGAGCAAAGTTTGTTGGTATGTGATAGTGGGATGTGACTGAATTCTCCGGCGTACCCATTGTGGCCTCGAAAGAGGGTGCCATTGACAATCATTCCCAATCCAATGCCCCATCCCATGTTCACTACCATGACGTCTTTCAATCCGCGGGCGGCGCCAAAATGCAATTCAGAAATGGCAATTACACTGGAATCGTTTTCGATGTAGACAGGCAATTCCAACGACTCCGTCAGTTTGTCACGGAGTCCCAATTCTTTCGTATCGGTAGGAAGGAACGAGGCATTGATACCCTTTTCTACATCGATAAATCCGGGCATCCCGATGCCAATGCCAAGCACATGTTCGTGTCTGATGCCGGCTTGATCAATATAGGAACGAATGAATTGGCAAAGCTGGTCCAGTGCCTCGCCATTGTCCTTTAGGGGCAATACAATCGAGGCCTCAGGACTTGCGATTTCATTAGCAAGGTTATATGCAACGATCCGACTAACGAATTGATCCATCGCTACCGCTAGAATGTATTGCTTCTTCTTACTATTGAGCTTGTATTTGATCGGCCTGCGCCCCCCGGTGGATGGTGCTAACCCGTGCTGCACTGCATATCCCTCTTTCACGAGGTTGTTGATAATACTCGTGATGTTAGGTACGCTTTTGTTAGTATATGCGCTCAATTCAGCTAGCGATAAGGGACCGTTATAATAAAGTAGCTTAAACACAGATGATTTAAGTTGATCCTGTCGTTCGTATTTCACAATCTGTTCTGCAAGTGGTTAATAATTCATTGTTTAGGCAAACTTAATAAACAATTATCAATATATGAAAGTACTTTTTAAAAATAATCATTAAGATTTTTTAAATGATTGATTAATAACATATTAATATATTGTCTAATGTGATTGGAATCGTGAGGTATAATTTGGTATCTTTGTAAGTATAATTTATCCGAACCTCGTTGAGTAATGGCTGACAATCCAGACAAAAATCTCCCACACATTTTCAAACCCCGTTAAAAGTCCGTTAAAAGTCCGTTCAACTCCGTACGTGGGCCGTTGTACCTTCGACGTCCCTTCCTGTTACCTCCCATGTTCTTATAGGGAATCGCCGCCCCTTAAGAAACGGTATACAAGGAGTATAATTCGGATATATGTACATTGTAAAATATTTATGCTATTTTTACTCCAATGAATGGGAAGGTCCTTACAAACGTCAACACACTAGATCCAGTCCTCTTTTATGTCAAAGGATAGCGTTAGTCGGTTTTCACATAAGGCTGCGCTTTATGATCAGTTCCGGCCACACTACCCACCTGAGTTAGTAGCTTTTCTTAAAGCGTGTATCGCGCCTGATTCGGGGAAGACGGTGGCGGATATCGCCGCGGGAACAGGTATATTTACAGAACAGATTGCACAGTGGGGAAATCCCGTGTTTGTTGTGGAACCCAACCGTGCTATGAGCCGGCTCGCACGGCGGAGGCTCATCGGATTTAAAAACTGTGTTTTTGTAAATGGAACCGCAGAGTCTACGGGATTGCCCGATCAATCTGTGGATATGATTGTCTCAGCACAGGCATTTCATTGGTTTGATCTGACCAAAACGAAGGCGGAATTCAAACGTATTGGACGGGATAACCTATCGGTGGCGGTTGTGTGGAATTTACGAAATACCGACAGTCCTTTTGAACAAGCCTACGAATCGCTGATCCGTAGATACGGGGTTGACTACCTGGGTGTCAGCCAGCGAAGAATGGATACGGAAGAGGTGTTGTTATTTTTCGCTCCGGACTCACCGGAATATCGGGTTTTTGAACATGCGGATGATCTGACGTTCGAGCAACTGCGCGGGCGGATGCTTTCTTATTCATTTATGCCCGGGGAAACGTCGCCTGTTTACGAAGAACTGCTGGAAGAAATAACGAAGATGTTCGACCTATATCAGGAGGACGGCAAAGTGCGGCTTTCTTACAAAACAAGGTTATTTATTGGTGGTATCCATTGACAGAGAGATGAACAAACGGTACTACTCGCTTGATGTATTTCGTGGCGCAACAGTCGCATTGATGATTTTGGTAAACAATCCGGGTAGTTGGTCGCACTTGTTTTCGCCGCTGGCGCATGCCCGGTGGCACGGCTGCACGCCTACCGATCTGGTATTTCCGTTTTTCTTATTCGCGGTGGGAAACGCGATGGCTTTTGTCATGCCCCGCTTGCGCGAATCCGGCGATGCCGCTTTCTGGAAAAAAATAGGGAAACGGACCGTGCTGATTTTTGGAATCGGGCTGTTTCTCAACTGGTGGCCTTTTGTACAGTGGCACGGGGATTCCTTGGTATTCAAACATTGGGTAAATCTCGAAAATCCCGACCGCGGCATTCGGATTCTCGGTGTACTGCAACGGATCGCACTGGCCTATTGCTTTGCATCTATTTTGGTTTATTACCTTCGGGAAAAGTGGATAATTGCGGTTTCCATCCTGATTTTGCTAGTATATTGGATGCTATGTGTCGTATTTGGTGGCGACGATCCGTATAGCTTAGCGGGGTGGTTCGGTACAGCTATTGACAAACGGATACTCGGGGTTGCGCATATGTATAGGGGAGAGGGCGTGCCCTTTGATCCGGAAGGGCTCATGAGTACCCTTCCTGCGATCGTCCAAGTGGTAATTGGATACCTGATGGGCAGTTACATCCGGACACATGGACAGGTAGGGTGGTTGTGGCCAAAATTGCCGGTTTTGGATGTGCCGATTTATAAAATGCTGGCCGGGTTGTTCGCAATCGCGGTGCTGTTGTATATCGGCGGGTTGTTTTGGGGGCTGGCATTTCCGATCAATAAGAAAATATGGACCAGTTCCTACGTACTGTATACGTCGGGGTTGGCGTTGTTTGTTTTGGGCGTAGCGATCTGGTTTATTGAGGTATTGAATATACGTAACTCAGTGACACGTTTTTTTGACGTATTTGGGAAGAACCCGCTGTTTATTTTTGTGTTAAGTGGCATATTGCCACGGCTTCTGGGCTTATTCCGTATCGAAGCCGGTGTGGGAGAGGCAGGCGATCCGTTGTATACCACACCATTGAGATGGTTTTATACTGAAGTGTGCGCAAAAGCACCTGGACCTCCCGAAATCGGGTCTTTTTGTTATGCCTTGGTGTTTCTGGGAATCTGCTGGAGCATCGGTTATGTGCTGGATCGTAAGGGGATTTATATCAAGGTGTAACTGCGAACGCAGTGCTGTCTAGTTCCGAAGCGGGATACAGCACGGAAGCAGGCGCTCCCTCTAGAGAAAATAGCTATCACTTTGGAAGTTATTGGAAATTAACATATCTTTGCGCCCGTTAATTAGTTTAAACGCTTTAATATTATTCAAGTAATGTATTTAAGTAAAGAGTACAAAGCGGATATCTTCGCTGAATTTGCCGGAGCGGCAACCAATACCGGTTCCGCGGAAGGCCAGGTGGCTTTGTTCACCAGACGGATTGCTCACCTGACGGAGCATTTGAAAACAAACCGGAAAGACTTTGCTACGCAACGTTCTTTGCAAAAGCTGGTCGGCAAACGCCGCTCCTTGTTGAAATACCTTTACAACAAGGATATCGAGCGTTACCGCGCGATCATCAAGGCCCTGGGCTTGCGTGATATCATAAAATAGCTTTCACGTAAAATTTTCAATGAAGCCATCCGCCAGTAGACGGATGGCTTTTTATTTTTATTGCTTTTCGCTCGTGGATAATTAGTTTAAAGGCCTCATGGAACCTGCGTTCCCATCACCTTTTGGGTAAGGTGCTGACATGGTGGGTTTCATATTGATAAACGCCGGGTTGCGGTTTTCATAAGACTTGCATATGCTGTGACGTTTATCTAAGTTTGTGCCAAAATAAAAGTCTTATACAATGATGTGCTTTAAGAAGACGAAACAGCACATCGAATGAAACAACAAATGAGTTACAACGAGATCAAAACAACAATCGATATGGGCGCGGGTCGCCAGATCGAGATTTCCACCGGAAAATTGGCCAAACAGGCGGACGGTTCGGTGGTAGTGAAGCAGGGAAAGACGATGTTGCTTGCTACGGTGGTTTCTGCGCAGGAAGCCAAACCCGGAACGGATTTTTTGCCGCTTTCGGTTGATTACCAAGAGAAATATGCAGCTACCGGACGTATTCCGGGTGGATTTTTGCGTCGGGAAGCACGTCTATCCGATTATGAAATCCTGATTTCACGCTTGGTAGACCGCGCCTTGCGTCCGCTGTTCCCTGACGACTATCATGCAGATACACAAGTGATGATTAGCTTGATATCGGCAGATAAGGAAATCATGCCCGACGCGCTGGCGGGTTTGGCTGCATCCGCAGCCATTGCTGTATCGGATATTCCTTTTAACGGGCCGATTTCGGAAGTGCGGGTGGCAAAAGTCAATGGGCAACTGGTTATCAATCCCCTATTAAGTGAGTTGGAGCAAGCAACGCTCGAATTCATTGTAGCGGGTTCTGCCAACGACATCGTGATGGTCGAAGGCGAGGCTAAAGAAATATCAGAGGCTGAAATGGTAGAAGCCATTGAGTTTGCACACCAAGCCATTAAAAAGCAGGTGCAGGCTCAAGTAGAGCTTGCACAGTTGGTAGGCAAGACAGCAAAACGTGAATACAGCCACGAGCCGAGCAATCCCGAGTTGCGCGACCAGATTTTTGCGGCGACCTATGACCAGGTTTATGCAGTGGCTAAATCAGCTTCAGCAAAACATGATCGCAGTGAACAGTTCAAACAAATCGGGGAAGCATTCGTCGAGACGACATTTGGCGAGACCGAGATCGACGACGATACCGCATTCCTGATAAAAAAATATTACCACGATGTGCAGTATGAAGCGGTGCGGAATCTGATTTTGAATGAAGGTATCCGGTTGGATGGACGGGACGTACGTACCGTGCGCCCGATCTGGAGTGAAGTGGATTATCTGCCCGCAGCTCACGGATCCGCTGTATTTACGCGCGGTGAAACACAGTCGCTAACCTCCGTAACGTTAGGGGCGAAGGATGACGAACAGATGATCGACGGGGCATTTATTCACGGATACAACAAATTTATCCTGCATTACAACTTCCCTGCGTTTTCTACCGGCGAAGTGCGCCCGAACCGGGGTCCGGGTCGACGCGAAGTGGGACATGGAAATTTGGCCATGCGTTCGTTGAAACAAGTATTGCCATCCGGTGAAGAAAACCCCTACACCATTCGGGTTGTTTCGGATATCCTTGAGTCCAACGGGTCATCGTCAATGGCTACGGTATGTGCCGGCACATTGGCTTTGATGGATGCTGGGGTGAAGATCAAGGCACCTGTTTCAGGTATTGCAATGGGCCTGATTACTGATGAAAAGACCAACAAGTATGCGATATTGAGCGATATTCTGGGAGACGAAGATCATCTTGGGGATATGGATTTTAAGGTGACGGGTACCGAAAAGGGTATCGTGGGTTGCCAGATGGACCTGAAGATAAACGGGCTGAAATGGGAAGTACTTACCCAAGCGTTGGAACAGGCGAAGGAAGCTCGTTTGCATATTCTTAACGAGATGAAGAATACGCTCGCAGAGCCAAGAGCTGATTACAAACCCCATGCGCCACGTATTGTGAGTTTTACAATCGATAAGGAGTTTATTGGTGCAGTTATCGGGCCGGGTGGGAAAATTATCCAGGAGATGCAACGTGAGACCGGAGCGACGATCGCCATTGAAGAAGTAGATAACAAAGGCGTCGTGCAGGTGTTTGCGGAGAACAAGGCTTCGATCGACGATGCGGTACGGCGGATCAAGGCCATTGCCGCTAAGCCGGAAGTGGGCGAGGTTTACGAGGGTAAAGTAAAATCGATCATGCCGTTTGGTGCATTCATCGAAATTATCCCCGGCAAGGACGGATTGCTTCATATTTCTGAAATTGATTGGAAACGGTTTGAAACCATGGATGGTATCTTCAACGTTGGCGATGTTGTGAGGGTGAAATTATTGGATATCGACAAGCAAGGTAAGCTGAAACTTTCACGCAAGGCGTTGCTACCGAAGCCAGAAAAGAAAGAAGCTTAAGTAACGAAGGCTTAAAATCAAAATAAAAAGCCGGGCTCTCCTTTGATGGTGCCCGGCTTTTTTGGTTATTTTTCTCCCGGCCAGGATTCTGGCTTCCGGCCATAGCGTTTACTTGGTTTTGGGCCCATTTTAAACACAAGTTCCCCACCGTTGAGTAGGTCTTCATGCCGGATGTAGGTATTTTCGTACGGAGCTCCGTTTAAGGTCACGGACTGGATGTAGAAGTTTTTTGCATCGTTATTGATCGTGCTGATCCGGAAGGACCTGCCGTTCGGTAAGGCGAACACCACTTCGTCGGCCATAGGGCTGCCGAATACATATTCACCGCTCGCTGGATTGACCGGGTAGAGCCCGGCGATGCTCCATACGGCCCAGGCGCTCATTTGTCCGGCATCTTCATTGCCGGCATAACCATCCGGTCGATCGTGGTACATGGAATCTACGATCTGACGGACGAGCTCCTGCGTTTTCCAGGGTTCGCCGACGTAGTTGTATAAGTAAGCGATGTGGTGGCTGGGCTCGTTACCGTGCGCATATTGGCCGATAAATCCGCTGGCATCCGGTGAAATGTTTTCACCATGCATTTCCGAAGGTGCGGCAAACAGTTCGTCGAGTTTGCTGCTAAGGTGTTCGTTGCCGCCGTACAGTTGAGCAAGCCCTTGTACATCGTGCGGTACGAAAAACGAATGCTGCCAGGCGTTTCCCTCGATGTATTGGCTTTTGTCAAAATCATGCTCGGACCAAAAGGGGTCGAAAGGTTCGACAAAGTTCCCATCGCTCGTTTTAGCGCGCATGAAACCGGTCTGGCTGTCAAACAGATGAGTATACGATTTGGCCCGGTTCATAAATGTTGCATAGTCGGCCGTTTTGCCGAGTTTTTTGGCTACCTGCGCGATGCACCAATCGTCGAACGCATATTCCAGTGTAACGGTCACACTTCCGCCGGCTTTATCCTGAGGCAGATACCCGTAGTTAATGTAGTCAGGCACACCCCGTATGTCCTGATAGGCACTATTCAGCATGGCTTTGTAGGCCCGCTCGGCGTCCAAGCCGGGCCAGTCCTTCAAAATGGCATCGGCCAATACGGGGATGGCGTGATAGCCGGTCATGGTATTGGTTTCCCAGGTGCTTAAGTCCCAGACCGGAAGCAGTCCGTTTTCATCGTGGAAAGCTAACAAGCTATTAAGCATATCGGTATAACGCTGGGGTTGGGTAATCGTGAAAAGTGGGTTAAGTGCACGGAAGGTATCCCAAAGCGAGAACAACGTATACCGATGGGTTCCTTCAGGCATTGTCTGCAGATTTCCATGGGCATTTTGATAGGCCCCGTCGGCATCCGAATAAAGGGTCGGGGCGATGGCCGTGTGATACAAAGCCGTATAAAAAATGCGCTTTAATCGATCATCGGACGTGTGGATTTTGATCTTTTGCAATTCTTTTTCCCATTGGTCTTCGGCTGCTTTTTTGACGCTGTTGAAACTCCACGATGGGATTTCACGCAATGCTCCGAGAGCCTTGTCATAGCCGGTCATGGATAGGGCGACCTTCATTTCAATGGTTTGGTGGGTATTCCCGTCAAAGAAAAGTTGGATAGAGGCGCCCTTCCCTGGGTCATAAGTTTCCACCATGTCGCTCATATCCGAAGCCGATTGGCCGTCGTTAAGGATGCTTCGTACAATCGGTGCGGAGGTACGAGCGGCAAAATAGACACGTTGGACATTCGCCCATCCGGTGGAATACCGATACCCAATCAGGGTGCTATCGTTCAATATGCTGATGTGTGTTTCTGTGGGAGTATCCCAATTGACATGGAAACCCAGGTCAAATCGGATGATCGGTGTGCTGCCACGCGGATACGTATACCGATGATATCCACACCGTTCGGAGGCGGTCAGTTCGGCATTGACGCCGTTACTCAATAAAACTTGGTAGTAGCCTGGAGAGGCTCGTTCGTTATCGTGGCTGAAATGCAGCGCGACGCGCTGTGTCGTGTCGTCAAGCGGCTCGGTCAATGGCAATACCGAAATATCCAGCCAATCGCCGATGCCGGTACCGCTTAAGTGCATATGACTGAACCCTGCGATGAGGCTGTCGCTATAATGGTATCCACTGCACCAATCCCAGCCGCCACGGCCGTTATCAGGGCTCAATTGTACCATACCGAATGGAACCGTGGCCCCCGGAAATGTGTGGCCATGGCCTCCTGTGCCGACAAATGGATCCACCTGGGAAATTAACGAGTCCTGAGCTTGGGTAGACAGACTAAATCCTATCCATACCGCAAAAGCGCTTAAACGTATTAGCATAATCAATTCAATTGAGTATTCGCGTAATTTGCAGTAAAGCTAATTTATTATTTCAGCTTAACCAAAAAATCCATACGTTTGTGCCTGATGCTAAACATAAAGCGGTTTTTGCTAAAGTTGGACGCAGGTTTTGCTAAAGAGTCAAAAAACTGGTGATCGATTACTGCACGCTGAAACAAAAAATATGAAAAAGAAAATACTAATCAGTGACATCGCCAGGGACCTCGGTGTATCGGTCACAACGGTGTCATTCATCCTCAACGGGAAGGCTAAGGAGAAACGTATTAGCGACGGGTTAACCAAACGCGTACTGGATTACGTCAAAAAGGTCGGCTACAAACCCAATGAACTGGCTAAGAGTTTACGTACTGGGAAAACCAAGATTATCGGGTTGGTTATTGAAGACATTTCCAATCCGTTTTTCGCCAATATCGCCCGGCTAATTGAGGCAAAGGCGTACGCCAAAGGATATCGGATTTTGTATTGCAGTACCGATAATCAACCCGGGAAAACCGTTGAGCTCATCGAACTTTTTCGGGATCGTCACGTGGATGGGTATATCATCACGCCCTCGGAGGGGGTAAGGGATACCGTTGAGTCGTTACTTGCCAGTCATTTACCCCTGGTGTTATTTGATCGTTATATCCCGGGGTTAAATGCGAATTACGTAATTTCTGACAACGTAAAAGGGGCGTATGATGCAACTGCACATCTCGCCCAGCGGGGGCACAAGCGGATTGCGCTCGTTACGCTTTATTCGTCTCAGACCCAGATGCGGGATCGCATGAACGGTTACATGCGGGCAATAGATACCTATCAATTGCAACCCTACGTCAAGAAAGTGAATATGGGCGACGATGAGCAGGCGGTAATTCAGGATTTCCAGGCGTTTTTAGAGGACCAACAGCCGGATGCGATTTTTTTTGCAACCAATTACTTGGCGATTGGGGGACTAAAAGCGCTTAAACAACGTAATCTACCCATGCCTGCGGTAGTTTCTTACGATGATCATACGCTTTTTAAATTGTTTACGCCAACAATTACCGCGGTATCACAGCCCATTGAGGCCATTGCCGACGAGTTGATCAATACGTTGCTGAATCAGCTGGAAGGGAAAGGCAAAGAAACGAAACAGGTGGTATTGCCTTCAAAATTGATTATTCGGGAGTCTTCGTCGGAACAAATTTCAGCGACAGGGAATTGACACAGTGACGCGTATTTTTGGGGGTAAATCGTTCGCCGAGGAATACGTGCCCAAGGTGTCCACCGCAATTCGCACAGACAATTTCTATGCGTCGGCCATCAAGGTCAGGCACACGCGTGATAGCCCCTTCAATTTGATCGTCAAAGCTCGGCCACCCACAATGGGATTCAAACTTGTCCTCCGAACGGAAGAGCGGATTTTCGCACCGTTTGCATACATAAATCCCTTGGGATTTATTGGTAAGTAGCGCTCCAGTAAAAGGTCTTTCGGTGCCTTTATGGATGATAACATACGCTTCTTCCGGTGTCAGTTCATTGTATTTTACGGTATCCATCATCATAGTCTCTTTCCAGATTGCCAGCAACCCGTCTATGCCAGATATACACTAAAAATGGAAAAAAGTTTTCAAGAATGTTTTTCGTGAGCGGGGGACTTTCATTGAATCTGTTTCTATGTATAAAAATTAAAAATTTAAAAACAAAATTTCGAAAAGCGATTTGGGAAAACATACGGGATGGGCATTTGTCATAAAATACGTCATACGTTCTGGAATCGCGGCTTTTCTTCAATTTAGAACGATTATAAATTATTAAATTCGGTCATCCAATTGTCACCGATACGGCAATAAGTTATACTTTTGTGGCATTGTTAAAAGGGTGTAGTTCCGTTGATTCATAAAACCCATTTTTTTACGTTTATCATAATTTGTATAAAGTGCTCGATATGAGAAATATCTCATTAGTTTTTGGAAGAGTTGTCAGGCCGATATCCGTTGCGTTGGTGTTGTTGCTTGCGGTTTCTTCGTTGCAAGCTCAGGATGCGAAAGAAGGGGAAACAATTTTCAAAGCGAATTGTTCCTCTTGCCACAAAGTGTTCGGTAAATTCTTGGGACCTGAACTGGCGGGAGTAAACGAGCGGCGCGACGAAGCTTGGTTGCTGAAATGGATTCACAATGCACCCGCGATGATCGCTTCGGGTGATCCCACAGCCCTGGAATTGGACGCCCAGTACCCATCAGCAGCGATGACGGCATTTCCGCAGCTTCAAGAGGGCCAGATCAAAAGCATTTTAGCTTATATAAAATCGGAGGAGGAAAAGAAAGCCGCGGGTGATGCAGGTGGAGGAACGACCGGTGGTGGCGGTAGCGGAGCAGCGGCTGGAAGTGGCGATGCCAACAATTTCATGATCATTGGCTTGGTAGCCGTGATGGCATTGGCGTTTCTTGTAATTCTCGTGCTAAACCGGGTAATCCGGACGTTGGAACGTGTCATAGCGAACAATAAGGACTTGATCCCTGAACCTGTAAGCGCTGACACAGCGGGCAAGGATTACCTCGGCAAATTAAAGAAACTTGCGAAGAACAAAAAGCTGGTATTTTTTACCGTGTTGATGGTGGCCATTTTCCTTGGATCAGCGGGTTGGAAAACCCTTTGGAATGTGGGGGTGCACGAAGGTTATCAGCCGGTACAGCCCATTAAATTCTCTCACCAATTGCATGCCGGCGTTAACCAGATCGAATGCCAGTATTGCCATGGTGGAGCGTATAAATCCAAAAACGCTTCTATACCATCTGCCAACGTGTGTATGAACTGCCATAAGGCGATTACAGCCAGCGATAAATACGATGGCGAGTTATCTCCGGAAATCGCGAAGATTTACCGTGCACTGGATTATAATCCGGAAACCATGGAGTACGGCCCGAATCAACGTCCGATCGAATGGGTACGGATCCACAATTTGCCTGATTTTGCGTACTTCAATCACTCGCAGCACGTCGTGGTAGCCGGTGTAGAATGCCAAACTTGCCACGGGCCTATTGAAACCATGGCCGAAGTATACCAATACTCACCGCTTACGATGAAGTGGTGTGTGGATTGCCACCAGAAAACAGAGGTTAACCACGAAGGTAACGCTTATTACGACCAGCTGATCGCGGCACACGAGAAGTTGAAGAAGGGTGAGAAAGTAACCGCAGCTATGCTGGGTGGACTTGAATGCGGCAAATGCCACTATTAATTAAATACGTTATACAGACATACGCAATACTTAGATATAGCTTAAATGGATAGCAATAAGAAATATTGGAAGGGTTTGGAAGAATTGCAGCAGACACCGGCTTTTGTAGAAAAAAGCAAAGGTGAATTTGCCGAACCGATTCCCGTAGAAGATGTTTTGAACGAAGCTGGCTTGAGTACCAGGACGCCCCGCAGGGATTTCCTGAAAGCGTTGGGGTTTGGTTTGGGGGCCGTGACTTTGGCAGCCTGCGAACGTACTCCTGTACACAAAGCGGTTCCTTACCTGATTAAACCGGAGGAAATAACACCGGGAATCCCCAACTTCTATGCGTCCAGTTTCAAAGGGCAGAGCGTATTGGTCAGGACGCGCGAAGGCCGCCCCATCCTGTTGGAGGCTAACCCCTCGGCCGTAGGATTGAACTGCGGTACGGATGCTTCCGCGCAAGCCTCGGTATTGGACCTTTACGACACCTCCAAACTGAAAGGGCCGAAATTTAACGGAGCCGATATTTCCTGGGACGAGTTGGACACGCATGTAGTTACCGCCCTGGATGCAGCGCAAGCCGCTGGAAAGCAAATCCGGATCATTTCGTCGACCATAAATAGTCCTTCAGCAATCGCGGCAATCGCACGCTTTACCCAAAAGTATCCGAACGCCCGTTTAATTGAGGTGGATACGGTGTCTTATAGCGGTATCATCAAAGCCAATCAGAATAGCTTTGGTAAAGCCGTTGTGCCCCACTACCGTTTTGACAATGCGGATGTCATTGTCAGCGTTGCTGCCGATTTCTTGGGTACTTGGTTAAGCGGTGAGGAACATACCCAGCAATACATTGGCAATCGCGACTACAAAAGCCTTCAAAAAGGTAAGATGTCGCGCCACATTCAATTTGAAGGTGGAATGAGCCTTACAGGCACCAATGCAGATGTGCGTGTGGCCATTAAACCGTCTGAGGAAGGGCCATTACTGATTGCCCTTTACAATGCGATCACGGGCAGCAATTTGCCGGGTGCGCTCAATGCAAATCAGAAAGCACAGACCGCTTTGAAGCTTGTTGTGCAGGAGCTGCAACAAGCACGTGGGCGTGCGGTGGTGGTTACAGGGGCTAACGACGTCGCAATGCAGACGTTGACAAATGCCATCAACGTGGCGTTGCAAAGCTACGGTAGTACCATTGACCTGGATAATCCATCTTATCAGTATAAAGGGGACGACGAAGCGTTCGCAGCATTCTTGGCCGAGGCAAACCGCGGCGATGTAGACGCGGCGTTATTTTTGGATAGCAACCCGTTATATAGCTACCCCAACGTGGCTGCTGTGAAAGAGGCGTTGGGTAAGATCAAATTCAAGCTGTCGTTTTCCGACCGGGAAGATGAAACGGCGTCGGAACTTGATGCCATCGCACCAAACCATAATTTTTTGGAGTCCTGGGGCGATGCAAATCCACGTGGAGGTTATTATACGATTGTACAACCGACCATAAATCCCGTGTATAACACCCGTCAAGCCGAGCACAGCTTACTGTTGTGGGCGGGCGAGAAGACCGACTACTACACGTTTGTAAAGAACAACTGGGAGCAACAGCTTCTCGTTGGCAGCAGCAAAACGTGGAAGGATGTGTTGCAAACCGGATTTGAATTTAAAGGCGATCAACCTGCAACGGCCTATAGTTTCGATTTTTCAACGCTCGGCGCAATAGCGAATGCAATTACTTCCCAAAGCAAAGCGCTGGCCAAGGATGTTGAAGTGCAGCTGTATCAAAGCGTAGCGCTTAAAGACGGTAAACAAGGTAACAACGCCTACCTGCATGAATTGCCCGATCCGGTTTCCAAGGTGACATGGGATAATTACGCTGCGTTAAATCCAAAGTTTGCCGAATCGCTCGGCCTGGGTGAGAATAGCTTGGTCGAAGTGGCGGACGATAACGGCTATAAAATTACCCTTCCCGTACTCATGCAGCCGGGCCAGGCGATGGGAACTGTTTCTATCGCGTTGGGCTATGGCCGTACAAAAGTGGGCAAAGCCGGAAACGGCGTCGGGAAAAATGCGTATCCATTCGCAAAATTGGTAAACGGTACCCTGCAATTTAATACAACTGCCAAGCTTACCAAAGCGGGAGGTACCTATGAATTGGCACAGACACAAACCCACCACACCATAGAGGGCCGGAACGTTATCCGCGAAACTACGTTTGCGAAGTACAAGGAGAACCCAGGTCACAATGCGGGCAGATGGACAGATTCGCACAAAACCTACGACCTTTGGAATAAATACGAGCAGCCCGGTCACAAGTGGGTAATGGCCATCGACCTGAATGCTTGTACGGGTTGTGGTTCCTGTATCGTGGCTTGTAACATTGAGAATAACATACCTGTCGTGGGTCGTGACGAAGTGCGCCGCCGCCGCGAGATGCATTGGTTGCGGATAGACCGCTATTATGCCATCGAGCAGAACGGTAACTCGTATACCAAGGAAGACGAGATCAGGGATCTTGACGATATGGAAAGCGTGTCGGTCGTACACCAGCCCATGATGTGCCAGCATTGCGAACATGCGCCTTGTGAAACGGTTTGTCCGGTACTGGCTACGGTACACTCGTCAGAGGGATTGAACCACATGGCATACAATCGTTGCTTCGGTACCCGTTACTGTGCCAATAACTGTCCGTACAAAGTGCGCCGGTTCAACTGGTTTAACTATTGGAACGATTCACGGTTCGACAATTACCTGAATAACGAGTTTACCCAATTGGTACTGAATCCGGATGTGGTTTCCCGCTCACGCGGAGTGATGGAAAAATGCTCCATGTGTATTCAGCGTATTCAAGCGGGCAAGTTGAAAGCCAAGATCGAGAAACGTCCGCTGAAGGATGGGGATATTACCCTAGCTTGCAGCTCGGCATGTTCGGCTAACGCAATCATCTTTGGCGATGCCAATGATCCGAATTCGGAGGTGTCCAAAGCATTGAAGAATGAACGGGTGTATTATGTATTGGAAGAAATCAATGTGCAGCCTGGTATTGGTTACATGACGAAGGTGAGAAATACGTTTGAGGCTTAATCAATTCTTGAAAAAATAGACTATGTCATCGCATAACGAATCAATATTAAGAGAACCCCTGGTAACCGGTAAGGACATCACCTATGCAAAGGTAACCGATGATATCCTGCTTCCGGTAGAAAATAAACCCAACAGGGCATGGTGGATCGGATTTACCTTGGCAGCACTGGGCGCATTGCTCTGGGTGTTTAGTGTGGGTTACACATTTTGGACAGGTATTGGCGCCTGGGGGCTCAATAAAACGGTAGGTTGGGCGTGGGATATCACGGACTTTGTGTGGTGGGTAGGTATCGGTCACGCCGGTACGCTGATCTCTGCCGTGTTATTGTTGTTCCGGCAAAACTGGCGGAATTCCATTAACCGTTCGGCAGAGGCCATGACGATTTTTGCCGTAATCTGTGCGGCTACGTATGTAGTTGCTCACATGGGCCGCCCCTGGCTGGCGTATTGGATTTTCCCGTTGCCCAACCAGTTCGGTTCCCTTTGGGTAAACTTCAATTCACCGTTGGTATGGGATGCTTTTGCAATTTCGACTTATTTTACCGTTTCATTGGTTTTTTGGTACTGCGGCCTGTTGCCGGATATTGCTTCGGTACGTGACCGGGCAGCCGGATTGAAGCGGCGTATTTATTCCATTTTATCTTTTGGATGGAATGGTTCGGTAAAGACTTGGCAGCGATTTGAGATTGTTTCCTTGATTCTCGCGGGTATTTCTACACCACTGGTACTTTCGGTGCACACCATCGTATCCATGGACTTTGCAACGTCCGTAATTCCGGGATGGCATACGACCATCTTCCCGCCTTACTTTGTTGCAGGAGCTATTTTCTCCGGATTTGCCATGGTGCAGACCTTGTTGCTGGTGATGCGTAAAGTAATGAATTTTGAGAATTACATTACGATGTTCCACATCGAATCCATGAATAAAATCATCATGGTTACCGGTTCCATTGTGGGGATCGCTTACCTGACGGAATTGTTTATTGCTTGGTATTCGGGGTCTGAGTACGAAATGTACGCGTTCGCCAACCGGATTGCGGGTCCTTACTGGTGGGCTTACTGGACGATGATGACCTGTAACGTGATTTCGCCTCAGCTGTTTTGGTTTAAGAAAATCCGTACAAGTATTCCGATTTCATGGGTACTGTCCATAGTGGTTAATATCGGGATGTGGTTTGAACGTTTCGTGATTATCGTAACCTCGCTCCATCGCGATTACATTCCATCCAGCTGGGCAATGTTCTATCCGACTTGGACAGACGTCGGCGTGTTTGTCGGATCTATCGGCTTGTTCTTCACGTTATTCCTGCTGTTCCTGCGGTTCTTGCCCGGTATTGCGATCGCCGAAGTGAAATTGTTGTTGAAGAGCGCCAGTTTACAGCAGAAAGCCAAACTGATCAAGGAAGGGCATCTCGATAAAGAGCAGGTGGAATTCTTTAGAAATTCACTGACCAAATACGATTCGGTGACGGAAAAGGAAATCAAGGAATTAGAAGTTAAGTAGCAATGAGTAATTTCAAGTATATCATCGGAAGTTTTGCAGATCCGGACGAACTGATGGACGGGATCGACCGGCTACAGGCCAATAACGTCAGCATTTATGATTGTTTTACGCCGATGCCCATTCACGGTATCGAAGCAAAGTTGGGCGTAAAGCCTTCCCGCCTTCCCATTGCCGCATTTTGTTTTGGGTTGCTAGGAGGATCATTGGGATTTAGCCTTTTGTATTATACGATGTTTTACGATTGGCCGATGAATATTGGTGGAAAGCCTGCATTGCCATTGCCGGATTTCGTGCCGGTGACATTTGAATGTACCATTCTAATCACGGCATTGGGTATGGTGGCTACGTTTTTCTATCGCAATCACCTGTTTCCGGGGCGTGCGCCCCGGGTAATGGACTTGCGTGCAACTGACGACCGGTTTATCCTGGCTGTCGACGCGAACGACAACACCGACCACGCGAAGATCGAGTCGTTGTTGAAAGAAGCAGGCGCTGTAGAAGTGAAGTACAATGAACGAAAATATGTTAGCTATGAATAGGATCAAACTTCTTGGCGCTGTGGGCACAGCGGTTGCAATTGCGGCCGTAGCTGCTTCGTGCGGTGATCAGACCACGCGCAGCACGGGCTGGGAGTTTTCACGAAATATGTATGACCCCATCGGTTACAATCCGGATCAGCCGAACGCAAATTTTAAAGACGGAAAGACGGCTCAGATACCGCCTGCCGGCACAGTTCCGGTAGGTTTTGAACGCTTTCCCTATTCCGCAAGCAACGACGATTACGAACGGGCCGGGGTTGAGCTGGTTAATCCACTTGCGCGTACGGAAGAAACCCTTGCACAAGGTAAGGCATTGTATCAGGTATATTGTGCAGTTTGCCATGGGCCTGAAGGACACGGCGATGGTCCCATTACCAAAGATCGGACGTTGGAGGCAGAATCACGGCAGCTGGAGAATTATCCTCCTCCGCCTTCGTATGCGCGATCCGATTCGATTAACTCATCACGGGGTGGACGAATGGCTGATCTGACCGACGGAAAGATTTACCATACGATCACCTATGGATTGAACATGATGGGGTCCCACGCATCACAGCTGTCACCCGAGGAACGTTGGAAAGTGGTTATGTATGTTAGGGAATTACAAAAGAATTAATATTATATCAGCTATATTAAATGGGAAATCATAGTCATCATCACGATTATAACTTCAGCGAGCAATTTACGTTCACGGGGAAAGCGAAGGTATTGAGCCTGGTTGCTTTAGCCGTAGGTGTTGTGGCAATCGCCATAGGCTTGCTTTCCAGCGACCACATTGTGGTGGAGCGGACCTACGCAAATCTATTGCTGATGGGGTATTATTTCACTTGTGTGTGTGCAGCGGGCGGTTTCTTTTTGGCCATACAATATGTAACCCAGTCAGGTTGGTCGTCAGGTATGATCCGGATTCCACAGGCGATGGCGAGTGTACTGCCGATCGCATCGTTGATTCTATTGGTGATCACCGCAACGGGATTGTTTTCACATAACTTGTACCACCATTGGTATGCAGAAGGGCTTACCGACCCGAATAGCCCGAATTATGATGCATTGGTGGCCGGTAAATCCGCTTTCTTGAACGCGCCCGGGTTTTTGATCCGCCAGGTTGTATTTATGGGAGCATACAGTATTTGCTCTTGGCTGCTGGCTAAGTATTCTTATCAGGAGGATCTCGACGGCGGACTTAATTCCTACAAAAAGAGCTTTAAATTGTCTGCGCTGTTTTTGGTGATCTTCGGATTTACTACGCCCATTTGGTCGTTTGATACCATCATGTCGTTGGAAGCTCATTGGTTCTCTACCATGTTTGGCTGGTACAATTTCGCAGCGATGTGGGTGAGTGGACTTTGTGTGATCACCCTGATTATTATTCTGTTAAAAAGATCAGGCTATATGTCTTGGGTGAATGAAAATCACCTGCATGACTTAGGAAAATTAATTTTCGGGTTTTCGATTTTTTGGACGTACGTATGGTTTGCCCAGTTTATGTTGATTTGGTATGCCAATATTCCAGAGGAAACCGTTTATTTCTATAAGCGTTGGGAGCCCGAATATAAACCTTGGTTTTGGATAAATGTGGTGATTAATTTCGTGGCGCCTGTCTTGATCTTGGTTAACAGGGATTTTGTTCGGAATAGCAAAGTATTGGCCTTTGTGTGCGTATTGTTGTTGCTGGGCCATTGGCTGGATTATTACATTATGGTCATGCCCGGAACCGTTGAAACGCACCGCGGATTTGGATGGATTGAAGTGGGAACGGCGCTTGGTTTTGTAGGGTTGTTTGCATTCTTGGTGCTCAATAAATTAAGTAAGCATGCTTTGGCCCCCAACAAACATCCTTTCCTCGAAGAGAGTTTGCATCACCAAATTTAAGGTGATAGGTTGATGGGTAATATTAAAACACGGATAATCGTTATAAATAGAGATGGGCTTTATAAAAAGTAGTAAGTTTAAAACAGTTTTGATACTAGCATTCGTTGTGGGAATCACGCTGGTTGGCCACGCCTTTGCTCAGGAACTCGATACGGCAACGGCGGTGACCGCGGTAACGGCGGATACCGCTGCGGCGGACACAGCCGGTACCAGTGAGGTTGCACCGGTTTCGCCCGACACGGTGACGGCATCTGTGCCCGCTGCGAAAGCGGACAAACCCGCGGCTGAATCAACGGCTGAAGCAGATGCTGGGGTAACTATTGATCCGCAGGTCTACAAGAATTTCTTTTATGGAGTATTGTTGATCTTTTTGATATGCGTGCTGGTGGGTGTGATTGGCAAGATTCTGCAGGTGTATGAGCTGACCAGGCGGATGAATGGTAAGGACACTACGTATTATTTATCCAACTTCAATGCTGTACTGTTTTTGGTCGCGTTGATATTGGGGTTATATGGTGTGTACTGGTCTTACGTACACCATGGAGGTCAGTCGTTTCGCGAGGCCGTCACGGAGCATGGTAAGGAGATTGACACCATGTTCATCATTACGACGATCATCTGTACGATTGTATTGGTGGTTATGCACATTGCCCTCTTTTCTTTTGCCTACTTATACCGCGCTCGTCCCACACGGAAAGCATACTTTTACCCGCACAACAACACAATTGAGAAAATCTGGACGATTACACCTGCCATTGTTTTGACAATTTTGGTATTGTTTGGGTTTTTTACCTGGCGGGGAATCACCAACGTACCGGAAGAGGATCAGAAGAATGCACTGCATATTGAGGTGGTAGGGGAGCAATTTACGTGGACGGTTCGGTACCCGGGACGTGATGGCCAGCTCGGCGAGCGCAATTACCGACTCACAACGCCCTTGAATGGCTTGGGGATGGATTTTAATGATAAGAAGAACTGGGATGACCAATTGGGATCCGAAATCGTGCTGCCGGTAAATAAGCCGGTACGTGTACAGATTGGTTCAAAAGATATTTTGCATAGCTTTTATATGCCGGATTTCCGTGTACAGATGAATGCGGTGCCGGGTATGAAAACGTATTTTCAGTTTACACCGACCGTCACAACGGAAGAGATGCGCGATCGGTTGGGTGACTATAACTACGATTATGTGATGCTTTGCGCGAAGATTTGCGGTGGGGGGCATTACAATATGCAGAAAAAAGTTCGGATCGTGACGGAAGAAGAATATCAAGCGTGGCTTAACGAACAGCCCTATTTCTTTACAGAAGATCTGAGGAAGGAATTTAAAGTGTCGCAAGCGGCGGACGAAAAGTCTACTGCCGATAAGTTGCTGGCAAACGTGGCGAACGTACAAGAATAGGGATTGAGGAATAACGTATTTAATACACAGATATGTCAAGTATAGCAAGCGTAGGTACGCATAATGTGGATCACCATGGTGACCATGGGCATCACCATGAATCATTTTGGACTAAATATGTGTTTAGTCAGGATCACAAAATGATTGCTAAGCAGTTTTTGATTACCGGTATTGTCATGGCGGTTTTCGCCATGATCTTATCAATTTTGTTTCGGATCCAGCTTGCGTGGCCCGACAAAGAATTCCCCATTTTGGAGGTCTTTCTGGGAAAATGGGCCGAGGGTGGTCGTATCAATCCGGAGTTTTTCCTGGCATTGGTTACCATACATGGTACCATTATGGTCTTTTTCGTGCTAACTGCCGGACTTAGCGGTACATTTGCCAATCTATTGATCCCTTATCAATTAGGGGCGAGGGATATGGCGTCACCCTTTATGAACATGCTGTCGTACTGGTTTTTCTTCGCGGCTTGTGTTATTATGATTTCCTCTTTCTTTATTGAAAGCGGTCCGGCAAGTGCGGGTTGGACCATTTATCCACCCCTGTCGGCGGTACCGAAGGCTATCAGCGGCTCTGGGTTGGGTATGACGCTGTGGTTGATCAGTATGGTGTTGTTCATTGCCTCTCAGGTACTCGGGGGTACGAACTATGTCAGTACGGTATTGAACATGCGGACCAAAGGTATGGATTTGTGGAAAATGCCATTGACCATATGGGCATTGTTTCTGACGGCTATCGTTGGTCTTTTGTCATTCCCCGTTTTGGTGTCGGCCGTGGTACTCCTCATTTTTGACCGGAGTTTCGGCACCAGCTTTTATTTGTCAGACTTGGTCGTACAGGGGCAGATTTTACCCAACGAGGGAGGAAGCCCCATTTTGTTCCAGCACTTGTTCTGGTTTTTGGGACACCCCGAGGTATACATCGTTTTGATGCCGGCACTCGGCCTTACGTCAGAGGTAATCTCTACCAATTCACGTAAGCCCATCTTTGGTTATCACGCCATGGTGTATTCACTGATCGGTATTACTGTACTTTCGTTTATCGTTTGGGGGCACCACATGTTTGTAACGGGCATGAATCCCTTTTTGGGCGGGGTGTTTATGATTACCACCTTGATTATCGCAGTTCCCTCTGCTGTGAAGTCGTTTAACTATTTGGCGACGCTATGGCGCGGAAATATCCGGTTTACACCCGCCATGCTTTTTGCCATCGGCATGGTTTCCTTTTTCATCTCCGGTGGATTAACAGGCCTTTATTTAGGTAACTCGGCGTTGGATATCAATCTGCATGACACCTATTTTGTCGTAGCCCACTTCCACTTGGTAATGGGATCGGCGTCCATATTCGGAATGCTTTGCGGGGTGTACCATTGGTATCCCAAAATGTTTGGCCGGATGATGAACGAGAAATTGGGGTACCTGCATTTTTGGCTCACCTTTGTCGGGGCATACTTTGTGTTCTTCCCCATGCACTTTATGGGTATCGACGGGGTTCCCCGCCGCTATTACGCTTTCACCGAATTTCCATTTATGGAAAAGTGGATATCGGTGAATGTGTTCGTTACTTGGTCAGCTATCATTGCCGGCTTAGGACAGATTGCCTTCATTTGGAATTTCTTCGCTTCGATGCGTACCGGTAAAGTGGCTACCCAAAACCCTTGGGGCTCGAATACTTTGGAGTGGACTACACCGGTGAAACACATCCATGGAAACTGGCCGGGTGAGATTCCGACCGTTTATCGTTGGCCGTATGACTATAGCAAGCCTGGACATCACGAGGATTTTATTCCGCAGACAGTTCCATTTTCGGAGACAATGAGTTCGAACCTTCCGCACGATTTTGAGGGGAACGTGGAAGCCGAACGTATACAGCGGGAGTGGGAGTTGGCGAATAGTGCCAGCGTCGAGCCCGAAAGAGAGAAGGAGTAATAACGGATGTTTCCGCCTGCTGAGAAGAGGTTTTTATGGGTCAACAAGATCACGATCGTTTCGTTGTTTGTGTTGATACTGGCAGGTGGAGTCGTTCGCAGCACCGGATCAGGTATGGGATGTCCGGATTGGCCCAAGTGCTTTGATCGGTTGGTGCCGCCTACAGATGCTTCCCAGTTACCTCCGGGTTATGAAGAAAAGTACATTGCTGGAAGAAAAGCGAAGAATGAACGGTTTGCGGCCACGCTGGAACGATTTGGACAGACGGAACTGGCGGATCGCATACGACATGACGAAAGCATTCTTCAGCATGAAGAGTTTAATGCAGCGAAAACATTGACGGAATACGTCAATCGGCTAGTAGGGGCCGTTACAGGCGTGTTGATTTTAGGCTGCGCCATTTTTTCGGTAACGTTCTTTAAAACAAAACGATCCATTTTTATATGGAGTGTCGTTAATGTGGTGGCTGTTGGGTATCAGGCGTGGCTAGGATCGATCGTGGTGTCTACCAATTTAATGCCTTGGATCATTACGGTGCACATGTTGTTAGCGCTGGTTATTGTTGGAATCAGTATTTATACGTATTTCAAAGCGCGTTCGTTGCGCGACAAGGACCTGCTAATCAACCACACCTCAAGCGGAATAAAGTGGTTGGCGGCTATTTCACTGCTCCTGATCGTTGTTCAGGTGGGTGTCGGTACCGGGGTTCGGGAGGAAATTGATTTGATTTCGGATCCAACCCGCGGATTGGATAGGAGCCAGTGGTTGGAACAGCTGAGTGGGGTGTTTGACATGCATCGTACGTTGGCGTTGATATCGGCAGTCGTGATTGTGCTGCTTTTCTTCGTCGTCCGTTCACGATTTGCTCCCAGTACACATCAAAGTCGGTTTACCAACCTGTTGTTGCTGCTGCTCCTATTGCAGATGATAAGCGCAGGTGTGCTGGGATATTTTGATGTCCCTCCGTTTGCGCAGACGGTACACTTGGTGTTAGCAAGTTTGTTGTTTGGCACGCAATATTATTTGATGCTTTTGTTAGGGAAGGTGACGTGGAAATAAATTTGATAAGGGAAGGTTAGTAAATGAAAATATCGAATCATAATATATCGTCTGGAAAAGTAGGGGGGAATGTCGCCGTGCACAAGTCAAGTAAGGGGCATGTGTGGGGTGAATTTACATCATTTATGGCGGATCTTAAGCAGCTGGTGAAAATCCGGCTCACAATGACCGTCGTACTTTCGGCTTCGATCGCTTTCCTGATCGGTAGTAAGCAGCAAGGGGATATCAATTGGCTTCATTGGCTCATTTTGACGGCGGGTGGATTTTTGGTTACCGGATCTGCAAACGGGTTTAACGAGATCATAGAGCGCGATCTGGATAAGTTGATGAAACGAACAGCGGATCGGCCGATTCCGGCAGGCCGCATGACCACCGGACAGGCGCTGGTACTGAGCTTGCTGATGGGGATTGCAGGTACTTATACATTGGTGACGCTCAATTTCGTTGCGGGGTTGTTATCTGTATTCTCTATATTATTGTATGCGTTTATTTACACACCGCTTAAACGGAAGTCGCCGATAGCGGTATTCGTGGGCGCGTTTCCGGGTGCTTTGCCGCCGATGATCGGTTATTACGCGGCATTCAGTCAAAATGACCTGGCTTTATATAGCCAACAGAACGCCTCGGCAATTATCGTCATTCCCCTGGTGCTGTTCTTGATTCAGTTTATCTGGCAATTTCCGCATTTTTGGGGCATCGCTTGGGTGCTGGACGAGGATTACAAACGGGCGGGATTTCGCTTGCTGCCCACCATGAAGCGTGATAAGGTGTCCGCATTCCTGGTGCTTTTGTCAACACTTTTGATGGTACCCGTAAGTTTGTTGCCTTATTATTTCGGCTTTGGGGGGATCGTGGTATCACTGGTTTCTGTTGCGGGCGGACTTTTGTTCAGCTGGTACGGATTGAAATTATTTTTACAGCGTGATTTGGCAGCAGCACGTAAAGTGATGTTTACCTCGTTTTTTTACCTGCCGTTGATCCAGTTAATATTACTATTTGATTTTAATGCGTTATGATCGCCATGGCACAATATACGCAAAATAAAGAGGATCTGACTCAGCAGAAAGCGAAGAAGTTCAACCTTTGGCTGGGCATGATCGGCATGTTCATGATGTTTGCAGCCCTATCAAGTGGGTTTATCGTATACACGGCGGGCGGTGTGGATCGTGGCATAAAGACGCTACTACCCGACGCCTTTATTTACAGCACAATTTTAATCGTGCTGAGCAGTGTGACGATGCAACTGGCTTATGCTGCAGCAAAACAGACGTTATTTGGTCGGCAAAAAGCCCTGCTTGGTATTACCATCTTGTTGGGACTGGGATTTTTTGCGATGCAAGTTCACGCTTGGGGAATACTTAATGACCGGGGAATTGTCTTTGTGAACAGTAATGCTTCCCAGTCATTCATTTATGTATTTACTGGGATGCACCTGGCACACATTGTAGCAGGTATTTTGGTATTGGTCAGGGCGTTAGTAGGACGTATTCGCAATATTCCCCAGGTGAACAACATTTTCCGGATGGACTTAGCCACATTGTTTTGGCATTTTCTGGGCATTCTATGGATTTATATTTATGTTTTTTTACTTTTGAATCAATAACACTGAACAATGAGTACAACTGTAACGCAATTGGATAAGGTAAAAACCGGACGGTGGAACGGGGGTCGATCGCCTTTCAATGTGGAGTATGGAAAAATCATGATGTGGTTTTTTCTTACTTCAGATGCTTTTACGTTTTCCGCGTTCCTAATTTATTATGGTACGCAGCGTTTTGCCCACCTTACCTGGCCGGATCCCGATAAGGTATTCCAATCCATACCATTCGTGGCGGATCATGGATATCCGTTGGTCTTTGTGGGAATCATGACCTTTATCCTGATCATGAGTTCGGTGACCATGGTGCTTGCAGTCGAGGCAGGACACCGCAATGCTAAAAAGGAAGTGGTCAATTGGATGATCGCTACCATTATTGGCGGTCTGATGTTCGTCGGCTGCCAGGCTTTAGAGTGGACGCACTTGCACCATCAGGGATTCTGGTGGGGTAGCATTCCTTTCCAGGAAGGCGTATCCCCGGAGGTTACCCTTGCGCCGTATTTCTCCAGAGAAATTTCCGAGGTTTCTGCATTGCAGTTTGCGAATCTTTTCTTCACCATCACCGGGTTTCACGGATTCCACGTTTCGGTAGGGATCCTGCTCAACATTATTGTACTGGGAATGGTGCTGACCAACACATTTGAGCGCCGCGGTTCTTACCTGATGGTCGAAAAAGTGGGGCTTTACTGGCACTTTGTGGATCTTGTATGGGTATTTGTATTTACATTCTTTTATTTGGTTTAGTCGATTTAAAACATAATAGTTAGTTATGGCTTCTCAACATCACGATCATACTGTAGGGCACGAAGAAGGGCAACACCACGAAGGTATGTCAAAGGGTAAAATATGGCGGGTTTTCTTTTATCTGCTCGCTATTACCGCGCTGGAGTTTTTTATTGCGCTGGTTTTAGTACATGGTGGGGTTATCAGCAAAGGACTGGGCGTAAACATTGTTTATATCCTGCTGACGTTGCTTAAAGCGTATTACATCGTTGCCTATTTCATGCACCTTAAATTCGAGACATTTGGATTTATTATGTCGGTTACCGTCGTATTCCTTTTCGTCATTTATTTCATTGCATTGATGCTTACGGAAGGCACCTATATGAAAGGACATTTTAATCCATTCCCTTTCTGGCCTAACTCCTAATGGAAACCATCAGGCAAACCAACGGGTTAAAAAAGATTATTATCCTGGCTGTTATTTTAATACTGCCAGGATTTTTATATTATTTATTGGAAAGAAAAGGCGAAAACCGCTATAAAAGCCTGCCAATCTACGGAGAAAAGATTCTGACCGGTACCTATAGCAACCGTATGGGTAAGAAAGTACCTGATACGCTTTTTCATCAAATCAAGCCTTTTTCGCTGACCGATCAGCAAGGACGGCAAGTTGATGTGTTGGCAAATGACACATCGGTAGCGGTAGTTAATTTTTTCTATACCCGTTGCGAGACCTTCTGCAAACACATGAATGATGAAATGAATCGCGTGGCGGAGCGCTTCATAGACAATGGATTGGTCAACTTCTATACGATTACGGTAGATACCGCTTACGACTCGCCAGAGGTACTGGATAACTATGCGAAAGCGTACCGCCCTGAATCCAAGAAGTGGTCCTTTTTGACGGCAGGCAGTGATGATATATACGACGTCGCACGCAACGGTTTTTTGGTCGATGCCATACAAGATACAACAAGGACGGCGGGCTTTATCCATAGCTCTTCCCTGATACTGGTGGATTCCAAAAGGCACATCCGTGGCTACTATGACGTTAACCATAGAAATGAAGTGAACAGGTTGATTGATGAGCTGAAGCTGCTATTGGTGGAAGAAATCCGCGAGAAAAGCCCGTACAAGTAAGCAGCGAAAATAAAGAGACGAAAATTTGAAGGTTATAAACAGGAGGTTTGAAATGCAGGGGGATCCGGATTTGATTGAACGGAAATTTAACAAGTGGATTGTTGTTCTTTCGATTGCCATACCACTCGTTGTAGCGATTTTATTCGGAGTGAACCTGCGGGATCTCGGATACGATGTGAAGCCCCTTACCTTTCTGCCGCCTATCTATGCGACGATCAACGGCGTGACTGCCGTTTTGCTTATATGGGCAGTGCTTGCGATCCGCAAAGGAAACCGGAAGTTGCATGAAACCCTGGTGAAGATCTGCATAGGCTGCTCGGCTGCCTTTTTGATCATGTATGTCGCCTACCACATGACCGCCGAGTCTACTCCGTTCGGTGGAACGGGAACCGTCCGGTATGTTTATTTCTTTATTTTAATAACCCATATCCTGCTATCCATCGTGATTATTCCTTTTGTATTGGTCACGTTTGTACGGGGGCTTTCGGGGAATTTTGCCAAGCATCGGAAACTGGCCAAGATTACATTTCCCCTGTGGTTATATGTCGCCGTAACGGGGGTTATTGTTTATCTGATGATCTCTCCATACTACGGGAGTTGAGGAAACCCGTAGCACGCAGGTAACATGTTTTCTTTATTTTCACGCGGAGTCAAATCCGTCGTATACCTTTACCGTGTTCCCTTAAAATTTCTGTAATTTTGTTATATGGAACGTATTTGGATATATCAAGCAGATCGGGAACTGACCGAAGGCGAGAAAGAACATATATTGGATAAATTGAGCGGCTTTACTTCTCAGTGGAAGGCGCACGGCAAGGCGTTGGCGGCAAAAGCGGAAATCCGATACAACCGATTTGTGGTTATCATGGTGGACGATAGCGTAGCGCCCCCCACGGGATGTTCGATAGATAAATCGGTTCATCTGTTGAAGGAAATTGAAAGTGAACTGGGTATCACGCTTTTCGATCGGATGCAGGTCGCCTATCGTGATAACGAGGACATTAAAGCGGTGCCTCGCACCGAGTTCGAGCGTTTGGTGGCAACCGGTGAGGTCACAGACGAAACGGTAGTATTTAATAACCTTGTAGCCTCCTATTCGGAATTGGAAACCAAATGGGAAGTTCCATTGAGGGAAAGCTGGCACGCAAAGGTTTTTATGTAAAGGGAAGTCCTCCTCTTGTTCGGCCATTCGGTGGTTGGTGTAGCGCTTTCGCAAGCGAATACGTTATGCTGTAAACGCTGATTATGAATAAGGGTTACCTATTAATATTATGTGCCATTCTTTTCTTGGGTTGCAAAAAAGAAACCCGGACGTTCGATGAATGGCAGGCGCTAGCCGAGGCTAAACTCAACGAAATAGAGGCGTTGGTTGCAACAATTCCCTGCGCCCAGCAGAGCGAGGCAGTTATTGAAAGTGTAGCACAATATTGCGGTGAAAGATATTACCCTGTAACCCCTTCGATTAAAGCAAAATTCAATCGACTTCGGGAACAATATGAGCAGTTCGATAGCCGTCGTTGGGCGGCGCTGATCGATGAGGGCGGAGTAATTGATTGTCTCGACCCGACCCCTCAACCGATTAGGTTAGGCTGCCAAGATAATAAACTGTTGGTTTATACGACATATAACCTTCCGATTGAGGAAGCGCGTGAAATGGTGGAAGACCTGCATGCGGTAATACAACACTATAAGGATACGATTAGTTGTGCTGGCAACCAGCAGTGGGGGATTGAGGTCGTGCAAAACCTGGAGTCAGACGAGCTCGAAGCGGTGCCTGTGCGTTATGATAATGATGGTAGTATCCTCCAAAAGTGGTGGAGAACATTCGCCGATTATCAGGTATTGGTATACCGATTGTGGCAGGACGCTGGCAGCGAAACCTACCCGAGGCTGGCTAAGCAGCCTACGGGAGTCAGGTGTGTAGACGGAAAGCCCATAGTCGAATATAAAGAAGAATAGATAGGCTTCCTTCCGAAAACGTAGTTACGGAATTTCACTATACCCCATATACCTGACAATGGTATTGGCCTTACGATTGATGAAACCAGTAGGCTTTGCGGGCGACCAACGACGTGGATTAGGTAGCACTGCAACTAATAAAGCCGCTTGTCGCTTCGTCAAACTTCGCGCAGATTTGCCAAAATAATGCTGCGTCGCAGCCTCCGCACCATATAAGCCATCGCCGGTTTCAATGACATTGAGGTAGACCTCAAGAATTCGCTTTTTGCCCCAAAACAATTCAATCAGCAACGTGAAATAGGTTTCGAAACCTTTCCGGACCCACGAACGCCTGGGCCAGAGAAATACATTCTTGGCCGTTTGCTGACTGATGGTGCTGCCACCGCGTAACCTGCCCCCATCCTTGTTGCGTTGGTAGGCATCCGCAATCGCTTCCCGGTCGAGTCCCCAATGATCCATGAACCGAGCATCTTCGCCGGCAATGGCGGCACGCTTGAGGTTGTCTGAAAGGTCTTCATACCGTACCCACTTTTTTGTGATTTTCCATTCTTTACCCTCGCCTTTGCGCTCAAACCCTCGCTGCACCATCAACCAGGTGATAGGGGGATTGATGAAGCGCAGTAAAGCCACCCATGTGATGGTGATCGCAAAAAATGCAACAACAACGCGCAGCGCCCAACGCAGGTAAACATTCCTGACTGTGGGAACGAACCGGAATAATCGTTTAGTCTTTTTGTTGCGTTTTTGCTTGGCTGCCATAGTTTTCGTGACGCGAATATACAAATAGAAACTTGTCAAAGCGCCCCAATAATCCTATTTTTACCGCCACGCAAAAAATACCTACGTTGGCAAAGGCAGCAAAGAAAGAGACCCCATTGATGCAGCAATATAACAGCATCAAGGTGAAATACCCTGGAGCGTTATTGCTCTTCCGTGTGGGCGATTTTTACGAGACATTTGGAGAGGACGCGGTAAAGGCTGCGGGGATATTGGGAATTGTGCTTACCAAACGGGGTAATGGCAGCGAATCCGAAACCGCTTTGGCGGGTTTTCCGCACCATTCACTGGAAACGTATCTTCCCAAGCTGGTGCGCGCCGGACAGCGCGTAGCGATATGTGATCAGCTGGAAGATCCCAAGACAACAAAAACCATCGTAAAACGCGGGGTAACCGAACTGGTAACACCTGGGGTATCCTATAACGACAACATCGTTCCACAAAAGTCAAACAATTACCTGGCATCCGTCTTTTTTGATAAACAGCAGGTGGGTATCGCGTTTCTCGATATCTCTACAGGCGAGTTTTTGGTGTCCCAGGGCAGCCTGACCTACATTGACAAACTTTTGCAAGGATTCAAACCGACCGAGGTGATTATGGGCAAACGTCACTATAAGATGTTTGTGGAACACTACGGAACCCATTTTTATACGTATACACTCGACGAATGGCCGTATACGGGCGACTATGCCATTGAAACCCTGCTCAAGCATTTCGAGGTCAAATCGTTGAAAGGATTTGGCATTGACCGTCTTCCCCTGGGAAGTATCGCGGCCGGGGTGGCGTTGCATTACCTCAATGAAACCGAGCATCGCAACTTACAGCACATCTCCAACATTTCGCGCATCGAAGAAGACCGGTACATGTGGCTCGACAGGTTTACCATCCGCAATTTGGAATTGATCGGATCGGCCAATGAAAATGCCGTGACGTTAGCCGATGTACTGGACCAAACGGCCTCTCCAATGGGTGCCCGCCTGCTTAAACGCTGGCTGGTCATGCCTTTGAAAGATCAGTCCGCTATCAACGAGCGACTGGATGTGGTCGAATATTTTAATACGCATCGGGAATTGCGTGACGAACTGGTCCGCGAAATTAAGCAAATCGGAGATCTGGAACGCCTGATCAGCAAAGTCGGCCTACAAAAAGCGAATCCTAGAGAGATTGTTCAGCTAAAACGAGCGCTGCAGGCAATCGAGAAATTGAAAATACTTACCGGTCAAACCGATGCAGAATCGCTGCGAAGGATCGCTGAGAAATTGGATTTATGTATCCCAATCCGCGAACAAATCGATACGTTCTTAACTCCCGATCCGCCCGTATCGATCATCAAGGGCAATGTAATAGCTGCGGGGGTAAATGAAGAACTGGACAAACTTCGGAAAGTGGCCTATGGCGGCAAAGATTACCTGCTTGAAATTCAAAAGCGCGAATCGGAGGCCACGGGTATCCCGTCGCTCAAAATTGCATTCAATAATGTGTTCGGTTATTACTTGGAGGTAACAAACGCGCATAAGGACAAAGTTCCTACCGAATGGATACGTAAGCAGACGCTGGTCAATGCTGAGCGATACATTACCGAAGAACTTAAGGAGTACGAAGAACAGATACTCGGTGCTGAAGAAAAAATACAAGCATTAGAAACGCGGCTGTACGCGGAATTACTTGCGGCTGTCGCCGAGTATATCAAACCGGTACAACTCAACGCACAGTTGATTGCCCAACTGGATGTGTTGCTCAACTTCGCGTTTATTGCTGAAAAAAATCATTATGTACGGCCGGAAGTAACCACTGGAAAAACGATTGATATAAAAGGGGGGCGTCATCCGGTAATTGAACAAAACCTGCCCGTCGACGAGGATTATATTACCAATGATGTTTTCCTGGATAACGATAACCAACAGATTATAATTATTACCGGCCCCAATATGGCCGGTAAGTCTGCGTTATTGCGTCAAACCGGACTGATTGTCCTCATGGCGCAGATCGGATGCTTCGTTCCTGCTAAAGAGGCGTCTATCGGACTGGTTGATAAGATATTCACCCGCGTAGGGGCATCTGACAACTTATCTTCGGGCGAATCCACTTTTATGGTGGAAATGAATGAAACGGCCAGTATCATGAACAACCTCTCCGAAAGAAGCCTGATCTTGTTGGACGAAATTGGACGGGGTACCAGTACGTACGACGGCATATCGATCGCCTGGGCCATCGCCGAATTCCTCCATAACCACCCAACCGCCCGAGCTAAAACCTTGTTTGCTACGCATTATCACGAACTGAACGAGCTGGCAACCTCGTTCCCCAGAGTTAAGAATTTCAATGTGTCTGTTAAAGAAGTCAATAATAAGGTCATATTCTTGCGTAAACTGGTGCCGGGCGGAAGCGAGCATAGCTTTGGTATCCATGTGGCCAAATTGGCGGGTATGCCGCCTAAGTTACTCCAGCGGGCTAACGAAATCCTTAAGCGATTGGAACAGGAACGCACGGGCGGAGAGCGCATAAAAGACAGTATCAAGAAAATTCAGAAGCAGGCTTATCAATTGCAGATGTTTTCCATTGATGACCCGATTCTCGTGAAAATACGGGATATGCTCAATAACCTTGACGTGAATACCCTCACTCCGGTGGAAGCGCTGATGAAACTGGACGAAATCCAACGGTTGTTGAAGAATTGATTTTAAACCTTGGCATAACTTCTGCTGTCCTACTGATAGAAGTTGAATCGTATGTTTTACATAGTAGATGAATGCCATGAAAAAGTTATTGATTTGTATCGCCGCCCTTGTATTTGTGTTAGGTTCCTCGGTCGACGCCAATGCCCAAAAGCGGGGTAAGGGACATCGGGATAAGGAAAGGAAGGAATACGTAAAGTTTCATAAAAAACGTGAAAAGGCATATCATAACTATGCGAAGCACGATCATTCGTATCGCAAATATTATGAAGCACGTGATCGGGCGTATAAGCGATACGCCAAGGCAAAAGGACTCCGCTACCGTGATCACGATGATTGGTATTACGGGCGCCGGTTTCATAGACATACCGAATACGTTTATTTTCCGAGATATCGTACGTATTATGACCCGTATCGAAGAGGGTACGTCTACCTCAGGAACAGTGCCTGGGTATTTGCACCGACAATGCCTTCGTTTATGGTAGGGTTGGATATCGGAGCACTTAATGTGCAGTTTATGGCAAACCTGCCCTTATAGGGGGGCGGTTATTTCCCGTCGTACAACGCATAGTCTTAAACCCTTGCTGCGGCCAACATCGGCCGCAGCAAGGTCCGTGTTATGTCCTATATACATTTTCATGCGTCTGTATGCAGTTTACGAAAACTTGATGTAAATTTGCTGAAAAACCAAAGGCATGCCGACTACCCTTATTAAGGCCGCTACCATTGTTAACGAAGGGCGGATAACTGTTGCTGACGTTTTGATTTCCAACGGATGGATTGAAAAGATAGCTCCTCAGATTTCTGTACCTGCCGATACCGAGGTTAATGCGGAAGGCTTACACCTATTGCCCGGCTTGATCGATGATCAGGTGCATTTTCGTGAACCCGGATTAACCCATAAAGCGGATATCTGGCACGAAAGCCGCGCGGCAGTAGCAGGCGGTACCACTTCTTTTATGGAGATGCCCAACACCGTTCCGAATACACTTACGCAGCGGCTTTTGCAGGATAAATACGACATTGCCGCAAACCAATCGCTGGCCAATTATTCGTTCTATATGGGGGCAGCCAACGATAATCTAGAGGAGGTGCTGCGAACCAATCCCCACGATGTATGTGGCATTAAAGTGTTTATGGGATCTTCCACGGGTAATATGTTAGTGGATGACGAGCGGACCCTGGAAAGCCTATTTTCCAATTCACCGATGCTCATCGCTACCCACTGCGAAGACGAGGCAACGATCCGGCAGAATCTAACTCGGTACCAGGAGACGTACGGCGACGCGCTGACCGCGGATATGCACCCCTTGATCCGTTCGGCGGAGGCCTGTTACATCTCGTCTTCCCGGGCCGTCGCCCTGGCCAGGAAATATGGTTCCCGCCTTCATGTTCTTCATATTTCAACGGCGCGCGAAACGGCGTTATTCGAGCGTGACGTGCCGCTGCACGATAAACGCATTACCGCCGAAGCATGTATCCACCACCTGTGGTTCAGTGACAAAGACTACGCGGAAAAGGGCAATCTCATCAAGTGGAATCCTGCGGTAAAAACGAAGGAGGACCGTGACGGGGTGTTGCAGGCCGTGTTCGACGGGCGTATCGACGTCATCGCCACCGATCATGCGCCCCATACTTTAGCCGAAAAAACGCAACCGTACGTACAGGCACCGTCAGGCGGCCCGCTGGTACAACATGCGTTACAAGCCCTATTGGATATGCATCATGCAGGGAAACTTTCGCTTGAGCAATTGGTACAAAAGACCGCGCACAATACAGCCATTTGTTTTCAGCTCGACCGCAGAGGGTTTATCCGCGAAGGGTACTGGGCAGATCTGGTGCTGGTCGATCTGAACAAGCCGTACCGGGTAGAACGAGGTAATATTTTATCCAAGTGCGGGTGGTCGCCTTTCGAGGGACATACATTCGCCTCAACGGTTATGCATACCTTCGTGTCAGGACGTCGTGTGTATTCGGATGGCAGGATTGTCGAAGACGGCAATGCGCAACGACTGATATTTAATCGATAAAACATTGGGTAGTATGAACAAACGGACATTCATCAAGACTTTCGGCTTGGGAATGGCGGCATTGCCGTTGTCAACGACAACGACGTTGGATAACCGCGCTCAGGGGCACGTAACGATTTTCCCATCACTCATCCGGAGAGGGGATACGGTTGGCGTCATTACGCCATCATCGCCGTTGGTAGACGAAAAGGGTTATGAGCTTGCTGATGAAAATTTCTCCCGCTTGGGTCTCCGCATTAAGTGGGGAGCAAATGTTGGGAAAAGATACGGGCATTTGGCGGGAACGGATACGGAGCGGCTCTCGGACATCGAGCATATGTTTGCCGATCCGGATGTAAAGGCCATTGTATGCCTACGCGGTGGGTCGGGAGCTGCGAGATTGCTCGATCGACTGAACTACCCATTGATTGCACGAAACCCCAAGATCTTTCTTGGATATAGTGATATCACGGCCTTTCATCAAGCTATCTATACGCAAACCGGATTGATTACTTTCCATGGAGCGGTGGCAAACAGCCATTGGACGCCCATGGTCATCCGGCAATTCGAGGAATTGTTTTACGAAGGCAAGCTGCCCACGTATACGGCCGACCGTTCGCCTGTCAAGACGATAACCGGAGGGACGGCCGAAGGCAAACTCTTTGGGGGGAACCTCACGGTATTAACCGGTATTGCCGGATCCCGCTATTTTCCTGATTTCGAGGGTGGTATTCTTTTCCTGGAAGAGATTGGTGAAGAACCTTATCGCATTGATCGGATGTTCAGTCAATTGGCGTTGACAGGCGCTCTAAAAAAAATCAAAGGATTTGTTTTTGGCAAGTGTTCAGACTGTAAACCCAAAAGTCCGGCGAACTCGTTAACCGTGGAACAGATATTGCATGATTACATCAGGCCACTGGGGATACCAGCTTTCCAGGGAGCACTGATCGGGCACATCGATGAACAATTTATGCTCCCCGTGGGGGCAAGGGTGCGTATCAATGCGACAGAAGGCAGTATCCGTGTAGTCGAACCCATTTTCAAGAGGACATGAAGCCGTTCGCTTATATAATTGCGGTCATCTTGGCCGCTACGGCCTGCCAGGGCAGTGGGCAGGGCCGCATAAGCTATGTGCCCGATACGACGGCCCTGAACGGCGCCTTCGAAATATATCGTGAACCTACCATTGCCCATCGGCGCTTCAAACACGCGGATATCGAGCCCCTCGTTCTCAAACGCAAGGGAACAGGAATCTTTGACGTAACTCAGTTGGGAGTCTCGGTACTGAAAAAGCCCATCTATCAATTAACGTACGGAAGGGGGCCCAAGAAAGTGATGCTATGGTCCCAAATGCATGGCAATGAGCCGACGGCAACCATGGCGTTGATGGATCTTTTCAACTTCCTGGAAGGTGAGGGCGATGGTATGGATAGCATACGCGGCCTGCTGAAAACGGAGACAAGCCTATATTTTATCCCGATGCTCAATCCTGATGGCGCAGACGTATATACACGTCGCAATGCTATGGACATTGATCTGAACCGCGATGCGCGGGCGGGTGCAACAGTGGAGGGACGGCTGCTGATTCAGGCTGCCAAAACCGTGCAACCCGATTACGGGTTCAATCTGCACGACATGAATATTTATTATAATGTACCCGGCACGCCCAATCCAGCAACCATTGCATTGCTAGCGCCTGCTTACAACGAAAAACGGGAAATCAACGAGGTGCGTGCCGATGCCATGAAAATTGCTGCCGGGATTAACCGTCTCTTACAGGGGTATATACCTAACGGCGTGGCCAAGTATGACGACACGTATTCGCCCCGTAGTTTCGGTGATAATTTTCAAAGCTGGGGAGCGAGCACCGTTTTGATCGAATCGGGAGGTTACCGGGGAGACCCCGAAAAGCAGTTCATCCGGAAACTTAATTTTATAATCATCCTTAATTCACTGATAGAGATCGCTCAGGGAAGCTTCCATCAATACAGCATTGCTGAATACGAGGGCATACCTTTCAGTGCCTCGCAGCTTTCAGACGTAGTTTTGCGGCACGTGGGGGTTTCGCGAGATTCAATAGACTATAAAATAGACCTATCCGTCAATCGGAATGAACAGACGGACGACCGCGACTACTACGTGCAATCCCACATTGCGGATGTCGGCGATCTGCAGGAGGTTTACGGATATGACGAATTGGACGCGGAAGGATACCATTTCATGCAGGGCCGGATCCATCCCCGGATAGTCAATAGCGCGGACGAGATTTCTCCTGAGCAGGCGATGGACTTTTTGCGTCAGGGGTATCACGCCGTTCAAGTGGCCAAGATGCCTGAAAACCGTCATCATCAGCTCCCGTTGATCATGTTTTACCAACGGAAGCCTCTCGCCGCAAGCCCGAGCTTGGGAAGTGCTGCCAATTTTTTTCTGGCCCGCGACGGAAAGCCGGCGTATGCGGTTATCAATGGATACCTGATCGACCTGTCGGCCCAGAAGCCACCCCAAAACTTAAAGAATTACATATTTTAGTATAACGGTTGAATGGGGGCTAAATCCCTGAATATGCGGAATTAGGTAAAGAAAGAGCGATCAGTTAATTCCGTTATACGCTAGGATTTAATACCTTTATTGCTGGAATACGTAGGGTAAGTCTGCATTAACCATGTTGAAGACCGTTGTGATCGCATTTTCCTTATCCTTTGGAGCGTTATGCCCGGTTGCCGGGCACACCTTGGGCCGCATGGGTATGTGAATGCCGGGGTAGATTGTACGATCCGTTTCGCCGGTTTTGAAGACAAGTTTCGCGAGGATACGTAACGGAATAGCACTATAAACAAAACAGAAAATAAATGAATAAGCAAAAAAGCCTGATTACGTTAGCAACCGTCGCTTGCCTCGCGGCATGTAATCCAGCAAAAGAACCTATGCAAAAAAAGGATGTCCAATTGATTACCGTGGCACCGGGCCATTTCCATGCGGCGCTGGTGCAAAAAACCATGTATCCGCAGGTAGATAGTGTCGTGCACGTCTACGCGCCAGAAGGGCCGGAAATCGACGCGTATTTAGCACTCATCGACCAATATAATACACGGACGGACAATCCTACGTCGTGGGAAGAAAAGGTGTATAAGGGAAATGATTTCCTTGAGAAAATGCTGGCGGAACGAAAGGGTAACGTGGTGGTATTGGCAGGCAACAACCAGCATAAAATCGACTATATCACGCAATCCCTGGACGCAGGACTGAACGTGCTGGCTGATAAGCCAATGATTATTGACGCCGACGGGTTTCCGAAGTTGAAACAGGCATTTTCAACCGCATCCGAGAAAGGAGTGTTGCTTTACGACATCATGACTGAGCGGTACGAGATCAATACCATGCTTCAGAAGGCCTTTTCGCAACTGCCTGATTTTTTCGGCGGACTGGTAACGGGGAGTGCTGATAATCCCGCGATCACGAAAGAAAGCGTACACCATTTTTTCAAAGAAGTGTCGGGTAAACCCCTTTCCCGCCCGGCATGGTTTTATGACACGAAACAACAGGGAGAAGGCATCGTCGATGTGACAACGCATCTGGTGGATATGGTACAGTGGGAATGTTTTCCGGATCAAGTCATCGATTACGAAAAGGACATTCAGTTGGTTGGCGCAAAACGTTGGCCTACGACCGTTACGGCGGCTCAATTCGAGCGGTCAACAAATCTCCGGGAATTTCCTGAGTTTCTCTCGGGGTCTGTAGATAATCAGGGAAATCTCGCCGTATTTGCCAACGGTGAAATTAATTATACATTGAAAGGCACACATGCCAAAGTATCGGTGATCTGGAATTTCGAAGCCCCCAAGGGAGCCGGGGATCTCCATTATTCCATCATGCGCGGAAAATATGCAAACCTCATTGTCCAACAGGGGGCAGAAGAGCAATACAAACCCGTATTGTATGTAGAATCGACCGGGGAGCGAGATGCGCAAGCCTTTGAAGCAGCGCTTGCTAAAGCCATCGAGCAATTGGGCAGTTCTTATGCTGGATTGAAATCTGAACAGGTAGCAGCGGGACGTTACCGGATCAGTGTAGATCCGTCGTTGGTGACCTCTCATGAAGAGCATTTTGCTCAGGTGACCGAGAAATACCTTGACTTCCTGCAATCAGGCACGATGCCTGAATGGGAGGTGCCCAACATGTTGGCTAAATACTATTTGACTACCAAAGCATTAGCAGAGGCTGAAACCGTAGCCGCTCCGTAGGTTTCCGACGTCGGCCCCGTCCATTCTGGGAGGCGGGGCCGGCGTTATTACTGGGTTTGGTGAGCGGCTGATAGAGGAACCGCTCCGATGCCAGGGCGGTTTGGCAACGTAATTTTCCCATCAACGACCTCCATGCCTTGAAAGGCATCGTTTCCGATCAATAATGCACCGTCCAGGTCTGCCCAATCGACAATCGGCGCCAACTGTGCCGCCGCGGAAATTGCGCACGACGTTTCCGTCATGCAGCCGAGCATTACCTTCATGTCCAGTGCACGCGCCAATTCGACCATTTGATGCGCTTCCCGCATACCGGTGCATTTCATCAGTTTGATGTTGATACCGTTGTAGACACCGAATGCTTTCCGGACATCGGAAAGCCGCTGTACGGCTTCGTCGGCAACCGTCGGAATGGGACTGTTCTCCGTGAGCCACGCGTTGTCATCCACTTGCTCCTTGGGCATAGGCTGTTCAAGGAAAACGACACCTCGTTCGGATAGCCAGTGCGCCATTTCGAGTGCTTCTTCCCGATGCCTCCATCCTTGATTTACGTCGGCACACAACGGTTTATCGGTTACTTCCCGGATCGTTTCAATCATCATCTTGTCGGTATCCAGACCCAATTTTACTTTTAATAACTTATAAGGTGCTGCCTCACGTACCTTTTGCCTGACCATTTCGGCTGTATCAATACCGATGGTATAAGAAGTATACGGCGTGCTGGCGGGATTGAACCCCCAAATGCGGTGCCAGGGGCGATTCATTATTTTTCCGAGCAGGTCATGCAATGCGATATCTATGGCAGCTTTGGCGGCCGTGTTTTTCGGAGCGATGCCGTCGATATAGTGAAGTATATCAGCAGTAAGGAATGGATCGTCGAAGCCGGAAAAGTCCACTTGGTTCAGGAATTTCAGTACACTGGCTTCAGATTCGCCCAAATAAGGAGGCATGGCGGCTTCTCCATATCCCGTCACTCCCTCAAATTCGAGTTCAGCCAGAACCGCCGGGGTTGTCGTGCGCGAAGCGGTAGAAACGGTAAATACGTGTCGGAGTTCCAACGTATAGGGTCTGAAACGCAGGGTGAATTTTCCGAAATTACGGACAGTCATAATTGCATTCATTTTTATTAATGTCGGCCTAAAGAGGTATAAAACGGGTGCTGGTCCATGGGTTGAAGCGCGGAATCCGGTTGTCCGATATATCGGCGGGCAGCTATCAGCGTACGGGTATCAAGTGCGCCATAATTTGGGGAGCCGGATACCATGCTGTTGATCTGTACCATGCCTGCGGCATGAATGAATTCGCCGTTACCCAGATACAACGCTACATGGGTGACCCGGGCATCAGAGGAGCGGCCCGTGCCCGAAGCAAAAAAAAGCAAATCACCGGGGATCAAATTCCGTAGCGCCTTTTCAACGTTCAAGGTGTCGTCGGATAAAATATCGATCGGTTGACCGGCGAGTACCTGTTGCGATGCATCGCGGGGAATGATGAGTCCGTTCATATAAAAGGCCGTTTTGGTAAAGCCGCTGCAATCCACGCCCTTTACCGAAGTGCCACCCCAAAGATAAGGTAATCCCATCATGGTTTTAGCGGTTTTGAGCACATTTTCCGCTGTTAGCCGGCGCGTGTTAAGCCAAGTGGTAAACGGCTGCACGTTTTGGCTTTTGATAAAGCCGTCTCGCCCGTCCGGATACAAAACGTGAACAAATTCACCAGACGTGTCCAGCACATTCAGGAGGTTGCCCATAACCAGATCTGAAACCCGCAAAGATTGCTCGTCAGGTTGACTGTACGTATGTCCAAAATCGGCCGTAACTATTATTTTATCGCCTGTTTGCCATTGCGCTAGCGTGGAAGCAGACTTGGGCGAAACCGATGACTCGCTGACCCAGGCGATATAACCTTCTGGTGTCCTTACACGATAATAACCATCTCTATATTGAAGGAGATCGAGTTGCGTTCCCAACAGTACCTGAGACGCCAGTTCCGCTTGATTGCTGGGGGATACGCGAAGATTGGCCACAGAAAGATTTACGATCCCGGTAACTTTTCCTCCCACGCTGCTATCGGGCAGTAGATTTATCGCTACTTTTGTATGTGGGATATGGTGTTCAGCCAACAATCGGGTGAAATACGTTTGAGCTTCTGTTTCGGTGGTGATTACGCGATATAAAGGGGAGGCGCCGCTAGCGCGCGTTAACTCGAAAACAGCAGTACGTTTGTCGGGGATAACGTGCCGGATGGTTTGTTCAGCAAGATCGAAAATCCGTTTGTATTCGGCAGAATCCGGCAAACGGCTTTCCGCCCAGCTTGCCATACTTAGGGTCAAACAAAATAGGGATAACAGCAGGAATCTCATGTCTGGGTAACTTTCTGCCTAAGATAGGATATAAATCAGTACCTTGCAATGAATACATTTATCACATCAGCCAATTAGTTGAAATTATGATCAGCAGACGAAAATTTATCCTATCGGGCGCCGCCGGTGTATCTGCACTTTCTCTGCGTGGACGGGTGCCTGTCCCGGACGATAAAAACACCAACGTCGGAACGGCAAATAAGCCCGTTGTCATCGCTACGTGGGATTTTGGTGTAGCGGCGAATCGGGCGGCGTGGAAGGTGCTTAAAAACGGCGGGAGGTCACTCGATGCCGTGGAAGCAGGTGTGCGTGTGCCCGAAGCCGACCTAAAAAACGTTACAGTAGGGAAAGGTGGATATCCCGACAGGGATGGTCATGTAACGTTGGATGCATGTATCATGGACGAGCAGGGGAATTGTGGTTCCGTTGCGGCATTGGAATACATCGCCCATCCCATTTCCGTAGCGCGGTTGGTGATGGAAAAGACACCCCATGTTATGCTGGTTGGCGAAGGAGCCTTGCAATTTGCTCTCGATAACGGGTTCAAACGAGAAAATTTGTTGACGCCTGAGGCAGAGAAAGCATGGAAGGAATGGTTAAAAGAAAAAAAATACCAACCGGTTATCAATATCGAAAATACATCGTTTACCACCGAGAGACTGCCGGGAAATGAATACAACCATGATACCATCGGAATGTTGGCATTGGACGCAATGGGCAATTTATCCGGCGCCTGTACAACCAGCGGGATGGCATTTAAGATGCGCGGTCGGATTGGCGATAGTCCCATTATCGGAGCTGGGCTGTATGTAGATAATGAAGTCGGGGGCGCTACGGCAACCGGAGTTGGTGAAGAAGTGATTCGTACGGTCGGCAGTTTTTTGGTTGTTGAACTCATGCGGCAGGGATATCCCCCGGAAGAAGCCTGCCGCGAGGCCGTCGCCCGGATTGCCAAAAAAAAGCCGGATATGGCCAAGCAGATACAGGTGGGGTTCTTAGCGTTGAATAAAGAAGGTGAATATGGAGCTTTTGCGTTGCAAAAAGGATTTTCTTATGCGGTTTGCCATCGGGAGCGGCAGGATTTACTCATCCGTGGTAAAAGCCTATATTAATTTGAAGATAGTTTCAAGTCTGTTCGCAAATTTTCTATCTTTGGGTGCATCTACCAATGAAAAGCACGTTGTGTCTACCCTGCGATTAATTACCGGCAGCGAATACAATGCTGGTTCCCAACGGAAACCTCTTTAAGTTCCGCGCCGATAAGCACATTATGCAACCCATTTATGGGCTTTAATCGATGAGATGCGAACGAAATGAATGGATTCTTTTTTAAAACTACACCAAAAGGGTGGGATAATCATTGTCGAAATCAACTATCTTTACAGCCATCTGTGAAAACACCGTTCCTGACCACGGGATAATATTTACGTTAATTTATGAAAAGCAATCAATTTAAGCTGGCTATAATTGAAGATAATCCCATTATTTTGAAAGCGTTGGAGGGGTATTTTGGCGCAACCTCCCAATTTGAGCCTTTGTTTACCGCAACTTCAACCGAAGAGTTTATCAGTTCATGGAAAGATCAACGTTTAGACCTTGTCCTTTGCGATATTGGCCTTCCGGGTAAATCCGGCATCGAGGCGACCTGGCATGTGAAGCGTAAATCCTACTTGACCCAGGTGGTTATGTTCACCGTGTTCGAAGATAAAGAGACAATCTTTCAGGCGCTGTGCGCGGGGGCTTCCGGTTACCTGCTCAAGGATACCCCGCTACCCAAAATTGAAGAACAGCTTATCGAAGTGATGAATGGGGGCTCGGTCATGAGTCCGCTGGTCGCCCGAATGGTTATTGGATATTTTAATCCCTTGTTGGATAAGGTGGAACCCAGGGAAGTAGATCAGTTAACAGCGCGCGAAATCGAAATCATATCAATGCTCCAGCACGGCGCATCATATAAAACGGTCGCTGAGCGTCTTTTTATCAGTATTGATACGGTAAAGTTCCATATCCGCAATATCTACAGTAAGCTGCAGATCAATTCCCGGACGGAACTTATTAACAAATATTAAGCATTTTCAAAAACCACCCGTTTTGGGTAGGTATTCCAACAATTTAAACCTGTATTTTCGTAAATGCTTAGGATGCCAAATTTAACAAATAATAAACCCTAACCATTCGCACGTGGTTCGGTCGGCAGTTACCCTTTGTTGCGGTGGTAGAACGCAACTACTGCCAGGTGGCTGAATGCGTGCTAAAGCAGAATCTTGCCAGCCGTTCGATTCGGGCGGTTCGGCAGGACTGCGTAGAAGAATATGCAAGTCCGGCATTAGCGAATGGGTGCCTCGGAAATCATCTTACCCTTGCGTTAGTGCGTCGATATGCCCATCGTTCCTTCTGATCAAGCCATTTTTGACCCCGCATTTTCCGCATGGTGTTGTCAATGAGACGCATAATAAAGACGTTATAAAGCATGTTGGCGAAACGCTTGGGCGTCCGTGGCAAAGCACGCAACGTCATGGAGAAACCGCCATCCAGATAGGTGATATAATGCCACCAGCCGCTTGGCATGTAAAGCGCATCGCCGTGTTTCATGTATACTTCATAGCCTTTTACGCGTTTCAATGCCGGATACCGTTCGAAATCGGGATTGTCCATATCGATTTTATCGATATTATGAATGGAAAAGGGCACTTTGTACAGATGCGTGCTTTGGTCGGGGCCGAATAGCACCACGCGCTTGTTTCCTTCAAAGTGTATGTGGAGGTTGTCTGGCAAATCGATATCATAATGAGCAAAAACCTTCGACAAGCCACCGCCAAAAAACAAAGCGGGCAATCGCTTGAAGAACTTTAAGCCGATGTCGGGATATTCGAAATCCTCCAGCAATTGCGGACAATGGTCTTTCAATGTATAGAAGAAGATACGAAGGTCGGTAGGTTGCGTCTTTAACAAATCGATGTATGCCCCAAACTGCATTGTGGTGACAGGTGCATATACACTTTCTTTGTCTTTTGCAGGTTTGTTGTCATACAGGGGCACCGTTTGCTCTCCGGCTAACGACTTGATGTGATCGAAGGTCCACTTGCCATTCCAGGCATTCGTCAGGTTTTCGATCAAAACCGGCCGTTGAGGGCGATGGTACCGATGGATAAATTCGGCCTTAGAAATGGGCTGTATGCGTTCGAGGGGTTCCAGATTAAACGTTCCCATGGGCTTCGACAGTTAAATGTTCCGGTTGGCTAGCTTGATTGATTTTAGTTAGAAGATATGACTTACCCAGCAGTTCAGCGCACGTCAGCACCGCACTGATGGTGACACCCAAGATGCCATGCATGTTCACATTTTGACCGGTAAGCAATAAATTCTTAATCTTCGTACGCGGTGGTAGGTAGTTTTTCAGCGGATGATTGGCGTCTTTGACAAATCCGTACATACCGCCCGTTTCACTCCCGATGTAATCGCGGTAGGTCAACGGAGTGGATACATACGTCGCTTGGATATGCTTACGGAGATCTGGGAATTTTTTTTCCAATTCAGTAAGCATGACTTCTGTCTTTTTTTGCTTAAATCGTTCATAATCATCGCCACGGTCGGCCGTATCAGCCACCGTGTTGTACGTGTGCGCCCATTGCTTTACCTCATCATACCGCATATACGTGAATATGGTCATGGTTTCTGCCCATTCATCCTGATCCTGTTTTGCATTCATGGATACCATGTATCCTTTTGGCCACTCGGCTACCGAATATTGAATGTTGTCCCATACACTCGCTTCATCCCGGAAATGATAATAGTTTTTGTTAAGATACCGGACCGATTTTGGCTTTAACACGATATAGAGGCTGAAGGAAGAAATGGTAGGTTCTGCATTCCGGATGTGGTTTGCATAGGATTTGCGAATCGGATAGTCGCCGATCAGCTCAAGTATTTTCTTCGGATCGATATTCGCAATAAATGAGGTCGCCCGGTAGGTAGCCCCATCGGCTGTGGATACCGAGCGAAGCATACTATCCTCGATTTGGAACTTAACCACTTCTTTATATTTCAGTGCCTTTCCACCGTGTTTATGAAGTTCCCGGATAAGGAGCTTGGCGATCTGTCCGCCGCCATTTACACACCGCCATGCGCTTTCGATATACGAATTGACGGATAAGGCGTGCACATAAAAGGGCGTTTTGTCCTTAATGCCTGCATACAGCAGGTTGGTGCCGGCTAAAACAGCCCGCAATTTTTGGTTTGATGTGCATTGGTTGATTACGTCGCTTACCTTCAAGCCAAGGATGTCTTCGTTCCATTGATAGGTTTCTTCGGCATTCAAGCGATAGAGCGGAAAGCTTTGGCAGATTTCCTTCATCTTGGCGTAAAATTGCCTGATGCCTTTCTGTTCATCGGGAAAATAATTGCTTAACTGCGCTACGAAGTTCTCTCCACCCTGAGCATACGGATATTCGATGGGATCGCTGTCAAAAGTCACCATATCGAATCCATTTCGGTCCATCCGTTTGAGGCGGAGTTTTTCGGCGATACCCAGGTAGTGGAAATATTGGTAAAGATTCTGTCCTTTTTCCAAACCGCCAATGTAGTGAACCCCCGTATCAAAGATACGTCGGTCGCGAACGAACGTCTGCAAATTGCCTCCGTATTGGTTATTCTTTTCCAATAGTAAGACCTTTAACCCCTCTTTTGCAAGTATGGTGGCACAGACCAGCCCTCCGAGACCGCTTCCGATGACAATGATATCGAATGATTCATGCATTTCCCGGTAAAGATAAAATAAAGAATTCTCCTTTTTTCTATTTCCGATACCCCGTAATCCGATCGTTTTCAAAAACCAGCTGAAAGCCCTGTGTTTGCAGGGAAGTGGATGCGTCGGGATAATTCCCTTCTAGAACTACCCAAGTGGCTGTTCCTGCATAATCCATCCAGTCGGCAGATAAGGTCCCGGACACCATAAGAACGTCATACCCATTCAAGGGTGGGATGTCCGTTACAAACTGCAGGGCATAGCGGTTTGCGGTATAGGTGTGCTGGGCTGCCAAAACTTTTTCTTGGTCGGAATCCCAAGCCGTAACTTGCCGCTCGGCACTGTCGTAAACCAGCAGGAAATCCAACACGCCGTAGCCGCATCCTAGGTGCAAAAAGCGCCCTGCGGTGGGAAGGTGGCGCAAAAGCTGATGATAAGCTTCCTTATGCGCGTTAAAGGCTGTTCGAACCGCGCGCTGAATATGCCGGGGTTTATAGACAAAGTTGAACTGTAGTTTCTTTTTGAAATAATCGGCGGGTTCCCGGTCGTTTCGCAGGGCCCGGAATTCCGCTTTGAAGTAAGCAGATATGCGTTTCGCTCGTTCCGCATAGTTTCGGCCCCATGTCGGATCATCGTACTTGATTCTTGGTAGGTACTTCAGCGTAATCGGACCAGGCTTTAGCATGTTGTCGTTTTTAGGCAGCGCGTGGGCATTGCCATGCACCAGCAGCGGAAGGATATCCAATTTGAGTTGTTCTGCCAGATAAAAAGCTCCTTTGTGAAACCGCTGAATGGTGGTGGTCATGGAGCGGGTACCCTCAGGAAAGATGATGATGGAGTATCCTTGTTCAATTTTTTTACGGATTTTAACCAAGCTATCGGGGTGGTTTTCCGAGGCTGGAGGGGCGCCTACCATTCGCATGGCGCGACCAAAGAAGGGCGATCGGAATTGGCGATCATTCATCATGAAGATTTGTTTGGCATGTAGAAGACCCACGGTGGGGGTGTCCAGAATCGATGTGTGATTCGCAATTAAGATAACCGGGGGGGCGTAATTGGAAGGGTGTTGACCCACCACCTCCATCCGAACACCGGGCGTGCGATACATAAGGTTGTGGAAGAATAACTGCAATGCCCGATGAAATACGGCAAACTTCTTCTTTTTGCTAATGGGTATGACCGCGATAAAAAGTTGTGACAAGAGACTCAAGATCAATCCACCAAGGAAAAAGTAGCCAAATGTAAGACCGGTCAAAATCAGGTTGACGATGCGCCAAGGCGTATTGCCTTGTTCCTGAGGCTTCGCAATGAAGGTACGGAAAAGCCACGGCTGGAGCGAGAAGGACATCAATACGACAACCAACAAGCCGATCAGCGGAATAACGGAGATGGATCGGATGGCGGGATGTTTGGCAAAGATGAGAATTCCGAAGCAAAGCAGGGTGGCGAGCGCAGACATGACGACTCCCGCTTTATATGCGGGCAGGTCGCGGCTGCCATAGGTGTATTGTTCCAGCAGTCCTTTAGTTACAAAAATGGAATAGTCGACTCCCAACCCAAAGATGAGCGTGGTAATAATGATGTTGAAGGCGTTAAATTGAATGCCTAACACGCCCATAACGCCCAAAGTAACCAGCCACCCTAGGAAAATCGGGATGTTGGTGACCAATGTGATCTCCAGACTGCCAAAAAATAAAAACGTGACCACAAAAACGGCAATGGATGCAATGAAGAAAAGCGTGTTGAAATCGGATTCCAGGTTACCCAGCAACTTTTCCTGCAAATGTTTGCGGTCGATGGCCAGAATGCCTGCGTCTTCACTTGCCAGTGATTGGATAGCCTCGGCCGCCAAGCTATCATCCGTTTTCACCACGCTCGTAATCGTTGTCAGGTTCTTTTGCGAAGAAACGAATTCTTCAAGGAATAACCTGTTTAACAGCGTTTGTTCAGTGGTATCCAGGGGAGAATATTCCCGCGAAAGTGTTTCAAAGAAAGGTTGAAAGGTGTTATCCTTGAAGCCGACACGACGACCGTTGCCAAGAAGCTGCTGCGTGAGCCGTTCTTTTTTATCTTCCGACCAAAACTGATTCCATTGGCTGATTCGTTCCCGCTGGTGGTCGGCTGACAGGGCAACACCGCCCACCGATTGAAAGTTTTGGATATTGCCTTGCGTCTCTTGTTGTTCCAGCTGGCTGTAAAGACGGGTATTCCGGTCGGCTGCTTCGTTGTAGGTGCTGCCATAGGCGACCAGGTAAATGGACTTTGCCGAATAATTTGCCAGCGTGTCAAGCCGGCGTTCGGCCAGCTTCAGGTGCTCCGGCTCGTAATTCAATGCGGCCAGGTCATCGTTGAAACCGACTCGCTGGTAGGTAAAAAGGCTGGCTAAGGTGAGTAGAATCCCCAAGCCCAATATCCATTTGTTACGGCTGAAATCGTATCGGGCGATGGCATCAATAAATGTATGTTGCCGTACCAAAACGCCACGGGTCGGCGCATATACCTGGGGAATGAAAACCAACGCGAAAACTGCGGCGCCGAGTACGCTGACTGCCGCAAAAATGCCCAGATCCTTCAGCACATCCGAATGGAGAAATATCAAGCAAAGAAAGTCTACGGCCGTAAAAACTGCACACATCAGCAAAGGTTTGGTGGTGCTTTCGAACAACCGGCGAATGTCTCCTGTACCACGGTAATGACTGAGGATGTGAAGCGAGTAGTCAAGTGTGAGCCCCAATAGCACCGATCCTATACCAATTGATATCGCTGAAATGGTACCTTTCAGCCAGTACAGCACCGACATTCCCAGTAAACTTCCAAAAATTGCCGGAAACAGGATGATCAAGGGAATGGTGACGCGTCGGTAAAAATAGATGAACAAGGTAACAAGCAGGACCAAGGCGATGGACAACGTAAGTTGGATATCCCGTTTTATCTGTTGGGCATTGGCCACGGCGATGGCCGTCGCACCAACGTATTCGGCATGTGCGCGACCTTCAAACTGCGCGTTAAGTTGTTGAATGGTTTGATCCAGAATCTGAATAAATTCGGCGTTTTTGGCTGTTTCTCCGGTGCTTCCCGAAGAAGTAATAAAAGCAAGCAGGTTTTTGCGGTTGCGGCCAATCAGGTAGCCGTCCTCGAGGGTAAAATGCCCGCCGGATTGCAACCGCTGGAATTTTTGCAATCCCAGAAAAACCAGTCCCAGGGGGTCCTGACGCGCAAAGGGCGTGGTTATAAAGTTTTGGGGATTGGCAATCGTTCGATAGACATCGTCGACGCTTGCGGCAACGGAGTCGGGATGGAGCAGGGAATCGATGCGGCGGTAGTCGTTTTCATCCAAAAAAAGAGGCAGATGGCTGGCCACCAAGTCCATCAACTCCGCAAGTTGATCCGCTTCCAACCGTACTTGCAGACGGGTCATATAGGGAGCGGCTTCCTGTGTCATCGCTGTGGCAAATGCATCGGCATATTCCTGGAGCGAGCCCAAATCACCGGTCTTCGCCGCGGAAATGTTGATCACCGTCTTGTCGGCGAATTTGACCGATTCCAATACTTCCGTAATGTATCCGGAGCCTTCGCTGGTCGGAATCAATTTGGTAATGTCTTCTTCAAACCGGATCCGGCTGGCCCAATAGGCCAGTAGCGCAAAAACCAGCGGCACTGTAACAAAGAATGCCCTCCGATGGGTAGTTAGAAAACGGTATATGGAGAAAAAAAAAGATGCCAATGTGATACAGTTGAGACGCAAAGTTAGCAGTTTTTCATGCAAAGGCACAAAACTGTCACAAGGATGTCCTCCGGCTAGACTGAATGTTCAGCAGCAGATAGGCCAGCATTCCGCCCATTGCAGCGGCAAAAGTGCCCAATACGAAACTGCCCACCAGATATTCGGTAAGATGTTGTTGAATATAGGGTCGATACGTATCAACCTGCCTCCAGTTGAATCCCGAGGCTGCCGTGGGTTGCCCCAACACAAACGTGCCGGCTTCTAAACAAGCATAAACGATGAATGGAATGAGTGGGGGAATACTTACGTTTGAGAAGGCAAAAGCGATCAGCTTATTAAGGCGGAGTATCCAAGCCAGGAACAGTACAATTACCGTCTGAAATCCCCAGAAAGGGGATATTCCGACGAATACGCCGAGTGCTACGGAGAGCGATTTTTTCAGGGGCGGGTCTTCGCTATGCAAAAGATCTTCGAAGAAAAAGCGTTTAAAACCCTTCTCTTTGAAGGTACGGAAGTAGTCACGCGGACGGATATACAGCAGGGTAACCAGCACGAACCACGTATTCAATATGCTGATGCGGGTAAAGTCGCGAAAGGGCCGGAAATGGGAAACGCGCTCATTGGGATCGTACAGTACCCGTATGGGCACATTCCGGATCGGAATGCCTCGCCAGGCGGCCTTAACGATTACTTCGATCTCGAATTCAAATTTTTTGGTATAAAATCGGATATCGCGGATTTCTTTCAGCGGGTACAGCCGGAAACCGGATTGGGTATCCGAAAGGGCAATTCCCGTTTCAAATCGAAACCAAAAGTTGGAAAATCGATTGCCAAAGCTACTTTTGCCTGGAATGCCCTCCTGATTCATGTTTCGGTCGCCAATCAATAACGCCATTCCGTTTTCCGAAATTTCATCGACAAATGCCGGTATGTCGTCGGGAAAATGCTGACCATCCGAGTCTAGCGTGATCGCATAATCATAGTGCCGTGCAACCGCCTCCCGGAACCCTTCGCGGAGTGCACTTCCTTTTCCTTGGTTGCTTGGGAGGTCAATGCGGATCACTGTAGGATATTGAGACAGGATACCGCCCGTTGCGTCCGTGCTCCCATCATTTACCACGATTACATGCGATGTCTTTGCAAGAACACCATCGAGTACCCTGGATAGCGTCTTGGCGTTATTGTAGGTGGGGATGATTACACACGCATTAATGGCAGTTAATCCGTCGGTGTTGGCCATTTAGGTGATTCGTTCATTTCTTTGAAAACTCTTCGAAATAGCCGTTAATCATGGCTTTTAGACTTTCGTCTTTAAGCGACGGCAATGCTTGCTGAACAAATTGTCGATCTTCTTCGATGTGTTGGTTGTATTTCAGAAATCGGGGAAGGTGTTCCTGCACGCTCAGCCGGATCAGCCGGATCTCGGCATTTTCGGGTTCAGCGGCTACGGCCTGCTCAATCCATTGTGCGGCCTCTTTCACCTTCGGCCCGCGGTTGGCCAGTTTTTCATACCGTGCCAACAGCATCAAGCCTGATCCTTTGTATGCGACCAATACGGGTTCGTCACTTTGGGTTACACCTTTCAGCGGTTCAAAGAAGGCTTTCGCCTGTTCCTCAGACTTGGTAGCATCCCGATACAAGAGGCGTATGTTGGCCAAGTCTTGGGCTTGCAGGGTCAGCCAACTGGCTACGATAACGAAAGAGGCAATTACTTTTTTCATGACCAGAATTTAATGCGTTTCCTTTTGAAAGACACCGCTGAACTTAAGCGCTACTGTGTCTTCAAATGATGTCGTACTTTTAACAGAAAGTAATCCATCCTCTTCCTCAACATCCAACGTTACCTGAATGTTTGGCTGTTCCTCGGGATTGATGATTGCCATGAATTTAACATTGCGTGCTTTTTTTAATATCAGGGTGCTTGCCGACCACTTTTCGGCCAGTTCCTTGATGATTTGCATCATACATACCCCTGGCGTAACCGGGCGGTTAGGGAAATGCCCTTTAAATACCGGATGCTCCTTGTTAATCACGATGGAAGCCGATACTTTCTGGTCTTGTGCAGAAAAGGATTCGATGGAATAGAAGTCGTGTAACAGGGACATAGGGGACAAAAGTAAAAAATTATAAATACTAATTGACTACGAACTTATCGTCCGATATGGGTATGTTTTTCCGTTGGTTTGTAAAATCTAATTGCGTATAGTCGGATGAAGGATCAATGATTTTAACCTTTTTTACCAAAAAGGAAATGCCATCAATCGATAATTCAATTTGTTTGATGTATTTACTGAGTGCTTTTTCCTTCGGGATCAGCGCAGCGACATATTCTTTCCCGTTTCTATAATAAGAAATGCCAAAGCGACTTTCATTAAAAAAATTCCCTTCTTGAACCGTTTCAGTTAACAGCTCGTTCAGTGCGTTGAATCGTCTGTTCGCTGCAAGGTCGGTTTGGGAGATCCTGCCCTTTCCGTCGCGCGTGTACATCTTATCCCCATTGAATTGGATGACAAAGGGGGTGGGCGTTGTATATTCCCATCGGATTTTCTTCGGATTTTTGAAATAGAGTTTACCTGCAGATTGCACGGCATCCTCCAGATAGCTTAATTGTTTGGTTTGCTTGAAATTACTCTCTAGTGATTGCAGACTCCGGGCATTCATCGCCGTTTTCTCTTTTAATGTCGCAATCTCCGGGGCTGTCAACGCCCGTTGCTGGGCAAATAGAGGCAATCCGGCAAAGCATATGATGAATCCTACGAAGCTAATCTTGCTTATATGCATCTTGTTGGATTAAATTTTCAACGGTAACCATATCAAATTTTCTGTGCTTTAGTGCGGGCAACAACTGTTCCAAAACCGGCACAATCCGTTCATGTGTGTCATGAAGCAAAATGATATCGCCGGGCTTGGTTTTCCTTAGAATCGTGCGCACAATCTGTTCGGAAGAGCGGTTGAGTGTATCGTATGGACGGACCCGCCATCCGATGATCGCATGGTTCGTCTCTTTGAGGGCCTTTGCCAGATGGGGTGTGGTCACTCCATAAGGCGGACGAAAAAAACGGGGTCGTTTTCCAAGCGTTTGTTCGATGACGCCGTCGGTTTGCTGGATTTCCATCAACCATTTCGTACGGGTATGAAAATCAATGGTCGAAGCATGGGTAAATGAGTGATTTCCTACCACGTGGTCGCGTCGGTGCAATTCCTTGATCAAGTGAGGATAAGTAGCTGCGTGTTTCCCAATGCAGAAAAAGGTGGCCTGAATCCCGTATTTCTCCAGTTGGGTGAGCACCTGCGGGGTATACGTCGGATGGGGGCCATCGTCAAATGTAAGGGCGATCTGCCGGGTTGAAGTAGTTGCCCGATGGATGGCCTTTACGAAAAAATTCCATTGGATGTTGAAGACGCCCAATGCCAGCGTAACGAAAGCAGCCAACAGTAAACCTATGATTAACCCCGTCATCTTTCCACTAAAATCACGCTATGGTTTTGTCCGCGGCGTTGCGTATAGATCAGGATCCGTTGTAACGAGCGAGGCTGGCGATCATTCAGTAGCAGCGACGGTGGTATGTATTGATGCCGAAAGATACCAAAGGCTAAAAAAAGTGCGGCAGCGACGACCGTGTCATACTCACCCAACGCATGCTTGAAGGCGATCTGTGGCAAGCCCGCGAAGCAAGAGTTTCCCAACGCCCAATAGACATTGTCGTAACGTACATCGCCATTGCAGCCCAAAATGACTGCGTCCAATGTGTTTATCGCTACGTGGTTTCGTTGCAGGAAATCTTGGATGAATGCTTCCGGCGTGCCTGTTTCCAAACGTGTTTCTACAGCTGATATTTGCCCCAACGAATGGCGCCCGCGTTGTTGTGATGCCACGAAAAAGGTTGCGCCTTCTGTGTTAATCTCGCCGGGAGCAGCCTCCTCCTTCAATGGCAGGGGGAGGATGGGGTTATGATGCTTCAGGTAGCCCGCAAGATTCCAGAATTGGGTCGTGCGTTCGCCCAATTCGTCCACACCCCCCAGCAAAATGGTTTGGGAAGAGTGTTCTGTCAGGTAGATCATTCCATCCAACAGAGCCGATTCAAACGAATTGGCGTTGTTAACATAGGTCATGTTATACCCTTTGCAATCCAATGACAGCGCGAGCGCTGCTGCCGCCATATTGTGGGTAGATTGGATAAAGGGTGTGGGGTTCAACGAACTGCCTTCTTCGGCCCTTAGATTTTCGACAAAACGTTCTGAATCACGCAGGCAACCGAGGCCGCTGCCGGTTATCACGGCATCAATGGCTGTTATGCCGGCCTGTTCCATAGCTAGTTTAGCAGCGAAAATAGCCATGCGCATACTTTTGTTCATGCGCCTGAGCTGTAGCGCCGGGATAAACGCCTTATAATCGGGGTCCAGCGCCGGAACAGGGTTTAGCTGATAGGCCCTTAAGGTATCAAAAAAGTAGCCGGCTTCGAACGTAGGCTGGACAGAAATGCAACCGCTGCCATGGATGTAAATGGGCTTAATCATGGTCTTTGGAGAATATCAGGGTGCTGCAATTGCCACCGAAGCCGAAGGAATTCGACAACACGTGGTCTATTTTTTTCGCCGCTAACCCGGTTTGTGGGACGATGTTGAGCGAGGCAATGGGTTGCGAAAAATTCAAGTTCGGAAAAACCACTTGATGTTGCAGGGCCAGGATGGAAAAAACGGCTTCGATGGCGCCGGCAGCCGCCAGCGTATGACCGGTAAAGGCTTTGGTAGAACTGAACGGCGGAAGTGCAGAGGCCGATCCGTACATCCTCAGCAATGCATTGCCCTCGGCAAGGTCGTTGTTTGGCGTGGCAGTACCGTGCGCATTGATATAATCGACATCGGCGGGGTTCAACCGCGCGATTTCCAGGGCCTGCTGCATGGCCAGGTAGGCGCCTTCTCCGTTATCTGAGGAAGCGGTTTGATGAAATGCGTCGTTGGCATTTCCATACCCCGTCACATAGGCAATGGGCAATATTGCACGGTTACGGGCCACTTCTTCCGCTTCCAGCACCAAATAGGCTGCCGCTTCCCCGAGATTCAATCCATTGCGGTTTTCATCGAATGGCCGGCAATGGCCGTCGGTATAGATCATCAGCGAGTTGAATCCATTGACCGTAAATCGGGAAAGGCAGTCGGTACCGCCGACGATGGCGCGGTCCAGCAGGCCAGCCCGGATCATGCGGGCACCCAGCATAATGGCGTTGGCGGCCGAAGAGCAAGCCGTGCTGATGGTCGTCACGAAATCCGCTATGCCAAGCTGTCCGGCAATTTGTTCAGCCGCATAGCCGCAGGGATGCGTGGGAATAAATGATCGATTTTTCGCGGACGCAAGGTAATCGTCGTAGTATCGCTCAGTGGCATCCATGCCGCCTACCGTGGTTGCGGAAATCAGTCCGGTCCGGTATCCGTCTGTAGGATCAATGGCGGCAGCTTCCAAGGCCTCTCTTGACGCCCATAGCGCAAGCAACGTGCTGCGTGTGTAGGCGATATCTTGGGGAAGTCCTAACCGGTCGTACAACTCGGCATTACTCATATGGACTTCCCCGGCCAATAACCGTTCCTCGTGGCAGGTTTCTAGTTGTCTGATGGGCCCGATGCCATGATTTGCCTCGGCGAGCGACTTAAAATTTTCAGCGACATCGTTTCCAATGGCGGAGATGGCCCCCATTCCGGTTACGGCTATCGGGACAATCGGGCTCATTTGCGGTTTGCCTCAATGAAATCGGCCATGGTCTGGACGGTTTCAAATACCTTTCGGCCCTCTTTGGGATCCGAAAGTTTGATCCCGTAGCTTTTATCGAGCATCACGATGAGCTCAAGCGCGTCAATGGAATCTAATCCCAAGCCGTTCCCAAATAAAGGCGTGTTGTCGTCCAGGTCGTCTACGGTAAGATCTTCCAGGTTCAGTTGGCTAATGATTTTCGCTTTCAGCTCTTCTGTCAATTCACTCATGTTCGTTATATATTCGTTTCAATTCCGCAACGGTATGCGGTATGTCACCCGACTTACCGATGTGATATAGCAGCAAATCACACGTATGCTCGCCGATTTCTACCCATCCGCCGATCGCGCTTTTTATTGGTTTATCGTCCAGCGCCGCGTTGGTGTATGGAACGAGAAACTCAGGCAAATAGCGGTCAAAAATAAAGAAAACATTTTCGCTATGCAATTGATGGCGGATACTGATTTCGCCCAGCGCAATATTCGGTAAGGTATAGACGAAAGTAGCCGGGCTGGCGGTAGGGTTTTCTGTGTCGAAGATACCTGTTGCGTGCTTGTTGTCAGACAGATAACTCGAAGAACGATTGGAAAAAATAAGAGCCGTGTCGCTTGCATAAGGACCGGAGGTTCGGTCCATGAGTTCGGCAGCGATCAGGACCGCCTTGCACAGGCTGTCCATCTTATGGAATTTCGGATAGTCGATATCCAGTTGGCGATACGCGGATTTGAGAAAATCAGCCAACGTAAGATCGGCATTGGTTTTTAAAAAAGTCGTTCCATTCACCGCGATGGTACGATCACGGATCATGCAGTAGGATTGAATGTGGTAAGAAGGGGCGTCCATGGAATTACACTTTTTCAAAAACCATCGCAATGTTACAGCCACCGAATCCAGAGGCCGTTTTCAGAAACGTTTTAAGCGGACGTGCCAGGGGCTGGGTTATGACGTTCAACGGTTTGCTCGTTCCCGGATGTTGGAAACCGAGGGAGGGAATCAGCTGATTGGTCCTCAGGGAGTGTAGGCCCAAAATGGTTTCCAACAGGCCGCTTGCTCCGAGTGTGTGGCCATAGTATGCCTTCAGACTGTGCAACGGTGTTTCGGATAAGCCACAACGATGTAGGGCGATGGCCTCCATTTCATCGTTATAAACGGTCGCCGTGCCATGCGCCGAAATAAAATCAAGCATCGGGTCGTCGGCCAAGCGCATGGCCTCACAGATGCTCCGATACAGTCCTTCGCCCGTGCGTGATGGGCCGGAAATATGATTGGCATCGTTGGATGAGCCCGCAGCTTTGATGCAGATGGCACCATCGGAGGCATTTTTTGAAACATACGCCGCCGCAATCGCCTCGCCGAGATTCAAACCATTGCGGTCGCGGTCAAACGGGCGGCATCGGCCATCAGACAACGCTTGGAACGCGTCAAAACCCGAAACGATAAACTTGGAAATCTCGTCGCCGCCTATGACCAGGGCGTGGTCATACGCTTCGTTGTATTGCAGAAGCTGCCGGGCCACGGATAGTGCCAAAGCGCCCGAGATACACGCATTTGAAATTGTGATCGGCTGATTTGCAAATCCGAAGTACCGTTGGATTTCGTGAGCCATTGCAGATAGGTGCACGCGGGTCGGGGGAAACTGGGCTGCCGGGTTGTGCAGCAGCGATACATTTCCCTTGGTTGTGGATAGCAGGACTAACGTGCGCTCGTCTACGGGAATGCGATGGGCGTCGATTAACTGTTGTATCGCCAAAATAAATAGCGTTTCAAGCCGCGTATAATGTTGTGGGTTCCGGATTTTCCCAACCCATTGGTTATCGGCTATGCGTGCAGCATGGATGGGATGGTCCGCAAGCGCCGGATCGTCAATCGGGGATATGGCTGTCTCCCCAAGCAACAGCTTTTCAAAATTACGTCTGCTCCCCGTACCCAACGGCGAAATTATGCAATCGCCGGCGATGAAGACTTCCGCTTTCATAACAGTCCTTGTTGTGTTTTCCAGTCTTCAAAAAATCGCGGATTGGTAAGTATAAGCTCACCGTTGGTATCGGTAAACACCTGAATGGTTTCTCCCGTCGCGATAATCCGTTTGGAATCATCGTGGATGATATACCTGAAAATCATTTTGGCAGCGGGACTGTCGATAAAGGTGGTTTCCACCGTTGCCCAATCGCCGTGACGAAGTGGTGATTTATACTCGCAAGTGCACTTGACCACCGGAGCCAGGAAGCCGTTGTTTTGTATATGCCGGTAGGAGATACCGAAAGCCTCTCCGAATGCTTCTCGCCCGTCCTCAAAATAGGTGACATAGTGCCCGTGCCATACAATGCCCAACGGGTCTGTCTCGTTAAACCGTACACGGAAGCGGGTGGTATGTTGAAGGGGTAGGTGCATCAATATGTCTGATGTTTTTTGTCGTAAAACAGGGCCGCAATCAGGGTAATCGCAAAAAATAACAGTAAGTACCCTAACGGACGTGCGATATCGGCTATGGTGCCGTTACGAAGGATGACGTCATAAAAGGCCGATATCCCCCAATTCATGGGCGAAAATGCCGAAACTTTCTGCATCATCTCCGGCATGATGAAAGTCGGTACCCAGACGCCGCCGAGGGCAGCCAGAATAATCACAAATATAGCCCCGAACGGAGCCGACTGCTCCTGGGTTTCGGCTACGGTTCCGATAAGGATACCCAGCCCGATCGCTGCCAGGCCTGCTACAAATGCGATCAGTATCATCAGCGGGAGCTGAGCCCCCGGATCGAATTCAATCAGCCCGATGAGCGGGAAAATATATTTCGCGATAAGCAGCATCAACGCAAACTGGATCAGGCAGATGACCGTATAGGTGAAGATTTTGCCGCCGAGAATGACGGCATAAGAAACCGGACTGGTACGCAGCCGGATGTAGGTGCCTAGGTTTTTTTCCTTGACGAGGTTAATGCCCAACGGAACGACGATAAAGAAAATACCGAATAGGATCCACGCCGGAACATTGTGTTGCACGGCGTTAGGAATGATGCCATCTTCCCCTTTTTGAGCAATGGTTTCATTAAACGTGATGATTTCCTCATTAAGTAGGCCGGGGTCTTCTGACAGTTCCATCTGGTTGATGAACACGTCGTAAATTTTCTGAACCTCTACCTTCGAAAGCATTCGCTCGATATTGCTTTTGACACCGTTCCGGAACGTTTGTCCAGCTGCTGGGTCAAAATAGATCGTGATCTCCTTGGCTTTCCATTGTTTTTCAGGTAGATTGGTTGTGGTACTGTCGTTTTCAGTCAATGCAAATTCACCGAGTATTTTATCAACGTTATGGTTTACTTTGTCATTCAGTTCGTCGCTGATACCCTTGGGAATGATCAAGGCGATCTGGTATTTTCCGCTGCTCACCAAGGCGTGTGCCCGGTTGTCATCAATGGGATGTCCATCTATTTCGGTAATCAGTTCGACATTGGGCGCCTTGGAGAGATTCTCGGACACCAGTTGGCCGATTTCTCCACGGTCTTCATCCACCAATACAATCGGTAATACAGATTCTCCCACCGCTTTAAACGTGCTTTCTTGAATGAGCGTAATGGTAATAATCAGCACCGAAGGCATAAAAAAGAGGATGGCTAATCCGCCCCAGTCACGCAGTAAGAGTAAAACTTCCTTGTAGGCGGAAACAATCAATTTATGCATAGTCCCTAAGTTGGCTTCCCGTAAGATGGATAAACACATTTTCCAATGTGGTCGCTCCCGAAACGGACTCGATCAGCTGCTGTGGCTTACCTTCGATGACCAGGCTCCCTTCGTCAATGATGGCGATTTTCGTGCAAAAATGCTGCGCTTCGTTGAGGTGATGCGAGCTGTATATAATCGTTGTTCCCTGTTCGTTGAGTTCATGCAATAAGGTCATGATCACTTCCTTTGAATGTACATCAACGCCCACGGTAGGCTCATCCAAAAACAATACATTCGGTCGGTGCAGGATACCGGCCAATAGATTCACCCGGCGCTGCATACCACCGGAAAACGTTTTGACGGCCTTTTTGTCGAAGTCAGCTAAGCCTACCCGTTCAAGGGCATGGGCAATATCCTGTTTCAAGGCTGTCGCGGAAAGACCGTATAGACTGCCAAAATAATAGAGGTTTTCCGATGCGGTCAAGGTGGGATAGAGAGCATATTCCTGGGGTACCACACCAATTTGCTGTTGGATCTTCCGCCGATGCTGCCGATAGTTCAGATTTTTGAACCATAGTTCCCCGGATGTAGCTTTAATCATGCCGCACAGGGTGGAAATCAAGGTCGTCTTGCCGGCTCCATTTGGACCCAGTATACCAAAAATCTCTCCCTTTTTAATAGAAAGCGATAAATCTTTCAATGCATACCGGTCGCTGCCCGCGTATCGTTTGGACAGTTGGTGTACACGGATGATTTCCTCCATGGGACGAAAATAAGGAAAGTTGTTGACATGTCGCTAAACATCCTTTTTCAATGTCATAAAGAACTCCCTTTCCCGTTCGGCAAGGCGCAGCAATTGATCGGAGAGTTTTTCATATACATCGCTGCCGGATTTCCGATTTTTATAGATGCGTGAAATGTCCAGCGCAAAATCGCGCCAGGCATCGCCGATGGCGGTCATCTCTTCCGATCGCTGGATTAACGCCGGATTGTTAAGCAAGGTGCCCGCTTCCTGAAGAAAAGCAGCATAAATAAAACGGAATCCACCGCCCCCGGTTCCGATTTCTTCCTGCATCCGGACGAGCTGTCCGAGGTAATGGTTGGTTTTTTTGATGCCGACGGTTTTTGGCCACTTGCGGATGTTGTTAGCCACCCACTTCATGGCACGTACGCCCACGATGGGAACGGGTGCCAGCATGTCGTTGCAGGTTTGACGGATTCCCTTTTTGATAGCTCTTTCTAGGTCATAATTTGTAGGCAACCGCTCCAGGTAATACAGATGTCCTTTTGGGGGGAGTGCACCCTTCGCAAAACGCACACGCTGGAGTTCCTCTTCGGTCAACCGGGTGGCGTAATCCATAACCGGATCACTGATTAAGTATACGCCGGCTTCCCTGCCGTATACAACCAGGTTGTGCGCGTTAAAATGAAAACGGTATTCATCTGGAAAATAGGTGAGGTGATATACACCGACCTGCAAACCCACCGGAATACCTTGCGCCAGTTTCTCATCCAATACAGCTTTTGCCCTCTCAGGCGATGAAAACCGTTGGTGCTTAACGCCAATATTGAGTCGTTTGGCCAGTCTTCTGAAGATCTTTCCCGGCATCGGCCGGTAGCTGAAACCCGGGGCAAAATTGACTTTGATAAACGGGAGGTAAACAAAGAACAAACCGCTACCGATTCCGAAAGCCATCGGCTCAGAAATGGCAACGCCGCGGTGGTTTAATAAATTCGAAATCACCCCGTTTTCACAATGGGCGGATTGCCGATGTTCAAAATTAATATTCATGTGTTGCCTTAGGAGATGCCTGATGTTAGTTCTTCAATCGTGATGCCGAAGACATCCGCATATTTTTGGAGCGTTTTTTTGTTTAAATTCCGGAAGCGCTTTGGATGGAAATGTCGTTTGACAAACCAGCGATGTATTCCTACGTAGCTGGCCAGTAGTGGAATATCCATTCGGTGAAGTTCCATGAAATAAGCAAGGGGACTGAGCTCTCCAGCGATTACCGCCCGCTTTTTGTCGGCTATACGCTCTTCGATCAGTTCGAGTGACTCGTTGAGGGCCAGCGTCTTGGCCTCCCAACCACGGCTGGGAACAGTCGTGTACCGGCCGTTTTCGTCGACGGCATAACAGAGCTCGTGCACATTTTTCTTGGCTAGGCTCCCTTCATCCTGAGGTACTTCATTTTTTTTCATCCGATTAATTTGCTTTTTAGCGGCGATGAAGCTTGCATAAATTGTTCATATCCTTTTGTTTATGGTAATTATGCAGGTTTCATCCGAATATCTTTTTTCCGTAATGGCCTCATGGAACCTTCAGGGTATCGCCTTTGTGTCAGACGCTGACAGGCAGGTTTCCTATACCCCTCACGAATCCTCCGTTTGCAGGAGCATTTTCATGGAAGCTTGTAAGGCAGTCTCGCCATTTACGGAAATACGGCCCTGGATGTTGCAAATTTTCAAAAAATCCGAGGTAAAAACAAGCTCCGTGTGTGTACAGGTCAGCAATTGGTCGCCAACTTTAGGCAGGCGTAAGACTTCCAGCTCGAGGATCGTGCTAATTACGCCCAGGTTGTCCTTTTCTTTGTTCCAAAGTACTTCGTTTGGCCGGATGAAAAAATAGTTCAGGAAAATAAAGCTGGTCTGAGCCAGGTTTTCCAACATTCCCATCTCCGACAACGTCCCTTCATGGACGAACAGGCAGTCTGACCGGACCCCGAAACCGGTCTCTGTTTTTAAGCCATCTACTGTCACAACCCGATCGACCATGACCATGGGAGGGCGGTGGGGGATGAGCTCTTCAATATCCGGAAATGACGTATGCTTATTCAAGGTCTTTCGCTATGACGGTTCGCATTTCGCCGACGGCGATGATCTGTTCGTGAAGCCTGACCTCTCCGCGGACCAGCGTAACCCCAAACAGGCGTTGCAGGATCTGGAGGCTGGTCTGAAGCTCATCGCCGGCGCGGGGCAATCGGAAGATCTCAAAATCTCGGATAGAGCCGATGTAACCGACAGGAGGAGGCATGCTCCGCAGAAAATAGTCGTATCCCTGGTGCAGGGCAATGGTTTGAGCAAAATGTTCGACAACCCCCGCTTCCGTCAAGACCCCATCCGGGTTTACTAGTACATGTTTGTGGGGGATTTCGAAACCGGAAACAATGAAGTCATCTCCGTACGTGATGAGCTTGTCAACCAACACAAAAGGAGGTTGTTGCGGGATCAATTTGCAGATTGCCTCTTGCGACGAAACCAGGCTCATATCATTAGGTTACTTCCAATAGTGCGTAAACATAGGAAAATCTTCCGCTTTCCGGTACCGATAGCAGTATTTTTTCTCCGCGTTGAAGCGTTTTCCCATTGAAGAGTTCTTCCAATTGAATATAGCTGGATGCTGAACCTACGTTGCCGATTTTATGCAGGTTGATGAACCATTTTTCTTCCGGGATATCGATGCCCGCTTTCGCGAAAGCTTCCGACAATCGATCCTTGAAGAAATAGGACGAGATATGCGGGAGGAAATAGTCGATGTCGTTTGTGTTTAGCTGATGCCGGCGCATGACTTCCTGAATGCTTTGTACCCCTTTCGGAATGATGTGTGCTTCGAGAAGCTTGATATCTTGTTTGATTGCAAAGATGGACGTTGAAAGCCACGCATCCGGCGAAGCGTCGCTCCAAGCTACCAACTTTCCATTGATCTTGGTAGCACCTGCATACATACACGGTTCGAGTTCGTGGGCATACGAGATGCCATCAATCCAATGGATGACCAGCGAACTGCCTGACGATGCAGGTTCATCGCCCAGCAGCATGGCTGCGGCCCCATCGGAAAGCATCCAACGAAGGAAGTCCTTTTCAAAAGCAATGATGGGGTTTTGCTCGAGGGCTGCAAGCCGTTCGGACTCGTTGATAAATTTGTCTGCGCGTAACCACGAAGAAACCCGTTCAGAACCTGTGCAAACCGCTTGCTTAGCACTTCCGGTAGCAAGTGCCATGTAGGCATATTTAAGGGCATTGATGCCTGAAGTGCAGATACCGGAAGCCGAGTTAAGCTCCATCGGTTTATTTTGCCACAATCCGTGTACCATGCTGGCATGTGACGGAAGCAGTTGATCGGGCGTTGAGGTCCCACATGAAAGGACATCAATCTTCGTTTTATCCGCGCCGGATTGATCCATCAACCGGGTGATGGCTTGTAAGGTCAGTTCCGCGTTGTTGTGCGTAGGTTGCCCGTCCGATCCAATGGCATAGTAGCGCGACGTAATCCGATTATTACGCAATACGATGGAGCGTGCCCGGGACGGAACATCGTTTACTACGCCCAGCACCTGCTCCATGCGATCATTGGACACGGGGTCATTCGGTAAAAACTTCGCGATTGCATTAATGTATACCTTTGGCATTACCGGGGTATTTTTAATTGAACTGATTGATAGTATTTGGTTTCCTTCCTAACCCAAGAAAGGAAGGGCAAATGTAGTATTAAAAATAATAAAGTCACGATAGGGGCAAGTATCCATATCGCAAAAATCAAATAATAGTTAAAGGCTCTGAGCCAGGGTTTGCGTGATCGGGCTTGGGGAAGGCCTTTACTCCGAATAAGCCGCGCCCATTTCGCAAAAAGGGTGTTGGCCCGTTTATCGGTGAATACCAATACAGGCTTGACCCAGACAGCCCCCTGTTCGATCCATTCCGCTTGCAACGTGGTATAGTCGCTATTTCGAAGATGAGGCAGCAAGGAGATGCCGAACCTGCGGGATTCCCGGATATCCTTGTCCGAAACGCCGGGTTTCGGAAACAGTCCTAAATACGAGTCTTTCCGGCCTTTCATCATCCAATGTACAATCGTGATGACGCTGACGTGATTGAGGTGGCGGTCGACCAATGCAACGTTTCCTACGTGATGTGCACCCAATTCATGCAATGCCCTTTTGACTTTCTCCTGTGCCATCACCCACATATTACGACAGTTGATAACAGTGATGACCGGTTTGCCGCCCAGCAATGCCTTCGCTTCGGCGCTCTTTAAGAATGAGTTAAATGGAATGGATGGGGAGAGGTACCATACTTGATAACCCAGAATGATGAGGTCGTAATCTTCGTCAAGAACCCGTGGGTCGATCGGTTCCAATGGACACGGAATCTGCAGGAACGATTCCGGAAACGCATCGAAAAAACGCAGACTGTCCCATGGAAAAGGGTAGTCGGCAACCGGCTGTATCCGATGAAAGGAAAGCATGACCTCCGGATCGGCTGCCAAGGGAGCCAACAAATGGTCCAAAATTTCTTTTTGCTGCCCGGTTTGGGTGTAATATACGACTAAGACTTTTTTCATTTCAAGCCTTCCAAAAATCGTAATAATTAAACCATTGCAAAGGATATTTCGCTAAAATTTGTTCGATGCTTTGGGTAAATGCGTGAAGTAGCGACTGCGCGTCGCGATGACTAAACGTTGCTTTGCGCGCATAAAGGTGATAATGTCTATTCCGCTCGCGCATTACGTATACGAAAAGTACCGGAGTGCTGAGCCTTGAACTGATCAGAAAGGGTCCCGCTGGAAAGCGGGCCGGCCGACCGAAAAGGTCAGCTGTCAATGTTTTACTTCCATTCACGAAGCGATCGCCCGTAAAACAGATCATTTCCTTTTGTTCAATGATCTGATTGATGGCAAAAACATGTGATAAATCCTCTTTAACCACAACGAAACCTGTTCTGGGCTTGGTCATAATGCTGGCGAGGTATGATTTGATAGCCCGTTGTTCTTCATCGGTAGTCACCAGATGGATCTGTTTTTCGAACTCCCCCATAAAATATTGGGATACTTCGAAGTTTCCTACATGGGCGCTGATGAGGATACCGGCGCTGTTGTCTTTGGCTAGCTGCCGGATGTGGTCAATGCCATCAAATTCATACGTGTATTTATGTTCCAGCCCTGCAGTAATCGCGACTTTATCAATGAGCGTCTGCCCAAAGACAAAATAGTTGCGGTAGGTGTTTACCAGACTGGAAACGATGCTGTTATGGCGTCTATGTCGAAAATATTGGTAAATGGCCTTGGTTTGCCGGGGAGAGAAAATTACGTAATATAGGGAAACGAATACCAGCAGCAGATAGGCCACATTAATCCCTGCGTGCTTTATCAGGAAAATAAATATTCGGTAACCGGAAACCGTTCCCCTCGACTTTCCTTCCCATTCAGCCATTGGATGTGATTAGGCGATGGCATGCAGCTTGCTGCCGATTAAATCATATAGGTCGTTAAATGTATGGACGTCGGTAAAATCCTTGCTTTCCAGTTTAATGCCAAAATTCGATTCGATAATGACAACCAAGTCCACATAGTCCAGGCTATCCAGATCAAGCGATTCCTTCAAATCTGCCTCTGGCTGGATCACCTCAGACTCCACCTCAAACTCATCGATTAAAAACGAATTGGTTATATCAATAATCTCGTCCCTGCTCATGGCTAATGCTGCGCTTTTACAGTTTTTTTACAATTAATGCGGAGTTTGTTCCGCCGAATCCAAAAGAATTCGACAAAAATACATTAAAATTTTGGTTTATCGTATTTTTTACCAAACTCAGATTCTTGGCGGTTTCGTCCACTTCTTCCAGGTTGATATTCGGTGCGATGAACCCATGCTGCGCCATAATCAGCGAATAAATGACTTCGCTGGTTCCCGCCATCCAGCACTCATGGCCGGTCATCGATTTGGTCGAGCTGACATAGGGGTCGGAGCCGAACAACTGCGTTAGCGCGCGGGCTTCGTTGGCATCGCCCATGGGAGTGGACGTGGCGTGGGCGTTAATGTATTCGATGTCTCCCGGAGCGAGACCCGCTTGCCGCAAGGCCATGTCCATCGCTTGTATGGGGCCGTCTACGTTTGGGGTGGAGATGTGGTCGCCGTTCGATGAGAAGCCATAACTCAATACTTCCGCCAGGATGGGAGCGCCACGCCGAACAGCCGATTCGTATTCTTCGAGGACCAAGGTGGCGGCGCCACCGCCCGGTACTAAGCCGTTGCGGTTTCGGTCGAACGGACGGGAGGCTTTGGTTGGTTCATCTTCGCGGTCCGAAAAGACCCCCAGACCATCAAAACTAGCCATGGCGTACTTATTCGTTTCCTGTGCGCCTCCGCAAATGACGCAATCCTGCAAACCCTGTTTGATAAATAAATAGGCTAAGCCAATCGCATGGGAGCCGCTGGCACAGGCTGCACTGATGGTCATGTTGATGCCCCGTACGCGATAAATGGTGGAAAGATTCATGGTCACCGATGAATTCATCGACTTGAAAATGGCTCCCGAACCCACCAGCATGGTGTCTTTTTTTTGGCGTACAATATCGATGGATTCCATTACGGCTTGAGACACGCTGTCGTTGCCATAGACCAAACCGATAATTCGTTCGTCAAATAAAGCCTCGTCGATCTTAGCGTTTTGAAGCGCCTCGCGGGTGGCTACGTATGCGTATTCACTCTCTTCGCCCATACTGATACGTTGCCTGCGGGAAAGCGCCTTAGCCAAGTCAGGCTTCTCGACGAAACCCGTAAGTGCCGACCGGTATCCAAATTCCTTGCGTTCAGGAGAGAAAACAATTCCTGAGCGGCCCACATAGAGCGATTCCTTCACTTCGGCCAGACTTTTGCCCAGTGACGAATAAATACCCATTCCCGTAATAACTACACGCCGTTCCATCACGAATAAATTCCGCCGTTTATATGGATAACCTCTCCGGTAATATAGGAAGCCTTCCGGGATGCGAGGAAGCACACCAGATCAGCCACTTCTTCCGCCTTTCCAAATCGGTTTAAAGGTATGATTTTTTTCAATTCCTTCTCATCCAACGCACTGGTCATGTCGGTTTCGATAAAGCCTGGGGCTACCGCGTTGACGGTAATGTTGCGTTTAGCCACTTCCTGCGCTAACGCTTTGGTGGCACCGATTAGGCCTGCCTTGGCGGCAGAATAATTCGTCTGCCCCGCCGTGCCTTTCGCCCCTGACACCGAAGCTACATTGACGATCCGTCCGTACCGGTGACGAAGCAGATCCTGGATCAAAAACTTGGTGACGTTATAAAACCCGTTTAAGCTGGTTTGCACCACTTGGTTCCAGTCGTCATTTTCCATCCACATAAACAGTCCGTCGCGCGTGATACCCGCGTTGTTGACGATCACTTCGATCAGTGCGTCGGGATGCTGATCCTTCCATTGCGTTAGCTGCGTACAAGTTTCAGACGGATTGCTGACGTCAAAGCGGATAATTTCGGCCTCGCCTCCGTTTGAGGTAATAATTTCCTTGGTTTCTTCGGCCGCCTCGGCGTTGGACTGGTAGTTAATCAACACCGGATAGTTGAGGTCGCGTGCCAGCGCGATACAAATGGCCCGGCCAATGCCGCGCGAACCTCCGGTCACTAATGCATAGTTCCTACGCTCCATCAATTCACTTTTTCGAAAGGCTCTGCGTTATCATACCATTCATTGCCGAGTAGCTGGCCCTTGGTGTCGATAAATCCCCATTTTCCTTCGCGTTTTACCCGAGCCACGCCATCAATGAATCCCTTGTCTTCGCCGCTGGTCAGGAATCCGACGAAGGCCGCGGAGATACTGTATTCGGCGGGTATGACCAATTTTCCGGAGGTATCGATGAACCCCCATTCTTTACCTACTTTCACAGGGGCCAACCCGTCCGAACTGAATATTTCGGCATCGGGATACTCCGGTTGGATAACCAGGTCGCCCTGGGCATTTACATACCCCCATTTCTTGCCTACAGATACCGGTGCCAGACCGTTGCGAAATGCTCTTGCCTTTTCAAACTGGGCCTCAATAACCCATTCTCCCTGTGTGTTGACGAAGCCCATTTTGTCATCTTTCCGTGCGTAGGTCAATGTCTCGCCTTTTAGGAAAGGCCATATTTTCGTCGCATCTTTAACGTGTTTAAAGGAGCCGTCTTGAGTCAGCATGCCAAATGCCGTGCCGTTCCGTGCTACGAATACTCCATTTCCGGAAATGTCGATCTCGTCGTATTCGGGTGTAATCACCATGTCTCCCGTCGAAGATAGGATTCCCCATTTTTCGCCGCGTTTCACTTTGGCAAATCCGTGTTCAAAAGGTTTTATTTCGGTATACAGAGGCTTTACCACCACCTTCCCCTTTGTGTCCATTAGCCCCACCAAATCGCCTTCGCGGATAAAAGCCAATCCATTGCTGTTGAAGTCGTATAGCTTGTCGGAATGAGGCAGCTCTACTAATTGGCCGTTTCTGTCGATGTATTGCCATTTATCTTCTTTGGCAACCACGGCGACCCCCCTATGGAAAGCTTTGGCATGGTCAAACTGCGGGTTGATCACGACCTCTCCCGAAGTATTGATGTACCCCCATTTTCCATCGATCCAGACTGCTGCCAAGCCATCGGAAAACGATCCGGCCTTATCGTACTTCGGGTCGATGACCTTATCGCCCTGCTTATCAATATAACCGATTTTTTTGCCTTTCTTGACGAGGGCTAATTCTTGAGCCTGTGCGAGGGAGACGGTTAATCCCAACAAACAGCTAAGGAATATTTTCATGGCGTAAATTAATGAATTAGTCATGTGTCTTGACATGATCTTTTATGGCAGCCAGATACGGAGACAGTACCATATCCTCTTTAAAGATAGGAACAATCGATCGGATATCGGCATAAACTTTTTTACTTTTTGACGAAAGGAGTGGCTCGCATTCCAGTGCTTCGACGGCCTGCACGAGCGTAAGCAATTGAATCGCGAGCACTTCATACGCGTTATCGATCACCTTTTTGGTGAGCCAAGCCGAGTTGGTCCCCATGCTGACAATATCCTGATTGTCCTTGTTATTAGGGATGCTATGTGTATAGATCGGGGTTGCGAGCGTTTGGTTTTCCGCCGTGGTGGATGTCGCGGTAAACTGAGCGCCTTGCATACCAAAATTCAATCCCAGTTTCCCCAGGTTGACAAACGATGGCAATATTTCGTTCAGTGAGGAGTTGAGGAGGTAGTTCAGTTGCCGCTCCATCAGCATGGTTAACTTCGCAATGGAAATGCGAAGTTTGTCCATTTCGAATGCGACATAGTCGCCGTGGAAATTGCCGCCGTGGTATACCGATTCCGAAGCCACGTCGATGATGGGGTTGTCGTTTGCCGAGTTAACCTCTTCGATAAGTGTGTCGGTGCAATGTTGCAGCGCGTCCCATATCGGACCTAATATTTGAGGTACGCAGCGGATGGAATAATATTCCTGCAGTTTATCCTTGAAGATGCTCTCTTCGACCTTCCGGCTGTAAAGGTGTTCATGACGCTTGCGGATCAGTCGGCTATCGGCAATGATCTCCCGCATGCATGCCGCAACGCATTGCTGACCGTTGTGTTTTTTCACGCCATTCAGTGTTTCAGAGAGATGATCGTCGTATGCCCGGACGAGTTCATTCATAAACGCTGAACAGGCGATGGACCAGTTAAGCAGCCGTTTGCCATAGATGGCGTTAACGATACCGATACCCGTCATGACTGAAGTGCCGTTGATAAGGGCAAGCCCCTCGCGTATGTATACTTGCATGGGCTGCAGCCCTTCGTTGGCCAAAGCCACCGCTGCTGGTGTTTGCTTCCCTTGATAAATCACGTTCCCTTCGCCAATCAGATTCAACGCCAAGTGTGCCAGTTGCACCAGGTCGCCGCTTGCACCCACACCTCCATGTTGGTAAATCACCGGACAAATATCACGGTTCAATAGTTCCGTCATCAATTCTATGGTGCTTGGATGTACTCCTGAGTACCCAAGTGACAGGGTGTGGAGCCGAGCCAGCAGCGTAGATTTGACATAAATGGGATCCAATATGTCACCCATTCCGGCCGCGTGGCTTCGGATAAGGTTGTATTGTAACTGGATTTGGTCGCCTTCGTCGATTCGATATTGAGCCATCGGGCCGAAGCCTGTATTTACGCCATAGATGATCTTGTCTTTGGCAAACCGTTTTAAAAAAGTGTGGCTTTGGTTCACTCTATCCGAAACACTTTTAGGCAAACTGATTTTCTGGCCTTCGAATAGCACCCCGAAAAAATCTGCCAACGTGATCGGATTCGTCAGTTCTATCATGTGATTAGCAACGCGTTAAAATTAAGCGGATGCAAACTTAGACAAATTGGTGTTGATATACAATATATGTTTTAGCACGCACTGCCTTTCTTCATACTTTCTCCTGCCTTTCTCCTGACATCTTCTATAAATCGACCATGGTATATTTAAGCCGTACCTATAAAAACCTTAGTCACGCCCTAGATACCGGTTACGCATGGCATAGTAGATGGCCGAACAAGGGCGGGAGAAAGTTGGGCCCCATCCCCTATGCGTCCCGGGCATATCTAGGTAAAAAAGCCGAAAAAGCGGCACTTCAGCGAAAGGCAAGCGGCTCTTTGGAAGGGATCCGGTAAAGCGGAAGGTAAGGAAATGGTAGCGTTTGTTTTTATACGCAACTTTGCCTAAGTTTGGCCCTTTCATATCCCATTTTACAATAATGATTTCAGAGCACGTTGATGTCTTAGTGATCGGAGCGGGGCCGTCTGGAGCTGTTGCGGCATCTCTTTTACATAAAAAAGGAATCAAAGTCAAGATCGTTGAGCGGGAGCATTTTCCCCGTTTTGTTATCGGCGAGAGTTTAATACCCCGATGCATGGATCATTTTGACGAAGCAGGATTTGTCGAAGAGGTAGAAGCAAAAGGATTCGAGAAAAAATTCGGTGCGCGTTTTCTTCGCGGAAGCGAAGTCTGTTGGTTTGACTTTAGTCAGAAATTTTCGCCCGGGTGGGATTGGACGTGGCAGTTACCCCGGGCCGAGTTTGACCAGACGCTTACCGATATTTTGCAGCGCCGAGGTGTAGATATTGCGTTCGGTACCACGGTAGAAAGCGTGGTTTTCAGTGGCACGGATTCGTTAACTACAGTACGTGATGAAGCGGGAAATCGCCGGGAAATACAGGCCCGGTTTCTAATCGATTGCAGTGGGTACGGGCGTGTATTGCCTCGCTTGTTGGATTTGGACGCTCCTTCTTCGTTTCCACCCATGGCGGCCACGTTTGTGCATGTCGATGATAAGCGTCGTCCTTCAGGCAACGAAGGGACGTTGATCACGTTTGATGTGCTCGATCAAAAAGTTTGGTTTTGGGTCATCCCATTTTCTGACGGCCGCTCATCCCTGGGATTGGTTTGCCCCAAGGAGCACCTGGAAGCTTTGGATCAAGGCGATAACGCCGATACGTTCCGTTATATTATCCGCCAATCAGACTATTACCGGGAGCGGTTTGACGGATTGGAGTTCCTTTTTGAACCCAAGAAAATTGTTTCCTATGCGAAAGCCGTGAAGAAACTATACGGCACAGGCTTCGCCGTTACTGGCAATAGCGCCGAATTTTTGGACCCGGTTTTTTCTTCGGGAGTCTGTTTTGCCACGGAATCCGGGGCGTTATCGGCAAAGTTGGCGATCAGGCAGCTGGCTGGTGAAGCGGTGGACTGGGAGCAGGAGTATGAAGCGCATATGTTATGGGGTGTCAACGTATTCCGTTCGTATATACGTGATTGGTATTCGGGCGATTTGCAGAAATTTATGTTTCATCCCGAAGTGAATGAAGACGTGCGCCGAAAAGTATGTTCCGTGCTTGCGGGATATGTTTGGGATAAGGAAAATCCGTTCGTGAAGAAACACGACCGTGCAGTACGAGCGGTCACCCATATGTTACCGTAAAAAAGTGAGGGTTCGCGTCGTTTTCGGATGTTGGTTGGCGCTGATGGTGACCGCCTGCTCCGGCGCTAGGCAACTACCCCCGGTCACGGAGCGTACGAGCTTCGTGGGAAAGCGGACCCGGATATCTGCCGAGCTCTACGTGATGCCGCATGGCAAGCTTCACCAAAATGATCAAGGGCTTTGGGAATTGTACGTGTCGGGCAATCCGTTAACAAGAGGATTGACAAATGGAATACTGACCCAGGAACTGCTTTTTCAACAGGAGGCGGCGTTTGTTGATAAACTCCATGAGTTGGTACCTTCGCCGTTCCGTCAACGCATGTTGCGCGGATTTCTCCGGTTTTTCAATCGCCGATTGATTGATTATGTGCCCGATGAATACAAAACTGAGATTTTTGGCATTTCGCAATCGGCCTCGAATACGTATAATTTTATTGCTCCTCCCTACCAACGGCTGCTATATTTTCATGGCGCACACGACATGGGACATGCGTTGCGCGACCTAGCGCTTGTCGGCTGCTCGTCGTTTGCGGCGTGGGGAACGCATACGGCCGACGGAAGGTTGCTCATTGGTCGGAACTTCGATTTTTATGTGGGCGATGCCTTTTCCAGCGAGAAAGTAGTCGCCTTTATCAGCCCCGATCAGGGATATAAACATGCGATGGTCACCTGGGCCGGTATGGTGGGCGCCGTATCGGGAATGAATGAAAAAGGGCTGACGGTAACCATCAATGCAGGCAAGTCCGATTTACCCTACAAAGCCAAGACGCCCATTTCGTTGCTTACGCGCGAAATCCTGCAATATGCGGCAACCATCGATGAAGCCGTTCAGATCGCCCGGCAACGCGAGGTGTTTGTCTCGGAAGCGATTATGGTGGGCAGTGCGGCCGATCGGAAAGCGGTGGTGATCGAGGTGTCGCCAAAGAAATTTGGTGTCTACGAGGTGGAAAATAACGGGGAGTTGCTGATCTGTACCAATCATTTTCAAAGCCAGCCGTATGTGACCGATAAGAACAACGTGCGGCAAATGGAGGAGAGCCATTCACGTTACCGGTTCGAACGTATGAACGAGCTTATTGCAGCGGCACCGCCGCTGACTCCCGAGGCGGCCGCTTCGTTATTGCGCAATCGGGAAGGAGTAAACGGCATACCGTTGGGATATGGGAATGAAAAGGCCATTAATCAGCTGCTGGCCCATCATGCCGTGATTTTTCAACCGGAAGACCGGTTGCTTTGGGTTTCCGCTAACCCCTATCAATTGGGCGCATTTGTGGCGTATGATCTGAAAACAGTGTTTTCCCGTATGGATACCATGTCCATGTCGTTGCCGTTGGATGAGGCAGGCCTTCGTATTCCGGAAGACCCGTTTATGCACACAGACACTTTTGCAAGCTATGAGATATTTCGGCAGCAAACCCGTACTTTGGAAGCGGCGATAGCTGACGGAGTACAAATCGATGACACGGTGTTGGCCGATTTTGTTGCACGTAATCCGGAATTTTGGAAGGCCCATTTTCTGGTAGGCGAATACTTCAAAAAACGCGGACGGTATCATGAGGCATTACGTTATTTCCGGGCGGCAATCCACAAGGAAGTGACGACCGTTCCGGACCGCCGGTTGATTGAGAAGCGAATTAAACAGTGTGAGCGATGGAGCAAAGTGAAAGAGGAGGTAGAAAAATGATACCAGCAATCGAGACAGCAGATAAAGATACAATTAAGCGGTTTCAGGAAGAGAAATTGCAGCAGGTGCTGGCCTATCTCCAAGCCCATTCCGTTTATTACCAGAACCTATTTAAAAGACAGGACATCAAAGTGGGGTCGATCCGTTTTTTGGAGGACCTAACGCGGATCCCTGGGATAACCAAAGCGGATTTGCAGAATCACAACCGGACGTTCCGTTGTGTCGATGCCGCGCGGGTGGCTGATTATGTGACCACATCCGGTACCTCGGGCGATCCGGTGCTCTTGGCCCTAACCGATGCCGATTTGGATCGGCTTGCTTACAACGAGGCGTTGTCGTATCAATGCATGGGACTGCAACGGGGAAATGCCCTACAGCTTACCACGACGATGGACCGTCGCTTTATGGCCGGGTTGGCTTACTTCCTTGGCGCACGCAGAATGGGCATAGGTATCGTGCGGGTTGGATCGGGTGTGCCCGAATTGCAGTGGGATACGATAGCCCGGGTGCAGCCCGATGCCTTGGTCTGTGTGCCTTCGTTTTTGCTTAAGATGATCGAATTTGCCGAAGCTAACGGTATTGATTACCGGAGCAGCAGCGTCAAAAAAGCGCTTTGCATCGGCGAGCCCCTGCGTAATCCCGATTTCTCCCTGAATGCGCTTGGACAACGCATTTGCCGTCACTGGGATATTCAGCTATTTTCTACATATGCCTCCACGGAAATGGCTACGGCATTCACCGAATGCGAACATGGGGTAGGAGGCCACCACCACCCCGAATTGATCATTACCGAGTTTGTAGATGAAGATGGCAACCCTGTGCCGGAAGGGCAGCCCGGCGAACTGGTGGTTACCACATTGGGGGTTGAAGGCATGCCCTTATTGCGTTTCAAGACGGGCGATATTGTGCAGCCCCATTATGAACGCTGTGCCTGCGGACGTAGTACGCTGCGGCTCGGACCGGTTATCGGACGTAAAAATCAAATGGTCAAATACAAGGGAACGACACTTTATCCACCCGTGCTGTTCGACCTATTGAACGACTTCGAAGAGGTAGAAAATTACGTGGTGGAAATCTCATCGGACGAATTCGGTGAGGACGAAATCACGGTGAAAGTAGGGTCTTACAGCGCATCGGAAGAGCTAATGCTCAAAATCAAAGACCGTTTCCGGGCTAAGCTGCGCGTAAGCCCCAGGATTTTATTTACCCCGATTCAGGAGATCAACCGGATCAAGTTTCCTGAAAATTCGCGGAAAAGCATAACGCTTATTGACCACCGAAAATGAATCGGTAACGCCGTTTTCTTATCTTTGCCAAATGGAGCGGAAGACCTTTGCGGATTTCAAATTCAATAAACAGATTCTGAGCGCGATTGAGGAGGCGGGATACGCAAGCCCGACCCCGATCCAGCAGAAGGCCATTCCGCCGATCCTGGCCGGACAGGACGTCATGGGCATCGCACAAACGGGTACCGGTAAAACAGCGGCGTTTGTGCTTCCGATTCTGATGAAGCTGAAATATGCGCAAGGTAAGGATGCCCGTGCGCTTATCCTTTCACCCACCCGTGAACTGGCCATGCAAATCGAAGAGAATATCCGTTTGTTTGCGACTTACACGGATTTGCGTACAGTGGTGTTATATGGTGGATTGGGGCCGAAAACCCAGATTTCGGAATTGGAAAAGGGGGTGGATATCCTGGTAGCTACGCCCGGAAGATTTCTAGACCTTTATCTGGCAGGTCATCTGGTGACCAAATCGCTGAATATCCTGGTGATGGATGAGGCAGACAAGATGATGGATATGGGGTTCATTGGGAAATTGCACCGTATATTGGAGGTAGTTCCCCGTAAACGGCAGAATCTGTTATTTTCGGCGACGATGAGCGAATTGGTGCATAGGATTGCCGGCGACTTCTTGGCCTTCCCCACGGTTGTGGAGGTAACGGAACAGGCCACGCCGGCGCAGACCGTTACACAAGCGCTTTACCACGTGCCCAACTTAAAAACCAAGATCAATCTGCTTCAATATTTGTTAAAGGACGACACTGCTTTAAACCGGTTGATCGTTTTCTGTAAAACCAAAACGGTAGCAGATCAGGTTTTTCGTTTCCTTGAACGCAAGTATGGTACGGAAAGCGTCAGGGTAATTCATGCCAACAAAGGGCAGAACACCCGGATCAATTCGATTCAAGCTTTTAAAGACGGAGCTGTACGGATATTGGTGGCCACCGATGTTGCGGCAAGGGGGCTTGATGTCAGCAATGTGAGCCACGTAATCAACTTTGATGTGCCGATCGTCATCGAAGATTATGTGCATAGAATCGGCCGTACGGGCAGAGCATCCCAAAAAGGCGATGCCATTACCTTCTGTAATCCGGCGGAGGAATATTACATTCGGAAAATCGAAAAATTGATTCGTCAGCAAATACCCGTGGTGGATATTCCCGACGGTGTATTTATCGAAAAAACGGACTTTGATGAGCGACAAGCGTTAGCCCGCGAAATTGACGCGCAGAAGCGTAAAGATAATCCGGAATTCAAGGGGGCATTCCATGAAAAGAAAGCCGGAAACCAAAAATCGGGCAAACCCGGAGACGATAAAAAGCGCAGCGGTCGCCGTACGATGAGCCGGCGTAACAAAAGACGATGAAAAAGCTGAGAATCACTCCGTTAAATATTGCATCGGCCCTGTTGATGACCTGGCTGCTGTGGCAGGTTATCGCCAGTAAGGTCGGAATAAGTACCGTTGGCTGGATTTTTTTACTTTTGTTGGTCTTAGTGATAACCGATCAGTTTTTTAGGTTGCTTTTACGAAGCCTGAAGCGGGTGTGGATTGCAGAAGGGATTTTTGTGGTGTTTGTCGCGTTGGCAATCTGGATACTGAACGTTTGGTGATTTATAAATTTATGAACATGAAGAAAGCGGAAATAAAATTAACGATTGAACTGGACGACAACAATGTGCCGGATTCGATTGTGTGGGAATCTACGGACGGTGAAAGCCAAGAAGCTCTTCCCGCAAAAGCCTTGTTTTTAGCGTTATGGGATCACCATTACAAAAATTCGCTGCGTATCGACTTGTGGACAAAGGATATGCCGTTGGATGAAATGAAGCGGTTTTTCTACGAAACCTTGCAGACGTTGGGAGACACGTTTATTCGAGCTTCAGGGGATGATGAATTGGCGAAAGCCGTAATTGGCGACTTACGTGATTATTGTGATCATTTCGCCGAAAAGATGGAAGTAACACAAAAGCAAAACTAGCAAATTGACAAATTGCCAAACCGCAGAATAATGAATTATTTCTTAGTAAAGTCCGAACCTTTTAAGTACAGCTGGAAGCAGTTTCTCAAGGATAAACAGACCTTCTGGGATGGCGTGCGTAATTACCAAGCACGCAATACGCTGCAGGCCATGAAGACAGATGATTTGGTCTTGTTTTATCATAGCAATGAGGGGAAGGAAGTAGTGGGTGTTGCCAAAGTCGTGAAGGAAGCTTACCAAGATCCAACCACTACGGATGAGCGGTGGGTTGTCGTAGATCTGGCTCCTGTCGAGACGTTAAAAACGCCGGTTACGCTTGAAACTATTAAGGCCGATCCGCTGCTTCAGGACATTGCGTTGGTCCGTCAGGGGCGCTTGTCGGTTATGCCGCTCAAGCAGGCGGAGTTTGACCGAATCCTCGCATTGGGTACAGGAAATTTTGTAGATTAGCAACTTTGTAAAATTAATCCTATTGATATGCTGAAACAATATGTAAAATATGGCCCTTTGATGTTGCTGACAATGGGCGTAATGTCGTGCAACAACGAAACTTCGACGCAGAAACAGGAAGAAGAAATACACAATGCAGCTACGCAGGTCGTGCCCGAAGAAGCTGAAGGATTGATCGGCCGTTGGGATATCACCGTGGATAAAGACGGCAAGAACGTGCCCTCTTGGTTGGAAGTCAAACTATCGGGTTTCGATGTACTGGTTGGCGCCTTTGTGGCCGATGCGGGAAGTAGCCGCCCCATCTCGCACATTACACTCAAAGACGGCGTGTTTTCGTTCCAGATTCCGCCGCAGTGGGAAGGAGGAGGTGGCTTCTTTACCATTGAAGGAAAGCTTGAAGGAGAAGGGATAAAAGGGACCATCACAACGAATAAAGGAAATGTGTTCCAATTTACGGGAGTTAAAGCGCCTTATTTGGTCAGGACGGGTGAAGCGAAGTGGGGCGAACCCATCGAGTTGTTCAATGGCAAGGACTTAACCGGATGGAAAACTTCGGGCGATAATAGTCAATGGGTGGTTGAAGATGGCATATTGATCAATAAAGAAAGCGGAGCCAACCTCATCAGTGAGCAGAAATTTGAAGATTTTAAACTCGTCGCGGAATTCCGTTATAAGGAAGGTGCCAACTCCGGCATTTATTTGCGGGGACGTTATGAGGTACAGATTGAAGACTCGCCGAAAGACCGGCATCCGGGATCGCATTATTTCGGAGGCGTGTATGGTTTCTTATCGCCCAGTGAAATGGCGACCTTAGGTCCGAATGAATGGAACCGATACGAAATCACCCTACGCGGACGGATGGTTACTATTGTAGCTAATGGCAAAACCATTATCAGTAACCAGGAAATCCCGGGCATTACAGGTGGTGCGCTTGATAGCCACGAAGGAGAACCCGGTCCGATTTACTTACAAGGAGACCACACGGGAGTGGAGTTCCGCAAAATTACCGTAACACCGGCAATGTAGCCTATCGCAGGAGCTGGATCCAAAAACATTTTCCGATTGTCTTTGTTGATTGATTACTGAACGTAAATCATATGGCAAGGACAATCGGAATTGTTTTGGTAATCGTAGGAGTAATCATGCTGGTATGGACCGGCTTCTCGTTTACGAAAAAAGAAAAAGTAGTGGACATCGGTTCGCTGGAAATCACTGCTGACCAGAAAGAGCGGGTCAATTGGCCTCCCTATGTTGGTGGCGTAGTCTTGGTAGCTGGAGTGATTCTGCTGCTGGTTCCACGCAAGAAATAGTCGCGTTGACAGGCTTCCCCAAAACACGGAAATATCACTACCTTCGTAGTCGTGAAGAGAGACTACGCTACCCTTACCGATCAACAATTGGCTTCGTTGCTGCAAGCAAGCGATTCCGGTGCGTTTAACTATATTTACGATCGGTTCTGGGATAAGCTTCTTGTGGTAGCAGCTAAGCGTTTGGAGAGTATGTCGGAAGCGGAGGAGGCGGTGCAGGATATTTTTTTGAATCTTTGGCGCAAACGCGAAACGTTCGAGTTGAAAGCGTCGTTTGAAAACTATTTGGCCGTCGCCGTTAAGTTTGAAGTGATTAACCGACGTGCCAAGCGTGTGCGGGAAAATGCGCTGTACACCGAATTGGAATCCCTTCCATTGCCGACAAGCAGTGATAACCCAAATTTCGATCTGGAATATCTTCGGCAGCAGCTGGAACATACAATTAACAGCCTTCCCCCCAAATGCCAACTCGTCTTTCGCCTCAGTCGGAATGACGATTATACCAATAAGCAAATTGCCCAAGAACTTGGTGTTACCGAAAAAGCGGTGGAGAAACACATTTCAAAAGCGTTAAAGGCGCTGCGCAAACGTCTTGGTAACTACTATACGGGATGCGCGACGGAATTCCGGTTTACCCGCGGTACGAGCTTTTGTATCGTGGCTCTGGGCCTTCGCGAGAAATAGAAAATCACGAATTTTTTTTAAAAAAAAGGTAGGGGTATATAGGTTTTCTTTGGCTATCTAGGAAAGCGAGGACCATGACCCCACAGGAAGTCGATCGATTGGCAAAAAAATGGCAGGAGGGTACCCTGAATGCGGATGAGCGTATACGCTTCGAGCAGTGGTATCATTCGTTTGACGATACAAAGCTTGAAATCGATTCCGACGAAGGTGAAGCAGCGATGAAATCCCGTCTTTACCAACAAATTATGGCATCGGGGGCAATCGTTGATACCCAACCTGTATCAAATCGCTTGACAAGACTGCGCTATTCAGCCGTTGCGGCTTTGTTACTCGTAGCCTTCCTTTTCTATTGGCACCATCAGAATGCATTCGGTGATCGGCCGTGGGTCGCCCACATGACGATCGAAGCCGGAGATGCCGTCAAGCAGGAAATTTTGCCCGATGGATCGATCATTTGGCTTAAACCCGGTGCTTCACTCCGATACGTAAAGGCTTTTAGGAAACGCGACGTGAAATTGACGGGCGAGGCATTGTTTGAGGTATCTAAGATCGCGGGAAAACCTTTCCGGGTGCAAGTGGGAGATTATATGGCAACGGTCTTGGGCACGAGTTTCAATATCCGGCAGTCGGATAATCGAAGGGATATGGAAGTGGTGGTACTAACCGGTAAGGTAGCGGTCAGTAAACAGCGGCGATCGGAAGTCCGTAAAAATCAAGCGATGGAAACCCCCGGGGAAGTCGTATTAATGCCAAATCAGCGGCTGAAGACCAGCGGAGACTTAAAGCTCGAAGCACCGCCCGTGGAAACGCTTGAACTGGTGCAAACGAATGCTTATACGCAGGGGACGGCTTATAACATGCAATTTGACGACACGCCTTTTATGGAAGTTGCCCGTCGGATTTCGATGAAGTTCAAGGTTTCGGTGGAAACTGGGGACGATCGATACAATACCTGCCGCATCAGTGCCAACCTCAGCGACCAATCGCTCGAATATACCGCTGAATTGGTAGCGTCTGCGCTGGGAGCCGAATACGAGATGCAAAAAGATAAGATCATACTGAAAGGAGGAGGCTGCCTATGATTTGAAGGATACACCCTTATCATTAAAAAGGAGTGAAACCAAGTTATACGATCCTAAAGAGTCCGGATTCTGGCTGCAACCGGAACCCGGACGGTGGTTTAATAAATCTAGTACTTTATCTTGGGAACTGATAATTCCCAACCAAACCGAAACAAAAATATGAAAATCCAATTGTATGGAAAAGCCATACTGTGGCATATGATCCGTATTACTTTCTTTTATATGGTCGCGTTGCTGTTAGGGGGTGGATTGCTATATGCTGATCCCGCTGATGCTCAGTCATTGAAGCAACGCGTTGACCTGGTTGTCGAGAATAAGCCGATAGCGCAAGTGCTTCGCCAGATCGAGGAGCAAACGGCCATCCGCTTCATCTATACCAATAACTTGTTGGACGGAGTGGAAAATGTAACGCTCGACGTGCAACGGCAAACCGCATCGGATGTGTTGAAGACCTTATTGTCCCCATTGGCAATCCAGTATGAAGAAAAGGATAGGGGGTATGTGGTGTTGACAAAGCGTGCCGAGACGCAGGCAGTGCTCGCATCGCTTGCATCGCTGTCGGCTAAGGGACCGACTCATAACTTGATGATTCAGCAATCCGTCGTAACGGGTAAGGTCGTGTCCGCCGTCGATGGCCAGCCGTTGGAAGGTGTGACCGTTACCAATAAACGCACCGGTTTACACGCGGCCACCGATGGGAATGGTGCTTACCGTATCACAGCGGTAGCCAGCGATGTTTTGGTATTTTCTTTTGTGGGTTACAAAGATCGCGAAGCGGCCGCAAATCCCGACATGGTTATTCAATTGGAGGAAGCCAACACGGGTTTGGATGAAGTAGTCGTAGTTGCTTATGGCACAACCAAGAAGCGGGATTTGACCGGTTCGATTTCCACGGTCGATTCGAAAGTGCTTGCTAACCAATCAAATTCGACGGTAAGTAGGGCTTTGGAGGGTGCGGCCCCCGGTATTCAGGTGTCGGCAGTAGACGGTCAGCCCGGTGTGGACATGGGAATCCGGGTTCGGGGCTTAGGTTCTGCCAGTCAAAATACATCCAACGCGTTGGTCGTTATTGACGGCGTGCCGGCCCAAAACGATAATCCCTTGTCGACGATCAATCCAAAGGATATTGAGAACGTCACCATTTTGAAAGACGCAGCTTCTACCGCGTTGTATGGTTCGCGGGGAGCAAATGGCGTGGTGTTGATTACCACAAAACGGGGTAATAAAGGCGTTCCGAGAATCTCTTTCGAAGGTAAAACCGGCGTAAACCAAGTAGGCCCTTATCAATTTGATAAAATCTCCAACCCAAAAGATATTTACGAGTTTGCTTGGCTTTCGATCTATAACTCCGCGCGATATGGCGTCGATGGAACGGGCATTTCCAAGGGATATACAACCAATGTCCAGAATCCGAATATGAGCCATGAGGAGGCCGCCGAATTCGCCAGCGCGCATTTGTTCGATTACGTCGGGTCAACCACCAGTTTCCAGCGGAATAATTTGGGTAACTGGATGCTATACGACGTTCCAGGCGCAGTATACACGCCATCCGGTTCTGGATCGTCTGCAAGTGCTAAAATGTCGGGTGCGTATCTGGTCAATCCGGATGGAAAAATCAATCCGAATGCAAAATTGCTTTATGACGAAAATTACGATAAATACCTGCTTGAAAATAAATTGAGGCAAGAATATAACCTATCTGCCTCCGGAGGTACCGATCGTGTAAATTATTTCTTTTCAGGCGGTTACCTGGAAGATCCGTCGTATATACGGGGGTCTGCGTTCGAAAGGTATAACGCAAGGGCCAATGTCGACGCACAATTATTGGATTGGCTGAAAATCGGTACGAACGTAGGCTTTGCCAACCGTACCACCCAGTCGCCGGCGACGCGTTTCGGCAGAAACCCCGGCAGTGCAGTGGCCAACGTCTTCCGGTTTATCAACGGACAAAATCAGTTGACACAATTGTACGCTCACGACCAATTCGGCAACGTGATCATGGAAAACGGTTCGAAAAAAGTTCACGTGCTGGCAGGTGATACGTATTCGCCGCTCGGCCAGACGGCGTCCGCATTGTCTACAACCAACATACTCACCGTGTTGGATAACGATATGGATGTCCGGGTGTCTGACGACTGGAATACAAGAACGTATGGTCAGATTAATTTTTTGGAGGACTTTACGTTTACCGTAAACTTTTCATTGGATAAGTACAACGAACGGAGAACCCGTTATTGGAACAGCGAATCGGGGCAGGCCGCAGGCATAGGAGCCTTTGGTAAAGTTTTTTCAACGGTAACCATTCTGAATACGCAACAGTTGCTTAATTACAACAAAGTGAGTGGGGCGCATTCGGTAGAAGCGTTGTTGGGTCACGAATACGATTCCTTTAACTTCGAAGGGCTGAATTACAACTCTTCCTACGGACTGATCGATAACTTCCCGAGTTTCGTGAATTTCGTTGGCCGGTACAACGGAGGTACGTTTTCGAATCCGGGAGGCTCATTGGACACGCGTCGGATGGAAAGTTATTTCGGTCGCGTAAATTATATTTATGATGATCGGTATTATGCTCAGGCCTCCATCAGAAGGGACGGATCTTCGAAGTTTAAACTCAAAGATAAGCGCGGGGGAACGTTCTGGTCGGTTGGTGCCGGATGGCGTATCAACGGTGAAAGCTTTATGGAAAGCACCCGTGACTGGCTGGACATCCTTAAGCTGCGGGCCAGCTACGGTGTGATTGGAAATCAGAATGGCATTGCTAATTATTCCGGATATCAGACTTGGTCGTATGGGGCAACGTATACGGAAACGACCAGCGGCACCGGTATTCCGGCTTCTTACACGTTGACACTAAACGGGTATGTGAACGATCAATTGACGTGGGAAAACATCCATACGTTCGATGGCGGTATTGATTTCGGCTTTCTGGGACGTGTCAGGGGATCGGTCGATTTTTACGACCGAACTACGGTAAATGCCATTTGGAGCCAACCCATTGCTTACTCAAAGGGACAGTCGTCCATCGCAACCAATTCCGCGAAGCTGAATAACCGGGGTTTTGAAGTCGATCTTTCGGTAGACATCATCCGAAATGCGGATTGGACCTGGTCGGTTGCCACCAACGGGACCCATTACAAAACCATATTGAAGGCCGTCCCGGATGGAGTGGGATCCGATGCACTGAACGGTAATTGGACTTCCGGAATTGATGGATGGTCGGCCGCAGGTACCGGCTCGGTAGGCAATATCACCTATTTGCGGGGCATCAACAAGGACTATTTCAATATGTACTTGTACAAATACGGAGGTGTGGACCAATCGACTGGACTACCGCTCTTCCATCACCAGGTAACCCAAGCGGAGGCCGATGCAGGATTGTACCCGGAGTACCAAGTGGGGGAAAGCTTCACGACTACCGACTATTCCCTTGCGAGCCGGTATGAAATGGGAAGCGCGTTGCCGGATTGGATTGGGGGATTCAGCACTACCCTTCGTTACAAAAACTTCGATCTGTATGGTGCGCTGGCTTATCAGTTGGGTGGAAAGTTCTTGAGTACAGAATATGCAAATAACTTGTATGTCAGCGAAAATCCAGGCAGTGCGATTTCCGCTGAGTTGATCGGAAACACCTGGACACCCGAAAATACATCGGCAAAATTCCCCATGGTCATGTACGGAAATACGTATGGAAACGGTTCGACCATTGGTAGCTGGATGTATACGGATATGGCGATGTTCAGCGCGTCGTATTTGAGTTTCAAAAATATCACAATTGGATACACCTTCCCGGAAACCTGGCTAAGTAGGTACAAGATCAAGCGGTTAAGGGTTTTCGCTTCTGGAGACAATCTGTTGATGTTCACTTCTCATTCCGGCATCGATCCCCGCCAATCGTTGGTAGGCGGTTGGGAGGTCGGCGCATTCTCTTATCCGACAATGCGTACTTTTTCGGGTGGTATTAATTTGGAATTTTAAGACAAAAGAAACATGAAAAAGATTTTGATATATCTGCTCGGTGGAATGGTTATGGTGTCTTGCAGTGAAAAACTGAACGTAGCACCCCCCAATAATATCACAGACGAACAGATTCAGGAGCTCTTGAGAAGCGGCGATGACGAAACCATCGAATTGGTTTTGGGTGGGATGGCAAACAACATGCCTCGGATGATCAATTTCAGCGGGATAAACGGTACCGGTACCGCCGACGGACGTTACCGGAGTGTGCAAGGCTTGGATGTGATGCGTAACCTGGAAGGCAATGATATTGTATTCGCCGATCGAACCCTCAACATGTTCGGATCGGACGAGTACAATTTGCTCGATTTTACATCGGCTTCCTCTGATAAGAATTCGCCGTATTGGTTTTATGCTTGGAGCGCGATCACGACGGCAAACCAATTGCTGAACTATTTGGACGATGCAACCGTAGGTAGTAACCGTAAATTGCAGGAGTTTAAAGCGCGCGGCCTTATTTTGCGGGCGTATGCGTACAATTACCTGATGGAAAATTACCAGGATGCGTTTTTGCAAGGCGGGCAGGCAAAATTGGGGATGCCGTTGTATGATTTTTATTCACCCGTACAGGAAAGTAAAGCCAGGGCGAGTGCCGTCGAGACTTACGACTTTATCAAGAAAGATCTGACGGATGCCATCCGGTTGCTGGAGGAAGCGGGAGTGGGATACACAGCCAACCTGGCCGATTTTGATTTGGGTGTGGCGAAGTTCATTTTGGCTCGTGTGGCGCTGTGGACGGGCGACTGGGCTACCGTTATCAGCCACTCGAACGACATTCTTGCGCAATATCCGAACTTAATGGGTGAATCGGTATATGGGGGCAAGAATACCGGAACAACCGGCAATCCGGTGTTGAGGCCAGAGCAAAACGGATTCTTGAACAACGAAGTAAACCCGGAAGTTATTCTTGGCTTTCCGTTGGGCGAGGCGCTAACCGCGCATAATTTATGGATGAATTGTTTCGCAGAAGGGTATGGCGGCCTAAGCCAGGGATTTCAACGGATCGATAACCGCCTGTATGACAAGATATCTGCTTCGGATTATCGAAAAGATGGGTTCATGGCTGAATCGTGGGGCGATTATACGTATCCGACGAACGGCGACCAGCGGACAATTCCTGTGCTGACGAATCTGAAATTTGCTGCAACACATGGTTTGGGGAGCGACGATAAAAAGAACGTGGGAACGGTGACCTGCTATTACATGCGATCATCGGAAGTATTGTTGATGAAAGCCGAGGCGCAAGCGCAAAGCGGCGATGATCAAGGTGCGGAGGAAACCTTGAATGTGTTATTGGCTGCCCGGACTAAATCCGGATCGACGACCCTGACTTGTGACAACTATCCGGCAATGGCCGGGCTATCGGCTTTGGAAAAAGTTCAATTGCAATCCCGGATCGAGTTGTGGGGTGAAGGCGGCCGCGAATTTTACAACAACAAACGGTGGAATATTGAGGTTAACCGCGCTTCTTCTGCCACTCACGTGGACAAATCTACCTATCCGGTATCCAAAATGACGTTGCAGATTCCTTTGGACGAGATTATGTACAACGATAAAATGGTGCAGAACTAGCAAATGTTATCCTCGATAGTCTCGTTTCAAAAGTTTTAACAGGGAAGGGGAGACACGATCTCCCCTTCTTATTGCCAAGCATCGGTCGCTAGAAATTGCGGACTCGAAACCTGCACGAACCGGTCGCTAAAAACCGCTTTGGTTATCGCATACGCACTATCAAAAAGAAGCGAACTACGAGGCATTTATTGATGTAAAAAAGCAGCAATGAAATCAATAATTAATCAGATGAGTCAAGATGGATAGAAGATCTTTTTTAGTTGCCAGCTCAATACTTGGTTCGTCGTTGGTGTGGACGGGACAAAAGCGTGCGAATGCGCAAGTTGGATTTTCATCAGACACCCCCGACTTATTCAAGATTTTTCAGGAACCCAGCAGCGAGTACAGACCTTTTGTGCGGTGGTGGTGGAATGGGAACAAAGTCAATAAAGCCGAAATCCTCCGGGAGTTGAAATTGCTGAAAGAGGCCGGTATCGGCGGCGTGGAAATCAATCCGATTTCGTTTCCGAGCCGCGCGGATGATATGGGAATCAAATCACTCAGGTGGCTCAGCGACGAATGGATTGATCTGGTACAATATGCAGCTGAACAAGCGAAGAATCTGGGCATGACCGCAGACCTCATTGTCGGTTCGGGTTGGCCTTTCGGGTCGGAAGATCTTAGCGAAGATGAGACGGCGCAGGTTGTATTGGTTTATGCGGAGGAGATTGAGGGGCCGACTACGTATAAAGTCAAGCCTTTCCATTTTTTCAGTGCGGTCGATCCGGGCGTAACGGATAAGAACGCATTGAGAAACCCCGAATTGCTGGCAGTGAAGCTGGCAAAAAATCCCATAGCGTCATTGGCCGATGTGAGCGATCTTTCCGATCAGATGGGAAAGGAAAGAATGGATATTGAAGTACCTGAAGGCAAACATGTGTTGTATGCGTTAGTGAAATTCAATGCCTTCGCTGCCGTCATCAATGGGGCGCCTGGGGCAGCGGGCTCCATCCTGAACCACATGGACCGGGAGGCCGTCAATCGCTACCTTCATCGGATGTCCGACACCATGCAGCAACGCATAGGCCCGTTGAAAAACTACCTGCGGGCTTTGTTTACGGACAGCATGGAGCTGGAGGGCAGCAATTGGACCACTGATTTTGCAGCGGAATTCCAAAAGCGCTGCGGTTACGACCTAATGCCTTATCTTCCGTTTATTTTATTCAAAGTAGGGCGGTTGGGCGCTGTGGTTGATGAACAGTACGGAGCTGAAAAGACCGAAGCGTTTGCCGAGACACTCCGACGTGTGCGGTTTGATTACGAGTTTACGAAGGCATGTATCCTGAAAGAACGATTTACCGATACGTATTTACGCTGGTGCCGCGACCTCGGGGTCAAATCGCGCGCACAGGCATATGGCCGGGGATTTTTTCCGCTGGAAAGTAGTCTCGATTATGACATTCCGGAGGGGGAATCCTGGACGACGAACTACCTGAGGCACAAACTCGGTGAAGAGATGTCCAATGAGGACTACCGTCGGGGCCGTGGATATACGATGATCGATAAGTATGTGTCGTCTGCAGCACATCTGAAGGGTAAGCGGGTGGTAAGCTGTGAAGAGATGACCAACACCTACTTGGTCTTCAACGCTACACTTGAGCTCTTGAAGCGAGGATCTGACCAGAGCGTGATGGCGGGTATTACCCACTCCGTATGGCATGGATTCAATTATTCTCCCAAAGAGGCACCTTTTCCCGGATGGATCCAGTATGGATCGTATTATAGCGAAAAGAACAATTGGTGGCCGTATTTTAATTACCTGAACGATTACAAGGCCCGGTTGTCGTCCCAACTGCAAAATGGTGATTATTTTGCGGATATAGCGATTCTCCCGGCAAATTATGATCTTTGGGCGAATCACGGCGTACAAACCGATCCCTTTCCCGAAAAGCTAAATGTGCCGTATACTTCGCTGTTGTGGGAGGCCATTAATAAGAATGGCGGCAACGCCGATTACATTACCGAAATTATATTAGCCGATTGTACGGTTTCCGATGGCAAACTTTGTTACGGGAAGCGGAAGTATGCGGTATTATTCCTACCGGGGGTGGTCAGCATGGCCGCATCTTCGCTCGAGAAAATTTATCAATTTGTCCAGGATGGCGGCCGGGTATACTGCATAGATCGGCTGCCGGAAAAAGGATTGGGCCTGAAAGGGCTTGAGGGTGAAGACACGGCGGTCAACGAATGGGTATCCAAGCTGGCTGCATTCCCACAGCGGTTCATGCGACTTGATAAACCGGCGGACGACGACTTCGTAACATGGTATACCGAGATAGCGGCCACGCATGGGCTACCTGCTTACATGCAGATCGAGACTCCCAACAGCTATTTGATGCAAATCCGGTATCTGCGCGACGACGGTAGTGAGTTATTCTTCTTCCAGAATGCCCATCGATACGATTTGCATGCAACCAACGTAACGTTTGCGGAAGGGATAACCAAGGGACGCATATGCTGGGTGTGGGACTTGGAAAACGGGCAGCGGTATCGATTGGATCTGGAAAACGACCGGTCGACTTGTCTCGAACTTGGGCCTACCGAATCGTTGATGCTGGTGTTTGATACCCATCGGAAGGGCGAAAAATGGAAGCCTACTCCAGCAGCCGGGTCGGCGACACAGAACTTGAACACGAACTGGGAAGTCGTGCTTCAGCATCAACAGGAATCGAGTAAGCGGACGATTGAACTGAAGGAACTCATTGATTTCAAAGAACGGGAAGACTTGGTGTATTTTTCGGGAACCGCTATTTACCGGAAGCACCTTCGGATTGAAGATGCTGCAGCTTATGCTCTGAACCTTGGTCGGGTAGAAGGGATTGCGGACGTGTATGTAAACGGAAAGCAGGTGGGCGTAAAATGGTTTGGTCGCAGGCTGTTTGACCTCTCCAACGTATTGAAGACCGGTGATAACCTCTTGGAGATCCACGTGGTTACGACTATGGGTAATTATTTGAAAACGCTGACCGATAATGAAATCGCCCAGTTTTGGGTTAATCGTAAGGGAAGGGAGCAAGAGATACAATCCATGGGAATGATCGGACCGGTAACGTTATATAAATTTTAAGTGTTGAATAGATGAACAAATTATTTCTGGTTGTTTTTGTAGTAATTTCTCAATGGGGCCGTGCGCAGGATTTTCACGCGGCCGACTTTGGTATCCTGGCCGATGGACAGGCATTGAATACGCGGTCTATTCAGGCGGCTATCGATCATATCCATGAAAAAGGAGGTGGAAGGTTGGTATTCCGTGCAGGTAACTACGTAACGGGCACCATTTACCTAAAATCCAATGTCACACTTCATCTCGAAGAAGGAGCCAGTCTGTTGGGATCGAACAATCCGTTTGACTATGTGAAGGACCCGTACGTGAATTGGCAATCGATGATTTTTGCCATCAAACAACAAAATATCGGTATTACCGGCAAGGGAACGATCAACGGACGAGGTTTTCAAACCGCGGTAAACGCGGTACAAAATGTCCATCGGGGAATCGTAGAGGACGAACTGAAATTAGATCGCGTGCGGGAGTGGAACCGGCCTGAAAATATCTATTTCAGAGAATGTGTAGGGGTGACCATCCAAGATATTACGCTCAGGGATCCGGGCAGTTGGAATCAGACGTACGACCAATGCGTCAACCTGCTCGTGGAACGGATCAAGGTGGACAGTAAGTCGTATTGGAACAACGACGGAATAGATGTCGTCGACTGTAAAGATGTGATCATCAGAGACAGTTATTTTGATGCAGCCGATGACGCCATTTGTTTCAAATCTCATGATCCCAACGCTTTCTGCGATAATGTTTTAGTTGAAAACTGTGTGGCGCGTTCTAGCGCGAGTGCCTTGAAGTTCGGAACGGTTTCCCGCGGAGGTTTCAGGAATTTTGTCGTCCGCAACCTGACGGTTTACGATACCTACCGCTCGGCAATCACCTTTGCCGCCGTCGACGGAGGTTTTGTCGAAAACATTCTGGTAGACGGTGTGCGTTCGATCAATACCGGTAACGTGATTTTCCTTCGCATTGGCGACCGTTGGAGTAAAGGAAAGAAACCCTACATGAAGGATATCACCATCAAAAATGTCTACGCGGAAGTACCGCTCGACAAGCCGGACGCAGGTTATAACTACGAAGGTCCCATTGAGGATTTGCCCCGGAATATTTCGCCGGCCAGTATTGTCGGATTGCCCGAATACAAGATCGAAAACATACGGATGGAGAATATCGAGTTTGTATATCCCGGAGGCGGAAATCCATTATATGCTTATCGGGGGATTACTCCCGCCGAGCTGGACAGCATCCCGGAAATGGCCGACAAATACCCGGAGTTCTCCCAGTTTAAGGAGTTGCCCGCCTGGGGGTTTTATATCCGGCACGCCAAAAATATCGATTTCAAGAATGTGACTTTCAAAGCCGCCCGTAAAGACTACCGCCCCGCGATCGTGGCCGACGATTTAGCCGGAGGGACGTGGACCGGATTGCGGTTTGAGGAACCGCAATCCGAAGAGAAGAAACAGTATATTTTCCACAACTCCCAAAACGTTCACGTTGATTAAACCCAATGCTATGAAGAGAATTGCCTTTTTATTGTTGTTTTTACTGGTGGGAGCCACATCGCATGCGGCAGAATACAATGCTTCGCTTTTCGGCTGCAAGTCGGATGGGGTTACCAATAACACCAGCTCCATACAGTATGCCATTGATTTTATTGCCGGAAAGGGCGGCGGAACACTGCATTTTTATGTCGGCCGATACTTGACCGGCTCATTTGAGTTGAAATCCAACGTAACCATCGAATTGCACGAAGGTGCAGTGCTTTTAGCCAGTCCCCATGTCTATGATTACCTCGACTATTCAGGCAGCCGGGCGTTGATATATGCCAAAGATCAATCAAATATCAAGATCCAAGGGAAAGGTGTCATCCAGGGACAGGTACCGTTGCTAACCGAGAACATGGGAAGCTTGGTGTCAAAGGGAATCATCGGGAGCGAAAGCAAACAGCTCTTGCCTGATCTGATACGGATCGTGGATTCAGAGCAGGTAACGGTAGATGGAATCATGCTGCTGAACGGGTTAGAAAACGTTCAGTCCTACATAGGATGCACGCAGTTATCCCTATCCAATCAGATCATTAAAAGCAATGTCTATGAAAACAGCACGGGGATATTCCTGTCGTCTTGTTCGGGGGTCGAGTTGCGCTCCCTGTATGTCGATGCATCGGGAAAATCCCTCAGGGAAGCCGGAAAAAACGAAATCCGCCTTCAGGAAAACTGTGTGACACCTAACGGAAAAAAGATTTAAAATGAATGTGAAGATGCCAACAAAACGATATATACTCAGTTTTATTTTTCTCCTGCTGATTTTTCCGGTTTTTTCAACCGAATACAATGCTTCTTTTTTTGGAATAAAATCCAATGGAACCACGCTGAATACGAGCTCGATCCAGAAGGCGGTCAATTATATCAGTGAGCAGGGTGGGGGCACGTTGAAATTTTATGTTGGCCGGTATTTGACGGGCACTATTATGCTGAAGCCCAATGTGACGATTCACTTGGAGGAGGGAGCCGTATTGGTTGGATCGACCAATATTTACGACTATAACATCGATACGCCCAACTGTGCATTGATTTATGGAAAAGGGGTCGACAACGTGGCCATCAAGGGAAAAGGGGTGATTGATGGACAGGGTAGGGAAGTAGCCTACCATTTGATGGATCAGATCCATAACGGGATCATTACCGATCCGCTGGATTACGACCGCCCCAGGAACAGGCGCCCGAAGGCGATTTATCTCCGCGAATGCAGCAACGTACGGATTGAAGGGATCACGATCCGGAACGCAGCCGATTGGGTGCAGACTTACGACCAATGTGAAGATATGGTGGTCGACGGAATCACGGTAGACAGCAAAGACTTCTGGAACAACGATGGGATTGACATCGTTGATTGCAAAAATTTCAAGCTGTTGAATTCCTTCATCGATTCGGCCGATGACGCAATTTGCCTAAAGTCGCACGACGCTTCGAAGCGATGTGAAAACGTAGAAATCCGGAATTGTGTCGCTCGATCAAGCGCGAACGGAATCAAGTTCGGCACCGTGTCGGCAGGCGGGTACAAAAATATCCGGATCATTAACAATAAGGTCTATGATACCTTCCGTTCTGCATTTACCATCGCCACGCCGGATGGCGGCGTGGTGGAGGATATACTGGTGGATAGCCTCTATGCGTACAATACCGGTAATCCATTGTATTTGCGCATCGGCGCGCGATGGAATAAGGGGAGACCGGGTACCATCAACAACGTGGTAATCCAAAATATGTACGTAGAAGTAGCGGCTGATAAGCCCGATGCCGGTTATTCCTATGAAGGCCCCATCGAAGACAATCCGCGGAACATATCCCCCTCCAGCATTGTCGGATTGGAAGGCCAGCCGATCCGCAACGTGACACTGCGCAATATCGAATTTGTCTACCCGGGAGGCGGAAACCCGAACTATGCGTATCGAGGAACCGGCAAGGATGAGTTGGCCGCTATTCCGGAAATGGCAGATGCCTACCCCGAGTTCTCCCAATTCAAAGAGCTTCCCGCCTGGGGATTTTATATCCGCCATGCGGAAGGAATCACCTTTGAAAACGTGAAGCTGCGGGCGCAAGCCAACGACTACCGCCCTGCATTGGTGATGGATAATGTCAACGGATATGACGTATCCGGACTGGCCACGGAAGAGGGAAAGAATCGGAAGAAAAAACAGATCTTTGTACAAAATTCAAAGAAATAATGCGAGTTACACTAATTACGCTTGGTCTTGTTGTTTCCTGCGGCTTGGGGGTAAACGCTCAGAAGCGGCCGGTAGATTATGTCAATCCATTGATCGGTACGGCGCGGATGGGCCATACCTTTCCCGGGGCGACCGTGCCCTTTGGATCCGTACAGCTAAGCCCCGAAACCGATACGTTATCGTATGAAGTGGACGGCGCATATAACAAAGATGTGTATCGATACTGTGCCGGCTATCAATATGAGGACCAAAGTATCGTGGGGTTCAGCCATACCCATTTCAGTGGCACGGGGCATTCCGACCTCGGCGATTTTTTGATCATGCCCACCGTGGGCGAACTCAAGCTTAATCCCGGTACGGCAGACGACACCCAAGCCGGATACCGCAGTAAATTCTCGCACGACCGCGAGGTTTCCGAGGCAAATTATTACAAGGTATTGTTGGACGATTATGACATCACTGCTGAACTGACCACCTCAGAGCGGGTGGGTTTTCACCGGTATACCTTTCCCAAAACGTCCGACGCCCATATCGTGTTCGACCTCAAAGCGGGCATTTATAACTACGATGGGAAAAACGTGTGGACATTTGTTCGGGTGGTAAATGACACGCTGGTTACCGGATACAGGCAAACGAGTGGATGGGCGCGCACACGCACCGTATATTTTGCAATGACCTTTTCCAAACCGTTTAAAAGCTATGGACGGAAAAGCTACGATAAACCTCAGGCATACAAAGGATTTTGGCGGAAGTTCAATCAGGAGAAGAACTTTGCAGACTTGGCCGGAAGGGATTTGACGATGTATTTCGATTTTGACACCCGCGAGTTCGATGAAGTGTTGGTCAAACTTGCACTCTCACCGGTGAGTCAGCAGAACGCCTTGGCTAATTTAACCCACGAGATTCCACATTGGGATTTCGATGCGGTGAAAGCAGCCGGACAAGAATGGTGGAACAAAGAATTAGCTAAGATCGACATCGAAACGGTCTCGGAAGATGACAAAGTGAACTTCTACACATCGATGTACCATACGTTCCTAGGACCGACCGTCTACATGGATATAAATGGACAATACCGTGGATTGGATCAGGAAACCCATATAGCCGATGGCTTTGTTAACTATACCACATTTTCTTTGTGGGACACCTTCCGCGCGCTGCATCCCTATTTTAATATTGTGCAGCCCCGTCGCAATGCCGACATGGTTGCTTCGATGCTGGCACATTACGACCAGAGCGTACTGGGAATGCTCCCGATCTGGTCCCACTATGCGAACGATAACTGGTGCATGAGCGGATACCATGCCGTTTCGGTCATCGCCGACGCGATTCTGAAAGGGGTATATACCGGAGATGCAGAAAAAGCGTTGGAGGCCTGTATTGCTACGTCAAACCGCGAAGATTACGAGGGAATAGGCGAATACATCCGTCGCGGATACATCCCGGCAGACCTCAATGGCACCTCCGTATCTTCAACGCTCGAATACGCGTATGACGATTGGTGCATTGCACAAATTGCCAAGAAGCTGGGGAAAGAAGCGGTCTATCAGGAGTATATGAAGCGGGCCGGGAACTGGAAAAATGTGTTCGATGAACGTATCGGCTTCATGCGGCCGAGGAATTCCGACGGGGAGTTTGTGAAAGATTTCGACGTGCTGGATACGCACGGCCAAGGATTTATTGAAGGGAATTCCTGGAATTACAGTCTTTTTATTCCGCATGATCCGCATGCCCTTATTGGATTGCACGGGGGTAACGAAAAATTTGCGGGGTATCTGGATAGCCTGTTTACCATGGAGCTGCCCGATAAATACTTTGAAAATACCGAAGATATTTCCCGGGACGGAATTATCGGTAATTACGTGCATGGCAACGAACCTTCGCACCACGTGGTTTACCTGTACAATTACGTTGGTAAGCCTTGGAAAACACAGGAGCGGGTAAGGTATATCCTGAATGCAATGTATCAGGCCCGGCCCGACGGCCTTGGCGGGAACGACGATTGCGGGCAGATGAGCGCCTGGTATATCTTCGGCGCGCTGGGCTTTTATCCCATTTCGCCGGGATCGTTGACTTACGATTTGGGCAGCCCTTTGGTCAAACGTGCCGAACTGAACCTGGAAAACGGTAAAACGTTTACCGTCCGGGCAACGAACCAATCGCCGGACCATGTGTATGTCTCGAAGGTGTTACTGAACGGAACCCCTTTGAAACGGCATTACATCACGCACGAGGAGATCATGGGCGGGGGTGTCCTGGAATTTGTCATGAGCAAAAAGCCAAGCAAAAAGTGAAGATCGCTGTCCGTAGCACCAAGAGGTGTTGATAATAACAAAGGGCAGGCCGATACACCGTTTGCAGCGCTGCAAGCCGCAATCGATTATTCGCGGGTATTGAGGGGAGACGTCGGCAGCGGATAACTCACCCCGGTATGCGTCATCTTCACAGGCAGGATATGGCCGTTTCCGTCAAAATGCATTTCGTCTATGCATGTTTCCCGCTCGTTGGCTCCTTTTTTGCCCAAGGGACGGCGATGGTATACGATATACCACCGGTCTTCGCCCGGTATCTGGATGACCGAATGGTGGCCCGCACCGGTCGCAATTTCCGGATCCTGCTCCAGGATAGTAGCAACCCGTTTGAACGGTCCGAAGGGCGAATCTGCGATGGCATAAGCGACCTTATAGTCCGGGCCGCCCCAACCGCCCTCGGACCACATGAAATAGTATCGGTTATTCCGCATGAACATAAAAGGGCCTTCGACATACCCTTCAGGTGTCACTTCTTTGTAGATTTCACCGTCATCGAATGGTACTAACCCCGTGAAGTCATCGTTCAGCTTGACGATATTGCAATGTTGCCAGCCTCCATAATACATATAATAAGTGCCATCGGTATCCTTGAACACGAACTGATCAATGGGCTGTGCGCCATTCACGATGTCATTGATCAACGGTTTGCCCAGCAGGTCCCTGAACGGTCCCTCAGGCCTGTCGGCCACCGCCACGCCAATGCCACCAACTTCTCCTTCGTGCACGTCGTTTGCCGCGAAAAAGAGATAATAGTTGCCGTCTTTTTTCAGAACCCCTGGCGCCCACATAGCCCGCTTGGCCCACTTGACTTCCGACGTGTCGATAATACGGGCATGTTTCGTCCAATTAACGAGGTCGGGAGAGGAAAATGCATCAAAAAAGACTTGCTCCTCATACGGTGCCGAATACGTTGGATAAATCCAGAAACGATCGTCATAGACAATGCCCTCCGGATCGGCGTACCAACCTGGAAAAACGGGATTCTGCTGCGCACACAACCCTATCGGTGAAAAGAGGGCGATCAGGTAAGCAAAATGTTTACTCCCGTACCACCTCTTTAAAAAGGTTTTGCAGTTCTTTAGCATCTTTCGGTTTCAATTTACCCCCCAACACCAAGCGGAGTTCCCGGCGTTGGAGTGCTTCGTTATACAATTTTTTTTCCTCGTCGGTTTCGGGGATCAGTTGGGGGACAGCAATGGTCCGGCCATTTTGGTCAATGGCCACAAACGTGTAAAACGCCTCGTTGGAGCGAACTTTGGTGCCAGAGGGTATATTTTGCGCCGATACCACCAGGCGGACTTCCACCGACGTGTTGAATGCTCGTGTTACCTGTGCTTCGATACTGATGACGTCCCCCAATTTGACGGGATGCTTAAAAGACACGTTGTCGACCGAGGCCGTGACAACGATGCGATTGCAGTGTTTTTGAGCCGATATCGCCGCAGCGATGTCCATCCAGTGGAGTAGTCGTCCACCCATGAGGTTGTTTAGCGTGTTGGTATCATTGGGCAACACCAGCTCATTCATGATGGTATACGATTCACGGGCAAACTTTTGAGTCATACGGCAAAGATGGGATTATTTTTTGAGTGTATTATTTTCATGCAGCTGCCGATCTACGACCGCCAATCCCTCCCGGAAACTATGGGGGGCATAACCCAACACCGAACGTGCCTTGTCGAGGACGAATCCCGTGCGTGCAGGCCGTGGGGCAGCTTGGCTGAGTGTCGATGAACTAACCTCGCGGATAAGCGATTTGTCCAGTCCCCAAAAGTCGGCTACGGCAGCTACCAATTCATGGATGGCAAACAGATCCTCGCCCGAAATATGGAAAATTCCTTCTGCCTGTCGGGTTACGGCAAGCAGACAGGCCTGGGCGAGATCCTCGGCCAGCGTGGGCATGCGCCATTGATCATTTACTACATTGAGCGGTTGCCCTTTTTCCAGCGCCCCTTTGGCCCACAATACGATGTTGCTCCGGCTCATGTCGGCCACCACACCATACACCAGAATGGTACGCAGGATCGCCCACTTGCAGGTGGATTGCTGGATAAGCTTTTCGGCATCCCATTTACTTTGACCATACAAGCTCAACGGATTGGGGGCGGCGTCTTCGGCATACGGGCCTTCTTTGCCATCGAAAATAAAATCCGTCGAAAGATGGATCAGATGGATGCTGTATGCTTCGCACAATTCGACCAGCGTTGCCACGGCGTCAACATTCAGTTTCCGGCATCCTTCCGGATCGTGTTCGCATGCGTCAACATTGGTCATTGCCGCCGTATTGATGATGGCATCGGGTCGGTATTCAGCGACCGTTTCGCGGAGCTGATGCTGATCAAGAATGTCCAGGTCGACATAGCGATATCCACTTTTAATGGGATGGCGATTCTCGCCGCGTGAGGTAGCGATCAGCTCAATGGTTTGATCCGCAAGTGCTAATTCGGTAATCTTCTGGCCTAATAGGCCATTGCTGCCGGTAACGAGGATTTTGTTCATAGGGGACAAAGATACGCATACAAACCTTTTGTATCAGCACAGTACAGGTTGCTTTTTTAACGTGAATACCTACCTTTGGTAGCCAACTGATCAGTTTACCGTAATATACCATTTATAGGCCTTTATGTGCTATCGTCTTCGTAAAAAAGTAAGGAAATCGACAAATTTATGGAATAGCTGCTGCGCGTTATCCTTCGCGTGCCTTTTATTGAGTGGATGTGGAAACCCGAAGACATCGAATGATGACAAGTTTGCAGATCACGTGCGCACAACGGAATTCCAGACACCTGAGGAGGAAATGGCCGGTTTCAAACTTCCTCCGGGGTTTGAAATCACCCTCTTTGCCTCAGAGCCTGACATCACCAAGCCGATCAACATGGAGTTCGATGATCAGGGAAGGTTATGGGTCACGCAGTCATCCGAATATCCGATTGCGGCCGGCCCGGGTAGCGGAAAGGACCGAATCACGATTTTGGAAGACCGCAACGGCGATGGAAAGGCGGACGTATTCACACATTTCGACGATAACCTGAATATACCGATCGGTGTTATGCCCGTATCCGATGGTGCCGTTGGATTTAGCATTCCCAGTATCTATCATTTTAAAGATGACGACAACGATGGCAAAGCCGACGCAGAGGAGGTGCTCGTAGGGCCCTTTGGATTTAAGGATACGCATGGCATGGTCAATAATTTTATCCGTGGATATGACGGATGGATCCATGCTTGCCATGGTTTTACCAATGTTTCAACGATCGCCGGTACAGACGGCGACTCGGTTACGCTGGTTTCCGGAAATACCTTCCGTTTTCGAGTCGATGGAAGTCGGGTGGAACAGACCACAAATGGGCGGATCAATCCCTTTGGCTTGGCCTTCGATGAGCGGGGATACCTGTATTCTGTGGATTGCCATAGTAAACCGATCTTTCAGCTGATCCCCGGTGCGGATTATCCGCAGTGGGGCCGGAAGGATCCTGCCATCGGCTATGCACCGGAGATGATGAGCTATGAACTGGGGTCCACGGCACTCGCCGGATTGGTTTATTATACGGATCAGCAGTTTCCGGAAGCCTACCGCCATAGCTTTTTTACCGGCGACGTTGTCACCTGCCGCATAGACCGCAACACCGTGACCTATCAGGGCACCACGCCTATCGCAAAGAAAGAGGATCCGTTTCTGACCAGCGAAGACCCATGGTTCCGGCCGGTTGATATTAAGACAGGGCCCGACGGCTCACTGTATGTGGCCGACTTTTACAATCGAATCATCGGTCACTACGAGGTGTCGCTGGATCACCCCGGGCGCGACCGGCTGAGCGGACGCATCTGGAAAATTACCTACACGGGCAAGGATAAAGGCACCGTACCTGTCAAAAACTGGGCGAAGGCGGATTTGAGTGAGTTGATTACCGGGCTTGACCACCCACACTTAGCAACGCGTTTGAAAGTGGCGGATCGGTTGGTTGAAGTTTTTAGAGACAAAGCCGTGCAACCGGTGCTTGAACGGGTATCATCCGCGGGTGCATCGCCCACGGGATATATCCACGGGCTGTGGATTCTGCATCGCCTTCGTGCGTTACCTGAGTCTGTGATCGACGAGGCACTGCATCATGCCGATCCCATCGTCCGTCAACATGCTTTGCGCATTTTAGCCGAGTCGGAAAAGCTCGCCGATGGGCAGCAGCGTACGGTGCTGGCGGCACTTGCTGACAAGGATCCGTTCATTCAACGTACGGCATGCGAAGTATTGAACCGCTTTCCCGACATCGCTCATGTAGATCCATTGCTGACGGTATATGTGAACTGCCCCGCGGAAGATTCGCACCTGAAGTATACGGCCTTGCTGGCAGTCCGCAATAATTTGCGGGGAGCCGGAGTAGCCGAGCGTGCGTCAAAGATGAATTGGGACGAAGCCAAACTGGCCACCATCGCTACCGCCATGCGCGATGTGCCCTCACCGGCAGCAGCGACCTTCGTACTGGACTATGTGCTTCACCACGATATACCCCATGACGCATTGCAGAAAAATCTTGAATTTATCGGAAGGTATGCCAGTTCTGCACAGCTGTCACAAATAGTACCGATTATCACGGAGAAGTTCGCCGACAACAAACAAACCCAGCTTTCCCTGTTTCTCAATATTCAGGAGGGAGTTGCGCAGCGAGGCTTGACCGTTCATCCAAGGCTTCAAGCTTGGGGTAGCCAACTCGCGGGTTATTTTTTGAACGACGTGACAGCTGATAAGGACACGTGGATGAGTAAACCCATGGAGAATCGTTCCGAAGATCTCAGTCCCTGGGCGATGTCCGACGCTTTCCTTACCCAGGTAATGCCTGCCTTCCGGATTTATTTGAGCGAACGCAACGGGTATAAGCCGAGGGCTATCCTCTACACGAAACCGTTTACGCTACCCGCCGAAATCCGCATGAACGTGTTTGATAATGATGTGCATAATACGGAGGAAAAAGTGGGAACATCGAAAAATGCCGTGCGTATACGGCTGGCGGACAGTGATCAGATTGTTGCCGAATACCGGATGAAACAGGATACCAAAATGGCGTTCGAAGATCTCATTAAGCCGGCTGCTTTCGATTTACAGCGGCACGAGGGAAAGATGGGATACATCGAGGTGGTGGATAGCTCGGAGACGGGTTCCATCGGCATCGGGAAGCTGGAACCGGCCGTTGTCGAAATGCCACCTTACACGCCATCCGACGTGGACGCGTTGCGGCAGCAGGCTGCCGAAATAGCCGGGAACTTCAAAATCACTGGCCTAAGGGATCGTCTCGTACAGATTGTCAAAGCGTCCTGGATCAATCCCGATACGCGGTTGGCTGCGGCCAATGCGCTGGCTGGCATGCCTGAAAAGGGCGACGCCGAATTGCTGGGTAAGATCTTCGTGGATAAATCGGAACCAGGTTTGTTCAGGGAACGCCTGGCAGGCATCCTGGGGCAGCTGCAACAGGAGCGGTCCCTGCAATATCTCCAGCGTGGGCTGGAGGGCAGTGCGAGGCCGGTACAGCTCACAGCAACCACTGCACTGGCAGGATCGTCGACAGGAATAGGGCTGCTGCTGCAAACGGTTGAAGATGGGAGGGCCCCCGTTGAATTACTTACGGAGTTCAGGGTTAAGGAGCTGCTTGATGCAAATGCCCGACCCGATCAACAGACGCGTATTAAAAACCTGCTGGCCAAAGGGGAAGATGAACGAGCGGCTCGAAAAAAGCTGATCGAGGACCGGATTGCCGGTTTCAAAGAGACCGGAAAGCGTTTGGAAAAGGGTCGCGCCCTGTTTGAAACAAATTGTGCCATATGTCACCAGATCGGCGGAACCGGCGGCATGATCGGGCCGCAGCTTAATGGCATTGGGAACTGGGGTGTGCGGGCACTGTCGGAAAAAATATTGGATCCCAACCGGAACATCTCCGAATCCTTCCGTACGTACAACATCATCCTGAACAATGGAAAGCAGCAGGCCGGGTTATACCGGAGAACCGAAGGCGAAGTGATGGTGTTTGCAGATATCAGTGGTAAAGAGTTTAAACTGTCAAAAAAAGATATAAAGTCTTACACGCCCTCGCCCTATACGTTAATGCCCGACCAATTCAGGCATATTCTTTCGGAAGAAGAGTTTGGGGCATTGTTGGAATACCTGCTGAGTGTTAAATAGCATGATATAAAAAAGAGGAGATGACCATGAAAAAATCAAGTGGATGGATATCGATTATGCTGGTGATTCTATCGGCTGGCATCGGTTGTCGGGGGCAATCGGCGAAGCCGGGAAACGTCCGGTTTGAGAAACACGTGCTCTGCGATACGTTTGTGTCGGAAGGGGTTACCGTGGCGGATATCAATAAAGATGGGCGCATGGATATTATTGCGGGCGCTTATTGGTTTGAAGCTCCAAAATGGAAGCAACATGAACTCGCTGTGCCGACGGCATTTGCGTATGATAAAGGTTACAGCAATGCTTTTTTGCATTTTGCTCTCGATGTTGATCAGGACGGGTGGGTAGATATTATCCGCATAGGCCTTCCCGGGGAGGAAGTGGTTTGGTATGAGAATCCGAAGAACGAGCCCGGCCATTGGAAAGAGCATCTCATTTATCCGGCATTCGGAAATGAGACACCGCTTTTTGAAGACGTGGATGGGGATGGCCGACCGGACCTGATTGGAAACGACCCCAAAACCGAAGAGGTCATCTGGTTGCGTGCACCCCGCAACCCTGGGGATACCGCGTGGGAAAAACACGTTGTAAGTAACCAGGCCGGACTGGGCACTCATCAATATACACACGGACTTGGTTTTGCGGATATTAATGGCGATGGCCGTCGCGATATTTTGATTAGTAAAGGATGGTGGGAAGCGCCGATGAAACACGAGGGGCAGCTCTGGCAATTTCATCCCGTAGATTTCAGTGAAGACTGTGCGCAAATGTATACGTACGATGTAAACAACGACGGCCTGCTAGACATCATCAGTTCGTCAGCGCACAATTACGGCGTGTGGTGGCATGAACAGCAACGGGATGATGCAGGCAATTCCCAATGGGTAAAGCATGTGATAGACAGTACATTTTCCCAAAGCCATGCGTTGACACTCAGGGACATAAATGGTGATGGTCATTTGGATTTAGTAACCGGTAAGCGATTTTTTGCCCATAATGGGCATGATCCCGGAGCGTTTGAACCGGCCGTTTTGTATTGGTATGAATACTTGCCGGGCGGGCCTCCCTATTGGCGTGCACATCAAATTGACAACAATTCGGGTGTGGGCCTGCAAGTTGTGGTTGAGGACGTCGACGGCGACGGGTTGTTGGATGTTGTGGTATCCAATAAAAAGGGAGTGTTTTTTTCAAAGCAGACAAGAAAGAAATAGACGGGTGTTCGGGTTTCTAAAATGGGCGGTTGCTTTTTTAAAGCAAACGATTACCTTTGTCGTCGGGAGATCGGCCCGGGCAGATGTTCCCTCATTATAGACCAAATTATGAATTCTTATACCGAAAGATCAGATCGTGATTTGATTGTTTTACTGAAAGGTGACGATGAGCTTGCCTTTACCGAACTGTATAATAGGTATTGGAAAAAACTCTTTATCGTTGCAGCTAATCGACTTACACATCTTGAAGACGCGGAGGAAATCGTTCAAGACCTCTTCGCAACTCTTTGGCACCGCAGGCATACACTTGACCTTACGTCTGAGTTAGCACACTATCTCACAGTCTCGGTTAAATATCGGGTAATTAAATTGTTGGATAAGTATCATAACCAACGGCGATATATCAATGCAATCCTATCAAATGACAAGGTAGATAATTCTACACAAGAACAGCTCGCGTTTGACGAGTTGCGTGAAGAGCTTGCAGCGTATGTAAATCAGTTACCCGAGAAATGCCGTTTAGTATTCCGGTTGAGTCGGGAGGATGGATACTCGCAGAAGCAGATTGCGGAAACCTTACAGATTTCAGAAAAGACGGTGGAAGCGCATTTGGGAAAGGCCTTTAAAACGCTTCGGGCAAAGCTAGCCAGCTTCATGATAACATTATTATAAGTGTCCATTGTTAAGGTCCGTATCGCTACGGATCGTTATTCTTTATATTTAAATTAGCTAACTTAACCTAAAAATTTAAATTTTTCTGGTCGGCAACTAAGGGATCGATGTCATTTGCGGTACATAGGAGATAAAGACCGATTATGACCGACGGCAAGCGCTATCAAGAATTGGCAACCAAGTGGCTGAATGGCACTATTACCGATGCCGAAAAATCCGAATTTGCAGCATGGTATAATGCGCACGCTGATGATCAATTGGAGTTGCCCACGTCATTTGCGGGAAGTGAAGAGGAGCTAAGAGCACGGATTCTGGATAAGGTCAGGGAGACCATGAAGGCCAACACCCCTGGACGGAGAGCTTCCGGTTTGCGGAGAACAGCACTGATTGCCGCAGCTTTACTGCTTGTCGCCTCCACGGGTGGCTATTTCTGGATAAGGAATGTCGATCAGGAACAGGCAGAAAATCAGTCGACCGTCAGTGATGTGCCACCTGGTGGGAATCGGGCCGTCCTTAGGTTGGCCGACGGACGTTCGATCGCGTTGAGCGGAAAACAATCGAGCATTATTGTGGGCAAGATGATCCGGTACGGCAACGGAGAGGTTGTTGCTGAAAACGCCAAGAAAAAAGACGGTCAGCCACGGTCGGTGACGTACAGTACGATTACTACACCAAAGGGCGGTCAATACCAGATTATTCTTGCAGACGGATCAAAGGTTTGGCTAAATTCCGCTTCCACATTACAATATCCGTCAGAATTTGTCGATCAACAGCGCGAGGTTGAGCTAATTGAGGGTGAGGCTTATTTCGAAATTAGTAAGCAAGCGGCCGTTCCATTTTTGGTTAGGACAAAGTCTCAGACCACGGAGGTGTTGGGCACCGAATTCAATATCAATGCCTACCAGGACGAGGAAGAAATAAAAACTACATTAGTCGAGGGCTCAGTTCTCATCAATCGTGAGCATGTAAGCCAGAGGCCGGACCCCAAGCAAAGGCAAGGTGTTTTATTGGTTCCCGGCGAACAGGCTATGTTGAAAGACAATGCGCTCCAAGTCCATAAGGTAAATACCGATGCGTACACTGCATGGAAAGACGGATTTTTTTATTTCGACGAAGCGGATATTTATGATGTCCTGAAGCAATTTTCCAGGTGGTATGATATCGATGTGCGTTATGAAATGGAAACCTCAGACGACTTGTTCGTTGGTAAAATACCCCGAAATGTAACGTTAGCCACGGCCTTGAATGTGCTAAAGAGTGCAGGTGTAGAATTTGAGTTAAAAGATGGTAATATTCTGAAAGTGAAATCGAGAAAGTAAATAGTAATTAATAACATTTAAATAACAGAGCGCTATGAAAACAAAAAATACATGATTAACAGGTTACCGGATAAAAATGGCCGGTTGTGCTCGCAACACCGCCGGCCGATTGTCTGGGTAGCCTTTCTTTTCGAAAGCAATTCATTAGGAAAAATTCACTGATTACTCACCCAAAACCATACAAATGTATGAATTTTGAGCTATTGGGCAAGGTAATGGAAAGTCTTGCCTTACCATCTACTAGAGCCGTACTTGTGCGTGTTAAGCTGATCATACTTCTACTCACAGCAATTTGTTTGCAACTGTCTGCTAACGTTTTTGGACAACGGATCACGTTGGAAGAGCGAAACGTTACGTTAGTGCAGGTGCTACGGAAAATCGAAAAGCAGAGCGGGTATACGTTTTTTTATAATAAAAAGGACGTAACGGTAGCACGGCCAATTAATGTATCCATAAAAAACGAACATATCGCGGACGCGTTGAAAAAGGTATTTAAAAACACGCCGTACGGATTTGATATCCAAGAGAAGGTCATCGTGCTGAACAGGAAACCGGTAGAACGGAATCCGATTAACATCCCTTTTCCAGAAGAGGAAATCGAAATTCAGCAGCAGGTTTCAGGAAAAGTCACAGATTCCCTAGGCAATCCCCTACAAGGGGTTTCTGTATTCGTCCAAGGGACGACGCTCGGGACGGCAACAAACGTTTCCGGCCAGTATCAGATCATTGCGGAACCCGGGAGCGTGCTGATATTCCGTACCGTCGGTTATGTCACCCGGGAGATTACGGTAGGAAAACAAGCGATCCTTGATGTCGTCCTACAGGAAGAGAAATCGGACTTGGATGAAGTGGTGGTTGTGGCATTTGGAACGCAAAAGAAGGAAAGCGTGATTGCTTCCATCACAACCGTTAACCCTTCCGAATTGCGGGTGCCCTCCAGTAACCTTACCACCTCCTTTGCCGGACGGATTGCCGGTATGATCTCTTATCAACGGACCGGGGAACCAGGACAAGACAATGCTCAATTCTTCATCCGCGGCGTGACCAGCTTTGGAACCGGAAAAGTCGATCCGTTAATACTGATAGATAATGTGGAAATGACAACGGAAGACTTGTCGCGTTTGAACGTGGATGATATCGCCAGTTTTTCGATCATGAAGGATGCCAACGCGACCGCTTTATACGGTGCAAGAGGAGCCAATGGCGTCATTTTGGTGACGACGAAAGAAGGTCGTGAAGGCGCTGTGAAAGTACAGTTGCGTGCAGAAGGATCCTATTCGGGTCCAACGGAAAACGTGCAATTTGCGGATCCCGTAACCTTTATGAAATTACATAATGAAGCTGTGCGCACCCGGAAACCCGGTATGCGACTGCCATACGATGAGAAGAAGGTAAATTACACCGAGCGGGGAATTGATCCATTGTATTACCCGGCGGTCGACTGGCAGGATCTTTTGTTCGATAAGAATACGTTCAATCAGCGATACAATCTCAATGTCAGTGGCGGCGGAAACATTGCAAGATATTACATTGCGGCAGCCTATTCAAAAGACCAGGGTATCCTTAACGTAGATAACCGTCAGAACTTTAACAATAACATCAATATCAATAGGTATTCGTTGAGATCCAATATCAATGTGAACCTGACAAAAACGACGGAGGCAATTGTCCGTCTAAACGGTGTGTTTGACGACTACCAGGGGCCGTTGGATGGGGGTACAGCGCTCTATAATAAAGCAGTGCTGGCCAATCCTGTTTATTTTTTGCCCTATTATGAACCCGATGCTTCAACCATTTATGCAAAACATATCCTGTTCGGGAATACGGCTTCTGGTACTTATTTGAATCCATACGCCGAGATGTTAAAGGGGTACCGGTCGAATGACCGTTCATCCATGTATGTTCAGTTTGAATTAAAGCAGAATCTGAGTTTTATCACAAAAGGACTTTCTGCTAGGGGATTGATGAACGTAAACAGGTTCGCACAATTGGACGTCAGGAGACAGTATAGCCCTTTTTTTTATGCCTTGTCGCCACAGGTGGCTGGCTTGGCTGATTACAGGCTGCTTGCCCTTAACCCGGATGCCGGCACGGATTACCTTGATTACGTACCAGGAGAAAGGAAAATGGAGAATACCATGTATTTCGAAGGTGCGCTCCAATACCAGACGAATATTGCAGAAAAACATATGCTTTCGGGATTGTTGGTAGGTACACTGCGAGAACGGAAGGACAATACCTACAATACCCTGCAGTTGTCATTGCCCCAGCGGAATTTAGGCCTCGCCGGAAGAGCGACCTATAGCTATGACAATCGATACTTCCTCGAAGCGAACTTCGGATACAACGGGTCCGAGCGCTTTTCAAGGAATGAGCGATGGGGCTTTTTTCCCTCTGCCGGATTGGGTTGGATTATCTCCAACGAGTCTTTCATGGAAAAGTACAGCAATGTCATTTCCAAGTTAAAGCTTAGAGCTACCTACGGGTTGGTTGGAAACGATGAAATCGGCCTGAAAGAAGATCGCTTTTATTATTTATCCAACGTTAACATGAACGATGGGGGCAGAGGAATCAGCTTCGGTGACACCTATGGTTACAACCGCAGCGGCATTTCGATTTCACGTTACGAAGACCCGTTTATTACATGGGAGGTGAGCCATAAGACCAACCTGGGATTCGAGTTGAATTTGTGGAACAGCCTGGAAATTCAGGCTGACTATTTCCGGGAGCAGCGAAGCAATATTCTTCAAACCAGGGCAGACATTCCCTCTACCATGGGGCTTCAAGCCATCCCCAAAGCGAATATTGGAAAGGCGAGCGGACAAGGGGGGGAATTATCCATTGATTACAACAAGTCTTTCGCTTCTGGCTTCTGGGCGGTCGTCAGAGGAAACTTCTCATATGCCTCAAGTAACTTTGAAATCTACGAGGAGCCTGATTATTCAGCCACACCGTGGAGGACCAGGGAGGGTCGTAAAATCTCTCAGCGATGGGGATATATCGCAGAGCGACTTTTTTTAGATGACGAAGAGGTGAAAAATTCCCCGACCCAGACGTTCGGAGAATACGCCGCCGGAGATATTAAATACAAAGATATTAATCGGGACGGAAGGATAGACGAGAATGATCAAGTACCGATCGGTTACCCAACGACTCCGGAAATTATCTACGGATTCGGAGTCTCACTTGGTTATAAAAGTTTTGATTTTTCGGTTTTCTTCCAAGGGTCAGCACGCTCATCTTTTTGGATAGATCCGAGTGCGGTTGCGCCTTTCGTGGCTGGAAGTACCGATATCACAACCCTAACCAATAACCGAGCTTTATTACAGGCTATTGCGGATGACTACTGGTCGGAAGACAATCGGAATATCTATGCGTTCTGGCCACGATTGTCCGAAAACGCGATGAGCAATAATAACGTGACGAGTACTTGGTGGATGCGAAACGGTTCATTTATCCGGTTGAAAACTACGGAAGTGGGGTATACACTACCCACGCGGTACTTAGATCGATTCGGCGTAAAGGGGCTGCGTGTATACGCATCTGGAAGTAACCTGTTCCAATTGCGAACTTTTAAGTTATGGGATCCCGAACAAGCAGGTAATGCATTTAACTATCCGTTGCAACGCGTCGTAAACATGGGTGTGAATATTGAATTTTAGAAGAACGAAACATCATGAAAAATCTAACCACAATAGTTAAACAGCTTATAATGTATTTCAGTTTTTTTAGCTTAACCAGCTGCTCGGAATACCTGAATGTTGTCCCCGATGGCGTGGCTACCTTAGACAATGCGTTCTCCAATCGGATCAATTCTGAAAAGTTCCTTTTCAGCTGCTATAATATGATTCCCAATCAAAATGATCCCTTTGTGTATCCGGGAAACGTCGGCTTTGATGAGATTTGGTGGGATACGAACGTAGGCGGATTAAATAACCGTAGCGGTTCGAGAATCGCTACGAACGATCAGAATTCGGCCGATCCGTTTCAAAATTACTGGGACGGTAGACGCGACGGTCGTAATCTGTGGGTGGGGATTCGAGACTGCAATATCTTTTTGGAAAACATAGACAAGGTTCCTGATCTGCAAGCTTGGGAGCGCGTTCGTTGGGTGTCGGAAGTAAAGTTTATTAAAGCGTATCTCCATTATTTCTTACTACAGCTTTATGGCCCCATTCCGATTATTGATGTTAATCAACCAGTCAATGCAAACCCCGAGGACGTGCGGGTATATCGCGAACCGGTAGATTCAGTAGTCAATTTCATTGTACGTCTTTTGGACGAATCCATGGAAAATCTTCCGGATAGAATTGAGGAAACAACGACTGAAATGGGACGAATTACGAAACCCGTCGCAGCATCTGTAAAGGCTAAGGCTCTCGTTTGGGCGGCAAGTCCACTCCTTAACGGAAATCCGGATTACGCAAACTTCAAAGACAAAAGGGGGATGCAATTGGTGCCTTCACAGGGAGATCGGACAAAATGGGAACGCGCACTGAATGCGATCGATGAAGCGATACAAATCAGTCATCAAAATGGACATTCCCTTTTCCGCTTCCGAAGAGGGTTTGAAACAATGTCGGATACGACGCTGTTGAAGTACACGTTACGAGGAGCTGTTTCGGAGCGACCGATAGACAATCCGGAGATAATCTGGGCGCATCCGGCCTATAATAACGCCAATCAATTCCAAAATTACTGCATCCCGAAATTCTTCGAGTCGTATTCCGGTACATCAGAGCTTAGTGCTACATTGAAGATAGCGGAGCAATATTATACACAAAATGGCGTACCCATTGATGAGGACCGCTTTTGGAATTACGCCTCACGTTATGAAATGAGAAGAGACACCGGGGTTTTTCATCGGTATTATATCAGCAGAGGAGAAATAACAGCTAACCTCAATTATTATAGAGAACCGAGATATTATGCGCATTTGGCTTTCGACCGTAGTCTTTACGAGGCGCTGGCGCAGCCCGAGAATCAAACCATTGTAATTAAAAACCGGAGCGGTGATCCTCATGGTGTGGTCTTTAACGATGCACACATCAAGACGGGATATTTTATTAAAAAACTGGTCAGTTTCCGGTCGACGACCACCACAGCATCGCCAAACCCTTACCGATTCTCGATACCGCTAATCCGGTTGAGTGATCTTTATTTGTTGCGCGCAGAAGCGGCAAATGAAGTGAAAGCGGCACCCGATAATGAAGTCTATCAATGGGTTGACAGTGTCCGTTTTCGGGCGGGGCTCGAAGGCGTTGTGGAATCATGGGCTAAATATGGTACCATTCCCGGCAAACCTTCGACCCAAGAGGGAATGAGGGAAATTATAAAACGTGAACGGTTAAATGAATTGGCTTTTGAAGGTCAGCGTATGTTTGACTTACGTCGATGGAAGGATGCTATGCGGTACATGAACCAACCCGTTCAGGGCTGGGATCATCAGGGCGTTAAAGTGGAAGACTACTACCAAGTGGTCACCTATTTCAACAACAGAAATTATACCACCAAAGACTATTTGTGGCCGTTATGGGTGACTACAATCATCCAAAACCCCAATTTACAACAGAATCCTGGATGGTAAATCTTTTCAAATACTATACTGTAGAAATCATGAGCTATTTCATCAATAATATAAACCTTTCGTCCTTTTTTATCCGGTATTTTTTTCCGATAGGTATCGTGATCATGATCGCTTGCAAAGAAGAACAGATTGGTCAAACCGCTGTTGACGGCACGCCTCCGTCTGCCGTGAAAAATGTGAGGGTAGAACCGTTGCCAGGAGGTGCAAAGATCAGCTACGATCTGCCGGATGAAACGGACATCTCGTATATCACCTGCGAATACATGTTTAATAATGAAAAAAAAGTTGCTCGTTCGTCGATATACAACGATTATGTCACCATCGAAGGTCTGGCCGATATCGTGCCCTGCGATTTTACGCTTTACTTGGTCGATCATAGCGAGAACAAATCGGAGCCTTATACCGGTTCCTTCACTCCCTTGGAGCCTCCTTTCCGGTCTGTATTCAAGACCATTACGCTGGAACCGGACTTTGGCGGTGTGGTCGTTCGATGGCAAAATGAATCGAACGCGTTGATCGGAGCATTTTTATATGCGATGAATGATGACGGAGAATGGGAAGAATACGACTTGGTTTTCTCGTCAACAACGGAAGAAGTCAGATCCATAAGGGGCTATAGTACCGACGAACGGAAGTTCGGCGTAAGTTTGATCGACCGATTTGGCAATACGTCAGATACGCTGGTTGTCAGTGCGGTTCCATTGTACGAAAAGCTTTTGGATAAAAGTGAGTTCAAGGATGGGCATTTGGCGGGAGACAATTACACATCCCATAACAGCCGTCCAATTAGCAATATTTGGGATGGAGACATACAAGTGATCTGGCATACTGTACCGACCGCAGGGTTTACACCACCGCAAACGTTTACCGTTGATTTGGGAGTGGAGGCGAAACTAAGTCGTATGGTGCTCTGGAACAGGCAGGATGGGTTCATCTTTAATCAACATAACCTGCGCTATTTTGAAGTTTGGGGAGCTAAGGAGTTGTCGCACGGGATTAACGATGCATATTGGATTGGTGAGTCATGGAAGGATGAATGGGTGTATTTGGGTGATTTCGAGCAGATCAAGCCCTCTGGCTTGCCCTTGGGACAAACCAATGCAGATGATGACGCGGCAACGCGGGCCGGAAGCGAGTTTATATTCGAATCGGGGGTAGGGGAAGTCCGCTACATCCGGTTTGTCGTGAAAGAAACCTGGGCAAGGACAGCTGCGATACATATTGCAGAGATTTCCATTTACGGGGATGACGGGGTGAGAGAAGAATAATGGTTTGCTTAAGAAGTTAGACAAGGAAACTTGCCGATGGAAATGCAGGTTCCATTAGGCTGTTAAAAAAACTATTTGCTAATGAATATAGGTATGAAAATATTTCAAGATAGCGTGGCCAAGCTTGCATCGGCGTGTGCGGTAATCCTTCAGCTTTGCCTGATGAGCTGCGACGATATGAACAGCATCCACCAAGAATATTATGACCGTGGCGAAGATATTTATACGGGCGTGGTGGATTCCCTTAACGCCCTATCCGGGTATAAAAAAGTCAGGTTCAATTGGGAAGTAAATGCAGACCCGAGGATCACTAAAACGGTAATTTATTGGAACCATCGGTCAGACTCGATTGTGATCGACCTGGACAGGACGGAGAGCGGGAGGATGGAATTGTCTTATGATCTGGAAAATTTGAACGAAGGAACGTATACGTTTGAATTTATAACACGAGACAATCAAGGACACTTCTCTATGCCTGTCGAGTTGGTTGTTGAAATTTTCGGTGACTTTTACAAACAATCCTTAAGGAATAGAGGGGTGGCTTCCATTACAAAGCAACCAGACGAGACCATGGTGATCGAATGGGAACCGATTGCCAGCAAAACCGTTCAATACGTTACGGTGAAATACGTTACGGGAGGTGTAGAGCAATCCATCCGTGTGGAGAACGATGAAATGCGAACCGTATTGACTGGGTTGAAGACCGACGACATCGTCGGCATCGTTACCACACATTTTCCTGAAAATGCGCTGGAACCCTTGGATTCGCCTGTAAGGGAATATGTTATGCCCAAGCTGGAACGGGAAATTAACAAAACTAGATTCTCGATTGTTGTGTTGTCTGGCGACAACACCTCTGTTGCCGGTGACCGGAATTTGGCCAGAATATGGGATGGAGCCACCGGCAATCCAAACATTTTGCATACGGTTGAAAATGCCTCGGGCTTTAACTTTCCTCATCATTTTACCTTCGATATGGGGGTGTTGGCAGAACTCAGTCGGTTCCGGATATGGCCCCGTACCGAAGCCGGTGCATTCACAGGACACAGTCCTCGTTACTTTGAGATTTGGGCAACCAATGAGTTGAAACGGCCTGAAAATGATGATGGTTATTGGAAGTCAGATAGTTGGAAAAATGACTGGAAACTGATCGGCGACCATGAAATCACCAAACCTGCAGCTACAGCTGATCAAGGAGCAGAATGGACAGCAGGCTGGGAATACGCCATCGACGATGATATCGATAGAGTTCGCTATATACGTTTGGTTATTAAAAATTCCAATTGGCAAGGATCCAATTGTGTGAATATTGGAGAAATCACTTTCTGGGGTGACGATCTTTACTAGAGAATCGCAGTTCATCCTGCTAAGTTCATCCCGCTGGTTAACTAGGTTAGCCGGTGGGATGAACTGTTGAAGAGACCTTCTCACGATATCGAAAGGCAGGTAGGAACAGGATACCTAGTCTGACAAGTTTGCTTTCTTTGCTGGATTATAAAAAGCACCTGAAATGAATACCCCGCACTTAAAGATTTTTATTCTTTTTCCGTTGTTGAGCGCTGTCCTGTCTCTAAACGCCCAGCAACTACAAGTGTCCCGGCTCCGGGTGGATCATTTGTATAAAGCCGATTTTCAAGTGGTCAATGGGTATCCAACCGTCGGTTTCGAAGGTAGTCGCGGAAGACGGGTGCAGATTGCCAATAAAACGCCTGTATTAGGCTGGGAGCTTGAAGGAACTGGTCATGCGGCAAGGCAGTCCGCGTACCGAATCATTCTGTCGAGCAATCCCGATAGCCTCGCCAAAGGCGTTGGCGACGTCTGGGACTCGGGAAGGATCGCATCGAGTGAATCGACCAACATATTGTATACGGGGTCTCCCTTATCTCCCCGTGCAAGCTATGCATGGTCCGTTATGGTGTGGGACGGAGACGGAATCCCGTCATCTTGGTCGCCCGTAAGCCATTTTTGGACGGCCGATACATTGGTGGATTATCAAACTACCTTTTACCCACTTCAGAAGACAGACGAATCCCCCAGACGAATTCGCAATAGGGGAGGGGTCGCGCAGATCGACTTTGGCAAGGCAGCATTCGGACAATTGAGGTTGACACTTCATTCGGCTACTGGAAAGGACGCGGTAACCGTTCGGCTAGGAGAAGCTATTCATCCTGACGGTAGCATCAATCGTAAGCCCGGTGGGACAATCCGCTATGCGGAATATCCGTTGTCTCTGAATAAAGGAACGCATACCTATCAGTTACAATTTCGACCGGACAAACGCAATACGGGGCCACAAGCAATTAAAATGCCCGATTATATCGGGGAAGTGTTACCTTTCCGTTATGTAGAATTGGAGGGGTATGATCAGGAGCTAAAAGAAGCGGATGTAATCCGATCCAGTGTGCACTATCCGTTTGACGACTTTGCGTCTCATTTTGAGAGCTCAGACTCGGTCTTGAATGCAGTTTGGGAACTTTGTAAATACAGTGTCAAGGCCACTACGTTTGCAGGTATCTATGTGGATGGCGACCGTGAGCGCATTCCCTATGAAGCGGATGCGTATATCAACCAGTTGTGTCACTATGGCGTAGATAACGAGTATAGCATGGCACGTAGGTCTCATGAATACCTATTACACAACGCTACATGGCCAACTGAATGGATACTGCAATCGGTACTGATGGCTTATCACGATTACCTGTACACAGGTGACCTACGATCGGCGAGTTATTATTACGACGACCTGAAGGCTAAACTCCTGTTGCCCTTGCGTGAGGCAAACGGTTTAATCAGCACCAAAACCGATAAGCAAACTAAAGCACTGATGAAAGCCATCCACTATCAGGGCGATTCGCTGCGCGATATTGTGGATTGGCCGCATACGGGAGGTTTTGGCATGGTTGGCAATGGCGAAACCGATGGTTTTGTGTTTACCACATACAACGCCGTGGTCAATGCGTTTCATTACAAAGCATTGAAAGATATGGCAGAAATCGCTGATGCCCTTGGCAAGAAGGATGATGCCAAGTTGTTTGCGACGAAGGCACAAGAAACATACGATGCTTTTCAATCGTTGTTATGGGACAAGCAAATGGGCGTTTTCCGCGATGGTATCGATACGGATCATGCTTCTTTGCATACCAACATGATGGCATTGGCTTTTGGTTTGGTGCCCCCAAAAAACCGGGATAAGGTAATGACATTCATTCGCTCACGAGGTATGGCATGCAGTGTGTACGGAAGCCAATTTTTGATGGATGCAACGTATATGGCCGGCGATGCAGATTATGGCCTTTCCCTGCTTACCTCCCAAAGTGATCGGAGTTGGTACAACATGATCCGGGCGGGAAGTACCATTACCATGGAAGCTTGGGATAACAAATATAAACCCAACCAGGATTGGAATCATGTCTGGGGGGCCGTTCCTGCCAATGTGATTCCACGGAAACTGATGGGGGTTGAACCGATGGAGCCTGGATGGCGCACATTCCGTGTACGGCCTCAAATCGGCTCATTGAAATGGGTAAATTGTAAGGTGCCCACGATCAAGGGAAATATTGAAGTTTCCTGCAAACAGGACCAATCTACCTATTCCATGCAGCTCGTTGTGCCGGCCAACACCGTAGGCGTCGTCGAATTGCCGGGTGAATTGACAAATAATCCTCGCGTGAAAATCAATGGTAAGTCCGTAAAGGCCCGTTTACAGAACGATTGGATAGTCTCCCCACCGTTGGGCCCGGGAACCTATGAGGTTCTCATAAGCAGGTAGGAACAGGACAATCAAGTTGCCCGAGTTTCCGTACTTTACTGCAATTATAGACAAAATTCCATTCATGAAGATTTCATATTCCCTGCTTGGCTTCGTGGCCCTATGGATATTCGCGGGCTGCACCGCAACACATTCGCAGAAAGCGGATTGGAACGCTCTTGAGAATATTTTCGTTGAAGCTCCCGATTCCATCCAGACCAGCGTATATTGGTATTGGATTTCGGATAATCTCTCCAAGGAGGGCGTTGTCAATGACCTTAAAGCGATGAAAGAGGTTGGCATTAACCGGGCATTCATTGGCAACATCGGGTTGAATGATTTACCTAACGGATCCTATGGCAACGTCAAAATCTTTACCGATGAATGGTGGGAGATTTTACACACCGCCTTAAAGACAGCGACGGAACTGGGGATCAATATCGGAATTTTTAACAGTCCGGGTTGGAGCCAATCGGGTGGCCCCTGGGTGAAACCTCATGAAGCGATGCGATACCTGGCGGCAACGGATACGGTTGTAACCGGTCCGGCGCGGTTTGCAGGGAAGTTGCGTTCACCTTCGGGAGATTTTCAACGTTTGAAGACGCTGGCATTTAAGACGCCGAAGGAATACGGTAAAAGCTTCGCGGATCTCCATCCCAAGGTAGATGCCGATTTTGAAGGGCAGCCGTTGGGAAATTTATTTGACAAGAGCCATCACACGGAGGTGGTATTGCCATCGGGTGCAACGTCGACCGTGTCTGCGTCGGCCGACAGCTTGTTTACCGCTCGGAGCCTAGCCATTTATCCAGCGCAACGCAATATGGGATTTGACGTCACCTTGGAAGCGATGAAAAACGGTATGTTCGAACCTATCAAGTCGTTTCGTTTGGACCGTACCAACAATGCACTGAATGTAGGATTTGAACCCTATGCGCCTGTAGTGGTCTCGTTCGATGCGGTGGAAAGTAACGCATTCCGTTTGGTTTTTGACAAGATAGCCGGAAGTGCCGGTATTGTTGAGGTTGAATTGAGTGCGACTCCCCGCGTGGAGCGCTTCAAAGAGAAATCGTTGGTACGCATGCATCCCACACCGTTGCCATACTGGCATGATTACCAATGGGAGCGTCAAGCGGAGCCGGACGACGCACTTTTGACGGTGTCACCTGCTGAAGTAAGGGACATCACTTCACGGGTATCTGCCACCGGCGAGGTGACGTGGGATATTCCGGAAGGGAACTGGACCATCCTTCAAACCGGTATGCTTCCCACCGGCGTAACCAATGCGCCGGCAAGTCCCGAAGGCACCGGTTTAGAGGTTGACAAAATGAATCATGAGCATGTGCTTCGGCATTTCGATGCATTCCTGGGAGAGATTTTACGTCGTATACCGGAAGAAGATCGGAAAACTTTCAAGGTAGCCGTACAGGATAGCTATGAAACCGGCGGGCAAAATTGGACGGATGGCTTTGAAGATAAATTCAAGCAGGCATTCGGATACGATCCCACACCTTATATTCCGGTTTTCTATGGGCATGTTGTGGGCAGCCAGGATCAGTCAGATCGATTCCTGTGGGACGTCCGGCGATTTGTGGCCGATAAAGTGGCCTACGAATATGTAGGTGGATTGCGGGATGTTAGCCATAAACATGGATTGACCATTTGGTTGGAAAACTATGGGCATTGGGGTTTCCCCGGTGAATTTCTGCAATATGGCGGACAGTCGGACGAAGTAGGCGGTGAATTCTGGAGCGAGGGCGAGCTGGGCGACATCGAAAACCGGGCCGCCTCTTCTGCCGCCCATATTTATGGGAAAACCAAGGTGTCTGCCGAGTCGTTCACCGCGGCGGGAAATACATTTGGCCGTTACCCTGCCTTATTCAAGCAACGTGGTGACCGGTTTTTTGCCGAGGGAATCAACAATACGCTACTTCACGTATACATCCATCAGCCCTATGAAAATAAAAGGCCGGGTGTGAATGCTTGGTTTGGTAACGAGTTTAATCGTTTCAACACGTGGTATTACGATATGGATTTATTCGTGGACTACCTGAAACGCTGCAACTTTCTGTTGCAGCAGGGACGGTATGTTGCCGATGTGGCTTATTTTATCGGCGAAGATGCTCCCAAGATGACGGGGGTGCAGGATCCGGCATTACCGAAAGGATACAGCTTTGACTACATCAACGCTGAGGTTATTTTAAATCGAGTTTCTATGAAGAACGGCCGGTTTACGTTGCCAGATGGCCTTTCGTACCGGGTTTTGGTTTTGCCAAAATTGGAGACGATACGGCCGGAACTGCTTCGGAAAATCGAGCAGTTGGTAAACGAAGGAGGCATTATTCTCGGTCCTAAGCCACGGCGTTCGCCCAGCTTAGCCGCTTACGGCAAAGCCGATAAGGAAGTTGAGACGTTGGCTAACCAGCTATGGGGCGATATAGATGGCATCCGGCAAAAGGAACACGTTTACGGAAAGGGGCTGGTATTGCAGGGGCTTACGATGCAGGAGGTGCTGGCGCGGGCCGATCTGCGGCCGGATGTAAAGCTCGACGATTCGGACCCCGTGGTGTTCATACACCGGACCCTGCACGATGGAGATATCTATTTTATTTCCAATCAAAGTGATGGCAAAATTAAGTTAAATCCAACGTTCCGTATCTCCGGTAAGCAACCGGAACTTTGGAATGCTGTCCATGGCAAATTACGGGATTTGCCGGAATTTGATGATACGGGTCAGGGAACAACGGTACCATTGGAACTGGATCGCTTCGAAAGCGCTTTTATTGTATTCCGAAAAAAGGTCAATAGCATACCGGCGGCCTCCGGTAAGAATTTCCCCGCACCTGTACGTGTAATACCGATTCAGGGCGACTGGCAGGTCGATTTTATCCGTCCGGATTCGACAAGATTTACCCTCAATATGGACACCTTATCCGACTGGTCATCGATCGCGGATACCGCTGTAGCGCATTTTTCAGGCACCGCCTGGTACCGGAAGACCGTCTCGACGATCGATCTTCCCGATAAGGCACCTGTTTTTGTCAATTTAGGATCGGTAGTTGCGGTTGCCAAGGTGCGGGTAAACGGACAAGACGTTGGCGGTGTATGGACGCCCCCATATCGTTTGGACGTCACTTCGGCGTGGAAAAAGGGAGACAATACGATCGAAATTAAAGTGGTAAACACCTGGGCTAACCGACTGATCGGCGACCAAAGATTGCCTCCTGCGAAGCGTTCCGCTTGGACCCTTGTCAATCCGTATAACGCAGACAGTCCGTTGCACCCTTCGGGGTTAACGGGACCGGTTCAGCTTGAGATTTTTAATTAATCGTCTTGGTTTTATCCACTTGCAAACGTCTCTTCAATCAAACGGCGGATCGATTGTCGCCTCTGCCTTCAATCTGCCTGGGTCAGCCTGTGTCGCTGCAATCGAAGAATGGATTAACAAATCCCCTCAACGGCGCCATGTTCGTGCCATAGAGGGGATTTGTTGAGATGATTGCATTATTATTTAAAGGTAATATCGATCCATTTTCCAGAAAGTTCGCTATCGATATTCAGTACGATATTTCCGTCTTTTACGGTATTTTTTATATTCGATTTCCCGTTTTTGACAAGGGCTTTTTTGCTGGCCGGAGGAGTGGGCAATACGATTTCGCCTTCGCCCGCCACACGAAGTTGATAAGCCTGTAAATCGGCGTCCGTCGGGACATAGCTGATGTCAACCGGGTGATTGCTGAACTTGTAGCGAACGCCGTCGATGGCTATGCCTGTGCATTGAACGCCATTAAACGCAATAAGCTTTCCGGCGGGATCAGTGCGGAAGGCCACATTCATTTTTCCCTGATACGTGATATCGTGGCCGTTGATTTTGAGATTTTCGATGGCCAGTTCATCGGAGGGCAGGGGATTTACGGCCAACGCTTTCGCGTCGGCTTCTTCATTACGGGAAAATCCTCCTTCCCAGTTTTCGCGATGGGTACGGTAATGCTTTACTAAGGCCGTGGTGCCATTCGGAAACTTGGTTGCAAAGAAGTCGGTCGTACGGGATATGTACGTCGGATTATCATTTTCGGGAAATTTACCCGTAGCCGGATAAGCATTTGCGGCGGATAGGATTTCGAACAGTGTACGCGACTCATAGCCGAGGCTGGCGGACTGGTCGTCACGGGGGCGGAATCCGAAATAGTAAGCAACTCCTTTGCCCTTTTTTAACTTCGTTCCAACCAGGCTGTTCTCGACTTTGGCTACGATTTCAGTGGCGGATGAAGTGGCGGTTACGGGATATATCCGGTCGACTAAAAAATCGGTTAGAATCACCTGGGAGGGTACCGTTGAAAAGCTATTTTCAAACGAGATTTTTTTTCCGCTTGCGATTTCTCCCATGTATTCATCGAACGGGTATTCCACACCGAATAAGGCCTTCCATTTTTGCGTGCAATCCGCTCCTTTGCTGTCGATCAGCGGTGGGGCGCTGCACCAGATCACATTTCCTCCGCTCTCGACAAACTGATCCATCATGTCGAGTAGTCCTGCTTCTGGTAAGGGTTCAAACAGGGTGACAAGCGTTCGGTATTTCTTTTCTGCTACCTGAATTTGGCCGTCGGGCAATACTTTACCCATTTCCATGAGTTTATCGGCTGTCAGGTAATTCGCGTATCCGTATTGTGTCATCCAGCTACCAAATCGTTCTTCCACGGCCACCAGGTTCATGGGATAAACGATCAAGACCTCAATATCCCGATGGACGTTGGCGGTCATTAATTTCATCGCCTTCGAGGGCTGGGCACCAAATGCTTCGTTGAGCATGTTCTTCCAGTGCAGTGCGGCGCTGGGGAATCCCCACGCAGCAGCATAGGCATTTGGATATTTATTGATTACGCCGATCGATGTGCCCATTGCCGCACCGTAATAATTGCGGTCTCCCCATCCGCATTCTGCAAAATCATTTCCCGTTGGCTGGAGATATTCGCCCCATTTGAAATAATCATAGCATGCCGCTGCGGCTTGGTGTACCGTATTGCCCCATACAAAATTTGACGTGTATTCGTATTTATACGCATTGTCGTGGAGTTTTTCCACATCCCATAAATCAATGGTCGGGCTTTCCGCCCACGATGAATGCGCACTGGTTGGCATCTCCCGGTCAAATAACTGTTCAGCATAGTCTTTTGCATGCTTAAAGAGATCGACCACGCCGTGGTTAAGCATTTTGTAGTAACGGTCTCTTAACAAATACGTACGATGGATGTCTTCCGGTTTTTCGCCCATCACGTATTGGACGTTGCGTACCGCAGAAGCGGTGGCTTGATAATAGGGGGCTCCGTACACAAAATAGAGCATATACTTATCATCAAAGGGCTGATCGTATTTTTTCTGGTATTGCTGGGAAAAACCCTTGGTCAAAAAACGTGTATTGAACTGCCCGCCTTCGTGATGTGAAAAATAGACCCAATCCTGCTGTATGTGCATCTCGTCGGAATAAAAGGCAGTCAGGTTTACTCCTTTTTTCTTGTACTTATCGATCAGACCATTAAGAAAGCCTGGGGCCTGCTCACTGAAATAATCCATCTCCGGCGTCTCGTATTCCAACAAAACCATCACGCGATCATAGCCTTCCAACTGTTTGGGCCCGTCGTAATAAACCCGTAGGTTTCTGACCGGGTAAATCATATCGGCCGGATCGTTTTTGATGCCATACCCGCCACCGCCAACATCTATCGTATCACCCGCTTCATAGTTAATCCCCTTTATTTCGATGATGTCGTCGGGATTGACCGCGATGTGATGGGATGATTTAATCGGTCTTTCTTTGAATGCATAAGCCTTGATCCCTTTTAGGGTGACGCGGAATTTTCCTTTATTGTTGGTCCAGAAAAGTTGTTGCCACATCGAGATACTGAACTTGCCATCCGAAGAATTACGCAACCCCACCTTGTACCCGAGCCACCTTCCGGCCTCCTGCGTTTGGTTTTTGTAGGCCGGACCGAGCTCAAGCGGACTAAGAAGGCTCAGGCAAATACCCATCCCATATTTTTTTGCGAAGTCGCTGATAAATTTGATCTTATCCACATATTCGTCCATATCCGGAGTTAACCGCCGTTCTGTACCTGCTTGAGGGCGGTATTGTCTGAAAAATTCATCAAAGGCAATAATCAGTTCCTTATCCCCACGCTTTTGCCCGGCTTCGCAGACTTCCCGCAAACTCCGTAGGGAGCGCGTGTGCCCCAACGACATATCGATTTTTTTGTCCGGGTCCATTAGATCGTAAAGTTGCTGATCGGACGTCAGAATTATGACTTCTGATTTGGCCGGATGAAAAGACCCCGCAAAAGCTAGAATGAGGATGATGACTTTGAACCGCGTATTCATTTTTTTCTGTTTACATGTATTTCCAACGATGATTTTATCGGAGATCATTCTTTGATCGTTACTTTATATTTACCTGAGCCAAGCTTTATGGTAAATCCTTTATCGGTTCGCTCAATATTTTGGATCAAATTACTGGCGGTAGCCGATTTTCCGTTTATGTAAACGTGATCGGGCGATGGTGCTTCCACATAAAAATAAGCGGTGGTATTTACGGGGATTTCAAAGGAATGGCGTTTCGTCGCTCCGGTGTAGTCCCACGCTGATTCAATCCGTCCGGCGATGGAATGATACGTTCCCTTGACCTTTGTCAATCCCACATCAGAAGCCGGGATCTCGGGTTTAATCCAAAATGTGCGAAATCCTCTCTCGATTGATTTTATGCCGACCATGTTTTCGAACATCCATTCGTTTACGGCACCAAATGCGTAATGGCTGAACGAATTCATTTCCGCATTGTGGACAAAACCCTTGTCCTTTATATAGCTGTCCCATCTTTCCCAGATCGATGTAGCGCCATTTACCACCTCATAGCCCAAAGACGGATACTCCGTGCTTGTGAGAAGTTTATAGGCCTTGTCGGACGAGCCCGACGCTGACAGCGCGGGTAGCAGGGGCTTAAACCCTAAAAAGCCTGTTGTCAACCGGTCATTATTTTTCTCGACGAGTTCGCGAAGGAGGGCGCCCGCAACGTGGAGATCCGCTTCATCAAGCAATCGCATATATAGGGCATTTGCATAGGCGGTTTGGGTATGACCTGCAAAGCCGTGCTGACCCTCTACATATCCTTGGCCATCACCGTAGTAGGCAGCGTCGACTTTAAATTTACCATCTTCCATGTAGTGACGCTTGATGGCTTTTTTGATAGACAAGGCAAGTTTTCCGTAGGTATTGGCTAGCTGGGTGTCATGAACGGCAGCGCACATTTCTTCCATCATTCGCGCGCAATGAAAATAATACATTGCTGCCAGCAGGTCGGGGCTGGTTTTTTTTCCCACTGACAACCAATCGCCAAAACCGCCCTTCGGACTGATGTCATCAAAACTTCCTTCCCGTATAAGGCCGTCGTCATCCGCCCGGCTCTTCAGGAAGTCCATAAACTTAACCATGTAAGGCAAAGACTTCTGGACAATCCGGGTATCGTTGTAGGTATTGAAGATTTCGTAAGTGCAGATGATTCCGGCTTCTGACCAGCCCGGAGAGAAGGTGTCGGATGCCCGTATTGCGGCTTTGCCGTTAGCATCCACGGGCATGGGTGCATACACCGGAAAAGCTCCGTTTGGCCATTGCGAGTCATTCAGATCTTGGATCCATTTCGTGTGGAACACCGCAATATCGTTGTTGTAGGTCGCTGAGCGAATGTAAACCTGTGCATCTGCAGTCCACCCTAACCGCTCGTCGCGCTGAGGGCAATCGGTAGGCACATCGAGGTAATTAGCTCGTTGCGTCCAGATAATGTTGCTGTAAATTTGGTTCAGTAGGCTGTTGTCCGTTTCGAGGTGTCCGGCGGTTTCCAGATTGGAACTCATCGCTAACCCCACCAGGAAATCGCTGTCCGGTTCCTCTGATAACCCAGAAACCTCCACAAACTGAAATCCATGGAACGTAAAACGAGGGCTCCACACTTCTTCCTGATGATCTCCGCCGACGATATATGTATCGGTTGCTCTAGCGGTTCTCAGGTTTTCGGTGACTAACGTACCGTCGGGGTGTAACATCTCTCCGTACCTGAATACCAGTGTGTCGTTGGGTTTCCCTTTTATTTTTAACCGGATGACTCCCGCAAAGTTCTGACCGAAATCAACGATATACTTGCCATTTTGAAGCCGATTGATTGATTTTATCGGTAGTTCTTTGATTACCTGTACCGGATGGCTTGGGTAAAGCTGAATTGCCCGGTTTGCTTTTTCGTCAATCACCTGGACATGCTGCCAGCCGCTGTCGTCGAAATCAGGTTTATTCCACCCGCGCTTTTCTTTAGTCGCGTCGTAGGTTTCGCCTTGCAGGAAATCCGACTCGAGAATGGCACCCGTTGATGCTTTCCAGTCGCCGTCGGTCGAGATGACTTGTTGGCTTCCGTCGTCGTAGGTAAGCTCTACCTGTGCCTTTAGCAGCGGGAAGTCGCCGTAGTACCCTCGTACTTGCTTGGTGCCTACCAATAGCGCATACCCCAGGTATCCTGAATACCAGCCGTCGGACAATATCGCTCCAAACACGTTAACACCCGGCTTCACATGAGCGGTTACGTCATAAACATTGTAATAAACCCTTTTATTATAATCCGTCCATCCGGACGCGAAATAGTCCCGTCCTATTTTATTCCCGTTCACATAAAACTCGTGCAGTCCGAGCGAGCTGATATATAACCTGGCTGACTGAATTTTTTTGGTAACTCGGGCTTCTTTCCGAAGGTAAGGCGAGGGCGGCAAATGATACTTTCCTGGCTTCGCTAAGCCGTTGAGATCATAACCGATCCATTTGGCCTTCCAATCAGTGGGAGTCAATAACCCCATTTCCCAGAAATTGGCCTCACTCCATTTACTTGGCCGGTCATTTGCATCCCAGGCGCGCACTTTCCACCAGACTTGTTGTCGCGATTGAAGTTCAGTGCCCTGATATGCGATTTGATTGGTTTCCGACGAACGTATTTTTCCGCTATCCCATAAGTCACCTTCATTTTTGTCGAGCTTTTCCTTTGAAGAGGCAACGATCAGCTGATACGCCGATTGATATTGGTTGTATTTTTTGGATACCAGTTCCCAGCTCAGACGTGGAGATCGGTCATCTAAAAAAGGATTGCGCTTATATTCCGCACGTAGATTGACCGGTGTAATATCAATGGCCAAGGAAACCAGGCATACATGCAACAAAAAAATAGAAATAACGTACCTCATAGTTCTTAAAAATGCGATTCTAAAAATTAATCCCCAAGTCCGATCTTGGTAATTTTTGCCGATCCTTCGTTTGAAAAAGCGATTTTCATGCTTTTCATCGCGCCGCGATACGCTGCTGATTTTGCCAGATGGATGCGGTATGTGCGATGCTTGCCGTCAGCGAGGATGGTTTGCGTGACGGAAACGGGTTGCTTAGCCGGGAATTCAGCTGCTTTCTGTTGTTTTTCGGTCTCTACATCGTGCTCGCTATCACTCCAATTCAGCCAATCCGTAAAATCGGATTTACTCAGCGGCTGGATTTCTACCGACAGCGATAGTTCGCCGTCGGCCGTATTAAAAGCGCCGTCTATTTCCAAGAAAGGTGTTTCGGCGGCTTCCCAGAATGTTACCGGACTTACTAAAGCTGCGTTGTCCTTGAATCGGATATCCAACTCCTTTCGTATGGGAAAACCGGAGTCATTCATATCACCTTCATAATACCAATTGTGCCGCGAATCTTGGAAACTCCATGTGGGATGCGGTACCACTTCCCAATTTGCTTTCGCGTAGCCACGGATGTCTTCCAGTGTACCCAATACCAGCGACGTTTTATAAGACCAGCGGATGTTATGGTCGAGAATCTGCTTGCCAATCGGTGCGATATGTCCGGTTGGCGCATCCTTTTCGCCGCCAACTCCTTTATGCTCATCATTGGGATGGAAACCGCCATTGAAGGTCATCACTTCAGGTTGAAATACGCCGATGCCATACCCTTGTTGGTCAAGTAATGCTACCCAGTTCTCTGGCGTATAGAAATGCACCCAAGGCCATCCTTTCCGATCTCCCTTATCAACGACCGTGGTGGTGGGTTCGCCGGTAAACGGTTTATCGCCGAGGTAGGTAACGACCTTATACCAGGGGCCATTGGTGTATACTGCTGGCATTTCCTGTGCACATGCACGGTACTGCGTTTTATCCGTTCGCTTATTTACAATGGCGGCTTCCAAGGTAATCACATTGTCTTCCAGTGTATAGAGGCATTCAAATTCACATTCTCCGGCAATACCCGACTTATGAGGCCATTGCATGGGGGTACTGCGAACGAAAAAAGCGTTGTTACCTCGTTTTTCAAAAGAAATCAGTTTCGACCGGTTGCCTCCCGCATCGCCCGACTGAATGGGATTCCATCCTAAACCAGCCCACTCGGGGGCGGGTGTTTCTCCGTTCGGACCGACGTAAGGCCAGGGCCCACTATAAAAGGAAAGCTGTATTTGGCGTCCCCAATCCGCGCTGTTGATCATGTTCTGCCCGCCATTCTTTTGATCGGAGAGGAAGGTAACGGCTCCGCCCAGATCGAGGTCTATTCCCAGTTTTATCCGGTCGTTCTCGAGATACCGCATGGAAGACATCGCTTCTGGCGTGCTCCGCTTCATTCTCGATGAGCAGGTGGTGAAAACTAACGATAGCAGGCAAACTGCCCATATTACCGTGTTATTCTGTTTCATTTCTCTCCTTTCTAACTAATGCCCTGTAATATTAACCAACAACGCTCCGATGCCCCATGGACGGCCATGGGGCATCTATCACCAACCTGGATTTTGCCAATTTACACCTGTATAAGACGCCATTTTTGAAACTTCCGACTGACTGATTGGCTGCAGCAGGTATTTGTCCGTGTGGGTATTTCGATCCTGCAGTTTAATCCGATTGTAGATGAAGTTGTCACCGTCCTTTACAATGCGCATACCGGTTACGAACTTGTCAGTTTCATTTAGGATCTTCCATCGGCGGACATCAAAAAACCGGTGCTCCTCAAAAGCAAGTTCAACCTGGCGTTCATTTCGATAGCGTACTCCAAATTCGGCAGGAGTTAATCCGGCGGGCAGTGCAGGCATATTCACACGTGCCCTGATCAGATTCAGCGCTTCCCTGGCCGACAGTGCACCTGCACCGCTGGCTTTCGATTCAACCGCTACATCCGGTCCTACCGATTGATAGGCCGCTTCCGCAAAGTTTAGGTAGAGCTCACCCAGTCTGAAAATCTTCATCAATCCATCTGCATCGACATTGACATTTGATCGGTAATTGTTGAATTTACGTAAATAATAACCGGTGCGCGTAAAACGGGTCTCCGTGATATTGCTGGAAATCGCGCTATTGCCACCTACAAAGGTCTCTACAGGTGTTGCTGCAGGCGGCGGCGTGAAGCTCTCGATACGGAAGTTTCGAACGGTAAGTTCGTATCCATCGCCACCGGTAGGGTCAAATCGAAGAAAATGACGAGCTGGCTCTTGGCCGCCATTGGCATTGACACCGAAGCCAAAGTTGGAAATCGCCGATGAAAGGTCAAACTCAAACCGTTTCCATTCGGACGCCTGTTCAATGACGATATTCTGGCCGGAAGAAACCCCGCCTTGCGGTCCGCCCGCTACGCAATAAAAGAATTCAGCGTCGGTGATTGTTTTATTGCTTTTGTACTCAAAGGTAATCAAACGTTTTTCACCAGCAGGAAGGGCTTCATTCAGTTGCGTGGTCGTTATCCATGGATCACTCCCAGTGGTTGTGATCGTAAATTCGTCGCCGCTTGAGGCCGTTGCGACGTTGTTTTTCGGATCAATAAAAGTTAAGGGAATCAGATCCTTCTCTATATTTCCCGAAGTGAGGGAGCGGGGCGAATTGTTATAATAAATCGATGCATAAAAACGGGGATCACGGCCCTCATAGGGATGGTTGGGGTCGTAGCCCGATCCGGTGTTAATAATCGGCTGGAGGTGTTGGGGATCGGAATAGCCGAGTATTGGCATTTCTCCCGTGGCTTGCATCCCATAGGCGTCTACCAGTTCCTGTGAAGGACCAGCACCCGCTTTTTCTGCACCTTGGGTTATCGGGGTACCGGCCCATTTCCACACGTTGGTCCGTGCCGTGGTGGTTTCGAAAATCGTTTCCTTGTCCACAGAGCGACTTGGGTCTGAACGGAGGATAAAGTAGTATGCGTAAGCGTTCTGTGCTATGTCCGCCGGCGGCGTGGTATTAAATAGACGGAAACCATGCGCAAGGCATTGGTCGAGCGCTTCTTTGGTGATTTCCGTGGCCTTTTCCCAAGTGTACTTGCTTCCCGATGTATACCATAGCGGGCTTGCGGCGTACAGTGCTGTTTGAGATTTTACGGCATAGGCGAATGCACGCGTAATGGTTTCCCTTTCATTATCACTGATATCCCAACGAAAGCCAACGGTGGGCTTTCCACTTTCAGGAATAGCCAACGCGGCATCACAGTCGGCGATAATAAAATCCGCACATTCTTCGAAGGTGGCGCGTCGATCTTGCGAAAAGTCGTGCGTCACCTCATAAGGCGTGCTGATCAAGGGGACACCCCCAAAACGTTTGATCAGCTGCAGGTAGTAATAGGCCCGCAAGACCAATACTTCGCCGATCCATCCATTTTTCTCGTCTTCATCGATTACGGCTGTCGCGATAGTTGGGTCGTTGATGCTTGCCAGAAAGGTGTTACATTTTCTTATCGCTTGAAAATAATGCGCCCAAGAGTAGTCTCCCGCCACCGGATTGTTGGTGGAGGAAGCCCGGTTATTATACCAGTCGTTTACGCTGCCGTTCACGCCGTCGCTGGCATCATGAGCCTCGTCACTAAATGATGCGAGTGGAGTTTGGTTATACGTAAATCCAACCTGAGGGAGGTAAGAACGGCAAGCGTTGAAATAATTTCTCGTGCGTTGATAGTTGCTAAACATGTCTTTCAGGGTCATTCTTCCGTCGGAAGGCAAATCCAGGTCTGCACAGGATTCGAAGCTGAAGAGTCCGATAACAAGAGCAACGATTCTTAAAATACTAGTCTTCATTCTCAAAGATTTTAGAAGTTTGCACTTAAACCAATGTTAAATACGCGGTAGGGTTGGAATGTGCTCATGCTTCCGATTTCCGGATCGACGTATTTCGACCGCATATTGTCAATTGTAAAAAGATTTTGCACATTCAGGGACACCCTTATCCCTTCCGAGCGGATTCTCTGCGAGAGGTTGCTCGGCAGTGTATAGGCGACTTCCACATTGCGTAATCGTAGATAAGAACGGCTGCTCAAGAAGTAGTCATTATTTTGATGGTTTGTTGATGGCGATAACGATAATGCTGGATAGGTGATGGTTTCACCAGCTGCATACCTTTCGGGAGTCCATGCATTCAGATGAATGTCATTGAAAATGCCCCTGCCCAGATTTTCATAGGCACCTGTGCCGCTCAGAAACTGCGAACTCCGGTTAACTCCATGAAGGAGGAAAGACATGTCCCAATTTTTCCAAGTGAAACCACCGACAAGGCTATACTCCTGCTGAGGCAAACGGGAATATCCCATTGGAGCCAGATCTTCTTCATTGATCACGCCGTCGTTATTTAGGTCTTGATAGATGAAATCGCCCAAGCGCGGCGACCCGAAAGCGTAGGTCAGCCCCGAGTTTTCCAATTCTTCCAATGAATTGAACATGCCGTTACCATTGCTGTAGTCAATCCGGTACCCCCAAAGCTGACCTAAGGAAAACCCTTGGGTGCGATACGGATAGGCGAAATCCTCGCCAGCAGAGGCTTCGTTGATGTTTATGACCTTGTTCTTCGCCTGCATGAAGTTAGCTTGCGCAAATACCGAGAAGTCTTGGGTAATATGCTTATTGAAACCCAACGAGAGTTCAAAGCCTTTGTTTTCCATTACTCCATCGTTCAACTTCGGATAATAATTGAGTGGTATCCCTTGGTATTCCGGAAGTCTGGCGCTGCTATTAATCAGCATATTATCAACTTTATGCGTGAAATAATCAGCTTCGATCGTAAACATGTTTAGCAAGCCGATATTGATGCCTAAGTTCAGCTTTTCAATTCGCTCTGCCTCCAACGCTGGGTTGCCTCGCTCCAACTCGGATCCGTTGGAACGGATGTTGTCTAGGTAGAGGAATCGTGCCGCACCTAGTTGGTCATTAGCGGTAACGCCGTAAGAAGCCCGAAGTTTCAGTAACGTTAAGACATTCGATTTAAGGAAATCTTCTTTGGATGCAATCCAGGCGCCTGAAATAGCCGGAGTTGCCGAATAACGATTATCGGGATGAAATTGTTCTGAACCGGAATATCCCAGGTCGGCTTTCAGGAAATAACGGTCTTTGTATCCGTATAAGGCTGATATTCCGAAATTTTGCCTCATATACGGCAATACCGCATTGCTCGTTCCATTAGACTCCTTTTCCTGCTTTAGGTAATACGTATGAGCGGATGCATCGATGCTGTGATCACCAAAGCGACGGTTATAATCTAGTCGTCCCAGTAAATTCAGGTAATAGAAAAACACGGAACCCTTGCCATACGCGAGTGGGGTATTTTCAAAAGTTTTGTACGGCGTGAAATTATCAAGTACTGAAAAATCACTTCCCCGAAGTACACGTCTGTAACTCTGCGTGGTAGCGGTTTCATTCCGTACGTACGTTTGATACGCCATGCCCCCACTTGCCGACAGTCCTTTTGTTAGGAATCCCAGATCGAGTTTCAACCCTGTTTGTGCGATCACATTGGTTTCTACCACGCTGTTATAACCTGATCGATTTAGGGTGCCATATACGGGATTGTCCAAGCCCTCGACTGTTACCACCTGATTACTCAAATCCGGGTCGCCTTCAAGAACGGGCGATAACGGACCAAACATCGTGGGGGGCTGGTTGAAAATCTGACTATAAACGTTCCACCCCATGGTAGCCCCGGCTAATTTTTCCTTTTTGATGTTTCCGGTGAGGCGCATGTAGCCCGAAAGGTACTTATTGAACTTAACGTCCATATTGGTGCGGAAATTACCGATGTTGACACGCGGTGTTGGATCGTATTTCCGGCCTGGCTCATCGGTGATGATGAAAGGCTCTCCCTGGTTCAGGAAGCTTAGGTTCGAATAGTACTTGAATCTGTCCGTTCCTCCGGAAACGTTTACTCCCACACGCTGTCGCATGACAAAGTCCTTCACATATTCATCGAACCAGTTCGTATTCGGATAGCCTATGTCACTTCCTGAACGAAACAGGTCGATATCTTCTTGAGAAAACTGGGAGTAGGTACCCAAGCCATCCCGTTCGCCCGCCTCATTGCGCAATTCGGCATACCGTGCTGAGTTAACAAACAAGGGACGCCTGGTCATTTGCTGAAAGGAATGATCAGCATATCCTTCCACATTTAACTTGCCGGTAAAACCGCGTTTGGTGGTGATGACAATCACACCGGTAGCACCTTGAATGCCGTAGGCTGCCGTCGCCGAAGCATCTTTCAATACCGAGATACTCTCGATCTCCTTCGGTGAAATAAACTCGATGTATTGCGTGGGTGCGATTACCCCGTCAATGATGATGAGCGGATCGTTGCCGTTGACTGAGGAATATCCCCGAATGGCCTTGGACAGATTTCCATAGCCAAAGAAGGTCAATTCAGAAATATTGGATACCACCGTCAATCCCGGTAATCGACCTGCGTAAGTCTCAGAGAGCACGTTGGTCGGTGCTTTATCCAATACGCTTCCCGCTACCGAAGACACCGCTCCGGTAAGGGACTCGCGAGTGTACGTCTGGTAACCAAAATTTACCGATCCGCCTTGGTTGTGCGGATCGAAAGTTAACACGATATCACGTCCTTCAGCGATCTCGTCAACGCGGATACGTATGTTTTGATAACCAGGGGCAGCTATCACTACGTATTGATTAACGTCATTAAAGGTCAAGTTAAAGGTGCCGTCCTTTGACGTGATCGATTGGTGATCACCATCTTCGGTCACAAGCGTTGCCCCTTGTATGGGTTGGTTATATTCGTTAACGACCCGGCTTTGCGCTTCGCTTGTCTCCTGTGCATACAGTGACGCAGACGTGATCAAGCAGATGTATAGCGCAATGTATTTTATATATTTCTCCATCTTAGTCATAAATCATTGAAATTACCATCCTGGATTTTGCCATCTCTGACCTGTAACTGATTCGAGTGTAGACGCTTCATTAAGCGGGATGGGCAATAGCAGATCGCGGTTTTGCCAGCCACCTCGTGGGTTGGTCGAGATGTTGCGGCGGTTGTAGGTAAAGCTACCATCGCCATTTTTGGTGATGACCATCGCCGTGAGCCACTTGGCGGTTTCGCTCAGGTCTCCATCGGGGCTTTCCCAACGACGTACATCGAAATACCGTTGTTCTTCCCACGCTAATTCCACGCGACGTTCATTACGTATGCGAAGAATGAGTTCTTCTTTAGTGAGCGCTGAAGAGAGTCCGGGCATGCCTGAGCGTGCGCGCACTTCATTTGCTGCGGCCCGGGCTTCATCCAGGTGGTTCGCCTCAGCTGCGGCTTCTGCTAAGTCCAGCAAGGTCTCGCCAAGTCGATAGTATTTCCAATTTGAATTGTTGATTTGATTGGTCTGGCTTGCCCCGGGGGTAACCATTTTGGCGTGATAATAACCGGTGCGGGATGCGGACCGGTTCGTAATGTCAAAACTCGGCGCATGCGGACCTCCCGTGTAAGTTTGCACTTCAACAGTTTGATTGTCGAATAGTATGGTGCTGCCATTGTAAAGCGCCGTCTGAGCTAACCGCGGATCCCGATTTGCATAGGGGTTATTGGGATCATACATCGAGTTTGGATTGTAGTTTGGCTGCAAATGCCGCTCATCCAGGTAAGGCTTGCTAAGGTTCAAGATGGGTTCACCGTCGATGGTTTCAAATGCATCGATCAGCTCTTGGGTTGGGGCAACACCGGCTTTGTATGTGTTAGGCATGTTACTGCCGATATAGCCGATATGCCATACGAAGACACTTCCGCTCCGGGCTTGGTAGAGGGTTTCCTTATCACGCGGCGTAGCCGAATAATCTGCGTTTTGACACACCAGTTGGCGAAAAGCAGCTGCGGGTCCGGTGCCGAATACCCCGGGTTGGGTAGTTTCGGTAAACAGCGCATACCCGTTTGCCTTCAATTTAGTAACCGCATCTTTCGCAACTTGGTACGCTTCTTCCCAATGATTCTGCCCTTCGTTATGAAGCGGGCTCGCAGCAAAAAGCATCGCCTTGGTTTTGAGTGCCAGCGCCAGCGCCTTGGTCACGCGCCCTGCATCATTGGCATTGTCTATCCGCCAGGGAAGATTGGGTTCGGCCAGCGCTGCGTCGCAATCCAACATAATGAATTTAGCGACATCGTAAACCGAGGAGCGGGTGAGTGTCGAAAAATCGGCATCAAACGGGACAGTCGCATCCAGAATGGGTAGCTTACCGAACCACTTGACCAACTCCATATAAAAGAACGCACGTAGCAGTCGTGCCTCCGCCTTGAATCGGCCGCGGTCCGCTTCATTGTTGACAGCAGCCTTGTCAATCACCTCAATAAACTGTGAGCATAGCCGGATTTGTTGCCAAAACCGGTTCCAGTACTGATTGTTGCCTCCACCGTGTCCGTCGTCGTTATTCCACATCACGTGGCTGCTCGCAGAGTTATTATCCTGGTAATAGTTCCCCGCGATCAAACCTTGGCCATCGTCGGATGTCCATCCGTCATCACTGGATGCTACGACAGCTGATTCAAAAAACCAATATGAATATCCTTTCTGAGGAATATTTGCATAACATTGATTTAGTAAGCCTTCCACCTTATTTGGGTCGGCCAGCACTTCGTCCATTTGCATGTTGCCATCAGGCGCCATATCCAATACATCGGTACAGCTTGACACAAACAGAACCAATGGCAATATGAGGGCTATTAAACGTTGTATTTTCATATCGTGCTAGAGTTAGTGTTAAAAAGTCACATTAAGGCCGAAATTGATCATCATGGTCAATGGATACACCAATGCATCGGTCTGTTCCGGGTCGACCGTATCTATGGGTAACTTTTTGAAGGTTAATAAGTTGTTTCCATTAACATAGGCCCGAAGTTGCTGTACCCGTATCGGATTGAGCAACCGTTGTGGTAAGTTATAACCGATCTCGGCGTTTTTCAGCCGGAGGAACGAGCGATCCATGATAAATACATTGTTCCTGACCTGGCTTACGCCGTTACCCATCGCCAGGGCCGGATAGCGGATGGCCTCACCGTTGGCATAGCGTTCAGGTGTCCACGCTTGCCGGTGCCAACCGCTGTAGAATCCAACTAAGCCGACTTCCGTAACGCCCCAATCATTCCGGTAATTATGGCTCTGTCCGACGCCGGTAAACAGAAATGAAATATCGAAACTTTTGTATGTTATCGAACCAGCCAGGCCGTAGGTAACGCGAGGTATGTTTGGATAGCCAATGGGTACCATGTCGCGATCATTGATTATGCCATCTCCGTTTACATCTACGTATTTGAAGTCGCCAAGTCGAGGCGTACCACCCATTTGGTAATCCGGTAAACTGGCCAGCTCTTCGGGAGTATTGATGTAACCGTTTCCGTTACTATAGTCGATCTTATAGCCGAATTGTTGGCCAATGCTAAACCCGGTACGTCGATATGGATATACATAATCGTTACCAAGCTTCACTTCGTCTGCATAAACGATCGTGTTTTTATTGTACGCGAAGTTACCCTTCACCAAGAAAGAAAAGTCCTGATTCAGGCGCTTTCGGTAGGTCAACTCCGATTCAAAACCTTTATTATCCACCACCCCGATATTAACTTTTGGAATGTTACCCAGTGGAACGCCTTGTAAGGCGGGGATGGTGCTGCGGCTAATCAAAATCTTGTCCCGGTGTTCCTTAAAGAAATCCACCGTTAGGGACAGGCTATTGATCAGTTCCAGATCAAGCCCTAGGTTAGTCTTCCGCGACTTCTCCCATTGGATGAATTCGTTGCCCATCCGGCCTTGCACGATGCTCTGTCCGCGGCCCAGGGTTGGGAATATACCACCGCCGATATTGATAAAGCTTTGGTAAAGGAAGCGGTCATTGCCCAATTTATCGTTTCCGGTAAGCCCGTGGGAGGCGCGAAGTTTCAGATTGGTTACAACGGGGTTGTCGCTCAGAAACCGTTCATTGCTGGCTACCCAACCTACGGAAAATGCAGGAAAGGAACCGAAGCGATTATTCGGGGCAAACTGTTCCGATCCGTTATAACCGAAATTGAATTCCGCCAGATAGCGGTTGTCATAATCGTAAGTAGCGCGTGCCACCAATCCGACAATATTGTATGGCAGCTGCGGATCGTACACATCCCAGTTATCGCGTTGACCCAGTAGCATCCCGCCGACATTGTGGCGCCCGAATGCCCGCGCGTAATTCAAAGATGCCTGATAGTTGACGTAATAACGTGTCTGCATTCCCTTGTTTAACCGGATAGCAGCATCCGAATTGGAAATGATGGGGCTATATCCACTGGTTTCATCCGCACTCCGTGCCACGTAAAATGAATAGGTGTCTAATGAACGTACCCCTTGCAAAACGGTGCTTGCTTGGCTATCGAAAGCAATCATTCCCTTGGCAGACAACCCTTTGGTGATAAAGTCCAGCCCCCAGTCCAAAGTCAGCGATGAGTTCAGCATATTGGTGGTTTCCTGCCGGTAGCCCCGGCGGTTAATTTCACCATACGTATTCCGATCCTGTCCCGACTGAGCCACCACTTCGTTGATCGGGACGCCATAACCCGGCATCGTCAACGGCCCGGGATCCGTGGGCGGTGTTGCCCACGTATAGGCGATCATGTTCTGCACCATTCCGGCTACATTACCGCCGAACAAATCTAGGGTTTGGGGCGTATTCATCTTCTCCAAATACGTGGCGATATTGAGTGAGGCCTTTAAGTTTTTGGCGATGCTGTAGTCAATGTTGCCGCGGAAGTTATAGCGGTCCATGCGATAACTGGGATCGTAGCCAAGCGAGCTTTCCGGTTCGGTCTTAAAATTACCGCCTTGTCCGATATAACCCGCATTTAAGAAGTAGGTAAACCGTTCTCCACCTCCGTTAAAATTGGCATTCGCCCGGGTCTGCGGCGCCCAGTCGCGAAAGTAATCGTGAAATACATCGCGGTCGGGAAAAAATACCGGGTCTTCGCCGCTCTTGTACATATCGATCATATACTGCGTAAACGGCATCTGATCCTCGGAGGCATCTGGATTCGTATTTAGAAAGGCCTGATTACGCAGCTGCGCAAACTCCCAGGAGTGGAGGCGGTCGGCTTTTACCAAAAACTTCTGAATACTTTGATCAAATGAAACGCTGAGTTCCGATTTACCCGGTTGGCCCCGACGGGTGGTAATCAAAATCACGCCGTTTGCCCCCCGCACACCGAACACGGCTGTGGCGGAAGCGTCTTTCAGAATGCTAACCGATGCAACCTCATTTGGATCCAGTTTGCTGATATTTGAACGGGGCACTCCATCGATCAGTATCAGTGGCGACGCATCATTCAACGTACCCGCTCCACGCAGGTAAAGATTAACCACATCCGCGCCCGGCTGTCCGGACGATTGCAAGGCCGTCAGGCCAGGTAAGCGCCCTGCCAATGCGGAGGACAGGTTCGCTGATGGACTCTGCTTCAATTCTTTGGTCTCGATCGTTGAAATCGCGGCGGTTACCGACACTTTTTTCTGCGTACCATAGCCGACAACCACGACTTCATCCAAACCGACGTTGTCCGATTCTAATAAAATCTTTAAGAAAGCGGCATTGTTTATTGGGACCTCTTGATCGATATAGCCTACAATGCGGAATAACAAGGTGTCTCCTACACTTGCTCCCTCCACCAAAAAATTGCCTTGGGCATCGGTGGAAGCAGCCGTACGCTTGTGTTTGATGCTGACGGTCACGCCAGCAAGTGGGCCTTGTTCGTCGCTCACGGTTCCTCGGATGTTCAATCCCTGCTGCGCAACCAGCGCAAAGGGGGCCAAAACAAAGGCGAGAACGAAAACAGATAATAGCCACGAATTTTTTATGTTTCGAAAGCGTTTAAACATAATTACCTAGTTAAAATTAGTTGGATGAATAATTTGCTTCATATTTGTTCACTGAAATACCTTACTCGTTCCAGGGAATTTTAAGTTCTGCTTTCCGTAATTGATTCTTAGGAATGAAAGGATACCCTTGAATAAACCTAGCTTATTTTAATTCGGAAGCATTTGAGATATTTCTTGATAACTTCAATTGCGTTGGAATCTGCGCGGCTAGCTTAACTAATAGTTGAGAGGCTAAACACGTCGGTGGTGGCCTCTTTCATGGTTCGTAAAAGTTCTCATTCATATAATACGGGTTTATAGCCCGCAAAGGTAGTAATGAATACTAGTGCCGCAACCCGCACCATGCCGTAGTAACCTGTCCCATCCTGTTCGTTCCGCTTTCCATCTTTCAGGACGGTGCGGGTTGCCTCAGTATGGAGCGGGTTGCCGGCCTTTTATTTATGATTACATTTGTTAGTTGTAAACCAAATAACAGATAGATCGTGTACGATTACTTACCAATTATGCCGCTTAATGTGACCACTTTGTGTGTTAACTCTCACGAAAATTGCTTTGCAGGAATACGGTCGCTTGACATTCGGATTAGCTATCGCAATGATGGATAAGGTCTTATTCAGGGTGGTCTTATTTTTTCTCGGTTTTGTTGTTTTTCTAGCATGCAAAGGAAAGCAACCCGAACCGCCTCCCGTCGTTGAGCAAGTCCGCTATCTATCATTTGACGAAGAGACTGCCAACCAACTAGATGTAAAAGCCATAGGCCAACATCAATATGAAATACGAACGACAGGAACAGACCCTTATATACTTCTATCGCCGCTCACCCATCAACGCGGTGAAGGGGACTTGGTGCTTAGTTTGGAGTATAAAGCCACTTCGCCACTTCACCATTTACAGGTGTTCCTTGGCGCGCCGATTAATGAAGAACGGTCGTTGAAAACCGCGGAGATCGCCGCTTCTTCTTCGTGGAAAATGCTGGCTATTGATTTAGGTGACCAAATCAAAGAATTTAACTGGGGAAACGTAGGCGACTTTTTGAGATTGGATTTTGGTAATGAGCAAAATGTCGCCGTGCATATCCGGAATCTTAGGCTTCGCAAACGAAATGAGGCGGAAGAAAAATCGGCAAGAGAGCGGGAACTGTTCCGGCAGGATGACGAGGCGTTAAATCAGGAGATCATGGCCTATCTGAATCGAACCTACCCAGCCTCAATCGTAGACGTTTCTGTTGAAGGAGAAACCATCGCCATACGCGGGGTTGCCCCTGCCGGTGAACCGGTTATGCTCGCGGAGGTGACTCCTTATCAACAACTTAGTCGCGTTACGAAATTCACCTATACCTATTCGCTTGAAGGATCGCAGTTTGTTCTGTCTCTGGCGCGTTACGTAGAGCGGGATGGATTTCGGTATGATAGGGCGCTTTCGGCGTGGGCAGTTATAAGAGAAGGAAGCACAAAAGACGACTTGCTTTCACATGCCCGGTATGCAACCCAGATTGAAGCACAATGGAATCTTCCCGTTCAGTCGCTTGCTCATAAAAAAGGGCTGGGTGGATTTTCCGCCAGCCGGGGATTTGTTGAAGATCTTGATGACCTGCCGATAGGCAGCGTAACCGTCAATGTACCCATCACCAGTTTTATCTACTTAGATGCACGACCGGACACGTATGTCCATGAATACGGAGGCAAATCTTTCTATTTCGACAGAAAGAAAATCGATGAGCTGGATCAGACCTTCCGTGTCGCGGCGGCAAGAAACATTATCGTGTCGGCGATTATTTTGGTACAAGAGGCTTCCGAATGTGCGGACCCATCGGTGGGCGAGCTATTGGAGCATGAACACTATACCGACGATGCATTTTTTACGATGCCGAGACTGGATAATGCCGAAAGCTTACGCTGTTACGCCGCGGCACTCGATTTTCTGGCCGGTCGCTATTGCCAACCCGGCAGCCCTTACGGAAGGATCCATCACTGGATCATGCATAACGAGGTAGATGCGGGCAGTACATGGACTAACATGGGAAAGGGCAGACCGCTATTCGTGTATTTAGATAACTATTATAAGTCGATGCGGGTTTGCTACAACATTGCAAAAGCTTACGACGCGCACACGGAAGTACTGGCTTCGTTTACCCATTCGTGGGTAACCAAAGCTCCCGGAGGGGATTATGCCACCCTCGATATGATAAACGGACTTTTGCAGTATTCAACAGCCGAGGGCGACTTCCGATGGGGTTTGGCCTACCATCCGTATCCCGAAGATTTGAATGAACCTAAGACGTGGAACGATAGTCAGGCAACATTCAGCCCAAGAAGCCCTTTGGTAACCTTCAAAAATCTGGAAGTGCTGGACGATTGGATCAAGCGACCCGAGAATTGGTATATGAAAACAAATAAGCGTATGCTTTGGCTGTCGGAAAACGGAACAAACTCACGTACTTACGAGGAAAAAGATTTGCAGGAACAGGCAGCAGGGCTTGCCTATGCATGGAAAAAGCTTGCGCGTTTGGACGGTATTGACGCCATACAATGGCATAACTGGATAGACAATCGGAATGAGTTCGGCCTGCGGATCGGCCTGCGAAGGTTTCCGGATGACGAGGAGGATCCGGGAGGAAGAAAGCCTGTGTGGCATGTTTATCAAGCAGCTGGGACGGAACGGGAAGATGAAATTTTCGAGCCGTATAAGGCGATCATCGGTATAAATGATTGGCGTGAAATCATGAAAGAGATACCGTGAAAGCGGGGTACCCCGCACAATAACAAATAGAAAAGATACGAAAACAATGAATAAACTAATTTGCTTTTTTTTCGCCCTCAGTGTACTGGCATTGCCAACGACGCTTCATGCGCAATTCGTAAACAGTGATCAATGGGCCATGACCGACGCATTAGGCCGGAAGGCAAGCCCATATGAGGCTGCCGGAGACAAGAAGACTGATAAATTCGTTGCGATGTTCTATTGGACATGGCATCAGGGTAATGACGATACGACCTATCAAGTAAGGAATATCACAGAAATCGTCAGGAAACATCCCGAGGCCATGAAAGATTACAACCACCCGGCGTGGGGGACCAAAAAGCCAGGTTTTTTTTATTGGGAGCAGCCCCTGTTCGGCTATTACAAAACCACCGATCCGTGGGTGCTGCGTAAGCACGCCGAAATGCTGGCCGATGCCGGCGTGGATGCCGTCTTTTTTGATTGCACAAACGGTAGCCTCACCTGGCAGGATTCGTATGAAGCGCTGCTGAAAACTTGGGATCAAGCCCAGCGTGAGGGTGTGAACGTTCCTAAAATTGCGTTCATGTTGCCTTTTGGTCCGGCGCCGCACTCGTTGGTTTCCTTGCGACAGCTGTATAAAGATCTCTATAAGCCCGGTAGATATAAAAATCTGTGGTTTTTCTGGAAAGGAAAACCTTGTATTATGGGATATCCGGACAACTTGGAAGATTCGGACGAGGACCGTGAAATTGCCTCTTTTTTCACTTTTCGCCCCGGACAACCGGATTATGTGGACGGACCTAAACGGAATGACCAGTGGGGATGGTTGGAGAATTATCCTCAGCATGGCTACGTGAAAGGAAGCAATGGTAAATTCGAACAGGCTACCGTAGGGGTCGCGCAAAATGCCGGACCGGAAACCGATGGCCATTGCAGTGCCTTTAATTTGCCGGGCACGTACGGTCGTAGCTTTAGTCAACGTAATGGTTTCGATCCCCGGGTCGATGGGTATTTATATGGGTGGAATTTTCAGGAACAGTGGGACAGGGCTAAGGAAATTGATCCAGAGCTCGTATTCGTGACCGGGTGGAATGAATACATTGCAGGCCAGTGGCTACCTGAGCACAATTGGACGGGAGATCCTTTTTCATTTGTAGATCAATTCGATTGGAATCACAGTCGCGACATCGAGCCGAATAAAGGATGGGGTGATAAGGGCGATGTATATTACCTGCAATTGATCGACAATGTGCGCAAATTCAAAGGAATGACACCTCCGGAAAAGGTTTCGGCGCCAAAAACCGTACGGATTGATAAGTGGGCAGATTGGGAAAATGTAGCCCCTTACTTCAAGCATTATAAAGGCAACACCTTGCACCGCGACCATCGGGGACGGTACGATCAGTATTACACAAACACCACCGGAAGGAACGACATCGTGGGCGCCAAGGTAGCACGGGACGATGCACGACTTTACTTTTATGTGGAAACGGCCGATAAACTCACCTCGCCCCAAGATCGGAATTGGATGATGTTGTTTATCGACATAGACCGAAATAAAGCTACGGGATGGAACGGGTACGATTTGATTGTGAATCGCGTGAGTCCCAAAGGCAATAAGGCAATCGTGGAACGGAATGTAGGCAATCGGTGGGAATGGGAACAGGTAGCGACAGTGCCCTTTTCGGTCGATCTTAATAAACTTGCGTTCGGAATCGACAGACGCATATTGGGATTGGAAAAGAAGGCGGTGGACATCGAGTTCAAATGGAACGATAATATGCAGGAAAACGGAAACATCATGGATTTCTATGTGAATGGGGACGCCGCGCCCGGCGGGCGGTTTAATTTTGTATATACGGCTCCCTGATTTTTCGAATCATGTTAAATCGTGCACTTTGCTCCTTACCTCGACGCCTTATACTGCTGGGTACGGTTGCGCTGTTGGTTGTCAATTCGCATTCGCTGGCTCAGGAAGGTGGTCGCTTATCAGGGCATAAATCGGATACTACCTATTATCGCGATATTTATCCAGACACCTGGGTCGCTTCGGATGCCTTGGGCAGGACAATGCCGGCATACAACGAAGTCGGCTCCGTGAAAGACGATCAACGCCGGGTAGTTGGTATTTTCTACATTACGTGGCATGGAGATGGCAACGCCGATCAACCGGCACCTTATACGGCCGACGTGTCCCGTATATTGGCATCCGACCCTGCAGCACGGTTGGATGCAAAACATCCGTTATGGACCGCGGGATCCTACCATTGGGGCGAACCTGAAATGGGCTATTTCCTTAGTAAAGATACCTATGTGATCCGGAAAGACATGTCCATGTTGGCCGATGCCGGCGTGGATGTGCTGGTGATGGACGTTACCAATGCGGTACGCTACTGGGACGAATGGGAGGTCCTTTTCAAGACCATGCAGGAGATGAAGGCCGAAGGTAATAAGGTGCCGCAATTCTGTTTCTGGGCATTTAACGGGCCGGTGATCACCGTCGTGCAGGATCTCTATGACCGTATTTATAAAACCGAACGCTTCCGTGACCTGTGGTTTTATTGGGATGGTAAACCGTTGCTGCTGTATAACGGGAATCCGAAATACGACGCCAATGGACAGGACGCCAAGCAGCCCAACCCGCACTATGATCCGGCGGCCAAAACCGATGTCAACCATCCCCATTACGGAGATCCAGACTATACCGAGGAGTTTTACCGCGACTATACCCAGGAGGTAAAGGATTTCTTCACCTTGCGCACCATGTGGTGGGGCTATTATAAATGGGCCGGCCAGCGGTTTGTCGGTACGGAAGACAATTGGAGTTTCGGCTACGATCTTGGCAACAAGCAAGTACGCGGCATGGATCCGGATAGCTTGGTTTCCAGACATCAGGGAAAAAAGGAACAAGCGGCCGTAACTCCGGCACAGCATCCATCGAGTTTAGTGGGCAAGTCGTGGACACGGCAACACGGGGAGCCTCGCCTGAACGATCAGGACTTGCCCATGCCTGTGGAAGTACCCTGGCTGAAGAAAACCGTTGCCCATCCGGAAGGCTATGGAATTTATTTTCAGGAACGGTGGGACGAGGCGCTTCGTGCCGATCCGCAATTTTTATACCTCAACGACTGGAATGAATGGACCGCCGGGAAATACCATCCCGAAGAGGGAAAAACAACCGATTTCATGCGGCGTAAAAGTCCGTATTTCTTCGTAGATCAATACAATGCGGAATTCAATCGGGCCATTCAACCCATGAAGGGAGGCTATACGGACAATTATTACATGCAAATGGCGCAGAACATCCGCAAGTATAAGGGCGTTCGACCCATTCCCGAATTATATGGGATCCGTCCGGTGACAATCGACGGCAATTTTACCGATTGGGATAAGATCGCAGTGGAATACCGTGACACAAAGGCAGACGTGGCGCATCGTGATTACAAAGGATATGGGGGGCTGCATTATTCGAATACATCCGGCCGGAATGATATGATTACGAGCAAGGTTGCGTTCGATAAAACTTCGGTTGCCTTCTATGTGCAAACTTCCGAAAACCTGTCGCCCCACACGGATCACAACTGGATGCTGTTATTGATTGACACTGATCAGAATCCGGAAACCGGATGGTTTGGCTACGATTTCCTGGTGAATAAAAACGTGAAAAACGGCAACCAAACTACACTCATGCGTTACGATGCCGCACGCAAAGCGGATCCTTGGCAAATCGTTGCGGAATTGGACTATCGTTACCAAGGCGATAAAATGGAAGTGGCCGTCCCAAGGAAACTGCTCGGACTTACCGGGAATTCTGTGAGCTTTGACTTTAAATGGAGCGACAATGCCGCTGATCTGACCGATCCGATTTCCTTATGTACCGACGGGGATACGGCTCCCAACAGGCGGTTCAACTACCGTTGTATATGGCACAAGAAAGAAGACAACTAAAATAGAAAGCACAAATACCATGAACTTGCTAACCCGCAATCCACGCGAATTCGTCTGCGCCCTGTTGGCTTTGGGAGCAGTAACGGCCTGCCAACAGCCAGAAAAGCCTCAACAAGCATACGACGTGGCCGCTTTTTACTGGCCGGCTTACCATTATGAACCTCGTGCGGAATTTCTGTTTCCCGATAAAAAAGGCGAATGGGAGATTATCTACAATGCGAAACCGAAAGAGGAAGGGCATGCACAACCCAAAGTGCCGCTGTGGGGATATCTGGACGAGGCTGATTCGGCGGATATGGATAAAAAGATAACGGCTGCGGTGAGCCATGGCGTCAATACCTTTATCTTTGATTGGTATTGGTACGAAGGGCAGCCCTTCCTGGAAAGCTGTGTGAACAATGGCTTCCTGAAGGCTAACAAGGGGCGCATGAACTTTTACCTGATGTGGGCCAATCACGACGCAACCACGTATTGGGACGTGGATAATCCGAGCATCGATTCGGTGATCTGGAAAGGCGGAGTGGACCGCGAACAGTTTGACAACGTGGCGGATCGGGTGATCGAAAAATATTTCAAAGATCCAGCGTACTACAAAATCAATGGCGAACCGGTTTTCTGCATCTATGAATTGCAAACCTTGATCAACGGTTTGGGAGGCCCCCAGCAGACCAAAGAAGCATTGGATAGTTTCCGGGCGAAGGTGAAAGCCGCGGGATTTCCGGGGTTACACTTACAGGGGATCTTATGGTCGGCTCTACCGTCCACGATTGCCGGCGTACCGGGCGACCAGATTGAAACGCAGGAAGCTGTCCTGAAGTACTTTGGGTTCAATAGCCTGACCAACTATTGCTGGGCGCACCTGCAGAATCCCGATGGAGACTATACCCAGTGGGCGGAAGCCTCCACCGCTATGTGGACGGACTTTGATCGGGATTTTTCCATTCCTTATTTTCCGAACGTAACGGTGGGCTGGGATGCAAACCCCCGCTTCTTATTCAAAGCCGGATACATTACCAATCCTGCACCGGAAAAGTTCGCCAAGTATGTGGAAAAGGCCAAAGCTTATGCCGATGCTCATCCCGACCAACCCAAATTAATTACCATCAATGCATGGAATGAATGGTCTGAGGGAAGTTACCTGGAACCCGATACGGTACACGGTCTGGGTTATTTGGAAGTTCTAAAAAGGGCGTTTGTTGAAAATGATTAATAATATCGATATGTCCCTCCGGTCTGTACGGCAGTTTTTTCAGGCCGTTACCCTCATTGTATATTCCACCGCTACGTGCCTGAACTCGGGGTATGCACAGGAATCTGCCGTTCGGGTATTACCCGAGCCTAAGCAGGTAACGGTATCTGGTAATTATGCCACATTTCCCGCGAAGATGTCTGTATACTTGGATAGAAACCTGGCAATAGACCGTGAATACGTAACGGTGCTGTTGGGTGAAATCGGTATCGAGCCGGTATTTACGCCGCAGCGGAAACAAGCTCGCCTCTCGCTTGTACAGGGAAAACAGGGAGGGAAAGGTGCGGAATCATATCGGCTTCAGGTGATGGCCCATGGCGAAAAGCAAAGCATACTGGTGGCGGCCAATACCGGAACCGGTGCTGTTTATGCGCTGCAAACCCTGCGGCAGCTGGTGGAAAACCAAGAGGGCCAGCTGGCTATTCCGGTTTGTGAGATAAAGGACGAACCCTATTTCTCCTGGCGGGCTTTTATGCTGGATGAAAGCCGCCACTTTCACGGCAAGGAAATGGTAAAGCGGCTTCTTGACGAAATGGTTCGTCTCAAATTCAATACGTTTCATTGGCATCTGGTAGACGATCCCGCCTGGCGCATTGAAATCAAGAAATACCCATTGTTGACCGAAATTTCGTCAAAGGGGGATCACACCCACATGTCCAAAGGGATTGACCCGGCCAAATGGGACAGCCTGTACCAGCATAAGCCAGGCCTTTTTTATACGCAGCAGGATATCCGTGAGATCGTTGCATACGCTGCTGCGCGGGGTATCCGTATTATCCCCGAAATCGAGGTGCCGGGCCATGTGTCGGCATCGGTCTATGCGTATCCATGGCTGGGTGCCTCTAGCAAAAAGGTTGGTAAATTAGTTCCCGGCGATCTCTACGATGTGACAGATCCGAAGGTAACCGAGTTCCTGCATAACGTGTTGGACGAGATTATCAGTCTGTTTCCCGGAGGTATCATTCACATTGGCGGCGACGAAGCGAATTATGCGCATTGGCAGCAGTCAGAACCGATCAATGCATTCATGCAAAAAGAGGGGATTCCAACCTATGCCGACCTGCAGGTGTGGGCAATCAACCGGCTGTCGACTTACATCGCCTCCAAGGGGTACCAGATGATTGGATGGAATGAGATTACGGGTGACAATGTCAGGGGTGAGGCACACATCGAAGCGAGTCAATCGGAAAAATTGGCCCCCGGTACGATCGTGCAGTTTTGGGACGGCGAGGTGACCCTCATCAACAAGGCGATTGCCAAAGGCTACGACGTAGTCAATTCCAATCGCTTTTTTACCTACCTGGATTATCCCTATGAGACAACCTCGCTTGAAAAAGCCTACTCCTTCAACCCCATACCGGATGGCATCGCCCCGCAAGATCAAAAGAAAATTCTCGGACTGGGCTGCCAGCTATGGGGTGAATTTACACCTACAACGGAACGGATATACTACCAGTTGTTTCCGCGTTTGGCGGCGTTTGCTGTCATCGGTTGGGTAGATCCGAATCAAAAACCTACGTATGAACAATTTATTCAGAAATTTAAACCCATCGAAGATGTTTGGAAAGAAAAAGGATATCTCAGTGACCAGCCGTATCGGAATTGAATGCGGGCATAATAGCGTTACATGCGGAGCTTTTGTCATAGCAATTGCCATGTTGGCAAGCCCTTTATACAGCCAGGGGCAGGTACTTGCAGGGACCGACGATCTAGGACGGATTGTCCCGCAGTTTGAGGAAGTGGGCGCGCCGACGCCGGATCGGCAGGTCGGCCTGTTTTATTTCCTGTGGCAGGGCGATAAAGCATCGCCTACTTCTGAAACACATTGGGATCTGAATGAATTGTATGAAAAGACTCCGGAGGTGTTCCATGATTTCGATCATCCCGGATGGGGTGGGGGAGCTGGCCGGCCCGGAAAGTATTATTTCTGGGGCGAATCCATTTACGGGTATTATCGGGGAGATGATTATTGGGTGCACTTAAAGAATATGCAATTGCTTGCCGATGCAGGGGTGGATTTCTTGGTCCTTGACGCCACAAATCGGCTGACCTACCCGCAACAATCCGAAGCGTTGATGAAAGCCATAGATGCGCTTCAAAAACAAGGGAAGAATGCGCCAAAGGTCGTTTTTTATACCAATACTGCTTCGGGGGAGGCCATGCAGGAAATTTATGATAATTATTATAAGACGGATGCGCCTTTTCGTTATCCGGATTGCTGGTTCTACCTTGAAGATAAGCCGTTGATTATCGGTTTGTCTAAAGAGGCGGCGGGCCGTAATTACGCCGACTTTTTTACGATCCGGGAGTCGCAATGGCCCAACGAGCCCGAAAAAGTCAACGGCTGGCCTTGGATTGAATTTCAGCGACCGCAGAAAGTCTATCGGAACCATAAGGGCGAGCGGGAGATTATTAATGTTGCGACCGCTCAGCACCCCAATTTAGACGCTTCAATGGGTGGATCAGCCTTCTACGGTCGGTCTGGCAATTGGGGAAGAAGCTTCCGGAATGGTTCTCCTGGCAATCCGGAAAAGGACCTTTGGTATGGCTATAACATTCAGGAGCAGTGGGATTTCGCCCTAAAGCAAAATGTGCCTTTTGTTTTCATTACCGGCTGGAATGAGTGGATTGCCGGGAAATGGCGACGTACGACCGGCGACAAGAATCACGCACTGTTTGTCGATCAGGCCAGCCCTGAATATAGCCGTGATATCGAACCGACACTCACCGCAGGTTTAAGAGACCATTATTACATGCAAATGGTCAGTAACATCCGGCGGTATAAAGGAGTGGATTCGGTAACCAATATTCCGAGCGTACAATCTGTCGTGGATTGGTCCGATTGGAACGCGGTTGCACCCATCTACGTAGATTATACGGGGGATGTACTGCACCGGCACCACCCGGGAGCTCAGTCGGACCCGCAGGTTACCTACGTAAATGAAACCGGGCGAAATGATTTCGATACCCTGAAGGTAGCGGCGAGTCACGATGCGCTGTATTTTTATGCAAAGACAGTTGGCGACCTAACACCGGTTTCCGGCGATAATTGGGTGACACTTTGGCTTGACGTCGATCGATCGGTGTATTCGGGTTGGCATGGGTATGATTTCCGCGTAGTCCGTGGCGATCAGCTTCAACGGTATGTAAACGGTGCCTGGTTGGATGTTCAGAAGGTGAACACCAAAATTTCCGGTGATCAATTGGTGATTGCCGTTCCTTTTGCAACGTTAGGATTGCCATCACATGGCGCACGACTGGAATTCAAATGGTCGGATAATATGCAAAAAGCCGACCCGTTGGATTGGTACGTGAATGGCGATGCTGCACCCGGGGGGCGGTTTAATATTTTGGTGAAATTCTGAACAGATTGCGAGGGGAAGGTTAACGGATCAATGGAGAATAACCAGATTACTTAGTGGGGTCGAAATCAAAAATTTCATTCATGGTAACTTTTAACGCCTTCGCTATCTCATAGACGATAAACGATGAAGGGTTCACCCTTCCGTTTTCAATTCGCCCCAATGCTTGGTAGTCTTTGTCGATAAGTGCTGCTAATTCGGGCTGCGTGAGATTACGTTCTTCACGAAGTGCCTTTATACGTTTTCCAAGGTTGATCTTAAAATTCTCGAGGTCGTAACCCATTTTAACGCTAAAGATGGAATAATAATAAAAAAACAACCAAACAAATTTGTTTGGTTGTTTTTTTATAATATCTTTGTTGATAGTAAACTTGGGTTTTCGGGTTTTTCACTAACTAACCAATAAAGAAAAAATGTCTGCTAACGTGAACTTCGTGTTCTTTTCTGCTTCCTGTTGGAAACTTCCTGATAATGAGGTGTATCCTCCTGAGTAAATTAAAAATCCGATAATTATCTTACATTAATCGGTATTCGACCGTTTTTATTGATGAAAGTAATTATGCCTTGCTAATGGAAGGTTATGGCCTTGTTATTGTCCGATTACTAAAATTACCTAATAGATATATATAAAAAATTTTACAAAATCCCAATTAATTTTTTGAAGTAGTAATCTACAAGAATGCACGGATTTGCGTGTCATGGCCTTGTAGCAGAGCGTTGGTACGTCGTTTTCTGACTGACTATTGTTCCTATTTGTAACCAATAAATCAACATTATGAATAAAAACAAACGAAATCATTGGCTCAAAACGCCGAGTTATAGCTTCCTTTTGCTCGGTGCAATCTTAACGGTTTGCGCCTGCAAGGATGGCGAGCGAATAAAGAATCCAAGCGAAGAGTACGACCCCAGCCGACCGATAGAACTCGGGCAGATATATCCCGATTCGGGTAGATACTTGGAGAAGATTTTGATTACCGGGGGAAACTTCGGGACCGATCCGAGTCAAATCAGGGTTTGGTTCAACAGTAAAAAAGCGGCTGTTGTTGGGTCTACCGGAGAGCGGATGTATGTGTTGGCCCCCAGGCTGCCCGGAGATACCTGCACGATCTCCGTCGCTATCGGAAGCGATTCAGTGGTCCTCGATAAAAAATTCCGCTACCATACGTCGGTAACGGTAACCACAATTGCCGGAAACGGTAGCCGCGCTGAATACAGGGACGGAGATCTAACGCAGTCGATCGTTGCCCCCCGGTACGTGTGTGTGGACAAAGAAGACAATGTCTTTATGATTAACCGGGTGCCCGACATGTATCATGTGGCAAGAATAGACGAGGAGGCCAATGAATTGATTACGGTAGCGCGCAACGTAATCGCCAATGTTCCCGCGGCCGATCCAGAGACGGGAATTGTCAGTTTTCCGACGGAAACAACGGTTGGGTCCTTTTATACGCTGGACCCAAAAGAGTTTTGGGGACCTAGGATTCGCGAAATGAAATGGTCTGCATCGGGCGATAGGCCGGAAGCCGGTTGGAAGCATAGCATGGTGTTTAATCCCGACGACGGGTTTATTTATACGCGTTATTATTTCGGTCATATCGTGAAAATCAATCCCCGGACTTACGAAGTTGAGACCATTTATAAAACCGAACAGGGAGACAGTTATGGGTTAACTTTCAACCCGTTGAAACCTAATATCCTGTATATTTCATTCTTTGGCAATTCGGGTGTTAACGCCAACAGCATATGCAGTATAGACGTCACGGACCCCGCCAACACGTTTAAAAAACTTACCGGCTCCACTGCGGGTGGACATCGCGACGGAAAGCTGGAAGTAGCGCAATTCAGAAATCCCGAGCAAATTTTTTGCGACGCGGATGGAAACATCTATGTGGCGGACCGCAGTAACCACTGCATCCGGCGGATTACACCTGATAATATGGTAGAGACGGTTCTGGGAATGCCCGGGACGGCTGGATGGAAGGATGGCGGCAAGGAAGAGGCATTGTTCAATAATCCTACCGGCATCGGGATCAGCTCCGACGGCTCGGTATATGTTGCTGATTTTGACAATAATCGCGTTAGGAAGCTCTCAATCAACTAATCTTTTATATAACCCAAACTATTAGATGAAACGTATAGGATGTGTATTATGGATACTGCTATTCGTATCCTTCATGGTCCCGGCACAAGGACAGCAAAGTTTTCAAATGGCGGGGACGGTCTATAACGAGTCAGGAGAACCGCTCTCAGGGGTTACGATTTACCTGAGGGATAAAATCAGTATCGGTACAACTACCAATGAAGCCGGTCAATTCAGTATCCGGGCCTCCAGGGGAGATATGCTTGTTTTCAAGTTCGTTGGCTATGAAAATGTGGAGTACCTCGTTACGGAAGAGAAGAAAGATCTTGAGATACGATTTGTAGAGACCGCGCAAGAACTGGACGAGGTGGTGGTTGTCGGATTGGGGCAGCAACGGAAAATTTCGACGGTAGCGGCTGTTACAAGCGTCGATCCCAAGGACTTGCAAACACCCGTGGTGTCCATAGCTAACTTACTGGGAGGGCGTGCCGCAGGGGTAATCTCCATGCAGGGAAGCGGAGAGCCCGGGAAGAACATTTCTGAGTTTTGGGTGCGTGGCATCGGTACTTTCGGTGCCAACGCCAGTGCATTGGTGCTTATCGATGGCCTTGAGGGAAACATAAATTCCATTGATCCCGCTGATATTGAAAGTTTCTCGATATTGAAAGACGCGTCCGCGACAGCCGTCTACGGCGTGCGCGGAGCGAATGGGGTTGTATTGATTACAACAAAACGCGGACAATCAGGCAAATTGAGTATTACCGGCCGGACAAACTTTACCTTATCAAATTTGACGAGGTTGCCAAACTACCTGAGAGCATACGATTATGCACAGTTGGCGAACGAGGCAAGGGTAGTAAGGGGGGAGTCGCCGATTTATACGGACGTGGAATTGGCCATTATTGAAGACGGGACCGATCCCGACATGTATCCCGATATCAGCTGGCAGGACGAGATTCTGCGGTCCAGTGGATTCAGGGAAAGCTATTATGTCAGTGCGCGGGGAGGAGCCCAGGTAGCTAGGTATTTCCTGAGTTTAGGACTTAACAGTGAAACAGCGGCGTATAAATATGACAAGAATAGCGCTTATGCATCCAATACCGGTTACAACACGTACACGTATCGAGCAAACATCGATTTGGAATTGTCGCCAAGCACTACTTTGTATTTTGGTACCGACGGATTCCTTAGCATAAACAACAATCCGGGGATTGCAAACACCGACTACATCTGGTATGCGCAATCAAACCTCAATCCGCTACTCTTGCCGGTGAGGTATTCCAATGGCCAGTTTCCGGCATCGTCAGGAACGGCTTCACTACGATCTCCGTCGGTAATGATTAATAACATGGGAAGGCGGACAGACCAGCAATACCAGGGTAAGTTCACATTGGCGCTTGACCAGAATCTGTCGATGATTCTAGACGGCTTGAAAATTCGGGCCCAGGGCGCCTATGACGTTACGAGCTGGTTCTCAGAAGGGCGCTTTATCTCGCCGGCGCTTTACCAGGCTGTGGGGCGTGACCAAGTCGGAGAGCTGATCACCATCGAGCGGGTCCAGGCGGGTGCCGTTTCTTACAGCAAAGGGATGGATCAGTACCGGAAATACCATTTCGAGAGCACACTCAGTTATGAGAAAAAAATTGGAGAAGATCATCGTACTTCGGGACTCGTCTATTACTACATTAGTGACCAGAAAAAAGTAAGCGAAGGAAACAACAATCTTTCCGCAATTCCCAAGCGGTATCAAGGGGTATCCAGCCGTTTGACGTATGGCTTCCGCGATACCTACATGGTTGATTTCAATTTCGGTTACACGGGGTCGGAAAACTTTCAACCCGGGCGTCAGTACGGGTTCTTCCCATCTGTTGCAGCAGGATGGGTGCCTTCCAATTATGAATTTATGAAAGATTATCTTCCCTGGGTCAGCTTTCTGAAATTCAGGGGATCATACGGCTCAGTGGGTAACGACCGGATTACCGGTGACCGGCGTTTTCCGTATTTGACGTTGGTAAATCAATATTCCATCAGCCCTTGGGGAGCATCTGCCGTGTTCGAGGCGATCAACGAATCTGTTATCGGAGCTGACAACCTGCAGTGGGAAAAGGCTGTCAAATCCAACATCGGTATGGAGGCCAACTTTTTTGACGACAAGCTTTCGATGGTGGTGGATGTCTTTAATGACCAACGTAATGGGATTTTCATGCAGCGTGTACAAGTACCTGACTACGTAGGCTTGGTCACGATGCCCTTTGGCAACGTCGGTAAAATGAAAAGCTTCGGAGCCGACGGCAACGCGAGTTTTACGCAAGATTTGCGTGAAGAAATGTCGTTCACCTTGCGGGGTAATTTTACCTATTCGAAAAATAACATTCAGAATTGGGAGGAAGCCAATCCCAAATATCCTTACCAGGAAATATCCGGTTACCCCTACGGCGCGATACGTGGCTTTCAGGCGATTGGGTTATTCAAAGATTGGGATGACGTAAATAACAGTCCCGCGCAATTCGGCAAAGTAATGCCCGGAGACATTAAGTACCGGGATATCAATGGCGATGGGGCAATTAATTCAGACGACCGGGTTCCCTTGTCCCATAGAACGTTCCCATTGGTAATGTACGGCTTCGGTGGCGAATTCAGATACAAAAACCTAACGTTGGGTGTATTGTTCAAAGGGACAGGCAAAACGGATTTCTTTTATACTGGTAATGGTATCGGTACGGGCTATGTGCCGTTTTTTAACGGTGTATATGGCAACGTATTGGATATCGCCGTAAACCCTTCAAACCGTTGGGTACCGAGGGAGTATGCGATTTCCAAAGGTATCGATCCGTCCCTTGCGGAGAACCCGAACGCTCGTTTTCCGCGGCTTTCCTATGGCTACAACGAGAACAATTCACAGTTGTCCGACTTTTGGAAGGGTGACGCCCGTTACCTGCGACTGCAGGAAATTAACATAAATTACAATCTGAAAGCGGCTTTTTTGCAACGACTCCGAATTTCTTCCATCGACTTCCAGTTAGTTGGGAATAACCTGGCTATATGGGATAAAGTTAAATTGTTTGACCCTGAACTGGCTTACAGGAACGGAGAAGTTTATCCGATACCCGCTTCTTACATCCTTCAACTTTATATTCACTTATAATGGAAAAAAGTACAACCATGAGACCCTTGAAAATATCATATCGGTTATTTCGACTTTCTGCCCTGTTGCTGTTGCTCGTTCCGATCAGTTCATGCAAAGATTTTTTAAGTGTGGACGACTACTTCAGCGATGAACTGAAATTGGATACGGTCTTTGCCCAAACCCGTTACATCGAAGCCTATATGTGGGGCGCTGCAGGTATGTTTCCTGATGAGGGAAACTTGCAGCAAAACAGCCATACACCGGGGCCGTTTGCTACCGACGAAGCATTTACCGCGTTCCTGACCGTTCACGGTTATAACGGTATGCGCTTTGTGCTTGGCGAAATTACAGCAGACCGACTTTACTCGTTGAATGCTTGGGGCACCTATTACAGAATTATTCGCAAATGCAATACGATTTTGACGCGGATTGATGAAGCGAAGGATATGACGACGAAAGAGCGGTTTGATATTTTAGCATATACCCGATTTTTTCGCGCCTATGCCTACTATAACATTTTGATAGACTATGGTCCGCCGATTTTGCTGGGTGATGAGGTTATTGAATCGAACGCCTCGCTAGGCGAATATGATCGCCCGCGCAGTACCTATGACGAGGCAGTGGAATATATTTGCAGTGAACTGGAAGAGGCGGCTATTTATCTTCCGTCTACGGTTTCGCTCGTCGAATTCGGTGTGCCTACCAAAGGAGCGGCCTACGGGTTAGTAGCGAGGATTAGGTTGATCCATGCAAGTCCTTTATATAATGGAGGCGACGTTGCGCGTTCATTTTTTGGAAATTGGAGACGCTCGACTGACAACGTACCCTACGTTTCTCAAACGTACGACGAAAGACGTTGGGCACTCGCGGCGGCAGCGGCTAAGCGCGTAATGGACCAGCAAGGTACGGGAGGAGGTTCTTACCAACTGCACACCGTACCTGCCGATTCAGAAACCCCGGCGTTGCCGGCTGGTGTGACTTCCGATCCCAATTACTATGAACCGTGGCCATTGGGGGCAAACGGCATTGATCACTACCGTTCCTATTCTGAAATGTTTAACGGCGAATCGGTTATTCCGGTTAATCCGGAGTACGTATGGGCCCGACGAAGCGGGGCAATTGTGGACAATACACGTATGTCTTTTCCGCAGAAGCTGGACGGCTGGAACGGGACTTGTGTCACGCAAAGAATCGTCGATGCATATTCCATGGTGGATGGGCGCAGTATTGATAATTCGAGCGAAGCCTATCCGTACACGGAAGTGGGATTTACGGGTGAACAGCGGGTTTTTTCGGGGTACCGCCTGAACGCAGGAATTAGTAACATGTACGCGAACCGTGAAGCACGCTTTTATGCAAGTGTAGGCTTCAGCGGCTGTTTCTGGCCCATGTCTTCTTCCACTTCATCGGGCTATTACAACCAGACGATTGAATACCATTATGACTCACCCAATGGAAAGGGAAGTGTGAGCAGTCCCACCGATTATCCGATAACGGGTTACGTGATTAAAAAATTTATTCACCCAACCGACGCCTGGGGTGGAACAAATGCGCGGCGTATGGATAAAGCATTCCCCATTATCCGTTACGCGGAGATTTTGCTTTCGTATGCCGAGGCACTTAATAACCTGACGGGTAACCATACCATCGAAATCGATGGACAACAGCAGGTCTTTAGCCGCGATATGGATCAGATAAAGAAGGCGTTTAATCCCGTACGGTATCGCGCGGGCTTGCCGGGAATGAACGGATCTGAAAATGCGCATACCGTACAACAAATGATAGAAAAAGAACGGATGATCGAGTTTTTGTTTGAAAACCGTCGGTATTACGATGTGCGGCGATGGGGTATATATGAACAGACGGAGAATGAACCCATTCGGGGCATGAATGTGGAAGGACCCAAGGAGGTATTTTACAATCGCGTAATTCCCAATACTTCACGTATCGGTTCCCGTATTGTAAACAAGCGACTGGCATTGCTGCCAATTCCATTGCGTGAAGTACGGTTACTGCCTTCGCTGGATCAAAACCCCGGTTGGGAAGATTAGTAAGATCGCCGAAAGAATTGCATTGAAAGCAAACAATTAACGAATAACTATTTTCTAATGAAACCTTCTTATAAACATTCGAAGCATCCGAAAGTTACCATCCTTCTAGGTTTGATACCCCTACTTATTGGCATGAACTCATGCAATAACGACGAAGTGTTTGAAAGGGAGCAGTATAAAAATGTTTTTGCTTTAATCAGCGAAAGCGACAACGTTGCCCGGAAATTTCACCGGTTGGGAGAAGAATCGATAGGATACGTCGCGGCGTCCCTGGGAGGCACAAAACCGACTGAAAAAGATATCATTGTTGATTTGGCGGAAGATAAATCGCTCATCGAAATGTATAACCGAACGAATTTTGATACCGATGTGTCTAAGTACGCGCGGGCACTGCCTGCAAGTAAATATGATATCGATAGTTACAGGTTCACTATTCCGAGCGGAGAGATCAATGGGAGATTACCCGTTCGCATCCGTCCGGATGGTTTGTCGCCCGACTCACTGTATTTTATTGCACTGCGTGTCGAGACCCATAGTTCCTATGAAGTAAATCCCGAAAAGAGCTTTATTTTATATGGGATACGGACAAAAAATCAATGGGCACAGGCCGATGGCAATACGATTTACAATATGAGGGGCAAGCTTCGGGTTGAGGGCGCACCCAGCGAACTCGAAATGCCAGGTACAAAAGTGATGCACCCCCTTACCAAAAATAGCGTGCGCATCATGGCAGGGAATGAGGCCTTTGTTTCGGATATCGGTGTCCTCAACCAGCATGCAATTGTCTTGACCGTTGGTGACGATAATAAGGTGACGATTACCCCTTATAAAAGTATCGAAATTGTTCAGGTCGACGGTGACGAAGACTTTCCTAACCTTTTCAAAATCGAAGACGACGGCTTTAAAACCTATAAGACATTTTTGCTTCGGTATAATTTTAAGTCGGAGGGTGTCATTTATGAGATGAAGGAGGAGCTTAGGTTGGAGTTCGACGAAGAAGATGAAGAGGAACTGTAACGAAATTCATTTAGTTAATCAATGAAGATATGAATACAAGATATATTACCTGTGGCTTTTATCTAATGCTTGCGATAGGCATGGCTGGATGCGAGGATTATATTCGGACGCCTGTCACCAAGAATATTTTTGTCAATAAACAGTCGATAACCGCTTTTGTGGGGGAGGAGGTACAGCTGAACGCAAGCCCAACCGACGGTACCTACCAATACCAGTGGAACAGTGAAAATCCGGAGGTAGCCACCGTGACCTCCGATGGTCTGGTGAAAATGGTGGGTGAGGGCTTTACCAATATCGTGGTAAGCAGTGGGGAAATCAAAACCAAGGTCGAAGTTAATGCGGTTGTCAGAATTCCATTGGAAGATGTGCTGTTTAGCGAGAATGCCTTAGAGATGGTTCCGGGAGATAAAAAAATCATCATCGTAACGCGGGTACCCGAAGCAGCGAATGACCTGTCCGAAGCATTTTGGATTTCAGACAATCCGGAAATCGCGGCCGTTAACGAATTAGGCGAGATAACGGCGCTTGGCGAGGGGGCGACATCCATTACCTATAAAATCGGCGGGATTGAGAAGAAAGTGGCGGTCGATATAGCCTTTACGCGACCTTTCAAAGGCCCTCACGTTCTTTCAGCGGCTCAACCGTACGTGCTTCCCGCGGCCAATTTCGACTTAGGCGGTCAAGGCCACGCGTTTAACGATGATGGGGGTAATCCTTTGGGCCAGGATAATTACCGCCGTGCAAACGGAGATACACAAAGTCTTCCTGTTGAAATCGAAGGGGATGGTACCAATATCGGGTATATAAATGCGGGCGAATGGCTGGTGTATACCGTTGACGTCCGGGATGGGGGAGAGTATCTGGTGGATGTATCACTATCGGCTGCGGGGGATGGCATGTTTCATTTGGAAGTCGATAATCAAAATGTTACCGGAAGTGTGCATGTCCCAAATAATGGCAGTTGGGCAGATTGGCGGTGGCATCCGAACCCGCCGTTAACCGTGAACTTTACAGCAGGAAAGCACAAGATTAAATTTGTGACGGAAGTTTCTGGATTCAATCTCAATTCACTGCGATTTATAAAGAAATAGCCGTCAACAAGCATCTTGCAACGATCATATCTAGGAGTTCGGGGAACAGTTTGAAAACAAGTGGATAATCGATATACTTGCATCAAAATAACTTATAAACAATTATGAGAAAGTATGTATTCCTAACTTGCATCGGTCTGATCGTATCCGTACAGGCATTGATTGCCGACGTGAGGTTGCCACAGATCTTTTCTAACGGCATGGTTCTTCAACGGCATCAACCCATCGCCGTATGGGGATGGGCTGATCCCGGTGAGCAAGTAAAGGTCAGCCTAAATAAGCAACAGAAGGAGACGACTGCCGATAGCAAGGGTAAATGGAAACTGGCACTTTCTCCCGAGGAAGCCGGTGGACCGTTTCAACTGGTGGTCGCTGGAAAAAACACACTGAAGTTGTCGGACGTACTCATCGGCGAAGTCTGGATCTGCTCAGGTCAGTCCAATATGGAGTGGAGCGTTGCTAATTCCGATAACGCGGAACAAGAAATCGCTCGCGCAAACTCCCCCCGGATCCGACACATAAAGATTCCACGGAAAACCGCTGGTCAACCCTTGGATGACATCGGAGAGCCGCTGGAGTGGAAACAGGCCAATCCGCAAAATGTAGGTGATTTTACTGCGGTGGGCTACTTCTATGCGCGCGAACTCCAAAAGCAATTGGATGTGCCCATTGGCCTGATTAATACCTCGTGGGGGGGTACCATGGTGGAGACGTGGATCAGCAAGGAAGCCTTGGGAAAAGATAAAAGCTTAAAAAAGGCCGTGCAGGTTTTTGAAAATGTTCCTGCAGACACCGTGCAAAAAAACACAAACCCGAACCGGTATCCAACCTTGCTGTTCAATTCCATGATTAACCCGTTGATTCCCTATACGATAAAAGGGGCGATCTGGTACCAGGGAGAAAGCAATGCGGGTAGGGCTTACGAATATCGCACATCGTTTCCCATGATGATTAAGGATTGGCGTAAACGGTGGGGACTCGGCGATTTCCCATTTTATTTTGTGCAATTGGCTAGCTTTAAGGCGGCCGGAGGCACGAGCGCCACAGGAAGCACGTGGGCTGAACTACGGGAAGCGCAACACCTGACCTTGTCATTGCCCCGCACGGGCGAAGCCGTGACGATTGATATCGGCAATACAAACGACATTCACCCACGCAATAAGCAAGATGTCGGAAAGCGTTTAGCAGCCATTGCTTTGCACGATACCTACAATAAGAACGTGGTATATAGCGGCCCCGAATACCAAAAGCACAAGATAAGCGGGAACCAGGTGACGATACACTTCGACCATGTACATGGTGGTTTAACGACCAAAGGGTCAGACAAAGTTGTTGGATTTGAGATCGCAGGAGCCGATCAGAAATTTTATCCGGCGGAAGCGCGGATTGAAGGCGAAGCGATTGTGGTAAGCTCTTCCTCCGTGGCCCAGCCCAAGGCCGTCCGTTATGCATGGGCCGATGATCCCGGAACAAGTAACCTTTTCAATAACGAAGGACTTCCGGCCGTTCCCTTCCGGACCGATTCATGGACGCCTGTAACCAAAAACGCTGTTTACGAATTGAAAAATTAGTTGAACCAGGGCTGATCCCATCAACATGACGAACAGACTTATCGCTTGGCTATTCTTGATGTTTGCTTTTGGGACAACTGATGCACAGATCAAACAGGTCAATTGGAAACGCGAAACAGCGCATGCCAACTGGCGAGCACGCGATTCCCAAGGCGAACTGGTGTATCGAGATAAGCTGTGGATATTGGGAGGATGGTTTAATTCCGACGAAGCACCGCCACGTGATGTATGGAACTCGGAAGACGGCAAAAACTGGCAGCTCGTAGAGGCGTCAGCTCCATGGCTGCATAGCGATCTTCCTATGTCCATTGTATTTAAAGATCGCATGTGGATGATGGGCGGGTGGTATAACGGTCGTTTGCCGGGACATTCGGCTAGCAATGCCGTTTGGTCATCTATGGATGGCATTGATTGGAAACTCGAAACGCCCGCTGCAGGATGGTCGCCCCGCCTCGGGGCTGCCGTTGTTGAATTCAAGGGTAAACTTTTTATACTCGGCGGCATAGAAAACTATTACTTCGGCGATTCTACCAGTTTAAAGAACGATGTCTGGCATTCGGAGGATGGTATACACTGGCAGCAAGCCACCGGGCAAGCCGGGTGGGCACCTAGAGCTTATCACCAAGCGGCCGTGCTCAATGATCGGATTTATGTTTTCGGCGGAGGTAATTATGTGCCGGAGCATTTTACCTATAACGACGTATGGAGTTCGGCTGATGGGATCCACTGGGTTCCAGAAAACGCAGAGGCGCCCTGGCACGGACGCATTTGGTTTTCCTCCGTGGTCTATCGCAACCATATTTGGCTATTGGGAGGATGGTCCGGCAATCCCTATAAGAATTGGTCGGACGTGTGGTACAGTGCTGACGGAAAACATTGGAAGGAATTCAAAACTGAGCAGGCTTGGCGAGAACGCCATGAACATTCCGCATTTGTCTTCAAGGATAAGTTATGGATAGCCGGTGGCATGGTACCGCCCCTTACCAATGATGTTTGGTCTTTGTATTTGCCGGAAAGCTGGCCCGCGCATTGACATGGCCGGGACTTTTTCCGACAGTATGGAGTGTGAGTTGCTGACAGGGAAATTCAAAAAGGATTGGTAACTTAGGCAATCTAATTACCACGTACGATGACTAAAATAGTTTCCTGTTTACTTATCTGCTTTCTTTCCATGTTAACCAATAGCTTGTTGGCACAGAAAGAAAGTTCATTGACATTCACTGATGCCAGAACGCTAACCCTGATCGGTAAACCGCTACCCACCGATTCTTTTTTCCACCGCGTGGATACAGCGGCGTTCCCCGACGTTCCATCCAATGTGAAACATTTGCTCACGCATTCGGCCGGCTTGGCACTTAGTTTTGAAACCAACAGTACACAAATTGCCGTGAAATGGTGTACCGACCCTCGGGGACCGGGTAATAACATGACAGCTATCGCTCAAGAAGGGATGGATCTGTACATCAAGCGGAATGGGCAGTGGCAATATGCGGGGGTAGCCCGGCCGGAAACACATGACTGCAACGAATTCGTGGTCGTTAAGAACATGGCTCCCATCGATAAGGAATGTTTGTTATATCTCCCGCTTTACGACGAGACATTCTCAATACAAATTGGTGTGGACCCCAAGGCCCGAATCATCGCCAAACCGAATCCCTTTAAAAAGAATATTTTGGTATATGGATCCAGTATCGTGCATGGTGCTTCGGCAAGTAGGCCGGGTTTAGCATATCCGGCGAGGCTCTCTCGTCAGACGGGGTACAACTTTATCAATCTGGGTGTCAGCGGCAGCGCCAAGATGGAAGCGGCGGTCGCCGATATGATCGCCACCATGCCAATGGATGCATTTATTTTGGATTGCGTACCGAATTCCTCGCCCGAACAGGTAACTGAACGTACCGCGAATCTGGTTCATACGATTCGCGCACGTCATCCGGATGCACCCATTATCGCCATTCAAAGCATCGTCCGTGATGGCGGGAATTTTGACGAATCGATCGCTGACCGCGTAACCGCCCAAAACGAAAATTTCCTCCGAGAAATTCGCCAATTACAACACACGGATAAACATCTCTATCTCATCACCGCGGAAGGGCTTTTAGGTGATGACCATGAAGGCACGACCGACGGAACACATCCCAACGACCTGGGTTTCGATCGCATGCTCCAAAAAATACGGCCGGCGGTATTGGAGATCCTTGGCAATTATGGAATCTAAGCTGCTGTACAAAACGAACGTTGCCGTAATCGGAGCGGGTCAGGCAGGGTTATCATCCGCCTATCACCTCAAAAAACTGGGATTAACTCCGGGGAGGGGATTCGTTGTATTGGACCAATCCCCTCATCCGGGCGGCGCGTGGCAGTACCGCTGGCCATCACTTACATTGAGCACGGTAAATCGGATCCATGACTTGCCTGGACTTGCCTTTTCCGAAACGTTGGACCACGATGCTGCCCAAGTGCAGGCAAACATCGCCGTGCCGCATTATTTTGAAGTATACGAACGGACATTTGGTATCACGGTCTATCGCCCGGTGAAGGTAAAGGTGGTCTGTGAACGGGAGATGCGTTTCCGTATCGAAACGGATCGAGGATTCTTTTCCGCTCAAGGAATTATTAATGCCACAGGTACGTGGGAAGCCCCGTATATCCCCGAATATCCCGGTGCGGGCTTATTTAAGGGCAAACAGTTGCATACCAGGGATTATCAAAACGCAGCTGCATTTAACGGCAAACATGTCATTATCGTTGGTGGTGGCATATCCGCCATTCAACTGTTGGATGAAATCTCCCGGGTGACGACGACAACGTGGGTCACTCGTAGACCCCCGTTGTTCCGGAAGGGGCCTTTTGGTGAAGAAGAAGGGCGTGCGGCGGTGGCGGCTGTAGAAGAACGCGTCCGTAAGGGACTGCCTCCCGCTTCCGTTGTTTCCGTGACGGGACTCCCGCTTACACCGGCTATTGAAGCGATGAACACCCGTGGCGTATTGAATCGGCAGGAAATGTTTACTGAAATCACCGAGCAGGGGGTCCGTTGGGCCGACGGGCGCGAAATGCATGCGGACGTGATTCTCTGGTGCACGGGTTTTCGTAGTTCGCTTGATCACCTAATGCCACTGATGTTGCGGGAAGAAAATGGCGGCATCGTCATGGCGGGAAGATTGGCCACGATGGTCGCAAAGGAGCCCCGGGTCCATTTAGTGGGGTACGGACCTTCAGCTTCTACTATCGGTGCGAACCGCGCCGGTAGGGCTGCAGCCACTGAGCTGACAGAATATCTGGGATTAAGGGCTTAATTATTTTACAGTTCTTCTTCGCGCTCCAGCATCAGAATTGCACTTTGTGGTACAATAAAGTACTTCTCGTCTTGGTATTGGATCTCGGTCGACGCGCCTACATGAAAGATAGCCAGGTCTCCTTCCTTCGCCTGCAAAGGAATGTACTTTACCTTTTCTTCCTGAGGTTTCCATGCGTCGTCATCTTCGGCAGGTACGGGTAACACATAACCGGGACCGGTCTTCATCACATATCCCCATTGCACCTTTTCCTTTTCCTGCACTCCGGGTGGAAGGTAAAGGCCGCTTGCCGTACGTTCATTAGGCGTAGTGGGTTTGATTAAGATCCGGTCACCCACCACAATCAATTTTTTTAGCTTATTATCTTGTGTGATTTGCGTGGTCATACAAAATGCTTTTGCTTCTCATCACAAAATGTGTGCAGAATCGTAACGGGTGCCAATATGACACCCGTTATTGGACGGCGTGTCATTTTTTTCCGGAAAAGCCGCCTAGCAAGCCGCCTACGTCGTCGATTCCTAATTTTCCGTCGCCATTCTGATCCAGCAAGCTGCCCAATATGTTGTTGCCCGATTGTCCGCCCAAAAGGCCCCCCAACAGATCATTCAATCCATTGCCGTCACTTACGTTATTGCTCCGGCTTTGCTTTCCCAGATACCCCATCACGATGGGTGCGAGCATAGCCAATATCTTGGACACCGCACCGGACGACACGCCTGTTCTCCCGCTGATCGACTGTTCCAACGCTCCGCGTTTATCACCCAAGATGTGCTTCAGAATGCCGTTTCCATCGGAAGTGTCATCCCTGTCCAGAAATCCGGAAACGTTGTCGAGGATACTTCCATCGTGTTTAGAAGCGAGGGCACTAAGAATGCCTTGCGCACCCTGTCCGCTATTGGCATTGTTTTGCAAGGCCCCGAGTAGGGCTGGAAGGGCTGTTGATACCACCGACTGGGTTTCCGCTTCAGAAACCCCGGTTTGTTTGGAAATTCCGGAGGTAAGCTGGTTGCCGAGATTTCCATTTAAAAGATTCATAATCTGTTCCATTGCAATATGTTTGTGATTAGGCTAAGGTAACAACTCTTGGTTGAAATACCTAGCACATCATCATCCACAGGCCTTACTTCTATATAACTTGTCCGCCAATTTGCGTAACCTTATTTGAAGTGCTGAATTGAGCGATTGCGGTGCCACGGGAGTAATTGCCTTTTGTGTAAAGCCCGTGCAGTACGTTGGTGTCGCCCGTAACCGTCCCGCCAACGTATAGATTATATGTGGTGTTAGCTTTCAGCTTTGCGCTGGCCAATAACAACGTGCCAAAGCTCGATGGGTTCATGAACGTAAAGATCTCTTTTCCGTTAGCGTCTTCGATGTGTATGATTTGGCCTGCTTCCATTCCATCTGCAATCAGTGCATAGACGGTAGATGAGGTTTCGGCCGGGGCACTCGTTGCTTCGCCACTGCCGAATACCAAACCGCCGGTAATTTTTAATTCGTTGTCCCCACAGTTAATCCCTCCCTCGTTCCCAAGGGCTATAACGGTACCACCGGTAACAGTAACCGTACCCGTCGAAACCATCGCATTACGGCCCGTACTTACGAGATGGAGCAAGCCCCCGTTGACATAGATTGCATCGGCGGCACGGAGGCAATCATCGATACTGGTTAGGGTAATGTTTGCATCATTGATGGTAAGCGTACGCTTGCTCACGATACCTTCGCCTTCTGAATTATTGATCGAAATCGTTCCGCCATTGATAATTAGATACGGGTCGATGTCTGGATCTTCCCCTTCATAAGAGGCCGCGATGCCGTGGTTTATTACGTCTAAGGTAAATTCGCCGCGGTTAATGATTACGTGCCCTTCCTCAACTTCGATGCCGTCTCCGTTGGACGTGATGTGAAATGTGCCGCCATCCGCAATGAAATAATCGTGACAATGGACGGCGTCTTCCACTGCGCTAGCAATCGTAATTGTGCCTGAACGGACACGGATGTACTTATCGCTGACGATTGCATGGGCATGGTTTCCTTGTACAGTAAGCGTGCCCTCGCCCGAAAACAGCAAGGGTCCTGCACTGAAAATCGTGCCCGTTTGGTCCGCATTATCAGGAGCTGCGGCGTAAGTTGGCCCGTCGGTAAGTTGATTCGTTCCGGTTAGCACAACAAACGCGCTTGTGTCCGATTGGTTACGAATAGCCGGGCCATCGGAATTGGTGAGCGAAAGATCGGTAAGTGCTAGCTTGAACTTCTTTTCGCTGTAGATCTGGAACCCGCCATCGGTTGACGTCCCGGTCAGCACATATTCGACCTCGTCGGTAGTCGCACGAACTTCCACGTCCTGTCCGCTTACGGCCACGTTCACCCCCGCATCTGCATAGGCATTCTCTATTTGCACCGTCTCTCCGAAGGTAATAGTAACCGTTTTGCTAAACGTGGCATTTTCCACAAGGTCATCTTCATTCTGCCCTGTTTCGGTCATCCCCTCAGGAGATCCCGAAGCATGTGCCGATTCGTTTATGGCGATCGTGCCCCCCACCGGAGCAAAGATGTCCGAATCCCCCAGCGTATCGTCTTCTCTTGTACAGCGCCAAGTTGTTAATGGCAAAAGGAAAATGAACAAGTAAGCATGCGTTTTTTTCATGTTCGTTTGTTTTGTTGCTAACTAATTGTTGCCCAAAAATCTATATAATGTGCTTCTTGTACAAATCTCTTACCATTTTTGTGCGTTCTCCTTGATTATAAAATCAAAGTTGGTTAAGTTTGGGAGATTACGCTAAAAAATGGCATTTGTAGACTACTATAAAGTATTGGGCGTGGAAAAAAGCGCCGGCACCGACGAGATCCGGAAGGCGTACCGCAAACTCGCACGGAAATATCATCCGGATGTTAATCCGAATGATGAACAGGCGAAGCAACGCTTTCAGGAAATTAATGAGGCGAATGAGGTATTATCCGACCCTGAAAAGCGCAAAAAGTATGACCAATATGGTGAGCACTGGCAGCATAGCGAGCAATTTGAGCAAGCGCAGCGGCAGCAACGGCATACGCGCAGGAGTAATCCATCGGGTGAACAGACCTATGAGTATACCGGGAGTTTTGATGATAGCGAGTTTTCAGATTTCTTCGAATCCCTGTTTGGTACCCGTACCGGCGGAGGAAGGCGGACGGTATTTAAAGGACAAGACTACCACGCGGAATTGACGTTATCCCTGGAAGAAGCCTATCGTACGCATCAACAAACGTTCACGGTTAATGGCAAAAATGTACGGATTACGGTTCAGGCCGGCATTGCCGACGGACAAACCATTAAATTGGCCGGTTGGGGTGGTCCAGGTATGAATGGAGGACCCAGCGGTGATTTGTATATCAAGTTTAACATCGCACCGGACCCCTTATGGAAGCGGCAAGGAAATGACCTGTACCGGACCATGGATGTTGACTTGTATACCGCCGTATTGGGCGGTGAACTTCACGTCGATACGTTGGCAGGTCCGGTTAAAATCAAAATCAAGCCTGAAACCCAAAACGGAACAAAAGTACGCCTAAAGGGCAAAGGGTTCCCTGTATATAAAAAGGAAGGACAGTTCGGCGATCTCTATGTTACGCTTTCTGTAAAAATTCCAACCAATCTGTCTGCCAAGCAGAAAGAGCTATTTAACCAATTGTCCCAATTGTGAAGGAGGGTTAAGACATGAAAAAAGACGTCATTACCGTAAAAGAGTATTGCCATATTCATCAAATCGATGTGGAATTCATAAATCGGTTGGAAGAAAGCGGTCTGGTAAAGATCATATCGGTCAATAGACAGCGATGCATTCCCCATGATGCACTTGCTGCCGTAGAACGGCTGATCAATTGGCATGTTGAGCTTGAAGTAAACCCACAGGGACTAGAGGTTGCCAATACCCTATACCAACGTATTCTTGAACTCCAGGAGGAAATCACGCGCCTACGGTCGGCGCTCCGAAATGTTTGAAGTAGTATTGACCCGTGGCTGAGCTCAATTTCCAAAGTATCTGCTGCCTACTTGTTGCAGCGCTCCTGTTCCCGGTCGCCGGCTGGACGCAGCCTCAACGGCCGGGCATTAAATCCGTCAGCGGGATTTATCCGCATTTAGCAATGTACAACCACGAAGGCGAATGCGGTACCGGTGCGGTGGTGCCCTGGGCAGGAAGGCTCTGGACCCTTACTTATGGTCCTCACCTGCCATTCGGATCGTCCGACAAACTGTATGAAATCACGCACGGCCTCGAGCAAGTTGCCCACAGCGAGAGCGTCGGTGGTACGCCAGCAAATCGGATGATCCATCCGGAAAGCAACCAGTTGTTCATCGGCCCGTACGCAATTGATGCCAACGGAAATGTCCGCGTGATTCCCTATAGCGAAATGCCCGGCCGGCACACAGGAAATGCCCGACACCTTACCGACCCGGCCAACCGGATATATTATGGAACTATGGAAGAAGGGTTTTATGAGGTGGATGTGCATACGCTCAAGCCTACATGGTTATACGCGGACGAAAACCTGAAAGAAGGCGATAAGCGAGGAACACCCGGGGCAGGACTGATCGGTTGGCATGGCAAAGGCATGTACTCCGGTCAGGGCGTGTTGGTATATAGTAACAACGGTGAACGTGGAAAACAGGCACTGGAAGAATTTGATGCGCCGTCAGGTGGTTTGAGCGAGTGGGATGGTAAATCATGGAAGCTGATCCGAAGAATGCAATTTACCGAGGTCACCGGTCCTGGCGGCATTCACGGTAACCCGAATCCCGAAACGGATCCGATTTGGACCATCGGTTGGGACCACCGGTCGTTGGTGTTAGGCGTGCGGGACCGGGGATTCTGGCATTTTTACCGGCTCCCGAAAGCCAGCCATAGCTACGACGGTGCTCATGGATGGAATACCGAATGGCCCCGGATACGGAATATAGGGACCGAGACGGCGCCTGATTACCTCATGACCATGCACGGCATGTTCTGGAGGTTCCCCGGTTCGTTCACTTCAGCGAGCAGTGCCGGCATCCGGCCACGGTCGGCTTACTTAAAGGTTATCGGCGACTTTACCCGATGGGGAGGTGGGCTGGTATTCGGTTGCGACGATTCGGCGCAACGAGAGTTTTTGAACAAGCGGAAGGCGAAGGGCGATATCGAAGGTCCGGGACAATCCAATTCCAACCTGTGGTTTACCTCACCCTCCTTGCCCGATGAATTGGGACCTACCACTGCAGAAGGTGCCGTTTGGCTGGCCGATGATGTCACACCCGACGTACCATCCGAGCCGTTTCTCTTCGCCGGGTGGTCCAGACGTATGGCTTGGTTGCAAAATGAGAGCGATCGAGATGTGAAGGTGACGTTTGAGGTGGATGCCAGAGGTACAGCCCACTGGGCCGGGCTCAATACCGTGGTGGTACCGGCGAAAGGTTCCCTTTCTTACTTTTTTTCAGATCGTCAACAAGGCGAATGGATTCGTGCACGGGTAGATGCACCGGCCAGGCTCTCGCTCCAGTTTAGCTACACCGATGTGGAAGATCGCGATAAAAATCCCGACGGAATTTTTACGGGATTACGACCGATCTCCGAATCCACGTATAAAGGCGGCCTGTTATATGGATTAGGGAATGACCGGCGAGCATTGGGGTTAGCGGCAACAACGGTGAGCCAGGGAACCTCACAGCCGGCTGGTTACTACGAGCTGGATGAAAACTTGAAGCTGGTAAAGAAAGCAGACGATTCCACAGAAGCGTTCATCCGCGAACGTTTTGCAATCCCGAAAGAAGTGGTCACGATTGATGGGGCTTCGGTGCTGGTGGTGGACGACAAGGGGCGGCGCTGGCGGTTGCCTTTCGGACATGCTCAATATACCGACGCTACCCGTGAAGGGGAACTGCGGATCTGCCGTGAAGTGGCCACCGAGCGCGACCTGTTTTCGTGTCATGGTACCTTTTACGAGCTTCCGGCCGAAAACGCCGACGGCTGTGCCAAAATCAGGCCGGTTGCCTCTCATCCCTACGGTGTTCAGGATTATGCCTCGTACCGGGGAATGCTCGTCATGACCGGTATCAATCCCAAACATATAAAAGGAGACAGCAATGAGCATGTTATCGTAGCCGACGACGGAGCGGCCGCAGTCTGGGTGGGGGCCATTGACGATCTGTGGAAGCTCGGAAAGCCCGTGGGGCAAGGGGGGCCATGGAATCGTACCCAGATCGAGGCAAGCATACCTTCGGATCCTTATCTCATTGCATTTTATGATAAACGCAGCCTGCGTCTTTTGCATGATTCCGAAAAAGCGGTTACGTTTACGTTACAAGCAGACCCAACCGGACAGGGTATGTGGGTAGATTATAGACAATGGAAGGTTGCTCCGGGAGAACATGTAGATTATGTATTTCCCGAGGCGTTCCAGGCTCGATGGATCCGCTTAATCGGTGATACAGATTGTCGGGCGACGGCGAGGTTAACGTATGAATAAACGGCTGATCGCTTGCTTACGGGTATGGTGCACGTGTTCTGCTGAAGCACAGGGATTCTTTCCTGTGCTGCGCCCGAAACTCCAGGGCACTTCCGTTCGGATGAATGCCCATCGGCGTGCACCGCGAGGGTGACACACGGTTTTTCGTGCTCAGTAACAATTTTTTTATAATTATTGTTACATTTGCCTTATCTATTTGATTTCTGCTGCATTCGATAGCCTTTTGTGTCGCAGCAGGAACGAATGGAAGTAGACTGACCAATTTACAATGACTGTTAAGTGCCTCCCAGAGCCCGTTTTTTGCAACCGCTTGATGGCCGGGGATGAGCATGCATTCCGGGAGCTGTTTGATCAGTATCACCGGAAAATTTACCAGTTTGCCTTTAACTTTCTGAAAGATAAAGAACAAAGCGAAGAAATTGTACAACATACCTTTCTTAACTTTTGGCTCAGCAGGTCGACGATCGATCCGGATCGTCCCATTGCTCCGTATCTTTTTACCATTGCCCGGCGCATACTGACAGATGCCTGGCGTAAGGCGGCAGCTTCTTCCCGCTTTCGGGAGCATGTAATACAACATATGGAATCGGTATCCAATGAAACGGAAGAACGTATTTTTTTTGATGAATTGGAGGATATCACCCGAGATGCGCTTACGAGGCTTAGCGAACAGCAACATCAGGTATTCACTTTGAGTCGGCAGGAAGGGTTGTCGTATGAGGAGATTGCCGAACGGCTGCATATGTCAAAGCATACGGTAAAATATCATCTGGTCAATGCCCTGAAAATTTTAAAGGCTCACTTTCATAAACACGATATCATTTTCTTTTTGCTGCTATTTTTCCGATAAGTTTATTTTTAAGGTCTCCTACCCAAATCGGTGATTGATCCGTATTACCATAATAAGGCCTGACGGAATAAGCCGTCATGCGGGTATTGAGAGAATGATATATAAACAGTTGCTATTCATGTTTACCTTCGTTGCAGTGACTGCGGAGGTGCTTTCGCAGCAGCCGGATACAAGCCGGCTGCGATGGTTTCCATTTACGCCCTCTTCAACCGTTGCTCCGGGAGCTGTCGGCATGCAGTCGTGGTTGGATGCGCCGGCCGGCCGGCACGGGTTCGTACGGATGAAGGGCGATAGGCTTTTGTTCGAAGATGGCCGCCCTGTTACGTTCTGGGGGACGAATATATGTAGCCAATTGCCTTTTAGTGACAAGGCGCGCGCTGACAGTTTCGTGAACTTTGTAGCCAAATATGGGATGAATGCCATCCGATTCCATAAGTTCTCCTGGTATGCTTACCACAACGACTCCTCTACTGAACTGGACCCGAAAAAGTTTGATCGATTTGATTACTTCCAGGCGTCGGCCCGGAATAGAGGGATTTACTATGGGTGGTCGCATATATACGGGCATCGCGTCGCTCCCGGAGACAGCGCACGGTTACTTGCTTATTCTGAAATAAAAAACTTATCCTATCCGTGGTCGCATTTGAATGGATCTACCTCCAGTTTGGTCAACTTCGCACCGGATCTGCAGCAGTTGAGTATCGACCTCACTGTAAACATGCTTAACCATGTGAATCCCTATACGGGATTGCGTTATGCTGACGATCCCGCATTGGCATTCATCGAATTCCAAAACGAAGATAATATCTTTTGGAGCGCAATTGGCTTATCGTTGAAGCAGGCGCCGACCTATAAAAAGCTGCTGTGTGAACAGTTTTCCCATTGGTTAAAAGATATGTATGGCACCCAGGAGGCGCTGGAAAAGGCGTGGGGTGCCGATCACATTCCGGAGGGAGAATCACTGGCGGCGATGAATATTTTTCCCGATCCGAACCACAGCCTGTTTAGCGCGGAATACGAATCCGCGTTAAAGGAAAAAAGACCAATGGCCTCCCATTTACTTGATAAAATGCGTTTTTTGTACGAAAGGCAGCTTGACTTCTATAAGAGGTTCGAGCACGCAGTACGTGCTACGGGATACCGGGGTGTACTAGTAGGCTCGTGCTGGCAGGCGGGGTCTGGCATTTCCCATATGTATAACCTGCACGCCGATTACGAGGTGGGGATGATCGATCGCCATAATTATTACGGCGGAGGTACTGGGGGCCACCGCATTCAAGTGGGGGCAGTAAAGAACGGTACGCAGCTGTCACTGCCGGGGTCGGGGCTGCTAAGCACCGGTTTACAGGATGTTATCGATCGGCCTTTTTCGTTTTCTGAATGGGCGAGTCTGGTGCCTAACGAATGGACGGCCGAGACGGCACCCCTCATCGCCGTTTACGGGATGGGGCTACAAGGTTGGGATGCGTCTTTTTCTTTCGCCACGGACATCCCCCGGTTTTCGTCCCTGTTACAGTCGGAGGGCCACGGCGTATACAACGCGACCAGTCCGCTGCATATGGGATTGTATCCGGCTCTGGCGCGGATGATATATCGGGGGGATATCAGTGAGGGGCCGGTGATGGCTACCCGCAACGTGCATATTCCTTCGCTTGCTGACGGGAAGTTGGGATTCACCGAAAGAGTGGACCAAGGATATGACGATAAGCAATTTTCCGGTACAATTCCGTCTGAAATGCTCGCTATTGGGCGTTTTCCTATTGTGTTTTCCGATGAATTTGCTACTACTGAGCCCGTCGATGTGTCCAGATACTGGAACCGGGACTCGCTGTACATCACATCCGCGACCGGCGAGCTACGCTGGAGTTATGGCGATAAAAAGTATGTCTCTGTAAATACCGATGGTACCAAAGGCATTATCGGTTTTGTGCCAGATGAGGCCGTTCGTTTGGGTACATGGGAAGTACGGGTTGAAAATTCCTTTGCCGTCGTCCTGATCACCGATATTTCCAGAAGAGGGGACCTGCAACAGGCAGACAGCATATTGATAACCACCGTGGCTAGGGCCCGTAACACCGGTATGAAATATTCCTATCACGACAGTTCTACGGTGTTGGATGCTGTTGGCCGAGCGCCTCTATTGCTGGAGCCTGTCGTTGTAACAATCGAGGCCGATTTGCCCCCAGATGCTGAAATCATTGTGCTTGATCACAATGGGGGATTAACCTCCGTACGACTACCGATCATAGACGGAAAGGTACATTTGGATGGAGAAAAGTACCAAACGATGTATTACCTGCTCGTCCGGAAAAAAAGTAAATTCTGACTACCCGCGTTGGTAGATGGATCGTATTACCATTAAACAGGCCGCTCACTGCGCGTTATTTTAAATGATACATGGAGAAAGACAGGTTACAGAAGTTGCTTTTGAAATATACCTCGGGACATATCGATAAACCTGAGTTAGCGGAGTTGTTTGATTATGTGATAGCCAACGGTGAAAGTCCTGAGATGCAATCATTGTTAGCGGAGTTGTTGGAAACGACCGTTCCGGACGACCGCTTGCAACTGGACGCAGATTCCTTATACCGACGTATTACGCTTGCATACGAAGCGACCCAACGGCGGAATTCACGCTTCAGACTTTCGAAGTGGTGGTATAGCGCTGCTGCGATCCTCTTGGTGGCCATTAGCGTATGGTTGTCTAACAGGTATCTACTGTCTGGTGTCGATGCCCCTGACACAATAGAAATGCGGACGGTAACAACGGCACCAACGGACAAACCGTTGCTTCGTTTGGCGGATGGGCGAACAATTTACCTAGATAGCGTGATTAATGGTGTATTTGCGTCTGAGGATGGCATGCAAATCAGCTTTCACAACGATGCAATTTATTATACGGATACATCAACTGCCCCTAGCAGCCAACGATTGGAGAACACAATTGTTACCCCCAAGGGACGGCAGTATCAGGTGGTACTGCCAGACGGCAGTAGGTTGTGGCTCAATGCAGCTTCGACGGTAACCTATCCGGTCCGTTTCAATAATGATCAACGGGAAATTACCCTTAGCGGGGAAGTTTACTTGGAAGTTGAGCATGCGGCAGATTGGCCTTTTGTGGTGCACACGGAAACGCAACGGATTGAAGTTTTGGGAACCAAATTCAACGTGTCTGCTTATCCCGACGATCTAACCGCCATGACAACATTGGTCGAGGGCCGGGTGAAGGTGTCAACGACGGGCACCGCGAACGCAAATTCCCAGCACAGCTTGGTATTGAAGCCGGGTCAGCAGGTAGTCAGTTCCGAAAACGATGCGCTCCTTCGAATGAACCGGGTTGATCCGGAGGAAATCATATCATGGAAAGACAACCTCTTTGTTTTCTCAAACGAGGAGATTAGCGATGTAATGAAAAAAGTAAGCCGTTGGTATGACGTAGAGGTCGAATATAAGGATGGTATGGCCGGAAAACGGATCGGCGGCGATATACCCCGATTCGATGGGGTGGAGGAATTGATGGAAGCGCTGGAGTACACGGGACTTTTGCGCTATGAACAGAAAGGAGGTGTTATCGTTATTATGAAATAACCTTACTAGCTTGTCAATGATGGCGACAAGTGTTCCAGCACTTGCCGCCACGGAGTGCCGATGTAGTCGACACTCGACGTTCAATAATCGTTTTCCAATAAATTATTAAACCTAGTACAAATGTATAAAAAATTTGCAGCTAACCAGCGTATTGGTGGGCTATGCCCTATACGCATTAAACCCTTGCTCATGCGATTGTTTACTGTTGTTCTTACTATCTGCATGCACATCAGCGTTTTCGCGTTTGGACAAAAAGTATCCATCAGTCGAAAGGACGTATCCTTGTCGACAGTCATTAAGGAAATCAAACGGCAAAGTGGATATAATTTTCTATATGATGCGGGAGCGTTTTTTAATGCACCGAAGATCAGTGTAGAAGCGAAGAATGCGGAAGTGGCAGAAGTCCTTGATCAATGTTTTGACGGGCTCGACCTTAACTACGTTATCCGTGACAAGTACGTCATCATTTCGAAAAAGGTGCTGGCCACGCAGGGCCAACCTGTTTTGCAGCAACGAACTGTAACTGGTCGCGTAGTTGACGAAAAACGCGAGCCCCTTGAAGGAGTAACCGTTCGAGTAGCCCAATCTGCGGCCATAACAACGACAGATGCGAGTGGCGATTTTCAACTTCAGATACCGTCATCTCAGGTTACCCTTGCTTTTTCACTTTTGGGATTTCAACCTCAGGAAGTTTCTATTGGGGCCGACCAACAACGGCTTAATATCGTGATGGTTCCAACTATCAGTAACCTGGACGAAGTTGTGGTAGTTGGTTTCGGGGTAAGGCGGAAGGGCGATTTGACCGGTTCCATTTCCACAGTAACGGCAGCCGATATCGGTAGAATACCCCAAGCATCGCCTCAGTTTGCGCTTCAGGGACACACAACCGGAGTACGGGTGGCGCCGGTGAGTGGTAACCCGAACGAAGCTCCTCAAATTTTTGTTCGTGGCGTCGGTACGTGGAATGGTACGTCACAACCATTGTATGTGGTAGATGGGCAGATCTTTGAACCTCCCCGGGATGGGAATGAGGATGTCATCAGTTCCGGCTCTCTTCGTACGCCACCTAACATCTTCAATCTGATCAATGCGAATGATATTGAATCGATTTCGGTGCTTAAAGATGCATCCGCGGCAGCTATCTACGGAAGCAGGGCAGCCAATGGCGTGGTGCTGATTACCACAAAGCGAGGAAAATCCGAACGGCCAATCATTGAATTCGATGCGAATATGGCGGTGCAAAATACGCCTACAATGAAGATGCTTAATACCGATCAGTATGTCAATTTAGTGACTGAAATGTATGAAAACAGCCTGAATCCGGACGTCGGTATCGAAAGAAACTTATATGGTCGAGAAGAGGCACAAGAGTTTGTAAAGCTAACTTCATATAATCCGCAGTTCGACCCGCAAAGTCCGTATTATATTTCGGACCGGACCACCTATAACTGGCAGGACGAGTTGGTGGATAAAAATGCATTGAATCAGAATTATTCCCTGCGGGTATCCGGGGCTACGTCTCGGGTGGACTACTATGTTTCGGGGGGATACTTTGATCAATATGGAGGCATCAACCAAAATCGCCTGAAAAGGTATACAGGGGCTATCAACTTGAATGTTAAAGCGACGGACTGGGCAAAAGTGGGTGTGAATTATAAGTACACTAATCAGACTTCTACCAATTATGCCGGCGACCTGGAGGCTTTGGCCTATGCACCGCCCTGGCAACCGATTTATAATGCGAACCATCCAACCGGATTCGAAACGGTAATTGATCCGTATTTATTAAGCGACACATGGCAGGGACTGAAAAAATATGGACAGGGAACGATTCAGAACCATGCGGCTCTCGCTGAATTTAATACGCCGTATTTCGATTTGAATCGGAATTTTGGGCAGTTCTTCGTGGAGTTTATGCCCTTGAAGGGGCTTGTCTTACGGGGAAGCCTAAACCTGGACTACACCAAGCAGGACAGGTGGGGACTGGATCAAATGGTCATTACAAGCTATTTTTTGCCGACCGGTCAGAATCCCCGGACACAATATCCTAACGCTCCGAACAGCGTAGCCCGATTGGAACACCGGATTAACAACTCCTTCAATTACCAAAGCGATTTCACAGCAAGCTATACAAAAACGTTTGCCGAAAAGCACAACCTGAACCTGGTCGTAGGCGTGCAGGATCAACGTCATCGTCGGGAAACGGTGAACTTAAACACCGATAATCTTAGCAATCTGCCAGAGAATCCCAGATACACGGGTTGGGGTGGCGATTTGGCAAATAACAACTCTTTTTACAGTTGGAATCACCGATTCTGGTTCGGCATGGTGGGAAGGGCGAGTTATAACTATGATTCGAAGTATTACCTGGATGCATCTATGCGTAGAGACGCCAGTAACGGGTTTGCCCGAGAGTTTAGATGGGGGAACTTTTACGCCTTTGCCGGAGCTTGGCGGATCAGCAGTGAACCATTTTTTGATGTTGAATTTGTGGATGATCTGAAGCTGCACGGTGGTTGGGGTGAAGCAGGAAATGATGAAGCGGCGGTGGGTAGATACGCGTTCCTTTCGCGGGTGAATACGGGTTTGACCACTTATCGGTGGGGATCCGGAAGTGGCGATCCCATCGGCGGATTGAACAATGGAGCGACCGTCGCGGATTTCCCGAATCCATCGCTGTCATGGGAGGTAGCTAAGACTGTCAATATCGGTGTAGACGCGACGTTGTTCAGAAACCGGTTAAACGTGAGCGCTGAATGGTATAGAAGAATTACCAGCGGTATCCTTCAAACCGTTTCCCTGCCACTTTCGGTCGGTACTAGCAATCCGTTATTTAACATCGGCGAGCTGGAAAATAAGGGTGTTGATCTCATGATTGGCTTCAAAGACAGAGCCGGTGCATTCAATTATGGTGTTTCTGGTAACATCAGTTTCGTCACGAATAAGGTAACCAAGCTGTACAATGACCAACCCTTACTGATTGCGGGTCTCCACAGAAGACACGCAGATAATGTAGTGCGGATTGAAGAAGGGAGATCTATTGGTACAATTTGGGGATACAGGATGGGCGGAATCTTCCAGTCGCGTGAAGAAATCGAGGCCTACTATGCAGCTAACCCAGATAATAACGTAACCAATATCAATCTCGTTGCCCCGGGAGATATGTATTTTCTGGATGTCCAGGGCAATCCGACTGACGAGGAGCCTTTTTACAGCAAAACACCGGATGGCCAGATAAACGACTTTGATCGTACGGAAATCGGAAATGTGTTGCCGGGGTATACGTATGGATTGAACCTTAATGTGGGATGGAAGGGTTTTGACTTCGTGGCAAACTTCTACGGCGAGGGCGACGTGGATCGGGTAAATTCGACAAGACGCCGTTTTGAGAGCATGACCGGTGTGCACAACCACCTGACAACGACACTTGATCGGTGGACACCCTCCCATACGAATACCCGTGTTCCGAGGGCGGTGGTAGGCGACCCGGCAGGGAATAACCGGATCTCCGATAGATGGGTTGAGGATGCCTCCTTTTTCCGCCTGAACACGTGGCAACTGGGGTACTCCCTGCAGAATTCGGCGTTAGCGAGCCTCAAGAATACGGTCAGCTCGTTGCGGATGTATGTTGGTGGAAATAATAATATTTATCTGCACAGGTGGAGTACGGTTGATCCCGTGAATGACCAGTTTCCGTTGCCGAAGACATTTACGGTGGGACTGAATGCAAGATTTTAATCAGTGGTAATTCATGTGTTACACGCAAAAAAATTGATTGTAATGAAAAAATATGTTTTTCTGATTTTGTGCTCGATTGGAAGCGTCCTGAGCAGCTGTGATCCCTCCCTGGTTGATCAGGCTCCGTTTTCTCCGACCGAGTTGAGCTATTTTTCTTCCGCTAGGGATTTTCGTGGACCGTTGGTAGCGGTGTATGCAACCATCTACGACGACTACCATTTTTCAGCAGTGGGATATAACGGTTGGATTTCCGGTATCTGGCTGCTGCCAGGAGATGACTTAACGGAAAGTAGGGGCGCGAACACGTTCTTTGAGCTTTTCGACGGGTCGCTTAACCCAAATAACTCCAGGTTGCAGTTTGCATTCAGTTCGGCTTACAAAGGAATAGCGAGAGCGAATGTGGTGATAGATAGAGTTAATAATGTCGACTACTCTGGATTTGACGGGGCTGAAGAAATCGCGATGATGGAAGGTGAGGCGTTGTTTTTCCGAGCTTATCAATACTTTAAGTTGTTTAATATTTTCGGATCTGTTCCTCTGGTAACGAAGCGATTACAAACTGGAGAGACGAATACGCCTAAAAGTGAATCACTGGACGTGCTGACCCAAGCAATCACAGACTTGCAAAATGCACTCCCGAAAGTTCCCGAAAATTGGTCGGTGGAAAATAGGGGAAGGATTACTAAAAACGCCGTACGTGGGTTGTTAGCAAAAGCATTGGTCTTCCGGGGTAACTACAGCAACAGCACAGCTGACTATCAAGAGGCGCTCACGGCCGCTAATGCGATCACGGCCTCGCTGGTGCCCGATTTTCTTCACAATTTTATGGCAACCACCGAAAACAACGATGAATCGTTGTATGAACTTCAGGCCGCCATGCCGAGCAGTGGTAACAACAACCTGAACCTTGCACACGACGGCGCTTGGCGCGGCGTGGAAAATATGAGTGTGTTCAGGGGACATTCCATGGAAGTTCGGGGTGCGGGGGATTTTAACGATGCCACCAATACCAAATACCTGATCACGGAGAAGCTCTTAAATGCATACGGTACGGATCCCCGGATTAGTGTGTTCTTGAATCCGTCGGACGGGTTGTCAGGCCGAATTTTCCAAAAGTATAACAAACCGGATGGATCGAACGACCTAAGGGGCGGATCCGGAGGATCGGCTAACAACGAGCGTATTCTTCGATACGCCGATGTTAAGCTGCTGGCTGCCGAGGCGGCATTGAAAACGGGTAACCCAAGCGCGGCAATCGGTCATATCAACGACGTCCGCGCCCGTGCGCGAGCGTGGGCTCAAGCTTCCGGATTTGGTGACGGTAGTACACCCGCGGCCTATCCCACCAGCGAAACCAGTACAGGTACGATCATGCAGTGGATCATGGACGAGCGGCTAGTTGAGCTCGCAGGAGAAGGCCACCGTTGGTGGGACCTGAAGCGGTGGCATGTGGCCGGCAATATCAGTTTGGCAGGTTGGACAGGTGATATCAGCGGCTTTAGCACCTACCTTTCCTCGCCCGTACAATTCGATGTGAACAAGCATTTGTTGTTCCCGCTGCCCCAAGCTGAAATTGAACGGAATAGTGGCATAACAGAAAACAACCCGGGCTATTAATAGATGGTCCGTTTATGAGCGGGTGGTTTTTATGGGTATTCGCTTTGGGCGTGTGTGTCTCACACGCCCAACGGCGACCCCATGTGCCGGTGCTGACCAGCTGTCGGTGGCGTCGGGTCAGGCCCTGTAGGAGCGAAAGGAGGTTATTCGGCGGATAATTTTCGCGTTTTGATCGAAAAATCTGAATATTATCGAATCGGCGTCAGGACGAGCTCAGGGTGGGTGACCTAGAGACGGAAACCATCATGATTTATTCAAACCACATAGGGGTATGAGTAAATCTGATAGCTTCATCGCCATAACAAGCAAATTTAAACGGATGAAAAAACTGCAGATTTTGATCTTAATTTTTTTGATAGCCTTTCGGTCAATGGCACAGGATACGCCCATCAATATATTGGTCCGGGCCGACGATATGGGGGCGTCGCGATCGGTGAATTTTGCGGCCATCGAATCCTACGAAAAAGGAATTGCCCGGTCCGTGGAAGTCATGGTTCCTGGTCCATGGTTTGAAGAAGCGGCAACGCTCTTGCGCGATCGCCCGGATCTGGATGTAGGCATCCACCTGACCCTGACCAGTGAATGGTCCGGTATAAGATGGCGCCCACTGACACACTGTCCCAGCATCACAGATGCCGACGGCTACTTTTTTCCTTTTATTTGGAAAAGCAATCATTCACCGGAGTCGCCCTATCTCACGGGTGCTTCGTGGGATATGGGAGAAATAGAGCGAGAGCTGCGCGCACAGATCGAGCTTGGCATGAAGCGAATTCCGCAGGTGTCGCACCTATCGGAACACATGGGGTGCTTAAGTTTTTCGGAAGCGGCTAAAAAGCTACTGGAAAAGCTGGCTGTTGAGTATAAGCTGTCGGTAGACCTATCTCATGTGTCCCGATTTCCGCGATGGAGCGGAAGTGAAACCCCTGCCTCACTGAAAGTTGAGAATTTACGTGCCCAACTTGAGCAACTCCCTGCCGGCGATTATTTGCTGGTGGAACACCCGGCCTATGACGACCGGGAGACCCAAGGCTTGGGGCATGTGGGGTATGAGAACGTTGCGGAAGACCGCGCCGGCGTTTTAAAAGCATTCACTGATCCAAGGGTTAGGGAGATCGTTGCCAAGCGAGGGATTCAACTGAAGTCGTACCGCGATTTCACAAGACGACCACAGGCAGATACGCGTCCGCCAATATCGTGGGTGAATTCTGGTATTCCACAAATGAATGGGCTTAGTCACCATATTCAAAAAAGCAAAGCAATGCGGCATGACGTCGGATTTGTCGTTTGGACGCCCGATGTATACCAAGAAGGAACGGAGCAGCGGTTTCCGGTTATCTACTTTCTGCACGGTATGGGAGGGAATGAGACTTCAGACGCCGCGGGCTTTTCTTCGTTTGTAGCCCGGGCGATTGAGCGAGGGGACATCCCACCGGTCATCTGCGTCTTTCCTAATGGCGGGCGTAGCGGCTACCGCGGAACCGTAGAGCAGATGATCGTCGGTGAATTAATCCCTTACATCGATGCTGAGTTCCGTACGATTTCGAAAGCAGAATCTCGGGGACTGGTGGGGTTCTCGATGGGGGGTGCGGGGTCTATCTATTTGGCGACGGTATATCCAGAGTTGTTTAACGTTGCTGCCAGTATGGGTGGTGGTATCCGACTGGAGAATGAGGAATTGAAACAGCAGGTGGAAGCGTCACTGCATGTGTGGAAACAACGAGGCTTTGGCTTTTATCTGGTGAATGGAGATAAAGACCGTCCACAGGCCTTCAATGAGTTTGCACAGATGTTAACTTCGGTGGGGATTGACCATCGTCTTCTTGTCCTGAACGATACGGAGCATAACCTGGGGCATTATTTCGATCGTTCTCTTCCGCAACTATTAGCTTTTGTGTCCCGTCATATCGGTTTCTGAAAACCAATGACGACGTGACGGTACAGGATGATCCAATAGGTGAAAAGCAATAATTTAGTCCCAATACCAATAATACGCTTTATGTTGAAACGCAATCGATTATTTTGTCTCATTACGGTGGTCATTGGCTCCATCTTCCTGTCTTTTCAGGGAACTGCTTTGGGTGCGAGTGTTGTTCCGAAGCGACTCGTCGTCGAATACCGCGAAAATCCGTTGGGCGTCGACAGTAAAAAGCCGCGCTTTGGTTGGATATTGGAGGCGACGGACCAAGGGGGGTTCGGTCAACAGCAAACGGCCTATCGGATTCTTGTGGCCTCCACAAGCCGTTTGTTGGCGGGCAACAAGGGTGACGTTTGGGATAGTGGTTGGGTGCCTTCGGATGAAAGTCAGCATATCGAATATAGAGGGAGGGAGCTTGTTTCAGATCGGACCTACCATTGGAAAGTGCAAGTCAAAGACGAAAGTGGATCGCTGTCTGCGTGGAGTGCCTCCGCAAGGTGGTCAACCGGATGGTTTAGTTCCGATGAATGGAAAGGCAAATGGATTGGTAGTGACGAAACCTACGACCGTTCTGCGCGTGAAAATAATATTACGGATCCCTGGTTGAGAAAAACGGTGAACTTGAACCAGCAGCCGAAGAAGGCAACGATTTACGTAGCTTCCGTTGGTTACCATGAATTATACGTTAACGGCGAACGTATCGGAAGCGAAGTGTTAGCGCCTGCGGTGAGCGATCATACAAAGCGCGCCCGATACGTGACCTATGAGATTGCGGACAACCTTAAACGCGGTACCAATGTGATCGCCCTTTGGTTGGGTACCTCTTGGTCGATCTTTCCGGGGTATATACTCAACGAAGACCGCCCTTTAACACCGATTGTAACCGCTCAGCTTGCTATATACGGTGAGGAATCTCCTGCGGATGATGCCGCGCCCATTACGACAGTGGTTACGGACGCCAGTTGGAAAACACACCCCAGCCCCAACAGACTGCTGGGTAAATGGGATTTTCGGAATATGGGGGGCGAGTTGTGGGATGCACGCCGTGAGGTACCGGATTGGAATCGGGCGTCCGCGGATGAAACCAAGTGGAAGACCGCAACGGAATATCCAACAAAACTTGCACTTTCTGCACAGCTGGTAGCAGGCAACCGGTTGTTTGAGCGAATTCGTCCGGTTCATATCGAAGCCCGGCCGGATGGCTCATACCGGGTGGATATGGGGGTCAATTTTGCAGGGTGGACCGAGGTTAACGTACAGGGGCAGGAAGGAGATACCATCCGATTTTTATATTCCGAGCGCGAACAGGATGACATGACCTTCAATCTGCATAGCGCATACGTAATCGGTAAGGAGGGAAAGGGCACGTTCCGTAACCGGTTCAACTACAGCTCCGGACGATGGATAACTATACAGGGCTTGAAAGAAGCGCCCAACGTGGATGATGTCAGCGGATGGATGGTTAGGACGGATTACACAAATGCCGCTCAGTTCGAATGCTCGGATACGTTGCAGAATTGGATTTATGATCGGGTACGGTGGACGTTTGAAAACCTCTCACTGGGAGGTTTCATCGTAGATTGTCCGCAACGCGAGCGTATGGGGTACGGTGGCGATGCCCATGCCACCAGCGAAACCGGAATGTTCAACTACCAGTTGGGTGCGTTTTATACCAAATGGATGGAAGATTGGCGGGACGTGCAGGGCACCGAACCCATGGTAGGCAATATGTTGGATCCAAACTATGCCCGGAAAGCCGTAACCAGTGGCAGGATATGGAACAACGGTGTGCTCCCGCATACGGCACCCACCTATTGGGGCGGCGGCGGCCCAGCTTGGGGCGGTATTGTCGTGACCCTCCCTTGGTTTATGTATCAGCATTATGGCGACAAACAGGTATTGGAAACTAATTTTCACCTCATCACCGGATGGCTTGATTTCTTGAAGTCTCACACGAAAGACAATCTGCTACAGCGTTTCGGTGGTCAATGGGACTTTCTGGGCGATTGGCTTTGGCCTAATGCGACAGCCGAAGGAATGAATAACGACAAGCCCGAAACGCTGTGTCTCAACAATGCTTATTATGTGTTTAACTTGCGGACGGCTGCCAAAATCGCCCGGGTGATGGGCCGAGCAGCCGAAGCGGGTCAATGGGAGCAACAGGCAAATGCATCTGCAAAAGCGATTCATGCGCGGTTTTTCAACGCGGGCGACAATAGTTACGCAGATGGTTCCATGGCCAATCTTGCCGCAGCTTTGCTGGCAGAAATACCTCCGGCAACACTGCGTGCGCAAGTAATGCAGCGTCTCGAACGGGAAATCCTTGAGGTACGGAAAGGACATATCCATGCGGGCATCACAGGAGGTGCATTGCTCTTCAAATTGCTTCGCGAAGAAGGAAGGAATGATTTGATTTATAGTATGGTGTCCCAGACAACGTATCCAAGCTGGGGATACATGAAGGAAAACGGGGCAACAACACTCTGGGAAATGTGGGAAAAAGACCTGCCCGGACATTCGTTGTTACACAGTTCTTACCTCTATCCGGGGGCTTGGTATATCGATGGCCTAGCCGGAATTAAACGGGATCCAGAAGCACCGGGTTTCCGTCGGTTTATCATCAGGCCTCCTTCGCCGGATGCCACCGATGTGAAATGGGCAAAGGCTACGTTTAATTCACCACAGGGATTTATTACGTCAAACTGGTCGCGCGAAAATGGGGGATTGGCTTTGGAATTAACGGTTCCTCCGAATAGTATTGCCACGTTGGAATTGCTTCCCGATGAGCGCATTGATATCGAGCGATACGACGCCATAAAGGAAGTGGGGGAGCAGGATGGATATTTGCGGTATGAGTTGCAGCCGGGAAATTACCGGTTAACGACTCGCTGAACGAGGAGTATATCGTTCTCGGTAGTGGACAGGCGACAAGCCTGTCTTCTCTTTAAATAGTTTTGAGAAATAAAAACACGAGTCAAATCCCAGGTCGTACGCTATTTCCTTGACGAGCTTATCTGGAAAGGTCAACAACAGTTTGGCCTTTTCGATTTTTAGCTGGATGAGGTATTGCCCCGGGGAGATCCCTGTGTATTTCTTGAATACTTTCCTGAACAGCGAATAACTCACGCCTAAATCGTTGGAGACCTGTTCAGCAGATATGGATGTTTCGATATTTTCACGGAATATGACCCGGGCCTTGCTAACCAAATCCCCCTCCCAATCGGTACTTGCATTCCGTACATCTTCTTTGGAAATCGCATGGACAAATCCAAGAAGATGCAAAATCTCTCCGGAAATAAGCGGTTGGTAACCCCTGCGCTCGGTATTGGTGCGGTCGCATATGTCGTTGAAAAAAGCAACGATCTCTTCCCGGAATCCGATACGGATGACCGGTTTTGTGCGACTGAAAAACTTGTTGGTTACCAACTGGTCAGCTATCGGACCTTTGAAACCCACCCAATACTCATTCCATCCGGTATTTTCATCCGGCTTGTAGCGGTGCCATTCATCCGGAAACAACAAGATGATGGAACCTTCTTGGATCGTTAGCCTTCCTCCGGTTCTGGACTCGAATACACCCCTTCCGTGCGTGATGTAAATCAGCTGGTATTCATCTAAAACCCGGCCGTGCTGCCAATCAAAATAATAGGTGGTTGGATGGTCTGTACTGGGATAAGCGGAAGATAAAGGGATGTGACCAACCCCCGCATTCAGTGTGTACAATCCCCATTGTTCATCTCGCGTGCTGACCGGTAAATATTTGTGGTATGTTCTCATCCGACATCGTTCCCGCTAGGTCCAAAATGTATATCCGTAATGTCAAAACGTATATGGACATACAAAGTAATAAAAAATACTTTTGAATCACCATTTATTAAAACAGTTATAAACAGTATAAACCATGCAATTCACGCGGCTGAAAGTCGGCTTATTTGGAATAGGACTTGACGTTTATTGGGATCAGTTTGAAGGCTTAAAAAGTCGTCTGCTTGGCTATATGCAGCAAGTTCACGGGCGTTTGGAAGGCTCCGACGCAGATATTGTCAATTTAGGACTCATTGATACGGTTGACCAAGCCATGGAAGCAGGTCATCGTTTCCGGCAGGCGGATGTCGACATCATTTTTCTCTACGTGACCACCTACGCGCTATCGGCTACCGTACTTCCGGTCGTGCAACGCGCCAAAGTGCCGGTCATTGTGTTAAACCTCGCGCCTGGAGCCTCGATTGACTATGCATATTTCAATGGATTGCGCAATCGGCACGATATGACCGGCGAATGGTTGGCTTACTGTTCGGCTTGTCCGGTGCCCGAATTGGCGAATGCCCTGATCCGGTCCGGAATCCGCTTTGAGCAGGTAACGGGTGTGTTGGATGAAACGGATGAATGTTGGGTGGAGGTGACTGAATGGGTGGAGGCGGCGAAGGTAGCCCATGCAATGGGGCACAATCGGCTGGGTGCCATGGGCACTTACTATTCGGGCATGCTGGATATTTACACCGACATAACCCTGCAACTGGCCACATTCGGTGGGCACATCGAACACCTTGAGGTAGACGAATTGTCCGCCCTTCGCAAGGCAGTTGCGCCAGGACAGGTCCGTGAGCGCGTCGCAGATTTCCGGACGGCGTTTGACGTATGGCCCGATTGCAGTTCCGATGAGCTGGCGCGTGCTGCCCGCACATCCTTGGCGCTCGACCAATTGGTGGCTACTTATCAACTGGGGTCGCTCGCTTACTATTACAAAGGACGCGGTATCCTGGAAAACGAAGATACGATGAGTTCGATCATCTTGGGCAGTACCTATTTAACCGCCAAAGGGATTCCCGTTGCCGGTGAATACGAAATCAAGAATGCGCAGGCTATGAAGATAATGGACAGTTTCGGCGCAGGGGGGTCGTTTACGGAATATTACGCTATGGATTTTGATGACGATGTGGTGTTGATGGGGCACGATGGTCCGGGGCATTTCCGGATTGCGGAAGGAAAAATCAAAGTAAAACCCCTAAAGGTCTATCACGGGAAAGTAGGCAACGGGCTATCGGTCGAAATGTCGGTCAAGTATGGGCCGGTTACCTTGCTATCGGTGGTGGAAGATGGAAAGGGAAAGCTGTTTTTCCTGGTGGCAGAGGCCGAATCTGTACCGGGGCCGATTCTGGAGATCGGAAATACCAATAGCCGATACCGCTTTCCGATCGGTGCCCGTCGGTTTGTGGAAAATTGGAATAGCTACGGTCCGGCCCACCACTGTGCGGTAGGGACCGGCCATATTGCCCGAAAAATCGAAAAATTGGGAAAACTACTTCAGGTGGAAACCGTTAAGATTTGTTGATAGACCATGAAAATACACACATACACAAATTGGATGGGGTATCTGTTGGCAGGAATGATACTGCTGCAGCTCCAAATCGGCTATGCCCAACAGAAAGCAGCTATTACCACGATCAGCCAGTTGGCCGACAGGATCAAACAACCGGACCGTTCCTACGGGAGTGCCCCACTGTGGGTATGGCATACCGATGTGACCGAAGCTATCATCGATAGCATGATGCATGGATTTAAGGACAACGCCTTTGGCGGTGTGTTCATTCATCCCCGGCCGGGATTGATCACTCCCTATCTTTCCGACGAATGGAATCGTCTTTTTACCTACAGCGTGGCCAAAGGAAAGGAATTGGGACTGGATGTATGGATCTACGATGAAAACTCGTACCCGAGTGGGTTCGCCGGCGGCCACGTGCCTGCCCTGATGCCCGAATCCTATAACCAGGGACAGATGCTCAATTTGACCAAAACCGATCGGCTTCCCCTTGACACAGATCCCTATGTAATTGTGCTCCGCAAAGTACCCGGCGCCTTCATCGATATTTCAGGTCAAAGCGATCGATATGCGGATAGCTCCGGAACGTACTATTTGTTTAAAAAGGCTTTTTATGGTAAGTCCCCCTGGTATGCCGGATTCTCGTATGTGGACCTGCTGCATAAAGGAGTGACGGAAAAATTTATTGAGGTCACCATGGAAGGCTACGAGAAATCCTTTGGAAAAGAATTTGGCGGTGTCGTGCCCGGTGTGTTTACGGATGAACCCAACATCGAGGTGCAGGGAAAAGACAACATCCGCTGGACCCCCGACCTATTTGACCGGTTCAAGGAGCGCTGGGGGTACGACCTGGTCCCGCATTTGCCATCGCTTTATGAGGAAGTTGGTGAATGGCGGAAAATCCGGCATAACTACTACCAAGTGTTGCTCCAATTGTTCATCGACCGTTGGTCCAAGCCGTGGCACGCCTATACCGAAAAGAAAGGCCTGGAATGGACGGGGCATTATTGGGAGCACGGTTGGCCGAACCCGAACCACGGCGGTGACAATATGGCCATGTACGCGTGGCATCAACGTCCGGCAATCGATATGTTATTCAACCAGTTTGACGAAGAAAGTCCCAATGCCCAATTTGGAAATATCCGGGCTGTCAAGGAATTGGCAAGCGTGGCCAATCAACTGGGCCGGAAACGGACGTTGAGCGAAACTTATGGGGGCGGGGGATGGGAACTGACCCTGACGGACATGAAACGTCTGGGCGATTGGGAATACGTCCTCGGCGTCAACACGCTTAACCAGCATTTGGCCGATATGACGCTGGTAGGTGCCCGAAAATACGACTATCCGCAGTCTTTCTCGTACCATAATCCTTGGTGGCCTTACTATGCTGAACAGAATCGCTATTTCGCGAGGCTGTCGTTGGCGCTTTCCGTCGGCAGGCAGGTAAATGACATCCTGGTCATCGAACCGACCACATCGGCTTGGATGTATTCCACCTTCCAGTCGGCCAATCCCCGACGGGATAGCATCGGCTATCGGTTTCAATCGTTTGTTACCACGCTCGAACGGTCACAATCCGAATACGACCTGGGATCCGAAAACATCATTAAAGATCATGGAAGCGTACGCAATTCCCAGTTTGTGGTAGGTGAACGCGACTACCGTACCGTAGTGATACCGCCAGGTATGGAAAACATCGACCGGACCACGTTTGACCTGCTGCTGCAATTTGCAAAGCAGGGAGGTAATCTATTGCTTTTTGAACCGATTCGATACATTGATGGAGCACCCGCGGCGGCAGAAATCGCACAATTGCAAGCAGGAAATGGAACAAAGACTTTCCCCCGGCTGGATGAACAGGCGATCCGCGAACAATTTTTACCGAAGGACCTTGTATTCAGGAATCAGGACCTCATCCAACCGAATCTGTATCACCACAGGCGGATGCTGGAAGATGGGCAATTGCTGTTTTTGGTCAATTCCAGTTTGGAAGACGATAAAGAAGTCGCCGTGGACGTGCAGGGCCGGCAAGTGTTGTATGTAGATACCGAAACAGGTGAGGCACAGGAATTTCCGAGCGTCTCTTCGGGCACTTATCAATCCCTGCGGTACACCCTTCCCCCGGCAGGGAGTGCCCTGTTTCTGATTGCTAACGAGAAAAAAGAAGGATACCCGGCATGGAAGGCTCCGGCATCCCCCGGCCGCCTGGTAGCCACCCCATCAGGTAAGGCGCGACGGCTGCGGCCGAACGTACTCACCATCGATTTTTGTGACGTAGCCATCGGGGATACGTTAATCAGAGACATTCATACTTTTTTCGCGGCGGATACGGTATTCAAGCATCATGGATTTGCCGACGGCAACCCCTGGAATACATCGGTGCAGTACAAAGACCAAACGATTCAACGGGATACATTCAAACAGGGCACGGGATTCACGGCGAGCTATCATTTCCAGGTGGCCGCCGGGACTGACCTAACGGGATTAAGGGCCGCAGTGGAGCGCCCGCAGCTCTGGCAGGTGTCTATCAATGGACAGGTAGTCGATCCAGTTCCCCGCGAATGGTGGCTGGACCATGATTTCGCGGTATTCGATATCGGCCGGTATTGCAAGATCGGGACCAATACCCTAACCATACAGGCTACGCGGATGAGTGTCCATGCCGAAATCGAGCCGGTATACATCCTGGGCGACTTTTCACTGCATTCGCTCGACAAAGGTTGGGGCATTTCGCCTGCCACTCCCTTGAAATTGGGGAGCTGGAAGAATAACGGGATGCCGTTTTACGGACATGAGGTTGCCTACAAAAAGCAGTTTGAAGGTAGGAAAGACCAGTCCTATGTCGTAAAGCTCTCAGACTGGCAAGGAACCGCTGCCCTGGTCAAGCTAAACGGCAAACGGGTAGGATATATCCATTACCCACCTTATCAATTGGAAGTACATGAGGGCGTACGGGATGGCCAGAACGAATTGGAAGTCATCGTGGTGGGAAGCCTCAAGAATACACTGGGACCGCACCATGGCAATCCAAGGCCGGGCATGGTCTCGCCCTGGCACTGGCGCAATGCAAAAGTATATCCTGCCGGTAAGGCATACGATACCTATGAATACGGGTTGATGGCAGATTTTGAAGTATGGGAAGTTTCCCCGGGCCGTTAAGCAGGAACGGATCAACCGGGTCATGTACAACGGAAAGATTCATAAACGATAGATCAATAATGAAACAAACTATGAAACAGTCACACATTTTTTATTGGCCTATGCTGAAACGATACCTATTATTCGTTTTGGTTTGGCCGGGTGTATTGTATGGACAACAGCAACGCACGATTACGGGCACGGTATCGGACGATACAGGTCCGTTGCCGGGGGTTACCGTCACGGTCAAAGGTACGCAGGAAGCGACCTTTACCAATGACCAAGGCGCATTTTCAATTTCCGCGCAAGCTGGGAATACACTGGTATTTACATTGATTGGCTATAATCCGCAAGAGGTGGCTGTCACCTCACAGACGGCTTTGTCCGTTAAGATGATACCCGCCACCAGCGATCTGGACGAGGTGGTCGTCATCGGCTATGGTACCCAGCAGCGGCGGGATATCACAGGGGCGGTTTCCAATGTAGAAGCCGAAGGACTTAAAGATGTGCCGGTGGGGCAGTTTTCCCAAAAATTACAGGGACGGATAGCGGGTGTGCAGATCAGCCAAACAACCGGACGGCCCGGACAGGGAATGGCCATACGGATACGGGGTGCCGCCTCCATGAACGCCGGAAATACCCCGCTTTATGTAGTGGATGGACAGCCCGTAACCGGGGATATCAACAACATCAATCCGGATGAGATCGAAAGTTTTTCGGTGCTTAAGGACGCTTCCGCAACCGCCTTATATGGATCAAGGGCAGCCAACGGTGTGGTATTGGTTACCACAAAAAGCGGAAAGGGCACCGAAGGTGTCAACGTAAGTGCCTCCGCTTACGGCGGTCTTCAGCATGTGCCCCAGCGCGGGCGGCCCGATGTCATGAATGCACGGGAATTTGCGCAGTGGCAAAAGAATTTTTACGAGGATAAAATCCGCTATGAAGATTGGGTCGATCCGGCGACGAAATTGGCCGAAATCCCAGCGGACTATCGGAATCCGGAGCAGTACGGCGAAGGTACGGACTGGTATGGCATACTCCTACGGCAAGGGGCACCTATTCAGAATTACTCGCTGTCCGTTACGTCCAACAGCGAGAAATACAGCACAGCGGTAACGGCTGGATACTTTAACCAACAGGGGGTGTTGCTGAATACGGGTTATCAACGGTTCTCATTCCGGGCAAATAATGAGTTCCGGCCACACGAGCGGGTCACACTTGGATTTAACATTGCACCGACCTTGCAATTGGATCACAATACGTTAACCAATACCGATGGGCAGCGTCAGGTCATCGACGGAGCATTTATTACCAGCCCGATTTCTCCCGCGATCAATGAAGATGGCTCACTGCCGATCACCACAAACACGTTCGGCATGTTCCCCAATCCCAATTGGTACCGTGTATTGCGGGAAAAGTTGGATGATTACAAACGCACAAGAGCTTTAGGAAACGTGTTTGCCGAAGTGAAAATCTGGGACGGACTTAAATTCAAGACACGCGCGGATTTCGACCTCGAATCGCGGACGCAGCATAACTTTGCGTCGTCCACGTCGGGCGGCGGGTTGTTTGTTGCGCCTCCGCAGCCGGCCACAGGAGCGTATAATACCCGGGGGTACTGGTCGTGGTTGAATGAAAACCTGTTGACCTATGAAAAAACGCTAGGCGATCATCAGTTTGATGTGCTTTTCGGGTACACGGCCCAGAAGTATAGGGAAGAATTCAGCAACATCAATAAAACCGATTTTCCCAACGATGATATACCCTGGTTGAATGCGGGAGCTACCGTCACCGGTGCGGGAAGCAGCACGGCCGCCTGGTCGTTACAATCGTTGATCGGTCGGCTGAATTACAGTTTCAAAGGCCGATACTTGCTTACGGGCGCTATCCGGCGCGACGGCTCCTCTCGTTTCGGATCCGATCGGAAATGGGGATCGTTTCCTTCGATATCGGTGGGCTGGATTGCCAGCGAAGAGGATTTCCTGCGCGATAATCCACATATTTCTTTCTTAAAATTGAGAGCCAGCTACGGATTGGTAGGCAACAACAATATCGGAAACTACCGGTCAATTGCCATGATGGGCCCCACCAACTATGTATTTAACACGGGGTTGGTACAAGGTCTCTCCATTACGTCGCTGGGTAATCCGATCCTGGGATGGGAAACGACCGATCAGCTGGATATCGGCGCAGAAGTAGGCTTATTCAATGACCGGATCAATTTGGTATATGACTATTACCGGAAGGTGACGGATGGCATGCTTTATCCGGTTGAACTGCCTCGGGCCTCAGGCTTCGGATCCGTATGGACCAACGTCGGTACGTTCAAATTCTGGGGGCATGAAATCGGGGTCAGCACGAGAAATCTGGAAGGGGAACTGGCTTGGAATTCGGATCTGAATGTAACTTTCAACCGGAACAAGGCGATGAAGCTGGGAACCAACGATACACCCATCGGCGGATACGGAGACCAAGGCGACTTTAACCGCACGGCAGTGGGGCATCCAATTGGCCAATTCTATGGGTATGTATTTGACGGCGTTTACATGACGCAGGAAGAGTTTGACTCCCAGCCCAAGCATGCTTCTTCACAAATCGGAACCGTGCGGATGAAAGACCTCAACGGCGACAACGTTATCAACAATGAGGACCGTACGTTTATCGGCGATCCAAATCCGAAATTTATATTTGGGTTTAACAACAGCTTCAACTATAAAAACTGGGACCTGAGTTTTCTGATTGCTGGATCCGTAGGCGGGAAAACCATGGCAGCTACTTATGAAAACATCGAAAACCTCGACGGCGTATTTAACGTGCGGAAAGAAATGATCAACGGTTGGCGTTCGCCCGAAAACCCCGGTAATGGCGAGGTGCCCCGTACACTGACAGGTACCACCGCTTTGTTCCGGTTTACCAACTCCCGCTGGGTGTATAGTTCCACGTATGCATCGCTTCGGAATATCACGTTGGGCCATACCCTGAAACTCCAAAAACCTTATCTAAGGGATGTCCGGTTATACGTGAGCGTACAGGAAGCATTGATGCTGACCAAATACCCGGGGTTGAACCCCGAGGTGAGTGCGAGCGGAGAAAATCCGCTGCGGTTGGGGGTCGATCAGACCGCTTATCCCGTACCCCGGACGTTTACTTTTGGGCTGAATGTGAATTTTTAAACGTATAGAAATGAACAAGTTAACCATATTTCTTATCCTTGTGATCGGTGTCGGATTGCAAGGTTGCAATTCGGAATTTCTCGACCTGACTCCGGATTCGGAGCCCAATGCCAATGATTTCTACCAGACAGAGGAGCAATTTCAGCAGGCTCTCAATGGTGCCTACCAGCCCCTGCGCTCATTAGTGGGCGAAAGCGGATACCTGATGGGAGAAATGCGATCAGACAATACGCGCTATGATTACTATGCGCCGGATCGTGGCATCCACATCATCCGGCGGGAAAACATAGACGATTTTCTCGATGACTCGCAAAATCAATGGACCAATGACTATTTCAATAACAGCTACGTGGGAATAGCGCGGGTAAACACCATCCTGACCCGGATCGAAAATGCGGATTTCGATCAAGAAGCCAAAGATCTGATTATCGGCGAAGCAAAATTCCTGAGAGCCTATTATTACTTTAATCTGGTGCGGTATTTCGGCGGTGTGCCTTTGTATCTTACCGAGGTTACCAAGGAAGAGGAAGCGTTTTTGCCGCGCGCCAGCGCAGACGAAGTTTATGAGGTGATTATCGCAGATGCCAATGAAGCCATTGCAAAATTACCGGCACCTTCTTTTCCGCAGAACGGGCGGGCGAACAAGGGGTCTGCGTCGACACTGCTGGCAAAGGTTTATATGACACGGCAGGATTTCGCGACCGCGGAGCCGCTGCTGCGCTCAGTTACGACAATGGGTTACGCGTTGTTGCCTAACTATGGCGATGTATTCCGTACGTCCAATAAAAACAGCAGTGAATCGGTATTCGAAATTCAATTTATGATGGGGGACCAAGGGCAGCAAAGCATGTTCATCTATTGGTTTGCGCCAAAGACCAACAACGTGGAGCTGATCACCGGTGTGAAGTCCAATACCCTGAACTACGGAGGATGGAACGTTCCGACAGAAGATTTGATGGAAGCTTATGAAGCCGGAGATTCGCGTAAGGCAGCTTCCATCGGTATTGCCGAAGGCGTGATCGCCGAAGATGGCAGCTTTGTCATCGAGGCGGTCAAAAGCAGTGACGGATATACACAGCCAGCCGGCAAGGTGGCCAAACCATTTATCCGGAAATATTTAAACCCGCATAACCGGGAGCGGAATACCGACGATAACTGGCCTGTTTACCGGTATTCGGATGTGTTGCTATCGCTGGCGGAATGCCTTAATGAAAACGGAAAATCTTCCGAAGCATTGGAGTTTATCAACCAAGTGCGGCGGCGAGCCGGTGCCTCCCTGCCAGCCATTACCACGACAGACCCCACCGAACTGCGGCAGGTGATCGCTCACGAACGCCGTGTGGAACTTGCGTTTGAAAATCACCGTTGGCACGACCTGGTGCGGACTGGAAGGGCAATCGAAGTGATGACCGCACATGGTGAGGAAATGAAGGATCGGTATAATTACATCGTCGATAACGCCTACACCATCACCGCCGAACGGTTGATTTTCCCCATTCCATACCTCGAAATGCAACTGAACGATCAATTGACACAAAACCCCGGCTACTAAAAATACAGGTATGAAGCATGGTTTGTTCTTTCTGTATATATGGTGCATGTCCGTTGGTTCCGTAATCGCGAATACGTTGCCGGTTAGGCTCCGCGTAGATAATCGGGAGGAACCGATGGGCGTGACACCGGAACAGCTCCGCTTTGGATGGCAACTGCAGTCCTCACAACGGGGTACGATGCAGACCGCTTGGCAGCTACAATTGGCTGCCTCCCAGGATGGATGGGACGAGGAAAGTGCGTTACTGTGGGATTCAGGAAAAGTGTTGTCTGACGGACAGCACTTTATTCCCTATCAAGGTTCTCCCTTAACTTCGGGACGGCGGTACTTCTGGAAAGTGCGTATTTGGGATCAAGACGGCAAAGCCACGCCTTGGAGCGATGTAACTTCCTTTGTAACAGGTGTATTTCATACAAGCGAATGGGAAGATAGCCAGTGGATCGCCTATGAATCACTGCCTGATACACTGAAGGTCGTGCCGGGCGTACACGGTAGCGGTGATAATTTGGGAAACAAGGCTGTGAAACGGGCGGTGATTCCGTTTTTTCGTAAATCGTTTACGGTTGACAAGCCGGTTGCGGAAGCTTACCTTTTTATCTCCGGACTGGGGCATTATGAAGCTTACCTCAACGGGGAAAAAGCAGGCGATCATTTTCTTGCTCCGGGATGGACGGCGTACGAAAAACGTTGTTTATACAATACCTACTCGGTGAAAGAACAGTTGCGGCAAGGAGAAAATGTATTGGGGGCCCTGGTAGGGACCGGATTCCGTTATATCAATCGCGAACGGTACCGTAAATTAGTCAGGGCAGAGGAATACCCTGTACTTCGTGCAAGACTTCTAATCCGGTACGCCGATGGTTCAGCGGAAACGATTGGCACGGACGATACCTGGCGTACGGATCAATCGCCCATAACGTTCAGCAGCATCTATGGTGGAGAAGACTACGATGCAACCCTGGAGCAACCGGGGTGGAACAAACCGGGATTTGATGCAGCGAGCTGGAAAGCTGTACAGATCGCGGACGGTCCGGACGGGCGTCTGGAGCCCGAGCGGGATCATCCGCTCAAGGTGATGGACGTTTTCGAACCGAAGCGGATTACGAAGGTAGGAACGGATTCGTTATTATATGACTTTGGACAAAACGCATCGGGCATCATTCAGTTGGCCGTTGACGGTAAAAGAGGTGATAAGATCCGGATTATCCCAGCCGAAATATTGGACGACGACGGTTTGCCTTATCAGGGAGCTTCCGGTTCACCATATTATTTTGAATACGTGGTAAAAGGAACCGGCCATGAAAGCTGGCAGCCGCGGTTCACATACTACGGTTTCCGGTACGCATTGGTGACGGTCGAAAGTGAAGGTACGTTGGAACAGGATAACATCCAGTTAACGATGCTGCATACCCGTAACAGCGCGCCCGAAGTTGGCGAATTCCACTGTGCCAACCCGCTTTTTAACCAAATTAACGAATTGATTCGTTGGGGTATACGTAGTAACCTCGCCAGTGTAGCAACGGATTGTCCCCACCGGGAGAAATTAGGATGGTTGGAGCAAACGCACTTAATCGGATCGTCGCTTCGTTACAACTACGATATGTATGGCCTTTACAACAAAATTGTAGATGACATGATCGAAGGTCAGTTGGAGAATGGGTTAGTGCCCGACATCGTACCCGAATATGTGCCCTTTGAGGGAGGTTTCAGGGATTCACCGGAATGGGGGAGTGCTTCAATTATCATTCCTTGGTACCTGTATCAATGGTATGGCGATCGATCCGTATTGGAACGGGCTTATCCGATGATGAAACGGTACCTGGCCTACCTTGGAACCAAGGCAAACGATTACCTCCTTTCTCATGGTTTGGGCGATTGGTTTGATTTGGGGCCCGAAAGCCCGGGGGTATCCCAACTGACCCCAATAGGGTTAACGGCATCGGCGATCTATTTTTACGATGCCAGCCTGCTGACGCAAATTGCAGGGCGTCTGGGCTATAAAGCAGACAGCATCCGCTATCAGACACTTGCCGGCCAGATCAAGACGGCGTTCAATAAAGCATACTTTGATCAAGATCGCGCGGTCTATGCGACGGGCAGCCAGACGTCCTTTGCCATGCCCCTATATATGGGATTGGTGGACAGCGCAATGACAAAGCGTGTCGAACAAAACCTGGTTGATAGTATTTTGCACCACAAGAAGGCGCTCACAGCAGGTGATGTTGGCTATCGTTATCTGCTGCGGGCACTGGAAAATGCTGGGGCGTCGCAGTTGATATATGAAATGAATAATCGGGATGATGTGCCGGGGTATGGATTCCAGATTCGTCGCGATGCAACGGCACTCACCGAATCCTGGGCGGCATTGAAATATGTGTCCAATAATCACATGATGTTAGGCCACCTCATGGAATGGCTGTACAGCGGATTGTTGGGGATACGCGCAGCGGAGGATGGTTTGGGATTCAAATCGATCGATATACGTCCGGCAATTATCGAAGGTTTATCAGCGGCAAGCGGACGCTATGATTCGCCCTATGGCCCTGTTGAGGTGGCCTGGAAAAATGAACGCGGCAAATTGGAAATGAAAGTGTGTATTCCGCCGAATACGCGGGCAAAGATTTACGTTCCTCATCGTCCGGGTAACGAAATAACGGAGCGTGGAGCTGCTGTTTCCAAGAGCCGGGATATTGAATATATAGGCGACGAGGGGAAGTATGCGGTTATCAACGTAGGATCCGGAACCTATGTGTTTAAAACGGAAATAAATTAGCATGATTTAGGATAACCGCTTTGACTACGCAGGATAGCACAGGTTGCCTTTTTCTCCGAAAGGCGCTAACATTGCAATATACCAGTTATAGTAAATTGGAATACCAGCCTCCAATTATGGCGCTGAATAGACTATATAACGAAACTGATATATTGAAAAAGGTAGCGAACGGTGAGGAGAAAGCCTTTGCTAAATTGTTTTATACCTATTATAACCAGATCGGCGAGTTTATACAAGGGCTTACACAAGATCATGAAGTCACGGAGGAAATTGTGCAGGAGGTGTTCACCAAAATCTGGATTGATCGCAAGGCCCTTCGGCAGGTCAAAAGATTTGATGCGTACCTATTTATTTTATGCCGCAATCATACACTTAACCACATCCGCAAGCTGGTAGCCGAACGAGGCAAAAAAGAAGCCTATTTGTCGGAAGTCGATACCGTACAGCAGGCCGTGGAAATAAAAACCACGCGCGACCGGTACGAGCTGATCGATCAGGCAGTCAGATTATTACCGCCGCAGCAACAAAAAGTATTCGTCCTGAGAAGGCAGGGTCTGAAAAATCCGGAGATTTCCCAACAGATGAATCTATCGATCGAATCCGTAAAAAAATATCAGCATCTGGCGGTCAAGTTTATCAGCGAATTTGTAAAAAATCAAATTTCTATATCCACCTTTTGAAGATCTGGTGTCTTTATCATGTAAGGCCAATTAGAACTTGCGGTTCTGCTTTTGAAACATGGATAACGCCAGACTTCTGTTATTGATTGACCGCGCACTGACCGGTACCATCAGCGCCGTAGAGCGGGATGAGCTGCAGGCGTTGCTGGCCGACGTATCCGATGAAGATACGGTCATACAGGTGCTCGAAGACAGGTGGAAGCTGTTTGAACCCAAAACATCCGTTTTTTCGAAAGAAGAAGGCCAGGAAATCTTACAGCGGATCCTTGACGGTAGCGGAAATAAGCGCCCGTCGGACCGGGCAATGCGTAAACTTTCTCCTTGGTTTAAGGCGGTCGCAGTGATTTTGCTGACAGCGGCCGTTTGGGGGATGATCGGTTTTTATTTCGATGACTGCGAGTCCAATGAACTGACCATCGAACAGGCCGTTGCTCAATCCCAAATTGAACCAGGTAGCGATAAGGCGATGATTATGTTGGCTAACGGAAAAGCGGTGACACTGGGTAAATCCAATACCGGATTATTGAGCAAGAAAGGGAAGGTGTATGTGTACAATTCGGCAGATGGTCGGATACTGTACGAAATTCATTCGGATGAGGTCACTGGTAACCCGTACCATACCGTCAAAATCCCTAAGGGGGGACATTACCATATCGCCCTGGAAGACGGTACAAAGATCCACTTAAACGCCGAATCATCGCTCCGTTTTCCTATTCGGTTTACCAATAAAAGACGTGAAGTGGAATTACGCGGGGAGGGACTATTTGAAGTAGCTGCTGATGCGGAAAGGCCTTTTCTGGTAAAAACCCCCTTCCAAACCATCCGCGTTCTGGGTACTACATTTAATATTCATGCATACCCAGAATTGGGTAAAATGAAAACAACCTTGGTGGAAGGGACTGTCGAAGTACTGCAAAAAGACCGCGTTACAGCGCTCAGACCCGGAGAGGCAGCAGTAAGCAGACGTGGGCAGCCGGAAGTTCACATAAAAAAAGCCGATATCGACAAAGATCTGGCATGGCATAACGACTATTTTCTTTTTGATAACGAAGATATTGTCAGCATTATGGACCGTGTGGCACGATGGTACGATATCGAGGTCAATTATAAGGGTACGTTCGAAAACATCCGCTTGGGCGGAATTTTTCAACGCTCTAAAAGCATCGTGCAATTGCTTGAAAGTTTCGAGGCAACGGGTTTGGTAAAATTTACGATTGAAGGAAGGAGGATTACGGTAATAGATAAGGCTATGATTAGATGACCAACGGTTACAGAAAAACCGAGGCGTTGGCCCGCACTCGGTTCCGTCTTACTAGTTAGACACCAAAAGTGACCACAAATTGATTAGCAACCAAATTATTAATCACAAATTGAGCTTCAAATGTATAAAAAAAAATATGTTTGGCATTGCCATAGACCATTTTTTAAACCGGTTAATGTTTTAGTCTGTATGAAGATTACTGTCTTGCTAACCGTAGTATTTGCGCAATTTGCTATGGCGAGTCACGGGCAGAATGTAAACATTCGCGTGAGAAACACACCCGTGGCAACGGTGCTGTATCAGCTATCTCAACAGAGCGGCTATGACTTTATTTATGACGCTAGTTTATTAAACAATCGTGCACCGATATCGCTGGATGCCGAAAACCAGCCGTTGAAGGAAGTATTGGAACAATGTTTCACGGATCAAGCTGTTGAATTTGTCTTTAATGAAGACAAGACGGTAGTTATCAGATTACGGAAATCCGCGGCGGTAAATACCGGAACACCTACTGCCGTTGGCCAGGAGCAGGTTGCGGGTACCGTGAAAGATGAGGCAGGCAATCCCTTGGAGGGCGTTTCCGTTTTGGTTCAGGGAACGTCGCGTGGCGCTGCCACCGATGCAAGTGGCCGTTTCCAGATCGAGGCAAAGAGCGGAGAGACGCTGGTTTTCAGAAATGTGGGCTATGTATCGCAGGAAATTGTCATTGGCAATCAAAAAACGCTCGATGTAGTCTTGGCTGAGGAAACGGAAGACCTGCAAGAGGTGGTGGTAGTGGGGTATGGCAGTCAGCAAAAAAAGGATGTTACCGGCTCAATCGCGCCGGTTAGTATGACCAATGTACGGGGGCAGTCGATCGCGAGCCTTGATCAGGGCTTATCGGGTCAGGTTGCGGGTGTGAATGTAAGCACGTCGAACGGGACACCCGGAGGCGGCCCCAAAATCCAGGTTCGGGGAATTGGTGCCATCGGTGCGGGCAGCGATCCACTTTATGTCATCGATGGTTTTCCGGTGCCATCCACTTCAGGCCAGCAGTCCAACGCCATGAGCGCGCTCAATCCGCAGGACATCGAGTCGATGACCGTATTGAAAGACGCTTCTGCAACGGCCATTTACGGTTCCAGAGGGGCGAACGGCGTGGTGATGATTACCACCAAGCGGGGAAGTACCGGCGAACCCCGCATTCAGGTTACCATGAGTTCGGGCTTGCAACAGGTGCCTCAAAAAGGTCGGCCCGACCTGATGAACGGGCAGGAGTTTGCCCAATTTATGAAGGAATCGACGGAGGATAGAATACGGTTTGAGGAAGGGCGCGAACCTACCTTAGCAGATATTCCCGAAATCTATCGGAATCCAGAAGCAATTGGGAAAGGAACCGATTGGTACGATGCCATAACCCGTGTAGCGCCGATGTCCGATATCGGTCTCAGTGTCAGTGGTGGTACCGAAAAGATCCGGACATTTGTTTCCGCTGGTTATTTTAATCAAGGCGGTGCCTTGATTAATACCAAATTCGACCGTTTTTCACTGCGTGCAAATATGGACGCCAACATCACCAACCGCTTGAAAGTGGGGGTTAACCTGGCTCCATCGATGACGTTTCTGAAAGGCGGCGTACGTGGGCAGGGACGGGACGAAGGGTTTGAAATTGCGAATCCCATACCCGCTGCTTACAATGCGGATGGTAGCTACAACGACTACATCCAATCCCCAGGCACATTCGGCATTCCAAACCCCATCATGGTGTTAAATCAAACCACCAACAAAGCCAGTCGGACAAAAATCCTTATGAACGCTTTTGGTGAATTTGAAATCATTAAAAACCTGAAATTCCGATCGTCTTTCAACGTCGACTTTGAAGATAGCGATTCGGAGTACTTTCGGCCGTCTACCCTCGGCAACCAAAATGCTGCGCCGCCTTCCGTGCCGACAGGCAATTATGGAAACGTAAAGTACCTCAACTGGTTGAATGAAAATACGCTGACATACGATTACAATTCCACGTCAGGGCATTCAATCTCGGGATTGGTGGGGTACACGGTACAATCGAATAAGTTTTATGCCGCTCGGTTCGACGGCCAGCAGTTTCCTGACGATGATATTGAATCGTTGAACGCGGCGGCTCGGGTGATTGTGGGTAATATGGATATCAGTGACTGGGCACTGATCTCATACCTCGCTCGGGCGAATTATTCGTATGCAGATAAGTACCTGGTGACGGCTACCGTCCGGTCAGATGGATCCTCCCGTTTCGGCCCGAACAACCGCTGGGGAACATTTCCCTCCTTCGCATTGGGTTGGCGGCTATCCGAAGAGAACTTCCTGAAAAGCAGTTCGTGGATCGATGAACTGAAATTGCGTGCTTCGTACGGCTTTACCGGAAACTTCAATATCGGGAATTATTCTTACATGAGTAATATCGGTACAAGAGACTACGTGTTTAATGGAACCCTGGGCAGCGGTCGCGTGATGACTTCCTTGGCCAATCCCAACCTGGGCTGGGAGCGGATGCGTGAACTCAACTTGGGTGTCGACTTCCATTTCCTGAACAACCGGATTAACCTAACAGCGGACTTCTACAACCGGAATACCCGGGACCTGTTGCTGAATGTTGAAATTCCGCAATCGTCCGGTTTTGGTACGGTCACGGAAAACCGGGGCGACGTCCGCAACCGCGGAGTGGAGCTGGGTATTCTTTCGCATAACATCGTGTCCGACAATTTCGATTGGTCGACCAATTTCAACATTTCTTTCAACCGCAATAAGGTGCTTGCGCTGGGAAGAAGCGAAGATCCGATCTATTCGGGGCAAAGCAGCGAGGGGAACCCAACGAACATTACCCGCATTGGACAACCCGTAGGGATGATCATCGGGTATGTCTATGAAGGGATCTACCAGAACGAGGCCGACCTGGCGAATTACCCGGCATTCCCGGGGGCCGTTCCGGGAAATATGCGATTCAGAGACGTAAATGGGGATGGCGAAATTACGCCATTCCAGGATTTTGACGTAATCGGAAATCCGTACCCGGATTTTAATTGGGGAATGACGAATACCTTGCGGTATAAAGCGTTTGATCTGCGGGTGATGATAGTGGGCGCGATGGGAGCCGAAATGCTTCGTGCAACCAATTTCTATACCGGAAATATTGATGGTGTATTCAACGTGAACCGGAATGTGAAAGATCGGTGGCGTTCTCCCGAACAACCGGGGAACGGAATTGTGCCGACCACAACGGGAACGGGCAGGGGACGGGTGATGTACCGGGACACGCACAGTCTATGGGTGGAAAAAACAGATTATGCATGGATCAAGAACATTACGTTGGGATATAACCTCCCTGCCGCTTTGGTGGAGAACCGGTGGATAGAAGGCTTGCGGATATATGGTACCGTCCAAAATGCATTCTTGTTTACAGGGTATAGCGGTAATCCCGAAGGGACAAATTACAACCGCCCCGATACGGGAGCCCTGGTGCCGGGCATCGACTATTCCGGTTATCCGGTTTCCCGTATTTATACCCTGGGCGTCAATGTTAGTTTTTAGTCACTCAATTAAAGGAGCAAATCGATGAAACACCAAAAATATTCGATCCTATTGCTGGTATTATTCACACTGGGATCCTGTCATCACCTATTGGATGTCAAGCCGCATACCTTTTCGAGCGGTGACAATTATTACCAAAACGAAGGACAATTCCTTCGGGCCGTTAACGGAGCGTACGGGTCCCTGCAGGAACTTTACACGGCCGATTATTTTTGGCCGATGACAGAAATGATAGCTGATAATACGAATTACCAGTTTGACGCATCCGATCGGGGCGCGCAGCAGCGCGAAGAAATCGACGAATTTCTGATTACATCGACCAATAACTACGTAAATAACACATGGAACATGCTTTATCGGAATATTATGGAGGCAAACGTGATCATTGATCGCATTGATCCCGTAGAATTTCCCGATGAGGCATTGAAAGCCCGATATAAAGGGGAAGCCCAATTTTTGCGTGCTTTTCAGTATTTTCATTTGGTTCGACTGTTCGGCCCCGTTCCGCTGGTGGTGAATGAAGTTGCGGATCCGGAAGGCGCGTCTACGGAAGGTAGGGCTAGTGTAGAGGCCGTTTACGAGCAGATTTTAGCCGACGTCAACGCCGCGATCGCCAGCCTGCCGGAATCCTATTCGGGAGCCGATATCGGCCGGGCAACAAAAGGGGCGGCATTGACATTGCTGGGGGAAGTGCACATGACCTTACATAACTTCGACGAAGCAGCGGCTGCATTTGGGCAAGTGGTAGACTTGGGTTATAGTTTATTGCCTAACTACGCCGACAATTTCAATCCTGCATTCAAAAACAATGCAGAATCCGTATTTGCTATCCAATTCGATGCAGGATTGCAAACCGAAGCAAGTAATTTCATCTTTATGTTTGGCCCCCGGAATGCCAAAGATGAACTCATCGGCTTTCCGGGTACCCTTGGAGGCAGCAATATCCCGACTCCCAGCATATATCGCGCCTATGAAGAAGGCGACGCTCGCCGGGACGCATCAATAGCGATGTTCAGCGATGCGTCCAATGCGGGATTTGAAGAATCCAAGGCGTTTGATGGCGATATTCCTTTCATCCAGAAATATTACCATCCACCCTTTTTGGAGGATGGACGCGCCAATGAAAATTGGCCGGTATACCGGTACGCTTATGTGTTGTTAATGTTGGCCGAGGCGTTAAATGAAACCGGAACAGGTGATCCCTATCCCTACATCAATGCGGTTAGAAAACGCGCCGGACTGGATCCATTGTCCGGCCTGAGTAAAGAGGCTTTCCGCGAAGCGGTTGCCCACGAACAACGCGTTGAAGTGGCGTTCGAGAATCACCGGTGGTACCAATTGCTGAGAACAGGCAAAGCCGTCGAGGTAATGACCGAGCACGGCATCGAGGAGAAGGCACGGTTGAATAGGCTTAGCGATGCTTCGTATACCATACAACCGCATAAGTTGTTGTTTCCCATTCCTGCCCGGGAAATACGCCTGAATGGATTTGAACAGAATCCGGGGTGGTAAATACGGATTAAGCGACACCGCAGCTTTGCATGCGAAAGGCAGCCTAGGGCCGTGGGCAACCTGGGCGTTCCGGTTGCCTTTCGCATGCAAAGTACCTCTCACAGGATAGCACAGGTTGCCTTTTTCTCTGAAAGGCGTTAGTATTGTAGCTTGCCAGTTATAGTAAATTGGAGAACCGGTATCCAATGGTGACACTGAATAGACTACACTACAAAACAATCTTTACATTCGCATACACTTGTACTAACAGATATATATGCAAACTTTTATGAAAAAATGCCCAGGTTTAGTAGCAGCGTTCGCAACGTTGTTGCTGGCTTCAGCGTGCCAAACTGACGAAAAAGAGACAGAACAACAGGTGAAGCTGAAACCTAAGGTGGAAAAAATCAACGTTGCTCCCGACTTCGTGGTAGAACATCTCTACAGCCCGTCGGAAAATAAAAAAGGCTCGTGGGTAGCCATGACGTTTGACGACAAAGGCCGGATGATCACATCCGATCAATACGGGTCGTTATACCGGATCACTCTTCCCGAAATCGGCGCCGATACGCTGACGGCCGAACCCGAGCGGCTGGCCATTCCGGGCGATGAATGGAAAGACGATACCACGCAGACAAAAGTGGGGATGGGCTATGCGCAGGGGCTGCTTTGGGCATTTAATAGCCTGTACGTGATGGTAAACCACCGGGGCGACGATAAGTTTGAAAAAAGCAGCGGTTTATACCGGCTGAAAGATACAAACAACGACGATCAGTTTGATGAAATCAAGCTGTTGAAGTCGTTCAACGGAGAAGGTGAACACGGTCCCCATAGTATCATCCTGGCGCCTGATGGAAAGTCGTTATACCTCGTATGCGGCAACCATACGGACGTGCCGGAGATGGACAGTTACCTGTTACCGTCCAATTGGAATGAAGACAACGTTTTCCAATTGATCAAAGACCCGCGCGGCCATGCGACGGATCGTATGGCACCTGGGGGATGGATCGCGCACACCGATTCATTGGGACAACATTGGCAGATGGTAGCCGCCGGATTGCGGAACACATTTGACATCGCATTTAATGATGATGAGGAATTATTTGCCTATGATTCGGATATGGAGTGGGACTTCGGAATGCCTTGGTACCGGCCAACGCGCCTTCTGCACGTGGCCAAAGGCGCGGACTTCGGTTGGCGCACGGGCAATAGCAAATGGCCTACCTATTATCCGGATGAGCTTCCGTCTTTGCTTAACATTGGCCAGGGATCTCCTACAAACTTAGTATATACCGGCAATGCTAAATTCCCCGATAAGTACCGCAATAGCTTGCTGGCGTTTGATTGGAGTTTTGGTATCGTGTACGCCGTGCAGCTGGAACCTGATGGGGCAACGTATCGTGCCAAAGCAGAGGAGTTTCTTTCCGGCACGCCGCTGCCGCTTACCGACGGCACCATTGGTCCGGATGGCGCGCTTTATTTTCTTACCGGTGGACGGAGGTTGGAGTCCGACTTGTACAGGGTCTCCTACAAAAAGTATGACAAAGTAAAAGAAAAGAAGCAAGGAGCCCCCGACCTTACGGAAGAAATGGCCTTGCGTAAACGAATCGAAGGTTATTTTGAACATGCGCCCGATTCGAATGTGGTGTCTGAAATCTGGCCGTATCTGAATCACGACGATCGGCATGTCCGGTATGCCGCAACCGTTGCCTTGATGCACCAACCCCTCAAGTTATGGGGAAAGCGAGCGTTCCGCGAGCGAAACATCCGCACGGTAACAAATGCCATGGTGGCCATGGCTAAGACGGGACATCCCGAATTGCAGTCTATCATCCTGCGAAAATTGATGACCATCGATATCAATCGGATATCGCGGGAAAACAAAATAGGTTTGTTGCGGGCAGTTGAGCTGGCGCTCTATCGGATGGGGGATGTCCAACCCGAAATTGCAAACCGGTTAGCGGGGTATTTTGAAAATTCATACCCCACGACAGACAATGCCCTCAATCGGGAGTTCAGCAAAGTATTGATCCAGATCGGGGCACCTTATGCGGTAGAAAAAACGTTGTCGTTACTGGATAGTGCGAAGGACGATTCGACCACCTTGATGGCCACCCTAACCAACTCGTCCGATTTGATCCTGCGAAATCCGCAATATGGCATGGACATCGCCGGCACGCTCGCCAAGACCCCTCCGGCCCAGCAGATTTATTTTGCTACGGCGCTCAGCAAAGCATCGACAGGATGGACTCCTGAATTGTACGAGCACTATTTCAAGTGGTTTTACAATGCGTTCGGTTACAAAGGCGGTAACAGCTATATCGGTTTTATCGATGCGGCACGTAAGCTGGCGCTCGAAAAAGTGCCGAAAGATCAATTTGATCACTACAATACCATCTCCGGTGATTCGCTTCTTGCCGAATCCGGCAAAGCGCTGTTAGAAAACATTGTACCACCAAAAGGACCGGGGCGGAACTGGAAAATTGACGAAGCGGCGAAGGCGGTGGAGGCGGACAAAGGTGAAAGAAATTTTGAGCAAGGGAAATCACTGTTCGCGGCTGTACGTTGTGCATCGTGCCATATGATGCAGGGTGAGGGCGGTGCGATCGGACCGGATCTCACGCAGTTGGGAACGCGATTCTCCGTCCATGACATGCTGGAAGCTATTATCGAGCCGAATAAAGTCATTTCGGATCAATACGAATCCAAAGTGCTGGTTTTGAAAGATGGTTCTTCCGTATTGGGTAGGTTGATCAGCCAGGAGGGGGATGTGTATTCGGTGTCACAGAATCCGTATGCACCGCAGGTATTGAAAGAAATTCCTAAGAAAGATGTGGTTGAGATCAAAGTAGCCAAGGTTTCGACCATGCCTCCGGGAACGCTCAACGTGCTGAATGAAGAGGAGTTGAAAGACTTGATGGCCTATCTGATGGCTGGCGGAAATGAAAACAGCCCAGTGTATAAAAAGTAAATAAGCGGGTAAGATGACAGATTGGAAAGAGAAAGTGTCCAATCCCATGCAGGTCGGGGGCATTGAGACGGCGATTTTGGATAACGGCCCGGGCAAGGGCACACGCATTGCCTGGGTAAATACCGGCGCCGGCCTTCGGTATAAAGTAGTCATTGACCGGGGCTTGGATATCGCAGATGCGTTTTACAATGCCCATAGCCTTGCCTGGATCAGCCATCTGGGCGTGGTGGCGCCGAGTCCCACGGGTTACCGGGGGATCGAGTGGCTCAACGGGTTTGGAGGGGGATTGCTGACGACGTGCGGCTTGGACCATGTCGGTGGTCCCGAATCGGACGAACAGGGCGACCGGGGGCTCCATAGCCAGTTCAGCGGGCTGCCGGCCACCATCGAGTCGATCATCCAGCCGGACCCGCTCAGGGGCCGGCTTGATATGCAGATTACGGGCATTGTCAAACAATCCAGACCCCTGGGAACGCAACTGGTATTGAGGCGCACCCTTTCGGGCAAACTGGGCGAACCCGCCATTCGGATCCACGACGAGGTTATCAACCATGGAAATACACCAGCTCCCCACATGTTACTTTATCACATGAACTTAGGATGGCCTTTGATTGACGAAGGGGTAGACATTTGCTGGCAGGGGGCATGGGAATCGCGTGAAGGGGTAGACAAGGCCAAGATTTTTAAAGAGGGACAACCTTTCCGGAAGGGGAGTCCGCCCCTGAAAGACCACGTAGGAGCCGGCGAAGAAGCGGCGTTCATTGATGTGACCGCCGATGACGAAGGGAAATGCTGCTGTGGAATTCATAATCCGCATATCGGTATCGCATTGTCGATTGAATTCAACAAGGCACAGATGCCTTGGCTGACCAACTGGCAGCATTGGGGACCGGGGGAGTATGTGGTGGGGTTGGAACCCGGTACCCATCCGCCGATCGGTCAAACTAAGGCCCGGAAAAACGGGTCGCTGATTTGGTTAGCGCCCCACGAACGAAGGGAATACGAATTGGTAGTGCGGGTTATGGACCAGCCGGCAGATATTGCTGATTTTTTACAGCGTAGTACAGGTAAGCAGTAAGCCACCAACGTACGCCGGCATAAATCCGAAATCACGTGCCAGATTTTAGTAAGTAATCGTTATTTTAGAGCCATTATAATAACCCTTTAATCAATTATATTCAATGAACAAAGGAAAAAAAATAGGGATGCTCTTTTTGTTAGTCGTGGTGTGTGGTTTTGCGGGTTGTTCAGGAGCTACTGCGGAGCGGGAGCGGCAACCTGAAGCAGAACAATGGGTGACTTATCAGGGAGAGGAAGGTCCCGGCAAAGGCAAGAACATTGTCTTCGTCAGCGGCGATGAAGAATATCGCTCCGAAGAAGCTTTGCCCATGCTGGCTCAGATACTGGCTAAGCGATTTGGTTTTACGTGTACGGTATTGTTTTCGATCGATTCGTTAACCGGTGAAATTGATGCGAACGAGCAATCTAATATTCCGGGTCTTGAAAAACTCGAGTCGGCCGATCTGATGGTGATTTTTACGCGGTTCCGTGAATTACCCCCGCATCAAATGCGTTATATCGACGCGTATTTAAAAGCAGGAAAGCCAGTGATCGGCCTGCGTACATCCACACATGCATTCCATTATAAGAAGAATCCCGGCGACCCCTACGCGAAATATGACTTCCAGAGTTCGGTGCCGGGCTGGGAACAAGGATTCGGCAAGATCGTTCTGGGAGAAACTTGGGTTAGCCACCACGGTGACCATGGCAAAGAGGGTACGCGCGGCGTGAACAACGAGACGGCTGCGGCCAATCCGATATTAAATGGCGTCTCCGATATTTGGGTGCCCACCGATGTCTATACCGTAGGGCCGTTGGAGGATGCCGAGGTACTGATATACGGACAGTCTACCAGCGGTATGACGACCGATGCACCCATCAACGAGGATAAAGAGGCGTTACCGGTCGCCTGGACCAGAAACTATGTCCTAGAAGGCGGAAAGTCGGGGAAAGCTTTTACCACAACCATGGGCGCATCAATAGATCTGTTAAATGAAGATTTGCGGCGATTGCTGATAAATGCTTGTTTTTGGGCGGTTGATCAACCCATTCCGGAAGAGGCGGATGTTACATTTATTTCGCCTTATCAACCCACAATGTTTGGATTCGATAGCTTCAAAAAAGGTAGCTTTCCAGCGGATTACCGGCTCAAATAAGAACAGTATACATACCCGAATTTGTCCATACTATAATAAAAAGAACATGTTACCAATTGGCGTCAATACATTTTTACTAACCTCTCCCTTTACCAATGAACGCATCGATATCATCCGGCAATTTAAGGACTGGGGATGTGATACCATTGAAATTGCCCTCGAGGATGCTTCCCACATCGATCCGCATCTGATCAAACAAGCACTCGACGACAACGGTCTGCGTTGCTCCTCAATCTGTGCCGCAATGGGACCCGGCCGCGATTTACGTGGTAACGAAGCGGAGCAGCAGCAGGCAATCGATTATATTAGTCAGGTATTGGATGTGATGACTGTATTGGACTGCCCGGTGATGGTTGGGCCGCTTTATTCGACTGTGGGCCGGGCGGAGCAAACGGCGGAAGATGCGTACAAGTCGCAATGGGATGTCGTTGTGAAGCACCTAAAAACACTGGCGGCACGTGCGGGCGACTTGGGGAAGAAATTGGCAATAGAGCCTTTGAATCGATATGAGACGGATTTTATCAATACGTGTGAACAAGCACTCCGGCTGGTTGGCGATGTGGATCATGACGCAGTGGGACTGCTGCTGGACACCTACCACATGAACATCGAAGAGAAAGATTCGGCGGCAGCGATCCGGAGAGCGGGAAAAAACCTGTTGCACGTGCACGCCTGTGGTTGTGATCGGGGCGCGCCGGGAAATGATCACATCGATTGGGTAGGCATCCGGGATGCTTTGAAGGATATCGATTACTCAGGTAGTTTGGTTATCGAATCCTTTACGCCAGCGGTTAAAGTAATCGCCAAAGCAGCGTCTATCTGGCGTAACTTTGAGCCTTCGCGTGAGGCAATAGCCGTCCAAGGAATTTCATTTCTGCGGACGCACTTTGGTGCCTAATATTAGGTAACTCATACCGGAGACCGCCTGGAGCCCGCTTCGGAGCTCAATGCTAACTCAATGCATACTCGTTGTTTACTCAATCGCATGGGAGCAGACCAAGGTAGCATCCTGTATGCATCAAGTAAGCATGGAGTATGCATCGAGCTCCCGGGCTATCCCGGGGAAAGCTTCGACAAGGGTGGAAAAATTGGGGATCCTTTATGCCTGTTCGCCGTGAGACACCCCCCCAAGTTTCTTATTGCGCTCTTTTCCCGTTCAATCATTTCGATAGCGGGTGCTCTTTAAGCAGCTCATCCGGATGATAGAATCCCTTTTTGTCGGCAATGGCAGCCCGTATGGCTTTCACCTTTTCCGGATCAACCGGCGTGCCTTTATTGCCAAACGAATTTTTAACATACGTGAGTACGGCAGCCACTTCCTCATCGTTCATCAGGCCGCCAAACGGCGTCATGGGCACTTGTCCGGAATATTGGTGGCCGAGGACTTCCATCGGTCCCTGCATACCTTTTAACGTTAACTTAATCAAGCGGTCATCGTTATCCAGCCAAGGACTACCTGCTAGGGGCGGGAAGCCGGAACTGGGAAGCCCCTTTCCATCGGCTTGGTGGCAGGTTTCGCAGAAGCCATCCTGCGCATAGAGCAATTGGCCTTTTTTGTAAAGTTCGAGGTCCCTGCCTTTTAAATGGGAGGCCACTGCGTGTTCCGTTTTGGGTTTTCCGTGGATATCGCCGTTCAGACGGGCAAAAGCTGCCCCGTAGGCATCGGCCATCCAATCATCCAGCGGCTTCTTTGCCGCCACATCCAGAATTGCTAGCCCCGGTTCTTTATCCAGCCAGGATGCGGCTACCAGCGCTTCCAGGCGGACACGCCCATGTTCATCGGCAGCAGCCTCTTTCAATAAATCGACTTGATCAGCTACCTGGTGCCCGGTATAACGCACCACGCGTACCGCTGCCGCACGCACCCGATAGTCCTTTGCGCGTAGAAGCTGGCGGAGAAGTTGTTGATCCACGCGGTTAAGTCCCCAGCTTACCCATAACCCCTCCAATAGATGGTGTTCATAGCGGGGATCATTTTTGTCGAGGTTTTTGACCCAGGTTTTGAGGTGCGCCAATACCTCGGAGGAGTCCCGTCCGCGAAGTTCACGGCGTGTGCGATAGCGGGATCGGTATTCGGGCAACTTCAAATTGTCCAGCAGGGTGTCGATGGGGGCGCCGGCTATATAAGCAGGCGTTACCAAAGGCCTTGAAGGATACGTGATCCGATAAATCCGGCCGTGGGTATGGTCGCGCAGCGGATCGCGCTGGTTGTGTTGCATATGGCCGATCAGGACGTTATGCCAATCGATGACATAGAGCGAGCCATCGGGGGCAAACTCCAGGTCAACCGGTCGGAAATTGGGGTCTTCTGATCGCATAAGATCTTGTCTGTGATGGCTTTTATACCCTGTTCCGTCGTCTTCAAGCGTGTGTTGTTTGGTGCCTAAAAAGCCGATGGTGTTATTAATGAGGTAATCGCCCTGAACGTCATCCGGGAAGTGACGGCTTGAAATAAACTCCAATCCCGAAGTGGGACGTACCTGATGAGCCTCTTCAACCAGGTTGCGCGATTTGGGAGTGAAAATGCCATATATGGGCTTCACCGAGCCGGGCATCATCCAGCTGACCGCTGGGCCCGAGGTTTCGGCATAAAAATTCTGCCCCCAGTCGTCAAAAGCGATCCCCCATGGGTTCGGAACGGAAAGCTGGGCAAATTCCAATTTGCGGCGGTTGGGGTCGTACCGGAAGAAACCTCCGTTGGTCGTACGGACCGTGCCGTAGGGGGTTTCGATGTCACTGACGAGAAACACGCCCGTCCCCATGTAAATAGCTCCCGATGGATCGGTAGTATACGCATGGTGTGCATGATGCGTGTCGTGGTCGTCGAAGCCGCTTAGCAACACTTCTTTTTTATCTGCCTTACCGTCGCCGTCCGTGTCGGTAAGCAGTACGAAATCAGTGCCCTGCGAAACATATACACCTTCGGGAGCAATTTCAAATCCGACCGGCAGGTGGAGGCTATCCGCAAAAACGGTCTGTTTGTCGGCCTTGCCATCGTTGTTGGTGTCTTCGAAAATGAGGATTTTATCGTTAGGCTTAGGGTCCCCCGGTTTCCAATGGGGATAGGTCGGCATAATCGCGACCCAGAGCCGTCCCTGATTATCGAAAGACATTTGCATCGGCTTTTCAAGCTCGGGAAACTCTTCCTCGGAGGCAAAAAGTTCAATTTTATAGCCAGGCGCCATTTGGAATTTGCTGAGCGCCTCCTCGCCGTAAAGATACCGGGGGATGCCATTTTTACCGCTCGGTACGTAGTTGGTTTTTACTTCGGGAAGTTTTGTTGTCAGCGCATCGGCACTGTCCAGGTTCATGCGTTCTCCCTTAAGGGCTTTCCAAATGGCTTGGTCGCGGATGGCGGTCATCTCCCGGATCTTGGCGATTTCCGCAGGATAATTATCCGGTCCGAACGGGTCGTAACGACGGCCGAAAGCCTGAACGCCATTGGGCATTTTAAAGTCTTTATGCCACATCCAGTTTTTTTCCATGACCGCGGCATGTACCAACCCACGGAGAGAATTGTCTTTCACTTTTTCGTTGCCGAAGACGGCATCCGCCAATAGCAAAGAGAACTTCTTATACCCTTCCTCATTGAGTTGCAGGCCATCAATCGTCCACTGTTGATCACCCTTGCCAAAAAGCTTTTTGAACGGTGTATACATGTCGACAAAAAGCACTTGGTTACTGTCTGCCACCTCTTTCATCGCCTGCGTGTACAACTGAAGATGTTCGTTTTCCGTTTTACCATCGGGCAGGTCGTATTTTGCAGAGAGGTCCTCGAAGGCGATGGGCGATACCAAGGCCAATTGCGGTGTCGATTCACCGTTATATCGCTGTTGCAACGTATGTTTTACAAACGCATCGAGTTCGCTTTTATAGCGTTGGACACCTGCCGGGCCGTCGAACGATTCAACCGATCCGAAAAAGGCGATGATGATGTCGGCCTTGTGCCGGGTAATCCATTCATCGGGCGTTTCAAAATGTCCCTGTGCGTTAGGGTCGTTCGTTAGTTCGGTCTGAAAGTTTTCGGCACCCGGGAAAGCCCAGGGGGAGGGGCGGCCCGAATGCGGGCGAAAGCCGGGCGTATTGCCTCCGTCGCTCATGTTTCGGATATATAACAAACTATCCGGATACCGGAGTTGCATTTCTGTTTCAAAATGACCGAAATCCATCATTCTCGACCCGAGGTTGTTGCCAATCAAAATGATGTGTGCGTCTTTTTTCAGTTTCAGTGCATCACCGTATCGGTACGTGTTTGTGCATTGAAACAAGCATAAAGCGATGGCGAGAAATCCAAAGGATGTAACGTTTCTTCTCAATACTCCATAAAAGCAACTGTCCATACTCGTTTATTAGTGGAAAACAAAGGTCTGCCGACCGATTTTAAGTTTATAATACTGCAGTGTTTATTCGTGTATACTGACACTACGAATATATATTATTTTTTAGAATTAACTGTCATGGTCTATCCTTCTACCATAAGCAGGAAAGCGCAGGACGGAGTTATAAGATCCGAAGATTACCTTTGGATTATAGATGCTCCGTGCTCGGCGGTTATAGACTTACGAGGGGAAATATTTTTTCTTTGAACTGCAAAGCTGATAAAACCCCTGCGGTTTTTACCGATTTATCGGTATCTTTCGTGCGGATTTTTTTGTCAGCATCCGGCGAATGGGGTTCGCTGGGTTGACCAGTGTAAAGAAAAATAATAATAACCAATTAAAAAACTCACAAAAAATGAACGAAAACGTTAACAGAAGTGCCTTATTCAATGGATCTTGTTTCGCGCTCATAACGACGGCATTTACCTTTGCTATCCGGGCAGGTATTCTGCCTCAATTAGGCGAACAATTCAACCTGACGGCCGAACAGCTAGGATTTATTAATTCCATGTGGTTTTTGGGATTCCCGATTTCCATGATTATCGGAGGATTGGTTTACCATTCTTTCGGGGCCAAGAACATTATGCGGGTGGCGTTTGTTGCGCATACGTTGGGGATTTTGTTAACCATTTATTCGGGAGGATACACGGGCCTATTGATCTCTACGTTGTTCATCGGGTTTGGTAACGGGTGTACCGAAGCGGCTTGTAATCCGATGATTGCGGATATGTATTCCGACAATCACATTAAAATGAACAAGATGTTGAGCCGGTTTCACATGTGGTTCCCGGGAGGCATCCTGCTGGGTGCACTGATCTCTAAATTCATGACCGAAGCAGGTGGATTTCTCCAGCAATGGCAAACCCAAATGTGGGTACTGATGATTCCTACGATCATTTATGTTATACTGTTCTCTGGTAAGACGTTCCCTAAGGCCAACGTGGAAGGTGCGACTTCCTTAGCGCAGAATTTTAAAGCGATGTTGACGCCAACCTTTCTCTTTTTGTTTTTCTGTATGGCGCTTACCGCAATCAGCGAGTTTGGGCCTCAGCAGTGGGTATCGATCGTTATGAGCCATAGTGGTGCTGACAGCATGTTGATATTGGCGTTGACCACCGGATTAATGGCCGTGGGTAGGTTTTTCGCCGGTCCTGTAGTACGGACATTGGGACAGACGGGCGTGTTGTTGGGAAGTGCCATTTTCGCGACCATAGGAATCTACCTCTTTAGTGTGGTAACCGGACCGATCGCTTACTTGGCAGCGGTGGTATTTGCAATAGGCGTCTGCTTCTTTTGGCCTGTGATGGTGGGATCCGTTGCACAGCGGGTGCCGCTCAGTGGTGCTTTAGGGATGTCGGTTATCGGAGGAATCGGAATGTTCTCGACAGCCATCTTTCAGCCGATAATCGGGGGTTGGATTGACGGAGCCCGCGAAAAGAACGCTGCCGCCGGATTGACGGATTCAGCATTGGAGCTTGCTACGGGACAGGATGCGTTGAGCAAAATGGTCTCGTTCCCTGCTATTTTAATTGTGTTGTTTATCATTTTCTTCTTTTGGCAGAAGTCATTAAAAAATAAAGCCGTAGAGACTGCTGCACCGCAGGCAATACATTAAGCGGTATCGAATAACTTTTAATCTTTAATAGGCGATAGCCTCCGCGCTATCAACCGGTATCGACGTCAAGACGCCGGATAGGGTAGGTACATGCAAAATTTGGCACTCGACTTTACTAACGTCGCATTATAACAGATATTGATAACAGTTCGCTAACGTGTGTAACCGTTGTTTTAAAATTAAGAAGACATCAATCGGATGAGTTCGACCGACGTCTTCATTCTACTCAGTATCGAAAGTTCTTAGGATAACAATTGATCGAGGTGTTAATTTAAAACCAATTAGTTATGACCAAATGTAAAGCAGAACAAATCAGTAGCAACGGTGGTTTCTCCGTGAAACAGCTGCGTTGGCGAAGCGGTGTGGCATGTATGCTTATCGGATTGGTAGTGGGTACAGTTCAGCTCGGAAGGGCTGAACTGTACCACCAACAACAAACGATTACCGGAAAGGTGACCGACGGTTCCCAGAACCCAATCAGCGGGGTTACGATCACCGAGAAGGGCACCGGTAACAGCACAAGTACGAACGACCAGGGCCAGTATACGATCACCTTGCAGAATGAAAATGCGGTGCTGGTAGTGAGCGCGCTGGGATATACATCGCAGGAAATTCCCGCAAAAGGAACCCCCCTTAATGTGACGTTGCAATCAAGTCAGACAGACCTCGATGAAGTGGTGGTCGTGGGTTATGGAACGCAGCGCAAGTCCGACTTAACCGGCGCAGTCGGAACGGTGCGGGCCGATGCATTACAGGAACGGCCGGCATCATCGCTTAACCAGAGTTTAGCCGGTCGGGTGACGGGGGTAGCTATATCATCGAACTCCGGGAGACCCGGGGGGCGGACGAATGTCCGGATACGCGGAGCGAGTTCCATCAGTGTGTCCAACAATCCGCTGTATGTGATTGACGGGGTTATCCTAACGACGGCCGGGCTCCAGAATGGCAGTACTCCCATCGATTATATAAATCCGAATGACATCGAATCGATCGAAGTATTGAAAGACGCTTCTTCTACCGCCATATACGGTGCGAGGGGAGCCAATGGCGTTATTTTGGTCACCACAAAGCGGGGAACTCCGGGCGGAGGCGGGTTAACGTATGACGCGGATTTCAGCATTGGCACGGCTCCCAAGCTATTGCCGGTATTGAGTTCCGAAGAATTTTTGCGGGTGGAGGAAATAGCCTATGCCAACGCCGAAAAATTTGATCCGGATGGCTGGGAAGACGGTACAAAGTATGTTGATCCAAGGACCAAACGCACCGATCCAAGGCTCTTTGACGAGCAGGGTAATCCATTGTATAACACCAACTGGCAAGAAGTCGCTTTCCAGGAGGCCTTTTCACAAAACCATCAATTGGGATTTACGAACGGAAATGAAAAAGGGAGTTACGGCGCATTCTTGAACTATCGCAACGAAAACGGGATCATATACGGTTCGTGGCAAAAGCGATATGCCGGGCGCTTTGTGTTTGATACGGAAATCAAAGAATGGCTGAAGGTGGGTGGAACATTGGGATACAACGATCAGAATGAGAAGCAAATTGACCAGTTGGATGGGGGCGGTATTACGATGGTTCGGCAGATTCTTGAGGCCTTGCCCATCATCCCCGTGCGGTACTCGGACGGTTCGTGGGCAAGCAATCGCGATTACCCGGGTATGGAGGGAGGCGACAATCCGCTTCGTGTAGCCGAAGATCGCTTGTTTTTCCTGCGCACACAAACCATGCTCGGCAACATGTACGCCAACATCCGATTTGCTGAAAACTTGGAACTGAGGTCTATCCTCGGTACGAATGTGATCAACCAGCGTCGAGATTACTTCGCAGCCGCGGGAATGCAATACATATCAACCAATGGAAACGCTTCGGTGATCAATAATCGGTTCAATTCCTGGCAATTTGAAAATTACCTGACCTATAAGAAAGAGTTCGGCGACATTCATTCATTGAATGCTATGCTGGGACTTTCCTGGCAGCATGTAGGCCGCTTCGAAAGCGAAGCCAGTGCCGAGGGTTTTACCGATAGCTATTTTCAGTTTAACAACCTTGGCGCGGGTGCAACCGCATTGGCACCACGGTCCATCGCAGAGGGGTATGGTCTCAATTCCTATTTTACGCGATTGAATTATGCGTTGATGGGTAAATACCTGGTGACATTTACCGGTCGGATCGATGGATCATCAAAATTCGGCGAGCAGAATCAATATGCATTTTTTCCATCGGCGGCGGTTGCGTGGCGGGTCAGCGACGAACCCTTCATGCAGGACCTGCCGGCGATTTCTAACCTAAAAATACGGGCAAGTTACGGAGCTACGGGTAACTCCGAAATTCCTGCCTATCGGGCGCTTGCCGGTATGAACAACTACCCCGTTATTTTCGATGGGTCGCGCGAAATCGGTATTGGTGTGGGGCGCATGCCCAACCCGGACCTGCGGTGGGAAAAGACCCATCAGGTGGATGTAGGTCTGGAACTGGGACTTTTTACCAACCGGGTAAATCTCGAAGTGGATATCTACCGCCGGAAGGTCGATGACATGCTGCTGGATGCACCGCTGCCGCAGACCAGTGGATACGCCAGTATCTTCACGAACATCGGTAGCATGGAAAACCGGGGAATAGAAGTCGGCCTCAACACCACCAATATCGAGTCGGACGATTTTTCGTGGAACACGACCTTTAATATTTCCATCAACAAAAACAAGGTACTGGAACTTTCCGGAGGAAGTGACATCTTTCCGGGCGCGGCAACGATCGTCCGGGTTGGTGAGCCGGTAGGGTCATTTTTCGGACGAGTGCACCTCGGAACGTGGTCTACCGCCGAAGCCGAGGAGGCGGCGATCTATAACGCGCTGCCGGGCGATGTCAAGTTCTTGGATTTGAATAACGATGGTGCGGTTAATGATAACGACCGGGCCATTATCGGGAAAGGCATTCCAGATGGATTCGGTACCTTCCTCAATACGTTCCGCTATAAAGCATGGTCATTGACGGTGGACCTGCAGTTTATGTATGGCAATGATGTGCTCGACCGGAGTATCCACTCTATAGAAGACAGACAGGGTATCGCAAACAGTTATAAAACGGTGTTGAACGCTTGGACGGAAGAGAATCAAAATACCCCGATTGCGCAGATCCGCCCCATCCCGGCCGGTTATGATACATACGACGATAGCCACAAAGTACGAGATGCTTCTTTCATCCGGGGCAGAAACCTGCTGCTTGGTTACGTGGTACCTGCGAGTTTCGCTTCGCGGTTGAAGTTACAACGACTTCGGATTTTTGGGTCTGTCCAGAATTTTTTCGTCGCGACCAAATACAGTGGTTTCGATCCGGAAGTTTCCAATTCCAGTTCTGCCTTTGGTCAGGGATATGGATTGTATGACTATCCCCGGCCACGCGTATTCATGCTCGGATTAAATATTGGACTGTAAAGGTAGGTAATAGTAAACGAAGAAGCGATGAACACACTTGCATTAAGATATATAACAGTGACGCTCGGAATAGGGTCATTTGTATGGGGCGGCTGCTCCGAATTCCTGAAAGAAGCCGATCCCACCAATTTTACCGTTGAGCAATATTTCACAAAACCTGAACATGCGCGGAGTTCCGTGAACGCTATATATGCGAGCATGCGCGACCCGCTAAGCAGTGGCTTTAATGGGGGAGCCTGGATGATGACCGAGTTTGCCACGGGACTGGCAGCGACCGATTTGGGACAAGCTGCAAACAGCTATTTTGTCAAAGATCTCAATAACACGTCGGATAATGGATACGGCGCAACCTATTGGCAGAGTTGCTATCGGGGAATAGCCAATGCGAATTTGTCGATTGCCAAAATTCCGGAAATCACGATGGACGAGACAGAAGCTACCCGGCTATTGGGAGAAGCACACTTTCTAAGGGCATGGTATTATTTTGAGCTGATCCGGATGTTTGGACATATTCCGTTAGTTACGGAACCGGTAAACCTCGAGTCCGAACAGTTGCGGCCGTCGCAGGCCGACCCGGAGGCGGTCTATGAGTTAATTGTTCAGGATCTCCAGACAGCGGAAGCATCCGGAATGCCTTGGACAGACGCTTCTGGCCGGGTGAGCTTGGGCGCAGTTAAATCCCTGCTGGCGGAGGTATATTTGACCATGGCTGGTTACCCGCTGCAAAAAGGCGAAGCGTATTACAGTCTAGCCGCAGAAAAGGCCAACGAGGTGATTGAGTCAGGAGAGTTCGAACTGTTTGACAACTACGACGATCTGCATGACCCCGCTATGAAAAACGTGGGAGAGAATATTTTTATGATCCAGTTTGCGACCCAGTTAATTCCGGGTAATTGGCAGGTTTCGATCATACCCTATAACAAGAACATTTCGCAGTATTCTGATGAAACGGGAGGTATCTACGCTACAGCGGATTTTGTGAGATCTTACGAGACAGGCGACCTCCGTGCGAAGGAAAAGCAATTTTTCTATACGAAGTTTACGCATGAGGACAGAAGGAATGAGGAGGTGAACCTAGGTGGGTATTTCATTTGGAAGCACTTTGATGAAGTAGCGCAGACGAGCACGGCAAACAGCGACCTGAATTGGCCGGTAATGCGCTATGCCAACCTATTATTGACTTATGCGGAAGCTTCCAACGAGGTGAATGGGCCTACAGCGGATGCCTACGGGGCGGTGAATGCCATCCGGTCGCGGGCTGATTTGGAAGACCTCGAAGGGTTGTCAAAGGATCAGTTGCGGGAAGCGATATGGAAAGAACGGTGGTATGAGCTGTGCTTTGAGAACAAAACCTGGTACGATATGGTCCGTTTGCGTAAGGCATTTAATGTCGAAACTAAGCAGTTTGAAGACTACGTTGGCCATAAATTTTCCTATGGACCGGTTTTAAAAGAACGGGAACTGCTCTTTCCCATACCGACAGCGGAAGTGCGGAATAATACAAATTTGATACAAAACAAAGGCTATTAACAGGCAATAAGCGCCTATTTATGACGTATAATAAGTAAATTTAACCATAAATTATCAATCATTACATGGAAACAAGTAAGTTAGCAAAGAGTTCATTGGAACAGGGGGAAGGGATATTACGCTTGGCCCCGACGTGGGTGCCCCGGTCGTTTTGTGTACCGGGCCGGCGTATTAAGCTTCATCCCGACGATTACTACGTATTGGGAGGCGCGCGTGGCGGCATAGACGAACGTTGGTTTTCATCGACAACACCGGCGAAAAATGGCCCGCTTACCGGAGAAAATGAGGGGCTGAGCCCCGTGGTCTATGAAGACGGTGGGCGTACGCAGCAATTCCTGTTAAAGGACGCGGTCGATGAGCTAAAAGGCGAACTGATTGGTTCCCGCCTTTGGGATGAATACCAAAGTTGGCCGATTTATTCGAAATTCTTTGATAACATGGGGCCGCTACCCCACCACGTACACCATAACGACGAGAAGGCGGCACTGATCGGACAAAAAGGTAAGCCCGAGGCCTATTATTTCCCGCCACAGCTGAATAACCACGGTGGCGACTACCCCTACACCTTTATCGGCTTAGCACCGGGAACAACGAAGGACCAGATTCGGGAATGCCTTGTCAACTTCACGAAGGGCGACAATAAAATCACGAATTTTTCACAGGCGTATCGGCTTGAGCCAGGTACGGGATGGGATGTTCCTCCCGGACTGCTGCACGCGCCGGGAAGCTTGTGTACCTACGAGCCGCAGAAGGCCTCCGATGTGTTTGCGATGTATCAATCGCTGGTAAACGAGGCGATCATCCCGGAAGAACTCCTTTGGAACGGTACGCCGAAAGATCGGATCGGCGACTTCGACGAATTGATCGATGTGTTGGATTGGGAACTGAACCTCGACCCCAATACCATGCAAAACCGGTTCATGGCACCTATCCCGGTGCGGAACGAAGCGGAGATGCGCGATGCCGGCTATGTTGAGAAATGGATATGCTACAAGTCGGATGCATTCAGTGCGAAAGAATTGACCGTACTTCCGGGAGCAACGGTAGTCATCCGGGATGCTGCGGCATATGGCATGATCATGATGCAGGGGCATGGAACCATGGGCGTATGGGACATCGAAACACCGGCACTGATCCGCTATGGCCAATTGACGCACGACGAATATTTCGTGAGCGAACGTGCCGCACAGGCGGGCGTAAAGATCGTAAACCGGTCAAAGACGGATCCAATCGTCATGCTGAAACATTTTGGTCCGGGCAATCCTGACCTCGTGTTATCGTAAATTATTTCGTGAACCAGAGAAAAACAAAAGAGATATGGATACAACTAACAATTTTCCGAAGCTTCACAATGCGACTTGGCCGGGAATCGTAGGCAAGGGAGAAGGTTCTGAACCGGTGATCCCGTTTGATGATCTGTTGGCCTACACGGCGGCGGCCGAAGTGAACGGGGTAAAATTCGACGGTGTGGACATTGGCTTGCTGGAGCCGCATGTAAACATCAATGGCGGAAAAGCGGAAGTGGAACGATTGGCAGACAAAGTCTCGGCACACGGCCTGAAGATTGGTTCACTGGTTGCGCCCATTTGGGCAGGATCGGCTATGGGAACTAAAGAAAGCCGGACGGTATTTGTGGATATGGTGCGTAAAGCCTGTGAATTCGGTCAGCAGCTGCGCGAAATGGGCGTTCGTCCCTATGGCGTCGTCCGGATCGATTCCTCCAGTTCACCAGCCGATTGGGCAAAGGATCCCGTCGGAAATACCAAGGTGATTGCTGAAACATTTCGTGAGGCTTGTGACGTAGCGGCAGACTACGGAGAAAAGCTGGCGGCCGAAGGTGAGATCTGTTGGGGAGGCATGCACAGCTGGCGGACGATGCTGAATACCTTGGAGGCGGTGGATCGGCCCAATATGGGCTTTCAGGCAGATATGTCGCATACGTTCCTCTACCTGTTGGGATACAATCAGCCCGACGACCGGATTTTGCCGGCCGATTTCGAGTGGGGTGATCGCGCGGCGCTGGAGGAAGGACTTCAGACACTGACCAAAGCCCTCCGTCCGTGGACGATCGACTTCCATGTGGCCCAGAATGATGGTACGGTTTTCGGGTCGGGATCGCACGACAAGACCGGACGGCATTGTCTGCCGAATGACCCGAACGGGAAACTTAGTATTGCACACGATGCCGGTTATTGGCTGCGCGACGAGAACGGTCAATTGACAAAGGCTTTTAAGCACATCTGCTGGGACGGTTGTATGTTCCCAAACGAGGTGTTGCATAAACAACAGACATGGAATGATATACTGGCAGCGCTGATTAGCGTTCGCGAAGCTCATGGCTGGCAGGAATAACGAAATCAGAAAAAAAACATAACTAGATAGCTCGAAAAAAATGAGTAAGAAAAAATTGAGAATCGGATTAATTGGTTGTGGGTTTATGGGTAGAACCCACTCCAACGGATACAACCGCGTACCGAATTTTTTTCCTGACTTGGAATATCAACCAGTGCTTCAGGCCGTATGTTCGCGTCGGGAGGAAAAAGTAAAAGCATTTGCAGAACAATGGGGTTTCGCATCTTACGAGACCGATTGGAGAACGTTGATTGCCCGTGACGATATCGATGCCGTGGACATCTGTACGCCTAACCACTTGCATGCTGAGATTGCCATTGCGGCAGCAGAAGCGGGCAAAATGGTGCTGACCGAAAAGCCGTTGGCCAGAAATCTCGAGGAATCCAAGAAAATGGTGGATGCCGTAGAGAAGGCAGGGGTGGCAAACACGGTATGGTATAATTACCGGCGGCTGCCTGCGGTTACCTTGGCAAAGAAAATCATTGCCTCTGGTAAATTGGGAAAGATTTTTCATTACCGGGCCAATTTCCTGCAAGACTGGACAATCAATGCGGACCTGCCCCAGGGGGGAGATGCTGCTTGGCGGATGGACGTGGATGTGGCAGGATCGGGCGTGACCGGCGACTTGCTGGCGCATTGCATCGATACGGCCATGTGGCTCAATGGGGGCATTACGGAAGTGTCTGCAATGACAGAAACGTTCGTGAAGGAACGTGTGCACAACGAAACGGGTAAGTTGCAACCCGTAGGGATAGACGATGCCTGTATCTTCCATTGCCGGTTTTCAAACGGGGCGCTGGGACTCTTCGAATCGACCCGGTATGCCCGCGGTCATAAAGCATTGTATACGTTTGAAATCAACGGGGAACATGCGTCCATTCGGTGGGATTTGCATGATTTGAACCGATTGGAATATTTTGATAATGGGGTCGATTCGGATGTGAAAGGCTGGAGTTCCATACACGTCACAAACGGAGACCATCCGTATATGGATAAATGGTGGGTGCCGGGCCTGGGAATCGGTTACGAACATAGCTTTGTTCATCAAGTTGCCGATTTCCTGAAAAGCCTCGAAACAGGCGAGTCTTGTCAGCCCGATTTTAAAAATGCATACGAGACGCAGAAAGTATGTGAAGCGGTAATCGAATCCGCCAAGTCACGGAGTTGGAAAGCAACCGAGGTGACGATTGACTGAAAACGTTATTAATTTTAATTATACGATATGTTGAAATCAAAAATTACCCTCCGGGCCCTTAAGGGCCTCGGAGGCTTTGTTTTAGTGACTGCACTGTTTGTACAATGCACGTCGGGCGGAAGCCAAGAAAAAAATCAGGCTGAATCCGAAGCGCAGCCTGATTTTGTGGATCTTTTTGACGGTAAGACACTCTCCGGATGGCGGGGCGATACGTCGCTATGGCGCGTAGAAGACGGAGCGATCGTTGGAGAAATCAAACCCGGTCGGGAATTGGAACGTAACTCGTTTATTATTTGGGAAGGTGGCAGGCCTGCAGATTTTGAATTGATTACGGAATATAAGCTAACCGGAAATGGCAATAGCGGGATTAATTACCGCAGCGAGGAGCTGCCCGATCTCCCGTATGCATTGCGCGGATACCAGGCAGATATTGATGCGGCCAATACATACACCGGGCAAAATTACGAAGAACGCGGCCGTACTATTCTGGCGTTCCCCGGCCAGCAAATGCACCTGCCTCCCGTCGAAGGCGCCATCAGTGACTATGCAAAAGGGAACATCTGGACGGCCGGCAAAGAAACCGGATCCTTGGGCGATCGGGATTCCCTAAAAAGCCATATTAAACCCGACGATTGGAACGAACTCCGTATCGTGGCCAAGGGAAATCACCTGCAACATTATGTCAATGGCGTATTAATGAGTGAAGTGACCGACGATGATGAGAAAAATCGTAAACTGGAAGGCTTGATGGGATTTCAGGTACATGTGGGGCCGCCGATGAAGATCGCTTTCAAAAACATACGGTTGAAACAGTTGTAACGTTTTATTGCTAATCAATCGGGTCTTGAAAATTTTCGCTTTTAGTGTGGAATATTTTCGGTACCTTTGTGGTAAAGATGATCGGATATGAGCGTACTTAAATCCTTGGACATCACGAGTGACGAAGCGATTTTTTTTGCTGCCCGAAAAGGTGTCCGCCCTACGGTTTTTTATCATTTTGCAAAAACTTCTCAATTACCCGAAAAGGAATTGGCCCGATTGATTAATCTTTCTGCTCGTACGATAAGTAATTATCAGGAGCGCCAGAAGCCTTTGGCACGGGTGGAGAGCGAGCATCTGCTAAAGCTGATTGCACTTTATAATAAAGGTGAAACGCTCTTTGGGAGTGTCGCCGAGTTGAACCAATGGTTGCATAAACCGTTCTGGAACCGCGATGATAGACCCATCGATTGGTTGGATACACCATCCGGCGTTGACTTAGTAATGGCTGAATTGGATCGCATCGCACATGGCTATGTAATCTAATAGATGCCATGTTGTTATATCGCATCGCATACAAGGCGTTCAGTAGAAAATTGTTTGCCCCAGGATTCAGTGGCCGCTGGAACAGTGATGGTAAAAAAGTCATTTACACGGCGGAATCCATACCGCTGGCTTTTTTGGAAAGTATGTTGCGCCGTCAAGGCAGTGGATTCAATCGAGATTTCAATACCATGATTATCGATGCGCCTGATACCCTGTTAACTACGATTGTTGACGTACACGGATTGCCGGATGGGTGGCGCAATACGCATGATTACCGTATATGCCAACGAATCGGTGACGATTGGTATGAAAGTTACGCATCACCGATTTTGAAAGTCCCGTCAGCCGTGCTTCCTGATGCATTTAACTATGTACTGAATACCTCGCATCCAGACTTTTCAAGTGTCAAGTTGCTGCGGGTAACCCCACTGATACCTGATGAGCGTATAGAAGACTTGTTAAAAAAATAAGTGTGGCATCGTTTGGATTGCCAATGAGGAGAAAAATCGTAATTTTGAAGATTGTATTCAATAGTCGGATAAATTGTCTCGAGCGTTATGAATAATGTAAATGCTGACGTTTCTGTGAAGCAAGTGATCCTTCCCGAGTGGATGGCTGATCAGGCGGCGAAATACCTCGCCGCAGAAGAGTGGTCGGCATTGGTTGAGCAGGTAAACCGAATCGCCAACGATCCGCAACCGAATACGTTGGCAAAGGTTTTTACTGCCATTCCGCGTACGATGCGTTCGGCGGATAAAAATCTGCGGATTACGTTTGACGAAACCGTGTCTATCCGCCCGGATCTATTGCCACTCGACGTAAAAGACTGGTCGCTGCCGAGATTGATACGGGTATGGGTACTCATGAATATTCCACCTTTGGAACAAACTGCTTACGTTTCATTGATCGATCGACTGTTCCAATATGGCGAGATGGAAGAATTGGTGGCACTTTATTCAGCACTGCCTGTTTATCACTATCCGGTGGCATGGCAGCTCCGCTGTACGGAAGGCATCCGCAGCAATATGGCGACCGTACGGCAGGCCGTAATGTTGAATAACGCTTATCCGAGCCGGTTTTTGGATGAGGGCGCGTGGAATCAGTTGGTGTTGAAAGCATTCTTTACGGATGAAGATATCCCGCAAATCATCGGACTGAAAGCACGGAACAACGAACAATTGGCCGTTGCATTGATAGATTATGCATATGAACTTCATGCAGCAAAAAGGCACATCAATCCGTTCTTGTGGATATTGGTCGCCCCATATTTGGACGACCGGGCGTACCGGCTCATGGAACAGCTGCTACAGGAAAGCCAACAGCTTTTGACGCGCAAGGCGATTGCCTACGCGTTCCAGTCGAGCGGTTTTGCCCCCGCGACCGGATTAATAATAAAGAATAGTGAGTTAATGGATTTATCGGATACCGCCGGTACACCTTGGGACGGCTGGTTGGATCAAACGAATTAAGATATGTGTAATTACAGTGAGCGCGATCGAGCATCGATGGGAGAACGGATGGCGCTTGATTTGGATTTGGTAAAAGGATTCCGGTTTTTCGACCCGCATATTCACATGGTGTCGAGAACTACCGACGATTACCAGGCAATGGCCGATGCTGGCGTGGTTGCGGTCATCGAACCGGCTTTTTGGGTAGGACAACCCCGTACAGGCATCGATACGTTCAGGGACTATTATAGTAGCTTGATCGGCTGGGAACGGTTTAGGGCTTCGCAGTTCGGAATCAAACATTTTTGTACCATTGGTTTGAATTCCCGCGAAGCCAATAACGAAGCCCTGGCCGAACAGGTCATGGAACTGCTGCCCTTCTTTATCTATAAGGAAGGCGTGGTTGGGATAGGCGAGATCGGCTTTGATGACCAAACTGCTGCCGAGGAGAAGTATTACCGGCTGCAGTTGGAACTCGCCAAAGAAGCGGGACTTCCCGTACAGGTACATACGCCGCACCGCGACAAAACCCGGGGTACCTCCCGGAGTATGGACATTGCGCTGGAGCACGGACTGGATCCGGGTAAGGTCATCATCGATCACAATACCGAGGAAACGGTTAAAGAAGTGCTGGATAAGGGTTTTTGGGCGGCCTTCACCATTTACCCGTTTACCAAGATGGGTAACGAGCGGATGGTTGAAATTGTAAAACAGTATGGCCCCGAACGCATTTTGGTGAATTCCGCGGCCGACTGGGGGATCAGCGATCCGTTGGCAGTACCCAAAACTGCGGCGCTCATGGTCAAGAGCGGAATTTCAAGGGAGGCGATCGAACAGGTGTGTTTTAAAAATGCCGTTACCGCTTTTGGGCAAAGCGGACAGTTAGATGAATCATCGATAACGGAGCATATGGTGATCGATCAAGGGCAGAAGTTTGAAGGGAATTCCATCCTGCGTGGCGGGCAGCAGCCTCGCAGAGATGCAGGGTCGATTATTATATCCTAGTTACGGATGGGAAGACTAAAACCGTACCTGCAATTGATGCGGCCGGCGAATATCGTAACGGCTATCTCGGATGTGTTGGCAGGTGTTTCCATTGCTTTATTGTTTGTGACCGATGGCGCGACGTTGGACGGCTCCGTTTTAACGGCACTCATTATCGCCACCATCGGGCTTTATGGAGGTGGCGTGGTTTTTAATGATGTGTTTGATGCTAAGCTGGATGCCCGCGAACGACCGGAACGGCCTATCCCCAGCGGGCGGGCGTCATTGCGTGGCGCGGCAATATTGGGGTCGGTTTTGTTCCTCCTTGGGGTCGCGTCGGCGGTCGCGGTGGGAGTCGTTTCATCGGCGATTGCGCTCTCCATCGTGCTGATGTGCCTGCTATATGATAAGTGGGCCAAACACCAGGCAATTACCGGTCCCCTGACCATGGGAATGTGTCGGGGGCTTAATCTACTCCTTGGCATGAGCTATTCAGGGGCGGCGCTCGAACAGGTTTGGTTCTTGGCATGTGTGCCCGTTATCTACATCGCGGCAGTTACCACCATCAGTCAGGGGGAGGTGCACGGAGGGCAGCGGACGCCTTTGCTAACGTCTGCCATCTTGTATGGCGTCGTCGTTGCTTGCATTGTGGCATTTGGCGTGCATTATCAAGGCAGCGTATTGGCAATCGGAATGGTATTGCCGTTCATTTTGTTTGTATTCCCGCCGTTGACCAAAGCCATTCGCTCGCTTGAAGCGGGCGATATCCGAAAAGCTGTCAAGCATGGAGTGATTGGACTGATTTTTATGAACGCCGCTTGGACGGCAGCCGCTGGGATGTGGGGATTGACGTTCGCGACCTTGCTGTTGTTTCCCTTATCCATCTGGCTGGCCAAGTTATTTGCTGTTACTTAATTTGTTTATGAAGTCTTCGATTAAACAGAAATTCTCGGTTTCGTACCAATACGATATTTATTTTACCTCGGGGCTATTTACACCCGAAAACCGGTTGCTTAGCGACTTTTTTGCCCAGCGCAATGAGGGGATTGCCCCTAAATTGCTGGTGGTGATCGATGAAGGCGTAGTAGCCTGCCATCCGGCGCTCCCCGAGCGGGTACGGGAGTACTTTGGCTTGGGATCCGCAGTGCAGCTGGTTGCAGATATACTGCTGGTGCCAGGTGGTGAGGCGATTAAGAACGACTGGGAAAGTGTCGATCGCATTATTGAGTCTGTCAACCGATACGGGATTGATAGGCACTCATATATTATGGCCATCGGCGGAGGTGCGGTCCTGGATGCCGTGGGATATGCGGCTGCCGTTGCACACAGGGGTATCCGTCATCTCCGCGTACCAACCACCGTACTCTCGCAGAATGATTCGGGTATGGGTGTGAAAAATGGTATTAACTATCGGGGAAAAAAGAACTTCGTGGGCACTTTTTGCCCTCCGGTGGCTGTTTTTAACGATAATTTGTTTTTGCTGACCCTGGATGACCGTGCTTGGTTATCGGGAATTTCCGAGGCGGTAAAGGTCGCCCTGATCAAAGATGCGGCCTTCTTCGACTGGATCGAAAGCCATGCCGAGCGGCTGCGCCGCCGCGATAGTGAGGCAATGGATTACCTCATCTTCCGATGCGCGGAGTTACACCTTCAGCACATTGCCGGTGCCGACCCTTTCGAATTCGGCTCATCCCGCCCGTTGGACTTCGGCCACTGGAGCGCACATAAGCTGGAACAGCTTTCTGGTTTTGAAGTGCTGCATGGCGAGGCAGTGGCGATTGGCATTGCGCTGGATACGGTTTATTCCGCTATCGTTGGCATGCTCTCCCCGCACGATGCGCAGCGGGTGCTCAGTGCTTTGCAGGAGCTGGGCTTGCCTATTTTTCATCCCTTATTGGAAGGTTCGGATACGGGCCATCCGCTGCTGAACGGCTTGGAGGAATTCCGTGAGCATTTGGGCGGTCGCCTTACGATCATGTTACTGCGTGCAATCGGACGTGGGGTGGAGGTGCATGAATTGGATAAACAAGAAGTATTGCGGGCGGCTGCAGCGTTGCAAGAGGGAGTCAATTTAGTGAGCTGAAATGGTTACGGCATACGGACAATTAACGTATTGTACAAATATCCACGGGGGAGAGGACTGGGATCAGCATTTTGAGTCACTGCGGATACATTTTCCCCAGATCAAGCAGAAAGTGTCGCCCATACAGCCGATGGGAATTGGATTGCGGTTGGCCGACTTGGCTAGCACGAGACTCGCGCAACCCGATCGGTTGGAGGAATTTAAAGATTGGCTGGCACAGGTGGATGGTTACGTATTCACCCTGAATGGGTTTCCTTTCGGGGCTTTTCATGATACAAAAGTCAAAGAGCACGTCCATGCACCCGATTGGACAACGGACGAGCGACTTCAATACACGAAGCGGTTGTTTACCATCCTTGGCCAACTGCTTCCGGTGGGGATGGATGGGGGTATCTCCACATCGCCGCTGGGATACCGCCATCGCTACAACCACAGTGAGACGGCTTGGCGGGATATGCGGAAGCGGTCAACGGCACAAATTGTCGATGTGGCCTCCGATCTGCATCAACGCTGGCTGGAGCACGGACGAACCTTGCATTTGGATATCGAGCCGGAACCCGACGGGGTGCTGGAAACCGGACCGGAATTTATCGATTGGTTCGTGACGGAGTTGATTCCCACGGGAGTAAAACATTTGTCGGCCAAATTTGGAATGACACCAAGCGAAGCGGACGAAGCCCTGAAGCGATATGTGCGCCTTTGTTATGACGTCTGCCATTTTGCATTGGGCTATGAACACCATCGGACGGTGGTGGATGAACTCGGCCGACATGGAATAAAAATCGGTAAGTTCCAGATCAGTGCAGCGCTCAAAGCGCACCTTCCTCAGGAGGAAGCTGACCGTGCGGCAATCGGCGCAGCCTTCCAGGCGTTTGATGAGCCCACCTACCTGCACCAGGTTCTTGCCCGGCAAAAAGGGGGGGCGATCCGTAGGTTTAAAGATTTACCCGACGCGGCGGATGCGTTGTGGGACCCCAATACCGAGGAGTGGCGATCGCATTTCCACGTGCCAATATTTCTGGAAGACTTGGGTAGATTGCAATCGACCCAATCGGATATCCGCGACGTATTGAACATCCAACGGGAATACGCCCTCACCCGCCACTTAGAGGTAGAAACGTATACATGGGGTGTGTTGCCTCATGAATTGCAATTGCCCATTGCCGACTCCATCTCGCGCGAGTTGCAATGGGTGCTCAATGAAATGGAAACAAGATCATGAACAAAACCGTCGTTTTGGATGTGGTAGGCCTCTCGTCTGCGTTGATCGGGGAGCATACCCCTTTTCTGAAAGCCTACCTGGAAAGAAACCACCTGACGAAAATAAAGCCGATGCTGCCCGCGGTTACCACAGCGGTGCAAACGACGTATGTGACCGGCCGCTGGCCGGCTGAACACGGCATCGTAGGTAATGGCTGGTACGATCGTGTCGACAGCGAAATAAAATTCTGGAAGCAGTCCAACCAACTGGTGCAGTCCGAATCCCTCTGGGATGCAGCAAAGCGTAGGAATCCTGATTTTACCTGTGCGCAGCTCTTTTGGTGGTACAATATGTATTGCAGAGCCGACTATTCGGTAACACCACGGCCCAATTACCTGGCCGACGGCAGGAAAATGCCCGATTGTTATTCTTATCCGGCATCGCTGCGCGACGAATTACAGGCAACGTTTGGTCAATTTCCCCTGTTTAATTTCTGGGGGCCGGGTGCAAATATCGCTTCGTCTAAATGGATTGCGGACGCGGCAATGTACGTAGAGGAAAAATATAGTCCTACCTTAAGCTTGGTTTATTTGCCGCATCTTGATTATTGCCAGCAAAAGTTTGGCCCCGACCTGGCAAAAATCGGTAGGGAGGTGGCAGAGATCGATGCCTTGTTGAAGCAGCTGATTGAGTTTTATGAGCAACGGGGAGCCAAGGTGATGATCTTATCGGAATACGGTATCGTACCGGTATCGCGCCCCATACACATCAACCGGATTTTGCGTGAGGCCGGTCTGCTGGGGATCCGCGTGGAGCGCGGATTGGAATTGCTGGATGCAGGGGCCTCGCAGGCATTTGCCGTATCTGATCATCAGATTGCGCATATCTATACGCGGAACGACGGGGTGAAGAATCAGGTCAGAAAGCTGTTGGAGAATGTACCGGGGGTTGAGCAGCTACTGGATGATACGGCCAAACGGGAAGCACACATCGATCATGAAAGGGCGGGAGACCTGATTGCCGTCGCGAAACCCGATAGCTGGTTTACCTATTACTTCTGGTTAGATGATAACGTAGCTCCGGATTATGCGCGTATGGTGGATATTCATAAAAAACCCGGTTATGATCCAGTGGAAATGTTTATGACTTCTAAAGGGCGCGCGGCTTACAAACTGTTACGGAAAAAGCTGGGGTTCCGGTATGTGCTCGATGTCATTCCGTTGGATGCCACATTGGTCAAGGGATCGCACGGGGCTGTCAATGTTCCCGATGCTTATTACCCCGTGTTAATTACCCAAACGCCTCAGGAAGGAGCTGCGGTAGAGCCAACCGCCATTAAGGACATCATACTGGGCAGTGTTTTCGCATAGACTCGGCGCCGCTACTTCGCATCGAAGTCTAAACCCAGTTCCGATAAAATGAGCCGATATTCGGCAAACCGGTGTTCCCGGATGGGCCTTACAATCGGTTCGGTTTTGAAATATAACAAAAGGCATGGAGAAATGGCCTTGTACCGTTCAACTACTTCAAAACCGGTGAGCTCGCCGTTTTTGATCCGCTGTTTTATTTTATTGTGATACGGGTACATAGTCAGTGATCGATCCTCCCGCTCCTTTCGGTTATCCGCCAACATACAAATCTAACATTTTATGCTGATTTATGTTGTTGATGGTTGTCGCCCCGACCTGGTCAGATGGATGCCGTCAACCCTCCGGAAAATCCGGGATCACCTGGTGTGGGGATTACGTAGTGCTTTGGGCGAAATCCCAAATTTCTTCTTAAATAACCTTGAAAAATAGAAGGGCGAATCGAAGCCGGTGTGATAGCCAATTTCCGTAACGGTGAGGCGGGTGGTTTTGAGGAGTTCTTCGGCCTTATCAAGGCGGAGATCGAGGTGGTATTGGTTCGGCGATTTGCCCGTGAGCCGTTTAAACGACTTTCTGAATTTTGAATAACTGATCGGAAATTCTGCAGCCAGATCTTCCATGCGAATGGGATTCGCCAGTTCGTTTTGAAGGGTAAGTATCGCTTTCGATACCCAGATAGATTCAGGGTCGTTGTCCGTTTTTTCTGTGAGATTAGTCCGGTTAAGCAATCCGATCAACTGTAACGTGATGCCGGCAATAACCTGCTGATATCCGATTTGCGCCTGCGAGACCGTACTTAATAATTGGGTAAACGTCGCCATGACGTCCTTGCTTAGCCCCGTCCGGATGAATGGCGATTCGGGTTGAAATAAGCGATTCATAACGTGCTGCGGATACGTTCCGTTAAAGCCGACCCAATATTCCTCCCATCCAAACGCTGGATTAGGCTTGTAGCGGTGCCAAATACCGGGGAATAAAAGAAAACAAGTGCCCGACTCAATGCTTTGGGGCGGCGTGTTGGCAGATTCGAACACCCCGCAGCCCCCGGTTATAAAGACCAGGTAGTAGCCATCAAGAATGCGTCCCTTGTTCCACGAAAAGACATGGTCGGCCGGGTGTTGGCTTGCATCGGGATAAAGCGCGTGTTTTTCTATTTTGTTGTAACCAACCGTAGTGACATAAAAGCCCAAATCGCGGTCAATATTTCGTATATGCAGGTATTTATGGTAATTATTCATCTTCGGTTTGTATAGTTAGCGTATCAAACATACCAAATCAATCGGTATTTACCAACATAAATATAAGCGGCAGGGACCTGCGGAAATATCAAAAAGTGCAAAAAATGATCGGAATCTGTCATTTTATCTCCCGCCTATAAAGCGATCTTTGTGAGATCGTTTCACCAATTGTAATACGTTATGAACACTGATTTAAGCCAAGAGCAAATAGATTTTTATCGCGAAAACGGTTATGTGATTGTAGAGGATTTTTTGAATGCCGACGAACTGGATCATTGGCGCCGTGCGGTCACGCAAGCCATCCAAGAGCGAAACGGCCTGAAAATGCCGGGTAAGGAAGTCCGACTCGGCGACGACGACGGCATCAATGAAGACGCTGCCTATTTCAACAACGTGTTTGACCAGTTGCTGAACCTCTGGCAAACCAGCGAGGAAATGAAGCAGTTAATGGTCGATGAGCGCATCGGTAAGATGGCGGCCGACTTAGCCGGGGTGGACGGCATCCGCATCTGGCACGATCAGGCCCTGATTAAGCGGCCCTGGGCGAATCCGACCTCTTGGCATCTCGATACGCCGTTTTGGTCGTTTTCTGACCGCCGCGCGCTATCGATCTGGGTTGCACTGGATGATGCCACCCTGGAAAACGGTTGTTTGTTCTTCATTCCGGGATCGCACAAAACGACCACGTTTGAAAACGCCGGTATCGGAAAAAATATGGGCGGTATTTTTGAGGTTTACCCCGAGTTTAAACAGACCAAGTCGCATGCCGCGGTCATGAAAGCGGGAAGCTGCTCGTTCCATAACGGGTTGACCATACATGGCGCCCATGCCAACATGACCCCGGGTTTCCGGCGGGCGATGACCTGCGCATACATGCCGGATGGAAATACGTACAATGGGACACCCAATATCCTACCCGACGAATACGTGAAAACGCTTAACGTTGGCGACTTACTGAATAATGACGAACAGAATCCACTCATTTATAAAAGATAATGCAAATTGACTTTTATTGTCCGCGTTGGGGGTCCGAACAAATTGGATGGCGACACTTTGCAGCGCAGGTAAAGCAAGAAGGATTCGCGGGCGTGGAGGTTTTCCCTTTGGGCGACACGCCCAACAACACGGACATGGTTGAGGTGCTCAGCGATGCAGGGTTGTCTTATATTCTGCTCCACGCCGAACTTCAGGAAGGGAAGGATTTCAATCGGTATATCGACGCGCTGGAGCGGAATCTCTATGCACTGCTGGAATATCAGAATCAGCAGGCAAAACCTGAGTTTATTGTATCCCAAACAGGAAGGGAATACTACAGCCGCGAACAGATGGAGGCGTGTTTTGCCATTTGCGACCGGATCAGCAGGGAATCATCGATCAAGATTATTCAGGAGACCCACCGCAATAAATGGTCGTTTGCCGCACACGTCGTTCACGATTACCTGCGGGAGTTCCCGTCGCTGGAACTCGCACTCGATTTTTCTCACTGGGTCTGCGTATCGGAAAGCTACCTGGAAGATCAGGAAGACGCAATCGATTTGGCAATCCGGCATGGAAGGCATCTGCATGCCCGTGTTGGCTTTCTGGAGGGGCCTCAGGTTACCGATCCTCGTGCACCGGAAAACGAAGAAGCGTTGAGGCACCACTTGGCATGGTGGGATCGCTGGATAGCTCACTTAAGGGAAACGGGCACGAAGCGTGCCACGATTACACCCGAATTCGGTCCGTACCCGTATATGCAATATAAGCCTTTTACCCAGCAAACGCTGGCTTCCCAATGGGAAATCAACTGCTGGATGCGGCAGATGCTCAAAGAACGTTTTGGGGTATGATGCACTTTTATTGTATATTTGACAGTTAATTGAGAGGAAACTTGAAAGGAGGATTTGCATAGTAAAATAGACTTACAAAATAGTTGCCGTGTGCGTTCATGTCAATGATCCGACGATGAACGGTATAAACCAAATTATAACTACAATTAAAATTTTATGTATACAGTATGTACTGCAACCGGCGTTAAGCGGCCGGGTATTCACTCACTATCCTTTTGGATGGGAATGATGACGTTAATGCTAGGGGCACTTGTGTGTTCTCACAAGGCTGCGGCTTTACCGATAGCCGTTGCGCAGGAGCCGGTCACCGGTCTCGTGCGCGATTCTATGGGTAACCCTTTGGAAGGAATATCTGTACTCGTACGGGGCACTTCACGTGGCGCCGCTACGGATGCGAATGGACAATTTCAGATACAGGCATCAGCCGGCGAAGTCCTTATATTCCGTGCACTCGGCTATCTTCCCCAAGAACTTACCCTGGGAAGCCAGCGTACGGTAAACGTGGTGCTCCAACTGGAATCGTCCGACCTGGACGAAGTCGTCGTGGTTGGATATGGCACCACGAAACGGAAAGATTTTACCGGTTCGGTCGGATCGCTGAACCTCGAAAACTCGCCCGTTGCCCTCGCTCCGAATCTAAACGTGCTCGAATCACTTAAGGGAAGCATCAGCGGATTGAATATCGGTGCGACGAACTCGGCGGGTGGAGAACCTGCAATGGAAGTCCGGGGCCAGAATTCCATCAACGGGACCAATACCCCATTGATCGTACTGGACGGGGTGATCTTTATGGGAAACCTCAGTGACATCAATCCGAACGACATTGCCACGATCGACGTGCTTAAGGACGCCACGTCTGCCGCCGCTTATGGTTCTCGGTCGGCCAACGGCGTTATCGCCGTTACTACCAAGCGGGGCCGCATCGGTAAACCGGTAATCAGCTTCAACTCGTCGGTGGGTTTTCAGGAATGGCAAAATCGTCCTGAAATGTTACGGGCTGAGGACTGGATCGAGATGGTGAATGCACGCAATCAATATACACCGGGCTCCACCAACTGGCTGAAAAATGGCGAGCTGGCCAATCGGGAAGCGGGGCGCGAAACGGTGTGGCTGGATCAGATATCCCGCACGGGGGTGATGCAGAATTACCAGGCAGCTATCTCCGGGGCCTCTGAACACATTAACTATTATTTGTCGACCTCTTTTGATGACAATAAGAGCATTATAAAGGGAGATCAGTTCAACCGCATAGCGCTGATGGGAAAAATCAAGGCGGATATTACCAAATGGCTGGAAGTGGGTGTTGATGGCGGTTTTTCCAAACGGGATTATTCGGGTGTGGCCGCCAATATCAACGAAGCACAGACAATGTCGCCTTATGGCGTGATGTTCCGCGACGACCAAGGCAACCTGGAAAAATATCCGTACACGCAATCGGGCGTCAATCCGCTGTGGGGCGTGAACGACGGTATCCGGGATAACGAGGACTTTCTGTACAACTACCGGTTGAATACGCACGCAGTGGTGAAAGTGCCTTGGGTAGAAGGGTTGAGCTACCGGGTGAATTACCTGGTGAACCAGGACGAAACCCGTTACGGCAATTTCTTCTACGAAGACTATTATGTACAGGAAGGAGAATCACCCGATCGGTATTCGCCTGCGACCCTTCAGAATTTGTTGACGAATGCCAACGGTTCGATTGAGAATCGGAAAGGCAATAGTTATGTGTGGGACAACATCCTGAATTTCAGCCGGACGTTTGACCGGCATTCACTGGATGTTACCCTGGTGGCTACCCGTGACCACATGAAATACGAGCGCTACGTGATGACCGGGCGAGATTTTGCGGCGAATGGAAATACGACACTCGGCTTGCAGGGGCTGCACAAGGCGACGGTGCAGCGGATTGATTACGATGGGACGGATGCCAACAATATGGATACTCGTAATTATGAACGGTCCAATATCGGATATCTCGGCCGGGTTAACTATTCCCTCGACGATACGTACTATTTCACCGGGTCATACCGCCGCGATGGAGCCTCGGTTTTCGGAACGGACAACAAATGGGCTGATTTCTTCGGTGCGGGTTTCTCCTGGCGTGTAACCAACGAGGCATTCATGGAGTCGGTTCAGGTGCTGAATGATTTGAAATTGAAGGTTTCTTGGGGTCAAAACGGAAACCAGGGTCTAAATCCGTACGGTACGCTGTCTACCGTGGAAAACGCCGCGAGTGGTGGTGCCCGGTATGAATTTTCGAACACGCCGGGGCGGATCTATTACGGATTGTATCAAGGTAAATTAGGGAATACTTCGCTCGGCTGGGAGAAGACCACTTCCTGGAATGCCGGATTCGAATCCGCTTGGTTGGGTAATCGCATCTTCGCTGATCTGGACCTGTATTTCGCCAAAACCACCGATCAGATTTTTAACCGCAACATTCCGGTAATGACAGGCTTCAAAAGAATGATGACATCCATGGGGCAGGTGAATAACACCGGTATCGAGGCGACCGTTCGCACCATTAACGTGCAGAAATCGGAGCTGACCTGGAGTACCACGCTTACGTTCTGGAAGAACTTCAACAAGTTGGTTTCCCTCTACGGGGACGATTTGGATGGCGACGGCCGGGAGGATGATGATCTTGCAAACGGTCTGTTCATCGGAAAATCGCTGGGCGCCATCTACGGTTACGAACAGATTGGTATCGTGCAAGAGGATGACACGGAATACATCGAATTGACCGGAGCGGCACCGGGCGCACCGAAGTACCGGGATTTAGACGGACAGCCGGGCATCACTGCAGCCGACCGGAAAATATTGGGGTATGATAAGGAGAATTTCCGCCTGAATTTCAGTAGCAACCTCTCGTATAAGAATTTCGGGTTTTATGTAATGGTTACGGGAACCTTCGGTGGCAACAACATGTACGTAAAGTCTAACCCATCGGCTTACTTGGTCAATGGAACCGGACGTTTCAACGACAACGTGCATTATATACCGTATTGGACGTCTGAAAACCGGAGTAACGTATACCCTTCGGCATTGTTCGCCGGTGATGGTCGTTTCCAAGGATTGCAAAGCCGCGGATTTGTGCGCATTCAGGACATCTCCTTGTCTTATACATTTGACCAACCTTGGTTATCGGCCGCACATATCGGATCGTTGAAAGTATTTGCGACAGCGAAGAACCTGGCTACGTTCACCGATTGGTTCGGGGGGGATCCGGAAACGGGAGCACGGATCCGGGAAACGGAGTCGGCGTTGCGCCTGCCCGTGGCTTCGACGTATTCGTTGGGTGTAAACTTGAGTTTTTAATTAGTATCACAAGAGAGACATGAAAAGGATTTATCAATACGGTTTCGGTGCCATCATGGGATTGGCGCTGAGTGTGGCGGGATGTAAATCGGACAAAGAATTTCTTACCGAGGTTCCACCCACGTTTTACACCATTGACAATGCGTTCAGTACCTCCGCACAGATCGATCAGGCGGTCGTGGGGATTTATTCGCAACTTCGTGATCTGTGGGCGAACCCCACCGAGCAAGGTTGGATTTTTGTGCTGCGCGGGAACGGCACGGACATGTTTGATGTGGCCAGTATCCGGCGGGGGGCTTCCTTCAACAATTATGGTAATATCAATCCGGATCATACGACGTTCTACGATGTATACCACGTGTGGTATGAAATCATCGCCAAGGCAAATCTGGCCATCTATTCCGCAGAACTGGCGCATATCGCGTGGACCAGTCCCGAGGAGAAAGCTTACACATTGGCACAGGCACGGTTTTTCCGGGCGTTTGCTTACCTGAACCTCGGTGAATTGTTCGGTGGCGTGCCCATTGTGACCGAAATCACTACCGCGCCGAAATACGATTTTTCGCGGACGACACGGGTTGAGACTTATCAGTTTGCGATCGATGAATTGCTGGCGATCGAAAATGACTTGCCGCAGACCACTTCAGTGGGAGGGCGCCTGGTTCGTGGTGCGGCGCAGCATATGTTGTCCAGGGCTTATCTTGCGCAAGGCATCCAGCTGGCGGCCGACGGTGACGCCTCCGCGGCGCAAGCAGCCTTCAACCAGTCGGTGGCTAACGCCGATAAGGTGATCAACGGCGGAACGTACTCCCTGATGAAATCGCGCTTTGGTTCCCGTAAAGATGAAGAACAGGGAAACGTGTATTGGGATCTGTTTCAGGAAAACAACGTGAACTACCAGGATGGGAACACCGAGTGTATCTGGGCGCTGCAAATCGATTACGCGGCCTATCGCGCTGAGGATGGCCGATCCAAACTCCCGTATTCCCGTACGTATGGCCCGGTTTTCCGCGATGGGGCTCCAGCTCACCTTATTGGGACGAACGAGGACGTCGGCGGCAGAGGAATTGCCCAAATGATTCCGACTCTGTACACACGTGATGAAATCTACGCAGATAAATGGGGCGACGACATGCGGAATTCGGACATTGTTTTCCGTCGGGTATTTATCGGCAACGTTCCATCGTCTCCGTATTATGGACAACCGGTGCCTTGGGAAGTCATCTACAACGGCAGCAACGATGCCAACACCAATAAAGCGAATCAAAGCTTATGCTATCCCGTTTCCTGTAAAATTGCGACCGATCGGTATACGGGGTTAGCCGATGGCGAAAACAAGAGCAATTTATTCCGCGATGACTATTTCATCCGCTTGCCAGAGACGATCCTGCTGCGAGCAGAAGCAAAGCAACGGCTTGGGGACAAAGCTGGGGCGGCTACGGATATCAACCTGCTGCGTGAGCGTGCGCAATGTGGGTATATGGTCACCGCGGCTGATGTCGATGATCAGTTCAACCTGATTTTGGACGAACGTGCACGCGAATTGGTCTATGAGGAGAGCCGCTGGAACACATTGTTACGTATGGGCGGAACCATAGCGGTCGACCGTATCCGTGAATACGCATTCTGGCCGGAAGCGGCCGCTACGCTGACGTTTGACTATAATCTGTGGCCGATTCCGAATACCGTCATTGATACCAACAAAGATGTGCCGCTGGCGCAAAACGAAGGATGGCAAAATAGATAATTGATTCGATATGTTGTATGGGGTAAAAATGAAAGGGATGAGCAAGCTTAAAAAATTCTGCTGGTTAGGGATGACGGTGTGTATGATTCAAATCGTGGGCATGGTTCAAGCAGCCACCGCAGATACGATTGTTGCGCCTACCGGGTTGATGACCAACCTGCTGACAAAACCCGAAAAGGCGGTCATCACGACCTTGGTGCCTACGTTTAGCTGGATTGTGCCCTTAAAGGAAGATAACGACCGCCAGACGGCTTATCAAATTTTGGTGGGATCGTCTCCGGTCGCGCTGGAGCGGAACAGCCCCGATGTTTGGGACAGCGGGAAAATCGAAAGCCGAAACGCATTGCACGTGGCCTACGCAGGCCATCCCCTAAAACCCCATACAACGTACTATTGGAAGGTACGTGTGTGGAACCGTAGCGGTTGGATTTCTGAATACAGCGAAATCCAGCAATTCAACATCGGCGATGCCACACGAAGCAAACAATGGCCGGGCGAAAGCCGCTGGGTACGGTTGGATACGGCAAAAGGAAAGGGGATGTGGACGTTTGAAGACCGTCCCCCGATTCAGTATCACCCCGCTTATCCCGTGCGTGTAAGTCGCAAGTCAAACGGTAACTGGTTTGTCGCGTTCGAGCAGGCTGGATTTGCCAATGTAGCACTCACGTTGAGCTGGAAGACGGCGCCGGGTGATCGGAAAGATACGACGTTGATGACCCGCATCGGTGAAAAAAATATCGGCGATTCCATCGACTCGAAACCCGGCGGGGGAGTGATTTACCAAGAATATCCGTTATCCATCAAGGCAGGTACACATACCTATTATTTGGATATTCCGCGCTTCAAGGCACGTTATCCGCACAGCCAGGTCATGCCAGAACACATGATGGAAGTGATTCCGTTCCGGTTCCTGGAAGTTGTTGGTTCCGGTCTCGACCTTTCCGTGGTCTCGGCCGAACAATTGAGCTTGCACGTGCCATTCGATGAATACGCGTCCTATTTTGTCAGCAGTGATACGCTGCTGAATCAGGTTTACGACCTGTGCCGTTATTCGATTATCGCCAATACATTCAATGGCGATTACGCGGCCAGCCAACGCGAACGCATGATGTATGAGGCCGATGCGTACATTCACCAAATGGGGCATTACGCGGTAGATCGTGAGTTCGCAACCGCACGGTATAGTTTGGAAAATATGATTTACCACGCTACTTGGCCTACGGAGTGGATATCACATTCGATCATGATGGTTTGGATGGACTTCCTGCATACCGGCGATACCAGCGTGATTCGAAAAAACTACGACGTTCTCCGGCCCAAGATGATGAACGCCTTGACCATGCCCAACGGATTGATTTCGACGACCACAGGTTTGGTCACCGATGAGTTCAAGAAATCCATTTTTTTTAATGGAAAAACCTTACAGGATATTGTCGATTGGTCGCATAGTTCAGAAGCCTTGCCTGAGGGTGGCGAAACGGACGGCTATGTCTTCACGGATTATAACGCCGTGGTTAATGCCTTTCATTACCACACACTAAGATTAATGGAGGAAATGGCCCGGATCGCCGGTAACAGACGAGAGGCTGAGCAACTCCGGAAAAGACATACCAAACTTTACACAATCTTCCAACGCCAGTTCTTCGACCGTGAACGCGGAATTTATATCGACGGGATTGGAACCGATCACGCATCGATCCACGCGAATCTTTATCCCCTGGTATTTGGTCTGGTGCCCGAGAAGGAGAAGAGCCGGGTGTTGAATTACATCAAAACAAAGGATATGGCTTGCGGTGTTTACAGCGCCAATTATCTGTTGGAAGGATTGTTTGATGCGGGTGAAGGGGAATATGCACGGACACTTTTGACGTCAAAAAGTGATCGGAGCTGGTACAACATGCTGCGCGTGGGCGCTACCATGACCACGGAGGCGTGGGACAATAAATATAAAAACAATAACGGATGGAGCCACGCATGGAGTTCTTCACCGGCCCATATCCTACCCCGGAAGCTCATGGGGATCACCCCGTCCGCACCGGGTTTCCGGCAGGTAACGATCAAGCCGCAACCATCGGGCCTGGCGTGGGCCAAGGCCAAATTGCCGACCATCAGCGGACCGGTTGAAGTGGGGTTTGATTGCCGGCAGTCCGATTTTATGCTGACAGTATCCTTGCCTGCAAACGTTACAGCGGATGTCTATCTACCCCTGCCGGAAAATGCGAAAAATTTTACGGTGTCGCAAAATGGCAAAGTAACAAGCGAGGCGGAAAAAGCGGGCAATTATGTGTTGGTGAAAAACGTAGGGGCTGGAAAACATGAATTTAGGTTGGGCACGCCGTCCATGTAAGCACAGGATACCTGATTGGGTTATTCTCCCTAACTTGCGGGCTGTTATAAACCCGTTTCAACATGATTAGGTTATTTTATAGTGCGCTTTTATTTTCAGTGTTATTCGTGCTTGGGCAGCCCCGGGCGATTGGTCAGTCAACCGAGTTGACCCGAGAGTTTATTTCGCCGGTACGTGTCTTATGGCAATCCGGCCACGTTGCCAACACCGAACAGTTGCTTAAACCCGGTATTGGACAGGCAGACCTGACAAATGCCAGTATCTGTGTGCTGAAAAACGAAGGTGAAACCGTGAGCAGTATTCTTTTGGACTTCGGTAAGGAATTGCACGGTGGACTGGAGATCGTTACGGGTATGTGGTCACCTGGAAATACCCCGCGTAATATACGGGTGCGCCTTGGTGAATCGGCAAGTGAGGCCATGGCCGAATTGGGCGAGAAAGGAGCGACCAACGACCACGCAATCCGTGATTTCCAATTACAGCTGCCCTGGTTGGGTAAAATACAAATAGGCGAAAGCGGTTTCCGCTTTGCGCGCATTGATCTGCTGGATGCCGACGCGGAACTGCACCTGAAAGAAGTACGGGCCATTTTCACCTACCGGGATATTCCTTATCTCGGCTCCTTCAACAGCAGTGACGAACGCCTCAATAAAATTTGGCAGACCGGTGCCTACACCGTACACCTCAATATGCAGGAATACTTATGGGACGGTATTAAACGTGACCGCTTGGTTTGGGTGGGCGATCTTCATCCCGAAGTATCGACCGTGAATACGGTGTTCGGATACAATGAGGTTGTGCCCAAGAGCCTGGACCTGGCCCGGGATGTGACCCCGCTTCCAGGCTGGATGAGCGGTATCAGTACCTACTCCATGTGGTGGATTATCCTGCACCACGACTGGTATATGCATCACGGAGATCTAGCGTACCTCAAAGAACAGCAACCTTATCTTTCTGCCCTGGTTAAGCAGATTGTCGCTAAAATCGGTCCGGATGGCAAAGAGATGATGGACGGCAATCGGTTCCTCGACTGGCCTTCCAGCGAAGACCCTGCCGCTATTCATGCCGGATTGCAGGCGATGACGATTTGGTCGTTGTCGACCGCTACCCAACTGGCGGTAATCCTGGGTGATGGCGAAACGCAACGGACCGCAGAAGAGGCCGTGAGCCGATTGAAGAAATACACGCCGGACATGGGACAATCGAAACAAGCAGCTGCACTGATGTCGCTGACAGACCTGGTGTCGGCGTCAGATGCAAACGCAGTGCTCGCCGCAGGGGGTGCGAAAAATTTCTCGACCTTTTACGGTTACTACATGTTGGAAGCGATGGCCAAAGCTGGGAACTATCAGGGGGCAATGGATGTAATCCGCAAGTATTGGGGAGCCATGCTCGATCTGGGGGCAACCACCTTTTGGGAAGACTTTAACCTCGATTGGTTGCCCAATGCGGCTCGTATAGATGAACTGGTGCCTGCCGGGAAAAAAGATATCCATGGCGACTATGGCGATTATTGCTACGTCGGTTTCCGACACAGCTTCTGCCATGGGTGGGCGTCGGGCCCGACGTCGTGGCTTACCGAACATGTGCTGGGTATCCGGGTAACCAAACCGGGGTGCAAAGAAATCTCGATAACCCCCCATCTGGGAGACCTGCAATATGCCGAAGGAACGTTTCCTACCCCTTACGGCGTGGTCAAGGTCAAGCATACGAAACAAGCCAACGGACAGATTAAATCTGAGATCAGCGGACCGAAGGAAGTCAAAATCATCAGGTAGTTATCTTATGAATAAGATCGCATTTAAAATGAAACTGATGCCTAATTGTCGTGAGGAGTACAAACGGCGTCACGATCAAATCTGGCCGGAAATGGTTGCCCTGCTGAAAGGCAGGGGCGTGAGTGACTATACCATTTTCCTCGATGAGGAATCGGACACCCTTTTTGCCGTGCAGCGCCAATCGGAAGACGGGCCATCCTCACAGGAAATGGGAAGCCATCCGGTAATGCAACGGTGGTGGAAATACATGGCAGATATCATGGAAACCAACTCCGATTTCTCGCCGGTAAGCAAGCCCCTGAAACGGGTGTTTCATTTGGATTGATCAATTTAACGCCGTATTTTTAACGCATGGAAATGCGTTAAAAAACGGTATGAAAACGGCACCTATGTTTGACCACATTCACATCAATGAATACTCCGCTACGCCTAAATACCTGCAATTGGCTAACGCGGTGATTAACGCAATCGAGGCAGGGAAAATCCAGAAGGATGACATGCTTCCGTCCATCAACGAACTGAGCTATGTGCTGGAAATATCGCGGGATACCGCCGAGAAAGGATACAAGCATCTTAAGCACTTGGGGGTATTGGGTTCGGTTCCCGGTAAAGGTTATTACATAGCCAATGCGGATTTTAAGCAAAAGCTTCAGATTGTCCTGTTTTTCAATAAACTCAGTGCCCACAAAAAGATTGTTTACGATGCGTTTGTCGAGGCTGTAGGTACCGACGCGGCGGTCGACTTCTATGTGTACAACAATGACCTTTCCCTGTTCAGGAAGCTGCTTCAAAACCTGCGGAAGGAATACACGCATTATGTAATTATCCCGCATTTTATCGAGGGGCGCGACAAGGCCGCTGAAATCATCAATACCATACCGAAAGATAAGCTGGTGCTGTTGGATAAATTGGTGTCAGAGGTAGACGGCGAGTATGCAGCGGTTTATGAGAACTTTGAAAAGGACATCTATAATGCGTTGGAACAAGCTAAGGAACCACTCAGTAAGTATCACACACTGAAACTGATATTCCCCGATAAAAGCTATTTTCCCAAAGGCATTATCAAGGGATTTTACCGTTTCTGCCAACAATATGCCTTCAATCACCTATTGGTGAGTGATATCGAAGAGGAACCCATATCGGCGGGGGAGGTGTACATCAACCTGATGGAAGATGATCTGGTGAAACTGCTGGATCGGGTAATTTCCCTAAAGCTGAAAATCGGGAAGGAAGTGGGGATAATTTCCTATAACGAGACGCCCCTCAAGAAATTCATTCTCAATGGGATTACGACCATTTCCACGGATTTCAGGCAAATGGGCGAAACTGCCGCGCGCCTGGTACTGGAAAACTCGAAGCAGCATAAAGAAGTGCGGTTTTACCTGACACTCCGGCCTTCTATATAACGGTCAATGGCTACTGTTTACCGGTTTTCGCCACCGGTAATGGAAATTGCTCCATGACGCCGGTGACAATCTCGGGCAGTTTATTGATGGCCTGCTCCGGATTCCGGACTTCGCCCGTACCGCGGGCCTGCCAGATCACTGTATTGGATCGCCGGTCTTTGGCTTCAATGATGATGTGGCCTGCACGGTACCTTTCTGTGCCAACCGGCCGGTTCCATGTTCCCCAGCCCCAGGCACCCCAACCGGGGCCCCACATCCAGGGATTATATCCCCACATACCCCAGGGGCCATACGGATATCCACTATAAATGGGGCGGCTTTTGTTATTGACAATAGCGATATAACGGAAAAGCAGATCGGGGTTGTCCTTGGAATAGGTCAGTCCCCGGGCCTCCAGTTCGCGGTTGGCTGTTTCCAAAATGTTCGCATTTGCAATGTCGTTGTCGAAATAGGACTTGGAAAGCGAGTCGGACGGCGGCAGCCACGCGTACGTGTGATATTGCGAAAAATCGGTGCTTTGTATTTTGGTCGTATGGTATCGATATGATGAACAGGATGCCAATACCAATAAAGGAATGCAATATATGAACAACCGTTTCATTGTTGAAACCTCCTATATAAATCGTGTATGGGTTAGACGACCGAACGGGCGGATGGTTTAATCGCCAGGTTAAGGATATCGTGCTACCAGTGGCATAGCCCTTCCCGAACCGAACGCTTTGCTGCTTACCCGAAGAATCGGCGGCGCTTGGAAGCGCTTAAACTCAGCCCGGTCTACCAGGTTCAATACCCGCCGTACCAGCGCTTCATCAAACCCCAATGCAACAATCTGGGACGCGCTCTTCTCGTTTTCAATGTATTGGAAGAGTACCGAATCCAGCAATTCGTATTCCGGTAGCGAATCGCTATCCTTTTGGCCGGGGCGCAGTTCCGCCGAGGGCGGTTTAACAATCGTGTGCTGCGGGATAATTTCCCGATGGCGATTGATGTAGCCAGCCAGTTTATATACCTGCGTTTTGTAAACGTCGCCGATCACACCCAGCGCGCCCGCCATATCTCCGTATAGCGTGCCATATCCTACGGCTGCCTCACTTTTGTTGGACGTGTTGAGCAGGATATAGCCTAGTTTGTTGGAAAAAGCCATGAGTAAGGTTCCGCGGATCCGTGCTTGGATGTTTTCCTCTGTCACATCGGGAGCCAATCCGTTGAACGCTTTGTCCAGGCTTTGATGAAAAGCATCGGCCATGGGCTGTATGGGGACGATCTCGTGCCGGCAACCGGTGTTCTTCACCAAATCGAGGGCATCCGTGAGGGAATGATCGCTGGAATAGACGGAAGGCATGAGCACGGCCATCACATTTTCGGCGCCGAGCGCCTCGCAGGCGAGGGCCGCCACGAGTGCCGAGTCGATCCCCCCGGATAATCCAACAACGGCTTTCGTGAAGCCCGATTTGTTAAAATAGTCGCGGATGCCCAGCAGTAACGCCTGATGGATTAACGGCGTATCCAGCGGCGGTTGCACCTCCGTGGTTTTTTGCAGTGGCGTAAGGTTATTTTCGTGAAGTCTGTAATATTTCAGGTCTTCGTCGAAAGAGGCCATCATATCGACCAATTCGCCGGTTGGCGACAGGATGAGGGAGCGCCCATCAAAGATGATATCGGCATGCGCACCTACCTGATTTACGTACAGAAGGGGAGCCTTGGTTTCTTTTGCATGTGACTGTAAGACTTCCATCCGCTCACGTAGGTGATTGTAGGAAAATGGGGAAGCGGCGATGTTAATGATGACATCCGGGTTTTCTCCCCGCAATACTTCCATGGGATTCCGTCGGTATAGCTTCGGTGAAGCAATGTTCCAAAGGTCCTCACAGATCGTGAGCGCTATTTTCCGATTTTGATAGGTTATGCATTGAAACGTTTCAGCCGGCTGGAAGTAGCGGTATTCATCGAACACGTCATAATCGGGGAGAAGTCCTTTGTGAACCACCTGTTGCACCGCACCGTCGGCGATGAGCAATGCCGCATTGTATAGCGGCTTACCCTTTCCACTGGTGTTGCGAACCGGAGCACCGATGATGCAGGCAATTCCCCGGCATTGGTCCGCAATTTTGACAATGGCCTGTTCACAGCGATCCAGAAACGCCGGCGAACGCAAGAGGTCTTTGGCCGGATATCCGCCAATGGCCAGCTCCGCAAACACCACAAGGTCGGCACCCCGATCTTTTGCCTGCTGGATAGCCTGGGTAATGGGGGCCAGGTTGCGTTCAAAATTGCCGATGTGATAATTCAGTTGAGCGAGAGCGATGATCATACTGCGTTGCGCGTGTCAAGATGAACATTAAAAAAAGATGCCGAAATTAAAGGCTACATACGAGTTTCGGGGCTCACCCTGCTTGGCGGCCCTTGTAAACCCATTGTTGAAACTTAAGCCCGTCATCATTACCATATTGTGATCAAGCTGCCATTCAATACCGCCGCCGATCTGGAGTGCTAGCCGAAAGAAATCAGCATCATTGCCCATTGACGTGCGGGAAGTTGCCGTCTCTTTTTTTTCCTTGGCATTCAATTTCATGCCTCCCGTGAAGCCAAATTGTCCATAATAACTCCGGAAATACCGCATGGTGCTTTTCAGTTTCAGCGATATCGGAATTTCGGCGTATTGCAGCCTATATTCATTCGATACCCGCGAGTTTGCCACACTTGATGTCGGGTCCGGGTATTCCGCTTCATGGTTCAGTGTGTTGACCAATAATCCGGTAGAAAAGTAATAGTTTTCGGTGAAGGCGAAATCGGCCAGCAATCCGTAGGCATAGCCGAATTTCGGGGTGCTCTCGTGGTCTTCCGTGTCTCCATAACGCATCCATCCCATATTTGGGGCAAACGTGATACCGAAAGACATCGGCTTGTACTGGTACGTAGAGCTGTAATAGTCCTGGGCCAAGCTTTGTTGGAGGAAAATAAACAGGAAGAGCGATACTGAAAGAAAAGAGCGCCGTAAGGTTTTGTTTTGCATGCTATGTATATCCGTGTAAATCGTTATTCGAGTCACCTGCGTTCCATCATCCCCACTAAAAATCCGTAACTTCGTTGCCAAGTTGATTAACAAAAATGATGCTCAAAATCAATTTACCGCAAATCTATGGCTTTTTTTTGATTATCATGTTGTTTTCATGCCGCGGCGAAACCCGTGTGGATGTGAGCCATATCGATGTGGATATTCAGATCGAGCGTTTCGACAGGGCACTGGATAGCCTGCGACCGGAAAATGTGCTTGAAAAGAACCGCGAATTGCTTCATCGATATGGGTATTTTTATGCCGACTATATGCAGTACATGTTGGAGGCAGGTAACCCATTGGACAGTGCCCGGCTACGTCCCATCCTGACCCAGGTAATCGAAACCGAGGATTTTAAGGCATTAAAAGCCAGTGTGTACGAAACCTTTCCCGATTTGGCGGCTCAGGAAGTGGGGCTGACCGATGCCTTCAAGCATTTTAAGTATTATTTTCCGGAAACTACGATTCCGCGGTTCATTGCTTTTTTTTCGGGATTTGCCGTGCAGACCCCAGTGGGAGAAGATTACATGGGAATCGGGCTGGACATGTTTTTGGGGGCGGATTCGAAGTTTTACCCTGCATTGCGGGAAAGCATTCCTTTTTATCTTTCACGCCGTTTCACTCCGGGTAATATCGTGCCGCGGGCGGTCGAGACCTACGTCCGCGAGGTACTGCATCCACAGAATAATCTGGATGTCACGCTGCTTCAGCACATGGTCTATCAGGGAAAGGTGTTGTATGTGATGGACCGGGTGATGCCCGATGTAGCCGATACGCTTAAAATCGGTTATACGGCACAGCAGTGGGAGTGGGCACAACGTTATGAACGCGACATCTGGGCGTGGTTTCTGCAGGAGAATCTTTTATACGAAGCCGACTACAACCGGGTACAAAAGTACCTCAGTGAAGCCCCGTTTACCCCCGAATTGGGAGAACGCAACGAATCGGCACCCAAACTCGGGGTGTTTATCGGATGGAAAATGGTTCGTGCATATATGGAACGCCATCCCGAAACGACCTTGCCCGAACTTTTGGCGATTTCGGAAGCACAGGCCATTCTCGACGGTTCAAGGTATCGGGGGAAGTGAACAAAAAAGCCCGCGATGGGATGTCGCGGGCTTTTGCATGATTGAATTTTATTCTTTTTATTCTTTTACTTCGACTTCGAAATCCAGAGACGCATAAGGCGGGATACCCGAACCAGAACCAGCTTCTCCATAGGCTTGTGTACTCGGCGTGAAAAAACGTATTTTGCCACCTTTATTTAATAACGGGATTACTTTGCCCCAAGCGGGAATTAAATCGGCCAATTTAGTTTTATAGTCAGATCTTGATTCAATAGTACTGCCATCAGGCCGTTTCAAGGTGTAATTCATGGTCAGGGTAGAATCTACCGATATCGGATCTCCGGTTCCCTGGGTAGCGATTTTATAGTAAATTCCATCCTCGGTTACGGTTAGGTCATCGAGTGACAGGCCTGCCCGTTTAACCATGTTTGGAATCACCCAGCCATTTTCAAAATCTTCAAAATTATCGTGTACGGATACAACGTAGTCTAACGATGCGTTTGGCGGTATACCACGATTTCGATCACCGTTCCTTCCATACATTAATCGGGAGGGGACAATAATCCGGATTTTTCCATTCGTGTTTTTGAGTACCTCCCGAATGACCTCTTTGAAATCGCCCACTCGTTCTACAGTCGGAGTTCCCGCAGCACCTGAGCCGAAAGGAAAATAGCCAAAATAATCTGCATACCGGTTGTTATAGCTGAGTGTGTCTCCTAGATTATAAACGCCATCCAAGCTTTTTACAGTAAACACAACCGGATAGGTTTTTTTGTAATCGATGGGATTGCCGGTCCCTTCCTCCAATACCTCGTAAAACAAATCGGTGTTCTTATATTGGCTTACATCGAGGTTGTTTTTTTGGATATACTCCCGGATATTGGCGTTATCCAATTCTTCGAATGATTGGTATTCCTTATCGGAACAACCAGACAAATATAAGCAGGTGGCTAGGAAAGCAACACCGAAAAGCGGTTTAATACAATACATCAATGATTAATTCGAGTTCGTATAATCTTTGAGTTCAGAAACGGAAATCTCAAAATACAAGGGCGAATTAGCGGGTATGCTACCCTGCGCCCTGTTTTGATACGCCCAAAAAGAAGGGGTAACAATTCGGATTACCGATCCGACTTTCAATCCGTCTTCCGTTAGCCCACCAAATTCGATAGGTTCCTCCAGCGGTTCCCCTTTATCATCGAAACGAAATTTGTTTGGAAGAAACGCCAATTGCCAAGCCGGAATTATGCTATTAAGTGAGATGACAAACTTTTGGTCTTCTTTAGACTCAAATACGGCATCGGTATTTACCAATCGACCTTCATAGGAAACGGTCGCTTGTGCAGGAACAAGTAGCTGCTGGCCCGAACTTTCGCTGACTTTGTATTGGTACGATGCGGGATCTCCAGGCTCCACGATTTCGAACCATACTCGCACCCCTTGAATGTCTTTGTAGTTTGGATTGTCTAGATGTTCCATTGCATAAGCTTGAACAATGGGCTTTTCTATTTCATATTGTGCGGCTGCATCGTAGGTCTCACCGTCCTTTATACATGACGACATTCCCACCGCTATCGCGCAACCCAACAGAAGTACATTTATTTTTTTCATTTCGTTTGTCTTTTCAACCTTGCGAGCCGCAAAGTTATTTAAATAATCCGATTAATTAATCCCTTAACACAATTTAACATATGAACGGTAACGGAAGGAGGCAAGAGTTTGCTACAGGGCGGTTCATTTTCTTTTGGCTCCGAAAACCTGCACCCAGTAGTTGCCATCGTGTGCGATAGCCATTTCCTGGTAAGTACTGCGCATCATATTGGCACAATGGCTTGGGCTTGTTAACCATTTTTGGACGGCCGTGGTTAAGTTGAAGTCGCCAAAGGCAATATTTTCTCCATATGTTAAGATATCACTCGCGTCCGAAATGTAGCCCGAGGCAACAAGGCGGTGATACACGTTTTCTCCAGCAGGGCTGGTATGGCTGAAGTACGTATGCGCGTGCATATCTTTCGCATGATTCAGGGCAGCCTCGTAAAGCTGCGCATTCCATACCAGCTTGCCTGTAGCTGGGTACGCATCGGTTCCGCAATCGCAACCCGCCTGCCGCAAGGTGTTTACGGCAGTTAATGCAAGAACAATGGCGGTGTCGGTTTCCGTAGGTGAGTCTGTAGGGTCATTCGGGGCGTTACCCTGGGAACTGCCGGGTGGATCCTTAGTCAGCGCGGGTTCCAGCGATTCGTTTACATTCGGTTCGCACGCAAATACTAATGCGAGTAAGAAGGAAGCCGCTGGTAGCAACTGTTTTAACATGGGTAGTTGTTAAATTTCCCGCAATAAAAGAAATTTTTCGATTCATTCCAAATATTTTCCCCTTATTTAATTGTGAAGTTAACTGCCTTGTTTGGCAGGGGCTTATCGGATAGGTAGGTGACGATTTCTCGCAATGCCTTTTTGTCTAAAACGCCGGGGTATTTAAACAAAACAGTGAAATTTTCATCGATCAGTACCCAGGTCGGAAAAGCCAGCCGTTTTTTGATGTTTCCGAGCACATAAGCCAATTCGTGGGTTCCGATGTCAACTCCGGTAGATTGGAATCCGTAGGTCGAGCCGTTGAAGCTAATCGTTTCTTTGGTCTCTGCGTCGAACTCCGAAAAATAGAAATGGGCTGAAGCCGCTTGAAAATCGGCGTTCTTTTTGAGCTGTGCCTTTTGCATCTGGCAATACGAGCACCAACTCGTCGAAATCAGGATGAGGCTGGGCTTGGGTTGAAGGCGTACGCTGTCCGTCAATTCACCGATGGGAACGGCCGTAACTTGGCCCGAAGCCTGGTGGATTAACACCATGAAGAGTATCGGTACGATCCATTTTTGGACGGTTAGCATACGCCTTTCGATTCTGATGCCTCTGGTTAATAAAAGCTGTAGCGGACACCCAAAAATCCCCGGGCTCCCTGATTGGGGCCGTACACATACGACGGATCAAACGTAAGACCATAGGGATTATCAGGGGTTGCTATGACCTGCCCGTTCCCATCAAATTCCACGTGTTTGTCAAACGGGTCGTTTGGCCGGGCAATTAAGAACGGGATGCCTTTGTTCGGGGTCCAATTTAACAGGTTTTTCACTCCGCCATAAACTTCAACTCCGTTTCCAAACGCTTTACTTACCTGAATATTCTGAATACTCCACCAAGGCGAGCGATCGCGCCGTGGGTCTTCGTCGCTAAGCAGCGGCAGGCGCATCGGGCCATACAAGTTGCCCGTATAATCCAACGTGATGCCGAGGCGCTTAAACGTATAGTTGGCACTCCATACCCCGGTGAATTTTTCGGTAAAAAGCTGCTGTATCCGCTGTCCTTCCTCCACACTGTATACATCCATAGCGGTGGCTCCGGCATTCAGCTTTAAGCCGTTCATCAGCGCAAGGTCGATGTTGAGTGAAATACCTTGCGAAACCGCATGGCCATCGAGATTTCCGTAAAGGATTTTTTGGGCATCGGTGTCGTAATCGGCAATAATTTTGTTGTTGAAGTACGTATAGAACGCAGTTGCGTCAAAGCCGATAATTCCGCCGCTCGACAGCGGGATCTTTTTGACGAAGTTGAGGTTGCCGTTCCACGAAGTTTCCGGCGACAGGTCTCCTTCGAATACGACCTCCCGCGCACCGGTAAGCGCCGAGTGGTCTTCCGTGAAGACGTTAGCTACCCGATAACCATTGCCGAAGCTGACCCGAAGTACGTTGTTTTTGTCGGACGTATTCCACTTGTAATTGATACGCGGAGTGAAAATGCTTCCGTGGATGGAATTACAATCGTACCGAGCGCCCAGCAATAGCTTGTTGGTGGCGTTCAGCGTAATTTCGTCCTGCAGAAACAGGCCGGGCAGGCGAGTATGTGTCGGATTATTGATAGACAGGTCGTTTGCATCGGCTGTGGCAGGGGTGTTGTCATCGTAATACGTATAGCGATAAGTTAATCCAGCAAGCAAATCGTGGCTACCCATAAGTTTGGTCCACGTCAATTGACCGAAACCGATGTACTGATCGGCCAGAAAAGGGGTGTTTCCGTAAACGCTGTTCTGGTCGTGGCCATTAGCACTGAACATGAACAGGATGTGTTCTTTGACGGGGAGCTGATAGGTTCCGAACAATTCCCATCGGCTCGTATAAATGCTTTCGCCATATACCTCATCGCCACCACGGTATTGGGGTCCCCAATTCATTTCACCACCCCAGCGATCTTCATAAATATAGCGCGCGGCAAAGGAAAACACCCGGTTATCCTTGCGCTCGAAATTCCACTTGTTAAATACGGATATGCGGTGTTGAAGGGTGACATCGGTAAAATGATCGTTATTGTTGTCAATCGGGTTCTGGTAATTGAAATAATTGGCGCCAAGCAGGGATTGGATCTTGTCACTGACATTGAACTTGCCCGCTAGGTCTGCGTTGATTTCACCCCAACTGGTGCCAAAGGCATCGACGGAAAGGAGGGGGGTGGTCTTGGGGTTTTTGGTGATGATGTTGATGAGCCCTCCCACAGCCTCACTGCCATATAGCGTCGAGGCCGGGCCTTTCACCACTTCAACGCGGTCGATCAGCGATTGGGGAATGCCGCTTAAACCGTACACGGTGGATAAACCGCTCACAATGGGCATGCCATCGATCAAGACCATGGTGTAAGGGCCTTCCAGCCCGTTGATATGGATGTCACCGGTATTGCAGATATTGCAATTAAGCTGAGGGCGTACGCCGTTGATGTTCTGCAGGGCGTCAAAAACCGACGGGGCCGGGTTGGCCTTAAAAAATTTGGCTGTGTATACCTCTACGGGCACGGGGCTGTCCAGTTTGGAAACCTCTTTCATGGTGCCCGACACTACCACCTCGTCCAGCGAAGCCCCCTCGCCCATAAGAATGATATCTTTCGTTGCTGGCGTGGTACCATTGGTGCGTATCCGGGTGTGGTGGGGCTGGTAGCCAACATATTTTACCTCCAATTCCCAGTTACCGGCCGGGACACCGGTTAATATGTACGTTCCGGCGCTGTCCGTTGTCGTGCCGATATTCAGGGCAGGAATCGAAATCGTTGCCCAGGATACAACTTCACCGTTTTTGTCGGTTATGGAGCCTTTGATCGATGATGTGGTCTGCCCGTAGCCTACGAGCGAGAGAAGGATAAAGAGAGCGGCGATTAATACCGCGTATTTCGTGTTCATTGAGTTGAATGGTATATAGTGCCTGTTGTAAGAAAAACTGCTAACGCGAACGTAATTAACAGGCAGGAGGCCCCCGTAGGTAAATGTGGTGGGGTAATCCCGTATGGAGACCGAATGTCTGGAAAGAATGGTAAGCAACACAAACCGGTGTAAGGATGGGTTGCTCGTAGTGCAGAAAATGCGGTTGAAGGAAACTGCCCTGGAATACCACGTCCAGCAAGTGGATCTCCGAATCGGAGTGGTGATGCTTGGTGGCGTCGGGGTCTTTCTTGAGATTGTAAGGGTGGGTGTGAATAACAATCCGGCCATCGGCCGTCTTATGCTTGTGCATGAAGATCGTACCGCTCGCTGTAATCAAGCAAAATAGGATAGCCTGAAATAACGCTAGTCTCGCACGTATGTGATTGCTTCTTCCCATGCAGCTGTAACCTTGTGGATACAATACCACAAAGATAGTTAAAAAAAGTTTGATTAACCTAACAATATGTCAATCGAATATTAACTATTTGTAAACAACTATATTTGGGATTAAATTAAGCGATTGTTTTCGTTTGGAAACACCAATACGGGTTCGTATTTTTTCGCTTCTTCGAAGTCCATTAGCGCGTAGGATATAATAATCACGATATCACCCACCTGTACCAAGCGCGCTGCGGCACCATTCAGGCAAACAATTCCCGACCCTCGCTCGCCCTTAATCACATAGGTTTCGAAACGTGCGCCGTTGTTGTTATTGACAATCTGCACTTTTTCATTGGCAAGGATATTTGCCGCATCCATCAAGTCTTCATCGATCGTGATGCTACCTACGTAGTTCAATTCAGCCTGTGTGACACGGACGCGATGGATCTTTGATTTTAATACCTCGATAACCATGTTGCAAAGATACGGAAAATAAAATGAACCCGATTGCCTTTGCGAGATGCTACACTGGATATCCATTTGATGTCCCGATCCCATTCTTTGTTCTTACGATACATACGGGGGGCGTAGTGGTGCTTACCAGGCGTAGGTATCCTATAGCGGCAGTGGAGATAGGGTGTAGGTATCATATAGGTACAACGGAATCAAAACGGACTTTAACGGACTTTCAACGGAGTTGGAACGGACTTTTGGTTTCCCCTAGCAATGATTATGGGTCTTATTCATGTCGGGAGGATGACTACTGCAAAAATACAAAATATCGGACACCTTTGGTCATTGAAGCAAAAGATTGTCAATCAATCGCACGCCGTCAACCCAAGCGGCTACCAAAGCTACGAGGGGTTGGCTGGGTGTTATTTCATTCGCTTCCTCGAACGTGTCTGCACGGTAAATGGCGAAATATTCCAATTGTACGCCAGGGCTGTTCCGCAGTCCGGCGATTGCTTCCTTCCGAAGCGCATCGAGGCTTTTCATACCGACGCCCGTCTTCGCACGCTGGAGGGTGCGATAAAGTGCGAGTGCCTGTTGCCGCCCCTGTGGTGTTAACCGGACGTTACGCGAACTCATGGCGAGGCCATCCACTTCCCGGACGGTGGGACACATTTCCAAGGTTACGGGGAGCTGCAGCGTGTGCACCATGTGTTCGACGACCTTAAACTGCTGGAAATCTTTTTGGCCGAAACAGGCAATATCGGGTTGCACAGCGTCCAATAGCTTTTTTACAATCTGGGTGACCCCCTGAAAGTGCCCTGGCCGGTGCAATCCTTCAAGCACCCGATCCAGGTGGCCCAAATCCAGTTGCCAGGATTCGTCGGGTCCATACATCTCACCTACTTCCGGATGAAACAATACATCGCAGGCCGCGTCCTGCAACATGCGGATATCAGTTTCGATCGGCCGAGGATATTTTTCGAGATCTTTCGGGTCATTGAACTGGGTAGGGTTCACGAAAATGCTGCAAACGACTACATCCGCAAGCGATTTTGCGTGTTGAATGAGTGCGATATGGCCCTGGTGCAATGCCCCCATGGTGGGCACAAAAGCTATCCGCATGCCCCGGTTGCGGTACGGTTGCAGTGCAGCGTGCAACGATGTTTTGGTTTTCGTAACTTCCAACAGTTGAATCGTTTTTTTGTTTGGCAAAAATGGGAATTTTTTGGTTTATCTGGTCTATGGTTCGGGTAACTAATTGGTATATTGATAAAAAATGATTACCTTTGCAAACCGGTTTACTTTGCAAATAAAATTAATACACAAATAATTGGAGATGGCAAAAACGAAGATTTTGTTTGTTACCCACGAGATGTCGCCTTTCCTCGAACTAAGTAAAATTTCTGAAATCACCCGCCAGTTGCCTCAGGCCATGCAAGAAAAAGGATATGAAATCCGTATCCTGATGCCACGCTTTGGGAACATTAATGAGCGCCGGAATCGTTTACATGAGGTGATCAGGCTATCTGGGATGAATATTGTCGTAGACAACAACGACAATCCGTTGATTATTAAAGTCGCGTCGATTCCATCGGCGCGTATGCAGGTATATTTCCTGGACAACGAGGAGTATTTTCAGCGTAAGCACGTGTTTTGCGATGAGTGCGGGAAGTTTTTCGAAGACAACAACGAACGAACGGTGTTCTTCTGTAAAGGTGCGTTGGAGACGGTAAAGAAATTGGGGTGGGCACCGGATGTAGTCCATTGCCATGGCTGGATGAGCACGCTGATTCCGGCATACCTGAAAACCGCCTATAAAGATGATCCCACCTTTAAGGACGCAAAAGTGATTTACTCGCTGTATAAGGAAGATTTTAATCATTCGCTGGGAGAAAATTTCACGGAAATTGCACTCACCGGTAATATGACGGCCGAAGACGTAGCCCCCTACGGTGCCGGAGACTACGCCGGGCTGTACCAAGGTGCATTGGCATACTCCGATGCGGTTGTGGTTACGGGTGACGATGTGGATCAGCAACTGTTAAATATTGTTAAAAAGAGCGATATCGTCTCATTTGAAGTAGCCGATAACCAAGAATTCGAAAATTATTGCAACCTTTACGAACAATTTTCGAGCGTGGAACTTGAAACGGAAGTGGAAGCATAATTTTGGATTTAATTTCTTTATACGAATGAGAAATCGTACCAAGGACTTATTAACCCTGTTGATAAGTCTTTTTGTTTTGGGAGGTTGTACAAATCCCTCGGGAATCGGATTGGACGTGGATCCCGGAGATGAAGTCGTGGGAGTGTTGACCGATACACTTACGTTACAGGCGGTAACCCTGGCGGACGACAGCACCCGCTCGTCTTCTTTCAGTCAGACCGCATTTGGCTGGTTCAACGATCCGGTTATTGGAAAGACCGTTGCAGACCTCGCTTTGGCGATCGGTAGGCCGTCTTCCGTGCCGCGTATCCGCCCGGATGCACAAATTGACTCGGTAATCCTGGTTCTTCCTTATGGAATTGACGAATATTTCGGCGATACCCTCAATCAGACTTTTCCGCTGCAGGTGCGGCAACTGAAAGAAGCCTATACCGATGGCGCCTATACTACGAAGCAATGGTCGGTCGAAGAGGAAGTGATTGGCACGAAAACGGTGTCCCGGTTTGCGTACAAGCAAAAGGACAGTGTACGCGTGATGAAGCACATCGATGGCAAGGATTCCTTGGTGAAAGACATTCCGCAGTTGCGGGTAGCTCTATCGGCTGCCTTTTTTAAGGAGTTGTTGAGCAATACGGTCGACTCGGCCACGCTTTCTACCGAAGCAGGTTTCAATAACCATGTGAAGGGACTGTACCTGAGTGTAGACGAAAGCGCCATGTCGGGAATTGGTGGAATCGTTACGTTCAGGGGAATCACGGATGTCACGGGAATCGAACTCACATATCGGCAGTCCAACGGAAAGGAAGGGGATGATGCGGGTATCGACACCATCCGGACGTTCTTGCCGACGACCGTGACGGATAGTTATACAGGCACTACCTACCGGCGGTTGGCTTCCAGCATCCGGCGTACGTACACGGCCGATGTACAGGCACAATTGGAAAGCCCCGAGGGCAACTTTGAAACGTTGTATTTGCAGGCACCTGCCGGACTTCGAACCCGGCTGCGGATTCCTTATATTGACAGCCTGAAAGGACGAAATATCGCGGTGAACAAAGCAGAATTAGTGGTGTATCTGGAGGACGAGCCGTCGGAAGGAGAGTGGAGTATCCAAGCGCCCCGGCTCACCTTGTATCGCGAAGACATTGCTGGGCAACGGCAGCCGGTTCCCGATGGCGATTCCCGGACCAATGGCACTAGTTTTATGGGCGATGGGCGTAGTATATGGTATCGTTCCAATGCGAATTGGCGGTCGTTTGGTGGTGAGATTGATCGGAATAGACGGCGGTATGTGTTCCACCTGACCTCTTACGTTCAGGATCTGTTATTGGGCAAAATAAATAGCAGCGAATTTTTCCTTGCACCGGCGGCACTCGCTGACAATGGAATACCGTATTATCCGGTACTCAATACCGGCAGCCGCGCTATCCTCCGCAATGGCGAAACCGAAGGAACCAAAATAAAATTGAACATTTACTATACCCAGGTTCAGGATTAAGAACCTGATTTTGTAGGCACTCACATTTAGGTCCCGCGGCCTCCTCTACAGGGAGGCCGCGGCTAGTTAATACAATACAAGACTGAAAACGTAAGCAAATAAATCAGGAATCAGAATATTCCCAATACCTTTTTATTGGCTTGTCCCCGCGTCCGATTTGCCGGGAAACTGGGCTTGACTTTCGTGTTTACTTCCGGTGATCCTACCAGGGTCATGGCGCAACGGAAGCCGATCATGGCATTGGACTCGTCCTGTTGCATAAACCGGCGGGTGGCCGGGTTAAGCCAATATGCGCGGTCGTTCCACGAGCCACCCTTGTATACCCTGGACTTGTCGTTTACGAGCGTAGTGACGCCATAAAGTTCGGTATTGGCTTCGTCGGCATACCCCCGTACGTCGTTGTCGAAGCTGACATTCGCAGAATCGGAAGTCGCTGCCTGCAATTCTTCCCACGTTTGTTTCCGGGGAGCTTTGGCGGGTACCCGGATCGGGCGGCCGTATTTGTCCTTGGCAAGCGTTCCTTCGGCGTCCTGATAAGCTTTGTCCATATACACGTTACCACGGAAGGGGTTGAAATCTTCGAAGTCTTCGTACGAAAGCTGGCGGTATACGTCCCTGACCCATTCGTTTACATTGCCTGCCATATTGTAAAGGCCGTAATCATTGGGAAGGTAACTGGTTACAGAGACGGTAATATCACCTCCGTCGTTAAGGTATCCGGCCACGCCCATGTTATCACCGCTGGTTGCTTTGAAATTGGCCATCATCAGCCCTTGGGTGCGCCTTTTCGGCGAACGGACTCCCAAACCATTCCAGGGATATACTTTGCCGCTTTCGATATTCCCATATTCCGTATTGCCAACAAGGCCTAACGCGGCATACTCCCATTCGGCCTCTGTAGGCAGCCGGTAAGGCTGTTTAAGAACGCCGTCTTCCATACGAACGGGGCGGCGCGCGCCATCCTCAGCGCCCGGCCGGTTATCTTTGGGCATCCGCTCACCATCAATTCCCTCCCCACGATATTGGCCATTGAGATAAATGTCTGTATTGAAGGGTTCGGCGGGGCTCGATTGGGTTTCGGCCAGTTCGCGGTATCCCACTAATGCCCCTTTTTCACGAAGAATGTGCTCGTTTACACGATCTGTACGCCAAATGCAGTAATCGTTGGCTTGTTCCCAGGTTATGCCCACAACAGGGTAATCCTGGTAGGCCGGATGGCGGAGATAGAGGTCGACATAAGGCTCGTTATACGAAAGCGGTTGACGCCATACCAGTGTGTCCGGAAGGGCATTGTAATAGAGCTCCCTGTCTTCCGGGAAATTTTGGTTGAGCCAATGAAGGTATTCCAGCCAGTCGGCGTTAGAAACCTCGGTTTCATCCATATAGAAAGATGCGACGGTTACCCGGCGTTTGAGATTGTCATGTGCGTAGGTGATGTCTTCATTTAAGCTACCTCCCATCACAAACGTACCGCCTTCAATGACCACTAATCCCGGCCCAGGGCCTTCTTTAACTTTTCGATTTATCTGCAAACCACCGTTGTAGGGGTCGTTGTACGCAACACCCGTTTTCGGCGATACGCCACTCCGGTTCTTACAGGATGTGATGAACATCCCGCAAACCAGTAAAATAAGGAAAGGTATGAAATACGTATTTTTTGTTTTCATTCGGTACATAAAAAAGCACATTCTTTTCTAGAAACCAAAATTAAATAAATTTATTGAAGTTAATCGCATCGTTCCGGGTCAAATTTCATACCATTTGAGATTGTTGGCCGATTTGCCTATGTTTGGAACGATCATGAAAATAAAAGTAGGATTTGGTTTTGACGTGCACCAGCTGAAGGAAGGCCATCCGTTCGTGTTGGGCGGTGTGCAATTGGCGCACCATTCGGGTGCTTTCGGGCATTCCGATGCGGATGTATTGGTGCATGCCATATGCGACGCCATTCTGGGGGCCGCTAACCTGGGCGATATCGGACATCACTTTCCCAACACGGATGAGCGGTGGCGGGGTATCAGCAGCTTGGTGTTATTGACGGAATGCGTTCGGCTATTGGATGAAGAGGGGTGGGCGTTGGGTAATGTAGACGCCATGCTCTGCTTGGAAGCCCCAAAAATAAAACCCCATATTCCAGCGATGAAACAGCACATCGCTGAAGCGGCCGGGGTATCGGTAGCGGATGTGTCCATTAAAGCGACTACCAACGAAACCATGGGCTTCGTTGGCAGGCAAGAAGGTGTGGTGGCATACGCGGTCTGTCTGATTGAACGAAAGTGACGGCAAACGATCACACCGTGTCCAACCAAAAATCCGCGAGCACGGGAAGGTGGTCGCTTAAGGCAAACCCATTCGGATCTTCGTTATTCATCCGAAAGCTGCCCTCGTACAGGGTCCGGCAATCCTTTATTCGCTTGGCAAACGACCCCGCGCAATAGATGTAGTCGATTCTTTTCGCCGGTTTAACCGCGTTGGCTGTGTAGCCGTCGCCCCGGCCTCCAACGGTAAACACATCGACTAATCGGCCGCCATTTAAACGTTTATATTCCAGGGTGTCCGGAGCATGGTTCAAATCACCTTGGAGAAGGATGGAGTCGGCATCACCGGCCGAATCGTTATCGATGGCGGCTTGCATCGCTGAAATTTCCGCCAATCGAATCCGGGTGTCGTTCTCTTCTTTTGCGAACGGCCACAGGTGCGCCGAATGGACGATCAGGGATTTTCCGTTTGGTAGTCGTAATTTGGCTTTTCCCCAATGCCTGGTAAATAATTCCTCCAAGTCTCCGTCCGGGTTGGCAAACGGTCTGGTTTCGGAGCTCAGGATTTCAAAATTGGTGAGAATGGCCCCGGGAAATTTTCCCTTTCCATTTTTACCGCCCGGAAAAAAAGCATAATTCATGTGGAGTAGCTTAGCCATTTCTGCTACGGTTTCTTCATTGGGCGATTCTGAAAAATTGATGATATTCGGTTGGTACAAAGCCAATTCCTGCATGATCCGGGTGGGGATTTGTCCTAGATCCCGCGCCGCCTTAACCAAGATGCTTTGTTCGCCGGGCGGTAGGTCATGACCATTGATGCCCTTGTAGCCAATGCAACCGTTAAAGACGTTGTACGTGATAGACCGGATCGTTTTTGCATCAATCCCCATATTGCTTTGGGGTACTATCGCATTTTGGGACCGACCGACTCCCTGCGCAGTTTTCCAGGAGGGTAGCATCGTTAAACCGAGGAGTGATAAAGCGGATTGCTTTAAAAACGACTTCCTTGTTGTTAAAAGAGGATGTTTCATTTAAATGTTTTGCTTAATGCGGTAAACGAACGCCCAATATATTGATAATATTTCCGCCCATCAAATCTTTGCTTGGCCGCGGCCCAGGCGAACAATGATCGAGGGACGTCTATCGTCGGTTGCGCCGTGTCAGATCAATATCGGCCGAGATGGCTACCCCCGTTGAGTAAAGCTTGATGTTGCCGTTGCCAATTCCGGTTAACGGCACCTTTACGAAGGGTTGGACGGTAACCGAAACGGAAGGAATGAGCTGCCGACGGTAGCCCACAGATAGATTTCCGACTCCTAACAGGTGGCGGTTTCGGTTGCGAACGGTAAGTTCCCAGGGTTCCCTTCCGACTTCGGGTGGATATCTGTAGTCATAGGTTTCACGAAGCATGAAATAGCTGGAGATACCGGTGGATACGAAGATATCGGAACGACGGAATCGCATGATTGTGGCATTTGCCAGAAAAGGGACATCGAGCACTGCACAGTCCGCGTTAACGAAACCGGGACTGCCGGAACCATTGCCCCGCCAACGATCGGGACGGTAATGGCTGAAATCTGCCTGGTACATTTTCCGTCCATAGAGTGCACCGCCGCTGACGCTTAACCAGTCGTTGATGCGATACGTGGCGAGAAGGCCTACATTGCCGCTGAGTTTCCCGCTTAACGGTTGTGTGCCCGACCAGTCGGGAGCAGCGATCACGCTCAGCGCCCAACCCCTCCGAGTGACGTTGCTGGGTAATCGTTCACCCTGGCCGGAAGCGGCATCATCGGAGTCAGCTTCATCGGAGCCGGCATCATCGAAGCCGGCTGAACGCGGAACGTCGCGCGCGACGGCCGGAATTTGGCTTCCATCGATAGACACCGGCGTTACGGTATAGGCAATTGCCGGTTGGTGGTTTTGTACCGATGGTAACACCGGCGGCGGTAACACGGCGATCACATCGGCTGGAGTACCCGCTTTACCTTCGTTGCCCGGCATAGGAATCGGCGTCGCTGAATGCACGGTATCTCGTGCGCGGAGCGAGTCCGGCGAAGGCGATACGCTTGGCAGTGTTTTATCTCCGGCATATTCTTCAACGGTATCTACAGACGTGTGCCCGTTGTTAAACAACAGCATGGCGGCAACTACCAAGCTGGCGGCCACACCGCTGGTCATCCAGATAAGCAGCGGTATCTTGCGCTTACGTTTACGCATTTTTTGTGACAGCTTTTCCCAATCCTTTGGGTCAAAGGGGATTTCCGGGTCTTGCAAGCCGTCTTTGAAAAGTTTATCTATGGGATGTCTGTCTTCCATTGTTCAATCCTTATCCTCACATTTATCTACCGCTTCCCGCATACGTTGATCCAATAGTTCCTGAAGCCGCTTGCGCGCTTTGTGCAGATTCGACTTCGAAGTGTTTACGGTGATCCCCAGCATCTCAGCGATTTCGTTGTGGTTATAGCCATCAATCGCATAAAGGTTAAACACCGTTTGGTAAGCCGGGCTCAATGATTGAATCATGTCTATTAGTTCGTCATAAGCCAATTTTCCATATACGCTCGCTTCACTTCCAAGATTTTCATACTCGGTTACATCATCTTGTTGCACAAACTTGAGGCTCGCCCGATAGTAGTCGATGGCCGTGTTGGTGATGATTTTACCCATCCACGACTTGAAAGGTTTCGATTCGTCAAAGCGGTCAATGTGGCTGAATATTTTCAGGAAACTCTCGCTCAGGATGTCTGATGCTTCGTCCGAGCTATGGGCATACCGCCGACATATTCCCATAGCATAGCTGTGGAAATGCTTGAACAAAGCATACTGGCTTTCTGGATCGTGCTTTTGGCAACCGTCAATATACTTTTGTACTACTTCTTCATTAACTGTCGGCAAGCGTTCTTTTTCAGTTTAGCAATAATACGTTGAAACGTAGCAAAAGGTTGCCTTGAAAAATTATTTTTTTTTATTCCGCGTGCCGAGGCAACCAATTCCGCGCTTTCACCGTATGGTGGGATATAAACAATCCATAAAATTGAAAAATCATGGTAGCGATGAAATTTTATCCCATTCGAATTGCATGGATAACGGCCGCGGTGGTTTGTTTCTTGGGCGTTTCCTGCAATGACGACGATCAACCCGAACCGGAACCCGAACAAATGGGGATTTTGGTGAAAACCGATGCAACCTTCGGTTTGGTGCTTACCGACAGTGCCGGGCAGGTTTTGTATTTCTTTTCGCGGGATGCCGATGGAAAATCCGCGTGTGCGGGCAATTGCCAGTCGGTATGGCCCAAATACTACAGCAGCCATGCGGCTTCCAGTGAGGGAATTGAAGACGACGATATCGGCACCATCACATTGGCGGACGGCTCGTTGCAGACGACCTACAAAGGCTGGCCCCTGTACTACTATGCCAACGATGAAGGACCGGGCGACATACAGGGGGATGGTGTCGGCGGTAATTGGTTCGTGGCAAAGCCCGACTATTCCGTGTTGTTGGTGCAAAACCAGTTGGTAGGCGGGGATGGTACCGCTTATACGGCTGATCTGACGCCGGGCGAAGGACTCACACGGTATTTTGTGGATGACTATGGAAGGACGTTGTATGGGTTTGTCAATGATCGGTACAATATGAACCGGTTCACCCGGGAAGATTTCGGAAATAACGGCGTGTGGCCGATCTATGAATCGGAAATCCAGGCGGTTCCTTCTGCGGCTAATCCGGAAGATTTTGCTGAAATAACCGTGTATGGACGGACGCAGCTCACGTATAAAGGCTGGCCGCTCTATTATTTCGGGCAGGATGCGGCACGGGGTGAAACCAAAGGAATTGATTTTCCGCAGTTGGGAATCTGGCCGGTGCTCAATCCCGACTCACCGGAAGCTACAGCACCGTAATGGCGATTTAAAACGAAGCGAATAGTGGATCAATACTTATTTTTTATGAAACGACTAATTAAAAATGCGTTGGGGTTGGCATTGGCGGCGACTTTCTGGATGGCATGTGGAAAAGACGACCCCGCGCCGGAACCGCCTCCGGGAAATGAGGACGAGGTGACGGCCGAAAACGTGACGTATACCAATTTTGTGGGCGGGCTTTTTCAAAACCGTTGCGGTAGCTGTCACACCGGTTCGGGAGCAGGAACGGCCAAATGGGTTTTTTCGGGATATGCGTCGGTACGCGACAACCTTACGCGGATCAACGACGTCGTGGTTGTCCGCAAGATTATGCCCCAAAACGGAAGCCTGCCAAACAATCAGCTGGCGCTGCTGAAAGCGTGGATCGAAAAAGGTGCACCCCAATGAACAGACTTGTTGCCTGGTTTTTCGTGATGTTCCTGTGCCACTTTGCGGTGGCACAGGATATCTTGGTCGACAAAAATGCCCGTATCTCATTTTTTTCGGAGGCACCGCTTGAAAATATCGAAGCGGTTACTTCGAAGGCCGCCTCCGCACTTGGCGTAAAGACTTACGAAATCGCATTTAAGGTGCCGATTACCTCCTTTGAGTTCGAAAAGCAGTTAATGCGGGAACATTTCAATGAGAATTACCTGGAAAGCGACAAATTTCCCTACGCCACATTCAACGGTAAGATTAACGATCCGGTCGACTGGAATGCCGATGGGAAATACACAGTCACGGTCGCCGGAATACTGGACATACATGGGATTAAGAAACGCTATGAAACCCGGGCGACCATTGAAGTAAAAGGCCGTGTGATTAATACGCATGCGACGTTCGTTGTGAAAATCGCCGACCATGGGATCAAGATTCCCCGCGTTGTGATCAAAAACATCGCAGAAGAAGTTGCGGTGGACGTGTCATCCACCTATCAAAAACCCTAACCATATTTTTATGAATGATGTCAGTTTTCTCGGACGCGCAGCATGGCAGCCGCTGCTCGTATTCATGGCCCTGCAGTCGCTTTGCCTTTCGCTGTCTGCACAGACCGAATTGGAAGATGCCCTAGCCGAAGATTCGGTGGCAATGGCCCGGAAGGAGGTGGAGTCCACGTTTAAGACTACACGGATTATCAACAGCCAGTCGATTGAAACCATCCATAAGCACGAGCTGGATTTTAAAGTGGATCACCGGTTTGGCGACATTGCCGGTGCCAACGGCGGTGCCCGGAATTTTTTTGGACTGGACAATTCTACGGATATTAAGATCGGTTTTGAATACGGAATTACCGATTATCTCAACGTAGGTATTGCCCGTGCAAAAGGTGCAACCCGCGTGACGCAATTATACGAAGCAAACCTGAAATACCGATTGCTGCGGCAGACGGTAGACGGAAAAATGCCGCTCTCGCTGACGGTATATACAAGCTTGACCGTGCCGGGTGTAAAGGCAGATCAAAATCCCGGTGAAGCTATTTCATACCGGCAGTTTTCGGATCGGTTAAACTTCGTAGGCCAACTGATTATTGCCCGTAAATTCGGTGCTAACCTGTCATTGGCAGTGCATCCAACGTATATTCGTCGTAATACAACCGCTGATTATGACGGTGAGCATGACCTGTTTGCAATGGGGATAGGGGGTAGATTGAAGGTAAGCAGGCGTATGGCGCTGGTGATGGATTATTTTCTGCCCTTTCGTTCAACGGCAAGCAAGGAAAGGTACGAAGAGGCCATCACTGCGCTATATAACCCGCTGGGTGTGGGACTGGAAATCGAAACCGGCGGTCACGTGTTTAATCTCAATTTTACCAACGCAACGGCAATCCAGGAAATGCAGTATATTCCAGAGACCACCTCTTCATGGACCAAAGGGCAGTTTCGGTGGGGATTTACGATATCCAGACGGTTTTCACTCGATTAACGCCTGCGGGTGACAGCCCGTATGACCGTATAAATACTGATGCACACCCCCGCAACTGCGAATAATGCCGTCCAAACCGGCTTTTCAGCATTGCGGGATTGATCAATGCGGTACCCAATATAGGTGAACAGACCGATGATGGCGAGCATCTGAAAACCTACGCCCGTAAAGTAGGCGTATTTTCCTAACGGGCTATTCGGCGATCGCTTTGGGCTCTTCATACGCAATGAGCTTCACATCGGGGAGGTGGCTGGGGAGCCCTAAACTTTTGCTCGTCGTACACTTCCCCTTGATGGAGGCACCATCTTCGACAATGAAGCGCATCGCCTCAATATCACCTTGTATCGACGCGGAACGGTTAAGTTGAAGTACGTCTTTCGCAACAATCTGGCCTTTTACCGCTCCTGAAATTTCACCCGAATGGCAATCGATGTTGCCTAAAATTTTCCCTTCTTCTCCGATGACCAGTTTGGCGGTACACGTGACATTTCCCTGTATCTGTCCGTCAATACGTAAATCGCCACTGGTGTTCACATCGCCGGTAATCTCCGTGCCTTGTGCGATCAGGTTGAAACTGTTTCCCCGTTGTTCTTGTAGTTTTTCGTTTTTCCTGTTTACAAACATGTTGATGATGCTTAGGTAATTATGTAGATGTTTTTATGTAGATCTTTTCAAAAAGCGATGTAATCAGTAGGGTTCACCGGGTTGCCGTTGTACCACAACTCGAAATGGAGATGTGGACCGGTACTCAACTCGCCAGTGTCGCCTGCAAAGGCGATTACTTCTCCGCCACGTACAAAGCTACCAACTTTTTTAATAATCGAAGCGCAATGTTTATAAAGAGATAATAAATTATTTCCGTGCTGAACGATGGCTACATAGCCCGTTTCGGGTGTGTAAGAAGCAAAAACTACATGGCCGCTTAAGGTGGACCTAACGGGTTCATTTGACTTCACCGCAATGTCCACGGCGTAGTGCTGGTCCCTGGCGCTGAAACTGGAGCTGATGATGCCTTTGATGGGGTTGTAAAATGTGTAAGAAGAAATGCCGGTGCGGGCACCGGTTTGATTTTCAGGGAGATCGTAAGGTGCGCCGGACTCGACCAATTCACGCAGGGCCAGCTCGTCATCCGATAGACCGGTTTCACGGGGCGTAGAGGCAGCCTTGTTTTGGCTGCTTTCGGAAGCTCCTTGATCGCTTCCGTCGAGGGTTTCTCCAGCTTGGCCGCCAAGCACTTTCCGAAGGTTGGTGAGGTATACGTCATGCGCATGAGCCACCTGCTCCATGGAATCGATGCGGGCATACGCGGCAATCAGCTTGCTGCGGTCATAGGCGTTCAGCGAAGAGCCGATGACGTATTCACGTAAAGGGGTAGACCGAATGAAAATAACCGTGAAAATAATCAACAGGGAAATGCATGTGACCGTACCCGTAAGCCAATACCATAACTTACCGGTAAATGTTGCTTTTTCTTCAAAAGTTTCTTCTTGGAGAACCACCAACTTATAGCGTGAATTGAGCGCTTTTGCAAGTTTGCTTTTTTGTTTAGCCAATGATGTCCCTTTCCGTGTGTTGAATTAAAATAAATTGGTACTTTTGCGTGTGTATTCCCAGCAAAGATATTCAATTTTACGGCACATCGGCTAAGAATAGTGGCATTGAAAAGTAACAAATATTTTCTTCGGATAATGGCGTTGGTGCTGTTATCGTGTGTGGCTATAGCCTGTTCCCTAAAAAGGAACGCCGACGGGCAAACGTATGACATGATGGAAAATCTGACGGCGCGGTACAACATCGTGTACCACGGACGGAAAATCATCGATGATGTTCAGCGTGAAAATTTAGCCGCCCATCGGGACAACTACCAACAGTTGCTTCCAGTACTGATTGAGCCTACCGAAGCCACGGCAGCTGCGAATACCCCTTTGATGGATTCGGTGATTGGCAAAGCGCTGGATATTATTAACAAAAAGGCGCAAAGTAAATACATTAACGAGGCGTACCTGCTCACGGGAAAGGCGAACTACCTGAAGGGGAACTACTACAATGCCGTGGAGTTTTTTTCCTACGTTGCCAGCACATTTGCCGATATGCCGGAATACCGGCAGGCGGCACTGGTGTGGAAAGCCCGCTCTCTTATCCAACTGGGGAACCTTACGGATGCGGGATTGGTATTGGATACCGTGTTTGCGAACCTGGAAACGGAGAACAAGTCGGTCGATCTTGCGTTTGCCACGCAGGCAAATTACTATTTGATGACCCACGACGAGGAATCGGCAATCACGATGCTGCTGCAGGCGCTGGATCATACCGCGCATAAGCCCACCAAACTGCGTTGGCATTTCCTGTTGGGGCAGTTGCTTCAGAAACATGGACGGACGGAGGAGGCATATGCCCATTACAGCCGGGTGGTAAAAAGCAACGCACCTTACGAAATGTCCTTTCATGCAGGATTGAACCGGGTCTTTTTGGTTACCGCCGATCATGCTTCCACCAACGAACGTGTACGTTTGCTGCAACGCATGCTGCGGGATGGAAAGAATACCGCCTTTAAGGACCAAATTTACTACCAGATCGGGGAAGTCTTCTACGCGGATAGCATGGTGTCGGACGCACTGGCTAACTATGGAAAGTCGCTGAGGGAATCCACGGATAACCGATATCAAACCGCGTTGACGTATCTGAAGTTGGCGGATCACCATTTTGGGCAAGCAGATTACCAAACGGCGAAGCTGTATTATGACAGTGTAGGGATGTCGCTGCCTATGGACTTTCCGGATGCGGGAGCGATTCAGCGTAAGATTGCCAACTTAGACGAATTGATTGAACAACTCCGGATTATCGCCCATCAAGACAGCTTGCAATACCTGGCCGGGTTGAGTGAAGGGCAGCGCCAGGTAGAAATGGATAGCATGGTTACGCGGGCGTACGCCCAGGTCCAGGCAACGCAGGAGGTGAAACAACCGGCATCCACGCAGTCGGCCCGACGTAGGCCGTTTGACGATCTTCCCGGTATGGCGACCACGTATACAGACAACCGGTTCTATTTCAATAACCCCGATGCGATGGGAATGGGGCAGGCAGAATTCAGGCGGAGATGGGGCAATCGGGAGCTTCGGGATAACTGGCGCTTCAGCGACATGGCCGGCGGCCCTCAGGCAACCGCCGGTAATTCGGCTGCCGTGGAACCAACCGTTGCGTCGCCGGATACGGCAACGATCGACAGCGCGGCATGGGCCGCTCAGTTTCGGGAGCGCTATTTGCAAGCGCTGCCGGATACCGAGGAAAAGATAGCCGCTTCAAACCGTCAAATACATGATGCCATGCTTCGCGTCGGTACGATTTACCGGGATGATTTGCGAGACCCTGACGAGGCGGCGAAAGCATATGAAGCACTGCTGGAACGGTATCCCGATACGAAAGAGGCAGCACTTCTGTATTACAACCTGTACCGGTTGTATACCGATGCAAATGAACAGCGGGCAGCCTACTACCGGGATAAGCTGCTGGCAGAGTTCCCTGAATCGTTGTATAGCCACATTATCCGGGATCCCATGTATCTGACCAAGCTCGAACAGCAAAAGCGGGTGCTTGATCAAACGTACGAAGAGGTATATACCCGCTACACGGAACAACAGTATGCGGAGGTGGTGGAGAAGGTGACCGGTATTCTGGAGCAGCGGCAGGGAAGAGAGCAGATACGCAGCCAACTGGCTTATCTCCGTGCATTGGCTTTGGGAAGGATAGCCGGGCTGGATACGTTTGAAAATGCGCTGTTGCAGCTGGTAAAGGATTTTCCGGAAGATAGTCTGGTTACCCCTTTGGCGACGCAGCACCTGGCATTTATCGAAGCCAACCGCGATACGCTGGCGAATAGAACGTATGCGCTGCAAGGCATCGAAGCCAGTAGAGAGCGGTTCGTAGACGAGCCTACGATTACGTTATGGCCGCAACTGGTCATCCGTCAGGGTCCGGAGCGGCCGAGGCCCCGTCGGGAGTTGGCGGTTGGTGCAGCGGTGCAGACCGGTATCCGTGCGAGCGGGAGGCTGGAAAACGCCGGCGGGATCACGGCACCGCAAGTGGCACGTGTGGCGGACGTTGGCGAGATCGGTCCGAATGCCTACCGCGATTTGGAATTGCTGCCGGACTCAGCCACCTATTATTTCGTGATTAATGTGGTAAATGAGCGGGTTAACTTAGCGCCTTCTCGCTTTGGCCTGGGCCAATTCAACCGTACGCGATACGCTGGAGCGGCCATCAGTCACCAGCTGAAAGTGGTGAATGGAGAAAACCAATTGGTTTACATCGGGCCTTTTGCTACCTACGAACAAGCCAAGCTTTATGAAGGCCGTATATTACCCATGTTGCCGGACATCATGAAAATCCCAGCCGACTATTATAATACATTTGTGGTTACCGAAAGCAATTTTGGCACGTTATCTGATTTTGACAAAATCGATGATTACCACACGATGTATTGGGAGCAAGCGAATAAGTGATTCCGGGGAGGACGGGAGCAGGTGAATGGTGTAGTTTTAGGATTAACGACATAGAATGAGTAAACAAGTAAAGAAACAAAATACCTTAACAACAGAAGACGTCAAACGCTATACCCGTAATTTTTGGAAAGTGCTTATCGGACTGATCTTATTGGGGTTTTTATTCATCTTCAGTGTGGGCGTCGGATTATTTGGCAAGTTGCCGACCTTCCGTGATCTGGAAAACCCCAAGAGCAACCTGGCTTCCGAAGTAATTTCAGACGATGGGGTGGTACTGGGAACCTACTTTGTACAGAACCGGTCGAATGTGCGATATAGCGAGCTGTCGCCAAACCTGGTACAGGCGCTTATCGCTACGGAGGATAAACGGTTTTACCGGCATTCGGGGATTGACTACCGCCGAACCTTTACGATTATTTTCTATAACCTGATTGGAAAGCGCCAGGGCGCCAGTACGATTACCCAACAGCTTGCGCTCAACCTTTTCTCTGAAGGGCGTGCGCGGAGCACGGGCAAACGCATCATCCAGAAGTTTCAGGAGTGGATTACAGCGGTGCGGCTTGAGCGCAATTATACCAAAGAAGAAATCATCACCATGTATTTCAACACGGTGGACTTCGGTGCCTACAATACATACGGTATCAAATCAGCGGCTCGCACGTATTTCAATACCACGCCGGATAAACTGGATGTGAAGCAAGCAGCTATTCTGGTGGGTATGTTGAAAGGGCCGGGGATTTATTCGCCGGTACGGTATCCGCAGAATGCCATCCGGAGGCGCAACGTGGTGATCGAAAACATGCGTAGCGAGGGATTCATTACCCGTGAAGAATCGCTGAAATTGCAGAAAGAACCGCTCGTGCTGGATATGCGCATTTCTAAGTACGGTGGGGGGCCTGCCCCTTATTTCAGGGCGGTGCTGAAACGCGAGATTCAGCGTCAGTTTAACGAGATGTCCATTACCAAAGCCGATGGCACCCCGTGGGACCTGGATCGGGACGGGTTGCGGATTTATACGACCATCAATTCGAAAATGCAGGCCTATGCAGAAGAGGCGCAGAGGGAATGGATGAAGACCGTACAGGCTTCGTTTGACCGGCAGTGGAAAACCCGCGATCCCTTCCGGGGCGATAAGGCGAAATTACTGGAAACGGGCATGAAACGGTCCGACCGCTACCGGATGCTCAAACAGGCCGGCAAGTCCGAAGCAGAGATTAAAAAGGATTTCGATACGCCGGTACCCATGACGATTTTTACGTGGGACGGGGATAAGGATACCACCATGACCCCCATGGATTCAATCCGTTATAACAAGTTGATTCTCCGAAATTCCTTTATGTCGATGGAACCGCACACCGGCTACGTCCGGGCATGGGTGGGAGGCATCAATTTTGAACATTATAAATACGATCAGGTGAAAATGGGTACCCGGCAGGTGGGATCTACCGCCAAACCTTTTACTTATGCCGTGGCTATCGACAACGGATTTTCACCCTGCTTTCAAGTGCCGAACGTACCGTTGACCGTGGGCAGTGGTCCTTATGCGTGGACGCCACGCGGCGAGTCGGTCGGCAGCCCGATCAACCTTCGCCGGGCACTGGCTCATTCACAGAATTTTGCCACGGCTTACATGATCAATGAAGTGGGGGCACGGGCCGTTGCCACCCTGACAAAACGGATGGGAATCACCTCGGAGGTGCCCGAATACCCATCGATAGCATTGGGCGCATATGAGGCATCTGTATACGATATGGTAGGCGCATATTCGGCATTCGTAAATCACGGCGTTTGGGTAGAACCTACGTATATCCTGCGTATCGAAGATAAAAATGGTATGCCGATCTATGAGAAAGCGCCCCGGGTCTCCAAGGTGCTCAACAGCGAGAGTGCATACATCATGGTGGATATGCTGAAAAGTGTGGTGGATGGCGGGTCCGGCGGCAGATTGCGTTGGCGCTATAACCTGAAACCGCCCATGGGCGGAAAGACCGGTACAACGAACGATAATGCGGACGCCTGGTTTATCGGAATCACACCGGAGCTGGTGAGTGGCGTGTGGACGGGAGCGGAAGACCGCGGCATCAGCTTTGCGTCGATGGCCGAAGGTCAGGGAGCGCAGGCTGCCTTACCCGTATTTGCCTTGTACATGCAAAAAGTATATGCCGATACGTCGCTGCATTATAGCAAAGAGGATTTTCCGTTGCCAGAGGGCGGGCTTACCAAGGAACTGGATTGCAGCAAGTACCAGCAGTTTTTCGGGGAGGAAGAAGAAGAGCAATTGGACGACAGGCTTGGGTTTTGATGACCAAATTTGATTACCGTAAAGCGCTTGAAGAAATACCGCACCGGCCAGGCATCTACCAATATTGGGATGCCAACGGGGAACTTATTTATGTCGGGAAGGCGAAAGACCTGCGAAACCGGGTCAGTTCCTATTTCATCAAAAACAGCCAGCTCAATGGAAAAACCCGGGTACTGGTACGCAAGATCAATCGCATTACGTTCACCATTGTCGACACCGAAATTGACGCTTGGCTACTGGAAAACAGCCTGATAAAAAAACACCAGCCGCGGTACAATGTCATGCTCAAGGATGACAAGACGTACCCGTGGATTGTCATAAAAAACGAGCGATTTCCCCGCGTCTTCCCTACGCGAAAATACATCAAGGACGGATCGCGGTATTTTGGGCCATACGCATCGGTGGGAATGATGCACGCCATCATGGACACCATCCGGGAGTTGTATCCCCTGCGTACCTGCAATTTGGCGCTTACGCCTGAAAATATCAGCAGGGGCAAGTTTAAGGTCTGCCTGGAATATCAGATCGGAAATTGCAAGGGCCCCTGTGAGGGCTATCAGACCGAATCGGATTATGAACAAAGTCTTGCCGACATCCGTGACATCCTGAGCGGTAAAATCGGCGTAGTAATTCGACGGCTGAAAAGCCAACTGGACAAGGCCGTGGGCGATCTGAATTTTGAATATGCTCACCATCTGAAGGGGAAACTGGATTTACTGGACCGTTACCAGAGCAAATCGACCGTGGTGAGTTCGTCCATCACCAATGTGGATGTGTTCAGCATTGCTTCCGACCAAAGTTATGCGTTTGTGAACTACCTGAAAGTAATGAACGGCGTAATCATCCAGACGCAGACCGTCGAACTGAAAAAGCGGTTGGATGAAAGCGATGCAGAACTGCTGAGCTTGGCTATTCCCGAAATCCGCAGCCGGTTCAATAGCACGTCAAAAGAAATCATTGTTCCGTTTACACTCGATATCGAAGCCGATAACTTAAGATTTACCGTTCCAAAACAGGGGGAGAAAAAAAATCTGCTGGAGTTATCATTTAAAAACGCATTGTATTTCAAGAAGGAACGGCTGAATCAATACGAGAAGCTGAATCCTGAACTGAAAACGGAGCGCATCTTGACCCAGATGCAGAAAGACCTGCGAATGAATGTGCTGCCGAGGCATATCGAATGCTTTGACAACTCCAATTTTCAGGGTAAATATCCGGTATCTGCCATTGTTGTGTTCAAAGACGCCAGACCCTCGAAGAAAGATTACCGCCATTTTAACGTGAAGACCGTGGAGGGGCCCAACGATTTTGCCACGATGGAAGAAGCGGTACACCGGCGATACAGACGGCTGATTGATGAGGGGCAGACCTTGCCCCAACTGATTATCATCGACGGCGGCAAGGGGCAGTTGTCGTCCGCGTTGAAGAGCCTGAAACTACTGGGCATTGATAAGCAGGTTACCGTCATCGGTATTGCCAAACGGTTGGAAGAATTGTATTACCCCGGCGACCAGTATCCGTTATACCTGGATAAAAAATCCGAGACGCTTAAAGTAATCCAGCATCTGCGCGACGAGGCCCACCGGTTTGGAATCACCTTTCACCGCAAGCAGCGGAGTTTAAAAACCTTCCGTACAGAGCTGGAAAACATTCCGGGTATTGGCCGCACGACCGCAGAGAAATTGCTCAAGGCATTTAAGTCTGTTAAAAAGATACAAGCGGCTACTCCTGACCAATTACGGGAAGTCCTGAATGAAAAACAGGTGCATGCCCTGACCGAATATTTTGCATCCCAATAAGGCTTTATCGACTTAGTTCTTCCAGCACTTTTTTTCCGGAATTAACGAGTTCGGCGCAGGACGTTTCAGTGGGCCGCTTGATGTTAAACCGCGCGACGGCGTTGTCGAGTGCCTTCAGTTTATCCGCATCGGAAGTTGACACAAACCGTTCCCGCAGGATACGAATTTTCTCGGCGTCCTGAATGCCTTCCTTCATCCGTTCAAACCGGATGGAGCTCCGGCCATCCGGATAGATGACATAGGTGTCTCCAGCGGGCCATGTACGGAACCGGGAATCGACCAACGGGTTTTCCGTCCAGGAGTTGTAAGACCAATGCAGGTAGCCATCGAGCCCCGCGGCGCGTGTGTACCAACCCATAAATACGGCTTCAGACGGGTCTGAAAATGTAAAGACGTTGGGGAATTCGTCTGCACAACATACGTAGTAGGTGCTTATCAAGCCATTTTCTTTTCGGAATGCCAGGTCTTTTTCGTCAAACTCAGCACCGAAAGCTACGCAGATGTCTTTCAGCATGGGGTATTCCCGGTAGCTTTTGTGGTTATCCGCGAGTGCCACACCCATTTCCGGCACGACCTTTTCCAGCAGCGCCAATGCAATTTTCATTTCCTCAGGCGACCGTTCGTCCATCGCGATATTGGTAAATTCCAACCAGCCTTTGTTTTTCAGGTGGTCACGGAAGGAAGTCAGGAAGGGTGTCCAAAGCTCCGTAAATTCCTTGCTCCCCGGCTTTGCACTCACGTTCACGGTATCGCCCGTTTTCTGGTCGAGGTAGTGAATCTCGTGATTCCAGGGTAGCAACGAATAGCAGTTGATGAGCTTATTCACCCCGAGATCCATCATAAAGTTAACCCAGCGATCAAATATAGCATAGTCATATTCCCAGGTGCCGTCTGTTTTCTTAGTCCAGCGAATCATGTCTTCGTACGGATCGAAGCATTGGTTGTTCCACGGATCCTTGTTCAAGTTGGCGGTGATAACCTTTTGGCCGGCATCCGCAAGCATTTTCATGGGAACTTTCATGAGTTCCCAATGTTCCTCAGACCAAACTTTTACGCCATGTATCCGGGCAACGGCCGACGGGTGCTGCCACATGTCCAAGTGGAACGCCCAATCGGCGGGCGGCGGAAGTGTGTGGTCGAGCACTTCAATGGAAAGGGTCAGTTCTTTCGGGGTTTGGTTTTGCGCATAGAGACTCAACGTGCCGGTGTAGACCCCGGGTGATGCATCTGAGGGAATGTTAAAGGTTAACCACACCGGAAGCGTAGTCTCGGCAGCCATGTCAAAACAGGACACGTTATCCAACGCGTCTGCAGCTAAGGATACCGGGAAATCTTCCGGTTTGCGGTGTCCGCATCCGGGCGCGAAAACATCCGTTAAAACATACCGCACGAAACGTGCCTGACCGATTGAGGGGGCCAGTGTCTGGCCGTCGTCAGATTTGAAAGGCGAAAAGGCGAACTCGATTTGATCGACCGCTTGATCTGACCACAATACCAGTTGTGCGGAAAGCGTTTCGCCGCGCCAGCCGCTGCCTCGCCACGACGTAGCCTGCGGAATTTGGGGAACGGCCGATTTTGGATACCGCTGATCGGTTGTTCCAAACGAGTAGTTCAGCCCGTTTACCGGCGACCAGTCGACATGCGTGGTATCCGGATCTTCGGCTTCAGCATAGGTTTCGCAGGATTTTACCGGACGCGATTGATGACAGGCACCAACCCAAAAGAGGGTGCTCAAAAGAAATAGGACCAGTTGCTTATGCTTACGTAGTTGTCGTCTCATGATGATTCCAAAACCCAATGATACATGATGATGGCGGATTTCGCAACTTCGCTACGCACGCAATCGATTGTTCAATCTGACCATTCCGTTATTTCAATACAAACCAAACCTGTCCGTTGGCGGGAATCGAAACGGGCAGGTGCAGTACGGTGCCATCCAAAGGCATTGCGTTTCCTTCTTTTCCGTTCTCACTAACCGTCGCCTGATCTCGGAGCCCCGTATAATAGAGGTCTACCTTAAGCGTCCGTTCGATGGGGGTGTCCAGCGGATTATAGACCATGAGCAATCCCTTTTCTTCGCCGGTTGGATCAACGTGCAGGATCGCGTCGTAGTCCCTTCCATCGGGTCGTCGCAGATGGATGATGTCGCTGTCGAGTATCCGGCGGTGACGTTTATAGAAGTCCACCCATTTTTTCACCAGCGTTTGGGTTTCCGGTGTGTCGTAAAGTTGTGGTCCGCGGTAGCAAGCCTGAACGCCCGCACCGAAAAGGTTGGCGAGACGCTGTTCGTAGTGGGGAAGGTGATCACGCAGCGGCTCGATGGTTGCGGCTGGGCCACCCCCATGGTATTCGACCAAGGGAACAAACATCCAGCCCATGGATGGTGTTTTTTCCCACGTGCCATCGTAGATGTTTTGCCGCTCGATGATTTCCTGGTATTCGCGGGGCAGCGACCAATTGGTTTCCCGGTATCCCATCGCGATTTTGGTACTCCCCTCCAGGAAATACCAATCGGGGACGTTGAGGTAGATTCCCTTCGACCGGCACCATCGGTAAAAGTCACGTATTCGGACGAATTGTTTCCATTGTGAGTCTTCGAGGCCGCGGTGACCGGGATGATTGCACGACGCACAAACATCGCCGGGATAAGACCCATCGTGTTCGAGGATGTCCATACCCGTTTTTTCGTAGAACTCATAGAGCGTTTGGAAATATCGGTCGCCCCACTCGCTTAGCAAGCAGGGAGACCGGCCAAACGCAGGTTTCATGCCGGGCGGCATCACGACGTCGTTATCGGCATCAATGGATCGGCTGGCAAGCAGCGAATAGCCACCCAAAGCGATCCCTTTTTGGTGCGCGTAGTCGCGCAATGCCTTCATCCGTTGGATATTGGCTTCGGTGGTGTCTTCCACGTTGAAGCCGCTTCCGAAGGTCATGATTACCATTTCAAAACCTACTTCGGCACTTTGGTCGATCGCTTTTTTGACAGATGCGTCGTCGGCACTACGTACATGCATAATGATCGGATTCTCCTGTGTCCATGGAGCGATCGTCCGATACATTTTCCGTTGCGCCAATCCTCTCCGCTCACGATCGGAACTGTCATGGAATAATTCCCATAAACGCATGCTTTCAAAGGGCTTTCCGGGGGATATTTCCTGTCCAACACCGTGTTTTGGCTCACAGACCAATACGGTAGGTGTTTTGAGTGCGTAGTTGACCTGTGTGGTGTAGGTCGAGTCTTCGCGCCATTCTACGCCGGCATTTTCTGACGCGTTCGGCGACATCGACCCAAATGCAAAATCACTTTGCGCAAAGATGGGAGGAAGTTCCCAACGCTGCTTATGTTCCACGGCGCTTTCGGCTTCGGTTACCGCTAAGTGTTCCGTACGGACGTTGTTGATGATAACTTCATTTTGCCCGTTGTATTCCACGGTTATCCACTTGCTCAATAGGGGGATACCATTATACATTTCATAGTGTACGTGGACGGTGAGGTCGCGGAGGAAATCTACGTCATGTGAGGGAGCCATGGCGTCGCCAAGTAATAAGAGATGCTCCACGTGGCTTCTTCCGATGTTCCCGGTTTTCGGGCCGGGAGTGGCGCCGCCGGTAAGATCGGTCTTTCCAATCCGGATTTTTTCCGGTATAGCCGTTGTTTTTACGACTGCCAGCGTTTGGTATTCCCCACCGTTGGTAGAAACCATGCAACGGACTTTCCCTTCTTCCAATTGCAGCCGTAAAAAATGGGAGGTTGACGGATCCATGCCGCGGAAATATCGGACGGTTCCGTTTTGAAGCAATCCGTAACTCCGATTTCCGGGCGAGAGAAACAGTTTAAGGTGATCTTTCCCGGGGCTGACCAATGTCACGCCCGGGCCGTATTCGGTCGACCGATCGATACCGGGATTGATCCGTGCGATGATCACGCGCGTGTCTGCCGAAAGGGGCCGTTCCGCAAAAACCGGATGATTTTCCGGTCCCATGATTTCGCCGGGTTTGCCCTCGTTGATAAAGGAAGCACTCCGGTCGTCATTTGCCGAAACCAATTTCCAGGTGGAAGACAGCTCTTTAAATGGGGCGTCCCACAGTTTCCGCCGTTGGCCGTCGCTTGTTAGGCGTACTTGGTGCCGTTGGATGGTAGCTTCGTCTGCTTGGTACGAAAACCGCAGCACGGTACCTTTTGCCGCTTCCTGTGGCTTCGATAGCCATTCCGTACGGGGCATCCACGCGAAGCGGCTTTCAAGAGGGCGACTGTCCCAGGATACCAATTTCAGGCTTACCGGATCGGCCTCCAGTTGCGGTATCCATTTCGGATCCAGGTAATTTTGAACGGGTTGCCCAATCAACCCGCCTACCTTGATTTCGTGACCATTCACCCATAATATGGCCTCGGGCGATACCGAACGGAGCAACGACTCTCCGGTGATCAAGTTGTCCATGCCAATGGTAGCCCCACCGGGGGCCAAAGAAAACGTCCGTGTGATTAGACCGTTGCTCAACGCAAGGTGGTTATCGACGGTCTGAAAGACCGCTGCTTCTTGCGAGATGGGACTTATCAACCAGTCTTCGCGTACGGTTGGTTGATCTGCATATTTCGGGAGACGTGTGAGGTCGCCGGTTTGAGCCCATGACAGTCCGCTGGTTACGTAGGAAAACGCTGCGGTGACTGTAGCTATTCGGATGAGAGGATGCATATCGTTAATTTTTGGTTGTTTTACCAATCTTTCCCAAATGTGTATCCTGAAAGCCCGTCATATATTTGAGCCCATAGCCCAGCATCCGATCCATGGCGATGTGTCCGAGCAAGATTATTCCCGTCAGTAGCACGGTTTGCTGCGCGGTGAACCATCCGATTCCGATCGCCAATACCGCAACTCCTTGATGATGGAAGAGGTTATAAAGAATGGCGCCCCACTTGTTGTTGACGGCATAACCTACCATGCTGACGTCTGGAAGCAATAAAAGGGCGAAGAATAGCCACCATGCGTAACCAAAGGAGAGGGTCGCCACGTAGCATGCAGCGAAAACAGCCGCGTATTCGAGTTTAAGCAGGAGTTTCATTAGAAAAGTAATTTGCGCTGTAAGGGGCCTCTGGAACCTGAGGGTTCATCAGAAACCGTTGTTGAAAGCAAGTATACAACTAATGGAAGACAACCACAACCTGTGTTTAACTAAATAGAAAGCCGCCGCATAACCTATGCGGCGGCTCCCCAGGGGAAAGGATAAGGGATATTAGTACCCGGGGTTCTGTTCAAGATTGGGATTAACCGCCAATTGCTGGCTGGGTATGGGATATACCAAAGTGTGGGGCCCCGGATCGGCGGGTTTTTCCTGCCAGGGCTCCAGGAACTTACCAAACCGGATTAAATCCTGTCTTCTCCAACCTTCCCAATACAACTCGCGTCCGCGTTCGTCTATTAATTCGTCCAACGTGAGTGCCGAGAGTGCAGCTACACCCCGATTGGCACGAATGCCATTCACCAACGCCAATGCCTGGTCGGATGTACCTGTTCCTCCGCGCAATATCGCTTCTGCTTTCATCAGCAGGACATCCGCATAACGGAATACCACCCAATCATTATTGCGCTGACCCGAGGGTACGCTGTAGTCGAAAGCGTATTTCAGAACCCGGATGCCGGCTGTTTCCAACGTGTTGCCCGAAGTCCGGATGGTCACCTCTCGCGTAAACGAGAGCGGCTGACTTGAGGGGTTTCTGGCCATTAGCGGCTGGTCGTTGCTAAGATTGTATTGCTGGCCAATGAAAAAGCCAACGTTCCGGCGTTTACCGGGATTAGCCATCGTGTCAGCCGGATATTCGTAATAAATGCCCAATCGCTCATCTTCTTCGTCGAATAGGTCGTAAAAATCCGATAGCGTGCACCAGCCATTCCATCCCCCCGGCGTCATGTTGTAATGCGCGATCGTATTCCACGTACGGTCTACGCCTCCGCCCCTTACGCCAAACTCGTTGTATAACGTAAAGATGTTTTCGGTGGAAGCCGTGTGGTTATTGGGAGCGAAATTGTCGAAATATTTGCCCGGGGCTGAAATGGTATATCGGCCGCTGGCCGTTATCTGGTCGGCGAGCGTTATTACCTGGTTCATATCGGCCGGGTCGAACGTCGGATTTTGCCGATCGAGGAACACCCCTTTATTGAGGTATAGTTTCATGAGCAAAACCTTGGCCGCATTTTGGTTGGCCACGTAAGCAGCACCGCTGTTGGGCAGGTCATTCATGATTTCGTTGAGCTCGCTGATGATGAAATCGATGGCTTCGGTGGCCTGCAAGGTAATCGGAGGAATCCGGAAGTCGTCCAGGTCTTCCCGGTACGGAACAACTCCCCATAGGTTCAATACATCATAGACGGTGAGCGCCCTGATAAAGCGCGCTTCCGCGGCCTGCTGTGGGGTAGGGTTGTTTCGTAGTACGTTGGAAGCTTGGAACTGGGCGGTTAACAAGTTGTTGAATGTGTTGTTCATGTAGGAGTTGTCGGCATTCCATGTGTGTTGATGGATTGCGCGATGGATGCCGTTGTCGTCCCAATCGCCACCGCGGGTCGGAGCCATGGCAGCATCCGTGGAGATTTCTTCCAATACCCACCGTTGCTCTTGTTGATAGGGAGTATTCAGCGCCGTATAGGCTCCGATCAACAAATCAGCGGCATTTACGTTCGCGACCCCTTGCTCGAGTTCACTCCTGAGTTGTTCGTCCAAGTCGGTGCAGGATAGAGAAACCCCGGTGACTAAGAGAAGAACCATGCGATATAATTTGAAAGTGTTCATAATTCCAGTGTTTAGAGTGAGAAATTTAGGCCCAAAAGAAACGTTCTGGCGGGCGGATACGGAATGTATTCGATGCCGAGAGAAGGAATGTCGTTGGTCGCGCCGTCTGTATTCACTTCGGGATCAAAACCACTATATCCCGTAAAAACAAACAGGTTTTGGCCGGTAAGGGATACATTTAGATTCCGGATTGCCCTTCCGATATTGCCAATGCTATAGCTTAGCGTAAGGTTGGAAAGCTTTAGGAAATCCCCCTTTTCCAGGTAGCGCGTAGAGGGAGCCGCCGAGTTGGAAGTAGATTCACCTATCCCCGTGTCGAATACTTTCTCGGCAATATTCCGGTTGGATAAATTATTGACACCCAATACCGTAGCCATGGTATTATTGAACAGGTAATGACCGAAAGCTCCGTGCATATTGACATTGAGGGTCAGTTTTTTGTACGAGACATCGGTAGAGATTCCCAACAAGTAATTTGGGTTGGGACTGTTTACGTAAAACTTATTCAGTGCCGGATCCACCGAAGTGCCCACCGTTCCGTCAAGCCCCCGGTACATGCTGGTGCCCGTTTCGGGATCGATCCCCTCAAAGATGGCCAGGTACCAGACATTGAGCGGCTGACCGCTTACCATCCGCTGGCCCAGCACGCCGGAGAAGCCCTGACCCCGTAAGGCGGCAGTTTCGTAGTATCCCAGCAGGCCACTTACGTTATTCCGAAGGTATGTCGCGTTGGCGGCCAGGTTCCAATTCCAGTTATCGTTCTGGACGATGCTGCCCGATAGGGCCAGTTCGATGCCCTCGTTGATGATCTCACCATCGAGATTTACCCAGATACGTCCGTTGGGGGCCGGTTGGGCCAGGGTTTGCTCGAACAGTGCATCCGTGGTGACTTTTCGGAAGTAGTCGATGGATCCGGAAAGCCGACTTTGGAACAACCCGAAGTCAATGCCCGCGTTGATCGTCGATGAGCTCTCCCATTTCAGGTCGGGGTTTCCGAAGTTGGCCTGCGATATGCTCTGCGCACTGAATACATACCGATCTTTGGAGGCTCCTGACGGAAATTCCTGGTTCCCGGTCTTTCCCCAGCCCACACGCAACTTGAGATTATCGAGGGTCCCGTTATCCCGGAGAAACGATTCGTTTGAAAGGTTCCAGGCAAATGCCAGAGAGGGGAAATTCGCGTATTTGTTGTTCTCGCCGAATTTTGTCGATCCATCCCTCCGGATCGTACCGGTGAACAGGTACCGGTCGTCAAAGTTAAGTGCCGCTCTTGCAAAAAAGGACTGCAGCTCATTTGTCGGCATTCGATAGGAATCGATCGACCGGTTACTTGCAATGGAATAATCCAGGTAATCATAGTAATCAAGTCCGCCTAAATCGGAAAAGCCGCTCCCGCTTTGTGAATTCCACCGATGATCGAAACTCAGGTATTCGTAGCCGACCACGGCGTTGAGGTTTAAGGACGTTGCGATTTCCCTATTGAAAGACAGGGTGTGTGTCAGCTGGTGATTGGTTTCGATGTCGTTGCCGATGAATGCAGCCCCGTTGTTTACGTTGCTTGGATTAATCATGCCGGCAATGAACCGGCCGGTTCGCCGCCCCGTTTGACGCGTAAGGCTATACATCAGTCTGTATTCCAGATCGTCGGTGATTTTATACGACGGCGAAACACTGGTGAGGATGGTGTTGACCACCGCCCGGTCTTTGTATGCGGCTAGCGAGGTAAGCGGATTGATGAGTGTTGGGGATTGGTAAGCCAGCGCTCCGCTTTCGTCTCTCAACGGTAGGGTAGGGTTCCATTGCAGTGCTTGCGAGATAATATTTCCTTCAAATCCTACACCCACGTCGATGGGCGCGATGTTTTCATCGGTTTGGGTGGCCAATATATTGACATCCAATCCTAGCTTTTTGCTTTCCATGAATTTGAAATTGCTGCTCAGGTTGGTGGTGTATTTCCGTAAACGGGACGTTTCAACGATGCCATTCTGGTCAAGGTACCCGGCGGAGATCCGGTACTTGGCCGACTCGTTGCCTCCAGAAACGTCCAATGCATAATTTTGGGTAGCTGCCATGCGTGTGATGGCGTCAAACGCATTTACCGACCCCCCGAAGTCCCCTGAGTTGTCGTCCGGCGTGTAAAAGGCTACCGCTTGCCGAAACCTCTCCGCATCAAGTACTTCAGGCTTATTCAGTAGGCTGGAGAAGCCCGAAGAGGCCATCACATTTAAGGTCGGCTCGCCTGATTGGCCCCGTTTGGTCGTAATGATGACCACTCCGTTGGCGCCACGCGAACCATAGATCGCAGTCGCGGAAGCATCCTTCAAAATATCCATACTCGCTATGTCGTTGGGATTGAGATAAGCGAGCGGGTTTCCGGCGTCAGAGCCGTAGCCGCTGCTACCGCCGGGACGGGCGGACGTGCCGGATAGCGGAATACCATCCACGACGAACAAGGGATTATTTCCGGCGCGGATGGATGAGTTGCCCCGGATGCGGACGGTTGTTGAACCGCCCGGCTGACCGGTGTTATTGATGACCATCACACCCGCTGTCCGGCCTTGGACCAGCTGATCGGGAGCCACAATGACCCCCTTGTTGAAATCCTTTGCCTGTACGGATGCTACCGAGCCCGTAAGGTCCTTTTTTTGCGTGGTGCCATAACCGACCACCACAACTTCTTCCAGGCTGGCTAAATCTTCTTGTAGGGTGACTTCCAATAGGCGGTTTGCTTGAGCGGTAACTTCTTGGCGTACATAGCCTATGTACGTAAATTCCAATACTGCCGGAATTTTGCTAACCGTTAGTGAAAACTGGCCATCGTCATTGGTCACCGTCGCATTGGTCGTTCCCTTTTCAGTGACGCTGACACCGGCAAGCGGTTCATTGTCAGCGGTCGTGACCTTTCCGGCAAGGACTTGTTGCGCCGGTTTCTTTGGCGGGGCGTTGAGCGGACCGGGAGGCTCCCTGTCTACGATGATGATGGTTTTGTTGTCTAATAGGTAGGCTACGGGTTGATCGATAAAAATCTCCTGCAAGACCTTGTCAAGGGGTTTATTGGTAACCTGTATGGTTACCGGTTGGGACCTTTGTAGGTGTGCGGTTTTGATAATGAAATCCACATTGCTTTGCCTGCGGATCTCACGGAGTACCTTTTGCAGCGGAGCGTTTTGCTCCGAGAGCGTTATCGGCTGAGCAAGTGCGGCAGCGGATACCTGCAGACAAGCGGCAAGGACGACAAGTGCTGTCAACTTCATGAGTACAATGAAATTTAAAACGAATGATGGGCATGCGACACGCATGCATCCATTTCTGCAAAGATTAAAAAGCATATCTTTGTGAACTTTGGGTGAATAATTGATTTGATATCAGCAAGAATCGGGTTCATGATTTCCCCCATCTAATAGCCGGGGATGCTGGCGGGCATTCCCGGTTTCTTAACTTGCGGTCGATTACGTGTATCCCTGATTTTTCATAATGTGTGTGTGTTTTTAGTTAATAATCGGTTTTATAGCGCTAATTTGGGGGCGAAAGAAACAGAACACCGTCTGTTATCCGGAAAGTCAAGCCCCCTGACAGTTCCAATATGTGCAACACTTCGGACAGGTTTTTGTTGCGGGAAATCTGCGCGTTGAATCGATCCTCCGGCAGTTGTCCTTGATAAACCACTTTGACATCATACCACCTGGCCACTTTACGCATGATGTTTTCAAGCGTTTCGTTGGCAAAAATGAAATCGCCGTTTTTCCAGTCGACTACGGTTTCGGCGTCGACATTGGCCACGTTCAACCCGGTGATGCCGACCTGGGACTGTTGACCGGGTTTTAACAGCGTGGATCGGCTGGCGGTTACGATTCGCACAACGCCTTCCAGCAGCGTGGTATTCATCGTGTTTTCATCCGGGTAGGTATTTACATTGAAGTGTGTGCCCAGGACCTCTACGGTTTGGCCCCGGCTTTTTACCTTGAAGGGGACTTTTGATGAGCCGGACCCATCTGCAGTTGATGGGGTTTCCGTTACTTCGAAATACGCTTCTCCTTCAAGCTCCACAACCCGTTCGTTCGCGTCAAACCGCGATGGATACGTTAGTGAGGAGGCGGAGTTAAGCCAGACCTTTGTGCCATCGGGCAAGGCGATCTGGTAGGTTCCCCCTTTGGGCGTTGTTAGGAAATTCTTCTTACTATGTCCTTCGTTTTCCGTTTCCCATTTCTCGGGTTCAACTACCGCAGAGCCGTCCGAATAGGTGATCGCATCGCCCACAATGATCCCGCTTTGCTCCGCATTCAGTTCGATTGTTCGGCCATCCGCCAAGGTGAGGGTGGCACGGTTGCCACCGGGACCGACGTCCTGTTGGGTAACCCTTGGGGCCGCCTCCCGGTGTTGAAAATACGAGTACGTTACAACTACGGCGATTAACCAGGTTGCCGCTGCCATGGAGAAGCCTATCCATCTACGGCGTTTGCGCTTTAAGCGGTCGCCCAGGTCCAGCTTCTCGAAAACTCGGGTTAAGGTACTGTCGTCGGCGGGGGCATCCGGAGTATCCTGCATATGCGCTTCAATAAGCTGCTCAATATATGCCCTGTTGTGGCCAGATTGAAGCATGCGTACCACTTGCGCCGCTTCTTCCTCTGTACACGCATTTCGGACATACTTGTCGAACAGCTTCCGGATGTCTGAATAGTCGTTCATCGCTGGTTTACCTATTACCGCTGGTCTGCCTATTACAATAGTATATACGGCTGACGGGCAGTTTTCCTCTGCTCGGTATTGAATTTTTTTTTATTTTTTGTCGGCTTACGGCACCGCTAGCACAGGCAAAGCATACATACAAGCAGGCAAACTTGTTCCGATAGGTAAAAGGATCTGATTGACTTAGTGGCTTTTACGATGTGATCGCTGATGGTAGAGGTAGAAATTCCGAGAATGCGGCTGACGTCTTCGTAGCTTTTGCCTTGAATTTTGCACAACACGTACACATGTCTGCGTTGAGGAGGAAGCCGTCGGATACCTTTGGCGATAATGGCATGGGCTTCTTTGAATGCGATCTCGTGATCGATATGTCGGTAAGATGCACTCGATGTTTCAATCAAATAAGCTTCGAGATTCCGACGTTTGACCTGCAGGTGGAGAAAGTCGTAAACGAGGTGCTTGGCGATGGTGAAGAGGTAGGATTTAAAGGACTTGGTTGCATCGATGGTCTTACGTCTTTCCCAGACGCGCTGAAACAATTCCTGTAAAATTTCTTCGGCGGCTTCCGTTGATTTTACCATCCGTAAGATGTTGCCATAAAGTCGTTTGCTGTAGAAAAAGTATAATTTTTCAAAGGCTTTTCTATCTCCCTTTTGCAGCGAGATTAATAGCCCAGATTCATCGAACTGATCGTTAAGCTCCATGTCAGTCATCCATTTTGAGACATCCATCTATCTCTTGGAAGCATCGGGTTACTCCACTGTGTGTTATTAACTAGTTCATGCAGCAAATTCCCGGAGTGCCGATGCCAATAATTGGTAAATCAAAGCTACGGATAAAAATGATAGTTCACAATGTATTTGTGACGATTTCACTCCGTGGATAGACGATGCGAATCCAGCAAGTATCCCAGGGTCGTAGGTATGGCTTCGATAAGTCGTCCGGCCGGAATGACGGACATCTTTTCTTCGGCGGCCAACCGGTCGCCGGCAGCTCCGTGTAAGTAGCAGGCCAGCATCGCAGCGTCGGGGGGTGGATATCCCTGCGCAAGAAAGCCCGTCAACATACCGGTCAGTACATCGCCCATGCCGCCGCTTGCCATAGCCGGATTGCCCGTGGGATTAATTAACAGGGTGCCATCGGGCAGGGCGATAAATGTATACTGATTTTTCAGTAGGATGATCAGTTGAAGAGCCCTTGCCTGTTCCCTGGCGGTCTGCACCCGATCCCACCAACGGCTGTGTGACCCAAATAAGCGGTCAAACTCTTTCATGTGGGGAGTGAGGATGCTTAGCTTTGGCAGCTTATCCATCAAGCCCTTGTTTTGTGAAAGAAAGGTAAGGGCATCCGCGTCAACAACCAGGGGCTTATCGGTATGGGTTACACAATCTTCCAACAAGGATAGGCGCTGACCTAAGCCGGGACCGATACCGATGGCATCAAACCTGTCCCACATCGCCGGTAATTCATCCTGTGCGCAATACATTACCTCTGGCAGACGGGTGTTTAATGCGGTGAGACCCGTTTCGGGTATGCAGGCGGACGTAAGCCCGGCACCGCTGTAGAGACAAGCGCCGCACGCCAGCAACGCTGCACCGAAGGTTTGGGTATCGCCGGCGATGATGAGCGCATGGCCATAGGTCCCTTTGTGGCTAAAGGGTTCTCTGTGGCGGTAACGTTGCAACACATCGGATGCCTCGATCAGTTTAAACTCGCTCGGCAAGTTCTCAATGAATGCCTCATCCAGTCCGATATCCACCGCTTGAAAGTGTCCAACCGCTTTGGCGGATTCGGGGAAGAAAAAACTGAGTTTTGGCCGCTGAAAAGAGACGACGTGATGTGCCCGCACGGAATATTCCGAAGGGGATAGAATGCCGTCTGCACGGAGACCGGTGGGTATGTCTACGGCGACCACCGGCTTGTCGGCCTGGTTTATATGTTTCGCCATCCGCAGCCAATCTCCTTGCAGCGGTTTGTTCAATCCCGATCCCAATAGGGCATCGATGACCACATGTTGGTGGATGGCAGGAAACTCGTCTCCGGGGAAGAATTCAGTGATGGGGACCGGGGTTTTGTACAGACGAGCGGCATTGGCCGCAAAATCATCACTTTCGTCGGCGCCAAACCGTGCAACCCATACCGCTACGGCGCCATAACTTCGCTCCTGCAACATCCGTGCGATGGCCAGTCCATCGCCCCCGTTATTACCGGTTCCGCAGCATACCAACACGTCCGTTTTTTTGTCCGGGTAAAGTTGCATAAAAACCCCAACGAAAGCCCGTGATGCATTTTCCATCAGATCGATGGACGCGATGGGAGCGGTTTCGATCGTATGTTTGTCGGCTTCTCGTGTTTGCGACGCAGTGATGACGGTTTTCATGCCAGTGTTTTCGTTTAACGCTGATTAAAGATACGATCTTATGCGTACAATGTCAACATCGTGGGCAGTTATCAGAAAATACCGTACCTTTGTGGCTAGCATCAGCGAAGGAGGTTTCTCATGATTGTCAGCGATTCATTACATCTTGCACCTGCGATTACCGAAGTGCTGGAAACGGTGTTTGACCCGGAAATACCGGTTAACATTGTCGAGTTGGGATTAGTGTATGAAGTGATTACGAAAGCAGATGGTACGGCGAAGGTGGTGATGACGCTTACCGCACCGGGATGCCCGGTGGCCGGCGACATTATCGACGAAGTACAGCGGAAAGTGGGAGCGGTGGAAGGTGTGAAGCAGGCCCTGGTGGAACTTACTTTTGACCCGCCATGGGACAAAAGTATGATGAGTGACGTTGCACGGCTGGAACTCGGGTTTATGTAGCCGGAACCGTTTATTTGCCAGTCCGTTTTTCCAGATCAGCCAGCGTTTTTACGGGTTTCTTGTCGACTTTGTCCTTTCCGAAAATTGCATTCCAGATGTTGCGTGATTCTTTCGTGAGGAGCGGCGCCGCAATGGATAAAATCAATACATAAACCACAACAAACGATTGAATTACGGGAAGTAGTTTGCCCGCCTTGCCAATATTCGCCATGATGATCGAAAATTCTCCTCTGGCGGCCAGTGTGAAGCCGATGTCGACTGAATTTCGCTTTTTCAGGCCCGAAAAGCGAGACGCAAAATAGCCGGAAGCCACATTGCATACGATCGTTACCAGTGCCGCAATGGAGGCCCACATCACCGCGCCGGTCAGCGACATCGGGTCGATGGAAAGCCCGAAGCTAAAGAAAAACATGGCACCGAAAAAGTCTTTGAACGGGAGCACCATCTGCTCGATGCGTTTGATGTATTGGGAATCGGCGAATACCAATCCCGCCATCAGCGCGCCAATGGCTTCAGCGACATGGATGGTTTCTGAGAAACCGGCAACGATAAACAGGAGGGCAAATATGACGAGTATGAACAGTTCGGAGGTTTTTTCTTGGAGCAGACGATCAATGGCCGGAACCAGTTTCCGGCCCAAAATGAGAAAGGCCAGGATGAACCCTAAAGCGAGTAAGGAGGTACCGGCCACCGTCCAAAATGAGCTGCTACCAGTTAAGATCAGGCCGGATAAGAACGAAATATGCATGGCGATAAATAGGTCGTCAAACATGATCATTCCCATAATCACCTCGGTCTCGGGATTTGCGGTGCGTTTCAGGTCGGTCAATACTTTGGCGACGATGGCTGTCGATGAGCTGGTCATCATGCCACAGAGAACCATCGTCTCTTTAAAGGGTAATCCCATCAGCCACCCGATTAATAACCCGGAACAGAAATTAAGAATCACATAAAATGTGCCTCCCGTAACGATGGATTTCCCTGATTTGATCAACCTGCCTACCGAAAATTCCAAACCCAGATAGAATAGGAGGAATAGGACGCCAAGCCGCCCCATGAAATCGATAAAGGGTTTGCTCTCGGTGAAAGTAAGGTCAATGTTTCCGAATTGAGGAGCATGCTGGCCCAGTACCATCCCGATAAGGATAAAAAACGGAATCACCGAAAAGCGTAGCCTATTGGATATCAGGCCAACGAGTGCCACCAGCCCCACGGCAATTCCTATTTCCAATATCAGGGTGTGTGACTGCATACGCGTGGGGTTTATTCGGTGATTACAAAATTTCTTTTAACAGCTTGATGTGGCTCCGTTTGCCGGCTACTACCAACGTGGTGTCGGCCGAAATAACATAGTCAGGACCCGGATTGATGATGCTATCGCCTTCTTTTATAGCGGCGATGATGGATGCACCCGTCCGTTTGCGTACTTCCAGATCGCCAATGGATTTTCCGATGCTGGGTGCGCCACTTTCGACTTTATACCATTCGATAATCAAGTCGTCCAACGCTACTTCGATGGTTTCCAGTGCTTTGGGCTTATAGGACAAACCGCCGATGATGCCTGCAACCTGCCTGGATTCTTCATCAGACAATGTCATGACGCACCTGGACTCACTTTCTTCCTGGTCGTATCGGTATAACTCCCGCCGACCATCGTCATGAATCACCACCACCATGTGGTCACCGGCTTCGGTTTCGATTTGATATTTTTTGCCAATACCAATCAGATCCGATTCTCTTACAATTGACATAATAGTCTCTCCCTAAATTTAAAATTCCACAAAGATACGACTTTATTGGCAGACAATTCCTCCGAAAGCTAAAGATGTAAGTGATGCGTTATGGCTACGTACTTCGACAGAGGTACATAACGGGTACGGAACACGTGCATATACCGTGCGGATGCCACCGCTTACGAGGGCTTCGTGTTCGCTTGTCGAGCGGCTGAAGATAAAGGGAGCCATCTGAAAAAGTTTCGGTATTTTAGACGGCGATCTTAAAAAAGAAAAGTAATGACGGATGCAACGATTACCATCATCGGTTGGCTAGGGTTTATCTTCTGTACTACGGCCTATCTGATGCTTAACTTTAAAATATTGCGTTTTGACGGTGCATGCTACCAGGTATTAAATGTCATCGGCGGATTGGGTTTGGTGATCAGCGCATTTTACTTTAGCGATACGCCTAATCTCGCGGCAAACGGTCTATGGGTGCTTATCGGGTTGTTTGGCGTCTTTCGCTATTCAAAGCGTCTGTCCCGTTCGCGAAAAGGCAGTCGCGTTATGGATGCCCAATAGTCGATAGGCTTCTATTTTGTAGTCGATTATTTTTTTATCGAATGTTTTGGTATCGGTTGATAACGTGAGGTAAAAGTATGCGCCGTCCACCAAGGCAAATATCAGATCGGCTGTGAGTCTCGGATTACCAACGTCTATCAGCTGTGCTGTGCGGCAACGCTCGATAAGAGTGGCCAGTCGCTCCCGCAAGGAATCGGTTAGATTTTTATACATGTTTTTTATTTTTTTCTCGCGGAATGTCAGGGCATAGCAACTGTAGAATAGACCGTCGTCAAACAATTTATTCCACTTTTTTGAAAAAAGATCATCCACTACGGTTAATAACGCTTCTTGCAGGGGGATACGGCTGTCTTTACCAATTGTGTAGATCAGTAAGTATTTTTCGAGTATGTAATCGATCAGGGCGTAGGTAAGTTCTTCCTTGGTTTGGAAATAATGGATGATTAAGCTGGGATTGATGTCCATTACCTTGGCGATCTTGGCGATCGAAGTATTTTCCAGTCCTTCTTTTTTGGCGACTTTATAAAAAACCTTGACGATTTCGAGCTGACGTGCTTCTTTTAAACTCTTTCTCCCCATGGACGTATATTTATAACGACACGAAAATATGAAATTTTGATGTTATTAAATTTTTGTATTTTTATTAATTGTATGTTCATTCAAAATATTTCACGAAAAAAAATCACACAATCGTTTGACTGACGTTAATCAAACGGTTGTGTGATTTTTCTTCTTGTACATTAAATTAAAAGCCTTTATTATTGTTTTAGTAACATAACTAATCCATAGCAGCTCTTTCGGGCCGGTTTAGACGGAAATCTAAATCGATTAATGAATAAATAACAATTCGGTTAACTCTACTTCATAGGATAGAAATACCTTTGTTTATTGACTAAATGTTCAATTAATATATTAATGAAACCTCAAAATTAAATTATGAAAGGACAGCGACAACAACAAAGTAGAACTTTGCCATGGACTACGCTGGGTTGGGTAGGTATCCTGTTAGCGATCCTACCGTTCGGGCCTCTCCATGCGATTGCCCAGAGCCGTATGGTTGGGAAGGTAACCGACCAATCAGGTCAAGTATTGGTTGGCGCAAGCGTGGTGGTACAGGGCACCTCATTGGGTACGGCTACCGACGATGGAGGCAGGTATGCACTGGATGGCCTTGAAAGTGGGCAAGTACTGGTATTTCGCATGGTCGGATACCGGACCCAGGAAGTTACGTTTACCGGCCAATCCGAATTGGATGTGGTGCTGGAAACGGATGCCGGCAATCTGGACGAAGTGATTGTGGTGGGGTACGGTACGCAAAAAAAGGTGAATGTCACAGGCGCTATAGATCAGATATCGGGCAAGCAGCTGGAGTCGAGACCCGTAACTAATATCATGCAGGGTTTACAAGGGGTAAGCCCAGGATTAAATATCACGTATGGAAATGGCAGTCCGGGTGGGATACCGAACATCAATATTCGCGGAACCACTTCCATAAACGGTGGTGCGCCGTTGATTGTCATCGACGGCATCCCGGTTTCCGATACATGGGATATGATCCGGTTGAGCCCGAACGACATCGCTTCTTATACGGTGTTGCGCGATGCGGCGTCGGCAGCGATTTATGGTGCACGGGCGGCTTACGGCGTGATTGTGATTACCACGAAGCAAGGAAGCCAGGGCAATCAAAACATCAGTTATAACCTAACCACGGCTTTTGGACGCCCCACGGAATTGCCTGACCCGGTGACCGACCCCTATATTTTCTCGCGTGTACTGGAAACTTCAACGCTTAATACGCCGTGGAACGGACCAAGCTATGTGCAGTTCAGCGATGAATATTATCAATGGGCGAAAGAGCGATCGGAAAACCCGTCATTGCCCGATGTCCGGGTTAGTCCGACGGATCCCAACCGGTGGGAGTATATGGGCAACAACAACTGGTATGATTATTTTTTTGAAAAGGCAACGGTTTCTCAAATTCATAGCTTAGCGCTTTCGGGTGGAGCAGCGATTAACAACAAACCTATTTCGTATTACCTTTCTGCCGATTACACCAAGGATAACGGACTAAACAAGCTTACGGATGACTATTGGCAACGAAAGGGAATCCGCGGGCGACTTTCGTTTTCACCGTTGGATTGGCTAAAGCTGGATAACAATATGAATGTTTATCAAACAGATATCGCGCAGCCGTATGCGCGCATCACCGATTTATATTATCTCCAACCTACTAATGTGGTTAAAAACCCCGATGGTACATGGGCAAATAATGCGGCGGGCCGATTGGCTGCCCAATTGGTCGATGGTGGGAAGCGGAATGAACAGATGTTTGGTTTCCAGAATATTTTCAACGCGGTTGGTACTTTTTTGAACGGCGATTTGACGGTAACGGGCGATGCGAGCTTCAAGCGGGAATATTGGCGGTATCCGCAACATTCAAAAAAATATAAAATCGGCTATGGGCCTACTGATATTCGCGAGGAAGGAGGCAATGGATTTGTTTATGACCGGCGTGGCGAGATCCAGAATAATGTTTTCAATCTGTATGGGAACTATAATAAACAGTTTGGTGTTCATGGGTTTAGTCTCACGGCTGGCTACAATCAGGAAGATTATGTATGGGCGACTACCATTGCCTCACGGGATCAACTGATTTCTTCCACGCTGCCTTACCTGGAATTAACGACAGGTGAGGCGCGCCTCAATGCCGAATACAGCTCCTACGCTACCCGGAGTTTTTTCGGACGATTTAATTATACGCTCAATGATCGTTACATACTTGAAGCCACGGGGCGGTACGATGGCTCTTCACGTTTCCCGTCAACCAACCGGTGGGGATTTTTTCCTTCTGTGTCAGGAGCATGGATTGTCAGTAACGAGCCTTTCTTTGAACACCTGAAGCCGGCATTTTCAAATTGGAAGCTCCGTGCTTCGTATGGTAGTTTAGGCAATCAGGCGGTGGGCGATTTTTCATATATCCAGACGATGGGTACAGCGCTTTCGGGGTACCTCATCGATGGGGCGCAGCGGCAGGTGATTACCGGCGCACCTTCACTCACCATTGATCCGCTTAACTATACCTGGGAAAACGTGGCGACCTTGAATTTCGGTACTGATATCGGCCTGTTGCGCGACCGTATTTTCGCGGGCTTCGATTACTTTATCCGCGAAACCACGGGAATGTTAACGGCCGGCGAACAACTGCCATCGGTGCTGGGTACCGCTGTTCCCCGCCAGAATGCTGCGGACCTGCGGACCAAAGGTTGGGAACTTTCGCTTACCTACCGCGATAATTACGTTGTCGCTTCCAAACCCTTCGGATTGGAGGCCAAGTTAGTGCTTTCCGATTCGCGGGCACATATCACTAAGTTTAAGAATGACCAACGACTGCTATCCACGTATTTCGAGGGTTATGAATTCGGAACCTTGTACGGCTTAGTTGGCGACGGCTTCTTTAACTCCCAGGAAGAAATCGATCAATTGGACCAAACTGCCATCATCCCGTGGGGGGCACTTGATATTGTACCTGGATGGCCGAAGTTCAAAGATCTGGATGGTGATGGCAAAATTGAACTTGGACAGACCGCAGACGACATGAAAGACCGGACCATCATTGGGAATACTGCCGATCGGTACAGAATCGGGCTCAATCTCAATATGGATTGGAACGGTTTCGACGCATCGATATTCATGCAAGGAGTGCTGAAACGCGACTTTTACCCGCAGCACTATTTGTTCTGGGGGCCCTATCAACAGCCGTATGCCAACGTCTATCCCTGGCATCTGGATCACTATCGGGCCACGGATGATACACCCGAACAAATGGCCAAACATTCGGCGGCCTACATTGCGGCGGGACTGGCAAATGCCAACCTTGACGCCTCATACCCAGTACTGCAGTCCTGGCTGGCAGACTACAATTATGTGGATGGAAGCGGTAGCCGGGCGGGGCTGGCCATACCGAATACCCGTTACCTGCTCAACGGAGCCTATCTGCGCATTAAAAATATCACATTAGGTTATTCACTTCCGCAATCGGTCATCCAACGATGGGGGATGGGACGCCTACGGTTTTTTATCACTGCCGAAAATATTTTCGAGTTTTCCGAAGTAAAGAAATTTGTAGATCCGGAATCCATCAACAATAGTACCGACAACAGTGCTTGGGCGTATCCTTTCCAGCGCAGGCTTGCGTTCGGATTGAATGTAGGGTTTTAAATCGTTAATGAATTACATCATGAAAAAATATCAGTTGTTGTTTCTGACCGGCCTATTGATCACGGCAGTTTCCTGCAAAAAAGAATTTCTGGACCGCTACCCGCAAACATCGGTCACACCCGAGGTATTTTTCAATACGGAGGAAGATTTAGCACTTTATATAAATGGCCTGTTGAGTATGTCTAACCATGGTATGTACCTTGCCGACCAAGGTACGGACAACCTCGCCACCACTGCCGCCATCGAGGTGAAAAATATGATGACAGGTTCGCCGTCGTCCCAAACCATTTCGGGTGGTTGGGCGTGGGGACGTCTCCGCACCATCAACTATTTCCTCGAAAATTACCAGCGGGCTAACGTGACGACCGAGACGGCTAACCACTATGCCGGATTGGCCCGTTATTACCGCGCGAGATTCTATCACGATATGGTAAAGCGTTTCTCGGATGTACCTTGGTATTCGGGAACACTCAACCCCGGTGATGAAGCGCTCTACAAGGCGCAGGATCCGCGGGTTTTGGTGATGGATAGCGTGATGGCCGATCTCGATTTCGCCCTTGCAAATGTACGCGACGACGTTCCAAGCGGAACACCCGGCAAATGGGCGGTGGCCGTAATGGATGCTAAAATCGCACTGTACGAAGGTACGTACCGTAAATACCATCCTGAGTTGGCGTTGGAAAGCACGGCGGAAGCCTTTCTGGAAAGGGCGGTGGCGACAGCTGAACGTATAATGGCCGCAGGGAAATTCCGCATCCACAGCACGGGTAATCCCGCTTCGGATTATGCGGCACTATTTGGCCGTCAAGACCTAACGGGTATCAGTGAGGTGATTTTGGTAAACAGCTACGACCAGACCAAAAATAGAAGTGGAAACCAAAATACGGGGATATTTGGTAACTATGAGCAATCGCCGTCGCGTGATCTGTTACAAACCTATTTGATGTCGGATGGCACGCGTTTTACGGACGTAGCGGGATATCAAACGTTCGGTTTTGTGAAAGAGTTCGAACAGCGTGATCCCCGGTTAGCTCAAACGTTTGCTTATCCCGGATGGCGACGGGAACAAGACGCTGCGCCTTACGTACAGTTTTTGGCCAGGAATTTCACCGGATACCATCAATTGAAGGGATACGTCAACAGTACCGACCAAGTCCTGCTGAATAGTTCGGACGTGCCCGTGCACCGCTATGCCGAGGTGCTCCTCATAATAGCCGAAGCGAAAGCGGAATTGGGTATCCTTACGCAGGGTGATCTGGACAATACCGTCAATTTATTGCGGGATCGCGTCGGTATGCCGCATGTAAACCTGACTGCAGCCAATGCGGATGTGGATCCGGTCATGGCAGCGCGATATCCCAACGTTACGGGTGATAATCGGGGATGCATCTTCGAAATCCGGCGTGAACGACGGGTAGAATTGGCGTTTGAAAGTTCGCGATTCGATGATCTGATGCGGTGGCACGCAGGCAAACTGCTGGAAGAAATCCCTGAGGGCATGTACTTTCCCGGTGTGGGCGATTACGATATGACCGGAGACGGCGTGCCCGATATCCGGCTCATTCCGGAGGGACAGACGATACCCAGCGAACGCGAGCAAAACGCGTTAGGCGTCCCATTGGTGTATTACACCATAGGCCCTTTTGGTAGCACTGCCGCCGTTTACCTTCAAAATGGTACCAATGGGGGTGCCGTGGTGACGGATGATCGGGCGCGCACTTTTATAGAGCCCAAGTATTATTACCGGCCGGTGCCAAATACCGAGGTCATACTCAATCCGAATCTGAAACAGTTATTTGGATGGGATTAATGTTTAATTTCGCAAACCTGCTGATGAAATTTGCTAGGTCGGCGCCTAGAGCAACGGCAAAGAAATGCAGGTTTCATGAGGCTGTTGCAATAAATGATTTCCAAATGAAAACGAGTGTAGCTTTATTGGTTGTTTTTCTGTTAAACAGTTGGATTGCCGTTGCCCAACAGAAATTCTCCTTTGCTTTCCTTACCGATATCCATATGAATGCCAATCCTGCAACCAACAGTGCCCAAGGGTTTAGGCAGGCTATTGAACGAGCTGAGGCGGCCGGTGTGGAATTCATGCTTACCGGTGGAGACAACGTGGATGTGGATGGCATCAAGGCTGATCGGAAAGATGTGGCGCTGCAATTGTACCGCGACTACAAAGCCATTACCGAGAAATCCACATTGCCGTGTTACTTTACGATAGGTAACCACGACCGTTATTGGGCAGAGGGAGCGGATAGTGAGTTAAGCAACAGCGGACTTTTTGAGTCTTTCTTTGGCGACGCCTATTATGCGTTTGAGCACAAAGGATGGCTCTTCGTCGTGCTCAATTCGGTACAGGTCTGCAACGGGAAATATTGCGTGGACGACCAACAAAGGGAATGGCTTGCCGACCTGCTTCAGCGGACACCGGACCATCAACCCATCGTTGTGTCCACGCATGTGCCTTTTCTTTCACTTTATTATCCGGTACTGGAAGGCCGTTATACCGACGCAGATACATTCGTCAACCAAAAGCAGATATTCGATCTGTTCGCTGGGCACAACCTGAAATTGGTGCTTCAGGGCCACCAGCACCTCTATGAAGAAATTAAGGTGAAAGGCGTGCAGTTCATTACCGCAGGGGCGGTAAGCGCCAATTGGTGGGGTGGGGCTTTCCACGGTACGGAAGAGGGGTTCCTGAAGGTGGACATCGAAGGGGATGATTTCAGCTGGGAATACATCGATTATGGATGGGCAGTGAAAAAGTAATGAGGGCTTCTATTGTGATCCGACGTTCGTTAACACTGTGGCTGCTTATCGCGTGTCATGGGCTGATGGGCCAGCAGATAAAGGTTATGACGTTTAATATTTGGCACGGGGGAAGGGAGACCGGCGAAACGGAAGGACCGTTGCGTGTAGTGGATGTTATTCGGAATTCGGGTGCGGATATTGTCGCGATGCAGGAGACCTACGGTTCCGGTGAACGCATAGCCGATGAACTGGGCTATTATCTTTACCTTCGGAGTGACAACCTGTCCATCATGAGCCGCTATCCCGTTGTTGATACGTTGGAAGCATACAAGCCTTTTAACAGTGGAGCCGTTACCTTGGATGTTGATGGTCAAAAAGTTGTGGTAGCTTGTAATTGGCTTAATTATCCGATCGATTACTGGGAACTGCTTGAGAAAAAGCTGCCGATTGATTCCATGGAGTGGCGGAAGCAATTCCAGGGTGAAAAGAATGCCGGTATCCTGCGCGAGATCCTAAATGTGCTGCGACCTGCCATAGCAAATGCGGAAAATGTACCGGTGATCATTTGCGGTGATTTCAATAGCGGTTCGCATCTGGACTGGGTGGCTGAAACCCGGCACCTCAATGGAGGGTATATTATGCCATTTCCGGCCACGCTGCTGATGGAACAGTTCGGGTTTATCGATTCATTCCGTGAAGTGCATCCCGACCCATTGGCCGTGCGGGGGATCACCTGGAGTCCGGCCTTTCCAAATGCGTTCAAGGACCGTATCGATTATATCTTTTACCGCGGGGATATCCTCAAGGCCGTTGATTCGAGAACGATTGTTACGCATCCCGTGCAATACCCGTCGGACCACGCAGCGGTAGTGACTACCTTCGAAATCCAAAAGCGGAATATTGAAAAAGCAACGAGACATGAATAGCACAAAACGAATCATTCAGGCAGTGGGGATTGCCCTCCTCTGCATTGCATGCCAATCGGCCAAACACCGTGGCGGGGCCGATCAAACCAGCTTGCGGGTCATGACGTTCAATTTATGGCATGGCGGCGACGCGGTGAAACTCCCACGCGACACGACAATCAAGTACCAACTGGAGGCCATTCGCCGCGCAAAAGCGGACGTGGTGGGGTTTCAGGAACAGACCACCAACCAAACGGACCATCAATCGCGTGCGAGGGTGCTTGCGGATAGCCTCGGTTGGCAGCATCACCTGATCGATGCGAGCCGGGCAATCATTTCGCGGTATCATCTCGAGCCGCTGGATAGTGCCGGCTCATCCCAGGCGGTTTGGTTGACACTGCCCCAAGGCCAAAAAGTCGTTTTCGGGGTGATGCATCTGATGTATACCCCCTATGAACCCTATGACATCGCGGATCGGAAGTTGTTAAGTGCCGAGGCGGCCGAAGCTTCTGCGAGGGAAACCCGTTTGCATCAAGTGCAGCACCTGTTGGATGAAATCGCGGCGTATCGGGACTACCCAACGGTGTTGGTGGGCGATTTCAATGAGCCGAGTTGTTTGGACTGGACCGCGGAGGCGATTCGCGAGCGTGGGGATACGTTATTGCCCTTCGCCGTCAATTGGCCTGCAACCGCATGGCTATTGGAGCAAGGGTTTAAGGATGCTTATCGGGAAGTGTATCCGCAGGTCAACGAGCGGCCGGGCTATACATGGACATCTGTGGAAGGGCTTTGGCGAAACCCTGAGATCCATGACCGCATTGACCTGATTTATTTCAGCGGCAAACTGACGGCAAAAAACGCCTGGATTGTCGGCGAGTCGGCGGAGCTATCGGACATCGTTGTAACCCCCTGGCCCTCGGATCACCGGGCGGTCGTGGCGGAATTGAGCCTTTGATAAACAATTTCTACTTTGTTTTGTCTTTTCCTGTGGCGGCTATCCAAGACCAACACGGATAGCGGCCGACAAAAATAGTTTAGTCATGGCAAAGTATTCAGAAAAGGCCGGGGAAAAGGTCGAGAAATCGGTGAAGGAAATGAAAGAAGGGAAATTGAAATCCGGATCGGGCAAGAAAGTTACTTCCCGCAAACAGGCCGTCGCAATCGGACTTTCCGAAGCGCGGAAAGCGGGTGCGAAAGTGCCGAAAAAGAAAGGATAACCGGAGAACAATTCAGCGAACCAGTTCCTTTACGCGTTCGCCGTAGCTATCCACCTGCTCGGCGGGAACTCCCATGAGCCGGTACCACTTCCGGAATGCGCCAGCAAACACAAAGGCCATCAGCAGCATGGCTAACGCAGCCAGGCTAGCCAGTAGATATTGGCCATTGGGTAGGTAAATGTCGGTTACCTGTACATATCCGGCCCAAAAGGTGATAACAGCCATAAATACTCCCGGTATCGCAGATACCAGTGCGTATTTCGCGCGATTCAGCCGAATGAGCATTGTCGTACATACGATAAGGCCGCAGGCTGCTAACAGCTGATTGCTAATCCCGAACAATGGCCAGATGCTGCTGACGTTGCCTGTATACACCAGATATCCCCAGCAAAAGGTGAAAATTACGCTGCTGATCAGCATGCCCGGCAACCAATTCTTGTCATTGAATTTTGGAACGACCGTCCCCAGCATTTCTTGCAGAAAGAAACGTCCTACGCGTGTACCGGCGTCAATGGCGGTCAGAATGAACACAGCCTCAAACATGATCGCAAAATTGTACCAATAGGCCATGACCTCATCCATAAACGGAATGCTGTTAAAGATGTGGGCCATGCCGACGGCGAGGGATACCGCCCCTCCTGTGCGCCCCTGGAGCTCGACACCGATTTTCTCCACAAAATGAGGTAGGTCCACCTGGTGAAGCGCAGGATTGGCTGCGAGGAAACCCTCATAAGCCTGTGTAGGCGTATTGATGGCGAAGTAGTCACCCGGCATCAGTGTACAAGCAGCGATCAGGGCCATCAATGCGACAAACCCCTCGACCAGCATGGCGCCATAGCCGACAAACAGCACGTCCCTTTCGTTTCCGAGCATCTTAGGCGTTGTGCCGGTTGCGATGATCGCATGGAAGCCGGAGATTGCGCCGCAGGCAATGACAATGAAAATAAACGGCAATACCGGACCGCCGATCACGGGTCCGCCGCCGGAAACAAACTGCGTGATAGCCGGCATTTCCAGCGTAGGGTGCACGAATATGATGCCGACTGCCAGCATCAGGATGGTGCCGATTTTAAGGTAGGTCGACAAGTAGTCGCGAGGAACCAGCAGCAGCCAAATGGGTAATACCGAAGCCAGGAGGCCATACACAGCAATCGCAATGGAGATCGTTTTGACGTCCCAATGGAAGAGGTTGCTGATGGTTTCGTATTGCATCAGGCTATGGCCGCCGATAATTCCGACAATGAGCAGGATTCCGCCTAATATACTGGCAAAGGTAACGCTATTCTGCCGGTATCGCATGATAAGTCCCATGACGATCGCTATGGGCATGGTTACAAGGACGGTGAACAGCGACCACGAGGCTTCGTGCATGGCACTGATGCACGCCAGCGATAGGCCTGCGAGCGTAAGAATCAAAATGAACAGGACGGCCACCCCGGCCACCATACCGGTGGTGGTGCCAATTTCTTTTGACGCAATGGTGGCTAAGCTTTGCCCCTTATGCCGGACGGAAGCGAAGAGAACCACCATATCATGCACACCCCCGCCCAATACACAGCCGATTAGAATCCACAACGCCCCGGGGAGATAACCGAACTGCGCGGCCAGGACGGGACCGACCAACGGGCCTGCAGCGGCAATGGCGGCAAAATGGTGGCCAAACAGCACATTCCGGTTCGTGGCCACGTAGTCTCGCCCGTCGGCAAGCGAAACCGCAGGTGTCAAGTTGTTCCCATTGAGACGCAATACCCGGTGTGCCACAAAAATGCCGTAAAATCGGTACGCAATGGCTAAGAGTAAAAGGGCCGTAAATACTAAGGTCAGGGCGTTGATTCCGTCTAAAAACTCCATGTATAGATCAATGAATTGGTGTCTTGGCAAATATATCATTTATCGCCAAATCTTTGCGACAAAAGTGCGTGCGACGGCTTGTCAATTTTGTCATTTTTCCATACCTTTGTCTTAGGTTTAGGTTGATAGCCCCTAACCCCATTGGGGCGGAGCCCCGTTTCCTTTCATGGAACGGGGTTCTTTTTTAATCGTCAGTTTTTCTTTAATCTTCCCTTTTCGCTAGCTGGCGGATGCGTTCGCGGATTAACTGCTGCTCAGGTGTTGTCCGTGCGTGTTCGAGGGCACGTTTTAAGCAGGTGATGGCATCCGGTAGATCGGTGTGTTGAAGCAATTCTGCCAGGAGTACCCAATAAAAGTGGTTCGTTTCCAGCCGGAGTTTGCGGGCTTCCGGCAGTGCTTCGGTTGCGCCGCGGGCGCGGTAAAGCGCGTAAGTCCGGTTCAAGGCCGCAGCCGGGCTGTATTGCAGTACCAGCAAGTGGTTGTGCAATTGGAGGATGCTTTCCCATTTATCCGGGCCGTCGCCCGGTAAGCAATGCAGCTGGGCAATCCGGGCCTCCAGATGATATGGGCTTACCACGTTGCCGCTGGCTGAACGTTCAAGGTAATGGATGCCTTGTGCGATCAGGTCGGTATCCCATTTGTTTTCGTCTTGCTGGCCGTAGAGCACTATGCCTCCATCGGCGGTCTGCCGGGCATCGAAACGTGAGGCATGAAAACACATCAACGCCAGCAGCGCCTGGGTTTCGGGGCGGTTCGTAAGTTCATGTTCCGTTAGGAAAACTGCCAGCCGCATCGCTTCCCAACAGAGTTCCCTGCGAATGACTTCGTCCTGCGTGCGCGAATAATATCCTTCATTAAAAAGCAAGTAAATGATGTGTAATACACGGTCGAGCCGATCAGCAACCTCGGCTTCCGAGGGAAGTTCCATGCGAACGCCTTCGGCGCGTAATTTTGCCTTGGCGCGGACGAGCCGCTTGTTGATCGTCTCTTTATTGGTCAGGAAAGCGGAGGCAATTTCGTCAATGCCAAAGCCACACAATACACGGAGCGCAAGCGCAATTTGTGCTTCACCGGCAATCAACGGCGTGCATACCGCAAAAAGCATCTTTAGCTGGCTGTCCCGGATGTATTGGGGTGAAAAATCAATCTCCGGTGAAGTCGTTGCCGACTCTGCCGTTGCGGTAAGGGCAGGTGCGACCTTGTGGGTGTAAATCTTCTCACGCCGGAAATATGCCAATGTCTTTTGTTTCGCTACTGTATACAGCCAAGCTGTTGGATGGGGAGGCAGGCCATGGGTCGACCAATGTTCGGTCGCGGTCAGAAAGGTATCCGATACGAGGTCTTCGGCTATTTCGACATGCGCCAAACCGTAACGGCTGCTGATGACGGCAACGATCTTCGAAAATTCCTGCTGAAACAATTGTTTCAGCAGGAGTCGAGTGTCAGCGGGTGTCGGCACGGTACAGTGGAGGCTTAATAAATCGGCCGTATTTCCACGCTTCCGCCGGTTTCCAGCACCGGGCAGCCATGCGCTAGGGTCACCGCGTCATCGTAATCGTCCGCCCGGACCACCATAAACCCGCCCAGGATTTCACGCAGTTCTACAAAGGGGCCATCGGTAACCACTCCGCCGGATTTTAACACCCGTCCATCGTGTGCCAGGCGGATTCCCTGGTTGGCTAATTTTCCCTGAGCGGCAATGCCTCCCGCCCAGTCGGCCCACTTTTTCTCCAACGCTTCCAATGCCTCGGGTAGGGGTTTGTGATAGCTGCCGGTTGGTTGCCTGAATAGGATAACAAACTCTTTCATGTTCTTGGGATTTAATGAGCTATGGCGGCGAATTGCCCGGGGACATACGTTCCAGGTTCTCCCGGAAGCGCTATATTCAGCCGATTATAGCTGTTGATGGCAATGATGCCAATGGTTAAATCGATAAGCTCCGCCTCCGAAAAATGGGCGAGGGCTTCGCTGTAAACTTCATCGCTCAGGTGGTTTTCGGCGACGCGCGTAAGTGCTTCGGCATAGCCCAGTGCGGCTTTTTCCCGGGCAGAGTACTGCGGGGCATCGCGCCACGCGGCAATCAAGTGCAGCCGCTGTTCGCTTTCACCGGCGGCCCGCAGGTCTTTGGCATGCATATCCAAACAGTACGCACAGCCATTTAGCTGAGAAACGCGGAAGTAAATAAGATGCAGTAAGTTGCTGTCGAGCGATGATTTGGCCAGGTACATCGGAAACCCGCCAAGCGCTTTGATTGCATGTGGTGCTTTTTGCCAGCCATTGATTCGTTGTGTCATTTTTTTGTGTTTTATAGTGAACAAATACACCGACATAATGCTCGGCCGGAAAGAAATAGGACAGCAACGATGATCTTTTTTATCCGGCGGCATCCACTAGCCGATATCCGCCATTTTCTTTGGGTTCGGGACGTCCGATCGCGATATTGGTGGAATGATACATTAGGAAAATCCAGCCTTCTGCGCTTCCCTGGTCCCAGTATTGCTGGCGTAAGGCCATGGAGCGGCGTCCATCGTAATCATATTTAGCAGCAAATTGCCGAAAAAACTGCTCAGGCTCGGGAGCTTCGTCGCCACCGAAAAAGTAATGTTCACCACCCACCCGGATATGAAAGACCTGGTGGTGCGGAGTGTGCCCGCCGGATACTTCGTAGCTGATTTCGGTATTCAATGTACCGTCGCCCTCGACCAGTAACAAATTGCCGCTTCGTTGTAACACATCGAAGACTTCCGTTTGATAGGAATCCGATTTGCCGCTATAGGCGTCTTCCCATTCACCTCGCTGTACGACGTATTCGGCATCGGGGAACGCTAACCGGAAACTGCCGCCATCCTCCGTGACCATTCCGCTAGCGTGATCTTTGTGTAAATGCGATAGCAGAACATACCGGACTTCCCGAGGGTCGAAGCCAGCTTTTCGGATATTGTCATGCAATTGCAAACCTCCCTGTGCATTGGTATGGCCGATACCGGTATCGAGGAGAAGCAGTCCATTTGCCGACTCAATCAGAAAAGGGTGTACATGGATAAACAAAGAACCGGGCCGATCCTTCTTGCTGTCTTTGCTGGCATCAAACGGAATGAATTTTTTGGAGGCGTCTACGGAAAATGAACCTTCGAATAAGGAATGTGCTTGCATGTTTTTATCTTTACCCCTTCGTAGTGCACAAACTTAGATAAATTTGCCTTTTTTGCAAATTATTCATACGTGTATGCTTCTTTGCGGCATTCGTGAGTGATACGAGATTTATCGATCTACTCGGCTGGCATTGAGACAGATTTATAGAGGAAACATATGCAAAAAAGATGGGCAATCGCTTCATGTTCTGATCGGACCGCGGCACAAAGGCTTCGCAAAGAGCTTGGCGTCCATAAGGTGCTGGCTGACTTGCTGGTGAACAGGGGAGTAACGACGTTCGAAGGTGCCCGTGAGTTTTTTCGCCCGGATTTGTCCGCCTTGCACGATCCCTTTTTAATGCGGGATATGGATAAAGCCATTGCTCGCATCGAAACGGCTATCGGCAATAAAGAGCGCGTATTGATTTACGGCGATTATGACGTGGATGGGACGACTGCGGTGGCCGTGGTGTATAACTTTTTCAGGCAGTTTCATTCCCGGTTGGAGTTTTACCTCCCCGACCGTTATGCCGAAGGATATGGCATATCGACGCAAGGGATCGATTATGCCGCTGAAAACGGTTTCTCGCTGATTATTGCGCTGGATTGCGGCATCAAGGCGCTGGATAAGGTGGCATATGCCCGCGAGCGGGGCATCGATTTTATCATCGGTGATCACCACCTACCGGGAGACCAGCTGCCGGAGGCCATTGCGGTACTGGATCCCAAACGAGTGGATTGCCCATATCCCTATAAGGAGTTGCCCGGATGCGGCATCGGCTTTAAGATTATCCAGGCGTTCATCCAGAAAAACAACATGGATATCCAGCAGTGCTACCAATACCTGGATTTGGTGGCTGTGGGAATCGCCTCGGATATTGTGCCCATCACCGGTGAAAACCGGGTGCTTACCCATTTTGGGTTACAAAAACTGAATACCAACCCCTGTTGCGGCCTGCAATCGCTAATTGATCTGTCCACCCACAAAAGCGGGCATTTTACGGTTAACGATATCATCTTCCAAATCGGGCCCCGCATTAACGCCGCGGGGCGTATCGATCATGCTAAGGATGCGGTTAAGTTGTTGATTTCTAAATCAATGCAGGAGGCTACTGCGTATAGTAGCAGCATCGATCTGCAAAATTCGCAGCGTAAGGATTTCGACATCCGCATCACGGAGGAAGCATTGGCCATCATCGACGGCGATGAACTCCTGAAGCAACGTAAAACGACGGTAGTTTTTAAGCCGGATTGGCATAAAGGGGTCATCGGTATCGTGGCCACCCGGCTGACGGAGAAATACTACCGCCCTACGGTTGTGCTTACGCAAACCAATGGGCACGTATCGGGATCTGCGCGGTCGGTCGTGGGCTTTGATTTATACCAGGCGCTTCATGCATGTGCCGATTTGCTCGACCAGTTTGGCGGGCACAAATATGCGGCGGGACTTACCATGAAGCCGGAGAACATTACGCTGTTTGAACAACGTTTTGAAGAAGTAGTAGCTGCCAGCATCTTACCCAATATGCTGCAACGTGAAATCCAGATCGATGCGGTGTTACAGCTGTCGGATGTTGATGCCAAATTTTTCCGTATTTTGCGGCAATTCGAACCGTTTGGTCCGCAGAACGAGGCTCCGCTGTTCCTTAGCAACCAGGTACGTGTTATGGGAAGCGCGATGGTGGTGGGAGGAAGCCACCTGAAAATGACGGTTATGCAAAACGGGTCGCCGGCCTTTGAGTGCATCGGCTTCGGGTTGGGGGAATACGCAAACGTGATTAACAGCGGCATGCCGTTTGACGTGTGCTATACCATCGAAGAAAATGTATGGCGGGAAAGGCGGAGCATCCAACTGAATATTAAAGATATTAGGGTTTAAGGATGATTTTAAAAGCGGAACATCTGATTAAAAAATACCGGCAACGTGTTGTCGTTAATGACGTGTCTTTTGAAGTGGCTCAAGGGGAGATCGTGGGTCTGTTGGGGCCGAATGGTGCCGGTAAAACCACGTCTTTTTATATGATTGTGGGGCTCATCAAGCCGAATGATGGTCACGTCTACCTGGATGGACAGGAAATCACCGAGGATCCCATGTATCGCAGGGCGCAAAAAGGCATTGGCTATTTGGCCCAGGAAGCGTCGGTATTCCGAAAACTCTCCGTAGAAAACAACATCATGGCGGTGTTGGAAATCCATTACCAAGACAAAGCAGCGCGTCACGAAAAGTTGGAGGAATTGCTGGCTGAATTCAGCCTGAACCGCGTGCGGAAAAATCGGGGCGACCTGTTGTCGGGCGGGGAACGCCGCCGTACGGAAATCGCCCGTGCCCTAGCCGCCAATCCGCATTTCATTCTCTTGGACGAACCGTTTGCCGGGGTGGATCCCATCGCTGTGGAAGAGATTCAGACCATCGTTTCCAAACTCAAACATCGGAATATCGGTATCCTGATTACCGACCACAATGTACAGGAAACGTTGTCAATCACGGACCGCGCCTACCTGCTTACCGAAGGTAAGATTATGCTGGCGGGTACACCGGAAGAAATCGCCGCCAATGAAATGGCTCGTAAATTCTATTTGGGCCGTAATTTCGAATTGCGCAGGAAGAAACTTTAAAGATCTGCTATTTTACGACACAATTTATGATTTACGATATAGATTCAGGTCATCAATCTAAAATCCAAAATCTAAGATAAAAATGGCTTTAATCAATTCGATATTCACTTGGATCATGAAAAAGCGCATCCACCAGATTGAGCTATTCATGAAATATCCACATGAAGTGCAGGAGGAGTGGTTTCAAAGTCTCATCTCTACGGCCGAGGCGACCGAATGGGGTAAGAAATACGATTATAACTCCATCCTCACGCCGGAGACGTATAAAGAACGGGTACCGCTGCAGGATTATAACAGCTTAAAGCCTTATATTGACCGGATGATCAAAGGCGAGCAGAACATCCTTTGGCCTTCGGACATCAAGTGGTTTGCCAAATCGTCCGGCACGACGTCGGATCGAAGCAAGTTTATTCCGGTGAGTGAGGAGGCTTTGGAAGACTGCCATTATCAAGGCGGCAAGGATATGCTCTCCGTGTATTGCCATAATCGGCCCGATACCAAAATCTTAACCGGAAAATCGGTGGTGTTGGGCGGTAGCTCCCAGATTAACAGCTTCAATTCCGATTCTTACTACGGCGACCTCTCCTCGATCATTATCCGGAACCTTCCCTTTTGGGCGGAGCTTCACCGGACACCGGATGTCGAAACCACCCTCAATCCGAATTTCGAGGAGAAAATCGAAAATGTGGCGCAACTTACGATCCATGAAAACGTGACCAACCTCTCGGGAGTACCTACGTGGAACGTAGTGCTGGCCAAGCGTATTCTGGAAATTACGGGAAAGGAACACCTATTGGAAGTATGGCCCAACCTGGAGTTTTACAGTCACGGTGGGGTTAGCTTCAAGCCCTATCGGGAGCAATTCAAGAAACTCATCCCGTCGGACCGGATGTACTATCTCGAAAACTACAATGCTTCGGAGGGGTACTTCGCGCTACAGGATCAGTCGGATTCCGACGATCTGCTGCTCATGCTGGATTACGGCATTTATTACGAGTTTCTTCCGATCGAAAATTTACACGATGAACGGCCTAAGACGTTGGGACTGCATGAGGTGGAATTGGGTAAGAACTATGCGTTGGTTATCTCTACCAATGCGGGGCTGTGGCGGTATGTCATTGGAGATACCATTAAATTCGTTAATTTACACCCATACCGCATACAGATTACCGGGCGTACCAAGCAATACATCAATACGTTTGGCGAGGAGGTAATTGTGGACAATGCAGACGATGCGTTGAGGCGTGCGTGTCAGGAAACCGGGGCTTCCATCCGTGATTATACCGCGGGACCGGTTTATTTCAAGGAGGGGGAGGCCGGGGCACACGAGTGGATCATCGAATTCGAAGAGAAGCCGGCCGACTTTGAGAAATTCTGCAACGTACTGGATACGGCTTTGCGTGAGATCAATTCGGACTACGATGCAAAGCGGTTTAATAACCTGGCCTTGCGGTTTCCGATTGTTCACGTGGCACCGGATGGTACGTTTTATCGTTGGATGAAGTCGCGTGGTAAGCTTGGGGGACAGAATAAGGTGCCCCGGTTGGCCAATGAACGCACCTACCTGGAAGATGTGTTGAAATTAATGGGCGAATAATTAATGGGCGAATAGGTGAAAAAGAAGTTTACACTCGGCTTGGCCATGGTGTTGGTGGTTACCTGGGGGATTGCCCAAGTAAAACCGTCCAAACCCAACATCGTATTCATCCTCGCGGATGATCTAGGCTACGGCGACGTGGGATGCTACGGGCAGGAGAAAATTGAGACGCCCCATATTGACCAACTGGCCCGGCAGGGGATGCGGTTTACCCAGTTTTATGCCGGGGCCACCGTTTGTGCCCCTTCACGGTCGTCGCTGCTTACGGGACAACATACGGGCCATACCTTTATCCGTGGCAATAAGGAGGTCCAGCCCGAAGGCCAATACCCGCTCGCCGATTCGGTACAGACATTTGCCCAGTTGCTCCAGCAATCCGGATACCGGACGGGTGCGTTCGGAAAATGGGGCCTCGGCATGGTCGGCACTTCCGGCGCACCGGACAAGAAGGGATTTGATCGTTTTTTTGGTTACAACTGCCAGCGACAATCGCATCGGTATTATCCCACCCACCTGTGGGACAACGATCGCAAAGTGGAGTTGGAGGGGAACGACCTGGCGCAAAAAGCTACCTATGCTCCGCAAGTAATCCAACAGAAAGCACTGGAATTTATCGAACAAAATAAAGATCGGCCATTCTTTGCGTTTATTCCGGTGGTGTTACCCCACGCGGAATTGCAGGGGCCGGACGATGCTCATTATAGGCGGTACAAAGGGCAGTTTGAAGAGCACCCGCACAAGGGACAGGACTACGGTCCCAATGCGACGGCAGGTGGCTATGCATCGATTGCCGATCCGAGGGCTACATTTGCCGGAATGGTAAGCCGGCTGGACGGCTATGTGGGTGAAGTGCTGGCCAAATTGGATGAGCTGGGTTTGTCTGAAAATACACTGGTCATCTTCAGCAGTGACAACGGTCCACATAAGGAAGGTGGTGCTGATCCGGACTTTTTCAACAGCAGCGGTGGTTTGCGTGGATACAAGCGGGATCTTTATGAAGGCGGTATCCGCGTGCCGTTTATTGTCCGCTGGCCCGGACAGGTAACACCCGATTCTCAGTCGGATTTCAACGGTGCTTTTTGGGACATCGTGCCTACCTTGGTAGCGGTGGCGGGTTTGGAACGCCCGCGTTACACCGACGGGATATCGTTTCTGCCTACGTTAATGGGAAAGGCAGACCAGCAGGAACAACATCCGTATCTGTACTGGGAGTTTCATGAATTGGGCGGCAGGCAGGCCATCCGTTCGGGTAAGTGGAAGGCTATCCGGCTCAATGCACGGACCACCCGCCCGGTTACCGAATTGTACGATCTGGAAAGCGACCCGAGAGAGACGACGGATTTAGCAGCCGATCATCCCGATGTGGTCACTCAATTGGAAGCGTATATGAGTCGCGCACATCGGGAAAGCGAGGTGTTTCCGTTTCAAAGCCGTAAAGCGGAATAGCACGCGTTGCCAAACACTGGGGCAGGCAGTGGCACACGCGTTGTACCGCTGCCAGACTGTTTTGCATTCGGGAGGTACCGGCTGGCGGTCTGCGTGCGGTCACCTTGCTGTCAGACTGCGGCAAACACCCAGCAGACCGCCAGCGGACGGCGAGCAGAGCGCCAAGCCACGCGCAGCAGTCCAATAGCCGTTGCGCAGAAGCACCGGAAAATTCTTTTGCCTAATTGAATGAGAATCGTAATTTTATAGATGTGAATTATAATCGCCTGATTCTGTTTTTGTTATTTTGGCCGGGTATACTCGCGGCCCAAGATAACCCTAAGCTCAATGTGTTATTCATTATTTCTGATGACCTCACAACTACAGCCTTGTCGTGCTACGAAAACCAGGCATCCCGCACGCCGCACATCGATCAGTTGGCGGCTGAAGGCGTCCGGTTCACCCGTGGATACACCCAGTTTCCGGTATGTGGGCCCTCCAGGGCATCGCTGCTTTTCGGGTATTACCCGCATGCCACGGAAACCTTCGGGTATGTAAGCGGCCGGGAGCAGGTGGGCCCTGCACGCAAGTCGTGGCCCCAATTGTTTAAAGACAATGGCTATTACACGGCACGGGTCAGTAAAATTTATCACATGGGCATTCCAGGGGATATAGAGAAAGGGACTGATGGAACAGACGATCCGGATTCATGGACAGAATCGTTCAACAGCCGGGCTGCCGAATGGCAAACTCCCGGTGACGCCGAACTGGTGCAGAACAACCCGTATGGGGCTATCGAACGGAAAGGGGGGAATGTAATGACGATTGTCAAGGCCGACGGTGATGACCTCGTGCACGCGGATGGGAAGACCGCAGAAAAGGCAAGCGAACTGATCCGGAAACATAAGCATGAGCCCTTTTTCCTTGCCGTGGGATTTGTACGGCCCCACGTACCTTTTGTAGCGCCTAAGGCTTATTTTGACCCTTATCCGCATGAGCAGATGGTGCTGCCGCCACAAGTGATCAACGATTGGGACGACATCCCCGAACCGGGCATTAACTATGTAAACAGCCTAAACGCTCAAATGTCGGAGGAACAGGAAAAAAAGGCAATTGCCGGCTATTATGCGGCAGTTTCCTTTATGGATGCCCAAGTAGGCAAGGTGCTCCAAACATTACGGGACGAAGGACTTGATGATAACACGATCGTGATTTTTACATCCGACCACGGTTTTCACCTGGGCGAACATCGATTCTGGATGAAGGTGAGCCTTAAAGAGGAATCGGTAAGAGTGCCGTTGATCATCAAAGTACCGGGAAAGGCGCCGGCGGTATGCCATTCATTGGTGGAATTGCTGGATTTGTACCCTACGGTAGCTGAACTGGCCGGGTTGACAGTTCCACCGAATATACAGGGGAAAAGTCTTGTGGACATGCTGGATCGTCCCCAACAGGAGGTACGCCCGTATGCATTTTCGGTTTCGAAATGGCGGGATACGTTTTCGTTTCTCATCCGATCGCATAAATGGGCGTTTATCCAGTACGGGGAAGATGGATCGGAGGGGATGGAGTTATTCGATATGGAATACGACGAGAAGCAATTTACTAACCTGGCTTTGAACCCTCGTTACGAACCGGTTGTCAGGCAGTTCAAAGCGATGCTGAGCGAAAAGCTCAAAGAGGTGCGGACAAATGACCTGGGTATCGACTATAAAACCACAAAAGAATGAGCGGAAAACGAATTGGGCCAACCTTGTGCGGAATCTTATGGGGACTTATTGGATTGAACGCCTCTGCACAGCCTCGGGAAGCAGACCGGCCCAACATCATTTTTATCATGAGCGATGACCACGCCTTTCAGGCAATCAGTGCCTATGGCGGAACGTTGAATCAGACCCCGAATATCGATCGCCTTGCCAAGGAGGGAGCCATTTTCACGCGGGGTTTCGTGACCAACTCGATCTGTGCGCCGAGCCGCGCCGTGATGCTGACCGGAAAACACAGTTTTGTCAACGGAAAGGTAGATAACCGCATGCCGTTCGATTGGAATCAGGATAATTTTCCGAAGCAGCTCCAACGCCACGGATATCAGACTGCCATGATCGGAAAAATCCACCTGGATGGCCTGCCGCAGGGATTCGACTATTCGATGGTGCTGCCCGGTCAGGGTTTTTACTACAATCCTGATTTCCTGATCAATGGGCAGAAGAAACGAATTGAAGGATATTGTACCGAAATCATTACCGAGGCAACGCTGAATTGGTTGAAGAAGCAACGCGATCCGGCCAAATCGTTCTGCCTCTTCTATCACCAGAAGGCGCCGCATCGCAACTGGCAGCCTGCGCCTCGGTATCTCACGCTGTATGAAGATACCACCTTCTTACCACCGGCCTCGTATTTCGATAGCTATGCAGGCCGGGGTGCCGCCGCAAGGGAACAGGAAATGGAAGTGGCGAGGCATGCACAGTGGGGGCACGATTTCAAGTTGCTGGTGGACCCCGACGGGAAGCCGACTGGTTTTGATAAACAGCTTGCCCGGATGACCGAAAAGCAACGGAAACAGTGGATGGATGTGTACGAGCCCAGAAATCAGGCATTCCTGCAGGCAAAGCTCACAGGGAAGGACCTTGCCGTGTGGAAGTACAATCGGTATATCAAGGATTACCTGCGTACCGTCCAATCGGTGGATGACGGCGTGGGTGAGTTGCTGGATTACCTGGACGAAACGGGCCTTTCGGAAAATACCATTGTGATCTATACCTCCGATCAGGGGTTCTATCTGGGTGAGCACGGTTGGTTTGACAAACGGTTTATGTACGAAGAATCGTTCCGGACACCGCTATTGATGCGCTATCCCAAGGAAATCAAACCGGGCACCCGGATTGATGAATTGGTGCAGAACCTCGACTTCGCACCCACGCTGCTGGACTACGCGGAGGTACGGGTTCCTTCGGATGTGCAGGGTGAATCGTTCCGGAACCTTGTAGGCGGGAAGTCGCACCGTTGGCGGGACGCGATTTACTACACCTATTACGAATATCCAGCCGAACATGCGGTGAAGCGGCATTACGGCATACGTACGGAACGGTATAAGCTCATTCACTTCTATTACGATATCGATGAATGGGAGCTGTATGACCTGACTGAGGATCCGCAGGAAATGCGCAATGTGTACGACGATCCCGTTTATCAATCCGTTAAAAAGAAGATGCACCGTAAACTCGCCCGCATACGGAAAAAGTACGGCGATTCGGATGAAAATGACCAGCGGTTTCTTCAGGCATACCTGAACCACGTTCGCCGGCGGTAACTTAGGGGCAGTTCAGTAGCTGTATCCAATCGAATAGGTGGCAAAAACACGGCGCGACGCGTCCGCCTCATTGGCGTAAACCAGTTTCACGCCGATGTCGAAATTAGGCAGGTAAAAGCGCAGTAAGTTCATATCAGACCGCAATTCAATGCCGAGCGTGCGCGGCCGGAACGCATTTCCGTCCCCCACGTTTTGAAAATCTGCAAAAAAGCCTCCCTTGAATCGCTTGACATACGCCAATGGCCCGATAGCCCAATCGGGGTAGGCAATAGGGAAGCGGTAACTGAAAAGTAAGGTGTTGTCGACAGGTATCGGACGTAGCTGGTCGTATCCGCTTACCAGGGGGATGTCATTTGCCTGCGCATACGTGCCCGTGCGTTGCTGGTAGCTGAAGCGGGTAAGGAACGAGTGGTTGAGCCAAAAGCCGGGGAAGTAGAATGCCGTTCGCAACGACAGGTGTTCGCCCGCAATGCGGCCGTCAAATGGGAAATGCCGATAGGTGAAACTGAAATTTTGCCCCCAACGCGGACCGAGATCCAAGGCGCTTTGGCGTACATTGTGGTTGAAATAGATCTGGTAATGCAGCGGAAATTGGATGCGATCGATAAACCGGTTCTGAAACTGCGGTTCGTTCAATCCATAACGCCGGGTATAGGAGGTGGCCGCACTCCATCCGGCGGTGAAGACATGGTTGAGCCGGTAAAACACCAAGGGGATATCCATTTTCAATGTGGTTACGTGTTCCCGCCAGCGCAACCCGATTACCTCTTCCGTTCCGCCATTGGGCATCTTCGCTGCGCCCACTTGGCCACGATTGCGATATTCCAGCGAAAACTTGGGGAAGAACTGTTGGTAAGCAATCGAAGCGAGGTACTCGCTGCTGCGTATGTCTCCGTCGTACGTATAACCCAACCGGATTTGTGAGGTATTCAGCAGGTCATCGGACAACCAATAAATCCCCGGGTTAATGTTGTCCAAATTGTCGAAATTCCCGTTGTCTACGGATATGCTGTGGAAGTTGATCAGGTTTTTCAGCTTGTTATAAGGCTTTGACGGCCATATCTCGTTAAGAAAGGTGTCTGGCTTCGTTGGAATGTGATCTCGGCTCAGAGGTGCCTTAAAATGGCTTATCGGTGAATGAGGGGATTTGAGGTGGCTGATCCGGTATCCGTCAACCTGGTATGCATTAAACCAGAGGTTTCCGGTTTGGGGATCATAGCACGGATTGAATGCGCCGTAAAGGGCGCTGGTGAGTTGCTGGACCGTGCCACTCGCTTCATCGACCCTATACAGGTTATCGATTCCGTTGTAATGGGCTTTGAATAGCACGGAACCATCGGCGTACACCGGGCGTTCGAGTTGCTGGGGTTGCCAGTCTAACACCCGGCGGTAGTTCCCCGTGGCCAGGTCCAGCTCGATAAGGGCGGCACCCGCATCGGAGATGCCTGTGGCGATGACGCTGTTTCCGGTTTTGTCAAATGCTGGCGTCTGCAAATGGACATTTCCCGGAGAGGGGAACCGGGCGATCACCCTGCCGGTTCCGGTATCCAGGAGATCGAGGCTTGTGCGGCCGCTTTCATCGATGGCAATGGCGATAACCTCCGGTCGACCGGGTCGAAGCACGGGGGAAAAATAGCGGCTTTTATGGGTGAGTTGACGATGGGTGTGGGTGCGCATGTCGTAAAGGTTGATGACATTGTAGGTCCGCTTCCCGTAGCGAGGGTTCCGCCGGATTTCATCCCAGGCGAGCCGCCCGTCGGCATAGGAGAAATTGGGTGCTGTTTGGCGCCCGGTTTTTATTACTTCCGCCGGTTTGCCAAGTGAATCGATGACGACGATTGCAGGGACCTTGCGGGCACTTTGATGCAGCGCTAAAAGTTGTCCGTCGGGGAGGGGACGGGGCAGTAACCAACTCTCCGGTTTTCCGGTTTCCGGAGTAGGGAATAAGGGGTAGTTAACCGGGTCGTTTTCGGCCACCTGTTCCTGCCATTTCAGGGTCAAATCTGACCGGACTTTTTCATGCCATTTGCGGCTGCTATAACCTGTGAATTTCTTCAGCGAATTACTGAAATTATAAGGGCGTATCGGAAGGGTTGCCATGCGTGTCATCAGGCTGTCGAGGATGGTCTCGCCGTATGCGTTCTGAAGTTCAGAGGTGAGGAAATATCCGAGCTCGTAAAAGCCGGGAGTGACGTCTTTAAGTGAGCCCAAATAGTCCTTTTGATAACCGTATGTTTTTCCGTTGAGCAGGTTTGTACGGAAGGGCATTTCCCAAGATGGCAACCGTCCACGGCCGGCAGTCGAGAGTACCGTTTCAGTGACGACGGCGTCGCCTTCGAAAAACCACGACGGAAGGGTGACGCCATAGATGGCAAGCGCCAACTGCTCGAAAAAGGGAGCTCGTAAATATCCTGTCAATTTGTCAAATTGGACCACGTGCCGAAGCTCGTGGATGGCCAGGTTATTCATCCAATCCTGAAAATCTCCCTGCTGCGGAGCCATTGTAAAGAACTCCGAACGCCGGGGGGCGAGTTGCACATTTCCGTTGGATTCGACCGTTTGGTTCTGCAAAATAATCGAAATTTTACGGGGTTCTTTGCCCAATGTCTGGCTGACTCGAATGCGGAATGTTTCCAGTCGACTGGCTAACTTTTGCGCTCCTTCTTCAAATGAAGCGGGATAAATTAATTGGAAATTTCCCGTTTGAATTTGTCTCCATTTTACACTTGGCGGGTAGGGGTCACCGTTGAATATTTGTGAAAAAGCCGATTCTGAATGGATACATAATATAAATATAAATAATATTCTGATTGTCAGTAAGTAATTGGCTTTAAATATCGTATTCATATGGGATTGCTAATTTTTTTTGCAAAAAGCCGTTTTATCAATGAAGTTATAGTTGATGTTAAATTTTATATGATTTCTACTAATGTTTGATTTACAAAAGTTAATGTTTTCATCATAAAATCGTACTTTGTGAATTTTCGTGTCTTTTTTATGCCAAAATCTGCACTGAAATCGAAAAATCTAACATCAGGAATGCGTCATTGAATTCAGTTGCTAATGTACACTATCTTTTCGTTTTTGGAAGTAATTTTTGTCGGTCGGCCAAAGGGCAGCCGCGTATTGGAATTACCGTGCCGAGCATCGACATGGTATTGCTGCCGGAGCCTTTCCGGCAATGGGTCGCGGATTTAGATGTGCTTGGTTAGGTCGCACAAATGGAAGGTACGGGCCTGCCCGATTCTCGTTTTTTCTGGGCGACGCTTTTCGCCGAATCATCCACGGAGTGGATGATGACATTTTGTCGTTTCCTCTGGGGGTAGCAAAGCCGGAAGGCCCCGGTTCACGCGTTATTTTTTACGATACACTTGTTCGTTCTTTTGATTTAAAAAGCCGACTTTTGCAAGCAAAATAAATTACCGATGTAGGCGATCATTATAAAAATAGGAGGCTCATGGACGAACTGGATACACTGGTAGAACAAACCCAATTGCTGTTGGCTGAAGGGAGCGAACAGCAGCTGAAAGAATACCTCGATGAGCTGAATATTTCGGACGTGGAAGCCCTGATCGACGAGCTGCCGGAGTACGGCGCAACCTTCATTGAAACGTTAAGTATCAACCGCGCCGTAAACGTTTTTCGCATCCTCGATTTTCCCACGCAAGAGCGTATTCTCAAGAAGCTTTCGGGACCTAAAATTTCGGAAATTATCAACGAAATGCCACCCGACGACCGGACCGCTTTTTTCAGTGAATTAAAGGGCGACGTGGTGAAGCAACTGATCATCCTGCTTCCCCCTGCAGACCGCAAGGAAGCACTGGCTTTATTGGGGTATCCGGAGGACAGCGTAGGACGGCTCATGACGCCAGATTACATCACGGTAAAACAGCACTGGGACATCACCCGTGTGCTCCAACATATCCGCCGGTACGGCAAGGCTTCAGAGACCATCGACGTCCTGTATGTGATCGATAAAGACGGGAAATTATTGGACGATATCCGGATCAAAGATATCCTTCTGGCTGACCCGGAAACGAAGGTGAAAGATCTTATCGATAGCCGGCTGATAGCCCTTAATGCGGATGACCCGCAAGAGGAAGCGATCAACGTATTCCGGATGAATAACCGGGTAGCGTTGCCAGTGGTTGATGGACAGGGAATCATGTTGGGTATTGTGACGGTGGACGACATCCTTTGGGTCGCCAACGAGGAATACACCGAAGATATGCAGCGGATAGGAGGTACGGAGGCACTGGATGAGCCGTATTTGGATGTGTCCATTCCGCACCTGGTAAAAAAGCGAGCCGGTTGGCTGATTGTCCTGTTTCTGGGGCAACTGATTACCGCCACGGTATTGGAGCATTATGAAAGCCAATTGGCTAGTGCGATATTGATCTTATTTATGCCCTTGATCCTTTCCAGTGGCGGCAACAGCGGTTCCCAAGCCTCTACGCTCATCATCCAGGCGATGGCCTTGGGAGAGATAACCCTTGCGGATTGGTGGCACGTAATGCGGCGGGAAATCCTTTCGGGCTTGTTGCTGGGGCTGATCCTGGGTGCGCTTGGCTTTCTCCGGATCTGTACGTGGCAGGCTTTTGCCCACGCTTACGGAGACTATTGGCTGTTGGTGGGCGTGGTGGTAAGCCTTTCATTGGTAGGCGTCGTGCTTTGGGGTTCTGTGGTCGGATCCATGTTGCCGTTTATTCTGCGTCGGTTAGGCGCTGACCCGGCTTCGTCGTCGGCTCCATTTGTATCCACCCTGGTTGACGTAACCGGATTGATCATATACTTTACCGTGGCTACCTTGGTTCTTACGGGCGTGCTGTTATGAGGAGACCGGTATTGCGGACGGTTGGATGGACGGTTTTGTGCTGGTTGGCCGCGCTGCACCTGCATGCGCAACGGTCCGTTCCGGTTTTTCTGGAGGGCGAGTTTGGCATCGACCGCTTTTCGGATGCGTCCGTTCGGTCGGTATTTCCAGCGGGGGCTGCCTTTCGGCTGGGGGCTGCATTTGCACTGGGCGATCAGGAAAGGCTTCGGCTGCGGCCACAGGGTGGGGTAACGTTCTTCGGGAATAAAATAGACGAGGAGGTCACCGAGCAGCTGTTGGTGATTAAGGCCGGAGTGCAGGTGAGTTACGATGCTTTCTTTCTCGGCCGGACGACATTTTTCCCCTATCTGGGTGTGGATTATAACTGGGTTTCCAATTTCGATATGGAAAGCTACGGCGAAGACGAGGTGTCCTATTCAAAAAGCTACTTGCATGGTACCGGGATATCGCAGGAGGTGGGTGTCCGCGTACAGGTGGGTGAGTGGTACGCCAAGGTAGGTTATGCGCTATTCAGGCCGCGGCTACGGGTGCGGCGGTCGATCATCGACGACGATCTTTCGTCGGGCTACCGCACGCCATCGTCGCACATTTTTCCCTTTAATTCGTTCAATATTTCGGTAGGTTTTTCGATTCGGCCATGAATAAGGTTCACGGACATATAAAGTTCGCATTGGTTGCCCTGCTTTTGCTAGCGGGATGCGACGGGGAGGGTACGCTTTTGGAATTGTACCCGTTGAAGCCGATTGTGAATCCCGAAGTGCGTACCTTGATACAGGATAACCGGATCATCCATGCTGAGCTGGGGGCACGGAATCAAATCAGCGGAATTACCGCCATGGGTCGTTTTGAAACCGTGGATCGGTTTAAATCGTTTACGTTCGAACCCCATCATTGGCCGGAAGAAGGGTTGTTCGCATTTGGCGTTGATCTGGTAGTACGCGTTGTATCGGATGGCCCATTGCCCTCGTTGCGCTATTCGAGGGATAACGGTAAAACTTGGCTTCGTTACGAGAAGGCGCTTGCCGATAGCGGGGATCCCGCGCTTGGAGAGGTGTTACCGGTGAAGTTAACAATCGCGGCAGAAAATGTAATATGGCTGTTGTGCCAACAGCGGGCAGGTACCGAAAGCGTATTGCAGCTTTACCAAGTGGACCTGATCGAAGGAACGCATAAAGTGGTGTTGAAAAAGCGAGATGCGAAGGCCCTTACCTTCGCCGCAATTGATCGGGATTCGGGGTGGGTGCTTTGGGAAGATCCCTCAGAGGAGTCGGGCGGCATGCACATACTGAAAACCACCGATGGCGGGCGTACGTGGTCTGACGGTGCAGCCTTAGACCGCATGGCAGAGCCCTTGTTGGAGGTTATCGATGGCAGTCGGCTGCTGGTGTTCGGCCAAGGGGAAACCGTATACCACTCGGCCGACGGTGGTGCGACGTTTAAATCGATAACTACCGGAATGGGGGCGATACGGGAATGTCAGGCAGTGACAGCCGATAGGGTTTACCTGCTTTCTGCAGAAGGTCGATTGGCCAAAAGCACGGATGGGGGGCTAACGTGGAGCCCGTTGACGGCACAAGCCGGGAATACGTTAGTTTCTGGAAGCAACCTGTGTTTTCAGCATGAACAAAGGGGAATTGTTTACGATATTGACCGGATGTTTATCACCGAAGATGGGGGTGAACGTTGGGATGTGCTGATCTATCCGTACGACTATGTCGTTCAATAGATCCGTGCATCGCATTCGATTGTTGGTAATAAGCGACTTATGGTTTTTTTAAAAATTTTTTTGTTTATTCGGTAGAAAGTTCCGAATATTGCAATCCCGAAAACGGGGTATACCAGCAGAAACACTCCTGAATAGCTCAGCTGGTTAGAGCATCTGACTGTTAATCAGAGGGTCGCTGGTTCGAGCCCAGCTTCAGGAGCGAAAGGAAGCCTTGCAGCAATGTAAGGCTTTTTTGTTTTTAACGTCCTGGTGTTTTGGAGACCGGTAATTACCGGTCTCAGATTTTTCGGCGCAATCCTCCCACGCGCATGGGCAAACGCCCCGTCTTTTTCCTTCACCAGATTCACTGCAACGGTTAAATCGTGTCGAACAAAATAATGGATTCCGTTGTTTTATTTTTACGGACGGATTGAAAGGGTATACCTGTTATAAAACATGGCCATGAAAAAGATATTGCTGATACTTAGTTCCCACGCCGACATGGAAAATACGGATAGCAAAACCGGCGTATGGCTCGCAGAATTTACCGAACCTTATTATGAATTTGTGGATCAAGGGTTTTCAGTGGTGCTAGCAAGCCCGGCGGGAGGCAAGCCGCCCATCGATCCAATGAGTAAATTGGTGGAACATATTACACCCGCCAACCGCCGTTTCGACGAAGATGGAGACGCTCAGCACCTATTCAATAATACGCTGCCGCTGGAATCCGTGGGTGCTACGGCATTTGATGCCTTATTTTACCCCGGTGGGCATGGCCCGCTGTGGGATCTGGCCCGGAGTGAGACCAGCGGCAAACTAATACTGGATTTTTTGGCGCAGGGAAAGCCTGTGGGTGCCGTATGCCACGGCCCGGCCGCGTTGATCAAAGCGGCCGAAATGGAGCCTGGCCTTTTACGTGGTAAGCGGATCACTGCGTTTACGGACGCTGAGGAAAAGCTGGTGGGCCGCTTCAAAAACATTCCCTATGAGCTGGAAACGACACTCAAAGAATTTGGGGCGGACTTCCATTCGGCGACAATACCCTTTACCACCCACGTGGAACTCGATGGTTTGCTGGTAACGGGTCAAAATCCGATGTCTGCAGGGCCGACGGCGCGGACACTTATCCAGCTGCTCGGGGCAACGGGTGAACTCGCCATCGTAGATCCTTTGTAATGCTTAACTTACCGCAGGTAAAACAAACCGCAAGCGAATATTTTTATGTACTTTTGTGTTAGTACATAAGATAGACCGTATATTTTTCATCGATATCTGTTACACAGTTATCATTAAAGACGTAACAAATGAAGTGTCCAAATTGCAATGAAACCCTTTTGATGGCCGTACGTAATCAGGTTGAAATCGATTACTGTCCTAAGTGCCGGGGGATCTGGTTGGATCGTGGTGAATTGGATAAAATTATCGAGCAATCCGAAAACGCCTATTCCCAGCCGGCGGATAGCCGCTCAGGTTATCCCGGTGAGCAGTACCGGGAAAGAACGGATTATAAAAGCGAGTACCCGGGCGGATATCGTAAAAAGAAGAAATCCTTTTTCGGCGAATTTTTTGATTTCGATTGACCTAACCGTTAAGGGGTTATATTCGCGTAATGTGCTTCGATTACCATGCCGATTTCGTTGACGGTTTCCTGATCGAGCACATTTTCTACAGAACTCCAGGAATTATCACCGTTGTTGATCAGGCTCACTTGCGTCGCCCCAAGGTCGACATCGAACGTTTCCGTTTGATGGTGTACCGTCGCCGTGCAGCGTTTGCCCGTTACAGCGTCGATAAATCGAATGCCGAACGGTAGATTTACCTTGTTTTTATGCTTGTCCATATTTATTTCAACGCTTCGTCGGACGACTTTGTTTGAATGAAATCGGCTCAAATCGGCCTTCAGCTTCAATCAGATCTCGCCGAAGCAGGCGACTGGTTGATTTCGTCCATGTGTATGCGTTTGTAAACGATCGTTGATCCCTCCTTTTCTTCGCAAACCCAAGCCACCAAGGCCACATTGCCTACCTGTGCAATTACCGGATGGTGATTAAACGCTTGGTTGGACGAAATTGCAATCGGCTCTGTAGGATGGCCATTGATGATGGGATGTAATAGGATCTGGGAACCGGCGTCCGTACCGGAGACATCTTCGTGTTTGGCGTGGTTATGCATTCCGCCATGGGTAGCGGTGTGATGGGCAGTGGATGGCATGGGCCGATTTTCATAGACTACCAAAACGGTGTCCGTCGCCATTGCCAGCGACTGCGGGTGGCTGCCCGTTGCAGTCAATAACAGGCGTTCAGCAAACTGCTGGTTACCGGGGCGGTTATGTGTGTAGTAAAGCCCCGGCGTCCCACCTGCGGTAAACCACACCGCGTGTGTGCGCCCGTTTTCTGACGCCAGTGTGGGACCTGTATGCGGACACGCGCGGATGGCCCAATTGTCGGCACTGATGAGGGTTTCTGTACTGAAGGTTCGGCCGTTGTCTTCGGAGCGCACATAGGCCATGTCCCGAGCTTGTTCGCCGAATAAGGCGGCGGGGTATGTAAGGCTTCGATACGCTACGTGTATGAAGCCTTGTTTGTCAACCAACAGATCTGTGCGGCAGCACTCACATGTACCCCGATGTATTACAGTTTCTTCCACAAACCCGCGATTGGGAGCCGTGGTGGCAAAATATAACGTGGACCCCTCAATCGATTTGTCCCGCCCGTCCAGCCACACGGCACCCACTTCACCATTTTTAAGGCGGGCAATGTCAAAAAAATTACGCCCGTAATGGTGAGCAGTATCGGCATGCAAAAAATTGGGGGGTGACCACGATACACCCCCATCGGAGGAGATACTGAAATAAATAGCCCCGGCGAAGGGGCTTTTTTCGTGCAAAAAGGGTTTGGCGAAAACGGCGACGATCGTGCCGTCGTTCTTAAAGGCTATTTTACTCATGCTCTCCGGAGCGGCGCTGCTTCCGTCGGATCCCGCTACCGCGATGGGGGCGGCAAAGTTGGCTGAAGAGGCATCATACGTAGCAAATACCAACCGATTAGAACCATCCGTAGGGTGCTTTTGGGTCCAGCAGAGCACGGGATTGCCCGCGTTATCATAGGTGAAATAAGGCGCGGTCGCCGAATGGCCTTGCTCGACAGCCAGTGTTTTCGGGGCTTCGTCTTTTTGGGATGTTTGAACGGAGCAGCCACTGAGGGCGCTTGTCAGGACGACTGCGTATATCCAGTGAGTTGTTTTCATGCTTCGGAGTTAAAATAGATAGCTAACATTGAGACCTCCGTAGCCATTACGGTTGGGCGAGGGATTGTAAAACGCGGGTTGTCCACCGCCATAGGCGACGGCATTCAGCGCAACGAACGAGCTGTACCGCTGATTCAGCAGGTTGTCGAGACCGCCATAGATTTCAGTCTTAATGCGCTTACCGATTAGGCGCGCGTAACCAATTTTGGCATTCAACAGGTGGTAACTTGGGTGATAGGCCGTATTGGCATCGTTCAGTGGCAGTCGGTCATTGAGCAGGTAACTGCAATTGGCATAAAAACCGAATTTGGTGTTAAGATCGACTCCGGTATGGATCACCCAAGGAGCGATGCCTGTCAGCCGGTTGCCATCGTACGAAGCGGTAACGGCGTTATCTGCATCGCGGATTTTATAGTCGACAAATGTGAAATCGGAATACGTGATCGCCGCAAAGGGTCGCAGCCGCTCTATCCATGAGCTGTTTATCTTGTCCACCGCTAGCCAGGAAATCGCCAGTTCCGCACCACGGTGATCGGTTTTTCCCGCATTGTGATAGATCGTAATGCCTTGTTGCACCGATTGGGCAATCAGTTCGCCACTCATATCCATGCGAAAAAGAGCCAAATCATAGCTGAACCGCGAGCGTAGCAGGCCTCCTTTAAGGTTAAGCTCGTAGTTGACAGCCTTCTCGGCCTGTAATGAAGGATTGATAGAACCATCAACGGTCTTGATTTCTGATCCGGTGGGCGGGGTAAAGCCGGTACTGACGCTCGCATGCAGGCTCAGGGCTTCGTGGAAGGTATGGCTCAGCGCAATCCGGGGTGTAGCTTGTGGATTGAAGCGCTTGGTGCCATTTTGCATAGGAGCGAGGTAATCGCGCACACGGTATTGCAGACTGTTGATCCCCAATCCAAGGGTAAACAGCGTCTTGGGACCAATTGCGGTCTCGGATTGGTAAAAGAGCGAATAGAAGGTGTTTTGGTTGTCTATATTCGCATTGATGGCGCCTTCCAAACCGTGTTCGTTGACGTATTGACTGCCCTTCGTAAGCCCTTGGTTGAACTCGGCTCCCACGTTAAAGACGGTAGCGAAGCGATTGAAGCCGGGATTATAGGTGAAACGCGTACGCCCGCCGTAACTTTGGTAGTGGTTGCGGATATACGCATACGCCAACGGGTGATTGAGATCGTAAAAATAGCTGAACAGGCTGGTACTATTGGTGAGCTTCTCGCTGAACCGATATTGCTGCCCGATGCCCACGCGCGTCCAGTTTTGATACCTTCCGGCACGCTTGTCTACATTGGTGAGGTTCGCCTGCAAGGGATTTTCCGCTGCCTGGCTTTGAGTGAGCGCACCGGGTATTTGCGAATGCTGAGTGGTACGGTTAATCAGTACGGTGATAATCTGCCGGTCGGTTGGGAAAAACTGAAAATTACCTGTAATGAATCGCCGCATGTCGTTGCTGTGGAGGCGGTAGCCGTCGTATTCCTGCCAACCGTAGGCGACGTAGCTGTTTACCTTGTCGCCACCCGATCGGTAAGCGGTAGCTGTCCGGGTAAGCCCATAGCTGCCGGATAAGCCCGATACTTCAAGGCTGCGTTCGCCATAAGGCGCACGCTGCAGTTGGAAATTGATGACACCGGCGGTGCCCGCTCCATAGATACTGGACGCCGGCCCCTTGATGATCTCCGCGCGGCCGATGTTATTGACATCCAGTGCCTCGATACGCGTCGTTCCGTCCGTCTCCGTGATGGGGATGTCGTTTAAGTAAATTTTTACCGCGCGGCTTCCCCAGGGCGATCGTACCCCGTTGCCCCGGATGGAAATCCGTGAATCAGATAGCGTGCTTTGATCCATGCGCACACCTGGAACGGTGTTAAATGCCGATTGCAGGGATATCCCGTTTCCGCGTTGAATGTCACTGGTATTCAGGAGTGCTATTGACCCCGGGGTTTCCCGATTGACACGGTTGTTGAGCCCCACGCGCACTTCGTCAAGCTGGACGGGATCAACATCCAATTGAATGTTCATATCCCGGTGCCCGGTGACGGGGATACGCTGCGTTTTGTAGCCTATCAAGGTCACTTCGATGGCCGTTGTTGCTTGCGCTTGGTCAAGTTGAAAGGATCCGTCTTTGCTCGATTGTGCGATGATTTCCCCGCCGTCGTTGCGGATCGTAACGTTGGCTAGCGGCTGGCCGGTTTGTGTGTCATAGATATGACCGGTTAAAAAAAGATTCTGTGCGTTTGCCTGTCCTATCCGCGCGACGAGGCACAGAAGGAAAACAAACCTCCAAATAGGGTATGATATGTTCATTCGTATGTTTCAGATGAGCTGGATGGATGCCAGCGGTACCACATAATACAGCAGTAACCCGGTAAATCGGGATACGGCCATTGACGTCCTATGAGAATGCAGCGACTAGGCGCGTGGAGGATGGAATATCTTGCTAGGCCGTGACGGCAGCAAAAATGGTATGTCGAATGGCTGGTGAATTTCTTTGTTCGGGGGGACGGGGAAAGTCCATATTGTTTTTTCGACAATCGAAGCGGGTTGATAACTAACTTTCAGCGATTCTTTCTCCGATTGTTTTTCCTTTTCTTCGGCTTCTTTGAGTTTTCTCGCTAAATAACATTTTCCGTCGCAATGCAAGAGCGGCTTGTCTTTATTCACGCAGAAATATTCAGCAATGTACGGCCGGTTCAACTCAAATGCTGCGGTAACGAGCAAACGCGAAATATTTTCCGCGAAAAGCGAGCAGATAAGCAATAAGACGAGAAGCCGACGAGCCATGGTGCGACAAACTTACTGTGAAAGTGGGACATTTGCAACAAAATACAGCGTATACTCACGAAAAGGTCTACCTTTGCGGGCAAAAGATCAATACATTTATGAGTTTAGTTATCGTCGGCAGCATCGCGTATGATGCAATCGAAACACCTTTCGGAAAAACGGACAAAATAGTAGGAGGAGCGGCCACGTTTGCCGGGCTAGCTGCTGCGTATTTATATCAGCATGTAAAACTGATCGGTGTGGTTGGAGAAGACTTCGGTGATGATAATTTGGAAATATTAAGATCGAAAGGCATCGACCTGGAAGGGGTTCAGATAAAAAATGGACAGAAGTCGTTTTTTTGGTCGGGAAAATACCACAACGACATGAACAGCCGGGATACGTTGGCTACCGAACTGAACGTGCTGGCCGATTTTGATCCAATTGTTCCGGACAGTTACCAGGATTGTCAATACCTGCTGTTGGGAAACCTTACGCCCCAGGTGCAGTCGACCACATTGGACCGGCTGAACCATAAACCGAAGCTGGTGGTATTGGATACCATGAATTTTTGGATGGATGTTGCTTGGAATGACCTGATGGACGTGTTGAAGCGTGTGGATGTACTGACCATTAATGACGCCGAAGCGCGGCAGCTTTCTGGTGAATATGCGTTGGTAAAAGCGGCTGAGAAGATTCTGCAGCTAGGGCCGAAATACCTGATTATTAAAAAAGGGGAGCACGGTGCACTGTTATTTGGCGATGGACGCATTTTCTCGGCACCGGCGCTGCCGCTTGCCGAGGTATATGATCCCACCGGGGCAGGGGATGCATTTGCTGGCGGGTTTGTTGGCTATCTGGCAAAGGTCGGAACCACGAACTTCCATAACATGAAAAATGCTGTGATCTTTGGGTCCGCCTTGGCTTCCTTCTGCGTAGAAAAATTCGGAACAGAGCGATTGCAGGAACTGGATGCGGAGCTGATAGCCCAGCGAATAAGCCGTTTTACGGAACTTAGCAAGTTCGAAATAGAAAGCTGATTACTGCGGGCCCATTGCGGCCAGTATGCCGACGATTTCGAAGCGCGAAAATACGTCGGCAGTGTGCGGGGCATCTGCCAGCTCATCCGTCAGATCCTGTCCGGCCCAATGTTCATAGTGCATGCCCTTGAACCATAAGCGACTCTTGGATACATCATAAATATGGCCGCGATAGGCAATCCAGATTTCGGGACTGTCTTGCCCATTTTTCAGTGCTAACTGAGATTTCGTATATGTGGGTAGGTGATGCAGCGCCCTAAGATCGCTCATATTTGTACGCGTTCAAGGCCTTTTTCATGCTGCGCCGCGCTACATGGATACGTGTTTTGACGGTACCGATCGGGATTTGTAAATGCTCGGAAATCTCGTGGTATTTGTATCCTTCGAAATACATGCTGAATGGAATATAATATTCATCAGATAACTCTGACATGGCGCCCTTAATGTCTTCCATCACAAACTTATTTTCCCCGGCATTAGTTGTGGCACTGTAAGCCAGGTGTGCGTTGGAGATTTCCTCGGATTGCGAGACAAAGCTATTGGTTTTGACAAATCGACGGTAATGATTGATGAAGGTATTTTTCATGATGGTGTATAACCATCCCTTTAGATTGGTACCTTCCCTGAATTTGCCGTGGTAAGTTACGGCCTTTAGCATGGTATCCTGAACGAGGTCATTTGCATCCTCGTCGTCACGGGTGAAATGCAACGCATACCCTCTTAATGATTCGGTATGTTGCACTACTAATGTGTTAAACTCAAATCGCGTCATCTTTTTACGGTTTAAGGGATTCCGAGTTAGGGCCCGGATCCGAAGTTAAACAATTTTATGATACCAAATAAGCGCTCGCAAATGCTTATTTCAGAAAACTGACGTTACAGTCTAAAATTAGTGCCGTGTCAATGACAACAAGTATCGTGCTAAAGAAGTACGGATCGTTTAATTAGGAAGCTAATATACGTTATCTTTTCATTAATATTATATAATATTTACTTCTCTTTCCAGCGTGACGTTAAACCTTTCTTTGACATCATGGATGATCTGTTCGGATAAATTGTATATGTCTGATCCAGAGGCATTTTGGTGGTTTACCAAGACGAGGGCTTGGTTTTTCCAAGTACCCGCATCGCCGATTCGCTTCCCCTTCCAGCCGCATTGCTCGATCAGCCATCCGGCAGCAAGTTTTACGTGATTTGTGTCCACCGGATAATATACAAAATTCATGTCCTGGAAAGTGAACTGTAATTGTTGCAAATGCTGTACGGTGACAATGGGATTTTTGAAGAAGCTGCCCGAATTGCCAATGGTGGCGGGGTCTGGCAGTTTTTCAGTACGTATTGCTGATACCACTTCCGCAATATCTTTGATGGTAGGGTGTAGGATGTTCCGTTTGGTCAATTCGGCTTGGATGGCCCCGTACGAAGTGTTGATCGTGGGGTTAAGCGATAATCGAAGCGTCACCTGCGTAATAATATAGCGGCCCCGCGCTTCTCTTTTAAACAAACTTTCACGGTAGGAAAACTGGCAGTCTTCCTTGGAAAATGTGGAAATTCTCCCACTCTTTGTGTCAAATGCGCGACAGCTCACAAAAACATCTTTTAGTTCCGTGCCGTAAGCGCCGATGTTTTGAACCGGGGCAGCGCCGACTGTGCCTGGAATCAGGGCCATGTTTTCAATACCGGCAAAATTGCGATTGACGCAATACCACACCAAGTCATTCCAGATGACACCCGCTCCGGCGGTAACCCATACTTCGTTTTCCGATAGCTGATGGCTGATCCCCGGTATACCGATCCGGATAATCAAGCCCTCAAAATCCCTGGTGAATAAGATGTTGCTGCCGCCACCCAGGACGAGAAAGGGCTGTTGTACCGCGTCTTTTCGTTTTTCGAAAAATTGGACGAGTGCCTCTTCTGAATTGATTTCGATAAATTGGTCTGCAAATGCGGCAACACCAAATGTATTGTATGCTTTGAGTGGAAAACGCTCCTTAATTGAAAACTCCATTGAATTTGACTATTTTTTTCAATTATTCAAATAAATATGTATCTTTAACAATTAACTTTAATGGCCAAAGATAAGCGATTGACCTGAGAGCGCAAGTGTGACCGTATTGTATGATAAACGCAGATAAAAAGCGAACGCAGATTTTGGAAGCAGCCACTCGCCGGTTTGCACATTTCGGATTGGCAAAAACCACGATGTCCGAGATTGCGCAAGACCTGTCGTTTTCCAAAGCACTGCTGTATTATTATTTTCCCGATAAGAATGCGTTGTATGCGGCCGTGTTGGAACACGTCATGGCGCGATCGTTTGAAGAGCTGGAGAACGAACTGGCATCGATTGAGGATTGCCAGGAGGCCATGATGTTCATATTGGATAAACGGATCGCTTTCGTGACCAAATATTACAATCTGCTTGAGCACTCGATATCTGCGGTACAGCAAATGCCCGATGAGATGGCTCACGTGATGGAAAATTCCAAGGAAAAAGAAGTAGCATTAATCCGGGGAATCCTGCAAAAAGGTGTAGACAAAGGCAAATTAGTCATTGAAGACGTACAAGAAACCGCTGAAATCATTCTGTTTGCCCTGGTAGGCATGCGGTTCAGTATACTGAAAGATTTAAAAGGCATCTTGTTTCCTAAAAAAGATGAGTTTGATCACATACTGCAATTGCAGAAGAAAATGGCGACCGTATTTTTAAGAGGACTGGCGTCCTCTTCCCGTTAACCCCATACCTTCAATTTCTGAAATCCGTTTTAGGATTTGCGTGGCGTGAACGCGTGAGTTTTCAATAAACCACAGATGTGTGTTCATTCCGCCGCAAACCACCCCTGCAAGAAAAAGGCCGGGTATATTGGTTTCCATGGTATCGGGATTATGGACCGGTTGCCTAGACGGATCCGCGGAAAGTTTAATGCCGATTTTCTCCAAAAAGGCAAAATTGGGTTGGTATCCGGTTAATGCCAACACGAAGTCGTTTTCTAAGGTTATCAGACCTTCGGGCGTTAAAATATCCACTTCGGTCGGGCGGATTTCGGTGAGCGTGCTGTTGAATAACGCCCGCACCTCACTGTTCGCAATGCGGTTTTCCATGTCTGGACGCACCCAATATTTGACGCGGGGTCCGATACCTTCGCCACGTACCACGAGTGTCACATCGGCGCCTTTGCGGTACGTCTCCAATGCAGCGTCTACCGACGAATTACTGGCGCCCACTACCACGACTTTCTGTCCGGAATAATAATGAGGGTCGTTGTAATAGTGACTTACTTTGGGGAGGTCTTCTCCAGGGATGTTCAATAAACACGGAATGTCGTAAAAGCCGGTAGCTACCACCACATAGGATGCCGTATAGGCAGATTTGCTCGTGGTAACGTGGAACGTATCGGCAAGTTTGGATACGGAAATTACTTCTTCAAACAGATGGGTATTTAGATCGAATTTTTGTTGAATACGCCGATAATATTCCAACGCCTCTGCCCGTTTGGGTTTGGGATTGATGGAAACAAATGGGACATCGCCGATTTCGAGTCTTTCCGATGTGGAAAAAAAGGTCATGTTTTGCGGATACCGGTATAAGGAATTAACCAAACATCCTTTTTCAACAATCAGATACGATAGTCCGGCGGCTTGAGCGGCGATGCCGCAGGCCAAGCCGATGGGGCCGCCGCCAATGATGAGCAGCTGATAGTGCGCCGAGGTTTCCATGTTTGGCAAAGATACGCGACAGTCAGGGAATACCCAAACTTACGCTGCAATCGGATGCTTCGTGAGCTGGGCGCAGGTTTTATTCAAGTCTATGACAATCCGGTTGAGAAAATTAAGTTGCTCGGTGATTAATCTCGATTCTTCCGAATCGATGTTGTTGTGGTCGAAATCCGGCGGGGTGTCCACTTCGATTTCCACGAAATCGTCGTCGTCCTCGTCCGGAGGGAAAAGCTTGATGGTCAGTGCCAGTAGATACAGTGTTTTGCGGACAACCCGTATGTGTTCGCCCGTCAACGACGCATTGTCGGCGTCGCTAACATTGTTAAGCAGGGTAACGGAATACGAGGAGAGAATGTGGTTAAACACGACAAACTTGTTAATCTCCTTGGCATCCTTCTGTTTGCTTTTGGGCTCGGTAATCATGCGTTGGAATGCGGAAGCCATGTTGGCCGTGGTAATGTATACTTCTTTCCGGGCCAACTTGTAATCCGTTATACTTAACGGGCGACCTGCGATGATTTTCAGTGCTTGCGCGATATAGCGGTAGTTGGCGATAAGCAATTTGCGCATGGTGGTTTGTACTTGGGTGCTTTCCCAATTGGGCAAAATGATGTAACTGGAAAGAAAAGCCAAACCGGAGCCGATCAATGTATCAATAATCCGTTCCCTGAGTATGGTTAGCGTATTCATGTCCAGAAAGCTAAACATGATCAGGATGTAAGGAGTCATGAACATCACACTGACAATGTAATTGATGCGGATCAGACTATACGTAGCCACCATAAACAAGAGCAACAGGACAAATAACGAGGTTTGGTCGGTGACGAGCATCAGAATGAGTGCGCCACCGATTCCGCCGATGACGGTGCCGATCAATCGCTGGAAATTACGTTGCTTCGTCAGACTGAACCCGGGCTTTAATATCACCATAATGGTCAATAGAATCCAGTAGCTATGGTTGCCCACATTGATCATGAGAGAGAGGAGATAGCCGATCCCCATGACGATTGCCATCCGTGCGGCATGCCTGAATAAGGTCGATTTGAGTGTGAGGTTTTCCCGGAATTGCTTAAGGTCAATATCCTTATGTTCGATAAATTGGCTGAGGTCGGTTTCTTCCTTTCGGAACGAATTCTTTATTTCCCTATCGAAATATCCATAGATACTATTGATCCGCTGGATGAGGTTTCGGACATTGATCAGCACCTTTTTTAAAGGAAGTGTGTTGATTTCGTATTCTTTGTCTACTTTTTCGATCGCCCCCCGTATCCGGTCCAAGTCATTTTTGAAATTATACAGTGACTTGGGCCTCCGATTTGCATTGATCTGATAGGACAGGTGTTCCAGTTCATTGCCGATTCGCCGAATGGTCAAGTTAAAATGCTGCAATATGCCGGTCTTTCCGAATTGCTCATGCATTGCTTCATAGTCGTAATGGGTGGCCATGCTTTGCTCAAACAGATCGACGATGTCGGTAAAAATCAAAATCAGCAATCGTCCGATTTTTGTGGTATCACGGATGGTTTTTTTACTTCTGAACAATTGATCACGGACATTATTTTGATGTTCACTGACAACAATTTGCTGCTCAATTAACTCACGGTAGTTTCGCTCGATATCGGACTTGCCGTCGTAAAAATTCGCTTTAATCCGGATATAGTCGGCGACATTCTGTATAGATTCCGCCAGCTCCTGCTGGGCCTGGCGATAAGGTCTTACCTGGTGAAGGGATAGACTCAATAACATGTACCAAACGCAGCCCAATAAAAGGTAGGCTATATGCGCCGTCACGTCCCAAAAGGTGTTATCTGCACCGTCAATGTTGAGTATCATGACAAGGATACCGAGGGTCCCCACCGACGACGCCCGTGCACCGTAGACCGCAAACATGGAGAACAGGAAACTCATTCCTACAATGATGACCGTGAGCAATGCAGGAATGTCATTGACCAAGTTGGTGATCAGCGCCGAGATCAGCACCGCGGCAGTACATAGCAACATACCGTTTCTTCGGTGATTCAGCGGCCCGGGGGTGTCCGAAAGTCCAACGACCATTGCACCCAATGAGATGATAATGCCAACCTGAAGATTGCCAAACCAGGAAAAAATGAGTGCAGGCGTAAGTGCACCGAATGTGATACGGAGGCCATCGGCGAAATATTGGCTGTAAAAAAAATTCTGGATTTCCTTTGCCTTACTCATGGATAGCGGGATGGTGCATACAAAGATACACAAAAGGCCAACGTAAAAATACTCAGTAGTGAGTATTTCAGAAGGTCTTTTCGGTGTTTAGTTTTGCTCAAACTATTAATTCAATCAACAACATGGAAATTAGAAATCTACTAAGAAGAACGTTTGTGCTGGTAGCGAGCGGCATGCTGGTGGCCGTCCTGCCAGGTTACGGACAAAAAGCCAAAGACCGAGCCATCACAATCAGTACGGAGGCCGGTTCGAGTATGTATGTGGACGGTAACCAGGTAACTTCACCTGCCAAAATCAAAATTCCGAAGTATGCTACAGTCAACGTGCGTGTCGAAAAGGTGGGATTTGTAACGGAAATACGGAATTACGAAAACAATGGGATAAATATTATCCCAAAGACCGATTTTATCCAGCTCACGAAAGACGAAGCCTACGAGAATTCTTTTGTAACCAACTTGGCCAATCAGGACATCGACATCAGGCCCTCCAAAAGCGCTGATGAAACCTGGGTTTTACTGAACCGGATCGTCACGGGCTCTTTTGACGTCATTGCGATCATGGATAAATCGACGGGTTACATGGCCACCGCCTGGTCTGCCAAGTCCTTCAACTCCGGTGTTGTGCGTACTCGTCTGATCGTGAAAACCAGCAACACGGATCCCTTGGAATACAAGGCCAAATTGGTTTCTGAAATCGCGCCTCCCGGCACCAGCGTCAATGCCGATGAATCGTTTCGCCGGTGGGATCGTATATTACGTACATACGAAAATGTCATTCCCGATCTGCAAAGCCGCCTAGGAGTCAACTAATCCGTATTTTACTAAAATCTATCTACGATGAACATCACCAAGTTATCCGCCGCATTTTGCGTCGCTTTCGGATCGTTTTTTTGCGTGCAGGCCCAACAAGCCTCGGTTGTCGGGCAAGGGTACCATAACGAGCCCGATTATGGAAAATTTTATTTGCGTGTGGGAGCCAGTTTCCTGAACAACGATTTTGTCAAACAGCTAAACGAGGGCGATCTGGACGAAGCCTATTCCGCACCAACCGGTTTGAATTTTGAAATCGGAAAATATTTCTTCCTGCACTCAGAGCCGGTTGCCGACCTTTTTAAAGTAGGATTGGATGCTTCCTTTCTTTCGCTCGGTTACAATCCCCTGAAGTGGAACGATCCGGATGATCCGGGCTATTCGGAAAAGACCGACTTAACCTCCGTGGGAGTTAAACTGGGACCGGTTATTTCGTTCAATCCGTTGGAGAATTTTTATACCGATGCGTTTGTGAAATTGGCACCAACCATGCTGACATCACTGAGTGAAATGGAGGATTTGGAGGAAGTGTTGTTTGGCTTGAAGAGTGATGTAGGAGTCAACCTGCGATATAAGAAGATAACGCTGACGGCCGCCTATGAATCCGGTGCGTTCAAATATGACGCGTACGACAGTGAATACAACGAGGAAACCGGCGAGTATACCGAAAACACCACCAAGGAAAAATTCCCGATGGGTATGTTTCAAATTAAATTGGGGCTTCAGTTTTACTAATGGAGCACACCGGATATTTGACACATCAGTGGGAACACTTGGCAGCTATGTTTGCCAGTTTGGGTGAGGCTGATGGCCTTGTGCATGACCGCTATGAAGCGCTAGTGGGCTGGCGGCAACGTGTTGCGGCCGGGGAGACCGATGCCCGGCAGGTGGCTGAATGTGGAACCGTGTCTTTATCGCTGCCTGAACCGATTTAAAAGGTGGCGCAGATTTTCTGCGCTGCCTTTTTGAATGCAAACGACACCTAACGAGAAATTTACCCCAGGTTTTTATTTTGACAGACTGCTACTATGAAATTGTCATTGCCCTTTATTTTTAAGGCCCTTGTTGCATTGATCTCAGTGGGGATACTGATGGATCGCGCAACAGCACAACCGAATCCCACCCCAACCAAGCCGCAATCGCGCATGATTGATTATGACGTGAATGTTGCCAAGATTAACGTATTGGCGTTGCCCTTCCGTAACATTTCCCTGCAATATGAGCGATTGGTATCCCGGAAGATTTCGGTAGCCGTGGGGCTGCGGGTGATCCCGAAGGGGCGGTTTCCGATGTTAAACGCTTTTGAGTCCTATATTGACGATGCGGAAACCTTTGAAGAACTACAGGATATCCGGATCGGTAACCAGGCGATTACGATTGAGCCGCGGTTCTATTTTGGCAGGCACGACGGACCGCGCGGATTCTATATTGCCCCCTATGCACGGTATAGTTCGTACGGGCTCGGGTTTGATCAGTTTGAATATACGGTAGGATCGGAAGATGAAGCGGGAAACTATCGCGAGGAGACGCATACGATGGCATTGGACGGGCGGATCAGCGGCATTACGGGAGGCGTGTTATTCGGATCACAATGGCGTATCGGTCGTTGGGTTTACCTGGATTGGTGGATATTGGGGCCCGCCTATGGGGCAGCTACCGGAAAACTTACGGGGAGCAGTTCAATGCCGTTGAGCCCCGAGGCCCAGCTTGCCTTGGCCGAGGAACTTGAGAACTTGGAAATTCCGATGGTTGATACCGAGGCACACGTCGACGACGATGGAGCTAAGCTCGACATGAAGGGGCCGTGGGCCGGGATCCGGACCGGGCTGGCGGTCGGAATACGTTTTTAATTGAACTGGGCGTGTCTATGAAAAGCGTGGGAAGCGTTTTGGTCATTGCAGCTCTTATCCTCTGGGGCAATGGGCTCTTCGCACAGGGGCCTTTAAACGATCGCGGCATAGATAGTTTAAGTCGGCTGATAAAAAAAGAAAAAAATAGCGAAAAAATCCGTGAACTGATCCTGAAACGTGCTATCCAGTATCCGGTTGCCGAATACGACCGAGCAGTGCGCGAGGCTCTGCAGGTATTATCGGAAGCACAGCGTGCAACGGATGCCAAAAGCACGGTTCATGCGTACATCACGTTGGGCAATGTGAGCCATAAGAATCAAAAATACAAAGAGGCGCTCGACTATGATTCGCTGGCATTGAAGGCTGCACGCAGTGTAGGGTACCGGAAAGGAGAATCGTTGGCGCTGGGAAGTATTGCCCGGGAACAGCAAGCTGGAGGAGACCTCCGGGAGGCCAAACAAAATTACCTGAGCGCATTGAACCTCGCGTTATCGTTGCCGGAAGGCGATGTCAGGGATTTGCTGACCTATTACAATCAGTTGGGCGTCATCAGCAGGATATTGGGAGAATTTCCCCTTTCGGTAGCGTATTTGGAAAAGGGTATTCAGCTGGCGGAGGCTGAGGGTAATCGCCGGGTATTGGCATTATTATACATGAATATGGCGAATACCTTCGCAGAGACGTCGCGATATGAAGAGTCGGCGGCGATGCACCTGAAGAGCATCGCGATCAAAGAGCAAATGAATGATAGCTTGGGGCTTTCGCAGTCGTATGGTAATTTAGCTATTGTTTTCCGTCAGGCAAAGGAGTACGACCGGGCGATTTCTTTCTTCGGGAAAAGCCAACGTTTGGCCCAGGCGACTGGAAATTATAAAACGTTGGGATTGACGGCATCGAATGTGGCGGTTACGTATATCGAAAAGGGTGATTTCGATTCGGTCGGATATTTTTTTGACGAAGCGATCGCGAACTTCAGTCGGATCAAGGATCGACGCGGACTGGGGTTGGTATATCATAATTACGGAAATTTCCTATTTGATACCCACGAATTGGACAGTGCTGAAATCTTGATGAAGAAAGCGCTTGAACTTCGCAGAAGTGCCGGTTCCAAAACCGAAATCAGCTCGACGTTGGCCAATTTAGGAAGACTCTACCTGAAGGCTGGGGACATCCACGCTGCCGAGCGGTATCTACTGGATGCAGAAGCGTTGTTGGATACCACCCAGAAAACCAGCGGCCTTCACGACGTCTTTTCGTATTTAAGTGCACTATACGCCCGGAAGGCAGACTACAAAACTGCTTTTGCCTACCAAGCTAGGGTGCTCGATCTGGAGAAAAGTATGCTTACCCAAAATGAACAGGTGGCGATCTTAAAGGCTGAATCGAAATATGAGTTGGAAAAGCGGGATATCCAATTGGCTTTCGAACAGGAAAAGCAGCGCGAGAGACTGCTCAATACGGTGTTGGCAGCGGCATTGCTCGTTTTGACATTGATCATCATCATCGGTGTTTTCATGTTTCGGCGCAAACAAGCTAAAGCACACCATCGCGCCGAGCTGCAACAATTGGCACAGCAACATCGTATCAATACATCGCGGGCACTGCGCGACGCCGAAGAGGAGGAACGCCGGAAAATTGCTAGCAAGTTACATGACGAAGTAGGGGCACAACTCTCGATTATTCGGCTGAATCTCAGTCAGCTTGAATCAGATGTGTTTGCGGCGGATAGCGATGCAAACCTCAAACTGCAGACGGCACAAAAACTGTTGGGAGAACTGAACGAAACCATCCGCGCAATCAGTCACTCGCTGATGCCTATTGCTTTGGAAAAATACGGCCTTAAATCGGGTATTCTTGATTTAATCAGTGCGGTCAACGCGTCCGGAAGAATAAAAGTAGAAGAGGTAATTGAAGGATTGGACAATACCGATGACTGGAGTGATGAATTTTGCCTGGGCATTTATCGGATCGCGCAAGAAGTGCTTAGCAATATCATTAAGCATGCGCAGGCAACCCACGTGTTGGTGCAAATCGTAGAACTTGATCATTCCATTACCATTTATATGGAAGATAACGGAAAAGGACTGGATAGCAGCAAAACCACCGATGGTATCGGATTAAAGTTGTTAAAAAGCAATATTGATTATTTCAACGGAGCCCTTGAAATTAATGGGCGTGAAAGCGAGGGAACCTTTGTATTGATCGAATTGCCGATAGCCCGCGGTTCGGTGTCTTCACCGGTAAATGAATTACGGTAATTGTCATTCGACAACATTGCGGTATTCTTGAAAAAATGCTATTATTGCGAAACGATATGACGTGACCTAATAGAACCAAGCTGTCGTGTAAAACATTTACCATGAAAACACGTGTGATCATTGCCGATGACCATCCGGTTGTCATACAGGGTATCCGGGATGCCTTGGAGAAAAGCGACCGATTTGATGTGGTGGCCGAATTTGCCGACGGTAAGTCCTTGTTGCAGTCGGCACTTTTAACAAGGGCAGATTTGTTGTTGCTTGACCTGAATATGCCGGGCATGGATGGCTTGCAGACGTTGGATCGATTGAAGAAATCCCACCTGCCCCTGAAAATCATTGTACTTACGAGTTATGTTTCTTCGCAATTGGCGGACCAATGCAGGGAGGCGGGAGCACAGGGGTATTTGATTAAAACGGAAGACCTGCACCGTTTATTGGATCGCATCGATCATATCCTGCATGGGGAGTTGGTTTTTCCGGATTTTTCCGGCCCCGAGCAGCAGGGAGGATCCGACTTTTCGTATTTTGACGAATTTCTGAAAAAATATAAGCTCACCAAACGGGAGGTCGAAATCATCCGCATGGTCTGCAACGATTATAATTCCAAAGAAATAGCCGATAAACTATACCTTTCTACCTTTACCGTGCAAACGCACCGGCGAAATATTGTTAAGAAACTTGGGTTGGACGACTCGAAAATATCCTTATATCGATTTGCGATCGACAATGGGGTTATCTAATTTTTAATTTTGGCCTTTCATTTTTGCTATCATTTCAATAAACCGAGCGTTTCCTGATAAATTATTTATATATTTGGCGGTTTGATTACTCATTGTGCAATATTGCCAAATGAGGGCAGGGCTTTATTAATCAACAAACCCCTATCTTAGTTTCATAAAAGATAGTCAACGATTTTATTCATTAAAACGTTTAACACGAGCAGATGAACTTAAGTAAAAAACAAGCGGTCTTTGAAGATGAGGTGCTTACGCGTTTCGAGCTGTTTAACAGTCTATTCATGACTTTGCCGTTTTATCAGGTAAAACACACGGGTACATTACTGCCTTTTTTTACGGCGCACTGCGAACGCGGCGTCGCCGCAAAACTTGATCCCGAGGCGATTATCGAGAGTTTTTTCGGGCAATATGAACAGTATGTTCGCGAGGCTGACCGTATCGATCTGCTCTTTCGGATTATCCAGTATATAGAGCGTCAAGTTGTGCTATTTGATGCGGTGGAAGATGCTGCGTTCCGGAAAACCGGACGATCGGACGAAGCAGGACTGTTGGATTCGGTCTTTAAGCAAACCGAAAGCAATAAAGAACTCCGTGACAAATTGGTAGGCAAACTGCGTGATTTCTCATTGCGGCTTGTTTTGACAGCTCACCCCACGCAGTTTTATCCCGGCCCTGTTTTGGCGATTATCACGGATTTGACCGAAGCCCTGAAGAAAAACGACATTAATAACATTCATTTACTGTTGCAACAGCTGGGCAAAACGCCGTTTATGATGAAAAATAAGCCTACGCCGGTGGATGAGGCAATCAGCTTGGCGTGGTTTCTGGAAAAGGTGTTTTATCCGGTTGCGTCGGCAATTCAATCAAAAATCGATGAAGAATTCGACTTGCCGGCCGACGAAAACCGGCAACTGGTGGAGCTGGGCTTTTGGCCGGGGGGGGATCGCGACGGAAATCCCAATGTAACCGTTGAGGGAACGAAGCGCGTTGCTCTATTGCTGCGGACTATTTTGTTCCGTTGTTATTACCGTGATTTTCGGTTGCTCAAGAGGCGGATTACATTCAGAGGGGTCGAAAAATACATGGACATTTTACAGGATAGGTTTTATGAAAACAGCTTTAATCCTTCCGAAAATCCAGAAAATGAGAAATCCGTCATTGTCCACAACCTAAAAGAAATTAAACGTGTCCTGACGGATTACCACGACGGCCTATTCGTAGAATTGGTGGACGACCTGATCCGTAAAGTGCGAACATTCGGATGTTTCTTTGCCACGTTAGATATCCGCCAAGACAGTAGTGTAATCCGGCAAACACATGCGTATATACGCGAAAAATATGCGGAAGAAACGGGTATTGTTGGCGATTTCGAACGATTGGATGAGGGGGCTAAACAACAAGCCCTTAAATTCCATGCGCTGGACGTATCGTACGGAGACGACGCGCATCCCTTGGTGGTAGACACCCTGCGGGTTGTCCGGTTGATTAAAGATATTCAGCGGTCCGGTGGCGAGCGGGCAGCCCAGCGGTTTATCATTAGCAACTGCCAACAAGCTTCTGACATCCTGGAACTGATGGAGTTGTTTCTGTGGAGTGATTGGCAAACCGAATCACTTTGCATCGACTTCGTGCCGTTGTTCGAAACGGTCGATGACCTCAAACGCGCGGCCGCTGTGATGGAAGCCTTATATACACATCCCCACTATGCGGCCCACCTGGCGCGACGGGGTAACAAGCAGACCATTATGCTCGGGTTTTCAGACAGCACAAAAGATGGCGGGTACTTGATGGCCAATTGGTCCATCTACAAGGCCAAAGTGGAGCTTACGGCGATTGCTAGGCAATACGAGGTTGACCTCGTGTTTTTTGACGGGCGGGGAGGGCCTCCTGCCCGGGGAGGTGGAAAGACCCAACGTTTTTACGCTTCTATGGGCAAAGAGATTGCGAATGACCACATTCAGTTGACGATACAGGGACAAACAATCAGCAGCCAATACGGTTCGTGGGATACGGCATATTACAATATAGAACAGCTTCTTCATGCCGGACTTACTTCTCATATCGGACAAAAAGATGGCGATACCTTGTCGGCGGAAAAAAAGCAATTGATCGAAGATATGGCCCATGTTAGCCATGAGCAGTTTCTGTCGTTGCGGCACAATCCGTTATTCCTTAAATACCTCGAAAAATTTAGCCCACTTAAATTTCTTTCTCAAATCAATATCAGTAGCCGGCCCGTCAAACGAAATTCGGATAGAGAATTGCGCTTGGAAGACCTGCGGGCGATCAGTTTCGTCACCTCTTGGAGCCAATTGAAGCAGAACATACCCGGCTTTTTCGGGGTAGGGTCGGCACTCCAAAAAGCTGAGGAGCAGGGGAAATGGGAGCAAGTGAAGGAACTTTATGAAACCTCAGGTATGTTCAAAACCATTATCGATAATTGCATGATGTCTATGTCCAAATCGAATTTCGACTTGACTTCTTATATCCAGGCAGACGAAACGTTTGGCGGATTCTGGGCTCGGATGCGCGATGAATACGAACGTACGAAGTACTATGTGTTAAAGCTCAGCGGAAGTAAAGTGTTAATGGAGAACTATCCGGTGGAGCGGGAATCCATTGCGATACGCGAAAAAATTGTACTTCCCCTTCTCATCATTCAACATTACGCCATCAAGCAATTACAGAAGAGCGGGTTAAGTGAAAAAGACCGCGAAGTGTTTTCGAAGCTGGTTACCCGAACGGTATATGGGGTGGTAAATGCCGGTAGAAATCTTGCCTGACAGACCGTTCCGACAAAACTGTTGATGGGCATGACATTTTTCGCTAAGTTTGTCTCGGTAAATGAATTTTTATGAAACTTAGGAATATTTTTTTGATGGCTTTGCCCTTGGTTGCGGCAGTAAGTTCATGTACACGGCATGCCGGTGAGCCGGCAAAGAGATCGTTGTTGCTCAACAATGAAACCAATGTAGACACCGAAGGGTATCTGTTTTTTAAGTTGGCGCATGAAAAGGCTGTATACGAAGTGCAACTAGCCAAATATGTACAGTCGGTTGGGGCTTCTGCAGCGACCAAGAATTTAGCCTCGAAGATCAGCGATTTGTATGGCGAAATGATTCCTGAGTTGGAGACTTTGGCGTCCACGTTTCACGTAGTTTTGCCTGATCCGGGCATTCCGGGTTTTTCTATGCCCCATCATTTTGCTACGGATAGCTTGACCGGTTTTAATAACGAAGCGTACACCGCGCATGCTCAACACGAGCAAGGGGCAATTTTAGAGCATTTCAACCGGGTTAGCCGGAATACATCCAAAACATTGAAAGCCTACGCGAACGAAAAGCTGCCGGCGGTAAAAGAGGTTTTCGCCCTGGCTGGCGGCCACGAGGAGCACGGCGCGCATCACTAAATCCACATTTGCAATGTCCAAAAAGAGCATTGTCACAGGTATTTTGTCGTATGGGATGTCCGGTAGGGTATTCCATGCGCCATTTATCCATCAAAAAAGCCGGTTTGAGCTACGGGCCGTTGTCGAAAGGCACGAGAAGCGAGCCCAGCAACGGTATCCGAACGTAGTTAGCTACGATTCGGTAGATGAATTGCTGAGTGACGATAAAATTGAGCTTGTCATCGTTAACACTCCCAATGACACGCATGTGGACTATGCAACAAAAGCGCTGAAGGCCGGGAAACATATTTTAGTGGAGAAGCCATTTGCGCCCAGTGCCGAAGATGCAAGAAAAATATTTGAGCTGGGAAAAGAGGTTGGCCGGCATGTGATGGTTTTCCAGAACCGTCGCTGGGATAGCGATTTCAAGCTGCTTAAACGTGTGGTCGAACGAGAGACACTTGGTGAGCTGATTGAAATGCACGTGCGGTTTGATCGCTACCGCATGGAAAAAAGCCCAAAAAAATTTAAAGAGCTGAAAATTCCGGGAAGCGGTGTATTGTATGATCTTGGGCCACACCTGCTGGATCAAGTGATCAGTCTTTTTGGCAAACCTGCGAGAAGCTTAAAAATAGTAGCCAAACATCGACCCGGTTCCGAAGTTGACGATTTCTCAACGTTGGTGCTTAGTTATCCGAAAGGATTTACGGTCTTCATCCACGCCAGCTTGCTGGTCGCCAATCCCTTGCCGGCCTACGTGCTGCATGGCGTTAAAGGATCGTTTCAGAAGGTAAGGGCTGATGTTCAGGAAGATCAGCTGCAGGGGGGAATGTCACCGAAGGACCCCCAATACGGGATTGAGCCGGCGGGTAAGGAAGGCCTGATCACGCTCGTTAAACCAAATGGTGACCGTGAAATGCGGTACAGGGAGGCGCTTAAAGGAGATTACAATGACTTATTCAATGCCGTATTCGCACAGATACGGAAGAATGAACCTTTTCCGGTGAAGCCCGAGGAAATTCTGTGGCAGATGGAAATACTCGAGCAGCCGGTCTGGAATGGCGACTCCCAGTAGCCTTTTGAAGGTATTTTAACGTTATTGCCGATAAAGCGCCGGTGTGATACGATGTTTGGTCATGGTGAATTAATGCATAGTTAACACTAACGAAACTTTACATTGTTATTATTGGCCGGAATAACTTTAGACGGCCGCATGTTAACAGTTGTGAAGCACAAATTTCCACTTATAAACCGCGAATTAAGCTGGTTGTATTTCAACGAGCGTGTACTGCAGGAGGCCGCAGATAAAACGGTACCGCTCATCGAGCGTTTGCGGTTTTTAGCCATATTCTCTTCCAATTTAGACGAATTTTACCGCGTACGGGTTGCCACCCTTAATCGGCTTGTCGACATTAACACCAAGACCAAAAGCATGCTTGGTTTTAATCCCAAAAAGATCCTGAATGAAATCAAGAATATTGTTGTAAAGCTTGAAAAGCGGTTTGACTATCTATATGAGCATGAAATTATCAAGGAATTGGAAGCTCAGAAGATATTCATTATCAATGAGCAACAACTGAATGTTGCCCGGGGTGAATACGTGCGTGGTTATTTCAGGCGTGCTGTTTTGCCTTCGTTGGTTCCGATTATGCTGGAGGACCTAAATTCAGGCAAACCGTTTCCGGAGCTGAAAGACCGCCATATTTACTTTATCGTGAAGTTGACTTTCCGTAAGAAGGTTAAACATGCGTTGGTAGAAATTCCCACGGCCATTTTATCCAGATTCCTGATTTTGCCCGAAAATAAAGGGTTGAAGTTTATCATTTTGCTGGACGATATCATCCGATATTGTTTGGACGATCTGTTTTTTATTTTCGAATACGATACGGTTGAAGCGTACAGCATTCAGCTCACACGCGATGCAGAATTGGATCTGGATGTCAACATCAGCGAACGATTTGTCGAAGCCTTGATGCGTAGCTTGCAGCGCAGAGATAAAGGCCGCCCTATGCGGTTATTGTACGACAACGACATTCCTCTTGATACGCTTAATTACTTGGTTTCATGTATGAAATTGGATTCTGAAGCGCTCATTCCAGGTGGCCGTTATCATAATTTCAAGGATTTTATTGATTTTCCCAATGTGGGGGGAGCTTCGTTGGAATATACACCGATGCCTCAATTGCGGGTTAATAACCTGGATCTAGGCCGGAGTATATTCAGCCAGATGGCACAGCGGGATTACCTGGTAAGTTTGCCTTATCAGTCGTTCGACTATATTGTCCATTTCCTGAGGGAGGCGGCTATGGATCCCAAAGTCAGGGAAATCAGCATCTGTCTTTATCGACTGGCTGAGAATTCCAGCGTAATCAATGCGCTTATCAACGCGGCAAAAAATGGCAAAAAAGTAAATTGCTTACTCGAGTTAAAAGCCCGCTTCGACGAAGAAGCTAATATCTATTGGCGTAATCAACTGGAAGAGGGAGGTGTAAACGTGAATATCGGTATCGTACAATATAAGGTGCACGCAAAAATCTGTTTGGTTGCCAGGCGGGAAAAACGGGGGTTGGTATATTACGCAAACCTGGCTACGGGAAACTTCAACGAGAAGACGGCCAAACTTTACGGTGATCACAGCTTATTTACGGTCAACCCGTTAATTACAAAAGACCTGAAGCGTTTGTTCCGGGGGTTAGAAAAACAGACATTTCATCGCGGCTACAAGGCGATCATTGCTTCTCCGCTCGAAACCCGCCAGCGGCTTTATCAGCTGATAAAAAATGAAATCGACGTAGCAAAATCCGGTAAAAAGGGGTACATGGTACTAAAGATGAACAGCCTCTCCGACGAAGAGATCATCGAGAAATTGTACGAAGCGAACAATGCCGGGGTGACCATCCAACTTATTGTACGCGGCATGTGCTGCCTCGTGCCCGGTCAGCCGGGATTCAGCGAACGAATTACGGTTAGGAGTATCGTGGATCGGTATCTCGAACATGCCCGCGTATGGATCTTTGGAAATGGGGGGGACGAATTAATTTACCTGTCGTCTGCCGACCTGATGGCGCGTAACATTGATCGACGGGTAGAGGTAGCTTTTCCGATCCTTGATGAGCGTATTCGGAGCGAGATCCGCGACATTATCAATATTCAGTTGCGCGATAATACCAAAGCACGAGAGATCAATCAACTCAATAACAACCGGTACATCGGCGGCAAAAGCAGAATCAGGCACCGTGCACAGGAAGATACTTACAATTATTTGAAATATAAATCATAATTAAACGTGAGATACGCAGCAATAGATATTGGATCGAACGCGGTGAGGCTGTTGATAGCTGATATTATTCAAAACAACGGCACGATATCATTTAAGAAAAATACCTTAGTGCGGGTTCCTCTCCGGTTAGGGGATGATGCATTTATCGATCGGCATATCTCAGAATCGAAAGCAACGGACTTGATCAAGACCATGGCTGCGTTCCGTAATCTGATGGATGTTTACAAGGTGAGTAACTACATGGCCTGTGCAACATCGGCTATGCGGGAAGCAGGAAATAGCCAATCCATCGTCAAGGAAATCAGAGAGACGGGGATCGATCTTCAGATTATCGAAGGACGCGAGGAGGCCGAAATCATTTACAATAGCCATATCGAACAGCACCTTGGCAACAAGAAAGCGTATTTGTATATCGATGTTGGGGGAGGTAGCACCGAATTGTCGGTATTTGCGGATACCAAATTGGTGGCGTCGGCCTCGTTTAACATCGGCACCATCCGTATACTGGACAACCAGGATAAGGAAGAAACGTGGGAGGAGATGAAAACATGGGTAAAAAACCATACACGGATGTTTAAAACAATCTATGGAATTGGCACGGGAGGGAATATAAACAAGCTGTCGAGATTGGCCAATGATAAGGATGATAAGCCCATTTCCTATACCAAGCTGAAATCTTTGTATGAATATCTCAATTCGTTTTCGTTAAAAGACCGCATCAATGTGTTGGGGTTAAATAATGATCGTGCCGACGTAATTATTCCGGCATGCGAGATTTTTCTGACGTTGATGAAATATGGCAGGCTCCGTCAGGTGATTGTCCCTCGGGTTGGGCTGGTAGATGGAATTATACAGACACTGATTGATAGAACGCTTCCACCGTCGTCGCACGAAAATTAAAAGTGCTAATTTTTATTTCGGCGAAACGTTAGAATACAGAAAAAATCTCTTACTTTTGCGCCCATATTACCTCTGCGGAAGTGGCGAAATTGGTAGACGCACCATCTTGAGGGGGTGGCGCCCTACGGGCGTGGCAGTTCGAATCTGCTCTTCCGCACCAGTGAAAAATGCCCTTGTATAGCAAGGGCATTTTTCATTGAAGCCACCACACCGACAGATGGCTGTGGCCGAGCCCTTAACCTTTCTTGCGCAAGCCGAAAATCATCGGCCAACAATTTGATTGATCGGTTGTTTTTTCTGTAATATCTCAAGATACGCAATATGGAACAAATGAAAGTGGCTGAAGAACGCGTCATTCAGCTCAATTACGAAGATACACATCTCTCGACGAACGCTAGGGAGCTTAGGCCGGTAGTTTTTGAAAGCAGCGAGGGATACCTTTGTGTGCTGGGCCCGGACGTACAGACAGGTATTGTAGGCAGCGGCAGCACCATCGAAGAAGCATTGGACAGTTGGGAAGCTGCCCTGGGAAGACGTATAAAAACCCCATCGGAAGACGATGAGCTAGCTATTTACGTCCGAGACGTATTGCAGGCATCGAACAAAGATGTCTGGTAGACGGCTTGTGTTAATTTGCCGTTCCCACAAAATCCATCCAGTCGCTCTTGTCCCGGTATTCCGGAATGAGACCCGCACGACCGCTGAGCGAAAAGTTCGAGGCTAGGTGGGCAATGTCCATCTTCATGTTTAATAAGCAGCTTTCCACGAGATCTTCCCTGAATCCCTTTTCTGTAAGCACAAGCACATACTGCACGCAGATCAACCGCGCCACGATCTTTCCGAGATCAACTAATTTCCGCTGCGGAATGTTGGTTTCGGGTTCGAACCGAAGGTACTCGGTAAATTGGGGAGCGGATTGGTTGGTGCGTCCAAACTGAGAAAGGAAGTGGTAGAAATTGGGCTCTTTTTGCTTTTTCATAAGCTTCAGTACCATTTCTGCGATCTGCGTGTATAGCATTTCGTTAGATCCCTCGAAAATCTGGAACGGTCGGCTATCCACGATCCCCCTTCCGGCGATGTGACTGATCCGATAGCCATTAGCCCCTGACACTTGCAAACATAATTGAGCGGATTCCTGCATTAGGTCGGTGACAAGCGCTTTCATGCTGTTGGCTTCCAATCCTTCTTGAGCCAGGTTGTGGGCAATACCGCTGATTTCGCTACTTCTGGCACACATTCCCGAGCACAGGGTGTAGGCAGTCTGGATCCTCGACAGTTGGAACTGGACCGAATCCAGCATTAGCAGGTTTCCCGTGCCGACCACCCGGTTCGTGCAATGGAATAGCGCCTCGTCTAGCATACGTTTGATGAAACCCATCCCCATTCCGGGAAATTGCATCCGGCTCCGATGCAAAATATCCAACATCATTTTTATACCGGTGCTTTCGGGTTGTAGCCTATGATCGTTCGGTACCTTGACGTCGATTTTATTCAAGCCGTATGGAATCATATACAATCCGAGGTTGCTATATATCGATTCTACCTGTATGTGTTGTTGTGCCTGGGAATTATCCGTCATGAAAAAGTCCACGTCGCGCGCTAGTTCGCCATTGCCCAAGTCTTTCCTTGCGGCGACCAACCAATAGTCTGCCTGTCCGGTGAGCCCCTGCCAATGCTTATGACCTTTTATCGCGTAGCCACCTTCGGTGCTTTGATAGGCAGTTTTCATATTCAGGGCGTCACTTCCAAATTCGGGTTCGGTAATCATTAATCCACCCATGCGGTGTCCACTAATAAATCCCGGTAAAACTTTTTCTTTCAGCGATGGAGTACCATATTTTGCCAGCGGTTCAAGAAATAGGGCGATGTTGATACCGAAGGTAAGTGAGAGGGAGAGTGACTCATACGAGGCTGCGGACAACAGGCTTAGACATTCTTTTACCACCGCACCCCTTCCGTCGTATTTCTTGGGAATAGCAACCGACAACGGCGACGCTTGCATGATTACTGCCCATACTTCAGTAGGTAAACCGCGCACAAGACTCAATTCGTTGATGTCGTGCTGTTCATGAAATGCTGTTTCAAGTGCGGTCTTAAATCGACCGATAAATGCGTCAAAATCGTTGTTTTTATCCATTCTTTCTCAAAAAAATTTGGAAGACACTTTTCAAATTTACCGAATATCGTGAACAAAATGGTTTAAAAGCATGATAGAAGTTTTCAGGGAAGTCAACTTTTTGCGATTTTGTAACTTTTTCGCTCTTTATTGACCCAAAGTAATAAAGAACAATCATGGAAAGTAACCACACAAATCAACTGAACAGGGTTTCATCAATCTACTCACTCGCGAGAAATGCACGGAGCACGAATATGGCTTCATTACGGAATTGAAAAAGCCGATCGTATTGCTAGTTAGGGATTATCTGTTTTTGGGGCTTTGATTTCGGCACGCTGTTCAGGCGTTAGCTTTTTAAATGCAGCATAAGTATCCATGATATAAAGACGTAGATCCGCATCACTGGCGGTTGACAGGAAGCCTACTGTGGGCCGATATTTCGTCATATATAATTCAAGGTCTTCATCCTTCAGTGGCGTTAACGAACGGATGATTTCCGGCGTGAAACGTGCATCGATTTTTCGGCGCTCCTGTTCCGCAAGCAATTGTTTATAGCGTTGCCTCGCTTGCCGTCCTTCGTTCCCAAACCATCGTGAAGGTGATATTCGCACGCCGCCCCGTCGCTGAGACGTCTCAGTAAACTGTCCCTCTTCTTCCGCCCGCCGGATTTCCGCAGCTAGCCGCGTGTCTGTCATCGCTTGTATCTGGACTTCATCGATTCGGATGGCACTGCCGTCCGACGTTAGATACACGCGCTTGATATCAAATTCGATTACAACCAGCGTATCCGTGCGGTATCCAGGATATTCGAATTGCAGACGCTGATTTTTTTTTACTGGAATGGTGAATTGACCGTCGGCACGGCTTTCTGCTAGGACTCCGGTTGCTAGATTCTTGATCTCAACGTTCGGTAACGGCTCACCGCTTTCCAATTCAAGTACGTATCCGGTGAGGGCTGTGTCTTGCTGGGCAAGGGGTGTGGGGTATGCGCCTGCTGAAACGGTAGGGACAGCGAACCAGAAGAATAGAGTGATAACATGCAGTGCTTTGCATGAAAATCCAGTCGAGTACGCGGAGATGAGTCGTGAACACTGCATGTTATGTCAAATTGGTTGTGTTATTTTGTCCGGGCTTCCCAGCGATTGTTTTCCGGATTATGGTCGGGATATACCTTGTCTGGATCCAGTTGTACTGCTATTACTTCTTCCGTCGATGGATACCTAAATGTCCAAGAGCTATTGCGTTCCCAAATCTCCACCGGTAATCTGACCCGGTGGGTATCTCCACCTTTGGTGGTAATATCGATGACTACCGGCATGGGGAGTTTCTCCAGATTGTCCACCGTAATCAGTACGCCGTTTGCTGGATCGTTGTCTTGGTAGGATACCTTGCTGACCGCTTGGTCAAACCGCCAGTTGTATTTGAACCACCCGCGCCAAAACCAGTTCAGGTTTTCGCCCGCCACATTTTCGATGGTTCGGAAAAAGTCATCCGGCGTGGGATGTTTATATGCCCAGCGGTCGATGTATGCCTTGAAAGCACGGTCGAAGCGCTCGGGCCCAAGGATTTCGTTCCGGAGCAAAGTAAGGCCGAATCCCGGTTTAAAATAAGCCAATGTGCCGATATTGCGCTCTTGCATATTCTGCGGCGTGCTCATCACGGGTTCTAAATCAGGTCGCGTCAATGCCTGGGCGAGCCGGTTGGCATCACCCATAGGACGGTAATATTCGCCGCCATTGAAAGCCTCGGTGGAAAGGTCGTTGATGAACGTATTGAACCCCTCATCCATCCATGCATGAAACCGTTCGTTGCTGCCCACAATCATTGGAAACCAGATATGCCCGAACTCGTGATCCGTCACTCCCCATAGCCCTGCCGCTTTTGATTTATAGCTACAGAATACTATTGCTGGATACTCCATACCGCCGAGATTGGCAGCTACATTGATGGCCACGGGGTAAGGGTATTCCATCAACAATTTCGAATAGAATTCGATGGAAGCCTTGGTATATTCGGTGGAACGCTCCCAAGCATTGCCACCATTGCTTTCCACTGGATATGCGGATAATGCCAGGGAAGATTTACCACTGGGCAAATTGATTTTGGCACCATCGATGATGAATGCGGGCGAGGACGCCCAAGCCACGTCATGTGCCTTTTCAAGGCGGTACTTCCAGGTCAGCTCTTTTTTTCCCTGCGGACGCGAACTGGCTTGGGTTACTTCTTCAGCTGATCGGATTAAGATCGTTTTATCACTTTTTTTAGCTGCCTCCAGCCGTTTCAACTGCTCAGGCGTATACACTTCTTCGGGATTTAACAGTTCGCCGCCCAACACCACCATGTGATCGGCGGGAGCAGTGATGTCCACTTCGTAATTGCCAAACTCGAGGTAGAACTCGCCAGGGCCGGTATAAGGCACTACATTCCATCCCATGATGTCATCGTATACCGCTACCCTGGGAAACCATTGGGCAATGGCGAAAATCTCGCCGTTCTGTGTTTCCAACACCCCCGTGCGATCGGCACCGTAGGTCGGCACAATGTAGGAATAGTCAATGCTGATCGTTGCTTTTCCACCATTTGGTTGCAGGGGTTCGGGCAAGAACACTTGCATACGGGTATCCGTGATTAGGTGCTCGGCATCCTTACCGCTGCCGAGTTTGACAGACTTTATATCGTAGCCGCCATCAAAATCCGATTGGGCATCGCCATAGCGGCTTTGGGTAAGCGGAACGATCTGTTGGCCGCGGCCCTCCTTGGAGAACATGTTTTGATCCAACTGAAGCCAGATGAAATCGAGTTGGTCAGGGCTGTTGTTTGTATATTCCAGCGTGACAGATCCGGTAATTTCGTGGGTCTGATCGTTCAATTTCGCGGATATTTTATAATCGACGGCATTCTGCCAGTATTTGGGACCCGGCATGCCGCTTGCCGAACGATATTCATTGCCATTATGCGTGTAAAAGAACGGGTTGAATGCTTCCTGGTAATCATAGTTGCTTACGGTTTGCGCCCGTAACGGTGTTTGGATTACCCCCAAAAGCAATAAGAGACCGCAGAAACTTACTAAAGATTTATTCATGTGATATCGGTTTGATTTGTTGCTTATTTTAACTTCGCTTGATATTCATTTTCGTTGAATCCTAAAATGATTCCCTTCGGACTTTCAATGACCGGACGCTTGATTACACTGGTTTTTGCCTGCATTAATCGGTTGGCCGAAGCCGCATCTACCACAGCATGCTGTTCTTCAGGAGAAAGCTGTCGCCAGGTGGTCCCCCGTTTATTGACCAACGGTTCCCAACCCGTTTGGTTTTCCCAGGTCCGTAATTTTTCCTCGGTTATCCCTTCCTTTTTAAAGTCGTGGAAGGTGTAGGCGATGCCTTCTTTCGACAACCAATCGAGCGCTTTCTTTACCGTGTTACAATTTTTGATTCCGTAAACATGCATAAATAACTGTTTTGAAGCAAGCAAACTTACTATAAATATGCACAACAACTAAATAACGATGTGTTAATTTGCGTTAAATGCGACCCGTAGGGGGGTGTTAATCCGAAGGTGTATATGTATATTTGGGTAGTAATCTATTTATGTATAATCGAGAAATGAAATATATAATCGAGAAATGAAAACCCATACGGCAAACTATCTAGATACGTTTATTACGGTGGCAGACGATTGCCCGGCAGTGGCCGGAGAGATGGGCAGCCCTGTCTACGGGCCTCTCCGCTTACCAAGCGATACGATGGGGTGTTCACTGTGACAGCCAAGGTAGGGTAGCCATTTACGGACGGGAAATGGAGGAATACCGGCAATTTGTAAATCGTAGGGATGTAAAGATGGTGAAAGCCATGAAGTCCAGTAGATAGTTTCGTACGAAATCCCTATCTTCGTACCGATGGATAATTTTATTGTTTCGGCTCGTAAATACCGGCCTGCTACGTTTGATACAGTGGTGGGGCAACAACATATCACCGTTACCCTTAAAAACGCCATTAACAACAATCAGCTTGCCCAAGCGTTTTTATTCTGCGGGCCGCGGGGGGTTGGAAAAACCACTTGTGCCCGGATTCTGGCAAAGACCATCAACTGCGAACACCTGCGGGATGATGTTGAAGCTTGTGGTGAATGTGATAGCTGTAAGTCGTTCCAAAACGGAAATTCCTTCAGTATACACGAGTTGGATGCGGCATCAAATAATTCGGTGGATGACATCCGTAGCCTCATTGATCAAGTACGTATACCCCCGCAAACCGGAAAGTACAAGATATACATCATCGATGAGGTACACATGCTTTCGCAACAAGCCTTTAATGCGTTCCTGAAAACGCTGGAGGAACCTCCTTCCTATGCGATTTTCATCCTGGCAACTACCGAAAAGCATAAAATATTGCCGACCATTCTTTCACGGTGTCAGATATTTGATTTCAACCGGATCAAGGTGGCTGATATGGCAAATCATTTGGCGTCCATTGCGGAAAGGGAAGGTATATCCCACGACGCAGACGGTTTGCACATGATTGCGCAGAAGGCCGATGGCGGGCTGCGGGATGCATTGTCCATGTTTGACCAGATTGTCAGCTTCTCTAACAAACAGGTTACTTATCAGGCGGTCATCGATAACCTGAACATCCTCGACTACGAATATTATTTTCGCCTTACCGATGCTATTATTAAAGAGGATGCATCATCGGCGCTGCTCATTTTGGATGAAATATTGGCTCACGGATTCGAGGGGAGCCATTTCATCAGTGGACTAAGTTCTCATTTCCGCGATTTGCTGGTGGCCAAAGAGCCCGCGACCTTAAAACTGCTGGACACCAGTGATACCATCCGCCAACGGTACTTACAGCAATCGAGCGAGGTTTCACCGGGCATTTTGTTGTCGGCGCTCAATATCGCCAATCAGTGCGAGATTCACTATCGCACGAGTAAAAATCAACGTCTGCAGGTGGAATTGGCGTTGTTGAAAATGTGTCATCTCGCGGCAGCTATCCAGTTGGCGAAAAACGGTGTATCGACACTTCCGATGGAGGAGGCTGAAAAAAAAAAGCCTCTTAATCCCGTAGCAGCGGTTGCCAGAACTGCGCAGGCAGAACCGGAGAGAAAGCCGGAACAAGTGGCTTCGGCACAACCAATTGTCACCCAATCGGTAGTCCAGGAAACGGTAACTCCTCCAGCAGCTGGCGCTCAGGCTCCTGTACCTGAAACACCCGTAGCGTCCAAATCCCAAACTCGCTCTTGGGGCGAGGTAAAACTTGGTAACATCATTCCCGATCTGAACAAGGTTTTTGAGGATAAGCAAGAAGTGGCGGAAGCCGATGAGCCTGAACTGCTGAATGGGGAGGCCCGGGAACCGTTTAGCTACGATCAACTATTGAAGGAATGGCATGCTTTTGCGGATAAGTTGAAAGCGGAAAACAAGATTAACCTTTTTACACTGATGACGGCAAACGCACCACAATTGTTGGCTGAATTTAAGGTAGGGGTAACCGTAGAAAATCCCATCCAGCAGGACTTGCTGAACATTTCGAAGATCGATATACTGAACGAACTGCGGATAAAATTGCGGAATTTTGCCATAGACCTGATACCTATCGAGGTGACCAACGACGTAGTAAGGAAGCCGTACACGGCTCAGGAAAAATACCAAGCGATGGTGGCAAAGAATCCAGCGCTCGACGTATTGCGGAAGACGTTCAATCTCGGATTGGAATAGCTTTTTTACCGCCGTTCCCCAATTTGCTGCCGCCACATGGCGTAATAGAGCCCTTTCGATGCGACCAGTTCGTCGTGCGTTCCGGTTTCGGCAATCACGCCTTTTTCAAGCACAATGATGCGATCTGCGTGCATGATTGTAGATAGCCGATGAGCGATCAATACGGTAATCTGCTCACGCTCGCCCGACAGGGTTCTTAGGGTTTCCGTAATGGCCTCCTCGGTAAGCGAATCCAGGGCGCTCGTTGCCTCGTCGAAAATTAAAAGGCGGGGATTCCGTATCAATGCCCGGGCAATGGAAATGCGCTGCTTCTCCCCGCCGGATAGCTTTAGGCCGCCCTCGCCTAAAACCGTGTGGATTCCCTTCTCACTACGGGCCAACAGCGGCGCACAGCTGGCCCTTTGCAATGCATGGATTATCTCTTCCTCGGTGGCATCCGGCTTTACGAAAAGCAGATTGTCCTTGATGGTTCCGGCAAATAACTGTGTATCCTGTGTAACAAAGCCAATCTGCCGGCGCATTTCGTTAAACCGCACCTCTTCGGAGGGAATATCGTTAAACAAAATCCGGCCGGAAACGGGTCTGTATAGCCCGACCAATAATTTGACCAGCGTAGATTTCCCTGAACCCGACGGTCCCACGAACGCCAGGGTTTCTCCCGCTTTGGCAGAAAAAGAGATGCCGTCAATGGCGTTTTGCGAAGCGGTTTTATGACGGAACACGACCTGGTCGAAAAAGATTCCTTCCAGCGGACCGATGAGTATCGGGTTTTCGGGCCGGCGCTCGATGGGCTTCTCCATCAGGTTGTCAAACAGCTGGATGGATGCTTCGGCCTCCCGGTATTGGACGATAATGTTGCCGATGTCCTGCAAAGGCATGAAGATAGACGTGGAAATGAACTGCATCGTAATCAGTTCGCCGGGAGTCAGTACCTCCCGGAAGATAAGCCACAGGAGTGTAAACAGGATGGATTGCCGCAGAAGGTTGAGCGTGGTGCCCTGGAGAAACGAAAGAAAACGCACGCGTTTCGTTTTGGTCATCTCCAGATCGTAGATGGTCTGTGTATGCACCCGCATCCGTCTGATTTCAGGAAACGTAAGCCCCAGGCTTTTCACCAATTCAATGTTGCGCAACGATTCAGTAATAATACCCGACATCCGGGTGGTCTCGCGGTTGATGCTTCGTTGGGTGGTCTTGATTTTGCGGCTCAGCATTCCCGTGATGGTTCCGATAACCAAAAATCCGATGAAGAAAATCGGAATCAACGCCCAATGTTTGGTGATTGCATACCAGATGAGGAAACCGAAACCGACCAGCGACGAAAACAGGATGTTGATGGCTGAACCAATGAAGCGTTCGGTGTCAGTACGTACCTTTTGCAGGATAGCCAGTGTTTCGCCGCTGCGTTGTTCCTCAAACTCCTGAAACGTGAGGCGCAGGGTCTGCCTCAGGCCGTCGTTAAAGATCTGCATGCCGAACCGCTGCACGGCAAGCCGCATCACGTACTCCTGGAACGAGCGACTCAGCCGGGCTAATAGCGCGATGGCGATGGCCACAGCCAGCCAGAACAATACGCCCCTAACCAGTTCCTCCTCACTGCGTCCACCCAGGTTGTTGGCATAATCGTCGATAATTTTTCCAAAGATAATTGGGTCGATCATCGACAGCAACTGCGCGATGGCGGCCAGCAACAACGCGATGTAAATGTATGTACGCTGTGGTTTCAAGTATTTCCACAGGATTTCCATACTCAGGCCCTTTTCAGTTTTTTCTCACCCAATAGCCATGCGGCTTTCCGGGGAGGCTCGAGTTTGATGCTCGGTGACCCTTCGGCATGTTTACGGATGTGCTCAACAACCTCGTCGACCGAATCGGTGAAAAGCAGCAAATCCATGTCTTCCGGACTAATGGTTTCCTCTTCCATCATGCGCTGTACATGGGCGATGATTTCTTTGTGAAAGCCAACGCCCATCACTACGATCGGGAACCGCTTGATCTTACCGGTTTGAATGAGCGTCAGGGTTTCGAAAAATTCGTCGAGCGTACCGAATCCCCCGGGTAGGACCACAAAAGCAAACGAGTATTTCCGTAGCAATTCCTTGCGAACAAAGAAGTATTCCATGGTGACAAAACGGTCGAGGTAGGGATTGTGTTTTTGCTCATGCGGTAGCACAATGTTACATCCCACGGAAAGTGCCCCCGCTTCTTTGGCACCTCTATTGGCGGCTTCCATGATACCGGGCCCGCCCCCCGTCATAATGGCAAATCCCAGATTTCCGATTTCCTTGGATACCTTGCGTGCCAGTTCATAATAGGGGTGATCTTCTTTAAAACGTGCTGAGCCAAAAACCGTCACACAGGGACCAATAAAGTGCAAGCCACGAAAGCCTTTGAGAAATTGCATGACCACACCGCCGACATACTTGAGTTCTTTCCATCGGGCGCGGGCGCCCTCCATAAATTTTTTTTCCTCTTTGACAAACTGATTATTCATGAGGTACTGTTTTTCGATGGTTTACCAATTCGATTGCTTCCTGAAGAATCCGTCGCTTCTTGCGTGGCGCACAATGCAGTATATCAAGCTGCGTCTGGTCATCCACAATGTCCTTCACCAATATACAGCCTTGTTTCAAGAGCGTATCCTTTTCGCTTTTCGTGACGGTTGTGAGGCATGTAATCGGATATAGGCCCGCGTTGTCGACGCGACGTTTGATGCTGCTATCTGCGGGATGGTCCCACGACAGGAGGTTTATGCCATAGTATTGGGCAAAATGCAGGGAATCCGTGGTCATGTATGCATTGGTGACGAGCCAACCCGCGGTAAATTCCATGGGCTCACCAAAAAATGAAAACTTGCGCCCCTGAAAGTCCTTCACCCTGGAAAGGAAATACATGGGCGTTGTTACGGTAATTTTGGCATCCTCCGTGTTTCTGAATTTGCATTCGACGAGTAGCATTTCGTGGTCCTTTTGCGCCACCACATCGATTTCGTGCGTTACGGCGTTGCCTACCAACAATTGGCCCGTCAGGGTTTGATAGTTGGCATGCCCGAACAGTTTTGCTACCCATTGTTCGAAAAAATAACCAGCCGGCCCCAAGTCGCGCAGAGCCCGCTTTAGGCTATATCGCGCAGCAAAAGAATCGGCTTCTCGTTTCAATAGGCGGAAGGCAAGTTTGTAGAGATCACGGGTATTGATCCCGTCATAAACCATGGGTCTCATCGTGTCCCATACCTCATCGACCACATCTTGGGAAGCACCCGACTTGGATAAGGAACCTTTCAGGCGGTTTACATCAAATTCAACAAGCTCACCGGAATATTTTTTTACCTGCATACATTGGATGTCTTTTAGGACGCCAATATGCATATTTTTGGGCAGATACCAAGCGGATTTTAAAAAGCGCTACCCTAACGGTGTTCTAATAATCCCGGCAATTGACTGAAATCGGCAATTTCAGCGTCGGTAATATCCAGTTCATCAATTCCCCATTCTTCCCATCCCATTACATTTAGCCATATCGTTTGGCAACCTACTGCTTTGGATGGCAGGATATCCCGATTGTACGAATCACCCACAGCCACACATTCTTCAGGGGCATAACCCAAGCTGTTTATCCCCTTTTCATAGATCTCCGTATTAAAGTGCATGTTGGATGTGCTGGATTCGACCACGTCAGAAAAATAGTTCCTGATACCGAATTCCGCAAGTACCGCATTGAGATTTCCATAAAAATTAGCTACTAGGACAATGGGGAAGGTACTCGACAGGCTTTCTAAGATATTTTGGGTTTTCCGAAGGGTCCGGATAGCCAAGTTATTACATTCCTGCGCAATCGTACTGATGTTGCCGTAATCCAGTTGGTAACCTTGGTTGGTCAGATAATGGAACTGCTGGGTAATTTTATGCACCAATACATCCAGAAAGATATGGCTGGGTTGGATGAGGGCCTGCGAAGCCAGGACACTTTCGGAATACGCGTAAGCCCGGTTAAATACAGACTTATCCAAACCGACGATGTGTTTCTGGAATTTGTGCCAAAGAATGGCGCCCCAATGCTGACCATTCGTGTCGATGGTGCCTTCGTAATTTAATAAAATCCCTCTTGCTTGCATGATGCCAAATATTTACTGTTGGGTGATGGACTATTTGACTTTTTTATTTAATGAGTCAAAAGTAAAGAATAATTTTGTGTCCGTATCCACTTTCTAAAGTAGGACGAGAATAATGACCTATAAATTACAATCTAAAAAAATAATTATCAATGGATTGGTTATTAGTTCGTTTTCCGATAATTTAAAATTGCCCAGCCATTTAATACCACAGCAAAAGCCAATAGGATGCCAAGATGGGAAAGAATGGCCGCCCAACCGCTTCCTTTGAGGATGATCATTCGCATTACTTCGACCAAATAGCTTACGGGGTTCAATGCCGCAATCCATTTTGCCCATCCCGGCATACTATCTATCGACGTAAATAGGCCTCCCATCAGAATAAAAATCATCATAAAGAAAAACATAACGAACATGGCTTGCTGTTGGGTGTCGGTATACGTGGACACCAGTAGTCCAAAACCCAGTACGGCCAATAGGTAAATCCAGATAAATCCATACATGGCCAGTATATTGCCTTGGGGAAAAATGTCATAGATGATCCAGGAAACCACTAACCCAAGGGTGAATACCACGTTACCCAGTATCCAGAAAGGTATTAATTTGCCGAGGATAAAATGGTGCTTACGGATGGGTGTTACATTAATTTGTTCGATCGTGCCGATTTCTTTTTCCTTTACAATATTCAGGGCTGAGAGAAATCCACCTACCATGGTCAACAGAATAGCCAGAATGCCGGGCACCATAAAAAACTGATAATTGAGTTGGGGATTGAACCGGTTTTTCGGTATCACCTCAACGATGGGCAGCGGTTGCAGGCGCGTGGGCGATATCCATTCCATGCGGATTTCCTGGTTGTAATCGCGCAGGATGGACGACAAATAAGCGCTGCCTAAGCCGGCTTTCGTGCCGTTGATGGCATTCACCGCGATAAACAATTGCTGTTCGTTTTCACGGATGAGGTTACGTTCAAATCCGTTTGGAATTTCCAAGGCAAGATCGACCTTATCCTCTTCAATAAGTTGGTATGCATCTTTCAGGGAAGCGTGGTATCCCTGCAACCTGAAATAACCCGAGGCTGTGATCTTCGAAATCAATTGCCTCGAATAGGGCGAATGATCGTGGTCTACCACCGACAGGTTGATGTTTTTAACCTCAAAATCGGCCGCAAGGGGCAAGATGATAAGCTGCATAACAGGCATCACCATAATTAATATCAGGATCGCCCGGTTCCGAAAAATCTGCCGGAATTCTTTTTCAAGTAGAAATCGGATGGTTCTCATTTTTTTAGTTGAAAATTAAGCGATTGAAAGTCGAAAATTCCACTTTCCACTATTCCAAGCGTATCTTAAAACTTCTTAAACTGATCACGAAGAAAAACAGCGCAATGCCAGACAGGATGAGCGTTTCCTTCCAGATGGCTGCAAGCCCCAAACCTTTAATCATAATGGATTTCACGATGATGTAGAACCATTTTGCCGGTACGATATTCGAGATGACCTGCAAGGGCATGGGCATGTTTTCTATCGGAAACATAAAACCGCTGAACATCATTGTCGGGAGCAGCATACCCATCAGCGAAATCAGCATCGCGACCTGCTGAGATTTTGTTTTGATGGAAATAAAGATTCCCAACGTGAGGCAGGTAATAATAAAAAGCGTACTTTCCGCGAATAAGAGCAACCAACTGCCTTCTACCGGCAATTGCAAAACAAACACACTCATCAATACAATTGATAACACGTTGACGAGCGAAAGAATGAGATAAGGGACTGCCTTTGACAGGATGACCCACACGGGTTTAAAAGGAGATACCAACAGGATTTCCATGGTACCCGTCTCTTTTTCACGCACGATAGATATCGCAGTCATCATCACCGAAACCAGCATGAGGACCAAAGCCATTACCCCAGGGACAAAATTCGGAGCCCCTTTTAGTTGCGGATTATAGAGCATCCGTATTTCCGGTGTGATGCGATAGGGAAGGGCAACCGTTTCATTGAGTTCACTTTGGTAATCCTGTATGATAGACGACACGTAATTAGTCAGCGTCGTTGCATAATTCGGGTCGGAAGCATCGGCAATAAGCTGTATCGGCGCTTGGTTTTGATGTCGGAGATCGTGTTGAAAGTTAGCGGGAAATAGGATCGCAAGTTTGATTTTACCTTCTTTGAATGCAGTCTCCATCCGGGCTCTATCCATCACATCTTCTTGAATTTCGAAATAATTGCTGGCGCTAATGCGTTCGATAAGGGATCGGGAAGCATCGTCCTTCGCATGATCTACAATGACGACCCGAGCATTTTTTATTTCGTTGGTGAGCGCAAAGCCGAAAATGAGAATCTGTGCAAGTGGCATACCGAAGAGAATGAGCAATGTCCTGCGATCACGCAATACGTGATAGAATTCCTTTTTTACGAATGTGAAAAACTGCTTCATTTAGTTGAAAATTAATATATTGAAAATTGAAATTCATTTCCGCTTTCCACTTTCCATTTCATTTCTCATTAATCCGTATTCTTCGCGCCTCGGGCTAATTGATAGAAGACGCCATCCATTGAAGATTCATTCAGTTGAGCCTTTAACTCCTTCGGGGTACCCAATGCGGCAATGCGGCCATCGACCATGATGGAAATCCGATGACAGTATTCCGCTTCGTCCATGTAATGTGTCGTAACAAATACCGTAATGCCGTTGCCGGCAGCCTCGTAAATCAACGCCCAGAATTGCCGGCGTGTCACGGGGTCCACGCCGCCGGTGGGCTCATCAAGAAACACAACGGTGGGTTCATGGAGGATGGATACCGAAAAGGCTAGTTTTTGTTTCCAGCCCAACGGCAATTCGCCGACCAGCTTCTTTGCCTCCGATTGCAATCCCAGCTGTTCAATCAGCGCGTCGCTTTTCAACCGAAGCTCTTGATCGCTCAATCCGTATATCCCTCCAAAAAAGCGGATGTTTTCCAATACGGTTAGGTCTTCGTACAACGAAAATTTCTGGCTCATGTATCCGATATTCCGTTTGATCTTCTCCGTCTGTCGATACACGTCGAATCCCGCAATATGTGCGGTTCCGGAAGAGGGAACGGACAGGCCACATAGCATGCGCATCGCCGTTGTTTTTCCCGCACCGTTTGCACCGAGGAATCCGAATATTTCTCCTTTGTACACCTCAAAGCTGATGGCATTGGTAGCGATGAAGTCGCCGAAACGCTTGGTCAAGTTCTCGGCTTTGATCACGGGTTGGTTCGCATTCATGTTGTCAGCAGTTTAATAAAATAATCTTCGATGGTAGGTATCACAGGCATCACCTCGATGCTGTCGAGCCCCGCTTGGGTCAGGATCCCGTTCAGCAACTCGATTGGATCGCGGTCGCCCATGCCCTGACCGTCAACGTGAATATATTCACCAAATAGATAACTATTGATTGGTGGCGTATGGGCGGACAATACACGGCTAGCGCGCGGCATATCCCGGGCCTTGACCGCATATAGCCGGCCCGGATAGGCAGCTACGATTCCTTGCGGTGAATTGATTGAAAGAATACGCCCGTGTTGGATCAGTGCAATACGGTCGCATAATGTCGCTTCATCCATGTAAGGCGTGGAAACAACAATGGTGATGCCCTGTTGCTTCAGGCGTTTCAGCATTTCCCAGAATTCTTTACGCGAAACCGGATCGACGCCCGTGGTGGGCTCATCTAGGAATAGCACCGTAGGCTTATGGATCAATGCGCAGCAAAGCGCCAGCTTCTGCTTCATTCCCCCGGATAGTTTGCCAGCCCGTCGCTTCTTAAAAGGCGCGATCTGCACGTAGATGTCTTCAATGAGGTGATAATTTTGCTCCACAGTGGTGTTGAATACCGTAGCAAAAAAGCGAAGGTTCTCTTCAATGCTGAGATCAGGGTACAGTGAAAACCGGCCCGGCATATAGCCAACGCTGCTTCGGATCTGACGGTAGTCCTTTATGACGTCGTATCCGGCTACCTTGGCGGTACCTGTATCCGGCAGTAGAAGCGTGGTCAGAATCCGGAAGATGCTACTCTTACCCGCTCCGTCGGGGCCAATCAGGCCAAATAATTCGCCTTCGTCCACTGAAAACGATACGTCGTTTACGGCTTTAACGGCGCCCTTGTTATACGTCTTCGTGATGTTGTTCACACTAACCATAAAAGTGTTTTTCAATTTCCTTCTGCTTTCAATCGAACCGCACCTCGCCATACATGCCTATTTTAAGCAGTCCATCGTTCTTTACACGTATTTTCGTAGCATACACCAGATTTTCGCGTTCGTCTTTTGTCTGGATAGTTTTCGGCGTAAACTCCGCCTTGCCGCTGATCCATTCCACCACGCCGGGATACTCCCGGTAACCACTCTCGGCATCATCCACCAACACCGTGACGGTTTGATTGAGCTTCAGCTGACTAAATTGCGGTCCGGTGATATAGGCACGCAGTATGATAGAAGAAAGATCCGCGATCTTGTACAGGGGTTTACCCACCGTAACTGTCTCGTTTGCTTCGGCATACTTCACCAGCACGGTGCCATCAAGCGGATTGACAATGCGGCTTTTTGCCAGTTCATCTTCCAATTGTGCGATTTGAACTTCCAGTGGGGAGGCCTCCTGTGTGAGACTCGATGAGGTGATGCCCAAGGACGACTGCTGCGCCGCAATCTGCTTTTTGATAACGGCTACCTGTGCATTGGCATCGTCCAATTGTTTGGGGGTTGCCGCGTCTGCCCGTACCAAGTTTGCAAGGCGACGTTGTTCTCGGATGGCTTGGCTTAATTGCTCCTGCAGGGCGGCGAGCTGTATGGCTACATTAGGACGTTTGCTAAGTACGGCTTTGATTTGCGACTGAAGCTGGAGTTTTCGTAAGTAAAGCTGTGTGCTGTCTATATAGCCGATGGCTTGGCCTGCATGCAGTTCCTGGCCTTCCCGGATATCCAGTGCTTTCATGACGCCGTTTGCTTCGGCGGAAATGAGGGTTTCCACGGCCTCAAAGGTTCCTGATGCGTCATAAGCATTTTCTTGTGGACCGCACGCCATTAGGAAGAAAGGGAGGATCGTCAGGTTTTTTAAACGGTTCATTTTTATATTTTTTAGTTAGCTAATTTCCGGTCGTGTATTGGATATCGTATTGAATAATCAGCCATTGGAGCTGGTGTAGAATTTTGGCTAATTTGGCGCTGTCTTCGGCGTGGACTTCACGGAGGTAGTCGGATGAGTTGATAACCCCATTTTCCAGTTGGGCAAGCGCTGCTTTTTTTACCGAGGCGCGAAGCGAAATGATTTCATCGTCGGTTTCCAGTAGCTGTTCATATTGGCTTGATTCGGTATTTTGCTGTGTCAGCATCAGTTTGTTGTTAAAAAGGAAATTTTCCTTTTGTACATCAATGGTTTGGGCTTTGATATCCAACAGGGCTCTTTCTTTTTTCAATGTGTAAAAGCCGCTTATCGGGATGTTTAAACGGATTCCGCCATAGTAATATGCATCGAAATCATTGCTTAACATGTTCAACGCAGGGCGTCCTGCGCCTGCCTGTAAAAAGAAGTTCAGCTTAGGGAGATTTTTGGCCGTCAACAATTTACGATTTACAGCAATGCTGTTTTGCTGGGAAGTGTACCACTCCAACTCCGGACGGTTATTGCCGGAAGTGGCGGCTGGAGGGCTGGGCCGTTCCAACCGGGTGTTTTCATCCAGTGGCCGGTTAATTAATTGACTAAGCATGTGCAGATACGCCCGTCGCTTGGTCTGTAATTCCACCGTGCGCTGCGCGGTTCTGAGTAATTCAGCTTCAAGCAGACTGCCGTTGCTTTTCAGTGCGGCGCCGTTAGCAATTGCTGCGTTGGTTTTATCCAGACCCACTTGGATATCTTTTCGGAGTAACTCATTTTGGTCCAGCTGCGCATCAAGTAGCAAAATGCCGAAAAAGAGTTGGTGGATCCGCTCGTTGATTTTGTATAGTTCCACTTCCAACGTTTGTGCTTCTACTTGTGCATTTGCTTCGGCAGCCTGCTTCTGGAGTTTAATGACGCCCCCATCAAAAAGGGATTGGCTTATTTCACCGTACAGTTTATATTGATCTTTGTTGAGCGTCGGTACGTCGATTCCGGGAACCTGAAGGGGAATTTGCGTCACTTCGGATTGATACGTGGCCTGGCCGCTCACGTTGAGCTGGGGCAGGTAACCCTTGTTGGCTTGTTCGATTGCGTACCGTGCACTCAATGCGATGAGGTTGCGCTGCTTGATCAAGGGGTAATTTTCAGCAGCCAAGGTTCGGCTCTCCGTAAGGGTTAACACCGTTTCGGAGGGCTGCGACATAGAAATTAGCGGAACGATCACCCAAGCGCATGCTGCCAAGAATTGAAAGTTAATCATCTTATTTATTAATTTGAATTAATCATTTGATTAATATATGTCAAAAAAAAAATTATTTAGCCGCTAGCATTGCCAGAAACCATGTCTTGACCAGTGTTTTTCGTTCATTCATTAATATAGTTGCACGTTCCGGCTTGATTCCAGCGATCAATTGAAGAAGCGGTTTGCCGATAAATGGGAAAATAATAAGACCGAGCATGTTGAAAATAAAATGTAAGGGATCTATATCCGGGCGTCTTTCAGCTAATTGTTTGAAAAATGCGGAATCAACAATTTTTGTTTTGGTCCGGATCATGCTTGCAAACTTCTCGGGATGATTTCGGATTTCACCCAGGACAAATAAGGGAATGTCTGGATTGGCCACCAATGTATTAATGTAATGCTCGGCGATTTGTTCCACTTTTTGCTCGATAGAAGTATGCTCGTCCATCATTGCGGGACCTATTTTGCCCAATAAGATATGCATTTTTTCCAGAATGACGATTTCAAACAGCTTTTCCTTGCTCCGGAAATAGTAATTAAGTAGCGCAAGATTAATGCCGGCTTCTTCCGCGATATCCCGTGTTCGCGTCGCCGCGTAACCTTTTTGTGTAAACACCTTACGAGCGGCTTCTTTGATTTTTTCCTCTGTGCTTAAATCGGGTTTTGCTCCCTTTGTTTTCGCCATGTTGAATCGTTGTCGGACAAAGTTAATGGCGATTTTTGATTTAACCAAATTTTTTAATCATTTGATTAAATTAATTTTCGCCGACCCAGTAAGTCCGGCGATGTTCGTTTCGTGCAATAGTTCTGCTTGTGCAACTTGAACGGACCATGTTTTAATGGCAATCAAAGCGAAGGATCGCTATGCAAGTGGAAAAATACGACTTCCCAAAACCAAATGTCCGGCGATTTGTTGTAACTAGCGAAAGCAAAGAAATTAATTACGAAGTTAAAGGATATGAACGCCAAGACCAAAGAGATACTCGACGACGTGAAGGAGCGGCTTAGAGAAGCCAGTGACCATCGTAACATTGCCAATTCAGAGCGGATATTATCAGTGGCCGCGGGAGCATTTGTGCTGTACACAGGAATTACACGGATGTTTAGGGCCCCGTTAACCTCGCTTGCCGAAGTGACACTTGGAAGCGCCTTAATCTTACGTGGAGCAACGGGATATTGTCCGGTAAAAGACTCGGTATGTCCGGATCAGGATATTACCATTGTGGAGCGGATTGTAGAGGAATAAGGGTTGTTTTTGGCCGGTCGGCATTTTTGTCGATATTGGTTGGCTGAATATGAATCCCAACACTACAACCGTATCACGTATTTTTTCGGGCTCCGTGTGGGGAATCATCGCGAAAGTCCTCGATGCGTTAGCCAAGTTCGTTACAATTCCCATGCTGGTAGGCTTTTATGGTAAAGCCGATTATGGATTGATTGCCTTAGCCTTTTCACTCAATGCTTATTTGCGGCTGATGGATTTGGGATTCAACGTGGGTGCAGTGCGCTTTTTTTCGATGTGGACAGCAGATTCCGCGTGGACTAAGATTGAAAACGTATCTCAGTCCAGCGTGGTCTTTTACGGCGTGATCGGGCTGCTCAATGCCGTCATTTTTCTGGTTATGTCTGCGTACGGTGCCCAACTGTTTAACCTTGCCGACGAGCAGGAACCGCTTTACCGGCAGATTATGTACATTCTCGCGTTTTCAACGGTGCTCAATTGGCTATCCAGCGTAGTTATCCAACTTCTGAGCGCCAAAGATGAACTGGCTTATGTCAACCGGATAACGGTGATCAGCAGCCTGTTGAATTTTATGGTTGCGTTTTTAGCTATTCAGTTGAAGTGGTCATTGATCCCGTATTTTATCGCCTATACCTTAACCACGTTAATTCCGATACCATTTTATATCGCCCGGCTGCGGGTATTCCCTGTATCCCGGAGTTCCCTGCTCGCTCCCCGTTGGCACGGAAGCGCTTTCCGTGAAATATTGAACTACAGTTTGGCTATATTTCTTATGGGATTGTTCCAGTTGACCGCAAATAACCTACGCCCGCTTTTGCTGGGCAGATTTGCCGAGGGCATGGAAGTACTTACCGATTACCGGGTGATACAGACCATTGCGATGCTCATTGTCGCGTTCGGAGGCGTATTCATGCAGGTCCTGTTGCCGTCAGCCTCAAAAGTCTACGCGGAAGGTAACCCGCAACGGATGGAGCGGATGATATTTGAGGCGACGAAGTACATTTCCGTCTTTCTCGTATTTGTGGTGTTTGTGTTGATCCTGAATGCGGATGAGATTCTCCGTCTATACATGGGCGTTGGATACGTCGATTTGTCCCTTTGGCTGTCGCTTTGGTTACTCACGGTGTTGCTTTCCATGCACAATACCCCCGTTGCGAGCTTGGTGCTTTCTACGGGAAAAACCAAATTTCTGGTGTATTCTTCCGCAATTGCCTGCTTGGTCTCGTTGCCCATTACCGTGGTGTTTGCCCCCAGCCTACAGGTAGGTGCGGCCGTGGTGGGTTACCTGGTGTATATGGTGCTCCAGATTGGTTTTTTTTACGTTTACTACATACCCCGGGTACTTAAGTTGAATGGATTCCGCCTGTTCACGCGTGCATTCCTGCCTGCAGCAGTAGGCGGGGTCTTGACCTTGTTCATTAGCCGATACGCCATACAAGCCTTGCCGTTCAGGGGTGGATATGGCACGGTTATCGCCGGTTCGGCAGTATTTGGGATCATTTATCTCGTGTATCTATTGGTCTTTGTCGTAAAGCCAGTCGACGTCCGTTATTTAAAGGAGACACTTATGGGAAAAGGGAGGGGCAATGCCTAAATTTTCGGTTTGTATTCCGGCCTACAAGAGCCGCTTCTTGGCGGAGTGTATGCAAAGCATCCTCGCACAGTCGCTTGCCGATTTTGAATTGATTGTGTTAAACGACTGTTCACCGGAGCCGGTAAGGCAAATCGTAACAACGTTTAACGACGCCCGGATCCGGTATTATGAAAACGAACGTAATGTTGGTGCTGTGCAGCTTACCGCCAATTGGAATAAATGCCTGGCGCTGGCGCAAGGAGAATACGTCGTGATGATGGGCGATGACGATCGCTTGGAACCGGATTATTTGGATGAATTCGCCCGGTTAATTCGCGATTATCCGGACTTGGATGTGTACCATTGCCGAAGTGTGGTTATTAACGACCGGGGCGAACCGCTTCAACTGACGCCAGCCTGTCCAACGTACGAACGGGTCTTGGATCACATCTGGCACCGTCTTAACCAATGGCGGTCTCAGTACATCTCCGATTTTGTATACCGCACCGCTGCATTGCGCAACAAAGGGGGCTTTTATTCCATGCCGCTTGCTTGGGGATCCGATGATATTACGGCTTACCTCGCCTGTGCGGAAAAAGGCGTTGCCCACACCAATAGGCCGGTATTTAACTATCGCAGCAATGATCTTTCGATCACATCGTCCGGCAGCGATCTGGAGAAAATGCGTGCGAATATGCAATATGCACAGTGGTTGCGCGATTTTTTGGAGAACCACGTGCCTCATGACACGGAAAAGGTGGTTTACAGCGCCTTGGTAAGGCAACAGGAGCAACTCATGCGGGATCGGAAACGGTATACCATGGCGTTATCCATGCGCTCAAACGGGCAGGCTAAATTTTGGATGTGGTACAAACACCGTAAAACGTTTGGACTTAGCTTCGTCGATATCCTGGCGGCCGCTATCAAATCGCGGGGATTAGCAAAAAGATTATCGAATTAATAGATCCGATGGATATTATTTTCAATCCGCCTGTCAATGATGAAAACCAATACATCCAGTTAGTGGTTGGAGAGCTGCGTGCAAAACGCTACCGCATCCATCCCTTGGATACAATTTTTTCGAGCCGGAAGCATTTTTCTGCCATCAAATTGGTCCACCTGAATTGGTTTGAGAATATCGACGATAGCAGCTTTTTTGTGGCATTACGAAGCTTTATTCGTAAGCTATTGGTGCTGATCGTCATACATTGGAGCGGAAAGACGCTGATCTGGACAATGCATAATCGGGTTTCGCATGAAAGACGGTTGTCTTTTTTCAGCCGGAGTCTTACTCGGTTGCTGATGCGCTGGTCGCATCGCATTGTCATTCACAGCGGGCAATCCGAAGAGGTCCTCGCGGCTTATGGTCCAAAAGCGTTGCGGAAGGCGGTTTACGTACCGCATCCCAATTTTATTGGAGTGTATGGAGGGATACACCAGGTGCCACAGCGCGAAGGCCGACGGTTGGAGCTGCTTTTTATCGGTATGGTAAAGCCCTATAAAAACCTGGAGCTGCTCATCGACGTGGTACACACATTCGGCGATTCCGTGCGGCTGACGATCGCCGGGAAAGCAGTTGACGAAGCCTATCAAAAGGAAATTTCTGATCGAGCAGCGCATGCAAGCAATGTAGTATGGCTACCCTATTTCGTCCCCGATACCGAAATCGCCGCTTTGCTGGGGAAAGTCGATGTCGTCGTACTGCCTTACGACTTGTCCAGTAGCCTTAATTCCGGCACCGCTATTCTGGCCTTTTCGTATCAAAAGACGGTAATTTGTCCCGAAATTGGTACGATTTCGGATTTGGGGCCGCATATGGGCGATACGTTTCATTACCGGTATGAAACCCAAGAACAGCATCGCGAAGCATTAAGCGCGCAAATTGCGCGTGCGGTGGCGTTAAAGCATCGTGATCCAGTCGCATTGGCAGGGATGGGGCAGCGACTGTATACCTATATGGCTGATCAATACTCGTTGCAACGAGTGGGGGAAATCTTGGATAATCACGTGTATCGTCTATGAAAATTTTATATATCAACGCGTTGTATTCTCCCTATATAGCGGGTGGCGCCGAAATCTCCCTCAAGCTCATTGTCGAAGGCATGCAAGCCAAGGGACATGAAGTGGCGGTGTTAAGTATGGTGCCCGAAGCGGGACTGGACGTTGATTGGGTGGACGGGGTAAAGGTGTACCGCGCCGGTCTTCGGAACGGCTATTGGCCGTTTACCCAAGAAAGGCCCCCGGCGTTCCGCAGGCTCTTCTGGCATTTGCGTGATGCATATAATCCGGCTATGCGCCGATATGTCAGGGAGGTGCTCGAAAAGGAAAAACCTGCGATTGTCTCGTGCCACAATCTGGTCGGATGGTCTATTTCCGCTTGGGATGAAATCCACAAAGCCGGCATTCCGATCGTACAGGTATTGCATGACATGTATTTGCTAAGTCCGGATAGTACCCTGTTTAACCCCGGCCGACCGGGAGAGACTCAGGGCTTTTTGAAAAGGTGGTTGCGCCGAAAACATAAACGCCGGTCCGGCAGCGTAAACGCGGTGGTGGGCATCAGCCAGAGCATATTGGACCGATTTGATGCACAGGGGTATTTCCAGCGGGTTCCCCACTACGTGGTGCACAACGCACGGAATATTCCGGCCGTGAGCCACCCGCGGATACGGGAGGAAGGGCAATCGCTCACCGTAGGCTATATCGGTACCTTATCGGTTGCGAAAGGGGTAGAATGGCTCATCCGCCAATTTAACGCTTCGGGTATCGAAGGCCACCTGCGCATCGCCGGGCGTGGCAAGGAGGAAGATCTGGCGCATTTCCGGAAGTTGGCCGGGAATAATGAACGTATCGAGTTTGTCGGGTACGTAAGTGCTAGCGATTTTTACCCAACGATTGACGTACTGGCCGTTCCGTCCATCTGGGAGGAGCCGTTGGGCATGGTCGCCGTAGAAGGTTTGGCAAATAATTTGCCGGTAATCGCAAGCAACCGGGGAGGTTTGCGGGAGACCGTAAACGATGGCGTGAATGGAATCCTGTGCAATCCGGATCAGCCGGATTCCCTTGGCGATGCACTCGTCACATTGTGGCGCGATGTAACGCTTTATAATCGGTTGGCTGGGGCAGCGAGATCCTCCGTCGGCAAATACCTCAGCATTGAACGTATGGTAATGGAATATGAACATGTGCTGCAAACAACGACAAAACATCATGCAGATGCATAATGCCCTTGCAGGTTATAAGGACACAGTATGCAAGGTGTTATTTTGCCTTGCGTTGGTGTCGGTTTTCCTGCCCATTAAAATTTACCCGTTGCTATTTGCGCTGGCTTCCTTGTGTTACTTCCTGAATACATCGGTTCTGCTTCGGCATTACTGGGTGTGGTTTTTGTTGATATTTACGGGGTATGCTTCACTGATTTTTCTGATTCAACTGCCTGAAGACGGACGGCAGGTGGCGAACTTCCTTAAATTACCTATCAATTTGGGCTACCTCTATTTCGCTGTAGGGTGGTTGTCTCAACGCGACAACACCCGGCTATTGCGGTGGGTCGACATCACGCTGCATGTGGTACTTGGACTTACCTTGCTTCAGTTGCTGCTATACCACCAGGCCGCCGGGTTCCGCTGGCTGGGAGGGGTGCCGAGTTCGGCACACGGCAGCGCGTTATATCAGGAAGCTGATTACTTTTGGGGATTAGCCGATAAGAACATGTTCGGTGCACGCATTGCATTGCTTGGATTTGTCTATGTACTGCTGCCGGTTGTGCAAAACGGGAAACTGGTGGTATGGCGTATCCTTTTGGTATCGGCGCTGGCTTGGCTATCGTTGTCGCGCACGCCTATGGTGGCGCTGTTTCTCGGGATTTTCTGCCTTCTATGGGCGGGGACAACCGTCCGTTGGCGGGTGGCATTAAGTACATTGGCCTTGATCGCCATCCCCTTTTTGGCCGAAAGGGTGATTCGCATCGAGAGCATCCTGGCATCCAATGATGGCATGGGAGTCCGGTTGGTGTATTGGAAAGCCTTCTTCCAACATTTCACGGCTATTTCTCCGTTGGGAAATGGCTTTATGAGCGGAGGCGACTTTCTTAGCCGTTATGCGGATTTTTACCATGGCGAACCGCACATCCATAATACGTTTTTCAATTGTTACCTGGATTTTGGAATCGTTGGATTGGTGTCGTATGCAGCGTTTCTGTTTTATTTCTACCGATTCTGTATGCATGAGCGGAGAAACAGCGGCTTTTGGTGGGTGGCTTTCCTGCCGTTGCTGGCCATACTGTTGATTTTGTATTCAGGTTATGATAACGATATTGTTTTATACTTGATGCTGGTGTTTCTGCTGGGGAGCAGCTACCCGGCGGGCATTGAGCGTTTGCGGTGGAGGATTGGCCTATGAATCTTCGTGTGTTGGTTGATGGCCGGTGGGCGGGTGATACCGGTATCGGTAAATTGTTCCGGGAGGTGATGGCACGGGCGCCTGCCGAGATCTCCCTGGCTTTCATACAAAGCGACATGCGGCTGGGCAGCCTCTTGACGCCATGGATGCTGGCCCAGGAAATCCGGAAAAGTAATGCTGATGTCTTTTACAGCCCTTCGTTTATGCCACCGTTTCAGAGCCGCATACCGTTTGTATTTACCATCCACGACTTAATGCATCTTTTTTACTATACCACTTGGCATCGCCTGTATTACCAGCAGGTAATTGCCCGGTTGGCGAGAAAGGCTCAGCAGATTATCACCGTGTCACATTTCAGCAAAAAGCAGCTGGTCGAGTTGCTCGGAATTGACGAGCGGCTGATCACGGTGATCTATAACGGCGTGGATGAGGTGTATCGGAAAAATGAAGAGGTCTTTCAATCAGAAAGGCCGTATTTTTTATATGTCGGCAATCGGCGTAAGAACAAGAACATACCGGCGATGCTTACCGCTTTCGCCCGCGCAGATATTCCTTCAGATTTTATGTGTTTTCTTTCTGGCCACGGAGATGAGCCGCTATGTGCATTGATTGCGCAACTGGGTATTGAAAAGCGGGTCCGTTTTTTGGGGCGAATCCCTGAAACGGAGCTTCCTAAGCTTTATAAAGGGGCGTATGCTACGCTCTTCGTTTCGCTGATGGAAGGTTTCGGGCTACCGGTTATCGAATCGATGGCATCCGGCACACCGGTGTTAACGTCCACGGCGGGCTCGTTGCCCGAGATTGCTGACCATGCCGCGCTTTGTGTAGATCCGCACGATGTGGACGCCATCAAAGCCGGTATCGAAACGTTGGTAAATGACGCGGATAGCTATCGGGAGTTTCAGCAGAAAGGAAAACAGCGGTCAGCACAGTTTACCTGGGATCGCACCGCTGCAAATACCTGGAAGGTGATAATGGATAACGAAAGAAGTAATGAAACGAATTAAATTACGTGAGATCGTCTGGATCGTAGGTAGCTTGATGGCGGTTGCTTGTGGCGTTCGTGTAAACCAGCAAGTAGGTGCCGAGACTACGGCGCGTCGCATCAATGTAAAGGAGTATGGTGCAAAGGGCGATGGTAAGACCGATGACAGTCGTTTCATACAAGCGGTATTGGATAGCGCGTCGATAGGAGATACCGTATATATACCCAAAGGAACGTACCTTGTGCGTACCATCCGATTGGTGTCCAATGTTCATTTGGTGGCTGATGGATTGCTGAAGCAACCCAAGGAGTTGTCGGCACACTTCGCCGTGGAAAAGCAACATTCGGATGCCCCGCTTTTCCGTGCACATCGCATATCCAATGTGTACCTTTCCTTCCGGGCGGAAACGGTCAATGAAGCCATCTATGCGTCGCAATGCAGCAATTTAACCATTGCGGGTAGCCAGTTAACGGGCGACTCTACCAACAGCCGTTCCTTTCCGGCGGTATTGTGGTATAACTGTGCAGCTTCGCGCGTAGTGGGCTCGACTATCACCGGGTATGGGGGTGCCCGCGAATCCACTACAACGTATCATCCGGGGACCGCTGTGCGGGTATTGTCAAGTCAAGGCATAACGATTTCCGGCAATCACTTTCATCATAATGGCGAAAACGGCATTTTTATACACGACAGCGGAGATGTCGAAATCGACGGAAACTACATCCATCATAACGGAATGAGTGGCATTCAGGTGGCCTTTAATACCGCCGAGCGGGTCACGAATTACCGCATTACCAACAACAGGCTGGAATACAATGCCGCCGATGCTGTTGACATCAATAACCGCGCACATGGGCAGGTAGTCAAAATCAATGCGCTCATAGCGGGTAATTCCAGCAAAAATAATGGCTTCGTGAAGGGTGAGTCTACACCCGATGGCTCCGGTATCGGCACACTGATCGGCATATCAGGCGTGGCGCTCAGCGGGAATCGGGCTTTTGGTAACAACCGTCCTGCACTCTACATCGAAGGCTGCGGAGAGATTACCGCCAACCGGAACGTCACCGATGGTGCATTCGAATTGGTTGGACAATGGGAGCGCATACGGATGGAGGGAAATTCCTTTCATACCCTCCGCCTATTGGCCAATGCAAACGGGAGAGTGTTGGACATCAGGCACAGTCGAATCGGTAGTATCATGTTGCCCAATGATATCCGTATTGACTCGTTGAATGTCATAGAGAATCACATAAACAGCGGACCGGTCAATGTTAATTTGGTGGGGAATCTGAAGTTCGAGGGCAACCGCCTGAAAAGCGGGCATGAGGCGGGGGCATTGCTGTTGGTAAAGGCGAACAGCGTATCGTTGCTCGGAAACCACATCTTCAACGAGCGAAATGCTGCCATTACGGTACGGAAAACGGCCCTTAACGTGCGCATAGATAGTAATTTCGTCACATCCGGTGGCACCTGGATCCATGATTTCAAACCTCCGAATATCAAAATAAACAAAAACCGCATCCGCGAACACGTCGCGATGGAAGCGCAATAATGAAGGCAAATGTATACATACCTACCCTCAATGGAGGCAGCCTCTTTGTCGCATTGCTGGATGCGCTGGCCGGGCAGAATGCGTTCATAGCTGAGCGCGTGGTGATCGATTCCGGTTCCACAGACGGCACAGCGGAAGCCGCTCAGGCCCACGGCTTCAAAGTGATGGGCTTGGGAAACAATGAATTTGATCACGGCGGCACCCGCCAATTGGCCATCGATACGTATCCACAGGCAGATATTTATATCTTTTTGACCCAGGATGCCATTCCAGCCAATGAATCGACCCTTCTGAACATCATACGGGCATTTGATGATCCGGAAATCGGGATGGCCTATGGCCGACAGCTTCCGCACAAGGGAGCTACGCTCATGGAAGCACACGCCCGTTTATTCAATTATCCTCCCCAAACCCAGATCCGGAGTTTGGCCGACGCCGATACCTACGGTATTAAAACAATTTCGTGCTCGAACTCGTTCGCGGCCTACCGCCGTAGTGCTTTTGAAGGGGTGGGAGGTTTCCCCCGAGGTACGATTATGGGTGAAGACGTCATTGTCGCTGGAAAGTTGCTATTGAACGGATGGAAAATGGCCTATGTGGGCGATGCCTGCGTCCACCATTCCCACGCATACAGTCTCCGCGAGGAGTTCGAGCGGTATTTTGACATAGGCGTCTTTCACAGTGATAACCGATGGATCTTTGAATCCTTTGGTCATGCCTATGGCGAAGGCGTGAAGTATGCGAAATCGGAAATAAGCTATGTGGCACGCCGGAACCCCTGGGTGCTCCCTAAAGTCGGTTGTTCGTTTATGGCCAAATGGTTGGGGTATCGGTTAGGACTGGCCTACCGATCGCTGCCCGTTCGGTTGCGCAGGGCTTTTTCCATGTATAAGTCGTACTGGAAGACCGCCCGGCGGCTACCCTAATTTGTGGAATTTTTCCCCACTTCCCCAGTCGTTTTTTTGAGTATTTAGCCCCTTTAATGGGTGTTGGCAGCATATAAGCTGCTTTTTTGAGTATGGCACTTAATTGGTATTTGTATCGATGTTGATTAAGTGTGAAATGTCATGATTAGAGAAACTCAAATACAGCAGGTTGCTTATAACGTTGATAACAGTTTATATGAACTGATAACCTACCAGCCGTCCTTTCGGATCGATCTGCAGGCGGTGAAAAGGAAATTGTTGGTTTACCAGGAAACGATCTTTCTTAAACGCGTGTTCGATATCGTATTTTCGACTTTGGTAATCCTCATTGGGATGCCGGTCTATGCCTTATTGGCACTGATTACGAAAGTTACATCGGCCGGCCCCGTGTTTTATAAGCAGGAGCGAATAGGCAAAGATCAGAAGCCGTTTTATATCTATAAATTCCGAAGCATGCGGGTAGACGCCGAGAAGGCCGGCCCACAGTTGGCGTCGGACGATGATCCCCGTATTACGAAGTGGGGAAAGTTCATGCGAAAAACCCATCTTGACGAATTGCCCCAATTCTGGAATGTTTTGAAGGGTGACATGGCCATTGTCGGACCTCGTCCCGAGCGCAGGCATTTTATTGATGAAATTAAAGAACGTAAACCGGAATATATGCAGCTTTTCCGCCTTAAGCCGGGTATTACGTCCATCGGTCAGGTGTACTATGGGTATGCGGAAAACGTTAGTCAGATGTGCGAGCGGGTTACCTACGATCTGGATTACTTGGAGACGATGAGTTTGAAGACCGATATGGATATCATTCTGCAAACCGTGAAAGTAATGGCACAGGGCAAAGGGAAATAAGAAAATTATTCAAGGAGGCCTGTAACAATCCGTGTTTGCGAACGTCTTCAATGAATGAATCAATCTACGAGTAATGCACCCCTTAACCGCTACCAGATGCTGGTAGTGGTTATTTTAGCATTCACCCAATTTACCGTCATTCTGGATTTTATGATTATGTCTCCACTAGGAGATATTTTGATGAAGTCGATGCAGCTAACCCCTTCGGAATTTGGCTTGGCGGTATCCGCTTACGCATTTAGCGCGGGCCTCTCGGGGTTCCTGACAGCTGGCTTTTCGGATAGATTTGACCGAAAGAAATTATTGCTATTTTTTTATTTGGGATTCATTGGCGGGACGGTGTTGTGCGGCATTGCGCACACGTATGTCTTTCTGGTGGCTGCACGTGTCATCACCGGACTCTTCGGCGGGGTGATCGGCTCCATATCCATGGCCATTGTTGCGGATTTATTCGCGTTGGAGCAGCGCGGCCGTGTTATGGGTTTTGTGCAGATGGCATTTGGCGCCAGCCAGGTTTTGGGAATCCCGATCGGTCTTTACATTGCCAACGGGTGGGGGTGGGAGGCTCCGTTTTTGATGGTGGCCGTACTCGGGATGCTTATCGCCGTACTGATTGTCTTTTATATGAAACCGGTAAACGCACATCTCGGTATCAAAAGTGAAAAATCAGCGTTTGGCCACCTGTTACATACGTTAGCGCAGCGACATTACCGGATTGGTTTTCTCTCTACCGCATTGCTTTCTGTCGGCGGATTCATGATGATGCCCTTCGGTAGCGCATTTGCCATCAATAACCTACACATAACCGAGCAACAGCTACCCATGCTATTTATGGTTTCGGGACTGGCTACGTTGGTGATCATGCCCGTTATCGGCCGTTTTAGCGACCGGATAGATAAGTACAAATTATTTGTCATCGCCTCATTGTGGCTGATGATCATGTGTGTTTGGTATACCAATCTCTCCATTACGCCGCTATGGGCAGCCATCCTGCTCAATGTCATGCTCATGGCTGGAGTGACCAGCCGCATGGTGCCTTCTTCGGCATTGGTGAGCGCCGTGCCGGAATTAAAAGATCGTGGGGCATTTATGAGCGTCAATGCTTCGCTGCAGCAATTAGCAGGCGGTATCGCGGCAGCGTTGGCTGGTAAAATTGTCGTTCAACAAACCAACTTCAGTCCGCTCGAACATTACGACGTGGTTGGCTACACGGTGGTCGTCTTTTCCGTCATCAGTCTGTTGATGATGTACCGGGTAGATCGGTTGGTAAAAGCGCGGATGAAATCAAGCCACGAGGCAAAAATGCCCGTTGTGCAGGAAAGTTAAAATTCTTGGCCTAACCATGTATTTGATTTCGAAATTTTGAATATCTTTGCGTCCCCGTTCCCGTAGTTCAATGGATAGAATTTCAGATTCCGGTTCTGAAGATAGGGGTTCGAATCCCTTCGGGAACACAAATCTTACCATCAAAACGTAAAAAAGCCTGCAAATTGACCATTTGCGGGCTTTTTGTTTTTTACAGCATCCTGTTTCATTCAATTGTTCTCACAAAAACAGTGCGTAATTCGGTGAGTCAATCCCTAACTTACCGCTACTCACTGAAAGCGTATTAAGTTATTGAACTACAACCTGTTCAATAACCGAACATCTTGACTGCGCAAGGCTGCAAGGCTAATTTTGTTCACCATTAATGATGTATTATTATGAGTACAAATTATTCCTTGCTCTTCTACTTGAAGAAACCAAAAAACTATGTTAGCGGTCCCGTTCCCATTTACTTGCGGATTACCGTTGACGGAATCCCGAAAGAAGTTTCAATCAGCAGGTCGGTCGACCCCTCCCGCTGGAGACCCAAAGCGAATCGGGCCGCAGGCACCAAAGAGGAAAGCCGTACATTAAACAGCTACCTTGAAACCCTTGTCCGGAACATGGAGAACGTCCATACGGCGCTTGTCAAGGAAAATGCCACTATCACCGCCGAATCGCTGAAAATGCGGTTTCTTGGACAGGACACAAAAAGACATTACCTGATTGAAATATACCTTGACCATAACCGAAAGATGGAAACCCTGCTCGGCAAAGGATACAAGCCCGGCACGCTGAAAGGTTACAAGACTTCCATTGGTCACCTTACCGATTACGTGCTAAAGCAATACGGGGATATGGATATTGATATTCAGCGCATCGACCATGCATTCATTGAGGGTTACGAATTCTTCCTCCGCACGGACAAAAGTTGCAGCCCCATATCCGCAGCCAAATACATGAAGCACTTCCGCAAGATTGTCAAATTGTGCCTTGCCCACCGCTGGATTACCGCAGACCCATTCGTGTTTTACAAGAATACCGCCAAGCCAAAGGAAAAGGGGTTCCTCACACAGGACGAACTTAATCGGATAATGGCCAAGCAATACGTCACGTCACGGTTGGTTCATGTTCGCGACATATTCATTTTCAGTTGCTACACCGGCCTGTCGTATGCAGATGTAAAGAAATTGAAAAAATCCGTCATCGCAAAGGGCGTGGATGGCAAGCTATGGATACTGAGCAGCCGGGAAAAAACGGAGACGATTACCAATATCCCCCTGCTACCGCAGGCCAAGGAAATCATCGACCGCTATGCGGACTACCCTCCCTGTGTTTCCAAAGGGTTGGCGCTTCCCGTATTGAGCAACCAAAAGATGAACAGCTACCTCAAGGAGATAGCCGACCTGTCCGGCATCACTAAAACGCTGACGTTCCACATGGCGCGGCATACGTTCGCAACTACGATAACATTAAGCAACAATGTACCCATTGAAACAGTTTCCAAGATGCTCGGCCACACAAGTATCAAGACCACCCAGCATTATGCAAAACTGCTGGATACGCGAATCGCCAACGATATGCAAACTTTACAGCGTAAGTTGTTAGGAAATTAATTTACTCATACTTGATACCCGTTTGGGGGCTTTTAAGTCCCCAAACTGAAATAAGAACAGCGCATAAAACCAAAATACATTATATTTGAATCATGGCCAAAACGACAAAACCGACAATAGGCACTTATATCGACCCATTAACCGATTTTGCATTTAAAAAGCTCTTCGGAAGTGAACCCAACAAGGACTTGCTGATTGACTTCCTCAACGGCGTATTCCGTGGACGGAAACACATCGTGGATCTGGTTTACAACAAAAACGAGCATCCGGGCGAGACGGTAAACGAGGGTGGTGCCATATTCGACCTTACCTGTACCGGAAACGATGGGGAGCAATTCATCATCGAGGTGCAGAGGGGAAAACAAGGCAACTTCAAGCAACGGGCAATCTTCTATACCAGCCGCTTAGTCAGCGAACAGGCTCCAAAGGGCAAGCGTTCGGAGTGGGCTTATGATGTGAAAGAAGTGTATCTCATCGCGCTCTTGGAAGATTTTTCCTTGGATGTGGGTAATGACCCAGCGTTTCTGCATGATATTTGCCTAAGTAACAGGGAGACAGGTAAAGTTTTTTACGAAGGTCTGGGGTATATATTCATTGAATTGACTAAATTTGTAAAAACGGAAGCGGAACTGGATAACGACCTTGACAAATGGCTCTATGTCTTGAAGAACATGAGCAGCATGGATAAGATTCCGGTATATCTGCGCAAACCGATTTTTGAAAAACTGTTTAATATTGCTGAATACAGCAATCTGACAAAGGAGGAAAAGACCATGTACGATACAAGTCTGAAACGCAAATGGGATAACAAAGCTGTATTGGACTATGCCGTCAACGAAGCTGTAAAGGAAGCTACCAAAGAGGCTGAACATAACAAAGCGGTTGACATTGCCCGTGAAATGAAACAGGACGGCATTCCCATTGAGCAGATTGCCAAATTCACCAAGCTGTCTGTACAGGAAATCGAAAAAATTTGATGTAATTCTCACAGCATAGAGCAAGCCATCCCCCAAACGGATGGCTTTTTTTGTACCTCGCTTGCACGCACCAAGGCATTTTCACCGCTTAGGCCACCGAAACGCAAGGCGGGGGAATTGGGTCAAGGGCGCCGGAGGGCAAAGGCCTGCGGGCAGCGGCGTTTATATACCCTTGACGTTTCCCGCGCCGTGGGTAATTTTGGCCGGGCGGTGCAAAGGCCGGATGTTTTCACCCATCGTTAAACTCACCGCCTGATACCCCGTGACTGTGCTTTCTTTTTCCGTTTGCGTCGCTTCTCCTCCTCCTCGATGGGGCTTTGCTGCTCACCCGTTTCCTGCACGGGAGCCATTAGTAATCCCAATAGGTCGGCAGCCATGCTGCCCGTGGTGGTCAGCATTTCGCCCACGCTTTCGAACATGCCTTGGGCAACATCATGCGCCAGCTCCATTGCCAACGGCTGACCCTGCGGATGATGCCCCGTTAATTCCGTGAGCGTGTGCATCTGTGCCTTTTGCTGTGCCATACCGTTCTTCATCGTATTGGCATATTGCAGGCTGTCTTTCAGGTTTCGCTCGAAATCGAACAGTTCATCGAACAGGGTTTCGCCCGACTGCTTGAACGCGGTGCGGTCGAACTGCCCCAGCTTCTGCGAATGGGCTTTGTTTTTGCCACGTGACGTATTCTGCGGGCTTAGCTTGATTTTATTGGTGATGTCCTTGCGGCTCACGATTATCTGGACGTGCATCTGCCGCCCCTCCTTGCGTTCGCCTTTCCGCTTTTGCCCGCTCTTTACCTCCCTGTCGTTGTGGCTGTAATAGCGGTAATTTTCCAGCTTGCCGAACCAAAGCAAATCCCGGTGGCTGTCTATGCCGGGGCGTTTGAAGTTACGGGCGTATTCGTCCATTACACTCATGGCAAATTCCTTTAGTTTTTCCCTTGCCCCGTCCTCGCCGTATTGCGACACGAGGTACGCCAGTTCCTTTTGGCTGGGGCTGATGTTGATGAGGAAAAATTTGCTGTCGTCCCTGCCCAGCTTGGCCACGTTGCGGTCTATGTCCATCCGCACCCCGTGGGGTTTGATGTCGCTGCTCGTTCCGTTGAACCAACGCTCCGGTTTGTTTTCCATCCTGTTTTCGGGCTTCATCCGGTTTTCCTTTTCGAGGTAATGTACCAGCGCACCGCTGCTGCCCTTGTTGTCGCCCGTTTCCGATTTGGTGATGTTGATATACATAATCCTATGTTATAGATTATCCAGTGATTGTCGTGCGTACTTGGACAGTTCTTCCTTTTTGGCCGCCGATACAGGCCAGCCGAGGGCTTCTCTTTGGGTAATGTAGTAGTCCAGTACCTGCCGGAACCTGGACTTCAATGTTTCCCTTTCCCGCATGTTGCCAAGTATCTTTTTGAGCGTACCGTCCACCAGTTTCAGGTAACCGATGGTTTCCCTGCCCATGATGGTTGCCTCCGACTGCCCTTTACCGATGTTTTTTAAAAGCGGGCTTTGTGCTTTGGTGATGGCCATCAGTTCCTCCATCGCCGAATACATCGGTACCAGCAGGTCGCCCTCCTGTTTGCGGATGAACGAGAGGATGCGGCTGATGCCGCTTGACAGTTCCTTTTTCAACACCTCATCGTTCAGATCGGCGGGGTCTTTCTTGCTCTTGTAGAAATAATCCACCATCTGCATGACCACTTCCCGCTTGGTGCGGCCAAGTTTCCGCGCAAGCAGGGTGAGCCGTTCGTCCACCGCTTCGGGGAAACGGACGGATTTCCTGTTCTCATCAATCCTGACCATTTACCCCTCCCTCCATGCGGATGATGAACCTGAACCTGCTGCCCTTGGCAGGATGCCACGAGGGGCGGTACTCCACATAACCGTAGGCCACCAATTCCGACAGGCACTTGTGGTAGGTGGCGATGGAGCGTATCCGCGAGAAGCGCATCAGCTTCCTGCGGCTGGCGTGGAAATGGCGATGCGGATTGCCGCAATCGTGGTGGTAAAACAATGCCGCCACCAAACCGATGTGCGTGGGCAGCAAACGCCCGTCATCGCCAATCCGCTCAAAGAACGCACTGAACGCGTGCTTGGGCAATTCCATCCGTTCACCCATTGCCGTTACCTCCCTCCATCATTTTCCTGATGTCCTCCGTGCGGTAGTACATACTGCCGCCCAACTTACGGTACGGCAACGTGCCGTTGACGCGGAGGTTCTGCAACGTTCCGGGCGATATGCCAAGTAGCCTGCGCACCTCTGCGCTTTTCAGCCATTCCCGGCCAAGATTGTCTTTTTCCTTGCTCCCGATGATTTGTTTAAACTCCTCCAGCATTTCCCGCTTGAACTGCCGGAGGTCTTCCCGTGTGACGATGTCTATTTCCATATTCCTATCATTATGTTCCCCTATCCATATATCCCGCTATCGGGATATTGATTTGCGCCGCTTACACAGCATGTGGTATACCGCCAAGTATACCGAAACCCTATGCTGGGGCTGTGCCAGCGTATTGGGGTATCCCCGGAGGATACCCGAAACCCCCATGGCGATAGCGTGGGGGCAAGCAAGTAGGGCTATGCCCAACTTCCGCTTG